>ERZ761602.4-NODE-4-length-832595-cov-30.591764_pt1 | contig 832595 bp, 848 predicted proteins | sample MGYA00512165_ERZ761602 | MGnify/ENA primary metagenome ERZ761602 (study PRJEB28899, sample SAMN02445085) | bioreactor sludge metagenome | biome: EBPR sludge; isolation source: Thorneside wastewater treatment plant | place: Australia: Brisbane, Thorneside Wastewater... | reverse complement strand
AGACCGAATTCGACGTCATCCTGACCGGCGACGGCGGCAACAAGATCGCCGTCATCAAGGAAGTCCGCGCGATCACCCAGCTGGGTCTGGGCGAAGCCAAGGCGCTCGTCGAAGGCGCGCCGAAGCCCGTCAAGGAAGGCGTGAACAAGGAAGAGGCCGAGAAGATCAAGGCTCAGATCGAAGGCGCCGGTGGCACCGTCGAACTGAAGTAAGCTTCGGCTATCAGTTTCGCAGGTGTCTTGAAGCGCCTGCGGGAGGAAGGGGCGGTCCGGCAACGGGCCGCCCCTTTTCGTCATGCGGCGATGACTGTGATCGAAACTTCCGCCGATTTCGGGGATGGACGCGCGCCTGACAGCGCCTATTTCGGGGACGGAAGGAATTCGCCATGACGAACAAGCCGAACACGACCGCCGAAGCGTTGAATCAGGTTCTGGCCGACAGTTTCGCGCTCTACCTCAAGACCAAGAATTTCCACTGGCACGTCGCCGGGCCGCATTTCCGCGACTATCACCTGCTGCTCGACGATCAGGCGCAGCAGATCCTGGCAATCACCGATCCGATCGCCGAGCGCGTGCGCAAGCGGGGCGGGACCACGCTGCGCTCGATCGGCCATGTCGGGCGGCTGCAGACCATTGCCGACAATGACAAGGAGCAGGTGGATGCGGCCGCCATGCTCGGCGAGCTTCGCCGCGACAATGACGCGTTGGCCGATGGTCTGCGTACGGCGCGGGAACTGGCCGAGCAGGAAGGCGATTCCGCGACAAGCTCGCTGATCGACGACTGGATCGATCAGGCCGAGCAGCGGAGCTGGTTCCTGCGGGAGACGGCCGCGTAGCGCCTTACGCGGCGGCTTTCAGCGCTCCGGCCAGGAGCTGGAATTCCTTTTCGCGCGGGCTGCCCTTGCGCCAGACCAAAGCGACGCGGCGCGAGGCGTGTTCGGAATCGAGCGGGCGGGCGACGACTTTCGTCCCGTCGAGCAGGCCGGCGTTCAGCGCCATTTCCGGGATGAGGGTCATGCCGAGGCCGTTGTCGACCATCTGTACGAGCGTGTGCAGCGACGTGCCCATGATCGAGGCCTCGGCGCGCAGTTCGGGCCGGTTGCAGGCGGCCAGCGCATGGTCCTTCAGGCAGTGGCCGTCTTCCAGCAGCAGCAATTTGTCCTCTTCGACCGCGGCAGGGGTGACGGCCTTGCCGGGCGGCTCCGCGCCGGGCGGGAAGGCGACGAACAGCCGGTCTTCGAACAGCACTTCGCTGTCGATCTCGCCGCAGCGATAGGGGAGGGCGAGCAGCACGCAGTCCAGCTGGCCGCGATGGAGGGAATCGCAGGCGCCGCCGCTTGTTTCCTCGCGAAGATAGAGTTTGAGGTCGGGCCACTGCCGGCGCAGGCGGGGGAGCAGGGTCGGCAGCAGGAAGGGCGCGATCGTCGGGATCACGCCCATGCGGAGCTCGCCGGACAGCGGCTTGCCGGCGGCGCGGACCATGTCGGCCAGCTCCTCCGCCTCGCGCAGCACGCGTTCGGCCTTGTCGGCGACGCGCAGGCCCAATGGGGTGAAGCGGACGACCCGCTTGGTCCGCTCGACCAAAGTCACGCCGACCAGAGACTCGAGTTCCTTCAGCCCTGCCGACAGGGTCGATTGGGTGACGAAGCAGGCGTCGGCCGCCCGGCCGAAATGGCCGTGGGTGCGCAAAGCGACGAGATATTGCAGCTGCTTCAGCGTGGGGAGATGGATGTTCATAGCGATTTGAAACTTATTGGCGAAATCGATCAGGAAGGCAAATTCAATCCATTAGAACGATCAGAATGCGCTCTTATATGCAGTGCAGCAATTCAACCTTGCACCGCAACATGGAGAACAGAAAATGCTGACCGTTGGTGACATTCTTCCCGGCCTGACCCTTCCCGTCCAGCAAGGCGCCGACGCGTTGCCCGCGGGCGAGACGATCAACCTCGCCGAGACCGACGGCAAGTGGAAGATCCTGTTCTACTGGCCGAAGGATTTCACCTTCGTCTGCCCGACCGAGATCGTCGGCTATGGCGATCTGAAGAATGATTTCGCCGATCGCGACGCGGTGCTGATCGGCGCTTCGACCGACACGGCGCACGTCCACTTTGCCTGGCGGCGGTCCGATCCGGAACTGGCGCAGGCCGATTTCCCGTGGATCGCCGACAATGGCGGCAAGCTGGCGGAAGCGCTGGGCATTCTCGACCGCAACGAGCATGTCGCCTATCGCGCCACCTTCATCGTCGATCCGGACAATGTCATCCAGCACGTCACGGTGAACGGTCTGAATGTCGGCCGTAACCCCGCCGAGACGCTGCGCGTGCTCGACGCGCTGCAGACCGACGAACTGTGCCCCTGCAATTGGGAAAAGGGCCAGGACGTCCTGAAGATCGCCGCTTAACGGTTCCCGCGCGGCCTCTCCCCCCTTTTGGCCGCGAGCCCGGGTGGGGCGCGGAGCTTCGGTTCCGCGCCCCTTATTTTTGCCTTTCGTCCCCTGGAGAATTTGAATGTCCCTGAAGGAACTTGCCGACGCGCTCCCCGATTATGCGAAGGATGTGCGGCTCAACCTCGGTTCGCTGCTGAGCGACCAGACGCTCGGCGATCAGCGCAAATACGGACTGCTGCTGACCTGCGCCCACGCCACCGGCTACAAGCCGGTCGTCGCGGCCGCGGAAGCGGAGGCCGAGGGCAAATTGAGCCCGGAAGCGGCCAATGCCGCGCGCGCGGCGGCGGCGGTGATGGCGCAGAACAATGTCTATTACCGCTTCGTCCATCTGGCCTCGAACCCGGTCTACGGAACGCTGCCCGCGAAGCTGCGGATGAACGCGATCGGATCCCCCGGCATCGCGAAGGCGGACTTCGAACTGTTCAGCCTGGCGGTCAGCGCGATGAATGGTTGCGGCATGTGCATCGACAGCCATGAAAGGCTGCTGATCCAGGAGGGCGTGAAGCCGGAGGCGATCCAGAGCGCGGTGCGGATCGGTGCGGTGCTGAAGGCGGCGGCGACGGTGCACGCCGTCCTCTGACTTACCCTCAGCGTGCCGGGCGCGACTGGCGGGCGATCGGCTCGAGGGCGGAGACGTTCGCGAAGGCGTTCGGCATGATGACGTCGCGCTCGCCCGTCATCGGCACATAGATGCTGTCGCGGCGGATGCCGGTGAGGTCGAGGCCGCCCTCGCGGAGCAGGTTCACGACCAGTTCGGCGCAATAGAGGCTGCTGTCGTCGTCGGCGTCGAGTTCGTAATCGAAGGCGATGCGGGCCTCGGCCAGGCGGGCGGCCTCGCGGTTGAGGCGATCGCTGTCGAGCGGGGCGCGGGGGCGCAGGATCGCGATCTCCTCAATGCCCGGATCGGTGGTGAAGGCGGTCAGATCGGCATAAGCGACGGTGCCGGAACCGTAAGGTGTCGCTTCGATCACCGCGAGGCCATCGCCGCGGGCGACGACGAGGCCGACATGGCTGTAAAGGGCGCCATTGCCGGAGGCGCGGCGGATCTGCGTGCCGACCAGATCGTCGGCGCTGGTCAGTATGACGTCGCCGGGACGCGGCTGCCAGCGATCCGCGGAAATGGGCGCCAGCGGCGGGCGGATGCGATCCGCCGCGCCGCCGGCAACCACTGCCGCCCCGAGCAAAGCCGGCGCGAGCGCCAGCAATATTGCCCGGGGCGCCATAGGCTTATTCGGCCGGAGCCGGTTCCGCCGCCGGAGCCGGAGTTTCCGCCGCAGGCGGTGCTGCGGGGGTGGCCGGATCCATCGTCGGCGCGGCGGGCGCGGTCGGCATCGGGCCAGCCGGCGGGGTCATCGGCGGAGCGGTCGGAGCCGGGCCAGCACCACCGCCACCGGCGCTCATGCCGGTCGCCAGAATGTCGATCTTCCAGCGGCCGTCCTCGCGGACCAAGGTGAGCGCTTCGCCGCCTTCCTTGCTGCCGTCGCTGAACGTGGCTTCGAGACGGACGGTGGCGCGGTCGCCATTCTCGGTCGCTTCGAGCACGTTGACCGAACTCAGCGTCTTGCCCTTGTCGGGCATGCTCTTCTTCATCTCGACCTGCGCGGTGCAGGCCTGCTCGAGCTTCGGCGCGATCGCCTTGCTGGAATTGCTGAGATAGTCGCCGAGACCGGTGCAGCTGCCCGAATCCAGCTTGCGCATGAATTCTTCGGCAACGCCGGCCGGCGTGCCGGAGCCGCGCGAACAGGCGGCCAGCGCGGCAACCATGGCGACGGTGAGAACGAGACGCTTCATAGTTTTCCCCCTAGGGTGGTGAATAGCGGAGGACCCACCCTATCGGTTCGGGACGGGATTCGCAAAGGGAGTCGGCGCGGGTCAGGCGACGTTGCCGGGCGCGGCCTTGTTCTGCGGCTCCGCGGCGGGCGCGGGAGCCTCCTGCGGTCGGGCAGGACGGTCCCGGTCGAACAGTCCCCGGACGCGGGCCGCGCCGGTGGAAAGCATGTCGACCCGCCAGCCGTCATCCTGCCGGACGAGGACCAACGGATCGCCCGCTTTGGCCGAGCCGTCGCTGTAGCGGATTTCCAGGCGGATGGTGGCGCGGTCGCCATCCTCGCGGGCGTCCGTCACCCTGATCTCGCCAATCTCCTTCGCCGGTCCCTTGCGCAGGGCGGCGCGGCCCGCGCAGGCTTGCTCGACGCCCCCGGAGACAAGGCCGCGGCCGGACGTGACGAGGCTGCCGATCCCGTCGCAATCGCCCGATTCCCATTTCTGCGCGAAAGCGGTGGCGACCTCGGCCGGGCCGGCCGCACCGCCGCCCGAGCAGGCGGCCAGCAGGATTGCCGGCGCAACAACCAGAAAGCGTATCATTCACCCTCCATGTCGAACCGGCGCTGTTGCCGCATCGGCCTTGTCACCCGGCTGAACGGATCCGTTGCGTCCAGGCATTTGGTCAATCCTCGATCCGCGACGTCGGCAGCAGCCAGGCGGTGCCGCGGCCGCGCAGGACATAGACCAGACCCTCGCCGGAACGCATGGCATTGCGCAGGCCGGATACGAGCGGACGCAATTGCACGTCGAGCGTGGCGGAGAACATCAGCATCAGATCGCCGTCCACGACCAGTTCGTTGCTGCCGTCCAGTTCGACCGCCTCGATCTCGTCCACCGGCACGGGACATTCGACCACGAACACGCCCGCGCCCTCCAGCTTGGGCTGCATCAGACCATTGCCCTGGCTGAGGCCGGAAATGATGCCGGAGAAATTCTTGTGCGTATGGGTCTTCAGCGCGATGCTGCCTTCGCAGGCATAGAAGGCCTTGTCGTCGAGCAGCAGGGCGTCCTGCGGCCCATCCATCCGGGCGATGATGAAATGTTTGGTGGTCAGTTCCGTCCAGACCACGCCGGTGCCGCGGAAGATGGTCGAATAAGCGGATTCACCCGTCCCGGCGGACTGGATGCGGCGGCGGAAGAAGCCCGCATTCGGATCGTTCTTCTGCACCTCGGCCGTAAGCTGCCCCAGCGAATATTGCAGCGCGCCGGGTTCCAGCGCCGCCGAACCGCCGGTCAGGCTGATCTTGAGCTGCCGCCCGACGAGCCTGCGCCGCTCGGTAATCTTGTCGTGGCGGCTGACGTCATACAGCTCGAACTTCGCGCCATTGCCGGTCTGCTCGTCCACCAAAGTCCGAAAATCGCTGTCGCTCATCCGTCCCTCCCTGGGCTGCGTGGTGCGGCGAGGCTTCTACGCCCGTTTGCGGCCGGGCTGACACGGAAACGACGAACCGCGTGGAAGGCGCGGCGAAGGTGCGGGAGGCGGAATGACGCGAGAGTCACGAATGTCACGAATGTCACACGGAATCGCGGGGGGTTTTGTGACTTTCGGGAAAGAATGGAGGGGCCGGAAAAAGCGAGTCGCGGGCGCATGGGAACAGGCTGACACACGAAATCCTATCTGTCTCCAACAGCAGGATTTGTTTGCTGGCGCTTGGTTTTGGCGCTGCGGCGACTTAGCCTGCCGACCGGGTCGAAAAGGGGACGATGATGGCGGCATGGCGATGGGGCGTGGTCATTTTGGCGCTGGCGGGCGCCGATCCGGCGCAGGCGCAGGCGCAGGCGCAGACGACAGCGACGCAGCCGCCGGCGCTGACGCCAGACCAGATCGAACAGCGAGCGATTGCCCGGGAAGACGAGCTTCGGGAGCGGCAGATAAGCAGGGCGCGTGCGGTACGCGCTGCCGAACAGGCACTCGAGCACTGGACCGCGCAGGAATTGACCGCGTTTCGCGATCAGGATGATTTCCAGGCCTATCTGGCGGCTGTCGAGCGGCGCGAGAGAGCGCAATATGCCACGCGCAATGCGCACCGAATCCAGTTCGCGCAGGCCTCCACCGGCACGCAGAGCGACACGGCCCAGCCGGTTTGCGGAGCCGAGGACAAGGACTGCCAATTGCGCCGAAGCGAAAGCGCGGAAGGCCAAACCATGATGGTGACCGGCAGCCGCATCCGGGTTGTGCCGGTGACGAACAATCAGGAGCAGGGGGTCGACGAGGGCGATATCGTCAAGCAGATCGGGCAATATCTGCTGGTGCTGCAGGACGGCCGCCTCTTCGTACTCGATACGGAGGCAGGCCCGGACCGCAACGGCCTGCGCTTGGTCGATCGCGCCAATGTGTACCGCAATGCCGTGGACCAGGCCTGGTATGACGAGCTAGTCGTCGCTGGAAACCGGATCGTCGTGTCCGGCTACGCGCACGAAGCCGACGCCAGCGAATTGGCCGTTTTCCGGCTCGGTGACGACGGGCGGCTGACCCGCGAAGGCGTGTTCCAGATCCGGTCCGAGGATTATTACGACCGCAACAATTATGCGTCGCGACTAATCGGGGACGAACTGGTCCTCTACACGCCGCTGGCCCTGTCCGATCGGCGAGGGGAAGGGGCGTTCGCCTGGCCGACGCTCCGGCGCGCGCCTGACGAAGGGGGCGCGGCCGCGGGCGAGGGCGTCCAGTTGCTCCGGCCCGAACAGCTCTACCGGCCACTTTCGACGGTACATGAACCGGTGATCCATATGGTGACGCGCTGCCGGCTGGGTGAATGGCGACCGGGAGGCGATCTGGCGTGCACGTCGGAAGGCTTCGTCGCGTCCCGCACGCGGCAATTCTACGTTTCCGGCGATGCTGCCTATCTGTGGAGCGATGCGAGCAATTGGCAACATTGGGACGACAAGGTGCAGGACTGCGCGCCGGATTCCCGCGCCGCTCGGGGCGAATCCGATCGCTCTCTGCTCCACCGCCTCAGCCTGTCCGGCGGGCCGATCGGCGTGGTCGGAACCACGGGTTTCCCGATGGACCAGCTGGGCATGGACGCCGGCAACGGCCACTTTCGCGCCCTGATCGCGTGGTTCCGGCGGACCTGCCGGGTCGGCAAGACGATGCCGCTCCACTATTTTGAGATCCCGGACAGCCTGTTCTCGCGGCAGCTTCGGCCGGTTCCGGACGGCGCCTTCACTGCGATGCCCGAGATCGAGGCCAATCAGGTCGAGAACCGCTTCACCGACCGCCATTTGGTGTTCGGGGGGCGGGTCATCGCCTTGGACGGCTCGGGCGGCGGGGACGATGATATGGAAGGCACGCTGGGCGGCGGCCACGCCGTGATCGTGCCGATCGGCCGGCCGGCGGAGGCGCAGCCGGTCTGGTTGCCGCACCGCGTCTGGCGGGTCGAGCGGATCGGCGACAATGCGGCGCTCACCGGCTATTCCAGCGACCGCGGGCTGGAAGTTTCAGTGATCGACCTGAACGGTGCGACGCCGCGGCTGAGCGACACATTGCGGTTGGAGGGGCGCGTGGAGACAGAGGGCCGCAGCCACGCCTTCAACAGTCTTGTCGGCGCGGATGGGTCTGGGCTGATGGGGCTGCCAACGGTGCAGCGGATTGGCGGCATGGATCGCTACGCCTGGCGCAGCGCCGCGTCCGACCTGAGCTTCCTGTCGGTCGATGCCGCCGGCCGCCTGCAATCGCTTGGCGCGCTGGCGGCGCATGCGCAAGGCAACGACCGGCGGCGCTGGTATCGGGACGATGACGTGCCCGACGACCCCGCCATCTATTCCTGTCAGGTTTCCTGCATCGACTGGTATGGCAATTCGCGGCCTTTGTTCACGCGCGGCCGGTTGTTTGCGCTGTCCGCGACCGAGCTGATCGAGGGGCGTGTGGCCGACGGACGGATCGGAGAGGTGCAGCGGATCGACCTGACCAAGGAATTGCCGGAACACCTGCGCGCGGCGCGGCCGGGGGCCGACGGCGCAACCGAGCCGCCGAAGGAATAGCAACCTCTTCCCATCGCCGGACACGCGGCCTATCTTGGCGCTCTCGGGCCGTTCGGCGGCCGCTTTGGGATCGTTTATGCTTTCGGGCTTCAGCGCCTATCTCGATTCCATCAAGGCGCGCGATCCGGCGCCGCGGAGCCGGTGGGAAATCCTGCTTTATCCGGGGGTCTGGGCGGTCGGCTATCACCGGCTCGCCCACTGGCTGTATGAAGGGAAGCTCTACTTCCTCGCGCGGGTCGTGAACCACTGGTCGCGCTTCTTCACCGCCATCGATATCCATCCGGGCGCGAAGATCGGGCGAAACCTGTTCATCGATCATGGCTTCACGGTGATCGGCGAGACGGCCGAGATCGGGAACGATGTCACCATCTACCAGAACGTCACTCTGGGCGGGACGAACCCGACCAACGGGGTTGCGGGCAAGCGCCATCCGACGATCGGCGACGGGGTGATCATCGGTTCGGGCGCGCAGGTGCTTGGCCCGATCCGGGTCGGCGCGCGGGCGCGGATCGGGGCCAATGCGGTGGTGACCAAGGAAGTGCCGGAGGGCGCGACGATGACCGGCATTCCGGCGCGATCGACGCTGGTCGAGGCCGAGCATTATGCGAAGGGCTTTGTGCCCTACGGCACGCCCTGTTCGGAACTGCACGACCCGCAGACGCAGAAATTGGAACTGCTGCAATGCGAGGTCGACCGGCTCCGCCAGCGCATTGCCGAACTGGCGGCGGAACGGGACCGGGAGGGCGCCGCCGACGGCAGCGTCTCGATCGACAAGAAGCGCCGGACCCGGGCCTGATGGGCACCGTCCACCCTTTTCCGGTGGCGACATTGCAGGTGGGGTTCGAGCGGGCTGAACTGTCGCGTATCATCGACCTGTACGGACGGATGGTCGCGGCCGGCCTGTGGAAGGATTATGCGATCCAGTTCGGGCGCGACGCGGCGGTGTTCCACGCCTTCCGCCGCGCCGCCGAACATCCCGAAATGCGGATCGAGAAACGCCCGGCGCTGCGCCACAAACAGGGCATGTGGGCGCTGATCGGCGAGGATGGCCGGGTGCTGCGGCGCGGGCCGGAACTGGGGCCGGTGCTGGCGCCGGTGGAGCGGCGGCTGATGAAGGCGGTGAACGGCTAGGCTGAAATCCCCTCCCGACGACCGGGAGGGGATTCAGTCAGGCATTCACGCCACCGGCGGTTGCGGCGGTGGCGGATCGCTGGCGTAGGGAGCCGCTTCCGCGAGCGGCCCGGCATCTGCGAGGGGCGCGCGGGCGCGAATGCTTTCGGGCAGGATATTGCTCACGATCCGCCGCAGCGGCGTCCACCAGATGGCGAGAGCGAGCAGAACGACGCTGATAACCAGGAAAGCAGCGAACATGCCGTCTACATCCGGCATCATCGGATTGCGCCCCATGCCGCCATAGCCTGGAGGCGGCCCGTAGGGGCTGCCGCCATACGCACCGCCGAAGCCGGCGCCATAAGGATCATATGAGTTGTACGGGTTTAGCTGCGAGCCGTTGATCAGCCACATTGCCGCGAGGAGCAGCGGCGACAGCGCCGCAAACACATAGGCTTTGCGGTTCACGATCAGGGCGACCAGGGCGAGCAGCAGGAACAGCACGACCATGGTGATCACGCCACCGACGGTCGAAACGCCGTTGCGGACGCCCAGCAGATAGATGACCGGATTGACGATCAGCATGGCGGCGAGGATGTGCATCCACAGGCCGATCTCGTTGCGCTCACCGACACGCCAGGGATCGGCGCTATCGTGCCACATCGCACACGCGAAGGCCGCGATACCGCAGAGCAGCAGCACCACGTTCAGCACGTCTATCCCGGCTGGCGCGCCAGCCAGCACCCCGGAAAGAAAGACTACGATGCCGATCACGCCGAGGCCCGCCGTGACCATCGGTGTCGAGGCGACGCGGAAGCGCAACCAGAAGCCCCAGCTGGCCGCAGCCGCGATCCCGGCGCAAAGCGCGATCAGAATCGCGCCGCCGACCGCATCCCTGACGATCGGCATGACGATGAACATCAAGGTGACCAGGACGGACAGTCCGAGAGTGAAAGACAGCAGGATGGACGCCATCGCCGCCTTGCGTCGCAACGTGAAATATTCGGCCAGACCCCATGATCCGGCCGCGGCGAGCAGCGGCGCCATGATCGGCAGGACGTCTATGGGGCCAGCGGGGACGCGCGGGCCGATCGGAATCTGGGCGCCGAGCCAGCCCAATCCCATCAGGGTTACGAGGCAGGTGTAGAAGATGAAGCCGTCATTATAGCCGCGAAAGACCCGCAGATATTCCTCATCCGCCGTTGGTGTCGCATTGCGGCTCTCGACATAGGCCCGCAAGCTCGCCGCCTGGTCCGGAGCAAGCGCTCCCGCCGCTACGGCTTCCTCGATTTCACCCTGGCTGTACATGATCGTCCCCCTGCGCGCCCTGTTGGACTCGGGGGTATTCGATCATGAAGCGGGGCAGGGGTCAACGTGCGGGCTAGCGCCCCTGCAGGCGGGCCAGGATCGTGCTGGCCTGCTCGGCGCCGGAGCCGGGGACAATCTCGCCATTGCGGTCGGTGATCCGGTCCCAGAGGGCGGCGACCGCTTCGGGGCTGCGATCATCCTCGGGAAGGGCGACGCCTTGGGTCAGCGTCACATAGGCCGCCTGCACCACACCTGCGCCCGCGCCGATAATGGCATTTGTGGGGGCGTCTTCGCTGACGAGGTAGAGCGCGGCGGGGGCGACCAGTTCCGGGCGGAACAGGGGAAGGATTTCGGCGGGGAAGATGTCTTCGGTCATCCGCGTCGCGGCGGTGGGCGCGATGGTGTTGACGCGGACATTATACTTGGCGCCCTCAAGGCTCAGCGTCTTGGCGAAGCCGGCGAGGCCGAGTTTCGCGGCACCGTAATTGGCCTGACCGAAATTGCCGTAGAGGCCGGTGGACGAACTGGTCATCAGGATGCGGCCATAGGCCTGCTCGCGCATGATATCCCAGACGGCCTTGGTGCAGATGGCAGAGCCGGTGAGGTGGACATCGACGACGGTGCGGAAGTCGGCCATTTCCATCTTGGCGAAGCTCTTGTCGCGCAGGATGCCGGCATTGTTGATCAATATGTCGATGCGGCCGAACCGGTCGTGCGCCTCGGCAACCATGGCGGCGACCTGGGCTTCGTCGGTGACGCTGGCACCATTGGCGAGGGCGGTGCCGCCGGCCGCCTCGATCTCCGCCACGACGCGCGCGGCGGCATCGCTCGCGCCGCTGCCGTCGCGGCCGCTGCCCAGGTCGTTGACCACGACCTTCGCGCCGCGCTTCGCAAGCTCAAGCGCATAGGCACGGCCGAGACCGCCGCCCGCGCCGGTGACGATGGCGACGCGATTGTCAAAGCTGATGGTCAAGACCCACTCCCGTCATTCCCGCTGCCGCCGGAATGACGGGAGAGGTGCGCCGGTTCTTAGCGCGGACCCCGCTGGACGCAATTGTCCGTCACGGTGCGCGAGCAGCGCTGATAATTTTCCGTGGCGGCACGCGGCGGCGGTAGCTGCGTGGTGGTGACCGGCTGGGCCGTGGCTGGCGCCGCCGGCGGTTCCATCGCAGGCATGGGCGGCGGGGCAGGTGGCGCTGGCGGAGCGGCTTCGCCGGCGGGTTCTGGCGGAGGAGGCGCGGGTGGCGCCGTTTCCGGCGGCATGGGTTCGGCAGGCGGTTCCGGCATGGGATCGGGCGCCGGGAGCGGCTGCGCGCTTTCCGGCGGCGGCGGGGGCGGCGGTCCTTCGGGCGGCTGGGCAAAGGCGCTCGTTCCGCCGAGCAGAAAGGCGACGGCCAACAGAGGTTTCATTCATATTCTCCGGTGCTTTGTTGCGCCCGCGAGCGGGGGGATGCCCGCGGACGCTGACGGGTAAAAGCAGGGAGAAGGCGTTCGATCCGCCAGCGCCCGGCCGGAGGCGCGCGAACGCCGCCAGCCGGGCTTCAGGCCGGTTGAGTCGAGCAGTAGCGGCCCTGTCTAGCGCGGGCGGCCACGCTCATTCTGGGTGCAGCGGTCGGTCTGGCCACGATCGCAGGGCGGGTAGGTCAGGGTAGCCGGGCGGGTCTGGAAATTGGGCGGCGTGAATCGAACTTCGCTGCCGGGCGGTATGTTCGGCACAATGTTGACGCCTTCCGGGACGTTGGGCTCGGCATTGGTCACCGGGATGCCGCGGGAATCGCGTTGCTGCGCGGGCTGGTCCTGAGCGAGGGCGGGTGCGCCGAGCAGCAGGGCAGTAGCGGCGAGGAACAGCTTCATGGTTCAGCCTCCTGATATGAGGTCGGTCTGGACGGACCGGCTACGCAATGAACGCAGCGAGGCGGATTTGTTCCCTCCGGTGGAGCCGGTCCCGCAGGAGTCGTGACGGATGGAGGACGCTACGCGCGATCGACGTCGAGCGCGTAGCCGGCGGAGCGGACGGTGCGGATGATGTCGTCGCGGCCGCCTTCGTTCAGCGCCTTGCGGAGGCGGCGAATGTGCACATCGACGGTGCGGAGTTCGATCTCGCTGTCATGGCCCCAGACGGAGTCGAGCAGACGTTCGCGGGAGAAGACGCGGCCCGGATGTTCGAGGAAGTGCTTCAGCAGGCGGAATTCGGTGGGGCCGAGCGCGACCGCCTCGCCGCTCCGCCGGACCTTGTGGCCAACCAGGTCCATTTCCAGATCGCCATAAGCCAGTTGCTCGCCGGCCAGCGCCGGGCGGACGCGGCGCAGCACCGCGCCGACACGGGCGACCAGCTCGCGCGGCGAGAAGGGTTTGGTGACATAATCGTCCGCACCGGTTTCCAGCCCGCGGATGCGGTCCGCCTCCTCGGCACGGGCGGTCAGCATGATGATCGGCACGTTCGCCGCGCCCGGCAGGCGGCGCAGGCGGCGGCAGGTCTCGAGGCCAGACACGCCTTCGATCATCCAGTCCAGGACGATGAGATCCGGCACATTCTCCTGCGCGCGAGCCAGCGCCTCCTCGCCATCGGCGGTAGCGTCGACGTCGAAGCCCTCGCGCCGGAAGGTGTAGGAAAGCAGCTCGACGAGGGCGGCATCGTCCTCGACGAAAAGGATGCGGCCCTTGCTCATTCGTCGATCGTGTCTGCGGTGGAATCGGCGCCGCGAGGCCGGTCGACCAGCCGCTCGCCGGTGGCGGCATAATAGACCATCTCGGCGATGTTGGTGGCGTGATCGCCGATCCGCTCCAGATTCTTCGCGACGAAAAGCAGATGCGTGGCCGCGGTGATGTTGTGCGAATTTTCCATCATGTAGGTCAGCAGGGCGCGGAAGATGGAATTGTAGAAGTCGTCCAGCGCCTGATCGCGTTCAACCACGGCGGCGGCCTTGGCGGCGTCGCGCGCGGCATAGGCGTCGAGCACGTTCTTCACCATCTCGCCCGCGATCCGCGCCATTTCGGGCAGCAAGGACAAAGGCTCGATCCGCGATCCGGAGAGGGTCGGCACGCGCTTGGCGATGTTGCGGGCATAGTCGCCGATCCGCTCGACCGCTCCGGCAATCTTCAGCGCGGCGATGATGTCGCGCAAGTCGTCGGCCATCGGCGCGCGCAGGGCGATGATGTTGATCACCGAACGCTCGACCTCGGCCTCCAGCGCGTCGATCTGCGCGTCGCGAGCGACGATTTCGGCCGCCGCCTCATTGTTGCGCTGGGTCAGCGCCTGCATCGATTCCCGGATCGCCGCCTCGGCCAGCCCGCCCATTTGCGAGATGTTGGCGCGCAGCTGGCGAAGCTCGTCGTCGAACGCCTTGATCGTGTGTCCGGTGGCCATGCTCTATTCCTTGCAACCCCTCCGGCTCAGCCGTAGCGGCCGGTGATGTAATCCTTGGTCCGCGTCTCGCGCGGATTGGTGAAGATGCCCGACGTGTCGCCATACTCGACGATGCTGCCGAGGTGGAAGAAAGCGGTGCGCTGCGAAACGCGCGCGGCCTGCTGCATATTGTGGGTGACGATCACGATCGCATAACGCCCGCGCAGCTCGTGGATCAGTTCCTCGATCTTGGCGGTGGCGATCGGGTCCAGTGCCGAACAGGGCTCATCCATCAGGATTACTTCCGGATCGACCGCGATGGCGCGGGCGATGCACAGGCGCTGCTGCTGGCCGCCCGAAAGCGCGGTGCCGCTGTCGGTGAGCCGGTCCTTCACCTCGTCCCACAGGCCGGCGCGCTTCAGTGAGCGCTCGACGATCGTGTCCATCTCCGCCTTGTTTTCGGCCAGGCCATGGATGCGCGGGCCATAGGCGACATTCTCGAAGATCGACTTGGGGAAGGGGTTCGGCTTCTGGAAGACCATGCCGACGCGGGCGCGCAGCTGCACGACATCCATCGACCGGTCGTAAATATCCTCCCCATCCAGACGGATGTCGCCTTCGACCCGCGCCGTAGCGACCGTGTCGTTCATGCGGTTGAGGGTGCGCAGGAAGGTGGACTTGCCGCAGCCCGACGGGCCGATGAAGGCGGTCACATCCTCGCGGAACACGTCGATCGAGACATTATCGATCGCTTGCTTGTTGCCATAGAAGACGTTGACGCCGCGCGCCGTCATTTTCGGGGCGGGCGCCGCCGCCGGAGCCGGCGCGGCCTCCGCTTCGGGTGGCGTCATGAGGTCGGTCATCTCGGTCACCAGCGTTTCTCGAACTTGTTGCGAAGGTAGATTGCGACGGCATTCATCGCGAGCAGGAAGACCAGCAGCACGATGATCGCTGCCGAGGTCTTCTCGACGAAGCCGCGCTCGACCTCGTCGGACCAGAGGAAGATCTGCACCGGCAAGGCCGAAGCGGGGGCGGTCAGCCCTTCCGGCGGCGAGGCGACGAAGGCGCGCATGCCGATCATCAGCAAAGGCGCGGTCTCGCCCAGCGCCCGTGCCATGCCGATGATCGTGCCGGTGAGGATACCGGGCAAAGCCAGCGGCAGGACGTGGTGAAAGACGACCTGGATGCGGCTCGCGCCCACGCCCAAGGCGGCGTCGCGGATCGAGGGCGGCACTGCCTTGATCGCGTTGCGGCTGGCGATGACGATCACCGGCATGGTCATCAGCGCCAAAGTGAGGCCGCCGACGATGGGCGCGGAGCGGGGCAGGTGCATGAAGTTGAGGAAGATGGCCAGGCCGAGCAGACCGAAGATGATCGAAGGGACGGCGGCCAGATTGTTGATCGAGACCTCGATCATGTCGGTCCAGCGGTTCCGGGGCGCATATTCCTCGAGATAGACGGCGCTCAGCACGCCGATCGGGAAGGCGAGCAGCAAGGTGACCATCATCGTCAGCAGTGAGCCCTTGAACGCGCCCCAGATGCCGACGGCGGTGGGGTCGGTCGCGTCCGAGCCGGTCAGAAATGTCCAGTTGATGCCGGTGCGGATCGCGTCCTGGCTGCGAAGCGTCTCATAGGCCCGCTCCGCTTTCTCGCTGCCGTCCGTCTTCACCGCCTGGTCCAGCGCGGAGGAGGCGGGGAGCCAGATGGTCAGCGGCCGGTCGAGCACCGATGGATCGTCGCCGACGGCGTCGCGCAGGCGCAACCGGGCGACGCCGGAGAAGAGATCGGGTCCGTCCTCGCCATATTGCAGGATCGCCGCCTGCCGCACGGCGCCTTCGAAATCGGCGGCGCGCAAGGCCGCCTCGGCGTCCGGGCCGGCCAAAGCGGCGCGATCGATGGTGAAGCCCGTCTGCTGCCAGTTCACATCCAGCTTGACCTCGGCGGCGGTGAAGCCGCGCAGGCCGTTGCCGAGCATGGAGATGAGCAGGAAGGCGAGGAAGCCTACGGACAGCAGCACCGCGCTGAGGCCGAGCAGCTTGAACCGCCGCTCGGCGCCGTAGCGCTTGCGGATGCGGCGCTGCATCGCCTCGCCCGCCCAATTGGTCGGGGTGGGATCGACGGGTCCGGAAATATCGGCCTTAATCATAAGCTTCCCGGTATTTCTTCACGACGCGCAGCGCGATGATGTTGAGCGCGAGGGTGACCAGGAACAGCACCAGGCCGAGCGCGAAGGCGGCGAGGGTCTTCGGGCTGTCGAATTCCTGATCGCCGGTCAGCAATTGCACAATCTGGGTGGTGACGGTGGTCACGCTCTCGAACGGATTGGCGGTGAGGTTGGCGGCGAGGCCGGCGGCCATCACCACGATCATCGTCTCGCCGATCGCGCGCGAGACGGCGAGCATCACCCCGCCGATCACGCCGGGAAGGGCGGCGGGGACCAGCACCTTCTTGATCGTTTCGGAGCGGGTGGCGCCCATGGCAAGGCTGCCGTCGCGCATCGCCTGCGGCACGGCGGAAAGGCTGTCGTCGGCCATGGAGGAGACGAAGGGAATGATCATGATGCCCATGACCAGGCCGGCGGCGAGGGCGCTTTCGGTCGAGCTGGGGATGCCGGTCATCATGGCGAAATCGCGGATCGCGGGAGCGACGGTCAAAGCGGCGAAATAGCCATAGACCACGGTCGGCACGCCGGCGAGGATTTCGAGGATCGGCTTCACCCATTTGCGGAAGCCGGGGCGGGCATATTGGGTGAGGTAGATCGCGCTCATCAGGCCGAGCGGGATGGCGACGATCATGGCGATGATCGCGCCGATGAAGATCGTGCCCCAGAACAAAGGCACCGCGCCGAACGCGCCGGACGACCCTGCCTGATCGGCGCGGATCGCGATTTGGGGACTCCAGTTCAGACCGGTCAGGAACTCGACCGGGGAGACCATTGAAAAGAAACGAATGCTCTCGAACAAGACCGAGGCGACGATGCCGAGCGTGGTCAGGATCGCGACCAGGGAAGCGGCGAGCAGCAGGCCCATGACGATCCGCTCGACCCGGGTGCGGGCGCGGAAGGACGGTGACAGGCGGGTATAGGCCCAGCCGCCCGCCGCGAAGGCGATCAGCAAGGCGATGCCGAAGCCGGTCCAGGCGTAAAAGCCCCGCGCGCTTTCATAGGCCGGAGCAAGATCGCGTGCCTGTGCGTTGAAAGGATTGGCGATTTCACCATTGGCCAACGCCCGGGCCTCGGCCAGCAGATTGCCGCGCGCGGCCGGATCCGCCGGAAGGTTGGCCGGGTCGATCCCCGCCAGCATGCTCTGATCGATCAGGGACGTGGAGACGATGCTCCAGACCGTGAGGAAGAGGAGCGCCGGCACGATCGCGGCGAGCGCGACATACCAGGCATGATAATTGGGCCGCGAATGGGGGCGGGCGATGCCGGGGGTCGCGAAGGCCATCGCCTTGGCGCGGGCGCTGAGCCAGGCGATCAGGCCGAGGCCGAGGATCAGGAGGATGATCGTGAAGCCGGACATCAGCCGAGATCCGCCGCGGTAAGGGGCCGGGCGCCGTCGATTGCCGCCTGGGCAGCCGCACGCACTTCTTCCGGCGCCGGGATCAGCCCGCGCTCCGACAGATAGCCGTTCTGCGCCCAGCCGCGCGCATATTCGGTCAGGAATTCGCGCAGGCCCGGCACGACGTTCAGATGTTCGCCCTTCACATAGATGAAGAGCTGGCGCGCGCCGGGATAGTCGAGCGCCTGGATCGTCTCCGCGGTCGGGGCGATGCCGGCGATCGGGATGCCGTTCACCCGGTCCTGATTCTCTTCCATGAAGCTGTAGCCGAGGATGCCGACCGCGCCCTGATTCTCCGATACGCGCTGGATCAGCAGATTGTCATTCTCGCCCGCCTCGACGAAGGCGCCGTCCTCGCGCACCGTGTGACAGATCGCCTTGTGACGGTCCGCATCGGAAGTGGCGAGCGCCTTCATCTCGGGATCGCTGTCGCAGCCCTTGGTCAGGATCAGTTCGACGAAACTGTCGCGCGTGCCGCTGGTGGGCGGCGGCCCGTAAACCAGGATCGGGACGTCTGGCAGTTCCGGATTGACGTCGCGCCAGGTGCGGGCAGTCTGCGGCCGGCCGAACGGCTCCTTGGCGAGCGCAGCGTAGATGTCGCGCAGGGTGAGGCGGTAGCCGGTCGGGCGGGTCGCCGATTCGATCAGCACCAGGCCATCGATGCCGACGGGGACCTCGATCACCTGGCGCACGCCATTCCTGGTGCAACTTTCCAGCTCCGCCGCCTTCATCCGGCGTGAGGCGTTGACGACGTCCGGGAACTGGCCGCCCACGCCGTTGCAGAAGAGTTTGATGCCCGAGCCGGTGCCGGTCGATTCGACGATCGGCGAGCGATAGCCGGGGAAATTCTGGGCGAAGCGTTCGGCCACCGCGGTGGTGAACGGATAGACGGTCGAGGAGCCGACGACGCGGATCTCCTGTCGCAGGCCGCTGCCGCAGGCCGCGAGCGCCGCGCCGAGCATCGCCAGGAATGGCCAGAAACGCCTGTTGGTCACGATTCGTCCGCTGAAAAGCGCCCCTGCGGGCTCGCCGGGCCAATGCGACAATGGCGTGACTCTTTCGTGACAGGGTGTCCGGAATCAGGCTTGGTAGCGCGGCAGATAGACCCGGACTTTGGTGCCTTCCCCCAGCGTGGAACGGATATCCAGGCGGCCCCGATGGCGCAGGGCAATATGTTTGACGATGGCCAGGCCAAGGCCGGTGCCGCCGACCGAACGGCTGCGGCTGGCGTCGACGCGATAGAATCGCTCGGTCAGGCGGGGCAGGTGCTCTGCGGCGATGCCCTCGCCCTGATCGATCACGCTGAGCCGGATCATGTCCGGGCCGGCATCTTCGAGCCGGACATGGACGGGTGTGCCGGCGCGGCCGTAGCGCAAGGCGTTGGTGACGAGGTTGGTGAGCAATTGCGCGAGCTGAACCTGATCTCCGGCGACGATCGCCTCGCCCGCCTGATTGTCGATGACGACGCTGGCGCCGCGCTGTTCGATCACGCGGGTATTGGCAGCGCGCACGCTCTCGGCGAGCGGGACCAGATCGACCGGATCGCGCGGCACGCTGTAACGGTCCGCCTCGACGCGGGAGAGGGACATGAGGTCATCGACCAGAGCGCGGATCCGCTGCGCCTCTTCGGCCATGATGGAGAGGAACTTCCGGCGGGTCCCGGCGTCGGCGGCGACCTCTTCGTCCTCCAGCGTCTCCAGGAAGCCGAGCAGGGTGGCGAGCGGCGTGCGCAGTTCGTGGCTGGCATTGGCGACGAAATCGGCGCGCGTTTGTTCGGCCGCATGGGCCTGGCTGCGGTCGATGAGGCGGACGAGGCGAACGCCGCCGGGCAAGGTTGCGACGGCCATCTCCCAGCGCTGCCCGGCATCGCCGAGGCCGGCGAGATCGGTGCGGGTCGTCCGCTCGCCGGCTTCCGCCGGGTCGCCGAGCAGCCGCTCGGCCGCGGCCGGATGACGGATGGCGAGGCGGACGTCGTCGCCCTCGATATGTTCGCCCAGCAGCGCCCGCGCGGCCGGATTGGCGAGCGTCACGCGCCGTTCGAAGGTCAGCAGCATCGGCTCGTCGGAGGATTCCAGCAGGGTCCGCGCATCCGGATGGTCCGGCGCGTTCGGTTCGAGCGTGTCATTCCGCCCGGTCTCGACCCGGGCGGATTGCAGCAGCGCGATGCAGGCGGTGAGCGCCGCGCCCGTCGCCAGGGCCGCCAGTGTCGCGCCCGGCGGCGGCAACAGGAATGCCGCGATCAGCCCGGCCGCGGCCGCCAGCGCCAGCGCGATCGCGGCGATCGTCTTGTTTTGCGTCACTTTCCCTCGCAGCGGACTCGTTTGCCTTGCCTAACGCACTCGCGTGACGCGCGGTTTACGCCTAATAAAGGCGCGGAGTGTAGCGCGATACTATGGATCGAGGACTGGCATGAGCGCCGAGAGCGACGAGCCGGCCGGCAAGGCCGAGGGGCTTGCCGTGCCTACGCGGCGCACCTTCCTCGCGCTTGGCGCGGTTGCGGCATCGACCGTGGTCACCGTGCGCCCGGCGCTGGCGCAGACCGCCGGATCGGTGCTGAATTGCCAGATTCCCGTGCCCGGCCCGCATGCGGCGGGGCAGAATATCGCCGCCGACGGGACGCTTGTCCCGGCCGGTACGCCCGGTTCCCATCGCGGTTTCTCCCGCCCGCTGACCGGCGAGGAAGTGCGGGTGATGCTGAACAATGGTTCGACGCCGCCGGGCGTGAATCCCGAAGCCACCCAGGCCTATGCCAATTATATCCGCCGCCTGCAGGCCGGGATGAGCGGCTTCACCTGCTACGCTTCCCTGCAAATGCCGCGCTGAGCGGCCGACCACGCCACGCAAAGAATACAATCCTCCAACATTTTCGGCTGCATTGACGTATCGGATAAACCCGATATGAGGGCCGCATGGTCAGGCCCGCGGTTTCCGAATCCACGTTCAACGCGATCGCGCATCCGACGCGGCGGGCGGTGCTGAATGCGCTGATGCGCGGGCAGGGCAGCGCGAACGAACTGCGCCGGTCCGTGCCGCCGGGCATGACCGGCATCAGCCAGGCGGCCTTTTCGGAGCACCTTTCGATCCTGTCGCGGGCCGGTCTGGTCCGCGCCGAGCCGCGCGGGCGGGAGCGCATCTACGCGCTGAACGCCGCGCCGCTGGCGGAAGTTTTCGACTGGCTGAAGCAATATGAGGCATTCTGGGACGAAAGCCTCGGGAAACTCGGCGATTATCTGGACAGCAAGGCGAGGGGGCGATGAAGTCATTCAGGCGCAAGGCGGTGTACAAGCATGCCGTAGAGGATGTCTGGGCCGCGCTGACGGACCCGAAGGCGCTGGCCGAGTGGCTGATGCCGGTGACGCATTTCGAGCCGAAAGCCGGCGCGCGATTCCGTTTTCAGTTCGACCCGGAGAAATTGTGCCCGACCGGCATCGTGGATCTGGAGATATTGGAGATCGATCCGCCGCGCCGGATGGTCTGGTCGTGGCAGCACCGGGCCGGCGAAGGCACGAAGCAGGCGCCGCCGATGCGGGTGGAATGGACATTGGTCCCGGTCGAGGGCGGGACGCGGCTCGAACTGGTGCAATATTATGAGGGGCAGCCCTGGTCGATCACCTTCGCGATGGGCATGGGCTGGCGCTTCTATCTGCGCATGTACCTGCCCAAGGCGCTGAGGAATGTCGCCGGCGGTGTATTCACGCCGGGCGCGATCCCGCTGGCGAAGCGGGCCTACAAGGCGAAGAATATGCCCGCCGACATCATCATCTAGGAGTGCAGCCTTAACCGGTTCCGGCCTATGGGGCAGGCGATGACCGGGCCGCTCTACATTGCCGACACCGCCGATGCGCGCAGCCTGATGCTGGAGGGGCTGACCCTCCTGTTCCATCCGGCGTCTGGGATGACGCATATCCTCGCGCCGCCGTCGCCGGAGATTCTGGCCGCGCTGGCCGAACCCGGCAATGCCGAGGCAGTGCTGGCGCGGCTGAGCACGCAATTCGACTTCGCGCCGGGCGAGGGCGCAGAGGCACTCGAGGCGCGGCTCGCGGAGCTTGAGTCGAGCGGGCTGGTGCGGCGGGCATGAGGCACGAAGTGCGCCTGCGGGTCGGACCGGTGACGTTCCGGGTCGGATCGGCCTGGCGCGGACCGGTGCGTGCGCTGCGGCGGCTTTACGAGGGCTATCCCGAGGCCGGAGACGTCGCCGACTACACCGTTCGGCTGGAGCCGGCGAAGCCGTGGCGGCGGTGGCTGCGGCCGTCGGTGCGGATCGAGGGCGATTATGTGCTGCCGGACGCCGCGCCTTTGCCTCTCGCGCACGGCCTGGTCGCGGCCGAGATGGCGATGAATTTGCAGATGGCGCTGGGCGAGCGCCGCTTCCTGCTGCTGCACGCGGCGAGCGTGGAGAAAGACGGGCGCGCGTTGATCATCACCGGTGAGTCCGGGGCTGGGAAATCTACTCTGTCGGCGATGCTGGGGGAACGGGGGTGGCGCTTCATGGGCGACGAATTCGCCTTGCTCGATCCCGACAGCGGGATGCTTCATCCGTTTCCACGCCCAATCAGCCTGAAGAACGAGGCCATTGCAGCGATGGAGGCGGAGGTTGCCCCCGAGCGCTTTGGGCCGGTGATGGAGAATACACCCAAGGGCCGCATCCGCCACATGCGGCCGCGCGCCGAGGCGCTGGCGCGGATGAGCGAGCAGGCGCGGCCGGCGATGGTCTTGTTCCCGCGTTTCGGTTTTGCCCGCGAGGTGCGGCCGGTCGGCCCGGCCGAGGCGTTCATGCGGCTGACCCAGGCATCCACCAATTATGTCGCGATGGCGGCGCGCGGTTTCGATGCGCTGACGGGGCTGGTGCAGACATGTCCCGGCGTCGCGATCGACTATCCGGATGCGGCGACGGCATTCGAACTGATCGAAACGCTCTGGGCGGAGGCGGGCCGATGAGCGCGGCTCTCCTCGTCCGCGCGCTGCGCGATCCGGAATCGCTGCCGCTGGATTGCGACTGGACGTCGCTCATCTCCGCCGCGCGCGCCGAGGCGCTGATCGGCACGCTCGCGCACCGGCTGCAGGATCTGCCGTTGCCCGAGCGTGTCGCCGGGCTCTTTGCGATGCACCGCGCCGACGCGGAGCGGACACGGGTTCAGGCGTTGTGGGATGCGGAGATGGCGCGGCGTGCGCTGGCGCCGCTCGGCGTGCCGGTCGTCCTGCTGAAGGGCACCGCCTTTCTCGCCGCCGGGCTGGAGGCAGGGCAAGGGCGGTCGATCGGCGATCTCGACATTCTGGTGCCGAAGGACGCGCTGACCGAGGTCGAGCAGGCGCTGATCGGGGCCGGCTGGGAGCGGCTGAAGCCCGCCGATGGCTATGACGATTTCTACTATCGCGAGTGGATGCACGAGCTGCCGCCGCTGATCCATCGCGAGCGGGACCGGATGATCGACGTGCATCACACCATCCTGCCGCCGACCGCGCGGCCGAAGCCGGATGCGGCGGCGTTGCTGGCGGACAGCCTCGTGTTGCCGAATGGCTTGCGGATGCTGTCGCCGGAGGATGTGATCGTCCACGCCGCCGCGCATCTGATCGCAGACGGCGACATGGCCGGGGGCTTGCGCAATTTGTGGGATATCGACCGGCTGCTGCGGGAATTCGCGCAGGCCGAAGGGCTTTGGGGAAGGCTGGCGGAGCGGGCCGTGCATCATGGCCTCGACAAGGCAGTACGCCGCTCGGTCCGGCTCGCGCACCGCCTCTACGGGACGCCGGTACCCAAGGACTGGCGAGGCACTGGCGATGGTCTGTTCGTGCGCCGCCTGCTGTCGCGCGACGGTTGGGGAAGGCGCACCCGCAAGGCCACGGGGTTCGGCTTCTACGTGCGGGGTCATTTGATGCGCATGCCGCCGCTGATGCTGGCGCGGCATTTGCTGAAGAAAGCGCGCGCCTGAGCAATCGGCCATTTTCAGTTCATCGCTGATATGCCACGGTTCGTCCTTCAGGTAGGAGAGACGAGATGAGCAGGTCGCGCTTCGCCTTCGGTTTGATTGCCTTGGCTTGTGCGATGGCGCCGGCCGTAGCGAGTGCGCAGCCGCGCGGCGCGGACGAGGTGCTGGCTCGCGAACTCTATTTCGAGGAGCGCGGACCCAATCGCATGGCGACCTGGACCGCCGATGCGAGGATCGCGCGGCATCCGGTCATTTTTCGTGCGATCCGCGCGCAGGCGCTGCGTGAAGCGCCCCTGCGCGACGATTGCACGGTGACCATGCCCTGCAGCCGGGTGATGACCGACGAATTGAGCTATTCGGGCACGCGCTTGCTCTCGATTTTCTCCACCACCGACCAGTTTCTTGGCGGAGCGCATGGCGCGGTCGGGGTGAGCGACGGCATTTACGATCTGCGTACCAACCGGAGATTGCGCTTCGGCGATCTGTTCACGAACTGGAACCGCGCCAAGCCGCTGATTCAGGCGAAGATCTGCGAATCTCTGCGGCAGGTGCGCGACAATATGGAGGGGATCGACTGCCCGGATGCTGACCGGGTCGCCTACGGCCTGACCGAGGCGAGCGAGATTCCGGTCGGCCGTGCCGCCAGCGGCTTCGAGGTGCGGATGAGCGACTATGCGCTCGGCAGCTATGCGGCGGGTCGCGAGACCTTGTGGATCAATCTGGATCAGGCGCTGCTGAATCTGATCAAGCCGGAATATCGCGCCGACTTCCGCGTCCCGGACTGAGCGTTTCGAGCGCCGGAATCAGTTCGGCATAGTCATCGATCACCGCGTCTGCGCCGAGTTCCGACGCGGGCCGGTCGGAGAAGCCGAAGCTGACCGCGACAAAGGGGAGGGCCGCGGCGCGGGCGGTATCGGCGTCGGTGATCGAATCGCCGATGAACACGGCGCGACCGCCGCCAGCGCGGGCGATCGCCTCATGCAAAGGCGCGGGATCGGGCTTGCGCACCGGCAGGGTGTCGCCGCCGACGATCGCATCGAAGCGGCCCGTCCAGCCAAGCGCGTCGAGCAGCAAATGGGTGAGGCCTTCGGGCTTGTTGGTGCAGAGCGCGGTGCGGACGCCCCGGGTCTTCAATGCATCGAGGGCGGCCTCGGCGCCAGAATAGCATGTTGTGCCGGTGCAGATGTTCGCGGCGTAGTAGTCGATGAAGTGCGGGAAGCCTTCCTCGACCAAATCCTCGCCGGACGGCCCGCTTTCCGCCAGGCCTTTGCGCAACAGCGCCCGTGCGCCGTGGCCGACGAGGTAGCGCACCTCTTCAGGCGGCACGGTTGGGCGGCCGAGTTTCATCAGCGCATGGTTGAGCGCCGCGGCGAGATCGGGTGCGGTGTCGGCGAGGGTGCCGTCGAGGTCGAAGGCGACCAGATCGAGGGGGAAATCAGGCATTGCCGCCGCAATGGTGGCGTGGTCTGGAAATCGCAACATCGCCGTGCCACAGCGCGGGCATGACCGCAGAAGCCGCTGACCGCCCCGTCGCCGCCATCATCCTCGCCGCCGGCAAGGGCACGCGGATGAAATCCGATCTGCACAAGGTGCTGCACCCGCTGGCCGGGCGGCCGATGCTGGAGCATCTGCTGGCGAGCGTGGCGGGGCTTGGCGCGGAACGGACCGTGGTGGTGGTCGGCGCGGGCCGCGAGCAGGTGGAGCCGGTGGTGGCGCGCACCGGCGGCATCGTCGCGGTGCAGGAGCCGCAGCACGGCACGGCGCATGCGGTGCAGCAGGCGCAGGCGCCGCTGGCCGGTTTCGATGGCGATGTGCTGATCCTCTACGGCGACGTGCCGTTCGTGGGCCAGGAGACGATGCGCGCGATGCTTGCGCGGCTGCGCGCGGATCCTGCTCCGGCCGCCGTGGTGCTCGCTTTCCGGCCGGCGGACCCGCTGCGTTACGGACGGGTGATCGTCCACGCCGACGGCACGATCGAGAAGATGGTCGAATATAAGGATGCCGATGAGGCGCAGCGGGCGGTGAACCTGTGCAACAGCGGGATCATGGCGGTGCGCGCGGCGGACCTATGGCCGCTGCTCGCACGGGTCGGGAACGACAATGCGGCTCGCGAATATTATCTGCCCGACATCGTGATGATCGCGGCGGCGGACGGCCGGACCTCGGTCGTGGTGGAGACGGGCGAGGCTGAGGTGACTGGCGTCAACAGCCGGGCCGAACTGGCGGCGCTGGAAGCGGCCTGGCAGCGGGCGCGGCGGATCGAGATGATGGACGCCGGAGTCACCCTGATCGCGCCGGAGACGGTCTGGTTCAGCCATGACACCGTCGTCGCGCGCGACACGGTGATCGAGCCGAACGTCTTCTTCGGCCCCGGCGTGACGATCGGCGAGGGTGTGCGGATCAAGGGCTTCAGCCATATCGAGGGTGCGACGATCGGCGAGGGCGCGGAGGTTGGTCCTTATGCGCGGCTGCGGCCCGGCACGATTCTGGGCGCGGGCGCGAAGATCGGCAATTTCGTCGAGACCAAGAAAGCGAAGCTGGGCGCGGGCGCCAAGGCCAATCACCTCACCTATCTGGGCGATGCCGAGGTCGGCGAGGGCGCGAACATCGGCGCGGGCACCATCACCTGCAATTATGACGGCTTCTTCAAATACGGCACGAAGATCGGCGCAGGGGCATTCGTCGGTTCGAACTCGTCGCTGGTCGCGCCGGTGAAGATCGGGGACGGTGCAATCGTTGGCGCCGGATCGGTGATCACGACAGACGTGGAGGCGGACTCCCTCGGCGTCGCGCGCGGCAAGCAGCAGGGCTTCGCCGGCTGGGCCATGCGCTTTCGCGAACGGATGCGGGCGAAGAAGAAGGGATAGGGACCGTGACGTACCTGGCGGCACTTGCGGCTCTCGTTTTACCAGCATCAGCGGCAGGAGCGCAGGCTGAGGCGTCGGCCTGTGAGCTTCACGTCTGGCCAACGCCACATCTGTACGCGGTATTTCATGGGGCGACGGCCCGCTCTATCCTCCAGCGCAATCCCGCAGGCGAGGTTTTGCCGCGTCAGAACACGCAGCAGATGCTGATCGAAACGGCGGGCGGCAATTTCCAGAGCGAAGCCATTGACGAGCTGCGGCTTGATGGAGCGGGGCGTTTTGCCGGACACCAAGTGATCTTCCATCCAGCTCCCGCGGAATCCCGGTTTGCGAACTGGATCGATCGCAACATTGGGGCGGGCACGCGCGAAAGCGCTTCGACGGCGCAGTGCTATTCCGAACTGCATGTCGTGTTTATCACTCACTTCAAAACGGCATTGAGCAAGCGCATTCAGACCGCGTTCGTGTTCCGGGAGTTTGGCCCGAGCGGTCCCGCAACCGGCTGGGCCGTAGACGCTGCCAGCAATAGCGCACCTTCATTTCCCTCCGGATCAGCCGCCGAGGATGAGCAGGCCCGTCTCGACCTGAGGCGCGCCTTTCAGCAGAACCTCCGCGATTTTCTAGGTAGCCGCGCAATGCGGCGGCTGAGGCGACCTAGATAGCTTATCACTTGATTTGATATCATGATATGATATCAGCATATCATGGGTCGATTCCTCGTCGATATCCCGGAAGAAGACGTCGCCCGGCTCGACGCCTTGGCGCGAGCCGATGGGAAGTCGCGCGCGGCCGTGCTTCGCGAGGCTGTCGCCGATTACATCGCAGCCGAATCGAAACAGGGATTCGAGAAGTATTTCGGGCTGTGGGAGCGGCACGGCTCCACCGTCGACGGGCTGGACTATGAGCGCAAGCTGCGGGGAGAATGGCCTGACGTGACGGACGTGTCGCCGCCGAAGAAGAAGCGCAGCGCGGCGTGAGCGAGCGCTTTTTCGACACCAACATCGTCATCGACATGCTGCACAATCGCCCTGCAGCATGGAATGAGGTGCGCAACGTCACGCGTGCCTGGATCAGCCGGATGACGTGGATCGAGGTCATGTCGCGAGCCCCCGATGCGGCGGCGGTCGAAACCGAGGCGTTCCTGCGGCTCTTCGCCGTGAGCGAGATCGACGAGGAGATTGCCCGCCGGGCGGCGGCATTGCGGCACCAGCGCAAATCGCTCAAGACGCCGGACGCGATCATCCTCGCGTCCGCGCAGGTTTCCGGGCGGATCCTCGTGACACGCAATACGAAGGATTTTCCGGCAGAGATGCCGGGCATCCGAATCCCCTATAAAGTCAGTTCGAAGGCATAAACGCATGTGCGGAATCATCGGCATTGTCGGCAAGGATCAGGTGGCGGACCGGCTGGTCGAGGGCCTGAAGCGGATGGAATATCGCGGCTATGACAGCGCCGGCGTGTGCACCGTGGAAGGCGGCGCGCTGGTGCGGCGGCGGGCCGAGGGGAAGCTCGGCAATCTGGTGAAGGAACTGGCTGGCAATCCGGCGCCGGGGACGATCGGCATCGCCCATACGCGCTGGGCGACGCACGGCGCGCCGACGACTAGCAATGCGCACCCGCACGCCACGCAGGAAGTGGCGCTGGTGCACAATGGCATCATCGAGAATTTCAAGCCGCTTCGCGACGGCCTGGCGGCGCGCGGGCGGCGGTTCGAGAGCGAGACCGATACCGAAGTGGTCGCGCATCTGGTGTCCGAGCGGATCGAGGCCGGAGCGTCGCCGGAGGAAGCGGTGCGCGACGTGCTGCCGCAGCTGCGCGGGGCGTTCGCGCTGGCCATCGCGTTCCGGGCGCAGCCGGACCTGCTGATCGGGGCGCGGCTCGGCTCGCCCTTGGTGGTCGGCTATGGCGATGGCGAGACTTATCTCGGCTCGGACGCACTGGCGCTTGCGCCGCTGACCCAGAAGATCGCCTATCTCGAGGAAGGCGATTGGGTGGTCATCACCCGCGAGGGCGCGCGGATTTTCGATGCGGACAATGTTCCGGTCGAGCGCGAGATCACGACCAGCGGCGTGTCCGCGGCGGCGGTCGAGAAGGGGCCGTATCGCCATTATATGCAGAAGGAGATTTTCGAGCAGCCGACCGTCGTCGCGCAGACGCTCTCCTCCTACATCCGTCCGCTCGAGCAGACCGTGGCGCTGCCGCAGATGGATTTCGATCTGGCGAACATCGACCGCGTCACCATCGTCGCCTGCGGCACCAGTTTCTACGCGGGCATGGTCGCCAAATATTGGTTCGAGACCTTTGCGCGCGTGCCGGTCGATATCGATGTGGCGAGCGAGTTCCGTTACCGCGATCCGGTGCTGACGCCCGGCGGGCTGGCGCTGTTCATCAGCCAGTCTGGCGAGACCGCGGACACGCTGGCCGCGCTGAAACATTGCAAGGCGAACGGGCAGACCATCGCGGTCGTCGTGAACGTGCCGACCAGCAGCATGGCGCGTGAGGCGGATCTGCTGCTTCCGACCCATGCCGGGCCGGAGATCGGCGTCGCCTCGACCAAGGCCTTCACCTGCCAGCTCGCCGTGCTGGCGGCGTTGGCCGCGCATCTCGCCTTGAAGAAGGGCAAGCTCAACGCCGAGGAAGAGCGCGAGATCGTCCGCCACCTGATCGAGGCGCCGGCCGCTTTGAACGCGGCACTGGCGCATGACGAGGATATTGCGGCGATGGCGCATCTGATCGCGCCGGCCCGGGACGTGCTCTATCTCGGCCGCGGCCCCGATTATCCCCTGGCGCTGGAAGGCGCGCTGAAGCTGAAGGAAATCAGCTACATTCACGCCGAGGGATACGCCTCGGGCGAGATGAAGCACGGGCCGATCGCGCTGATCGACGAGGCCGTGCCGGTGATCGTGCTCGCGCCGTCGGGTCCGTTGTTCGAGAAGACCGTTAGCAACATGCAGGAAGTCCGCGCGCGCGGCGGCAAGGTGGTGCTGATTTCAGACGCCGAAGGACTGGCAGAGGCGGGCGAAGGCTGCCTGGCGACGATCGAGATGCCGAAGGTGCATCCTTTGATCGCGCCTTTGGTCTATGCGATCCCGGTGCAGTTGCTGGCTTATCATGTCGCCGTCGCCAAGGGCACGGACGTGGATCAGCCACGCAATCTGGCGAAAAGCGTGACGGTGGAGTGAGGCCATGTATGCCGCCGCGATCATCTGTGCACTACGAACATAGTCTTTGTGTTCCGAATATAGTTCTTCCTACCGAACATAGTCCTTGGCTGTCTGAGAAGCTGATCCGGCGAACATAGTTCTTGGTTCAAGGGGCGAGCCGAGCCGTTCAAGAGTGAAAAAGTCGCGGTATCCGACGCAAGACTGGGCGATAGCCACCAGCGCCCACGATCGCCGCGACCCTGGCCCCGCGGGACGACCGGTGGTTCCGCTAAGATGCCGGGCGCTGCCGCGCCTCCATGGCCTCCCGCACCATGGGAAGGTGCATCGACCTTAGGCCGGCAGCCCGCATCACCTCCCAAGCGCGGCAGCGCGGCCCAAGGCGCCCGATCCAATGCTCGGCACGGCGGCGGCGGAAGGCGGCCACCGATTCCTCCACCTCGGCGAGAGTGCGCATTGCCCCCGGCAACTTGCGCCGCCGCTTGCCGAACCAATCGACCTTTGCGACTCGGCGCTCGATCTCCGCCCTCGACACTCGCAGCGGTGGGACCGCCGCCCGGATGTCCGCCGCCGCCGCCCGGATCTCGCCGCACAGCTGCTTGTTCAGTTCCGCCCAATCCACCCTTAGGCGAGACTCAGCCTCCGGGATCGCGTCGTCCACGGCTGGCACGTCGCGCGCGATACGACACCGATCACCTCCGACATGGACGATGTCCGGGATCGCCGGCCGCATACCGTTCTGTTCCAGATGGGAGATGAAGCCGTCGAACAGCAGGTGGAACAGCGGGTGCATGGCCTTGCGGTGCGTCCGGACCATCGCAGCGACCCAGCCGCTCTCACCGAAGGACGAGCATGGCGCCGGCAGAAAGGGCAGGGCCGGCGACCAACGCGCCTGGAGCCCTGCGTTGAGGGTCGGCTGGTCGACCTTTCGCGGCGATCGCATCAGGCCCACTGCGGCCAGACGATCCGCATAGTGCTTGCGCCAGTGATCCAGCGGGCGGGCCGGAGGCATCGACCGCGCCAGAGCGGCCGCCGAGCGGGCCAGGTCCAGCAATAGCGACGTGGCTTCCGGAGCCGCGCGCGGAACCATGCTCACTGCAACTCGAGGGCAGTTCTCCTCGGTCGGTGACACGTAGCCGTGCCGGCCGGCGGTCGCCCGCGTCACCAGGCTGTCGCGCAGCCAAGCACCGTGCAGAGCGCACACCGCGACGCCAGGAAGCTGATGCGCAACGAGCCAAGTGGCCATCCCGAGTTCCTCCTGCTGCGCGTCGAGGCAATCCGGGCAGAATCTCAGTGCCTGGCCAGCGCGGATCCGGAACGCCGCGACCCCGAGACGGTGGTGCGCGTTCGACGATTCGCTCGCCCGCAGGTCTCGCTCGACGACCTCCCGCGTCTCCTGGCTCTGGAATGCGGCGTAGAACGGGAAGAGCGTGTGCGACAGCAGTTCGGACCCGCCAAGCCCCGCCGCAGCGGGAATGCGGGCCGCCAGCGCATCCAGCCGGCATGGCAGGTCGAACGATGCCACGGCCGAGCGTCGACCGAACAGCTCGGCCGAGTGATCGGCCGCCGTCCTCGCGCCCGACAGCAGCCGGTGACGGCCGAGCATCCCGTAGAGCAACTCACCCTCGATCGCGACCGGGAAGCAGCCGGTCGTCACCCGGCGGCCACCTCGTCGGGCGTGACGACGATGCCGGACGCGCGGAGCGTCGCAACGGGGTCATCGGACGTCGCCACCAACGCCGGCATGCTGCCCGGCGGCAGGTCGACCTTCGACCTCGCCGGCTTGCGGACCTTCTCCGGCCTCGGCTTCGGTTCCGCAGCGAGCAGGTCGTTGACCACCTCGACCATGGCCACAAGATCGTCGATGCCAACCCGCCGCTCGGCCTCGGCCACGACCCGTTCCACCGCGTCCTGAGCGTGGCCGCGCTGGATCAGGCTCGCCTTCAGCCGGAGCCACGGCTCGTTACGCGCGTCCTCCTCAGCGTTCGCGATCCGCTGCTTCAAGTCCCGCAGGTAGCGCAGGTCGCGCATGGACTGACCCGTCTCCTGGCAGAGGAGCCGCTCGACATGCTGGTGAAGTGGCTCAAGATCGGCGTAGCCGGCCAGCAAATCCTCGCGATTGTCCCGCAGGGCGGTGATCATCGGGGCGATGAGCGCGAATTCCTCCCTCGCGACCGTGCGGAAATGCCCGGCGTCGAGAAACTCATCCCCACCATAGACCTCGCCGCGGCTGATCGCCCGCATCTGCGCCAGGACGTAGAGCTTGACCGCGAGGTCCATGATGCCCTGGCTCTCGTCGTAGATCGCCTCGCTGATCTCGGGGGTGAGTTCGGTCGGCGTGGCCGTCCACTGGTATTGCCAGAGTTCCTTCAGCCAATCGTCCCATTCGTCCCCTTGCGACATGCGGAACCAGTTCGGCTGGCCGAGGCCCGACGCCCGCCGTGCTTCGCGGAATTCGCCCTCGACAATCGACCTCGCGTCGTTGGTGCCGATCAGCATGATGGGCACACCCAGCGAATTCACCAGCGTCACCAAGAAGTTCATCAGCGGCTTGACGCCCTCGGTCGACTGCTTGGCATGCTGGATCTCGTCGATGACGATCAGACCGACCGCGTGCAGCGTCACCAGATGCTGCACGAACAGCATCATCTGATCTCCAGAGACGCGCTTCCCCTCGGCCCCGAAGCGCTCGGCGTAGCGGGTGCCGAGCAGGCGATCGAACGCGGCCAGGACGGCGATGCACAGCTGCTTGCGCCCGCCGGTCGACGGGCACTGGACCTCCAGCCAGACCACCTGCTTGATAATGGCGTAGGCGAGCCTCTGCTCGACGACCTGCGGGATCCTGGCAAGGGTCCTGCGCGTGATCGTCGTCTTGCCGGTGCCGGGATCGCCGATCAGCGCGAACGCGACCGGATGGCTGTGCGTCAGCACGGGCATGGAAGACTTCACCTCCCCGACGTCGGCGCCGCCAGCGAGCTTCTGGATCGCCGCTGCACTTGCGAGCAGCGCCGGGCGATGCGTGCCGCGCGCGGGGTCGCGGGCCTTGTATCCCTGGCGGATCACCATCCCGATGCGCTCGGCCAGATCGACCTGCGCCTCCACCGGGATGACCGCGTCGAAAATGCGCAGGACGCAGTAACGTCGTAGGGTGTGCGACAGCTCGCGCTCGGCCTCGCTGCGCTCGGGTTCGACCACCAGCTCGTCATGTGCCTCGGCCCATTCGAGCGGCGGGCCGAGCACGCGCGTGAAGGGGTTGCGCCACAGCTCCGGCAACCAGCCGTCCGGCACGTCATTGGCGGGAAGGTCGTCGGCCATGGCTGCGGCGGCGACACCTTCGGTCGGTTCCGCCGCGGGCGGGCTGGCCCCAATCGAGCGTCCCGTCGCGATCCGTGCGGTCGCAATCCCCGTGGTGGAGATGGGCGGGTCGTCGCGGCCTGCGATCAGCATGTCGCCGCCATTCCAGCCATCGGTCGAATTGTAGTCCATCACGTCACTTCCTCCTGTTCATGCGATCGCGCATGCTCGGCCGCGCGTGATCGTCGTTGGCCGGTCCCCCGGCGGCTTGCTTCGACACCGGCAGGGCCGACGGGAGCCTCGGAGGCGACCGGTCGAGGTCGCCGATCATCGGCCGGTGATAGTCGGCCAGCTGCTCGAGCCGGTCGTGCTCGCGCTCGTTGGCCGTGTTGCCGCGGATGTTCGAGACCTCCGCCGCGTTCGACGCAGCAGGAGGCGTCTCGGCCATCGCAGCCTCCGCTCGCCCGGCCTCGTCCGCGGCACCGTGGTCGTGGTCGACCTTGCCGATGCCGGCGACCACCGTCTGCCGCGCCTGGATGTCGGACTCGTCGCGGAGCTCGTCCTCGATCTCCCAGTGCGAGGTCTTGGCCCGACGGTCGGACACCAACTGGGCAACCTGGAAGCCCTTGGGCGAGTCCGGGTCGTGGACGTAGATGAAGTCGGTCGTGCGCCGGTCGAAGCTGATCGGCCAGGCGAAGCGGCCCTGGTCCCGGGCCTTCTCGCGCCAATCGTCATCGATGGCCTTCTGACAGATGTAGATGCACCCGTGGAAATGGATGCCGTCCCGGCAGACCGTCGCCGTCTCGCGCTCCAGGAGCGAGAAGCGCACCGACTCCTCGTCCGGCTGGCGCGGGATGCCGGAGCAGCTGCCGACACCCCAGGTCCACAGGTCATTGGGCACGGAGGGGACGTGCTCCTCGTTCATGGCCGGGAGCCGCGGGTAGGATGCGAGCGGGTGGAAGTTGTTGTAGTAGAGGATGGAGCGGATCACCTGGCGGTGCAGCTCGTCCAGCGTCATCACGGTCTTAAGCCGGTAGTCCTCGGCTCCGCGCTCCCGGAAGTCGACATGGACGAAACCGGGGGTGAACGGACGCATCGCCTCGTCGATCATGCCGAAACGGCGCTCGACGATGCCCTTCCAGTCCGCGCGGTAGCTCGGCGGGTTGGCGATCCCGACGCCGTGGCGCTCGATGAGACCCAGCACACCGGCACGGGCCATCTCGGCCTTGTCCCCCACGATGCTGCCAGGAAGATGGCGCGAGGGCCATTGGTCCGGCGTGATGCTGACGCCGTGCTCGGCGCAGAACGCGACCTTGTCAGTCATCGCGTTGGCGAGCGCCGCCATCGCGCCGAGCCAGGAAGGCGGGTCGAGCGACAGCGCGAATCCGACGATCAGCCGGGACCAGACGTCGACGACGACGTAGAGGGTCGCGCGCCAGACGAGCTTGCGACGGTTCCTGCGCGACCGCGTGTAGACGTTCAACACGGTGGCATCGATCTGGTACATATCGCCGGGGCCGGTGGCCTCGCCGGTGGAGTCCCGCTCGATCGCGCGCTTGCGCAGCGCGAACAGCCTCTTGCCCATTCGCTTGCGCATCGCCTCGACGCGCTTGCGCTCGCGCGACCAGTGGTAGCGGAACTGCTCGAGACGCGGCATGCCGACCTTCTCACACTCCTCGAAGGGCGGCCTAGGGCCGAACTTCGCGATCAGCTGCTCGACGTCGGCGTGGAAGCCGACGCGCATCGCATGCCAATAGGCGGCGGCGTGCGTCTGCCCGTCATTGTCCTCGAACCAGTCGAAGCCGATGCGGAACAGGCGCCTCAGCTCGCCGGTGATCGGCACGCCCTTGGGACGGGCCCTTTTCGGATCGGGCTTAGGGCCGGATTTCGCGCCCCCGGGCCCGACCGGGCGCGGCTCGCCGGGAGCGCCGCACTTCGCGTAACCGGGCAGCAGCGCGCCCGGGACCATGCCGCCATGGAACAGGCGCAGCAGCTTGGTGCGGACCGTGGTGGTGGTAACGCCGAGGGATCTCGCGGCGTCGGCAACGAGGCCGGCGCGGGTTGCCGAAACGAACATGCCGGCGTCACGGATGAGCGGCCCGAGCACCTCCCAATCCGCGTCCCGCGCGGTCAGGTGCGCCTGCCGCTTGTGCCTGTTCTCCGGCGCGATCCCGGCGAGATAGACGGCATCGTCCACGTAGAGGGGAGGCGCGCCCGCCTCGAAGACCCAGTGGTTCTCGAGCGCGAGGCGCTTCAGGTCCTCGACCACGTGAAGCTCGGGCCAGGACTTCGGGTCGTCCGCGTCCACGACGGCGACAGTCGCCTGAATCCTATTGGTCCAGACCACCCTCAGGCGTCCGTAGGCACTCTTGGTGTCGATCACGTCGTGGACGACGAACACCTGGTCAGCCCTCGCCAACCAGAACGAGCTGGCTGACCGGACCGAACGGATCGAAGCGCGCATTGCCAGCCACCTCGACGAGGTTGCGCGCGCGCAGGCGCTTCAGCGCGGACAGCGCCGTGCCCGCGACCCAGCCGTGGATGCCCTCGACGGCCTTGCACAGGTCGACGACGCGGCCGGCGACGGCGCTCGCCAACTCGACGAGCATGACGTCCGCACACTCGTCCCAACCGATCGCGTTGGGCGAGCGCACGCCGGTCAGGAACGCCCAGGTGGCACGCTCCTGCATGTTCAGGCGCTCAGCGCGGCTGACGTCGGAGCCGATGACCAGCCTCCATTCGGCACCCCGATGGCTCCAGGCCTGGCGCTCCAACTCGAGCTTCTCGAGGACGCGACGCTTGCCCAGCTCGCCAGCCGGCTTGACCGCGATCGCGACCCGGCGGCCGCCCGTGAAGTCGACCACCATGTCGGTCGTGACCGGCACGTCCACACCGTTGGCCGCCGGGTGGCGCACACCGAGCCTGTCCGCGATCACCAGCGTCTCGGCGCGGCAGAGCGGGAACTGCTCGCGGATGTCCACGACGTCCCCGCGCTCGTCGAACTTGCGGAAGACGTCGAGCTCCATGTCGGACATCAGGTGGACGACGCGGCCATGGGTCTGGCTCTTCACGCGGTGGACCCGGCCGGAGGAGGAGAAGTCGCCGACCCTGATGAAGGGCCTGTAGTCGGCCCCATGGCCGCTCCCGCGGCCCTCCCTCAGCATGCGCCTGATGCGCCTCTCGGTGATGCGGCGGCGGCCCATGATCACTTCCTCCCCCGAACGTCGTGGCGGCGGACCAAGGTATCCGACGGCACCGCGGCCCTGCCCAGGACGGGGCGCGGGAGCCCCGGCACCATGCCAGTGGCCGCGTCCGAGCGGACGCCGCCGTAGCTCGCGACCACCGAACTCACGAGGGTGGTGAGCTCGTCCATTCCAACGACCGCCGCGGGGACGCCGGAGACGGGCCAGGCGTGGGGGCCGGAGCGGTCGTAGCGCCGAAAGACGCGTTCGATCGCCGACTTCACGTCGGCGCGATAGGTGTGCTTATCCATCATTTTCACTCGCGCATGACGGTGCACGCCGCGGCGCCTCCAAGGTGCCGGGCGTCACCCGTCCGTTGATGTGTCCCCGCCGGTCAGGCGGATGGCTCAGGTAGGGGCGACGGGCAGGGGCGGACATTCAACAGGCGCAGGACACCGCCCGCCGCAACAGCGCGGCGGTAGCGCCTTGACCCGCAGGACCGGCGCGTGCGATCGTGTTCGCGGCTGCAATGGACGTCCTGTGCTTCGCCGCACCGGGATCAGGTCATAGTCGTCTCCTTCACCTGTTGGCCTGGCAGGCTCGGTTGAAGCGCGATCATCGGACCACGCGGTTCACGGGGATCGTCCGTTGGCGCGGACGATCCCCGTATCACTCCTGGCTTCCCTTCGGCGTCGCTGGGCCGGCAAGTGTCCACTTGTCCCCGATGTGCTCGACGTCGCCGCGGAGAAGCATCTTCCTGAGGATCGGGGAGATACTCGTCCGCGCGACGCTCACGCCGAATCGCTCCTGGATCGCGTCACTCATCTGGCGGATGCGGATCGGCTCTCCGGCCTCCGCCATCACCACCTTCAGCATCTCCCGGATCGTGCGCGGCCGCGCGGCGCCGTCCCCGCCCGCGGCGGGGAAGTAGCGAAGCAACGCCTTCTCGACCTCGATCGCCCGCGCGACCTCCGCGGCGCGGCCGACGAGGTCCGCGTGCGTGGACGTCAAAGCCGCAAGCCTCGCGAGCACGTCGCTCCTCCTGAGGGTCACGGTGTCTACGTCGTTCGGTCCCGAATCGTCATTGGTCATTAGCCGAAAGTCCCATCAGTGACATACGAAGTCAACTACAAACTACATAAATGTGTATTACCCTCGTCCTAGCGGGAGCCCGGCCCGCTGGCGAGCGGATGTGCAACCGACCTGCGCTCTAGATATTGGTTCGACCGTCCTATGGCCCGGAGCGCTCGCGCTCAGCCGCCAGAGACCATCTGGCGATACCCGAGGCGTAGTCCAATCGTAGTTTGCTGTAGGTGCTTCCTTGCATTGCAAGAGATCTGAGATCCATATGAGGAGGAAATTTGCATGTCGATTTCGAGCCGCATTTCGAAGTCCCAGAACCGCAGGCACCGAAAGCCTCTCAAGGGACAGGGCTGGGAGCTTCGGGCCAAGCAGATGATCCGCAACGAACTCATCCGCGGCGGCGTCACGCACGATGAGCTCGTCCACCGCCTCGCGGACCTGGGCGTCACCGAGAACGTGCCGAACCTGCGCAACAAGATCTCGCGCGGACGCTTCACGGCGGCCTGGCTGCTGCAGGTGCTCACGGCGGTGGGGGCCAGGTCGGTCGACATCGAGGGCGCCGGCACGGACCTTGCCTTCGACCACCAGTCGGCCTCCAACGATCGTCGGGCAGGAGCGGGCAAGCAGCGGCTTCAAAGTTCCGGCCGATCCTGCATGCCAACTGCAAGGAGTGCTAGCAGGTGCTGCGATAGCGCGTCCGCACCCCTGGAATAGGCGAGCCCTCCCCAGTCGGCCCAACGGTTGACGCGATCCGCCAGCCATCCGAAGAAGTCGTCGCGCAGCCGGGCTTCCGGAAAGGATAGGCTCCAAACGACCTTGCGCAGAGGCATCCGGGCGTTAGCGTCCAGCCCGGTCAGCGTCACGATGTGCAGCCCATTGATGGTCTCGCGCGCGAACAGGAATGGCAGGTCGGTGACGGCACGCTCGAAGATGCGCAGCGCCTGCTCCCGCTCGTCGTCGGCCCCGGTCCGGTCCGCTTGACGCACCGCCTTGAGAACGCGGCCAAACGGGAGGTTGATCCACTCCGGCTCGCGGGTCGCCTGGAGCATGAGGAGGACCGACCGGCCCTCATCGGTGAGGGGCGAGGTGAACGAGGTGGCGCCCCTCCGCTCCTCCACGAGGCCAATTGATGAGAGCCAGCACTGGTAGAAGCGCCAGAAGAGCATGTCGCCGCAGAACAGGTCGTGCATCGTCTCCTCCGGACCGATCCAATGCCGCTCGATCGACGCCAGGACGCGCAGAAGCAGTTCTGACTGCTCGGGCGCGAGATGCGTGGACGGGAAGCGCAGATGGCCTTCCCAAAACGCCTGGCGGACGCCGCGCCACTGCCGGCCGTCCGTGTCCTCGATGACGCCGTTCCTGACGCGCAGCCACCATCCCCAGGGCTGGACCCCCTCGATGCCTGTCGACCCGATCATGGTCAGCCCGCCCTCTTCGGATCGAGGCCCAGCGGCGGCGGCGCCACGCCGGTGCGCACCGGCTTGGGCGCGCCGTCGGCGATGGCGCGCAGTTGGGCGGCGAGGTCGACGACCTGGTCATAGACGTAGGCCTCGTCCCTGAACGTGGCACCGGTCTCGTGGCCCAGGAAGCGCGACCGGTCGTCCCGGTCGAGCGGCACGATGTCGTAGACATGGTCGCAGGAGAAGCCGAGCCACCAGGCCTGGTCGTGCCCGGCCCGGTAACCGGTAGCGTAGCGCGGCGGCGCCACGTGGCAAATGCGGCGAGCCTCCCGGATCAGCACCCTCCGCGGGTTCGGTCCCTCGTCGCAGACCGCCGAATAGGTCAGGCCCCCATGCACCTCGATGTCGAACTCGACCGGGATCGCGTCGTGGTCGAAGCCATGGAGCGGATGGTCCGTCGGGACAGCGACGTAGCCGCTCAGATGGCCGCGCGGCTCATCCCGCATGATGATGCATTCATATCCCGTCGCCGGATCCCGCCAGGCGACCTTGTCGGCGCCGCCGAGGCGGGCCTCGCGTCCGGCCCTGCCGGCGCCGACGTAGTAGGCCGCATCGGCGACGATCGAGCGAGCGCCCATGGCGTAGGGCTGGCCAACCACCATCGTCACGTCCTTCTCCCTGACGACGGAGCCGTCACCGGAGCAGGACGCCCCGGCGAGCTGGGTGCGGTCGACATCCCATGCCGGCACGACGGCCCCTGCGGGCTTGCTGCGGCGCTGGGCCTGGCTCGGACTGCTCCGCTTCTTGGCCACTACATTTTCCTTTCAATTATCGGTGGTGAGGTGTGCGGCTGGAGCGGGGCAGGGCCGGCTCCCCCGGGTCAGGCGTATCGCTGCCAGCGGGTGCGTCGCTCGAAAGCCGGCTGCAGAGCGCGCGGCTTGGCCTCGGCCGCGTAGACGTTGGCGGCCAGCCAGAACTCCTCGCTCTGGCGGTCGCCTTCGCGAACCTCCTTGCCCCAGACCCTCTCGTCGGGGTTCCAGCGGTAGCCACGCGCGCGCAGGCGGTCCTTGACCTCGAAGGCCGCGCCCCAAGCGCGCACGAACCAGCTGTCCGCGTGCGCATTCTCGATCATCACCGACAGCGCGGATCGTCCATCGCCAAACCGGTGGCCCAGCAGGGCGACGACCGCATCGACGTCGGCATCGGCGCGGTGGGCCTCGTAGAAGAAGCCGGCCTGCATTCCGAGGAAGCCGAGTTTGCGTCCGTCGAACCCGTGCCGCTCCCATGGCACATCCGCCATCGAGCAGGCCCAGGCCAGGCCGGCAGCGGCGGGAAAGCGCCGCTCGACCCATTTGCGGTCGAAATCCGCGTGATGCGCGACCAAGATCGTGGCGCGGGTCAGCGCCTTGACGATGTCGTTGTCGGGGAGGCGCCGGGCAGCGACATCGTCATCGCCGATGCCGGTCAGCATGGTGATCCCGGCCGGTATCGGGCGACCAGGATCCTCATACCAGGCATAGGACGCGCCGATGCGGGTGATCACGCCTTCCGCGTCAAAGCGGAAGCGCCTCATCGCGAACTGGACGATCGCGTCATTCTCGTGGTCCAGGCCGGTCGTCTCGACGTCGACGACCACGCAAACGGACGCGCCCTCGTCGACACCCCTGCCGGTGAGGCCTTCCTTGACCTCGAGCCGGCGCAGGATGCGGACGTCTTCGTCCACCTCGCCGGCCGTGACGCCGGTGATCTCCATGATGGCCATGTTCATTCTCCCAATCCTGTCTCGACCCGATCGGACTGCTGCGGATGGCGCCGGGATCAGGACGGGATGCGATGCTCGACGGTGACATCCAGGCCGGTCATCGTGGACCAGCGGACGCGGCGTCCGCGCTCCACCATCAGGCGGAATGCGGGCGGCAGCATCCCGATTGTAGCGGGACAGCCCAGATCGACGCCGACCTGGATCTCGGCCTGCGCGGCGGCGACCGCACCGAACCGGGCGCGGATGCGCTCGCGGACGACCGAGGCGGCGGGGGCGATCGAGGCGTGGAAGAGGTGGACGATCTCGCCGCCGCGGGCGATCACGATCATGGCGCTGTAGAGGCGGTGGCGGCGCGCGACGGGGCGGCCCGGCTGACCGCCGGAGCCCTCGCCACCTTCCCAGAAGCCCCCGCCCAAGTCGCCCGGCGTGTCGCAGAGCAGGGCATCGAACCGCGATGGCTCGGCGTCGAGGCCCAGCGACAGTCCATGGAGCAGGAGGGCGCGCATGAAGCCTTCACGCCCGAGGCACGCCTCGATGGCGGTCGAGCCGCCGAAAAGGCGACGTGGCGCCAGCATCCACCCCATCGGGTCGAGACCCTCGGCCTCTCGCTGAAAACGCGCACCGACCTCGGTCGCCACCAACGCCAGCCGCGTCAGCCCGCGGCGCGTGGCGGTGATGGCATGGTCGCCGGCGACATCCTCCTCCAGCGGATCCTCGTAGCATCCCTGCACCGCCGACCGGGCAGGAGCCCCGCCACGGGTGACCATATCCATCGCATTCATCTGGCTTCTCCTCGCCGCCTAGATCGAGACAGCCGACCAGTGACAGGGGCCAGCTGCAAACCCTGTAATAGCTACAAGGATTGGACCTTTCAATAGTTCTAGGGACATGGAATTATAAAGGCGTTGTCTCGTTCTGAATCATTTCCTCCTCCGGTGCATGGGGCGAGGGGCATGCCGGACCATTGCGCAGGCGCGCCGCTCGATTATTCTAGAGGAATGGAAAATATGAGAGCCATCGCCGTCATGAGCGCCCTTGCGCAGCCGACCAGGCTAGCGGTCTTCTCGATGCTGGCGCGCGCGAGCGACGCTGGGCTCACCGCCGGCGAGCTCGCCGAGCGGACGGGGACGCCGGCGAACACGATGTCGGCCCACCTGACGATTTTGTCGCACGCCGGGCTCGCGAAGTCGCGGCGGGCGGGCCGCAACATCTTCTACAGCGCGGTCACCGACGCCGTCCGCCAGCTCACGGTCTTCCTCGTCAAGGACTGCTGCGACGGTTGCGCCGACGTGTGCGATGACCTGCAGTGCGAATTGAACAAATGCCGGAGGTCTCCGGTGGCGAAGGATGAAACACCCGACGGGTAGATGTTTTTCTCGACTGGGTCACATGGGCCACGGCGAACGACGCCCCATGGTCGTGAGCATCGCCCGCGCCGCGCTACGGCTGGACCGATCGACCCTAATCGAGAACCTGGTTGTGCCGATGCGGCGGCAGTTCAGCGTTGGCTGAGTCACCCGATGTGGGCTGATCCCAAGACGATCATGAAGCAGGCTAATGATCGCCGTCGCAGAGCGCGTGATCGCCCAGGGACTGCATGACGCGGCAGTCGGCGATACGACCTCTGCGGCACTGGCCGATCATGCGCGCGAGCTCGTCGCGCAGCTTCTCGAGCTGAGCCAGCTTGCGCTCGACCGCCACCATATGGCCGGTGGCGATCCGATCGACGTCGGCGCATTCGCGACCGGGGTCCTCCCCCAGGTCCAGAAGCGAGCGGATGTCGGCGATGTCGAAGCCCAGACCACGCGCATGCCGAATGAAGGACAGCCGCTCCTGATCAGCGGGGCCATAGTCGCGATAGTTTCCGTCGGTCCGACCCGGCTTCGGCAGCAGGCCGATCCGCTCGTAATAGCGAACAGTTTCGGCCTTGGTGCCGGTGACCCTCGCAAGCTCCCCGATCTTCATGTTCCGCCGAACAGCCCCGCGTCGCGTTACTCTCGCGGCCAACCATAGGGATGCGGATGGGAGGAGGTCGAGTCCGCAATGCATGCGTGTCTCGGTGGGCTTGCAGAGCAATCACCAATCTCCCGCGCACAGGAGGCGACAACGGCTTGGCGACGTGCTAGAACATATAGGGAACATAAAGCCCATTTGAGGTTGTCGGTGCCAGGTCGGGTTATGCACAGGGCGTCAACACGAACGTCCACCGTTTTCGTCGCGGACGACGATCCGGCCGTTGAGAGCCCAAACCGCGGGTGCGAGAAGTGTCCCAAGGGAATCACGACATGAACATGCTCATGCAAGACGCTTCGCTCTCCTGCCGGCCTAAGGAGCCCGCGCTGCTCGCGCGCGAGGAATATGTCTGCTGGTCACGGATGCAGGCCGAGGCAGGCCAGGCGCTCGAGGCCATCGTCGCGCGCAAGGAACTGGAGCGCCAAGCGTGCGACGGCATGTTCCTCTGGGGCGTAGGAAATCCGCCGGCGCTGCTCACGAACGTGCTCGCGAGGGCGTCCGTGCCCGTCCGTGCGATCTTCTCCGTCATGAAGTCGCGCCCGAAGATGGTCGACGTGGCGCCGGCGCGGACCGTAGCCTGGCGCCGGTATGTGGATTCGCGCGGAGCGGAGCGGCCGCTGCCGGCGGGAGCGCTGGTGACCAGCCGCGGCGACAGCGCCGGAGGCGCCAAGCGCACCCACTACGCGCTGATGTGCCGGTCCGAAGAGCCGCTGGACATCCAGCGAGGCATTCCATTCGATCCCAGCGCGTTCCGGAATGCCGGAGGGACCGGCGCCCCGGTCGGGGCATCGCAGGTGACCGCGCTGCTTCGCCGCGTGGAAGAGGACGCGCCGGCGACCGACTACGAGGCCAACATCTCCGCCTGGCTGACGGACAGCTACTGGGTGCGCCTGACGGACCCCGTCGAACTCGACGCGGCCAAGCTCGATCTTGTGTCGAAGATTTCGGGACGGGGCATCGCCGAATGGTGCGCAGCCGTCGCAAGGATAAGGGTCGGTCCTTCGCAGGAGGACGGAAGCGCCGGCCAGTTGCTCTGACGCGGCACTTCGCGTGGGAATCGCGGTATGCTAGGCAGTCGGCGCAGGGGGATCGGTGGCCGGCGACAGGAACAGTCTGATCAGGCGTCTGCGGCAGGCCGGCATCAGCCGGGCCGCGATCAAGGCGGCATGGCCGTCATGGTGGACCGACGAAGCTGAATCATCCCCTTCGGGCCGTGCCGAGCTACGCTTCGCGCTCGCGCGACGGCTGGGGCTCGAACCGGCACCCCTCCTCGGCGAACGGGTCGAGTTCGTCTGGAACGACGAGGCGAGGTTCAAGCACCTGTCGGCCGAGGACGAGGCCCAGAAGGCCGCGCTCACGTCGTTCGGCATGTCCGTGGGCCGTCTCCTCCTACGGGCCACACCCGCGCCGCCAACGCGCTTCGAGGAGGCGAAGGTCCTGCGCGAGGCCATCCTCGCCGGCTCCCCCTTCGTTGATCTCGGATCGCTGATCGCCGCCTGCTGGGCCATGCGCATCCCGGTCATCCACCTGCGGGTCTTCCCGCTGGAGGCCAAGTCGATGCACGCCATGGTCGTCAAGGTGGAGGGCCGCTTCGCCATCCTGCTAGGCCGGGACGCCAGCTATCCGGCCCCGGTCGCCTTCACCCTCGCGCACGAGCTCGGTCACGTCATGCTGGGACATCTCGTCGATGCGCCGGCGCTCATCGACCTGAAGGATCCGGCCCTCGTCCGCGATGGCGATGACCAGGAGGACGAGGCCGACCGGTTCGCCCTGACCCTGCTCACCGGCTCGCCAGAGCCGGACATCCAGACCAACCTCGACCGGTTCAACGCCCCGACGCTTGCCGCCGCCGTGCTGGAGGCCGCGGGTCCGAATGCCGTGGAACCCGGCACCCTGGCGCTATGCCTCGCGCATCAGCGCCGTGCCTGGCCGGTCGCCATGTCCGCACTCAGCTTCATCTACGGGGCACCCAAGCCGGCGTGGAGAGAGGTCAACGGCATCGCCGATGCCGAGCTCGATTGGGAGATCCTCGGGGAGGAGGCCGCGCACTATCTGCGCAACGTCATGATCGGCAGCAATGACTGAGCAGATCCTGCTCGACAACGACGTGATCCTCAAGGTCGCCCGCTATTCGCTCGTCGACGAGATGCTCGCCGCCATCCCCGCCGACGATGCCACGCTGGGCATGCTCGGAGTCGGACGATTCGTCGTGCGCGGCCGCATCGAGCGGGACCGTCGACTAGCCGACCCGGCCCGGGCGCTGGCCGCGTTCGAAGAACTGCTGGCGCGAACTACCCTCCTCGAGCCTACCGCGGACGAAATCGCCCTCGCGGCCCAGCTGGAAGCCGAGGCGAGCCGCGTCGATCTCGAACTCGATGGCGGCGAGAGCCAGCTGGTGGCAATGCTCGCCTGCAGGGCCTGCTGCCTGCTCATCACCGGCGACAAGCGCGCGGTCATGGCCATCTCCGAGGTCGCGAGGCATCTCGCCGAAGGACGGATCGCCTGCCTCGAGCAGCTCGTGGCGCAGATCGTAGCTCGGGTCGGTAGTGCCCGGGTCCGCCAGGCCGTCTGCGCGGAGCCCACGGCGGACCGGGCGCTCGCGCTCTGCCTCGGCTGTGGACGGGAGGCCCAACCCTCCGACGAGGACGTGCTGGCGGCGCTAGCAAGCTATTCCGGCGATCTTGGTCGCACTGCCCCCGGAACACTCCTCCCAGGGACGGACCTCTCTGCTCTCGCCGCCTAAGTCAGCGCTCGCCGCGAAGGAAGACCGCGTAAGGGTCCCGGAGGGTCGCCACCATGTCGATGCCGATCATGCGCGGATCCGCATCGTTCGAGAGCTCGGGCGCCTCCAGGACCTCGAGGCACGCCTTGTCGACGCGGCCCTGGATGTAGCGGCTGCCAAGGCGCCCGGTGCTCGGCCCGACCGGGACCCGCGTCTGGTCCAGCGGAAGCTGGAACTTCTCCTCGTGCAGATCCTCGATCACCAGGGCATATCGCGAGCCGCGGACCTCGATCGCCTCGGGAATCTCCTGCCAGGTGGTTCCGTCGACCGAATATTCGCGGGCGACACCCTCGCCAAAGTGATTGGAGTTCATCTCCTCCATGCACAGGTGGATGGTCCGCCCCCGACCGGCGAAGGTCCTCGCGAAGGGCTGCACCATCGAAGCCGGATGGCAGGTGTTGCCGCCGTAGCCCCACATCCCGAAACCCGCATCTCGAATCTCCCGGGTCTTGCGCGCGATGATGTCGGCGAGGCTCTCGTTCGCGTGGGTGCCGATCTTCATGAACAGCACGCCCGACCCGGGCCTAATGATCTCGTTCACGGCCACTTTCTAGCAACTCCAGTTCGTATTCATCCTCGTGGGCCACGCCATAGTCGAGCCGCTTTCTCGCCCGAACGTAGCGGACCGTGGGCGGCTGGGACAGCCCGTAGAAGTTCTCCAGCCGAAGCGGGTCGGTTATCGGGAGGCTCGGGCCGGGTGACGCGTTGCCCGGAAGAGCGGCGAGGTAGAGGTTGCACGACTTCAGCTCCGGCGCGTCATCGAGGTGATATTCGTGCAGCTTGCGCTGCATCCGCGAGACGTAGAAGCGGTGCCTCGCCGCGAAACCCTGGACGCTCGCCAGCACCTCCTTCGGCCACGGAAGGTCGTCGTCGTCGGCGATCACGACGACACCCTCTCCGACATGGCCAGTCACCTCGATCCCGCGCTGGACGAAGACGTTGACGCTCTCGCCGTTGTTGGACGCACCCCAGGGTGGATTCGTATAGAAGCAGGCGTAGGGTCGGTCCGGCTCGATCGCGTCCAGGACATTGTAAAGACGCGCATCAAGGTTGGTGATGCGCTCGCGGTCAGCGAAGTTCATCACCGCCTCGACGGTCCGCTCGTCGAAGTCGAACACGGTGATCTGGGAGGGTCCGAAGTCAAGGACCCCGCGCGCCTGGAGGTAGGCGATACAGACGCTGATGGCGTCCCCGTCGCCGATGAAGGCAAGGCGCTTCCCGTCCGACCAGTCCGCGATCGTCTCGCTCTGCAGAACCATGTCGCCGGTCTTCATGTGGATCTGATCGAACACCCTGAGCGGCCTCGGGCGATTCTGCACCACGTCCGACACCGCGTTGATCGCCTTGCGGAGGTCCACACGCCGGCGCTCCTGCGGCGGCCTCGGCTTCGGCGGCGGCGCGACCTCAGCGGCGTCCTCGCCGCTCATCAGGTCGCGCACCCAGCCCAGCAATCCCATCAAGAAAGCCGCCCCGCCAGAAGGTCGGCGAGATCACCACGATCACCTTGGGTATCGAACATGTAGACCGGGCAGCGAATGGACATGCCATATGTCGCAGCCACCGACGCCTGGAGCATGGTGTGCATCCTCGCCTCCTCCGAGGTGACCTGCGGGCGCCCCGCCGGATCACGCCCGATCCTGTCCATTGTCTCCTCGGGACCGGCGTATAGAACCCAGATCTCGTCAGGCGCGAGCTGCGCAAACTGGTCGAGAGAGAAGGGAGTGATGCGAAAGCCGTAGGTCTCCTTGGTCACGGGGTGGCTGTCGATCAGCACATGATTGCTGGAGCGGTTACCATCCACATACGCCAGGAGCGCCGCATCGACCTCGGCGACGTCCTGCGGTGTCACCAGCCCAGCAGAACGCGAACGCAGGTCGTCCTGATTGACCAGGTCCGCGTCCCTGGCGCGAATGTGCTCGGTGAGCCGTGCGCCATACTCCCACACGAGCAGACCCGGGACGCGTTCCGACAGCATCCGCATTGTCGAACTCTTCCCGGCCGCCGGCGCGCCGGTCAGATAGACCACCTTGGGCATCGAGCAGACCTCCCCCCGAACCGGATCGTTGCGAACCGGGGAGGGGAGTCAAGCAGGGAATGGGCCACTATGGGTGTTTGAGATCGAGGACCGGGATGACGTCGACGATACTGATCTGGCCCCGATGGTCGGTATTCGCCCCTGGCGGCCGTCGTTGGCGCCCCCGGAACCATATCTGCAACGCTGCTGGAACATGCGCAGACGCCTCACCGCATCAGGCGCCCGGCCGTGGTCACATGGTCCCCACGGCCAACGAGCCGACGACATACAGATATATGACGATCGTCGGGACCATCGTCGTCACCATTCCGAATGCCCGGCCGCCGGCCCCGTTGCGATAGAGAAGGTAGAAACTGATCCTTCCGATCGCGAAGAGCAGCACAGCCGCAGGAATGAGAGAGAGGTGCGGCCCCGGCGGGAGTGTGGCGAGGGCGAGATGAGCACCCACCGCGATGAAGGCCTGTTCCAGAGTGTTCTGCAGGAAGGCGCTCTCGACCGCGATCTTCGGGCTCGGCGGTGAAAAGGCGGAGCCGCGAATGTCGTCCGCCGAGCGCAGGCGGCCGCGGGAGACCATCCGTATCGCCACCGCAACCCACACGAAGATCCCGATGTCCCATTGAAGGGCGTAGGCGAGCGTGCCGCTCAGATCGGACGGGAAGGCGAACCTGTGCGGCAATGCCGCACAGGCGGCAGCTAGGATGGCGACGCTGAAGATTGCTGCGGCAAGCCCGTTGCGAACGACCTTGCGACGCTCGGCCTCAAACTCCGGAAGCTCCATCGCCAACCTCCTCGTCGCTCAGGTCACGGCCAGGGCCGCGTCGTCCGAACCCTTATGCAAACTGAACAGGCTGATCTCGCCTAGTGGCGTCGCGAAGCGCCCGTTGGCTTCGCCGGCGAGCGGATCGGTCCCGCCTAGAATATCCTCGAGCGCACCGAGCGCATTTGGCCGGGTGTTGGCGCGACCATCGACCAGCCCCACCACCGAGAAGAGCGTCCGCATCAGCCACCGCCGCTGCCGCGCGAAGTCGGCGATGTGGACCTCGCCGCCGGGGCGCACCGCGTCGATCATCGCGGCAATCCCGGCGCGCTTTTCCGCGGTGGGCACCTGGTGAAAGACGAGACTCGACACCGCCTTGTCGACTTGCAGGTCGAGGGAAGCCGCATCGCGCGCGAACCCCCGGCGCCATTCGATCTCGACGCCCGCCGCTTCCGCCTTCGCCTGGGCGCGCGCCAGGATCTCCGGATCGGGATCCAATCCGACGACGCGCGCCTGCGGCGCCGCCCGCTTCATTAGGATGGCGAGCGAGCCGGTCCCGCAGCCCACGTCCAGGATGGTCTCGCCGGCGCCGGTCGAGATCTGCGCGAGGAACGCTCCGCGCCATCTTCGCTCGCGGGTCAGCAACCGGACCGTCCCGTCATAGAGCGGGGTCAAAGATCGCCAGCCCAGTGCGGGGACGAAATCGCTGCTTCGTGCCATACTGCCACTCCCATCCTCGTAAGCGGCAATCCCTATCGTCCCTGTAGCCACTACAAGGTCAATACATGAAAGTCAGGTGATATGGTCCGAGTGCCAAGCGCCACGATCGAGGCGGCGACGTCGGCCACGGGCGCAATGCAGCGACGGCGCGACGCGGGGACGCTGCACCGACGCGAGACGTGAATGCCCTGCAGATCAGCGGCTGGACGCCTGCACCTCGGAGCGGATGAGGTCCTCGAGCTGCTGAGGCCCGAAGTCGGTCAATTGGCGGCCGTTGACGTAGAAGGTCGGAGTGCCGCGGATGCCGACGGCCTCGCCATCGGCGACATCCTGCCGGATCGTGGCCGTGACGTCGGGCGAATTCAGCGCGGCGGTGGCCTGCTCGACGTTGAGTCCGGCCGCCGCCGCCGCCGTCCAGGCACTCCGCATGTCGCCATCATGCCATTGCGGCTGGCTCTCGAGCAGGGCTTCCAGCACGGGGACGTAGACGTTCTGCGTCCGCGCCGCCTCCATGATCCGCACCGCCTCCTCGGAGCCCGGATGGAACGGCGCGTAGCGCAGGACCAGCCGCACGTCGTTCGGGTAGCGGGCCATGATCTCCTTCACCGCCGGATACATGGCGCGGCAGGCCTCGCAGGAGGGGTCGAAGAACTCGACGATCGTGACCCGCGCCTCGCGCGGACCGATGATCGGGGAATGCTCCCGGACGAGGCGCTGCGAGAGCGATTCGCCGAGCGTGGCAGCGGTGATTTCCTTCTCAGGCGCGGACCCGCGGTAGAGGAGGGTGACGGCCGCGAATCCGCCCAGGACGAGGATGAGCGCGGCAATGACGATCAGACGTTTGTTCATGGATCGGACCTCCGATGGGATAGAGTGATGAGCGCCGCGATCGAGGTGAACGCAGCAAGCGAGATGAGCGGCAAGGGGATGCCGCCCAGGATCGTCATGCCTTCGCCCGAGCAGGACGGACCAGCGCCGCAGGGTTGGATCGGGCTCGGGATCAGCTTGAGGTAGAGCAGGCTGTGATATAGGGCGATAAGCCAGCCGAGGATCGCCAGAGGCAGGGCGTAGCGGCCGACCCGCAGGTCACCTGCGAACGCCGCGATGCCCAGTATGACCGCCAGCGGAAACATGAAGACGCGCTGGAACCAGCAGAGATTGCAGGGCGCCTGCCCCATCACCTCGCCAATGAATAGGGCGCCGAGGGTGGCCGCAAGCGCGACCAGCCATGCGGAGAAAAGCCAGACCCAGCCGTCTGAAAAGCCTCCGCTTCGGCGATTCCGGAAACGCATCCCGCGTGCGGGTCGAGATCGAAAGGACATCATCTCATCCCTGGTCGTAGGGCGCGACAGGCTCGCCGGGTTCGGTCGCACCGGCGGGCGCGCCACAACGCCGGTTGGCCGGAACGGCGACATCAATCCGCTTCGGGTAGGGCAGATCGAGCCTCGCCATGATGCCGGTGAAGGCGTCGATGCCGACGCCGGCGCCGAGGCGTGGATTGCGCGCCCGCTCCTGCGCGATCGTGCTGACCCGCCGCTCGGAATAATCATGCGCAGGAAATACGAGGCAGTCCTCGGGCAGGGTGAACAGCTTGGCGTGGACCGACCGGTAGAGCGTCGCCGCATCGCCATTCTGGAAGTCGGTCCGGCCGCAGCCATCGATCAGCAGTGCATCCCCTGTGAACACCCGGGCACCGCCTGGTTCGGCCAGGACATAGCTGTGATGGTCATCCGTGTGTCCGGGCGTGAAGAGCGGCTGCAGCCGGAAGGAACCGACCTCGACCGGCATTCCCTCCCGCACCGGTATGTCGGCGCAGGACGCACCTGCAGCCGCCGGCACCGCGACCTGGCAGCCGGTCAGGCTGCGCAGGCGGCTCGCGGCCGTGACGTGATCGGCATGGATGTGCGTCTCGAGGGTGATCGACAAGGTCAGCCCGAGCTCGTGCAACGCCGCGAGATCGCGGTCGGCCGTCTCCAGCACGGGGTCGATCAGGATCGCGCGGCGCGTGTCGGGGCAGCCGAGCAGATAGGTGTAGGTCGACGAGTCCGGCTCGACCAGCTGGCGAAAGATCATATCCCAACCTCCATCAGTCCAGCGCGACCGCGACGGTGGGCCGGGCCGAGCGGAACTGCGGCCAGGCCTGCCGGAGCACGCGGATGGCCGAGCGGAAGAACAGGATCGCGATCACGCCGCCCACCAGGATGTCCGGCCAGCCCGCCTGGAAGGCGTAGACGCCGCCCGCCGCGACGATGACGCCGGTATTGGCGATGACGTCGTTGCGCGAGCATTCGAAGGTGCTCGACATGTTCACGTCCCGGTTGCGGTAGCGGTAGAGCAGGGCGAGGCAGGCTAGGTTCGCGGCGAGCGCGATCGCGCCGAAAACGCCCATCGTCTGCGCCGTTGGAACGACCCCGCCGACGAGCTTCAGCACGACCTCGGCGAAGACCCAGATGCCGAACGCGGCGATGATCACGCCCTTGGCGAGCGCCGCGCCGGCACGCCAGCGCAGGCTGCGCTGCAATGCGTAGAGGCTGAGCATGTAGACCTGCGCGTCGCCGAGCATGTCGACCGAATCCGCCATGAGTGCGGTCGAACGGGCGATGACGCCGGCCGTGAACTCGGCGGCGAACATAACGAGGTTGATGACGAGGACGATCACCAGCACACGCCGGACATCGGCCTGCGAACCGAGCGCGGCTATCTCCTGCTCCTTGGCCGAGCAGCAGTCGTCGGCGGCGGTGCCGTGACTGCCGGTGGGCGCCTTCGCAGCCATCACGCTCTCGATCCGTGCGGGCGCGGCGGCGGCATCGGCACATCGCAAGGGTTCGGCGCCCGCCGCAAAGGCGTCAGTCGGGCAGCAGCCTCTCGCCGGGTCGCGCGAAGAATCAGTCACGCGGCTGCTCCGTGATGCGGAGGTAAGGCTTCAGCGCCTTCCAACCGCCGGGAAACTTCTCGCGCGCCTGCTCGTCCGACAGCGATGGGACAATGATCACGTCCTCGCCCTGCCTCCAGTTCACAGGCGTCGCGACACTGTGCTTGGCGGTGAGCTGCAGGGAGTCGATCGTGCGGAGGATCTCATCAAAGTTCCGGCCGGTGCTGGCAGGATAGGTGATGCTGAGCTTCAGCTTCTTGTCGGGTCCGATGACGAAGACCGAGCGGACGGTGAAGGTGTCGTCGGCCTTGGGATGGATCATGCCGTAGAGCGTCGAGATCTTCCGATCCGGATCGGCGATCAGCGGAAAGTTCAGCGCATGTCCCTGCGTCTCGGCGATGTCGCCGACCCACGCATGGTGGTCCTCGAGCGGATCGACGCTCAGGCCAGCGACCTTCGTATCGCGCCGGTCGAATTCCGGCTTCAGGCGCGCCACCTCACCCAACTCGGTCGTGCAGACAGGTGTGAAATCCTTCGGGTGGGAAAAGAGCACCGCCCAGTGATCGCCGATCCAATCGTGGAAGCGGATCGGTCCATCGGTGGTCTCGGCGACGAAATCCGGCGCCGTGTCTCCGAGCTGCAACGTCACTTTCCTCTCCTTCGCTTCTCTGAATGATCGACTCATCGGCCCTGTAGTGGCTACAAGGTCAAGACCTTTGTGATTGGCGGCGGGCGCCGGTTCTGTCGCGATAGGCGAGCAGGCGCAGGGCATTCGTGACCACGAGCAGCGTCGAGCCCTCGTGCACCGCGACCGCGGCACCGATCCCCAGACCGAAGATCGTGGAGGGCACCAGGACCGCGACGATGCCGAGGCTGACGAACACGTTCTGCAGGATGATGCCGCGCGTGCGGCGGCTGAGGCCTACCGCGAAGGGCAGGTGCGACAGGTCGTCCGCCATGAGCGCGACATCGGCCGTCTCCAGGGCGACATCGCTGCCGGCCGCGCCCATCGCGATGCCGACGGTCGCGCTGGCCATGGCCGGCGCATCGTTGACGCCGTCGCCGACCATCGCGACCCTGCCCTCGGCCGCCAGCCGTCGGATCGCCGCGACCTTGTCCTCCGGCATCAGATCGCCCCAGGCCTCGTCAAGCCCGACATCCTTCGCGATGGCCTCCGCGACCTTCTGGTGATCCCCCGAGATCATGATCATGCGCTTGATGCCGATCTCGTGCAGGCGCCTGAGCGCCGCCTTCGCGGCCTCGCGCGGCGTGTCCATCAGACCGATCGCGCCAAGATCCCGATCGCCCTTGCGGACCACCATGGTCGTGCGCCCGGCGTCCCGCAGCCGTGCGATGGCCCCTACGGCGTCCGGGCCCAGCGCGGGGATGCCATCCACGCCGAACATCTCCGCCTTGCCGATCCAGACGGTCTCGCCCTCGACGGTGGCGACGACGCCGCGCCCAGTGAGGCTCTTGAGGCCGCTGGCCTCGGGAACGGCCTGATCGCCAAGCCGCTGCCGCCCGTCCTTCACGATCGCCTGGGCCAGAGGGTGATCGCTCAGCGCCTCGACCGCCACCGCGACACGCAGCAATTCGTCTTCGCCGGCGCCGTTCGCGGGGACCACATCGGTGATGCGCGGACGGCCTTCCGTCAGCGTGCCCGTCTTGTCGAACGCAATCGCGGTCAGCGAGCCCAGATTCTCCAAGGGAGCACCACCCTTGACGAGGACGCCGCCACGCGCCGCGCGCGCCACCCCTGAAAGCACCGCGCTGGGCGTCGCGATCGCAAGCGCGCACGGGCTGGCCGCAACCAGCACCGCCATGGCGCGATAGAAGCTGTCGCGGAAAGGCTCGTCGACGACCACCCATGCGAAGAGCAGCAGGAAGGCGAGGGCCAGGACGGCCGGCACGAACACCCGCTCGAATTTGTCGGTGAAGCGCTGCGTCGGCGACTTCTGCGTCTCCGCCTCGCTCACCATCTTCACGACCTTGGCGAGCGCGCTCTCGCTGGACCGGCGCGTCACCTCGATCTCGATCGCCGCGCCGCCATTGATCGTGCCCGCGAACACGCGGCTCTGGGCATCGACGGCGTCGGGCCGAGCACGCGCCGCCGCGGCATCCTCCACCGGCACCTTGTCGACCGGAATGCTCTCGCCGGTCACCGGTGCCTGATTGATCGCGCTCGCGCCCTTCACGACGAAGCCATCGGCCGGAAGCCGCTCGTTCGGCCGGACGATAACGATGTCCCCGATCACGAGTTCTTCCACTGGAATCTCGGACGCCTGACCATCGCGGCGCACCGTTGCGCGCTCGGGAGCGAGTTCGGCCAGGGCCTCGATCGCCCGCTTGGCACGGCCCATTGCGTAGTGTTCGAGCGCATGGCCAAGGCTGAACAGGAACAGCAGCAGCGCGCCTTCCGCCCAGGCGCCGAGCGCCGCCGCACCAGCCGCGGCCACCAGCATCAGGGTGTCGATCTCGAACTTCCTGAGCCTCAGATTGTCGATCGCCTCACGCAGCGTGAAGAAGCCGCCGAAGAAGTAGGCTGTGACGTAGAGGGCGGTGGGCAGCCAAGCTGGCAACCCGCTCGCGAAGGTCTCGATCAGAAACCCGGCACCGAGCAGGGCGCCGCAGGTCAGTGCGAAGATCAGCTCCGTGTTCGGTCCGAGAAACGCGCCGTGCGAATGGTCGTGGCCGTCGCCTTTCCCGTGCTTGCCACTCTCGTGAGCATGGCTGCCCGGCGCATCGACACCACCCGCATGGTCGCCGGCATCGGCGCGGGTCACGCTCAGCTTGCCGAGCGCGGTCGCGAGCGCATTCTCGTCGATCTGCCGCCGATCATATTCTATCTGCACGACGCCTGCGGCGCTGGCATCCGCCTGCATCACGCCGACCGTCGCGTAGAGCGCCCGCTCCACTGTCCGCGCGCGGCGTTCGTGGGAGATGCCGCGAACCTGCCAGAGCGCGTGGCCGTAGCGCTCGCTGAGCTCCGCGCCGGCGGCGCCGGCGATCTCCCGCAGGCGAGGCAACGGCAACATCGCCGCATCGAAATGGATGCATAGTTGGGCAGGCGCACCATCCGATGCCGGCTCGACATGCACGTGGTCGACGCCTGGCCTCCCGCCAAGCGTCGCGAGAAGCCGATCGACGCAGGCGTCGCCGGCGTGAGGCAGGTCCGGAAGGACAAGCGGGATGTCGAGCCTGAGCTTCTCGGTCATGCGTCTGCCTTCCTATCCGAAGTGGTCGGGGATCTGGATGCGGCCACCACTATTTTGCTCTCCGCCGTTCCACGCGACTGCGCCTGCGGCGCTGAATTCGATTTCCACGATTGGGGCCGACCGCGCTCGCCTTCGCCCCTCGATCGCCCCCGAGAAATCGTCGTGCCAGCAGACCGTCGAACAATTCCATGCTCGCCCTGATGCGGCTTCTGGATATCGCGCCGACGGCCGAGCCCAGAAGCCCGCTCATCCTCGTGCGGTGGGTGAGGAGCGATCCGTCTGGAATGGGTTCGATCTCAAAGATCTCGCGGCTGGCGAAGATGGACGGCATGCCGATGCGCCATTCGAGGCGGCTGGGCGCAACACAGTCGACGATCTCGGCCTCCGTGTTGAGCCACCGTGGCGAATTGAGCCCATAGCGGCGCGAATAGGCGATCTCCGCGCCGAGCTCGGCCGTGCCTTCCAGGCGCAGCAGGGGATGCCAGCGTTCGTATTCGGAAAAGGCCGTCAGCATGGCCCAGACCCTCTCGGGAGCGGCGGACAATTCGACGGTGGTGAGAATCTCAGTCATGACGAACTCCCTTGCGAGTCGACAGCACGGCGTTGCGTCGGCTGGGCGGACTGCGACACGACCGCCCGCTCACGGCGTAGGCGGCTCATCGCGGAGCCTTCCCCACGCCGGCCTCGGCGCGGGCGTCGCGAAGGATTTCGAAGCCGCCCTTGATCGCGATGACCGCCGTGGCGAAGCCGACCAGCAGGTCCGGCCAGTTCTGCCCGAGCCAAAGCACGAGCGCGCCGGCGACCAGAATGCCGCCGTTCGAGATGAAGTCGTTGAAGCTGAAAGTGGTGGCCGCGCGAAGATTGACGTCAGGCTTCTTTATCCGTTGCAGCAGGCGCAGGCAGAGATAGTTCACGGCGGCCGCGACAGCCGACATCGCCATCATCGTCGGGCCCAGCGGTTCGCTACCGTAGAGATAGCGCCGCCCGACATCGAAGAGGATGCCGACCGCGAACAGCAGCAGCATGATCCCCGACGCCGTCGCCGCGCGGGTCTTCCAGATCTGGCCATGGCTGAGCGCGACGAGGCTCAGGGCGTAGACCGCTGTGTCGGAAAGATTATCGACCCCGTTCGCGATCAGCGCGCTGGAATCACCCAGTGCGCCGGTCACGAAGAATGCGGTGGCGATCGCCGCGTTGAGCAGCAGCACGACCCACAGGGTTCGCCGCTCCAGCGCGATGTCCGGCTTGCCGGTCATGATCGCGGTGCCACCGGCGTGTCGGTGTCGCAGTGGGTGGAGAGACGCCGGCCCGTTGCCGGACCGACGCCTCCCGCTTGCAGGTGGCAGGGGGAGCTTGCCACCTTACTTCGCCGGCACCGGGCCGCCGAACTGATCCACATCGTCATAGTCTCCGGGAACATGTGCCCTACCGCGCGCCCGGAGCAGCAGCTTGCTGATCGCGGGCAGCACGAACAGGGTCAGGATGGTCGCGGTGATCAGGCCGCCGATGACGACGATCGCCAGCGGCTTCTGGACCTCCGCACCCCGTCCGGTCGCGAGCGCCATCGGCACGAAGCCGAGCGACGCCACTAGGGCGGTCATCAGCACCGGGCGAAGGCGCTTGAGCGCACTCTCCCGGATCGCCTCCTCGATCGGCACCCCGGCTGTCCGCATCTCCTCGACGGAGCTCATCAGGACGAGCCCGTTGAGCACCGCGATGCCGGACAAGGCGATGAAGCCCACCGCCGCCGAGATCGAGAAGGGCAGTCCCGTCAGCGCCAAACCGAAGATGCCGCCCGCCAGCGCGAACGGGATCGCGGAATAGATGGCGAGCGCCGGCCGCCACCCCCGAAGCGCCACGAACAGCAGGACGAAGATGGCGATGAAAACGGCCGGGACCATGATCGAGAGCCGCTGCGTCGCCGCCTGCAAATTCTCGAACTGACCGCCCCACTCGATGAAGACGCCTGGTGGCAATTGGACCCGCTCGGCGACCTTCGCCTGGACCTCCTCGACATAGGAGCCCAGGTCCCGGCCCCGCACGTTGCCCTGGACGACGACGCGGCGCTGCCCATTCTCGCGGCTGACCTGGTTGACACCTTCGGAGGTCTCGAACCGCGCCAACTCGCGCAGCGGGATCGAACGCCTCGGACCGACGCCGGTCTCCGGCAACATCACCGGCAGAGCGCCGACCGCCTCCATGTCGTCGCGGGTGAGGTTCGGCAGGCGCACGACGATCTGGAACCGCCGGTCGCCCTCGAAAACCAGGCCGGCCTCGCGCCCGCCAAGCGCGGCCGCGACCGTGTCCGCCACGTCCTGGATCGACAGGCCGTAACGGGCGATGGCGTCGCGGTCGAACTGGACATCCAGTGTCGGGAAGCCGCCGGTCTGCTCGACGCGCAGATCGGCCGTTCCCTGCACTTCGTTCATCACCGTCTGGACCTCGGCGGCGACCTGCTGGAGCTGTTCCAGATCGTTACCGAAGACCTTGACGGCGATGTCGCCGCGCACGCCGGCGATCAGCTCGTTGAACCGCATCTCGATCGGCTGGCTGATCTCGTAGGCATTGCCGGTGAGAGTCGCCATCCGCTCCTCGATGCGAGCGACGATCTGATCCTTCGTCGTGACCCCTTCCGGCCACTCTTCCTTGGGTTTCAGAATGACGAACGAGTCCGAGATGTTCTGCGGCATCGGATCGGTCGCGACCTCGGCCGTGCCGGTCTTGGAGTAGACGTAGGCCACCTCCGGGAGGCTCGATATCGCCCTCTCGATGCGCAGCTGCATGTCGAGCGACTGTTCGAGCGAGGTCGAGGGGATGCGGAGAGCCTGTACCGCCAGGTCGCCCTCGTCGAGCTGCGGGATGAACTCGCGGCCCAACGTCGTGAACAGCATCCCGGCGAGAGCGAAGGTGGCAACGCCTCCCCCGATCCACGGCCAGGGGCGGAGCAGCACCTTGTCGAGCAGAGGGGCGTAGCCGCGCTTGACCCAGACGATGGGCTTGGCCTCCTTCTCCGCGACCTTGCCGCGGACCAGCAGCGCCACCATCGCCGGCACGAACGTCAGCGACAGGATGAACGCGCCGGCGAGCGCGAGCATGACGGTCGCCGCCATCGGCGTGAACATCTTGCCCTCGACCCCGGTGAAGGTGAGCAACGGCACGAACACGAGGAAGATGATGGCCTGGCCGTAGATGGTCGGCTTGATCATCTCGCGCGAGGCTTCGTAGACCTCGTGCAGACGCTCCTGAAGCGTCAGCAGCCGACCCTCATGATGCTGCCGTTCGGCGAAGCGCCTGAGGCAATTCTCGACGATGATGATCGAGCCGTCGACGATCAGACCGAAGTCCAGAGCGCCGAGGCTCATCAGATTTCCGGACAGGCCGAACTTGTTCATGCCCGTTGCCATCATCAGGAAGGACAGCGGAATGACGAGCGTGGCGATGATAGCCGCGCGGATGTTGCCGAGGAGAAAGAACAAGACCGCGATCACCAGGAGGGCGCCCTCGGTAAGGTTCTTCTCGACCGTCCAGATCGTCGATTCCACGAGCGCAGAGCGATTGTAGAGCGGCTTGATGACGATGCCCGGCGGCAGCGAGTTCGAGACCTCGTCGATCTTCTCGGCCACCGCCTCGGCGACGAGGCGGCTGTTTCCGCCCGCGAGCATCAGCGCGGTGCCGACGACAGTCTCGCGGCCGTTGGTCGAGGCCGCACCGGTGCGCAATTCCCCGCCGATCGTCACGTTGGCAACGTCGCCGACCGAGACCGGAACGCCGTTCCGGGTCGCGATCGCGGTGCGGCGAATCTCATCGACCTCGCGGATGCGGGCGTCGGCGCGCACCAGCAGCGCCTCGCCGCCCCGGTCGATGAAGTTGGCACCGACGGAGATGTTCGCCCGCTCCAGCGCATCGGCCAGCTCGCGAAAGGAGACGCCAAAGCCGGCCAGACGGCTCGGATCAGGCTGGACGACGAACTGCTTCTCGTAGCCGCCGATGGAGTCGATCCCGGCGATGCCCTCGACGGTGCGAAGCTGTGGCCGGATCACCCAGTCCTGCACGGTCCGAAGGTAGGCGAGCTTCGCGACATCGTCGGTCAGCCGCTCGCCCTCGATCGTCAGATATGACCCATCCGGTTGGAAGCCTGGCCGTCCCGCGACGGCCGGATTTTCAGGCGTCGCGTTGGGAGCGAACTCCACGCTCCACATCATGACCTCCCCCAGACCGGTGGAGATCGGCCCCATCTGAGGCTCGGCGCCCTCGGGCAGACTCTCGCCGGCCTGGGCAAGGCGCTCAGCGACCTGCTGGCGAGCGAAGTAGATGTCGACATTCTCGTCGAAAATCGCGGTGACCTGGGTGAAGCCGTTGCGCGAGATCGAGCGGGTGTAATCGAGGCCGGGGATGCCCGCGAGCGAGGTCTCCAGCGGAAAGGTGACGAGACGCTCCATGTCGAGCGGCCCGTATTGCGGTGCGGAAACATTCACCTGCACCTGCTTGTTGGTGATGTCCGGCACGGCGTCGATGGGCAGTTTTAGGAGCTGGAAGACGCCATAGATGGCGACGACCAGCGTCAGGCCGACGACGGCCCAGCGGAAGCGGACGGAGGCGTCAAGGAGACGGTCGATCATGATGCAGCGATCCTGTCGCCGCGCCGTGGGCGCGGTCGTGAGAGAAGAGGCGTCGGAAGGCGAGGATCAGTGGCCATGCTCGGCATCGCCCGCCCCCAGCTGCGACTTCAGGGCGAAGGCGCCTACGGTCACGACCGCCTGACCCGCGCTGAGACCACTGGTGATCTGCACCCTTCCACCGGACCGGCTGCCGACGGTGACGGGCGTCGCCTGGAAGCCATCGCCCTCCCGGACGAAGACCACGTCGCGGCCCTCGACCTGCTGGATCGCGTCCTCGGGCAGCACGACCGCGCCCCCTGCCTCCGAACCGCGTGGCGTGATCCGCGCGCGCACAGCCTGGCCCTGGGTGAGGCCGGCAGGCGTTCCCGAGGGCTGGAGCACCACCGTGGCCGTGCGGCTCTGCGGGTCGAGCGAAGGCGTCGACGACCTCACGACCGCATCGACCGTCGAACCGTCGGGAAGCTCGATCACGGCCGGGTCCCCCGGCCGGATGCGCTGCGCGTCGGCGGCCGGCACCGCGGCGTCGACCTGCACGCGTCGCGGATCGGCGACGTTGAACAGCTCCGCGCCAGCGGTGACGTAGGCGCCGAGCTGGGTGTCCAGCCCGGTGATCCGGCCGCTGATCGGGCTCCGCACGCTGAGGTAGCGGCCGTCGCCGGTGACCCCGGCGGTCGTCACCGCCGCCTGGGCGCGCTGCAGCTCCGCCTCGGCCTGCGCCCGGGCGGCGTCCGCCGCCTCCAGATCCTGGCGCGCGGTGATGCGCGCGTTGAACAACCGGCGCTCGCGCGCGGCAGCGGCCCGCGCCGCCTGGGCGCGTGCCGCCGCCGCGTTGCGCTCGGCGACGAAGGCGGCCGCGTCGCGGCTCTCGAGCAGGGCGATCGTCTCGCCGGCCGAGACCGGGTCGCCGAGGCGCTTGTTGATCCGCACCACGGCGCCGTCGGCACGCGCCGTGACCAGCGCCTGCCCCTCGGGCGGCGCGGCCACGGTCGCCTGCACGATGATCTCAGCACCGATCGTTCCCGCGCGGACGGTCTCGGTGCGGATGCCGCTCGCCTCGATGCGCTCCGGCGTCATCTCGACGAAGCCCTCGCCGTGCTCCGCCTCGGCCTCTGCCGTCCCGGCGCCCTCCGCCGGTGCGGCAGAGGGTGCTGCCGGCGCCGGCGTCTCGCCGGAGTCGAGCGAGCGGCCGATGAGCACGCCGCCCACCCCGGTGACGAGCGCCACTGCGGCAGCGCCGGCAAGCCACTTCTTCCTGTTGTCGATCACGATGTTCATCTGGATGTCCTTATTGAGCCGACACGCGGCCGAGCTCGGCCGTGGCGTTGGCGAGCGCGAGACGCGCGTCGATCAGCGCGAGCTGCGCGGTGCGGTAGGCATTCTGGGCGTCGAGCAGTTCGAGCAGCGTCGCGCGGCCCTCCCCATAGGAGAGCTGGGCGAGCCTAAGCGCCTCGCCGGCCTCGGGCACGGCCGAGCCCTCCAGCGCCTGCACCCGCGCCTCGGCGGCCTCGACCGCGATGATCGCGTTCTGGGTGCGAACGCGCGCAGTCGCGGTGGCGCTCGCCAGATTGGCCTCGGCAGCACGAACATTCGACTGCGCGGCGGAAACGTTGCCCTGGTTGCGATCGAAGATCTGCAACGGCATCGTGAGCCCGCCGATCAACCCGAAATCGCCTGTCTCCCGAACGTATCGGACCCCGACCCCTACGGCCGGGTCGAGGCGACCCTGGGCGACCTGCGAACCGACCTCTGCCTCAGCGGCGACGCGTTCGGCGTCTGCGAGCCGCACATCCAGGCTCTGCTCTGGATCGACCTGCGTCGCCTGGAGGTCGATCAGACTGCCGCTCACCTGCTCCGGTGGCGTCGCAACGCCGAACAGGCTCGTCAGCGTTGCGCGCGCGGCCAGTTCGTCCGCACGCGCGGCCTCAAGCTCCGCGGCAGCCTGAGCCGCGGCAGAGCGGGCGCGAATGCCGCGAAGAGGCGGCTCGCGGCCTTCCTGCACGAGGATGCCGGCGACACGCGCCAGTTCACGCGCGTTGAACTCATTCTCCTCGGCGATCCTGAGGCGATCCCGCGCGGTGATCGCTCGAGCGAATTGCTGGCGAACGGAGAGTGCGAGATCAGCGCGTGCGATCGCGAACCGGATCTGGTCCGCCAGGAGCAACGCCTGCGCGGCCGCGACGCGGGTGCGGCGCCGCCCGCTCACGTCGAGCCGCTGGTTGAGCGAGACCGTCGCCTCGGTCTGCTGAAGCCCGGACAGCGCGCCGGTGCCGAGGAGGTTGTCGATCTCGACGGCAAGCTCGGGATTGGCGCGAAACCCGGCCTGCCGGATACGAGCCTGCGCGGCCTCGACTCTCGCCCGCGCCGCCAGCAGGGCAGGCGCGCGCGCTTCAGCTTCCTCGAGCGCTTGGCTCAGGGTGAGGTTGGCCGGGAGCGGCCCGTCGCGGGGAACGAGAACCGGTGCGGGCAATGTCGTAGTCGGTGCCGGCGGACCATATTCCGGTCCAGCCGTAACGGAGCCGACGCGCGGCGTCGCAGGCGTAGAGACCTGCGCAACAGCACTCGTTGCCCCCAGCACCGTGGCTGCGGCAATGGCCGCAGCACGGAAACTTATCATGTTGGAAAACTCCTGATGTCACGAGACACCATCCGCGTGGGCGCGGACGGCTAGGCGTGTGACATCAGGCGATCGGAGGGCGGATGTCCTGGTCCGGACCGGTGCCGGAGTCGAACGCAGAATGATCCCAGGTCGCGGGCAGACCCTTGCCGAGATCAGTCGAGCGGGCGGTCACGCCGTTGCCCACGGCGGAGCAGTGACCATGGCATCCACCGTGATGATGAATGGCGGAGTGATCAGCCTCCCCAGATTTGGATCCACGGTCGTGATCCCCCTGGTCAACCGATGCCGACACGGACGAATCGCAGCTGGCAGCTTCCGCGGCCTCCACGGCATGCGCAGCGGTTCCCGACCAGAGCAGGAGAGCGAGCATCATAGTGCTGATGTAGGTCGCAAGCCGGCCCATCACGCTCGCCTTAGCAGCTGCCCTTCCAAAAGTAGAGGCCCATCACGATCCTGTGAGGCACAAGGCGGTAGGTGCTTTGGACCATTGCACGAATCATTGCGGCAACCCCTAATCCTTGGACCGGCTACAAGGTCAACACCCAAAGTCGCTCCTTTTGAACAGACTTGCGAGAAAATATTGCGGCAGGCTATCTGACCCGGTGCAGCGCTCGCTCAGCATCGCTCGGAACGCCATGGGCTTCCTATTGGCCTGCTTCGTCCTGTCTGCGCCGGCGACGGCGTGGAAGATGCACGGATACAGTCATGGCTCCGCCACCGCGATGATCGATGGCCATGATCACTCGGCCGCCGCCGACGAAATCCAGTCGGTTCCAACAACGAGCGCGGTCCTCGGCGACGACGGCAAGAACGATACGCCACCCACGCCGGAAAAGCATCAGCACCTTCCGAGCAGCTGCTCCTCACTCCCGGCAATCCTGCTCGTCACTGGAGGCTACACCGCACCCTGTGTCGGCGCCGGCTTCGCGCCAGGTGCGGCCAGCCGGCCGATGTCCGACTTCGCCAGTCCTCCACCAGCCCGACCTCCGCGCTCCAACTGACAGTCGCTGAGAGACCGTGCGCCGTCAACGGCGCGCGGTCGTTCATCATCGCTGGTTGGAAACGGCTATGCTCACGAAATATTTGCATTCAGTGGCGTGCTCGCGCCCCGTCGCCACGCATCTCCACTCATCGCTCCCAATGTCGCGCCCGCGCCGCTGGGAGGACCGATGATGTCCGCGTCGTCCCGCATGAAGAGGGCGAGGCGCGCCTGGCAGCGCCATGGCGCGCTCGGCTTCTGCCGACTTGCACTCAGGAATCTCACCCTGCTCTTGAGCCGCCAAGGCGCCCGACACCGCTATGTCAACGACCCTGCTTTCGATCGAAAGTATGGCGTGGACACAGGTGGCGCGGTTGAGATCGACGAGATGACTGCGCCCGCGTGGGAGAAGGAGGGCGCAGTCCCATATGAACCCACGCCGCCGGAAATGTTCGAATTCCTACTGGATCGGGCGGAAATCGCCGACCCCGGCGATCTTCTCTTCGTCGACTTGGGGTCGGGAAAGGGGCGCACCCTCATACTCGCGTGTCTGGCCGGCTTCCGGCGCGCCGAGGGGGTGGAGCTTGGCGAGGAACTCCACGCCACCGCCGCCGATAACCTCGACCGGCTGGCCAAGGTCGGACGGCGGTTGAACGCCGTGTCGATCAGGGGCGATGCGCGCTCTTATCAATTCCCGCGTGAGCCTACGGTCTGCTTCCTGAACAATCCGTTCTCAGCAGATGTCCTCGCCGGCGTCGTGCGTAACATCGAACGGTCCCTGCGCGACCGGCCCAGGGACTTCACGGTGATATACTACCACTCAAACCACGAGGAGGTGTTCGGAGGCTCGTCCTGGGAACGCATCGACCATGGCTTCTGGAACGACCGATCTCACCATTATGCCATCTACAGGTCGAAGATAGGACGGACGGCTGACGAGTGAATACGCGACGAACATTGTTCGATCGGCAGCGGGCTAAATCAAACCGCCCGGGGCATGGCCCGAGACGCTCTTTCGAGCTGCTCGGGGCTTCCCAAGGGCCAGGCACGTCGCCGAACCCCTGACAGTCGGGCATCGTTCGGCGTCGGCGTCGCTGACGATGGTCACGCAACGGCCATGCAAGCCGCTCGACAAACTGGGGGGGCAGCTCAAGGTCTGCCAGCGATATCCTCGCGAGTGACCGGCGTCCTGCCGAGAAGAGGCAAGGCCCGGATGTAGGCGGGCTGCGCCAGAAGCTCGACCAAGGTCTGGGCGACGATGATCGCCGGGACGATCGGGATGGCCCCCGGCACCGCCAGGGCCAGAGGCAGCACCACCAGGGAGTTTCGGGTGCCGGCGCTGAACGCGATCGCCCGTCCCGCCTCCGCATTGAGTCCGAACCCCCTCGCCACCAGCCACCCGATGAGCGGAGCGACGACCGCGAACACCACGTAGATCGGCAGCATTCGCAGAACGGCCGGAAGCGCCGCATTCAGCTGTGGGAGGACGGCCACGATTACGATCAGAAGCACGAGTGCCGTCGCCGGGACCGGGAGCAATCCGAGCACGGAAGTGATCCGCTCGCCCGTCAACTGGCGCTTAGCCCAGAACTGGCACGCGGCGGCCAGCGCGAGCGGGATCAGGATCAGCCATAGGAAGGCGTGGAGAAATGGCCCGGCCTGCACGATCTCCGCGGCGTCACTGCCGAGGAAGACCCGCAGATACGCCGGCAGCAGGAGCATCTGCGCGATCAGAAGGACCGGGGTGGTGGCGAGCAGAAGCCGCGCATCTGCACGGCCCAGATGAGAGAAGGTGACCACATAGTCGATGCAGGGGCAGAGCAGCACGATCAAAACGCCCAGGACGACCAGCGGCTGGGCCGGCGCGAACTGGACGAGGACAGCCACCAGCAGAGGGACGGCGACGAAGTTCGCGACCAGGAGTGCTCCCAGGAACCGCATGTCCCGAATGGCCTGGCCAAGCGCGGACAGCGGGACCTGCAGGAAGGTGACGAACAGCATCAGGGCCAGGGCGGGGTTGATCGCCCATTCGAGCGACGCGTCGCCTGGCACGATCATGGCCACCAGCGCACCCAGCAACACAGCGCCGAAATAGATCGAGACCTGCCACCCCTCCAGCAGATCCCGCAGCTCCTCGCGTCTCATGCGCCGCCTACCGCTGGCCTGCGCACCCTGATCCAGATAGGGTTCATCCCGTCATCATTCCCCGCCGACGAAGGACTTTCATTTCAAGCATGATTGAAATATCACGTGATGGATGAGACGCAAGCCTCAAATGGCTTCGCCGCCATCTCGAACGCGACGCGGCTGCGCATCGTGAGGCTGCTCGTGGTCGCCGGTGCGGACGGCCGCCCTGCCGGCGCCATCGCCGAAGCGCTCGATGGCGCGCCACCCTCGCGGATCTCGTTCCATCTTAACCAGCTCGAGCAGGCCGGCCTTGTAGAGCGGCGCCGGGACGGTCGCTCGATCATATATAGTGCGGTCTTCCCCGCGCTCTCGGATCTCGTCGCCTTCCTGATGCGCGACTGCTGCGAGGGGCACTGCGCCGTCTGTGACAAGGCCATCGCACTTTTCGCGAAGTGCACCGGCCGACCAACAGCGACCTGAGAAACTCGCAAGGCCTCGCGCAACCCTGGCGGAGTCTCGACCGCGGTTCTGCTCGCCCGAGTCGAGTTCGGCACCGGCTCTGGGGACGAAGCCTGCACGCCGACGTGTGTGGTCGAGCGACGGGCGTCTAAGGCGCTCTCGTTTCAAAGCCACGGCCATCATAATTTTGATAAGACCGCATAGCGTTGCGAGCCGCAGATGCCGGCGGCGCAAAGGGAAGACCTCGTTGAAGCCATGCTCAATCCTCATTGTGCCGCAGCCTGCGAGAAGCCCGCGCGGTGACGGTCGAGAATCTGATGATTCTTCGCTAGAAGGGTGCATCCCGGGGAATGGCTCGGGATGCGCATTGGATACGACTTAGGAAATCGGACCGCGGGAGGAAAAGTTGGCTGATGGCGAGGCGAGCGACGAGGAGCAGGACGAACAAGCTCGAGCGCTGGGAGGTGGCGCTGGTCAAGCGGCTGATCGCGACAACGACCAAGAACGACCAGGACATCCTCGCCTATTTCACCCGGCCGACGCGGAGCATAAACCACGCCCGGATCGCGGAGATCAGGGGAAATACTAGGCATCGCAGCGTTCCGGCCGCCACCGCCGACGACCTTGCGGCATTCCTGAAGGCGTGGCCGGCAATCGATCCGGCCACCGGGCTGAACCTTCGCGGCGACGAACTGCTGGTCAAGGCCCGCGAGGCGATGCTGAACGCGGTGCAGAGCTTCAACAACCCCCGCGCCCAGTTCAAGAGCGAGACCTTTATCGTCGTGGCGGTGATCGCCTTCACCTACCTCCTCCATTGGCACTATCGCCGCCAGAGCATCGACATTCGCCAGAAGCGGACCGTGGATGGGGCCGAGCAGGTTCTGCGCACTCGTCACGGCGCGGAAAAACTGTGGGAATTGGAGACCTGTCTCGATCACGCCGCTTGTCCGCTCGATGAGCCGACGATCGCCAATCTGAAATTCCTCATCGCGATCCGTCACGAGATCGAGCATCAGATGACGAGGCGCATCGACGACGCGATCTCGGCGAAGCTGCAGGCATGCTGTCTAAACTTCAACAGGGCCGTGAGGGAGATCGCAGGCGCCGAGCACGGACTCGAGGGCGAGCTCGGCCTGGCGCTGCAGTTCACCACTATAGACCGCGACCAGCGCAACATCCTGCTCGCCGAAACCGACCTGCCGGCCAACGTCCAGGCGGCGCAGATCGAGTTCGAGGATGCGCTGACGGACCAGATGATCGCCGACCCGCGCTATTCCTATCGCGTCGCCTACGTGGAGCAGTCCGTGAATTCGCGGGGGAAAGCGGATCAGGTCGTGGAGTTCATCCGTAGCGATACGGAAAAGGGCGAGCGTCTCCGCCTACTGCTCAAGGAGATCGAGCGGCCGAAGATGAAGCCGGGGCAGATCGTCGCGCTCATCAACGGCGAAGGTTTCCCTCGGTTCACCATGCACAGCCACACGACGCTGTGGAAGGCCGAGAACGCCAAAGCCCCGGGGCGGAACTACGGGACTACGCTCGCCGACGGCTCCTGGTATTGGTATCCTAATTGGGTCGATCATGTCCGCGCGCACGTGGCCGCGAACCCCGACCGCTATGGGCCGCTACCTGCGTAGCCTCCAAAGCGCTTGTCGTGCAAACGCCGGCATGTGCGGATCAACAGAAGGCCGGGCCGACCAGTCTTTCGTGTCAGCGATCGAGGCGCTGATCAACCTCAGGCCGATATCACCGGGACCTCGCCAATCCGCGTCGTCCACGCCGGGGAGCGATTCTCGGACCGCGCCTTCCATTCGCGCTTAAAGCCCTGCGTCGCGGGCACCGCCGTGAAGCGGCCGAAGCGGGAATTCACCTCGTCCATGGCCATCATCAGCCGCGACCGGCGCTCGACGTCACCCTCGAACAGTGTCCTCGGCCGCTGCCCTGCAGCAACGAGGTCGTCCAGCATGACCCCCGCCTTGGTGTAGGCGAAGCCGTCCCGCCACGCCGCCTCGACGCCGCGGCGGGCCGCGGCGAGAAGTTCAAGGGAGTCATCTGTCATTGGTTGCAATGACAGGCGGCGACTGCCGTGGTGCTGCGGGCGATCCCGCTTGTGCCGGTTGGTGTGGAAGAAGACGGTCAGCTGGCCGGCGACGAGGCCATGGGAGCGCAGCTTCTCGCCAGCGCGCATGGCGAATTGAGCGACCGCGCCCATCAGCGCCTCAAGGTCTTCAATCGGTCTTCCGAACGACCTCGTGACCGCCATGCCCTTGCGCTGCGGTTCGACCACCTCGACGGCGCTCGCGGCCACGCCACGCAACTCGGCGACAAGCCGCTCGAGCACGACCGTGCCCAGACCGCGCGCCTGCCTCATCTGCATGTCCCTCAACTGCCCCGCCGTGGTGATGCCGAGCGACGCCAGCTTGGCCGCAGTCGCCCGGCCCACGCCCCAGACATCGTTGACGGGGAAGCGGTCGAGGACGAAGTGCCGGATCGTGTCGTCGCGCAGGTCCGCGACACCGTCGAAGATCGGGTTCCTCTTGGCGGCGGCGTTGGCGAGCTTGGCCAACGTCTTGGTCGGACCGATGCCGACGCACGTCGGTATGGTGGTCCATCGCTGGACCTGCCTCCGCATCCCATTGGCGTGGGCCACGAGGTCTCGGCCAACGAAGGCGGTGAGATCGAGGAAGCTCTCATCGATCGAGTAGATCTCGACCTCGCTGGCGAAGTCCTCGACGGCCGCCACGACCCGCCTCTGCATGTCGCCATAGAGGGTATAGTTGGAAGAGCGGACCACGACGCCGTGCTTCTCCAGGCGGTCGCGGATGAGGTGGATCGGATCGCCCATCCTCACCCCCAGCGCCTTGGCCTCGTTGGACCGGGCGATGGCGCACCCGTCATTGTTGCTCGCGACGACGACCGGGACGCCCACCAGCGTGGGGTCGAAGGCGCGTTCGCAGCTCACGTAGAAGTTGTTGCAGTCGATCAACCCGATCGCGGTCACGCGCGATACCGCCGGGCCAGCGCGACAACGACACCCCAGATCTCGACATGCTCGTCGACGCGGATGGCCTCGTAGCCTTACGCCTCTGGAACGAGCCACAGCCTCTCGCCCCGCCGCCTGAGCCGCTTCATCGTCCTGTCGCCGTGGACCATCGCAATGACGATATCCCCGGGCCGGGGTTCGGCCGAACGGCTGACGACCACGAGGTCGCCGTCATTGATCCCGGCACCGCCCATGGAGTGGCCGGAGACCCGCATGATGTAGCTCGCGGCCGGATGATCGATCAGCCAGGCGCCGAGATCGATCGGCTCCTCCATGTCGTCCTGCGCCGGCGACGGAAAGCCGGCCGGAGTCGTGCAGAGGAAGAGCGGCGCTTCGTGGGCGATCAACTCGAACGGCACGTCGTAGAGGGTCAGGCTATCCATCGGCACGCTTCCAAATCCGTTCGGAAGCGTTGTAGGGTGGAGCGAACAAATTGAGAACGGACTATTCGAGCATGGCCGGTGTTCGCCCGATCAAAGATGGTCCGGATCGATCCTGACCACCAGGTCCGCGGGATCAGCAGGATGGCGCGCCACCCGGCCGCCGCCGCCAGCGTTCATCAGGTGGACACCCTTGCCGGTCGACCAGGTGGTGTCCTCCTCGAGCTCGCGCACATATTGAAGCAGACGCGGCCAATGCCTGTTCGCGCCGACGCGGGGACGCCGGGTCTTGGCCTTGGCGAAGACGCCATCGAGCACTGGTCTCAGAAGAGAACGAAGCTCGTGACGCCCCGCGCCGAGGAGGGCGCACTGCTGAAGCATGGCCTCCTTCACTGACTTCGGCGGCACATCGTCCATGTCGGCATGGCCAAGCAGGACCTCGGCGATATCCTCCTTGGGTTCGACATCGAGCGCGGTGCGAAGCCGCGCCGCTCCGGCGACATCACTCGACAGGCGCTCCTTCACCTGGGCGATCGCCTGCTCGAAGGCGTCCATCGCGCGGTTCCCGACGGTGGGAAGTTCCTCGCCGAACACGTCGCGCCATGCCGCCCTCAGCTTCGTCAGCGCATTCCAATAGGCCTTCGCAGCATGCTTGCCGCCATGACCATCGAAAAAGTCCTCGATCAGCAACCTAAGTCCTCCCCATTAACATTCGCCGCAGACCGGGTCGCATCGCCGGCCTGAACGACAGGCCGCGCGCGCTGACGACCGGAGGTCAGCATCCGCCTCGGATCATCATCGGGTCGTGATCTCGGCCGGAGCCGGGGCGGGCGGACGGGGCCCAGGGCAACCCAATTCCGCATCCAACGCCGAGGTGGGAGGCGTCTGTCGCTGCGGGAAGAAGACAAGCCGGCTCCGAAGCTGGACGTCCATCAGGCTCACACGGAAATCGCAGAAGTTCGCGTTGCGAGGGGTGTTCTGGTCCATGATGAAGGCGGTTGACCGTCCATCCGGCAGCACGATGATCTTCCAGTAGCCCGACGGCACCCGATGCATCTCCGGCCCGGCCGGCATCGGCCGCATCATCCGCTCGAACAACGGACCGGTGTAGACGTAGACAGGTCCATCGATCCGCCGCGTCAATTCGCGCTCCCGACCCTCGAGCCGCTGCCAAGGGCCCTGGTTGAGCGCGGAGGCCTGCGGCGTAATGTTCGACAGGATGTTGGTCTCGCCGGCGACCTCGGTTCCGGAGAAGGCGGCCAGCGGAGCCTGATGGCCGCGGTCGATGCGCAACGCGGCCGGCGCTCCATCGAAATGCTCCTCCGTCAGCCTCTCGTCGGGCGAGAGGGCCGGATCGGCCTGCCAGTTTCGCGCATTGGAGAGGCCGATAGTCGATGGGGTGATGCGGTAGGCGACCCAGTCCGCCATCCTGGTGATATCGTTGGACGAGAGGGTGTAGATCTCCCGGACGACCGTGTCGTTCGTCGCCGGCGCGCCGAGCGGGCATCCGAACAGGCAGTGGAAGGTGTGGAGTTCGCCGCGCTGGGCGGCTGCCGGACTGCCGGCTAGGGCGACGAGCGGCAGCACGAGCAGCCACATTCCAACCCGTCGACCCGCTCGTCCAGAATCTCTGCGCTGCATCACGATCATTCAGTCCGAAGATACCCTGAGGGCGTTGAGCGTCGGGGCGGTGATGGTGCCGGTCACCTCCAACCCCCTCGTCGTCTGAAACCGCCTCAGCGCCCCACGCAGTGATGGGCCGACCACGCCGTCGATCGAGCCCTGGTAGAGACCCTGGGCAAGGAGGGCGATCTGGACCCGGCGCACGATCGACGCGAACCGCGGACTGCGCCCCGACAGGGACGGGGGAGGAGGTGGGGTCCCCAACCCCGGCCTGCTGGTCTCGCCGGTCCCGGGATCATACGGAGCGGGCGCTGGGGGCGGGTTTCCATAGAGCGGGACCGGCGCCGGCGCCGGCGTTCGATACCTGGGCGCTGGAGCCGGCGGCGGTGGTCGGTAGGTCGGTGCCGGCGGCGGCGTGTAGACCGGTGCCGGGCGGTAACCTCCGCCGCCGCCATAGCTCGAGCGGTGACTGGAATGGCTCCGGTGACTGCTGTGGCTCCGGTGACTGCGGTGCTGCGCCAGGCTGACGAGGTGATCCTGCGTGAAGAGCCGGAGCATCGCCGTCCTGCCGACATGGTCATCGTCCATGCCCACATGATCCGATGGCAGTCCGGTGCCATGCAGCGAGTCCGTCGTGCCGAAGCCCGCCGCCAGGAGACTGGGGATCAGGAAGCGTCGATTGGTCATAATGGCCTCACTCCCGACCGGGCCTCATCATCCGGATGCCATTCGAAGAAGCCGCAGCACCTCTCGCGCGCTGCGCATGGGCTGCACTCCGGCACGAACTTCCTCTTCCAATCCGAGATCGAGGGCCGGGCAAGGTGCCGATACGGGGCCGGCACGGTGCATAGGGGAAAATTGAAGAGCTGCGCCTCGACGCCATGGAGATGGGCATGGTCGAGGGCCGCGGCGATGGGACCGAAATCCGCCGAGTGATCGAGGTAGAGTTCCTGCCAGCGCTTTCGGGCGTAGCCGACATTCTCCAGCTGCATGATCGACCAGGCCTCCACGAAGCGAAGACGGGTCGTGACGTAGCGGGCGAGCTCCCCCAGTGCCGTGAAGTTGCTGGACAGCAGCACCGTGCGCAGCTCGACGCGGCAGCCCGCGCTGAGCAGGACCGCCAAGCCATCCTGCAGCCTATCGAAGGCCCCTTTCTTCCCGACGATCCGGTCATGGAGCGCCGCCTGGCGCGCATAGAGCGGGACGCCCCAGGTCACCCGGTCGTAGAGCGCACCGGCGAGCCGAGCAACGTCCGCATCCTCGAAATGCTGCCCGTTCGTAAGCACGTGGAATTCCACGTCGGATCGGGCGGCCAAGACCGTCTCGATCATGTCGAGCAATTGGGCCTTGTAGAGCGTGGGCTCGCCGCCGGTGATGCCGATCAGGCTTCCCGGCTCCGCCAGCAGCGCTGCCTCGGTGAGCAGCGCGAAACGGTCGTGATGCGTCTTCTTCGGTGGCTGCGAGCACATAAGGCACAGCTGATCGCAGCGCTCCGTGACCAGCAGGGTGTTGGTCGGGATCTCCAGACCTCCAGCGCGCAGGAGGCGCTCGACCCGTCCGACCCCCGAGGAGACGAGAACCACGTCGCCATCCAGCGCCGCCGCGGGGGAGCCCGAGATGGATACGAGGCCATTCCGCCCGGCGAACGTGGCGCCGTCAATATCCTCGGCGACAAGGATCGAGTCGGCGGCGTCGGCGGTCCCGGTGGCGACGCGGAGCCGCGTGACGAACGGCTGCTCGGCCTCGGAGATGGACTGGAGAGCGAGCGGGATCACGGCAGCGTCACGCCCAGTTCGGTCGGCGTGCCCGGCAGCCGGAGCCAGCGGCTGACGGAATGGCGCACCGCCGGATCATCGGAATAGACCAGCTCGAAGATCAGGTCGAACAGGTGCATGTGCTTGCGGCAGAATTCGGTCTCGGTCCGCGGAAGGTCGATGGTGCCGTAGCGGGCGATGTCGTCGATGACGTCGCGCCCGCAATAGGGCTGATAGGCGCACTGCCGACAGGCCGGATCCATGGCGTTCGTGGAGTGGCGGTCGAGCGTCTGGCGGGCGGGCGTGTCCCAACCTGTCTCCACTGTCCCGATCGACAGGTCGATGATCCCGGAACGCGCGAGCATCCTAGCCTCGTCGGTCGGGTATACGGTGCCGTCGTGGTCGATGACCACATAGTCGACGCCGACCGGGTTCGGACTGCGCAGATCGACATGACGCTCGCTGCCCGGCTGGAAGACGCGCCTGAGGCAGACGCTGAGATAGGTCTCCTCGAAGACGACGCTCCGGTCGACCCAATTGCGCTCGATGAGGCGGCGGACGAACCGCTCGTAGTAACGGCGCCATTCCCCATTCTGCTCGCGGGAATCCGGGTGCCGCTTCCGGGCGAAGCCCTGGAAGTTGATCGGCCGGAGGAAGATCGAGTTGAAGCCGAGCCCGGCATAGGCGTCGATGAGCTCGTCGGGCTCGGGCGGCGACCGCGGATCGACCGTGGGCAGCGCCGAGACCTTGCCGATGCCGAAGCGGTCGATCAGCAGCCTGAGGTTGCCGAGGAACTGCTCCGTGGCCGTGGACGAGGCGGTGCGGTTGCGCAGGTGCGTGGCGGCCGCCCCATCGAGCGAGGTGCTGACATAGACATCATCGCGGCTGAAAAGGGCGAGCACGTCTTCGTCCAGGCGCTGCAGGTTGGTGCAGACGACGAACTCGCTCCGCTCGAAGCGCCGGCAGCGCTCTATGACCGCATTGATGAGGTCGAGCCGCAGGGTCGGCTCGCCTCCCTGGAACTCCACCTTTATGGACTTCGTCTCGAGCCCATCGATCCGGTCGAGCACCGCGGCGAGCGTCGCCTCTGACCAGTCGTGGCCGGTGCTGGTCAGGCTCGCCCGCGACACCTGGCAATAGCTGCAGCTGAGGTTGCACCGAAGGGTCGGGACCAGAATGAGATAGTCGAGCCTGTTCGCCCAGCTCAGCCTCTCGGCTTCCGCAAATTGCCGGCTTCGCCGTTCGAGCCTGCTGCAGGGATGAGGGACGTGGCCCTCCTCCTTGAGGAAGAGGATATCCTCCGGGGTGCAGGCTTCCCTTGCAATCCGATCCCTGGCGGCCGGCCCCGCCCTGAAGAACCGGCCGGTGTCGGCGACCATGAGCTCGCTGCCGCCGCCGAGCGATCGGGACCGCAGCCGAGACAGTCGAGGCGAACCCTCCGCACGCGCCGGTGCGACAGCGACCCCAGTCTCCAACAACAGCCTCCCCCCGGACATGGACGAGCATGTGTAACACGCCGCCACGAATGATCGACAGGCAAGTCGAGCCGATGTGGTTGGAAAAGACAAGTTGATGATGCCCGGCGCCTTGCTAGTCTCCCCCAAGAAGGGGCGGTCATGAGGGCAAGATCGATGGGGGCAGAAGTGGGCCAGGCATATGCCGCCAGGTAAGCCGGTCCCGCAGCAGACCAATGGATGGGCGTTCGGCGGCGCGCTCGTCCTGATCGTGCTGGTCATCAGTTCCCTGGGCAAGTGCAACAACCGCAGCACCGCTCCGAACGCGAACACCACTACAAGCAGTTTCAGCACGAACATGAGCAATGGCGTGGCGGCCCAGCCGCGGCAGCCGCCATCGCCCCTCAGTGCCGAAAGCGTGACACGGGGGTCGGCGCACGTCCGTCTCGCGATGCGGGACGAGGGGGCGCTCGGTGCGCAGATTTACAGTCAGAATTGCTACGACGCCCTAAGCCGGACCTTCAGCTGGGAAAAGCTGGACGCATGCGGAGCCTTCGACGCCACCGCCATCGCGATGATCGGCGACCCTAATGCGGCTGGCCTAACCCAGGCGGACTGGTTCGACAGCGAGGTCGCGGCTGGCCGCTACCTGGCGGCCGCCACGGGGGCAGGGCTGGAGGCTGCGCAGGCAGATGAACGGCTGGGAAAGCTTCAAGCGAGGGCGAGTCGGGCGGCGCCAGCGCCGCGTCCCGTCCGGCAGGTCGAAGAGACGCCGACGGAAGCTCCGCCAGCCCCGCTCTCCGACGACCCTGATACGGGCGATGGTCCTGCGGAAAGCGCGGGAATCCTCGAACCCGTAGACGAGTAGCTATCAGCCAGCATGCGGACCTAGGACGGACATCATCATGGTCGTTACCCATGCTAAAGGGCTCGAAGCGCTTCGAGGCCTACAAGCTGCAATCGCGACGGGTGCCGGCACCTTGGCGAGCTAATTTCACAGGCCGGGCATCAGCGACGCGAAATGACGATCGGCACTGCGTTCAAAACTCCTGCATTCGGACGAGCCTGTGCATCATAGTCTGCTGACTGACACCATAGCGTTTCGCGAGGGGTCCGACGTCGGCATGCTGCTCGAAGTCCATCCCCGCATCACCCAGATCTGCCAGGAGCATGGCATATGGAATCAGGAGCTCGACCGCCAAAAGGTTAGCCTCAACTTCGGCGACATCCGTGTCGGATCGGACGAGCCACCGTGTGCCGGCTCGGAAGTCCCGATCGATATGGACCTCGAAGTCATGGAGAATAAGGTGGGCGATCTCGTGCGCTATGGTGAACCTCTGGCGGTTCCGATGGTGTCGGGAGTTCACCCCAATCACCGCGGCATCGCCGGTCCTGGCCAGCATTCCCGCCAATTCGCCCTCATATGGAAGGTGACGCACCTCCGCCCCCAGGTGACGAGCGACCTTCTCGATCGGAACGGCCGGACCCTCCACCCCGCATCGTGAAAGAAGCCTGGTCGCCTCCCGACGAAGGACCCGGCTGGAACGCGCCCTCATCAGCGCCGGCCGGCCACCACGACGCGAGCCCAGTCCTCGAAGGCCGGATCCAGATCCAGTGGCAGCGCCACCTTTCTGTCCTCGACCCCCATTGCCTCCATGCCGATCAACTCGTCGATGGATTCAGCCTTGAGGGCGCGCGCGATGGCCCAAGCGTGGTGGAGCAGCACCTGCTGCCGGCCCTGCTCGATATTCGCCACAGATGTCCGGGAAAGTCCGATGGTCGCCGCCAGCTGATCCTGCGTCAGGCCGACCCGCAACCGCTTAGCGCGCATGTTGGACCCAAAGCGCCCGTTGACCCGATCGTCTGCCAGAGCTGCCATGGCAAGGGATAATGCCGGAATAGCCCTGCACCGTCAACGAAATGCGATGTTTGCGAGACTGTAGCTGCAACATTGGGTGCCAGGTTGACATGAATGCCGTCATGGCGTCATTGGCCGCAGACCGAGCCGAACCGAGTCGGGCCGGCGGAACACGGGAGGCAAGGGTGGCAGGCAGCTGGAACGAAAAGCGCGCGGGAGAGCACGTCGACAAGCTCATCGAAGCGACCAACGAGGTGGAGATCGTCGACTATTGTCGCGACACGACGCTTGAGAACATCCCGGTGTGGAAGGCGTATCGCGTCCAGGCGGCACACGTCTACGCCGACATCCTCAATCTGGGCGACATGCTGGGCACGACGAGCGTGGAAGGCGAGACCTGCCACAAGCGCACGCTCCGCTTCCTCGACCTCCACTACCGCGCGCTGAGCCGCATCATCAGCCAGGCCGGAGCGCGCCGCGTCGATTTCCACAATCAACGCCTGCACGCGGTCGTCACCAAGCCCTACGACACCCAGGACGACGCGGAGTCCAGCAGGGTCGCCGCCGCGGTGGCCATGGCCGACATGATCATCGAGGTGCTCGGCTCGATCAGCGAGCAGGACGAGAACATCCCGCCGGCGGAGGTGCGCGTCGGCATCGACACCGGCGAGGCGCTGGCCGTCAACAATGGACGCAATGGAGGCCGTGAGCCGCTGTTCCTCGGGCGCCCGGCGAACATAGCCGCCAAGCTCTCCTGTGCGGGAGACGCGGTCGGCATCTTCCTGTCGAACGAGGCGCGGGAAGCCGTCGGTCTTGCCCAGGTCCGCCAGCCCAGCACCACCCGGCTCACGCGGGCGGAGATCGACGAATGCGTCGAGCTCGCCGGGCTCGACCTCGACGCCGACGAAGTCATCGACGACTGGCGCGAAGACATGGACAAGAGGCCGCTCGGCAAGATCGCGTTCACCGCGCACACTCCGCCGCTACGCACTCTCGACATCACCGCGCTGACACCCGGAAACTCGCGGCGGCAGGACGCGGCGTCTCTCTATGCCGACATCGACGGGTTCACCGCCTATATCGCCAATCACATCGACGACGATCCGGAGAGCGTGGTCAAGGCCTTCCACGTGATCCGGGGCGAGCTTGACCGCGTCCTGACCTGCGACTTCGATGGCCGCCGCATCCGGTTCATCGGCGACTGCCTGCACGGTCTCGTCTGCGTGGGAACCGCTGAGACCACCGACGCGGAGGCGACCGTCGACGCAGCGATCCTCTGCGCAGGGGCGCTTCGGTCCAGCTTCGGGCTTTGTCTGGAGAAGCTGGCGGCCGACGGCGTTGACACCGCTGGCCTGGATCTCGCGATCGGCGTCGAATATGGACCGATGACGGTCACGAGGCTCGGAATGAAAGGGCGGCGGGTCCGCTGCTCCGTCAGCCGGGGCGTGCTCGCCTGCGAGGAGGAGCAGCGCCGCTGCGGAGCCGACGAGACCGCCATTGGCCTGGAGGCCTACGGCGTCGCCTCGGTCGCGGCCCGGGCGCTGTTCTCCGACGACCGCCTCGCCGACGGTCTCGACCATGCGGCCGCGGTCGCCGGGCTTTCGGCGAAGCAGGCCACGGCGAAGGCCGCCTCCGGCGGCGGCATGCTCCGGCAGGCGACGGCCGCGGCAGGCGCGGGCCTCGCATTCCCAACGCGCGCCGCCACCCCGGCGAAGCCCGCCGGCTTCGCGTGATCTGGGTCCTGCGCGATCCGCTCCGCTTCGCGGCCGAGCGGAAAGCGATGGCAGATCTCGAAGCGGCATCGTCCTGGCTGACGATCGTCGCCTGGCGGCTCCTGCCCGCCGGCAACTTCGGAGTCGAGTTCGACATCGAGATCGGCGTGGAGACGTTCGACGGACTGCTCTCGTATCCTCAGGCGTTTCCGCATGTGCCGCCTTCCGTGCGGCCGCGGACGGAACGCCGCTGGTCACAGCTTCACCAATATGGCTCCGGCGGTGAACTCTGCCTCGAATGGGGACCCGACAATTGGCAGCCCGGCATCACTGGATCCGAGATGGTCGCCAGCACCTTTCGGCTTCTCCAGGCCGAGGATCGCGAGACCGGCGGGGACGTGCTGGTGCCGACCCGCCATTCCCTCACCCCCGGACAGGAATTGCGGAGCGAAGCATACCGGTTCGTCAGCACCGGCCCCCTAGAGGAGCAACTGGCGACGCTCGGACGGGCGCGCCCGGCGACCTTTCGGCTGCGCCATCGCGCTGGCCAGCTGCTCGTCGTGCTCTCGACCCTGGACGATGAACAGGAATGGATCGACGCGAGCATACCGCCGGCCATTCTGGAGGCCGGCTACGCCGAACCTGGCTGGGTCGTGCCGGTCGACGAACGGCCGCCCGGCCTGACCGGAGGGGCCGAGGCGCTGCGCAGCCTAGTTCTAGGTCCACCGGATGGCCAGGAAATCCGAGACGAGGTGATCCTCCTCCGCACGCCCGGCGGCGATCTCCACGCATCCTATCTGCGCCGAGAGCCCGACATCGCCATCGAACTTCGGGTGATACGGCCAGAGCCGCAGCAGCGCCTCGAAACCGAGCATGCCGAGCTGTCCGCTAGGTCGGTGGGCATCGTCGGTTGCGGATCGCTCGGTGCGAAGATCGCGACGTCGCTCGCCCGGTCGGGGGTCGGACGGTTCGTGCTGGTGGACGACGACATCATGCGGCCGGAGAACCTGGTGCGGCACGAGCTCGACTGGACCGCCGTCGGACGACACAAGACTGACGCTCTCGCTGACCGGCTGAGACTCGTCAACCCGGCCGTGATCGTCGAAGGCCGTCGCCACCGACTCGGCGGACAGGAGTCCAACGCGGGTCTGGACGGGGCAGTGAGCAGGATCGCCGGTTGCGATCTGGTGATCGACGCAACCGCTGATGGTCGAGCCTTCAACTACGCCGCGGCCGCCGCGGCCGAGGGCGGGCGGGCGATGCTCTGGGCCGAGGTATTCGGCGGAGGCTTTGGTGGCCTCATCGCGCGGTCGCGCCCAGGAGCAGACCCCGAGCCTCAGAAGGCCCGCTCCATCATCGAGACCTGGTGCGGGCAGCAGGGTGTCGAGGTGCCGCGCGCCGGGAACGACTATGCCGGAACGGTCGGCGACCACGTGATGATCGCCGACGACGCAGCCGTCATGGCGATCGCGTCCCACGCCGCGGCGATGGCGCTGGACACGCTCATGAGGCCGACGGCGTCGTCTTTTCCGGCCTCGGCATACATGATCGGCCTGAAGACCGGCTGGATCTTCACTGCCCCGTTCGACACCTGGCCGATCGACCTAGGTGACGGGGCGTCTGTCGTGGGCTCTCCCGATTTCGGTGATCCGGCGGTCAGGGAAGCGCTCGAGGATCTCGGCAGGCTGGTGGGTAAGTGACGATGCATCTCGAGATCCATGCCGAGCACCTTCACAGGCTGAAGGTCGAGCTTGTCCGCGCCGGGTTACGCGAAATCGGAGGAGTGCTCGTCGGCGAGCACGTGGGCGGCGACCGGTTCCGGCTGATCGACCTTTCCGTCCAACGGCGCGGAGGCGGACGGGCGCATTTCAAGCGCGACCCGGTCGCCGCCGCCCGCTTCGTGAATGCGGCGATCGCCCGCGGCGGAGGGGACGCCACCCGCGTCAACTACCTGGGCGAGTGGCACTCCCACCCTTTCCTCAGCGCAAGCCCGAGCATCAAGGACGTTCGCCAGATGCAGGAGATCGTCGAGGATCCGGAAGGGATCGCGACCTTCAGCGTCCTGATCGTCGCGTCGGCGCGCGCCAACGGCCTGGAGATGTCGGCGACGCTCTTCCGTCCGCAGGCCGGGGAGGAGCGGGTCGAGATCCACGTTCCGGACGGAGAAGCCAAGGGCTGGCGGCAGGTGTCGTCCGCGCCGGTTGAAGGGTCAGGTGACGGGAACCAAGAAGCACCCGTCGAGGTGAAATCACATAAGGAGAATGCCAATGGGAACGCTTCGGAGCAGGTTTGACGAAAATGCCGTCGTGGAGGCGATGCGCCGCCAGCGCCTCGTGAGTCACGACCGGTCGCTTGCCGAGCGCTTCGCGCAGAATGGGCGCCTGCAGGAGTTCGAACCGGGAGGCACGCTCATCGAGCAGGGCGATTGGGCCTCCGAACTGCACTTCATCCTCGCGGGCGAGTTCGAGGTGATCATCAATGGTCAGCCGACGGCGCTGCGGTCGGCGGGGGTCCATGTCGGCGAGCTCTCCGGTCTCAGCCATGCCCGGCCGCGCACCGCGACCCTCCGGGCCACCAAACCCTCGATCGTCCTGACCGTCGCCAAGAAGGAGCTCGACGAGATCGTCGGCGGCGATGCCGAATTCTGGAAGGCGACTGCGGATGTGACCGCCGAACGCCTCGACCAGCGCAACGCCGAGATCGGCGTCGCAAACGAACACCCCCGGGTCTTCGTAATCTCGTCGAGCGAGGGGCTCGAAGTCGCCCGCCTCGTTCGACAGGAGCTCGATGGCGAGAAAATTCACGTCCATGTCTGGAACCGCGGCACGTTCGCGGTCTCAAATTACGCCATGAGTTCACTTGAGGACGCAATCGAAGCGGCCGACTTCGCGATCGCGGTGGTTCGAGCGGACGACAACCTGATCACGCGCGACAAGACCGCAAAGGTCGCCCGCGACAATGTCCATCTCGAATATGGCATGGCCGTCGGAAAGTTGAGCCTGAAGCGCGCTTTCCTACTGGTCGATGCCAGCGACGGTGTGGTCCTTCCGTCCGATGTCGCGGGCTTGATGACGCTGCGATATCGATCCGGCGACAAGGACGAGGTCGGCCGGACCGTGGCCAAGGCCTGCGACGCCGCCCGGGAGCAGATGGAATATCTTGGCGTCAGGCGCGATAGGCGAGCCTGCTAGCGCACGGACGGACGGCTAGACGCCGTCCGAATCTCTGCCATGGCTGGGCTTGGTATCCGCCCCGCGGGCAAGATGGACGGCGGCTCCTTGCCACACGACGGTGTGGTCGGATTCTTCCGCCAACGAACGGCGTATTCAACGCGGCTCGATCGTCCCAACGCAGCAGCTCGACTTCAGACTTATAGTTCATCGCCGCGCCAGCGGGCCTGGGGACAGGGCCGGGGCAGAGAACCCCCTCGTCTGCGCCGGCAATTTCGTCGGCTTCCGGCACGACCATAGCAAACAAGCCACGCTGGGCATCCAGTTCGAGTCGTTCGTGCTCATCGCGACCACGGCATGCGATAGGGCACCGACCCCGTCCTCACGATCAGCTCATGTCCCGCAAGCGGCATGCCGCTGTCCTCGAAATCGACGATCGGCCATCCCCGCCCCCGCAGTGCCGGATGATCGACAACCTCGTCGATCATCCGCCCGAGGCATGCCGTCACGATGGCTTCAGGCAGTTCGTCCGCCAATTCGATGCGCAGTTCCCCAAAACGCGTCACAAACAGGGCTCTGCCGATCCGGGCGACCAGCTCGAGCGAGTGATCCATCACCTGGAGATGTAGGTGACCGCCATCGGGGCGATCGTAGCGGTATCCATTCGCAGGGTAGCTCAGCGCCTGCGGCAGTCGAGCCGAGGTATACTTCGCTGGCAGCGTTAGTGGCCGCCGGCTCAGATTGAAGGGACTGGGGGCCAGGCGCGGTTTCCGCGGCCAATCATCCTGCGGCATGATGAGCGCCACCGCATGATCCAGCGGGAGTCCGTCGAGCTCCAGGAGCCCGATCAGCACGGGGGAGGCGGATCGGACGACCGCGCCCAACTCCGCGCGGAACGTGGCTAGCATCGCCGCGTCAAACACTGCCTTGTTTTCCCTAGAGCCACGGTGAGCGAGGCGACGCGCGGACCGCAGGCGCCGGTGATCGTCCGGCGTCGGTACGTCCGTTATCCCCGGCCAGACTCCCGCATCGAACTGGCTCATACGAGCGACCAGCAGCGGCGCTTCCCACCCGCCACTATCAGGCCGCCGCAGCCGCGAACGGCGCCACGCTCCTCAATGGTCCCGCGATCGACCTGTGCAGCCAACGCGTGCGATGTTCGCGCGCAATGCCGGCGCGGCTGACCCGAATGCCAGACCGACCTTACCCTCGGAGAACCGGAGGCGCCCGCCCTCCACCTGTCACGCCGGGGACGCTTGCAAGATCTGAAAAGCCGATGCTCCCGGTCGAGCGCGGCAGCGCCACCGATCATTTTGCGCGTCGCCAGCATCCTACCCTTCCTCAGCACGCTACGGTCCTCAAGAAACATGGTGCTCATGCCGGATAATCCAATAATACTAGAAACATTGCATTGATGATGTCGCGCCGCTGCAGCGGTAGTTGTGTGGTATCGCCACCCCCAAACCGCGCCGACGACGACTGCTCGCGTGAAGGCGCCCGGGCTCACGCCATCGACGATTGCATTCCACAAACACCCAGGCCCCGGAACTCCCCCCCCCGCATCATATGCATCGACGCGATGCGGGAGGGCGCGGAAAACACGTCTCGCTTGATCACCCCCTCGTCACGACCCGCTCGGCGTGCGAGAAGATTGCGAGCCCCCAACCGAGGCGGTGCCGAGCATCGAGGACCGGCAAACCGCGATATCAGGCGGTCATTGAGGGTTTGTCCATGCGACGCCGCCGGAACTGGATGACGAGCTGAACCGAACTGGAGGATGATCATTCCGAGCGAGAAAATCAGTGGCGGGAGAAGGCGGAAGCGACGGCAAGGCAACGATCTAGCCAAGATCGAGGCGGTCCCGGCCGGGAGGCGGCCAAGCGTGGCGGATCAGGAAATTGCCAAGACCCTGGCGGGCACCGCGGCTGACACCGTCGGATCCATCCTTCGCGACGGCCCACCGGACACCGCCAGCAGCGTTCTGAGCACGGGACCAGGCGGCAGTGGCCTTCTAGGCAGTGTGCTGAGACATGACACTATGCCCAGCAGCGTTCTCGCGGAGAGTGAGGTGAACAAGGCACTCTCCGCTCAGAGCCGCTTTCTCCAGGAGGGGGTCCTAGGCACCTCGGCGAGGAGGTTGGCTGACAGCAGCGTGGCAAGCCTGCTCGCCAGTTCGACGAAGGGTGACGCGACCTCGCGTGGCGGTCTGGCGGAGCGGACGGTCCGCGAGATCGAGGAGACGCAGCGCCGGATGTCGGACCTCGTCCTGGGCCGCAGCTTCCTGAACGACCGATCGTCGGCGACCATCGCCGCCGTCCAGGACGGCCTCGCTCGCTTGGGCACTGTCTATGCCAGCGGCAGCGCGGCGACGAGGGAGATCGACCGGGTCTATGGGGCGCTCGGCGCGGGGCGAGACCGGGACCGTTTTCTCGGCCGGCTCGCGGGCCTCGGGTCGCTCGCGCGGATCGCGGCCGGCCTCGCCGACCCCGGCACCGACATGCAGCGCCGCGCCGGCTCGCTATTCACTGACGCGCAGCGCTGGCTACGGCCGAACGCCGGCGCCAACGCGCTCGAGGCCTCCCTCCGCACCGACTATTCCGACCTCTTCCCGACGATGCGCCTGCCGCGCCGATCAGAGATCGACGACGTAATCGACCTGTCGCGGACCTTCATAGGTTCTGCGCGCCAGACCGAAGCTCTCGGCGCAATGCGGAATCGTCTCGTCCATGCCAGTGTTCCCTGGGTGCAGGATGACCTGCCGGCCGCCTCCATAACGGCGATGGGGACGCTTGGAGGTCTACGCGAGCTGGTGAGCGCCTCTCCACCCGGAGACGCCGAGGTAGTCGAGGCTCTACGGACGCACCTCGGGGATTATCGCGAGGGCGACCTGCCCGAACCGGCGACGCTCGACGATCCGATCGCCCGAACCGGCTACCAGCTGGCGCGGGGTTTCGATCCAACGCTCACGGCGCTGCCGAGGGCGGTGGTCGCAACGATGTTCTCGCCGTTCGATTCCTCCGATCCGGTAGTGGATGTTGATCCCGACCAGGTCGAGAATGCGGTCCGAATGCTCCTAAAGCGGCTCGAGAAGGCCCTCCGCCGGTTCATCGCCGATAAGCTGCGCGAGCTGCATGGGGACAACTGGTTCGACGCCCTGCCAAGCGAGCTGCGCCGTTCATGGACGGCAGGCCGCCAGCGGGACATCGAAAACGGCCGCGCGCCGGACGAGATCATCGCGTATGCCGATCTCGACCACTACCGGAGGATTATCGAGCATCCCGATCGCTGGGAGCGACTCTTCGAACCGGTCTTCAGGGACCAAGCGGGGATTCGGGAGACTATCAAGCGCATCGCCGTCATCCGGAATCCGGGCGCCCACTTCCGCGCGGTGACTGTCGAGGACCTGATCATCCTCCGCGCTGAGGGCGCGCATCTCTCCAGATGGCTCGGGATCCGGATTGGGGATAGCTGAGCACGTAGGACCGCAGGCTCTTGGCGAAGCGGACGCGACCCGACCGAGACCGGCTTGGTCATGGCGCCGCAGAACCGTGTTAGAGCGATGGAGGATATGGGCCTTGAACATCTGCCCGGAATGCTTCTCGAATACACTGCTTCAGCGCCGGATAAAGGAAGTCCGTCCTCAATTTCCGGACGACGATAAGTGCGACTTCCATCCCAGCCGCAAAAGGCGTCCCCATCGCCGAAGTGGGCAAGATCGTCGATCCAGCGCTACGGGCTAATTACGCCATCGGCGAGTGGATGATCGACTACCAAGAGGGGAACGAACTCCATTTCGTCGTCAGCGACACAACCGGGGCCGACGACGACGCCGTGGTCCAGGGGATCATCAATTGGCTGATCGACAACGACGATTACTGGCCGCCGGACGGCGAGGAGGCTTTCTACGCCGAGGACCAGACCTACATCCCACTCGAACCGGCCGCATGGCGCCACAGCTCGCTGTGGAGCCGGTTCCGCGACGAGATCATGCACCGGCAGCGCTTCTTCAACGGCGATGCTCAGGGGTTGCTGCGCGACATCTTCGATGGCGTCCAGTTCCAGTCCGACATCCGCAGCAAGCCAGCCTTCTACCGTCTAAATCCTAAGGACGGGCGGAAGCTCTACCGCGCGAGGGTGATCCGCACAGATCGTGACTATGAGCAGATCAAGCAAAATCCAGCGACCGGGATGGGTGCGCCTCCGGCAGGCCTGCGCCGCGCGGGACGGATGAATGCCGCGGGGATCGCGGTGTTCTACGGCGCAACTGACCTCGACACCGCCATCGCCGAACTGCGTCCCGCGGTCGGATCGACCGTGTGCGTATGCACCTTCGAGCTGCGGCGCCCGATCTACGTGCTCGACCTCACGCGTTTCACGAAACCGGGGAAGAAAATCGACATTCTTGCCCGCAACCAAGTGAGGCGATCAACGCAATGGGCCTTCATGCAGAGCTTCGCGAACGAGATCAGCAAGCCGATCCTGCCGGGGGACGAACACCTGGAATATGTGCCGGCGCAGGTCGTTGCCGAGTTCTTGACCACCCATCCGATGAAGTGGGGAGCCGGTCAGGTCACCTCCGACGCGATCATATTCAATTCGGCCCAGAGTTCCGGCGGCAGGAATATCGCAATCATGGGCGACGCTGCGGGCGCAATCGTAGTCGGCGCGGATGCACCCGCGACTTCCGATCATGATGCGCTAGACGGCGAGTTCGACCTCATGGAGTTCGCAACCTCCGCCCGCCCGCCACCGAACCCCGGCCTCGAGGTCCGGACCGGATCGCTTACGAGGTTCACGATCGAGTCCGCAGCGTTCGGCCGAGGCGAGCCTTTTCCTGCCGCGCAGGATCCGGGCGACCACTTCTGACCACTTCGACGGTGCGTCTGAGCCGTGTTTCGGCAATCGAGTATGCTTCACGTAGCTATCACCGGGACATCTGTGATCCGCGTCGTCCACGCCGGGGGAGCGGCTTTCGGACCGGGCCTTCCAGCTGCGCTTGAAGCCCGGCATCGCGTGCACCGCTTTGAGCCGGCTGAAACGGGAATTCACCTCGTCCATGGCCGTCATCAGCCCTGAGGCACCCGAGGCGGATGCGGAGCCAGCTTCCGATCCACTGTCCGACTTCACCGAGCGGGAAGAGCGCACCGAGAGCTTGGAGACCCTCCATCCTGTAAACGGTTAGCCGACTTCGCCTGGACGAGGGCCGCAGCGTCGAAGTGTCGGAGGCCAGCCGAGGGGGCGACGTTAGCCGGACGTAAAGCGGTGTCTGCGAGGTTCGGCCTTCATGAACGCCGAGTCGCAGATTGACACACCAATTGCACGGGTGCCCAACTTTCCAGCAATCTACGACGGCGAACTTCTCTACAGCATCGTTGCGCGCTACGGCTCGCTGCTAGCCTATCCGGACGCTGGCGCTGTCAACCTCGACCTGTTCGGGCAACCGTTCGGCCACGCCGCGGCCCGCATTCCATCCGGACTGGGCGCGATGGCTGCCAGGATCCCAGCGAGCCTCGCACTGACTGCTCTCGAGATCGCACGTCGGCATACACTGCTGCCCTACTACTGCGCCTTCTTCCCGCCCGGCCTCAAGGCTCGGGTCGTCGCCGCAGCGCTGTCTTCGAAGGGCCGCGCGCAACGCGTGGCCGGGATCGACGCGAAGCCGCTCACTGCGCCGCGACGGCTCCGCTTCTGCCCTGCCTGCCTCGACGGGATGGCGGAGGACGGTCACGAACTCCACTGGAAGTCCATCCACCAGCTCGCCATCGTCGCCATCTGCCCCGAGCACGGGATCGACCTGCGTGAGAGCCAAGTCAGTCCAAGCGCCCACGACAGATGTCTACATCCCGCCACACGCTTGAACTGTCCGGACGCTGCCTCTCCTGTCATAGCCCCGATGCCGCATCTGGACCGCGAGGCGCTCCTCTCGCTCGCTCGCGGAGCTCGCACTCTTCTCGCAGGCCGGTTTCCCGCCAACGCGACGCCAGCCAAAGCCGGAAGGCTCGCTGAGCTGTTCCGCGATCTCGGCTACCGGCGGCGCGGCCGCCTGGACTGGGAACTGCTGGGCCCGGGCGTCGAGGCCGCCGCCGCCGGGCTTCTTCCATTGGCGCCGGAACTCACGAGGGCAGGGCGTCGCGACGATGGCTGGTTCGACCACGCGATGGACCCGCGACGCCCCGCCCGGTCCGACCGGGTGCTCATCACGGCGACGATCATCGACCGGATCGAGGCGATCGAGCCCCGTTTCTGGCAGGCGCTCGACCGTCTGACTGGCGAGCCATTTATGCGACTGGATGCAGCCGTCTGATGTCGCAGTGAGCCTGCATCACCCAACATGGCCACGGCTTGTGCCGAGGGACGGATAGGCCGACCTGACAAAGAACTATGTTCGACGCGCAAGAACTATGTTCAACCATCCGGAGCCGACTTGGAAGCGGTGACAGGCAGGGCGGAAAAACTATGATCCCCAGAAAAGCGTCGCGGCAGGGTCCGTCGAATGTCAGACGGTGGAGGGCGCTGCAACAGAGCGAAGAAATATGTTCACAGTGCACATCATCCCGCTTCTGATCGGCATCGCCGTCGTCGCGCTCGCGATCGTCGGCGCCGGGCGGCTCAAGAACCGCAAACGTGAAGGAAGCGACGGGGGCGGATATTATTCTGGCGGGGACGCCGGTTCCGATACTAGTGGCGGGGATTGCGGATCGGATGGCGGCGGCGGGGGCGGCTGCGACTGAGTCCGGGATGTTGGGGGGATGATGACGATCGTCGATTATGTGCTGGCGGCCGCCTTGCTGCTGTTCCTGCCGGGCGAGGCGCTCTTTCATTCGCTTTCGCCGAAACCGAGTGCGCCGCGCCCTCTGGCGACCCGCATGGTCAGGACGATAAGGATGATCGGCGTGCTGCTGATCGTGTTGGCGATCCTTTGGTGGTGGGAAGGCCGGGCGCTGGCGCTGCTGGGCTTCGACATGCCTCTTTCGACCGGGGGTCTGATCGGGCTGGCCATTGCGGCAGCGCTGCTTGCCCTGCTCGCTTTGCCGGCCCTGTTCGCGCGGACCGGCAATGCGCTCCCCAACCGGCCGGGCCGCACCGACGTGCTGCCGAAGACGCCGGAGGAAACGCGCATCTATCTGGTCTTCGCCTTCGCGGCGGGGATTGGCTGGGAAGTGCTGTATCGCGGCTTTCTGCTGTGGGCGCTGACGCCTCTCGTTGGACTGTGGGGCGCCGTAATCATCGCTGCGATCGCCTACGGTCTCGCCCATGCCAGCCGGAAGCTCGGCGCGATTGCGGGGGCGGTGATTTCATCCTTCCTGTTCACCATCGGCTATGCGCTGACCGGCAGCCTGTGGTGGCTGATTGTGATCCACGTGTCGCTGCCGCTGATGGGGCTGCTCGCGGCGCGCGCCTACCAGCCGGCACGGGCGTGACGTTCAGCGGCTGAAACGCAGAACGCCGTCGTCCAGCCGGCCATAGCGCAGGTTCATGAGGTCGGCGCTGTAGCTTTGGCGCAGCCGCCAGGGGCCGGTCGCGCCCTGTTTCGGCAGTTCATGTGCGGCGCGTTCGATATAGCCGGAGGAGAAATCCAGGAAGGGCTGCGGGGCCACGTCCGCGTCCGCTTCCGGGATCACCACCCGCTCGCCGGTCCGGTACATCCGGTTGAGCAGGCGGCATAGCCAGGCAGCCGACAAATCCGCCTTCAGCGTCCAGCTGGCATTGGTGTAGCCGAAGATGGAGGCGAAATTGGGCAGGCCGCCGAACATGACGCCCTTATAGGCCATCGTGTCGCCCAGCCGGACCGGTTCCCCATCGCGGGCGAGCGCCGCGCCGCCTGCCATTTCGAGCTTCAGCCCGGTGGCGGTGACAATGATGTCGGCGGGGATTTGCGTACCGTCCGTCATGACCAGCCCGTGCTTGCCGAAGCGGGCGATATCGCCGGTCACTACCGACGCATCGCCCTCGCGGATCGCAGCGAACAGATCGCCGTCCGGGGCAAGGCAGAGGCGCTGCGTCCACGGGTCGTAGGACGGGGTGAAATGCCGCGCCTGCTCCGGGCCGATCTCCTTTTCCACCAGCTCGACCAATTTGGCCTTCACCTGCTGCGGCTTGTGCCGCGCGAGGCGGAAAAACCATTGCTGGAGCAGCACGTTCTTCCAGCGGGTCAGCCCGGCGGCCGCCTTGAGCGGCAGCACCCGCTTCAGGCCCGCCGCGACCTTGTCGCGCGCCGGCCGCGCGGCGACGTAGGACGGCGAGCGCTGCACCATCGTGACGTGCGCGGCCTCCTTGGCCATCGCGGGGACGAGCGTCACCGCGGTCGCGCCGCTGCCAATCACGGCGACTCTCTTGTCGCGCCAGTCGAGCTCTTCGGGCCAGAATTGCGGGTGGACGATTTGTCCGGCGAAATCCCGTTCGCCTTCCCAATGCGGGCGATGACCCTCGGCATAGGAATAATAGCCCGCGCACATGATCAGGAAGCGGCAGGTGAGGGGGGCGCCGTCGGTCTCCAGCCGCCAGATGGCATCGGCGGTGGACCAGTCCGCGCGGGTGAGCCGCGTGCCGAAGGCGATATGGCCGTCGATCCCCGCCTCGCTGGCGGTATCCTCGATATAATCGCGGATCTTGCCGCCCTCGGCGATTGCCTGCCCGTCGCGCCAGGGGCGGAAGCTGTAGCCCAGCGTATGCATGTCGCTGTCCGACCGCACGCCGGGATAGCGGAACAGATCCCAGGTCCCGCCGATCGCCTCGCGCGCCTCCAGGATGCGATAGTCGGCCCAGGGGCAGAGGCGCTGGAGATGATGCGCCATGCCGATGCCGGACAGGCCCGCGCCGACGATGACGACGTCGAAATCTGGCGCTGCCTCGATCACGCTGGCGGCCTGACACAGATTGACGGCCCGCTCAACGTGACGGAAGAAGCGGCATGATCCTCACCGCTCTCGCTGCCTTGCTGATGCAGCCCGCCACCCCGGCTCCGGCCGATCCCGCTTATCTCGAGACGCAGCGCCAGGCGTTGGCCGCTCTGACCGCCGCCGATGGCTGGCGGACGACCGCGTCTGGACTCAAATATCGCGTCCTGATCGGGCGCGGCACTGGGCAGCGGCCGCGCGCGACCGACAATGTGAAGGTTCACTATGTCGGGCGCTTTTCGAACGAAGAAGTGTTCGACAGCTCGGTGGCTCGCGGCGAGGCGGCGGTGTTCCCGCTCAACCGCGTGATCCGCGGCTGGACGGAAGGCGTGCAGCTGATGAGCATCGGCGAGCGCTACGAATTCGCCATCCCCGCCGACCTTGCCTACGGGACCGGCCGGGGTCCGATCCCCAATGGCGCGGTGCTGTTCTTCAAGGTCGAGCTGATCGCGATCAACCCGCCCGAAGCCGGCTGACCAAATCGGCGCGCAGCGGACCGCTCCAGGGCGGCGGCTCCGCGCCGAAGAGCAGACTGAAGGATCGGCGAGCCTGACCGATGAGCAGGGTGAGGCCGTCCACCGTCGGCATGCCGATTGCCCGCGCGGTGCTCAGGAATTCGGTTTCGACCGGGCGATAGACCATGTCGATGACGAGCATGGGTCTGGCTGCCGCCTCCAGCGCTTCGAGGAGGAAGATGTCGATGCGCTCGTCGCCCGCCATGCCGAGCGGGGTGGCGTTGATCACGACCGCGGCGTCTTCCAGCGCCTCCCTGATCGCGTAGAGCGGCGCGTCCTGCACGTCTGCACCGAGCGCTCGCAAGGCAAGCCGCCGGTCGGCGTTCCGTGCCAGGACCACCCGCTGCGCCCCGCGCGCGCCGAGGGCGACGAGGGCCGCACGCGCTACGCCACCCGCGCCGAGCACGACAGCGCGCTTCCCGGCGAGATCCACCGTTTCGACGGCGCGAAGAACGGCGTCGATATCCGTATTGTAGCCGTGCAGCTCCCCGTCGCGCGGGACGACGCAATTGATCGCGCCGGCGCGCGCCGCGCCATCATCCAGCCAGTCCATACGCGCGGCGGCCAGTTCCTTGAGCGGCATCGTCACGTTGCAGCCGCGCCAGAGCGGGTCGTCGCGGCGACCGGCAAGATAGGGCGCGAGCGCCTGCGCGTCGCAGCGCATGGCGCGATAGCTGCCGGGCAGGTCGCGATAGTCCAGCCAGTAGGAATGGATCGTAGGCGACAGCGAATGCGCGACCGGATCGCCGATCACTTCCGCATAGGGTTCAGCCACGGTCGAGCCGGTCGAGGAAATCCGCAACCTCGCCAATCTTCACGCCGCCTTCCACGAAGGCATCGCCGATGCCGCGAGAGAGGATCAGGGTGAGATCGCCGCCCGATGCTTTCTTGTCGGCGGCCATGTGGGCGGCGATGGCGCTGCCCTTCACGTCGAGAATTATGTCGCCGGGGCGGACCGGGAGGCCAGTGGCGCGGAGGTGCGCTTCGACCCGCTCCGCATCTTCCACCGGGCAACGGCCGCGTGCCACGGAAAAGCGGAAGGCGAGGGCGAGGCCGATCGCGACCGCTTCGCCGTGCAGCAGCTTGTCCGAAAAGCCGGTCTCCGCCTCCAGTGCATGGGCGAAGCTGTGGCCGAGGTTCAGCAGTGCGCGCTTGCCGAGCGTCTCGCGCTCGTCTGCCGCGACGAACGCCGCCTTCGCCCGCGCGCTGGTTTCGATGGCGTGGGTGAGTGTGTCCTTGTCGCGAGCGAGCAGCTTCTCGCCATTGCCTTCGCACCAGGCGAAGAAGGCGGCGTCGCCGATCAGGCCGTATTTCACCACCTCCGCATAGCCAGCGCGCAGCTGGCGGATCGGAAGGGTGTTCAGGCAGGATGGATCGATCAGGATCAGGGGCGGCTGGTGAAAGCTGCCGATCAGATTCTTGCCCTGCGGGATGTTGATCCCGGTCTTCCCGCCGATCGCGCTGTCCACCATCGCCAGCAGGCTGGTCGGCATTTGCACCACGCCGATGCCGCGCTTGAAGACGGATGCGGCCAGCCCGGCCAGATCGCCCACCACCCCGCCGCCAAAGGCCAGGATCGTGTCGCCGCGCTCCACCTTCAGCTCCGCGAGCGCGTTGGTGAGGCCCGCCAGGCCCTGCCAGCTTTTCGCCGGTTCGCCGGGGGGAATGACGACGGGTTCGCCGTGCAGCTGATGCTCGGCCAGGCCTGCGAGGAGACGGGCGCCGAGCGCTTCCATCACATTGACGTCGCTGACGACGACGATCCGCCCGTCCCGCGCGAATGGCGCGAGGTGCCTGCCCGCATGATCGAGCGCGCCGTTGGCGATGACAATGTCGTGGCTGCGATCGCCCAGCGCGACGGGGATGCGAGTTTCACTCATGCGCCGCACTGTGCCCGGTGGAGGAGGAAGTGATCGGCGAGGGTGAGCGCGACCATCGCCTCGACCACCGCCGCGCCGCGGATGGCGACGCACGGATCGTGGCGGCCCGTCGTCACGATCTCGGCATCCGCACCCTCGCCGTCGATTGTCCGGAGCGGGCGGGGGAGGGAGGAGGTCGGCTTGAATGCGGCGCGGAGGATGATCGGCTGGCCCGTGGAAATGCCGCCGAGAATGCCGCCCGCATGATTGGACAGGAAAGCGGGGCCGCGCCTGATCTCGTCCACATTGTCCTCGCCGCGCGAACGCGCAGCGGCGAAGCCGTCGCCAATCTCTACGCCCTTCACGGCCGGGATCGACATCAGGGCGCCGGCAAGGTCGGCGTCGAGCTTGGCCGCGAGGGGCGCGCCCCAGCCGGCGGGTGCGCCCTCGGCGACGCATTCGACCACAGCACCGAGTGAAGATGCGTTCTTGCGGGCGGCGTCGAGCATGGCGGCCCAGCGTTCGGCCGCCCTGGGGTCGGGGCAGTTCAGGGCGTTTCGGCCGATCTCGTCGGTGTCGAACGTCTCGATCCGGTCGCCGCCAAGCTCGACCAGCCAGGCGTTGATACGGACTTGCGGGACGATCAGTCGCGCCACCGCGCCAGCCGCGACCCGTGCCGCCGTCTCGCGGGCCGAGGCACGGCCGCCGCCGCGCCAGTCGCGCAGGCCGTATTTCGCCTGGGTCCCGAAATCCGCGTGGCCCGGACGAAACCTGTCCGCGTTCGGCGCATAATCCTTGGGCCGGGCGTCCTCATTGTCGATCTGCAGCGCGATCGGAGCGCCGGTGGTGCGGCCTTCGAATGTGCCGGAGAGGATCCGCACCTCGTCACTTTCGCGGCGCTGGCTGACATGGCGGTTGCCGCCCGGTCGGCGCCTGTCCAGCCAGGGCTGGATGTCCGTTTCGCTCAGGGCGATGCCGGGCGGGCAGCCGTCGATCACCGCGCCGATCGCCGGGCCGTGGCTCTCGCCCCAGGTCGTGACCCGGAAAAGACGACCGAAACTGTTGCTCATGCCGCGTCGATCCGCGCACCGAGGGAGCGCATCGTGTCGGGGAAACCGGGGAAGCTGGTCGCGATCATTTCCGCCCCATTTACGGTGATCGGCGCCTCGCTGACGAGTCCCAGCACGAGGAAAGCCATGGCGATGCGGTGATCGCCGTGGCTGTCGATGCGAGCGCCGCCGGGGACGGGGCCGCCCCGCACGATCAACGTGTCGCCATCGACACGAGCCGCCACGCCGCAAGCGGTCAGCCCCTCGACCAGAGAAAAGATGCGGTCGCTTTCCTTGTGCCGCAGCTCACCGACGCCGTGCATGATCGTCTCTCCCTCCGAACAGGCGGCGGCGATGGCGAGGATCGGATATTCGTCGATCATCAGTGGCGCGCGTTCGGCAGGGACTGTGACGCCCCGCAGCCGGGAGGCGCGTACGACGATGTCGCCTTCTGGCTCGATCCCGTCGCGAAGAGTGATTTCGGTCTCCGCGCCCATCTCGATGAGCGTGTCCAACAGGCCGGTACGCAGGTGGTTCAGGCCGATCCCCGTGATTCGAACCTCTGACCCCGGCACGAGCAGCGCCGCGACCAGCGGGAAGGCTGCCGAGGAGAAGTCGCCCGGCACGGCAATCGACGCCGCGCGCGGCCGAACCGGACCTTCGATCGAAACGCCTCTTGCCGTCAGCTCCACCGGCACACCAAAGGCAGGCAGCATCCGCTCCAGATGATCGCGGCTCGGTCTGGGTTCGATAATCTCGGTGCGGCCCTGCGCGCCCAAGGCAGCAAGCAGGAGGCCCGACTTCACCTGAGCGGAACCGATTTCGTTGCGGTAGGTAATGCCGCGCAAGGCCGCCGCCGATACATTGACCGGAAGGCGCGTGCCGACAATGCGCGCGCCCATCTCGCGCAATGGGGCAACCAGCCGTGCCATTGGCCGCCGCTGAAGCGAGCGATCTCCGTGGATGTACACATGGACTCGCTGCCCAGCCGCCGCGCCGATCAGCAGCCGCGCCGCGGTACCGGCATTGCCGCAGTCAATTTCCCTGTCCGGATCATGCCAACGTGCACCGCGCACGAGGAGGCTCTTGCCGTCACGCTGCGTTGACGCCCCGAAAGCTTCGATCGCGCGCCTTGTGTGCTCGACATCTTCGCCGTCGGACAGGCCGGTGATCCGGCTTTCCCCCTCGGCAAGGCCAGCGAGGATCAGCGCGCGATGCGAAATCGACTTGTCGCCCGGCACGATTGCGGTTCCGCGCAGCGGGCCGCTGCGCTGCGCCTTCAACGCGCCGCCCTGAAAAGTGGCGACGACCCGCCGCGCCTGCGCTTGGTTGAGACGCGGATCGCAAAGCGGGAAGTGGGTGGCGTCCAGTCCTGACGTGTCGCATTCGACCACGTCCGCGCCCGTCATCTCCAGATGCAGCCCGCCCGGAATCACTCCGGCCTCCCGCGCTGTCACGACGAAGCGTCGCGCTTCCTCGATCATGTCGTCCATGCTGCGCCGCTTGACGCCGTCGATGCGCCGGGTGTTGCCGTGCATCGGATCGCAGAGCCAAATCACCTTCCGGCCCGCCGTCGCCCGCATGAGGCGCCGAAGATGATTGCGGTAGCTGCGCGCAACACCCATGCGCGCGATCAGCACCAGCCTGCCGGGCTCGTTGGCGGGATCGAGCCGCTGGATCAGTTCGATGAGGGTCTTGGTATCCATGGACGGGCCGACTTTGACCCCGACCACATTCGCGATACCGCGTGCATATTCGATGTGGGCGCCGTCGAGCTGGCGGGTACGCTCGCCGATCCAGACCATGTGCGCGGAGAGGCACCAGAAGCGGCCGTCCACCTCGCGGGTCAGGGCCTCCTCATAGTCGAGCAACAGGGCCTCGTGGCTGGTGAAGATTTCCGGCGCGGCAAGGCGCATCGCCTCCAATGTGGTCGCGGCCTCGCGATAGCCCCCCAGCAAGCGCGCCGGGTCGGGGGTGCGCGCCGCCAGCGAGAAGTCCGCGCCGTTGACCATGTCCCCGCGCCAGTTGGGAAGGGTGTCGGGCCCTCGCGTCTCCGCTTCGGCCGAGCGCGGCTTGGCGAACTGGCCGGCCATGCGCGCGACCTGAACAATTTCGCGGCCAGTCGCGGTTGCGAGGTCACGGGCAAGACTTTCGAGCAGGCGCAAGGTCGGCAGCGCCGCTTCGGATCGCAGCGTGCCGAATTCCTCCGCGCAATCGCCACCCTGCAGGAGGATGGCCTCACCCGCGGCAACGCGCGCCATCCGTTCGCGCAGGCGCGCGGCATCGGCGGCGCTGACCAACGGTGGAGAGCCGGCCAGCACCTTGGTGACGTGGGTCAACCGTGCCGCATCGTCCCACGCGACGGGCTGCGCCAGCGGCTTCGACCGCCAAGAATCCACCCGCCAGTTCATCCGCCGCGCCATCGCCTACCGGGGCGAGCCGTGTCCACCCCGCGCCATCGCGCTTTTGACTTCCGTTCACGTAAGCTATATGGGCGCGCGGCTGGCGGCCTGGGGGGCGGCTGCATGATCGCAGGACGGCGGGGCCGCCCGATCAGCGACACAGATATTTGAAAAGGATAGAGTTTTCGATGTCGTCCGATATGAGCACTGCCGGCGTTGCCAAGTCCTATGACCGCCTCGCGCCTGTGTACGATTTCGTTTTCGGCCCGGTGTTTCGCGCGGGTCGCGCCGAATCGATCAAGGTCGCCGAAGCCGCGGCTGGACCGGGCGGCCGCATTCTCGAGATCGGCGTCGGCACCGGCATTTCCCTGCCTTTCTATTCCAAGGACACCCGCCTGGTCGGCGCGGACATCAGCGAGGATATGCTGGAAGTCGCGCGCAAGCGGGTGACCAAGCTCGGTCTGACCAACGTCGAATCGATCGAGGTCGGCGATGCCGAGAATCTTCGTTTCGAGGATGAAAGCTTTGACGTGGTGATGGCGCAATATGTCGTCAGCGCCGTGCCGAACCCGCACAAGGCGCTCGACGAATTCGCCCGTGTTACCAAGCCGGGCGGCGAGATCGTCATCGCCACGCGCCAGGGTGCCGAGAAGGGCCTGCGCAAGGGCATCGAAAAGACGCTGATGCCGATCACCACCAAGCTCGGCTGGCGCACGGACTTCCCGTTCGCGCTCTTCACCAGCTGGGCAGCCAAAAATCCGGACGTGCGCCTGATCGAGCGCAAGCCGCTCAAGCCGCTCGGCCATTTCGCCCTGCTGCGCTTCGAGAAACTGGCCAAGCAGGCCGAAGCCGCCTAAACTCCCTGACAGATCGCGACGAGGATAGAGCCGCCATGGGCATGACGTTTCGTGAGGAACTGGTCGAGCAGCGCTGGGACGACCATCGCTATTATCACCACAGCATGATCAACCAGAGCCTGCATTTCCTGTCGGCCTGCACCTTCCTGCTCTGCTACGCTTTGCTGTTCTGGGATCCCGCGGTCGCGAGCCTGCTCGCCTGGACCGTCGCGATGTGGAGCCGCCAGTCGGGCCACTTCTTCTTCGAGCCGAAGGGCTATGACCACGTCAACGAGGCAACCCACGTCCACAAGGAAGAGATCAAGGTTGGCTACAACCTCTTCCGCAAGTGGGTGCTGATGGGCATCTGGGCCGGCCTGCCGATCACCCTCTTCTTCGTTCCGACCTTCTTCGGCGGCTTCACGCCCGCCGCGACCTGGTGGGAATTTGCACGTCAGACCGGCTGGCTGTGGCTGTGGCTCGGTCTCGGCGGTCTCGTCTTCCGCGTAGTGCAACTGATGTTCACCCGCGGCGTCCAGACCGGCCTGGTCTGGGGCACGAAGATCATCACCGATCCGGTCAACGACTTCAAAACCTACCGCAAGTCGTTCGGCCGCCTGCTGCGCGGCGAGAAGTACGACCATGGGCTGGTGCCGGCCGAATAAGCCAGGGCTTCAGGTCAACGAATCTGAGGAAGGGCGTCGCGATCGCGGCGCCCTTTCTTTTTGTGCGCCCGTTAATGAACCTTAACCGCGGCTGCACGTTTTACCGGACATGCAACGCAAGACCTCAGTCTCGCCCCTGAAGATGATGAGCTACGGCCTGGTCGGGTTCCTGCTCGGTTTCCCCGCCCCGGTCCTCGCTTACACTCTTCTCGTCTGAACCTTCCTGCCCAAAACGAGCAACGGCGCCCCTCGCGGGGCGCCGTTTTCGTGTGGATCGGCAACGAGGCCTAGAAGCCGACGCGCAGCGCCACCGAGGCGGAGCTGTCGTCGCCGCCCGGGCGGTCGATCGTCGTGCCGCCCGTCACCTGCAGCGACAGGCCGCTGGTGATGTTGAAGTTCGCGCCCGCGGCCAGGCGGCCATAGGTGTCGTCGCCACCGCCGGCGACATTCCACTGGTTGACGATGCCGGGCGCGGCGGTGAGCGCGTAGCGGATCGTGCGCGGATCGTCCTCCAGCTCCTGCTCGGCGCGGGCGATCAGGAAGGGCGAGACGCGCGCGCCGCCCATGTCGATATCCGCATTCAGTTCCAGCCCCAGGCTGGCGATCATGCGATCATCCTCCTGCGCCTGGACGTTCAGCGCCAGCACCTGATCCCCGGTCTCGGTATAGGCCTCGAGATCCGCCTTGCTGTAGCGGATACCGGCGACCGGGCCGATGCGAACCGCGCGACCGATGTTGAACAGATAGCCTATCTCCCCGCCCGCGACGAACGTGTCCGCCTGCGGATTGGCCGTCAGATCGTCGATCACGCCGGAGCGGCGGATGTCGAGATCGACCTGGCCAATCCCGGCATAGGCCTTGATGAAGGCATTGCCGTTCGACCAGCGGCCGAAGCCGCCGAATTGCAGGCCCTCGGTCTCGATCTCGCTCGTGCCGTTGCGGAGCTCCGTATCGCCGCGCACGTAATTCACCGCTGCGCCGATCAGCAATTGTCCGGTCTGATATTCCGCGCCCGCCGACAGGCCGTAACGCTGGAAGGTGTGGCCGTAAGTGGTCAGCGTGTCCGCGCCGTTGCGCTGCCCGAAATCGCTGCTGACGAACACGCGCAGCCCGTCCTCGCCGCCGCCCGAGGCCAGATCGAGCCGGTCGACGAGCAGCTCCGACAGCCCGTCCGCCGCCAGCAAGGCGGAGGCAAGCTGCGGCTCCAGCTGCAGCGGCGCGTCGAGCTGCCGCGCGGCATAGCGGCCGACAATGGCGAAACCGGCGGAGGTGAGGTGGACATTGTCCGCATAGAAAAGGAACTGGCCGACCCGCATCGCGGCGATATCGGCGCTGGTTGCGGCACCGGCGCTGGTCAGGCCGTAAGCGCCCGGATTGGCCTGCACCCGGTCGCCGATCCGGTTGAGATCGAGATAATTCACGATCACGCCCTGGTTGGCGTAGCCCGAGAGCACGGTCTGCATGCCGTTGTTGAACGCGGTCGAGAAGGCCGTGCCCGCTGCCGCGCTGGGCTGGCCGACCGCTTCGGGCAGGCGGCCGACGTCGCCGGCCAGGAAAGTGATGTTGCGCGCACCTGCGGCGACCAGCGCGTTGAGGCCGGTCTGCGCCTCGGCGACCTTCGGTGCGGCTGCGGCTGCGGCCCCCGCGACGGTGCCGCCGCTCAGACGATAAAAGCGCGCATCATTGCCGCCGATCGAGATGGCGAGCAGGTCGTTGGCGCCGAACCTGCCCGTCGTGCGCGGGAAAGCGGCGGGACCACCGCCGGCCAGGAAGCTCTGATATTCGAGGACGAAGCCCAGATTGGGAATGCCGTTGATGTTGCCGGTACCCGTATAGGCGCCGCCGATCGCGAAATTGTCGACCGGACGCCGGAGGATCGCCGCGAGCGTATCGATGAAATTGGTCTGGTCGCTGAACCGGCCATTCGGATAGGCTGACGGGCGGGGAATGCCGGTCAGCTCGAAGAAATTGCCGTCATCGGCATAGGAATCGCCGAACGCGACGATCCGGTCGACGCGCTGCGCCGAAGCGGGCGTGGCGATGGCCGCGACGCTGGCGAAAGCAGCAGTGGTGGCGAGCAGGCGCGCGGAAAGCTTGGTCATGGTCGGCATCCTCCCTGGCACGGCCTCATGGGCACATGCTCTATTCACAGCACAGTAAGTAGCGCGCTGTGTGGCGGCAATAGGGCAGTTCAGCCGCGAAGACGCTTGTTCAGCGTTTCCTTCATGATCCCGCGCCGGATCGTCTTGTCGGTGGCGTCCTCCGGGCCATCCCACCAGCCGTCGTCGCGCATTTTCTTCGCGGCGGCCATGAAGCGGTCTGCGACTTCGGTGAACTCCGCGTCCGTATAGTTCAGGCTGAAGATGAAGCGGCCGGTGCCGACCCAGCTTAGCATCAGCCCCTCCGCGCGCAGATAATATTGCAGCATCCAATTATAGCGCGACGGCGTCTCGTAGCTGACCGTCCAGATCGACGAGAGGTTCGACACGCGCGGGCTGAGCCCCTCGGCCTCCAGCCGCGCATTGAGCGCCGCCGCGCGGCCGTCCCAGCGTTCGTCGATCCCGTCATACAGCTTCGCGATTTCCGGCGTTTCCAGCCGCTTCAGGAACACGTTCATCGCGCCCATCACATAGGGGTGCGAATTGAACGTACCGCGAGCGAGAAGCACGTCCACAGGCCGGTCCTCCTTGAAGCGGCGCATGAGGTCGGCACGCCCGGTGAGCACGCCAACGGGAAGGCCGCCGCCCAGCGATTTGCCGTAGGTGATCATGTCGGGCTGCACGCCGTAATAATCCTTCGCGCCGCCGGGAGCGAGGCGGAAGCCGACGAACACTTCGTCGAAGATCAAGACGATGCCCGCCTCGCGGCAGGTATCGGCAAGCCGCTTGAGCCACGCCGCATAGGCTTCGCGATCCACCGTCGCGGCCTTGCGGCTGCTGTCGATCAGCGCGCCGTCGCTCGGCGCGGCGCTGTTCGGATGGAGCGCCTGCAGCGGGTTCACCAGCACGCAGGCAATGTCGCTCCGCGTCTTCAGCACGTGCAGCGTCTGCTCGCTCATGTCGGCGAGCGTGTAGGTGCGCTGCTCGGGTACCGGATTGCCGACACCCGGCTGCACATCGCCCCACCAGCCATGATAAGCGCCGGCGAAGCGGACGAGGTGCGTCTTGCCGGTGTGATAGCGGGCCAGCCGCACCGCCTGCATCACCGCCTCGGTGCCGGACATGTGGAAGCTGACCTCGTCCAGCCCGGACACTGCTTTCAGCCGCTCGACATTGTCGGTGACGACCGGGTGGAACAGGCCGAGCACCGGACCCAGCTCCGCCACCATCGCCGCGCCTTCCGCGATCGTCTCCTTGTAGAAATCATAGCCGAACAGGTTGACGCCGTAGCTGCCGGTCAGGTCGTAAAATTCGTTCCCGTCCAGATCGGCGATCTTCACCCCGTGCGACGATTGCACGAAGGTTCCGGACGGCAGCTTCTCCCGCACGATCGCGCTGAACTGGAACGGCACGCGATATTTGGCGGTGAATTGCAGGTCGGACAGGCCTTCGCGCGTCCGCTTCGTCTGTGCGATCGTCTTGGCGTAGCGGGTCAGGAACAACTCCGACAGCCGCTCGAACCCCGCCTTGCGCCGTGCCGCCACGTCCGAAGATGCGTCGTCAGCGTCGAAGAATTTCGCTTCGTCATAATCGTAAAAGGGGATCATCCCCGCGATCCTTTTGCCCATCTTGGCGTGGCCGACGATGCCGGGATGCTTCGCCTTGGACAGCTGCAACCGCCGCCGCGCCTTCGTCACGCCCAGCGCCAGCAGGAGAGCGGCGCCACCGGCCGCGGCGATATTTCTGCGTTTCATTCTTGTGACCCGATCTGTATGCCGTCCCGCCGGGCCATGACCTGACCAGCTGGGATTAAGAATTTAGGCATGCGCTCTGCCCTGCACAAACTCGTTGCTCAAGAGGACATCAATTTCCTCCTGACCAATCGCCTGCCGCGGCGGCTCACCACCCGCTTCGTGGGCTGGTTCTCGAAGATCCAGAATCCGGTCGTGCGCAAGACCTCGATCGCCGCCTGGAAATTGTTCTCCGACCTCGATCTCTCCGAGGCGAAAGAGACCAAGTTCAAGTCGATGCACGACGTCTTCATCCGCGAGCTGAAGCCCGGCGCGCGGCCGATCGAGCAGGATCCGAACATCATGGCCTCGCCGTCGGACGCGATTGTCGGCGCGCACGGGCGGATCGACGGGGACCGGCTCTATCAGGTGAAGGGCTTTCCCTACACGCTCGCCGACCTGCTGGGCGAGGAGGCGGACAGCGGCACTTTCCGCAACGGCACCTTCGTGACGCTACGGCTGACCTCCAGCATGTATCACCGCTTCCACGCGCCGCACGATCTGGTGGTGGACCGCGTCACCTACATTTCCGGCGACACCTGGAACGTGAATCCGGTGGCGCTGAAGCGGGTGGAAAAGCTCTTCTGCAAGAATGAGCGCGCGCTGGTGCACTGCCAGCTGCAGCCGTCCGGCCACCCGATCATGCTCGTGCCGGTCGCCGCCATTTTGGTCGCCAGCATCCGCTTCAACTTTGTCGATGTGCTGCGCCATCTGCATCCCAAGGGCGCGCGGCACGAGCGCAACCGCCGCCGGGGCGCGCAGAAGGCGCGGGCGCTGCGTACCAAAAGGCGCGGCGGCGGCGCGAAGCTTGGAGTCGTGCACAATATCCCTTGCCGCGCCGAGGTGGCCAAGGGCGAGGAGATGGGCTGGTTCGAGCATGGCTCGACCATCATCATGTTCGCGCCGGAGGGCTTCGAGCTGGCCGAGGGGCTGGAAGAAGGCATGCAGATCAAGGCCGGTCAGGCGCTGATGCGGCTGCCGGCTGAAACGGAGATCGGTACCGAATGAAACGCCTGATTGCTGTCCTCGCCGCCTTCCTTTCCACCGCGGCCTGGGCGCAGACGGCCCCCAATGACACCCGCGCCCGCGCCGAGCGCGATCTGTTTGAGCGCGTCGTGGAAATCCCCACCGTCGCGGGTCGCGGCGAGATGCCCCGGTTGACCGCCTTGCTCGCGCAGGAATTCCGCAGCGTCGGCATCACCGACATCCGCATCCAGCCGCATGGCGACACGCAGTCGATGATCGTCCGCTGGCCGGCGGCGCGTCGCTCGAATTTGAAGCCGATCCTGCTGCTGGCGCATATGGATGTGGTCGAAGCGCGTCGGGAGGATTGGACGCACGATCCGTTCGAATTCCGCGAGGCGGACGGCTATTATTGGGGGCGCGGCGCTTCCGACAACAAGGCCGGTGTAGTGGCGATTGTCGCGGTGCTGAAGCGGCTTAAGGCGTCGGGTTTTCAGCCCAATCGCGACATCATCGTGCTCTTCACCGGCGACGAGGAAACGCAGCAGGACGGCGCGCGCCTCGCCGCAAGCGAATGGCGGTCGCTGATCGACGCCGAATATGCGCTGAATTCGGACGGCGGTGGCGGTGCGATCTTCCGCGACGGGCGGGTGCGCGGCTTCGGCTTCCAGACCGGCGAGAAGGTCTATTCCGACTTCCGCTTCCTCACCACCAATCGCGGCGGCCATAGCTCCGCCCCGCGCGCCGACAATGCGATCTACCAGCTCGCCGGGGCGCTGCGGAATCTGGAGGCCTATCGCTTCACGCCGCTGCTGAACGAGACCACCCGCGCCTCGTTCGAAGCGACCGTTGCGTCCGACAATGGTCTGTGGGGTGCCACCATCCGCGCCTGGCTCGACGATCCGGAAAATATGGAAAAAGCCGATGCGGTCGAGGCGCTCTCGCCCGGCTCCACCCGCACCCGCTGTATCGCCACGCAACTTGCGGCCGGCCATGCTCCCAACGCGCTGCCGCAGCGGGCCGAAGCTACGGTGAATTGCCGCATCTTTCCCGGCGTCGATCCCGCCGAAGTGCTGCGCGAATTGCAGGCGATTGCGGGCCGTGAGGTCCGGGTCGAAGTCATCGACGCGGCTGTGCCTTCCCCGGCCAGCCCGCTGCGCGCTGACATCATGGACGCTTACCGGGCGGCGCTCTCGCGCAAATTCCCGAACGCGCCGCTGGTGCCGGTGCAGCTGAACGGTGCGACCGACGGCGCCTATATGCGCGCGGCGGGCATTCCGACCTATGGCGTCGGCGCGCTGTGGAGCTGGATCGGCGACCAGTCCGGTGTCCACGGTCTGAACGAGCGCGTGGTGATCAAGGCCTTCCACGACCAGATCGACATATGGGAGGAAATGCTGCGCACGCTGGCGGGGTAGGAGCTAGCCCAGCTTCGGCAGCGCCCGCTCCAGCCGCGCCAGCGCTTCATCCAGCGTCGCATCCTGCTTGGCGTGGCAGAGACGGACGAGGTGGGTCACCGGCTCTTCCGCGTAGAATGCGGAGATGGGGATCGCGGCCACGCCCGCCTCGGTGACCATCCATTCGCAGAATGCCGCATCGTCCATCGATATGCCGGACGCGGCGAGGTCCAGCGACAGGAACCAGGTCGCTTCGCTCGGCAGGGTCTTCAGGCCCAGCCGCTCCAGACCGTCAGCCAGCCGATCGCGCGAGCGCTGAAAGCCGAGGCGCGACCCTTCGACCCAGGCCATTGATCCACGCAGTCCTTCCGCGACCGCATATTGCAGGTTAGGTGGCGTGGTGAAGGTCAGGAATTGGTGCGCCCTGGCGAGCACCCGCGCGAGTTCCGGTGCGGCGCACAGCCAACCGACCTTCCACCCGGTCATCGCGAAAATCTTGCCCGCGGAGCCGATCTTCACCGTCCGCTCGCGCATCCCCGGCATGGCCATCAGCGGAATGTGCCGTACGTCGTCGAAGACGACATGCTCCCACACTTCGTCACTGATCGCGATCAGATCGCGCGAGACGCAGAAATCGGCCAGCAGCGCCAACTCGTCTGCACGCGCCACGGAAGCAGCCGGATTGAGCGGGTTGCACAGGATGATCGCCCGCGTCGCCGGTGTGACATTGGCCTCCAGCGCTTCGCGCGTGATCCGCCAGTCCGGCGGTGCGAGCCGCACCAGCCGCGCCGTGCCGCCCGCGCGCTCGATCAGCGGCTTGTAGGCGTCATAGAGCGGCTGAAAGAGCAGGACCTCGTCGCCCGGGGAAACGAGCGCCAGGATGGAGGCAGCCAGCGCTTCGGTCGCACCAGAAGTGACCACGACCTCTTGGGCATCCAAGTCGACTTCCTGAGCAGTGCGATAATGCGCTGCCACCGCCTCCCGCAGCTCCGGCAGGCCCAGCATCGGTGGATACTGGCTGGACCGCGCGGTCAGCGCCTCTGCCGCGGCGGCGAGCACTTCGGGCGGCCCGTTCGCGTCGGGAAAGCCCTGACCCAGATTGATCGCCCCGGTCTCGCGCGCCCGCATTGACATGCGTTCGAAGAAGGAGACGGCCATGTTGGCGTAAAGCGGGTGCATGCACATCCGCTAGCACGGCAACATGGCCGACGGCGAGGTGTCCGATTTCGGACACCTGAGCGTCCATCGCCTGTCCGCTTGCGGACGGATTTCGCCTGATTTTTCGACGACTTGATGCTCCCGGTCGACGAACTGTCTGGCACGTATCCTGCTACAGGTGTGGCAACGGCGCGGTAGGCGCCGGTTGGGAGGGGTATTTGCGTTCTTCATTCACGAGCCTGCGCGCTCGCACCCGTCTGGCCGCCGGCGTCGCGGTCGCATCCCTCGCTTTTGCGGGGCCGGCTCTCGCCCAGACCGAGGCGCCGCCTCCCGCGCCCGCGCCGACCCCGGCTCCCGCCGCCCCCGAAAGCGGCGAGGCACCGCCGCCCGAGGCCAGCGCGGCGCCGGAGGGCCGCCGCACCTACACGCCGGAGGACTTCGCCCGCTACGCGCCGCGTACTGCGCTCGACATGCTGCAGCGTGTCCCGGGCTTCACCATTCAGTCGGCGCAGGTCCAGCGCGGCCTGGGTCAGGCCAGCGGCAACGTGCTGCTGAACGGCCAGCGCGTGTCGAACCAGTCGGACGATATCGTCACCCAGCTTGGCCGGATCCCTGCGGGCAATGTGGTGCGGATCGAGATTGCCGACGCGGCGACGCTCGATATTCCCGGCCTGTCGGGGCAGATCGCCAACATCATCGTCCGCGCGCAGGGGATTACCGGCCAGTTCAGCTGGAATCCGGAATTCCGCCCGAACTATTCCGATCCCTTATTCTCGCGCTTCAGCGTGTCGGTCAGCGGCAAGCAGGGGCCGGTCGAATATACGTTGGGCCTCGAGAATCAGGCATCTCGCGGGGCCGCGGGTGGCCCGACCCTGATCCTGAATGCCGACCGATCCTTGCGGGAGAGCCGCTACGACGAACTGACGTCCAATTTCGATCAGCCGCGCGTCAGCGCGCGATTCGTGATCGACGGGCCGGGCAGTTCGGTCGGCAATCTCAACATGATCTACCGGGATTATTGGTACAATTATAACGAAAATGGCGTCCGCACCCGGCCGGGCCAACTGCCGTTCGATCGCACGGTGCGCAGCCAGGAGGACGGTCACAATTACGAGATTGGCGGCGATTTCGAATTCGCGCTTGGCTCCGGCCGGCTGAAGCTGATCGGGCTGCAGCGTTATGCGTCAAATCTGCTGAACGACGAGGCGGTGACCACCTTCCGCGACGGTCGGGCCACGCAAGGCTCCTATTTCGTCCGTGAGTCCGGCGAACTGGAGCGGATCGCCCGCGCCGAATATCGCATCCGCGCCCTGGGCGGCGACTGGCAGCTGTCGGGCGAGGCGGCGTTCAACTCGCTCGACGTCTCCGCTTTGTTCGGCACGCTTCAGGCCGACGGCAGCGTCAATCTGGCGCCGTTTCCGGGCAGCGCCGCGCGGGTCGAGGAAGCCCGCTACGAAGGTATATTGAGCTACAGCCGCCCGCTGGCCGAGGGGCTGACCATTCAGGTCGCGGCGGGCGCGGAATATTCGCAGCTGTCGCAGGTCGGCGCCGGTGGTCTTACCCGCGAGTTTGTAAGGCCGAAGGGCAATATCAACGTCGCCTGGAACGCCGATCCCAACACGACGCTGAACCTGCGCCTCAACCGCCGGGTCGGCCAGATCAGCTTCTTCAACTTCGTCGACAGCATCAACCTGAACGACGGTATCGGTAACAATGGCAACGTGAACCTCGTCCCGCCGCAAAGCTGGGAAGCGGAGGTGGAAGGCGTGCGCCGCTTCGGTCCGTACGGCCAGACGACGCTGCGTCTCTACTATCACGCCATCGAGGACGTGATCGACGTCATTCCCATCGGCGCGACCGGGCAGGGGATCGGCAATATCGACAGCGCCACCCGGATCGGTGCGGACTGGCGCACGACGATCAATTTCGATCCGTTCGGCTGGCGCGGGGCGCGGCTCGATTTCCGCGTGCTGCTGCAGCATAGTGAGGTCGAGGATCCGCTGACCGGCGAAATGCGCCAGATCAGCAACATTACCCGCCGCTTTTTCGAAGGCCAGTTCCGCTGGGACATTCCTGGCACCGATTTCGCAATCGGCAGCGCCTGGTCGAGCGTGAAGAATGCGTTCAACTATCGCCTGACCGAAGTGGGCCGGCAGAATGAGGGGCCGATCTTCCTGAATGCCTATGTCGAGCACAAGGACGTGTTCGGGCTGACGGTCCGCGCCACGATCGGCAACACCGCCGACGCGCGCCAGACCTGGGACCGCACGGTCTATGTCGGGCGCCGCGACGGGCCGGTGGACTTTTACGAGCAGCGCGACCGGCTGATCGGGCCGATCTTCGCCTTCCAGGTGCGGGGAAGATTCTAGCCGTTGTGGACGGTGAAGATGCTCGTGCTGCCGTCCCGCGCCACCAGCAGCGTGGCATAGCGCTCGCGGCGGTCGCCCATCTCCATGCCGGGTGAGCCGATCGGCATGCCGGGCACGGCGATGCCGCGCGCGTCAGGCCGCTCGCGCAGCAGCCGCTCGACATCCGAAGCGGGGACGTGGCCCTCGACGAAATAGCCGCCCGTCTCGCCCGTGTGACAGGAGCGCAAGGCGTTCACGATGCCCAACCGGTCGGCGATCGGCTGCAGATCCTCGTTCATGTTCACGGTGACCTCGAAGCCGGCCGCGCGGAGATGATCGACCCAGCCGCCGCAGCAGCCGCAACTCGCCGAGCGGTGGACGGTAATCGCCTTCACCGGCTCGCGCGCCCCGCACGCGACAAGCGCCGCCGCCGTCAGCCCGATAAATCCGCGCCGGGTCAATTCCATCGTCTCAATCCTCTTCATGCCGGGTGCCAGCTCCCGGATTTGCCGCCGCTCTTGGCGGTCACCTCGATGCCGCCGATCACCATCGTCCGGTCGACCGCCTTCAGCATGTCGAACAAAGTCAGGCAAGCGACCGAAACGGCGGTCAGCGCTTCCATCTCGACGCCGGTCTGGCCGTTGGTCCTCGCTTCGGCCTCGACGCGGAAGCCGGGCAAGGCATCATCCGCCAAGATCCGCACCGCCACTTTGCTCAGGGGCAGGGGATGGCAAAGCGGGATGAGTTCGGCCGTGCGCTTGGCTGCCATGATCCCGGCCAGTTCGGCGGTGTGGAGCACGACGCCCTTGGGGGCGGTGCCCTCGGCGACGGCGGCAAGCGTTTCGGGCAGGCAGCGCAATTCGCCGCGCGCGGTCGCGGTGCGCGCCGTCGCCGGCTTGTCGGATACGTCGACCATTGTTGCCCGACCGCCCCTGTCGATATGACTGAGGCCGCTCACAGCAGGCCCTCGAGGCGCGGAATGTTGCCGGCGAGCGAGCAGGGACGGTGGCGGCTGTCCAGTTCCTTGGCGAGCACCAGATCCCAGCCGTCGCGGCAGGCACCCGTCGAGCCGGGCAGGCAGAAGATGAAGGTGTCGCCGATCTGCCCCGCCAGCGCGCGCGACTGCAAGGTCGCGACACCGACCGTGCCAAGGCTCGCCTGATGGAACACCACCGCGAATCCGTCCATCTCGCGCCGGAGCATCGGTCGCACCGCCTCCGGGGTCACGTCGCGCGGCGCGAAGCCGGTGCCGCCGGTGGAGATGATGATGTCGATCCCGGGATCATCGGCCCAGGCCGACACCTGCGCCTGAATGGCCTCGACATCGTCGGGCACGATCGTCCGGCCCGCGAGGCGATGGCCGGCGCCGGCGATCCGCTCCGCCAGCAACGCGCCCGATTTGTCCGTTTCCTCGGTCCTTGTGTCGGAGACGACGAGCACCGCGATATGGAGCGGATGGAAGGTCAGTTTCTCGTCGATCCCGTGCATCAATCTTCCCACCGCGCGCGGTCGGCGCGGTCGCCCTCGGTTGGCTCGATCCAGCGCGATCCGTCAACCGCATCCTCGCGCTTCCAGAAGACAGCGTCGGTCTTCAGCCGGTCCATCAGATAGTCTACCGCCTCGATCGCCGCCCGGCGATGCGCCGCCGCCGCCGCGACGAACACGATCGCCTCACCCGGCGCGATCTGTCCGCAGCGGTGCACCACGCGCACGGCCGACAGGTCGAACCTCGTCGTGACCGCCCGCGCGGCTTCATCGAGCGATGTCTGGGTGAGACGCGGATGATGGTCGAGGAACAGCCCGGTGACCGTGCTGCCAGCCTTGCTCGTCGCGCGGGCGAGGCCGGTGAAGGACGCCACCGCGCCGGCGCCGCTCGTGGCAAAACATGCCAACTCCGCCGCCGGATCGAAGGCGGCTTGGACGAGGCGGGCGTCGATGCTCATCCGCCGGACAGAGGCGGGAAGAAAGCCATCTCCGCGCCCTCCGACACGACCGCATCGTCCGCCACGATCTGATCGCCGATACAGCCGCGCACGCCGTCGCCAAGCAGCGCCGCCGCCTGCGGGAAATGTTCGCCCAAGGCGCGCCGTGCGTCACCAACCGTCGCGCCGGGCGCGACCGCGAGGTCCACTTCGCGGCCGATCGCTTCGGCGAGGTTGCCGTAGAGGAAGAGCTTCACGGTCCGGCGTTTCCGCTTTTGCGTGAGGCCGCGCAAGCCGCTAGAGCGCGGGAAAGATCAGAAACGATGGAGAGTAGGCCGGTGGCTGACATGGCCAGCGCGCAAGTGCCCGCAACGGATTCGCGCGAGCAGGGGCCGGACAAGTCGCCCGACCCCGCCTTTAACTGGCGCCGGATCGCCCATCTGGTCCGGCTGAGCCGCGCGCTCGACCGGCTGGAGGAAGAGGAACTCGTCCCGGCGCGGAAGGTGCTCTACCAGTTCAGCGCGCGCGGGCACGACATGGCGCAGGTCATGCTCGGCACCCTCCTGACCGAGAAGACCGATGCGGTCTGCGGCTATTATCGCTCGCGGCCGCTGCTGCTGGCGCTCGGCGTGCCGATCGCGGATGCGCTCGGCTCCAACATGGGCCGGGCGGGGGGCTATTCGGACGGCCGCGACATCGGCGTCGTGTTCAACTTCCCCAATCCCGACGGACCTTCCGCCTTGCCCATGTCGGGCGGCGTCGGCGCGCAATATACGCCGACCGCGGGCTGGGCGCAGGCGATCACTTATTACGCCAATGTGCTGGACGACCCGGCCTATGCGCAGTCGATCGCGGTGGTGCTGGGCGGGGACGCATCGGTGGCGACCAACGGCTTCTGGTCGGCTTTGACCATTGCGACGACGCAAAAATTGCCGATGCTCTTCTCGATCGAGGACAATGGCTACGGCATTTCGGTGCCTTCGGACTTCCAGACTCCCGGCGGCGACATCGCTGCCAACCTCGCAAGCTTCGGCAACCTCAAGATCTTCGCCGGCGACGGCACCGATCCGCACGAGGCGGCGCGGCTGGTCAAGGAAGCGGTTGCTTACGTGCGGGGCCATCACGGTCCGGCTCTGCTGCGGCTGAAGGTGCCGCGCCTGCAGGGCCACTCCTATCAGGACACGCAGGCCTACAAGGTCCCCGAATTCGTCCAGTCCGAGTGGGAGCGCGATCCATTCCCGAAGCTGCAGGCGATGTTCGATCCGGCCGAATGGGAGCGGATTGGCGAGGAAGTGGACAAGATTGTCGCCGAGGCCCTGGCCGAGGCGGAGGCACGCCCGGTCGCAGAGCCGGAAAGCGTCATGCGGCATCTCTTCTACGAGGGCGAATTGCAGGCCGAGGGCGGCCAGTGGGTGCATGGCTATGACGCCCCCTGGGCGCACGATGCCGCGCGTTCCGAAGGCCCGCGCATCACTATGGCGGCGGCGATCCGCCGCACGCTCGATCAGGAATTGAGCGCCAATCCGCGCATGCTGCTGTTCGGCGAGGATATCGGGCCGAAGGGCGGTGTCCATGGCGTGACGCAGGGCTTGCAGGAGAAGCACGGGTTCGACCGCGTGTTTGATACCAGCCTCAGCGAGGAAGGCATAATCGGCCGTGCCGTCGGCCTCGCCGCCGCTGGCCTGCTGCCCGTGCCGGAAATCCAGTTCCGCAAATATGCCGAACCGGCGCTGGAGCAGATCAACGATTGCGGCACGATGCGCTGGCGCACCAACAACCGCTTCGCCGCGCCGATGGTGCTCCGCATGCCGGTCGGCTTTCTGAAATGCGGCGATCCCTGGCACAGCCAGACCAACGAGGTGCAGTTCGTCCACAATCCCGGTTGGCTGGTCGCGGTGCCGAGCAACACGGAGGATGCGGTCGGCCTGCTGCGCGCGGCCTTGCGCGGCAACGATCCCGCCGTGTTCCTCGAACATCGCGCAATGCTGGACGACAGCTGGGCGCGGCGACCCTGGCCGGGCGACGATTATGTCCTGCCGTTCGGGCGCGCCCGCAAGACCCGCGAGGGCGATGCGATCACCATCGTCAGCTGGGGCGCGATGGTCCCGCGCTGCGAGGAGGCACTGGGCGATCGCTCCGGTGACGTGATCGACCTGCGCACCCTCGTGCCGTGGGATCGCGAGATGGTGCTGGAAAGCGTGCGCCGCACCCGCCGCTGCCTGATCGTGCATGAGGATCTGCGCTCTGGCGGCTTCGGCGCCGAGATTGCCGCGGTGGTGGCGGACGAGGCATTCCTCGACCTCGACGCCCCGGTCGCGCGCGTCACGATGCCGGACATTCCCAGCCCGCATAACCCGGTGCTGCTCGACTGGGCGGTGCCATCAGTCGCGGCGATCCGCGCGAAGATCGACGAACTGGTGGCGTTCTGAGCATGATCGACATCATCGTTCCGATGGAAGGCGAGGGGACGCAGGCAATCGTCGCGCGCTGGCTGAAGGCCGTCGGCGACACGGTCACCGAGCATGAGCCCTTGGTCGAGCTGGAAACCGACAAGGTCGCGATGGAGGTTCCGGCGCCCGCTAGCGGGGTGCTGCGGGAGATATTGCTCGGTGCGGATGCGGAGGCGGCACCGGGGGCGCTGCTGGGAAGGATGGCCGTCGGCGGTGAGACCGATACCCCCAACCCCGCTCATGTCGAGCGAAGTCGAGACACTCGTTCGAGCGAAGGCGAGAAAAGGGGCCTCGACTTCGCTCGGCAGGGCCTCTCGACTTCGCTCGAGGTGAGCGGTCTTGGGACAGCGGCACTGAGGGAATTGCGCCTCTCCCCCTCGGTGAAACGCGCCTGTCTACAGCACGACATCGATCCCACGCGCATCGTCGGCACCGGCCGTAACGGCCGCGTCACCCGCGCCGACGTGGATAAGCTCGTCGCTTCCGGCGGCCAAAAGAAGTCGTCCGCCCCCGCGCTCGCCTCCCGCGACGTCCCGCACGACCGCATGCGGCTGAAGATCGCCGAGAACATGCTCGCCTCGGTCACCCAGGCGCCGCACGTCACCGCCGTCTTCGAGGCCGATTTCACCGCGATCATGCGCCACCGCGAGCGGCACAAGGCGGCGTTCGCGGCCAAGGGCATCAAGCTGACCTACACTGCCTACTTTGTCGCCGCAGCGGCGGAGGCGATGAAGGCGGCGCCCGCGATCAACAGCCGCTGGCATGAAGACCGGCTCGAACTGTTCGGCGACGTGAATATCGGCGTCGGCACCGCGCTGGGCGAAAAGGGTCTGATCGTCCCCGTCTTGCGAAACACCGAGCAACTCGACCTCGAAGGCATCGCGGCCGGGCTCGATCAACTGGTCGACAAGGCCCGCAACGAGAAATTGACCGGCAAGGACGTTTCCGGCGGCACCTTCACCATCTCCAACCACGGCGTCTCCGGCTCGCTCTTCGCCAGCCCGATCATCATCGCCCAGCCACAATCGGCCATCCTCGGCATCGGCAAATTGGAGAAGCGCGTGGTAGTGCGCGAAGTGGACGGCGTCGACACGATCCAGATCCGCCCGCTCGCTTATGTGAGCCTGACCATCGATCATCGCGTCGTCGACGGCCACCAGACCAACGCCTGGCTGTCCCGCTTCGTGGAGATTTTGGAAGGCTGGCCGGTTGACGCTATCTAGGTCGGAACGCAAGGAACGAGCATGTACACGACCGAACTGAGCAAGAGCGCGTCTGGCGCTAACGTCCAGGGCATCGAAGACCCTGCAAAGCTCGCCGCCTTCGAGGCGCGGGTGGCGGCGGACGAGTTTATCGAGCCGAAGGACTGGATGCCGGAGGCCTATCGCCGCACGCTGACCCGGCAGATCAGCCAGCATGCGCATAGCGAGATTGTCGGTATGCTACCCGAAGGCAATTGGATCAGCCGCGCGCCGTCGCTGCGGCGCAAGGCGATCCTGCTCGCGAAGGTGCAGGACGAGGCGGGGCACGGCCTCTATCTCTACAGCGCCGCAGAAACGCTCGGCACCAGCCGCCGCGAGATGATCGAGGCGCTGCATTCCGGCAAAGCCAAATACTCCACGATCTTCAATTACCCGACCCTGACCTGGGCGGACATCGGCGCGATCGGGTGGCTGGTCGATGGTGCCGCGATCATGAATCAGGTGCCGCTGCAGCGCACCTCCTACGGGCCGTACGCGCGGGCGATGGTGCGCGTGTGCAAGGAGGAGAGCTTCCACCAGCGTCAGGGCTATGAAATCTGCATGGCGATGATGGCCGGCACGCCGGACCAGCAGCGGATGATGCAGGATGCCTTCAACCGCTGGTGGTGGCCGAGCCTGATGATGTTCGGCCCGACCGACGACAATTCACCCAACACCGCGCAGTCCATGCGCTGGCGGATCAAGCGCGACACCAATGACGAGCTTCGCCAGAAATTCGTCGATATCACCGCGCCGCAGGCGGACGCGATCGGCCTCACCGTGCCCGACCCGGACCTCAAGTGGAACGAGGCGAAAGGCGGCTATGATTTTGGCGCCGTCGACTGGGAGGAGTTCTACGCCGTGGTGAAGGGCGAAGGCCCGGTCGCCAAGGAGCGGATGAAGGCCCGACGCGATGCGTGGGAGAAGGGCGCCTGGGTGCGCGAGGCTGCCGCTGCCTATGCGGAGAAGCAAGCCCGCAAGGCGCAAGCCGCGTGAGCAAGGACTGGCCGCTTTGGGAAGTGTTCGTCCGCGCCAAGGGCGGCATGTCGCATCGCCATGTCGGCAGCGTCCATGCGCCCGACGCGGAGATTGCGCTGCGCCACGCCCGCGACACTTACACCCGCCGGATGGAGGGGATCAGCCTGTGGGTCGTCCCCTCTGCGCAGATTGTGGCGAGTGACCCGGCCGACGACGCGCAGAATTTCGATCCGGCGCAGGACAAGATCTACCGCCACCCGACCTTCTACGACATTCCCGACGGCATCACACACATCTGATGCCCAGCCTTCCTCCGATCCGGCCCGAGGATGAGGCCGTTGCCGAGAAAATCCGCCCCGGCGGCGCCTTCGATGCGCCGGTGGATGAAGCGCACGGCCGTATCCTGTTTGAACTCGCGCTCCGGCTCGGCGACGACAGCCTGATCCTCGGCCAGCGGCTCGCCGAATGGTGTGGCCACGCCCCGGGCGTCGAGGTCGATCTCAGCCTCGCCAACATGGCGCTCGACCTGATTGGTCAGGCCACGCATTTCCTCACCATCGCCGCCGAGGCGGAAGGGAAAGGCCGTAGCGCCGATGATCTGGCCTTCCGCCGCGACGTGCTGGACTTCAAGAATTGCCTGCTGGTCGAGCAGCCCAATGGCGATTTCGCCCAGACCATGGCGCGGCAGTTCCTCTTCTCCGCCTGGCAGAAGCGGCTGTTCGACGGGCTGACGGCCTGCGCCGACGATCGCATCGCGGCGGTCGCGGCCAAGGCAGTGAAGGAAGTCGCCTATCATGAGGAACTGGCCGCCGAATGGGTGATCCGCCTCGGCGACGGCACCGAAGAGAGCCGCGCGCGGATGATCGACGGGCTCGACTGGATGTGGCGCTTCATTCCGGAATTGTTCGAAACGGACGAGGTCATGACCGACGCGGCGGCGCGCGGTCTGGTGCCCGACCTCGCCTCGATCCGCATCGGCTACGACGCGCGAGTGCGCGCCGTGCTGGCGGAAGCTGGCCTCGAAGCGCCCGCCGACCAGCGGCCCATCCTCGGCGGCCGCCGAGGCCATCACAGTGAACATCTCGGCCACCTGCTCGCGGTCATGCAATATCTGCCGCGCACCTATCCGGACGCGGTGTGGTGATGGCCGCCGTCCGCGCCCTCGACACAGACGCCATCTGGGACGTCCTGCGCGCCGTTCCCGATCCCGAAATCCCCGTTCTCTCGATCACCGATCTCGGCATCGTCCGTGAAGTGCATGAGGATCGCGTCATCCTCACCCCGACCTACACCGGCTGCCCGGCCACTTTGGTGATCGAGAGCATGGTCCGCGAGGCGCTGGACGCGGCCGGTTTCGAGCACATCGCGATAGAAACCACCCTCTCGCCGCCCTGGACCACCGACTGGATCACCCCCGAAGGCCGCGCCAAGCTCCACGCCTATGGCATCGCCGCGCCGACGCGCGGCGTACCAGCATGCCCGCAATGCGGCTCCGAGCAGACCGAGGAAATCAGCCGTTTCGGTTCCGCCCCCTGCAAATCGCTCTGGCGCTGCCGATCCTGTGCCGAGCCGTTTGACCTCTTCAAATGTCACTGAACCGATGAGCGCCGCCTTCCACCTCCTCACCATCGCCGAGATCGTCGACGAGACGGCTGAAGCGCGCTCGATCCGCTTCGCCATCCCGGACGCGCTGGCCGACGAATTCGCCTTCAAGCCCGGGCAGCACCTCACCCTGAAGGCCGATATCCTGGGCGAGGATGTCCGCCGCAATTACTCCCTCTGCGTGGCGCCGCAGGACGGGCAGGTGAAGGTCACGGTGAAGCGCATCGCGGGCGGCGCCTTCTCCAACTGGGCGAACGACAATCTGGAACCCGGCGACCAGCTCGAGGTGATGCCGCCGCATGGCTCCTTCACCTGGGAATTCAGTCGCGAGGCGAAGAACCATTATGCCGGGTTCGCGGGTGGCTCGGGCATCACGCCCATTCTGTCGCTGCTGAAGACCGCCTTGCTGACCGAGCCGGACAGCAAGTTCACCCTCTTCTACGGCAATCGCGACAGCCAGTCGGTGATCTTCCTCGAGGAACTCGGCCGCCTCAAGAACCGCTTCATGGGCCGCCTGCAGGTCCACCATTTCCTCGCCGAGGAGTTTGAGGAAATCGATCTGTTCAACGGCATCCTCGACCGGGCGAAATGCGATCTGATTCTCGGCAGCCTGATCGAGCCGGAGGAAGTCGACGCCTTCTTCATCTGCGGCCCCGGCCCGATGATGGACGCGGCCGAGGAAGCGCTCAGGCAAGTCGGCGTCCCCGCCGATCGCATCCTCGTGGAGCGCTTCACCGCCGGCCGCCCCTCCGCCGCCATGGCCGCGCAAATGCAGGAATTGCAGGAGCAAGCGGCGGGCATGGCCATGATCGTCACCCTCGACGGCCGCAAGCGCCGCGTGCCGTTCAGCGCCGAGGCCGGCAACATCCTCGACAGCGCGCGCCTCGCCGGCCTGCCCGCGCCCTTCGCCTGCAAGGCCGGGGTCTGCGCCACCTGCCGCGCCCGCGTGCTGACCGGCGAGGTCAGCATGGCCGCGCGCTATGGCCTCAGCGACGACGAGATCGCCGCTGGCTATGTCCTCACCTGCCAGTCCGTGCCGAAAGGCGAGGGCGTCGAAGTGGATTATGACGCATGATGCTCGACACCAGCCATCGCACCGCCTTCACGCCGGAGCATGAGCAGTTTCGCGACGCCGTCCGCCGCCTGTTCGCGACCGAACTGACCCCGCATCTCGAGCGTTGGGAGGAGCAGGGCGAGATCGACAAGGGCTTCTGGCGCATCGCTGGCGATGCCGGTCTGCTCTGCCCGAACGTGCCGGAGGAATATGGCGGCCTCGGCCTCGATTACGGTTACAATGCCGTGATCAACGAGGAGCTGGGTTATCTCGGTTCCACCGCCGGCATCGGCCTCCACTCGGACATCGTCGCGCCCTACCTCGTCCATTACGGCACCGAGGAACAGAAACGCCACTGGCTGCCGAAAATGGTCTCCGGCGAGACCCCGACCGCCATCGCGATGACCGAGCCGGGCGCTGGTTCCGACCTGCAGGGCATCCGGACGACCGCCATAGCCGACGGCGACGATTATATCGTCAACGGCTCCAAGACCTACATCACCAACGGCCAGCAGGCCGATCTGATTATCGTCTTCGTGAAGACCGACCCCAATGAGCGCGCCAGGGGCACTTCGCTCATTCTGGTCGAATCGGACCGCGCCGGGTTCGAGCGCGGCCGCAACCTCGACAAGATCGGGCTGCATGGTCAGGATACGTCGGAACTGTTCTTCCAGGATGTCCGCGTCCCGCGCGCCAACCTGATCGGCGCGGAAGGCGCGGGCTTCGCTTACCTGATGAACCAGCTGCCGCAGGAACGGCTGCAGATCGCGGTCGGCGCGCAGGCTTCGGCGCAGCGCGCCTTCGACGAGGCGCTGAATTTCACCAAGGAGCGCAAGGCGTTCGGCAAGACGGTGTTCGATTTCCAGAATACTCGCTTCACCCTGGCCGATCTCAAGACGAAGCTGCAGGTCGGCTGGGCGCATCTCGACTGGGCGCTGAAGCGGCACATCGCGGGGGAACTCACCGCCGCCGAAGCATCGGCCGCCAAGCTGTGGCATACCGAGTTGCAAGGCGAAGTCTGCGACGTCGCGCTGCAGCTCCACGGCGGTGCCGGCTATATGAATGAATATCTGATCGCGCGGCTCTGGCGCGACGCTCGTGTCACCCGCATCTTCGGCGGCACGAACGAGATCATGAAGGAAGTGGTGGGGCGGTCGCTCTGACAAATAGCCCTCTCCCCTTGCGGGAGAGGGTTGGGAGAGGGGCCAAGGCGGCGTCTGCCGCCGCAAGAGATACTTCTGCGAGCGCAGACGCGCCCGCTACCCCTCTCTCCAGCCTCTCTCCCGCAAGGGGAGAGAGGCTAGAAAAGACGCAACTGCGCCCCCTGCGGCGGCTCGAACAGATCCGTGCGCAATGGCGGCCGCTTCGGCGGAAAACCCGCCCTCGCCACCGCCCGCTGAAACCGCGCCCGAAGCAAATCGGCCCAAGGCCCGAAGCCCTGCATCCGCGTGAAGAAATTGGGGTCGTTGTCGCGCCCGCCGCGCATCGCCTGAATCGTGTGCATCACCTTGTCGGCACGGTCCGGATAATGTTCGTCCAGCCAGGCGCGGAACAGCGGCGCGACCTCATGCGGCAGGCGCACGGGCAGATAGAAGACGCCCTTCGCACCCACCTCCGCCGCCGCCTCCACGATCGCTTCCAGCTCGTGATCCGTGACCTGTGGCACCACCGGCGCGATCGCCACGATGGCCGGCACCCCGGTCTCGACCAGCGCCTTCACGGCCGCCAGTCGCTTGCGCCCCGACGGCGCTCTCGGCTCCAGCGTGCGTGACGTCTCCGGCGTCAGCGAGGTGGTCGAAATCGCGACATTGGCCAGCCGCTCCGCCGCCATCGGCGCGATGATATCCAGATCGCGCAGCACCCGGTCGGACTTGGTCGTGATCGTGAACGGGTGGCGACATTCGGCCAGCACCTCCAGCACACTGCGGGTGATCTGCCACTTGCCCTCGATCGGCTGATACGGGTCGGTGTTGGTTCCGAGCGCGATCGGGCGGCAGGCATAGTTCGGCTTGGACAGTTCGGCGCGCAGCAATTTCGCCGCGCTCGGCTTGGCGAACAATCTGCTCTCGAAATCCAGCCCCGGCGACAGGTCGTGATAGGCGTGGGTCGGCCGCGCGAAGCAATAGATGCAGCCATGTTCGCAGCCGCGATAAGGATTGATCGAGCGGTCGAAGCCGATATCGGGAGAGGTGTTGCGCGCGATGATCGTGCGGGGCTCTTCGACCGTGACGGTCGTCCGTAGCCGCGTCTCGCCATCCTGCTCCTCCCGCTCGTCCAGCCAGTCCCCGTCGGTCTCGCGGGTCGGCAGGTTGAAGCGCGTCGGCGTCCGGTTCTCGGGCGCGCCGCGGCCGGGGCGGGCATCGGGGCGAGTCACGCAGCGCTTCTACTGGAAGAACAAACACAGAACAACAGGGCAAAATTGCTTCCGCTTCAGCGCCATGCGAAGAGGCTGCCTCGACAAGGAGATGATTATGCGTCGCGCGGTCCTGCTGGCTTTGGCTCTCACTTTTGCGAGTCCCGCGCTGGCCCAAACGGCGCCAAGCGAGGCCGAGCGCGCGACCCGCTGGCAGGAGCAGGTCGCGATCCTGTCGAGTGATGAGATGGAAGGCCGCGCCGCCGGCACGCCCGGCCATATGCGCGCGATTGAACATATCGTCGGCGAGCTGCGCCGGCTTGGTCTCGAACCCGCCGGGACCGAGGGCTTCCTGCAGCCGATCCGCTTCATCGAGCAGCGCTTCGATCCGGCCGCATCGACCGCCACTTTGGTTGCCGGCGGCAACGGTCAGGCGGTCGCACTGCCGGCGATGGCGACCGTCCAGGCCGGACGCCCGATCCCGGAACGCGTGGACGCCCCCTTGGTCTTCACCGGTTTCGGCCTGCATATCCCTGATGCCGGGCACGACGATCTCGCGGGCCTCGACCTTACGGGCAAGATCGTCGTTTACGCCTCCGGCCGTCCTCAGGGTCTGCCCGCCAATGCGGTGAGCAGCGCGCTCGCCACGCGCCTGCGCACCTATGCCGAGCGGGGCGCCGTCGGTGCGATCGCGCTGGGTGGCCCGACTGCGACGCCTGAGGCTTGGGCGCGCGCGACCGCGACGGCCCGGCCGGGTATCTATGCGGCGGATCAGGCCACCCCATTTCTCGACATGGCCTGGAATCCGGCGGAAAATGAGCGGCTCTTTGCCGGCTCCGGCGCCAGCTTCGCCGGGCTTCTCGCGGTAGCGCGCGCCGGTCAGCCCTTGCCTCGCATCGAGATCGACGCCCGGCTGACAGGCACCTTCGCCGCGACCCGCTCGGCGATCGTCACGCCGAATGTCGTCGCTCGCCTCCCCGGCAGTGACCCGGCATTGCGTGACGAATATATCGTGATGACCGCGCATACCGACGGCTACGGCATTGGCGAGCCGGTCAATGGCGACGCGATCTACAACGGCGCGCTCGACAATGCGGCCGGCACCGCCGCGCTGATCGACATTGCCGAGCAGTTGAAGGCGCAGCGGCCGCGCCGCTCGATCCTGTTCGCTTTCGTGACCGCGGAGGAAAAGGGCCTGCTCGGATCGCGCTATTTCGTGCGCAATCCGACGGTGCCGCGCGAGGCGATCGTCGCCAATCTCAATTACGACATGGCGCTGCCGCTCTACCCATTGACCAGCGTGACCGTGCTCGGCGCAGAGGAAAGTTCGATCGGCCGGGATGCGCAGGCGGTCGGCACGGCGATGAACCTGCCGCTCGCACCCGATCCCTTCCCGGAGCGCAACAGCTTCATCCGTTCCGACCAGTTCGCCTTCATCGAGGCGGGCATCCCCGCAGTCGCCTTCAAGTTCGGCTTCGCGGCGGGGACGCCGGAGGCGGAGACGGAGCGGGCTTTCCGCGCGGAACGCTACCACCAGCCGTCGGACGACATGACGACGCGCATCTTTTCCGAGGACGAGATCCGGTTGCACGATTTCATCGCCGCGCTGGCATTGCGCATCGCCAATGCCGAAGGGCGTCCGGCCTGGAACGAGGGAAGTCGATTTGCGACGCCCGCGCGCTGAGGATCAGTCTTTCGCGGCGAGATTTTCCATCAGCAGCTGCAAGTCGGCCCAGGCCATTGCCTTCGCCGCCGGCTGCGACAGCAGATATTCCGGGCTGAGCGTTACGATCGCGTCGAACACCTGACCGTCCGCCTCGATCTTGTGGACCTTTCCACGCGCCTGCACCGCGCCGATGCCGAGCAGGGCCTTCGAACAGGCATCGCCGAGCAGCAGCACGGCCTTGGGCGCGGCCAGGGCGATGTGGTGCCGGGCAATCGCGACACAGCGCTCGCCCCCGCTGCGGTCGAACCGTCCGCCGGCGGGCCGAAAGCAACTCAGCCCTGTCAGATAGATCGTCTCCCGGCCCCGCCCCATCGCGGCGAGCATCCGGTCGAACAATCGGCCTGGCGCGCCGGACAGCAGGGTTCCCGCCGAACAATCCTCCGACGACGGCATCGCCGCGAAAATCATCAGCCCCGATGCCGGGTCGCCCGATGGGCAGATACGCGGGGCGGCCGGAGCGGCGTAGGGCAGGGTGGCGCTGGTCCGCAGCCATTCCTGAAAGAGATCGAGCTGGGTGGGGAAGGGTTCTTCGATCCTCCCCGGAACGATGGTCGGGTCGGGTCGTCCCCCGGACGATCCTTGACCATGCGGGGCATGGTCAACCCGACCATGGGGGACCGCGCCCGCAGGGCGTGGTGGAGGGGGCCCACCGTCGGCTGTGGATTCCGCTTGATCGTGGGACCCCTCCGTCTCGGCTTCGCCGAGCCACCTCCCCGTGCCGGGGAGGGTTGAAGGCGGCTCGACCAGCCACGCGCGCGCTTCATCCTGCACCAGTGCATCGACGCCGGCGTCGCTCCACCAGTCGAGCGTGCTCGCCAGTTCCGCCGCCAGATCGTTAGCATAGCCTTCCACACGCGCCTTACACGCCACGGGGCCGCGTCTGGTCAACAGCGCCAAACCCTTTTATCCGAATTCGAAAGCAAAGCCGGAGAGTGGAAGAGTGAGCGAACGCGAGTCCATGCCCTATGACGTGGTGATCGTCGGCGCGGGGCCTGCGGGCCTGTCTGCCGCGATCCGGCTGAAGCAACTCGCCACTGAGGCGGGGAGCGAGATCAGCGTCTGTATCCTCGAAAAGGGTTCGGAGGTCGGCGCACACATATTGTCAGGCGCGGTGATCGATCCGAAGGCGCTGGACGAATTGCTGCCGAACTGGCGCGACGATGGCTGTCCGCTCGCCACCGTGCCCGTGACGAAGAACGAGCATTGGGTGCTGACGAAGAACAAGAAGTTCGCGATCCCGCACCTCACCACGCCCGGCTTCATGCACAATAAGGGCACTTATACCGGCTCGCTCGGCAATCTGTGCCGCTGGCTCGCGGGCAAGGCCGAGGAACTGGGCGTCGAAATCTTCCCCGGCTTCCCGGCCGCCGAGATCCTCTACAACGATGATGGCAGCGTGAAGGGCGTTGCCACCGGCGACATGGGCGTCGCCCGCGATGGCTCGCATCGCGGCGATTATCAGCCCGGCATGGAGCTGCACGGCAAATACACCTTCTTCGCGGAAGGCGCGCGCGGCAGCCTGACCAAGCAATTGAAGCGGCAATTCCATCTGGAGGAAGGCCGCCAGCCGCAGGTTTACGGCATCGGCATCAAGGAATTGTGGGATATCGATCCCGACAAGCACGAGCCCGGCCGGGTCATCCACAGCCAGGGCTGGCCGCTCGACGATGACAGCTGGGGCGGCGGTTTCCTCTATCATCAGGACAACAACCAGGTGGCGCTCGGCTTCGTCGTCGCGCTTTCCTATCGCAACCCGTATCTGTCGCCGTTCGAGGAGTTCCAGCGCTGGAAGCAGCATCCGGCGATCCGCGAATTCCTGGAGGGCGGCAAGCGCGTCTCCTATGGCGCGCGCGCGATCAATGAGGGCGGCTATCAGTCCATCCCGCAGCTCGCTTTCCCGGGTGGGGCGCTGATCGGCTGCTCGGCCGGCTTCGTGAACGTGCCGCGGATCAAGGGCACCCATACGGCGATGAAGTCCGGCATGCTCGCCGCCGAAAGCGCCTTCGCCGCGATCGGCGCGGAGCGCGCCGCCGACACGCTGCAGGATTATGACGACGCGCTGCACGCCTCCTGGGTCGCGGACGAACTGAAAATGGTCCGCAATGTCCAACCGCTCGTGGACAAATGGGGCGGCACGATCGGCACCTTGCTCGCCGGCACCGACATGTGGATGCGGAATTTCCGCATCGGCCTGCCCTTCACGATGAAGCATCACGCCGATCATACGACGCTGACCCGCAGGGATCTCGCGACGCCGATCGAATACCCCAAGCCGGATGGCGTGATCAGCTTCGACCGGCTGGGTTCGGTGTTCGTGTCCAACACCAATCATGAGGAGGATCAGCCGATCCATCTCACGCTGAAGGACGCGGCGATCCCGACGACGGTCAACCTGCCCGAATTCGCCGGCCCGGAGCAGCGCTACTGCCCTGCCGGCGTCTACGAATTCGTCGAGGAAGGCGGCGCCACCCGCCTGCAGATCAACGCACAGAATTGCGTCCATTGCAAAACCTGCGACATCAAGGACCCAACCCAGAATATCAATTGGGTCACGCCGGAAGGCGGAGGAGGACCCAATTATCCCAACATGTAAGCGTATCGCGCTGGCCGGAGCGCTGGCGGCTGTTGTCGCCACCCCGGCTTTTGCCAATCCCGCCCGGGAGCAGGCCTTTATCGAGGCCCGCGTCGCCGCCGATTCGGGCGCCGACGCGCGCGCCAGCCGGCAATTCGCGCGATTGCTGGCGAGCGATCCCAACAGCAAGGTTCTGGCGGAACGGGCGCTGGAGCATGGCCTGGCTTCCGGCGACTTTCCGCTGGCGCTGACGGCGGCGCGGCGGCTGGATGCCGCCGGGACGCTGCCGCCGCTGCGCCGGGTCCTGCTTGCCGCCGAGGCGCTGCGGACCCGCGATTGGGCTGCGGCCGAGCGCGAAGCGGCGCGGCTGGAAACGGACCAAGTGCTGGCGCTCATGTCGCCCGCAATCCGCGCGTGGCGCGCTTTCGGCGCCGGTGAGGCCAGTCCCGCCGCGCGGCTGGCGCCAATGGCGAACGGTCCTGTCTCGGGTTACGCTGTGGAGCATGAGGCTCTGCTCGAACTGGCGGCAGGGCGGGGCGACGGGAGCCTGTTCCTGGCGCTGTCGCCGGATGCCGGCCTGCGACCACAGCATCTGCGTTTGCTCGCGGCCGCAGAATTTCAGGCACGCGGCGACCGGACCAAGGCGCTGGCGCTCGTCGCGGGCGATCAGCCCGCAATGGTTGCCGCGCGCCGGACGATCGAGTCGGGCCGGCCGCTGATCGGGCGGCTCGACACGGCGGCCGAGGGCTTCTCGGAATTCCTCTCGCGCGTGGCGATCGATTTCAGCCAGCAGAATGTCGGCCGCGAAGGGCTGATCCTCGCGCGGCTCGCCGCCTATCTTGCACCGGAAGCTGCACAGCCGCTGATGATCGCGGCCGAGATCGCCAATACCGGCGATGCCGCGGGGGCGGCGCGTATCCTTGCACAAGTTCCGGCGCAGAGTCCGTTCGCAGCCACCGCGCGCGATCTGCGCATCGCCCAGCTCAGCCGGGGCGGTCAGGCCGAAGCCGCCTTCGCGGAAGTTTCGGAGCTTACCCGACGCGGTTCGCGGGAGGTGCGCGACTGGGTGCATCTCGGCCAGTTGCACGACGCGGCGCGCCGCTACGATGCCGCCGCCACCGCTTATGCACGTGCGCAGGAATTGTCGCAGGCCAGCCCCGATCCCGCTCTGCCTTTGTGGTCGATCGTGCTCGCCCGCGCCGGATCGCTGGACCAGGGCGGCAAGTGGCCGGAAGCGCGCGCGGCCTTGCGTGAGGCGCACCGGCTCGCGCCGAACGAGCCGCTCGTGCTGAACTATCTCGGCTATGCGATGATCGATCGCGGCGAGGCGATGGACGAATCCGAGGCGATGATCCGGGAAGCGGTCCGGCTCGCGCCAGACAGTGCCGCGATCATCGATTCGCTCGGCTGGGCGCTGTTCAAGCGCGGGCGGGTGGATGAGGCGATTCCCCTGCTCGAACGGGCGGCGCAGGGAGAACCGGGCGACCCCGAGATCAACGAGCATCTCGGCGACGCCTATTACACCGCAGGGCGCCGGATCGAGGCGCGCTTCGCCTGGAATGCGGCTCTCGTTTACGCCGAGGGCGCGGCGGCGGAGCGGCTTCGCGGCAAGATCGATCGGGGGCTGCCCGCTTCTGCCGCGCGATGATGCGCGAAACCGCTTACGCCAAGCTCAATCTCGCGCTGCACGTGCGGGCGCGGGAGCCGGGTGGCTATCACCGTATCGAGACGATCTTCGCATTTTGCGAGCATGGCGATGGGCTGACGGCCGAACCTGGCCATGAGTTGATGCTCAGGGTCTCGGGACGTTTCGCCGAAGGCCTCGAAAGCTCGGACAATCTGGTTCTTCGCGCGGCGGCTGCATTGCGAGAACATTATGGCGTTCGCGATGGCGCCCAGCTCAGCCTCGACAAACGCCTCCCGGTCGCGGCGGGGCTGGGCGGCGGCTCGGCGGACGCAGCAGCGGCGCTTCGGCTGCTGGTTCGCTGGTGGCGGCTGCCCGACGAGCCGGAGGTATTGCACGCCATCGCGCGCAAACTCGGCGCGGATGTGCCCGCCTGTATCGAGAGCCGCACCGTTCGTGGGGAGGGTCGGGGCGACGAGTTGACGCCAGTCACGCACGGTTTCGATCGTCCGATCCTCGCGCTGCTCGTCAATCCCGGCGTGGCGATGCCGACTGGCCCGGTCTTCGCCGGCTGGGATGGGATTGATCGCGGCCCGCTCGGAGACGCATTGCTGAGCCGCAACGATTTGCTCGAACCCGCGCGCCGGCTCGCCCCAATCATCGGCGAGGTGCTGGGTGCGTTGGAGGGCGCCTCGCATGCGAGCATGTCTGGTTCGGGTGCCACCTGTTTCGGACTCTACGAAAATCAGCCCGAAATCGACGCCGCCGAGGCCCAGATTGCCGAGGCGCACTCCGATTGGTGGACCCTCAAAACCTGCCTCAGGTGACCCATCTGTGCCGCGCTGGCACAGTGTATTGCGCGCGTTAACCATCTGAACCCGCGGAAAAACGTTGTGGCACGGCGTTTGCGTGGGGCTTGCCGACGAGTCGAGGCGCGAGACCCCCTCTTGCCGACATTCGCCAGCAGTCTCCCGCTCACCGGAAGGCGGGCGCTGCGACCCAAATGGGGGAGCCGGACGCGGCGTAATCGCGTCCGGCTCCTTTCATTTTGGGCGCGGGCGCGGCAGGTCGTCGGCATGATCGACCTGCACATTGACGGCGCTGTCGCCCGGCTCACGCTGAACCGCCCCGAAGTTCGCAATGCGCTGGCGGTGCGCCATTGGCATGCCCTGGCCGATATATTGCCACAGATCACCGCGTCCGGCGCACAGGTTCTGCTCCTTTCGGGCGCGGGCGGCGCGTTCAGCGCGGGCGCCGATCTGTCCGAATTCGAAACCTTCGTCGACGAGCCCGCTGCCCGGCCCGAATTTCGCCTCGCAATGCGTACGGCGATGGACGGCCTCGCAGCCTTGCCGCTGCCGGCCATCGCCTGGATCGACGGCCCATGTTTCGGCGCGGGGGTGGCGCTCGCCATGGCCTGCGACATCCGCATCGCATCGCCTGCCGCGCGCTTCGCGATCACACCGGCGAAGATGGGGATCGGCTACCCGCAGGAGGATGTGGCGCGCCTGGTCGGTCTGGTGGGGCCGGGCTGGGCTTCCCGGTTGCTGTTCACGGGCGCCGCAATCGACGCCGCGACCGCGGAAAGGATCGGTCTGGTCGAAAGCATCGCCGACACTCCCGACGCGCTGATCGGGGAACTCGCCGCGGCCGACTCCGGCAGCATCTCGATGCTAAAGCGCGGCATCGACCTCGCGAAGAGCGGGTTTGCCTCGGATTCCGCACAGGATGCCCGCTTTGACGATTTGCTCGGCGGCGAGGTCCTGCGCGACCGGCTGTCCCGGCGCCGGGCGACCTGAGGCTTGCCTCCCGCCACCCCCTCATCCACAAGCCCCGGATGCGTGTCCCCATTGCCCTGAGCCTCATCCTGTTTGCCGCCGCCTGTGGTCGTAATGCGGAAACGCAGAATGCGACGACCGAAGTCGATGGGCGGATCGACTGCCGTATCGGCGGCGACACCCAGTTCATCCGCGCCTGCCGGATCGAGCGGACCAGAGGTGAGGACGGTATTCTGTTGACCGTGACCAAGCCGGACGGCGGCTTCCGGCGGCTGATGCAGACACGCGACGGCCGGGGCGTCATCGCGGCGGACGGGGCTGAGCAGGCCGAGGTGCGCATCGTCGGCGAGAATCTGATCGAGGTCAGCATCGCCGGGGACAGTTTCCGCCTGCCGGCGCGGATCGGACCGGTCCCACAGCAGGGTCAGTGAACGGCCGGCCAATACTGACGGCGGCCGGGATGCGTGCCGCCGAGGAACGCGTCATGGCCGCCGGAACGCCGGTCGAATTGCTGATGGAGCGCGCCGGTGCGGCGGCGGCCGAGGCGATCTGGCGGCTAGCGGGGCCGATGCCGACCTTGATCCTGTGCGGACCCGGCAATAATGGCGGCGACGGCTATGTGATTGCCCGCTGCCTCGCGGAGCGCGGCTTGGAGGTGCGGGTCGCGGCGCTGGCCGAGCCATCCACGCCAGCCGCGCGGGCGGCACGTCAGGCCTGGGGCGGGCCTGTCTCTTCGCTGGACGCGGCCGAACCGGCGCCGTTGCTGATCGACTGCCTGTTCGGCACCGGCCTGAAACGCCCGCTGGACGATGCGCCGGCCTTGATGCGTTTGGCGGAACGGGCGCGTTTGCGCGTCGCCGTCGATGTGCCGAGCGGCGTCTCGACCGACGATGGCGCGGTCCTCTCGCGCGTCCCGGATTTCGATCTCACCATCACCTTCGGCGCGTTGAAGCCCGCACACCTGCTCCAGCCGGCCGCCCGGCATATGGGCCGCATTGTCCTCGCCGACATCGGCGTTGAGGCGGGCACGCAGCTTTACGAGATCGCGCGCCCGTATCTGCCCGCGCTCGGTCCCGACGATCACAAATATACGCGCGGCCTCGTCACCATCATCTCGGGCGCGATGCCGGGCGCCGCGATCCTTGCTGCGACTGCCGCTGCGCGGGCCGGGGCAGGGGCGGTGCGGCTGCAGGGCGACGCTATCGTCCAGGGCCTTCCCGCCGCGATTATCCAGTCCGGCGAAGGTCCACTCGAACGGCTCGACGACAAGCGTATCGGCTGCCTGGTCGTGGGCTGCGGTCTCACGCCTGATACGGACGACCGTCGCCTGCTCAATGCCGCTTTGGACACCACGCATCCGCTCCTGCTCGACGCCGGCGCGCTCCACCTGCTCGCCAGACCCGATCTTAAAGCACGCAACGCCCCCACGATCCTCACCCCCCATGGTGGTGAATTCGCCAAACTGTTCGGCGAAGGGGAGGGAAGCAAGGTCGATCGTGCCCGCGCCGCCTCCGCCTCGAGCGGTGCGATCATCGTCTACAAGGGCGCCGACACCGTGGCCGCCGCACCCGATGGCCGTGCCGCAATCCTGACCCCGCCAAACTGGCTCGCCAGCGCCGGAACGGGGGACGTGCTCGCCGGTATCATCGGGGCGATGGTGGCCCGCGGCCTGGATCCGTTCGATGCGGCCTGTGCCGGTGTCTGGCTTCATGCCCGCGCCGCCGAACTGGCCGGCCCGGCGTTGATCGCCGACGATCTCGCTACGCACCTGCCGATGGCCATCGCCGAATGTCTGTAGAGATCATCCGCCTCGCCGCGCGTGGCGAAGGTGCCACCGCCGACGGCCGTTTCTTGCCGCTGACCGCGCCGGGCGATCTGGTCTCGGCGGACGGTGCAATCACGCTCGGCCCGCATCACGTCACGCCGTCCTGCCGCCATTTCCCGACATGCGGCGGTTGCCAGCTGCAGCATGTGGATGACGCGGCTTATGCCGATTTCCTCGTCGAGCGAGTCGCGGGCGCGCTTGGCGCGCAGGGCATCGCCACGACTGAGATCCGCGCGCCGCATATCTCGCCACCGCGCAGCCGTCGGCGGGCGTCGCTGCGCGTCGAGCGGCGCGGCGGCTCGGTGCAGATCGGCTTCAATCAGGAGGGCAGCCACCGCATCGTCGACATGCGCGAATGCCACATCCTGCGCCCGGAATTGTTCGCGCTGGTGCAGCCGCTGCGCGCTTTGATGCTCAAGCTGATGAGTCCCCGCGGCAATGGCGGCGTGCGCCTCAGCCTCGCCGATCGCGGCCCGGATGTGTTGCTCGAAGGCGTCAGTGCGGAGGGGCTGGAAGCCACCGAAGCGTTGACCGGCTTCGCATCCGCGCATGGTCTGTCGCGCCTTTCCATCGATGACGGCTATGGCCCGATGACTGTCTGGGAGCCGGAGCCGGTGACGATCACGCTCGGCGGCGTTGCCGTGCCGCTGCCGCACGACGCCTTCCTGCAAGCCGCCGAAGATGGCGAGGCGGCCCTGGTCGCGGCGATGCGCGAGGCGGTGGGCGGTGCAACCATCGTCGCCGACCTGTTCGCCGGCCTTGGCACTTTTGCCCTTGCTCTGCCTGGTCGCGTCTATGCCGCCGAGGGCGCGCGCGATGCGGTCCTGGCTCTCAAGGCGGCTGCGGGCGCTGGCCAGCGCCAGCTTTTCGTTGAGCATCGCGACCTCTTCCGCCGCCCGCTCACCACCGCCGAACTAAATCGCTTTGAGGCGGTCGTGCTTGATCCTCCCCGCGCCGGCGCGCGTGATCAGGTCGAGCAGCTCGCCACCGCGACCGTGCCGCGCATCGCCTATGTCAGCTGCAATCCAGCCACCTTCGCGCGCGATGCGAAGACGCTGATCGACGGCGGCTATCGCCTGTCGTGGGTGCAACCGGTCGGCCAGTTCCGTTGGTCCATCCACGTCGAACTGGCGGCGGCATTCGAGCGCTAGCCCGCGTCCTTCAGATTCGCCGGCCCGAAGCCGAGCGGGAGGAGACTCCCAATCGTGCGCGTGTCGGTTTCGGTGCCGCTGCCGTTGGACGAGACGATCTCCAGATTCCGGCCCGACAGATGTGCTGCTTCGAGGATCGACTGGCGGCAGCCGCCGCAGGAAGTGACAAGCATGTCGCCCGCCAGTGCGCCATGCTCGATCCGCCCGCCGGCGACCGCGATCCGCGCCACCCGGTCCAGCCCGAACGCCTGTGCCGCGGCGGTCAGCGCTGATACTTCCGCGCATACGCCGAGCCTGTAGCAGGCATTCTCCATATTCGCGCCGACGACGACCTCGCCGTCCACCGATTCTACGGCACAGCCCACGCTGAACCCCGAATAGGGCGCGTAGGCCTTCAGCGCCGCTTCGCGCGCCCGTGCAACCAGTGCCGCTTCGTCCATGTTCATCCCACCCGTTGCGCCAGCGCGCCTTGGTAAATCTCCGGTTTGAACCCGGCAATGCGGCGATCCCCCAGATCGAGGATAGGGCGTTTGATCATAGACGGCTGTTCCAGCATCAGCGCGATCGCTTTGTCGGCATCCAGACCGGCTTTCGCATCGTCCGGCAGCTTTCGGAAGGTCGTCCCGGCGCGGTTGAGCACGGTCTCCCAGCCCAGTTCCCCGACCCAGCCACGCAGCCGTGGTTCATCGATCCCGGCTTTCTTGTAATCGTGAAAGTCGTAGGCGACGCCCTGGGCGTCGAGCCAGGTCCGGGCCTTCTTCACCGTGTCGCAATTGGGGATGCCGTAGAGTTTCAAATCTTGCGTTCCTTTTGCGGATGGATGGTCTCGCCGCGTTTCAGCATATCGACGAATTCCGCGATCTTTTTCCGCCGCCCGGCCTCGGTCTTCAAGTTCCCGACCCGGAAGATCAAGGCGAACCGGTTCTGCGCGGTCAGCTTCCCCAGCATCGCCCTGGCCGCCGGCTCAGCCTCAATCGCGGCCAGCAGATCGGCGGGGATCTCCGCATCCTTGGTACGATAGGCCTTGTCCCAGCGCCCGTCCGCCTTCGCCGTGTCGACATGTTTCAGCCCATGCTCGGTCATCCGCCCCGACGCCACCAGCCGAGCGACATTGTCGACATTGACCTGGCTCCACACGCTCTTCGGACCGCGCGGCGTGTAACGCTGCAGGAAGCTCTGTTCGTCGAAGCCTTTGCGGATGGCGTCGATCCAGCCCCAGCACAAAGCCGCGTCGATGGCTTCCTTCGCCGTGATGCTCGACAGACCGGACGCCTTCTTGTGCATTTTGATCCAAAGCTCACGCTCACTGTCGTGATGCTTGGCCAACCAGTCGTAGAAAGCGCCCTCGTCGGCAAACTCCCGCACATGCGCCGGATCGACTATTACGGGCGGCATGTCTTTGCCTGCTGCTGCTTAGCGATCGACCCGTGCGGTAACGCGGTGGAAGAACGGCCGGTTCGGCGTATTCGCCCGCTCCATGCAGCAGAAAATGCCGCCGCCGAGGCTCGGGATCAGCTGTTCGAGCTTCACCATGTCCTCGTAATTCCGCACGTCGATATGGACCTCCAGCCGCCCATCGAAATCGAAACTGATGTCCGCATCCTTTGGGCTGACGTCACGCAGGATCGCCAGGATGCGGTTCAGTTCGTCTGTGACGAACGCGGTCTTCTGGGTCGGCAATTGTTCGACGCTGTCCTTCCGGACGGATTCTTCGCTCATGATGGATTCCTGGATGGTCGCCTGATGCCGGTCATGGCGTCCGAATGGGGCGCGGGAAAGGCGTGAATGCTCATTCCCACTCGATCGTTCCCGGTGGCTTCGACGTATAGTCGTAAACCACCCGGTTGATCCCCTTCACCTCGTTCACGATCCGCGTCGCCACCCGCGACAGGAAGGCGCTGTCATAGGGATAGACGTCGGCGGTCATGCCGTCGGTGCTGGTGACGGCGCGCAGGGCGCAGACATGGTCGTAGGTGCGTGCGTCGCCCATCACGCCGACGGTGCGGACCGGGAGGAGGACGGCAAAGGCCTGCCAGATCGCGTCGTAGAGACCGGCATTCCTGATCTCTTCCAGATAGATAGCGTCAGCTTTTCGCAAGATGTCGCAGCGTTCGCGGGTGACCTCGCCCGGAATGCGGATGGCGAGGCCGGGGCCGGGGAAGGGGTGGCGGCCGACGAAGGCCTGGGGCAGGCCGAGCTCGCGGCCCAAGGCGCGGACCTCGTCCTTGAACAATTCCCGCAGCGGCTCGACCAGCTGCATGTTCATCCGCTCGGGCAAGCCGCCGACATTGTGGTGGCTCTTGATCGTCACGCTCGGCCCGCCGGTGAAGCTGACGCTTTCGATCACGTCCGGATAGAGCGTGCCCTGGGCGAGGAAATCGGCGCCGCCGATCTTCTTCGCTTCCTCCTCGAAAATGTCGATGAAGGTCTTGCCGATCAGCTTGCGCTTGGCCTCCGGCTCGTCGAGCCCGGCCAGCCCGCCCAGGAAGGCGTCCGACGCGTCCACATGGACGAGCGGGATGTTGTAGTGGTTGCGGAAGAGGCTGACGACCTGCTCCGCCTCATTGGCGCGCATCAGGCCGTGATCGACGAAGACGCACGTCAATTGCTCGCCGATCGCCTCGTGGATCAGGACCGCCGCGACCGCGCTGTCGACGCCGCCGGACAGGCCGCAGATCACCCGCCCGGAGCCGACTTGCGCGCGGATGTCGGCGATCTTGGCGGCGCGGAATTCCGCCATCGTCCAGTCGCCCTTCAGGCCGCAGACGTGGTGGACGAAGTTGGAGATAAGCTTCGCCCCGTCCGGCGTGTGCACGACCTCGGGGTGGAATTGCGTCCCGTAATAGCGGCGTTCGTCGTCCGCGATCAAAGCGAAGGGCGCGCCGTCGGAGGTCGCGACGATGCGGAAGCCCGGCGCGAACTTGGTCACCTTGTCCCCGTGGCTCATCCACACCTGGTGCCGCTCGCCGACCTCCCACAAGCCGTCGAACAGGGCGCAGGGTTCGCTGACGGTCAGATAGGCGCGGCCGAATTCGCCGCCTTCGCCGGTCTCATGCCCGGGCCGCACCTCGCCGCCCAATTGGTGCGACATCACCTGCTGGCCGTAGCAGATGCCCAGGATCGGCAGGCCGCTGTCGAACAGCATCTGTGGCGCGCGGGGGCTGCCGTCGTCGCACACGGAGGCCGGGGAGCCGGAGAGGATGATGCCCTTGGGCTGCAGCCGCTCGAACGCCGCCTCGGCCTGAGGGAAGGGCGCGATTTCGGAATAGACGCCGGCCTCGCGAACGCGGCGCGCGATCAGTTGCGTCACCTGGCTGCCGAAATCGACGATGAGGATGGTGTCTGTGGGCTGGACCGTCATGGCCGGGCGATAGGAAGCGGCCCGATGGCTGTAAAGCGTGTCGGGAGGTCCAGCGCCCCGATCCTTCAGAAAAGCTTTAGCGGTCCTTCATGACGGCTGCGCTTCCGTCCGGCACTGCTGCCGGGCCGCGGCGCACCCATCGGCGCTTCGGGCAACGGGATCATCGCACTGGAGGCTGCTGTGTCGCCTTTCGAACAGCTTGAACGCCATTGGGCCGACGTTGAGCGGGAATTCATGGCTTCCCGGCCGATGCTGCGGTTGCAGCGCGGCCAAGTCGGCCTCGATCATTACGCCGCCTATCTGCGCGAAACCTATTTTTACACACGTGAAGATCCGCAGAAACAGGCCACCGCGACCGCCAGATTTCGCGGCCCGGACCGGGACATGGTGAAGTACTTTCTTCGCCATGCCCTCTCCGAGGTCGGGCATGACCAGATGGCGCTGGCGGATCTGACCGCGATCGGTTTCGAAACTGCCAGCATACCGGACGAAAATCCGCTCCCGGCCACGCTCGCGATGACCGGCTTCGCATATTATTCGATCCAGTATCGGCAACCGATTTCATATCTGGGCTGGCTCTATTTTCTAGAGTTCCTGCCAACCAGCAAGGGCGGCGGCATCGCCGAGGCGTTGGCAAAGCTTGGCGTTCCCAAAACGGCGATGACGTTCCTGGACGAGCATCGCTCGGTGGACGTCCACCACAATAAATTGATGCGCATCTACGCCGATCACATGATCCGTAGCGAATATGATCTCGATGAGGTCGTCTACGCGTTAACTGTCACCGGAACCCTGTTCGCCAACATGCTGGAAGGCGCGTTCGAGGCGGCTGACAGGGGTGACCTGCCCGTGCGCCTGGGATCGCAGCCTGCCGCAGTCGTATCCCGAAGCGCGCCGTGAAAACCGCCATCCGGCTCGCGGAAACCGAGGCCGAACGGCTAGCCCTCTACGCATTCCGGTACGCCATCTATGTGGAAGAGATGGCCCGGCCGCAACGGCACGCCGATCACGCGATGCGCCGGATCTCCGACCCAATGGACGGTACGGCGCGCAACCTGATCGCCTGGAACAGCGACGAAATTGTCGGTTGTGTCAGGGTCAATCTCGCACGGGACGGCGGTGTCGACTATTATCGCGAGTTGCTGCGGATGGATGCGGTCGGGTCGGCTTGGCCCGACGCCGTGTCGCTTTGCACCCGGCTGATGATCAGGCCCGAGTGGCGAAGCTCGCCGTTGGCGATGCGTCTCTCGATAGCGGCCTTCGAACTCGGTTTGCGTGAATGCATCCGCTGGAACTTCATCGACTGCAACGACCACCTTGCGAGCTTTTTCACGCGCATGGGTTATGTCACCACGCATCGCCCGACCCATGACGAATATGGGCAGGTCAACGCCATGCGCTTCGATTTGACGAACGAACAATGGCTGGCGAGCGCGGGATCGCCGTTTCGTCAAAGCTTCAATCGGCATCGGGCCGTGCTTTCGCAGGGCGGATGACCGTCAGGCCCTTGCCGTAGCGAGCCAGAGGGAAGCCTGAGATGCGCTGCGGCCTTTGCGCCGCTGCCCATGCTGTATTATCAGCCTAGTTCGCCATTCAGGCGCGGCTCACCCGAAAAAGCTAGTGACAGCGCCAACATTCCCGTCTGGAGACTGAAATTGAAGGCTTTTCTTATGATCAGCGCCGCTGCCGCCGCGATTGCGGGCGGCTTCGCCGTCACCCCTGGCGCCACGCAGCCCGCTTCTTCGACCCCCGCAGTGGCGAACCCTCTGCTCGCCGATTGGGCCGGGCCGTTCTCCGGTGTGCCGCCTTTCGCCAGCGTTCAACCGGCCATGTTCCCGGAAGCCTTTACCGCCGCTATCGCCCAGCGCCGCCAGGAGGTGGCCGCGATCGTCAACCAGCGTTCGGTGCCGACGTTCGAGAACACGATCGAAGCCTATGAGCGCTCGGGCAAACTGCTCGACCGCGTGAACGCGGTCTGGGGCGTGATGACCGGCAATATGACGACGCCGGAATATCAGGCGCTGCAGCGCGAATGGGGGCCGCGTCTCTCCGCCGCTTCCGACGAGATCATCCTCAACCCGCAGCTCTTCCAGCGCGTGAAGACGGTCTATGACAATCGCACCCGCGCGAACCTGACGGCCGAGCAGCAGCGTGTGGTCGCGCGCCTTTACGAAAGCATGGTCCGCCGTGGCGCGAATTTGAATGCGGAGCAGAAGCAGCAGCTCAGCGCCTACAACCAGCAACTCGCGACCCTCTTCGCCAGCTTCAGCGAAAAGGTGCTTGCCGACGAATCGACCTTTATCGCGGTCAGCGAAGCCGACCTCGCCGGCGTGCCCGCCGACGTGAAGGCAGCCGCCGCCGCTGCGGCGCGCGAGAAGAATCTCCCGGCGGGCCAGTTTGCGATCATCAACACCCGCTCGGCGGTCGATCCGGTCCTGACCTTCGCCGACAATCGCGCGTTGCGGGAGCGGGTCTATAATGCGTTCGTCAATCGCGGCGACAACGGCGATGCCAACGACACCAACCAGGTGATCGCGGAGATCACCCGCGTCCGCGCCGAGCGGGCGCGGCTGCTCGGCTATCCGACCCACGCCCATTGGCGGATGCAGGACACGATGGCGGGCACGCCCGAGCGCGCCAACGATCTGATGAACCGCGTCTGGCCCGCCGCCGTCGCCCGCGTCCGCGAGGAAGTGGCCGAGCAGCAGCAGGTCGCCAACCGCCTGGGCCACAACATCACGATCGAGCCGTGGGATTATCGTTATTATATGGAGAAGATCCGCAACGAGCGGTTCAACCTCAGCCAGGACGAGCTGAAGCCCTATTTCGAGCTGAACAATATGACGCAGGGCATGTTCTACATGGCCGAGCAGCTCTACGGCCTCACCTTCCGCGAGATCACCGGCACGGTGCCGACCTGGCATCCGGACATCAAGGTCTGGGAAGTCAGCCGCAACGGCCAGGTCGTCGGCGCTTTCTATCAGGATAATTTCGCCCGTTCCGGCAAGCGTTCGGGCGCCTGGGCGACCACCTATCGCAGCCGCTCGGGTCTCACTGGCGACCGGCTGGTGCTGGGCTCCAACAACAATAATTTCGCCAAGCCCGAGGCGGGCCAGCCGGCCTTGCTGAGCCTCGACGACGCGGAGACCCTGTTCCACGAATTCGGCCACGCCATCCATTATTTCCTGTCGGACGTGCGCTACCCGAGCCTCGGCGGCACGCCGCGCGACTTCGTGGAATATCCCAGCCAGGTGCACGAGAACTGGCTGCTGACGCCGGAAATCCTGAACCGCTTCGCCAAGCATTATCGCACCGGCGAGCCGATGCCGCAGGCGCTGATCGACCGCATCCAGCAGAGCAGCACCTTCAACCAGGGCTTCGCAACGGTGGAATATCTCTCGTCCGCGATGGTCGATATGGAGATGCACAATCGCCCGACCGGCGTCGCCGATCCGGACGCGTTCGAGCGGGAGACCCTGACCCGCCTCGGCATGCCGCGCGAGCTGGTGATGCGGCACCGTCTGCCGCAATTCAATCACCTCTTCTCGTCCGACGCTTACTCGGCCGGCTATTATTCCTACCTCTGGTCGGAGACGATGGACGCCGACACCTGGGCCGCGTTCGAGGAAACGGGCAATGTCTGGGATCCGGCGACAGCGCGGCGCTTCGCCGACATCTTGCTCTCGACCGGCAACGTCACCGAGCGGGCAGCGGCCTATCGCCTGTTCCGCGGCCGCGACCCGGATGTGGACGCGCTGCTGCGGAAGCGCGGCTTCCCGACCGGCGGCCAGCCCACCGGTGCCCAGCCGCCTGCGGGTGAACGCGGACGGTAGGATTTAAGGCTGTTCCCGGCCGGACGAGCGCATCGTCCGGCCGGCTTTTTTTGACCTGTCCTCAGCCTCGCTCGCCCTGGGGTGGTGCGGGCCGCGTCGCCGGGACCGCCATGCCGGTGAAGTGCGCGATGAAGGCGTACATGTCGGAATATTCCTCGATCTGCTTGTCGGTCGGCTTGCCCGAGCCATGCCCGGCGCGCGTTTCGATGCGGATCAGGTGCGGCTGACCGTTCGGGTCGGCATGCTGCAAAGCGGCGATATATTTGAAGCTGTGGCCGGGGACGACGCGATCGTCCGTGTCGGCGGTGGTCACGAGCGTGGCCGGATAGCGGACGTTGGCGCGGATATTGTGATAGGGCGAATAGGCCCAGAGCGTGCGGAAATCCGGCTCGCGATTGGGGTAGCCGTAATCGTCGACCCAATAGCGGCCGGCGGTGAAGCGGTCGAAGCGCAGCATGTCCATCACGCCTACGGTGGGCAACGCCGCCGCGAACAGGTCCGGGCGCTGGTTGGCGACCGCGCCGATCAGCAGGCCGCCATTGGACCGGCCCTCCATGGCGAGCTGGCGGTTGGTCGTGATCCGCTGGGCGATTAGATATTCGCCCGCGGCGATGAAGTCGTCGAACGTGTTTTGCTTGTTGGCCAGGCGGCCGGCATCGTGCCACGCCTTCCCATATTCGCCGCCGCCGCGCAGGTTCGCGACCGCCAGCACGCCGCCTGAATCGACCCAGGTCATCCACTTGGGCTGATAGCGCGGCAGTTCGTTCGCGTTGAAGCCGCCATAGCCGTAGAGCAAGGTCGGCTGCGGCTGCCGCATGTTCAGATCCTTGCGGTGGACCAGGAACATCGGGACGCGCGTGCCGTCCTTCGAAGTGTAGAAGACTTGGCGGACTTCATATTGCTCGGGATCGAAGGCCAGTTCCGGCTCCGCGAACACGCTACTGGCACCGGTGCGGGCGTCGTAGCGGTAGATCGCCCCGGGTGAGTTGAAGCTGGCGAAGGAATAGAAGGTTTCCGTGCTCTCCATGTCGCCGGAGAAGCCGCCAGCGCTGCCGATGCCGGGCAGGCGGATGCTGCCCGTGCGCTGGCCGCGCAGATCGAACGTACGGATGTCGCTCTTCGCGTCCGCGAGGTAGCTGAGGATCAGCCGCTCGCCGACGATCGACGCGCCCTGCAGGGTCGCTTCATCTTCGCCCACAATCTGGGTCAGCGCCTCGGGCCGGGCGATGTCCATCGTCACGATCCGCTGGCGCGGCGCGTCCTTGTTGGTCTGCCAGTAGAAGGTCGAGCCGCGATTGCCGAGATAGGACCAGCTGGCGTCGGCGCGCGGCATGATCCGGCGCGGCGCGGCCTGCGGATTGCGCAGGTCCACGAGCGTCACCTCGACTGCGTCGTCCGTGCCTTCGTTCGAATAGACTAGCAGCCAGTTGCCGTCGTCCGTCACCTCGCCATTGTTGCTCATCCGCGGCCGCTCGGGCTGGGCGAAGATCAGCCGGTCGGCGCTCTGCGCCGTGCCGATGCGGTGGAAGTAGATGGCGTGGTTCTCGTTCAGCGACTGGAATTGCTGGTCGCCGGCCGGCTCCGGGAAGCGGGAATAATAGAAGCCGGAGCCGTCCTTCGCCCATTCGATGCCAGTGAATTTGGCCCAGCGCACCTCGTCGTCGAGCACCCGGCCGGTGGCGGTGTCGATCACCTTCAGCACACGCCAGTCGGTGCCGCCTTCCTGCACGCCATAAGCCACATGGCGGCCATCCTTGGACGGCTCCCACTGGCCGAGCGCGGTCGCGCCATCCTGGCTCCATGTATTGGGATCAATCAGCAGGCGCGGCTGGCCGTTCAGACCATCGCGCACATAGAGCACCGACTGGTTCTGCAGGCCGTCATTGCGAGTGTAGAAATAATGGCTGCCGGCCTTCTGCGGCACGCTGAAACGCTCATAATCGTAAAGCTGGCTCATCCGCGCGCGGAAGGCGGCGCGGTGGGGGAGCCGCTCCAGGAAGGCGCTGCTGACCAGATTCTGCGCCGTTACCCAGTCGCGCACCGCCGGATTGTTGCGGACATCATCCTCCAGCCAGCGATAGGGATCGGCGACGCGAACGCCGAATTGCTCCTCGACCACATCGCCGCGCGTGCTCTGCGGATAAACGAGGGCAGGGGAGGTGGCGCCCGCCCGCGGCTGCGCCAAGGCAGACAGGGTCGGAAGTGCGGCAACGGAAAAGGCGGTGGCGAGCAGGAGGGCGCGGCGCATCGGGTCACTTTCTCAGGGAGCTTGGACCCGAGTGAATTAGCCACCAACCGACTGCCGCGCAAAGCAAAACGCCCGCCGGTGAGGGCGGGCGCTGAGCGTATTCGGAAGCTGGAAAAGCCGATCAGGCGGCTTCGTCCAGATCCTCGTCGTCGCCCATCACCGGGCCGCTGTCCTGGCCCTTGGCGCTCTCGTCGCGGTCGACGAATTCGATGATGGCGATGGGGGCGGCGTCCGAAGCGCGGATGCCGGCCTTGATGATGCGGGTGTAGCCGCCGTTGCGGCTGGCGTAGCGCTCGGCCAGCACGTCGAACAGCTTCACCAGCTGCGCGTCGTCCAGCAGGCGGGCATGGGCCAGACGGCGGTTGGACAGGCCGCCCTTCTTGGCGAGCGTGATCAATTTCTCGACATAGGGCCGCAGCTCCTTGGCCTTGGCGGTCGTGGTGGTGATCTGCTCATGCTTGATCAAGGCCGCGGCCATGTTGCGGAACATGGCGGTGCGGTGGGTGGAGGTACGCTGCAGCTTACGGCCGCCGACGCGATGGCGCATGGTCTCATTCCTTCGTTCGTCCGGATTCCGTTTCAGGTAAATCCGGCCAGGCCATCGAACGGGGGATGGCCCAGACCCCAAAAGCAAAGCGGAGCCGAAAGGCCCCGCCTGCGGGCGCTCCTAGAGAGCAAAGCGGGTGCAAAGTCAAGATTGGAGGCCCGACCGGGAATCGAACCCGGGTGCAAGGATTTGCAGTCCTCTGCGTCACCACTCCGCCATCGGGCCCAGTGACTTTGCAAGGAGCGGCGACATGGGCGGGATCGCCCGGCCTGTCAACAGCGTGCCCCTTGCCCGAAACGGCCGCCGGGCACACAAGATGAAGGATGCAGGCCGCCGCCCAGATCGCCCGCAGCGCGCTCCGCCATGCGGTGGATTTCGCATTGCCGCCGCGCTGTGCGGGCTGCGGCTGCATCACCGAGCGGCAGGGGGCATTCTGTCCGGACTGCTGGGGCAAGCTGGACCTGCTCGGGCCGCCCTGCTGCGCCCGCTGTGCGCTGCCCTTCGATCATGATGAAGGGGCCGAACTGACATGCGCGGGCTGCCTGGCCGAGCCGCCGCCCTTCGCTCGCCTGCGGGCGGCGGTGGCGTATGGCGAACTGGCCCGCAACGTCGCCCTGAAGCTGAAATATGGCCGCCGGCCGGGAGTCGCCGAGACGATGGCCGGATTGATGGAGCGCCATCTGGCCGCGTTCGATGCGCCGTTGCTGGTGCCGGTGCCGCTGCATCGCTGGCGCATCTGGCGGCGGGGGTACAACCAGTCGGCACTGATCGCGGCGTCGCTGGCCCGGCGGCGCGAACTGGAGTTGGGGCGTGATCTCCTCCAGCGCATCAAGGCGACGCCGCCGCTTATGCATATGAGTCCGGCCGAGCGCCGCCGGGTGGTGCGCGGGGCGTTCCATGTTCACCCCAGCCACCGCGACAGCATCAAGGGACGCAACATCCTGCTGGTCGATGATGTTTATACCAGCGGCGCGACGGTCAGCGCCTGCGCTCGCCTGCTGAGACGCGCGGGGGCGGCGGAGGTCGGCGTGCTGTGCTGGGCACGGGTGATCCGCGGTGAGGATTGACTTGAACGCCGAGCGCCGCGACGCGTGACAGCGGAAGGAACGGACGAATGCCGCGCATCGAAATCTACACCAAGATGTTCTGTCCCTATTGCGCGCGGGCGCAGCGCCTGCTGACCGATAAGGGCGCTCCTTACGAGGAATATGACATCACCTTCGATGGCGCGAAGAAGGCCGAGATGATGGAACGCGCGGGTGGGCGTCATACCGTGCCGCAAATCTTCATCGGCGGGCGGCATGTCGGCGGCTCGGACGATCTCGCGGCCTTGGAGGCGGCGGGCGAACTCGATCCTTTGCTGGCGGATTGATGCGCGTCGCTCTGTACCAGGCGCGGACGGGCATCGACCCTGCCGCCAATGCCCGCGATCTCGCCGCGGCGGTGGCGGGCGCTGCTGCGGGCGGCGCGGCGATCCTGTTCACGCCGGAAATGAGCGGACTGCTGGATCGGGACCGGCAGCGGGCGGCGGTTCATTACCGGCACGAAGCGGACGATCCGGTGCTGGCGGCGGTGCGCGCGGCGGCGGCGGAGCATAGCATCTGGGTCGCCTTGGGGTCGCTCGCCATGCTGGCGGAGGATGAGGAACGGCTGGTCAATCGCTCCTTCCTGATCGACGGCGGAGGCGCGGTAAGGGCGCGCTATGATAAGATGCACCTGTTCGACGTCGATCTGCCGACGGGCGAGAGTTGGCGAGAATCGGCTTCGTTCCGGCCGGGCGACGCCGCGGTTGTGGCGGAGACGCCGCTCGGGAAGCTGGGACTTTCGATCTGCTACGATCTGCGCTTTCCCGCGCTTTATCAGGCGTTGAGCGGGGCAGGAGCGACGATGCTCAGCATTCCGGCCGCCTTCACCGTGCCGACCGGAGAGGCGCATTGGCATGTCCTGATGCGGGCGCGGGCGATCGAGAATGCCTGTTTCGTGATCGCGGCGGCGCAATGCGGGAGCCACGAGGATGGCCGCGCGACCTATGGCCATTCGCTGGTGGTCGATCCGTGGGGCAAGGTGTTGCTCGACATGGGCGGGGAAGGGCCGGGCCTCGGCTTTGCTGATCTGGACCTTGCCGCGTCGCAGGCGGTGCGGAGCCGGCTGCCGGTGATCGCGCACCGGCGGGTGATTCCCGCTCTATGATCGTGTTCGACCTGCGCTGTGCGTCGGCGGGCCATGTCTTTGAGGCCTGGTTCGGATCGTCGGGCGACTATGAGGATCAGCGCGCGCGGGGCCTGGTGTCCTGCCCGCTCTGCGGCGATCCGGCGGTGGAGAAGGCACCGATGGCGCCTGCGGTGCCGGCCAAGGGGTCTTCCGCGCCGCGGCCTGAAGAGGTGAAGCAGATGCTCGGCGTGTTGGCCGAGATGCAGAAGAAGCTGGTCGAGGGCTCCGACTGGGTCGGCGATCGCTTCGCCAGCGAGGCGCGAGCGATGCATCTGGGCGAGGCGGAGGCGCGGCAGATCCATGGCCGGGCGACCAAGGCCGATGCGGAAAGCCTGATCGAGGAGGGCATTCCGGTCGCCCCCTTGCCCTTGCCGATCGCGCCGCCCGAGGAGCAGAATTGACCACTGGCTGGGGAGCCGTCAAAACGCGGCCTGCAGCGCATGGCCCCGTAGCTCAGCAGGATAGAGCATCAGATTCCTAATCTGAGGGCCACAGGTTCGAATCCTGTCGGGGTCACCAGCGCGCTGCTTTGCCTTCCGCGCCAAGACGTGTAGCGCGACAGCATGAACGAGAGCGACGACACGCCCGAAATTCCCGTGCCCGATCATGTGCTGGGCGCGGTCCGCACGCTGATCGAGTGGGCGGGGGACGATCCCGAGCGCGAGGGATTGCTGGATACGCCGCGAAGGGTAGCCAAGGCGTGGCGCGAATATGCGCGCGGCTATGGCGAGGATCCGGGACAGCATCTGAAGCGCACCTTCGAGGAGGTGGGCGGCTATGACGAGATCGTCCTGCTGCGCGACATCCCGTTCCAGTCGCATTGCGAGCATCATATGGCGCCGATCATCGGCAAGGCGCACATCGCCTATCTGCCCAATGACAAGGTGGTCGGCATCTCCAAGCTGGCCCGCGTGCTGCACGGCTATGCACGGCGGCTGCAGGTGCAGGAAAGGCTGACGGCGGAAGTCGCGGACGCGATCTGGAGCCACCTTAATCCGCAGGGCGTCGCGGTGGTGATCGAGGCCAGCCATGCCTGCATGACCGCGCGGGGCGTCGGCACGCCGGGCGTGCTCATGACGACCAGCCGGATGATGGGCGTGTTCCGCGACGACCAGCGCAGCCGGCGCGAAGTGCTGGCGTTGATGGGGTTCTGAGAAAGAGCCGCTAACGAAAAAGGGCGGGGCCTTTCGGCGCCCGCCCTTCCTGACTTCAGGCCTTGGCCTCTTCCTCGGCCTCGGCGGGTTCCGCCTCGGTCTTGGCTTCGGTCGCCGGCTCGTCGCCGGCGATCTCGCCGGGTTCGGCGTTGGGATCGTAAGCTTCGATGAAGCCGGCTTCGTCCTTCTCGAACATCTGCGCCATCACGTCGACGCCGGCCGCCTGCAGCTCGGCCTCTTCCGGCGAGCGGGCGACATTGACCTTGATGGTGACGCTGACTTCCGGGTGAAGGGCGAGCTTCACTTCCTGCAGGCCGATCGCCTTGATCGGGCGGTCCAGCACGATCTGGTTCTTGGCGACCTTGTGGCCTTCGGCCTCAAGCAGTTCGGCGAGGTCGCGCGCACTGACCGAGCCGTAAAGCTGGCCGGTGTTCGACGCCTGGCGGATCAGCTTGACGGTGACGCCATCGACCTTCTTCGCTTCCTTCTCGGCATCCGAACGCCGCTCGGCATTCTGGGCCTCGATGCGGGCGCGGTTGGTTTCGAAGACCTTGCGGTTGGCTTCGTTGGCGCGCAGCGCCTTGCCACGGGGCAGAAGGAAGTTGCGGGCGTAGCCGTCCTTCACCTTCACTTCGTCGCCGATGGTGCCGAGCTTCTCGATGCGCTCGAGCAGAATGACTTGCATGTCGAGCGCTCCTTATTTCACGACGTAGGGCAGCAAGCCCAGGTGACGCGAACGCTTGATCGCCTGAGCGAGTTCGCGCTGCTTCTTGGCCGACACCGCAGTGATGCGGCTGGGGACGATCTTGCCACGCTCGGACACGAAGCCCTGCAGCAGACGGACGTCCTTATGGTCGATCCGGGGGGCATCCTTGCCCGAGAAGGGGCAGGACTTGCGGCGGCGGAAAAATGCACGTGCCATGATTTAGGCCTCCACTTCTTCGTCGCGGCGCGGGCGCGGGGCGCGCTCGCCACGATCGCCGCCAAAGCCGCCGCGCTCACCGCGGTCGCTGCGCTCACCGCGCTCGCGATCACGCTCGCCGCGGCGCATCATGACCGAGGGACCAGCTTCATGCTCGTCGACCTTCAGCGTCATGTAGCGGATGACGTCTTCGTTGATCTGGGTCTGGCGCTCCAGCTCGGCGACCACCGACGGCGGAGCGTCGAAGTCGAGCAGGACATAATGCGCCTTGCGGTTCTTGGCGATGCGGTAGGCCAGGTTGCGCAGGCCCCACGTCTCGGTCTTCACGACCTTGCCGCCATTGTCGGTGATGATCTTGGTGGCGGTTTCCGCCAGCGCGTCGACCTGGCCCTGGGCCAGATCCTGACGCGCGAGAAACACATGCTCATAGAGCGGCATGTTCGCGTCTTCCTTGCATTTGGCCGATCGCTGACGCCGCCCAATGCGGACGCCCCTCCGGCTGTCGTCTCGGTAATGATTCCACCACGCCAAAGCGCGGGGAGCGGGGCACATGGCGGAAAGTGCCGGGAAAAGCAAGGGCGGGGCGGAAAGTTCAAACTCGCCAAACTTTCCCATGAACGGGCGAAAAACACCATTGATTTCAGTGAAGGGCTCGGAAGGCTTTTTGCCGGAAAGTTCGAGGTGACCAGGCTCGCGTGATTCTCCATCGCGGCAGGACAGCATGTGGAATCCTATCGGGGAAGTGTGTCCACACGGGTGCCGGCCGTCACAAAGCTGACCCAGAGAAGTCATGCCCCCGAAAAGCCCTCCGGGCAAAGGACGGGCCGACGAGAGCCGCACAGGCTCCGCATCTATCCTTGGGGGTATTTCAAATGAGCAGCTTCTCGCGCGGTCTGCGGTGCGCGGCCTTCCTGTTGTCGACGACGGCCTTCGCGACCGCCGCTTATGCTGGCGATGTCGTTGGCCGGGTGTCAGACGCCAGCGGCACCGCCTTCCTGCGCGGCGCGTCGATCGAGATCGTCGAGTTGGGCCGCACCGTCAGCTCGGGCGACGGCGGTGCCTTCCGCTTCGCCGATCTTCCGGCCGGGGAATATACGCTGCGCACGCGCTATGCCGGGGCCGACGATGTCGAGACGCGGGTTACGGTGCCGGAGGCCGGCGCCGTGAATGTCAATCTGGTGGTCGGCGCGGCGGAACAGGGGACGATGATCGTCATCGGCCAGGCGGCGAACCTCGCCAGTTCGATCTCCCGTCAGCGCGCGTCGGACACGGTCGATACCGTGCTGACCCGCGACGCGATCGGCCAGTTTCCGGACCAGAATGTCGCCGAGGCGCTGCGCCGCGCGCCCGGTATCAACGTGCTGAACGATCAGGGCGAGGGCCGCTTCGTCTCCGTCCGCGGCCTCGATCCCAATCTCAATTCGACCTCGATCAACGGCAATCGCGTGCTGGCGACCGGCGGCGACGAGCGCGCCGCCGCGCTCGACGTCATTCCTTCCGAGCTCGTAGAATCGATCGAGATCCGCAAGTCGCTGACGCCGGACATGGAAGGCGACACGCTGGGCGGATCGATCGAGATCAACACGACCAGCGCCTTTAACCTGCGCCGGGGTTTCCTATCGCTGACGGCCGAGGGATCCTATAACGACCTGCGTGACGTGGTGAGCCCGCGCTTCGGCGTCGATTTCGCGACCCGGCTGGGCGAGAATTTCGGGATCGCCGGCGGCGTCAGCTACAACCGCCGCCGCTTCGCCAGCGACAATGTCGAGGCTTCTGGGTGGGACATTTCGGACGATGGCGTCACGTTCGCCGAGGAAGTCGACTATCGCGACTATGACGTCACCCGCGAACGGATCGGCGCCAGCCTGTCGCTGGACGCGCGCGTGGGATCGACCACGGAGCTTTATCTGCGCGGCGTCTACAGCCGGTTCGACGACCAGGAGATTCGCCGCCGTCTCATCCTGATTTTCAACGAGCCGCCGGCGAGCGGCACCGACACGACCGCGAGCTTCGATTCCGCCGATGGCCGGATCGAGGTGCGGCGCGACATCAAGGATCGCGGCGAGACCCAGACCATCCAGACCGTCTCGCTGGGTGGCGTGACCGAAACCGGGCCGTGGCGCTTCAGCTACGATGCCTCTTATTCCCAGGCGCGCCAGTTCGAGGACGGTTCGGTCGATCCCGCCCGCTTCCGTCGCCGTTTCCAGACGCCAGGCATGCTGGGCGTGACGATGGATTATTCCGACATCCGCACGCCATCCTATTCGATCGATTTCGGCGAGGCGGCATTTCGCGATCCGAACGGCTACAGCCTGACATTGCTGGAACGCACCACGGACGAGAATGCGCGCGATCGCGAATTCGCCCTGCGCTTCGACGCGCGGCGCAGCTTCGCGCTGGCCAGCGGCACGTTCGATATGCAGGCAGGCGCGCGGGCCCGCTTCCGCCGCAAGAGCCTGGATTTCACCATCGATCTGTATGACGGTTATGATGGCGCGCTCTCGCTCGCTGACGTGGTGGGCCCGCAAAGCTATGGCCTCGCGCCGATCGATCCGGTGCCGGGCGCCGGCCAGTGGCGCGATTTCCTGAACCGAGCTGGTCTGGGCAATTTCGAGTATAATGCGTTCGAGAGCGAATTCGTTTCCGCTGCCGAGGATTATCGCGCGGATGAGGACATTCTGGCCGGCTATGTCATGGGACGCCTAGACGTCGGTCGGCTGCGCGCCATCGGTGGCGTCCGTGTCGAGCGCACCCGCAACTCGTTCCTGGCCAACCGGCTGGAGCTGAACGAGGATGCGGAGACGCTGGCGATCGTTCCGGTGACGTTCGACCGGGATTATACGCATTGGTTGCCGAGCCTGAATCTGCGGTTCGAGGCGGCGAACAATCTCATCCTGCGCGGGGCCGTCTTCCGCAGCGTCGTGCGGCCGAAGCTGGCCAATGTTGCGCCGCGCTTCATCGTCGAGGAAAATGAGGATGGCGACCGTTCGGGCGAGTTCGGCAATCCCGACCTCAGCCCCTATACGGCGTGGAATTTCGACGCGACGGTGGAATATTATTTCGCCCGCAACGCCGTGATCCAGGGCGGCTTCTTTCACAAGCGGATCAGCGACTTCATCGTCGAGGGCGAGTTTGACGACATCACCTTCAACGGTATCTCCGTCGATGAGGCCGTGATCCCGATCAATGGCGAGACGGCGAGCGTTACCGGCTTCGAGTTCGCCTATCAGCAGGCGCTGACCTTCCTGCCGCGTCCGCTCGACGGCCTGCTGGTCAATTTCAACTATACCTACACCGATGCGAGCGGCCGACTTGCCGACGGCAATCTGACGACGGGCCGGATCATTCCCTTGCCCTCGGCCTCGCGTCACACCTTCAATGCGGTGCTCGGCTATGAGAAGGGACCGGTCAGCCTCCGCTTCGCCGGCGCCTATCGGTCTGGTTATCTCGACGAGATTGGCGGCGATCCGGAGGAGGATCGCTATGTGCGCGATCATTTCCAGTTCGACGTGACCGCGCGCTACCGGATCACGCCGCAAATCCAGCTTTATGCCGAACTCGTGAACGCGCTCGACGAGCCTTATCTTGCGTATCAGCGCGGGCCGGACCGCGACCGGCTGCTCCAATATGAGGAATATAGCTGGACCGGGAAGTTCGGCGTGCGGGTGAATTTCTGATGCGGAATCTCCTGACGGCGGCGGCGTTCGCGCTCGCCGCCTTTCCGGGCGCTGCGGTGGCGCAGGAGTCCGCGCCGCCGCCTTTCCATTCGCCGGGACGGCCTTATGCCGCCACCGGGCTGCCCGACCGGATCGTGCTGACGCCGGGAGCGACGCCCGCCACCGCGATGGCCGTCGCCTTCCGCACGGACGCGCGTCAGGCGGACGCAGTGGCCGAGATCGCCCTTGCGCCGGACGGACCGACGCCGGGACACGATGCCCGGCAGCTGCGCGGCCAATCGTTCGACATCACGACCGAGAATGGTGCGGCGCGCTACCATCAGGTGCGGTTCGAGGGGCTGACGCCCGATACGGCCTATGTCTATCGCGTGCGCGGGGCCGAGGGCTGGAGCGAGTGGCTGCAGTTCCGCACCGCTTCGGCGGAGGCGCGGCCCTTCACCTTCCTCTATTTCGGCGACACCCAGAACAATATCCTGCCGATCGCCAGCCGGACGATCCGCCAGGCTTTCCGCGCGACCGCATCGCCGGCTCTGGTGCTGCACGCCGGCGACCTCGTCGCCCAGCGCGAGGAGATGGTGCATGACGACGAATGGGGGGAATGGTCTGAGGCCGGTGGCTATAATTATGCGACCGTGCCGCAGCTGCCGGCCCCCGGGAATCACGAATATGTCGACCACATCCTGCCCGACGGCACGGAAAGCCGGCTGCTCGGGCCGCACTGGCCGCTAACCTTCGCGCTTCCGGCCAATGGCGCGCCGGGGGCGGAGCGGACGACCTATTTCGTCGACTATCAGAACGTCCGCTTCATTGTGCTGGACGGCACGTCGGCGATCGATCTGGGCACGCTGGAGGCGCAGACGCGCTGGCTCGACCAGACGCTTGCCGCGAGCCGGGCGGGCTGGAACGTGGTGCTGTTCCACCAGCCGATCTTCACCTGCGCGCGGCCGAACGACACCGAGCAGCTCAATCCGGTGTGGCGGCGCATCTTCGAGGCGCGACGGGTCGATCTGGTGCTGCAGGGGCACGACCATTGCTATTCGCGGCTGACGGCTCCGGCCGGGCGCGACGCCTCCGCGCGGGACCGTGCGGGCGGCGGGGCGCAAGGGCCGGTCTACATCGTCTCGGTGACGGGATCGAAGATGTACGGGCTGAACGATCGGGCCGAAACCCAGCCCGACCGGAGCGCGGAGATGACCCAGCTGTATCAGCGCATCGACGTGGACGGCGACCGGCTGGTCTATCGCGCGTTCACCGCCACCGGCCGGGCCTATGACGGCTTCGATCTGGTGCGGGGCACGGACGGGACGAACCGGCTGACCGAGACGGGAGGGCCGTTCATCGATCCGCGCCGCTGCCGCGCCGGCGTGGGGCCGGATGGCGGGCCTTGCACCGCCGAGCCGAAATGAGGATCGGACTGATCGAATGAAGAATGTGCTCCTTTCCGCCGGTCTCGCTCTGTCGCTGGCGGCCTGCGCCACCACCGAGCGGGAGCTTCCGCAGGGTGTCGCCGCGACCGGCGACACGCCGCGGGTCGTGCATGCGGCGGGCGTGACCTTGGCCGGGCCAGGCATCGCGCCGAACCGGCTGGTCGATGCCGACGATCCCGCTCTGTGGGCCGATCCGAGCAACCCGACGCGCGGCCTGATCTTCGGGACCGACAAGACCAACGGGCTGTACGTGCACGACCTCGACGGCACCCAGCGCGGCTATTTCGGTGACGGGCCGCTCAACAATGTCGACCTTCGCCCCGGCTTCCGGGTCAACGGCAAGGAGTATGTGCTGGTCGCCGCGACCGAGCGGGAGCGGTTCGGGATCATGACCTGGCTGCTCGATCCGGCGACGCTGGAGGTGATGCGCTACGGCTTCGTGCCCACCGACTTCGGCGAGCCCTACGGCTTCTGCATGGGCAAGAGGGGCGCTGATTTCTTCCTCGTCGCCAACAACAAGGAAGGCGAGGTGCGCAGCTATCGCGTCACCGCCGGCGCCGATGGACCAATGGCGACGCTGGCGCGCACGATGCGGGTCGGCAGTCAGCCCGAGGGCTGCGTGGTCGATGACTCCGCCGACCGCCTTTATGTGGGCGAGGAGGATGTCGGCATCTGGCGCTTCTCCTTCGATCCGGCGGGGACCGATGCGGCGGTGTCGGTCGCGGCAATCGACAATCAGCGGCTGACCGCGGACGTCGAGGGACTCGCGCTGCTGCGCGACCGCGGCGCCACCTATCTGATCGCCTCGAGCCAGGGCGACAGCACCTATCCGGTCTGGCGGGTCGAGGGCGACAGCCACACCTATGTCGGCCGCTTCACGATTGCGGGCGGGGCGCAGCCGATGGTGCGCTCGACCGACGGCGTCGATGCCTGGTCCGGGCCGATCGGCCGTTACCCGGAAGGGCTGATCGCGGTGCACAATCAGGCGGGCCAGCCGACGGGCAATCAGAACTACGTGCTGGTCGACTGGCGCGACGTGAAGCGGGCGTTGAGCCTGCCCTGATCCCGGCGCCCGCTTGCCCTCTCTCGCACTGCTGCCTACCAGCGCGGCCGACGAAGGAGAGGATCATGCGCGCGTTTATTTTTCCGGGGCAGGGCAGTCAGGCGGTCGGCATGGGAGCCGCCTTGGCCGAGGCAAGCCGTGAGGCGCGCGACGTGCTGGCGGAGGTCGATGAGGCGCTGGGGCAGAAACTGTCCGCTTTGATGGCCGAGGGGCCGATCGAGGAGCTGACGCTGACCGCCAACGCGCAGCCGGCGATCATGGCCAACGCGATCGTGACGCTGCGGGCGTCGGGGATCGATCTGGCGGCGAAGGCGGATTTCGTCGCGGGGCACTCGCTGGGTGAATATTCGGCACTGTGCGCGGCGGGGTCGCTCGATCTGGCGGCGACGGCGCGGCTGCTGCGGTTGCGCGGCACGGCGATGCAGGAGGCGGTGCCGGTCGGCGAGGGGGCGATGGCGGCCTTGCTCGGCGCCGATCTTGCGCTGGCGCAGGCGATTGCGGAGGCCGCGGCCGAGGGCGAGGTCTGCACCGTCGCCAACGACAATGATCCGTCGCAGGTGGTGATTTCGGGGCATCGCGGCGCGGTCGAGCGCGCGCTGCCGATCGCCAAGGAGAAAGGTGCGAAGCGGGCGGTTTTGTTGCCGGTATCGGCGCCCTTCCACTGCCCGTTGATGCAGCCGGCGGCGGACCGGATGGCGCATGCGCTGGGCGAGACCGCGATCGGCGCGCCGGTGGTGCCGGTCTATGCCAATGTGACGGCGGCTTCGGTGTCGGACGCGGACGAGATCAGGCGGCTGCTGGTAGCGCAGGTGACCGGCATGGTGCGCTGGCGCGAAAGCGTCGCGGCGATGAGCGCGGCGGGGGTGACGCATTTCGTGGAATGGGGCGGCAAGGTGCTCGGCCCCATGGTGAAACGCATCGCGCCGGACGCGAACGTGACGAGCGTGATCGGCGCGGACGATATCGACGCTCTGGTCGGTGAGATTTAGAAGGAAAGAGAGTCGTTCACGCGGAGGCGCGGAGGAGGTGCGGGATATCGACGAGATCACCGGAACCGTTCTCGATGTTGCGCTTCGGCTTCATCGCGAGCTTGGGCCGGGGTTGCTGGAGTCCGTGTACGAGACTCTTCTTGCCGCTCGCCTCCGAGCGCTTGGCTTTCAAGCCGATCAGCAAAAGCTGATCGGAGTCGAGTTCGACGGCATTCGGTTCGATGCAGCCTTCCGAGCCGACCTGTTCGTGGATGAGCGGCTTCTCGTCGAAATCAAGTCTGTGGACCGGCTGGCGCCGGTCCACAGCAAACAGCTGCTGACATATCTCAGATTGATCAAGCAGCCCGTCGGGCTGCTTATAAATTTTGGTGGCGAAACGCTGAAAGAGGGAGTGAAGCGGGTCGTGAACGACTACCGCACCTCCGCGCCTCCTCTTTCTTCTCCGCGCCTCCGCGTGAACGATCCTTCCTTTTCTTCTGGAGCCTAAGACACATGTTCGACCTTACCGGAATGACCGCCCTCGTGACCGGCGCCAGCGGCGGGATCGGATCGGCGATTGCCAAGGCGCTGGCGGGGCAGGGCGCGCGGGTGGCGCTTTCGGGGACTCGGGAGGATGCGCTGAAGGCCGTGCAGGCCGACCTGGGCGGCGATCATGTGATCGTGCCCTGCAATCTTTCCGACGCGGCGGCGGTGGATGCGCTGGTGCCGGCGGCGGTCGAGAAATTGGGTCAGCTCGATATCCTGATCAACAATGCTGGCGTCACGCGCGACAATCTGGCGATGCGGATGAAGGATGAGGAATGGGACCAGGTGATCCGCGTGAACCTGGAGGCCGCCTTCCGGCTGTCGCGCGCGGCGCTGAAGCCGATGATGCGGGCGCGGTTCGGGCGGATCGTCTCGATCACGTCCGTGGTCGGCGTCACCGGCAATCCGGGGCAGGCCAATTATGCCGCGTCGAAGGCCGGGCTGATCGGCATGTCGAAGGCGCTGGCACAGGAAGTCGGCAGCCGCGGCATCACCGTGAACACGATCGCGCCGGGCTTCATCCAGTCGGCAATGACCGACGCGCTGCCGGAGGCGCAGCGGGAGGCGTTGCTGGGACGGATTCCGACCGGCAATCTCGGCATTGGCAGCGATATCGCGGCGGCGGCGGTCTATCTTGCGAGCCGGGAAGCGGGTTATGTGACCGGAGCGACTTTGCACGTGAATGGCGGGATGGCGATGCTATGAGACTTGCCCTGTTTCTTGCGCCCTTGTCCGCGCTGGCTGCGACGCCCGCGCTGGCGGCGGATCCGGCCCAGCTCGATTGCCCCCTGGCAGCCCTGAACGCAGGCCAGCGCGCTGCGGTGACCGAAACCTTCGTCCGGTTGGGGGGGAATGGCGAGGCCGGATCGGAAGCGCTGCGAGCCAGCGTGCGAGACTGCGCAGCAAGACATGGCTGGTCCGATGCCGCCGCCAACAGCGCGGTGGGCTATCATGGTGCGGCGCTGGCGGCTGCCCTCCTGGGGGAGCGGCTCAGCGCAGCCGGGGTCGATGTTGCCGCACTCGAACGCCTGCTGATCTCTGATACAGCATTGCTGGCTGCTTTCGGCGAGGGCGGGCTGGCCAACGGCGCGATGGCGGACTTCGTTGCCCGGAACGAAGCGTTTATTGCAGGTATGCTTGCCTCGCTGCCGGAGGCGAGGCAGACGGAGACGGGCAATTTTGCCGGCTTCATTGTTTCGCGAGAAGGCCTGCGGCGGATGTTCGTCCGAAACTGATCGAACAACGCCACATTCTCGCCCACTTGCGTACCCCCCGTCCGTGCGGCTAGGGCGAAAACCAAGATACAACTGGAGGAATATCTATGAGCGATACCCCGGATCGCGTTAAGAAGATCGTTGTGGAGCACCTGGGCGTCGATGCCGACAAGGTGACCGAGGAAGCGAGCTTCATCGACGATCTCGGCGCCGACAGCCTCGACATCGTCGAGCTGGTCATGGCGTTCGAGGAAGAGTTCGGCGTGGAAATCCCCGACGACGCGGCCGAGAAGATCGCCACCGTCAAGGATGCGATCGACTATATCGACAAGAATAAGGGCTGAGCCTCCGGTTCAGCCTGCTCTGCCCGGCCAAGGGCGTGAGCCTGTCGAAGACGTGAATCTCAGGACAGGCTCGGCCCGCAGGGGCTGGGCCTGTTCCTCATTTGGAGACGTAAGATGCGCCGTGTTGTCGTAACCGGGCTTGGGCTGGTCACTCCGTTGGGCGGCGACGTCGAGACGAGCTGGCGGAACATCCTGGCCTCGAAGAGCGGTGCCGGGCCGATCACCAAGTTCGACGCCAGCGACCAGAAATGCACGATCGCCTGCGAAGTGAAGCCGGCCGATCACGAATATGGCTTCGATCCGGGCAAGCGAGTCGATCACAAGATCCAGCGCCAGGTCGATCCGTTCATCATCTATGGCATCGACGCGGCCGGACAGGCGATCGAGGATGCCGGCCTGACCGAGATGGACGAGGCGACACGGCTGCGCGCGGGCGTTTCGATCGGGTCGGGCATTGGCGGCCTGCCGGGGATCGAGAGCGAGTCCCTGCTGCTGGCCGAGAAGGGGCCGGGGCGTGTCTCGCCGCACTTCGTTCACGGTCGCCTGATCAACCTGGTCTCTGGCCAGGTATCGATCAAATACGGCCTGATGGGGCCGAACCATGCGGTCGTCACCGCTTGCTCCACCGGCGCGCATTCGATCGGCGACGCGGCGCGGATGATCCGCGACGACGATGCCGACATCATGCTCGCGGGCGGCGCGGAAGCGACGATCTGCCCGATCGGCATTGCCGGCTTCGCGCAGGCGCGGGCGCTGAACATGACCTATAATGACCGCCCGGAGCAAGCGAGCCGCCCCTATGACAAGGATCGCGACGGCTTCGTCATGGGCGAAGGCGCGGGCGTGGTGGTGCTCGAGGAATATGAGCATGCCAAGGCGCGCGGCGCCAAGATTTACGCCGAAGTGGTGGGCTATGGCCTGTCGGGCGACGCGCATCACGTGACGGCGCCGCATCCGGAAGGGTCGGGCGCGTACCGGTCGATGCAGATGGCGCTGAAGAAGGCCGGCCTGACCCCGTCCGACATCGATTATATCAACGCGCACGGCACCTCGACCATGGCGGACACGATCGAGCTGGGCGCGGTCCGCGCCTTGTTCGGGAATGCGATCGGCAATGTCTCGATGAGTTCGACCAAGTCGGCGATCGGCCACCTGCTCGGCGGTGCCGGGGCCGTGGAAGCGATCTTCTGCATCCTCGCGATCCGCGACCAGATCGTGCCGCCGACGCTGAATCTCGACAATCCCGACGAGGGGACGGACGGCGTCGATCTGGTGCCGCATGTCGCGCGCAAGCGCGAGGTGAAGGCCGTGCTGAACAACAGCTTCGGCTTTGGCGGCACCAATGCGTCGCTGATCATGAAGGCGGTGGACTAAAAGCCGGCACGATCGTTCTCCGCTCGTGACCGACACTCCCGAAAAAGCGCCGATCCCGCCCGAAAAGCCGGCAGCGCAACGGCTGAAGCCGCTGGTCAAATGGCGCTGGCACATCGCTGTCGGCATGCTGGTTGCGCTCGCGATCGGGATTTCGGCCTTCGTCTCGCCCTGGTTCGCGCAGGAAAGGCCGGAAGGCGCCCAGCCCGTCCAGGTCAGCATCGAGCCGGGTGACACGCTGACCCGTGCGGCGGAGCGGCTGGAGGAGGCCGGGGTGATCTCCTCGGCCGGTCGCTTCACCTTGCTGGCGAAGCTGCTCGGCGGAGGCGGTGCGATCCGGGCGGGGGAATATGAATTCTACGCGCAAGAAGGCTGGTCGCAGCATCTGACGACGCTGGAGGAAGGGCGTACAATCCGCCGCGCGGTGGCGATCCCTGAGGGGCTGCCGTCAGTGCTGGTGCACGAAAGGCTGATGGCCGCGGAGGAGCTGACCGGTGAGGTCGCCGTGCCGGAGGAAGGCAGTGTGCTGCCCGCCAGCTGGGATTACCGGCGGGGGGAGAGCCGGGCGGCCGTGCTGGCGCGGATGCAGCAGGGCATGACTGCCGAACTGGAGCGGGCCTGGGCGGCGCGCAGCGCGAATGCGCCGGTCTCGACCCCGCGCGAGGCGATCATCCTGGCCTCCATCGTCGAGAAGGAGACGGCCAAGCCCGAGGAGCGTAGGCGGGTGGCGGGCGTCTATGCCAATCGGCTGCGCATCGGGATGCCGCTGCAGGCGGATCCGACGGTTATCTATCCGGTCACGCGCGGCCGGCCGCTGGGGCGGCGCATCCTGCGTTCGGAGCTGAACGACAGTTCCAATACCTATAACACCTATGCGCGGCGCGGGCTGCCGTCAGGGCCGATCGCCAATCCGGGCCGCGAAAGCATCGCCGCCGCGCTCGACCCGGAGCAGCACGATTTCCTCTATTTCGTCGCCGACGGCTCCGGCGGGCACGTCTTCGCGCGGACGCTGGAGGAGCATAATGCCAATGTCGAGCGCTGGTACGCGCTGCGGCGCTCGCGCGGGGAAATGTAAGAGCCTATCCAAATAGGCTCTTGCAAGCATCGCTTGCTGCTGTTATCCGCGACGATATGGACGCTAAATTTCTCTTTGCGAGTCGCGCCTTCTGTAGCTGTCGACATTGACGGTTGCCTCGTCGTGTCCCGAAGGGATGCGACATCCGATCAGCATTGAGCCGCCGCTTCGGGCCGCTTGTTGACCTCCTAAATCCCAGAAATCCGTCGATCCTGCCTTCAGGTGTGGCCGAACGCAATGCAGTGCGCGGTCGGTTTGTGATTCCGATGTTAGCGGGTGCAAGTCCCGCCGGTCACCCCTGAAGGCAGGGTCAGTCTCCGAGTGGCGAAATGGGAACGCAGCGGATTGCAACCCCGCGACGAGCCGGTTCGATCCCGGCCTCGGAGTCCATTTTCGATAAACCAAATCGGTTCTAAATTAGCTGACGTCAGGCTTTGCGAAATAGAGCTGGTTGCCGTCCGGGTCGGTGACGATGAGCAGATCGTCGCCCCACCAGCCATCCTTCGTTTCAACGCCAGTGGTGCGGAGATCCGCTTCCAACCGGGCGAAATCGTCCTGGCCGAAGGCGAGATAGAGGATCGTGCTGCCAACCCTGTCGGGCCATTGGCAGGTCAGCAGCAGCGGGCAGCCTTTGCCGTGGCTGACCCCCGCGACCAGGGCAGTGCCTTCATGTTCGTGGCGCATGTTGAGGGTGAAGCCCAGGCCGTCGACGTAGAAGCCGATGGCGGTGTCCACGTCGCGGACGAAAACCAAGGTGCTTACGACCCAATCCGCCACAATGCGTGCTCCCGCCTAGATATCGGCTCTCCGCCTGACGCTGCTTTCATGCCTGGCTTCCAGCGTCGACGCCGGGACGACCTTCACCTTCCCCATGTCGCGGCTGGCGTGGATCAGCATCAGATCGTCGATCATGATGCCGCCTTCCATCGCGTCGCCTTCACCGGCGATGACGATGTCGCCGCGGCGGAGTTTGCCGGTCACGGCCTCGCCGATCTCGCGCTGCTGGTCGAGGTCGCGGGGGGCGTTCACGCCGCACAGGCCAAGGGCGAGCTGGATCAGGCCGCTGGCATCCACGCCGAGATGGCTGCGGCCGCCGGCGCGGTACGGCGCGTGAATCAGGCGCATGGCCACGGCGGCGGGGTCGATTTCGGGTTCGGCGAGGGGGCGGACATGGCTCATCGGCATGCAGCCGATCTCGCTCATCAGGCAGGCGCCTTCCTCGCGGCCGGTCAGGCGCGCGCCCATCGGCATCATCGCCAAAGTGGTCGCGCCGATGCTCCCGTCGGCGCAGACCGGCGCCTTGGCCTCGCAGACGATATGCGTGGGCGACGCGGGCGCGATCAGTTCGATCGCCTCGACATAGCCGACGCGATGATCGGCGGTGCAATAGCCCCAGGCCCAGGGGCCGGTATATTCGACGACCGCGAAGCCTTCGCCTGGCAGCAGTTCGGAGACCGCATCGCCTTCCGCTTCCGGACTCGGCCAGAGGAAGGTCGCGCGCGAGCCGCAGGCGCGCAGGACGGGGCGGGCATAATGGGAGGAGATGACCTGCCAGGCCAGCGCGACATCTGCAATGTCGCGGCGCCAGGCGTGGACGCGCGGGTCGAGATTCAGCGAAGGGCCGGCGAGACCGAAGGCACGGGTGCCGTCGCTAATGTCTTCTGCCGAGCCTGCCGAAGGCGGCTCAGTGCTGGAGGGCGAAGCTGCGCTCTCCTTGCTGGCGCTGCTGCCGGGCGTTGGCGTCTTGTTCGAGATTGCGCTGGAAGCCTTCAAGAAAGTCCTGCCCGGTAGAGGTTTTGGCGATGAACACGTTGCGGCGGTCCGTCTCGTCGCGCACGCGGCGCAGATAGCCGAGCGAGCCCAGAGTGTTCAAGGCGCGCGTGATGACGGGCTTGGACACGCCAAGCACCCCGGCGAGACCGCGAACCGTGTGCGGCCCGGGCGTCTCGTAGACGATCAGCATGATCGCCATCTGGCGATTGGTGAGATCCGGTTGCCCCGACCGGACATAAGCGATGAGCGTACTCATCCATGTGGTGAGACTGTGATTGGGCACGGGACCTGGCTCCGGATTGTCTGGCGGTATCGCCTTCAGAAACAGTCCAGGCCCGGTTTCGTTTCCTTCCCGTTCGGATTTCGGCCGGGAAATCAGCCCATTCTATGGGCATAACGCGCCTGGACCATGGCCCAGACAGCGCGCAGGCCGACCGCATCGCCGCCCTTCGGACGGCCCGGCTTCGCGCTCGCCCGCCAGGCGAAGGTGTCGAGATGCGCCCAAAGCGTGCCCTCCGGCACGAACTTCTGCAGGAACAGGGCGGCGGTCACGCAGCCGGCGAAGGCGCTGTCGCCGGCATTGGCGAAATCGGCGATGTCGGAGGCGAACAGTTCCTCGTATGGCTTCCACAGCGGCATTCGCCAGAGCGGATCGGACACCCGGGTACCGGCGGCGAGCAACGCGTCGGCGAGAGCGTCGTCATTGGCGAACAGAGCGGGCAGATCCGGCCCGAGCGCGACCCGGGCGGCACCGGTGAGAGTGGCGAAATCGAGGATCAGTTCCGGCTCGTGCTCGGCGGCGCGGGTGAGCGCATCGCCGAGGATCAGGCGGCCTTCCGCATCGGTATTGCCGATTTCCACGCTGAGGCCCGCGCGGCTCTTCAGTACATCGCCAGGACGGAAGGCTTCGGCGCTGACGGCATTTTCCACCGCCGGTATGAGCAGGTGCAGGCGCACGGGCAGGCGGCTGGCCATCACCAATTGCGCCAGCGCAAGGGCGTGGGCCGCGCCGCCCATATCCTTCTTCATCAGCCGCATGCCGGCGGCCGGCTTGATGTCCAGCCCGCCACTGTCGAAGCAAACGCCCTTGCCGACGATGGCGATGACGGGATGTTTCGGATTGCCCCATTCCAGCTCGATCAGGCGCGGCGCCCGGGCCGGCGTGGCGGCGGCCCCGACGGCGTGGACCATCGGATAGCCGGCGGCGAGTTCCTTGCCGCTGGTGATCGTGACTTTCGCGTCGAACGGCTTCGCGGCGGCCTTTACCGCGTCTGCCAGTTCGGCAGGGCCGAGATCGCCGGCCGGGAGATTGACGAGGTCGCGGGCGAGGGCGGTGGCCTCGGCCAGGCGGACGATGTCCTCGATCCGGGCCGGTTCGGGCGTCAGCAGGATGCGCGGCCCCTTGGTCTTCGGCTCCTTCTTGAAGCGATCGAAGGCATAGTGGCCGAGCAGCCAGCCCAGCGCGGCGGGGCCGGGCGCGCCTTCCGCGAGGCGATAGGCGCCTTCGGGGAGCAATTCGGCGGCCTTGGCGAGGCAATATTCGCTCAAGGCGCTTGCGTCCGCGACGCCGAGCACGGCCGACCAATCCTCCTTCTCGCCGGGCAGGATGGCGAGTTGATAGCCTTCGCCCTTGAAGCCCTGCGCCTTCACCGCAGCGCGCACGCGACCGGGCTGGCCTTTCAGCCACGTCTCGAAGCTTTTCTTGTCGGTGAGGTGGAGCGCGGTAGCGGGCTGGCCGCGATCGGGCTGCAGCAGGTCGGCGAGACTGGTCATGACCGGGCCTTAGCGCAAGGAGCGGCCGCGCTCAAAAGTGCCGCCGGAAGGTTCCTGAGGTGCTGAAGGTTCACACCCCCAGGGCGAAAATATGGGTGGAACTTTTGGCGGGTGCGCGGGGGAGGGGCGAAGGTCGCCGGCAGGAGCGGATCGGGGCCGAACATCCGGTCATATGCGCAGGTCTGCCGTCAGTAGGAAAGTTTTCCATAGCGGCCGATGCGCGCGCCGGGCCGGCGATCAAAATCCCAGTCCGTGCAGGATGCCGGGCCACCACAACAGGACAGTGAAGACATAGGTGCCGGCGAGCACCAGCAGGGTGGCGGCACCGAGGATCGCAGCCGCCGATGCCTGCAAGGCGGGCGAGGCCGGCGCGCGGCGGGCGCGGATGAACAGTTCCGCGAGCAGCAGGTTCGGCACGTAGAAGAGGAAGCACATGGCGATATCGAACGGGCCGCGAAAATCGTCGGTGCTGCCGAGGCCGCCGGTGAACAGCTCCCAGAAGCCATAATCCATCCGGTAGAGCCAGGAGCCGATGGTCAGCGCATAGAGGCGGATGGCCCAGGCGCGGTGCGTCTCCAGCCGCCGGGCGCGGGCATGGCGATAAGCCTGAGCGGCGGCGGCCATCATCATCACGCCATAGGTCGCGAAGCCGATGCTCATCACCGGCCCGCCCACCGTGCCTTTGAGCAGAATGAAAATCGTGCCGGCCGCCCCGGCAAGGAAGGCCGCGAGGACGTAGGCTCGTCCGAGCCAGCGGTGCAGAGCGGGCCAGCGCCGCCGATCAGCTGGATCGGGCCGAGGATGAGCAGGATGCCGCCGGTCAGGAAATGCGCGCCCATCGCGATCGTCGCGCGCGGCGTGTCCGGCTCGTAAAGGCGGGGCAGGACGCTGTTCCACGTCTCCATCGAGCCGCGGAGCGCACCGCCGTAGAAAGCGAGGATATAGGCGCCGAACAGGCCTGCGCTGAGCCAGCTTGCGGCGACCAGCAGACGCGCGGACCAGGTGAGCGCGGACGCTGCGAAGCGCCGCTCGTTGCCAGCCGATTCCGCCCTCGCTGCCTGCATCATTTTCGTCCCCCGCCGGCCCGTATCGCATGGCGCCCGGCGACGATGAAGAGGTTTGGCGGACGGAAAGCGCCGGTCAGAGCCGCAAATGAATGCCGCGCCGGTGGAGCGGGATCAGCATGGCCAGCACGATCAGCAGCACCGCCAAGGCGTAGAGGAAGGAGGACACGAACGGCGCGCCGATCACCCCGTCAATCGCTTCGAAGGCGGCTGCCTGGAAACCCGTCCTGATCCCCGCGAGGCCGATCAGCAGCGAGACCACATAAGCGAGGATCGCGTTCATGCCGAACAGATCGAAGGGCTTGAAGGCGCGGCTTATGGCGGCACTGCGCGTGACGACCATCATCGCGGCGAAGAGGAGACCGGAATAGCCGCTTGAGAGCAGGACGTAGCTGCTGGTCCAGATCCTCTTGTTGACCGGCATCACCGGCGCGACCGCGAAGGCGAGCAGGACGAGCGCGAGGCCAGTGACCGCGATCCACAGGCAGGCACGGTCCGGGGCGCGTTGCCAGGCCAGAGCGGCGAGCAGCCCGAACAGGACGTTGGCCGTGGCGGGGAGCGTACCGAGCAGCCCTTCCGGATCGTAGACGATGTTGCCCGCCGCATCCTTGCCCGCGCGCCACATATGGTTGGTGCCGACGGTGGCGCGGTCCACCCAGCCCGCGAAATTGCCCTCCGGCGTGTAATCGCCGCCCAGCGCCATCATGGCCCAATAGCCGATCAGCAGGACGAGAATGCCGGCAATGACGGCGGTGAGGTTGATCCGCGCCCTGCCGTCCGGCTCGCGACGGGCGGTGAGGATGACGAAGGCAGCGGCGAGGCCGAAGCATAGGCCCAGGCGCGGCAGCACGCCGAAGACGCGAAACATCTCGATCGATGGCCGCGCCAGCATCTGCCAGGCCCAGCCGATGGCGATCAGGGCGAAGACCCGCCAGGCGATGCGGCGCCAGAGCGCGGCGTCGATATTGCGCGGGAAGGACAGACCGAGCGCCATGCCCATCGCGCAGAGGAAGGCAGGGAAGACGAGGTCGGCCGGGGTGAAGCCGTGCCACTCCGCATGGCCGAGCGGCCACCAGATGTGCTGGCCCGAGCCGGGCGTGTTGACCAGGATCATCGCCGCGACGGTGAGGCCGCGGAAGGTGTCGAGCGCGGCGAGGCGGGGGCGGGGCGTGGGTGGCATCGCGCGCATGCTAGCTTGCGGCGCGGCGGGAAGCGACTAGCTTGAAAGGAGCGGATGAGGAGAGCGATTGGTGATCATCGAAGGCGTGGCGATCGGCTGCATGTTGATCATGAAGCTGTTCCCGAAGACGCCGGCCGCGCAGGCCTTGCATCGCGCTTTTGTCGAGCAGCCGGCGGCATGGACCCGGCGGCATCTCATCTTCGCCTGCGTGCTGATCGGCCTCATCTTCTCCGGCAATCAGTTCATCATGCTGGCCGGGATGGATTTCGCCGTGCTGCTGGCCTGGGACAGCGCGCTGGCCATCGACGCCGCCATCGCCGCCTGGACGGCGGCTTCGCTGGGCCGGCTCGATGCCCTGCGGCGCGCTTTGACAGCCAGGTGGCGCGCGGTGCGGTGCCGTGGGGCACGCGCGCGGGCAGTGCGTTCGCGGGTGCGCGCGACCCGGCGGGATGCCGCCAATGATGACGAGCCGGCATTGGTGGTGCGCGCGGCGTAAAGCCTAGCGGATCTTGACCCGGCGGGCTTGCTCGCGGGCGGTGTTCAGGGCGGCGGCATCGCCGTCGAGGCGGCGCAGGGCGTCCAGAACGACCGCGACGACACCAGCATAGCGGCGCGGATCGATGCGCTCGGCATCGTCGCCCGGCTCGTGATAATCGTCATGCTCGCCGGTGTGGAACAGGACGAACGGGATGCCGGCCAGCCCGAACGCGCCCTGATCCGAACGCAGGATCAAACTGTCCTCGCTCTGCCGGCCCCGGCCCGGCAGAGCGTCCAGACCGAATTGCAGCGGGATCGGTGAATTCGCTCCGGCGGCTTCGATTGCCGGACGGATTGCGGGAAAATGGCGGGGGCCGACCGCCCACAAGATGCCGCGGTCGCCGCGCGCGATCATATCGAGATTGACGTTCAGGATCATCGTGTCGAGCGGCACGGGCGGGTGTGCGGTGAAGATGCGCGCGCCATAGAGCCCCGCTTCCTCGGCCTCGAAGGCGACGAGCAGGACGTTGTGCTTGGGCGGGGTGCGTTGCAGCGCCGCGGCGACGGCGAACAGGGAGGAGACGCCCGACGCATTGTCGTCGGCGCCGTTATGGATCCGCCCGCGCTGTACGCCGACATGATCGTAATGGGCGCTGACGACGATCGTCTTGCCGGGCTGCTCGCTGCCCGGGATCACAGCCATGAGGTTGGTGCCCCGGCCGATCCTGCCGCGCGACAGGGGGATGCGGAATGGCTGGCGGTGGACCTCGAGGCCCAGTTCGGTGAAGCGCCGGGCGATATAGGCCTGCGCCCGTTCGCCGCCTGATGTGCCGACGGCGCGGCCGGCCATGTCGTCGGCGGAGAGGATCCGCAGGTCCTGCATCAGCGTGTCGGTGTCGACCGCGTCCTGCGCGGACAGGCTCGCGGGCGCGAGCAAGACGGCGAGAGTCAGGAGGAGCCGGAGCATCCGGCGGAGACTAGCAGGCGGCTGCGCGACGGCAATCCGGCGCGGTCAGGCGATCGGCACGCCGAACAGATCGTGCTCGTCTGCCTCTTCGATCGTGACCTTCACGATGTCGCCCTGGGTCAGGTGCCCGGCGTCGCGGAGGTAGACACTGCCGTCGATTTCGGGGGCGTCGGCCTGGCTGCGGGCGTTGGCGCCGTCACCGTCCACTTCGTCGATGATGACGTCGAGGGTGCGGCCGATCTTGGCCTGGAGCTTGGCGGCGCTGATCGCGGCGCTTTTCGCCATGAGGCGGGCGTAGCGCTCTTCCTTGACCGCTTCCGGCACCGGATCGGGGAGGGCGTTGGCGCTGGCGCCTTCGACCGGCTCGAAGCGGAAGGCGCCGACGCGGTCCAACTGGGCTTCGTCGAGCCAGTCGAGGAGATATTCGAAATCCTCCTCCGTCTCGCCGGGGAAGCCGACGACGAAGGTGGAGCGGATGGCGATGTCGGGCGCGATCTCGCGCCAGCCGCGCAGCCGCTCCAGCACCTTCGCCTCGTTGGCGGGGCGGCGCATGCGGCGCAGCACGGCGGGGGCGGCGTGCTGGAAGGGGATGTCGAGATAGGGGAGGATCAGGCCCTCGGCCATCAGCGGGATGACCTGATCGACATGGGGGTAGGGGTAGACGTAGTGGAGGCGGACCCACGGCGCGATCCGGCCGAGCTCGCGGGCGAGATCGGTCATGTGCGGGACGATCTCGCGGCCCTGCCACAGGCGCGGCTGCTTGCGGATGTCGACGCCGTAGGCGGAGGTGTCCTGGCTGATGACCAGCAATTCCTTCGTGCCGCCGGCGACCAGCTTTTCGGCTTCGCGCAGGATCGCGTCGGGGCGGCGGCTGACCAGGTCGCCGCGCAGCTGCGGGATGATGCAGAAGGCGCAGCGGTGGTTGCAGCCCTCGGAAATCTTCAAATAGCTGTAGTGGCGCGGGGTGAGCTTGAGGCCGCTGTCCGGCACCAGGTTCAGGAAGGCGTTGGGCGGCATCGGCGCCGCGTCATGGACCGCGCCGACGACTTCTTCGTACTGATGCGCGCCGGTGACGGCGAGGACGTTGGGGAAGCGGGCGCGGATGACCTCCGCCTCCTTGCCCATGCAGCCGGTGACGATGACGCGGCCATTTTCCGCGATCGCCTCGCCGATCGCCTCCAGGCTCTCTTCCTTGGCGCTGTCGAGGAAGCCGCAAGTGTTGACCAGCACCACGTCGGCGCCGGCATAATCGGCCGACATGGCATAGCCGTCGGAACGGAGCTTGGTCAGGATACGCTCGGAGTCGACCAGATTCTTGGGACAGCCGAGCGACACCATGCCCACCTTCGGGGCCTCGGGGAGTCGCGTTGCCATGATTGCGGGCGCAGATAGGGATTTTGGTGTGCGGGCGCTAGAGTATGCTAAAGCTGCGCCTATGGATCAAAACCGCCAAGCCAGCTTCGTCGAAGGCCGGATGTATCGAGTTACTGAAGATGTGGTCGCTTCCACAGAACCAGCGTTTCATGCCGGCGAGACCTTCAAGTTTATTCGACAGGCATACAGCCCTTACGATGAGGCTTATACGCTAGAATTCGAGGACAAGGGCGGCTCGCTAAGGACGTTGTGGATTTCCCGTGATGAGAATCCGGACAAATTTCAGGGTTATTTCCGATTGGTCGATTAGATTCGACCGGGCAAATCACCACCGAAACACGACCCACGCTCCGCCCGCGATCAGGGCGAAGCCGATGGCGCGGTTCAGCGAGAATTTCTCTTCCGGATACAGGATGGAGAGGGTTGGGAGAAGCTCCGCGCCTCTCCTTCTTCTCCGCGTGCTCCGCGTGAAAAAGAAATCGTTCACGCGGAGGCGCGGAGGTAGAAAGGGAGGCGCGGAGGAAAAGGGGCGGGCCGCTTCGCGGCCGGCGAGGAGGCAGGACATTTGGCCTTCGCCGCGACTCGCGCTAGGCGGGGACATGACAAGTTCCTCCGCTGCCCTGATCGACGAACTGATCGATCGTTTCGACCGCTCAACGAACAATCTGCGCGAGGCGCTGCGGCGCTTTATCGAGCGTGGCGAGAAGCCTGATGCCGACGCGCGGGCGGCCGGGGCGTTCGTCTATCCGGAAATCCGCATCGGCTATGGCGGCGATACGGCGCGGTCGAAGACGGGGCGCGCCTGGGGGCGGCTGGCCGAGGCGGGCACCTATTCGGTCAGCGTGACGCAGCCACGCCTGTTCCGCGACTATCTGACCGAGCAGCTCGATTTCCTGATGAGCAATTACGACATCGAGGTGGAGGTCGGCGCGAGCAAGCAGGAGATACCGTTCGCGTACGTGCTCGGCGAAGGCGTCGATGTCGCGGACGTGATGGCGACCGATCTGGTCCGCCTCTTCCCCGCGCCGGACCTCGCCCATATCGGCGACGAGGTTGCGGACGGCATCTGGGAGCCGCGCGGCGGGGCGCATTATCCGCTGGCTCTGTTCGACGGCCTCAGGACCGATTTCAGCCTCGCCCGGCTGCGCCATTATACCGGCACCTCGCCGGAGCATTTCCAGCGCTACATCCTCTTCACCAACTATCAGCGCTACGTCGATCATTTCGTCCGCTGGGGCGTCGGCGAGGTGAACAATCCGGACAGCCGCTTTACCGCTTTGGCCGGAGCAGGCGGGATGCTGATCGAGCCGGGCAATGACGATGCCGAGGCCGCGGTCGCGGACGGCATGTTCAAGCGGTTCCAGATGCCGGCCTACCATCTGGTCGCCGAGGGCGGGGCGGGAATCACGCTCGTGAATATCGGCGTCGGCCCGGCCAATGCGAAGACGATCACCGATCATCTGGCCGTGCTGCGGCCCGAGGCGTGGCTGATGATCGGCCATTGCGGCGGCCTGAGAGGCAGTCAGAAGATTGGCGACTACGTCCTTGCCCACGCTTATCTTCGCGACGACCATGTGCTCGACGCGGTGATCCCGGCGGCAGTGCCGATCCCGGCCATTGCGGAGGTGCAGCAGGCGCTGCAGCAGGCCGCCCTGACCGTGTCCGGCGAGGATGAGGAGGCGCTGAAGGAGCGGCTGCGGACCGGGACGGTGGTGACCACCGACGACCGCAATTGGGAACTGCGCTATTCCTCGTCCGCCTTGCTGTTCAACCAGTCGCGCGCGGTAGCGATCGACATGGAGAGCGCGACCATCTCGGCGCAGGGCTATCGCTTCCGGGTACCGTACGGGACGTTGCTGTGCGTGTCGGACAAGCCGCTGCACGGCGAGATCAAGCTGCCCGGTCAGGCCAACCGCTTCTACGAACGGGCGATCGAGGAGCATGTGCGGATCGGCATACTGGCCTGCGACCTGATGCGGCAGAACAGCCGGCGGCTGCATAGCCGGAAGCTCAGGGCGTTTAACGAGCCGGCGTTCCGGTGACCCATCTCCCTCCCCCTTGTGGGGAGGGCTTTAGGCCGTCGCCGCCTCCGCGCGACAGGTCGGCACGATCTCCACGATCGTATCGCCCGCTCGCACCGCCTTCGCGCCTTCCTCCCAGAAGCCCACAGGCGCGCCGTCGCGATACAGGCGGACGCCCAGGCCGGTGGTGATCTTCGACAGGGGCTGGCCGATCTCGTCCGCCGCGGCAGGGCGCTCCACCAGCCGCACCCGGCCGGACATGCTGGCGAGATCGGAGATGTAATCGTGGACGCTGGGGCCGTCGGTGGAGCTGGCCATGAGCAGGCCGGAGAAGCTGACCGGGTTGATCACCGTGGTCGCCCCCGCCTGCCGCGCGAGCAATTCGTTGTCGGCGTTGCGGACGATCACCGTCACCTTCAGCTCGGGCGCGAGATGGCGGGCGGTGAGGGTGACGAGGATCGAGGTATCGTCGCTGCCGGCCGAGACGATCAGGGCGCGGGCACGATCGACCTTGACCGCACTGAGTGTCGTATCGCGAGTCGCGTCGGCTTGCAGAACGGCACAGCCCAGCTCCTCGGCCTGTTCCAGATTGCCGCCATTCCGGTCGATCACGACGATGCAGCCTGGCTTCGTGCCGCGCGCGATCAGCTCGCGCACGGCCTGGCTGCCGCTCACGCCGAAGCCGACGACGACGATGTGGTTGTGGAGGTCGTTCTGCAGCCGCCGCATGATCCATTTGCTCCAGACGCGCTTGATGACAAAGGTGTAGGCCGTGCCGGCCAGGATGAGGATGAAGAAGATGCGGATCGGCGTGACGATCAGGGCATCGAACAGACGCGCCTGATCGGTGACCGGGACGACATCGCCATAGCCGGTCGTCGTCGCGCTGATCATCGTGAAATAGATGATGTCGCTGAAGCTGACATGGCCGTCGAGATTGTCGCGCAGGCTCTCGCGCTCGATCCAGTGGAAGCCGACGATGAAGGCCAGCAGGGCGATCATCAGCAGGACGCGGATGGCGAACTGCGTCCATGGCCCCAGCGAGGATTGCCGCCGCAGCAGCAAATGGCCGATGTCGCGGCCGCGCCGTTTCATTCGTAGAGCGACCCCAGCGGCCCCAGCGAGGATTCGTGGGTGAGATCCAGGTGCAGCGGCGTCACGGAAACATAGCCGTCGGCGATCGCCTCCAGATCGGTCCGGTGGCCCGGCGTATGTTCGATCGCGGCCAGGCCGAACCAGTAATAGGAGTAGCCGCGCGGATCGGTGCGCTTGACCACCTGCGAGCGGCCATAATTGTGGAAGCCCTGCCGCACGACGCGGATGCCCTGGACATCTTCCGGCGCGCGGGGCGGGAAATTGATGTTGATCAGCGTGCGGTGATCCATGGGGCGGCCGATCAACGGGGCGAGAGTCCGCGCGGCCCATTCGCTGGCGGCCGAGAAAGGCGCGGCGTCGGCCAGGCCCTCGCGGCTGTGCGCCTGGCTGAGGGCGATCGAGGGAATACCGGCCAGCGCGCCCTCCATCGCGGCCGAGACGGTGCCGGAATAGGTGCAATCCTCGGCCAGGTTGGCGCCGCGATTGACGCCGGAGAGGATCAGGTCTGGCAGCCGATCCGGGATCACCTGCTGGATCGCCATCATCACCGAATCGGTCGGCGTGCCGGTGACGCAGAAGCGCCGCTCGCCCAGTTTGCGGAGGCGCACCGGTTGGGTCAGCGTGAGGCTGTGGCCCGCACCGGACTGCTCCTCGGCCGGGGCGACGATCCAGATATCGTCGGAAAATTGCCGGGCGACCTGTTCGAGGATCGCGAGGCCGGGCGCGTGGACGCCGTCGTCATTGGTCAGGAGGATGCGCATCGCGCCCGGCCATGCGCCTGCCGTCGGCGGCGCGCAAGACGAACCCGTGCTGGATGAACCTGCGCCGCTCGGGCGCGTTCACTTCGCATATCCAAATCATCAGGAGTCGAACGAGATGGACATTCCCCATGGCGCGCACGTGCTGGTCGCCGACGGCCGGAAACTGCTGTTCTTCCGCAACGAGGGAGATGCCGCGCATCCGCAGCTCGAGGTGGAAGTGCGGCGCGAGGAGGATAATCCCAAGGATGGCGAGCAATCCACCGACCGGCCGGGACGCGCCTTCACCGCCGCCGGCCGGCCGCCGAGCCAGGGTGGCTCACGGCCCGGCGCCAACAATCGCAGTGCCTATTCGGAAACGGATTTCCACCAGCTGCAAGAGGATCGGTTCGCGGCCGAAGCGGCGGAAATGCTGCGCAAGAAGGCGCTGGGCCAGGAATATGAGACTTTGATCGTGGTGGCGCCGCCGCAGACACTGGGCGAGCTGCGCAAACATTATCACAAGGAAGTGGAGGCGCGGCTGGCGGGGGAGGTCGCCAAGGATCTGACCAATATGCCGGTGCCCGAGATCGAAAAGGCTTTGCAGGCCGCCTAACGAAATGGGCCGCCCCGCTCTGCGCGGGACGGCCCATTTTCAGTCGATCGGCAATCAGGCTTGGGCGGTCGCTTCCGCGGGAGCCTTCTTCGCGAGCCGGCGACGGGCGACCAAAGCCGCGGCGGCCGCGCCGAACAGGATGATCATCGGCGGCGCGGGAACCGGCGTGCCGCCATTCGATCCGCCGCTGGAGCTGGGCGGATGCGGACCCGGACCCTTGCTGCTCGAACCGCTCGAGGTTGAGCTGCTGGTGCTGCTCGAAGTCGAGGACGACGTGCTGCTGGAGGTCGACGAACTGGTCGACGAGGACGAACTGGTCGACGAGCTGGTCGAAACATCGCCGCTCGACGAGCTGGTCGAGGAGACTTCGCCCGACGAGGTCGAGGTCGAACTGCCGCCCGTCGAGCTGGTCGAGGAAACCTCACCCGACGACGTCGATGTGGAGCTGCCACCGGTTGAAGTGGAGCTGCCACCGGTCGAGGTGGAACTGCCGCCCGTCGAGGTGGAGGTCGAGCTGCCGCCCGAGCCGCCGCTCGAGGTCGAGGTCGAGCCGCCGGTCGAGGTGGACGAGATGATGATGTTGCCGCCCGAGCCGCCGCTCGAACCGCTGGAGCCGAAGAAGCCGCCGGCGAAGAAGCCGCCGCCGAAGCCGCCGCCACCGCCGAAACCGCCGCCGCTGGTCGTGCTGCCACCGGCCAGCATGACCGGGATCAGCTGGCCGCCGCCGCCGCCGCCCATCGCATAGCCGCCGCCCATCGGCGGCATCGGCGCGGGGCCGTAGGGGATCGGGCCGGGCGCGGCCTGGGCGTAGGTGCGGGTCGTCACCGTCGCGGGCGCGGCGCAGGCCGTGCGGCGGATCGTCCGGCGCACGACGCGGCGCTGGCCGGTTGCTGCCGCGGTACGAACCTGCTGTCCCTTGGTGCTGTGCACGACCGCGGGCCGCTCGGGCGGATTCTCGCGGACATGGACCGCGCCGCCGCCAATGATGGCGCCACCGCACGTGCAGGCGCACAATTTCGCCATCGCCATACGAACAGACATACCCGACCTCTTTCTCCCGCCGCCTTCGGCTAAGGTTGGGGAATGACCTGCTGGTCTTCCCGCCCGCCGCGGCTGTAGCGATGGAGATGCAAACAGTTGGTTTAAGCGCAAGCGCGTTAACCCTGTTCTACCCCTCAGGAGGGGGTTCGGGCGCCGCTTCGTCCCATTCCCGGACGGTTGCCCGGGCAAGCGGTAAGGATTGGCCCGGGCGGCCGGGCGGCCCCGAACGGACAATGGGCGTTTGCCGGGCAAGTGATTCGCGGGGCGATGGCCACAACAGTGCAGCCGTTCCGCAACAGTTCATTTTAGATCGCTATTAGAGTGACTTGTTGAGCCTTGCGCACACGCGTATAGGCGCGGCCGGGCGGGAGGTAATGATGCAGATGAATTGCACGGATTTCCGTCCCTGGTTCGGACAGCCGGTACAGCCCGGCCGACGAGGAGTGGAGGGGTATGGCGACCGCACATAGTGACGTGCTGTTGGGCGAGTTCGGCGAGTATCGCCCGAGCGCCAACGAAGAGTTTATGAACCCCGAGCAGCTCGCCTATTTCAGGCAGAAACTGCTCGGCTGGAAAGACGGGATTTTGCGCGAGGCCGCGGAGACGATGGCCGAGCTCAAGGCCGGGCCGATCCAGGAAGCGGACCTGACCGACCGCGCATCGAGCGAGACGGATTGGGGCATCCACCTCAGAACCCGCGACCGCCAGCGCAAGCTGATCGCCAAGATCGATTCGGCGATGCGCCGGATCGAGACGGGCGAATATGGCTTTTGCGAAGTCAGCGGCGAGCCGATCTCGCTAGCGCGGCTGGAAGCCCGGCCGATCGCGACGATGACGGTCGAGGCGCAGGAGCGGCACGAGCGCAACGAGCGCGTCTCGCGCGACGATTAGGGTTTAAGCGAAAAGGGCGGCCGGGGGGCCGCCCTTTTTGTTGGACCAGTCGGTGTTAGTGACCGACGATTTCGTCCTTCAGCCGGAGCTTCTCTTTCTTGAGGCGGGCGAGGGTGGTCGCGTCGGGGAAGGGGCGGAGATTTTCTTCGCTGATGCGCGCGTCGAGATTGGCGTGCTTGCTGGTCAGTGCATCCATATGCGCATTCTGCATTCCCGTCTCCTCATGAGTGAAGGCCATTGGGACCTCCGAAGCTAGACTCCCGAACGCGCTCCTGTCTCCCCCGATCCGACCAACGTGCAAATTTGCGCGCCAGACCGTTTGGGAGCATGATATGCTTGGCCTGCGAGCCGGGGGATAGAGACGCGTGGAAGCAGCCAATCAGGACAGTGACGCGGCACGACTCGCGATCCTCAGGATCGAGCATCGCGATCTCGATACGGCGATCGAGGCGCTGCGCGCGTCGGTCGTGGCGGACCAGCTGCAGATCGCGCGGCTGAAAAAGCGCAAGCTGCGGCTGAAGGACGAAATCGCGCAGCTGGAAGACCTGGCGGTGCCGGACATCATCGCGTGAACGGGCGCGGCCTTTCCCAATATTGGTCAGTAAGGCTGCGCCTTAACCCTATTCAATGCTTCGGCGCGGCCGGCCGCTGTGGCAGTTTCGCGCGATGAGCGACGAAACGCGCCGCGCGATGCTGACGCCCAAGCTGGTCGATTCGCTTTATGTCGAGGCGATGGTGCTGGCCGACGAGGCGCGCTCCTATTTCGATGTCGAGGCGGAGGAGGACCGCGCGGCGATGGACCCGGCGATCCGGGTGCATTTCGCCTGCGAGTCGCTGCGCGTGACGACGCGGCTGATGCACGTCATCGCCTGGCTGCTGACCCAGCGTGCCGTCGCCAGCGGCGAGCTCAGCAAGGCGCAATCGCTGGAGCCGGACCGCCGGCTGGGCGATGCGCCTGAAGGCGACCCGCGGCTGGTGCGGGAATTCCCCGATGCGGCGCGTGCCTTGATCGCGGCGAGCCAGGAATTGTACGGCCGCGTGCGGCGTCTGGACCGGTTGAGCAGCGTGCCGCCGAACACGTTCAGCCCGGCGCGCAGCCTGATGAGCCGCCTCGAACGGGCGTTTTAGCCACCCATCCAAGCTTTGTGTGAAGGGCCGCTTTGGCTAAGGGGAAGCATGGCCTTCGCCTTCACTTATGGTCCGCGCGTGCTGTTCGGGGCGGGCAGCACATCGCAACTCGGGGCGCAGCTTCCGGCCGGGCGCTGCCTGTTCGTGACCGATGGGCAGGTGCGGGCGCTCGGGCTGGCGGATGCGGCGCTCGCCTCGCTCGACGCAGCCGGGATCGAGGCGGTCATTTTCGATGCGGTGGAGCAGGATCCTTCACTGGCGACGCTGAATGCGGCGCTGGCGGCGGGGCAGGGCTGCACCAGCGTCGTGGGGGTCGGCGGCGGCAGTCCGATGGATGTCGCCAAGCTGGCCGCTTACCTGCTCGGCACCGGCGAGGAGATCGACACGCTCTGGGGCGTCGGCAAGGCGACGGGGCGGCGGCTGCCGCTGGCGCAGGTGCCGACCACGGCGGGTACAGGCTCCGAGGCGACCGGCGTGTCGGTGATCACCGTCGGCGGCAGCGAGAAGAAGGCGGTGAACAGCCCGCCCTTGCTCGCGGACCTGGCCATTCTCGATCCGGAACTGACGCTGACAATGCCCGCGGGCGTCACCGCGGCGACCGGCATCGACGCGATGGTGCATGCGATCGAGGCCTATACTTCGGCGCGGCTGAAGAATCCGATGTCTGACCTGCTGGCGCGCGAGGCCCTGGTGCTGCTCGCCGGCAATCTGCTCGACGCGATTGCGCGGCCGGACGATCGCGAGGCGCGCGGGGCGATGCTGCTCGGGGCGCATCTGGCGGGGGTCGCCTTCGCCAATGCGCCTGTGGCGGGCGTGCATGCGCTGGCCTATCCGCTTGGCGGGCACTTTCACGTGCCGCACGGGGCGGCGAATGCGTTGATGCTGACCCATGTGCTGCGCCACAATCTGCACGCCGCGATGCCGCTTTATGCCGAGCTTGGACCGTTGCTCGATCCGTCGCTGGAAGGGCAGGGGCAGCAGGGGCGGGCGCAGGGCTTTATCGAGGCGATGGCGCGGCTGTCGGCGGCGTCCGGCGTGCCGCAGCGTCTGTCGGAACTCGGCATCGGGACCGAGCATCTCGATCTGCTCGCGGCCGAGGCGATGAAACAGGAGCGATTGCTGGTGAACAATCCCTGCCCGATCACGCAGGACGATGCGCGGCGCCTCTATGAGGCCGCGCTATGAGCAAGGCTCCGTTGAAAGGCCGCGACGCCTATAAGGTCTGGCGCGAGGTGGCGACGCGCTGGGCGGACAATGACGCCTACGGGCACGTCAACAATGTCGTCTATTACAGCTTCTTCGACACGGCCGTGAACCAGTGGCTGATCGAGCAGGGCCTGCTCGACATCGCCAAGGGCGACCCGATCGGCCTCGTGGTCGAAACGGGCTGCCGCTACGCGCGCTCGCTTACCTATCCGCAAGCCGTTGAGATCGGGCTGGCGGTGGAAGAACTCGGGCGGTCGAGCGTCCGCTACCGGATCGGCATTTTCGGCAAGGGCCAGGCGGAAGCCGCGGCCGAGGGGCATTTCACCCACGTCTATGTCGGCCGGGCGTCGCGGCGGCCGGTGGAGCTGCCCGCAGCCTGGCGCAAGATGTTCGAGACGATCCTGATGCCCGGCGAGCCCGCGCTGCCGCTGGAGAAAGAGGAGAAGCAGGATGAGCGACCGGATGGACGGCGGCTGCGCGTGCGGCCGCATTCGGTTCTCGGCACGGATTGACAGCGACGAGGCCTATCTGTGCCATTGCCGGATGTGCCAGCGCGCGACCGGCAGCCTGTCGATCGCCTTCAAGAATGTGAAACAGGCGGACGTGGACTGGGGCCACGCGCCGGACTGGTATGAAAGCTCGCCCATCGCGCGGCGGCCTTATTGCCGGGAGTGCGGCACCTCGCTCGGCTTCATGTTCCGCGAGGGCAGCGCGAACATGGATCTCACTGTCGCCGCCTTCGACGATCCGTCGCGCTTCAAGCCCGAATCCCATTTCGGCGCGGAGAGCATGCACCGCGCCTGGCTGAACACCGAAGGCCTGAAGGAGCAGCGCTCCGACGAATATCAGGCTTTGGTCGACAAATGGGTCGCGGCGACGGGGGCGATGCCGGATTGATCCGGGCCGTTCGGCATCCAGCAGCCGCTCACCCTGAGCTTGTCGAAGGGCTGTTCTTCTTCTTGGGTCTGAAAGAAAGGGCAGGGCTTCGACAAGCTCAGCCTGAGCGGGGCGGGGGTTGTTGCAGCGCGAGGATGCCGGCGATCGTCTCGTCGAGCGACTCCGATACCAGATAGCGCGGCTGGAAGGCGTCGCTTTTGTAGCCCGTTGCCATGGCCCGCTCGACCGAGAAGGGAAGACGCTCCACTCCATCGCTTTCGAGAGCGAAACGCGCCTCGCCGAAGCTGGAGGCCAGGCCGGCGCCGAGGATCTTCAGCGCGCCATGCTCGCGCGCCAGGCCGAATTCGACGCTGTGCCAGTAGAGGCGGGCGATCCGCTCGCCGTCGCCGCGCGCGATGGCGGCGAGGCCGAGGCGGCCGATCTGCCGGGTCATTTCCGCGAAGCCATGATTGGCGAGCATGGGGATATGGCCGAACAGATCGTGGAAGCAGTCCGGCTCCTCCAGATAATCCAGTTCGGCGCGCTTGCGGATGAAATTGCCGATCGGGAAAATGCGCGCGCCCAGCATCGCGAAGAAGGCGGCGTCGTGAACGAGGCCGCGCACCGCGACGGTCCGCCAGCCGGTGCGCGGCTCGAGGACGGCATTGAGTTCGTCGAGGTTCGGCACGCCGGGTCGGGACAGGTTCAGCAGGTCCAGCCCGTCGAGGAAAGGCGTCACCACGCGGGTGCCGAGTAGCTCAACTTGGCGGGCAAAGAGCAGGTCCCAGACCTCATGGTCTTCGGCGGTGAAGCGGCCCCATTGTTGGTCGACGATATGGCTGCGCCAGTCGGAGGCGGTGGTAGCGGTCGTGAAATCCTGGAACATCTGAAGAGCCTTTGCGGGAAACAAGAAAAAGCCCGCCGAGCGGATGCTGGGCGGGCGCGGGAGGCCGGGGAACTGAACGAATAGGTTCAGCCCGTTCGGGACTCCCGGCGGCGATAATAATAAAGGCCCGTGGCGGCCGGAGCGGCGCGGAGGCGGGCAGAGAGAGCGACCAGAGTCGTCATGGCGCCCATATATGGCACGCCGCAGATGAATGTCCATTGACCGGCGCGGCGTGCGGACCAAATGGTTGCGGCATGACCGAACCCGCCTACAGCTCGCATTCTTTCACTGCGCCCGACGGCGTGCAACTCGCCTGGCATGAAATGGGGGAGCCGGACGCGCGGCCCTTGCTGCTGATCCACGGCCTGTTCTCCAACGCCTTCACCAACTGGATCCGCTATGGCCATGCGGCGAAGATTGTCGCGACGGGCCGGCGGGTGATCATGCCGGATTTGCGCGCGCACGGGGAAAGCGGGAAGCCGCATGATGCGGCGAACTATCCGCCCGATATCCTGGTCGACGACATGTTCGCGCTGATCGGGGAATTGGGGCTGAGCGATTACGATCTGGGCGGCTATTCGCTGGGTGCGCGTACCTCGGTGCGGCTGGTGGCGCGCGGCGCGAAGCCGGGACGGCTGGCGATCTGCGGGGCGGGGCTGCAGGGGCTGCTCGGGCTGGAAGGGCGGGCCGGGCATTTCCGCAACATCCTGACCAATCTCGGCACGCATGAGCGGGGTTCGCCGGAATGGATGGCGGAGGCCTTCCTGAAGACGACGAAGGGCGATCCGCAGGCCTTGCTGCTGCTGCTCGACAGCTTCGTGAACATTGGCGAGGCGGAACTGGACGCGATCGACATGCCCACGCTCGTGCTGACCGGCGACGAGGATTTCGACAATGGCTCGGCGGCGGACCTCGCCGCGCGGCTGCCGACCTCGCGCTATGTCGCGATTCCGGGCGGGCATATGAGCGCGGTGGTGAAGCCGGAACTGGGCCAGGCGCTGGCTGACTTCTTCGGGAAATAGAAAGAAAGTGCCACCCCCAGCCCCTCCAGCAAGGGCTGGAGGGGAGTCGAGCTGTGGCTCCCCTCCACGATTTCGTGGAGGGGCTGGGGGTGGCCCTTCTTCCCGCTTGACCCTGTCCCGCCCCAGCGCGAGGAAAGCGCGGGGGCTGGTAACGAAAACAGGTCGAGGATGCGTCACATGAAAGCTCAGGTCTCCCTTCTCGCTCTCACCGTCTCGGCGCTCGCGCTGGCCGGGTGCGCCACGGCTTCGGCGGGCGACCGCGCGGATACGACCACGCCGGTTGCGGCCGAAGCGGGTCCCGATCAGGCCGCGTCGACCACGCCCGTCGCGCCGACCGCGGCTGAGGCCGACGCTTTCATCGCCCAGGTTGAGCGCGAGGCGCGGGAGTTCGCGACGATCAGCGCCCGCGCGCAATGGGTGAACGCGACCTACATCACGCAGGATACTGACGCGCTCGCCGCCTATTTCGGGACGATCGGCACTGAACGGGGTGTGCGCTATGCCAATGAGGCGGCGCGCTTCCAGGATGTGCCCGGCCTGTCTTACGACACGCAGCGCAAGCTCAACATCCTGCGCTCTTCTCTCACGCTGCCCGCGCCGAGCCGCGAGGGCGCCGCCGCCGAGTTGAATAATCTGTCCACCGAATTGCAGTCCCAATATGGCCGCGGCCGGGGGACGATGAACGGCGAGACGCTGACCGGCAACGAGATCGAGGCGCGGATGGGCACGGTCCGCAACCCGGCGCAGCTGCAGGAAATGTGGACGAGCTGGAACGACAATGTCGGCAGCCCGATGCGGGCGGGCTATCAGCGGCTGACCGCCATCGCCAATGAAGGTGCCGACGAGCTTGGCTTCGACGATGTCGGCGCGATGTGGCGCTCGCGCTACGATATGACGCCGGCGGAGTTCGAGGCGACCACCGAGCGGCTCTGGAACGAGGTGAAGCCGCTCTACGAGGCTTTGCATTGCTACACGCGCGCGGGCCTGAACCGGCAATATGGCGATGCGGTGCAGCCCGCCACCGGCCCGATCCGCGCCGATCTGCTCGGCAATTTGTGGGCGCAGGAATGGGGCAATATTTACGACGTGGTCGCGCCGCGCGGCGGCGGGCGGGAAGCCTATGACCTGACGCAATTGCTGACCCGCGCGAATTACACGCCGGAGCGGATCGTGCGGCAGGGCGAGGGCTTCTTCTCGTCGCTTGGCTTCGCGCCCTTGCCGCAGACCTTCTGGGAACGGTCGATGATCACCCAGCCGCGCGACCGCGAGGTGCAATGCCACGCCAGCGCCTGGGACGTCGACAATGTCGAGGATCTGCGCATCAAGATGTGCACGCGGGTGAATGGCGACGATTTCGTCACCGTCCATCACGAGCTGGGCCATAATTATTATCAGCGCGCCTACAACCAGCAGAGCTTCCTCTATCTCGACAGCGCCAATGACGGCTTTCACGAGGCGATCGGCGATATGATCGCCTTGTCGGTGACGCCGGAATATCTGGTGCAGGTCGGGCTGCTGCAGCAGAACCAGCTGCCGACCGCGGACCAGGACCGCCGCCTGCTGCTGCGCCAGGCGCTCGACAAGATCGCCTTCCTGCCCTTCGGCCTGCTGGTCGATCGCTATCGCTGGGGCATCTTCTCCGGCCGGATCGCGCCCGACCGCTATCAGGCGGCGTGGGACGAAATGCGGCTGCAATATCAGGGCATCCGCCCGCCCGTGGCGCGCACCGAGCGGAATTTCGACGCGGGCGCGAAATATCACGTGCCGGCGAGCGTCTCCTACACCCGCTATTTCCTCGCCCGCATCCTGCAATTCCAATTCTACAAGGCGGCGTGCGACCAGGCGGGCTGGACCGGCCCGCTGCACCGCTGCTCCTTCTACGGCAACCGCCAGGTCGGCGAGCGGCTGAACGCGATGCTGGCGATGGGCGCCTCGCGGCCCTGGCCGGAAGCGCTGGAAGCGTTCACCGGTAGCCGCGAGATGAGTGCGCAACCGATGGTGGAATATTTCCGGCCGCTGCTGGGCTGGCTCGAAGAGCAGAACAGGGGGCGGCAATGCGGCTGGTGAGTCAGGCGGTCATCGCGATCGCGCTTTTTGCCGGGAGCGCCGCGTCGGCGCAGGGCTGGTCCGGATCGGCGGCTTTGACCGCCCAGCCGGGTGTCTCCGCGCCGGCCGCAACCCAGCAGCTGGCGCCGAACGAGGTCCTGTTGGAATTGTCCGCCATTGGCGTCGGCCAGGCGCGGCCGGATACGGCCAGAATAGCAGTCAACTTCCGCGCTGAGGGCAGCACGCAAGCGGCGGCCCAGACGGCTCGGGACGCGGTCGAGCAGCGCATTCGCGAGGCGGCGCGTGTCGCTGGCGTCGCGACCGAGGATATTCGCCAAGACCCGATAACCAGGAACCTCGAAATCTTCGACATCGAAGAGCCGCCACCGCCCGAGGAAGAACCCGCTGCCCCGGGGGCGCCGCTTTCCGGTCAAGAGCGCCCAAGCAGTGTCGGCAACCTTCAGATCATTGTGCGGCAGACCGATCGGCTTGACGCGCTCCAGGCTGCCATCCGTCAGGCCGGTGGTGTCGTCGTTGGCCGCCCGACCATGACCGTTTCCGACGACAGCGTCGCCCGGCGGGCGGCGCGAGCGGAGGCGCTGGCGAAGGTACGCGCTGACGCGGAAGGCTATGCCGCCGCGATGAGCATGCGCGTCGCGCGTATCGTCCGTGTTACGGAGCGCGGCGGTTTCGACTTCATGGCGATGATTTTCGGGGCGATGACCGGCGGCGGCGAATCGGCGATGCTGCGCGAACGGTTCGAACCTGCCAACGGCCAGGTGCCGGTGCCGGTGTTTGTCGGGGTGGATTTTGTTCTGGTCCCGCGCTGAGCGGACGCCGGGACGAAAGCAGGAAAGCACCACCCCCGGCCCTTCCACGAAGGCGTGGAGGGGAGTCCAGCACGCGAACCTGACTCCCCTCCAGCTTTTGCTGGAGGGGCTGGGGGTGGCTCCTCTTTCCTACAGCTGACCCAGCATATGCTCGGCGCCCGACACGCCGTAGCCGCCGGGTTCCTCGACGTTCAGCGCCTTGACCACGCCGTCGTCGACGATTGCCGACCAGCGCTGCCCGCGAATGCCCATGCCGAACTTGCTGAAATCGGCGTCGAGGCCGAGCGCCTTGGCGAAATCGGCGCTGCCGTCGGCGAGCATGGTGATGTCGTCGCCGACTTCCGAAGCCTTCGCCCAGGCAGTCATAACGAAGGCGTCGTTGACGGCGGTGCAGGCGATTTCGTCGATCCCCTTGGCCTTCAGCTCCTCCGCTTTCTCGACGAAGCTCGGCAAATGGCGGGCGGAGCAGGTGGGGGTGAAGGCGCCGGGAACGGAGAAAAGCGCGATCTTGCGGCCGCGGAAAAATTCGGCGCTGTCGACCTGGCTCGGGCCTTCGGCGGTCACCTTGGTGAGTGTCTGACTGGGAATGCTGTCGCCTACGCTGATCGCCATAATGTCGCTCCTTGGTCGCGCGGCGCCGGTGCGGCGCCGGTGGTGAAGATCATCCGAACGGATGCCGGCGGATATAGAGTCGCAGGGCCGGGCCTGCCAGTGCGGGCACGACCCGGAATGCCGCCATCGCCAGCCGCCACTTGCGCGACCTTCGGGGCAGGTCGCTGTCGCGGATCATGGCGAGACCCTCGCGGGTCCGTCCGGCGGCGATCGCCTCCAGTCCCTCCTCGATATTGAGGGCATTGTCGCAGCGGGCCAGCATTGCGCGGGCCGCCTCCTGCTCCGGGCGTCCGGCCAGGGCCGCCACGGTCTTGGTATACATTTGCCGGTCGGCGCGGGCGAGGAGGAGGGTGTCGGCGGAAAGCGATCCCGCCCGCCGGCGATATTCCACCAGGGGCAGGGGGACGAGGGCGGCCTGCCAGCCCGCTGCGAGAATGCGGATCCACAGGTCGAGATCCTCGGCCGCGCGCAGTTGCGGGTCGTAGCCGCCGACTTGTGCCAGCGCCTCGCGGCGGACCAGACAGCTGCCGAACACATAGACCTCGCGGCGGATGACCCGTTCCAGCATGATCTCGCCCTGCTGCGGGTGGCTTTCGGAAAAGATCCGCCCCTCGAATTCAGGGATGCCGAACATGCGCGCGTCGCAGGTGACGAAGCCGATTTCCGGGGCCGCTTCGGCGGCGGCGAGCATGCGCTCCAGATAATCGGGCCTGTAGCGGTCATCGCCGTCGAGCATCGACACGAACGGCGTCTGTGCAGTCGCGATGCCACGGTTCCGCGCCGTCGAAGCGCCTGCATTGTCGGTGACGAGCAAGCGGATCCGCGGGTCGTCGCTGAAAGGTGCCACGGCGCCCGCCACCGCCGCGGCATCGCCATCGTCGACCACGATCGCCTGCCAATGTTCCATCGTCTGCCCCTGCAGCGAGGCGAGCGCTTCGCCGAGATGTTCGGCGACGCCCCAGGCGGGGACGATCACGGTGACGCGCGGCGCTTCGGGGTATTGCGGGATCATCTCTTCCCTGTCGAGAGCATCATGGTCGGGCATCGGGAAGGTGCGATTAGCATCCCGGCGGCACCTTCTGTATAGGCCCCGCGTGGAAGAAAAATCGTTCGTCACCGGGCAGTTCCTGCTCGCCATGCCGGGGATCGGCGACGCGCGCTTCGAGCGATCGGTGATCGCGATGTGCATGCATGATCAGGACGGCGCGCTCGGCATCGGGCTTGGCCGGATCGTGCCGCGGCTCGGCTTTCACGATCTGCTGGAGCAATGCGACATCGAACCGGGCGTGGCGCCGAATGCGCCGGTCCATCTGGGCGGGCCGGTCGATCCGTCGCGCGGCTTCATTCTCCACTCGCTCGACTGGAGCGGGCAGGAGAGTGTCGACGTGGCCGGCCGCTGGGCGATGAGTCCGACCATCGACATCCTGAAGGCGATCGCGGCGGGCAGGGGACCAAGCCGCTGGGTCGCGGCGCTCGGCTATGCCGGCTGGAGCGCCGGGCAACTGGACGGCGAATTGAGCCGGCATGGCTGGTTCGTCACCGAAGGCGACGAGGCCCTCTTGTTCGACCTGGACGCCGAGCATCGCTGGGCGAGCGCCTATCAGGGCGCGGGGATCGATCCGCGGCTGCTGACGGCGGATTACGGCACCGCCTAGGCTTACATATAAAGATATCTTTATATTTGAAATCCAGTGCGCGGTCGGCTAAGCGCGCGCCGAGCACAGACCTCATCCATCGATAACCCACCTCAGGAGCAGCCCGTGGCGACTCAGCCCAAGCCCGCGTTCGACGATTATGTGATTGCCGACCTCTCCCTCGCCGATTTCGGCCGCAAGGAGATCGAGATTGCCGAGACCGAAATGCCGGGCCTGATGGCGCTGCGCGAGGAATTCGGCGCGGCCAAGCCGTTGAAGGGCGCGCGGATCACCGGCTCGCTGCACATGACGATCCAGACCGCGGTGCTGATCGAGACTTTGGCCGAGCTGGGCGCCGAGCTGCGCTGGGCGACCTGCAACATCTTCTCGACGCAGGACCATGCCGCCGCCGCGATCGCCGCGTCGGGCGTGCCGGTCTTCGCCGTGAAGGGCGAGACGCTCGAGGAATATTGGGATTATGTGATCCGCATCTTCGATTGGGGTCAGGACCAGACCTGCAACCTCATCCTCGACGATGGCGGCGACGCCACCATGTTCGCGCTCTGGGGCGCGCGCGTCGAGGCGGGCGAGACCCTGTTCACGCCGTCCAACGAGGAAGAGGAAATCTTCGTCGCGACCTTGAACCGCTTCCTGAAGGAGCGTCCGGGCTACCTCACCAAGACGGTCGCCGCGATCAAGGGCGTTTCGGAAGAGACGACCACCGGCGTCCACCGCCTCTATGAGCTGGCCAAGAAGGGCAAGCTGCCTTTCCCGGCGATCAACGTGAATGACAGCGTCACCAAGTCGAAGTTCGACAATCTCTACGGCTGCAAGGAGTCGCTGGTCGACGCCATCCGCCGCGCCACCGACGTCATGCTGGCCGGCAAGGTCGCCGTGGTCGCCGGCTTCGGCGACGTGGGCAAGGGCAGCGCCGCCTCGCTGCGCAACGGCGGCGCCCGCGTGCTGGTGACCGAAGTCGATCCGATCTGCGCGCTGCAGGCGGCGATGGAGGGCTATGAGGTCGTGACGATGGAGGACGCGGCCACGCGCGCCGACATTTTCGTCACCGCGACCGGCAATATGGACGTGCTGACGCTCGACCATATGCGGGCGATGAAGAATATGGCGATCGTCTGCAACATCGGCCACTTCGACAGCGAGATCCAGATCGCGGCGCTGAACAATATGAAGTGGACCGAGATCAAGCCGCAGGTCGACGAGGTCGAGTTCCCGGACGGCAAGAAGATCATCGTGCTGGCCAAGGGGCGGCTCGTCAATCTTGGCTGCGCGACCGGCCACCCCTCCTTCGTGATGAGCTCGTCCTTCACCAACCAGGTGCTGGCGCAGATCGAGCTTTGGACCAAGGCGGAGACTTACGGAAATGACGTCTACGTCCTGCCGAAGCATCTCGACGAGAAGGTCGCGGCCCTGCACCTCGACAAGCTCGGTGTGAAGCTGACCACGCTCAGCCAGCACCAGGCCGATTATATCGGCGTGCCGGTGACCGGTCCGTTCAAGCCGGAACATTACCGCTACTAAGCGCTCGTTCCCGAGAACGGCTATTTTGAAGGGGCCGCCGGATCATTCCGGCGGCCCCTTCTTGTGTTCGGTCATATCGGCCGCCGCGCCCCGGCCGGAGAGGGTGGCCGGCGCCGAACGCGTGCTCTCGCGGGCGATCTGCTGGCTGGCACCACCCGGGCCGGACGGCCGCGTCGGCTGCGGCGGATTCGGCTTGAGCGTCGGGATTCGTGGATTTCCCGCGCCGGGACGCCTGCCCGCCACAGAGTGTGACATGGATGTAACACTTCCCAGAAAGCTGTGGCGAATTGGCCGCTTGCCGTTCCCTTTCCCTGAATGGCGGTTAATGTAGCACGGTCAGTTTCCAAAAAAGCGGGGCTTTTCAATATGCGTCATCTGTCATTTGCTTCGACATCCGCGCTCTCGATCGCGCTGAGCCTGGCAATCGCCTCGCCTGCGGTCGCGCAGACGTCGGGCGGGCAGCCGGATCCGGCGGCCGAGGATCAGGAGGAAGAGCAGCTTCCCGTCGCCGAGGCGGCCCAGGGCGATGGCACCATGGTCGTCACCGGTTCGCGTATCCGGCGTCCGACCCTCGATTCGGGCGTTCCGATCACCTCGGTCGGCCCGGGCGACCTCACCAGCCGCGGCGAAGTTTCGCTCGGCGACGCGCTGAACGACCTGCCGTCGCTCCGCTCCACCTTCTCGCAGGCCAACTCGACGACCTCGATCGGTACCGCGGGCCTCAGCCTTCTCGATCTTCGCGGCCTCGGCACGACGCGCACCCTGGTGCTCGTCAACGGCCGCCGTCACGTTTCCGCCGTCCCGGGTTCGTTCCAGGTCGACGTCAACACCATCCCGGTCGACCTGCTCGAGCGCGTCGACGTCGTCACGGGCGGCAGCTCGGCCGTCTACGGCTCGGAAGCCATCGCCGGTGTCGTCAACTTCGTGCTGCGCCGCGACTTCGAGGGCATCCGCCTTCGCGGCCAGGGTGGCATCTCCACCTATGGCGATCGCGGCAACTATTTTGCCAGCATCATCGCCGGTAAGAACTTTTTCGACAATCGCCTGAATATCGCGATCCACGCGGAATATTCGCAGGCCGAGGAAGTGTTCTACAGCGACCGTGGCTATCTCGGCGCTCTCACGGGTCCGTCGGGCTGGATCACGACGCAGAGCACTGCGGCGCCGAACCGCAACTTCGACGGCATTCCGAACACCGCTTTCTATGACAATCAGGGCGGCACGCGTCCGGGCATCACTTTCGGCAACGTCTCGACCGGCGGTTACATCTCGCTCGGTTGTAATACGTCGACGGCGCGCCGGCAGCAGCTGACCTGCGCCGGCGGCACCGGTCCGACGGGCATCAATCTTTCGCGCAACTATGCCTTCCTGCCGGACGGTTCGCTGGCGCCCGACATTCCCTTTACCGACAACCGTGCCATCGGCGGCGGTGTCATTGGCGGCCTGAGCGCGACCGGTCTTGAGGACGCGATGCTCTTGCCGGGCAACGAGCGTATCGTCGGCAACCTGCTGATGAGCGGCGATTTCTCGCCGGCGTTCCAGCCGTTCCTCGAGGCGAAGTTTGTCCGCGTGATCGCGACCCAGCAGTCCACGCAGCCGACCTTCCTGTCCGCCACCCTCAGCCCGACGTTCAGCACGGCCAACCCGTTCCTGAGCGATCAGGCCCGGTCGCTGCTGCGTGAAATCGCCGGCACGAACGGCGACTTCAACTTCACGATGGTCCGCTTCAACAACGACATCGGTACCCGCGCCGAAACTCACGAGCGCGAAACCTATCGCGTCGTCGTCGGCACCCGTGGTGAGCTTTCGGCTTCGTCTCCGAACCTGCGCTACGAAGTGTCGGCAAACTGGGGTCGGACCACCAACTATTATGAGACCGGCGGCAACGTGAACGTTGCGAACTTCAACCGCGCCTCGAATGCGGTGCGCAACGGTGCCGGCCAGATCGTCTGCGCCGTCAACGCCGATGCCAATCCGGCGAACGACGATCCGGCGTGCCGTCCGATCAACCTGTTCGGCTTCGGTGCGGCTGCCCGCGACCAGGCGGCGCTCGATTATGTGATGCACACCTCGTTCCGTAACCAGGAAGCCGAGCAGGTGAACCTGATCGGCTTCATCTCCGGCGATTCGACGGGGATGTTCGAGCTGCCGGGCGGCCCGATCGGCTTCGCTCTGGGTGCCGAGTATCGGCGCGAGACCGCATCGTCGATTTACGATCCGTTCACCGCCAATGGCGGCACCTTCCTGAACTCGGCTCCGGACTTCGTTCCGCCGGCGCTGACCGTGCTGGAAGGTTTCGGCGAAATTCGTATCCCGATCCTGCGTGACATGCCCTTCTTCCACGAGCTGACGATCGAGGGCGCGGCGCGCTACTCGGATTACAGCACGGCGTCGGAAGGCACCTGGTCCTACAACGTGCAGGGCATCTGGGCGCCGATCAGCAGCCTGAAGTTCCGCGTGGCTTATGCTCGCGCGGCTCGCACCCCGACGTTGAGCGATCTGTTCCTGCCGGGTCTGCAGACGTTCGCGAATGGTCTCACGGATCCGTGCGATCAGCCGGGTGTCGGCACCAACGCAGGCAACAACATCACCGCCAACCCGGCCCGCGCGGCAAACTGCCTCGCAGCCGGCGTCCCGACCACGATCACCTATGTGGACTCGGGCGGAAACACGGTGACCCGTCCGTGGCATAACGTGCCCGGAACCGGTGTTGCCGGTGTGAACTCGGGTAACCCCGCGCTGCGGCCGGAAATCAGCAACAGCTTCACCGCTGGCTTTGTCTTCCAGCCGGAGTTCATCCCCGGTCTCTCCCTCACCGTCGATTATTACAACATCGAGGTGCAGGACGTTATCGCGGGTCTGAGCGGTCAGGGCATCATCAACCGTTGCTATGACGACCCCACGGGCATCAACAACGAGTTCTGCGCGGTCGTCTTCCGCCGGACCAGCGCGAACCCGCTGGAAAATGGCACTTTCTTCGGTCAGACTTCGCGTCGCCTTGACGGTCGGACCCAGGATGCCATCCCGGCGGCCGGCAATGGCATCAGCTTCATCAACGCGCCGTTCAACTTCGCGTTGCTGAAGCGTGAGGGCATCGACTTCGACCTGGCGTATCGTACCCGCCTCGGCGGCGATACGACTCTGACCCTGCGGGCGATCGCCACCTACGTGCTGAAGTCGGAGAATTACAGCTACCTGACGCAGCCGGATCGTTCTGACCGGTTCCACGGCACGCTGGGCGACCCGATCTGGGCCGCGAACTTCTCCGCGAACCTCGACGTGGGCGATGTCGATTTCCAGTACAGCGCCAACTTCATCGGCCGTCAGAGCCTGTTGGCTTGGGAAACCCAGTTCGAGCATCAGGGCCGTGGCCCGACGAACCCGGACGCGCGTCCGTTCAAATATTATCCGGACGTGGTTTATCACAATGTTCGGGTGAATTTCGACGCTACGGAAGAGTTCAGCTTCTACCTGGGTGTGGACAACGTGCTGAATCAGCGTCCGCCCTACGAACTGACCGGTCTGGAAGGCGGCAACCCGTTCAACCCGATGGGTCGTTACTTCTATGCCGGTGCGCGCTTCCGCTTCTAAGCGAAGCTAACGTTCCACCTTTTCGGGCCGCCCCTCGGGGCGGCCCTTTTTTTGTGGCAGGAACGCGTGCCGGGATGCGGCATCCGGCATGAGACATGTGAATGATGTCGAGCAGAGCCTCGGCCGATGATTCCGTGGACCGAAGGATGGCATCTTAGCCAAAGCAGGCCCGAGATGCGGCCAGTGCCCGCTCGTCACGGGCACGTCCAACTAGGTCCCGTCCCTCGTAGGCCATCGGGAAGCGGTCGGATTTGCGACTCTCGTCCCGATGGGTTTTGCCTGTCGGCTGTTGTGAGTTCGGTTGCGGGCTGCGGGATGCAGCTTTGGTGAGGCCTGTTCACCGGTCGACTGCCCAACCAGATTGGAGAAGCGTGGTTCCACCTGCTATTCCCATGCTCGCTTTAGGGCGGGTCTTTGCAAACCATACTGGTGTCTTTCTTCCTCGGCGCCCCTACAGTTCCGCAAAGAAGGTACGGGCCGGATCGCGAGCCTCGGAGCCGCAGCCCGCGCCCGCGGCCTTGGCCGAGCAGGCGATCCGCGCGCGACGTCTGCAGGCGACGGCAGGACCCACATTGTTTTGCGGCGTGCGGCCTTTTCCAACCGGGTGAACCTCTCGTAGAAGGGCGGGAATGCTCACGCTGTCCCCGATCACCTTCGTGGCGCTCGCCCTCTTCGCAGGCGGTTGGCTGGCGGTCGCATTGTGGGTGGCCTGGCGGGGGCGCAGGGCGTCCGGCCTCGTCGCGGGTGCGAAACGGGAAGCGGCGCGGCTGAACGCCCTGGTGGCCTGTGGGCCAGCAGTGCCGGTGGTGGTGCGGCGCGGTGGCGCGGTTGAGGGCGGGGAGCGCGCCGCGGCCATGCTGGGGCTTTCTGCCTTGCCCGACAGGATCGAGGAACTGGCGGACGGCGCCTTGTCCGCGGACGACCGCTTGCTGCTGCGCGAGCGAGTCCGTGCGGCATCGCGCACGGGAGAAAGCGGCATCCTGGTGCTGCGGCCGACAGGGTCGCGCGCAATCGTGCGGATCGAGGTCGCGCCGGCGCCGTCAGGGTTCGGCAGCGGCACCGTTTTGCTGTGGCTGATCGACGTCACGGCCGAGGAGTCGCGCGCGGCGACGGCGGCTGCGGATGCGGAGCGGCGCGCCGATGCCCTCGACGCGCTGACCCGGCTGATCGAGGCGGCGCCGTTCCCGATCTGGCACCGCGGCCCGGATCTGGCGCTGGCGATGGTGAACAGCGCCTATGTCGCGGCGGTCGAGGCGGAGAGCGGCGCGCAGGTGGTGAGCGATGGCGTCGAACTGATCGACGAAGCAGACGGCCGCAATGCGGTCGAGGAAGCGGCGGATGTCCGTACCGGCGGCGCAGCCAGTCACCGCACCTTGCCCGCGACGATCGCCGGGGAACGGCGCATGCTGCGGATCGTGGAACTGCCGGTCGGTTCACGCGGCGTGGCGGGCTTCGCGATCGATATCGAGGATGAGGAGCAGGCGCGCGCCGAACTGGCGCGGTTTCAGGCGGCACAGCGCGATATGCTGGACCGGCTGTCGGCGGGCGTGGCGCAGTTCGGGCGCGACAGGGGGCTGATCTTCTTCAACCAGCCGTTCGCGCACCTGTTCGGGCTGAGCGCGGACTTCCTGTCCGACCGGCCGGAATTCGACCGGGTGATCGACGCCATGCGCGAGGCGCGCAAGCTGCCCGAGCCGCGCGATTTCCCCAGTTGGAAGGCCGAGAAGCGGGAGTGGTTCCTGGCCGGCACGGAGGCGGTCGAGGAAGATTGGGAACTGCCCGACCGGCGGCATCTGCGCGTCCTCGCCCAGCCGTTGCCCGATGGCGGTTTGCTCGCGATCTTCGAGGATCGCACCCGCCAGATCATGCTGGAGTCAGACCGCGAGCGGATGGTGCAGGTGCAGAACACCACCTTCGACAGCCTTGCCGAGGGCATCGCCGTGTTCGCCTCCAATCGGCGGCTGAAATTGTGGAACGACCGTTTCCGTACCCTTTGGGGGCTGGAGGCGGAGGCGCTGGACGAGCGCCCGCTGGTGGAGACGCTGGCGACGGAAATGGCGCCGCGCGCGAAAACCAAGCGGCAGGGGATGATGGTGCGCGATCTGGTGCGCGGCGCGATCGTCAGCCGGCGGACGCGCGCCGGGCGCATCACGCTGGCCGACGGGCGTGAATTCCAGCTGATGGCCATCCCGATCGCGGGCGAGGACGTCCTGTTCACGACCTTGGACGTCACCGACAGCGCGCGGGTGGAAACGGCCCTGCGTGAACGCACTGCGGCGCTGGAGGAAGCCGACCGGATCAAGACGGCGTTTGTGTCCAACATCAGCTACGAATTGCGCACGCCGCTAACCTCCATCGCGGGTTTCGCCGAGATGATGGAGGGCGGCTATGCCGGTCCGCTGGAGGACAGCGCGAAGGAATATGTGGCGGCGATCCTGGCCAGTGTCGGGCGGCTGTCTGCTTTGATCGACGATGTGCTCGACCTGACGCAGAGCGACACGGGCGGGCTGCTGCTCGCCGAGGAAGAAGTGGATGTCGCCGAAATGGTGGATGACCTCCTCGGCCAGGCGCGCGGGCTGGCGGAGGAGAAAGGCGTGGTCTTCTCGTCCGTTGTCGATCCTTCGGCGGGGATCACGACCGGCGACCGGCAGCGGCTGGGCCAGGCGGTGATCAACATATTGCGCAATGCGGTGCAGGCGACCCCGGCGGGCGGTGCGGTGCGGCTGACCTGCGATGGCGACGACAATGAGGCGCGGATCGCGATCACGGATACGGGTCCGGGCATCGCCGAAGCCGACCAGATGAAGATTTTCGACCGGTTCCAGCGCACCGGCGACGGCCAGAGCGGGGACAATGGCGCGCGCGGTGCCGGGCTGGGCCTGCCGCTGGCGCGCCAGTTTATCGAAGCGCATGGCGGCACGATCATGCTGAAGAGCGCGCCGGGCGAGGGTGCGGCTTTCACCATCACCTTGCCGCGCACTGCCGTGCAGCGCGCCGCACGCCGCGCCGCGCGAGGCGCCGCGGCGGAAGCATGAGCGCAATCCATCTGCCGGACGCGGCCGCGACCGAGGCGTTCGGCCGAGCGCTCGCGCCTCTGCTTCGCCCCGGCGATATCATTGCCCTGTTCGGGACGCTGGGGGCTGGGAAGACCAGCTTGTGCCGGGGCGTCCTGCACGGTCTGGGTTTTGCCGGAGACGTGCCGAGTCCAAGCTTTCCCATCGTTATCACCTACGACCCGCCGGAGGTGCGGCTGCCGGTATGGCATGTCGATCTCTATCGCGTGGAAGATCCGGGCGAGCTTGAGGAGTTAGGGCTGGACGATGCGCTGGGCGCGGCCGCCCTGCTGATCGAATGGCCGGAGCGGCTGCCCTTTCTGTGGCCGGAAACGCTCCGCCTGTCGCTGGAAGCCGATCCGCCAAGCGGGCGTCGCTTGACAGCAACCCCGCCGCCCGCTTGGGAGCGGCGATGGCCACCGCCCCAGCTCACGACACGATGATTCCGCCCGCGGAAGCCCCCGCTTTCCTCGCCGCAAATGGCTGGGAAGGAGCGGAAATACGTCCGCTCGCGGGCGATGCGAGTTTTCGCCGCTATTTCCGCGTCCATCGCGGTGACGAGACGGCGGTGCTGATGGACGCCCCCCCGGACAAGGAGGATGTCGGCCCGTTCCTGACCGTTGCGGGCTATCTGCTTGCCCGCGGCTTCGAGGCGCCGCGGCCGTTGGCGGTCGATCGCGCGCACGGACTGCTGTTGCTCTCGGATTTCGGCGACGACCGGGTCGCGCCTTTGCTCCAGCGCGAGCCGGGGCGGGAGCAGGCGATCTACGAAGAGGCGGTCGATATCGCCGTCAGGCTCGTCAGCCAGCCCGCGCCGGAGGGGCTGGCGCCCTATGACGCCCCGACCCTGCGCCGCGAAGCCGATCTGTTCGTGCAATGGTATACGCCGGCGCTTGGCCTTTCGGTCGACGTCGAGGGCTGGCACCATGCATGGGATACGGTGCTGGCACCCGTGCTGACGGAGACGGTGCGGCGGCCGGTCATGGTGCTGCGCGACTATCACGCTGACAATCTTATGGTCTCGCCGGAGCTCGGCCAACTCGGCCTGCTCGATTTCCAGGATGCCCTGGCCGGTCATCGCGCCTACGATCTTGTCTCGCTGCTGCAGGATGCGCGGCGCGACGTGTCGGCGGTGCTGGAGGCCACGATGCTCGGCCGCTTTCTGAATGGCACCTCGATTGCCGATCATGTCGCTTTTCGGGCCCATTACGAAGTGCTGGGTGCGCAAAGAAACGCAAAGATTCTCGGCATTTTCACGCGGCTTTGGAAACGCGATGGCAAGCCGGCCTATCCAGCGATGCACCCGCGCATCTGGGGCTATGTGGAGCGCAATCTTGCGCATCCCGCGCTGGCCCCCGTGAAGGCCTGGTTCGATGCCAATGTGCCCGCCGAAGCGCGTGGCAATGCGGTGGCGCGGCTGGCGCGATGAGCCGTTTTTCCAAGCCGCTGGCGCTGCGGCCGAACCTGGCCGCGGACGTACCCTCGACCGCGATGGTGATGGCGGCAGGGCTGGGCAAGCGCATGCGCCCGCTGACCGCGAGCCGGCCCAAGCCTCTGGTCGAGGTGGCGGGCAAGCCGCTGATCGATCACGCGCTGGACAGGCTGGAAGCGGCCGGCGTGACCAAGGCCGTCGTGAACGTCCATTATCTGGCGGACGCGCTCGAGGCGCATCTCGAGAAGAGGGAAGGCGGGCTGCAGACCGCCATTTCCGACGAGCGGGACATGCTGCTGGAGACGGGCGGCGGCCTCGTCCGGGCGATGCCGCAGATCGACGCCGATCCGTTTCTCGCGGTCAATTCCGACAATCTGTGGGTCGAAGGCCCCGTGGACAGCCTGCATCTGCTCGCGTCCCACTGGGATGACGAGAAGATGGATGCACTGCTCCTCCTCGTGCCGCTCGCAAAGGCCTATTGCCACCTCGGCAAGGGCGACTTTCACATGGATGCACTCGGCCGCCTGCGCCGCCGCCGCCCGCACGGCGTCGCCCCCTTCGTCTATATCGGCATCCAGATGCTGTCGAAGCGGCTGTTCGAGGGCGAGCTGCCCGGCGGCGCCTTCTCCACGAACCTGCTGTGGAACCGCGCGATCGAGAAGGGACGGCTGTACGGCACCGTCCATCAGGGCCTGTGGTTTGACATCGGCCGCCCGGAATCGATCCGGCGCGCCGAGGAGATGCTGGCCAATCTGTAGCCAGGCGTTAGGCTGAGCGGATGAGTTCGCCGCGCCCGAACCTGTACACCATTCCGTCCCACCGGTCGTTCGCGGATGCGCTGGCGGCGGGGCTGTTGGCGCGGCACGGCCGCGATCCGGTGGCGCTGGCGCGGGGTATTGTCCTGCTGCCGAACCAGCGCGCCGCGCGGGCAGTGCGCGACGCGTTCGTGCGGGCGTCGGGTGGCGGGCTGCTGTTGCCGCGGCTGGTGCCGTTGGGCGACCCGGAGCTGGACGAGAAAATCGGCGGCATGCTCGATCCGCTCGATGGCGATCCGATCCCGCCCGCGATCGAGCCGATCGAGCGGCAGATGCGGCTCGCACGGCTGATCGCCCGCGAACGCGGCGTGGATGCCGCCGAGGCGATGCGGCTGGCGGCCGATCTTGGACGGACGCTCGACCAGTTGATCGTTGAGGATGTGCCGCCCTCCCGGCTGAGTGCGATTTCGTTCGAGACGGGTGACCTGGCCGAGCATTGGCAGACCTCGCTCGGCGCGCTCGACGCGATCCTCACGCAATGGCCGAAGGCGTTGGAGCGGCTCGGGCGGATCGATCTGGCGACCCGGCGCAATCTGCTGCTGGGGGCGCTGGAGCGGCGCTGGCGGGAGCGGCCGCCGATGGACTTCGTCTGCGCGGCCGGGATTACGACCTCGGCGCCGTCAGCGGCCAAACTGCTGCGACGGGTGGCGCGGCTGGAAGCCGGGAGCGTGGTGTTCCCCGCACTCGATCTGCTCATGCCGCAAGCCGAATGGGATATGCTCGGCCCGCACGAGGCGGAGGCTGGTTTGCGGGCGCCGCGAAATCTGGAGACGCACCCGCAATTCCACCTGAAATTGCTGCTCACCAAGATGGGCTATGTCCGCGACGATGTGGCGCGCTGGCGGTGGGGCGGTAGCCATGCGGCGACGGCGGCACGCGGACGGGCGATCGGCAATGCGATGGCCCCGGCGGAAGCCACGGCGCGGTGGAACGACCTCAAGCCATCTGACCGGCGCCTGACCGGGGTGCGGGCGCTGGAACTCGCCGATCCGGCGGAGGAAGCGCAGGCGATTGCCTTGGCGCTGCGCGAGGCGATGGAGGAGCCGGGCAAGACGGCGGCTCTGGTCACGCCGGACCGGGCGTTGGCGCGAAGGGTCACGGCGCATCTGGCGCGGTGGGGGATCGAGGCGGACGACAGCGCCGGGCGGCCTCTGTCGCAGACGCCGCCGGGGACGTTGCTGCTCGCAGTGGCGAATGCGGCAGCGGAACGGTTCGCGCCGGTGGCGCTGCTGACCCTGCTGGGCCATCCGCTGGTGCGGGCAGGGGAGGCGCGGCTCGACTGGCTGGACGGCTTTCGCCTCCTCGACCGGGCGTTGCGCGGTCCGCGGCCGGCGCCGGGTCTGAGCGGTGTCGCCGCGCATCTCGACGAAGGCGATTTTCGCGAGAAGCCGATCCGCGAGGCGGCGACTTTCTTCTGGGACGAGGCATCGGCTTTGCTCGCGCCGTTGGAGGCCGCGTTCGACACCGGCGGCGGGCCGTGGGAGGCGCGGGGCGGCAATGGACTCGCCCGGCTGATCGCGGTGGTGCGCGAAACGGCGAGCGCGCTTTGCGGTGAGGAATTGTGGCGCGGGCCTGCCGGGCGAGCGGCGGCGGAGCTTGTCGCGGCGCTGGAGGAAGCGGCGGAGCATGGGCCGGAGGAAGTGCGGGCCGAAGCATTGCCAGCCTTGCTCGAGCAGGCAATGGCCGCCGTCGCGGTGCGGCCGCCTTACGGCAAGCATCCGCGCCTGTTCATCTGGGGCCTGATCGAGGCGCGTTTGCAGCAGGCCGATCTGATGGTGCTCGGCGGGCTGAACGAGGGTGTGTGGCCGGCCTTGCCCGCGCCCGATCCGTGGCTGGCGCCGCGCATCAGGGCCGAACTGGGGTTGCCATCGCTGGAGCGGCGGATCGGGCTGGCGGCGCATGATTTCGCGTGCGGCCTGGGCGCGCCGCGCGTGTTGGTGACACGCTCGCGGCGCGATGCACGGGCGCCTGCGGTGGCGTCGCGCCTGTGGCTGCGGATCGAGGCGATGACCGGCGGGGTGACGCGCGCGCTGCCGCTGGCGAAATGGGCGCGGGCGATCGACCGGCCGCAGACCGAGGAGTTCGTGCAGATCGCCCGGCCCGCCCCATCGCCGCCGGTCGAGGAACGGCCGCGCAAATTGTCGGTGACCGAGGTGGACCGGCTGAAGGCTGATCCCTTTGCCTTCTACGCGCGCCGCGTACTTGGGCTGAATCAGCTCGATCCGGTCGATGCCGATCCCTCGGCGGCCTGGCGCGGCAGCGCGGTGCACAAGGTGCTCGAGGATTGGCTCAATGAGGATGGCTGCGACCCGGCGAAGTTGACGCCGCGTGTCGAGCGGCTGCTGGACGATCCCGGCGTTCACCCGATGCTCCGCGCCTTGTGGCAGCCGCGCCTGATCGAGGCGATCCGCTTCGTCGAGGAGAAGATGGCGGAAGGGCGTATCGAAGGACGGGTGCCGCTGATCGCCGAATTGCGCGGCGAGGCGAAGGTGGCCGGTGTGACGCTCGGCGGCACGGTGGATCGGCTGGACCGCTGCGCCGACGGTCGGGTGGCCATCGTCGATTACAAGACCGGCAAGGCGCCGAGCCGCAAGGCGGTTGACGAGGGCTTTTCGCTACAGCTCGGCCTGCTCGGCCTGATCGCGCGCGCGGACGGGTTCGAGAAGGCGAAGGGGGAGGCGGGCCGCTTCGAATATTGGTCGCTGGCCAAGGACAAGGGCAAGTTCGGCCATGTCGTGAAGGCCGATGAACGCAGTGACATGGCGCCGGACGAATTCGTCGAAACGGCTGCACGGCATTTCATCGCGGCTGTCGAATTGTGGCTGACCGGCAGCGAGCCGTTCACCGCCAAGTTGCATCCGCAATATGCGCCTTATGGCGAGTTCGACCAGCTCATGCGGCTGGACGAATGGTATGGGCGCTGAGGCCTAGATTCCGGGCGTGCCGCCGGTGCGGGGGTGGGTTGCGACCGGGCGCGTGCCGGGGCGCTGGCGCTGCTGAACGGCTGCGGGACGCGGCGCGGCGCGGGCCGGGGCCTGCACGACGGCGCGGGTGACGCGAGCAGGGCGGGCCGGACGCGCGGCGGCTGCGCGCCGGACGGCCTGACGTTGCGCGGGCCGGGCATGCTGGACGCGGGCCGGCCGAGCGGCACGGGCGCGGCGGACGGACGCGGTCTGGCGGCAGCGATCGTCGCCACGGCCACGACAGGCGCGATAGGCGCGCTGACCGGCGCGGGGCGCGGCCGCGACCTGCTGACCACCCTGGCCGCGTTCGGCGAGCCAGCGCTGATAGGAGCGGCGCACACCGCGCTCGTACAACTGAATGCAGCGATCCTCGCGCACGCCGCGCACGCAGGGCGGATAGTCGCGGGCGGCGGCGGGCTGACCGCTGCCCCCGGTGATGCGAACGTCGGTAAAGGCGGCGCTGTCGTAGCGCAGACGCTCGTGAGTCGCTCCCGCGACGGCGAAGATCAGCGCGGACGCTATGACAATCAGGGACTTACGCATCCGCCCGGCTCCAGACTCACTCGCAATGGTTAACGAGTTGGCAACAAATCCTTGCGGCAAGCAAGGCTGTTGTGCCGGATCGGGACGGAATCGGACTCGATTGTTGCGGCCGGGCGCGACCGTTCCGCCTCAGCCGAAGGCGCGCCAGATACCGTAGGCGCTGGTCAGCGTCAGGACGATGCCGACCATGACCATCAGGATGCGGGGCGACAGGCGGCGCACCAGGATCGCGCCGAACGGGGCCGCGGCGATCCCGCCGATCAGCAGTCCAAGCGTGGCGGTGGTGAAATCCTCCCACCCCAGGGTGGTGATGAAGGTCGCAGAGATGGTCACCGTGACGAAGAATTCGGCGGTGTTGACCGTGCCGATCGTCTTGCGCGGGCTGGAACCCTGGACGAGCAGATTGCTGGTCACGACCGGCCCCCAGCCGCCGCCGCCCGCCGCATCGAGGAAACCGCCGGCCAGACCCAGCGGCTCGACCACGCGCGGCTCCCGCTCGCGGGCGCGGCGATGGTTGATTCCCCGCCAGAGCAGATAGAGGCCAATAAGGGCGAGATAGGCCAGGACGAGCGGCCGGGCGATGTCCTCATCGAGCACATCCGCCAGCAGATAGGCGCCGCAAATGCCGCCGATCATGCCGGGAATGGCCAGCCGCGCCAGCAGCCGCCAGTTCACGTTGCGCATGATCGCATGACTGATTCCGGAAATGCCGGTTGTGAAGCTTTCGACGATATGCACGCTGGCCGACGCCGCGGCGGGCGGCACGCCGGTGCTGACCAGCAGGGTCGTCGAGATCACGCCGAACGCCATGCCGAGCGCGCCATCCACCAGCTGCGCGGCAAAGCCGATCAGGATGAAAGGCAGGAGGTCGGCAAGGCTCATCGGGCGGTGCGGGTCGGGATCATGGCCCGATGCGCCCTATTGCAGTTCCAGCAAGGCGAAAAGAGCCATGGCCGCAAGCATTTGTTTACCATTTCGCCGGACAATCGCCGCTGAGGAACACGCCCGTGCGCGATGCGCGCGGGTGCGAGGGACGGAATGGACCGCGTCGATACAATCTACTCGCTCAGCGACGAGGCGCCGCGCGCGAACGGGCTGATCCAGCGCGAGGACCGGGCGCGGCTGCAGCCGGGTGCGATCGGCCGGGGCAGCCTTCGTGAAATCTGCTTCATCCGCAAGATCACGCCGATGGGCGCGGTGCTTTCCATCGAAGGCGACGTGAAGGCGGGCGAACGGCTCGACCTGGAATTGCTGACTGGCGACCGGCTGAGCGGGCTGGTGGACTGGGTCCAGGGCAATGATGTCGGCTTGCGCTTCGACGATGAAGCGGACCTGTTCGCGCTCATCACGCGCAACCTTGTGCAGCAGCCCGGCGATGCGCGCCGGATGCCGCGGGTCGAGTTGCATTGCTCCGCCTGGCTGGAGGCCGGCTCGCGGCGCGAGATCGTGACGATTGCGAACCTCTCCGACGGCGGCGCCCGGATCGAAGCACGCACGCCGCTCGTGGCGCAGGAGAAAGTGACGCTGACGCTCGACGGGTTCCGGCCCGCGCCGGCGACGGTGCGCTGGGTACAGGGCCGTTCGGCGGGTCTGGCGTTCGAGCCGGAGCTGCCGTGGCAGGAATTGATGCCGTGGTTGCGCCGCCGCCACCGGCCGAAATTGAAGAAGGGTGAAGCCGTGGTTGATCTTGATCTGCTCGAACGTGAGGCGCCGGCGAGCGGCGAGGAGATCGCGCTGAACCTGCCCGCGCGGGTCCGCGATGGCGCCCGGCGCTGGTCGATCGACGTGGAATCGATCGATACGCGGCAGATCCGCTTCATGTCCTATGGCGCGGTGGAGCCGGGGCGCTTGTTCTGGATCACCCTGCCGGGGCTGGAAGGCTGGCCGGCGCGGGTTGTCGATATCGACGGCTACCGCATTACCTGCGAATTCACCCAGCCGCTGCACCCGGCGGTGCTGGAACGCGTGCTCGCTTCGACGCGGCTGGGCTGACCGCTCAGTTCTTATCCTTGCGCGAGCGGTTCGCGTAGAGAAGGGCGGCCACCAGCGCCGCCGAACCCACACCCACCGCGGCACCGCGCACGAACGAGGCCTTGTTGCTGCGCGGCTTCGTCGCCTTGTCCTCGGCCTGCTTGGCATTGACCGCCGCTTCCAGCGTCTCGTTGCGCGGCGTCTCTTCGTCTGCGGCCTTTTTGGGATCGGCGGGCTTGGCGGTCATTGGGTGACAATCCTCATTTGCGTTTGGCCGAGCCTAAACGCTGACCATGGGGTACGCCAGCCCTGCTTGTCAGCACAGATTGGCGATCCTACCAACGCGGAACCCATGCGCGCGATCCTCACTTGAGCGGCCGGCTGAAGCCCCTCGACCGGCTCGAAGGTGCTCAGCGCGACGCTTCGTCGCCCGATCACCATGCCGCGCTCGCCGCGTCGGCGGGGACGGGCAAGACTCATGTGCTGACCGCGCGCGTGCTGCGCCTGCTGCTGCGTGGCGTCGCGCCCGAGACAATCCTGTGCCTGACCTTCACCAAGGCGGGCGCCGCCGAGATGGCGCAGCGCATTCACGGCCGGCTCGCGCGCTGGGTACGGCTGAAGCGGGCGGCGCTGGAACTCGATCTCGAAAATCTCGGCGAGGTGCCGGCGCCCCCTTTGCTCGAACTGGCGCGCAGCCTGTTCGCGCGGGTACTGGAGGCGCCCGGCGGCGGCCTGCGTATCCAGACCATCCACGCATTCGCGCAAAGCCTGCTGGGTTCCTTCCCCGCCGAGGCGGGCCTGACGCCCGGCTTCCGGCCGCTGGAGGATCGCGAGCAGCAGGTGCTGGCGCGCGCGACCCTGGCCGATCTGCTGGTGCGGGCGGAGGAAGGCGGCGACTTGCCGCTGATCCGCGACGTGCAGGCGCTGTCGCTGCGCTTCGGCGAGGCGGCGGCCGAAGGCCTGCTGCAGGCCGCGGCGCGGGTGCCGGCTGCGATGGCGGCGCTCGGCGCGGCGCAGGGGATCGAGCCTCGACTGCGCGACGCCTTCGGACTCGCGCAGGGCGAGATCGAGGATTTGATCGCTGCCGAATGCGGCGACGACCGGTTCGACATGGCGTCTCTGGCGCGTGCGGCAGAGGCGAATGCCGCGTGGGGTACCGCGACCGGACTGGGCTTTGCCGACCGGATAGCGGCGTGGCGGGCAGCCGATCCGGCGGCGCGGGCGGCATCGCTAGACGATCTGCTCGGCGTGTTCGTCACCGGCAAGGGTGAGCCGCGCAAGGCGAGTTCCGGGCTGCTGAAGGTCGCGCCCGATTATCCAGAATATGCCGCGCGGCTGGCGGAATCCTGCGGGCGGCTGCTGACCATGTGGCGGACGGCGGAGTGGGTCGCGCTCGCCGCAGCCGGGCTGCGGGCCGGGCAGGCCTTTGCCGGCGCCTATGCCGAGGCAAAGCGGGCGCAGGGGCTGGTCGATTTCGACGACCTGATCCGCGAGGCGGAGAAGTTGCTGGCGACGCCGGGCATGGGCGATTGGGTCCGCTACAAGCTCGACCAGCAGACGGATCACATCTTGGTCGATGAGGCGCAGGATACGAACCGCGCGCAATGGCGGATCGTGGAGGCGCTCGCCGGGGAGTTTTTCGCAAGCGAGGATTGGAGCCGGAGGCATCGCACGATCTTCACTGTCGGCGACTTCAAACAGGCGATCTTCAGCTTCCAGGGTACCGATCCTGCCGAATTCGAGCGAGCGCGAAGCAAATTCGCCGGAAGTGCCAACGCATTTCGGGAGGCAAAGAGAGACGAGATCCAGAAGTCTGGCGGGTTCCGGATTGCGCGCGCCGATGAGTTGCCGCCGGCCTTTCTTGACCTGTCGATGGACCGGAGCTTCCGTTCCGCCCCGCCTGTGCTGGAAGCGGTGGATAGCGTCATCGGCGAACTCGGGCACGAAACGATCGGTCTGCCGAGCCTGCCCAACCGGCATGAGAGCCACAATGCTAAGCTGCCCGGTTCCGTGACCCTGTGGCGGCCGTTTGTCGCCGAGGCCGAGGAAGAGGATGAAGGCGAGGAAGGCTGGCTGAGCGATTCCGTTCGCCTCTATGCGCGCAAACTCGCGCGGCAGGTTAAGGCCTGGATCGATCGGCCGTTCCCGGTCGGGAAGGAGCGCCGTCCGCTCCAGCCGCAGGATATATTGATCCTGCTCAGGAGCCGGGGCGAACTGGCCGGGCTGATCGTCGCGCGACTGCATGCCGAGGGCGTGCCGGTGGCGGGCGTCGACCGGATGACCCTGTCGGCGCCTTTGGTGGTGCAGGATCTGCTCGCGGCGGCGCGCTTCGCGATCCAGCCGCTGGACGACCTCAATCTCGCCGGTTTGCTCGTCTCGCCTTTGCTCGGCTGGAGCCAGGACGATCTGTATGCAGCGGCGAAAGGCCGCGAAGGGAAGGCGCTCTGGCCATGGCTGCGCGCGCAGAGCCAGCTGAACCTGCAACCGCTCTACGACATGCTCGGCCACGCTGACCTCGCCACCCCGCACGAATTTTTCGAGCGTCTGCTGTCGGGGCCGCTGGACGGACGGCGCAAATTGCAGGCGCGGCTGGGCGTCGAGGCGCGCGATCCGATCGAGGAATTGCTGACCAGCGCGCTGGAGTTCGAGAAGAATGGCGCGCCTTCGCTGGCGCGTTTCCTGGACTGGTTCGCGCGCGGCACGGTGGAGATCACGCGCGATCCCTCCGCGCCGCGCGATGCCGTGCGGGTGATGACCGTGCATGGCGCGAAGGGACTGGAGGCTCCGGTGGTGATCCTGGCCGATGCCTGCGCCGATCCCAAGCGGATGGGCGGCGGCGTGCGCTTCGCGGGCCTGCCGATGGGCGATGAGGGCGTCGTGCCAGTGCCGCGTCCGGCCAAGGGGCTGGAGATTGAGCGGCTCTCACCCATCATCGCCGCCAAGGATGAGCGCGACCGGCAGGAGCATTGGCGATTGCTCTACGTCGCGATGACCCGGGCGCGGGAGCGGCTGTATGTCGGCGGCGCGCTGGGCGCACGGGCGAAGGCCCCGCCGGAGGAGAGCTGGTATACGGCGGTCGAGCGGGGGCTGGCTGCTCTGGATGCCGGCTGGGAAGAGGATGCGGATTGGGGCGGGGCGATCGCGCATGGTGCTGTGACCAGGGACCACCCCCAACCCCTCCAAGGAGTCTTGGAGGGGAGTCAGGCTATCACTGGCCCAGACGCCCCTGACTCCCCTCCAGCCGTTGCTGGTGGGGCTGGTGGTGGTTCTTCCTTGCCAGCCTGGCTCAAACAAGCGGCCCCTGCCGAAGAGCGCCCCCCACGCCCGCTCGCACCGTCGTCCCTTGGTGAGGACGAAGCGCCTTACCCGCCTCCCGGACCGGAGCTTCGGCGCGAGGCGCTGCGTGGGAAACTCCTGCATCGCCTGTTCGAACGCCTGCCCGACGTGCCGGCGGAGGACCGGCGCGCGCGGGCCGAGGCCTGGCTGGAACGCTCCGGCGACGCGCCGGACCCCGCCTTCCGCGAGACCCTGATCGACGCCGCCTGTCGCGTCATCGACGATCCCCGCTTCGCCGACCTGTTCTCTGCAAACGCGCTGGCCGAAGCGCCGATCGCGGCGACGGTGGCGGGCGGGCAGGTGATTGCCGGCACCGCTGACCGCTTGCTGATCACCGGCACCCGCATTCTGGTCGCCGACTTTAAGACCGGTCGGCGGGTGCCGGAGCGGGCGGAGGAAGCGCCGGTCTCGCATCTGCGGCAGATGGCGGCCTATCGCGCCGCTCTCGCAATCATCTTTCCCGGGCGAAGAATCGACGCGGCCTTGCTCTACACTTCCGGGCCGCTGCTGCTGCCGCTCGCCGACGATCTGCTCGACGCGTACGCGCCCGTGCCCGCTTGAGGCGGGACAAGGCGCTGCCTACATTCCAACCCGAACCATCGCTCCGGAGATAAGAGAAAATGGCCACCAAGACCGTTACCGACGCCAGTTTCGAAGCCGACGTGCTGTCGGCGGAAGGCCCCGTCCTGGTCGATTTCTGGGCTGAATGGTGCACGCCGTGCAAGGCGATCGCCCCGGCGCTGGAGCAGATCAGCGAGGAACTGGGCGAGAAGGTGACGATCGCCAAGCTGGATATCGACGAGAATCCCGACACGGCCGGCAAATATGGCGTGATGAGCATCCCGACCATGATCCTGTTCAAGGGCGGCGAACGGGCCGCGACCAAGGTCGGCGCCGCGCCGAAGAGTCAGCTGCAGAGCTGGCTCGAAGGCGAACTCTAGGGCCAGCCCGCGGGTCGGCCGGTCTTCAGCGGCAAGGCCCGGCTTTCCGCGCTCATATTCTCGTGCGGCCAAGGCATGGACCTTGGCGGGCTGCGACACTATGTCGGCCGCGCATGCAGTTCCTGCTTCTCCTGTCCGCTCTGCTGAGCGCGGTCACCGGCGCCTTCGCCGGTACGCGTGCCGTGGAAGCGCCGGTGAGCCAGGCGGAGGCCCAGGCCCCCGCGGCGGAACGCGTCGCCGCGGTGGCGCAGGCCGCCGTCACGCTGCCCTTGCAGCGCCGTCCCGCGACGATCGAATCGCGGCCCATCATCTTCACGCCCGCCGCGTTGCCGGCTGCGGCGCCGCTGGCGGATATTCGCCTGAACGAGTGACGCGGGCGCGTTTGCGTCCCTTTTCCGTCCTATCTTCTTCGTGTCCCGCGCAACTGGCGCCGGGCGCCCCAAATTAAAAAGCAGGAATCCAGCCCATGTTCGGTGGCTTCGCCAAGAGAATCTTCGGTTCGTCGAATGATCGCTACGTTCGTTCGCTTCAGAAAATCGTCAAGCAGATCAACGACCTGGAAGCGGACATTTCCTCGCTGTCCGATGAGGAGCTGAAGGCGCAGACGGTCAAGCTGCGCGCCCGGCTCGCGGATGGCGAGAGCCTGAACGACGTGCTGCCGGAAGCCTTCGCTACCGTACGCGAAGCCTCGGTGCGTGTGCTGGGCATGCGCCATTTCGACGTGCAGCTGATCGGCGGCATGGTGCTCCACCGCGGCGAGATCGCCGAGATGCGGACCGGCGAAGGCAAGACGCTCGTCGCGACGCTGGCCACCTACCTGAACGCGCTCGACGAGAAGGGCGTCCACGTCATCACCGTGAACGACTATCTCGCCCGGCGCGACGCGGAATGGATGGGGCAGATTTACCGCTTCCTTGGCATGACCGTGGGCGTGATCGTGCCGAATCTGACGGACCAGGAACGGCGCGAAGCCTATGGCAGCGACATCACCTACGGTACGAACAACGAATTCGGCTTCGATTATCTGCGCGACAATATGAAATATGACCGCGCCTCCATGTCGCAGCGGCCGTTCAATTTCGCGATCGTCGACGAGGTGGACTCGATCCTGGTGGACGAGGCTCGCACGCCTTTGATCATCTCCGGCCCGACCGAGGACAAGAGCGAACTCTACATCGCCCTCGACGGTTTCGTGAAGGAACTGGACGCGGAAGATTACGAGCATGACGAGAAGACCAAGGCCGTCACGTTGACCGAGGAAGGCACGGAGCGGGTCGAGCGCGTGCTGGAGGCGGAGGGGCTGCTGGTCGGCTCCAACCTCTACGATTTCGAGAATACGCAGGTGGTTCATCACCTGAACCAGGCGCTGCGCGCCAACGTGGCCTACAAGAAGGACGTCGATTACATCGTGAAGGGCGGCAAGGTCGTCATCATCGATCCGTTCACGGGCCGTATGATGGACGGGCGGCGCTGGTCGGATGGTCTGCATCAGGCGGTGGAGGCCAAGGAAAAGGTCACGATCGAGCCGGAGAACCAGACGCTCGCGTCGATCACCTTCCAGAATTATTTCCGCATGTACCCGAAGCTCAGCGGCATGACCGGTACTGCCGCGACCGAGGCAGCGGAATTTTACGACATCTACAAGATGAACGTCGTCACCATCCCGACGAACAAGCCGGTGCAGCGCGAGGATGATGTCGATCAATTCTACAAGAATCAGGAAGACAAGTTCGCGGCCATCACCAAGACGGTGAAGGAAGCGTCCGACAAGGGCCAGCCGGTGCTGGTCGGCACCGTGTCGATCGAGAAATCGGAGCTTCTGTCGGACTATTTCACCAAGGTCGGGGTGAAGCATGAAGTGCTGAACGCCCGCCAGCACGAGCGCGAGGCGCATATCGTGGCGCAGGCAGGCCGGCTTGGCGCGGTGACCATCGCCACCAATATGGCGGGTCGCGGGACCGATATTCAGCTGGGCGGCAATATCGAGTTCCGGATCGAGGACGAACTGGGCGAGATGGAGCCCGGCCCGGCGCGCGACGCCGCCGAGCAGAAGATCAAGGACGAAGTGACGGCAGAGAAGGACCAGGTCCGCGCGGCCGGCGGTTTGTTCGTGCTCGGCACGGAGCGGCACGAAAGCCGCCGCATCGACAACCAGCTGCGCGGCCGTTCTGGCCGTCAGGGCGATCCGGGTTTCAGCCGTTTCTATCTGAGCCTCGACGATGATCTGCTGCGCATCTTCGGGCCGCAGACCATGTTCTCGAAGATGGTGCGCTCGAACCTGGAGGAAGGCGAGGCGATCATCTCGCCATGGATCGCCAAGGCCATCCAGACCGCGCAGAAGAAGGTCGAGGCCCGCAATTATGACATCCGCAAGCAGGTCGTCGAATATGATGACGTGATGAATGACCAGCGGAAGGTCATTTACGAGCAGCGCGCGGACATCATGGACGCGGACACGATCAACGAGGTCGTGATCGACATGCGCACCGACACGGTGAACCAGATCGTCGGCGAGGCGATTCCGCCCAACACCTATCCCGAGCAATGGGATCTCGAACTGCTGAAGACCCGCACCGCGGACGTGTTCGGGCTGGAGCCGCCCTATGAGGATTGGGTGAAGGAGGAAGCCGTCGATCCGGAGATGTTCGTCGAGCGGCTGCAGGCGCTGGCCGACAAGCAGATCGAGCAGAAGACGACCGAGATTCCGCCCGAAACCTGGGCGCAGATCGAGAAGAATTACATGCTGCAATTCCTCGATCATCACTGGAAGGAGCATCTGTCGATGCTCGATGCGCTCCGCCAGGTCGTGCACCTTCGCGCCTACGCCCAGCGCAAGCCGATCGACGAATATAAGCATGAGGCGTTCGCGATGTTCGAGCGGATGCTGGGCGTGATCCGCGAGGACGTGACCGGTTCGCTGGCCCGCGCCCAATTCAGCTTCGAGCCGCAGCCGCTGCCGCAGATGCCGGACATTTTCACGACCCACATCGATCCCTTCTCGGGCGATGACGACACGTATGATGTCGACGCGGGTACGGGCGCGATCCTCTCGCGCCTCCCGCCGCTGCAATCGCCGCAGCCGGACATGCCGGCGGGCGTGGAACCGGTAAGCCGCAATGCGCCGTGCCCGTGCGGGTCTGGCCGCAAGTACAAGCATTGCCACGGTGCGCTGGACTGAGTTCCGGCGCACCGCGCGCGGACGCAAAGGCAAACGGGCAGGTGCACCAGGGTGCGCCTGCCCGTTTTGCTATCTACCGGAGCTGAAAAGTGGCTCCCCGAGTTGGATTCGAACCAACGACCAAGTGATTAACAGTCACCTACTCTACCGCTGAGCTATCGGGGAGCAGCCTCACGGGCGAAGCGCGCCTATACCAGCCTGATCGGCGTCCGCAAGGCTTTAGGACGCGAATTGCTCCATCGTTATGCGTTCATCCAGCGCATGTTCCGGATCGAACATCAGAGTGAGCGCCCGCGTGCGGTCGATCACGACCTCCACCCGGTCGATGTCGCGCACCTCCAGCTGATCGGCCACGGCCGAGACCGGGCGCTTCTTCGGGTCGAGCACGCGAAAGGCGATGCGTGTTTCGTCGGGGATCAGGGCGCCACGCCACCGGCGGGGGCGGAACGGGCTGATCGGGGTCAAGGCCACCAGTTTGGAATTCAGCGGCAGGATCGGGCCGTGCGCGGAATAATTATAGGCGGTCGAGCCTGCCGGCGTCGCCACAAGCACGCCGTCGCAGACCAGTTGCGAGACGACGACGCGGCCGTTCACAGACACTTCGATCCAGGCCGTCTGACGCGTTTCGCGCAGCAGGCTCACTTCGTTGATCGCCGGGTGGCGGACTTCATCGCCATTGATTCGGTGCGCGACCATTTCCAGGGGCGCGACCGAGAATGCCTTGGCGCGTTCGATCCGCTCCAGCAGCCCGTCCAGCCGCCATTCGTTCATCAGAAAGCCGACCGTGCCGCGGTTGATGCCGAACACCGGGCACAATTTCTCCCGCGCGAGCATGTCGTGCAGCGTCTGCAGCATGAAGCCGTCGCCGCCCAGGGCGATGACCAGATCGGCCTCTTCCGGCGGCACGAAGTCGTAGCGTTCGCGCAGCAGCTTTTCGGCGACGCGCGCGGGTTTCGCCGGTGAGGCGACCAGCGCCATTTTCTCGCCAATGCGCGTCATGGCGACAGGCTAAAGCGCCGCGCGGGCGCTCGCAAGCGCGAGCTGTGCCGTGGCGGGCCGGCAGTTGGTACGGCGGCAGTTGGCGAGGCCGGGGGCGTTGGCTAGACAAGCCGCCATGGCCGCGCCGCTCTTCATCCTGTCCTTCCGGCAGCAAAGCGAGCTCGTGAAGGCGGCGGAGGCTTCGGGCTGGGCGCCAGTGACCGTGCGCCGTGCCGATCAGGCGGAGGCGCGCTTCGTGGCCTCCGGCGCGGCGGTGGCGGTGGTCGATGCGCGCGGCGCCGCCACGGATGGTATGGCGGCGGCCCGCGCGCTCGGCGAGACGGTCGAGGCCAATGCCGGGGCGTTGCTCGTCCTGCTGTCGCGGAATGACGAAGCTCTGCTCGACGATTTCCATAGGCTCGGCGCCACCCATTTTCTCGTCAGCCCGTTCAGCGATGCGCAGCTGGCGCAATCGGTGCGCTTTGCCGCGCGGCATGCGGCCCGGCTGTCGGGGGAGGGCCGTGAGCCGGACGCTGTGGAGGCGACCGGCGAAAGCCGCGACGCGCTCACCGGGGCGGGGGACAGGCAAGCGTTGCTGTCATGGGCGAACGACCGGCTGACGGGTGAGCGCGCGCAGGACCGGCCGGTAGCGCTTCTGCTCGTCGCGCTGAGCCGGTTCGATGCGATCAACCTGGCATTCGGGCGGACCAATGGGGATGCGGTGCTGCATGCCGCCGCACGGCGGATCGGGCGGCAGGCGGAGGCTTTCGGCCCGGCCAGCCGGGTCGCACGCATCGCCGGAGCGGAATTCGCGGTGCTGCTCGGCGCGCCCGCGCAGGCGGCCGACGCGCGCGTGCTGGCAGGACAGGTGGTCGAGGCGCTGGCCCGGCCATTCGTGTTCGGCGACCAGGCGATCACCATAGCCAGCCGTGCCGGGATCGCGGTGTCGCGGCCGGGCGATAACTCGGCGGGGCTGCTGCGGCGAGCGAGTGCGGCTCTGGCGGAGGCAAAGACACAGGAAAGCGGCGCGATCGCGCTCGCCGACGCGCAGGCTGAAGAGGAAGCGGCGCGGGACAACCGGCTGGAGGTTGATTTGCGCCGCGCGCTCGACGCGGGGGAGATCGAATTGCTGTTCCAGCCGCAGGTGGCGATGGCGACCGGCGAGATCGTCGGGGTCGAGGCGCTCGCCCGCTGGCAGCACCCGGCCTATGGCGAACTAGGTGCGGGAACATTATTCAGCGTCGCGGAGCGATCGGATTATCTCGTCCAGCTGTCCGAGCATGTGCAGCGCACCGCGCTGGCCCAGGCAGCCGTCTGGCCCGGCGAACTGGGGCATCTGCGGGTCGCGGTAAACGTGACCGCGCAGGACATCGCCCAGCCGGGCTTTGCCGAAAAATTCCTGGCGATGATCGCCGGGAGCAATGTCGCGGCGGAGCGGGTAACGGTCGAGGTCACCGAAAGCGGGCTGATCGAGGATCTGCCCACGGCTGCCTCCGTGCTCGCGGCATTGCGCGCGGGCGGGCTGAAGATCGCGATCGACGATTTCGGCACCGGCTATTCCAGCCTCGCTTATCTGAAAGCGCTGCCGCTCGATTATCTGAAGCTCGACAAGAGTTTGTGCGAGGACATTGAGGGGTCGCCGCAGGGTCGCGTGGTGGTCCGCAGTGTCATCGACATGGCCGGCTCGCTCAACCTGATCGTGATTGCCGAAGGCGTCGAGACCGAAGAGCAGCGCGATCTGCTCGCCGCCGAAGGCTGTGCCATCTACCAGGGCTTCCTGTGCGCGCCGCCGCTTACCAGTGTGGCGCTGGCCGCTTTGATCGCGGGCGCGCGCCGCTAAGCAGATTTTAAGCGGGGCTGGGCAAAATGCGTGGCTCATCATCCCGGGGATTGAGATGAGCGCGCTTAACGATCTTGCCGAGCGGCTGCGCGCCGCCGGCGCCCTGACCGCCGACGAAGTGCTGGCGTTGCGCCGGCAGATGTGGCCGGACGGAAGGATTGGCGAAGACGAGGCCGATTTGCTGTTCGCGCTGAACGATGCGGCGAAGGACCCGTCGCGCGAGTGGGTCGATTTCTTCGTCGAGGCGCTGACCCATCACATTGTCGCGCAGACCGAACCACGCGGCTATATCGACGACGCCAAGGCTGCCTGGCTGTCCGAGCGCATCGCTCGCGACGGCAAGGTGGAATCGTCTGCCGAGCTGGAATTGCTGGTGAAGGTACTGGAAAGCGCGACCGCCGCGCCGCAGGGCCTCAAATCCTTTGCGCTGGCCGAGATCGAGCGCGCGGTGTTGACCGGAGCCGGGCCGACACGCTGCGGCGGTGCGCTGGAGCCGGGTCGCGTCAGCGAGGCGGAAGTGAATCTGCTGCGCCGTCTGATCTTCGCCCAGGCCGGCGACGGGCCGGGTGCGGTGAGCGCGGCGGAGGCCGAGGCATTGTTCCGGATCAAGGATGCCTCGCTCGGCGCGGACAATGCGGCGGGCTGGCAGCAATTGTTCGTGCAGGGTGTGGGCAATCATCTGATGGCCTATGCGAGCTACGAGCCGCTTGAGCGGGACGAGGCGGCGCGGCTGGAGGCGTTCATGGACGACACGTCGGTGCGCGTCGGTGGCTTCTTCTCCCGTGTCGCCGGAGCGGCATTTTCGGGCGCCGTCTTCCGGGGCCAGAGCAAGGTTCCGGCGGCAGATCATGACGCGGCCGTCGCGGCGGCGAATGCGGTAACCGCTACGGAAAATGCCTGGCTGAAAGCCCGGATCGACGCGGACGACGCGCTCGATCCGCTGGAACAGGCGCTGTTGGACTTTCTCGCCGCCGAAAGCGGCTCGGCCGACGATCCGCGCCAGACCCCGTGACGGCCGGAACGCCCCGCTCAGGCGGGCGGCCGGGGCCGGTTCCACGTCGGTGCATCGGATTCGCTAGACACCCCCGGGAATTGGCACACCCCGGCGATAGCGATTCCGGCGGCCGAGCAGCGTGAGCAGCGGCTTTTCGATCAGCAGATAGGCGGCGACCCCGCCCACCAGGCCGAGCACGAAGGCGAGCGGAGCCAGGCTCCCCGCCGGCAGGCCGAGCTTCCCGACGATGATCGGCGCCGCGATCAGCGCGAAGAATTGCCACAGATAGATGGAATAGCTCGCATCGCCCAGCAGACGCGGGATGCGCCAGTCCGGAATGCCCGCGCCGCGCCGCTCCAGCGTCAGTACGCCGGCGAGCAGAGCCAGCAGCGGTGGGATCGCCATGATCCGGCCATGCCACCAGCCTTCCGAGGTCGCGAGCAGGTAGAAAGCGGCGGCGGTTAGCGGGATGCTTGCCAGCACGAGCGGCCATAGGCGCCAGCCTTTCTGCCAGGCCATGCCAAGCCACGCGCCGGCCAGGAATTCGAGGAGGATCGGGTGGGTCCAGGCGCGCAGCATCGGCCCATCGGGCGGCACGAGCCGGCCGAGAATTACGGCCGAGAGCAGCAGGCCGGTCAGCGCCCGGATCTGCAGGCGGCGCGGCAGCGCCAGCAGCACCGCGAAGAGGGCATAGAAGAGCATCTCGTAGTTGAGCGACCAACCCGGCGGCACGAGCGGGAAAAGATATGACGAGGAGGGATGCTGGGCCGGGATGAACGCGAAGGAGGCGAAGACGTGCCAGGCGTCGGACTGGAGCGGCCCGAACTTGCCGGACAGGAACAGCAGCAGCGCGGCAAGGGTCACGATCCAATAGATCGGCACGACGCGCAGGACGCGATCACGCAGGAAGGGCAGAGGTCGGCTCGTCGCGTCGGTGATCGCCACCATCAGGAAGCCGCTCAGCACGAAGAAGAGATCGACGCCCAGCGCGAGAAAGCCCAGCGGCGCGCCTTGTGGCCGGATGGCGTGGAACGCCAGCACGCAGATCGCCGCGAGCGCGCGCAGATATTGAATGCCGTAAAGCCGCCGCAGCGTTGCTTGCCCGTCGCCCATCATCCCGTCGCTACGGCGGCGGCGCGATCCAGGCTAGGCCTGACGCGCCGCGCAGGCTCAGCGGACGATTCGCGCCAGTCCCTTCGACAATTGCAGCGCACCATGCAGCCGAGCGGAGGCGTCGGGCCAGTTGCGTGTGATCACCAATTTGCTGTCGGGGCGCAGCTTCGCCGTGCCCTGCAAGCGATCGACATAGGCGAGCAGCCCCGGCAGGTCCGGGAAAGTGTCGTTGAAGAAATGGACCAGCGCGCCCTTCGGGCCGGCATCCAGCTTCGCGACATTGGCCTTGCGGCAGTTCAGCTTGATCTGGATGACCTTCAGCAGGTTCTCCGTCTCTGGCGGCAGCTTGCCGAACCGGTCGATCAGTTCGGCGGCGAAGGCCTCTATCTCGTCGGCGGCCTCTAGCTCGTTCAGGCGACGATAGAGGCTCATGCGCAGGTCGAGATCGGGGACATATTCGTCCGGGATCAGGATCGGCGCATCGACATTGATCTGCGGTGAGAAATCGCGGGCGCGGGTCTCGGCGATGCCACCGGCCTTCGCCTCCAGGATCGCGTCCTCCAGCATTGACTGGTAGAGTTCGAACCCGACCTCCTTGATATGGCCGCTCTGCTCGTCGCCGAGCAGATTACCCGCGCCGCGAATGTCGAGGTCATGCGTGGCGAGCTGGAAGCCCGCGCCGAGGCTTTCGAGATTGGCGAGCACCTGCAGCCTTTTCTGCGCCGTCTCGGTGACGATGCGGTTCGCCTCGGTGGTGAAATAGGCATAGGCGCGGGTTTTCGCCCGGCCGACGCGACCGCGCAGCTGGTAGAGCTGGGCGAGGCCGAAACGGTCGGCGCGGTGGACGATCATCGTGTTGGCGGTGGGGATGTCTAGCCCGCTTTCGACGATGGTGGTCGATAGCAGCACTTCGTACTTGCGGTCGTAGAAAGCGGAGATGCGCTCCTCGACTTCGCCCGGCGCCATCTGGCCATGGGCGACGACGTAGCGGACCTCCGGCACTTCCTCGCGGATGAACTGCTCGATGTCGGGCAGGTCGGCGATGCGCGGTACGACGAAGAAGCTTTGCCCGCCGCGATAATGTTCACGCAGCAAGGCTTCGCGAACCACGACCGGATCCCAAGGCATGACGTAGGTACGCACCGCCAGACGATCGACCGGCGGCGTCTGGATGACGCTTAGCTCGCGTAGCCCGCTCATCGCCATCTGCAGCGTGCGCGGGATCGGCGTGGCGGTGAGGGTGAGGACGTGGACGTCGGCCCGGAGCGCCTTCAGGCGTTCCTTATGCGTGACACCGAAGCGCTGTTCCTCGTCGACGATCACCAGGCCCAGATTGCGGAACTCGATGCCCTTGGCGAGCAAGGCGTGGGTGCCGATAACGATATCGACCTTGCCGGCGGCGAGTTCGGCCTTGGTCTCCGCCGCTTCCTTGGCGGACACGAGGCGCGAGAGGCGGCCGATGCGGATCGGGAAGCCCTGAAAGCGGTCGCAGAAATTCTGGTAGTGCTGGCGTGCGAGCAAGGTCGTGGGCGCGATGATCGCGACCTGCAGCCCGGCCATCGCGGCGATATAGGCCGCCCGGAGCGCCACTTCGGTCTTGCCAAAGCCGACATCGCCGCAGACCAGCCGGTCCATCGGCTTGCCCTTGCCCAGATCCTCGACCACGTCGCCGATCGCGCGGTCCTGATCCTCGGTTTCCTCATAGGGGAAGCGGTCAGAGAAAGCGTCATAGCCCGTGTCCGGCTCCGCCACCGCGCCGGGGCGAAGGGCGCGCTCGGCCGCGACCTTCATCAGCTCACCCGCAATCGCGCGGATGCGCTCTTTCATCCGCGACTTGCGCCGCTGCCAGCCCTCGCCGCCCAGCCGGTCGAGCGCGACGCCCTCGCTCTCGCTGCCGTAGCGGGAGAGAATGTCGATATTCTCGACCGGGACGTAGAGCTTGTCGCCGCCGGCATAGGAGAGCGCGACGCAATCGTGCGGCGCCTTCTGCACCGGGATCTGGGTGAGCCCCTCGAAGCGGCCAATGCCATGCTCGGCGTGGACGACGAGATCGCCGGGGCTGAGCGTGGCGAGCTCGTTCAGGAAGGCGTCCTGGCTCTTCTTGCGCTTGCGGCGGCGAACGAGGCGGTCACCGAGCATGTCCTGCTCGGTCAGCAGGGCGATGTCGGGCGTGGTGAAGCCGTGATCGAGCGGGAGGACGACGAGGGCGGGGCCGGATGCGCCGAGCGCTTCCTGCCAGCTGTCCGGCGTTACAAGCTTGGTGACGCCATGATCGGCGAGCAGACTCTTCAGTCGCTCGCGTGAGCCGGCGGAATAGCTGGCAAGCACGACCTTATGGCTGGACCGCTTCAGCGCTGCGATGTGATCGGCGACCGCTTCATAGATGTTGGTGCCCTGCGCGCGCTCCGGTGCGAAATCGCGGGGTCCGTCGACGCCGAAATCCACGACACTCGCGCTTTCCGGTTCGTGGAAAGGCGTGGTCAAATGGATTGGCCGCGCCGCGATCAGCCCGTCCCATTCGTCGCGCGGCAGATAGAGTGAGGCGGGTTCCAGCGGCCGGTAGCTGCCGGCATCCTTGGTCTGGGCGCGCTGGCGGTTCTGATAATAATCCTCGATCGCCTCGAACCGCGCATCCGCCGCGCCGGTATCGTGCGCCTCGCGGACGATGATGTCGTCGTCATTGAGATGATCGAACAGCGTCTCCAGCCGCTCCTCGAACAAAGGCAGCCAGTGATCGAGACCCGCGATGCGGCGGCCGTCGGAAACCGACTGATACAGCGGATCGCCGGTCGCGTTCGCGCCGAACATCTCGCGGTAGCGCGACCGGAAGCGCTTGATGCTCTCCTCGTCTAGCAGGGTCTCGGAGGCGGGCAGGAGGGTGAAGCCTTTGGTGGTGCCGGTGGTGCGCTGGGTGGCGGGATCGAAGAGGCGGACGGTCTCGATCTCGTCGCCGAAGAAATCGAGGCGCAGGCCCTGTTCCTCGCCGGCGGGGAACAGATCGACGATGCCGCCGCGCACTGCGAACTCACCCGGATCGCGGACCGTGTCAGTGCGCATATAGCCATTGGCGGCGAGCAGGCCGGCCAGCCGCTCGATCTCGATCCGCTCGCCCGGCGCAAGGCTGGCGACCAGCTGGCGGATGCGGAACGGCGTCAGCGTGCGCTGCAGCGCGGCGTTGATCGTGGTGAGCAGCAGCTGCGGCTTGTCGCCCTTGCGCTGCAGCGCGTGCAGGGTTGCGAGCCGCTCGGATGTCGAACGCAGCGACGGCGAGGAGCGGTCGTAGGGCAGGCAGTCCCAGGCCGGGAAGGTCAGCACCTCCAGCTCCGGCGCGAAGAAGCTCGCCGCGTCGCCCACGGCGCGCATCGCCGCCTCGTCCGACGCGATCAGCACCGCGCGCTTGCCCTTGCCGGCCGCCCGCGCGAGATCGGCGGCCAGCCACGGCAGGAAGCCGCCCGGCACGCCCGCGAGGGTGAGCGGCCGCGCCGCCTTCAATATGGTCTGCAGGTCGGCACTCATGCGCCGTCCCTCGCCACGTCGATAAAGTCCGTCTTCCGCATCCGCTCCATCATCGGCCCCGCAAAGCGATCCGGAACGGGCAGGGTGCCGATCACCCAGGCGATGATGTCCGCATCCTGCTCGTCCAGCAAAGCCTCAAACCAGGCGAAATCGTCTTCGGACCAGCCCGCCGAGCAATGGTCGAAATAGCCGCCGACCAGGAAGTCGCTCTCCCGCGTGCCGCGATGCCAGGCGCGGTAGCGAATGCGGCGGAGGCGAGCGTCGCGGTCCAAGACGGGTCCAATGCAGAAATGGCCGCCCGGAGATTTCCGGGCGGCTTCACGAGCGGCGGATGTAGGCGGCGCCGGCCTAGGGCGCAACGCTGGCGGAGGGTCGCCGCGCCTTTGCTTCGGCAAGCAAATGCAGGCCGACCAGCGCACCCCACGTCACTTGCGCGGTGTAGAGGATGAATGCGCCGACGACGTTCATGCTCAACACGCCAGAGACCAGCAGGATGGTCGGCAGCAGGCCCGCAGCGAGACCCGCCACTCCGATCAGCCGCGCGGAGACGCCCGGGCGGCGCAGGAAGTCGAACGACCAGAACAGAAAAGCCGCGCCGACGGTTACCACGCCCAGCCAGGCCAGCGCCTGATTCGCGGCCCAGCACAATTGCAGAATGTCCTGGCCGATGGCCGCGTCGCCCTGTGCGAGGGCAGGGGCGATGAAGCCGTTGATCGTTCCCGCGCCGAGATTGGCAAAGGTCGAGACGGCGTAGGCGATGGTTCCGGCGAGGATCGAGGGGCGCTGGACTCCGCGGTCGAGCACGAAGGTCGCGAAGCCGAAGGCGGTGACGAGCAGGACCATGAGCATCGCACCATGCACGGCGGGGCCGATCGCGGCCTGATAGCTGGACGGGTGATGCGCCATGCCGAAGATCGTCGCGGCCGCCGATCCGATCAGGCACCAGCCACCGATTTGCTTCATATTCATTTTGCGCTCTCCCGCCCGCAATTGCCCTGCGCCGGGAGTTGCGCGAAAGTGAGTGCGATCGGGAAGGGGCGGCGTGGGGATGACGGACAGAGTGACGACATTGTCCGGAACAGCACCGCCCGAGCGTGTCGATCCACGCACCGCGCGGACACGGCGGGCGATCATCGACGCCTTCGGCCGGCTGGTGCTCCGCAGCCGAAAACCGCCGATCCGCGCGGCCGATGTCGTCGCCGAGGCGGGTGTCGGCCGCTCGACCTTCTACGAACATTTCGCCGGGGCGGAGCAGGTCCAACTCGCTGCGCTGGCCGAGCCATTCGCCATTCTGGCTGACGCGGCGATCGGGCGGGGAGATCCTGCAAGGACGGAGTGGCTGCTCCAGCATTTCTGGGAAAATCGCCAGCGCGCCCGCGACATGCTGCAAGGCCGCGCGGGCGAACAGGCGCAGCGCCTGCTTGCCGATCTGGTCGAGCGCCGGCTCGAAATGCCGGTCGCGACCGCGCCGGGTCTGGCTGCCCGCCAACTCGCCGCCGCGGCCTTCGCGCCCGTCCGTGCCTGGCTGCTCGGAGAAGTGACTGCGGACGCTGCCGCGCTAGCACAGGTCATCCGCAACGGCGGTACAGCGTTACTCGCTTCGATGCAGATGGGCAGGCCGGGCGAGTTCCCCGCATCCTGAATTCGCTCTAACAGTCGGCCATGCGCCCGGATGTCCTCAATCCCCTGTTCGCCGAAACGGAGGCGCTGAAAGGCGTAGGGCCGCAGCTGATGAAGCCGCTGAAGAAGCTCGGCCTGACGCGGGTGGTCGACCTGCTGTTCCACCTGCCGACCGGCTTCGTCGATCGCAAGCGCGTGGCCCGGCTCGACGAGGATGATGTCGGCCGGACCATCACCGTCCCGCTGACCGCCGTCGATTATCGCCAGAGCGGCGGGCCGAAGGCGCCGTTGCGGGTGCACGCGATGGATGCGGGCGGTGATTATGTAAGCCTGATCTATTTCCGCAATCCGGGCTGGGCGAGGCAGCAATTGCCGCTGGGCGAGGCGCGGCTCGTGTCCGGGCGGCTCGACCGCTACGGGCAGGAATTGCAGATTGTGCATCCGGACCATGTCGTCGGGCTGGACGAGGCGGACCAGTTGCCGGAGCGCGAGCCGATCTATGGCCTTTCGGAGGGCCTGACCAACAAGCGCCTCGGAGAACTGGCGCGGCAGGCGCTCGGCCGCGCGCCGGAACTTGCAGAGTGGATCGAGCCGAGCCTGAAGGCGAAGCATGGCTGGGCGGGCTGGTCCGCGGCGCTGGCGACCGCTCATGGTGATCCCGCCGACACCGCCGCCCGCGACCGGCTTGCTTATGACGAAATCTTCGCCAACCAGCTTGCGCTAAGCCTCGTCCGCGCCTCGTCGCGGCGGCGCAAGGGCGCGCCGCTGGCGGGCGATGGCAGCCTGCGCGGGCTGCTGAAACTGCCTTACGCGCCGACCGGAGCGCAGCTTCGTTCGACCGCCGAGATCGAGGGCGACATGGCGCAGGGCGTGCCGATGCTGCGCCTGCTGCAGGGGGATGTCGGTTCGGGCAAGACGCTCGTCGCGCTTAACGCGATGCTGATCGCGGCGGAGGCCGGGGCGCAGGCGGCCCTGCTCGCGCCGACCGAAATCCTTGCGCGCCAGCATTTTGAGACGATCTCGCGGCAACTCGCCGGGCTCCCGGTCAACGTCGCCATCCTCACCGGTCGCGACAAGGGCAAGGCGCGCGACTCCACGCTCATGGGCCTCGCCGACGGCTCCATCCAGATCCTGATCGGCACGCACGCCATCTTCCAGGACGCGGTCGGCTACAAGCAGCTCGGCCTCGTCGTGATCGACGAGCAGCATCGCTTCGGCGTCGCCCAGCGCCTGCTGCTCACCGCCAAGGCCGAGCGCCCGCCGCATCTGCTGGCGATGACCGCAACGCCGATCCCGAGGACGCTGACGCTCACCCATTACGGCGAGATGGACGTCAGCCGCCTCGACGAGATGCCGCCCGGCCGGCAGCCGATCGAAACGCGCGTGCTGAGCCAGGAGCGGCTCGACGAGGTGATCGACGCGCTCGGCCGGCACATCGGGCAGGACAAGCAGGCCTATTGGGTCTGCCCCCTGGTTGAGGAGAGCGAAGTCAGCGATCTCGCCGCGGCGGAGGAGCGCCATCGGGTGCTTCAGCTGCGTTTCGGCAATGTCGTCGGCCTCGTCCACGGCCGGATGAAGGGGCCGGAGAAGGATGCGGTCATGGCCGCCTTCCAGCGCGGCGAGCTGAAGGTGCTGGTCGCGACCGTGGTGATCGAGGTCGGCGTCGACGTGCCGAACGCGACCTTGATGATCATCGAGGGCGCCGACCGCTTCGGCCTCGCCCAGCTCCACCAATTGCGCGGCCGGGTGGGGCGGGGCGACCAGCAGAGCGTCTGCCTGCTGCTGCGCGGCAATGCGCTCAGCGAGACGACGCGCGCCCGGCTGGCGCTGATGCGCGAGACGAATGACGGCTTCCGCATCGCCGAAGAGGATCTGCGCCTGCGCGGCGGCGGCGAATTGTTGGGGACACGCCAGTCCGGGGAGGCCGGCTTCCGCCTCGCCAATGCCGAGCAGGTGCAGGCCCTCGCCCAGGCCGCCACCGACGACGCTCGCCTGCTCGTGGACCGCGACGGCGGCCTCGACGGCCCGCGCGGTCAGGCGGCGCGGCTGCTCCTGTACCTGATGGAGCGCGACGCCGCCGTCGCGACGCTGAGGAGCGGGTAGGGTAATGGCACCGCGGTACTGCTAGCTGGACCGGCATGACCCGAGGACGCCCGCCGCACGACGATCTGCTGACCCCGGCCGAATGGCGGGTGCTGGAGTTCGTGCGGCACGGCCTGACCAACCGGCAAATCGCCGCGCGGCATGGCTACAGTATCGACGCGGTCAAATATCATATCGCCAACATGCTGCAGAAGCTCGGCTTTTCGAGCCGGGTGGAGCTGAAGCGCTGGACCGGAATCCGGCGCGGCTCGGCCCTGCACACGGCGGCCAGCCAAGGGGAGTTCACCATGGGACCGATCGGGCAGATTTCACGGCAAGTGCGCGATGTCGCGGCGGCGCGGGCCTGGTATCAGGAGGTTCTGGGCCTCAAGCACCTCTATTCCTTCGGCGACCTCGCTTTCTTCGATTGCGACGGCGTCCGCCTGTTCCTGTCGGAGAGCGAGGGCGCCGGGGACGGCGAGTCCATCCTTTACTTCCGCGTTCAAGACATCGCGCTCGCCCAGACCATGCTGCAGTCACACGGCGTCGAGTTCATCAACGCGCCGCACATGATTCACCGCCATGACGACGGGACCGAGGAATGGATGGCCTTCTTCAACGACAATGAAGGCCGCCCGCTGGCGGTGATGAGCCAGGTCAGGGCCGAAAGCTAATTCCGTCATTCCAGCGAAAGCTGGAATCTCATTGCCCTGGCGCGGACTCGAGAAGCGAAATCCCAGCTTGTGCTGGGATGACGGTTATGAGGTGAGGAGTCCGTGCTTCTTCTTGCCCGAAGAGATGCGGACCTGACCGGCGATCGGCACCATCGCCTGCTCGTCCGTCACCGCCTCCCCATCCACGCGCGCGCCGCCTTGCGCGATCAGGCGGCGGGCTTCCTTCTTCGATGAAGCGAAACCCAGTCCCACCAGCGCATCGGCGAGCGCGATGCTCCCCTCCGGCACCGCAAGCGTCGGCAAAGCCTCGCCGCCCGCGCCTTCCTCGAACGTCCGCCGCGCCGTCTCGGCGGCGTCGCGCGCCGCATCCTCGCCGTGCAGCATTGCCGTGGCTGCATCGGCGAGCGCCTTCTTGGCGTCGTTGATTTCCGCGCCTTCCTTGCCTTCCCAAGCAGCAATCTCGTCCAGCGGCAGGTCGGTGAACAGGCGCATGAACTTGCCGACATCGGCGTCCTGCGTGTTCCGCCAGAATTGCCAATAATCATAGGGGCTGAGCTGATCGGCATTCAGCCAGACCGCGCCCTTCTCGGTCTTCCCCATCTTCCCGCCGTCGGCGAGCGTGATCAAAGGCGTGGTGAGTCCATAGACCTCGCGCCCGTCGGCGCGGCGGTTCAGCTCGACGCCGTTGACGATATTCCCCCACTGGTCGGAGCCGCCCATCTGCAGCCGGCACTCGAACCGCCGGCCGAGTTCCAGGAAGTCATAGGCCTGGGTGATCATGTAGTTGAACTCGAGGAACGAGAGCGACTGCTCCCGATCGAGCCGAAGCTTCACGCTGTCGAAGCTCAGCATCCGGTTGACGGAGAAATGCTGCCCCACCTCGCGCAGGAATTGCAGGTAATTCAGCCGGTCCAGCCATTCCGCATTGTCGAGCATGATCGCGTCGGTCGGCCCGTCGCCGAAGGTCAGGAAGCGCTCGAACACGCGCTTGATCGAGGCGACGTTGCTCGCGATGACCTCGTCGGTCATCAACTTGCGCGCTTCGTCCTTGAAGCTCGGATCGCCGATCTTCCCGGTGCCGCCGCCCATCAGCACGATCGGCTTGTGCCCCGCCTGCTGTAGCCGCCGCAGCATCATGATCTGCACCAGGCTGCCGACATGCAGCGACGGCGCGGTCGGATCGAAGCCGATATAGCCGGGCACCACCTGCTTCGCCGCGAGCGCATCGAGCGCCTCCGCGTCCGTCATCTGGTGGATATAGCCGCGCGACGCGAGCAGGGTTAGGAGGGAGGAACTGTATTCGGTCATGGTGCGGCCCGATTAGCCAAGGAGTCGGCCGCCGTCATCCCGTCAGCAAAGGTTATAGGCGGTGAATTTCGACTCCAGACTATATCCCCCTCGCTACCGGACACTGGTCTGCCATCGCGCCGCGCCCGCAAGCGAGATTGATCGGGTAAATGTAGTAATCAGCCGTGCGGGGAATGCGCTGTGGATCACTTACGTGGTCGAGGGCGACACGGCGTTGCTGGCGCTTCCGGAGCCCCAGAAGCCTTGCCGGACGGACGGACTCTGGCAATCGACCTGCTTCGAACTGTTCGCACGGTGCAGCGATGGCACTTATCTGGAGTTCAACTTCTCGCCGTCGGAGCAATGGGCGGCCTATCTTTTTTCATCCTATCGCGATGGCATGGAACCGTGGCCAGTCGATATGCCGCCGAGCATCTCGGCTTGTGACGAAGGCTATGCGCTGGTCGTCAGCGTGACGTTGGACGTCCCCACGGAAGCCACGATGTTTGGACTGTCCGCCGTAATCGTCGAGAAGAACGGCACCAAATCCTACTGGGCGCTCGCACATCCGCCATCCGGGCCGCCAGACTTCCACGATCCCGCCTGCTTCAAGCTCGAACTGCCGCCTGCGTCTCCCCAATCGTCACCCCGGACTTGATCCGGGGTCCACCTTCTTTACGGGCGCACGAAAGAAGATGGATGCCGGATCAAGCCCGGCATGACGGGACAAGGGTGTCGCATGATCCAGTTCGGTATCGATCGCCTGCTCGCCGATCCGGCGCTGCGCAAGCCGCTGGAGGGCAAGCGCGTCGCTTTGCTCGCCCATCCCGCGTCGGTGACCGCCGACCTCACGCACAGCCTCGACGCGCTTGTTGCGGCGGGCATCCAGGTCTCGGCCATGTTCGGGCCGCAGCATGGCGTGCGGGGCGACCTGCAGGACAATATGATGGAGTCGCCGGACTATACCGACCCGACCTACGACGTCCCCGTCTTCAGCCTCTATGGCGAGGTGCGGCGGCCGCGCGGGCAATGGATGGGCACGTTCGACGTGCTGCTGGTCGATCTGCAGGATGTCGGCTGCCGCATCTACACTTTCGTCACGACCCTGCTCTACGTCCTCGAAGCCGCCGCCGAGCATAAGAAGGAAGTGTGGGTACTCGATCGCCCAAATCCCGCCGGCCGCCCGGTCGAGGGGCTGACGCTTCTCCCCGGCTGGGAGAGCTTCGTCGGGGCGGGGCCGATGCCGATGCGGCACGGGCTGACGCTCGGCGAAATGGGCCGCTGGTTCATCGACCATTTCAAGCTCGACGTGGATTATCGCGTGATCGAGATGGCCGGCTGGCAACCGGACGCGGCGCCCGGCTCCGGCTGGCCGCCGGAGCGGGTCTGGATCAATCCCAGCCCCAATGCCGCGAACGTCAACATGGCCCGCGCCTATGCCGGCACGGTGATGCTGGAGGGCACGAAGCTCAGCGAGGGCAGGGGTACCACCCGCCCGCTCGAGTTATTCGGCGCCCCCGATCTCGACGCGAAGGCGGTGATCGCCGAAATGCAGCGGATCGCGCCGCGCTGGCTGCAGGGCTGCGTACTGCGCGACATCTGGTTCCAGCCGACCTTCCACAAGCATGCGGAGCAGCTTTGCGCGGGCGTGTTCATCCATGCCGAAGGCGCGGCCTACGACCATCAGGCGTTCCGGCCCTGGCGGTTGCAGGCGCTCGCCTTCAAGGCGATCCGCGCGCTGCAGCCCGATTACGATCTCTGGCGTGACTTCCCCTACGAATATGTCTTCGACAAGCTCGCCATCGACGTCATCAACGGCGGCCCTGCCTTGCGCGAATGGGTCGACGATGCGGGCGCGGAGCCGGGCGATCTCGACGCACTGACCGGGCCGGACGAAGCGCGCTGGACGGACGAGGGAGCAGGGTATCTGCTTTACTGAGCACGCCTCACGCGCCGTCTTTGCCTGCTTTCGTTGGCATGCTAACCGATTGCCGGTCTGAACCGCTATCGCCGCGCCGGTTGCCGTGCCTGGTCCGGGCCGCTGCGCCTGCATGAACGAAAGGGCCTGTCTATGCTCAAGCGTGCCTCAATTCTGTTCGCGATTGGCGCCGCCGCGGCCAGCGCCGCGCCTGCCTCCGCCCAGCGCCAGCCCGATTATAGCGGTCGCCCGACCTTCGAGACGATCGACCTGCGGGCCGGCTTTCGCAACGATCCGCGTACCGTCAACGTCACCGCCGGCGGCCGCCTCTCGGCGACCAGTGTCGGTTCGGACTGTCGCGGTTCGATCGGCAATGCGCCGGACGTGCGGGTGAATTATTCGGCCGGTTCGTTGCCGCTGAGCTTCTACGTGAATTCGGGCGAGGACACGACGCTGGTCATCAACGGCCCGGACGGCCGCTGGTATTGCAATGACGATGATGACGGCCTGAATCCGCGCGTCACCTTCCGTCAGCCGCAATCGGGCCAGTATGACATCTATGTCGGCCATTTCGGTGGCGGCCGCCGAATTCCGGCCCGCCTGTTCATCTCGGAAGTGAACACCGGCAACAGCAGTGGCGGTGATGAAGGCGCAGGCAGCGGCGGGCGTCCCGATCTCGGCCAGCGGCCGATCTATTCGACCTTGCCGTTGCGCGATGGCTTCGGTTCCCGCGAAGTCAATCTGACCGCGGGTGGTCCGCTGTCTGCCGATCAGCTTGGCGACGAATGCCGGGGCGTGATCGCGAGCCAGACCGACGTGCGGGTGAATTACACCGCCGGACGATCCAATCGCCCGCTCGTGTTCAACGTCGATTCGCGCGACGACACCACGCTCGTCATCAACGGCCCGGACGGCCGCTGGTACTGCAATGACGATACAGACGGCCGTAATCCGCAAGTGCGTTTCGACCGGCCCCGGTCGGGTCAGTATGACGTGTTCGTCGGCCACTATCAGCGCGGCCAGACCGCACCGGCGAGGCTGACGGTTTCGGAAGGCCGCCGCGGCCGCCGCTGACGACGGAGGCGGATCGCTCGTAACTTCGGGCGATCCGTTTCGCCGCTAACGAAGGCGGCCCTGCGCTCGGTACAGCGCCGCCCCCTGGTCGATTAGCGCCTGCAATTCGGCGAGAAGCGGTTCATCCAGTTTCTTGAAATTGAAGCAGGATTTGCCCTGCATCCTTTTCTTCAGCTCCGGGCTCGCGGAATCGAGCAGCGCGGGATCGGTATAGACCGGGAAGAGATGCGCGGAGACGAAGTTCTTGTTGATCTCCGCTCCGCCGAAATAGGTGCGGTAGCCGTCCTTCGCGCGCGTCTCGTGCGTGTCGAGATGATAACTTCCCGGCTGGTCGCTCTTGGCGACGGCCGAGTCCGAATGGGCAGCCAGCATGGCGCGGATGCGCGCGAAGATCGACTCGAACTCGGCGCTCATCGCCCCGCCTAGTCCCGCACGCGGCAATGTCCGGACGACACACGCTCGCGAATGCCGTCGTCGAAGCGGACGTCGAACTCGGACCCGTCGGGGCTGACCTCGGTGATATAGGCGTCGTACCAGCCGCCATTGCCGGACCAGACCGCCTCGATCCGCGATCCCGTAGCCCAGTCGAGCGGGCGGACATCGTCAACCGGCCTGATCTCGCTCGTGCCATCATCATATTGGATCGCGACGCTGTCGCCGGCGAAGCTGTGCACAATGCCCGCAAACCAGAAGGGGCCGCCTTCCCAGCGGCCCAATATCCTGTCGCCCTGCTTGAACTGCATGATCGCCATGTCCGCCTCCTCCCCGATTCGGAAGGGCAAGGCTATGGCAGCATTGGCGGCATCGCAAATCCGCCGCGTCGTACCCTCGGGCGCGCCGCAGAACGCTGGCGGAGGCTCGCTCGACAAGCCGCCAAGCCGCTTCTACCCAAGGTGGCCATGGATTTCGCCACCTTCATCGCGCCCCTGCCGGTCGAGAACTTCCGCGCCGATTATTTCGGGCAACGGCCGCTGCACATCCCGGCCGATCCGGCGCACGATGGCCCGCGCCGCGCTTTGCTCGATTGGGAGCGGCTGAACCATCTGCTGGCGCAGCGCCCGCACTGGACGCCGTCCAATCTCAAGCTGGTCATGAACAGCCGTCCGGTCGCTGCCGAACATTATGCCGAGGAGAAGCCGGGCGCGGACGGCCCGGCCCGCCGCGCCGATCCTGCCAAGGTGCACCAGTTTCTGTCTATGGGCGCGAGCCTGGTCGCCGATGCGCTGGAGGAGGTCGATCCGGTGGTCGGCGATGCGGTCGGGATGCTGGGCCGCACCTTCGCGGCCACGAGCGGCGCGAACGCTTATTGCTCCTTCCAGGGCGTCAGCGCCTTCGCCAGCCATTGCGACACGCACGACGTCTTTGCCGTCCATCTCGATGGCGAGAAGCTCTGGCGCGTCTATGCCAACCGCGCCGACGCCCCGGTGCGGACGCTGACCGGCGACGGCGCGCAGGAGATGATCGATCGCGCCAAGGGGCCGGTGATGATGGAAGTCCGGATGAAGCCGGGCGATCTCCTCTATCTGCCGCGGGGCTTCTACCATGACGCGATCGCCGTCTCCGGCGTGTCGCTGCACCTGACCTTCGCCGTCCATCCGATGACCGGCATCGCGGCTCTGCGGATGCTGCTGGACCGCGCGGAGGAAGACCCCGCCTTGCGCGCCTATCTGCCCGATGCGCGCGAGCATGGCGGTGCGGCGCTGGACGCGCATCTCGCGATGCTGGCGGAAAGGCTCGCCGCGTCGCTGTCCAGCCCGCTGTTCCGCGACGATCTGACCGTCCGGCAGCGCTCGCTGGCCAGCCCCGCTTACCGTCCGGACCTGCCGCATCGCCCGGCGCTGGATTTCTATGCGTCGAAGGGGATTGCGGCGGAAGTCGTGCGCCGCCCGGAAGGAGCGATGCTCCGCCATCCCGGCGGCGAGGCGCCGCTCGGGCCGCTGTCGGAACCGGCGCAATGGATGCTCGAACAACGCGCCTTCTCGCGCCAGCAACTCGCCGCCCGCTTCGTCTGGCTCGATGCGGAGGAGGCCGGCGAGCTGATCCGCCTGTTCGAGCAGGCTGGCCTGATCTTCTCCTACAAGCCGGACCTGTAAACGGCGCGGCTGAACTGACGTCGATCGTTCACCCGCCAGCAATCTTCGCGCGACCAGACCGGCCCGACGCCAATAGGGGAGGATGCCATGTCGCGCGCGTTGCTTCGCTTTGTCACTGCCACGACTTTGTCCGCAGGCTTTTTGACAGCGGCGGCATATGCGCAGAATCCCGGCATTGAGGCCTATCGCACCCCGCCTCAGGTCGCGGCCTACGTGCCGCTCGAAGCGAACAATGCGGGGCTGGGTACTCCTGTCGGCCCGCGCGATCTGGTCCGGGCGCAAGCCGCGCTGGATCGTGGCGATTTCAGGCACGCGGCACGCTTGCTCGCTTCACGCTCGCCGCAGGCCAACGGTCCGGAAGGGCGTTACCTGTCTGCCGTCGCTCATAACGGCCTCGGCCGCTATGGGCGCGCGCGCACGTTGTTCCGCGATGCTCTGACACAGGCGCCGGGCCATGTGGGCGCTCGGGTGGGGCTGGCGCTCACCGACCTGCGGCTCGGGCGCCGCGCCGAAGCCGCGGAAGGGCTGGCGGTCCTGGAGCAACGCCGGGCGGCATGCGCCGGCGACTGCGCGGACGCGATCGCGCTGGATCGTGGTACGCAAATGATCCGGCACTTCTTGGAGCAAGCGCCGGCGAGCTAATCGGTTTCAGGTCTTGCGGGTCAGCGTCCGCATCGCGTCGTCCAGACCCGCGAGCGTCAGCGGATACATGCGGTCGGTCAGCAATTGCTGCATGATCCGGGTCGATTGGGTGTGGCCCCAATAGCGTTCCTCGACCGGGTTCAGCCACACGGTCGCGGGATAGGTGTTGGTCAGCCGCTGCAGCCAGGTCGCGCCGGCTTCCTCATTATAATGCTCCACCGATCCGCCCGCATGGGTGATCTCGTACGGACTCATTGAGGCGTCGCCGACGATCACGACCTTGTAATCGTGGCCATATTTGTGGAGCACGTCCCAGGTCGGCGTACGCTCCGAAAAGCGGCGGCGATTGTCCTTCCACACGCTCTCGTAGAGGCAATTGTGGAAGTAGAAGAATTCGAGATTCTTGAATTCGGCGGTCGCCGCGCTGAACAATTCCTCGACCAGCTTGATGTGCGGATCCATCGACCCGCCGACGTCCAGGAACAGCAATAATTTCACCGCATTGTGCCGCTCCGGGCGCATGCGGATATCCAGCCAGCCCTGCCGCGCCGTGCCCTCGATCGTCGCGTCGAGATCCAGCTCGTCCGCCGCGCCCTCGCGGGCGAAACGGCGCAGGCGGCGGAGCGCCACCTTGATGTTGCGCGTGCCCAGTTCCTTGCTGTTGTCGAGATTGGCGAAGGCACGCTGCTCCCACACCTTCACCGCGCGCTTGTGCGTGCTCTGCCCGCCGATCCGCACGCCCTCGGGATTGTAGCCGCCATTGCCGAACGGCGAGGTGCCGCCCGTGCCGATCCACTTGCTGCCGCCCTGGTGCCGGCCCTTCTGTTCCTCCAGCCGCTTCTTCAGCGTCTCCATAATCTCTTCCCAGGATCCAAGCGCCTTCACCGCCTCCATCTCCTCGGGACTGAGATATTTCTCCGCGATCGCCTTCAGCCATTCCTCCGGCAGCTCGGGCTGGTCGGTGGCGTAGCTCGTCTCCAATCCCTTGAAGACCTTGCCGAACACCTGGTCGAACCGGTCCAGCAGCCCCTCATCCTTCACGAAGGTGGCGCGGGCGAGATAATAGAATTCCTCCGGCGCGGCGCGGATCACCTCGGCGTCCAGCGCCTCCAGCAAGGTCAGATGTTCCTTGATCGAGGCGGGAATGCCCGCGGCGCGCAATTCGTCGATGAAGGAGAAGAACATGGGCGGACCCTAATGCGTCCGGCGCATGAGGGAAACCGCGGCGCACACTGGTTAACCCGCCTTCAACCACTTCCTCCTAACCTGCGGCCGGACAAACGAAAAAGACGGGGACAGAACCTTGGCGAGTTCGCTGACGGAACGGGCTGACGGCGAGGCGATCAGCCAGGTCGCGCGCAATTGCGGGCGGCTGGCGATCGAATGCAGCGACGTGTCGGGCTATGTCGCCGGGGTTTCCGGGCGGATTTCCGCCAATCTCAAGACTTTGGACGCGCTCGAGCAGGTGACCGGGCGGCTGCTTGGCGATCAGGCGCAGGTCGCCGATTCGACCGACGAAGCGCATATGCTTGCCGAACAGGCGCGCGAGAAACTCGAGCAGGGCCGCGCGGCGATCGAGGACACGATTGGCGTGTTCAAGGGGCTGACCGGTCTGGTGGTCCAACTGGGCGAGCGCATGGCCGGGTTCGCCGAAGCCATGAACGGCGTGCAGCGCGTTTCCGCCAGCATCGAGACGATCGCCAAGAAGACCAACATGCTCGCGCTCAACGCGACGATCGAGGCTGCCCGCGCCGGCGAGGCCGGGCGCTCCTTCGCGGTCGTCGCGGCGGAAGTGAAGAAGCTGGCGCACGACACCCGCGCCGCGACCAGCGAGATCGCCTCCACCGTCGCCTCGCTCACCCGCGAGGCCGAGGCGGTGACGACCGAGATCAAGGCCGGCGTCGAGAAGAGCCACGCCGCGCAGAGCTCGTTCACCCGAATCGACGAAACCGTGCGAGACGTGTCCGATCTGGTCGGCATGGTCGATCGGCAGACCAGCGGCATCGCCCAGTCGACCAGCCTCATCCAGCAGAGCGTCGACCGGATGAAGAGCGGCCTGGAGGCCTTCGCCGCCGACGCGCGCGCCAATGGCGGCCAGTTGACCGAGGCGCATGAGCGGCTCGGAAGGCTTGAGCTCCTTTCCAACGAGATGCTCGACCGGCTGGCCAGTTCCGGTGTGGCGATCGACGATACGCCCTTCATTCATTTCGCCCAAAGCGCGATGCGCGAGATCAAGGCGGCGATCGACGCGGGCATTTCGCGCGGCGAGGTCAGCGAAGCCGATATTTTCGACACCGACTATCGCGAGATGCCGGGCACCAACCCGGTCCAGTTCGAAGTCCGCTTCTGCGATTTCGCCGACCGGCACGTGCGGCCGATCCTCGACCGGCTGATGGCCGATCAGCCGCGCCTGATCGCGACCGCGATCACCGACAATAACGGCTATCTGCCCACGCACATCAGCGCGCGCTCGCAGCCGCAGGGGCCGGATCCGGTCTGGAATGCCGAACATTGCCGCAACCGCCGCAATTTCATCGACGACATCACCCGCCGCGCGCTGGCCAGCACGAAGGAAGCGATGCTCGCGACCTACGGCATGGATCTGGGCAGCGGCCGCTATCTGCCGGTGAAGAACGTCTTCGTGCCCCTCTTCGTCGCCGGCCGCCGCTACGGCAATTTCGAGCTGGCCTATCGGGACGAAGTGGCGGGCTGAACGATCAGGTGCCCGGCGCCGCCGCCGGCGGTTCGGGCAGGGTGAGTTCCGTGTCGCCATTGGCCCGCAGGTTGACCCGCGCGCGCGCCTGGGTCGCCGGGTTGTTCCGTTCCGTGAACAGCGCGATGATCTGCCGGTCCGAGGGCATCGCGTCGAAACTGCCCAGCACGGTGGTCGATCCGATCTCGTGATGCAGCAGGACGTAATGGGCTGTCGTCAGACTTCGGGCGATCTCGATCAGCGTCCCGGCATCCGAAATGATCACGACGGCGCCGGTGCGGCCGCTCTGGTCGCCGGAAACATCCCCCGTCGCGCGAAGGATCGGCAGATTCGCCTGGCCGATCCGGCTGGACACGCACATGCTTGCGGGGATCCGTGACGCAATCGAGATTCGCCTTCCGTCCTCTCCTTGTCCTTCCACTCCGGCGCCGTCGGTCAAGGCGAGGAGGCCGTGAGCCGTAAGCTGTTCGAAACCCTCATTCGCGATCAGATTTGCATCCGGCCTTGCCGGGCCTGACGGGCAATCCGTCACCGCCACCGGCGCAGCCGCTCTTGCGGGGCTGTCGGGATTGAATCGGATACCCGCCAGCAGCGCGTCCATTGCCGTCATCACCTCGGCGCGGCGAGCTTCCGGGCCGGTGACGCGAATCTTGATCATCCAGCGGCCCGCCTTGATGAAGCCGGCCGAAGAGGCGTTGGCCCCCATATAATTGCTATAGTCGATCCGGATCGCGGCGCTGGCGACTCCGCCCGCATCGGCCAGACGCGGCGGCGCGCTCTCGAGCGGCGTGCGGGAATTGAGGCGAATGCCCCGATCCGTCGCGTAGGCCGCGAGGCCCGGATGCGCGAGGCCCGGATAGTAGAGATAGACGGTCGCGATGACTGCCCCGTCCGCCGAACGGTACATCAGGTTGCTGTCCGTGCCGTCCGGCCGGCCGTCGCGCGCCTGGACCATCGAAAGCGTGCCCGCCGTTCGCGGCAGCGAGGTGCGGGCGGGAACCAGTTCGTGCCGATCCCCGGCGACGGACCAGAGCGGCTGGCCGTGTTGCGCGGGCTGGGCCTGGAGATTCGCCGGAAGCAATGCGGCGAGCGCAACAAACAGCTTTCGAATCATTGGCTTGACCCCCTCTGCTTGGGGGGACGCTAGGGCCGCGCCCCGCACCGTGCAATCCGCCGCTTTGCGTGGCGGGCGGCGGGGCGGTAACGCGAAGCCGATGCCGCGCCTGATCCTGTTCAACAAGCCCTGGGGCGTGCTCTCGCAATTCACCGACGAGGGCAGCGGGCATCCGACGCTGGCGGACTATATCGACGTGCCGGGCGTCTATCCCGCCGGACGGCTGGACCGCGACAGCGAGGGGCTGCTGCTGCTGACCGATGATGGCCGGCTGCAGGCGCGCATCGCCGATCCGAAGTATAAGCTGGCCAAGATCTATCTGGTGCAGGTCGAGGGCATTCCGGACGAAGCGGCGCTCGACCGGCTGCGCACAGGCGTGGACCTGAAGGACGGCCGCACCCGCCCGGCCGAAGCGGAACTGATCGACGCGCCCGATCTGTGGCCCCGCGACCCGCCCGTCCGCTATCGCAAAAGCGTCGCCGATTGCTGGCTGAAGCTCACCATAAAAGAAGGCCGCAACCGCCAGGTCCGCAGGATGACGGCGGCGGTGGGGTTTCCGACGCTGCGACTCGTTCGTTGGAGTGTGGGGGAGTGGACGGTGGAAGGGCTGGCCACTGGTGTCTGGCGCGAGGGTCAGTTCCCCCAAAAGCCGAGCAGATAACCGAGGGCGTAGAAGGCGATCACGAACAGCACGATCTTGATGAGGGCCAACGATACCGTCGGCCCCAGACAGCCGAGCATCACAGTATCGCCATCGTCCATCAGTTGACCCCGGAGATCAGTTCCCCCGCCGGCTCATGAAGGCCAGCCGCTCGAACAGCATCACGTCCTGTTCGTTCTTCAGCAAAGCGCCGTGCAGCGGCGGGATCGCCTTGCTGGGATCGCGCGACTGGAGGACCTCCAGTGGCATGTCCTCGTGCAGGATCAGCTTCAGCCAGTCGATCAGTTCGCTGGTACTCGGCTTCTTCTTCAGCCCCGGCACGTCGCGGACCTGGTAGAAGACGTCCATCGCCTTGCTGACCAGCAATTGCTGGATGCCGGGGAAGTGCACGTCGATGATCCGCTGCATCGTCTCGCGGTCGGGGAAGGCGATGTAATGGAAGAAGCAGCGGCGCAGGAAGGCGTCCGGCAGCTCCTTCTCGTTGTTCGAGGTGATGACGACGATCGGCCGCTCCACCGCCGCCACCGTCTCATGCGTCTCGTAGACGTCGAAGCTCATCCGATCGAGCTCCTGCAGGAGGTCGTTCGGGAACTCGATGTCGGCCTTGTCGATCTCGTCGATCAGCAGGACGGGCAGCTGCGGGGAGGTGAAGGCCTCCCACAATTTCCCGCGCTTGATGTAGTTGCCGATGTCGTGGACTCGCTCGTCGCCAAGCTGGCCGTCGCGCAGCCGGGCCACCGCGTCATATTCGTACAGGCCCTGATGCGCCTTGGTGGTCGACTTGATGTGCCACTCGATCAAAGGCGCGCCGACCGCGGCCGCGATCTCGTGCGCGAGCACGGTCTTGCCGGTGCCGGGCTCGCCCTTGACGAGCAAGGGCCGCCGCAATTTCACGGCGGCATTGACCGCGACCTTCAGGTCATCGGTGGCGACATAATTTGAGGTGCCTTCGAAACGCATCCCCGCCGCATAAGCGGGGGAGGGGATAGCGGCAAGCTAGGCGCGGCGGGTCAGCCCCGGGCCTGCGCGCGGGCGTGGAGCAATTCCCACATGCCGCGATGTTGCACCGCGACCTGTTCCGCGCCGAACAGCATGGCGCGGCGGAAAGCAAAGCCTTCGCCGAGCGCGTCGGCGACGGCGGCCAGCGCTTCAGGCTTGCCGGCTGTCCAGGGCGGCGGAATGTCCGCGCCGAACTTGGCGGCGGCGGCATCCAATATCGTGCGGATCGCCGCCCAGTCGCCCGCCACGCCCATCGCCGCGCCCAGGGCGCAGCCGCGCCGTTCGGACTGGGCGAGGGTGAGCACCGCATTGCGCTGCATCGACACCGCCGATTCGCTGCCGGCGCCGGGCGTGGCCGGAACCGGACCCGCGCGGACCGAAAGATTGGCGAGATAGGTACGTTCGCGGGCGAAGGCATCGGATGCCTCGGCCAGCCAGACGCGTGCCTCCGGCTCGACATTGCGTGCCGCGACCAGCTCTATCACGCCCGGATAACGGCCATGCAGCGCACAGAGGAAATGCAGGGCGTCGGCAAGGTTGCGTCCGGCGGCTGGCCCTTCGGTCAGTTCCGCGCTGCCCGCATAGCGATGCCCCGCGCTGCCATGGTCGCGAATCGCGGCGACGAGCAAAGTACCGGCCTGCGGTACGCTCATGTCCTCCAGCGGTACCGAAGCCATAAAGAAATCTCCCGGCAACCGACGTGGCGCCATCGCCCGTCTTTATCGCCGGGACCGTAAAAGGGAGGTAAAGCCCGTTTAGGGGTTTTCGGGCTGCAGGCAGGCTGTTCCCGCCGGAACACCGCTCCTGATCCGCGAGAGCAAGGCGCGCGACACTGCGTGGCTTGTCCCGTTGGGAAAGCGCACCGTCACCGCCTTGATCGTTTCGTTGCCCGGAATGGTCAGCGAGAAGCCATCACTGCCGTGCGAGCGAAAGGTCGTCGCCCCTGCGCGGTAGGTGAGCGAGCGGCCCGTCAGCCGCGTGCGCGCGCCATTCTCCGTGATCACCACCTCACCGCCGGGCGTCGTCACGCGATAGGTGCCGAACACATCGTTGATGAAAACCTCGCCAGGCCAGTCGGCGCGGATGCTCTCATTCTCCATCAGCGCTAGCCGAAAGGTGCGTCCGCAAAAGGTGCCCGGTCCGCTCGCCCGCGGCGGCGTCCAGTCCGGCGGCGGCGGTATCAAGGCGGCGATCGTCAGCAGCAGCATCGTCTATTCCCCCAAACAGGTCGATGTGACACTATGTCGGGCCGCGAAATTGCCCGGGGCTGAACGGATCAGCCCAGCTTCGCGATCACATCCCCGAACAATGCCTCGTCGCTCGGCAATTCCTTCGGCACCGCCAGCGGCTTCGACACCCAGGTCTCGTTGATCAGATCGCGCCAGTTGATGTTGTTGCTGGTGCCGGTGCCGCCCCACGAGCCGCAGCCCAAAGAGAAGGTCTGGCGCATGCCGTTCCACAAATTACCGCTGTTCGACGCGGCCTGCGGCTGGTTGACCATGACGCGCGAGGTCTTGGTCGCCTCGGCCAGCTTCATGATATTTTCCGTCGAGCGCGAATAGATGCCGCAGCTATGGCCCTGGCCCTGATAGGCCTGGATGCGGTTGGTCAGTGCGATCGCCTCGTCAATGTCCTTCACCCGGTAGAGCGCCATGGTGACGGTGAGCTTCTCCCCGGAGAAGGGGTGATCCGGTCCGACGCCGGTCTCCGGCACGATGAAGAATTTCGTATCTTCCGGAATCTCGAACCCGGCGATCGATGCGATGTTCGCCGCCGGCTGCGCGACGACCTTCGCGTTCAGCGTTCCGTCGATCCACAGCACCGCCTGGAGCTTGGCTTTCTGCTCGGCGTTCAGGATCAGCCCGCCCTTCGCCTGCAGCTTGGCCAGCATCTCGTCATGGATCGCGTCAACCAGCACGACGGCATTGTCCGACGAGCAGGACGCGGCCTCGTCCAGCGTCTTGGAAATGCGGATCTTCTCGGCGGCCTCGTCCAGATCCGCCGTCTCGTCCACCGTAATCACCGCATTGCCCGCGCCGACGCCGAGCGCCGGGGTGCCGCTCGAATAGGCCGCCTTCACCATCGGGTTGCCGCCGGTGGCGAGGATGCGGTCGCACTGGCGCATCAATTCGTTGGTCTTGTCCAGGCTCGGCGTCTCGATCGCGATCACCAGATCGGCGGGCGCGCCCATCGCCTCCAGCGCCGCCCGCATCTTGTCCACGACCAGCTTGTTGGTCAGCTTCGCGCGCGGATGCGGCGCGATGATGATGGCGTTGCGGCCCTTCACCGCATTGATCGCCTTGATCACCGGCGTCGCTTCCGGATTGGTGGAGGGGGACAGCGCCCCGATCACGCCCACCGGCTTGGCCAGCACGACGATCTCGCGCTCCGGATATGCCGCGATCACGCCCACGGAAACATCGTCGATAATGTCCATCAAGGCCGCGCGCGTCTTGCGGAAGATCTTCAGATATTTGCCGTCATAATTGCCGAGCTGCGTCTCCTCGACCGTATGCCGGGCAATCTCCTCCGCGACGCCGGGGCGGGCCACGGCCCACACCATGGCGCGGATCAGTTCGTCCACGCGCGCCTGGCTGGAATGCTCGATGGTCGCCTGCGCCGCCCGGCTGCGCTCGATCAGCGCCCCAATCTCCGCCGCCGCCTGCGCCTGCTCGTCGCTCGCGAAAATCCGTTCCTGCACGCCCATGTCATCACCCTCGATCAAGCAATTCTTGCCGCTGCACCTAGTCAACGGGCGGGCGAAATGCCAGTCAGCCGACAAGACTTATCGAAGGGAAGCGCATGAAACTGGGTTCGCTCAAATATGGCCGCGATGGCCGCCTCGTGGTGGTCAGCGACGATCTCGCCTGGTGTGCGGATGCGGGCCATATCGCGCCAAGCCTGCAGGCCGCGCTCGACGATTGGGACGCGGTCGCGCCGCAGCTGGAACTGCTCGCCACCGATCTCGCGCACGGCGTCATCCCCCGTATGCGCTTCCACGAGCGGCAGGCCGACGCGCCCTTGCCCCGCGCCTACCAATGGGCGGACGGCTCGGCCTATGTGAACCACGTCGCCCTCGTGCGGCAGGCGCGCGGCGCGGAAATGCCGGAAAGCTTCTGGACCGACCCGTTGATGTATCAGGGCGCGTCCGACGAGATGCTCGGCCCCCGCGACCCGATCCCGCTCGCCGACGAAGCCTGGGGCTGCGACCTCGAGGCGGAAGTGGTGGTCGTCACCGGCGATGTTCCGCAGGGCGTCTCACGCGAAGAAGCGCTCGGCCACATCAAGCTGATCGGCCTCGTCAACGACGTGAGCCTCCGCAACCTCATCCCCGCCGAGCTCGCCAAGGGCTTCGGCTTCGTCCAGTCCAAACCCGCCTCGGCCCTGTCGCCGGTGCTGGTGAGTCCCGACACGCTCGGCGATGCCTGGAAGGACGGCAAGCTGCACGGCGTGCTGAAGGTCGATCTGAACGGCCAGCCCTTCGGCCGCGCGGATGCGGGCGAGGACATGACCTTCGATTTCGGCACCCTGGTCGCCCACCTCGCCAAGACCCGCAACCTGAGCGCCGGTACGATCATCGGCTCCGGCACCGTCTCCAATCGAGATGCGGACGGCGGCCCCGGCAAGCCGGTGGATCGCGGCGGCCGCGGCTATTCCTGCCTCGCGGAAATCCGCACCGTCGAAACCATCCTCGACGGCAAGGCCGCTACACCCTTCCTGAAAAGCGGCGACACCGTCCGCATCTGGATGGAGGATGCCACCGGCCACTCCATCTTCGGCGCCATCGAGCAGGTGGTGGAGGGATGAAGCGCCTCCTGTTCGCGGGCCTCGTCCTCGTCCTCGCCATCGCCGCTCCCGCCACCGCCCAGCGCCGCGCCGCGCCGGAACCGCCCCCTGCTAGCCTCACCGCGATCGCCGATCAGGTCAGCGAGCAACGCCTGCGCGCCGACATCGAGCGCCTCGTCGGGTTCGGCACTCGGCACACCCTCTCGTCGCAGGACCACCCGACTCGCGGCATCGGCGCGTCCCTGCGCTGGACCCGCGCCGAGTTCGAGCGGATCGGCCGGGAATGCGGCAACTGCCTCACCTTCGCCGAGCCGGAGGAGATGGTCACCGCCCCGCCGCGCGTGCCGACGCCCACCCGCATCCGCAACGTCATCGCCATCCAGCGCGGCACGACCGATCCCAACCGCGTCATCATCATCACCGGCCATATCGACAGCCGCGTTACCGACGTGATGGACGCGACCAGCGACGCGCCCGGCGCCAATGACGACGGCTCCGGCACCGTCGCGGTGATCGAGGCGGCACGGGTGCTCTCGAAGCATCGCTTCCCCGCCACCATCGTCTATGCGGCGCTGTCGGGCGAGGAGCAGGGCCTCCACGGCGGCCGCATCCTGACCAACTATGCCAAGGCGCAAGGCTGGCAGGTCGAGGCCAACCTCAACAATGACATCATCGGCAACAGCTGCGGCTCGGACGGCGTCTGCGACGCCGCGAACGTCCGCGTCTTTTCCGAAGGCCTGCGCTGGCAGGGCGGCACCGACATTCGCGGCCAGGTCCGCAGCCTTGGCGGCGAGAACGATTCGCCCGGCCGCAACCTCTCCCGCTTCCTCGCCACCCTCGCGGGCAATCTCGGCCTCGGCCTGGAGGTCCGCCAGATCTGGCGCAACGACCGCTTCGGCCGCGGCGGCGACCACACCGAATTCCTGAACGCCGGGTTCCCTGCCATCCGCTTCTCGGTCGCGGTCGAGGATTACGACCACCAGCATCAGGATCTGCGGACGGAAAACGGCACCGTCTATGGCGATACGATCGACGAGATGGACTTCGCCTATCTGCGCAAGGTGACGGCCCTGAACGTCGCCGCGCTGGCCGCGCTCGCCCGCGCGCCGATGCCGCCGGAGCCACGGGTGGAGGGCGCGTTGAGCACCGATACCAAGTTGCAGTGGCGCTCGGTTGAAGGAGCAAACCACTATGTTGTCCGCTGGCGACGAACAGACTCAAATCAGTGGGAACATATAGTGCGGATCACCGGACGTCGGTTCACCGGCCCACCTGCTCGCACTGAGGATGGGCAAGGGACGCAGGTCTGCGAAACATTCACGACTAGTAGCGATGGGCAGCGGGGAGGGGGCTGCTATTGGGAGGTCACGCTCCCCGGCATCCGCGTCGACGATTGGGTGTTCGGCGTCTCCTCGGTCGCGGCGGACGGCTCGGAAAGCCCGGTCGCCTCGGCAGTGCCGGGCGGCGCCTTCCGCCCCTGGACCCCGCCGCCGCCTGCGCCGGCACGGCAGTAACTCGCTTCGTCATGCCGGACTTGATCCGGCATCCACCTTCTTCAACTGCGCCGCAAATGAGGTGGACCCCGGATCAAGTCCGGGGTGACGAATGCCGGAAGGCTGCGCTGTCCTACACGCCTCCCACTCCCTATATCCCTCGCATGATCGACGCCCGACGCGCCCTCTCCGCACGCCCGAAAAGCCCTAAAGGTTCAGCCAATTTTTTTGCCCGTGGGGGTGTGAACCTTCAGCACCTTTCGCGCCGAAACCGCGCCCGGACCCTCTCCGGCCCGAGTCGGTTCTGACCCCATGGCGCGCAAACCCAAGAGGGGCGAACTCCCCACCCGCGAACAGGTCATGGACTTCATCCAGTCGTCCGATCAGGCGGCGGGCAAGCGCGAGATCGCCAAGGCGTTCGGACTGCACGGCGCGGAAAAGATCGCGCTCAAGAAATTGCTCAAGGATATGGGCGACGAGGGGCTGATCGACGCCGGCCCCGGCCGCGCCTTTCACAAGATGGGCGGGGTGCCGAAAGTGACGGTGCTGCGCGTCGTCCATATCGACGATGCCGGCCGCGCCGTCGCGGTGCCGGAGCGTTGGGAAGGCGAGGGGGAGCCGCCGCGCCTGCGGGTGATGGAACGCCGGGGGAAGGGGGCCGCCCTGGGCATCGGCGACCGCATTCTGGCGCGGAACGAGGAGCGGGATGGCGCTTGGACTGCCTTCCCGATGAAGAAATTGCTGAAGGGCAGCGAATTGCTGCTCGGCGTCGTCCACAAGGAAGGCGACGCGCACTGGCTGCGTCCGGTCGAGAAGAAGGAACGCCGTGAGCTTCCCATCTCCGATCTGGGCGAGGCGCAGCCCGGCGACCTCGTGCTGGCCGAGAAGACCGGCCGCCCGCCGCGCCTCACCGCCCGCGTCGATGCGGTGCTCGGCGATCCCTTCGCCCCCCGCAGCTTCAGCCTGATCGCGATCCACAAGCACAATATCCCGCACACTTTTCCGGATGAGGTGCTCGGTGAGGCGGAGCGGGTGGCGAAGCTCTCTCTTGATCCTCCCCGGAACGGAGAGGGGGACCGCTCGCCGAAGGCGAGGGGTGGAGGGGGCCCACCACGCACGCCGGACTCGCGTCCCGCCCCCTCCACCGTCTTCGACGGTCCCCCTCCCCGCGAGCGTGGAGGATCGGAAAGGGAAGACCTCACCCACATCCCCATCCTCGCCATCGACCCTGCCGATGCCCGCGATCACGACGATGCGGTCTGGGCCGCGCCGGACGACGATCCCGCCAATCCCGGCGGGTGGAAGGCGATCGTCGCCATCGCCGACGTCAGCTTCTACGTCCGCCCGAACAGCGCGCTCGACCGCGAAGCGCGCAAGCGCGGCAACAGCGTCTATTTCCCCGATCGGGTCGTGCCGATGCTGCCGGAAATCCTCTCCGCGGATGTGTGCTCGCTGAAGGCGGGCGAGGACCGCGCCGCGATGGTCTGCCACCTGCAGATCACGAAGGACGGCGCGCTCAAATCCTGGCGCTTCAGCCGGGGCCGCGTCCGCATCCGCGCCAATATCGCCTATGAGGATGCGCAGGCGATGATCGACGGAGCCGGGGGTGTCGAGACTGCTTCTCCCGCCTGCGCCATGCCCGAGATCGAAGGCACGATCCTCGATCAGCTGAAGCCGCTCTGGGCCTGCTGGCGCGCGCTCGCCAAGGCGCGGGACAAGCGCAATCCGCTGGAGCTGGACCTGCCCGAGCGGCGAGTCGTCCTTGACGAGAAAGGCCGTATCGCCTCGGTCGCCCCGCGTGAGCGCTTGGACGCACACCGGCTGATCGAGGAATATATGATCGCCGCCAACGTCGCCGCCGCCAAGGCGCTGGAGGCGAAGAAACTGCCGGTCATGTACCGCGTCCACGAGCCGCCGAGCCGCGAGAAGCTCGTCGCCCTGAAGGATTATCTGAAGACGTTCGAGATCGAGTTCGCGCTGGGGCAGGTGGTTCGCCCAGCGACCTTCAATCTCATCATCGAGCGCGTGGGCGAGGACGACAACAAGCCGCAGATCATGGAGCAGATCCTGCGCACCCAGACGCAGGCCTATTACGGCCCCGACAATCACGGCCATTTCGGCCTCGCGCTGGGCAGCTACGCCCATTTCACCTCGCCGATCCGCCGCTATGCCGATCTGGTCGTCCACCGCGCTTTGGTCCGCGCCTACCGGCTGGAGCCGGAGGTAAAGGAAACGCAGCTCACCGAGCAGGAAGCCGCCGCGATGGACGTGACCGGCGAGCTCATCTCCCAGCACGAACGCCGCGCGATGGTCGCAGAGCGAGAGACGATGGACCGCTACGTCGCCGCTTACCTGTCGGAACAGGTCGGCGCCCTGGTCGATTGCCGCATCACCGGCGTCCAGTCTTTCGGTTTTTTCGCGACGGTGGAAGGGCTTGGCGGCGATGGCCTGGTCCCGGTCTCGACCCTGGGCCAGGAATATTTCCGCTATGAGGAAGCCCGCCAGGCCCTGGTCGGCGAGAATAGCGGCGAGACCTACGAATCCGGCCAGCGCCTGAAACTGCGCCTCGCCGAGGCCGATCCGGTCAGCGGCTCGCTCCGCTTCGAGCTGCCCGACGCGCCATCCCCGCTCCAGCGCGAGCGCGGTGGCCCGGTCCGCGACGGTCGCCGCAGCGGACCGCAACAGGGCCGCCGCGGCCGCCCCTCCAACATCCGCCACCAGGGGCGGAAGCGCTGATGTTGGCTTCGGCGCCGGCAGCCACCATGTTGGTGCGATGCTGTTCCTGACCCTTATCGGCCTCGCCGCCGCCCAGCCGCCGGCCGGCGCCCCGATCATCACGCCCGAGACCATCGCCACGGCGATCCAGCCGCGCCTGCCGCAACGCTTCGCGCCCGATGTCGCGATGGTCGGTGCGAGGGGGGAAGGCGACGCTTTGGTGCTGAGCTATGAGATCAGCGACGCCGCGCTCGCCGCCGCCACGCCGGAAGCGCTGAGCCTGCGCTTCGCCACCGCCTTCTGCGCCGCGCCGGGCGGCGCCGAATTGCTGTCAGGACCGATGAACTTCCGCGCCGAAGCGCGCAGCCCGAACGGCCGAACTTTGCAGGGCGTCGTGGTGGAAAATTGCCCTTTGCTGCCGCCTCCGCCGCGGCGCTGAAGCCGCTAGAGCTTCGGCAGCGTCACCCCGCGCTGGCCCATATATTTGCCGGCCCGGTCGGCATAGCTGGTCTCGCACGGCTGGTCGCCGGCCAGGAACAGGAACTGGCAGGCGCCCTCATTGGCGTAGACCTTGGCGGGCAAGGGCGTGGTGTTGCTGAACTCCAGCGTCACATGGCCTTCCCAGCCCGGCTCCAGCGGTGTCACGTTCACGATGATGCCGCAGCGCGCATAGGTGGATTTGCCCAGGCAGATGACGAGGAGATCGCGGGGAATGCGGAAATATTCCACCGTCCGCGCCAGCGCGAAGCTGTTCGGCGGGATCACGCAGACGTCGGTCTTGCGATCGACGAAGCTGTTGGCATCGAAATTCTTGGGGTCCACCACCGCGCTGTCGACATTGGTGAAGATCTTGAACTCGTCCGCCACCCGCGCGTCATAGCCATAGGAGGACAGGCCGTAGCTGATGCATCCCTCGCGACGCTGCGCCTCGACGAACGGCTCGATCATGCCCTGCGTCCGGGCGCGCTCGCGGATCGAGATATCGGACAGGATCATCGGGACTCCATGCTTCTTTGTTCGACCGCACCCGGGCCGGCCTTGATATGCAGCACGCAGATCAGGGTGAACAGCCGGCGCGCCGTGTCGAAATCCAGCGTGACGCGGTCGGCCAGGCAATCCTTCAGCAGCTCGGCGGCCTCGTCATGAATGCCGCGCCGCGCCATGTCGATCGTCTCGATCGCGCGCGGGTCGCTGCCGCGCACCGCCTTGAAATAGCTTTCGCAGATATGGAAATAATCGCGGATCGGCCGGCGGAAGCGGGCGAGACCCAGCCGGATCGTCTCCAGCGGCGTCCCTTGCGCGTCGTTCACCGCGATCGCCAGCCGCCCGTCCTGCACGCCCATTTCCAGCCGGAACGGGCCGGTCTGTCCGGCGACGTCGAAATGATTGGCCGCGAGCATGTCGTCGATCGCGATCCGCCGCTCCTGTTCGATATCGTCGCTGCGGCGCACGATCGAGCGCTCGTCCAGGTCGATGCGGATGATGCGCGGAAAGCCCATGGCCGATTGTTAGCGGGTGCAGCAAAGGGGGCAAGCGAAACCGCTCCCATTATCCACATGCCGACGTGCTTGCCCGGCGCGTCACTTGGCCTAAGGCGTTAACGATCATGCCACCCAGCCTCTCAATCGTCGAACCGCCCCAGGGCGCGGCCACCACTCTGCCGCAGAATGAGGAGGCGGAGGCCGCCCTGCTGGGCGCGCTGATGATCGACAATCGCCTGATCGAGGACGTGCAGCTGAAATTGCGCGCGGATCATTTCTACAATCCGATGCACGGCCGCATCTACGAGCAGATCCGGCGGCTCGTGGACAAGAATATGCTGGCGACGCCCGTCACCTTGCGACCCGTGTTCGAGGCGGACGAGGAGATGAAGCAGGTCGGCGGCCCGGCCTATCTCGCCCAGCTGACCGGCAGCGGCGCCACGATCATCGGCGCCCGCGATTTTGCCGAGCAGATTTACGACCTCGCCCAGCTGCGCGCTTTGATCGGCGTCGGCCGCAACATGGTGGAAAAGGCGCTCGACACCAGCGAGGAAGTCGAGCCCAAGAAGCAGATCGAGGAGGCCGAGGCGGCGCTCTACCGAGTCGCGGAAGAAGGCGGCACCGAAGGCGGCGTCCGCACCTTCGCCTCGGCTGCGGTCGAAGCGATCCAGATGGTCGAAAAGGCTTTCCTTTCGGGCGGCAGCCTGTCCGGGATGACGACCGGCATCAACGCGATCAACGCTAAGACCGGCGGCATGCACAAATCGGATCTGCTCATTCTCGCCGGCCGGCCGGGCATGGGGAAGTCGTCGCTGGCCACGAACGTCGCCTTCAACATGGCGCGCAAATATGTGGAGGAACTGGCGGAAGGCGTCGCGCCGGAGAAGATGTCGGGTGCGCCCGTCGCCTTGTTCAGCCTCGAAATGTCTGCCGATCAGCTCGCCACCCGCATCCTGGCGGAGCAATCGGAGGTCAGTTCCGAGAATCTGCGCATGGGCAAGATCAGCAAGGAGGAGTTTCGCAGCCTCGCCCGCGCCTCGCAGCAATTGCAGGATCTGCCGCTCTATATCGACGACACGCCGGGCCTCACCATCGCGGCCCTGCGGACCCGCGCCCGCCGGCTGAAGCGGCAGCGGCAGATCGGCATGGTCGTGGTCGATTATCTCCAATTGCTGCAGGGCACGGGCAAGGGCGGCGGCGATCAGAATCGCGTGCAGGAGATTTCCGAGATCAGCCGCGGCCTGAAGACACTGGCGAAGGAATTGCAGGTCCCGGTGCTGGCTTTGTCCCAGCTCAGCCGTCAGGTCGAAAGCCGCGAGGACAAGCGTCCGCAACTCTCGGACCTGCGTGAATCCGGCTCGATTGAGCAGGACGCCGACGTCGTCATGTTCATCTACCGCGAGGATTATTATCTGGCCAACAAGGAGCCGCGCGAAGGCGGCGACGACGCGAAGTCGCAGGACGCTTACCAGGAATGGCAGCGGCAGATGCAGGAAGTGTACGGCCAGGCCGAACTCATCATCGCCAAGCAACGCCACGGCGCGACCGGCAAGGTGCGCCTGCGCTTCGACGCCCGGATCACCAAATTCTCCGACCTCGCGGACACCCATTATCTGCCGGAGGCGCGGGGGTAGGGCAGGTGGCGAGCGGTCTTGCCGTGTTGCCTCGCTCAATCACCCGCGCTAGCCCTGCGACAATATGACAGGAGGAATTCGATGCGTGGAGCGAAGGCGCTTTTGGCTGCGGCCGTGGCGGGGATTGCGATGACGGCGGCGGTGGCGCAGCCGGCGGGCCAGACTGCGGAGTCCTATGAATTCTCCTTCCTCGACGAGATCGAGGGCGCAAAGGCGCTGGAATGGGCGCGCAAGGAAAATGATCGCACCCTCGGCGAACTGACCGCCGATCCGCGCTACCAGCAATTTCACGACCGCGCGTTGCAGATATTGCAGGCGCGCGACCGTATCCCGGGCGTCAGCTTCCGCCCCGACGGCCTGCACAATTTCTGGCAGGACGAGAATCACGTGCGCGGCATCTGGCGGCGGACGACGATGGCCTCCTATCGCACCGCGAATCCGACCTGGGAGACGATCCTGGACGTCGACGCGCTCGCTGCGGCGGAAAATGCCAACTGGGTCTATCGCGGTGCTTCGTGCCTGCCGCCGGAAGATACGCGCTGCCTGGTCATCCTGTCCGACGGCGGCCGTGACGCGGCGGAGTATCGCGAGTTCGACACGGTGAATAAGCGCTTCGTCGAGGGTGGCTTCCGCATCCCCGTCGGCAAGCAGAGCGTCACCTGGCTCGACCGCGACACGTTGCTGATCGCCCGCGACTGGGGTCCTGGCACGATGACCGAATCGAGCTATCCGTTCGTCATCAAGAAGCTGCGCCGCGGCCAGAGCCTGGAGCAGGCCGAGGAAGTGTATCGCGCCAATGCCAGCGATACGCGCGCCGATCCGTTCGTCATGCGCGATGCGGCCGGGACGGTGCATGGCGTCGGCTTCGTCCGCTCGATCGACTTCTTCAACCGTGAATATCATATGCTGGTCGGCGACCGGACGGTGAAGCTGAACCTCCCGACCAAGGCGAGCCCGTCCGGGATCATCGACGGCCGTGTGCTGGTGACCTCGGACGAAGCCTGGGAGGCGCACGGCACCCGCTTCGCCGCCGACGCGATCGTCAGCTACGATCTCAACGAGTGGAAACGCGAACCCAATGCGGCGCGCCCGAGCCTGGTCTGGACGCCCGGCGCGCGCCAGACGCTGAGCGGGATGACGACGACCAAGGACTCGCTGATCGTCACCATCCTCGACAATGTGCGCGGCCGCGCCGTGGCGATGAACTACGCGAATGGCCGCTGGACGACGCGGCCGATTGCGCTGCCGGCCAATTCGAGCATCGGGATTTCCGCGGCCTCGGACGAGAGCGACGAGGCGATGTTCAGCGTCACCGACTATCTGACCCCCTCGACGCTCTGGTATTATAATGGCGCAACCGGCGCGCTGGAGACGATCAAGTCGACGCCGGCCCGCTTCAACGCCGCCAACCACGTCGTCGAACAGCATGAGGCGACGTCGCGCGACGGGACGAAAATTCCCTATTTCCTCGTCCGCCCGCGCAACATGCGCAATGACGGCTCCACGCCGACCTTGCTCTATGGCTATGGCGGCTTCCAGGTCAGCCAGATCCCGGCGTACAATGCCAATATGGGCGCGCTCTGGCTGGAGCAGGGCAATGCCTATGTGGTCGCGAACCTGCGCGGCGGCGGTGAGTTCGGGCCGGAATGGCACCAGAGCGCGCAGCGCGCCAACAAGCAGCGCACCTGGGACGATTATATCGCGGTGGCCGAGGATCTGATCCGTCGCCGCATCACCAGCCCGCGCCATCTCGGCGTGGTCGGCGGCAGCCAGGGCGGGCTTCTCGTCGGCACCGCGATCACGCAGCGGCCTGAGCTGTTCAACGCCGCGATCATCCAGGTGCCTTTGTTCGACATGCTGCGCTATCACACGATGAGCGCCGGCGCGTCCTGGATCGGCGAATATGGCGATCCGCGCATCCCCGAGCAGCGCGCCTGGATCGAAGGCTATTCACCCTATCAGCGGCTGGTCCCGAACGTGACCTATCCGACGCCGTTCATCCTGACCTCGACCAAGGATGACCGCGTCCATCCGGGTCACGGCCGCCGCGCCGCGGCGCGGCTAGGGCAACTCGGCCAGCCTTATTATTACTATGAGAATATCGACGGCGGGCACTCCGCGGCGGCGAACCTGCGCGAAAGCGCGCGGCGGCTGGCGCTGGAATATACCTATGCCAGCAAGCGGCTAGTCGGCGGAGGCGTGGGTGCGCCGCCGGCTGGTGAACGCGGCAGGTAAGGATGGCGCGTCACCCCGGTCGCCGCCGGGGTGACGTTCGTCACTTCGTCTGGGCCGGGGTCTCGGCCGGAGCGGGCAGTGCCGGCTGCTGCTGCGCCGGGGCGGGCAAGGGGGTCGCGGCCGTGCCCTTGAACAGGGTGCTGTTCTGGTCCTCCGCAAGGTTCTGCCCGCGCTGAAGCACGATGCGGCACGGCGCGGTCGCGCTGCAAGCGATCAGTGTGCCGCTGTCGGTGTTCAGCCTGAACACCTCTCCGTCCGTGGCAAAGGCCTGATAGGTCGGCGCTTCGATTTCCGTGCTGCTCCCGCCGCCCGCATAGACACCGAGCGCGATCATCGCGCCCGCGCCCAGGATCGCACCGCTCAGCCGCCGCCCGAGCATGTCCATCAAGTCGGTCGAACCCGAACCGCTCCCGCCGCTGCGCGCGCTTGCACTCCGGCTCGCATAGCGTTCATTCTCTTCGTCTTCGTCGTAGCGTCCGGGCATGGGCTTTCTCAATTCACGCTATGGTTCGGATCTCGCAAGCCGACACCGATCGTCGCGCGAAGGCCTTCTGCCTCGCTGCTGGTGACCGGATAGGCGCAATAGTCGGCGGCGTAATAGGCGCTGGGGCGGTGATTGCCGCTGAGGCCGATGCCACCGAACGGGGCGGTGGAGGGCGCACCGTTGGTCGGCTTGTTCCAGTTGATCACACCTGCGCGAATGTTCGCCCAGAAGCGGTCGTAAAGTTCGGGGGAACCGCCGACGAGCGAAGCGGCGAGTCCGTAGCGGGTGGCGTTCGCCTCGGCGATCGCGCTCTCGAAATCGGGGACGCGGATGATCTGCAGAACGGGACCGAACAGCTCCGCATCGGGGCGGCGCTGCACGTCTGTGACATCGATCAGGGCCGGGGTGAGGAAGGGAAGCTTCTCGTCGGGACGGTCGAGGCGTCGGATCGCCCGGCCACCGCGGCCGAGCATTTCCAGGAAGCTCTCCTGCAGGTGGTCGGCCGACTGGTTGTCGATCACCGGCCCCATGAAGGGTGCCGGATTGTCGTGCGGCGCGCCGACGATGATGCGATCAATCAGCCGCGCGATCGTCTCCACCAGTTGCTCTTGCGTGCCATCCTTGACGATCAGGCGGCGGGCGGCAGTGCAACGTTGCCCCGCCGACAGATAGGCCGACTGGACGGCAGTGGCGGCCGCCGCATGTACATCGGCAGCGTCCCAGACGACGAGCGGGTTGTTGCCACCCATCTCCAGCGCCAGGATCTTGTTCGGCGTATCGGCGAACTGGCGGTGCAAAGCGACGCCTGCCCGGGCTGAGCCGGTAAACAGCAGACCGTCTATGCCCCCCGCCGCCGCCAGGCCCTTGCCAACGTCGGGACCGCCTTGAACGCAAATCACTACGTCTTCCGGAACGCCAGCCTCGTGATAGAGTCTGGTCAGGAACTCACCGACCGCCGGAGTCTTCTCGCTGGGCTTGAAGACGATGGCATTGCCCGCGATCAGGGCCGGGACGATGTGGCCGTTCGGCAGGTGGGCCGGAAAGTTGTAGGGGCCGAGCACCGCCAGCACGCCATGCGGCTTGTGCCGGACGGCGATCTTCGTGCCCATGTCGCCTTCGCGGCTGCGCTTCGGCGTGCGGTCGCCATAAGCGGAGATGGAAATCTCGACCTTGTTGATTGTCGCCTCGACTTCGGTGCGCGCTTCCCACAGCGGCTTGCCGGTCTCGCGGGCGATCAGATCGGCGAAATCGTCGATCTTGCCGCGCGCGACATTGGCGAAGCGGCGCATCGTTTCGACGCGGAAGGCCAGGGACTTTGAGCCCCAGCCGGGCCATGCGGCGCGGGCGCGCTCGACGGCCTCGACCGGGTCGCCGGCGGTGCCGGTCCACAGTGACGCGCCGGTCGCGGGTTCATATGAAGTGAGGGTCGTCATTTCCGGAATGCGATCAGCACCTTCGCTATCTCAGGTCAAGCGCGCGGCCCATACGGCGGATCGCCGCGACCTTATTGTGAAGCGCGGGCCAGTCATCCGCTTCGTCGATCCGCGCCCAGATCGCCTCCACCTCCTCGATATGCATTGAGCAGGGATCGGCTTCCGCCCAATAGGAGTGATCGGTCGCGCCCGGCAGCGCTTTCCGCCGGGCGAACAGGTCCGCGAGCGGGGCGAATTCGGGCGCGGCATAGGCGTCGTCAGCGGGCGAAGGGCCGCGCCGCCGGCCGCCGCGCCAGTCGAAGAAGAAACGGTCGATGGGGACGGTCTTCAGCGACAGGGCCGTTTCCAGCGCGACGAGCAACGCCGTCTCGTCGCCCTCGGCCGCGATGCCCAGCCGCCAGCACAGACGCTCGGCCAGCGCGGCCCGGAACAAGGCGGGAAAGGGTTCGAGCGCCTCGGTCAGCACCTCCGGCGATGCGATCAGCGCGAGCGACTGGGCGAGCTGGACGACGTCCCAATGGATCGCCTCGGGCTGGCGGGCGAAGGCGTAGAGGCCGGTCTGATCAAAATAGGCGGCGGTGAAGGCACCGTCCCAGTAGGGCGTGAACCGCCAGGGGCCGTAATCGAAGCTTTCGCCGGTGATGTTGATATTGTCGCTGTTCAGCACGCCGTGAACGAAGCCCGCCGCGATGAAGGATGCGGCCAGCCGGGCGGTGCGTTCGACGACGCGCGACAGCAGCGTAACCGCATCGCCCTCCTGACCGAAATAGTGGCGCAGGCAGTAAGCGGTGAGCTTTTCCAGGTTATCGCGCTGGTCGAGGAAGGCGAGGCGCTGGAAAGTGCCGATGCGGATGTGGCCCTGGCTGAGGCGAACGAGCACCGCCGAGCGGGTGGGGGACGGCTCGTCGCCGCGGTGCAGAGCCTCTCCCGTTTCGATCAGGCTGAAGGTGCGGCTGGTGTCGACGCCGAGCGCTTCCAGCATCTCGGTCGCGAGAATTTCGCGGACCCCGCCCTTCAGCGTTAGCCGCCCGTCGCCGAAACGGCTGTAGGGCGTCTGGCCTGAGCCCTTCGTGCCGAGGTCCATCAGCCGCCCGCCTTCATCGCGCAGTTGCGCGAACAGGAAGCCACGGCCATCGCCGATATCGGGATTGTAGGACCGGAATTGGTGCCCGTGATAGCGCAGGGCGAGCGGTTCGGAGAGATTGTCCGGCAACGGTTTGAACCGGCCGAAATGGCGCTGCCATTCCTCGTCGGTCAGCCTGTCGAGTCCGACCCCCGCCGCCGCGTGGTCATTGCGGTAGCGCAGGATCGTCTTCGGGAAATCCGCGGCCGACACCGGGTCGCAAAAGTCCGGCCCGAGCTGGAGAATTGCAGGATCGGGGCGGTAGCTCATGGCACGCTATGTGGCCGCTGCTCGGGACGGTTCCAAGAGAGTCGTTGCCGCTGTTGAATCCGCATCCTAGGGAGCTTCATGGCCTATACGGACGGCTATTACTGGTCGAATGACGGGCTTCGGCTCCACTACCGCGATTATGCGGGGGGCGACGCGGCGCGGCCGCCTATCCTGTGCATTCCCGGCCTGACCCGCAATGCGCGCGATTTCGAAGGTCTGGCGGCGCGGCTGACAGGCGAATGGCGGGTGATCGCGGTCGATCTGCGCGGGCGGGGTGAGAGCGCCTATGCCAAGGATCCGCTGACCTACGCGCCCTTGTCCTACATTCAGGACCTGGAGGCTCTGGTTGCCGACCTCGCGCTCGACCGCTTCGTGCTTGCGGGCACGTCAATGGGCGGACTGCTGGCAATGCATCTGGGCGCGGCGGCGCCGGAGCGGGTGGCGGGGCTGATCGTGAACGATGTCGGGCCAGAGCTGGACGAGATCGGCATGGCACGCATCCGTTCGACCATCGGGCGGACCTCGACCTGGCCGACCTGGGTCCACGCGGCGCGCGACTTCGCGGAGTTGCACAAGGCGGCGTTCCCGAAGTGGAAGCTGGAGGACTGGCTGGCCTTCGCCAAACGGATGGCGAAGATTGGCAGCGCGGGGCGGATCGTGCCGGACTATGACATGCGGATCGCTGAGGCGCTGCGGGGCGCGTCGCCGGTCGCGGGTATGGATTTGTGGGGTGCCTGGCAAGCACTACGGGGCGTCCCGACTCTGATCGTGCGCGGTGAGCGGAGCGACATCCTTTCGGCCGAAACGCTGGTGCCGATGCTGGACGCTAATGCGCAGGCGACTGCGGTGACCGTGCCCGGCATAGGCCACGCGCCGACGCTGGACGAACCCGAAGTCGCGGCGGCTATCGACGGGTTGCTGAGGCTCGTCCAGGAGCGCCTCGCCCTTGCCTGACCGGCCGGTCCGCATTCTCCACGCCCATTCGACGTTCGATCTGGGCGGCAAGGAAGCGCGCGCCGTGCGCCTTATGAACGCGTGGGGCGAGCGCGCCGAGCATGTCGTGCTGAGCGCGACTGATCGGTTCGGCGCCCGCGAGGCGATCGACGCCGGGATTAAGGTCGACTTCCCCACCGACGCACCGTCTCTGGTCGGCAAGCCGGCACCGGGACGGTATCGCCGCCTGTCGCGCTACATGCGTCAATTCGATCTCGTCCTCACCTACAATTGGGGAGCGATGGATGCGGTCGGAGCGCGGCGGTTGTTCGGCGGTCCGCCGCTGATCCATGCCGAGGACGGTTTCAACGAGGATGAGGCTGTCCGCCTCAACCCCAAGCGCAACCTCTTCCGCCGCCTGATGTTGCCCGCCGCTCACAGGGTGGTGGTGCCGTCGCAGACGCTGGAGACGGTTGCCCTGAACGTGTGGCGGCAACCTGAGCGGCGCGTGGCGCGCATTTCCAACGGCATCGATCTGTCGCAGATCGATCCAGCGCACCCGCTGCCTCCGCCAGGCTTTCAGCGCGTGCAAGGCGACGTGACGATCGTCACCGTCGCGGGTTTGCGCAAGGTCAAGGACCTCCCGTTCCTGGTCGAGCGCGTCGCCATTCTCAACCGCAGCCGGCCGGCGCGCCTGTTCATTTTCGGCGAGGGACCGGAGCGGGACGCCATCGCGGCGAAGGCCGCCGAACATGGCATCGCCGATCGTGTCCACTTGCCCGGCTTTGTCGCTGAACCTTCCCGCTACCTTGCCGCGTTCGATATCTTCGCGCTCAGTTCCGTGAGTGAGCAATTCCCCATCTCCCTGGTCGAAGCGATGGCGGCAGGGCTGCCTGCCATTTCCACCGATGTCGGGGACGTCGCGGGAATGGTGGATACGGACAATCGCTCGTTCGTCGCCTCCCAGCCGGGACTCTACGATAGCAACTTGTCCGCACTGGCCGCCAATGAAGCGCTCCGGCTGCAGCTTGGCTCCGCCAATCGCCGCAAGGCCTTAGCGATATATGACGAACGCGTTATGATTTCCCGCTACGCCGCCCTATATGGTGAGGCGATCGGGCGCCCTGATGCGTTTGTGGGGGCGGCCGCGGCCGTGAATTCGGAGGTTTGATGTTCAAGGGTATCGGTTCGATCCGGTATGGCGGCCGCGAAGTGCTGCCGCTGGTCGAGGGCGGCAAGGGTGTGGCCGCGACCAATCATATGAGTTCCGGCGCCTGGGCGGCCGCGGGCGGCATCGGCACCGTGTCGGCGGTCAATGCCGACAGCTATGACGCGGACGGCAAGATCATCCCGCAAATCTACCACGCGTTGACGCGGCGCGAGCGGCACGAGGAACTGATCCGCTACGCGATCGACGGCGCCGTCGAGCAGGTGAAGCGCGCCTTCGAGATTGCCGGCGGCAAAGGTGCGATCAACATCAACGTGCTGTGGGAAATGGGCGGCGCGCAGCGCGTGCTCGAAGGCGTGCTGGAGCGGACCAAGGGCATGGTTGCGGGCGTCACCTGCGGCGCCGGCATGCCGTACAAGCTGAGCGAGATCGCGGCCTCGCATGGCGTCAGCTATCTCCCGATCATCAGTTCGGCCCGCGCCTTCCGCGCGCTTTGGAAGCGGGCCTATTCGAAGGCGGCGGAATGGCTCGCGGCCGTGGTCTATGAGGATCCGTGGCTGGCGGGCGGCCACAACGGTCTGTCCAATGCCGAAGACCCGCTGAAGCCCGAGGATCCCTATCCCCGCGTGAAAGCGCTGCGCGACACGATGCGCGAGGGCGGCATTCCGGATTCCGTGCCGATCGTGATGGCGGGCGGCGTGTGGAACCTGCGGGAATGGGAGCATTGGATCGACAATCCCGAGCTCGGCCAGATCGTCTTCCAGTTCGGCACGCGGCCGTTGCTGACCAAGGAAAGCCCGATCCCGGACGCGTGGAAGCAAAGGCTGATGACGCTGGAGGAAGGCGATGTCCTGCTCCACCGCTTCTCCCCAACGGGTTTCTATTCGTCCGCCGTCCGTAACCCGTTCCTGCGGGAGCTGGAGGCGCGTTCGCACCGGCAGATTGCCTTCACCAAGGAGGAATTGGGCGATCATCGCTTCCAGCTCGACGTCGGGGTCATGGGCAAGAAGAATTATTGGGTGACCAAGGGCGATTTGCTGCACGCGCGGCAATGGTTCGCGCAGGGTTTTACCGATGCCCTCAAGACGCCCGACGAGACGCTCGTCTTCGTCACGCCGGACGAGAAGAAGGTGATCCGAAAGGATCAGGCGGATTGCATGGGCTGCCTCAGCCAGTGCGCCTTCTCGTCCTGGGCGGACAATGAGAAGAATTCGAGCGGGCGGCTCGCCGATCCACGCAGCTTCTGTATCCAGAAGACATTGCAGGACATCGCCCATGGCGGGCCGACCGAAGAGAACCTCATGTTCGCCGGCCATGCGGCCTTCCGCTTCAAGAAAGACCCCTTCTATTCGAACGGCTTCGTGCCGACGGTGAAGCAATTGGTCGATCGGATCGCGAGCGGCGACTGAGCGCCGGCGAGTCCATATTTCGGACGCCCGCGCCGACTTGCCTTGAACAACGCGAGGCTCGGGCGTTAAGTCGCCTTGTGACCGTTTAAGGACTTGGGCTCCATGCGCCGCTATCTGGCTTTGATTGTGTTCACGGCATGGGCCGGCGTGATCGGTGTCGCGGAGGCGCAGCGGCAGCCGCCTTATTGGGCGTCGATCAGTTCGGGCCGCGCGATGATGCGGACCGGTCCCGGCCAGAATTATCCCGGCACCTGGCTCTATGTCCGGCCCGATCTGCCGATCAAGGTGATCGGCACGCGGGGCGACTGGCGGCGCGTCGAGGATCCCGACGGGACTGTCGGCTGGATGCTGGTGCGCCTGTTGAGCGATCAGCGCAGCGGCATCGTGAGAGGGCAGGAGCGGCAGCCGATGCACGAATCGGCCAATGCGCAGAGCCGTGTGCTGTATCTGGCCGAACCGGGGGTGGTCGGGCGTCTGTCCGCCTGCGCCGACGGCTGGTGCGCGTTCAATGTGGGCGGCAAGCGGGGGCATATCCGCGTCGAGGCCTTGTGGGGCGTGGACGCGAGCGAGCGGATCAACTGAGCCGGTTTGAGCAGACGGCCGGCCCTTCTGCCGCCGTTCATGCGTAGCTAAGGCAGCAAGGCGCTCCTTTCGCCGCGGGGAGGGAGCGCTTTCATGCTCGAGTTGACGATGGCCCTGGCGCTTGAAGTGCAACGGCCGATGCCGGTGGACCGGAGCGATTGCCGCCCGCGCCCGCATCTGCTCCGCAGCGCGCCGCCGCCGCCTGCTTTCTCGGTCGAGCGTATCGCCTCTCCCGGGCGCGAACGGATGAGCCTGGCGGCCTATCGTTGTCCGGATAGGGTCAATTGGCGAGTCATGCGGCATGCCGGCGAAGCGGGGCAGGGCGATTATGTGCTCGGTGCCGCCTGCCCCGAAGCGGTGCGCTGGATCGAGGCGGTGGCGCGGCTGCCGCTGCCCAACCCCGTGCTCGCGTCGTTTGGGGAGACGCCGCGTGGCGCCACCTGGTTCGTGTTGCGGGCGCACCACGTCACCGGCGGGGGCTATCGCCGGGACATGGAGCTGACTCTTATCGAGCGCGACGGCCCGTCGCAGGAGCCGATTGCCCTCTGGGCGCGTGAGGGGGAGGCGGTGTTCCAACGCTGCCACGCGGAGCAGGCGGAACGGGTGGAATGAAGGCGCTCCCGTCGCTGCTGGCTGCGGTGCTGGCGCTTTGTCCTGCGACTGGGGTCGCCCAAGATGCGGAGCCGCCGCAGCGGCGTGGGCAGTTGTTCATGCTCAGTGTCCGGGGCGGCTCGGACGCGGACATCAATTATGCGGCTTACCATGCGAATGCGAGCGATCCGGGCAGTCTGGTCGTGCAGCGGAGCCTTGCTGCCCGGCCGGACAGCAGCCGCGCCGAGGTCTCGGCCGCGACCTGCCCGGGGCTGCGCGCGGCGGTCGAGTCGCTGGAGCGGACGCCCTGGCCCGCCATCAGCCTGAGCGACGAGCCGCGTCTGCCTTATCTCGAACGGGGGCAATTCACTGCTTACACCTTCTACGGCGCACTCGCCTATGCGCATGCCACGAGCTGGGAGGCGCGGCTCTTCGCCCTCGATCTGCCCGGCCAGCCGCGCGGTGCGTTCGTGACCTGGGCCGATATGCTGGTGCGGACGGTCGATACCTGCCTGGCCAATCGCGGCTGAGGCTCCGCCGAAGCGGCGGTTTCTGTCGGCTGCGATCGCCCGTTTCCTGCTATACCGGGCTTGCGGAGGGCGGGCATGAAACGGCTGATCTTTTGCTTCGACGGCACCTGGAACCGGATCGACGGGGAATATCCCACCAACGTCGCCAAGCTCGCCCAGTCGGTGGCGCATCGCGACGGGCAGACGGCGCAACTCATCTACTATGACGAGGGTGTCGGCACCGAGGATACCAGCCAGTGGACCGGCGGCATTCTGGGTCACGGCCTGTTCGACAACATCCTTTCGGCCTATCATTTCCTCGTCCTGAACCATGAGGCGGGAGACGAGATCTACGTCTTCGGCTTCTCGCGCGGCGCCTATACGGCGCGCTCGTTCACCGGCCTGATCCGCAATGCCGGGATAATCTCGCGCCGGTCGCTGCGGCGGATCGGCGAGGCGGTGGAACTGTACCAGAATCGCGAGACGCGGACGAAGCCGGGGGCGGAGGCGATCCGTGAGTTCCGTTACCGGCACCGGCCCGAATTGCTGCTGCCGGGTGACCGGGCCTGGCGCGAGCGGCGCTACCCCGACGACGAAAGGCCGGCGACCGATTTGCGGGTCCGCTATCTCGGTATCTGGGACACGGTGGGGGCGCTCGGCATCCCCGCCCAGATCGCGCCGGACGAGATATTCCGCCGCAAATACCAGTTTCACGATTGCGAACTGAGCAGCTTCGTCGAGGCGGCGCGGCATGCGGTCGCGGCGGACGAGCGAAGGCGGACGTTCGATGCCGCCTTATGGACCAACCTCGACATTCTGAACGGCGATACGGGTCCGCATCCTTACCGGCAGGAGATCTTTCCCGGTACGCACGGCTCGGTCGGCGGCGGGGGACTGGTCACGGGTCTGTCCGACGAGGCGCTCGCCTGGGTGATGCAGGGCGCGCAGGCGCAGGGTCTGGCCTTCGACACCGATGCGGAATCGCCGATCCACACGCTGCGGCCCGATCACCGGGCGGCTCTGATCAACAACGATCAGTCGTGGATGGACAAGGTGAAGGAGTTCCTGATGGGGATCGGCTTCGACGATCGCAGCTTCCCCGGGATCGACATCACCCAAGTGCATGAGAGCCTGATCCGCCGCTTCCACGAGCCTGCCGCCAGCCTTCCGGAAGGGGAGGAGTATCGGCCCCGATCGCTGGAGCCGCTGTGGAATGCGATCGGGGGCGAGGGGCCGAAATTCCTTGCCACGGGCAAGAAGGCGATGCCGGACGCGGCGCTCAGGACGCCGGTGCGGGTGGAGAGCCATGTCGTCGAGGCGGGCGATACGCTGGGCGCGCTCGCCGCCCGGTTCATGGGCGACAAGCGCTTTGCCAGCCTGCTGTTCCGGCACAATCAACTGCTCGGCCACTTGCACGATCCCGACCGGCTGTATGTCGGCCAGACGATCGAGATCCCGGTGTTCGAGGCCGAGCCGCCGGCCAAGCCCTAGCGGGCGGCGACCAGCACCAGCGGGCGGGCGCTGCCGGCGGCGGCGTAGACCGCGTCCAGGCGCTCGGCCAGGCCGCGGGTCAGATCGGCGCGGCAATCGGCCGCCCGGTTCTGGCCGCGCAGGTCCGCCGGCGAGGGATCGCCGCAGGCGGTGCGGACGGCCTGGCGCAGGCGGCTGTCGAGCGTGGCGCGACCTTCCGCCGAAGCGAGATCGAGGTCGCCATAATGGACGGCCACGCTGTGGGTCGAACCTTGAGAAAGAGCGGGCGTCGCGCTGGCGAGCAGGGCGGCGGCGATGGTCAAGATGGTCTTCATCGGACTTCCTTCGGTTGAAACGAGGGTCGTCCAGCGCTGGATGTCTTTCAAATATTCAGTTGCGATAAGCAACGCAATCGGCGATATTGCCCGCACGTTCTGCATGAATGCAGATGAGGGCGTGATGCTCGGATGGGATGACCTGCGCTATTTCCTGACCGTTGGGCGGACCGGCAGCACGCTGGCCGCGGCGAAAATGCTGCGCGTGAACCAGACCACGGTCGCGCGCCGGATCTCCGGGCTGGAAGAGGCGACGGGCCTTGTCCTGTTCGAGCGGCGGCGGGCCGGCTACGCGCTGACCCCGGCGGGAGCGGCCCTGGTCGACCAGGCGGAGGCGGTGGAACGGGCCGCCGATGGCTTCGCGGATGCGGCGGCGGCGCAGACGCGCGAGGCGCATGGCGTGGTACGGCTGTCCACGGTGGAGATTTACGCCGCGACCCTGCTGACGCCTTTGCTCGGAGAATTGCGGGCGGCGCATCCGGGGGTGCGGATCGAACTCGATACCAGCGAGGTGAAGCGCGATCTGGCGGCGGGGGAGGCGGATGTCGCGCTGCGCGCCGGGCAGCCGCCCGAGGATGGCGGACTGGCGGGCCGCCGGATCGGGCCCGATCCATGGACGCTCTATTGCAGCCGGTCCTATGCCGAGGCGCATGGCGTGCCGCGGACGATGACGGAGCTGGCGAAGCATCCGATCGTCGGCGGCGGTGGCGACTATGTGTGGCCGATGTACCGGCGCTGGCTGCAGCGGCTGGGGCTGGAGGATGCGGTAGTATTCGAACATGGCTCCGCGACCGGGCTGCTGGCGGCCGTGCGAGCCGGGGTGGGGATGGCGGTGCTGCCGAGCCTGGTGGCGGACCGCGATCCGGAACTGGTGCAGGTCGTGGCGGCGCCGGACACGGACCGGATGGAATTGTGGCTGCTGACTCACGAACGGGTCCGCCACGCCCCCCGGGTGCGGGCGGTGATGGATTTCCTGGGCGAGCGGCTGCAAGCGCAGGCACGCGAGCGAGTGGCCGCGCCCGCGCCCGCGATCGCCATTTAGCGGCGCCCTTGCCGTCCGGCTTCCCGCCCCGGGATGCCCGGTCAATTCTCTTTTAACTCCCGTCATTTAGGTGCGGCTCCACCAGAGGACGGAGCCAAGACCATGCGTTTGATGCGTTTGAAAGCAGACAAGAAGGGCGCCACGGCCATCGAATATGGCCTGATTGCCGCTTTGATCGCGGTTGCCGCGATCACTGCCATGTCGAACCTGGGCGGACAGCTCGGCAACACGTTCAACCGCGTCAAAGGCAATATGGCGTCGAACAAGTAAGCCGGTGAACGGCGGCGGGTCATGACCGCGCCGCCGGATTGCCAAGCTGGCGGTTGAGCGCAACCGCCTCGCGTGCCAGCGCAGCCGCGACCTCAGGGTCGAGCAAAGTGTCTTCGCGCAGGTCCAGGCTGGCCATTTCATATTTGCTGGTGCCGGTGAGGCGCGGATCGAGGTGCAGCAGCCGCTTGCCGCGCCAGAAGCCGTAGAGCACGCGATGCTCCTCGGCGCGGATCAGCAGCAGCGGGCCGTTCGCCATCATCACGATATGGCCCCATTTGATCACTTCCGAATCCGGCCCGGCGGCGAGCGCGGCGGCGCGGAGCATCTCCACCCGCTCGCGGCGCCAGCCGGCGAGGGCGGCGACATAGGCGTCGGGGCTGGCGGCGGGCGGGGTGCGCTTCATCATGGCCTTGTCATAGCATCGGGGAGATGCAGAAGTCCGGTCAGTGTGGCGGGAGCGTATTTCCGGCCGGGAGACGAACGATGTCGAAGCGCGTAATCATGGCCTGCCTTGTCCTTGCGGGCTGTTCGCAACAGCCGCAGCCGCAAGGCCAGCAGGACGCCGCCACCAACAACCCGCTGGGGCTGAAGATGGACGAACGATCCGCCGTCGGCGCGTGCATGACGCCGGAAGAAGAACGCACGCCCATCGAGCAGATCGCGCCCGAACGGCAGCGAGCGATGATCGGCTGCATCCAGAATCAGGCCGCGGCGCAGATCCAACCGCAACTGCCGCAGCAGGTGGACCCGATGACTCGCCTGACCGACGTGACGGCGGAGGACACCATGCTGACCTACCACCAGACCGTGGATGTCGATGCCGCAACGGTCACGCCGGCCATGACCAGCCAGCTCGAGACGCGGGTGCGGACCGCGGTCTGCGGCCAGCCGCAGATGCGCGGGACGATCGATCTGGGCGGCGGCTATGGCTATCGCTGGTCCGACAAGAACGGGCAGCCGATCCATGCGGTGCAGATCGCCAGTTGCTCGGGGGCTGGTGCGGCGCCGGCGCCGGGGGCGGTCAGGCCTTAGCAGGGCGGCGGGTCTCCTTCTTCCGGGGTGGTTGGGGTGGCTGGAGTGTCGGGGTTTTGGGCCGTCCCGGCAAAGCCGTGACGTCGATCGGGTTCGCTTGGCAGCGACCCGTCGGCCGCGCTTGGTCGGCTCTCGCCGCAAGCCGAATCCGCTTCGCTTGCTTCGTCTTGCGGCTCGGCGACCGGGGCCGTCCCGGCAAAGCCGTGACGTCGATCAGGTTCGTCTGGCGACGACCCGTCGGCCGATCCGGGCCGGCTCTCGCCGGAAGATTCGCTCGCTCCGCTCCGCTCTGCTTCCGGCTCGGCGGCCTCGGAAGGTGCTGAAGGTTCACACCCCCAGGGGAAGAAAGTCGGGCGGCCCAAAAACCATTCCGTACCCAGCCGGTCATTCTGTTCGTATGCGGCTTCGCGGCCTTCGGCTTCCCAATAATCCTGCTCGGCGCCGGTAAGGATGCGCTGGTAGAGGGCGTCGCCGGGCGTGCCCTCCTGATGAAGGTCGAAGCCGGCGGGCGGGGGTGCGTCGGTGAAGTGGTCGCCATCATCCTCCCAGACGCGCGCTTCGGTGGGCGGGGCCGGAGATTCCACGGCGGAGCCGAGCGCCGATTCGGGCGCGGGAGGGGGCGCCTCCGGGTCGCGGCCTTCGGCGAGCGCGTCCATCCAGTCGTCCCAGTTGCGCTCGACGCGATCGGCCTCCTGGTCCTCGACCGGGTCGGGCGGCAGGCGGTTGAGCAAAGCCATCAGCAGACGGTCGTTGAAGACGCGCTCTTCCGACTTCAGCTCTCCGTGGAAATAATGGCGCCGGATCGTGCCTTCGATCGCCCGCTCCCAGGCGACCGAAACGATGGCGCGGCGGCCGATCTGCTCGGCGGTGCGGCAGGCGAGATCGAAGGCGCGCGCATCCTTGCGGCGGCGCAGGCGCGAGACGCTTTGCGGTGTCATCTTCACCCGTGCGGCGGCGGCGCGGATGATGCCGGTGTCCGCGAGCGCCTCGACGAAGGCGACCTGCTTTTCCGGCGTCCAGCCGTCGTGGCGGGCGCGGAGGGTGGCGGGAGTGAAGGCGAGGATGTCGTCGGGATCTTGCGTGGTTGCGGGTTCTTCGTGGGTGGGGACAAGGAGGTTGCCCGGCGCGGCGCGGGCGGCGAGCCGGGGCGGGACGATGCCGCCGACCTGGCGGATGCCGTCTGCGACGCCCTGCCAATAGGCATTGGCCTGTTCTTCGGTGACGAAGTCCGGGTCGCCGCCGGGCGGATTGTCCGCTGGAGCGCCCGGCGGCGCGGTCCAGCTTGCGCGGGGAAGGTGGGGAAGGGCAGCGGGCTCGTGCGAGCCGGCCGCGGCGGATGCGCCATGCGCTGGTTGGTTCTGGTCCATCTGACAGGATGAACCATATCGGTTTCGTGTAGGAAAGTGTTTTGTGGCGATCCATGTGATGCCGCCGCCATGCGGAGCAACGCAATCGCTGCCCTCGGCCGGTCCATGGATGACGCCGTCTACCTCTGGCGATATCAGGGCGAGCTGAAGCCGGGAGCGGGAAGGGCGGAAATGGGGGAGCCTGTGGAAAATCGAGGGCCGGTATACCGGGCGATCCTGCACCCGAGCGCCGATATCCGCAGCCGTCCTTCAGCGGACGCGAAGCTGGTGTTCCGGACCACGCAATCCATTTCGATGGCCGGCCGGTTCGTTCCCGACACGGATCATGGCGACAAACGCGTGTGGTTCGAGGTCGCGCTCGATCGCGGCGCTGTCGGCTACATCCATCAGATGTTTCTGAAGTCGGCCAGCGAAGATCAGGGCGGCGCGACGGCGAACGGGATTGTCGCCACCATCAAGAGGGAGCGGCGGCAGGCGAGGGAGTTGCGCCTGTTCGCGATCGGCGCATTCGGGCTGCTCGCGGCCTTCTCGCTGCTCGCCTGGTACATTTCCGGTCGATAGACGGCCCCGGCGGCTCAGCAGCGCCGCACCAAGGTCGGGCTGCCGCCATTCACCGGCCGCACCAAAGCCGAGCCGTCGGCCTGGATTTCCCAGCGGGCGGCGCGGGTGACGCCGTTGCTGCTGACGGTGACGGTCGAACCCTCGTCGATCGTCCAGCTGCCGGCTGTGCCGTTCGGGTCGATCGAGGTGCCGTCGCCGTTCAGTACCGCGCTGTTATTCTGCGAGCCGGGGCAGTTCGGACCCCAGCGGCCGACCAGATACTGGCCGTTGGGCGGGATCGTCATCGGCCCCTGGCCCGCGACCGGGGTCGGGCCGGAAATGGCTGGCGGGGCGGGAGCGGGTGCGGTGGCGGTCGCCGTCGCAGGGGCGTTGCCGAACCAGCGTTCGAACATGCCGGTGAAATAGAGCGTCGCGCCGGTGGCGATCAACAGGACCAGAAAGACGATCGCGACGATCAGACCGGTGCGGGCGCCATTCTTCGGCGGCGGCGTCCAGCCGGCATGGCCGCCGGGCACGTCGGGGTAACCGGGCGGCGGCGGGGTGTGCGGGCGATGCGGCGGAGGCGGGTAGTGGCCGGGATCGTTCGGGTTGTTCATGGCTATGCTCCCCTCGCGCGGCGACTCGCGCCGCCCGTGGGGCAGTCGAACATTCCGGGGAGGCTTGCGCAATAGGCGGATGCGTCGCCGGGGGACTAGCCGACCAGTTCCACCGCCACCGCGGTCGCTTCGCCGCCGCCGATGCAGAGGCTGGCGACGCCTTTCTTGCCGCCGTGGGTTTCCAGCGCCGACAGGAGGGTGGCCATGACGCGGGCGCCGCTGGCGCCGATCGGGTGGCCGAGGGCGGTGGCGCCGCCGTGGACGTTGATCTTGTCGTGCGGGATGCCGAGGTCGCGCATGGCGATCATGGCGACGCAGGCGAAGGCTTCGTTCACTTCGTAGAGATCGACGTCGGCCGCGTCCCAGCCGGCTTTGTCCAGCGCCTTGGTCATGGCGGTGACGGGGGCGGTGGTGAATTTGGCGGGTTCGTGCGCATGGGCGGCGTGGGCGACGATGCGGGCGACGGGCTTCAGGCCGAGCTTGTCGGCGACCGACTGGCGGGTGATGACCATGGCGGCGGCGCCGTCGCTGATGGAGCTGGCGTTGGCGGCGGTGATCGTGCCGTCTTTCGCGAATGCGGGCTTGAGACTGGGGATTTTGCTGGCGTCGCCCTTGCCGGGCTGTTCGTCCTCGCCGACCGTCGTCGGACCCTTGCGGCCGGGGATTTCGACGGCGACGATCTCGCGGTCGAACCAGCCGTTTGCCTGCGCGGTCTGGGCGCGGGTCAGGGAGGCGATGGCATAATCGTCCTGCGCCTCGCGGGTGAATTGATAGTCCTGCGCGGCTTCCTCGGCGAAGCTGCCCATCAGGCGGCCCTGCTCATAGGCGTCCTCGAGGCCGTCGAAGAACATGTGGTCGACGATCCGGTCGTGGCCGATGCGGGCGCCGCCGCGATGCTTGGGGAGGAAATAGGGGGCGTTGGTCATGCTCTCCATGCCGCCGGCGATGACGATGTCGGCGCTGCCGGCGGCGATCGCGTCGGCGGCCATGATCGCGGCCTGCATGCCGCTGCCGCACATCTTGTTGACCGTGGTCGCCTCGATGTGGCGGGGGAGGCCCGCCTTCAGCGCCGCCTGGCGGGCCGGGGCCTGGCCGAGGCCGGCGGGGAGGACGCAGCCCATGTAGATCTTCTCGATCGCCTCGTGCGGGACGCCGGCGCGTTCCACCGCCGCGCCGACGGCGGCGGCGCCGAGTTCGGTGGCCGACGCGCCGGAGAGGCTGCCCTGGAAACTGCCCATCGGCGTGCGGGCGTAGGAGAGGATGACGATGGGGTCTTGCGCGGACATTGCTGGCTCCAGCGGGAGAGGATTGGGCTGCACATAGGCGGACAGGCGGGCGTGTTCAAACCGCGCCCGCGATGTTAGGCTGGCGGCATGAAATCGACCTTCACGCTCGCCGCCGCGACTCTGGTTTTCGCGGCATCCGTCGCCTTCGCGCAGCCGCCGTCGGGGACGCCCGCCGTGCCGCCGGTGAAGGGGGAAGGGCAGCCGTCGCCGCCAGCACCGGCAGGGCGCAATCTGCAGGTCTTCCCGGCCGATGTGCCGCAGCGCAATCTGATGAACGCGATGCAGGCCTTCACCGCCGCTCTGGGGGTGAATTGCAGCCATTGCCACGTGCCGGGCAATTTCGCGTCGGACGACAATCCCAGGAAGAATATCGCGCGCGGGATGATGCGGATGACCTGGCAGCTGAACAACCAGACCTTGCCGGCGATCGAGGGGCTGGGCGAGACAAGGGTGAGCTGCGCGACCTGCCATCGCGGCGCGGCGGTGCCGGCGCTGGAGCCGCGGCCGACGCCGCCCGGGGCGCTGCCGAAGCAATAGGCGGCGCCTTGTCCGTCCCTCCGGCGCTCTGCTAGGGGCGCGCCAAAAGGAGAGACGGATGTCCGAAATGGGCCTCGATTTTTCGCTTGGCGAGATGGCGGATACGATCCGCGAGACGACGCAGCGCTTCGCCGCCGACAAGATCGCGCCGCTGGCCGCGCGGATCGACGAGGAGGACTGGTTTCCGGTCGAGCTCTGGCCGCAGATCGGCGAGCTTGGGCTGCACGGCATCACGGTGGCGGAGGAAGATGGCGGGCTGGGACTCGGCTATCTGGAGCATGTCGTCGCGCAGGAGGAGATTGCGCGGGCCTCGGCCTCGATCGGGCTGAGCTATGGCGCGCATTCGAACCTGTGCGTCAATCAGATCCGCCGCTGGGCCAATCCGGAGCAGAAGGCCAAGTATCTGCCGGGGCTGATCTCGGGCGAGCATGTCGGCTCGCTGGCGATGAGCGAGGCCGGGGCGGGGTCGGATGTGGTGTCGATGAAGCTGAAGGCGGACAAGGTCGATGGCGGCTACCGGCTGAACGGCACGAAATTCTGGATCACCAACGCGGCCTATGCGGAGACGCTCGTCGTCTATGCGAAGACCGGCGAGGGATCGAAGGGCATCACCACCTTCATCATCGAAAAGGGGATGGCGGGGTTCAGCATCGGCCAGAAGATCCCGAAAATGGGCATGCGCGGCTCGCCCACAGCGGAGCTGGTGTTCGACGATTGCTTCGTGCCGGACGAGAATGTGATGGGGCCGGTCAATGGCGGCGTCGGGGTGCTGATGAGCGGCCTCGATTACGAACGCACGGTGCTCGCGGGCATCCAGCTCGGGATCATGCAGGCGTGCCTCGATGTGGTCCTGCCCTACGTTCGTGAGCGCAAGCAGTTCGGCAAGCCGATCGGGGCGTTCCAGCTGATCCAGGCGAAGGTGGCGGACATGTATGTCGCGCTGAATTCGGCGCGGGCCTATGTCTACACCGTCGCGCGCAATTGCGATGCGGGCAAGACGACCCGGTTCGACGCTGCGGGCGCGATCCTGCTGGCAAGCGAGAGCGCGGTGAAGGTCAGCATGGAGGCGATCCAGGCGCTGGGCGGCGCGGGTTATACGAAGGATTGGCCGGTGGAGCGGTTCGCGCGGGATGCCAAGCTGCTCGATATCGGCGCGGGGACGAATGAGATCAGGCGGATGCTGATCGGGCGGGAACTGATCGGGGCGTGAGCGACCCGACGATTGAGGCCTATCTGGCCCGGCTGGAGCCGGATGTGCGGGAAGCGATCGACGCATTGCGGGCGATCGTGATCGAGGCCGATCCCGGGCTGAGCGAGCGCATCAAGTGGAACGCGCCGAGCTTTGCGGTCGGAGACGTGGATCGCATCACGCTCGGGATCGAGCGCAAAAGCGGCGTGCGGGCGGTGCTGCATCGCGGTGCGAAGGCGAAGGACAGCCAGGACTTTGTGTTCGCCGATCCGACGAAGCTGGCGAAATGGCCGGCTTCGGACCGGGGTGTGCTGACCTTCGCCGATGCCGCGGAAGTCGAGGCGAAGCGGGAAGCATTGCGCGATCTGTTTGCGCGGTGGATCGCGGCGACGGACACCAGGTGAGAAAAGAGCCGTCACGCGAGTGAATCGCGTGACGTCAGTCCTGTCGCCTTGCAGGCGCAGGCTGGCCGGCTTTTGCTGGCGCTTCGCGCTGTTCCGGCGGCGCTGCGCGCCGGCGGAACTACGCTCGGCAGCTCAAGCTTACCAAATCCGTACGCGCTGCTCCGGCGTCAGATACAGACGCTGGCCCTGCTGCACATTGAACGCCTGATACCATCCATCCAGATTGCGCAGCGTCAGCGCGCGGAACTGGCCTGGGGCGTGGCTGCCGGTGGCGATGCGCTGGCGCAGGCTCTCGTCGCGGGTCTTGGTGGCCCAGGCCTGGGCGAAAGCGAGGAAGAAGCGCTGGTCGCCGGTCAGGCCGTCGATGACCGGCGCTTCCTGGCCGTTCAGCGAGGCGCGGTAGGCGTCGTAGGCGGCGGCGAGGCCGGCGACATCGGAGATGTTCTCGCCCAAGGTGAGCGTGCCGTTGACGTTGAGGCCGGGCAGCGCCTCATAGGCGTCATATTGCGCGGCGAGGGCGCGGCCGGCCTGCTGGAAACGCTCGAAATCTGCCGGGGTCCACCAGTTGCGCAGGCGTCCGGTGGAATCGAACAAGGCCCCATTATTGTCGAAGCTGTGGCTGATCTCGTGGCCGATGACGGCGCCGATCGCGCCATAATTGTAGGCGGCGTCGGCATTGGGATCGAAGAAGGGCCGCTGCAGGATCGCGGCGGGGAAGTTCAGCGCGTTCTGGACCGGCAGGTTGACGGCATTGACCAGTTGCGGCGGCATCCACCATTCGTTGCGGTCCATCGGCCGGCCGATCTTCGCGATCTGGTGGCGATATTCGTAAAGCCCCGCGGCGTGCTGGTTGGCATAGGGATTGTCCGCCGCGATCTGCAGGCTGGCATAATCGCGCCATGTATCGGGATAGCCGACGCCGACGACGATGCCGCGCACCTTGCGCAGCGCTTCCTCCTTGGTGGAGGGCGCCATCCAGTCGAGCGCCTCGACGCGGCTGGCGAAAGCGGTCTTGATATTCTCGACCATCGCCTGGACCTGGGTCTTGGCGGCGGCGGGGAAATAGCGCTCGACATAGGCGCGGCCGACCGCGTCCTGCAGCGCGGCGCTGGTGGCGTTCAAGGCGAGCTGGTCGCGCGGGCGCTGCTGAGGGGTACCGGCCAGAGCGGTGCCGTAGAAAGCGAAGGCCGCGTCGCGGATCGGCGCGGGCAGAACGTTCGCCTGCTGATTGAGGGTGTGGAAGGTGAGCCAGTCCTTCCAGGCCTGGAGCGGCTCGGAGCCGACCAGAGCCGAGAGGCCGGGAATGGCGGTGGCGTGATAGGCCTGGAACTTGGGCGCGCCAGCGAGGCCGGCGGCGTCGAGCAGGGCCGCCCAGTCGATGCCGGGGGCGCGCTGCTCCAGTTCGGCGCGGGTCCAGACGGTCGCGCCCTTGGCGAAATCCTCGCTGTCCGCGCGGGTGGCGTGGGCGCGGGCGATCTTCGTTTCGAGCTCCATCACCCGCCCGGCGGCGGCCTGGGCGTCGGGGATGCCGGCATTTTGCAGCACAGTGGCGATATAGGCGCGATACTGGTCGCGGATGGCGGCCATGCTGGCGTCGCCGGAGAGATAATATTCGCGCTCGGGCAGGCCGATGCCGCCCTGCATCAGATAGGGCAGGGTCTCGCCGGGCGTGCTGAGGCCCTGCGTGACGAAGATGCCGAACAGATTCTCGGTCTGGAAATTGGTGGCGTTGAGCGGATCGGTGTCGGCGCGAAGAGTGCGGCCGATCGCGGCGCTGAGCGCGCGCTTGTCCTGGATGCCGGCGATCGCGGCGAGATCGGCCTGGGCCGGGGCCATGCCGGCGCGGTCGATCGCTTCGGTATCGAGATAGGCGCGGTAATAATTGGCGATCAGCGCGTCATTGCCTTGCGGAGGGTTGGCGGCGAGGATCTGGTCCAGCATCTCGCGGGTCTGCCGCTCGCGCAGCTGATCGGCGATGTAGAAGCCGCCAATGCTCGAGCGGTCGGCGGGGATTTCGGTATTCTTCATCCACGCGCCATTGGCATAATTGTAGAAATCGTCGCCGGGCGTGACCGACTTGTCCATCGCGGCGAGGACGATGCCTGCGTCGCTGCCTTTCGCGGCCTGCGCATTATTCTCGGTCGGGGCCTGCGAGCAGGCGACGGCGGTGACGGCGAGCGCGGAGGCGACGAGCAGAAGGCGGGGATATTTCATGGCGGGACTCCATTGGCTCCAGTGGTCGATTCCGGCCCAGGCCCAGCCGTTGCCGGTGTATTAGGCGCATAATGCGCGCGGTGCCAGCCGCTCTTTCCAAGGCCGGAGCGGGCCGTTACGCGTCGGGCGGCATGACGCCGGTCCAGTTCCTCGAATATTATGGTGCGATCGCCGGGGCGCTTGCGGCGTTGATCGTCAGCCTGGACCTGGGGCGGCGCGCGACCGGAATCGGCTTCGTCATTTTCGTGACCAGTTCGCTGGCTTTGGTGGCCTGGGGGCTGCTCGGCGCGGAAAGCGCGGGGATCGGCTGGCAGAATGTGGTTCTGTTCGTCATCAACTGCATCGGCGTCTATCGTTACCTGATCCGCAAGAAACGTCCCGGTGTTGAGGGGCGGGAGGCAATGGCTTGAGCGTACCCAGCGATCCCGACCCGGAGACTCCGGAGACCGCCGAAACGCTTCCGGCAGGCGGCGCCGCCGCAAGGCAGAAGGGCTTTCTGGGCTTCGTCGAGAAGGCCGGCAATCTGCTGCCCGAGCCGACAATGATCTTCGTCTATCTGATCATCGTGCTGATGATGCTGTCGGCGCTGGGGGCGGGGCTCGGCTGGTCCGCGTCGCTGGATTATGCGGGCGAGAAGGCGCCGGAATATGGCGTCCTGAAGGACGGCGTGCTGACCTATCAGGCGACCAGCCTGTTCTCCGAGGAGAATGTCGCGCGGCTGCTGGGCGAGATGCCGCGGACGATGGCGGGCTTCGCGCCCTTGGGGCTGATCCTGGTGATCATGCTGGGCGCGGCGGTGGCGGAACGGTCGGGCATGTTCTCGGCGCTCATTCGCGCGTCATTGGCCAAGGCGCCGTCCTACATGCTGACGCCGATCGTGGCCGTGATCGGCATGGTGTCGCACCATGCGTCGGACGCGGCCTATGTCGTGTTCATCCCGCTGGCGGCGATTACCTATGCAGCGGTCGGGCGGCATCCGCTGGCCGGGCTGGCGGCGGCGTTCGGCGCCGTCTCGGGCGGCTATGCGGGCAATCTAATGCCCGGGCAGATCGACGTCCTGCTGTTCGGCTTCACGCAGGAAGCGGCGCGGATCATCGATCCGAACTGGACGATGAATCCGCTCGGAAACTGGTGGTTCATTCTGGGCATCGTGATCCTGTTCACGCCGGCCGTGTGGTTCATCACCGACAAGGTGATCGAGCCGCGGCTGGGCAAATGGGACGGTGAGGCGGATGAGGAGACGAAGGCGGAACTGGCGCGCTCGGAGCTGACCCAGGCGGAGCGCAAGGGGCTGCGGCGGGCCGGGCTGGCGGCGCTGGCCGTGGTCGGGCTTTACGTGGCGCTGACGATGACGCCGGGCTACACGCCCCTGATCAACGAGAAAGCGAGCGGGACGGCGCAATTGCAGCCGCTCTACGCCGCGCTGATCGCCGGTTTCTTCCTGCTGTTCGTCAGCTGCGGCATCGCCTTCGGCACGGCGACGGGGACGGTGAAGGGCTCCAGCGACGTCACCAACATGATGCGCGAGGGGATCAAGACGATCGCGCCTTACATCGTCTTCGTCTTCTTCGCGGCGCATTTCGTGGCGATGTTCAACTGGTCTCGCATCGGCCCGATCATCGCCATCAACGGCGCGGAGACGCTGCAGGCCTGGGCGCTGCCGGCGCCGATGCTGCTGGTGGCGGTGCTGCTGCTGTCGAGCTTCCTCGACCTGTTCATCGGTTCGGCCAGCGCCAAGTGGAGCGCGCTGGCGCCGGTGGTGGTGCCGATGTTCATGCTGGTCGGGATCAGCCCGGAAATGACCACGGCGGCCTATCGGATGGGCGACAGCTACACGAACATCATGACGCCTTTGATGAGCTATTTTCCTTTGATCCTCGCCTTCGCGCGACGATGGGACAAGAGTTTCGGGGTCGGCTCGCTGCTGGCGCTGATGTTGCCCTTCGCGCTGACCTTCATGGTGCTGGGGATCAGCATGACCGTGGCCTGGGTGGCGTTCGACATGCCGCTGGGGCCGGGCGCGCAGGTCTATTACACGATGCCGGGGGCCGGGCCGTAAGGGCTGGGAGCCGGGTCGGATTCCTTTGGCGCGCGAACGCGCGCACCCACCCCCGGCCCCTCCCTGCAAGCAGGGAGGGGAGTTTGCCGTCTTACCCGACGAAGGCGCGTTCGATCACGTAGGTGCCCGGCTGGGTGTTGGAGCCTTCGACGAAGCCGCGCGCGTCGAGCCATTCGGCCATGTCGCGGATCATCGCCATGGATCCGCACAGCATCAGCCGGTCGTCCACCGGACCGAAGCCGCGCGGGCCGTCCAGCGCGACCGGGAAGAGCGCGCCGCTGTCGATCAGGCCGTGGATGCGGCTGGTGGTGTGGAACGGCTCGCGGGTGACGGTCGGGACATAGTGAAAGCGCAGCATTGCCTGATCGCCGACCAGCGGATCGCCGGCCCAGAGCGCTTCCTGTTCCTGGCGATAGGCGAGGTCGCTGACCCGGCGCACGGAATGGACGAGGACGATCTGGTCGAAGCGATCGTAAATGTCCGGATCGCGGGCGAGGCTGAGGAAGGGGGCGAGGCCGGTGCCGGTCGAGAGCAGGAACAGCCTCTTGCCGCCGATCAGGGCGTCGGCGACCAATGTGCCGGTGGGTTTGCGGCCCAGATAGAGCTGATCGCCCTTGTGGATGCGCTGCAGCCGGGAGGTGAGGGGGCCGTCGGGCACCTTGATCGAGAGGAATTCCAGTTCCTCGGCCCAGGCGGGGCTGGCGACCGAATAAGCGCGCATCAGCGGCTTGCCGTTATCGCCGGGCAGGCCGATCATCACGAACTCGCCGGAGCGGAAGCGGAAGCTCGGCGGCCGTTCGACCGCGAAGCTGAAGAGATGATCGTTCCAGTGGCGGACCCAGCGCACGGCCACGGTCGGGAAAGCCGGAGCATCGGGGATCAGAGCGGGCATGCGGGCAAGCTGGTTCACGCCGCTGTCTCCTCCAGGATTGTCCGCACGGCGTCGATCGCGCCGAGCAGGGGCGCGATGGCTTCGTCATGGACGAGGGCGGCGGCGGCCCGACCGGCATGCGGGCCGCTGCCGAGCGCGAACAGGCTGAGCAGGCGGGCCTCGCCATCGGTGACTTTCGGCCAGACGATCGGCGCGACGCGGACCGGCTCCAGCCCGCGCCGGTCCAGCATCGCCATCGCGGTGATGAAATCGGCCATCGCGTCGGGCGCCTGACGGGCGGCGAAACCCGACGACAAAGCGCGGCAGACGCAGCGGCCGGTGCGGGCGGCGGCAACCCAGGTCCGCATGGCGGCGAGCAGGAAGGCGTCGCGTTCGGCGAGGGCGCAGACCGGCCGGTCGAGATAGAGATACATTGCGGCTCCCTCCGGCGGACGATGCCGGGAAGCGGCTGCTAACCGGATGCGGATCATATTGCAAATGCGAATCAGTCGCATTTATGTTGGAGCCGGTTCAGGCGCGGAGGGTGCGCGGGGGCGCGCGCGACTGCCACTTTCTATTCGCGTGCGGCGATCCTATGCCAGCCCGGATGTTCGACCATTTGAGGCCCCGCGCATGACCCTGATCGCCAGCAAGATCGATATGGCGGGCGACGCTTTCGCGCGAAATGCTGCGCACAATAAGAAACTGGCGGCGGAGCTGCGCGAGCGGGTGGCGGCGAGCGCGCTGGGCGGGAATGAAAGGTCGCGGGAGCGGCACACGGCGCGCGGGAAATTGCTGCCGAGGGAGCGGGTAGAGCGGCTGCTCGATCCCGGCTCGCCCTTTCTGGAGATCGGCCAGCTGGCGGCGTGCGACCTGTATGACGGCGAGGTGCCGGGGGCGGGGATGATCGCCGGGATCGGCCGGGTGTCGGGGCGCGAGGCGATGATCGTGTGCAACGACGCGACAGTTAAAGGCGGCACTTATTATCCGATGACGGTGAAGAAGCATCTGCGCGCGCAGGAGATCGCGCTGCAGAACCGGCTGCCGTGCGTTTATCTGGTGGATTCGGGCGGGGCGAATTTGCCGCATCAGGCCGAGGTGTTTCCGGACCGCGAGCATTTCGGGCGGATCTTCTACAATCAGGCCAACCTCAGCGCCGAGGGGATCGCGCAGATCGCCTGCGTGATGGGTTCCTGCACGGCGGGCGGGGCCTATGTGCCGGCGATGAGCGACGAGACCGTGATCGTGCGCAATCAGGGCACGATCTTCCTGGCCGGGCCGCCGCTGGTGAAGGCGGCGACGGGCGAGGTGATCAGCGCCGAGGATCTGGGCGGCGGCGACCTGCACGCGCGCACTTCCGGCGTGGTCGATCATCTCGCCGAGAATGACGAGCATGCGCTGACCATCGTGCGCGACATCATGGCGCGGCTGAACACGGTCAAGGACGTGGACATCGACCTGGCCGAGCCGCGGCCGCCGAAATTCGATCCGGACGAGCTTTACGGCGTAATCCCGGACGATGTGCGCACACCCTATGACGTGCACGAGGTGATCGCGCGGATCGTGGACGGCAGCGAGCTGCACGAGTTCAAGCCGCTCTACGGCACGACTTTGGTGTGCGGCTTCGCGCGCATCTGGGGGATGCCGGTCGGGATCATCGCCAACAATGGCATCCTGTTTTCCGAGAGCGCGCTGAAGGGGGCGCATTTCATCGAACTGGCTTGCCAGCGGCGCGTGCCCTTGCTGTTCCTGCAGAACATTTCCGGCTTCATGGTCGGCGGGAAGTACGAGGCGGAAGGGATCGCCAAGAATGGCGCGAAGCTGGTGACGGCGGTGGCGACGGCGAGCGTGCCGAAGATCACGGTGCTGATCGGCGGGTCGTTCGGCGCGGGCAATTACGGTATGTGCGGGCGGGCTTATTCGCCGCGTTTCCTGTTCACCTGGCCGAACTCGCGCATCTCGGTGATGGGCGGGGAACAGGCGGCGAGCGTGCTGGCGACGGTGCATCGCGACGCGGACTCATGGACGCCGGAGCAGGCGGAGGCCTTCAAGCAGCCGATCCGCGACGATTATGAGGCGCAGGGCAATCCGTACCACGCCACGGCGCGGCTGTGGGACGACGGGGTGATCGACCCCGCGCAGACGCGCGATGTGCTGGGGCTGGCGTTTGCCGCGACGTTGAACGCGCCGATTCCGGAGCGGGCGAAGTTCGGGGTGTTCCGGATGTGATTGGGATGTGGCTTCTTCCCCTGGCAGCGGTCGTGCTTGCGCAAGCGAGCGTAAGTGACGGACGCGAGGAAGCGGTGCTTGGAGAGGAACCTGCGCGATCAGCGGCAATCGATGTTTTCCCAGTAGCAGGCGGCGATGCGCGGACCTGTCATTCCAGCAGGGGCCAGACAATGGATTTTGACAGCCTCGTTGCGTTGCTTCCGGAGAGCGATGAGGCTGCGGGAATCGAAGGCTTTGAGACCAGAGCCGGATACGTCCTGCCGGCAGATTATCGTAATTTCCTAGCCAGGCGGAACGGGGGTCTCCTCGCAGGCACGGTCGAGGCACGTTGGCTAAGTTCGCTTTATCGGGGCGGATACGGTGTTGTTCAGGTTGAACGATTCTTCTCAATGGGCGGTGACGAGGCCGGTGAAGTGCGCTCCATCGGGATTGAACTTGCCGACATGGAACATGATCCGGCTGGCATCCCCGACGGAATTTTCGCGATCGGTGCCGATGTGTTTGGAAACTTGGTGACCATCGACCTGCGCGCTGCAAGCTACGGTCAGGTCGCGGTGGTGGATCACGAGGTTATCGGCGAGTCCTTCCCAGACGCAGAATCCTATCAGATTGTCGCAGGGTCATTTTCAGAGTTTGTCTCGCTCCTCCGCCGATCGGAGGATTGCTGATGCGGCGTGACCCGATCGAGGCGGCGGATGCGCCGTCCACGTCCGGCGGCTATGCGCAGGCGGTGCGGCTTGTCGATGCGCGGGAGTTGCTGTTCGTTTCCGGGCAGATTCCCGTCGAGATCGACGGGACGGTTCCGGGAACGTTCGGCGCGCAGTGCCGGCTGGTCTGGCGCAATGTTGAGGCACAGCTTCGCGCGGCCGGGATGGGGATTGGCGACATCGTGAAGGTGACGACCTTTCTTTCGGACCGCGCTTATGCCGACGAGAATAGCGCGATCCGGCGGGAGGTGCTGGCTGGGCTGACTCCGGCGCTGACCATCATCATCGCGGGCATTTACGACCCTGCCTGGCTGCTGGAAATCGAAGTGGTGGCGGCACGATGATGCGCCGGGTCCTGCTGGCGATCTTCGCCCTCATCATCGCCGGCTATTTTGCCTTGCGCTTCCTGTCCGGCGTCACCGTCGATCAGCCCGTCGAGAGTAAGGAGGGGCTGATCCAGCGCGCTGCGGCGGCGCAGAAGCTGATCCGTTACAATGCTTGGCGGACCGGGTGGATCGGGGGCAGTGTGCTGGGACCCGTCATCCTCTGGCCGATCGCGCCCACCGACGGCGAAACGGCGGCGGCGGGGGAGTTCGCCTCGGCGGTGGTCGGCGCGCAGCGGACGCTCAGGGGCGCGGGGTTCCTCTGCGGCGTGTTTCCGGAGGGGCGGGACGGGCTGCTGAGCGACGAGGAGAAGGCGCTGATCGGCGAGGTTGCGGCCTATCTGCGCGCAGGCGATACGATATGGGCGGAGCCGGCGACGGTGACGTTGATGGTGCCGATCCGGGCGAAATTTCCGTGTGGGGAAGGGGAGCAGAGATGAGGATATTGGCGATTGCGGCGGCGGCATTGCTGGCCGCGGCTCCGGCGGCGGCGCAGCATCAGGGGCATGGGCAGCCGCCCGTGCCGACGCCCCCGCCGCCGCACGGGCATCGTCCGCCTCCGCCGCCGGCTGCGCCCGCAGCCGAAGAGCATGCCCATGCCGGGGCCGAGGACCGGCGTGCGGTGCTGGCGGTGGCGGACCGGATGTTCGCGGCTCTGGCGGCCAAGAACGGCGCGGCTTTGCTCGCCGAAGTGGTGCCGGAGGGGCGGGCAACGGCGAACGACCTTGGACCGCGCCGCGTCGTACGAAGCATGGGCTGGGCGGAGTTTGCCGGCGGATTGTCGCGCATCCCGGGGCGGCCGATGGAACGGCTGATCGAGCCGCACGTCCATGTCGAGGGCGATATCGCGATGATCTGGAGCCGCTACGAGTTCGAGCTGGACGGGCGGTTCAGCCATTGCGGGGTCAACCATTTCGACCTCATCCGGCAGGATGGGCGCTGGCGGGTGCTGAACATCACCTGGACCCAGCAATATGAGAATTGCCCCGGCCGCCCGCGCGGTCCGGCGGGTGAGCGGGGCTGAAGGAGACGATGATTATGCGGCGTACGGGATTGATGCTTGGGGCGGTGTTGCTGGCGGGCGCGGCGCAGGGCCAGCCCGCGCCGAGCGCTTCCGCGCCTCCCCCGCAATCCTGCAGGCTGACCTTGCAGGGCGCGAACGTGTGGACCGGCGCGGGGTTCGAGCGGCGGGATGTGCATATCGACGGCGCGACTTTGTCGGCCAGCGCGTCCGAGGGGGCGGTGCCGTTTCCGGCGCAGTGGATGTTCCTGATCCCGCCTCTGGTCGACACGCACAATCACGGGCCGGACCAGCCGGCTGCGGCGAACGATCCGATCCATCGCGCTTTGCTCGATCAGGGCATTTTCTACGTCCTGAACCCCAACAATATTCGCCGCGACACGCCGGGGGCGCCGTTCGGGCCGGATCAGGTCGAGGCGATCTATTCCGGGGGCGGGATCACCGGCATGGGCGGCCATCCCCGGCCGCTTTACGAGATGCTGGCGGGGATGGCTCGGATGCAGGGCCGCGACCTGGGTACGCTGCCCGGCCGCGCCTTCCACGAGGTTTCGACCGAAGCCGAGGCGCGGGCGGCGGTGGAACGGGTGCAGACGCAGGGCGCCAGCGTGGTGAAGCTGTATCTGCTCGACCATGAGGATGCGGCGCACAAGGGGCTGAGCCCGGCGCTGTTCCGCGCGGCGGCCGCGCATGCGGTGCGGCGGGGACTGCGGCCGATCGTCCATATCGAGACGGCGGCGGATTTCCGGCTGGCGGCGGGGACGCGCGGCGTCGCGCTGATCGTCCACATTCCGGGGACGTTTCCGCAAAAGGCCGAGGACGCGCCGTATCTGATCACCGCCGAGGATGCTGCGGTCGCGGCGCGCAACAATGTCAGCGTATCGACAACGGTTTCGGTGGCGTTCAACCATGTGACCGGCGAGCGGCTGGCGCGGGCACAGCGCGTCCATGCGCACAATTTGCGGGCGCTGCGCGACGCGAACGTGAACCTGACCGCGGGCGCGGACCGGCCGGGGGCGAGCGCGATCGAGGAACTGAATTTGCTGCGCGCGACCACTTTGTTCGACGGCACGCAATTGCTGAACATCGCCACGCGCAACGGGCTGAAGCTGCTCTATCCGGACCGGCGGATCGGGACGTTCGAGCCGGGCAGCGAGGCGAGTTTCCTGATCATGTTCGCCGATCCGCGCGAAAACTGGTTCTGGATCGACGAGGCGCTGGCGGGCCTGCGCGCCGGGAGGGTGATTTTCGACCGGGCCGGCTTCGTGCGGGGGTTTTGCGAGGGTGGGGCAGCAGCGGGAGCGCCGGCACAGTGATTAAGTCCCTCCTCATCGCCAACCGGGGCGAGATTGCTTGCCGGATCATCCGCACGGCGCGGCGGATGGGGATACGGACGGTCGCGGTCTATTCCGATGCCGACGCGAAGGCGCTGCATGTTCGCGAGGCGGACGAGGCGGTGCATATCGGGCCGTCGCCGGCGCGGGAAAGCTATCTGGTGGGCGAGAAGATCATCGCGGCGGCGAAGCAGACCGGGGCGGAGGCGATCCATCCGGGTTATGGCTTTCTGTCGGAGAATGCCGGCTTTGCGCAGGCGGTGATGGATGCGGGGCTGGTGTGGGTCGGGCCGAACCCGGATTCGATCACGGCGATGGGGCTGAAGGATGCGGCCAAGGAAAGGATGATCGCGGCCGGGGTGCCGGTGACGCCGGGTTATCTCGGCGAGGATCAGGATCCGGAGCGGTTGAAACGCGAAGCCGACGGAATCGGCTATCCGGTGCTGATCAAGGCGGTCGCGGGCGGCGGCGGCAAGGGGATGCGGCGCGTCAACGCGGCGGAGGAATTCGCCGAGATGCTGCTCTCCTGCCAGCGCGAGGCCGCGTCGAGCTTCGGCGATGATCGGGTGCTGATCGAGAAATATGTGGAACGGCCGCGGCATATCGAAGTGCAGGTTTTCGGCGACAAGCATAGTAATGTCGTGCACCTGTTCGAGCGCGATTGCTCGTTGCAGCGGCGGCACCAGAAGGTGATCGAGGAAGCGCCGGCGCCGGGCATGGACGAGGCGACCCGCGCTTCGGTGTGCGCGGCGGCGGTGAAGGCGGCGCAGGCGGTCGATTATGTCGGCGCCGGGACGATCGAGTTCATCGCGGACGCGAGCGAAGGACTGAAGGCCGACCGCATCTGGTTCATGGAAATGAACACGCGCCTGCAGGTCGAGCATCCGGTGACCGAGGAGATTACCGGGGTCGATCTGGTCGAATGGCAGCTGCGCGTCGCGTCGGGCGAGGCATTGCCGAAGCGGCAGGATGAACTGAGCATCAACGGCTGGGCGATGGAGGCCCGGCTGTATGCGGAGGATCCGAGCACGGGGTTCCTTCCGAGTATCGGTCGTTTGGAGACGTTCGAGCTGGGTGGGGCCCGGATCGATACCGGCGTCGGTGAAGGCGCGGAGATTTCGCCATTCTACGATCCCATGATCGCCAAACTTATCGTGCATGGTGAGGACAGGGCCGACGCGCTGCGCCAACTCGCGGATGCGTGCGGCAGTGCGCGCGTCAGGCCGGTGCGGACCAATGCGGAATTTCTGACTCGCTGTCTGCGCGACCAGACATTTGCTTCAGGTGACGTCGATACGGGCTTCATCGCCCGCAACCTCGACGAGTTGACGACCACAAAACCCGTGAGCGACAGCATTCTTGCCGCCGGCGCGCTGCTGCTGCTCAGCGATCCTGCGAAGGACCTGAGCGAACAGCCATTCCTTTCCGGGAGTGGTCACAAAGAATGGGTGGCAGGGCCGAGCACGACCTGGAACCCGCTCTTCGGGTTCCGACTCAATGCGTCCGCAAAGCGAAGGGTCGATCTGGAAGTCGACGAGAAGCTCACGACAATCGATCTGGATGCAACCGGCATTCACGAGCCTGAGCTCTATGACGTCGAAGATCGCGGCGTTTGGGTCGCCGATCAGGACGGCGCTCGCTATCATTTCTTTGCGCTGCCCAGCGCCGAGCATCGTGCCGCGGGTCTAGGCGGCGCAGCAGGCGATGGCGCACTCGTCTCGCCCATGCCGGGCAAGATCATCGCGGTGGCGGTGGCGCAGGGGGAGGCGGTCACCAAGGGGCAGAAATTGCTGACGCTCGAGGCGATGAAGATGGAGCATAGCCTGGTCGCGCCGTTCGACGGGGTGGTGGCGGAACTGTCGGCCGAGGAAGGCGGGCAGGTGAGCGAAGGCGCGGTGCTGGCGCGGATCGAGAAGGGGGAGGGAGCGTGAGCGTGTTCCAAATCCTCCCCTCGTTTTCGAGGGGAGGGGGACCAGCGAAGCTGGTGGAGGGGCCGAGCCGAAGGCTCGGAATGCCTGGACGAGAAGAACCGCGCTGCGCGCGGCCCCTCCACCATCCTTCGGATGGTCCCCCTCCCCTGCAAAAGCAGGGGAGGATTTAAGATGACCGGCCGCTTTTTCGATGAATGGTCCGTCGGCGACCGGCTGGAGCATCAGCCGCATCGCACCGTCACCGAGACGGACAATCTGCTGATCTCCACTTTGACCCACAATCCGCAGCCGCTGCATCTGGACGCCGAATATGCGGCGGGAACTGAGTTCGGGCGGATCGTGGTGAACGGGACGTTCACCTTCTCATTGCTCGTGGGGCTGAGCGTTGGCGACACGACGCTCGGCACGCTCGTGGCGAACCTTGGCTATGACAAGGTTCGGATGCCCAAGCCCGTCTTCGTCGGCGATACTTTGCGCGCCTCGACCGAGGTGATCGCGGTGAAGGAAAGCAAGTCGCGGCCCGATGCGGGGATCGTGACGTTCAGGCATCTGATGCACAATCAGCGGGGCGAACTGGTCTGCGAGATGGAGCGCGCGGCGCTCATGCGGAGGAAACCGGCATGAAATTGCGCAGCATGTTGTTCGTGCCCGGGGACCGGCCGGACCGGATGGGCAAGGCGTTCGCGGCGGGCGCCGATGCCTTGATCCTGGATCTGGAGGATGCGGTCGCGGCGAGCGCCAAGCCGGAGGCGCGGCGGCATATCGCGGAATTCATCCACGGCGTCGGCGGCAGCCAGATCTGGGTGCGGGTCAATCCGCTCGACAGCCCGGAGAATGAGCTGGACCTGGACGCGATCGCCGGCGCGCGGCCGCACGGCATCGTCCTGCCCAAGTCGGAAGGGGGCGAATATGTCGACGAGCTGGCGCGGCGGCTGACCGAGCGCGGCAACATCTCCGCGCAGATCATGCCGATCGCGACCGAGACGCCGGGCGCGATCTTCGGGCTGGGTTCCTATGGCGGCGCGAAGCGGCTGGCGGCCCTGACCTGGGGGGCGGAGGATTTGCCGGCCGCGATCGGTGCGGTGACGAGCCGCGAAACGGACGGCAGCTATACCGCGCCCTATGAGATCGCCCGCGCATTGACCCTGTTCGGCGCGGCGGCGGCGGGGGTGGCGCCGATCGAGACCGTCTATCCCAATTTCCGCGACGAGGCGGGGCTGGCCGAATATGCGGCGCGGGCGCGTCGCGACGGCTTTACCGGGATGATGGCGATCCACCCGGCGCAGGTCGAGACGATCAACAACGCCTTCACGCCGAGCGAGGATGAAGTGGCCCACGCGCGCGATGTGGTCGCGGCGTTCGAGGCCAATCCGGGGGTGGGCGCGCTGTCGCTGGACGGGCGGATGATCGACCGGCCGCATCTGGTGCAGGCACAGCGGATTCTCGCCTCAGCGAGTTAGCGTAATGGCATGATGTGACTCTTTTGTTGCGGTGGAGTCACCGGAATGTCATTCTGCCGTCTCTTGATTGTCACGGGAGACGGGCGATGCGCGGACTTTGGCTCATCGGGGCGGCGGCGACCCTGTTCGCGGGCGGCGCGGCGCAGGCACAATCGGTGGAAAGCGGCGTGCCACGCGGCGCGCTGGCGGTGGCGGCGATCGAGCGCGGCGATCTCGACCGGGCGGAGACCCTGCTCCGGCGCAGCGCGCTGGACAGCGCCGATCCGGCGCGGCTGATCAACCTGGGTTACGTCTATCAGCGGCAGGGGCGGCGCGCGGAGGCGGTGGCGGCCTGGCGGGCAGCGCTGGATGCGCCCCGGCACCGCTGGATCGAGACGATGAGCGGCCGTGAGGTGCGGACCGACGATCTCGCGCGCGAGATATTGGCGCGCCACGAAGCGGTGATCGCTTCGCGCTGAGGCGCCTGCGGGTCTCCACATGACCCGCTCAGCCTGAGCTTGTCGAAGGCGTGTCTTTTCTTTTCCCGGTTTGCGGAAGACAAGGACAGCCCTTCGACAAGCTCAGGGTGAGCGGTGTTCTTTCAGCTTCATCTCCTCCTCCCCATCGCCGGTTTCCTCCTCGGCGCGATCATCGGGTCGTTCCTGGCGACCATCCTCGTGCGCTGGCCGCGGGGAGAGAGCGTGCTCGGCGGCCGGTCGCGGTGCGACGGGTGCGGGCGGACATTGCGGGCGCTGGACCTGGTGCCGATCCTGTCCTGGCTGGTTCTGCGGGGCAGGTGCCGGACGTGCGGGGCGCGGGTGGATGGGCGGCATGTGACGGTCGAGATCGCCGCAGCGGCAATCGGGCTGGTGGCCGCGCTCGCCTTTCCCTGGCCGATGGCGCTGGCGACGGCCTTGTTCGGCTGGTGGCTGCTGATCCTCGCGGCGCTGGATGTGGAGCATCACTGGCTGCCGGATGCGTTGACCCTGCCCTTGATCCCGGCGGGGCTGATCGTGGCATGGCTCGGTCTGGGGCCGCCGCTTGCGGACCGGGTGGCCGGCGCGGTGGCGGGCGGCTCGGTCTTGTGGCTGATCGCCCTGGCCTACCGGGCCGCGCGGGGACGCGAGGGGATGGGCGGCGGCGATCCGAAGCTGATGGCCGGGATCGGCGCCTGGCTGGGGCTGTTCAGCCTGCCGTTCGTGCTGCTGGGGGCGAGCCTGCTCGGGCTGCTGTCCATCGCGGCGATGGCGTCGCGGGGCGTGGCGGTGAATGCGGCGACTCGGCTGCCGCTGGGCGCGTTGCTGGCGGTGGCGGCCTGGGCAGCGTGGCTGGCGGGCGACGCTTTGCCGACTGTCACAATCGAGTCATGGCTGGGCTGGTAGCTGCGCGCGCTTTGCAGCTTGCGTATCGACACGGAAACTGTTGAGTCGGTGAGGATTGCGGCCGCGCATTGGCCGGGTAGGGGAAGCAAGGTTTCATGGCGGTGAGCTTGAACCCGCGTGCCGAGCGGTTGCTTGCCCGTTTGCGGACGGTTTCCGTCTATTCGCTCGCCGAATTGCTGCTGATCGTGCTGATCGCGATCCAGTGCGCGCGGCTGTTCTGGGGCGTGCTGACGCCATTGGGGCCGATCGGGGATTATCGGGCGCTGACCGGCGCGCACGCCACCGCGTCCACGCCGGTGCTCGGCGCGTTCGATCCTTTCTTCCGGCAGGCGCCGGGCGCGGAGGGGCCGGCGACGGTGACAGCGCTCGACATCCGCCTGCATGGCATCAGCGGCAATCAGGCGACCGGCGGCGGCAGCGCGATCATCTCGGCCGGCAATGGCGAGCAGCGCAGCATATTGGTCGGCGAGGAGATCATGCCCGGTGTGACCCTGGTCTCGATCGGCTTCGATTTCGTCACGATCAGCCGGGGCGGCGCAACCGAGCAATTGTTCCTCGACCAGACGCCAGCCGCAACGCCCGGAGCCGTGCCCGGCCAGGTGCAGCCGCAGCCGGCGCCGCAACCCGTTCCGACCGTCGTCGCGCCGCCGCCACCGCCCGCGCCGCCGGCGGCCCAACCTCAGGTGAAACAGTGAAGACGTTCGTCCCCAAGAAGTTCATTCTGGCGCTCGCGCTCGCCGCCGCGCCGATCGCCTATGCGGCGCCCGCACAGGCGCAATATGTGCTGAACCTGCGCGAGGCGGACATCCGCGCCTTCATCCAGGATGCCGCGCGCGTGACCGGGCGCACGATGATCATCGATCCCGCGGTGCAGGGCCGGGTGTCGGTGGTGACCGACCGGCCGCTGTCGCGCTCCGAATATTTTGAACTCTTCCTGTCGACGCTGCGCAGCAACGGCTTCGTCGCCATCCCCACGGCGAACGGCGCCTTGCGGGTGCAGCCGATCGCGGGCGCCGCGGCTTCCGCGCCGATCGGCAGCAGCGCGCGCCGCTCCGCGAGCAGCTTCGTGACCGAAATCCTGCGGACGCGGAGCATCGAGCCGGCGCAGGCGGTGGAGACGCTGCGGCCTCTGGTCAGCCAGAACGGATCGATCACGGCCAGCCGCAACCGCATCATCGTGTCCGATTTCGCCGACAATGTGCGGCGCATCCGCACCCTCCTGAACGAGATCGACGTGGCGGTGGACCGCAGTTCCACGCGCGTCGTGGGCGTCGAGAATATCGGGCCGCGCGAACTGGCGCAGGCGCTGCAGGGGCTGGCGCCGGAGGGCGTGTCCGTGGTGCCGATCGACAGTGCCAATTCGGTGGCATTGCGCGGCGACGCGGCGACGATCGCGCGGCTGGCCGACATCGCCGCCGAACTGGACACGCGCGCGGCGCGGGGATCGGACGTGCGGGTCGTGTTCCTGGAGCATGCCGACGCGGCGCAATTGCTGCCGGTGCTGCAGACCGTGCTGGGTCAGCAACCGACTTATTCGCAGCCGCTGCAGGACAGCCGCGTGGCGGCGCCGCAATCGTCCAATCGGGGCGGAAGCCTTGCCGGCAATACGACGGTCACCACCGAACGGCAGCCGCTGGGCCAGCAGGCGAGCGCCACGCCGCAGGCCAGCGCGCCGCGCGATCCGGAGAGCCTGCCGCCCGCCTATCGCGACGCGGTCGTGACGCGGTTTGAAGGCGCCAACGCCATCGTGATTTCCGCCAATCAGGACGTGCAGCGGACATTGGGGGAAGTGATCCGGCAGCTGGACGTGCGCCGCGAGCAGGTGCTGATCGAGGCGATCATCGTCGAGCTTTCCGACCGCGCCGCGCAGCAGCTCGGCGTGCGGCTGTTCCTGGCGGGGCTGAACGGTTCGACCATCCCGTTCGGCATCACCAACTATTCCGGCCTCAGCCCCAATCTCGGCCAGATCGCCGGCATAGCCGGGGCCAGCGAACTCGCCGGCACGACCGTGATCCGCAATCCGGACGGAACGACCACGACCACCACCGGCGTCAGCAACGATCTGATCGAGCAGGGCGCCGCGGCCTTGGCCGGCATTACCGGCGGCGTGGGCGGGATCGGCGCGCGGGTGGGCGACGCCATTTTCGGCGCGATCATCAATGCGGTGCGGTCCGACAACACCTCCAATTTGCTGTCCATTCCGTCGACCATGACTTTGGACAATCAGGAAGCGCGCTTCCTGGTCGGTCAGGAAATTCCGATCACCACCGGCGAGGCCCTGTCGTCCAATTTCGACAATGCCTTCCGCACCGTGCAGCGGCAGAATGTCGGCATCACGCTGCAGGCGCGGCCGCAGATCAATGCGGGCGGCGCGATCAAGCTGGACCTGCGGGTGGAGGTCAGTTCGATCGCCGGGCCGGTCTCGGCGAGCTTCTCCGACCTGATCCTGAACAAGCGCGAGACCGAGAATACGATCGTCGTCGATGACGGGCAGATCGTGGTGATCGGCGGGCTGCTGGATGCGAACGAGCGGCGGACGATCGAGAAGATTCCGATCCTGGGGGATCTGCCTTTGATCGGGAATCTGTTCCGGTCACGCGGGCGGGAGCGCAATCGCACGAACCTGATGATCTTCATTCGCCCGACCATCCTGCGCACGGCGGCGGATGCGCGGGCAGTGGCGGCGCGGCGCTACGATTATATCCGTGACCAGCAACTGGCGCAGAACCCGCTGCGCGAGCCGACGATCGACGAACTGGTGCGCGATTATATGGGCACGGTGCCGCCGACGACGCCGGTGGAATTGCGGCCCGACGACGTGCTGGTCGATCCGACGCAGCTGCCCGGCATTGGCGGCGAGATCGAGGCGCCGGAGCCTTCGGGCGCGACGCCTGCTCCGGTCCAGGTGCCGATGCCGACCGACAGCCGGCCGCGGGAGCCGCGCCGGTGAGGATCGCCAAGGGCGGGGACGAGGTGGCCGAGGCCGCTTCGCCCGCCCCCGTCGCCATCCCCTACGCCTTTGCCCGGCGGCACGGCTTCGTGCTGGCCGGGGAGGGGGAGAATGGCCTTCGCGTGGCGATGCGGGAGGGGGCCGATCCGCACGCCCTCATCGAATTGCGCCGGCATCTGGCCCGGCCGTTCGGGGTGGAGCCGGTCGCGGCGGACGCGTTCGACCGGCTGCTGGGCGATCAATATGCTATGAGCGGTGAAATCGCCGCCGCGCGCGCGGGCGAACTCGGGATCGGCGAGGATCTGGGCCATCTGGCGGAGAATCTGGCGGCGGAGGATCTGCTCGACACGTCCGACGATGCGCCGGCCATCCGGCTGATCAACGGGCTGATCGCCGATGCGGCGCGGCAGGGCGTGAGCGACATCCATATCGAGCCGTATGAGACCGGCCTGGTCGTGCGGATGCGGATGGACGGGGTGCTGACCGAGACGCTCCGCCTCCCGCCGCATGTCGCGCCGGTGGTCGTGAGCCGGATCAAGGTGATGGCCCGCCTCGACATTGCCGAGCGGCGGCTGCCGCAGGACGGGCGGATCGGGCTGACCCTGGGCGGCAAGTTGATCGATGTGCGCGTCTCGACGCTGCCGAGCCGGGCGGGGGAACGCGTTGTGCTGCGTATTCTCGACAAGGAGAATGCGGGGATCGACCTGGATTCGCTCGGCATGAATGCGGGGATGCACGATGCGTTCGCGGCGGCTTTGGCCGAGCCGAACGGGATCGTGCTGGTCACCGGGCCGACCGGGTCGGGCAAGACGACTTCGCTCTATGCCGGGTTGAAATTGCTGAACGACGGCAGCCGGAATGTGCTGACGGTCGAGGACCCGGTCGAATATGCGGTGGATGGCGTCGGCCAGACGCAGATCAATCCGCAGGTGGGACTGACCTTCGCCGCCGGGCTGCGCGCGATCCTGCGGCAGGACCCGGACGTGGTGATGGTCGGCGAAATCCGCGACCGCGAGACGGCGGAGATTGCGGTGCAGGCGGCGCTGACCGGGCATCTCGTGCTGTCGACCGTCCACACCAATGACGCGGTCGGTGCGATCACGCGGCTGCGCGACATGCGGGTGGAGCCGTTCCTGATCGCCTCGACGCTTAGGATGGTGATCGCCCAGCGGCTGGTGCGGCGGCTGTGCGCGGAATGCCGCAAGCCGGTGGAGGCGAGCGGATCGCTGGCCGGATTGCTGGGGGTGAAGGCCGGGACGCGCGTCTACGAGGCGACCGGCTGCGGTTCGTGCGGGCAGACCGGTTATAAGGGCCGGATCGGTTTGTTCGAGGCGGTGAAGGTGGACGAGAATATCCGCCGCCTGATCAATGCCGGCGGCGACGAAGGGGCGATTGCGGCGCACGCCTTCCGCAGCGGCCCGAATCTCACGGCGGCGGCGCGGCAGCTGGTGCTGGACGGCGTGACGACGCCCGAGGAAGCGGTTCGCGTCGCGCGGCAGGATGCCGAGAGCGACGATGCTTAGCGCCTTCGTTCATCCTGGCGTGATACTGCAAAGCCATTCCCCCTTGTGGGGAGGGGTTTGGGGTGGGGGCGCGAGCCGGTCAGGCTCGCAGAAGATTCCCGTTCGGCCGCAGACGCGGCCGAGCCCCCCATCCGGCCTCCCCCACAAGGGGGGAGGAGACGATCATGCCTGATTTCGCCTGGCACGGCATCGACCCGGCCGGTCGCGAGCAGCGCGGGCGGGTGAGCGCCGACAGCGCGGATGCGGCGCGGGCGTCGCTGACCGCACGCAAGCTGTATGTGGTGAAGGTTGAACCCGCGGTGGTAGGGGCTGTGGCGGACGCGGGGGGCGAGGCCTTGCTGTCGCGCAGCCTGTTCGCGCGCAACAAGCTGAACCAGAAGCAATTGACCCTGTTCACCCGGCAGCTGGCGACTCTGGTCACCGTCTCGCCGCTGGAGGAGGCGCTGCGCACCGTCTCGCGCCAGTCGGAGCGGGAGGAAGTGCGTCGCGTGCTCGGGCGGGTGCACGGCCATGTTGTCGAGGGGCAGGCTTTGTCCGAGGCGATGGCGCGGGAGAAAGCGAGCTTCCCGCCGCTCTACCGCGCGATGGTGTCGGCGGGCGAGGGATCGGGGACTTTGGCGTCGATCCTGGAGCGGCTCGCGGCCCTGCTGGAACGGCAGGCGCAGGTGCGCGGCAAGGTGATGTCCGCGCTGGCCTATCCGATCGTGCTGAGCATCGTTGCGGCCTTCGTGGTGTTCGCGCTGATGATCTTCGTCGTGCCGAAGGTGGTCGAGCAGTTTCAGGACGTGGGCCAGGAACTGCCCTTCCTCACCCGCGCGGTGATCGCCGTGTCTGGTTTTCTCGCGAGCTGGTGGTGGGCCTTGCTGCTCGGCTTGGGGCTGGCCCTGTTCCTGTGGACGCGGGCGCTGCGGGAAGAGAATCTGCGCATGGGGTTCGACCGTTTCCTGCTGCGGCTGCCGATCGTCGGGAAATTGCAGCGCGATCTGCATGCGGCGCGGATGGCGCGGACGCTGTCGACGATGGTGGCCAGCCGGTTGCCGTTGCTGGAAGGGCTGAGGCTGACCACGCAGACGGTGCACAATCGGGTGCTGCGCAAGGCCAGCGAGGACATATCGGAAAGCGTGCGGACGGGCGGGAGCCTGTCGGGTGCGTTGAAGCGGGCAGGGGTGTTTCCGCCCTTGCTGGTCTATCTGGCCGCGTCGGGCGAGGCTTCGGGCAAGCTGGACCTGATGCTGGAGCGGGCGGCGGATTATCTGGAGCGCGAATTCGACGGCTTCACCGCGACCGCTTTGGCTCTATTGGAGCCGGCAATCATCATCGTGATGGGCGCGGTGGTGGCCGTGATCGTGCTGTCGATCCTGCTGCCGATCCTGCAGCTGGATGCGCTGGCCGGGGATATGGGTGCGAGATGAGTAAGGACAGGATTGTGCATTTGCGCAGGAAAAGGGCGACGCGGCGGCGGCGCGAGCAGGGCTTCACGCTCGTCGAGATGATGGTGGTTCTGGTCATCATCGGGCTGCTGGCGACCGTCGTGATCATAAACGTCATGCCGGCGACGGAGAAAGCGGCGCGGACGCGGGTGCAGGCGGATCTGAGCACGATCGAAAGCGCGCTCGAGCAATGGCGGCTGGAGAATAATCTGCGCTACCCGACCACGCAGGAGGGGTTGGCGGTGCTCTCGCCGCGCTTCATCCGGCGGCTGCCGAACGATCCGTGGGATACGCCCTACGTCTATGTGACGCCCGGGCCGAACGGCGCGCCGTTCCGCATCGCTTCGCTCGGCGCCGACAAGCGTGAGGGCGGCGAAGGCGAAAATGCCGACATCACGAACTAGAAGACGGTGACCGAAGCCGCCGCCATCTCCCGCAACGAAGCGGTGCCGGGCGCGGGCGGAGCGATTCTGCTCGCCTTTGCCGGGGCGGATGGCGTGCCCGCCGAATGGCGGCTGCTGTCCGGCGGGGCGGTGATCGGCAAGGGCGACGACCTGACCGAATTGCCGGAGCAACGCCCCTGGGTGCGCGTCGTGCTGGCGGTGCCGGGCAGCGATGTGGCGATGCACTGGCTGGACCTTGATGGCGATCCGACGCCCGCGCAGGCCGCGGCGGCGGCACGGCTGCGTCTCGCCGGCGAGATTGCCGGGCCGATCGAGCAGATGCATGTCGCGGCCGGCCGCAGGGAGAATGGGCTGACCGCCATCGCGCTGGTACCCACGGCGCGGATGGAGGCGTGGCTGGACGCGGCCCGCGCGATGGCGCTGGAGCCGGATCTGGTGATCCCAGCGCCGTTGCTGCTGCTGGCGCCGGGCGAGGGGCTGGTGCGCTTTGCCGGGCTTGCCCCGGCGGCGGATTATCGCGGCGTGGCGCAGGCCTTCTCGATCGAGGACGAACTGGCCGGGCTGCTGACCGGCGGCGCGAAGGTAGCCGAGATCGGCGAGGATCTGCGCGAATCCGGGTTCGGGCCGGCATTGGCCGCGCCGGCGGTGAATCTGCGGCAGGGGCTGTTCGCGAAGCGGCGGGAGCGGGCCGTGGACCGGACAAGCCTGCGGCGGCTGTTTCTGCTCGGGCTGATCCTGCTGCTGGTGTCGCTGGCCATCGAGATTGCCGCGATCGTCCGCACCAGCCAGGCGGCGGACCGGATCGAGGCCGAGGCGAACGAACTGCGCGCCGCGATCGGCAGCGCGCCCGCGACAATTGGGGGCTTCGGCCGGGTCGCGGGTGCCTTGTTCGACGCGGTGCGCGACACGCCGAACGTCGAGCTGACGCGGATCGTCTATCAGCCGGACGGAACGCTGCGCGCCTCGCTGCTTGCCGACAGCCAGGCGACGCTGGACGGCCTGCGCGCGCGGATCGAGACGCGCGGCGTGCAGGTGTCGGGTGGCCTGCCGACGACTGTCGGCGGACGGGCAGCGGCGGATCTCACGATGAGGGCGCGGTGATGAGCTGGTGGGCCGCAAGGAGCGAGCGGGAGCGGCGGATGCTGGCCGTGATGGCAACGCTGATCGCGCTCGTGCTGATCTGGTTCGCGGCGATCCGGCCACTGATGAATGCGCGGGCGACGGCGGAGGCGCGGCTGCAGGCGGCATCGACGGCATTGGGGCAGGCGCGTGCCGACGCGGCCACGTTCAATCGCGGCGCTGAATCGCAGGCGCAGGCACCGCGGCCGCTCGCGCCCTTCGTCACGACTTCGGCGACGGAGCAGGGCTTTACCAACATGATCGTGACCGGCGACCGCGACGACGCGGCGGCGATCACCAGCGCGCAGGTGCGGCCGGCGCCCTTCTTCGGCTGGATCGGGCAATTGGAGGCGCGCGGCGTCACCGTCCGCTCGCTCACCGCCACGGCCAATGCGGATCAGACCATTTCCGTTCAAGCGATGCTCGGCGCGGGGGAGGAATGATGCGGATCAGGCTGCCCTTCGGCCGGACCTTGCTGTTCCTCGGCACCTTATTCCTGTCGCTGCTCGCCTTGCTGCCATTGCGGTTCGGGATCGAGTGGTTCGGGCTGGCCGACCATGGCCTGGCGGCACGCGAGGCGCAGGGTTCGATCTGGCGCGGGGCGCTGCGGGAAACGCAATTCGGCGCGGTCGGGATCGGCGATGTCAATGCGGGCCTGCATGCCTTTCCGCTGCTGGCCGGGCGGGTGCGGGTCGCGCTGACGCGGGGCGACAGCGAGGCAGGGGGTGACGGCTTTTCCGGCGCAATCCTCCGCGCGGGCGGGACGTCCGGCGTGGACAATGTGACCGGGCCGCTGATGCTGACGCCGGCGCTGCTGGGACGGTTGCCGGTAACGCAGGTCAATCTGGAGGACGTCACCGCGCGCTTCGTGGACGGACAATGCGTCGAAGCGGCGGGTACGGTGCGCGCGACCGTGGCCGGGGATTTCGGCGGGGTCGCGCTGCCGCAGGGGTTGAGCGGCAATGTGCGCTGTGATGCGGGCGCGTTGGTGCTCGCTTTGGCCAGCCAGTCGAGCATGGAGACGCTGGAACTGCGCCTGTCCGGAGACGGGCGCTACACGGCGAGCGGGCTGATCCGTTCGACCGATACGGCGCTGCAGCAGCGCATGGCGGCGGCCGGCTTCACGCTGACCGGCCAGGGCTATGCCATGACCGTCAACGGCAGCTTCTAGCTACGGCCCCGGCGTGATCACCACGGGCGCCTCGCGGCCCGGCTCGTTGCGGGCGGTGAGATCGAGATATTCCACGCGGGCGACGCCGGAGCGCGCGGCAAGGCGGCTGCCGGTGCGCGTGCCGATCGACGCGGTGAAGGTGTAGCGTTCCAGCCGGTAGCTGGGGGCGGGGTCGTTGCTGGCGGCGTAGCGGCGGCCGCGGATCGAGGCGAGGACAGGGTTCGCCCAGCCCGCGCTTGCGCCCTGCCGGACGATCTCGGCGCCTTCGACCGTCCCGTCCGGCCTGATCCAGTGGGCGACGTCGATCCAGGTGTCGTGGAAATTGGCGCGATCGAGGCTGGGCAGCACGCCGGAGGAATGATCGGCAAGCGCCGCGGTGAGCTGGATCGGCGGCGCATAAAGCAGGGTCCGCGTGTCGCTGTCGCTGCGCGGGATGCTGGCGAGCATCTCGTCCGCGCGCGCGATATCGCCGCGTTCGCGATACTCGCGGGACAGGAAGAGCCGGGCAGCGACGGATTCATAGAGCTGGGCGGGATCGTTCGAGCGGGCCAGCTGCTCCAGCTGCCGGCCGGCGGCACCGCGCGGCTGAATAAGATAGGCCAGATGAAGCTCGCGCATCCGGGCGCGACGGACGACGTCGGTGCGGCCGGCCCGCTCGGCTTCGCGGATCAATTCGTTCAATTCGCGCCGCGCGCCGTCGGCATCGCGATTGCGCATTTCCATCGCGACGATCTCGAACCGCGCGGTGAAATGACGATGATCCTCGACCGGGATACCGGCACGCAGGCTCCGCAAGATTTCGTAGGTGGAGCGCCGGGCATCGTTGTCGCGGCCGCGGTGCGACTGGACCAGAGCCTGCGACCGGTAAAGATCGGACACCGGCTCGGGATAGGCACGGCGGTGCTGGCGGTTGCGGCCGACGGAGCGGTTGATCCATTCCTCGGCGCGGTCGTAATCCCCGTTCAGGAATTCGCCTTCCGCCAGCGCGAGGCTTGCGTCGATATCCTCATTGGGCGGGCAATTGCGGCGCAGGCACGCCTCGAGATTGGCGCGCAGATCGCTGATCCGTGCGCCGGTGACGACCATTTCCCTTTCGTCACCCGGCTGCGGTTGCGGCTGGACGGTCGCGGCCTGGATCGAAAGGGCGAGGAGAAAGAAGGCATTCATTGCGGCGCACCTTTGCGGATCAGCATTTCGGACCGGGGCGTGGACAGAGTGCCGCTCGCTTCGGCGGCCTCCGGGCCGGATTCGTAAGCCTGCTCGGGCGGCGGTTCGCCCATGCTGCGTTCGATCTTGCGCCTCAGCTCCGGATTTGCGCTCAGATAAGGCTCCAGCCGCTCATGCGGCGCGACCCAGAAACGCGCCTGCGAGGACAGGACGACAGTGGCGGCGGAAGTCTCGCCGCTGAAGAAACCGAGGCCGCCAATGATGTCGCCATCGCGGCAGAAACCGATCGCGCGCCCGGCCATCATCACCCGCGCCTCGCCCGAACCGAGATAGCAGAATTGCTTCACCGGCTCGCCTTCGCGCAGCAGCACTTCGCCGGGGCTGCCGTTCAGCCAATAGCCCTGATCGATGAAATGGCGCGCGCGGGCGCGGCCAACGCCCTTCAGCATTTGATTGCTCATCGCCTGCTCTTCGGCATTGAGCCGCGCCATCCCGCCCGCGATCACACTGATCACCAGCATCAGGATGGCGAGGCCCAGGATGCTCGCGGTCCAGATGATCGCGGTGCGATCCTCCCCCGCAACGATCGCATTGGCCAGTTCGAAGCCGGCGAGCAGGGCGATCACCAGCCGCACGAAGCGGCCGCGCACGACCAGCAGCAACAGGCTCAGGAAGCCGTAGCGCACATAGTCAGCGTGTTCGATCAGGGTGTCGAAACTGAACGATTCCACGCATTTGCTCCCGTCGGTCCGGCGGGGGCCGGCCTTTCAACCTGTCGCATGTGCGGCGGCACGGCGGCCGCCGCAAGCGCTATTGCAAACCGGTCGTGCCCGCCGCCGCCGGCCGGTCCAGGTCATTGGCGGCGATCAGCGCATCGAGCTGCCCACGGCACTGATTGTCGAGCAAGGCCGTGGCAAGCGCCGCCGTGTTTCCGGCCGCAACCGGTTGCACGGACTTGGCGGTCAGCCGGGTCGGGCTGGCGCCGCCGGTCCAGTTCAGCTGATAGCTGGCGCCATCGACGATCGGCACGGACGCGGGCCAGGCGAGAGTGGTCTGCCCCTGCGCCCAGGTGATCGTCTGCGCCGCCCCGGTCTGCGGGGTGATGGTCAGCTCAACGGCGCGCTCGGCGCTCGGGCGCCACAAAACCGGGCTGCCGCCAGTCGCGACGCAGGCCCGGCCGCTCTGGGTGACGTTGACCTGCCAGGGATCGGCGGGGTGAGGCACGGGCGCGGGCGGATCGCCGCGCGTCGCACCGGTGCCGACCCGGACCTGCCCCGAAGCGAGGCGGCCGGTGCAGCCGGCGCCGCTGGCGTTGCAGGTGCCGGGCCCCATGAGCGTGCGCGTACCGGCGGGAGACAGGATGGAAATCCGGTCGCCGGGGCGAAGCGTGAAGGTCGCGCTGTCCGGCAGGCGCTGCCCGGCCGGGTAGCGGCGCGCGGACGGGCCGACGGAGCGCAGAACCAGGACTTCGGCGGCCACGTACGAGACTTCACCGGCCATCAGGGCCAGCACCGCGAACTGGGCGAAACGTTTGGATTTGGACAAAGCGGTCATCGCGACCTCCCCTCACTAAACCTGCCGGATCCGCACTTCGGACCCCGGCGTCGCGCCTTCCATAGCGCGGAAAAGCTGAACAGGGGAGAACGAACGCGCCGTCTTTGCCGCAGCAGCGGGCGGCTTGGTCGACCGGCCTGCATTTTCGTCGTGCTTTCTACTTGGAACCCAGCACATATTGCCCGCCCGGCCCGGCTTCCCGGATGCGGAAGACGAAATTGGCGAGCGCGGCATCGTCCTTGTGCGCCGCGGCGACGGCCTGGATCTCGGCCAAAGCCGCCTTGTCGCCGCCATCGTAGCGCGCCCACAGGTCCGCCAGCTGCGCGCGGAGCGCCGCGTCCATCGCCGGAGCCGGCTCCCACACCTCGATCGGCGTGGCCCGGCCGCTGAGCACGATCCGGCCCATCGGGCGGAAGATGTCGAGTCCGCTGGCGTCGCGGGCCTCGCGGCTGACCAGGGCCGTGGTGGCGAGCGCCTTGTTCGCCGATTCCAGCCGCGCGGCGGTGTTCATGCCGTCGCCGAGCGCGGTATATTGAATGCGCTTCTCGCCGCCGAAATTGCCCACGACCGCCTCACCCTTGTGCAGGCCGACGCGGGTGCGGCCGATGGGCGGGACATCGTCGCCCGCCGCGCGGCGGAAGGCCTCGCCGGCCTCGTACAGCGCAACCGCTGCCCTGGCCGCGCGCTCGCCATCGTCGTCCCGCGCGATCGGCGCGCCCCAGAAGGCAACCACGGCATCGCCGACAAACTTGTCGATCGTGCCGCCATGATCGAGGACGATGTCGCTCATCGTGTCGAGATAGGTGTTGAGCAGGCCGGAAAGCCGCTCCGGCGTGATCGCGTGGCTCAGCTTGGTGAAGCCTTCCAGATCGGTGAAGAGCGCGTAGATTTCGGTTTTCTCTCCGGTCAGGGTCAGCCGGTCGGGGTCGCGCATGATCTCGTTGGCGACATCGACGGGCAGATATTTGCCGAGCGCCGAATGGGCGAATTTGCGCTGTTCGGCGCCGACAGCACGCGCGGCGATGCCGATGCCGATGAAGGCGAGCAGCCAGCCCGCCCCCCAGCCCGCAGCCGGGAGATTGAGCGTGCCCACGTCCTGACTCTCCAGCAGGAATGGCAGGAAGGCGATCAAAGCGAGTTGGACAAGCAGGGCGAGCACAAGAAACAGGCCGCGAAGTTCCAGCATGCCCGTCGCCGCGCCGGCCAGCACGACCAAAGCAGCGGCGACCCACAGCATGAAGGGCGACAAGCCACCGGGGGCATGATTGTCCAGCAATTGCCGCAGGATATGGGCGTGAACCTCCAGTCCGATCATCGTCTGGCCGAATTGCCGCGTCATCGGCGTTTCTTTCTGGTCGACGTCCAGAATGTTGCCGCCGATCAATATGTAGCGGCCCTCGAACTGGCTACGCAGCATCGCGGTCGCCTCGCCGAGGACTTCCGGCGGCAGCTCAGCCAGGTCGCGGAACGTGTCGATCGGGATTTCGGAGAAGACAGGCTCGCCGTCGTTGGCGGGCAGGCGATACTCGACCGGCCCGACATACTCCTCCATGCCGGTGCGATCGGGCGCCATTGCCCGTGATAAGACGGGCGGCAGGCCAGGCGGCGCCTGGCTCCAGCGACGCACGACCCCGTCCTGCACATCGGCGTCCATGCGAACGCTGGCGGGCTTCACCTTGTCGGTGCCTGCGCGTGCCATGAACGCGTTCAGGAATTCCTGCTGATTGTGCTGGATCTGATTCTCGTTTGACTCTGTGGTGACGTACCCGAGATAGGTCGGCGTTCGCATCGCCCGCAGGGTGGCGATCAGTTCCTCATCCTCCGCCTGCGGCTGATCGAACAATATGTCGATGCCGATCGCACGCGGGTTCATGCTGTCGATCACGCGCAGTGCCTGCGCCAGCATGCGGCGGTCGAGCGGGGAGCGCTTCTCCAGCTGGATCAAGGTATCGTCGGTGTAGGTGACGAGGGTGATGTCCTTGTCCTGCCCGACATGCTCGGCCGAGCGGACGAAACGCACATCGTAGAGCGCGCGCTCGCCGTCGCCGAGCAGAGGCACGGACCAGCTGTAGCGGGCGACATAAAGCGACGAAGCGAGCAGCAGCAAAGCGACGAGCAGGCGCACCGGGCCGATCTGGCGCAGCACCCGCCGCACGGTGCCTGTCCGCCGCTCGGTCGCCGTTTCCGTCATCGTCTCGCCCCGCTTGCCGCCCGAGCGTGGAGCCTAGCCAAGCCCTCGGAGGATGAACAGACCGGAATCGGAAGCGGAACGATGCCCGGAAAAGTGCGGAAATTGAGTCTTTCGAGTCACAGTCGGGCCAAAACGGCTACGATAATTGCCGCGCGCATTTCCCGATGAGTCCGAACGGTTTATAACCCGAAGCCATGACAGGCGGCCTATCATGCAAGCCGATGCTCGCGGATTGACCGACGAAACGCCCCTGCGTTTCGCGTTCGAGGAGCGGCAGGCCGGCGCGGCGGGAACGGCCGGCCGGCGCAAGGACGCCCTGTTCTCCGAAGTCAGCAATGTTCATTCCGGCCTGATCACCCGGATCGCCTTGTCCTATGAGGCGGATCCGGCGCTGCGCCGCGATCTGGTGCAGGACATCCTGCTGGCGGTCTGGATGGCGCTCGATGCCTATCGCGGGGATTCGTCGCTCAAGACCTTCGTCGCCGCGATCGCGCAGAAGCGGTCCATTTCCCACGTCACCCGCCGCTCGCGCGAGCCGAAGCAGGAGCTGCTGACCGACCATTATGTGTCTGCCGCGCTCTCACCGGACGAGATTGCGGTGCAAAACGATCTTAAGAAGCATCTGATACGGTCGATCCAGAAGCTGCCCATTCCGCAGCGGGAGGCGATCGTGCTTTGCTTTGAAGGGTTCAGCTACAGCGAGATGAGCGAGGTGCTGGGGATCAGCGCCAATGCCGTCATGCTGCGCTGCCAACGGGCCAAGGCGACGCTGAAGGCGATGATGGACGCCCGGTGACGGGGGACGAATATCGCGATCTCGCGGCGCTGTGGAACGCATCGGCCGCCGATGGCGACCGGCGCGATTTCGAGCGAGCGGCGCAGCGTACGCCGCGCTGGGCCCGCACGACGATGTGGATCGAGCTGGGTGCGGTCGCCGTGCTGGCCGTCACGATCGTCATGGCGATCGTCTGGCGGCTCGGCCCTTCGACCCTGCTGGTCGGCAGCCTGATCCTCGTGATCCTCGGCTGGTCGGCCTGGAAACGCCATCATCTCGGCAATATCGCGCTGCTGATCGACACGCGCGACCGCCTGTCCTTCCTCGCCAGCAGCGTGGAGGCCAAGCAAGCGGAACTGAACCGCTCGGCGCTCGGGCTGGCCCTGATCCTGCCGGGGACCCTGCTGACCATGTTGCTGGGCTTCACCCTGCGCGGCGAGCAGGGGGAGGGGGAGCTGGCTGCCTTCCTGGCCGCCGTGCTGACGACGCCGCGCGGCCTCATCTCGCTCGGCTTTCTCGCCTGCGCCTTGATGGTGTACAGCGTGTCGCACATGCGGTTGACGGGCGAGGTCAGACGCCTGCGCGAATTGCGCGACGATTATGCCAATGAGGCCGAACTGGACCGCTTCCTCGGACCCTGACCGATCGGCCGCACGCCTGTCCGGGCGCTAAGTTCCGGATCATGGTAAATTATTTTTTAACCATAGCGACAGATTTCCCTTTTGCCGGAGACTAACGGCTTTGGGGAACGTGTGTTCTGTTCACGCGCGCCTTCGTTGCGAGGGGCTTCCGGCTTGCCGGCGCCCGGTCGCGCGAGGGGGTGTACGGCGGTTTGGCCAAGCCGGAACGGAGCGTGTTTTCCCCTTGTCGGACCGACTAATGTTGAGGGGAATATTATGAAGAAGAAGATCGACGTTCGGGCTCTTCCGGAGCTCGGCACGAGCGTCGGCATGCAAGGCTCGATGAAGCAGAAAGAGGTCGGCGGTCCGCTGTGCCTCGGCATCATCGTTGGCATTGTCATCGCCTTCTGACGTTCTGGGGGAGGGGCGGTTCGCCGCCTCTCCCCTTTTCCATTCTCCAATTTATGCGTAGCGTCGCCCGATGATTGCCAGCGAGCAATTGGCCTCTTGGCTCGGCGACCGCGACCGGCAGGTGCGCTCGCACGCCGGTGTCCAGACCTTCGTCGAAACCTGGAGCGGTTCGCCGCTGATGGGCGAATTGCATCGCGACCTTGAGGCGATGGATGATCCGTCGCCGCAGCAGGTGCTCGCGGCCGCGCGGACTTTCCTGGATCGCGCTGGCGACCTCGATGCGCTCATGCAGGCGCTGATCGCCCGGGCGAAGGCCGACCCGTTCTTCATTCCGCCCATGCATCCGCTGACCAGCGAGATTCACAACGGGCTTTTGCTCTTCCATCACAAGCATCTGTCGATCGGCATGGGCGTCACCGGCGTCGACATGCTGGCGGCGAAGAAATCGAAGCGGCGCGGTCCGGCCTCGATCGGCTTTACCGGCGTGTGGAACCTGTTCCGCTACGTGAAAGCGGGCGGGGCGACCGTATCCTTCTGGGAGACCGACAAGATCGGCCCCGATTTTTCTGCCGAGACGGCCGGGGAGTTGCGCCTGACCGGACGGCGGAAGATCGCCGATGGCGAGGAGATCGTGATCGACGGCAGCTACCAGAGCTTCATCGTCGATCATGCGACGAGCGACATGCTGTATATGCAGGCGATGGTGCGCGCGGGCGCGGCGCCGCTGACGGCCGAATATGACAGCGACAGCCGCGCCTTCATCGGCGCGACCAGCACCGACGAGGCCAGTTCGCGGGTGCAGATGATGGCGACCTTGCTGCGCGAAATGGGGCGAGAGGATGCGGTCCCCGTGCTGCGGGAATCGATGAACAGCCCGCATTTCTACACGCGCTGGCACATCATGCGCGAATTGCTGGCGCTGGATGCGGAGGCGGTGTTGCCGGACCTGAAGCGCATGGCGGCGAACGACCCGCATCCCGAAGTGCGCGCCGCCGCGACGCAGACGCTGTCCATGTTCTTCGACGAGGACGAGCAGGCGCAGGAGGCCGTCCCATGCCCCGCCTGATCGACGCGCCCACGCAGGAAAAGATCGAGCTGGCCGACCTGATCGACATGCTCGAGACGGAGGGCTTCGATCCGCGCGACGAGGATGATTTCGCGCGCTGGGGTCCGGCGCTCAAGCAGCTCGGCAACAATCGTGACTTTCTCGCCGACCTGATGATCGACGAATTGAAGCAGCGCTGCGACGGCCAGGTCGAGGGCAATCAGTATAGCGCCCAGGTCGTGATGCTGCATGTCGGGCCGCGCTATTTCATGCGCGCGAACCTGTGGCCGGCGGAAGCCGATACGGTCGTGCGGCAGAGCGGGACCGACCCGTTCTTCTACCACGTTCCGCACGACCACAATTTCTCGTTCCTGACGGTGGGCTATCTCGGCCCCGGCTATTGGAGCGACTATTACGAATATGATTATGGCGTGGTCACCGGCTTCCCCGGCGAGCAGGTCGACCTGAAATTCATCGAGAAGACGCGGCTCGAGCAGGGCAAGGTGATGCTCTACCGCGCCCACAAGGACATTCATCTGCAGCTGCCGGCGGACGCGCTTTCCGTGTCGCTCAACATCGTCGAGGCGAGCCACACGACCAGCTTCCGCGATCAATATCGTTTCGACCTGAAGACCAACAGCATCGCCGGGATCATGACCCGCACCTCGCTGGAACCCTTGCTGATGGTCGCGGCCCATCATGGCGGCGGCAACGGCATCGATCTGCTGGACGATTTCGCCGCGCGCCACCCGAGCGACCGGGTGCGCTGGGCGGCGCTGCTGGCCCGTGCCGGGGCGACGGCGGATCTGGATGAGCGCCAGGCCCTGCTGGAGCGCGGCACGCGCGACCCCAACAGGCTGGTCGCGTCGATGGCGCGGGCGGCGGTGGACAAGCTCGCGGCCGGGCGGGAATGGATTGAAACGGCGCCGCTGGCGGATACGCAGACCGCCTGATAGCGTGCGCGCGATGATGCGCCGCCTGTTTCTTCTCGCTTTCTGGGCCGCGCTGCTGCTGGCATTGGTCATGGCGCTGCTGCCGACGCCGCCGAAGGTTCCCGGCGCGCCGTCGGACAAGTTTCAGCATATGCTGGCCTTCGCCGTGCTGACCGCGCTCGCGCTGGGCGCCTATGTTCGCGCTCACCCCGTCGACATCGCCGCCGGCCTCTTCGCCTTCGGAGCCTTCATCGAACTGGCGCAGATGCTGCCGATGATCGGCCGGGAGGGATCATGGCTCGATTTCGCGACCGATTGCGGCGCGGTGCTGGCGGTGCTGATCGTCGGGGTGCCGCTGCGGCGCCTGATGCTCAGCCGCGGTGTGCGGCGACATAGTCGATAATGTCTTCCGGCGTACGGAACAGCGCGTCGGGCTTCATCTCGACAAGCAAAGCCTCGCCGGCATAGCCCCACAGCACCGAACCGCAGCGCATCCCGACCTCGCGGGCGGAGTCCACGTCGCGCGTCTCATCGCCGATCGCCAGCGCCTCGCCCGGCGACATCTTCATTTTCTTCAGCACTCGACGGAACTTGGCCGCCTTGCCGAACAATGACGAGCCGCAGACGAACAGGTCGATTCGGGCGGCATTCTCCGGACCCAGGATGATCTTCGCATTGCTCTTCGCATTGGACGTGACGAGCGCGATCTTCACCCCGGTGTCGGCGAGCTGCTGCAGCAGGTCCGGCGTGCCGGGGAACAGCTCGAACTGCATCACATGCTCGTTGACGAGCTTGCGCACGTAGCGGGCGATGCGTGGCAGCTTCCATTTCGGAATGCGCAGATGCTCGATCACCTCGCGCGAACTCTTGTGACGCAGCATCTCCACCTCGCCGGGATCGACGGAGCGGAACTTGAAGCGCTCGGAAAGGTGGTCGACGACGGACAGGAACCAGTCGCCGCTGTCGGACAGCGTTCCGTCGAAATCGAAAATGACGAGCCGAATTGGCTGGGTCTCAGCCATCGGTCCGCCTGTCACCGGTAAACAAGCAGTCCATCCATTGCTGTATAACGTTGGCTAGCATCTATGGGCGATCCGGGCGCGATGCGCCAGCGCTGACAATTCCGACGAACGACGTATCGCCTCGACCAACGGAGGAGGCCGCATATTCCGCACTTTGGCGGGACATGCTATTATCCCTGGCGGTGGGCTCCTGACTGAAGAGGAGATTCGATCATGTCACTACGTGGTCTTTGTCTCGCTGGCGCGCTTGTCGCACTCCCCCTTCCCGCTGCGGCAGGCGTTGTCGTGCTTGGCTCCGGCAATGCCCGGATGTGCTATCTCGCTGCCGAAGAACCCGGCACCGCATCGTCCGCGGAGATGCAGCGCTGCGACGACGCGATCATCGAGGAACGGTCGGACAACGTCCGTCTGGCCTCGACGCACGTCAATCGTGGCATCTTGCGTCTGCGCCGCGGCGACACGGCGGGCGCGATGCGCGATTTCAACGATGCGACGCGGCTGAATCCGGCCGAGCCGGAAGCCTATCTGAATCGCGGCAACGTGATGCTGCGCGACGATCAGATTGCCGGCGCGATCGCGCAGTTCGATTCGGCCATCGAAAGGCAGACGCGCCGCCCCGCGCTCGCCCATTACGGCCGTGCGATCGCTTATGAGGAATCGGGCAATCTGCGCGCGGCCTACAATGATTATCGCCGCGCCAGCCAGCTCGCGCCGTCCTGGGACGAGCCGCGGGTCGAGCTGACCCGCTTCCGGGTGGTCAGGAACTGAACCGCTCGCGAGTCTCCGCGCAGTTCAGGAGCCTGGAACGAAAATAGGGCCTGCCGCTTTCGGGCGGGGTGGGAAGGGCCTGCATCCCAGTCCCGCAACGGTCGTGACGGAGCGGATTTTGCCGTCTGGCAAGGCGCAAGGAGGGAGCGATGCTGACGCATCGTGACCGACGCGCAACGCAGCCAGATGGCAAAAGCCGCCCGCCGCTTCGCGGTCGTCCGGACAAGAGTGCTGGCTACGTTGTTTGCTTGCGCGTAGCCCCGCTACGCGCTGCGCCGCGCGCCTCGCCAGCACTCTTGTCCGGACGATCCCGACCATTGCGGGACTGGGATGCAGGCCCTAGGCGGTTCGCCTGCAACGCCCCGTTCGAAGGAGGAAATCATGGCCTACACGCTTCCCGATCTGCCCTACGCCAAGGACGCGCTCGGCGAATATATGTCGGCCGAGACGCTGACCTATCATCATGACAAGCATCACAATGCCTATGTCGTGAAGACCAATGAGCTGGTCGAGCAGAAGGGCCTGGGCGGCCGCTCGCTGAGCGACCTCATCCGCCATGCCAACAGCAAGGGCGACAAGGGCCTCTACAACCAGTCCGCGCAGATCTGGAACCACAGCTTCTTCTGGCTCTGCCTCGCGCCGCCGGAAGGGCAGAAGCCGACCGGCCGCCTGGCCGAGATGATCGACGCCGATTTCGGTTCGACCGATAATCTGCTGGCCGAGCTGAAGAAGGAAGCGGTCGGCCATTTCGCCAGCGGCTGGGCCTGGCTGGTGCTTGACGGCGACAAATTGAAGGTCACCTCGCTGCACGACGCCGACACGCCCGTGGCCTATGACGAGATGAAGCCTTTGCTCACCCTCGATGTGTGGGAGCATGCCTATTACATCGACTATCGCAACGCCCGCCCGGACTTCGCCGAAAAGGTGCTTGGCAATATCGTGAACTGGGATTTCGTCGCGCAGAATCTCGACGGCAATGGCGTGAGCCGGGCCGATCAGGACGGGTAAGCGGTCTTACAACCCTCTCCCCTGAAGGGGAGAGGGAAAGAAAAGGGTCAGGCCTTCAACCGGTACCCCGTCCGGAAGATCAGACCGACCAGCGCGATACACACGACCAGCAGTCCGCCGGTGATCGCAAGGCTGATGCCGAACGACACGTCGGAGGTGCCGAAGAAGGTCCAGCGGAAGCCGTTGATCAGGTAGACGAAGGGATTGAAGAAGGTGATCGTCCGCCACGGCTCGTCCAGCGCCGCCACGGAGTAGAAAGCGCCGCCGAGGAAGGTGAGGGGAGTCACCACCAGCATCGGGATGATCTGCAGCTGTTCGAAGCCCTTGGCCCAGACGCCGATGATGAAGCCGAACAGGCAGAAGGTGATGGCGATCAGCGCGAGGAAGAGCAGCATCAGCAAGGGGTGCGCGATCTGTACCTCCACGAAAATGTGCGCGGTGGCGAGGATCACGAGCGCCACGGTCATCGCCTTGGTCGCGGCGGCGCCGACATAGCCGATCACCGTCTCCGTCGGTGAGAGCGGCGCGGAGAGGATCTCGTAGATGGTGCCGGTGAAGCGCGGCATGTGGATGCCGAAGCTGGCGTTGAAGATGCTCTCCATCAGCAGGGAAAGCATCATCAAACCGGGCACGATGAAGGCGCCGTAGCTGGCCGCGCCCTGGATATCGCCGCTGAAATTCCGCCCGATCGCCGAACCGAAGACGATGAAATAGAGCGAGGTGGTGATCACCGGCACGACCAGCCCGGTCCACAAAGTCCGCGCGAAGCGGTGCATCTCGAACCGGTAGATCGAGCCGATACCGCGCCAGTTCATGCCGCCCTCCGCTCGTGGACCAGCTGGACGAAGATGTCCTCCAGCGAGCTTTGCTTGGTCGACAGATCCTTGAAGGCGATGCCGAGGTCGCTGATCTTGCGCATCAGCGACGGCACGCCGGTCCGCTCCGCGGTGGCGTCGAAGACGTAATGCAGTTCGTGGCCGTCATCCTCGAGCGTGACTTTCCACTCGGCCAGCTCCGGCGGCACTGCGCTCAGCGGCTCGGCCAGCACCAGGGTCAGCTCCTTCTTGCCGAGCTTGCGCATCAGCGCCTTCTTTTCCTCGACCAGGATCAGGTCGCCGCCGGTGATCACGCCGACCCGGTCGGCCATTTCCTCGGCTTCCTCGATATAATGGGTGGTCAGGATGATGGTGACGCCGCTCTCACGAAGGCGGCGGACCATGTCCCACATGTCGCGGCGCAGCTCGACATCGACGCCCGCCGTCGGCTCGTCGAGGAACAGGATTTCCGGATCGTGGCTCAGCGCCTTGGCGATCATCACGCGGCGCTTCATGCCGCCGGAAAGCTCTTTCAATTTCTCGTTGCGCTTGTCCCAGAGCGACAGGTCGCGGAGCAATTGTTCGATCCGCGCCGGGTCCTTGGGTTTGCCGAACAAAGTGCGGCTGAAGTTCACCGTGTCGATCACCCGCTCGAAAATGTCGATGCTCATCTCCTGCGGGACGAGGCCGATCTCGCGGCGGGCGGCGCGGTAATCGCGGATGATGTCGTGGCCCATCGCCGAGGCGCTGCCGCCGCTGGGCGTGACGAGGCCGCAGAGCATGGAGATGAGCGTCGTCTTCCCCGCGCCGTTGGGGCCGAGCAGAGCGAAAATCTCGCCGCGCGCGATCTCCAGATCGGTCGGCTTCAGCGCGACCGTGCCGGACGCATAGGTCTTGCTGAGGCCGCTTATGGAAAGGACCGGTTCGCTCATTGCGTCGGCGGTGCGGGCGGGTCCTTCTCCGCCTCTTCCATCTGCAGCCCATGCTTCATCAGCATCGGCACGTTGGCGATGGCGAAGACGAAGGTGGCCGGCAGGAAGAACCACAGTTTGAACAGCACCCAGAAATCGGTGCTCTGCGTGCGCCAGACCGCTTCGTTGATAACGGCCATGACGATGAAATAGAGGACCCAGTTGCGCGTGAGCAGCATCCAGCCGCGTTCGGACAGGCCGGGATAGACGGTTTCCAGCACCAGTTTCAGCAGATTGCGGCCGGTGGCGAGGCCGAAGCCCAGCAGACCCGCGACCAGCAGGTAATAGATGGTCGGCTTCATCTTGATGAAGGTTTCGTCGTGCAGCCAGATCGTGATCCCGCCGAGGATGACCACCATCGCGCCCGAGAAGAGCAGCAAGGGCGAGATATGCTTGTAGCGGACCTGGCTGAAGATCATCGCCGCGATCATCGCGATCATGAAGGCGCCGGTAGCGTAGAAGATCTTGAACACGTCCGGCACCGGGGCGAATGCATTGGTGACGAAGAAGACCACGAGCGGCCCGAGGTCGATGGCGAGGCGGGCGAGGGCGCCCGGGCCGGCCGGCTTGGCGGGGGTGGGGCTCGGCGGATTGGAGGCTGGTTCGGTCATGGGCTCGCTCATGCCGCGCCTCCGCTCGTCCCGGCAATTGCGGCGGCGACTTCCGCAGCATCGAACGGGCGCAGATCGTCCATCCCTTCTCCGACGCCGATCGCGTGGATGGGCAGGCCGTAGCGGTCCGCCGCTGCCACCATGACGCCACCGCGCGCGGTGCCGTCCAGTTTCGTCATCACCAAACCCGTCACCCCAGCCACCTCTTTGAACACGTCGATCTGTGCGAGCGCGTTCTGCCCCGTCGTCGCGTCCAAGACCAGCACAACATCGTGCGGCGCGGCGGGGTTCAGCCGGCCGAGCACTTTCCGGATCTTGGCCAGCTCGTCCATCAGATGCTTCTTGTTGTGCAGCCGCCCGGCCGTATCGACGATCAGCACGTCGATCCCTTCCTGCGTGGCCTTCTTCACCCCGTCGAACACGATCGCGCTGCTGTCGCCGCCTTCGGGGCCGGTTATGATCGGCACGCCGATCCGCTCGGCCCAGATCTTCAATTGCTCGATCGCGGCGGCGCGGAAGGTGTCGCCGGCGGCGAGCAGCACGGAATAATCCTCTTCCAGGAAGCGCTTTGCCAGCTTGGCGATGGTGGTCGTCTTGCCGGAGCCGTTGACGCCGACGACCAGGATCACCTGCGGGCGGGGAAAGGCGTCGATTTCCAGTGGTTCGGCCACCGGCGCCAGGATCGCGGCCAGTTCCTGCGCGATCACGCGACGGACCTGTTCCTCGGTCACGCCGCGCTCGAACATTTCGCCGGCAAGCCGGTCGCGGATCTTGGCGGCCGTGGTGGGGCCGAGATCAGACGCGATCAGCCCTTCCTCCAGCGCGTCGAGCGACGCATCGTCGAGCGCCGCCTTGCCCCAGATGCCGGTAATATTGTCGCCGACCCGGTCCGACGTGCGGCGAAAGCCGGAGCGGAGGCGGTCGAGCCAGGAAGACTCGCTCATGCAGGGATTCCGATCAGGGTGTCATGTTCGAAGGCGGTGATGCGCAGGTCGGTCACCGTGCCGATGCCGTTGCCGGAACGGCGCTCGGACGCAAGCCTCACCGGCGCGAAATTCTCGGCATGGCCGTTGCGGCCGTCAAGTTCGATGAGCGTCCTCTGGGTGGTGCCGACGAGGCTTTCGAGCCAGTTCGCGCGTCGCCGTACGCTGGCGGCGCGCAGAGCCTTGGCGCGCGCCTTGATCGCATCGGCGGGAACCTGCGGCATCCGGGCGGCGGGGGTGCCGCGCTTCGGCGAATAGGGGAAGATATGGCCCATCACGATGTCGCAATCGTCGATCAGTTTCAGGCTGTTGGCGGCCATGTCCTCAGCCTCGGTGGGAAAGCCTGCGATCAAATCCGCGCCGATCGCGATGTCCGGACGCTTCGCCTTCAGCCGCTCGACCAGGGCAACCGCCTCCGCGCGGCTGTGGCGGCGCTTCATCCGCTTCAGCACCATGTCGTCCCCCGCCTGCAGCGAGAGGTGGAGATGCGGCATGACGCGCGGCTCGCCGGTGACGAGATCGAACAGGCGATCATCCATCTCGATGCAATCCAGCGATGACAGGCGCAGGCGGGGCAAAGCGGGGACGTGCCTCAGGATGCGCTCGACCAGACTGCCGAGAGTCGGCGCGCCGGGGAGATCGGGGCCGTAGCTGGTCACGTCCACGCCGGTCAGCACCACTTCCTGATAGCCCTGATCGACCAGCCGCTTCACCTGATCGACGACCAGCCCGGCCGGCACCGAGCGGCTGTTTCCCCGGCCATAAGGGATGATGCAGAAGGTACAGCGATGGTCGCAGCCATTCTGCACCTCCACGAACGCCCGCGCCCGCTCGGCAAAAGCGGCGGCGAGGTGCGGCGCGGTCTCGCGCACGGCGAAGATGTCGGAGATGCGCGCCTTTTCGGTTGACCAGCCGAACGCCTCTGCGCTCAGCTTTTCCGCATTGCCGACCACCCGGCTCACCTCGGGCATCGCCGCGAACGTCTCCGGCTCCACCTGTGCCGCGCAGCCGGTCACCAGCACGCGCGCATCGGGCCGGGCGCGCTTGGCGCGGCGGATGGCCTGGCGGGTCTGGCGCACCGCTTCGTTGGTGACGGCGCAGCTGTTGACGATGACCAGATCGCCCTGATCCCCGGCCAGCGCCCGCATCGCGGCGCTCTCGGCCGCGTTCAGGCGGCAGCCGAGGGTGATCACCTCGACGCTCAAAGGTCAATCTCGCCGGTGAAAACCTCCGCCGCCGGACCGGTCATGCGGACGCTCCCGCCCGGCGCCCAGTCGATCGTCACCGAACCGCCCGCCTGCCGGACTTCGACCGGGGAGGGCAGCAATCTGCGTGCAATCGCCGCGACCGCCGTCGCGCAGGCCCCGGTTCCGCAGGCCGGGGTCAGGCCCGCGCCGCGCTCCCATGTCCGCAGCCGCACCGCGCCATGCTCGATCGTCGCGATATTGACGTTGATCCGCTCGGGAAAAAGCGGGTCATGCTCGATCAGCGGACCGAGCCGGGCGAGATCGACCGCATCCGTGTCCGCCACGAAGAAGACCAGGTGCGGATTGCCGACATTGACCGCGAACGGCTCGTCCAGTTCCTCCCAGCCGACCGGCATTGCGGCCGTATCCATCGCATAGGCGAGCGGGATGTCCTCGCTGCCGAAACGCAGCGGGCCGAGATTGACGGTCGCGCCGCCTGCCGTCGCCTCACCCGCCAGCATGCCGCCCGACGTCTCGATCCTCGGGCTGCCGCCGAGCAGCATGGCGATGCAGCGCGAGGCATTGCCGCACGCGCCGACCTCGCCGCCATCGGCGTTGAAGATGCGCATCTTCACGTCGGCGGCTTCGGAGGACTCCAGCACGATCAATTGATCGCAGCCGACGCCCAGCCGCCGGTCGGCGATGCGGCGGACCTGGTCCGGACTCAGCTCGAGCGGATCGACCCGCGCGTCGAAGACAACGAAATCGTTGCCCAGACCCTGCATCTTGTGAAACCGCCTGCCCATCGTGGCGGCGGATTTAGGTGGCGGCCGGTGCCAAGTCCACCGTCAGACCATTCTTGCAACCCGCTGATCCTGAGCTTGCCGAAGGACTGCCTTTTCCTTGGCGCGGTTCTTGAGAGGAAGGGCAGGCCTTCGACAAGCTCAGGCAGAGCGGGTGAGGGGTTGCCTGGCTTCGTTGCGGACGGGCAGTGGCACCGCCGCGCCCGGCCCGGGCAGCAGGCCGCGCGGCGCGAGCATCGAACGCACGTCGCTCGCCGGCATCGGACGGCCGAACAGATAGCCCTGGCCGGTATAGCGGCCGATCCCGCGCAGCCGTCCCTCGACGCGGTCGTCCTCGATTCCCTCGGCGGTGATCGCCAGCTTCAGGCTTTCCGCCAGCCGCGTGATGGCGGTGACGATGGCGGCGCTGTCGGCGCTGTCGTTGATCGAGCCGACGAAGCTGCGGTCGATCTTGATCCGCTCGAACGGCAAGGCGCGCAAATGGGCCAGCGAGGAATAGCCGGTGCCGAAATCGTCGAGCGCGAGGCGGATGCCCTGATTGCGCAGGGACGAAACGATCGCCTGCGCCAGGCCCAGATTCTCGAACAGCGAGCTTTCGGTGATCTCGATCTCAAGCCGCTCGGCCGGAAAGCCGGTCTCGACCAGCAATTTCGTGATCTTCTGCGCGAGCCACGGATCCTTGAGCTGTACGGGCGAGATGTTCACCGACAGCGACAGGCCCGCATCCCAGCCGCGCGCTTCCTCGAACGCCCGGCGCAGCACCGCCAGCGACAGATCGCCGATCAGGCCGGATTCCTCGGCTACCGGAATGAACTCTTCTGGGCTGACCATGCCGCGATCCGGATGATCCCAGCGCGCCAGCATCTCGAAGCCGTGCAGGCTCTGCGTGACCAGATCGACCTGCGGCTCGAAATAGGGGACGATCTCGCCCTTCGGGATGCCGATGCGCAGCCCTTCCTCGATCGCGTTGCGGGCTTCCAGCTCGCGCTCCATGCTGGCGTCGAACCAGACGAAGCGGCCGCGCCCGGCTTTCTTCGCCGCGCTCATCGCGATGTCCGCCCGGCGCATCAGCGCGCCGACCGTGTGGCAATCGCCGCCGGAGCGGGCGACGCCGACCGAGGCGCTGACATGGGTGTGGACGCCGCCCAGATTGAATGGCGAACCCAGCCGGTCCACCAGCCCGTCGGCGATCCGTCCCGCTTCGGAGACTTCGTCCGGTTCACAGGTGAAGGCGATGGCGAACTCGTCACCGCCCAGCCGCGCCACCACCGCGCCGTGTGGCGCGACTCTCGCGACCGTCTCCGCCGCGCAGCGCAGCAGATTGTCGCCGGTCACATGGCCGTGCACCTCGTTGACATGCTTGAAGCCGTCGACATCGACGATCAGCATCGCGACAGCGCGCCGCTGCCGCTGGGCGAAAGAGAGCGTCTCGCCGACCGCCTGCACGAAGGCGCGGCGGTTGTAGAGGCCGGTCAGGGGATCGGTGGACGCCGCCTCATAGGCGCGGCTCTCCGCCGCCGTGCGCTCGATCAGCTCGCGCGCCGTATCCCGGTAGCGCCGCCAGCCGTAGATGGTGATGGCCAGATTGATGAGCAGTAGGCCGACGATGATCGCGCTGTTGTCCGCGCCCATCTGCGTCAGCCACGAGCCGAAGCCTTCGAACCGGGCGGCGTTGAAGCTGAGGAACAGCGCGAGCAGGGCGAGCGCCAGCAGCAGGACGATCAGGTCCCGCACCGCCGACGTACGCCGGCTCGACTGGCCATTGGGAATCAGTCCCGGCTTGGACACCTGCTCTCCGTCCCTTCGGGCGAGAGATACGCGCGGGCAGGTGAAGAACGGGTAAATCCGGGCGGAGGCGCCTATTGCCGGGCGATCGCGCGTTCCGCCGCCGCGCAGTCGCCGGAATATGGCATGATCCGCGCCGCCGCATCGCTGTCGAAGATCGAGCGCCACCAGGCGACACTATAGCCGCGGAGTCGGCCCATATCGGCCGGATGAGGCCGGGTCGGACCGCCGCCGATCAGCAGTTGATCGGTCCATGTCTCCAGATTGCCGTCGCCGTCGATCAGGATGAAGCCGAGGCTGGATTCGCCCCGCGCCGCTTCCGGCCGCGCCCGGCTCATCTGGAACACGCGCGTGCCGCGCACCCGGCGGGCGGCTTCGGCGTCGAAGGCCTGTTCGCTCGCGCCATCGGCCAGCACCGGCTCGCCGTTCAGATAGATTTGCCGAAGCTCGCCGCCCTGCCCGAAGTCGGCGCTGATGTTCCAGCGCCAGACATAATAGCCGCACAGATCGATGTCGTAGAGATACTTTTCGGTGGTCGCCCGGCCCGGTCGCGGCACCAGGGTCGCGCCGCCTTCGTCGATGAACAGCCGCCGCAGTTCGGCGCGGGGCGAACCGACCCGGACCATGCGGCGCAGCGTCTCCTGCATCTGCGCAAGGGAATCGATCCGCTCGAAACGGAACGGTTCCGGGGCAGGGGCGGCGGGTTGCGCGGCGGCGGCCGGCAGCGGGCCGCAGATCGCCAGAAGGGTCGCTACAGCGAAGAGACGGAGCCCCGGCATGGCGCGAGGCTAGCGTCTTGCTCCCGCGCGGCCAAGCACCTCCGCGTCTTGACCCGTCGCGCCTGGCCGCCTAGATGCCCGCCCCTGAGATGAGCGTCCCGCGAGGGATGCGCGCTGGCCGGCGAGTTTTCGCCCGCCGGCGTTTTTTGCTTGTTTGGGACCGGAACGCGCATGTTTGACACTCTGAGCGAACGGCTGAGCACAGTCTTCGATCGCCTCCGCGGCCGCGGTGCGCTGAGCGAGGACGACGTGCGCGGCGCGATGCGCGAGGTCCGGATCGCCCTGCTCGAGGCGGATGTGGCGCTGCCGGTGGTCCGCGAGTTCGTCGACAGGGCGACGGAGCACGCGGTCGGCCAGCAGGTGCTCCGCTCGGTCACGCCGGGCCAGCAGGTCGTCAAGATCGTCAATGACGCGCTGGTGGAGATGCTGGGCGCCGAGGAAGCGGACCTCGCGCTCGACGTCACCCCGCCCGCAATCATCATGGTGGTCGGCCTGCAGGGTTCGGGCAAGACGACCAGTACCGCCAAGCTCGCCAAAAGGCTGAAGGGCAAGGAGGGCAAGAAGGTCCTGATGGCCTCGCTCGACGTGCAGCGGCCGGCGGCGCAGGAGCAGCTCGCCGTGCTGGGCCGCCAGGCCGATGTCGCGACCCTGCCGATCGTTCCCGGCCAGCAGCCGGTCGATATCACCCGCCGCGCCATGCAGGCCGCCCGCCTGCAGGGCTATGACGTGCTGATGCTCGACACGGCCGGTCGCCTGTCGGTCGATCAGGCGCTGATGGACGAGATGAAGGCGGTCGCCGCCGAAGCCTCGCCGCACGAAATCCTGCTCGTCGCCGACGCGATGACCGGCCAGGACGCGGTCAACACCGCCCGCATCTTCTCGGAAGAAGTGCCGCTGACCGGCGTCGTGCTCACCCGCATGGACGGCGATGCGCGCGGCGGTGCGGCTTTGTCGATGCGCGCCGTCACCGGGCGGCCGATCAAGTTTGCCGGCGTCGGCGAAGGGCTCGACGCGATCGAGCCGTTCAGCCCGTCACGGGTCGCCGGCCGCATTCTCGGCATGGGCGACATCGTCAGCCTGGTCGAAAAGGCGCAGGAAAATATTCAGGCCGAGGAGGCCGAGGCGCTCGCGGCCAAGATGGCCAAGGGCAAGTTCGACCTCAACGACCTGCGTATGCAGCTGCAGCAGATGCAGCGCATGGGCGGCCTTGGCGCGCTCGCCGGGATGATGCCCGGCATGGGCAAATTGAAGGGCCAGGTCGATCAGGTCGATGGCTCGGGCAAGTTGCTCAACCGCATGGACGCGATCGTCGGCTCGATGACGGTGAAGGAGCGGGCCAAGCCCGAATTGCTCAACGCCAAGCGCAAGATCCGCGTCGCCAAGGGTTCCGGCACCACGGTGCAGGAGGTCAACAAGCTCCTGAAAATGCATCAGGAAATGGCGAACGCGATGAAGAAGATCCGCAAGATGGGCGGCCTCGGCAAGCTCGCCGCGATGTTCGGCGGTGGCGGCATGAAGGACGCGATGGGCGCCTTGCCCGCGGATTTCGCCAAGGGTCTGCCCGGCCCCGGCGGTTCCGGCGGCGGTCTTCCCGGCCTTGGCGGCCAGCCGCCCTTCATCAAGCCCAAGAAACGCAAATAACAGAATTCAGATAATCATATTTAGTCTCAGAAAGGACTTTTAAATGGCTGTTGCAATTCGTCTTTCTCGCGGTGGTGCGAAGAAGCGTCCCTATTACAAGATCGTCGTCATCGACAGCCGCACGGCGCGTGACGGCAAGTTCATCGAGCGGATCGGCAGCTATGATCCGATGCAGCCGAAGGACAGCCCGGACCGGGTGAAGATCGACGCCGACCGCGCCAAGCATTGGCTGAGCGTCGGCGCCCAGCCGAGCGACCGCGTCGCCCGCTTCCTGGATGCCGCCGGCGTCCGCGAGCGCGCCGCCAGGAACAACCCGAAGAAGGGCGAAGCCGGCGAGAAGGCCAAGGAGCGCGCCGAGGAGCGTGCGGGCAAGGAAGCCGCCGCCGCCGAGGCTGCTGCCGAAGCCGCCGCCGCCCCCGCGCCTGAGCCGGAAGCCGTCGAGGAAGCGCCTGCGGTCGAAGCCGAGGCTCCCGCGGTCGAGGAGGCGCCCGCCGCTGAGGCCCCTGCCGCCGAGGAAGCGCCTGCCGCTGAAGCTGAAGCCAGCAACGAAGGTGAATCGGCCACGGCTCCGGCCGAGGGTGCCGACGAGCCGGCCGCCGAAGCCGCCAATGACGGCGAGTCCGCCACGGACGCCGCCGAAGGCGAAGACGAGAAGGCCAAGGCCTGACCTTGGCTGACGACCGCCGCGTCGCGCTCGCCGCCATTGCCGGCGCGCACGGCGTCGGCGGCGAGGTGCGCCTGAAGCTCTTCGCCGAGAGCATCGACAGCCTGAAGCGCCATAAACAGGTGCTGGTGGGGGAGCGCATGCTCTCCTTGCTGTCGGTGCGCGGCGGCGGGCAGCCGGTCGCCCGCTTCGCCGGGATCGACGACCGCAATGCCGCCGAGGCGCTGCGCGGTTCGCTGGTCACGGTGGAGCGCGAGGCGCTGCCCGCGCTGGCGGACGGCGAATATTATCACGCCGACCTGATCGGACTCCCCTGCGTCGATTCGGCAGGGGAGCCTATCGGCACGGTCTTCGCGGTCGAGAATTTCGGCGCGGGCGACCTGCTGGAAATCGAACGCCCGGACGGCAAGCGCGGCCTGGTGCCGTTCAAGCCCGGCATCGCCGAGCTGGCCGGCGGCAAAGTGGTCGTGGATCCAATTTTCCTGGCCTGAGCCATTTTCCTACTCGAGTTCGGCGCACTATCTTGCGTTCGGCTCTTTCAACCGTCCCGATCTCTGATCGACCCGATCGATCGAAGCCGCTCAATTCATCGGGCGGATTTTTCCTCTTGGGGTGTGAACCTTCAGCACCTTTGGCGGATCAGCGAATCGAATTGCCGCGCAGATTTTCGCGCAGGATTGGCCGGATCGCCGCCAGATCGTTGCGGATCGCGGTCGCGGCGACCCCGCCTTCGCCCATGGCGTGGCTGATCTGGTCCAGGCCCAGCACGACATCGCCCGCCGCGTAGAGTCCGGGAACCGAGGTGCGCTGGCGGCTGTCGACCAGGATGCAGTTATGCTCCGGCATGATGTTCGCGCCCAATTGCTCGGCCAGCTCGGTGTGCGTGTCGGAGCCGAGCGCCGGATAGACGCTGTCGAAGACATGCCGCCCGTGCGGCGTGGCGATGACGATGCAATTCTCTTCGATCGTCACCTGCTCGCACGGCCCGTCCACCGCCGCGATGCGATATTCGGCCAGCCTGTCGCGATCCTCCGCCTCCAGAGCGTGCGCCATATCCGGCGCGATCAGGGTCACATCCTCGCTATAGCCGCGCAGGAACACCGCCTCCGCCACGCCGCTGCGCCCGCTGCCGATCACGCCGACCCTTTTGTCGGTCACCTCGAAGCCGTCGCAGATCGGGCAATAGCGGATCAGGCCGCGAGCGAGGGCGTCGTCGTGCAGCGCCTCGTCCATCGGCGGGCGGCGATTGGTGACGCCGGTCGCCAGCAGCAATGTGCGCGCCCGGGCGCGCCCCGATCCCCATTCCGCCGCGAAGCCGCCGTCCACCTTGTCCAGCCGCGTGACCCGGCCGGTCTCGATCGACGCGCCGTAACGCTGCGCCTGCTCGCGCATCAGCCGCAGCAATTCCTTGCCGCTGATCCCGTCCGGGAAACCGGCATGATTGTGCGTGCAGGGGATCCAGCCCGCGCGACTCTTGCCCGCGTCGATCACCTTCAGCCTGAGGTGGAAACGGCTGAGATAGATCGCCGCCGTCAGCCCCGCCGGACCGCCGCCGACAATCAGGCAATCCAGGTCGAAATCATCCGGGGCTTCAACTGCGCTCATGGATGCGATTCCTTGAACGCGCCGCGCGGGTCGGGCAAGCCGCAGCGACACGGGAGGTGCCGCGAATGAAGACCAAATTTGCTCTGCTGCTGGGCTTGACGATCCTCGGTGCAGTGCCGGCCGCCGCCGCTGCTCAGCCTGCGCCTGCGGCCCAGCCAGCATGGGCGCGCGTATCGGATGCAGCCCCCGATCTCGACCGCGTCTTCGAGACCTTCCAGCGCGAGCAGCCGACGCCGGGTCTGGTGTGGGGGATCGTGAAGGACGGGGAACTGGTCTTCGTCCGGGGCCACGGCGTGCAGGATCTCGACCAGCGGCGGCCGGTGACCGCCGACAGCCTGTTCCGCATCGCCTCCATGTCGAAGGCCTTCACCGCGCTCGCCATCCTGAAGCTGCGCGACGAGGGCAGATTGCGCCTCGACGACCTGGCCGAAGTCCATATCCCGGAGATGCGGGGCTGGCGCTATCCGACCAGCGATTCCCCGCGCATCCGCGTCCGCGACCTGCTGGCGCACAGTGGCGGCCTGGTCACCGATGACCCTTGGGGCGACCGCCAGCAGGTGCTGACCCCGGCCGAATTCACCGCGATCATCGCCAACCAGCCGCCGATGACCCGCACCCCGCAGCTGTCGATGGAATATTCGAACTACGGCTACGCCCTGCTCGGCCGTATCGTCACCAACGTCTCGGGCCGCCCTTATCAGCGTTATATCACCGAGGAGATCATGCGGCCCATCGGCATGAATTCCACCGGCTATGACGTCATGGCCTCGCCGCAGGAGCGCCGCGCCATCGGCTATCGCTGGGAAAATGATGCCTGGACGGTCGAGCCGACGATGCGCGACGGTGAGTTCGGCGCGATGGGTGGGGTCGAGACCAGCGCCAACGACTATGCCAGATGGATGGCCTTCCTGCTCTCCGCCTGGCCGGCGCGCGACGGGCCGGAGACCGGTCCGGTTCGGCGCTCGACCGTGCGCGAGATGGCGCAGGGGCTGAACTATGCCGGTCTCGGCGGGCGCCAGGGCGCAAATGGCCAGCCATGCCCGACCGCGGTCGCATACGGCATGGGCCTGCGCGCGGTGCAGGATTGCGAGATCGGCTCCTATCTCACCCATAGCGGCGGCTATCCCGGCTACGGCTCCTACATGATGTTCATGCCGGAGCGCGGGGTGGGCGTCTTCGCCTTCACCAACCGCACCTACACCTCGCCGTCCGCCCATGTGAATGCGGCGGCCAGCAGCATGGTCCGCGCCGGCCTGATCGACACGCGCCCGGTGCCGGTCAGCAGCCAGCTCGCCGCCAATTATCGCGCCGCCGGGCAAGCCTATGCCGCAGGCAGCGTCGCGGCGCTCCGCCCGTCACTGGCAATGAACTTCCTGCTCGACCGCTCCGTCGAAACCTGGGCAAGCGTGCTCGGCCAGATCAGGACCCAGGTCGGTGAATGCCGTACCGACAGCGCGATCGTCCCCAACGGCGCGCTGAATGGCTATTTCGACTGGGAATGCGATCGCGGGCGCCTGCAGGGGCAGGTGTTGCTCGCCCCGACCAACCCCGCGACCATTCAGGCGCTGCGCTTCCGCCCGGTGCCGAACCCGCCCGCGCAATGAGCTGGGCCGCGACCGTCCTGACGCTCTATCCGGAGATGTTTCCCGGGCCGCTCGGCCTGAGCCTGGCAGGCCGGGCGCGCGGGGAGGGGCGTTGGTCGCTCGAGACGGTGCAGATCCGCGACTTCGCCAACGACAGGCATCGTTCGGTCGATGACACGCCGGCCGGGGGCGGGGCGGGGATGGTGATGCGGGCGGACGTGCTCGCTTCGGCGCTGGACAGCGTGGCCGACGACCGGCCGAAGCTGGCCATGACGCCGCGCGGGGAGCCGCTGACGCAGGCACTGGTGCGCGAACTGGCGGCGGGGCCGGGCGTCACCATATTGTGCGGCCGGTTCGAGGGGATGGACGAGCGTTTGTTTGAGGCGCGGGACATCCGCCCGGTATCGATCGGCGACTACATATTGTCCGGCGGCGAGATGGGCGCGCTCACTCTGCTGGATGCTTGCATTCGGCTGCTTCCCGGCGTAATGGGCGCGCCTTCCAGCGGAGATGACGAGAGCTTCGAAACGGGGCTGCTCGAATATCCGCATTATACCCGACCTGTTGAATGGGAAGGGCGCACGATCCCCGAAGTGCTGCGATCGGGGGATCATGCGAAGATCGCCGCCTGGCGCCATGCGCGCTCGGTGGAGGATACACGGCTAAGGCGGCCGGACCTGATCGAGCGCCACGGTGGCGATCGAAGGCAACCGCCCTCTGGCGCGCGGCAACGAAAACAGGACGATTAAGTCATGAACCTGATCCAGCAGCTCGAAGCCGAGCAGATCGAAAAGCTGACCGCCAGCCGCGCCATTCCCGAATTCCGCCCCGGCGACACCCTGCGCGTCGGCGTGAAGGTGGTCGAAGGCGAGCGCACCCGCGTCCAGGCGTTCGAAGGCGTCTGCATCGCCCGCGCCAACAAGGGCATGGGCAGCTGCTTCACCGTCCGCAAGATCAGCTTCGGCGAAGGCGTGGAGCGCGTCTTCCCGCTCTACGGCCCGAACGTCGATTCGATCGAGGTCGTCCGCCGCGGCGCCGTCCGTCGCGCGAAGCTCTATTATCTGCGTGGTCGCACCGGCAAGTCGGCCCGTATCGCCGAGCGCCGCGACACCCGTCCGGCCAAGGGCGCTGCCCCGGCCGAGACGACCGAAGCCTAAAAGCGCACCGGCACCAGCGCGTAGCTGGCGTCGGGGACATATTGGGGCCGCGCGTTCTCAGGGCGCGCGGCCACCAATGGCGCGGCCGCGTCCGGCAGGCGCGGCACATTGCCGGTCAGGGTGGCATCCACCGGCTGCCCTGATCCCACCAGCAGATCGAAAGTGAAGCCGTCGCAAGCGCGGCCGGTGCAGCGCACCGAATAGTCGCTGTCGCCCGCGCCAAACGCACGTTCCCCATTCGCATTGAGCGTCCGCAGATCCGCCGAAGCGGGAACCTGCAAAGCAGCGCCGTCCCAGCCGTTCAGCGCCAGCCGGAGTGTGACGATCCTGCCGTCCGGAGCAGGGCGTTCACCCACTTTCACGATCTCCGGCACCGCCGTCTGGCTTTGCGGGGCGGCGGTGACCCAGCGCTGGCGACGGGCATAGTCGACAGGGCCGCGCTGCCATTCGCCCCATTGGCCGTAGGCCTCCGGCAGCAGCGCGGCGTCGCTGTAAATGCCCCAGCGCGCGCTATTGTCGCGGCGGTCGGTGACATGCTCGACGGTGAAAATCTGCTGGCGGTCGGCGGAGTAGGCCGGGACCAGCAGGACGGCCAGCCACGACGCGGCGGTCGCGCCCAGAGCGGCGAACAAGGGTGTGCGTCTGGTCTCCCCCTCGGGCCGCAGCTCGACCAGCAGAGGCATGGCCGCGAGCACCGCGAGCGGGGCGCCGATCCAGCCGGGGCTGGTGCTGAGCAGCAGATCGACCAGGGCCATGATCGGGAGCAGGGTGAGCAGTTGCACGATGGCCGCCACCCACGCCGCGATCCGCTCCGCGCCGGGCCGCCAGCGTTCGATCAGGATTCCGGCGAGCAGGATCAGGGGCGCGAGCAGGAAGTAGATTGCGGCGCCCGGCGCGATCAGCGAAATGCCGCCGCCGGCGAGGGCGATGAGCAGCCAGACCGCCACCCGCAACTGGGAGCGTGTGGCGGTGCGCGCGAGGCGCAGGCAAAGCACCGCGGCGGCGAGCGAGGTCGCGGCGGTCGCGATGTGCATGGCGACCGGGAAGGCGCGCCAGAATTCGCCGGGGCGCAATTCCTGCACGATGATCGTCAGCACGAAGGCGACAAGGGTGCCGCCGATCGCGCTACTCAGCCCGGCGAGCAGGCCGCCCCAGGCGCGGCGGCGGAACGTGGCGTAACCGAAGCCGAGGAAGATCAGGCCGAGCAGGATCAGGCCGGCGACTAGGGGCAGGGTGATCAGATGGCGGGTCAGGATGTCGGCATAGAGCAGGTCGCCCGGCGCGGTCGCCTCGACGCCATCCGTGTGGGCGAGCGTCAGTTGCAGCGCCTGTCCGCCCATATGATTGAGGCTGCGTTGGTCGAGCGCGGCGAGATCGTCGCCCTGGCTGTGATAGCGGGTCTCGTTGCCGATGATGGCGATGTTGAGGATATTCCAGGGCCGTTCCTCGAACACCGCGACATCGGTACTGTTGGGCAGCATCCGGTAGAAATCGGTGCTGAGCGAATTGGCGAGCGGGCGGCCGACTGCGCCGCCATAGAGCGCGACCGGGGCGGCGTTCGGCACGCTGGTTTCGAACATGATCGCCGGGCCTTCGGTGCCGCGGGCTTCCAGATTGACCAAAGTGGTCACGCGGGCAGCTGCGGGATCGCTGTCGAGGAACTGGCGGGCGCCGAGCAGGCCATTCTCCTCGCCCTCGTTGAACAGGAAGGTGACGGGGCGCTGCAGATTGCGGCCGCGCAATTGCTCGGCGACCTCCAGCAAAGTGGCGATGGCGATGCCGGCGTCGGCCGCGCCGGGACCCGCCGACGTGCCGTCATAATGGGCGACGAGCAGCAGATGCTCGCCCTCCGCCGGGCCGATCGTAGCGGCGAGATTGCGGACGCGGGCGCAATTGATGCTGCGGTTGCGGGCGAACGCATTACAGGTCATCGCGTCGCTGAGCCGGGGTTCGAGACCGGCGGCGCGCATTTCGGCCGCGAGGCGGTCGCGGACGCCGTCGCTCGCCGGACTGTCGACCGGGTGAGCCTGCTGGTCGCCGAGGATGCGCTCAAGCCGTGCGAAGGCGCGGCCGGTGTCGAACTGACCGGCTTCGACCTGCGCCGGGACCTCCGGCGGGGCGATCAGCACATGCTTGAACGCGAAAGCGGCGAGCAGGGCCAGGAGGCCGCCCACATACAGGATCGTGCCGCGCGTCATGCTTCCCCCTCCCGGTGACGCGCCGAGGCTAGCGGGCGGGCGTCCGCAACACTAGATGCGAAGCAATTCCTCAGGAGAATATGAAATGGGCTACCGGGTGGTCGTGGTTGGCGCGACCGGCAATGTCGGGCGCGAGATGCTGAACATCCTCGCCGAGCGCGAATTCCCGCTGGACGAGATCGCGGCGGTGGCGAGTTCCCGCTCGACCGGCGACATCATCGATTTCGGCGATAGCGGGCGGGAATTGCGCGTCGCCAATCTCGAACATTTCGACTTTTCCGGCTGGGACATGGCGCTGTTCGCGGCGGGTTCGGCGGCGTCGAAAACCTATGCGCCCAAGGCCGCTGCGGCGGGCTGCACGGTGATCGACAATAGCTCACTGTTCCGGATGGACCCGGACGTGCCTTTGATCGTGCCCGAAGTGAATGCGGCGGCGATCGACGGCTACCGGCGCAAGAACATCATCGCCAATCCGAATTGCTCGACCGCGCAGATGGTGGTGGCGCTGAAGCCGCTGCACGACGCGGCCAGGATCAAGCGCGTGGTGGTCGCGACCTACCAGTCCGTCTCCGGCACCGGGAAGGCGGGGATGGACGAATTGTTCGAGCAGAGCCGCAACATCTTCGTCGGCGATACGGCCGAGCCGAACGTCTATCCGAAGCAGATCGCGTTCAACGTGATCCCGCACGCCGGCGACTTCCTGGAGGACGGATCGACCACCGAGGAATGGAAATTGATGGTCGAGACCAAGAAGATCCTCGATCCGAAGATCAAGGTGAGCGCCACCTGCGTGCGCGTGCCGGTGTTCGTCGGCCATAGCGAGGCGATCAACATCGAGTTCGAGAATGAGATTTCGGCCGAGGAGGCGCAGCGTATATTGCGCGAGGCGCCCGGCGTGATGCTGGTCGATAAGCGCGAGGATGGCGGCTACGTGACGCCGGTCGAGGCGGTGGGCGAATATGCCACCTATGTCAGCCGCGTGCGCGAGGACCCGACCGTCGAGAACGGGCTGAGCCTGTGGTGCGTCAGCGACAACCTCCGCAAAGGCGCGGCGCTGAACGCGGTGCAGATCGCCGAACTGCTCGGCCGCAAGCATCTGCAGAAGGCGGCCTGAGCGACTCGTTTCCTTCGGCGGATAGGGAAGATCCTTTCGCGGAAAGCCACAAATGTCACGACTTTCGCACGGAATCGCGGGGGGTATTCCCCCGCGAAAATCGCCCATTTCGCAAGATTCTTTCCTACTATGTCAAAGACGGCGCTTTGCGGCGCGCAGTCGGAACATTATCAGAACATCGAGCCGGTAGGAAAGCTCTATTCTCAGCCGGAAGGGATGTTCGCGAAGGCGGGGTGCCGCAGCAGGATCGCGCCGACATAGGCGGCACCGGGCTGGGTGAGGTGCCAGCGGTCCTGGCTGATGAATTTGCGGTCGGGGGTGAACACCGGGACACGGCCGTCCCCCGTGTCGAGCAAGGCGAGCAGATCGACATAGTCCGCGCCGAGCAGCGCGCGCCCGGCTTCGTTGGCGGCGAGAGTGTTGGCGAGCGGCAGGGCACGGTAGGCGTAGCGCTCGCCGGCCGGCAGACGCACCACCGCATTATTGTTCCAGCCGAAGCTTTTCGTGCCGATGATGACGATGCGCGCCCGGGTTAGCGGCCGCAAATGATCGCGCAGCGCGGCGAGGCAGGCGACGTCCTCCGCCCGGAAATGGTAGGCGATGACGATCAGGTCGGCGCGCGGCGCGTTGCCGAGCGCCTCCTGCCTGGGCGCGCCGCAAATGGGCGTGCTCGCGAGGCTGGCGACCCGCGGCGCCAGCCAGCCAGTCTCCTGGGCCATATTCAGAAAGTCGCTACCGAAGGAGTCGCCGACGACCAGCAGGCGGGGCCGGTCGGTCCGCTCCGGCAGGGAGACGCGCCGGAAAATGCGCGTGCGCTCGACATAGACGCGATTCTGGTCCGGACCGTAGGTCGGGTCCCCAACCGCGAATTCCGGCCAGTCGCGATAGAAGCCCGAGGTGAGGTGGAAGGCCGCGCCCGCGCCGGCCGCAAGCGTCGTCGTCGCGCCGACCATGATCAGGACGTGCGAGACGGGGCGGTTTCTGTCGCGGAAGGGGCGTTCGACCCAGCGCCACGACAGATAGGCCAGGCCGAGGATCAGAGGAAGGAAGGCCAGCAGCAGCCAAGGGGACGGCTCCTCCAGGCTGGCGATGCGGACGAAGGCGAAGATCGGCTGGTGATAGAGATAGAGGCTGAAGCTGATCAGTCCCAGGCCGACGAGCGGGCGAACAGAGAGCAGACGCCCGGTAACACCGTTCGAACGGGCGAAGAGGAGCAGGAGTGACACGCCGGCGACCGGGGCCAGGGTGCGCGCGTCGGGCATCCCGGTTCCGTCCGCGATCAGCACCAGCGGCGCGAGGGCGAGGATCAAACCGACTGCCGAAAGCGCGTCCGCTATACCGGGTTGGGCGCGAATCCGCGTTCGCAGCCCCGGTTCGGCCAGAGCGACGAGCCCGCCCACGCCCAGCGCCCAGATGCGCGACCAGGGCATGTAGAAATTGGCGACGGGCGAGCGGGCGGAAAGATAGAGGCAGAAAGCGAAGCTGAGCACAGTCGCGAGGGCGATGGTGAGCGCGGGCATGCGCCGGCCGATTCTATATGCCCCCCACAGCACGAGCGGGATGACCAGATAATATTGCTCCTCCACCCCGAGCGACCAGGTATGAACCAATGGCTTGAACTCGGCGGTCAGCCCGAAATAATCGGCCGTGTAGTAGAGCAGGACATTGTTGGCGAAGGCCGCCGTCGCGATCAGCGACTGGCCGAAATTCTCCAGATCGTCCGGCAGCATCAGATACCAGGCCGGCAGGATGCACAGCAGCATCATGACGTTGAGCGCGGGCAGAATGCGGCGGATGCGCCGCTCGTAGAAATATCGAAGGCTGAACCGGCCCGCGGCGAGATCGCTGCAGATGATGCCGGTGATCAGATAGCCGCTGATCACGAAGAAGATATCGACGCCGAGAAAGCCGCCCTCGAATCCAGGCACACGCGCATGGAACAGGATCACGGCGATGACCGCGATCGCGCGCAGCCCGTCTATTTCGGGCCGGTAATGGTCCAGCGTGGCGGTGGGCGCCGGCCCCGCACTCATCGCGCCGTGGCGAGAAGCGCTGTCTTGGCCGCCTGATATTCCTCCGCGAGCCGGGCAATATAATCGCCGGCGCCCTCGACCGCCTTCACCGCGCCGATGCCCTGGCCGGAGCCCCAGATGTCGCGCCACGCCTTGGCGCCGGTGGCGCTTTCGAAGTTCATCGTGCTGACGTCGCCCGGCGGCAGATTGTCCGGGTCCATGCCCGCCGCGACGATCGAGCCGCGCAGGTAATTGCCGTGAATGCCGGTGAAAAGATTGGAATAGACGATGTCGGCGGCGCGCCCGTCGACGATGCCCTGCTTATAGGCCTCGCTGGCATTGGCCTCGCGCGTGGCGACGAAGGGCGAGCCGATATAGGCCAGGTCCGCGCCCATCGCCTGCGCGGCGAGGATCGAGCGGCCGTTGGCGATCGAGCCCGACAGCAGCAACGGTCCGTCGAACCATTCGCGGATTTCCTGAACCAGGGCGAAGGGCGAAAGCGGGCCGGCATGGCCGCCGGCGCCGCTGGCGACCGCGATCAGGCCGTCGGCGCCCTTGTCGATCGCCTTGCGGGCGAAGCGATCGTGGATGATGTCGTGCAGGACGATGCCGCCCCAGCTGTGGGCGCCGTCATTCACCTCGGCGATCGCGCCCAGGGACGTGATCACGATCGGCACCTTCCATTTCTGGCAGGTCGCCATGTCCTGCATCAGCCGGTCATTGGATTTGTGGACGATCTGATTGACCGCGAAGGGCGCAGACGGCCGGTCGGGATTGGCGCGGTCCCAGGCGGCCAGTTCCTCGGTGATCTGGTGCAGCCATTCGTCGACCATCGATTGCGGCCGGGCGTTCAGCGCCGGAAAGCTGCCGACGATCCCCGCCTTGCACTGGGCAATGACGAGGTCGGGATTGGAGACGATGAAGAGGGGCGCGCCGACGACGGGCAGCCTCAGGCGATCGAACAAAGGCGGCAGGCTCATATCGGCTGCGTAGCGAAACGAAACGGGCGGGGGAAGGGTGCGGAGAGCCTCAGCCCGCCGCGCAATAAGCGAAGAAGGATTCGATCGCGGTGCGGCCGGTGCCCGGTTTGGCGGCGAGGTCGCGCTCGGTCGCGCCGGCGACGACGCGGAGGCTGCCCTCGGCCGCGAAGGCGCGCAGGACCGGGTGATCGGTGGGCAGAGTGCCGCCATTGGTGATCGCCGCGCTTTCATCGTTGACGATCAGCTGCGCGGGCATGTCCGGCGGGCCTTGCAGCGACATGCCGGTGCGGCCCGAGCCGGGCAGGCAGGTGAAGGAGAGGATGAATTCCTCGTTCGACCAGTCGCCGTCGCCGAAGAACAGATCGCCCGAGCCGCCATGGGCGTAGAAGCTCCAGTCGAAGGAGACCGGCACCGGGGTCTGGACTGGCGGGGTTGGCGGCGCGGCGGGCGGCGGCGGCGCTTTTTCCGCAGTAACATTGGCGGCGCTGTCGTTCTGGGCGGATTGCCCGCAGGCAGCGAGGGTGAGGCAGGCGAGAGCAAAAGGGAGGCGGATCATAGGGCTTCCTGGGGAGAGGAGGTCGGTGGGCTGTGCATCACATCTTGGCGCATGTGTCGAGCGCGGCGGCTCTTTCCCGAATGATTTGGGGGAGCTAGGCGTGGCGCGGACAGGGGGCTTGCGATGACCGATCAGATTTTCGTGCGGCGTGTGCTGATCGTGCTGGGCATCGGCATCATGACCGTCATCCTGTTCCGCACGATGAGCCTGCTGCTGCTCATTTTCGCGGCTTTGGTGTTCGCCACCATTTTGGGGGCGGCCCGGGCGCTGATCACGCGGCTGACACGGCTGGAGGGGCCGCTGGCGCTGGCCGCGGCGGTGTTCCTTGTGCTGGGCGTGCTGGTCGGCGTGTTCGCCTTCTTCGGGCGGCAGGTCGCGAACGAATTCGCCACCATCCAGGAGCGGCTGCCCGCCGCCTTGGCCTCGGTGGAGGCGCAGCTCGACGAATGGGGCATGGGCGAGAGCGCGCGGCAATTGTTCGATCAGGGCGCGGGCGATGTCGGCGCGGTGCTGAGCCAGGCGGGGGGTTATGCGATCGCCGCCGGCAGCGGCCTGACCGATTTCCTTTTGGTGTTCGTCGGCGCGATCTTCCTCGCCGCGCAGCCGCAATTGTACCGGCGCGGGGTGATCGCGCTGGTGCCGAAGAAGCGGGAGGAACTGGCCGGGCAGGCGATGGAGGATGGCAGCCGGGCGCTGAAAGGCTGGCTGCGCGGGCAGATATTGTCGATGATCGCGGTGACGATCCTGACCTTCGCGGGGCTTTGGGCGCTGGGCGTTCCGGCGGCTCTGGGGCTGGCGCTGATCGCGGGGTTGCTCGATTTCATTCCGTTCGTCGGCCCGATCATCGCGGCGGTGCCGGCGATCCTGCTGGCCTTCCTGCAGGGACCGACGGTCGCTTTGTGGACGCTCGGCCTCTATCTGCTGGTGCAGCAGATCCAGGGCAATCTGCTGCAGCCTCTGGTGCAGCGTTATGCGGTCGATGTGCCGCCCGCCGTCCTGCTGTTCGCGGTGGCGGCGGCGGGAGCCCTGTTCGGCTTCCTCGGCATATTGCTGTCCGCGCCGCTCACCGTGGTCGCCTATGTGATGATCCAGCGGCTCTATGTGGCGGGTGTGCTGGGCAAGGAGCTCAAGGTGGCCACCGACAGCAAGGACGGCGGAAGCTAGAGAAAATATTGCATATTGACCGTCATCCGGCTCGAGCCCGGGATGATGTTGATCCGCACCGCATCGAAGCTGGGCGGGCCGAAGCGTATGGTCGGGTTGCGCGAGAAACCGAACCCCTCGCGCGGGATGCCGAGGAAAGTGTCGAGTTCGTTGTTACGATTCTGGTCGTGGAACAGCGAGACCGCATAGGCGCCGGGCGAGACCGTGACGCGGACGCTGCGGGTCGAGGCGGGGACCGTGCGCTTCACCGCCGAGGGATCGTCGCCGCAATCCGGGAAATGGTTCGAATTGCGTGTCATACAGATGTGGATGACGCCGCGGCTGTTGCGCGCGCCCTCGATGTTGATTTCGACATCTGCACCACTGCCCTGGGCGTTGCCGGCGAGGAGAAGAAGCGGCATGGCCGCGAGATGTTTGAAGCGGTTCATATGTTTAGCACTAATGCGGGCAGCGCGGCGGCGCCAGCGTGGTGAAGCGCGCGCTCGTGATCGCCGGGGGCGGGCTGGCCGGGTCGCTGATCGCGCTGTCGCTGGCGACGCGGCGGCCGGAGGTGGACTTCCTGCTGGTGGAGCCGGGCGAGCGGCTGGGCGGGAATCACATCTGGTCGTTCTTCGACGGGGATGTGGATGAGACGGGCCGGGCGCTGGTGGCGCCTTTGATCAGCAAGAGCTGGCCCGCGCATGAGGTGATCTTCCCGAAGCGGCGGCGGGTGCTGGGCTTTGGCTATAACAGCGTGAAATCGGCGCAGCTGGACGCGGTGGTGCGGGCGAAGATACCGGCCGAACGGATCAGGCGGGGCGCGGTGGCGGCGCTGGGGGCCGATTTCGCGGTGCTTGAGGATGGCGAGCGGATCGAGGCGGAGGGCGTTATCGACGCGCGCGGGCCAGGGGATTTTGCCGGGATCGAGCTCGCCTGGCAGAAGTTCGTGGGACGGACGTATCGGACGATTGCCCCACACGGCTGCGAGTTGCCGGTGATCATGGACGGGACGGTCGAGCAGGCGGACGGCTATCGCTTCGTCTACACCCTGCCGTTCGCGGCGGATGAGTTGATGATCGAGGACACCTATTATTCCGATGCGCCGGATCTCGACGTACCTTTGCTGCGGGCGCGGATCGATGAATATGCCAAGGGCATAGGCGAGGTGACCGGCGAGGAAACCGGGGTGCTGCCGGTCGCGCTGGGCGGGTCGATCGAGAGCTTGTGGACCGGGGAGGCTGCGCTTCTGGGTCTGCGCGGCGGCTTCTTCCACCCGACGACCGGCTATTCGCTGCCGGACGCGGTGGCCAATGCGCTGCTGGTGGCGGAGCAGAGGGACTTTTCAGGCGCGGCCTTGTTCGAGTTGTTTCGAGATCGCGCGTTCAAACTATGGAAAGAGCGGGCTTTCTTCCGGCTGCTCAACCGGATGATGTTCCGCGCCGCCGCACCGGAGCAACGCTATCGGGTGCTGGAGCATTTCTACCGCCTGCCGGAGCCTGTGATCGCCCGGTTCTATGCGGCGAAACTGACGCGGCTGGACAAGGTCCGGATTTTGACGGGGAAGCCGCCTGTGCCCGTGCTCAAGGCTTTGAAGGCGATGGCGGCATGAGCAAGCGTGCGGCCGTGATCGGATCGGGCTTTGGCGGGCTGGCGCTCGCGATCCGGCTGCAATCCGCCGGGATCGCGACGACGATCATCGAGGCGCGCGACAAGCCCGGCGGGCGGGCTTATGTTTGGGAGAAAGACGGGCACGTGTTCGATGCCGGGCCGACGGTGATCACCGATCCGGCCTGCCTGCAGGAATTGTGGGGGCTGACCGGGGCGGACATGGCGGCGGATGTCGAACTGCTGCCCATCTCGCCTTTCTACCGCCTGTCCTGGCCCGACGGGACAAGCTTCGACTACGTCAATGACGATGCGCGGCTGACGGAGCAGATCGAAGCGCTCGAGCCGGGCGATGTCGAAGGTTACGCCAAATTCCTGCGCTATGCGGCCGGGGTTTACACCGAGGGCTATGAGAAACTCGGCCATGTCGCCTTTCTCGATTTCAAATCGATGCTGGCGGCGGCGCCGAACCTGGCGCGCTATCAGGCCTGGCGGTCGGTCTATTCGGTCGTCTCGGGTTTCGTGAAGAATGACAAGTTGCGGCAGGCTTTGTCGTTCCACACCCTGCTCGTCGGCGGCAATCCGATGACGACGAGTTCCATCTACGCGCTGATCCACAAATTGGAGCGCGACGGCGGGGTCTGGTTCGCGAAGGGCGGCACCAATGCGCTGGTGAGCGCGATGGTGCGGCAGTTCGAGCGGCTGGGCGGCGAATTGCGGCTCGGCGATCCGGTCGAGAGGATCGAGACCCAAGGCGGCCTGACGAAAGCGGTGAGCACCAAGAGCGGCTGGAGCGGGCGCTTCGATGCCGTCGCGTCCAACGCCGACGTGGTGCGGACCTATGACATGCTTGATGCCCCGCGCGGCGCGAAGGCGGCGGCGCGGCTGCGGCGCAAGCGTTTCTCGCCTTCCCTGTTCGTGGTGCATATCGGCGCGCGCGGGCGTTGGGAGGATGTGCCGCACCACAATATCCTCTTCGGGCCGCGCTATCGGGGGCTGCTGAACGACATCTACAAAGGGTCGAGCCTGGCGGACGATCCTTCCCTGTATGTGCACCATCCGACCGCGACCGATCCGGGCATGGCGCCGGCGGGTAAGTCCACTTTCTACGCGCTCGCGCCGGTGCCGCATCTGGGGAAGGCGCCGCTCGACTGGGAAACCGAGGGGCTGCGTTATCGCGAGCGGATCGTGGACATTCTGGAGCAGCGATTGCTGCCCGGCCTGCGGGACCGGATCGAGACGATCTTCCACTACAGCCCGCAGGATTTCGAGAGCGATCTGAACTCGCATCTCGGCTCCGCCTTCAGCCTGGAGCCGTTGCTGACGCAGAGTGCCTGGTTCCGGGTGCACAATCGCGACGCGAAGATCCCGAACCTCTATTTCGTCGGCGCGGGGACGCATCCGGGCGCGGGGATTCCGGGCGTGGTCGGCAGCGCCAAGGCGACGGCGCGGCTGATGATCGACGATCTTTGTTCGATGCCGTCCGCGACAAGCGCGGACTTGAGCGCCGCCTGATGCCGCGCGCGCAGAGCCCCGAGCGGATCGCTTTGGTCGCGGCGGCGAGCGACACGATCCGGCTGGGTTCGCGATCCTTTCACGCCGCGAGCCAGGTGTTCGACCGCGAGACGCGCGAGCGGGCATGGCTGCTCTACACCTGGTGCCGGCACTGCGACGACGTCGCGGACGGTCAGGTGCTTGGGGCTGCGGGGGGCGAGGGTGGCGATGTTGCCGAGGTGGAGAAGCTGACGCGGCGGGTGCTGGCCGGGGAGAGGGTCGAAGGCCTGCCCTATGAAGCGCTGGCGGCGGTGCTGGCTGAGGTTTCGATCCCGCACGATTTCCTGCTCGACCATATTGAGGGCTTCGCGCTCGACGCGGCGGACTGGCGTCCGCAGAGCGAGGCCGACCTGGTCCGTTATTGCTATCATGTTGCGGGCGCGGTCGGCTGCATGATGGCGGTGGTGATGGGCGTCGATCCGGAGGACCGCGAGACGCTGAATGGCGCGTCGGCGCTCGGCATCGCCTTCCAGCTTTCCAATATCGCCCGCGACATTGCCGACGATGCGGCGGCCGGGCGTTGTTATGTCCCGGCCGAATGGCTGGCCGAGGCGGGGCTCAGCGAGGCCAATTTGCTGGACGATGCCAACCGGGATGCCCTGGTCGGCCTGGTCAAACGGCTGACCGATCTGTCCGCGGCCTATGAGGCGCAGGCGCGCGATCAGGTCCATGCCTTGCCCTTCCGCGCCCGCTGGGCCGTGCTGGCGGCGGCGCGCATCTATGGCAAGATCGGGCGGCGGGTGGCGGCGCTGGGGCCGGATGCGTGGACCCAGCGCGTCGTCGTGCGGCGGCGGCGCAAGCTGGCCTATCTGTTCGTGAGCTTGTGGGAGACGCTGCGCGCCCGCAAAGGGAGGCATGGCGCATTTCGCGATCATCGCCCCGCCGCTGAAGGGGCATTACCGGCCGCTCTCCTTCCTCGCGGCTGAACTGATCGGGCGCGGGCACCGGGTTTCCTTCGTCCACCATCCTGATGCGGGTTCGCTGGTCGAGGCGACGGGCGCGGGCTTCGAGGCGATCGGTGCAAGCGAGCCGCCGGTGGCGGGCTGGACGCGGCCGATGGCGAGGATCCGGGGCCTTTCGGGCATGAGTGGGGCGTTCGGCGGGATGGTCCGCTTCACCGACATGTTCTGCCGCGAGGGGCCGGAGGCTTTGCGCCGGATCGGCGCGGATGCGGTGCTGGCGGATCAGATGGAGGCGGGTGGGGCTTTGGTGGCAGAGCATCTGGGCCTGCCCTTCGCCAGCGTCGCGGTGACTTTGCCGATCAATCGCGAACTAAGCGTGCCGCCGCCTTATGTCGGCTGGGCTTTCCAGGCGGGCGAGAAGGGGCGCAAGCGCAATGCGGGCGGCTGGCGGGTGACCGACCTGCTGCTGCGCGGGGTCGGCAAGGCGATCGCGCGCAATGCGGCGATGCTGGGCCTGCCCGAGCGGCACCGGCTGGAGGATTGCCTGTCGCCCACTTTGCAGATCACGCAGTTGGTGGCGGGCATCGACTTTCACCGGCGGGAATTGCCGGCGCATTTTCACTATTGCGGGCCGTTTCGCGCGGCAGGCTTACCGGAGCCGTTCGACCTGCCGCCGGGCGACGACCGGCCGCTCGTCTATTGCTCGCTCGGCACCCTGCAGGGATCACGCATTGGTCTGTTCCGCAAGGTCGCCGCCGCCTGTCACGCGCTTGACCTGCGACTGCTCATCACCACGGGCGGGCAGGGGCGCTTGCGGCCGGAAGACCTGCCCGGCCGGCCGATCGTATGCGACTGGGTGCCCCAGGAAGCGGTCTTGGCGCAGGCCGACATGGCCGTCTGCCATGCGGGCATGAACAGCGTGCTCGATCCGCTCGCGGCTGGGCTACCGATGGTGCTGATGCCGCTGGCCTTCGAACAGGGTGCGGTCGCGGCCCGCGCCGCGCATGCCGGGGTGGCGAGAGTGGTCGGTGCGCGCTGTTCGGTGCGGGCGCTGACAGAGGCGATTGCAGAGGTGAGGCGCGAACCGCTTTATAGGCAGCGGGCGGCGATTTTGCGAACCGAGATCGAGGCGTCGGGCGGGGCCGTTCGCGCGGCGGACCTGATCGAGGCGGCGCTGACCTAAAGCACGCCGGTGTCGCGCAATCGCGCACGCAGCTTTGCGACGGGCGGGGCGTAGAGGAAGCCGAAGGACACACAGCCCTCGCGACCGCGCACGGCATGGTGCAGCCGGTGCGCCTGAACGAGGCGCTTCAAATATCTGTTGCGTGGCACGCCGAGCGGCAGGCGGCGATGCACGAGGCCGTCGTGCAGCAGCACGTAAAGCAGGCCGTAAACCACCATGCCGAGTCCGATCCAGGTGAAGCCCGGCCAGACCAGATAGGATAGCGGGCCGAAGCAGGCGATGCTGATCGCGGCGAAGCACAGGGCGTAAAGATCGTTGCGTTCGAACCGGCCGGTGCGCGGCTCGTGATGCGATCTGTGCCAGCCCCAGCCCCAGCCGTGCATGATGTAGCGATGAGTCACCGCCGCCACGGCTTCCATCCCCGCCACGGTGGCGAGGACGATCAGGGTCGCGGCGAGCCAGTCGGACATGGCCGCCTCCATACGCCTCGCCGTGTCTTGCCGCCAATGTTTCCGCCGCAAGGCATCGCAAGATTGGCGGAATCGGCCCGCTTCGCTATGGGGGCCGCAGAGGCCGGCGCATCGCCGGTCCCGATCCCCTGGAGTGACAATGGCAGGTTACAAGAGTCCCGACTTCAATGAGCGCAACGCAGCGGCCCGTGCCGCAAAGCAGGCGGCGCTCGAAAAATTGCGCAACAAGCCCGCGATCGACCCGGCCATTGTCGCCGAGCGGCAGGCCGCGCGCGAGGCGAAGGAAGCTGCGGCGGCCGAGAAGCGCGCGGCGCGCCTGAAGGCGATCGAAGACGAAAAGGCCGCCAAGGCGGAAGCGAAGGCTGAGGCGGAGCGGGTCGCGGCATTGGGCGGGCTGAAGAAGCCGCTGCCGAGCGCGGAGGAACTGAAAGCCGCCCGCGACGCCCGCTACGCGGCCCGCAAAGCCAGGCAGCGTTGATCCCACGCGAACTGATCGGCGAGGCGGCGGTGCCGGGCGGCCCGCCGCTCCGCTTGATCCGCCACGGCCGCGATTTCATCATCATGCTCGACCGCAACGAGCTGATGAGCAGCCGGATGAGCGGGTCGGAAGTCGCGCTGGCGACGATGACGTGCGCCCGGCTGCGCGACCCCAAGACGGCCCGCATGCTTGTGGGTGGCTATGGCATGGGCTTCACCCTGCGGGCCGCGTTGGGGGCGCTTGGGTCCAAGGCGCGGGTTGTTGTCGCGGAACTGGTGCCCGGCATCCTCGAATGGGCGCGCGGGCCGATGGCGGCGATGACCGGCGATTGCCTGGACGATCCGCGCGTCGAGGTGCGGATCGAGGATGTGGGCGCGGCGATCGAGGCGGGCAGGGGAAGCTATGACGCGATCCTGCTCGACGTCGATAACGGTCCCGACGGGCTGACGCGGCCGGGCAATGACGGCCTCTATTCCGCACGCGGCCTCGACAGCGCGCGGGCGGCGCTACGGCCCGGCGGCGTGCTGGCCATCTGGTCGGCCAGTGCCGACGCGGCGTTCACGAAGCGGCTGAAACAGGCCGGTTTCGCGGTGGACGAACAACGCGTCCGGGCGCGGGAGAATGGCAAGGGCCCGATCCACACCATCTGGTTCGCGACGAAAGCAGCCGGGCGCTGAGAGATAAATCTTCTCCGGGCGTCCGCCTTTCCGCGAAATTATGATCGCGCCGGCGCCAAGCGAGGCACTGCCGCTGCTTTCTAGAACCACGGTCCCGGAAACCGTTGTGCGCCGCACAAAGGCCCGCATATTGTTGATGTACAGAAGCGGTCCAAGGAGCCTTCGATGCCTTATTCCCTGTCCCGGATCGGCTCCGCGTTGCGGCTGACTTTCCCCGGCTGTTGACGCTCGCGGCCAGTTTGCCGGGCGACCGCCGCACCTGAGATCGCGGCGAGCAGCGGCCAACTCATTCCCATCAATTCGGCCCGATAGACCGTCTCCCGGGCCCAAAATCCGGCGCACACCTGGCTGCGGGGCACGCTCCGCAGCGCGTGAGCGGTCGCGCCGATTGCCGAAAGGATCGACTATGAAAGCAATTCTTCTCGCTGGCGTCGCCGCGCTTGTTCACGTGGCTCCCGCTGCGGCCCAGGACGCCGTGGCGCCCGAGCCGGACGTCGCGCAAGGTGCGGGCAGCCAGGATGGCGAAATCGTCGTCACGGGTTCGCGCGCGCCGGGCCGCTCCCGTCTCGACAGCGTGTCGCCGGTGGACGTGCTGACCAGCGAAACGCTCGCCCGCCAGGGCACGACGGAGGTCGCCGAAGCGCTCGCTTCCACGGCGCCGTCGGTCGTCTTCCCCCGCCCGGCGGTGGTCGACGGCACCGATTCGATCCGGCCCGCCACGTTGCGGGGTCTTTCGCCCGACCAGACCCTGGTGCTGATCAATGGCGTTCGCGGCCATGCTTCCGCGCTGGTCAACGTCAACGGCTCGGTCGGACGCGGATCGGCGGCCGTCGATCTCAACACCATTCCCGGCGTCGCGCTCGGCCAGATCGAGGTGCTGCGCGACGGCGCCTCGGCGCAATATGGCTCGGATGCGATTGCGGGTGTGATCAACCTGCGCCTGCGCGAGGCCCGCGAGGGCGGCGGACTCAACGTCACCTACGGCCAATATGTCAGCGACGTGGACACGGCGCGCGACAGCCGCTCCGCGCGCGACGGCGAAACCGCCACCGTCTCGGGCTGGGCCGGCTTCGGCCTTGGCGCCGAGGGCTTCCTGACGCTGAGCGCGGAATATCTCAGCCGCAACCCGACCAGCCGGGGCGATCTCGATCCCCGCGCGACGCCGGCGCGCGTGCGCTCGCGTTTCGGCGATCCCGAGGTCGAGCAGGCGACGGTGTTCGCCAATGTCGCCGTGCCGATCGGCGAGACCTGGCAGCTCTATGGCTGGGCCGGCTATCAAGAGCGCGACAGCGAGAGCGCGGCCTTCCCGCGCGTGCCGTCCAACGTCAACAATATCGCTTCGCTCTATCCGGACGGCTTCCTGCCGCTGATCGCGGTGCAATCGCGCGACCTCAACAGCGCGCTGGGCGTGCGCGGCGAGCTTGGCGGCTGGCGGGCGGACCTGAACCTTTCCTACGGCCGCAACCGCCTCGATTTCCGCACGCTCGATTCGCTGAACTCGACCTATGGCGCGGCCTCGCCGACCGATTTCGACGACGGCGCGCTGATCTACGACCAGCTTCGCGCCGGGCTCGACCTGGCGCGCGAGCTGCCGTTGGGCGCCGGCACGGTCAATCTTGCCGGCGGCCTGGAATATCGCCGTGAAGGCTATCGCATCATCGCCGGCCAGCCCGAATCCTACAATCGCGGCCCGCTCGGCGGGAATACGGCTCTCACCAGCGGCGCGCAGGGCTTCATCGGCTTCCAGCCCGGCAATGCGCTCGAGGTCAGCCGGGACAGCGTCGCGGCCTATGTCGACCTCGAATTCCGGCCGGTCGAAGGGTTCGCGATCGGCGTGGCCGGCCGCGCTGAACATTATTCCGATTTCGGCGAGACGGTGAACGGCAAGCTTTCCGCCCGCTACGACTTCTCGCCCGCCTTTGCGCTGCGCGGCGCCGTCTCGAGCGGCTTCCGCGCGCCCTCGCTGCAGCAATCCTATTTCACCTCGACGGCATCGGTGGTGCAGGCGCCGCTGATCCTCGAGACCGGCACTTATCCGGCGAACAGCGCGATCGCGCGGGCGCTGGGCGCCCGGGACCTGGAGCCGGAAAGCTCGCTGAACCTCTCGCTCGGCGCCGTCTTCCGCTCGGGCGATTTCAGCCTGACGGTCGATGCCTATCAGATCGAGATCGACAACCAGCTGGGCCTGTCCGAGAATATCGCGGCCTCGTTCAGTCCGCAGGTTGCGGCGATCCTCGCCCCGTTCGGGGTGCAGGCCGCGCGTTTCTTCATCAACGGCATCGAGACCCGCACCCGCGGCCTCGACTTGGTCGCCAGCTACCGCCTGCGCAGCGAGGGTGCCGGCATTTTCAACCTGACCCTGGCCGGCAACATCAACGAGATCGACGTGCTGTCGGTGCCGACCACGACCGCCACGCTCAACCCGGCCCCGACTTTGTTCGCCCGCACCCGCATCCTGACGCTGGAGCAGGGCACGCCGGACACCAAGGTCATCGCCGCCGTCGACTGGTCGCTGGACCGGGTCGGTGCGACGGTGCGCGGCACCTATCATGCGTCGGTGCTGCAGCCGGGCGCGACGGCGGCGGCGGACCTTAACACCGGCGACAGAGTGCTCGTCGATCTGGAACTGCGCTATGAAGTGCTCGATGGTGTGCGGCTGGCGGTCGGCGCCGACAATCTGTTCGATGTCTATCCCAACCATGTGCCCGCGGCACTCAACACGACCGGGGTGACGGCCTTCCCATTCTATTCGCCGTTCGGGTTCAACGGCCGCTATCTCTACGCCAGGCTGAGCCTCGATCTTTAGGCAGTTTCTCCCGGGTAGCCCACCCGGAACGGCCGCCGCCGCAGCCGTTGTTCGGGCGCTGCGTAGCACTCGTCAGTCGATGGGATGGGAAGGTGGTGGACGCACTAGGGCTCGAACCTAGGACCCGCTGATTAAGAGTCAGCTGCTCTACCAACTGAGCTATGCGTCCATCCGGGAGGGCGCGACATAGGCAAGGGGATCGGGTTTGGCAACAGCCTCGCGCCGCTAGAATTTCAACGCTGGGCGTCGCGCCAATTCTGCCGCTCGATGCCCATCAAGAGGCCGAGGCAGATCATTACCGTCATCATCGCCGATCCGCCCCAGGAAACGAGCGGCAGCGGGATGCCGACGACGGGGGCCAGCCCCATCACCATCATCAGATTGATCGAAGCATAGAAGAAGATGATCGAGGTGAGCCCGCCGGCGAGCAATTTCTCGTAGCGGCCCTTGGCGCGCATCGCGACGCGCATGCCCCACCAGAGCAGCAGTCCCAGGCAGACCAGCAGGAACAGGCCGCCGACCAGGCCCCATTCCTCGGCCAGTGCCGAGAAGATGAAATCGGTATGCTGCTCAGGCAGGAATTGCAGGTGGCTCTGCGTGCCGTTCAGATAGCCCTGGCCGGTGATGCCGCCGGAGCCGATCGCGATCTTCGACTGGGTGATGTGATAGCCGGAGCCGAGCGGATCCTGGCTGGGATCCAGGAGGATCATGATCCGCTCCTGCTGATGCTGCATCAGGAAGGGGAAGATGGCCGGGATCGCCAGGCCGACAAAGAGCGCGCCGCCGATGAACCACATCAATGGCAACCCGGCGAGGAACATGGTCGTGATGCCCGAGAGGGTGAGAAGCATCGATGTGCCGAGATCCGGCTGCAACAGAATCACGCCGACGGGAATGCTGATCATCAATCCGGCGGGCCAGAGCGCGCCGAAGGTGCGGATGTTGCTGGGCGGCATGTGCGTGTAGAACGTCGCCAGCGCGATCACGAGGACGGGCTTGATCAGTTCCGAAGGCTGCAGCCGGATCGGGCCGAAATCGAGCCAGGAGCGTGCCCCGCCGCCGACCACGCCCATGCCGAGCACGACGACCAGCAGCAGCATCACGCCCAGATAGGCGTAGACCACTGTTTCCTTCCACCAGCCCGGGCGGACATAGGACAAGGCCAAAGCCAGCACGAAGAAGACGCCGAAGCGCATGCCGTGCGGCAGCGCCCAAGGGGTGAGCTTGCCGCCCGCGGCCGAATAGAGGGTGAGGAAGCCGAGCCCGGCGAGGATCGACGAGACGATCATCGGCAGCCAGGGCTGATTGGCGATCGCGCGGGGAACGAGGGGAAGGGCCATGTCCCTATCCGCCGTTCTGTGTCGCTGCGGCGCGTCCCGCGGCCCAGGCTTCGGCCCGGCGCGCCGTCCGCTCGGCGATGTTGCCGCCCCAGCTTTGCTCCAGCGGCAGCAGGGCCTGCATCGCCAGTTCCTTGTCGAACAAATAGGTCATCACGTCCTTGGCGACCGGCGCGGCCGCGCGGGCGCCGCCCAGACCATGCTCGATCACCACTGCGCCGGCATAGATCGGATTGTCCGTCGGCGCGAAGAAGATGAAGAGGCCGTGGTCGCGGAAGCGCCATTCGCCGCTCTGTCCGCGCTGAGTGCCGGTGATCCGCCGGACCTGTGCCGTGCCGGTCTTGCCGGCCATCTGGATGTCGCGAAACGGCAGCCGGCTGCGCACCGCGGTGCCGGCGCCGTTGACCACTTCCCACATGCCGCCGCGCACGGCGGCGAAAGCTTCGTCGCTGTAGGGCAAAGCCGGGCCGGGCGGCGCGTCGGTCAGCAGCAGGCGCGGCTGCAGGTCGCGGCCCGAGGCGATCCGGGCCGACGAGATGGCCAATTGCAGCGGGTTCACGCTGACATAGCCCTGGCCGATCGAGGTATTCAGCGTATCGGCCTGGCCCCATTGCTGGTCGAACCGGCGGACTTTCCAGCCGGCGTCCGGCACGGTGCCATAATGTTGCGAGACGACCGGCAGGTCGAAGCGCGTGCCGAAGCCCATTTCGCGGCAGACCGGCGCGAGCGCATCGATGCCGACACGGCGACCCATCGAATAGAAATAGGTGTTGCACGAGCGGGCGATCGCCTGATGCATGTTCATCGGCCCGTGGCGGCCGAGACAGCGGAAGGTGCGATTGCCCAGGCTGTAGCCGCCACCGCAGAAGACGCGCTCATTGGGATCGACCCCGGCCCGCAGCAGCGCCATCGCCACCGTCGGCTTGAAAGTGGAGCCGGGCGGGTAGAGGCCGTTCAGCGCCTTGTTCAGCAGGGGCTTGCGCTGGTCCTCGGCCAGAAAGGCCCATTCATTGCGGCTGATCCCGTCGGCGAAGGCGTTGGGATCGTAAGCGGGCATGGAGGCCAGGCACAGAATGTCGCCGCTGCGGCAATCGATCACCACGCACGCGCCCGATTCGTCGCCCAGGCGGCGGGCGGCATAGGATTGCAGGCCGATGTCGATGGTGGTGCGAACCTGTTGGCCCGGCGTGTCGTCCAGCGAGTCGAGTTCGCGGACGATACGGCCGCGCGCAGTCATCTCGACGCGGGCGGCGCCGGGGCGGCCTTCCAGCGTCGCTTCCATCGTCTTTTCCAACCCCTCCTTGCCGATCTTGAAGCCCGGCGTGACGAAAAGCGGATTGCGGTTGGCGGCGAGAAACTCCTCGCGATTGGGGGTGCCGACATAGCCGATCAGATGGCCGACCGCGGCGCCCTCGGGATATTGGCGGGAAAAGCCACGCAAAGGCGATACGCCCGGCATTTCCTGCTGGCGGAGGACGACGGCGGCATATTGGTCGTAACGGTCGCCGGGCAGCTCCTTGACTTGCACCGGCTGCGAACCGGCGCGGGCGAGTTCCGTCTTCACCCGCTCGATATCGTCCGGGGTGAGATCGAGCAGGGGCTGAAGCTGGGCGAGCAATTGATCCTCGTCATCCACCCGGTCGGGCAGCAGGTCGATGCGGAAATTGCTGCGATTCTGGGCAATGGGGAGCCCGTTGCGATCGACGATCCAGCCGCGGCGGGGCGGGATCAGGCGCAGGTGGACGCGGTTCTCCTCCGCCTGCAACTGCGAGCGTTCATTCTCGGCGATGGCGATATAGGCCATGCGCCCGGCCAGCAGCAGCCCGACCGCGCCCTGCAGCCCGCCGACCACCAGCGCGCGGCGCGTGAAGGTCAGCTGCTGGGTCTGTTCAGTCAGGAGCGGGGCGTGCCGCCGCCTCTTTCTCATCGCAATCGTTTCCGCCGGGCCGTTCTGGAGGGCGGTGTCACGCCAGACGCCAGCGGTCCAGACCGTAAATCATCCGCGCGACAATTGGGTAGGCGAGGATGGTGATGCCGAGCTGGGGCAGGAGCTGGACGAACGCTGTCGGGCTGCCCATCAGCACGGCGATATACCAGGCGGCGGCGATGTGAAAGGCGATCGCCACGACGGCGTACAGCCAGTCGAACCAGAAATCGCGATAAGCGACGCGCGTCTCGATCAGATCCAGCGCCAGGAAGATCGAGGTCCACAGCGCCATCGACTGGCCGATCGGATTGCCCGAGACGAGATCGTCGAACAGGCCGAAGGCGAGCGCGGCCGTCGGCGGCCAGATTTCCGGGCGCAGCAGCCGCCAGCCGAGCAGAAAGAGGAAGCCGATATCCGGCCCGAGCGGCATGGTCACGACGACCGGAAACAGGCCCAGCAGGACCGCGAGAATGGTCGTGACGGCGGGGACCAGCTTGCGCTTGTAATCGTGATAGAGGATCGCCCCGGTCGAGCCGGCAATGCGGTTCATCGCGGCGCCTCCGCCGGAGCGCTGCCGCCTTCGGACGGCGGCACGGCGGCCGGCTGATAGAGCGGCTGGACGATGGCGTAATCGACCCGCGAGGGCGCCGCGAGCGGGCGGGCGATGGCGAAATCGCCCTCGATCCGCACGATCTCGGCAACGGGAATGTCGGGCGGATAGATGCCGCCGACGCCGGAGGTGACAATCATGTCGCCGGGCCGAAAGGGGTTCGTGCCGACTTCGATCAGTTCCACCCGCAATTCGCTGTCGCCGGTGCCGACGGCGAGAGCGGGCGTGCCGTCGCGGGCCGAGCGGACCGGCACGGTACTGGCGCCGTCGATGATCATCAGCACGCGCGCGCCCCAATTGCCGACGGTGACGACACGGCCGACCAGGCCTTCCGGGGCGCGGACCGGCATATTGTAGGCGACGCCCTGCTCGCTGCCGGCCGAAAGGATGGCGTAACGCCGCGCAGAATCCCAGGACGAGTTGACCAGCCGCCCGATCGCGACCTCGTCCGCGGTGGTGTCGCGCAGCTGCAGCAGGGCGCGCAGGCGATCATTCTCGAGCTGGGCGGCCTGCGCCTGGGTCAATTGCCCCTCGAGTTCGCGCACGCGGTCGCGCAGTTCGCCATTCTGGCGTCCGGCCTCGAAATAGTCGCCGACCGACTGGCTGAAGGAGGTCACTTCGCTGACCACGAAGCTGCCGGCGCGGCTGATCGGCGCGGTCACGTCGATGGCGAGATTCCGGACTGCCTGAAACGCGCGTGGATCGAGCACCGAAAGCGCCAGCAGGAACAGCGAGATGACGACGCCGCCAACCGCGACGACGTAAGTGGCGAACCGGCCATATTGGGCGCGGCGCGACTGGCCGGTGCGGCGGCGTCGGGGAGGCGCCATCGCTATGGCCTCCTAGCCGGGATCAGGCGGTCTGCAGCACGCCGCGGAAGACTTCTTCCTCCAGCGCGCGTCCGGTGCCGAGCGCGACGCAGGTCAGCGGATCGTCCGCGACCGTAACCGGCAGGCCGGTTTCGTCGCGCAGCACTTCGTCCAGGCCCTTCAGCAGCGCGCCGCCGCCGGTGAGCACGATGCCCTGATCGACGATGTCGGCGGCCAGTTCCGGCGCGGTGTTCTCAAGCGCGATTCTGACGCCCTCGACGATCGTGCCGACCGGCTCGCTCAGCGCTTCGGCGATCTGCCGCTGGTTGATGATGATTTCCTTCGGCACGCCATTCACCAGGTCGCGGCCCTTAATGTGGACGATCTCGCCGTCGCCGCCATCCGCCGGCGGCTTGGCAACACCGACCTGCTTCTTGATCCGCTCGGCAGTGGATTCACCGATCAGTAGATTGTGGTTGCGGCGGACATAGGAGGCGATCGCCTCGTCCATCTTGTCGCCGCCGACGCGGACGCTGGTGCTGTAGGCGATGCCGCGCAGCGAGAGCACCGCGACTTCGGTCGTGCCGCCGCCGATATCGACGACCATCGAGCCGATCGGCTCGGTCACCGGCATGTCGGCGCCGATCGCGGCCGCCATCGGCTCCTCGATCAGCCACACCTGGCGCGCGCCGGCGTTGGAGGCGGCGTCGCGGATGGCGCGGCGCTCGACGCTGGTCGAACCCGACGGCACGCAGATCACGATTTCCGGAAAGCGCGGAAAGCGGCGCTTGCCGTGCACCTTCTGGATGAAATGCTTGATCATCTGTTCGGCGACATCGATGTCCGCGATGACGCCGTCACGCAGCGGGCGGATCGCCTCGATCTGGTCCGGGGTCTTGCCCATCATCAGCTTGGCGTCGTCGCCGACCGCCTTCACGCGCTTCACGCCGTTGATCGTTTCGATCGCCACGACACTCGGCTCGTTCAGCACCACGCCCCGGTCGCGCACGTAGACGACGGTATTGGCGGTGCCGAGATCGATCGCCATGTCCTGGCTCGGAAATCGCAGGAAGTTGAAGATGCCCATCTCTGCCAGTCACTCGCTATATGGTGCCGCGGGCGAGCCTTGGCCCGCCATGCACCCGCTCTATCTTGTTGGATGCCCCGCCGCCCTTAGTCCAATCACGTCTTCAAGTCTCGCGGGAAGGCCGCGCTTCCTATAGAGATTGTCCCATGTCAATACGCCGCCTCCCCGACGATTTGATCAACCGCATCGCCGCCGGCGAGGTGGTGGAGCGGCCGGCGAGCGCGCTGAAGGAACTGATCGAGAATGCGCTGGACGCCGGCGCAACCCGGATCGACGTCGCTCTCGGTGGGGGCGGGCTCGACCGGATCGAGGTGAGCGACGACGGCTGCGGCATGACGCCGGAGGAAATGGCGCTCGCGCTGGAGCGTCACGCGACCTCGAAGCTGCCGGACGGCGATCTGGAGAGCGTTGGAACGCTCGGTTTTCGCGGCGAAGCGCTGCCGAGCATCGCCAGCGTCGCGCGGCTGACGCTGCAAAGCCGGGTCCGGGGCAGCGATGGCTGGGAAATCGTCCGCGATCACGGCGTTGCGAGCGGGGAGGGGCCTGCCGGTCTGCCGCCGGGCACGCGCGTGCTGGTCGAGCAATTGTTCGGCAAGGTGCCGGCGCGGCGCAAGTTCCTGCGCTCCGCCCGAGCCGAATATGGCGCCTGCCTGGACGTGACGCGGCGGCTGGCGATGGCGCGGCCGGATGTCGGCTTCACGCTCACGCATGACGGCCGCCGGGTGTTTTCGCTCGCGCCGGGCGAGGACCGGATGGCACGGGTAGCGGCGCTGACCGATCCGGGTTTCGCGGCCAACGCCATTCCGGTCGATCACCAGCGCGGCAATGTGCGGCTGGGCGGTGTGGCTGGCGTGCCGACCTTCAATCGCGGGGTCGCCGATCACCAATATCTGTTCGTAAACGGCCGCCCGGTGAAGGACAGGCTGCTGATCGGCGCGATCCGGGGCGCCTATGCCGATCTGCTCGCGCGCGACCGGCATCCGTTGCTGGCCTTGTTCATCGATCTGCCGGGCGACGAGGTGGATGTGAATGTCCATCCGGCCAAGACCGAAGTGCGCTTCCGCGACCCGGCGTTGGTGCGCGGGCTGATCGTCGGAGGGTTGAAGCAGGCGCTGGACGCGGAAGGCTTCCGCAGCGTGCAGGCGGCCGATGCGGGCGCGATGGCCAATTGGCAGAGCGAGCCGCTCGCACCGTCACCGGCCTTTACCAGCCTGTTCCAGCCGGACCGGCCGCAATGGACGCCGACCCCGCTGGCGGGCGAGATGCTGCACGAACGGCGGCAGGATTTCGCGCCGCAGGGGCGGGCCGAGACGGCCGTGGCGCCGGTCGATCATGATTATCCGCTCGGCGTGGCGCGCGGGCAAGTGGCGGCGACCTATATCGTCGCCGAGGCGGCGGACGGGCTGGTGCTGGTCGATCAGCATGCGGCGCACGAGCGGCTGGTGCTGGAGCGCATGCGCCGGGCGCTCGGCGATGGCGGCGTGGCGCGGCAGGCCCTGCTGCTGCCGGAAGTGGTCGAACTGGACGAAGCGGCCTGCGACCGCCTGGAGGAAAGGTTCGGGGAACTGGCTGAACTGGGGCTGGAGCTGGAGAGGTTCGGGCCGCGCGCGATCCTGGTGCGGGCGGTGCCGGCTTTGCTGAAGACCGGCTCGGCGCATGGCCTGGTCACCGATCTGGCCGACGAACTGGCGGCTTTCGATACGGCGCTGAGCCTGAAGGAACGGCTCGATCTGGTCGCCGCCACCATGGCCTGCCACGGCTCGGTCCGCGCCGGGCGGCACCTGTCGGTCGCCGAGATGAACGCCTTGCTGCGCGAAATGGAGGTCACACCCCATAGCGGCCAATGCAACCACGGCCGCCCGACCTGGGTGAAGCTGGCCCATGGCGATATCGAGAAATTGTTCGGGCGGAAGTAGCGCGCTCGTTGGCGCTGGCCTAAACGGATCGAATGAACGCCCGAGTCCTGATCGCCGCCATCGTGGCCATCGCCCTGATCGCCTGGCTGCTGCTGGTCGTGCTCGATATCTTCGCGCTCTGGTAGGGGTTCAGGCACTCGTCCGGGCGCGGACGAAGGCGGCGAAGCCCTGCATGTAGCTCTGGAGCCGCGACGCGACCTTTTCGTCGGCCAGTTTGCCGTCGGCGTCGAACGCCTTGCCGGCCTGCGGGACGATCAGCCGTCCGGCCGTCCAGAAATCGCAGCCCAGGGTGCGCAGCACCGGCAGCCAGGCGGCCTGGCCCAGGGTGGTACCGAAATTGCCGGGCGATGCGCCGATCAGGCCGGTCGGCTTGCCCGAAAAGACGCGCGCGGCGTCGGCGGGCGGGCGGGAGGCCCAGTCGATCGCATTCTTGAACGCGCCGGGGATCGAATTGTTATATTCCGGCGACACGAGCAGCAGCGCGTCAGCCTCGGCGATGGCATCCTTCAGCGCCGTGACTGCGGCGGGGAAATCCGCCGCTTCCAGATCCGCGTCATAGACGGGGATATCGGCGATGGTCAGTTGCCGGACCGTCACCCCCTCCGGCGCCTGTTCCGCCGCGGCGGCGAGCAAAGCGGTGTTGAACGAGCCCCGGCGGAGGCTTCCCGAAAGTCCGGCGATGATCATGCCCCTCGCGCTGTCGTTGTTCTCGGGTAAAAGCAAGAGCGGGATTTGAGGGAAGAGGCGCGTCTGGACGAACAGCTGGAACTGGTCGCGATCGTTTACCGGCAGGACGAACTGGCGATGATCCGGTCGCGGCTGGAATGGGCGGGCATCTGGTCATTCCGCCACAGCGAGTTGCAGATCGCGATTGAAGTGCCGATCACCCTGGGGCTGGGCGGGGTCCGGATTTACGTCCATCGCGAAGAAGCCGGGGATGCGCGCGCCGTGCTGGCCGAAGGCGGGCCGTGGGACCGGATCGGCGGCGTTTACGACAATTCGCCCTGGGCGGACTGGATCATGATGCTGATGCTGCTCTTCCTGGCTGCGACGCCGCCGCCCGCGCGCATCCCGAGCGTTATCGTCGGAGCGGCTGCGGCAGTGCGGTCCGAGGATTAGAGTTTTCGCAGCTTCTCGCCGACCGCCTCGATCGGATGTGTCGCGCCTTTTGCGCTCCAGGCCGTCATGCGCGGGTGGCCCTGTTCGGCCTGGCCGATGAAATTGCGGGTGAAGCGGCCGTCACGGACCTCGGCCAGAATGCGGCGCATTTCGGCGCGGGTTTCGTCCGTGACGATGCGCGGTCCCCCCTCCATCGCGCCGAAGCGGGCGGTGGTGGAGATCGCCTCGCGCATGCCGGCGATGCCGCGCTCGTAGATCAGGTCGGCGATGAGCTTTACCTCGGTAAGGCATTCGAAATAGGCGACTTCGGGTGAGAATCCAGCCTCGACCAGGGTCTCGAACCCGGCCTGGATCAGCTCGGGGATGGCACCCCAGAGCACGGCCTGCTCGTTGAACAGGTCGGCCTCGCATTCTTCGGCGAAGCTCGTGGGCAATATGCCCGCGCGGCCGCTCCCGAGGGCGGCGGCGTAGGACAACGCGAGTGCTTCGGCCTTGCCCGAGGCGTCGTGCTCCACCGCGAACAAGGCGATCATGCCGCGCCCCTCGGTATAGAGCTGGCGCAAGGCCGTGCCGGGGCCCTTGGGGGCGACGAGGAAGATGTCGAGGTCGGGACGCGGCGCGATCAGCCCGAAGCGGATGGCGAAACCGTGGGAGAAGCCGATCGCGGCACCCTGCGGGAGGTTCGGGGCGAGATCGTTCGCGTAGATCGCACCCTGCGCCTCGTCGGGCGCGAGCATCATGACGAGATCGGCCTCGCGCGCGGCTTCGGCGGGGGGGCGCACGGTGAAGCCGTCCGCTGCCGCCTCGGGGCGCCGCCGGGCGTTCCCGGGCAATGCGATCACGATGTCCGCCACGCCGCTGTCGCGCAAATTCAGCGCCTGCACGCGGCCCTGATTGCCATAGCCGACGATCGCCACCCGGCGGTTGCGGATCAGTTCCAGGTCGGCATCTTCGTCGCGATAAACCTTCGTCATGCGAGCAGCGCTAGGGCATCGCCGATATGGTCGCAATCGAGCGGGGCGGCGAAGCGTGGCCAATCCTCCGGCGGTTGGCGGCGGAACCAGGTATATTGACGCTTGGCGTAATTGCGGGTGGCCTGCTGGCCTGCGGCGAGCGCTTCGGCGTAATCCATGCGGCTGTCGAGCAAAGCGCCGAGTTCGCGCACGCCGATGGCGCGCATGACGGGTAGCGCGGGGTCGAGCCTGCGGGCGAGCAGAGCCTCGACCTCCGCGATGCCGGCGTCGCCCAGCATCGCCTCGAAGCGCTGGTCGCAGCGGGCGTAGAGCCAGTCGCGGGGCGGGAGCAGCACGAGCGGGCGGAGGGCGATCCGGTCGCCGATCCCGCCGACGCGCTCGGCCTGCCAGGCGGCAAGTGGGCGGCCGGTGGATCGGACCACTTCCAGCGCGCGCGCTATGCGGGTGGTGTCGGACGGGCGGAGGCGCTCGGCGGCTTCTGAATCTTCCACGCTGAGCAGTTCGTAAGCGGTCACCGTCTCTAGGCTGCGAACCGCGGCGCGAATCTCGGGATCGATCTCCGGCACCGGCGCAATGCCGTCGAGCAGGGTGCGGATGTAAAGGCCCGTGCCGCCGACGAGAATGGGCAATCGTTCGCTCGCATGCGCTTCGGCGATGGCGGCACGGGCGTCGGTGGCCCAATCGACGGCGGAACAGGCGAACGCACCGTCGCGATAGCCGTAGAGACGATGCGGCGCCCGCGCTTCATCCGCTGCCGAGGGTCGCGCGGAGAGGATGTCGAGATCGCGATAGACCTGCGCGCTGTCGGCATTGATCACCACGCCGCCGGTGCGCTCGGCCAGCGCAAGGGCGAGCGCCGACTTGCCGCTCGCGGTCGGCCCCGCAATAAGCGCGAGCGGCGGTTCTTCGGGGGTGGATTTGGACTTCATCGCGACCTTGATAGCAAAGGAACGGCTGGGCGAGAGCGACATTCGCACGGCCTGCGCCCTGCTGGCCAACGCGGGTCTGCCGGTGTTGGATCAGACCTGGATCGAGCCGGGCAGCGCGTGCGACCTCCGTGTGGACGGAGAACCTCGTGCGGTGCGGATCGTGGTTCAGGGGATCGATCTGGTGACGCAGCCGGCGACCGGCCGCGAAAAGCGCCTGCTCGTCGCCGACATGGATTCCACCATGATCACCGTCGAGTGCATCGACGAACTGGCCGATTATGCCGGGCTGAAGGCCGAGGTGGCGGCGATCACCGAGCGGGCGATGCTGGGAGAGCTTGATTTCGAGGCGGCGCTGAACGAGCGCGTGGCCTTGCTGGCTGGAATGGATGAGGCGGTGTTGGCACGATGCCGCGAGGAGCGCGTGCGCTACACGCCCGGCGCCAAGACCCTTGTGCAAACGATGAAGGCGCGCGGCGCGACGACGATCCTGGTTTCAGGAGGCTTCACCCACTTTGCGGACGCCGTCGGGGCGGACCTGGGCTTCGACCGTGTGATCGCCAATCGGCTGGAGGTTTCGGGCGGCAAGCTGACCGGGAGAGTGATCCCGCCCATCGTCGGGGCGGAGGCGAAGCGGCGGGTGCTGCTCGACGCCTGCGCAGAACTCGATATCCCGATCGCGGCGACGCTCGCGGTGGGGGACGGGGCGAACGACATCCCGATGCTGAAAGCCGCTGGGCTGGGCGTGGCCTATCACGCCAAGCCGGCCGCCAGAGACACGGCGGATGCGACGATCGATCACAATGACCTGACGGCCTTGCTCTATGCGCAGGCAATCCCGCGCAACGAGTGGGTTGAAGGCTGATCTCAGACGGTTAGGGCGGCCAGCGCAAAGCCCAGGGCGCGCGGTTCTGGGCCGAAAATGACGGCGACGCCGTCCTTGCCGGTCGAAACCACCTCGGCGCGGATCGCACCGGCATGGGGGTGGCGCAGGGTTATCATGCTGCCGGGTTCCGGACGGGCATTGGTCTCCAGGAAGGCGCCGCGTGCGGAGACGGTGCGAATGCCGGCGGGTGCGGGACTGTCGGCCTCCAGAATGCACATGTGGCGCGGGCGCTCCATGCGCGCGGATGACAGCTGATGCCTTACGTCCTGAGCCACGTCGCGCCCCCGCGAAAACAAATCGACCGGCGGGCACCTTAGCGTCCGCCGGTCGATAAAGGGTTAAGCGCGGGGAGCGCGTGCGATCAGTTGACCGGGATGCAATCCCCGCCCGCCGCGCGGACGCTCGAGCAGACGCGGTTGGCGGCGTCGCGGCTGGCGAAGGCACCGGCGCGCACGCGCACGACATTGCCGGCGCGCGGGAACGCGACGCTGAGACTCGAAAGGGCGCTGACGCGGCTGCGGAGCTGTGCCCATTGCCGGCGGGCATTCGCCTCATTGCTGAAGGCGCCGAGCTGGACGCGCCAGCTGCCGCCGGTCGCGGCGGGACGCGACGCGGGCGTCGCGGGGCGCGGACGGGGCCGTTCGGCGGTCTGCACCGGGCGCGGGCGCGGTTCCACGCGCGGTGGACGCGGCTGCGCGGCCGGGCGGCCATCTTCCGGCGGATGTTCGTAGCTGACACCGGGTCCGCCCTGGCGCGGCGGCGTGTGCTGGACCGGCGGCCGCGATGGCGGCGCGGCGCGGTCGGGATCGATCTCCGCCATCCGCGTCGGGGCGTTCGGCGCGGGCACATTCATCTCCGCGGCGAGTTGCTCGCCGCGGCGGCGATCCTCGGGCGTGAGCTGTTGTTCCATTGCCGCCAGTTGTGACTGCGCCTGCGGGAAACCCTGCGCGGCGGCTGCGCGCATCAGGCCGTAGGCGCGCGGCAGGTCGCGGCGGACAACGTCGCCGTTGAAGAGTGCGGTGCCGAAGACATATTGCGCGCGCGGATCGCCGCGGCCTGCGGCGGCCTGCAGCCAGGGCATTGCCTCGCGCGCTCGGCCGTTCTGGAAAAGGAGCAGCCCGAGGCTGGCACCTGCCTGTTCGTGGCGCTGGCGCGCGGCGCGCTCGAACCATTGTTCGGCCAGGTTGAGGTTTTGCGCGACACCGCGGCCGAGCCGGTAGGCCTGTGCCAGATTGAACTGCGCGTCGGCATTCCCCGCGTCGGCGAGCGGACGCCATTGCTGGACGGCGGCATTATAATCGCCGGCCTGCCAGGCGGCGATGCCGGACTGGACGTCCTGCGCTGCGGCCGGCGCCGCGAAAGCTACGAGCGCCGCGGCGCACAGCCAAAGCTTGCGAGGTTGAATGATCGGCACGAAACGCCCTCCCGACGAAATCAATGCGTAACGATTTATGCGGCAATGGTTAACGCGGTCTTAGCATAGATTGCCCGCTTCCGCAGCGGGGCCGGGCTACGTCAATCATTTCGCATGATTTCTTGGCCCGGGGTTAACCGGATTTTAGGGCAGGACCGCCAAATCCCTTAGCAGAACACACGCTGCCGAGGGACTTTATGCGCGTTCTGGCACTATCATCGCAGAAGGGCGGATCGGGGAAAACGACCCTGTCCGGCCATCTCGCCGTCCAGGCGGAGCGCGCCGGTTGCGGCCCCGTCTGCCTGATCGATATCGACCCGCAAGGCTCGCTCGCCGACTGGTGGAACGAGCGCGAGGACGAAGCACCCGCTTTCGCCCAGACCACGGTCGCGCGTCTCGCGGCGGATCTGGAGGTGCTGCGTCAGCAGGGCTTCAAGCTTGCCGTGATCGATACGCCGCCGGCCATCACCATGGCGATCCAGAGCGTGATCCAGGTGGCCGAACTCGTCGTCATCCCGACCCGCCCCAGCCCGCACGATCTGCGCGCCGTCGGCGCCACCGTCGATATTTGCGAGCGCGCGGGCAAGCCTTTGCTGTTCGTCGTCAACGGCGCGACGCCCAAGGCGAAGATCACTTACGAGGCCGCCGTGGCGCTGTCGCAGCATGGCACGGTCGCGCCGGTCACGCTCCATCACCGCACCGATTTCGCCGCGTCGATGATCGACGGGCGGACGGTCATGGAAATCGATCCGAACTGCAAATCGGCCAAGGAGGTCGAGGAGCTGTGGACTTACATTAACGACCGGCTCGAGCGGAATTTCCGCCGCACCGTCTTTTCCGCGCCAAGCGGCCTCGCCGCCGCGGCTTCCCAGCGTCCCGCCGCCGGTGGCTTCGGCCGCCGCGTGGTCGGCCAGTGAGGGAGGCGATGATGAACGAAGCCCGCCCCTTCGCCTCGCTGTCCGGCAGCCTGCTCGCCCGCAAGGGCGGCGCCAAGCCCGCCATGCGCCCGCGCCCCTTGTCGACGGAATCGATGCTCGACGATCTCGGCTGGGACGACATGGGCGACGCTTTCGACGCGCCGGCCCAGCATGTGCCCAGCTCGATTTCGGCACTGACGCCGGCACCCAAGGCGTCGCGCGAGGATGTCACGCCGGTTCACGTGCAACAGCGCAGTCTGGCCGATCATTTCGAGCCGGAAGATCCGGCCGAAGTGGAAGCTGAGGCCGAAGTCGAAGAGGCGCCCCAGCCGGTCGTCGTGAAGGCGCAGGCTCCGGCGAAGGTCCGCCGCGCCGCCGCGCCCGTCGCGGCCGGCAAGAAGGCCGCCTTCACCTTGCGGCTCGATGCCGAGCGCCATCTGCGCCTGCGTCTCGCCAATGCCCTGACCGGCAAGTCGTCGCAGCAATTGGTCACGGCGGCGCTCGACGCATTTCTCGAATCGCTTCCCGAAGTCGGCACCCTGGCGCGGCAAGTTCCCGCGCGGGCCGGATCGGGCGACTGAACGGATTGGAGTGGGGACGATGAACGGGATTGCCTGGAAATTCGCCGCGTCCGGCCTTGTGCTTGGTGCCGCCAGCCTCACCGGCTTTGTGGACGGCATGGGCGTCGCCCCAGCCGCGGCGCAGTCGCAACGCGCCGGCAATGATGAGGCTGGGCGCCTGCACGAACGCGCCGCGCGCGCGGTCGCCGACGGGTTGCTGACCGAAGCGGTGGGCTACTTGGAGCAGGCCGTGGCGCTCGCGCCGCGCGATGCCGGCTACCGCCTCCTGCTCGCCGACACCTATATGAAGAGCGGCCGCTTTCAGTCAGCCGAGACCACGTATCGCGACGTGACGGAGATCGATCCGAGCCAGAGCCGGGCGGGGGTCGCCCTGGCGCTGATGCAGGTCGCCAATGGTCGCGCCGAAGCGGCGATGGCGCAGCTCGAGCGGATCGAGCGCGATGCTCCCGCCGCCGACGTCGGACTGGCCTATGCCTTGGCCGGAGCGCCGCAGCGGGCAATCGAATTGCTCGAGCCGGCGGCTCGCGCCCTTGGCGCCACACCGCGCGTCCGCCAGAATCTCGCCCTCGCTTATGCCCTTGGCGGCGATTGGCAGCGGGCCCGCACGGTCGCCGCGCAGGACGTGGCGCCGGACGAACTCAGTGGCCGCATGGCGCAATGGGCGAGCTTCAGCCACCGGGCCGGCAGCGCCGAACCGGTGCAGGCCTTGCTGGGCGTGAATGCGGTCGCCGACAGCGGCCAGCCGGTGCGAATTGCGCTGAATGTTCCGGCGGACGGTGAAACCCGTTCGGTGGCGTTCGCGGCCGCCGAGCCGGTTCAGGTTCAGCCGGCTTACGAGCCGGTGACGGTGCGTACAGCGTCGGTCGATATTTCCGCGCCGGTGCAGAATGCCGAGGTCATTCCGATGCCGACCGACGCGCCGGTCGCGTCCGCGCCGGTCGTGTTCGCCCAGGCCGAGCCCGTTGGCGAAGCGATTGCTGTGGCGGCTCCGGCCCCGGTCACGGTGGAATCCGCCCCGGTCCCGGTCGATTATGCCAGCGCCGAAGCGTCCGATTGGGGTGTCGACGAGCAGGGCAGTGTTGCCCTCCCGAGCCAGGAACCGGAGGAAGTCCAGGTTCCGGTTCGTGTCCGCTATGCTGCCGCAGCCGAAGATCTGGTGCGCGGTGACGCCACCGTCATGCGCGTTGCCAACCGCACTGCCAGTGTCGCGGCTCCGGCTGCGGTGCGCGCCTTCGCTGCGGGCCGTCTGCCCGGCAAGCGCGCTTCTGGCGGTGAATTCGTGGTGCAGATCGGTTCGTTCAGCTCGTCCGAAAATGCCGACCGCGCCTGGCAGCATTATCAGGAAAGCTACGGCCTGAACGCCGAGCGCCCCGTCACGATGACGATCGATCATAATGGCCGCCTGATGCACCGGGTCGCCGTGTCCGGCTTCGAGAAGCGCGCCGATGCGACTCAGGCCTGCCGCGCGATCAAGGCGCGCGGCGGTCAGTGCTTCGTCCGCAACAATGCGGGCGATGCCTCGATCAACTGGGCCGCGCGCTACGCGGGCGAAGACCGGGCCTGAACTCTTTCAACGAACCCCTTGACGGGCGGTCGGCGAGCCAAACGCCGGCCGCCCTTTTTTTGGTCGCGCGCCGCCGGCCAACCCGCGCGAGGTTGCCTGTTGTCGCGCGCCGCCGGCCAACCCGCGCGACGGTCAGCCGCGGCGGGCGCGCGTCAGCAGATCTAGGCAAGCCATGCGGATCGCGACGCCATTGGCGACCTGATCCAGGATCGCCGAACGGGCCGAATCGTCGGCAAGGCCGCTGTCTATCTCGATGCCGCGATTCATCGGGCCGGGATGCATTACCAGCGCATCCGGCGCGGCGCGGGCCAGGCGCGCCGGGGTGAGGCCGTAGGCTCCATAATAATCGCCGAGCAGGCCGGTCAGCGCATCGTCCATCCGCTCGCGCTGGTAGCGCAGCATCATCACGACATCCGCGCCCTCAATTCCCTCGTCGAACGAGGCGAATGTGGCGAGACCGCCGCTATCGTCCGGCATCAGATTGCGCGGGCCGACCAGCCGCACTTCGGCGCCGAGCCGGGGCAAGAGACGGCGGTTTGAGCTGGCGACGCGGCTGTGGCGGATGTCGCCGCAGATCGCGACCTTCAGCCCCGCGATCCGCCCCTTGCGGCGGCGGATGGTGAGGGCGTCGAGCAAAGCCTGGGTCGGATGCTCGTTCGCGCCATCGCCGCCATTGATCACCGCGCAGCCGACGACGTCCGCCACTGCCGCGGCCGCACCCGCCGTGGCGTGCCGCATGACGAGCAAATCCGCCCCCATCGCGTCGATCGTGCGGGCGGTGTCGAGCAGGGTCTCGCCCTTGCTCACGCTCGACTGGCCGACCGGGACGGTCGAGACCTGCGCGCCGAGCCTGCGCCCAGCAATTTCGAACGAGAGCAGGGTACGGGTCGAATTCTCGAAGAAAAGATTCACCTGCGTCAGCCCGCGCAGCCGTTCGTCCTGCCGCCGGGCGTTCCGGTTGAATTCGGCCCAGCCATCCGCTTCATCGAGAATCAGCGCGATATCGGCATCGGCGAGTTGATCGACGCTGAGTAGATGGCGGTGCGGGAACATCGCCGTGCCGATTATCCACCCGCCGCCGCGCGCACAAGCGGGCGCCGCCTTGACCTTGGCCGGGCGAGCACCCTATGTGCGCGCACCCTTTCATGGCGACCGTAGCTCAGTTGGTTAGAGCATCGGTTTGTGGTACCGAGGGTCGCGGGTTCAAGTCCCGTCGGTCGCCCCAGAATACAAAGACTTAGGATAGGATCATGTCGCTCTGGGAGCTGCCCGATTTCGACGGGCACGAGGCCGTGCATTTCGTCTGCGATCGTGACAGCGGCCTTCGAGCGATCATCGGCATCCATTCCACGCATCGCGGCCCGGCCGGCGGCGGCACGCGCTTCTGGCATTATGTCGATCCCGATCAGGCGGTGAACGATGTGCTGCGCCTGTCGCGCGGCATGAGCTACAAGAATGCCATGGCGGGTCTCGCCATGGGCGGCGGTAAGGCGGTGATTCTCGCCGACGCGGATCGCACCAAGACGCCGGACATGCTGGCGGCGTTCGGCCGCGCGGTCGACCGGCTGGGCGGCCATTATGTCACGGCCGAGGATGTCGGCATCAGCGTCGCTGACATGGTCGCAGTGCGCGAGCAGACCCGCCATGTCTCCGGCCTCCCCGTGGCGGAAGGTGCGGTCGGCGGCGATCCGGGGCCGCACACCAGCCTCGGCGTCTATCTCGGCGTCCGCGCCGCGGCGAAAAGGGCGCTGGGCAAGGACAGTCTGGCCGGTCTGCATCTCGCCATTCAGGGCGCGGGCAGCGTGGCGTCCGGGCTGGCCCGCCTGGCCGCGAAAGACGGGGCGCGGATCAGCGTGGCGGATATCGACGCGGGCCGCGTCGAGAGGCTGGCGAACGAGGTCGGCGCAACGGTCGTGGCGGCGGACGACATCATGACGTTGCCGGCGGACATCTTCAGCCCGAACGCGCTCGGCGCGGTCCTTTCCGAGCAGAGCATCGCCGCCTTGCAGGTACCGGTGGTCGCGGGCGGCGCGAACAATCAGCTTGCGCGGCCGGAGGATGGCGACCGTCTGCAGGCGCGGGGCATCCTATATGCGCCGGATTACGTGATCAATGCGGGCGGCATCATCAACGTCGCCACCGAATATCTGGCCGATGGCGACCAGGCCGAAGTGCGCCGCAAGATAGAGCAGATCCCGGTCCGGCTCGAGGAAATCTGGGCCGAAAGCGCGGCGTCGGGCCAGAATCCGGCGGCGGTGGCCGACCTGATGGCGCAAAGGCTGATCGGCCGCGCCTAAACCTCCTCGGTCGAGGAAATCGGACCGACTTCCTCCTTCTTCCGCTTCGGCAGTGTCGAAAGCACGCTCACGATGATCAGCCCGGCGCCGAGCCAGGTGGTGAGCGCCGGGTGCATGTCGAACAGCAGCCAGCCGAAGGCGACGGCGTAGACGAGCTGCAGATAGTCGATCGGCGCCAGCGTGGCGATCGGCGCGAATCGCAGGGAGGAGGTGAGGGCGATCTGCCCGATACCGCCACTCAGTCCTATGCCGATCAAAACCAGAGTCGTGAGCAGATCATGCGCCTGCCCGAACCAGGGCAGCATCGCGCCGGTGACGGCGGTGACCAGCAAGGTGAACCACAGCACAGTCGTTTGCGTGCTCTCGGTCCGCGAGATCGAGCGCAAGGTGACGTTGACCAGCGAGACGCCGAAGGCCGCGCCCAGCGCCACGATCGTGCCGAGCAACGGCAATTCGCCGCCCGGCTGCGCGACGATGATCACGCCGGTGAAGCCGATCGCCACCGCCAGCCACTGCCGCCCTCCGACGCGCTCGCCGAGCAAAGGCGCCGACAAAGCGAGGGCGAACAAGGGCGCGGCGAAGGAGATGGTCGTCGCCTCCGCCAGCGGCAGCAGCGCGATGGCGGAAAAGGCCAGGGACATGGAGACGATGCCGATCAGCCCGCGCGCCGCATGTGCGCCGGGGCGGGACGTGCGCCACGCCCCCCAGTTTCGCTGCCAGGCGATCCAGACCAGCAAGGGCGGCAAGCCGAGCGCCGAGCGGTAGAACATCACCTCCGGCGTCGATGCCTCGGCTTCGAAGGCGAGCTTGATCAGGGCCGCCATGATCGAGAAGCAACTAATCGCCGCCAGCCGCATGACGATACCGCGCATGCGGTCGTGGCGCAGCGGCGGCAGATCGGCGGCGGGGCGGGGGAGACGCATCGCGAGCGCCCATGCGGCGCGCCGCTTAGGCTTTCAAGCCGTGGATTGTCTCGCTAAGCATGAGCCTCCGCCATGCACGTCTATCTCGCGAATCCCGCCCGCTTCCTTCGTGTCGCCCGCCGCCTGACACCCTGGCTGTTCTGGCCGGGTCTGGTGCTGGCGTTCGGCGCGGCCTTTTACGGCCTGCTGCTGGGGCCGGCCGAGCAATATCAGGGCGACGCCGCGCGGATCATCTATCTGCACGTCCCCGCCGCCTGGCTGGGCGTCGGCGCGTGGATCGGCATCGCGGTGGCGAGCTTCATTCAGTTGGTCTGGCGCCATCCCTTGTCGGCGGTGACCGGACGCGCGCTGGCGCTGCCGGGGGCGGTGTTCAGCGCCATCTGCCTCGCGACCGGTTCGCTATGGGGCCGGCCCACCTGGGGCACCTATTGGCAGTGGGACGGGCGGATGACGTCCATGCTCGTCCTGCTCTTCCTCTATTTCGGTTACATGGCGTTGTCCTCGTCCGAGAAAGAGAAAGGCGGGGAGGGGCGGCTGACCGCGATTTTCGGCTTGGCCGGGGCGATCAACATCCCGATCATCCGCTATTCGGTCGATTGGTGGGAAAGCCTGCATCAGAAAGCCAGCATCAGCATTTTGCAGGGCCGGTTCGCGATGGACATGGGCATCGGTGGGCCACTGCTGATCGCCGCCTTCGGCTTCACTCTCCTGTTCGCCGCGATCGTGCTGATGCGGATGCGGGGCGAACTGGCCCGCAACAAGGTCGAGGCGCGGATGCGCCGGATGGCGACCACATGAACGAGTCTTTCAAGTGAATCCCTGGCCCTTCATCATCGCCTCCTATGTGGTCGGCGTCGGCGGCACCCTGGCGCTCGCAGCCTGGTCGTGGGTATCGATGCGCAAGGCCGAGCGCGCCGCCGAGAAGCTGCGGGAAGGCGAATGACGCGGGCGAAGGCCAAGACGCAGCGGCTGGTGCTGCTGAGCCTGGCGGTCGGCGCCGTGCTGGTCGCCGTCTTCCTCGGCATGTCGGCGATGAGCAGCCAGGCGTCGCTTTTCTACGCGCCGGGCGATGTGCAGAAAATGGGCCTGCCGCTCGATCGCGCGGTGCGGATCGGCGGGATGGTGAAGACCGGCTCGCTGGAGCGGCTGCCCGATGGCGTGACGATCAAGTTCATCGTCCATGACGAGACGACGAGCACGATTCCCGTGCGCTTCACCGGCATCGTGCCGAACCTGTTCCGCGAAGGCAGCGGCATGGTGGCGGAGGGGCGGTTCGAGCCGGACGGGACCTTCGTCGCCACCGAAATCCTTGCCAAGCATGACGAGAATTACATGACGCCTCAGCTTGCCGGGCAAAATATGCACAAATCGGAAAGTCTGGAATGATCGCCGAAGCCGGGCTGGCCGCGCTCTGGTTCGCGGCGGCATTGTCCTTGCTGCAAATGGGGCTGGGCTGGGCTGCGGTCCGGCCGGGCAATGACAATCTGCTGCGCCTCGTCCGGCCGTTGGCGGTGGCGCAGGGATTGTTGGCCGGAATCTCGTTCCTTGCGCTGATCTGGCTGTTTCTGGAGACCGACCTCAGCGTGAAGCTGGTCGTCGCGAACAGCCATTCGGACAAGCCCTGGCTGTACAAATTCGCCGGCGCCTGGGGCAATCATGAAGGCTCGATGCTGCTCTGGGTGACGGTGCTGGCGGTGGCCGGCGGCGCGGTGGCACTGCTGGAGCGCAAGCTGCGCAAGGATACGTTGATCGGCACGCTGGCGGCGCAGGCGACGATTTCGCTCGGCTTCTACGCCTTCCTGCTCTTCGCCTCGAACCCGTTCGAACGCAGCCCGGTCATTCCGATCGACGGGCAGGGGCTGAACCCGTTGCTGCAGGACCCAGGCTTGGCCTTCCACCCGCCGACTCTCTATTTCGGCTATGTCGGCATCTCCGTCGCTTTTTCGTTCGCGGTGGGCGCTTTGGTCACCCGCGATGTCGGCCGCGATTTCGCGCAGGCGATGCGGCCCTGGGTGCTGGGCGCGTGGATCTTCCTGACGCTGGGCATTACCGCCGGCTCCTATTGGGCCTATTATGAGCTCGGCTGGGGCGGCTGGTGGTTCTGGGACCCGGTCGAAAATGCCTCGCTTATGCCCTGGCTGGCGGCGACCGCCTTGCTGCACAGCGTGACGGTGCTCGCGACCCGCGATGCGCTCCGCGCCTGGACGGTGATGCTGGCCGTGGTCGCTTTCTCCATGTCGATGATCGGCACTTTCCTGGTTCGATCGGGCATTCTCACCAGTGTCCACGCCTTCGCCGTCGACCCGCAGCGCGGCTCGTTCATCCTGATGTTGCTCTGCCTCTATATCGGCGGCGCCCTGGCCCTGTTCGCGCTCAGGGTTTCAACCGTGAGGGAGGGTGCGCCCTTCCGCGTCGTCAGCCGCGAGGGCAGTCTCGTGCTCAACAATCTGCTGCTGACCATCATCCTGTGCCTGGTCATGCTCGGCACGCTCTACCCGTTGCTGACCGAGGCGTTCGGGACGAAAATTTCGGTCGGCCCGCCCTGGTTCAATACCGTCTCCGCGCCCTTCGCCTTGTTGCTGGTGATCTTCATGGGGATGGGGCCGCTGCTGAAATGGCGGAAGGATGACGGCAACAAATTGCTGAAGCGCGTCGCCGTTCCGCTGCTGCTTGGCGCGGCGACGGCCTTGCTGATCGTGATCGTCGCGCCCGACGTGCATCTGCTGCCCATGCTCGGCCTCGCCGTCGCGGTGCCGGTGGCGCTGATGAGCCTGATGCCGCTGGTCGGCCGCAACCTGCGCCGCACGCCACTCATCATCTGGGGCATGGTCGCCGCGCATTTCGGCATCGCCATGAGTCTGGCCGGCATGGCCTCGGAAAGCGCCTTTTCGAAAGAGGTGCTGGTCTCGGCGCGACCGGGGCAGGTGTCGGAGATCGGGCCGTTCACGGTACGCTTCGACGGCGCCGAGCCGGTCGCCGGGCAGAACTGGACCGCGATCGCCGGCCGTATGACTGTGCGCCGGGGCGAGGGCGAGGAGTTCGTCATGCTGCCCGAGGCGCGGATGTTCTCCGATCCCGTCACGGCGACCAGCGAGGCAGCGATCGAGACGCATTGGGACGGCCAGCTCTACACCGTGATCGGCGAACCTGACGGGCAGGGCGCCTGGCAATTGCGCCTGTGGTGGAAGCCGGCGGTGACGTTGATCTGGTTCGGCGGCTCGCTGGTCGCGATCGGCGGGCTGCTGGCGCTGCTAGGGCGGGTGATGCGGCGCCGCAGCGCGCGCAAGAGCGTGACTGACGAGGCTGAGGGCGTCCCCGGCCGTGAGGCGCTGGCATGAAATTGCTCATCATCGCCTCGATCCTGCTGGTGGTCGTGCTGGTCGGAGGGTTCGCGGCGCTGCGCCGCCTCTATCCCGACAGCAAGGCCGTCGCCTGGCTGGCGGAAAGCAAGACGCGGCCGATCCTGTTCGTGCCGCTCGCCTTGTTTCTGCTGATCGGTGGCTTCGCCGCCTACAAATTGAGCAATCCCGGCGACACCTTCATCCGCTCGCGGCTGATCGGCAAGGAATTGCCCGCCTTCACCCTGCCGGAAGCGCTGCCGAACCGGCTGCCGGTCCGTCGCGCCGATTTCGGACGGGGCGAGCCGCGGATGATCAACATCTTCGCCAGCTGGTGCGTGCCGTGCATCGCCGAAGCGCCGCAACTGATGGAGCTGGCGCGCCGCGGCATTCCGATCGACGCGGTGGCGATCCGCGACCGGCCCGAGGATATTGCCCGCTTTCTCGGCCAATGGGGCGATCCTTATCGTAATATCGGCGCCGACCGTGACGCGAGCCTGCAATTGGCCATCGGCTCCTCGGGTGTGCCGGAAACCTATATCGTCGATGGCGGCGGCATCATTCGCTACCAGCATATTGGCGCGATCAACCCCAGCGACATGACGCGCCTGACCGAAGAATTCGAAAAGGCGCGGCGATGAGGCCGGGCCGGATCATCGCGGCGGCTCTCGCGCTGGCCATCGCCGCTCCGGCCGCGGCCGATTCGCTGCTTCCCCCGGCGGAATGGGCGAACAAGCAGCTGCCCGATCCGCGCCAGGAAGCGCAGGCGCGCGACCTGATGGAGGAAGTGCGCTGCCTCGTCTGTCAGGGCCAATCGGTCGCCGACAGCGATGCGGACATGGCGAGCGACATGCGTTCCCACATCCGTCGCAGGATCGCGGAGGGCGAAACGCCCGCACAGATCCGCGCCTGGCTGGTGGAACGCTATGGCAATTGGGTCACCTACGCGCCGCCGGTGGACGGCATGACCTGGCCGCTGTTCGTCGCGCCGGTCATCCTGCTGGGCGGCGGACTCTGGCTGGCGCGCGGCCGGTTCCGGCGAAGGAAGAAGATGTAATGGGCTGGGTGATCGTCGCCTTGCTGGCCGTGGCCATCCTGCTCGGCCTGTGGCGCTGGATGGGGCGCGACATGGGATCGTGGCAGTTCGTTGCCGCGGCTCTGCTGGTCGGCTGTGCCGGCTATGCCTGGCAGGGGCGGCCCAGCATGGCGGGCGCGCCGAAAGCAGCGGAAGCCGACCAGCGCCAGGACAGCGAGTTCACGCTGCTGCGCCCGCAATTGCTCAATCAGTTCGACCGGGCCGGAGCCTATATCACCACCGCCGAAGCGATGATGCGAAGCGGCAATACGCTGAGCGCGGCGAAGATGCTGCACGGCCAGCTGGAGCGCAGTCCGCGGGATATGGGGCTGTGGCTGGGCTATGCCGATGCCCTGCTCCAGCATGCCAATGGTCAGTTGACCCCGGCGTCGGAAATGGCGTTCAACCGCGCCGCTCAGGTCGCCCCGAATCATCCCGCGCCGCGCTTCTTCTACGCGCTCGCGCTCGCCCGGATCGGTCAGTTCGACCCGGCCGACCAATATCTGCAGCAGGTGCTCGCCATGCCGGAAGCCACCGAGCAGTGGCGCACCGTGGTCGGCCGCGCCCGTGAGGGCATCGCCCGGATGCGGGCCCAGGGACCCAGACCCGCTCCGGCGATGCAATAATGAAGGCTATGCCGGCTCGTACGGCAGCCCCAGCGCTTCGGCGACCGCCTCGTGCCGGATCTTGCCACCCGACACGTTCAGACCCGCTGCGAGGTGCGGATCGGAAAGCATAGCGGCTTCAGCGCCCTGGTTCGCGAGCTTGAGAACGAATGGCAAGGTCGCATTGTTGAGCGCGAAGGCCGAGGTGCGGGCGACCGCGCCCGGCATGTTCGCCACGCAATAATGGATGACGCCATCGACTTCGTAGACCGGATCGCTGTGCGTGGTCGCGCGCGAGGTTTCGAAGCAGCCGCCCTGATCGATCGAGATGTCGACCAGCACCGAGCCGCGCTTCATCGTCTTCAGCATCTCGCGCGTGACCAGCTTCGGCGCGGCCGCGCCCGGAATCAGCACCGCGCCGATCACCACTTCGGCCTGCTTCACCGCATCCGCGATCGCAGCCTTGGATGCATAGGCGGTCTTGATCTGGCTGCCGAAATGCATGTCCAGCTCGGCCAGCCGGTCATTGCTGATGTCATAGATGGTGACGTCGGCGCGAAGGCCCGTCGCCATCTGCGCCGCATTGATGCCGGACACGCCGCCGCCCAGAATCGCGATCTTCGCCGGGGCCACGCCCGGAACGCCGCCCAGCAGCACGCCGCGGCCACCTTGCTCCTTCTCGAGATAATGCGCCGCGACCTGGATGGACATGCGGCCGGCCACTTCGCTCATCGGCTTCAGCAGCGGCAATTGCCCCGACCGCGAGGTCACCGTCTCATAAGCGATGCAGGTCGCACCCGATTCCATCAGGCCCTTCGCCTGATCGGGATCGGGGGCGAGGTGGAGATAAGTGAAAAGCAGGTGATGCGGGCGCAGCCGGGCGATCTCCACCGCCTGCGGTTCCTTCACCTTCACGATCATGTCCGCAGCGGCAAACACCGCGTCCGCGTCGGGGGCGATGGTCGCGCCCGCGTCGATATAGGCCTTGTCGCTGAAATCGATGCCCATTCCCGCCTTGGTTTCGACGATCACTTCATGTCCGGCCGCGGTCAGTTCGGCGACCGAAGCGGGCGTCAGGCCGACGCGATATTCGTGAACCTTGATCTCCTTGGGCACGCCGACGCGCATCGCATTCTCTCCCGAATCTTCTTGTGGCCGCGGCTATAGCGGCGCAGCACCTGCTTGTCGCCGTTGCGTGGGGTCAGGGCCGGTGCTAAGCGCCCGCGCCGCTCCCCGTCGGGGGCAGGGCATTGAAAGTCCGCACGCATGAGCGACACGGGTTCCAGCGAAGATATATCCGGGCAACATCACGAGCAGGGGCCGACGTCCCTGGTCGCGCTCGGCGCGCTCGGCATTGTCTTCGGAGACATCGGCACCAGCCCGCTCTACGCGCTGAAGGAGACGTTCGTCGGCCACCATCCGCTGGCGGTGGACGAAGCCCACATCTTCGGTGTCATTTCGCTGATGTTCTGGTCGATGATCATCATCGTCACGATCAAATATGTGCTGCTGGTGATGCGCGCCGACAATCGCGGCGAAGGCGGCAGCCTGGCCTTGCTGGCGCTGATCACCCGCTCCTGGACCGGGAAGCGAACCGCTGGCCTGATCCTGCTGGGCGTCCTCGCCACCGCTCTGTTCTACGGCGATTCGATGGTGACGCCGGCCATTTCGGTGCTGTCGGCGGTCGAGGGGCTTTCCCTTGTGGACGAGCGCTTTTCCGATTTCGTGCTGCCGATCGCGATCGTCATCATCGTCGGCCTGTTCGCCGTGCAATCGCGCGGGACGGCCCGGATCGGCAACCTCTTCGGGCCGGTGATGCTGATCTATTTCAGCACGCTGGCAGGCCTGGGCATCTACAACGCCATCGCTGCGCCGGGCATCTTCCAGGCGCTGAACCCGTGGTGGGGCGTCAATTTCTTCTTCATCGACGGCTGGCTGGCCTTCCTGGCGCTGGGTTCGGTCGTGCTGGCGATTACCGGCACGGAGGCGCTCTACGCGGACATGGGCCATTATGGCCGCAAGCCGATCGCCGTCGCCTGGCTGTTCGTCGCGCTCCCGGCTTTGATGCTGAACTATATGGGCCAGGGCGCGCTGCTGCTCACCGATCCGTCGGCTGCCAGCAATCCCTTCTACAGCCTTGCGCCCGAAGCCTGGCGGCTTCCGCTCGTCATCCTCGCCACCGTCGCCACCATCATTGCCAGCCAGGCGATGATCACCGGCGCCTTTTCGGTCACCCAGCAGGCGGTCCAGCTCGGCTTCCTGCCGCGCATCAAGGTGCTGCACACCAGCGCGAAGGCGCAGGGCCAGATCTACATCCCGGTGATCAACTGGTCGCTGATGATCCTGTGCCTCGCGCTCGTGGTCAGCTTCCAGAGCTCGTCCAATCTCGCCGCGGCCTATGGCATCGCGGTGACCGGGACGATGTTCATCACCACCTGCATGCTCGGCGTCCTGCTGTTCAAGGTGTGGAAGTGGAACCCGATCCTGGCCGGCTTCACCTTCGGGGTCTTCCTGCTGATCGATCTGGCCTATTTCACCTCGAACCTGACCAAGATCCCGGACGGCGGCTGGTTCCCGCTCGCGGTCGGTGTGGTGATCTTCACCTGCCTCACCACCTGGGCCAAGGGCCGCCAGCTGATGATCAAGCGGATGAACGAGGCGGCGATGCCGATCCAGGTGTTCATCAAGTCCGCCGCGACGAGCGCCGCGCGCGTGCCCGGCACCGCCATCTTCATGACCACGGCGGCGGACGGCGTACCCCATGCGCTGCTCCACAACCTCAAGCACAACAAGGTGCTGCACGAGCGGATCATCCTGCTGACCATCAAGATCGAGAACGTGCCGGCGGTCGATCCGGAGAAACGCTACGAACTGAAGGTGATGGACGCGGGCTTCTTCCGGCTGATCCTGCGCTACGGCTTCATGCAGGAGATCGACGTGCCGGCGGCGCTGCGCGGCTATGACGGCTGCGGACCCAAGTTCAACATGATGGACACCAGCTTCTTCCTCGCCCGTCAGACCCTGATCACCGCCGAGCGTCCCGGCATGGCGATCTGGCGCGAAAAGCTCTTCGCCTGGATGATGCGCAACGCCGAAAGCGCGATGGAATTCTTCAAGCTGCCCACGAACCGCGTGGTCGAGCTGGGCAGCCAGGTGGAGATTTGACTCAGCCGCTGATCGTCACCGCGACTTTCGGCGCGGACGATCATAGCTGGCTGGAAGGGCTGCGGCGCAAACATTTCCCGGTGGAGCGCAATCAGGTGCCGGTGCATCTGACGCTGTTTCACCACTTGCCGCCGTCGCTCGATGCCGAATTGCGCGACCGCCTGGCCGATGCCGCCGCTTTCGCTCCACCCCGCGCGGCGATCACTGGCGTGATGGATCTGGGGCAGGGGACCGCCTTCCGCGTCGCGAGCGAGGAGCTGGAAGATCTCCGCGCCGAACTGGCCGTCGCCTTTCGCGGCCTGCTGACGCCGCAGGATCAGGCTGGGTGGCGGCCGCACATCACCGTCCAGAACAAGGTGCAGCGCGCCGAGGCGATCGCCTTGCAGACGGAGCTGTACACTGGCGACTTTCCGCGGCCGCTTGCCATAAGCGGACTGACGTCATGGCGTTATCTGGGCGGCCCGTGGGAGAAAGTCCGGGCCTATCCCTTCCGGGGCTGAGCCTCACTCCAGCTGACCGATGCCGTCGCAGCTATAGTCGAACGCGGCCAGCCCGGATTCCAGGTTTGCTGCGAGCGTGCCGGTGTTCATCAACTCCTCGACCCGCTCGTCCTCGCTGAGGTCGTTCGCCTCGGCCATGGCGTCTTCCCACTCGCTGACATCGAACGTGCCGCCACCGACCCACACGAGGGCGACGCATTCGGCCAGCTGATCGTCGGCCAGATCCTCGAGCAGGCTTTTCACTTCCTCCTCGACGTCGTTCAACTCGTCGGCGAGGGCGGACAGGGCCACATTGCCGTCCTCGTCGTCGCCGCTATCGTCGATATTGTCGGCATCCTCATCCGGATCCTCCATCGGGACCTGCGCTTCCATTTCCCGCGCCCGGATGACGAGCCGGCAATAGGTTTCGAGCGGTGTCAGCAGGTCCATCGGCCATTCTCCGGTCTGTCTCGTTGGCTCGGAAACGACAGGGTGCGCCTGCGGTTCCGGTCTCGCAACGGCGCCTCGCCGTCGCCAGTTGACCCGCTGACGGCCGCTTCCTATAGCGCGCGCCTTGCCCGAGCATTTGCCTTTGTCATGGCAGCCTTGGCCTGGGGCGGAGTAGCTCAGCTGGTTAGAGCAGCGGAATCATAATCCGCGTGTCGGGGGTTCAAGTCCCTCCTCCGCTACCACCGATATCGCCAAGGGCGACCCTCTCCTTGGGAGTCGTTTGTTTGTGGCCAATGCTACTGCAGCCTCCAGAGAGCCGATCACCTGAATGTCATGTCCGCCACTTGCGCGCGGGGTGACCGTGACCTGCTCGACGAGGCTGCGGATGTCTGCCTTGATTTCGTCGGATGATTCGCCGCCGGCCGACAGGTGTTCGACCAGGGTGTGAACGCGGGCGCGGTAGCGCTCGACGATGTTGGGGAACAGGGCGATCACCGGGACAGCCTCTTCTTCGCCCAGCTCGGCGCGCGCCCGATCGCGTTCCTCGATCTTTCGGCCGAGGGCCTGGCGCAGATCCGCGAAGTCGCCGCCGCCGTCGGCGATCGCCGCAACAAGGCGATCGACTGCCGCCTGGGCGGAGCGTAGCTTCGACGCCGCCGCACGGCGCGCCCTGGCGGTATCTCGGCCGCGGCGCTCCCGCTCCAGATGAAACTCCCGCACCAGCAGAGACAGCGCCTCGGGGGCGAGCAGCTCGGCATCGAGGCCGGCGACTACGCGGGCCTGCACCTCGGCGCGCTGGATTCGCGCGATATGACTGCAGCTGCCGGCTTCGCGAGCGCGCGAGCAGCCGAGGCGCGTATCCGAGATCGAGGTCATATTGCCGCCGCAGACGCCGCAGCGGACGAGGCCAGACAGGAGATGACGCGGCCGGCGGCGGTGTGTTAACGGCTGCGCGGAACCGCGACTGCGCAGATCCTGCACAGCCTGCCACAGCTCGTCCGTGACGATCTGCAATTCGGGAAGATCGATCGCCTCACGGTCAGCTGCCGCGTTCGGCCGGGAGACGCGGTTGCGGCTCTCCGGGTCGATCTTCATCGTTACGCGGTTGTAGACGAAGCGGCCCACATAGATCGGATTGTGAAGGATGCCGCTCTGGCGGGCGCGGTTGCCGACGATCGCGCTCGCCCGCCATTCGCCGCCGCGAGCAGAGCGGATGCCATCAGCATTGAGTCCGGCCGCGATCGCCCGCGGACTGCGGCCGGCGACATATTCGGTCATGATCCGGCGAACGACGTCGGCCTGACCGGGATCGATGCGGCGGCGCCCGGCCTCGATCTGACCATCGACGCCGAGTTCGCGAACGACCTGATAGCCGTAGCACAGGCCGCCGGGAATGCGGCCGCGGGCGAGCGCGCCGCGTTGGCCGCGCCGAATCTTGTCGGCCAGATCCTTCAGGAACAGCGCGCCCATCGTGCCTTTAAGGCCGATGTGAAGCTCGTTGACGGCACCTTCGGTCAGGGTTTCGATGCGCACGCCGGCGAAGGTCAGCCGCTTGTAATAAGTCGCAACGTCAGCCTGGTCGCGGGCGATGCGATCGAGCGCTTCGGCCAGGACGATTTCAAAGGAACCAGCCGCCGCGGCCGAAAGCATTGCCGTCATGCCGGGCCGCCGGTTGGATGCGCCGGTAATGGCGAGGTCGGTGTAGATATCGACGACTTGCCAGCCTTCCTGTTCGGCACGGCGGCGGCATTCCCTGACCTGATCCTCGGCCGAGGTTTCGGACTGACGGTCGGTTGAGAAGCGGGCGTAGATTGCGCAGCGGGCAGACATGTGTTGCGACTCCGGTCGTTCGTTGCGCACGCACCATCCTCTGCCGCCATTTCGCGGGCAATGGTGCGGACCAGATTGGCGAGGCGGGGATCGAGCGCGATCACGCTCGCATCTCCTGATAGTCCAGCCAGGCGGCGTAGAGATGCTGCAGGTCGCCGCGGCCCCATCCAGGGACCAGCCAAATCGTCCCGAGATCGGCATCTTCCTCGACTGCAATTGCGCGCAAGCCCGCAACAGCGGCGTCACGTGCCGATAGCATTGCCGCCTGGCGGTCCGCCTCCGATTGGTCGTGCGCGCGAAGGGCTGCCGCGCGCCGATGGGCGAGATCCTGAATGTGGCGGTCCAGACGCGCCTTGGCGACCGGATCTAGGCCGCTCGTCTTACCTAGTTTGGCACGCAGGGCCGCTGCCCGGCCGAGGGCAGTTTCCCGTTCGGCCGGGAAAGTCGTGCTGGCCGCCAGCGCCTCGAGCTGGGCGATCTTCCGTTCCAGCTTCATCGCAAGATCAGATCCGCGACATATTCGAGCGCCGCGAGGACAAGCGCGATCACGACTGCGGCGATCACCAAAGTGATGAGCACCGGCACGGGGATGCCTATGAAGTAGGCTACAACGCCCATTCCGATCGCGGCGCCGAGAGACACCGCCGCGCGAATCTTCAGGCGGGGCGTGCTGCTCATCGGTAAATTTCCGCCAAGGCGACGACGCCCTTATCCGGGTACGTGACCAAGCCGATGGTGCGCATCGCGCCCAGGTCCTTTTCGAACGTAGAGGAATCAGCCGACACGCCTGCAGCCTCGGCCAAATCGGCGCGGGAAAGCTCCACGCGATCGAACAGTATTCGCAGGAGACGGTCGCGCCGCGGCGGGAGCTGAGCGCAAATGGCCTCGCGCAGCTCGCCGAACGACCGCTTCTTGGGCACCGGACCGGCGATCGCTTCCCCCGCCGGCGTTGGCGAGATCGTGCCGACGATCGGATAGGTGACCAAGCCAGCGGTGCGAAGCGCGCCGCAATCCTTTTCAAAGGTGGACGAGCTGGGCGAAGTGCCGGCCAGCCAAGCGATAACCGGCCGGTGCGGTGCATCTGTTTTGAACAGCGCCCTCGCGAGCTGCAGTTTTTGCAAAAGTTTGATACGGCGGGGCGGAAGCCCGCCAACCGCAGCTGCGGCACCGGAAGGGGAGGCGGCCGGCGTCGTAACGGCCGCCTCCCCGCCACCGAGGGTCACAGGGACGGAGGGGGAGCGGTCCTTCGCCTCGGCGGGTTTGGCTTTGCCCGTGGCACGCGGCGTGGCGAGTATCCGGGCGGTTTCGGCCGCTGTGGCGGCGAGAGTTGCGATCGCGTCGAAGTCACCGGCAGCACGCTCGCGATAGGCGCGCTCAACCATAAGTTCGGCTTTGGCATCGCCAAGCTCTGTTTCGAGCTGACGGATGCGATCGTCGCGCTTCTTCAGGGCAGCGCCGGCGTCAGCGCCGCGTTCAAAGGCGGCGGCAGGATCGGCGGGAATGGTGTCGGCAACCGGCGGCGCGGGTGCGGTGAGGCCGGTAAGGATTGCGCGCAACGCTTCCGGCGCCGGCGGGGTGGGGAGCTTCGCCTGGCCTGGGCGGACGGGCGTGGTTTCGACGTCCGCGACGATCATTTGGATCGGCACCGGCGCGATCGCCGGGCCGAAGCCCCAGAAGGTGCGCGGCGCCAAGCCCTGCAGACCGCGCGCCTCGGCCGAGCTTGGCGAGAAGCCGAGCGTGTCGGCAGCCTTGCGGCGATCGAGCGACTGGCCGACGCGGCCGAGCAGCCAGTTGTTCACGTCGCCGCGAACATTGGCGTCGATCTTGGCGAGGCGCTGCGTCGCGAGGATCGCGGTAAAGCCGCGTTTGCGCCCCTGGGCGGTCAGAGCGTGGACACCATGACTGGCGGCGGTAGAGCCTTCCTGGGGCGCGAAACGGTGCGCCTCGTCCAGTACGACAAGCAGCGGCCGCCAAAGATCGCGCGGCGCGGCTATGAGCGATTCCAAGAAATCGCCGACGAAGGCCGGCGCGCCTTCGGGGCCTAGATCGTTCAATTGAACGACCATGTTGAAATTATGCTCGAGCGCGGCGCGGGCGAGCGCGGCCGCATTCGCCACGCCGGCCGGAGCATCGGCGCCGTCGCCACCAGCGATCACGAAGTCCAGCTTTTCGCGGAGTGTGTAGAACTCATCCTCGACGTCCAGGACGATCTGCTGGATCCGGCCGTGAGTGGTTTCGATCAGCCGGCGCAGCAGGCCCGACTTGCCCGCGCCCGCGTTGGCAATCACGCAAGCGTGGCTGCCGATGAGCCGGTCCAGGTCCAGTTCGATCGGCACGCCGTCTGCGGTGCCGAAGGCGAGCGGGCCGCTCATTCGCCGGCGTCCGCTTTGGTGGCGCGCGCGCGCTTTTGATGGCGGCGCCACTCAACGTGGCGGCCTGCAAAGTAGCAGGCCGCCATCATCGAGAGCGCCACGGGCAGGGCGAGAAGGGCCGCTGTCGCGACTTGATCGTTCACGCGCCTTCGCCTTCCGGATCGGCCTCGGCATCTGTCTTGGCGTCCGCCTCGGCGTCGAGGGCCGCTTGTTCCTCGGCGGCCTCGGCAAGTTCACGGTCGTAGCGGGCCTCTGCCTCGGCGAGCGCCGCATCGACGTCGGCCTTGTCCACCTGCACCATCAGCGCGACGAGGATCGTTCCGTCGTCCCGTTCGACAAACGGCGAGACGTGGTAGAGGTCGGACGGCCAGAATGCGCGGCCCTCCCAAGCGCTGCCGGTTAACGGTGGTGCTGCGATGCGCATCGCGCGCCAGCGGATCTGCGCGGCGCGATAATCGGCCTCGTGACGGGCCGCCCAATCTATCGCTGGGGCTGTCGGCGGCACCGGCTTCGGCTCGATCTTCACCCACGCCGGGTCGTATTCGACCGGACTTAGTATGACGGTGTCGTCCTCGCCGTCGGCGAGCTGGTACGCTACGAGTGCCGCGCCGCGCTTTTCCTCGGGCATTGACGTCTTGGCGCTGAATTGCCGGACGTATCCTTCTGGCGCCTTCGGCTCGGCGTAGCTCGGCCCTGACCAGGGCTTCACCAGCCCGTCGAGAAAGCCTTCCTCCTGCGCGAGACGGTGCGCTTGTTCAGCCGCCTTGGTGGCGACGAGCCGGTCCACGATCGACGGATCGAGCAGGACGAGGCCGTCTTCCGCCCCGAAGAACAGATCCGGTTCGACACGGCCGCCAGCCTCCTCGTACGCCTCGACGCCGATGTAGCGGACCGCGCGATGATCGGTGGTGTAGATCCGTCCGGCCAGCTTATCGCGGACCGTCTTCGCGTCATTGCCGCCCCGCTGCTTCTCTTGCTTCCACACCTGCAGCTGCATCGACCGGTCGCTGACACTCGCATATGCGCGCGCGACGTCGAGGGAGATCAGGTTCTCGCGGAGGGCGGTGAGGATCTCGGGCGCCAGGTCGGCGAGGCGAAGGCGCTGGCGAACATGGCGCTCGGTTACGCCGAACCGGCGGGCGCAATGGGCGATACGCTCATTCTCCGCGCCGCGGGCGTCGAGGTCGCCGCCGACCCATTGTTCGGCATAGCGGGCGACGATCGTGGCGTAGGCCTCCGCTTCGTCGGCCGGATTCATCATGATCCGGTCGATATTCTCGGCCAGGCTGGTCTCCGTGGCCTGATCGCGTTCCTCGACCTTGCACGCGATCGGCATGTTACGTGCGATCTTCCGCTGCATGACGAGCAGCTGCAGCGCGCGCCAGCGGCGGCCGCCGGCATCGACCTCATACAAGCCGGCCTGACCGCCCGGGGCCGCAGTCACGACCAGGTTGTGAATGAGGCCGCGGGCATGGATCGACGCGGCCAGGCTTTCGATATCTTCGTCGCCGCCTGTTTTGCGGACGTTGCCCGGCGACAGCAGAAGCTTGTTCAGCGGGATGTAGATGATGCCGGCCGGGACTTCGGCCGGTTCTGGCTGCTTGCGTGCAGCTGCGCTTTTGCTACCCATCTTTCAGGTCTCCGATGCTGGTGGAATCAGCCTCGGTGGCACCGCGGTTCGGTGCGGCCGAGGTCGCCCTTTCAAGGGGCTGGCCAGGCCCGCCGGGGTCACGTTCCGGCGAACTGGATTGCGGGGGTACGGCGCCGGCTTCGGCCGGCGCCGGCTCTTGCAGTTGCACGCCCATGTAGCTGGCCGGGGCAGGGCGGATCCGGACGTATGCCCCTCCGCCCGAGAAATGCCCCTTAGCGAAGCCGAGAGCGCGAAGCAGATGGCTTGCTGCCATCCCGTCGATGCGATCGGCCAGATCCGGTCGAGCCGCCGCGAAACGCTTGCGCGCCCATGACAGCTCGAGTCGCTTCAGATCCTGCAGCTCTGGCGCGACAGCACGCGCGAGCGCGCCTTTGTCGGAGGCCGAGAGGTATCCCATCAGCCCAGCCCCAACGCCGCTTTGTAGGTTTCGAGCAGCGCCTCCGCTTCGTCGCGGGCGTTTTTCTCCATCCTTCGCAGGCGGACGATCGTGCGCATCGTCTTGGGGTCGTAGCCGCGGGCCTTGGCCTCGCCGTAGACGTCCTTCACGTCGTCGCCGAGGCCCTTCTTTTCTTCCTCGAGACGCTCGATGCGCTCGATCAGCAGCCGCAGTTCGTCTGCGGACACATTGCCTTCAGCCATTGGCCGAATCCTTTCCATAAAGCCGGACGAAGTTCTGGATGGCGGGGTCGCCGCTCCGCACCGACCCGTTGAGCCAGGCCTGCATGCGAGCAGGCCAGGCGCGGGCGAAGGCGGCGCCGGCGGCGGCCATCGCGCGACGCCTCTCGATCGAGACGGCCGTGCCGCGCCGCTGGCCGGCGCGCATCCTGTCTCGTGCCTGATCGGTCATGCCGCACCTGCCCGCACGAGGAAGGGGATCGCAAAGACGAGCGCCGCGAACAGGCAGACGATCAAACACCAGAATGTCGAGGCAGCCTCGATCGGCGTCTCTGCATCGACCAGATCGAAATGCACCTCGACTTGTTCGTGGCGCGCGGCCCGCGCGAGATCCGGATCGTGCATCATGCCGGCACCGCCTCTCCTGCCGCTCTGACGTCGGCAGAGGGGAGGTCGCGGCAGGCGGTGCAGAGCGTCGCCTCCTGGTTCGCCCAGGCGCAGCCGCCCTTGCAGGGGTCGTTCCAGCTGCAGCCGCAAGAACGGCAATGAAACGGCACCACGACGCCGCCGTCGTCGTTCAGGAAATAGGCCACCCCAACCAAGGCAAAGAAAGTGTCCTGGTCGAAGGATATCTGGCGGCGGATCATATCGATCAGCGTCCAGTCGATCTCGAACGGGCGGGGCCGTGACGCAGTTTCCAGTGGAGTACCGGTCGCCGGCCGGTTGAGGCCACCCTCCAGCTTCTCCAGCTTCGTCTCGAACGACCCGCGATCGGCGGGGTGCGCTGGACGCGCCAACTCGGTCGCCAGCAGCAGGGCGAGATCCGCGCGGGACAGCCCGGCAGCTTCGCGCCGCTTGGCGAGGTAGACGCCGGGCAGCATGTTCGGGGGGGAGTCCGGAGGGGGCAATGTCTCGGTTTCGGTGGTCACTGGCAGTCCTTTCTTCACGCAGCAGAAAGGCCATCCCGCACCCGGTGGATCGGGGCAGAAGGGCGGGTGATCGGGGAAGGGTGGTCAGGGCCGATGCCGGCCCGGATGGTCAGGCGCCGCCGGTCGCGACCGCGCAGGCGAAGGCGTCGTCATCGTTGGCCGCCTTGACCGCCGGCACCTCCGGGCCGGCAATCGGCGCTCGGCCGGGCAGATCGTCGTTCGCCGCGATCGGCACGGCGCGAGGCGGCGCGATGCGCAGCGTCACCGAAGGATCGGGACAGGCGCTCGGCCGGACCGTGTGCAAGATGTCGAGCGCGGCGACGAAGGCATGGCCGCAGTCGAAATTCGTGCATTCCAGGCTAAGCCGCTTGGAGAGGCTGGTCTCCTCACGGCTGGTCCGCACGACCGCTTTCGAGCGGCAATGCGGGCAGTTCATTGTCAGGCGCGTCATCTGCAGACGCGCTCCTCTCTCCGTCATCAACCAGCCCCCCCGGGCTGTGGCGCCGCGGCCGTCACGACGGCGGTCACCATTTGCACCTCGCCCCTCCGCCCGGCGCGGAGAGTAGCAAGCGTGTTCGATTGGGCGGCGATCGATTCCTCGAGTTCCCGCTCTGCGATCAGAAAGTCGGCCTCGCCGGCGTCTTGCCTTGTGGCCAGAAAGACGGCGGCATGCGCTTCGCCCGATTCCCTCGCCGACTTTGCCGCCGCACGCGCGATGCGATCGAGGCAAAGCAAAACCTCGGCTGCGTCGATATGAACGCGGGCGGCGTAGCAGGCTAGAAACGGGACGCCGGCGCCGCCGGCATCGATATAGGCTAGATCCAGCGCTTCGCCTTTGTCGAAGGTGACGCCTCCGGACACGTCCGGATCTGACCAGTTTCGCAAGGTGCTTTCCGGCGTGCCGGTAATCTGTGCGCAGCGCGGCCAGCCAAGCACGCCGGCGACCGTCGTCAACGCCTTTTCGAACGACAGAGGATCGCGCACCTTGGTCATGCCGAGGGAGAGGCCTCGGCTGCGGCTGCCTGGTGGGCGATGCGGGCGCCGTTCGGACCCGGCGGCAGGTCACCGGATTCGAGCAACTCGGCCATGTCGGCGTGCGCCTGCTCGAACGGAAGGACCGCGACGGCCAGCTGCAGGAGCGCCGAATATTTGGCCGGTGGAAGCTGACCCCCGTCGAGATCGGCGCGGAAGGCGGCGACAACATTGATCGCCGCGTTCTCTAGCTCGAGCCGCTGTGTGTCTTCGAACAGGGGCGCGCCCGGGACGGCGCGAGCTGCTGCCAATGGCGCACCGTCGCCGCTCAACGGACCGGCTCCCCGACTGGCAAAAAGCCCCCCCGATTGCCTTGGGCGATCGGGGGGGCACCCGCTACGGTGCGCCCAGCGGGAGTGGAAATGTTCGCGGGGGCCGCAGCATGAGGATCTGGACGGAGGCCGAGGGCAACAGCGATCTGGAAGGACGCGCCGCGTATCGCTTTCCTCCGCCCACTCAGCACGTCGTAGACGATGCGCGCGTCAAAGCCGTTCTCGGTCGACCATGCCTGCACCGTCTGCCCGAGCAGCGCCAACCGGGCGCGCGCTTTTCTTATCGCATCGGTTGAAATTGGCTGAGAGAGTGACTCGGCAGGCATGCGACTTTCCCGTAAAGTGCGGAATGTCACGGCAAACTTCTGGAAAAAGACAGAAGAGTCAAGGGACCTTCTGGAATATTGCCGAATTTTCTGCTCGTTTACGGGCCGAGAGGGGCCGTCTGGGCCTCAACCAGGCTGAATTCGGCGCGCTTGCGGGCGCGACTCTGGACAGCCAAAGCCGCTACGAGCTTGCCAAAAACCAGCCGAATGCGGAGTACCTCGCCGGTTTGGCTGCGAAGGGGGTCGATATTCTCTTCCTGCTCACGGGTTTGCATACCGATTCGGGACAGCTGGATGCCGACGCCTCCGCACTGCTCGATGACTTTTTCGCCCTCGATCGGATTGGGCGACGGCTAGCCGGCGACATCATGCGCACCATCCGCGCAAACGGCGACGACGTGCAGGTAAACGGGTCCGCAGAGCCGTCCGGACCCGGCAATCTCCAGCCTGACAATCGCTGAGGCGGCGAGCAATGATCGGCCTTTCCCTGGCGCTGCAGGCGGCGTTCCTGTGCGGGTCGCCCTATCTGCATGACGGGGACAATATCCGCTGCGCTGGGGGACCGACGATGCGGCTCGCGCGCATCCAGGCTCCGGAGCTGCTCGGCTCGCCTCGATGCGGCCGGGGTTGCGATGGGCAGGCGGGCCTTCGGTCCCGCGATCATCTGCGCCGGCTCGTGGCGGGACGCCGTGTGACCTGCGAAGTGGTCGATGCGTCGCCCTCGATTCCCGGCTTCCAAAGCGCAGACCAGTACGGGCGTCCGGTCGTGCGCTGCTCGGCCGACGGCGTCGGCGATCTAAGCGAGGCGCAAGTTCGCGCGGGTCATGCCCGGCGCTGGCCGTCCAGCCAGCGATGAAGCGCAAGTTCGGCTATCTTGGCGACGCGGCGCTAACGGGGCTAGGATGCCTCGCATTGGCGGCGATCATTTTTGTCGTCGCTCTGCTTAGCCGGTGAAGACATGACTTCGATTAGAGCACGGGTCCTCACGCTCGGCCTCGCCATACCGGCGCTCGCGCTGGCCGCCTGCAGTGGCCCGGCGGAGTTGGCTTCCGGTCCTTCCGTCGATGCCGGGACCAACCGCGATGTGGAGTTCATGCCGATCGTGCACAGCAGCAATCCGCGTGGCCACCACGCAATGCTGATCGGCGCCGCAGCCGACCCGCAAGCATTGCCGAGCGCCGCGCGCGCGCGCTGTGCCGGCATCCAGATCTGTTCCGTCTCGGGCTGGCGTGACCCGGCGCTGCGCATCCGCAATGGCGACTTCCGCGCCGACCAGGCTGAAGCGGTCGTGTTCGAGTTCAGTTCGAGTGGTGGCCGGGAAAGCTGGCGATGGCGCTGCGACTATCACGCGGCCGACAATTGCAAGGAGCCGGCTGATCTCGACGGCAACGGCATCATCGGCGGCCATCCGATCGCGCCATCGGCCTAGCGCGTCTCCAGCTTAAGCGACGTGATAAGCCCGCTCGACGGGGTAAGCGTGTGATCGACCTCGGCGACGATCCAGCGCCAGGCGTCGATCTCGGCCTTGAAGCCCTGCAGCGTGACGGGACGTTCCGGAATCAGATCCGGCCGGCCGAGCGCGAGAGTCAGGCCGAACTCCGCCTGTGTGCGGCGCAGCCGGTTCTGCTCGGCCGACGCGGCCGCGCGTGCGTCACCCTCATTGGCATAGATCCGGCGCAAGCGGCGGACGCCGGCGCCGCGCCCGCCCGAGCCTTCCAGCCGCACCGTCTGCCGGCGTGCGCCCTCCCGGTCGTGCCAGACCGCCTCGACAGCGCGATACTGCCCGCGATCGGCGCGCTTGTAGCTGTAGCGATCACCGGAGCGGCGGGTGAGGGGCGCCTCCGGCATGCGTTGGCCAGTGACCGTCATCGCCTGCCCGTTCGGCATGAACAGCAATCGGCCGCTGCGGACCGTGGCAACGGCGTCCAGGCGCTCGCCCAGGCGACGCACAACGGCCATATCGCTTGCCGCGTCCTGGGCGAGCGCCTCGATGCGCAAGCCGGCCAGGTCATCCGACACGACTGCCCTCAGGCCGTTGGCGGCCGCCACGCGTCGCACGATCTCGCCGACCGTCGTGTTGCGGTGCGTCCGCTCCCTGCGTTGACGGAAGCCGGCGGTGAGATCGGCGGATCGGGCGGTGATCTTGATCCGGTCGGGCGGCCCCGCCCATTCGGCCTGATCGACCTTGAAGCTGCCCTTGTCGATCATGCCGACGCGAACGTCCGGACCAGACAGCCAGCCAAGCTCGAGCGTCAGGACGGCGCTCTTGGCCGGTATCGCCATGCGGCCGTCCGTATCCTGGATCTCGATGTCGAGCTGGTCGGCTTCGCCGCCGCGCTTTTCGGTGAGCTTCAGCGACATGAGCCGCGGGGCAAACCGATCGGTCAGATCCTGCCCTTCCAAGACTACGCGGAAGCCGGGCTGATTGTGTCCCGGCATTATCGTGCGCCGCCGGTTGCGGCCGACCAGCCAACCCCTTCGCCGGCGGCGAGGCAAAATGCACCAAGTTCATGCATTTTGCATCAATCGACCCGCGTGAGATCGATCGCGAAATCGACACGGCGGGGAACGCCGTTGCCGAGGTGGAAGCCACCGCGTTCGTCGATCGTGTCGATGCGGTACAGGCCGAAGACCCGGCCGGCGCCGTCGAGCAGGGGATGCGCCTCGCCGACGTCGGCCATGTCGCGCAGCGTTTCGATGCCGCTATAAGCGCCAAGACCCGGCAGCAGCGTGCCGGAGATCGTGATCTTTTCCGCGGCCGGGCCGAGGAACTGCATTGCCGGCCGATCGCCGACGCGCTGTGCTTCGCCGAACGACCATTCCTGACTGCGCGTCACTTCGTTGAACGGAAGGGTCGCCGCCTCGAAAGCGAACATACCGAGCGACATCAGGGCGCTAGTCGTCATTGTAGCTGCCCCCGGCGGCGCTCGCTTGCATATCGGCCAGGGCGCGCAGAACTTCGTCCGCCACAGCGCGCGGATCGCCGGCGCCGCTTATGTTGAAGGTTGCGCTGACAGAGGCGGGGGCAGGACGGCCGCGGTCGCCGGCTCCTTTCGATTGGCCGCCGGACTTGTTCTGATTGTTCGCGCCGCCGCGATCTGCAGGCGTGACCAAGTTAGAGATCCAGGACGTGCGTCGCTCGGCCATGGCGCGAAGGGCGGACGTCGTCCCTCCGCCAATGCTCAGAGACCCGCTCAGACCGCGCGCGATCGCGTCGAAGATCGCCCTGGCCGCCCGGTAGAACTTTTCGGGCTGGATACCGAGCCACTGAAGGATCGAGTCGAACACGGCCTTTATGCCATCGAGAAGCTCCCCCAGCTTCCTGCCGATCCAGCCAACCGCCGCGCCAAAGATGTTCTTGATGTCTTCCCATCGGGCGTGGAGCCAGCGGCCTACGGCCGCGAAGACCTCTTTTATCTCGTCCCAGTAGGTATAGATCGCGTAGGCGAGTGCTGCGATAGCGGCGATCACCGCCACGATCGCGAGCACGACCGGGTTTGCGAGCATCATCAGGCCGGCACGCAAGAACGTCGTGGCCAGGAACAGCACCGCCCTGCCCAACCACTTCAGCACAGATCCGACCCTCTTCAGGACCGGCAACGCGCCGATCAGGGCGAAGCGCATTATCGCGATGGGAACGAGCACGGTCCCGACCGCGAAGGCTATGGCGCCGAGAATGATCAGCAGCCCGCCCAGGATCGCCACGATCTTGACGAGCGTCTCGAACAGGATCGGATTTTCAGCCGCCCAGTTGCTGATCCCTTGGGCGATCGAGGCCAGCCAGCCCATCAGTTCCTTCGCGATCGGCAGCACCACGCGGCCCACGGCATGGCCGAAGGCTTCCGCGTGCGCCTTCAGCTGCTGCCATTGAGTCGCCGCGTCGCCGAGGCGTTCCTGGAATGCCGCCTCGACAGTGCCCTGGGCACGCAGCGCTTCGCTGCGGATTTCGCGGTAGAGATCGAGGTTCTGGACCAGCGGCCGCAGAGCGGCCTGGACTTGGGCGTCCGCGAACAGCTGGCTGAGCTTCGACAGGTCGCCGCCAGTGGCGCGCCTGGTCTGCTCCGTGATGATCTCGATCGGGCTTTTCCCCTGGCGCATGCCCTCGGCCAAGGCCGCCTGCAGGTCGATGCCCATCTTCCTGAAGTTGCGGATCGCGTCCTGGGACGTGATCTTGTTCAGCAGGTTCAGCAGATTGTTGGCGGCGGTCGAGGAATCGCCTGCGCCCTTGCGCGCGATCTGCAGGGCCGCGGCGAGGTCCGCCACGGCCGGCGCGCCGCGCTGCCCGAGCGCGCTCGATGCGGCGGTCAGGGCCGGAAAATACTGGGCCATGTCGCGCAATTCGAAGCTGCCGCGATTGCCCGCGACGGCCATCATGTCGAGCGCCCGGCCGACATCGCCGATCGGCAATTTGAGATTGTCCAGCGATGACCAGACCGCATTCGACACGTCGGCGATCTCCGCGCGGTACGCGGTTGAGGCGCGTGCAATCGCCTCGATCGAGCCGAGCGCCTGATCCGCCGAGGCGCCCATACCCATCAGGACATCGACACCACCGGCCAAGGCAGAGGGCAATTGCGCGAGCCGCGGCCCCATGCGGTCGAACGTGCGGCCGAGTTCCGCGACCTGCTCGCGGGTCATCTCGGCCTTCTGGCCGATGTCGGTCAGCTGCGTTTCGAAATTCGCCGTGACGATGCCGGCGGCGACCAGCGGCGCCAGCATGGCGGCGCCGTAGCCCATCATTCGCTTGCCCGTCTCGCGCAGCTGCTGGCCGCGCTCCCGCGCCGCCTCGAGCTTTTCGAGCCGATCGGCCTGTTCCTTCAGCTCCTTATTCGCCTTGTCGGTCGCGTCCTTCAGCTCGCGCTCCGCGCGCTCGAGATCGGACACGTCGTGGCCGGCGGCGCGTAGCTTCTCGCGAAGCTCCTGCAGTTCCTTTTGCTGGCGATCGTGCGCGCGGGTGAGCTTCTCTTCCTCGCGCTCGGCCTGCTCGAACTTCCGCCGCATCGCATCGGTGGCGGTGCCGGCCTGCGCCATTTCGCGGCGCAGACGCTCGGTTTCGGCGCGCTGCGCCTGCAGCTTCTGTCGCGTCGAATCGAGCCGCTGCTCCATGCCCCGCGCGGACGCGATCTGCGTCTGGCTGCGGCGCAAGCCGTCCAGCTGGGTCCGGAGTTCCTTGATCTTCTTCGACGTGCCGCCGGCGCCGGCGAAGATCCGCTTCAGCGGTCCCGACACCTTGTCGAGCGCGTCGAAGATGATCTGCAGGCGCATCCGGTCATCCGCCACGGATCTAGTCCTCTTGCGCGTTCAGGTGATTGTGAATGCGGACCGCCTCCTCGCGCCACATGACGAGTTCGGCGATACCGAGGCGGTCCAGCGTGTCCGGAGTCCAGCTGAAGAAATAAGCCAGCTCCGCCATTATCGGCTCTACCCTTTCAGGGAGGCCGGCCGATCCGCCTTCTTCAAGAAAAAAAGCGCCAGTTCTCCGCCCATGTGAAGCAGATCGGCGGGGTCGAGCTGGTCGATCTCGTGCGCGGTGAGCGACGGCACGGTCACACGCGGAAGCGCCTTGCGGACCTGGTCGACGTCCTGGTCGATCAGCTCGCGCAGATTGAGGCCCCGAAGCTCGCCGGCTTGCGGCTTGCGGATCCGCACCTTTTCGATCTTCTCCGTACCGCGTTCGACGGGGACGTCGAGCGTGATTTCTTCGGAGAGCTGCGGGCCGTCTTTTCTGGTTTCCATGTTCTGCCTTTCAGAACCGCCCGCGCGGGCGGCGTGCTGCGTTAGATGTCGATGGTGAAGCCGAAGCCGTTGCCGCCGACGCCGATTCTGCCGAGGCCCGGAATGGAGACGCCGCCGGAGACGCCGCCGAGCAGACCGCCGGAGCCGCCGGACGGCGTCGCGCCGGTCGCGCCGATGATCTCCCGGATCTCGGCCGTACGATCGACGCCGCCGACCACGTACAGGCCGGTCAGCATGTCGATCTCCATTTCGACCGTGCCGGCCACCGTCCACTTCAGGTAACTGAGTGTGGACTTGACCTTCCATTCGGTATCGTCGCCCGCCTTCACGTTGCCGGTGTCCATTTCCATGTGACGGCCGCGCACCAGCATCTCGGCCGCGGTGACGCCGCCGGTCTGGTCGCTCTGATAGGCGCCGACGAAGCGCAGCTGGACGCCATCGACCCGGACCATCCCCATTTGACGCATGACGCCGACGACGAGGCCGCCGTACGTCGCCTCCATCTCCAGCTTTTCCAGGCCAAGGTCGTAATCGACCTCGCCCAGCCCGCCGGCGCCGCGATAGGCTTCGCCCTTTACGGCGATCTTGGGCGGCGTGAGCGCGCTGCAGACGCCCAGATAAGACTGCGCGTCATTGAAGAGGTTGAAGTTCTTGAGCTTGCTCGGGAGCATGGCGGCAGCCTTTCAGGTCGGTTCGGTCAGGGCGGAATCAGTCGCGGGTCACCGGGAAGGGGAGATGCCGGCGTAGAAGCGGTCGGTGATCCGCTGGTTGAGGATGATGTTCTCGGCCGGGGCGCACGGCGTGTAATCGTAGTCGATCGTCACGCGGCCCGCGGCGAGACTGGCAGCATCGTTCTGCGACCCGTCGAACCAGGCGCTCGCGCCGACCAGCCGGCCGGTCGAGGCGAGCAGCCGGAAGTTCGCGTTGATCGATTCCAGGATGTCGCGGATCAGGCCGGGAGTGACCGGCTTGTCCACCGCCCACATCAGGCCCGCGGCGATCGTGTCCTGCAGGACCTGGCCGGTGCGGACCGCGCTTTCGAATTCGAACTTCGGTTCGTCCGAGCAGGTGCGGTTGCCCCAGAAGCGATAGCCGCTCTTCCGGACGATCGTGGTGACGTTGGCGGCGTTCAGGACGCCAGCGTCGTTATCGGCGCTCTGCAGATCGAAATGCCGATCGAACAGCAGACCGGTCGCGCCGGCGACGGCGACGTTGCTGAGCGTTTTGTGGAAGCCCGTCTCCTGGTCGATCCTGGCGCGCGTGCCGAGCGCGGTCGCGATCTGCTCCCCGGCGAAGCCGGTAAAGTCATTGTCGATCAGCATCAGCTCGCGCGCCGAGAATTCGGCGCGGTAGAGTACGGCCTCGGCAACGCTGTCGGCGCCGCCGGCGATGCAGCTGGCATAGGCCATGCCGCGCAGCTGGCGGGCGACGGTGGCAAGCGCCTCGGCCACTTCCTGGGTATCGAGGCCGGGGGCGCCGATGATGCGCGGGCGGACGCCCAGCTGGGCTTCGGCCGCGAGCAATGCCTGCAGGCCGGTGAAGTTACCGCCGGCCGTGCCGCCGATCACGTTGATCGCGGTCGCTTCCTCGACCGTCACGCCTTCGGACGCGACACCCGGGGCGACGCGCACCACGACCAGGATGGGCGAGCATTGCTGCGCGATCGTGGTCAGCACCTTGGCCAGAGTGCCGGCGGTCCCGGCCTCGCCGATCGCGGCGCGCACATCGGTGATCAGCACCGGCTTGTCGAGCGGGAACACCTCCGCGTCGGCATCGGCCGCGGTCGCGACCAGGCCGATGACGGCGGTCGCGATCGGCGCCATCGGGCGCGCGCCGGTGGTGATCTCGTTGATGGTGATGCCGTGAGCCATGGCGAGTTCCTTAAGCGGTGGGCGCGCCGACCAGGCGCAGCGGGAGGGAAAGGCGGGCGATGGAATTCGGGCCGGGGACGTCGGTGCGCCGTCCCTGCAGCGACAGGGTCACCTCGCCGGGGACGGCGCCGGGGGCGATATCGACGCGATCGAGCTTCAGCCGAGGTTCCCAACGGGCGAGGGCGACGGCCGTCGCCGCGTGCATCAGCAGGCGGGTTGCCGCGTTGAACGGGGCGTCGATCAGTTCGAACAGCAGCGAGCCGTAATCGCGGCGCATGACGCGCGAGCCGATCGGCGTCGTCAGGATGTCGCCGATCGATTGGGCGAGGTGTGCCTCGCCGGCGAGCGGCGCGCCGGTTTCGCGGTCCATGCCGTTCATGCCAGCAGACTCAGCAGCCCGAGGATGGCCGCGGCGCCGGCGGCGACCGCCGCGATGACGAGCAGCACGAGGCCGGTCATGGCGCGCGCGCCGTGCTGGTCGAGCGACGCCCGATCGGGGATGGTGAAGATGCAGACCATGGCAGCGACGAAGGCCACGACTGCAGTCATGCTGAGGCCGGGAATCATTGCGGCACCCCCGTGACTCCGCCGCCCGCTTGAACGCCGATATGCTTGTGGGTTTTCAGGCTGATCGCGCCGGCCTTCACGTCGCCGGTCGCCTCGGCGCTGCCCTGGATGGAGACGTCGCCCTCGATCGAGACCGGCCCCTTGATCGTGACGCCGGCGCTTGCCTCGATCTCCACGCCGCCGGCGGCCAGGATGCGCAGCTTGCCGCCTTCAGGCAGCAGTAGCTCCATCTCGCCTGCCTCGGGATCGTAGGCGGCGATCGCGCCGTCGGAGAAGATCATCAACTCGCGCAGAGAATTGCCTGCAGGCGGATTGGCTTCGGACGCGATCGCGCCGAAACAGAAAGCGGCCGCGAGATCACCGTGCGGCGCGACCAGGACAACCTGCTCGCCTGCGGACGGCGGCGACCAGATGCGCGTCGCGCCGGCGCGGCCGCTCGACCAGCGGATCCAGCTGGTCTCGACGTCGCCCATCTTCACGCGCACCAGACCACGCGCCAGATCGACCTCGGCGATGGTGCCGAGGTTGATCAGGTCGCCCATGTCGCCTTCGAAAATGTCAGGTGCACCGCGCATCGCGCAGCATGGTGGCGAAAGCGGACGCGCGATGCGCGCCCGCTATGTTGTAGAAACCGCGTCTACAACAATCGTCAGCCGTCGTTGGCCGCCTGCGGTTCCAGCGCGGCCACGTTTGTGATGATAAGCTCGCCGGCACTCCGGGCTTTGCTGCCGCCGCCGACGGTGTAGGTGGTCCGCGCCTCAATCTGGTGAAAGGCACCGAAGATCTCGCGGATCTGCGGGACATCGTTGATCGAGACGATGAAGCGGCCTTTGATTCTGGTCAGCGCCGCCGCGATCGCGGCGAAGTCGTCGGGTGAGAAGACATCGTTGCCATAATCATCTTCGCAGCCCCAATACGGCGGGTCGAAGTAGAACAGCGTCTCCGGTCGATCGTAGCGCGGAATGAATGCGGACCAGCTGAGCTGCTCGATCGTGACGCCGGCAAGGCGCTCGTGAATGTCTGCCAGCATCGGCTCGAGCGTCGTGACGTTGAAGCGAGCGCTCTGCCCGGGGCTGACGCCGAAGGTCCGGCCCGACACCTGGCCGCCGAAGCCAAGCTTCTGCAGATAAAGGAAGCGGGCGGCCCGCTGCAGGTCGGTGAGGCGTTCGCCCGGGATCGCGATAAGACGCTGGAATTCGGCGCGGCTCGCGACGCGAAAACGCAGCATGTCGATCAGGTAGGCATAATGCTCTTGCAGCACGCGAAACAGCGTCGCGACGTCGCCAGAGATGTCGTTGATCACCTCGACTTTCGGACGTCGGCGGCGACGAAAGAAGATGCCGCCCATGCCGACGCAAGGCTCGGCGTAGAGACCGTGCGGGATCCGGTCGATCATGGCGACGAGGCGACGAGATAGGTTACGCTTGCCGCCGATATAGCCGGCGGCGGGTTGAACGGGGGTGACGGGCGACAGAAGGGCAGTAGACTCCATTGTAAATGCTCTATTTATGGCCCCGCCGGTGCGCCCGGTGGGGAGACTTAGCGCGGCCCGGGCCGCGCGAGGTGCGGGTGCCAGCCCGCGGCTAGAGCTGTCGACGCAGCTCTGCCCTCCCCGATCTCCTCGGGGTGGATCCCAAATTCAGTTAAACGCCGCTCGGCTAGAGATTCCCGCCGTAGCCATCGGTCAGCGTGCCGGTGCCGGCCAGCTGCTTGCGGATCGGGCCGTCATGCCGGAACTCGGCCGCGACGATCTTCGCCGCGCCCTCCAGGTAGAAGGTCTTGCCGTACGGCCGCGCCCAGCCCGCGCAGTCGATCAAGAACAACTCGGTCGGATCGGCGGGCGCGAATGCGGCGTGGCCGGCGGCGAGATAGGCGGCGGAGTAAACCTCGGCCGACGGCACGACCTGCTTGGGATCGTGCGTGTCGACGCCGATCAGCAGGCCCTTCGACCCGCCGACGAAGGCCACGACCGCGCCGTTGGACGCGCCGCCGCGGGAATCGCCGATCGTGCTCCAGGCGCGGTCGTGTTCGGTGAAGGCATTGGCGCTGCTGTTCACCGCTGGCTTATGCCGGAAATAGGGGTTCGGCCCGTGATGCAGGCTCAAATGCCACCAGATCAAAGTATGCTGCCAGCTGCCCTCCAGCGGCGAGTTGCTATTCGTCGAGGTGTAGAGGCTGTGCGGGTTCGGGCCGTCGAGCCAGCTGTGGCCGTCCTTGCTGTTCCAGACCACCCAGCGCCGAACCGACTGCATGCCGAACGCATTGCCGCTCGAGCCGTAGGATTCGATATCCTCGAACACCAGTTCGTTGTCGTGCTCGACGTTCGGCTGTGACGGACCGAGCGCGTAGACTGCCGGCCGCGCAAAGAGCGGCGTTTGCGTCACGACGCCCGCGTTGGTGATGATTCGGAAGTTCGATATCTTGACCCGGCTGCCCTCACCGAGGGCCAGCGCGAATGCGCCGCTCAGTTCGACATAGGCGTAGTTGATGCCGGGATCCGGTTCGGCGCCGCTGGCCAGCTTCACGTACAGGGCGTTGGCGGCCGAAGTGTGGAAGGCGGAGGTGCGCCCGGCCATGGCGGTCACGACAGCATCGTCGTCGGCGAACGGCCCGGCGAGCCACTCGCCGAAGATCGGCATGCCGTTCTCGTCGTTGATCGACAGATCGCAGACGATGTTGGTGTTGCGCGCGCCGACACTGATCGCGCCGGCCGTGCTTTTGTAGACGCCGCCGCCGAGATGCTGCCAGGCGAACATCGCCTTGGAGAAATTGTTGCGGACCTGCGGCATCAGCACCGGCCTGGTCGCGCCAACGCCGTGGATATGGACCTTCTTCCCGGCCGCGATCGTGTGCGTACCCAACGACCAGCCGGCGGAATTGCCGCCGATGAAACTTGTCGTGCGGACGCGGACATCCCAGACTTTGGCGAGGTCCGGATCCGCGTTCAGAACCGCGATCGCCTTTTCGACCGTTCTGTAGGGTGCGACCAGGGAGCCGGTGCCGGTCGTGTCATTCCCGGTGATATTGTGGACGTTGATGATTGTCGCCGCGACGCCCTGCAGCAGCGGGTCCCGCACCCTGGCCATATTGACCGCGACGTAGGACAGGCCATCGTCAGGGCAGGTGATATGGATGCCGGCTATCCGCCAATCGTCTCGCGTCGTGTAGTCGTCGCGCCGCATGGTGTAGCGGCGCATGCCGTTGTCGAAGAACTTGACCCCGTAATCGTTGCGATAGCTGATGCCGACATAGTCGTCGGGGTTGATCCAGCCGATCCGCCGGCGCCGCTGCCCGAGCATGGCGGTCTGCAGATAGGTGGAGGCTAGAAGCGCGGACGCTTCGATGAGCGCGCTTAATTGAGCCTGCCTGGTCTCTTCGGCCTGGACCAGGACAACGGTCTCCTCGCCCGCGAAAGCGGTGGCGTGGGGCAGTTCGGTGATCTTAGCCATCGGCGCGGGTCCAGACCTGATCGATGCCGACGTCGAGCGCGGCCAATTCTTCCGCCGGCATGTCGGCGATCGCCGCCTCGAGCGCGGCCGCGCGGGCGCGCACGGTGTCGATCGCGCGGCCGCGATCGAGCGCCGGCGCGACGTCGATCGTGGTCGCGCCCTCGAGCGCGATCTGGATCGCGGCCCGGGCGATGTCGGCATTGTCGTCGGCGCGCTGCGCCAGATCGGCGATGGCGTTGCTCCGCCGGCGGGCCTCGATGCGGACCAGGCCGACCGCCTGGGCACGCCGTGCTTCGATTGAGCTGGACGGCCATCGAAGGGCAGGGCGGCCCTTGTCGCCGGCAACGATCTCCGCGCCCTGTGCCTGCCCGTCCAGCAGCTCGGCGTGGCGCGCAATCGTGATCGCGACGGCGCGGGCGGGGATCGGCTGCATGCCGCGCTCGAGGAAGCCGCGCGTGGCGGGATCGAAGTAGATTTTGCGGGCGGCCATGCTCAATTCCCTACGGCGATGAAGGAGCCGCCCAGGCTGGCCGGGCAGCTGTTGTTGACGCTGAAGCCGGCCGTCGTGATGGTGCTGGTCAGAACCTCGACCGAATTGTTGTCGATCGAGGCCGACTGGCCACCGCCGCCGGTGACGGCGAAGCAGGCGTTCGGAAAGCTGGTCGGGAAGCTGACCGCGGTGTTGGTGTTCGACGCGGCCGTGAAGCGGCCCCACTGGAACATCGTGCCGTCATAGAGGCGCGCCCAGCCATTCTGCGCCAGGCTGCGCGCTGCGGTCGCGAACGCCGCGGGGGTCAACGCCTTGCCGGCTTCGGTGCCGGCGAGCAGTTCGGCCGTGTTCGCGGCGGTGACGGTCAGCGTCCGATTGGCGCTGAGATCGCCACCGCCGGTCACCAGACCCCCGCCCAGGATCGTACGGACCTTGTCGGCCTTGGCGGCGAGCGACGTGGTGACGCCGGCGAGCAGAGCGGCGAGGCGGGCCGCCAGCTTCAGTGGCGTGATGAAGCGCGTGTCGTCTACGCCGGCATCCGTCTCCTCCTGTGTCGCGATTTCCGCGACGCCCTTCACCGTTTCGCTGGCCGGCGGATAGTTGAATGAGGAATCGCCGAAGGTGATCTCGCTGACCAGCTGCGGCAGCATCAGGATATCGAGCGACAGCAACATCGTCGCCTTGGCGCTTTTCTGGACGATGGGATCATTCTGGCCGTAGACGGCGAACAGAGTCCCGTCGGCCAGGAAGAGGCCGAAGCCGCGCACCGTGTAGCTGTCGCTGCTCGCGTCGGTGCAGGTCAGGTGAATCGTGTCGGCGCCGGCGACCATGCCGGACAGATTGTCGATCCGCTTCACCTCGGCCGGGATGGCGGTCAGCGTGGGGGCCATGACGAAGGTCGAGGCGGTGATGCCGATCTCCGCCACGTTGAGATCGATCTCGGGTTCGAGCTGCGCCTCGAGGAACTTTTCCCAGCCCAGATTCGTGATGAGAAGCGGGAGTGCTGTCATCACTCGGTCTCCAGCAGGATGTTTTCAGGCCCGCTGATCGGCTCGCCATATTCAGTCTGAAAATAGGCGAGCCACATCGGGTCGGTGTCCTCGGCCGCGACGGCGTCCAGGCGATCGAACAGGGCAATCTGGGCGCCGACCGCGGCGCCGATGAAGCCGCTGACGCGCATGCGCTGAACCATCCGCATGTGCTCGCGCAGCGGCTTCACACGGTAGATGTCGCGGATGATGCGCTCGGCGAAGTCGGCCGTCGCGCGCTCGCCGCCAGGCGCGACCCCTTCGCCAGTCACCAGCTCGAGCACGACATCGAAGGTGTGGGGGTCACCCGGCGGGCTGGTCTCGTGCCATTCGACGATCGAGAGCAGAGCGTCGAAGCGGGCGAGCACGGCATCGACAACGGCGGGTGTGCCCTTCAGCCGGTGTTCGGCGAGGGACGCGGCGACGGCCGCGCGCTTCGTCGCCTCGCTCCAGCCGGGCTGCCAGACATCGACGCTGAAGCCCCAGGCGAGCCAGGGCAGCAACTCGGCCGGGCAGGTGGCGGGGTCCCACAGCGGCGCGAGTGGCGCCGGCACCGCGCCGACGCGGTCCAGGAGCGATGCGACAGCGCGCTCGACCTTGGTGCTGCCGGGCGGGAGCAGACGTTCAGTTGCCATAGCCGCCATGCTCGATCGCGACCGCGGTGCAGCGCGCCGCCTGGGTGGCGCCGCAGACCACGTCGGCTGGCGGGGAGACCATGACCACCTTCTGCACGCCAGGCACCGTCAGAGCGGCGTGCAGGCTCGAAATAGGGATGTCGCGGCCGAGGCGACGACTGTCGGCCAGAAACGCCTGCAGGCTGGCTTCAGCGGCGCTCAGCACCAGGTCGTGATCCGGGCCGCTGAAGGTGTGAACAATGGCCGCGACCTCGAACTCGACAAGCTCGGCCGCCTGGACGGTGACGGCGTCGCCGAGCGGTCGCACCGGGCGGCCGTTGACGATCGCCTCCACGGCGGCGATCACCTCGGGGGAAGGGGTGCCGTCGCCTTCGGTGCTCAGGATCGTGATCAGCACCTCGCCGGGCAGCGGCGACGTCGCGCTCGCATCGGCGACGCGGCCATCGGCCGAACGGGCGTGGAAGACGTAGGCCAGTTCCGGCCCGGCGACCGACCAGCTTTCCGGCGCAAGCACGATCCGGCGCCGCAAGCTGCCGTCATCCTCCATGACGGGAGCGATGCCATCGCCGGGATTGCCGGGATCGACCACCAGGCGCTCGACGCTCAGCAGAGCGGCGAGGTGATCGAGATTGCTGCCCGTGGCATAGGCCACGAGCAGCTGCTGGGCGCGATCGTTGAACTGCTGCCGCAGCATGAGTTCGCGATAGGCGGCGACCTGCAGCAGCTTTACGACGGGATCGGATTCGACATTGGCGTCGAAGATCGGAAGCCGCTCCTGCAGGTCCGCGATATAGGCCGAGAAGATCGTCTCGTAATCCAGCAATTCGACGATCGCCGGCGCAGGAAGGCGCGACAAATCGACGGCGGTAGAGCTGGCGGCGAGATCGGTCATGGCGGCAGACCGGTTTCGGCGGAGGGGCGCGCAGCGGCTAGGCGGTGACTGTTGTAGAGGCGGCGTCTACAACAGGGGCGCCGGGACCGCGGGGAGGGGCATTGGATGCAGATTCAACGGATCACCGAAGGGGTCAGCTTCAACGACGACGACGCGGTTGCGAAGGCGATGCGCGAGATGCGCCGGGTACCGGAGCACGAACTTCACTTCTACCTGGTCCAGCGCGACACGCTGAATTCGACCTCGCATCAGACCCGGCAGGCAATCGCGTTCGCCCAGGCAGAGTTCGATCGCCGCACGACGGCCCGGGCGCGAAAGCATGCTTATGCCACGACCGTGCTATCCAGCGCCCTGGCGCTCGCCGGCGTGGTCCTGGGCGCCTTCCTGGCCTGGTTATTCAGGCAGCCGCCAATCTAGCGCAGGTCACTTCCCCCGGACCATGTCGAGCGCGATCGTGCGGATCGCGTCCATGTCGGCGTCGGTCATCCCCAGCACCTGCCGGCGCGGATAGGTATATTCCGGGCCGGTGCCATCGGCGTTGACCTTGCCGCGAAGACCGAGCTGGTGAGGGCGGGCAATGCGTTCGGCGCCGCCGGCGAAGCTGATCGAGAGCCGGTCCTGATCGACCTGCTTGCGCAGGAAGCGCGCCATTCGCAGCCGCCGAAACATCGGTCCGCTCTTCGGCTGGCCGGTCCGGCGCGGCTTGCCCTTTTTGCGCGGCACGAAGGCGCTGCCGTCCGGGTTTTGCTGCGCGGCGATGCGGCGCCCCGTCGAGGTGCCCAATGCCCCGCCCATACGCCGGAGCGCGCGCATGCGCTCGCCGGGGGTGAGGTTCTGCACCATCTGCGCAAGCCAGCGCTCGAGTTCGCGCAGATCCTCAGCCATCAACCAAGGTCACGGGGATGCCGTCCGGCCCGATCGCGACGCCGGCGACGATCGCATCGACGATCGCCTGTTCGCTGATGGCAGGTTCGCGCGGATAGGAGAGGGCGAGGCCGCCGCCTTGCCCGGGTGCCACCATCACCGCTTCCGAGAGGCGGAGTTCCACCTGCCAATCGACCGTCTTTTCGTCGATGATATCGACGTCGAAACGGAAAGCCTCGTTGCCCTTGGCATGGTTGAGCAGCAGATCCGGCTGATGGACGTGCAACCATTGCACGATCACCAGCGCGACCTCGTCGGGCCGATCGGAAGGAAAGTCGGTAAGGGTCAGGGACAGGCGGTAGCGCCATTCGTAGGACGGCGGATCGCCGGCGCGGACGGCGAGCGTCCCCTGGTCGATCCACATCAGAAGCGCCTCGGGATCGCGCGCGAGGATCTTCGCGCCCTCCCCGTCGCGGATAGCCTCGACCAAGGCCGCCCGAAGGCTGTCGGGCTTCTTCACTCGGGCGCGCTTTCGCAGGGCGCATAGCCATGGAACACGCCGAGCCAGCACAGCTTGCGATTGGCGCGATCGAGCGCGGCGACCAGGCTGCGGATGAATTCGGCCGTGTCGGCGTCGGTTACGCATCGACGCGAAGGATCCTCGGCGCAGGCGACGGACGCCGCCGGGACCAACGGCGTCCCCTCGGGCGCGACGCGCGAACGTTCGGGATGGCTGACCGCCGGGTTGATCCGCGGCTTATCGGCCGCGCAACTCGTCAAGGACGCCGCCGACAGCAGGGCCAGCAGGGCGGCGCACCGCGTCAGGATGGTCTTTGACCGCATTGTCGATCCTTTCCTTCAGTCGCTCATCGCGCCGGCGGGCCAGCAGTTCGGCCGAGGCGTTGGCCGCGTCGGCCGCGGCGCGCGCGCCGGCGACGGCAATCGCTTCGGCGAGTGACTGGCGAAGCTCATGATCGGCGACGACGCGCCGATCGTGGGCGCCGATCGCGCACCGGGCCAGGCCGAGCAGGGCGGCGGCGACCAGCAGCGCGCCGGCGGCGATCACCAGCGGCCGCGCCAGGCGGGCGCTGACGCCACGGGCGATCAGCCAGGCTGCAGCCGTGGCGATCATTGCCTCGCCTCGATCTCGGCGGAGCCGCTACCGTCGGCGTTCGCCTCGAAGCGGACGCCGGCGGCTCCGACGTCGGCGCGGAAGTTGCGCAGACCGACGACGATCGCGAAGCTCAACGGCGTGATGGCCAGCACGACCAGGACGCCGAAGGCGAAATAGGCGAGGGGCCAGACTTCGCTCGTCATAGCGGCCAGTTCGGCAAGGCGATCGAGCGCGTTGTAGGCGAGGAACCACGCGCCGGCACCCGCAATGGCAAGCATGACCAGGGCGAAGGCGATGCGCCATTCGAGCGGTGTCCAGTTCTTGAAATTCACCGGCTTAGCTCCCGTTCTTCATCATCAGGGAGAGACGGCGCGCCCGATCGCCGACCTGCCGCGCCCACAAGCTGGCCAGCATGTTCGACGCGGCCGCGCTGTAACTGCCGGCTTCGACCAGGCGCAGCGTGTTGTTGAATTTCAGCAGGCCGGCGGTACCGAGGTTGAACCACATGTTCAGCAGCACGCGCTGGCGGGTGTCATTCAGCCGTCGCCACCAGGGCAAATGCTGGTCGAGCGCGCGCTCGCCTTTCTCCACTTCCCGCGCCTTCAGCCAGAAAGCCTGCTCGCGCGTGATGCCGGTGCGGATCACCTGCAGCTGCGTTTTGCCGAGGTGCCGCTCTTCCTCGGCCGTCAGGGGATTGTCATCGAGGTTGCGGCCGATGCCGATCGTCAGCTTGTTGGCGGTGCAGCGATAGACCTGCAGGCGCAGGCCCTCGTCGCGGATCAGTTCGGCGTAGAGCTTCTCCCGATCGTAGGTGTCGTTCGCCGCCGCCGGCGGCGTTTCCGGCGCGGGCGCGAGGCCGATACGATCGCAAAAGCCGTCCAGCGCCGAGATCCGCGCCGGCGTGAAGCTGTCTCGATCGAGCCAGGGCCGGATCAACGCGAAGAGGGACGAACGGTCGGTCATGACGGCAGCACTCCGGGCAGGGTGTCGAGCTGCGCGAGCAGCTGATCGAGATCGGGGTCATCGGGGCAATCGAAACAGCGGCGCAGCGCGGCGCCGACGCCGGCGTTCGCGGCGGGCAGCTGCACGATCTTCACGGCGCGCACGCGCTGGCACGCGCCGAGCAGCCGATCGGCGGCACGGCCCAGGCTGTCAGCCGCGGGGGGCATCGTCGCCTCCCGGCAGGTTCGGTTGCCCGGTGATGCGCATGGTGAGCGCGGTCAGGGCGGACGCGAGGGTGTTGCGCGACACCGATTCCAGATTGCGGCTGTCGCGATCAAGCTTCTCACGCTCCAGCCGATCCTGACGATCGCGCTCCTCCCGCCGCAGCAGGATCCAGATCGTCACGCCCAGGGGGCCGAGCGGGGCCAGCGTCTGCAGGATCAACGGGTCCATGCGATCAATCCCAGAGCTGAAGAAGCGGGACCGCGGCGGGCGCGGCCGTTGCGACCGTGGGAATCAGGACGATGGTCCCTTCGGGCAGGAAGGGGCCGAGTTCGGCCAGGCCCGGATTGGCGAGCAACACCGGCTCGACCGCGCTGCGGCCGACCGTGCGCCACAGCAGCTCATCGAGCGGCTCGCCGGCGTGCGCGGTGACTCGGATCATATCAGCTCGACCGACGTGCGGGTCCTGCCGAGCAGGTCCCGGACTGCGTGAATGCCGTTTCGGCGGTGCTCGGCCGCGGTAATGGTGCGGACGTCGTCACGATCGCGGCTGTCGGCCGTCGCGGAGATCTCGCCATGCGTTTCGGCCAGGTCGGCCGCGGCGAAGGCGAAAACGGCGCGCGCGTAGAGCAGCTCGCCGGCGTTCTGGCCGTCGACTTCCTCAGCATCGATCGCGGCCAGCGTCGCGGCGCCGGCGGCGACGTGGCCGGCTTTCCAGCTGCGCAGCTCGCGCCGAACGGTCAGCATGCCGCCGCGCAGCGCATCCCGAACGCGGGTTGCGGTCACCACTTCAGGAACGCGCATCGCATCGCGAAACGCGGTGATCGAGAGACCAGGGTAGAAGGCGTCGCCCGCGACCAGGTCGGCCGCGACCGTTTCCGGCTGATCCGGATCGACGACGGCCGAAGGTGGCGCGGACACGAAGCCGGACATGGTCGGCCAAGCCTTTCCTGGTCAAATGCAGGGAGTGGGGAGAAGTCCCGGGCAAGTGGGCATGACACCCGTTGTCCGTGCTTTCTCCGCTCCCTGGCGCCGGGGCGCAGCTGGTGACGGCCGATCGGCCGTGAAGGGTCAGGCGACGCGATAGGAGCGCGGCGTGCCCGGAATCAGATGGTCGTGGTGCCGGCGCTGCAGCCAGAGCATCCCCGGCGCGAAGAACCACGGCGTGCCGATCGCGGCGGCGGCGACGGCGATGAGAGGCAGAATGTAGAACAGGGCGGCGGTCATGCTCGATTCCTTCGCTTGGCTGGTGCCTTCACTTCCACGGCCTCCGGCGGGGCCTGCTCCGGGGCGGGTTCTGCCGCAGCCGTAGCCGCGTCGATCTGCCCGGGATTTTCGGGGACACCCGAAACCTGATTCCCGGCGTCCGGACCAGGCGTCCCCTCCGGATCCCCCGACCCATGCTTCGGCCCGGCCGGAGCGGAGTCTTGGTCGGCCGCCGCCGCGAACTGGGCAACGGCGCGCTCGAGGCGTTCGACCTGCTTCTTGACGCCGCTGCGGGCGTCCAGCTCATAGGCGCGGCGCAGCCTGGCCAGGGCGGCCTCGGCCGCGGCGCGCTTGCCGCCGGCGGGTCCGCCCGTGGTTTCGCCTTCAGCCGGCTCATCCTCGGCCTGCTGTGCGAGCAAGAGGCCGATCGCCTTTGCGAGCTTGGCGCGGATTTCGTCGTGCATGTCCGCGTGGTCGGTTGCCTCCTCGGCCTCAAGCAGCAGCTCGCGGTCGAAGGTCTCGCCGCAGCCGATCGCCTTCAGCGCGGAATCGGCGACGGATTCGAGGACGAACGCCTCGACGCCGCGATCGAACCGATCCGGCATCGGCAGGGCGTAGCGGATCATGTGACGGGCGAGATGGAGCGCCGACGCGTAGGAGCCGACGTCGATCGACCAGATCATCACCTGTGTGACGATATCGTCGGGACCGGCCTTGCCCGATTCCTCTGCCGCGCGCAGCGCGCCCTCGACCCAGGGAAAATATTTGGGCGCGAGTTCGCGCTTCAGCTCGATCTTCTTCTCGATCGACTGGATGTCCTTCAGGCGGCGCAGGTCCTCGCCCAGCTGCGCGCGCAGCAGCTCGTACTCCGTGGCCTCCGGGCCCGGAGTGGGGCGCTGCTCAGGCGGCAGCGTCCCGATCGCCGCGGCAGCGGCGGCGAGCATCAGGGAACGATGGCGGCGGGCGAGGCTCATGGTGCGGTCTGCTCCTATCGCGTGAGGTTAAGGGGCGGGCCGCGCCGGCGCCTTGCCGATCACGATGTTCTCGACGAATGCGCAGCGGCCATATTCCTCGACCACATAGCATTCGTTGACGCTCTCGTAGTTGGCGATCTGGTCGAGCTCCGGCTCGTCCTTCACCATCTTGCGACGCGTCCCCTCCTGGAAATAGATGGAGAGGTTATCGAGGCTGGTGATCAGCAGCGCATTCGGCGGGAAGAACGGAACGCGGACCGCCGGCTTGCCGCCGATCTGCTTCGCCGACTGCAGGATGCGGTCGCGCGCCTCGACTTCCGATGCGGTGTTCGCGGCCTTGTTGATGATCGGGAAATACTTGTCATCGACAAGATCGCGGCCGACGATCACGACCAGGTCGGTATCGTCGCGGTGCCATTCGTCCAGCAGATTGACGGCGTCATAGGCCAGCGCGTCGAGATTGACATAGTCCGCCTCGGCCGTGGTGGAATTCGCGCCCGAGAACAGCGTCCCCTCGGCGACATAGATCGCCTTCAGGCCGGGATTGTTCGTACCGTTGTTGTAGACGGTCAGGGCGCCGTCCTGCAGATGGCGCGCCGGCGCGAAGGTGCGGATCTTAAAGAGCCAGCCCTTGTTGACGTCCTGCAGCAGCGGATTGGCGACCGGATCGGTGGTGGCGGCGACCGAAATGCCATTCCAGCCGATCATGATCCGGTCGCGGCCCTGCTGCGCCAGGATCGCCGAGCTGATCAGCTGCGGGAATTCCGGCTTGTGACGCCAGGCGTCGAGCTTTGCATAGCGCAGGGCATGATCCATGTTGGTCTGCTCGCAGCGGTAGCGGCCGAGATCCCCGGTGTCGGTCGGATCGGTAGGAGTGCGGCGCGTGCCGCCGGCGGTGTTGGTCCGGCCCGCGATCGGGCGGGTGACCGAGATGCCGACCTTGTCGCCTTCCTGCTGGACGACGCCGAAGATGTTGATGCTGCCGAGGAACTCGCTCGACTGCTGCATCCGCTCCTCGAGCTTCTGCTCGACGCTGGGCGCGACCGTGAACTTGGTCGTGACGACTTCACCCGCCTCGACGTCGTTGAGCGCGGCCACCTGGCCGACGTAATTGTTGAAGGCGATACGGGTTTCGCGGAGCATCGTGCTTGGTTCCTGTCAGCGTTCGGATGGGCGAGGGCGGGCGATCAGCAGTCGATCGTGGCGAACTTCGACGCGCCGCCGCCGGTCCCCGGCGGGCGCCGGTCTTTCGAGCCGTCGGTGCCTTCGACCGCGAGCTTCAGCGCGTCATGCTCGCCGCGAAGCTTGGCGATATCGCCCTTCGTCTCGGTGCCGAGGGCGCCGATCGCAGAGGTCAGCTTGTCGAAGCCTTCGGTGAAGCGGGCGGTGAGCGCGGACAGATCGACCGTAGCGGCATCCTGCTTGAGCTCCGGTGGCGCCGGCGGCTTCGGTTTTTCCCCTTCCCGGGAAAAAAAGGCGCGAGCCGATTCCATCAGCGCGGCGAAGCCGGTCTTGTCGTCGGCCGGGTCCTCGAGCTCGATCGCCGCTTCGACCGCTTCGGAGAAGTGGTTGGCGGCGTCCTTCTTGCGCGCGTTGAAGGGATTGCGCTCGCCAAGAGTGGCGGCGAAGGTCAGCATCTCGGTGCCGAGGCTGGCCGGGTTGTCGGTGATCGCGAGGCCGACCAGGCCAGCCTTGCCGGTGTTGGCGAAGTTCGGCGCGATCTCGACCGAGGTGAAGAGCTTCTGGCCCTTCCCGGTCGTTGCGACCAGCTGATCGTTCGGCTCGAGCTGGGCGAGCAGCGCCAGCTTCTTCACTGGCTTGCCGTCCAGCTGGATCGTGACCTCTTCGGCCTTCAGGGCATGGACCGAGCCATAAGCGTTGAAGGGAGGTTCGGGCGAGAAGCCGGCCAGGTGCTCGCAATTGATCCGCGCGGTGTAGGTGTCCCGGTTGTAGCCGGCGGCCATCTGCTCGATCCAGGCGCGATCGATGGTGCGGCCATCGACAGTGCCGCCTTCAAGGGCGACGCGGAAGAATTTGCTGAGCTTCAAGACGCGCTCCGGAGCTGAGTTTCGTGGTGGCGACGCCCCGGCCAGGGGGAAGGAACCAGGGCGCCGCCGATACGCGCATAAGAGCCGGATTTGAGGCCGCTCGCTCAAGCGAGGGCTGTTGTAGAGGCGGCGTCTACAACAGCCGCCACAGGCCGCGGCGGCGGCGTCGGGGTTAGCGTGCGCGCTGACCTGTCCTCGCCGGAACGCTGCATGCTGCTCCATCCGATCGATCGCCCCGAAGCACGGGATCTGCGCCGCTGGGCGCGGAGCCTGTACTGGCGCGGGTGGGGCGTCACCCAGGCGGTTGAGGAGATCAACCGCGTCGGCGAGGTGTTTCCGGACTGGCGGCCGCTGAAGCGATCGACGGTCGAATCCTGGAAGCAGCGCGACAAGTGGGACGAGGAAGCGCCGATCCGCGCGGCCGAGGAATGCCTGATCGTGCGCTTCCAGCAGCTGGTCGCGAAGGAATCGAAGACCGGGGGCGACTTCAAGGAGATCGACCTGCTCGGCCGCCAGATCGAGCGGATGGAGCGGTGCCGCAAATATCGCCAGACCGGCAACGAGGCGGATCTCAATCCGAACGTGGAGCGGCGCAATGCCGGGCCGAAAAAGCCGAAGCGCCCGAACCTGATCGACGCCGAGATGGCGGCGCAGCTGATCGAGGCATTCGAAGACGAATGTTTCGAGTACCAGCTGACCTGGTGGGAGGCGCGCAATCAGCGCACCCGCTTCATCCTGAAGAGCCGGCAGATCGGCGCGACCTGGTATTTCGCGCGCGAGGCGCTGATCGACGCGCTGCAGACCGGCCGCAACCAGATCTTCCTGTCCGCCTCGAGGCGCCAGGCGGACATCTTCCGCCGCTACATCGTTGAGTTCGTTTTCCGCGTCACCGGCGTGATGCTGAAGGGCGAGCATCTGCTGATCGACCGCGGCGACGATCCGGAGACGGGCCAGCCGCTCGAGCGGCCGACCTTGTTCTTCCTGGGCGCGAACTATCGCACCGCCCAGGGCGAGCATGGCAATTTCTATTACGACGAATGCTTCTGGGCGCAGGACTTCGAAACGACCGACGACGTCGCCAGCGGCATGGCGTCGCAGAAGCGCTACCGCGAAACCTATTTTTCGACCCCGTCCACGATCGCGCACGAGGCCTACAAGAAATGGTCCGGCGAGAAGGCCAACGAGGGCAAGCCGAAGGCCGACTGGACGAAGATCGATCTCTACGCGGAAGGGCTGCGCGCCGGCACCCTGGGCGCCGACGGGATCTGGCGCCACAAGGTGACGATCGAGGATGCGGCCGCCGGCGGCTGCGACCTGTTCGACATTGACGAGCTGCGCCGGCGCAAGTCGCCGGACGTCTTCGACAATCTCTTCATGTGCGAGTTCGTCGACGACACCCAGTCGGCTTTCCCGCTCGCGCTGATGAACCGCTGCCGGGTCGATACCTTTGAAAGCTGGCGGGACTTCGACGCCTTCGCGCTGCGGCCGTTCGGCAATGGCGAGGTGGCGATCGGCTACGATCCGCAGGAGAGCGCCCAGGGCGACGATGCCGCCCTGGTCGTGGTGGCGTTGCCGACCGCGAAAGGCGGCCGATATCGGGTGCTCGAGAAGCTCCGGCTGAAGGGCGGCTACGAAGTCCAGGCCGAAGCGATCTTCCGCATGATGGCCCGGTACAACGTCGTCGATATCGCGATCGACAAGACGGGAGCCGGCTCAGCGGTCTACCAGCTCGTCGTGCCGCGCTTCCCGATGGTGCGGGGCTTCGAATATTCCGCGCCGCTGAAATCGTTGATGGTGCTGAAGGCGAAGCACATCATCACCGCCGGCCGGCTGCAGTACGATGCCGGCGACAAGGACATTTCCGCCAGCTTCATGTCGATCCGGCCGGAGCTGACCAAGTCAGGGCGCCAGCTGACCTACGTTGCGAGCCGATCGGGCGATACCGGCCATGCCGACGTCGCCTGGGCGATCATGCACGTGCTCTACAATGAGAGCTTCGACGGCGAGCTTGGCGGCCAGAAATCCACCGTGGAGATTTACTGAAATGACCGAGACATCAGCGATGGCCGCCGGGCCGCGCGAGACGGACGCCGCAGACGAAGCCGCGGCGCAGCGCAGCAACGCGATCCAGGCATTCGCCTTCGGCGACCCGGAAGGCGTGCTCGATCGGCGCGAGCTGCTTCAGCATGTCGAATGCTGGCATAACGGCCGCTGGTACCACCCGCCTGTATCGACGGACGGATTGGCTCGCGCCTTCGATATCGCGCCGCACCATGCGAGCGCGATCCGGCTGAAGGTGAACCTGCTGGCGAAGCACTTCCGGCCGTCGCGCTGGCTCGACCGTGCCAATTTCCGGAAATTCGCGCTCGACTTCCTCGTGATGGGGCATGCCTATCTGGAGCGCCGCGACAATATGATCCGTCAGCCTCTCCGGCTTGTGCACAGCCTGGCGCGTTACACCCGCCGCGGCGTCGAGGAAGGTCGCTATTTCTTCGTTCCAGGCTGGCGCCAGGAGCATGAGTTCGCTCCCGGCAGCGTCTTCCAGCTCAACCAGGAGCATGTCGGCCAGGAGATTTACGGCGTGCCGGAATATATGTCGGCCCTGCAGTCGGGATTCCTCAACGAGGCCGCGACGCTTTTCCGCCGGCGCTACTATCTGAACGGCAGCCATGCCGGCTTCGTCTTCTACCTCAATGAGGAGACCGTCACCAACGAGGATGCCGACGCGATCCGCAAGGCGCTGAAGGAATCGAAGGGCGTCGGGAACTTCAAAAACCTGTTCCTGCACGCGCCGAAGGGGAAGAAGGACGGTGTGCAGATCATCCCGATCAGCGAGGTGGCCGCCAAGGACGAGTTCCTCGGGATCAAATCGACCACGCGCGACGACATGCTGGCCGCGCACCGGACGCCGCCGCAGCTGATCGGTGTCATTCCCCAGAACGCCGCGCTAGGTCCGGTCGATAAGGCGAGCGAGATCTTCCATCTCAATGAGATCGAGCCGCTGCAGGCGCGCTTTATTGAGCTGAACGACTGGCTGGGCTATGAGGCGGTCGCGTTCGACCCGTATAAGGGACCGGTGGTGGCCGTGGCGGCGGCGGCTTAAGCGCCGTCGATCCTTTAGCTCCGAAGCGGCTAGAGCGCCGACGTCTCCCGCACGATCACCTTGCTTTCCGGCACGTCATAAAGCCGCGAGGCGAACAGGACGGCGGCGGCGGAGCTGTCGAACCGATCCGGCAGCACGGTGCTTGCGGGGACGGCTCGGCCGCCGCGCTGCTCGGTCCAGTGCGGGCAGACCCGCCAACGATTGCCCTTCGCGAGCATCACGTAAACCTGCCGCGGCTTCACCGTATAGAAGGGTGACTGCGCCAGGCGTGCGAGCCGCTCCCGGATCGCCTCGGCGATAAAGGCGGAACGGTTGCTGGCAACCGCATCGACCGCAGCAACGACGCCTTCGTCCATTGACAACAGGACGCGAGTAACGCGGCCGGGCAGTTCGGCGCGCACCAAGATGTGCGCGACGTCGTCGCCGCCCTCGATCGGCTCAATGTCGTCAAGCGAGGATGGCGCGGGGATAGGATCCTTGTCGCCGATCATACCCTCAAGGTGCAGAGCGAGCGCCGCTTCCGCGTTGATCGCGGCTGCCTGGATAGTGTCGCCCGCTGCGATGCAGCCGGGGAAATCGGGGAAGCTGACGCCGAAGCCGTCTGCGCTGCGGTCGATGATCGCGGGGAAGTATTGGAGGGGCATCGTTCTTATCCTTTGTTATACGGAATATATCTAGCTTGGCGGGGGTCTTCAATTCACAATCGTCGGGAGACCCGGCCCTAAGGCCGGAGTTTCAAGCCGCTTTGCTTCTCGATGCTGATGATGTTGCGAAGGGAGAGGTCTTTCACCGGATGCTGGACCGTGACCTTGCCGGGCTTAGTGGCGTGCTTCAGCTGGACGTGATCGCCTTTCGTCGCGACATCATACCAGCCATCTTTCTTAAGCGACTTCAGAATTTCCCGGCTGCTAATCATCTTCGTTCCCCGTCGTGATATATGTAATATATCAGTCAGGACGGGGTGACGCAAGCTAAAAGATATACGAAATATATCATATTTTGCTGGACCGGGTCGACCCGAAGAGATATACCCCGTATATCATAACAGGGAACGCGAAATGACCAGCACCAGCATCGATGGCATCCACTTCCTCCTCGGCCGCGATATCCGCGGCAATGAGTGGGTCAGCCAATATACCACCAGCGAAATGGCCGAACTCTTCACCGAAGAGCAGCTGGTAGGCCTGGCCCGCGGCGACGTTGCCATCTGCTACCATCAACCGCGCCTGCCGACCGAGGCCACGCTCTTCCAGGACATGGTCGCCGCCACCCGCGCCGCGCGCGACTGATCGCACTAGCGCGCCGGCCGGTCACCTCGATGTCGCGCGCCGGACTGTGCACCCCGCCCCACCTACTGGCTTTTGGGGCATGTTTTGACGCTCTCGGCCGACCGTTGACGGCCGAGGGCAATTTCGCCCTTAGCGCGGCGCGAACGCAGATGCGGATTGATGCATGCCGGCGCGCCTCAGCTTAGCCGCCGAGGCAGGCCGCGGCGGCGGATTTTCAGGCTCGAGATCGCAAGGCAGCTGGCCGTCTAGGCCGAGCGGATTGGTGTCAGGTTCCACCAGTGTCTGCAGCGGCTTGTCCATGTCGAAGGCCGCAAGGAAATAGGCTTCGCCGCGACAGCGTGTGACTTTGCACGCCGGGCGAGCATTGATCAGCGAGGCGTGTCCGCCCCGCGTGCGCTCGACGGCCTTTAGATCGACATCGAACACCGTGCTGCATTTGGCGCAGCCAACTCGAACAACGACGCCCGCCGCGAGCATCGCGGCGACAGTCCGATACTGCGTTGGCCAGATCCTCGATCGCCGATTCATCGCCGAAACGTATGCGGAACGGACGTTATAGAAAAGGGGCAAAGTTCCATTCGATTTGAGTGCTTTGCAGACATGCCATCGAAGTGCAGGGGCGTTCGCGATTGGCCCGAAACTTGCCCCGCGCGGCCATTGCCGAGCCATGCGCCGGCGCAAGCCGGCGCCCCCGCCCTCGGTGCAAGGTCGGGTGATTCCTATTTAGCAGGACGATGGTGTGAAGGTTCAGATAAAATTGCGTCGAGCGAAGCTCGTCATCATCTCCTTTAGATCCTTGAGGGGGTACAGTGGCACTAATCTGAACTCGCGCTCGGGATCATGGCGCCGAGGCGGCCAAGGATCGCTTCCAGTTCGGGATCGAGGGGCGGTCCCTCCACAGGGCGCCCGCTGACGGACGTGGCGGCGGCATTGCCGAGGCGCCGGTGCCGGCGCTCCCTCAGGTCGCGGAAGCGCTGCAGGACGCGCGCTGGCAGCTTCCCGATGTCGAAGAAGTACGCGTTTGTGACCTGCTCGCGTTGTGGGCCTTCATCGTTTCCGGTGCGTTGGCTGCGCCGAACCCAGTCGAGAAAGCCGTGCCGCTTCAGGCGTGCCAAGGCGTCGACCACCGTTTTGCGGGCGAATCCCGTTACCGTTTCGATCCAGGCAATTGCAGGCTCGAGGCGCCCGGTCTTGAAGTCTAGCACATTGCCGGTCAGCAGCGCCTCCAGCACCGTTATGCCGTAGGGCGTTATCGGGCCTCTTCCGCCGTCGCGGTGGCGCGTGACCTGGTCAAACTCCTTGGCGGCTTTCAGCAGGTCCTCGATCCAGCCTAGCGCGCCCCGGACTGTCCCGTCGCCAATCGGCGAAAACACGCGCGCGCGCGCGTCGTCAACGTCGTAGCTGTTGCGCCGGACGCGTTGGTCCGGCCCGCGGACTTTTCCAGTGAGTTGCGCTGCGGCGCGCCTGATTACCTGCTTTGTATCGCGCGCGATCATGACGCGCGCTTCTGCGAACAGGGGAAAGAGAGGGTGGAAGCAGCCCTGTCGAGCGTGCGGTCGAGCAATATCATTTCGGCCCCCGGATGCGGAGTCGATGGACGCACGAAACCGCCGGCTGCGACGGGGTCGCGGCCGTGCGGTGCGTGAATGATCCTGCGCGGGTGAGGCGCAGGTTTAAGGGTGGTGCGGCCCTCGGGATTGTAGCGCGGCTACAGGGGCGCCCAGTTCGCCTCCCGAGCGGCCTGGGCAGGCGGCGCGCGCGCCCCGAGAGCGCGGCGACACGCGCCGGATATCAAGCCTTAAAGGATCGCCTCTGGCGATGTCGGTGGGAGCGGTCCTCCGCTACCATCCCCACCAGACATGCAGGCCGATGAAGGTTCCGCCTCCGTAAGGACTCGCTCGCCCGTCTAAACTGCGTTAACCATCCACCGCCGCGCGGGGACGAGTCGTTCGCCGTGCCGGGGTCATGTCCCCGGCCTCCGACCGCCTTGGCGCGATATGATGGGTTCCTTCCCTGCGCGACGCGCAGCCGGTTCAATCCGGCGCGGATCGGGAAGGACGCATCATGAAGCAGCTTCCGAAAGTCAGCCGCCGCTCATTCCTAGCCACCGTCGCGGGCGTGCCGGTGGGCGTCGTGCTCGCCGGCAGCGGCGATGCTCAGGCGCAGCCGAGTTGCACCGATCGCGATCCGGCCCCGCCGCGCGGCGATCCCGGCGGGCGCGGGCGCAATTGCCAGAACCGGCCGCCGCCTCCTCCGCCGACGGGCTGTAGCGACACGGATTCCGGCTCCAGCGCCGATCCGGGCGGACGCGGCCGGCGCTGTACGCCGCAGCCGCCTGTTTCAGGCTGCAGCGATCGCGATCCCTCCGATCCGGGAGGCCGCGGGCGCAATTGCAGCGGCCGGCGCGATGGCGACGCTTATCCGACGGGCCGCCGCGAGCGAACCTATCAAGTCTGCTGGGTCGACCATCCGAGCCGCTCCAACGACGAGTGCAACATGCAGACCTACACCGAATGGGCGACGACCTATTCGGACGGCCGGACGGTGTACGACACGGCGGAAGCGGACGCTCGCAAGGCCGAGATGACGCGGCGCGGTTACACGGCCCGCTGGCACCAGATATTGCAGAATTGGTGACGGTTCAGTCTTGCTCGACCCGTTCGAGATAGCCGTTCGCCCATAATTTGCGGATTACGTAATGCGGATCGGCGGCGGTCGACAGGTCGTCACGCCCAAACGCATCGCCCGAAAGTGCAAGTTCGAGCGCGGGCAAATCGCCCGTGCCGAAGAAGATGTCGCCGCCCGGGCCGATCAGCGCGATGCGGCCGTCATCGTCGGCAAGCTGGAACGGCACCAGGGGACGGCGGCGGAAGCGGCTTGCGTCGACCGGCGCTTCCGGCCCGGCGGCAAGGACGCCGGTGACCTCGGGGCGCCGCGAGCGCAGGAATTCATGCGCCATCAGGTCGAAGGCATTGTCCATGACTGCTTTGTCGGCGATCAACCTGGCCAGATCGCGGAAATGCGCCTCTGCGGCCGTGCGGTCGAAACCGGGGCGGGCAAAGCCGGGCGGCAGGGAGCGGCGGAAGGCCGGTTCGCCGATCGCCAGTTCCGACACCGCTTCCAGCATCAGGTCCGCCCAGGTCCGGGTGATCAGGCCGACGGTGATGTGCAGCGAGGGTTCGTTCCCCGCATTGGGCGCATCGTGCATCACGCCGCGCGGCAGATAGAGGCAGTCGCCCGCCCGCAGCGTCAGGCTGTCAGTGACCTCGCCGGGGTCGTGCTGGCCAAGCGTGAAGCCCTCGCCGCGATAGGGGATGCTGATCGGCGTTCCGTATATCCGCCAATGCTTTGCGCCGGAAAGCTGCAACACGAACACATCATGATTGTCGTAATGCGTGGCGAAGCCCTGATGTCCCGGCGGGGTGAGATAGATGTTTGTCTGGGTATGGCAGGACAGGATTCGCTCCAGCGCGCGGCATAAAGCGCCCAGCCGCGGCATCGATTCGTGCAGCTGCGGCAGAATGACCGTCGCGCCGTTCAGATATTGCTCGGTCACCGCCGATGCGATCACGCGGCCGTCCGTGCTGAGATAGAGCGACGGGTCGATCCGGTCGGGATGGCGGACCAGCTCCAGCATGCCCTGCCGCAGATCGCCGCCATTGATGAAGGCGTCGATCGCCTCGACGCTCAGCAGATCGTCGAAGCGGCGCGGGTCGGCGGACGAGGCCAGCACATGCTTGCGTTCGAAACAGTCGGCGAAGAAGGAGTCGGCCGAACTCGCATTGAGCATAAAAGCGATTGGATCTGCCATCCATCCCGGTTCGCCTTCGCCCTGGGCCAGCCATTGCGTCATGTGGCGTCCCTCCCGTCCGCCACAAGGCGCTCGCGGGGATCGCGCGTCAAGCCTGTCCCGCTGGCTTGCGCGGGTCGTATGGCACACCTAATTCGGGGCCTCGCGAAAGGCAGTTTATGACCGACACCATCTCCTCCAAAATGCTTATCCTGGGTTCCGGCCCGGCGGGACTCACCGCCGCCATTTATGCCGCGCGCGCCGGGCTGGAGCCGATCGTGATCCAGGGCATGCAGCCGGGCGGGCAGCTGACCATCACCACCGACGTCGAAAATTATCCGGGCTTCCGCGACACCATCCAGGGCCCGTGGCTGATGGAGGAGATGCAGGCGCAGGCGGAGCATGTCGGCGCGAAGATGGTCTGGGACCAGATCGTCGATGTGGACCTGTCGCAGCGGCCGTTCCGGCTGAAGGGCGATGGCGGCACCACCTATGTCGGCGAGACGCTCGTGATCGCCACTGGCGCGCAGGCCAAATGGCTGAACATGCCGAGCGAGGAGCATCTGAAGGGCAGGGGCGTCAGCGCCTGCGCGACCTGCGATGGCTTTTTCTATCGCGGCAAGAAGGTCGTGGTGATCGGCGGCGGCAACACCGCGGTCGAAGAAGCGCTCTACATGACCAATCACAGCCCGGAGGTGATCCTGATCCACCGCCGCGATCATCTGCGGGCGGAGAAGATCCTGCAGAAGCGCCTGTTCGCGCATCCGAACATCAAGGTGATGTGGAATCGCGCGGTCGGCAGCTTCGTCGCCGGCGGGGAGCCGGAGAAACTGGTTGCGCTGGAACTGGTCGACGCCAGTGGCGCGCCCGCCGAGCGGATCGAAGTGGACGGCGCCTTCGTCGCGATCGGCCACGCGCCCGCGACCGAACTGTTCCGCGGCCATCTGGAGCTGGATTCGGACAATTATCTCCGTGTGGACGTGGGTTCCACCCGCACCAGCGTCCCCGGCGTATTCGCCTGCGGTGACGTGATGGACAAGACCTACCGCCAGGCCGTGACCGCCGCCGGCACCGGCTGCATGGCCGCGCTCGATGCGGAGAAATTTCTGGCCGAGGCTGAGTTCGAGGAAGCCCAGCACGCGCCGGAGCCGGAGACGGTGGCGGGCTAAGCTGTCAGGGCCTTCAGCGCATCCAGCACGGCGGCGTTCAGCGCTTCCTGATCTCCGGGCCGGGCGAACGTGTGGGAATCGCTGTCAATCTCCCGCCGCCAGCCGATCAGGCCGTCGAACCTGCTTTTCTTCACCTCCGCCGCCGCGGCGATGGCGGTGTTGTCGCTCGTGGACAGGATCAATGCCGCCGGCATCCCGCGCAGGCCCTGCGCCGCCTCGTCGGCGAGGCTTCCGTCGGTGGCACTGCCCGCTTTCTTAAGGCTCCCCGCCAGCTTGCCGAGATTCACACCGCCGCTCAGCAATTTCTTCCACGCCGACAGGCTGAACAGACGCTGCCGGTAATGCGAGCGCATCGCGGCGGGGGCCATGTCGCCCGCTTCGGCCTCGACCAGCCAGGGATTGACCAGGATCGTGCCGTGGATGCCCGCCGCCGCGCCATGCAGCGCGAGCGTGGTCGCGCCGTCGCACAGCCCGAAGCCGATGATCCGCTCCACCTTTGTTTCCGCACGGAGCGTGTTCGCAGCCGCGTTGAGATCGTCCGCGCTCCCCCGAAAATCGGGATCGTCGCCGCTGCTCTCCCCGACGCCCCGCCGATCGAAGCGCAGGCACGGAAAGCCAGCCTCGGCCAGATGCTTGGCGAGTCGTTCGTACATCCGGTGCGAACCGACGCGCGTCTGCGTGCCCCCGGTCACGAACAACATACCGATCGACCCCGCTGCCTCATCCAGGCTGCCCGCCAGAATGTCCTCGCCACAGGAAAAGGTCAGGAGGCGGCGCAAGTCTGCCTCCATTCCGCAATGTCCCTTGCCAGCGCCGCAGCCACCTCAGACGAATTGCCCGGTTCGGAGCGCCGCCAGAGGGCGGGACCCTCAAGCTTTGCATCCGCCGCCCCGGCATCGGTCGACAGGCGCACGGTGCGCAGAAGCTCGACCCCGGCAGGCACGGCCGCGGCCAGAGCCTGGCGGAGCACCGCGCTCGCATCGTGATAACCCGCCCATTCCGCTCCGCCACCCAATGAGGCGCGGTCGAGATCGCGGGCCAGCGACGCGCCCGGCACCGGCGCGAACCGCCAATGGCCTGAACCCGTCGCCGCATCATCGAGCAGGCAGCCGCCACGGATCGCGGCGATCAGAGGGGCTTGGCCGTGAGCCACCGCCACATGCTTGGAGGCATTTGTGACGTCATGCCGCCAATCGTCCCACTTCGCTTCCGGGAGAGACGTGAGGCTTTCGCCCGTCCCACTCAGGTCCGGCAGCCAGCAGCAATGGCCGTCCGCCGCCAGCCCGCGCATCGTCGCCACGAGCAACGCCCGCGTGCGGTTCATTTCTTCGAAGAGCGGCGGCACGAACAGGATCGGCGCCGCTTCCGGATCGCCGATCCGCAGCAGCCATTCGGGGCCGTTGGCAGCCTGATATTGCGCGTAGGACTGCGCGGGGACGCTCACCGCAGCGTCTTGGCTCTCGCGAAGGTGAGCAGGGAGCCGAAGCTCGCCATCATCTCGGCATCGACCTCATGATCCTCGATCAGGATGCCCAGCCGTTCCTCCAGCTCCGTCAGGAGTCCGGCAACGGCCAGCGAATCGAATTCGGGCAAGGCGCCGAACAATTCGGTGCTTTCGTCGAAGCGCGCGACGCGGGCCGGATCGAGGCCGAGCACGTCGGCCAGCACGGCACGCAAGGTCGCTTCCACTTCGCCGGCATCGGTCAGCGCCAAGGCAAATCCTCCCCCTTCAACGTGGGATCGCGCCCTAACGGCTCCTCAGACGACCGACAAGATGCCCCACGCCAGCACGCGCGGCACCTGCAAGGCCGCGCAAGGTGCCGGGATTGAAGGCGGTGACGCGCCAAAGCTGCCGCCGCTCGTCCATCCAGTCGCGCTTGTAGGCATCGTCGCCGGTGCCATAGTCGATGACGTCAACGCGATCCTCGTCGATCGCGCGGCGGAACATCGCCATGCCCAGGATCGTGCCGGGCGAGAGCGGCTTGGCCGCTTCGGTATAAGCGAGCTTGTGGATGATCGCTTTGCCATTCTCCACGGTCCACAGCTGCACCGCGACGGGCTGCCCGTCCTTTCTGGCGATGCCGAGCCGCAGCGCACCGGCGGCGCCTTCCTGCTCGGCGAGGGCGCGCAGGAAGGGGAAGGAGCCTTCCTCGGGCTTCCAACTCGCACGATAGACGGCTTCGTAAGCGTCCCAGGCTTCGGGATCGAACTCGCTGTGAATCTCGATTTCGAGTCCGGCTGCTTTGGCCTTGCGCTTGACGGTGCTGCGGAGTTGGCCGGGGCGCGCGGCCCAATAATCGTCGAAGCTGAGACCCGAGGTGTAGGCGACCCAGCTGCCGGTTGCGGGGCTGGCTTCGGCCTTCCAGCCCGCCTCGCGCAACCCTGCCACGAGCGGGTCCGGGTCCGCGACCGGCGCCAGACTCAGCGACGCCAGCTTTGATCGCCGCAACTCCCCGGCGATCGCGGGCACCAAGGCCGCATCCCCGATCGCGCCGACGCGCAGGCTGTACCAGGCGGCATAGGCTTCGGCGCCGTGCCCGCCATTGGCCAGGAAGAGCCACGCCTTGGCGTCGCCTTCCGCGGCGCGGCCAACCTTTAGCGAACCCTTGGGCGGCACATGTGTCTGCAGCAGCTGGAACCAGCTCAGGCGCGAGAACAGGCATGGCTGCGCGGCACGGTCGAGCGCGCCCGCCGCATCATGTTCGACCTGTCGCAAGTCGTCGAACAGTTCCACCTTAACCATTGCCGCGCTAATCGCCTCCTTATGCCCGTTCTATCAGCGGCGCTTTAAGCAGGAGTGAAGGTGGGTCCCGATCCCAAGCCCAGACCGCTCGATCATCTCCCCGGCTGCGGCGATCCCGCGGCCGTGGCGCTGATCGATCGCGACGGCCTGCTCGACTTTGCCGGGCTGGAAGCGGCGGCCGGCGCGCTCGCGGCGGGGCTGGCCGCGCGGGGCCTCGCGCAAGGTTCGCGGGTCGCCAGCTGGCTGCCCAAGACCCGGATGACCAGCCTGCTGCCTCTGGCCTGCGCCCGCGCCGGCCTGGTGCATGTCCCGATCAACCCTTTGCTGAAGCGGCTACAGGTCGCGCACATCCTCGCCGATAGCGGCGCGGAACTGCTGATTTCCGGCGAAGCGCGTCTCGCCTCGCTGGAAGAGCGCGACGTGCCAGACGGTTGCACGCCGGTCGATGACGCGCAGGGCAGGGACTTGCTGGCTTTTGCCGACCGCTTGCCGCCATCTTCGGCGAACACGGACGATCTCGCTGCCTTGCTCTACACCTCCGGCTCCACCGGAAGGCCCAAGGGCGTCATGCTCAGCCACGCCAATATGTGGCTCGGCGCGATCAGCGTGGCGCATTATCTGCGCCTCACCACCGCGGATCGCGTCCTGGCGGTGCTGCCCTACAGTTTCGACTATGGACAAAACCAGTTGCTCTCGACCTGGGCCGCGGGCGCCAGCGTTGTGCCGTTGGATTTCCTCGCGCCACGTGACGTCATCCGCAGCGTCGGCGAACATAAGATCACCACGCTAGCGGGCGTACCGCCGCTCTGGGTGCAGCTGATCGAGGCGCCCTGGCCGCCGGAAGCTGCTTTGACGCTTCGGCGTCTCACCAACAGTGGCGGCAAGCTGCCACCCTCGGTGATCCGGCGGATGCGCGAGCTGTTTCCGGCCGCCGACATCTATTCGATGTACGGCCTGACCGAAGCCTTCCGTTCGACCTTCCTGGAGCCGGCTTTGCTCGATACCCACATGGAATCGATGGGCACGGCCATTCCCTTCGCCGAGATCATGGTCGTCCGCCCCGATGGCAGCGTGACCGATCCGGGCGAGGAGGGCGAACTGGTCCACACCGGCCCGCTCGTGGCCAAAGGCTATTGGCAGGATCCCGTCCGCACCGCCGAACGCTTCAAGCCGGCACCGCCATCGTCGCGCTACGGCGGCATCGCCGTCTGGTCCGGCGACGCGGTGAAGCGCGATGCGGACGGTCTGCTCTATTTCGTCGGTCGCGCCGACGGTATGATCAAGAGCGCCGGCAACCGGATCAGCCCGACCGAGATCGAGGAGGCGGCGATCGCCACGGGCCTGGTCGCAGAAGCCGTTGCGCTCGGCGCGCCGGACCCTTTGCTGGGGCAGGCCATCGCCTTGATCGTCCGCGCCGTGGGCGAACCCGACGAAGCCGAGTTGCGCGCGAAGCTGCGTCGCACGCTGCCCAATTTCATGCAGCCGCAGGCGATCCTGTGGCGCGACGAACTGCCGCGCAGCCCGAACGGCAAGATCGACCGCAACCGCCTCGAACAGGAATTGACGGCATGACCAAGCCGATCGGCCCGATCCCCGCCGGTTTCTCGGCCGATTCTGACGGGATGCTGTTGATCGGCGGCCGCCGTGCCGATGCGCTGGTCGCAGAGGCGGGCACGCCGCTCTTCGCATATGATCTGAAGTCGGTTGCCGCCAAGGCCGCTTTGTTCAGGGAACACTTCGACGACGTCGATCTGCATTTTGCTGTAAAAGCAAATCCTTATACCGCTATTCTTCAGCGCATGCTGAAGCTGGTCGACGGCTTCGATCTCGCCTCGGGTGGCGAATTGGAGACCGCAATCGCCGCCGGTGCCGCGCCACGGACGATGAGCATCGCCGGCCCCGGCAAGCGCGATGCGGAGCTTGAGGCGGCGATCCGCCACGGCGTCACCATCAATCTCGAATCCGAAGGCGAAGCGGGCCGCGCGCTGGCTATTGCCGAGCGTCTGGACGTCACGCCGCGCCTTGCGGTCCGCGTGAATCCCGATTTCGAGATCAAGGGTTCCGGCATGCGCATGGGCGGTGGGGCCAAGCCGTTCGGCGTCGATGCCGAGCGCGTCCCCGCTCTGGTGCGCACGATCCTCGATGCCAGTGCCGACTGGCAGGGTTTCCACATTTTCGCCGGCTCGCAGGCGCTTTCGGCCGATGCGCTGATCGAGGCCCAGCAGGCCACGCTCGACCTCGCCGAGACCCTGAGCGAAGCGGTGGGCGCGGACCTCCCGAAGCTCAATTTGGGCGGCGGCTTCGGCATCCCCTACGTCCATGGCGACCAGTCGCTCGACATCGTCCCGATCGGCTCGGCCCTGCGCGCCCGCATCGCCGCGCGCGGCCCACGCTTGCGGGGCACCAGATTTGCCATCGAGCTCGGCCGCTGGCTGGTGGGCGAGTGCGGCATCTATCTGACCCGGATCGTCGACCGGAAGGTCAGCAAGGGCAAGACCTTCCTGATCACCGATGGCGGCATGCAGCACCAGCTCGCCGCCTCGGGCAATTTCGGTCAGGTGATCCGCCGCAACTATCCGGTCGCCATCGCCAGCGCCTTCGGCAGCGACACCGTGGAGGAGGTCTCCATCGTCGGCTGCCTCTGCACCCCGCTCGATATCCTCGCCGATGACGTCATGATGCCACGCGCAGACGTCGGCGATCTCGTCGCAATGTTCCTTGCCGGCGCCTACGGCCTCACCGCCAGCCCGCAGGCCTTCCTGAGCCAGGCGCCGGCCCGGGAGATGGTCGTCGGCGGCGATTAACCTGCTGACGTCAACACGTCCCTGTGCGGGACGCCCAAATCGCCGTCTTCGTTCCTAACCTGAATTTTACCTCTGCCCTTCATAGCTCTCCCAAAGCCTGTCGTGCGTCCGGCGCAGATGGGCCTGTGTGTTGAAGGGATACGAGTGATGAAGCGGAACCTCGCACTTGCGCTGACGGGCCTCGCGCTGGTCGTTACCGGCTGCGCCACGGGACGCTCCGGCAATGCCCTGCCGCCGGCCAGCTTCGTCGGCAGTTCCGAGGAAGTATCCGAAAATTACCAGATCGGCCCGGCCGACGAACTCAGCATCTTCGTCTGGCGCAATCCCGAGCTGTCGACCCGCATTTCCGTGCGTCCCGATGGCCGCATCACCACGCCTTTGATCACCGACATGATCGCGGTCGGCAAGACGCCGGCTCAGCTCGCCGACGACATCCGCGTCGTGCTCAGCCAGTACATCCAGGAACCGATCGTCTCGGTGATGGTCGAGCGGCCGCAGGGCACGTTCGCGCAGCAGATCCGCATCGTCGGCGCCACCGCGCGGCCGGCGGCCTTGCCGTACCGCGCCAACATGACGCTGCTCGACGCCATGATCGCGGTCGGCGGCCTCAACGAATATGCCGCCGGCAACCGCGCCCGCCTCGTCCGCTTCGACCGGGCGACGGGTCAGCAGCGCGAATATGATCTGCGCATCGGCAGCCTGCTCCGCCGCGGCGACATCAGCGCCAATGTGAAGCTCGAGCCGGGTGACGTCATCATCATCCCGGAAAGCATGTTCTGAGCCGGCCCCAGCCCTCACGCAGTCAAGGACGCACGCCGGCATGAACGGTCTTTTCGAAAATATCAGGATCGCCCTGCACCAGGTGTGGCAGCGCCGCTGGCTGGCGCTTGCCGTCGCCTGGGTGATCGCCGCGTCCGGCTGGCTGGCGATCAGCTTCATTCCGAACAGCTTCGAATCGAAGGCGAAGGTCTTCGCGCAGATCACGCAGGTCCTGCCGAGCGAGAGCGCCACCGGCGGCGTCGATCAGGCGGCGAGCCTATTGCGGCTGAAGCAGACCCTGACGTCGAACGAGAACCTCACCCGGGTCGTGCGCAGGACCGAGCTGAACACGCTCGCCGCGGACGAGGCCGGCCTGAACAGCGTGATGGGCGCTCTGCGCGAGAAGATCAAAATCACGGCGATGCCGGACAATATCTTCGAAATCACCGCGACCACCAGCTTCGGCAGCCTCAGCAATGCGCAGAATGCGCGCGCCTCAGCCGCGGTGGTGCAGCAGCTGATCGAATTGTTCGTCAGCGGCGGCGCCAACACCGAACAGACCGGCCAGTCCATCGCCTTCCTCGACACCGAATTGCAGCGTCGCGAGGCGCAATTGCGCGAGGCCGAGCAGCGCCGCGTGGAGTTCGAGCAGCGCTTTCTGGGCGTGCTGCCCGGCGGCGGTTCGGTCGGCGACCGGATGGGCGCGGCGCGGGCCGAACTGGCGCAGCTCGACCAGACCATCGTCACGGCGCGCGCGGCGATCGGCGCGATGCAGAACCAGTTGCAGCAGACCCCGGCCACCACGCCGATTCCAGGCATGGAAGGTGCGTTTGGCGGCCCGGCGGGCAGCCAGCTCGCCGCGTTGGAGACACAGCTGTCGCAATATCTGGGCCGCGGCTTCACCGATGCGCACCCGGACATCATCTCGATCCGCGCCCAGATCGCACGTCTGAGGCCGCAAGCGGCCGCCGAGCGTACCAATGGCCGGGCAGGTTCGGGCGGCATTCCCAATCCCAGCCACGTCTCGCTCCAGTCGATGCTGGCGGAGCGTCAGGCGCAGCTGACCGGCGCGGAATCGCGCAAGGCGCAGCTGCAGGCCGATCTCGCCCAGCTGACCCAGCGCCAGACGACCGAGCCCGGCGTCGCCGCCGAACAGGCGCGCCTGACCCGCGACTATGACGTGCTGCGTCAGCAATATGATCGCCTGCTCGCCGACCGCGAACAGCTTCGCCTGCGCAGCGACATGTCGGGCCAGGCAAGCCCGCTCACCGTGCGTGTCGTCTCGCCGCCGTCGGTGCCTGGCGCGCCGACCAGCCCGAACCGGCCGCTTTTCCTGAGCCTCGTGCTTGTGGTGGCGATCGGCGGCGGCCTCGCGGCGGCCTTCCTGAAAGGGCAGCTGCAAACGACTTTCCCGACCCAGAACCGCCTCGCCGCGGCCACCGGCCTGCCGGTGCTCGGCTCGGTCGGTGAACTGGTCGGCAAGGCGGAGCGCGCCCACCGCCGCAAGCGGCTGGTGTGGCTGCTCGGTGGCGGCGGCGCGCTGGCGGCGAGCTACGCGGCGCTGATCGCATTCGAATTCTGGCAGAACAGCAATGTCGCGTGAGGGCGCTATGAGCAAACGACCATCGCTGCTGGAGCGCGCCGCTGAAGTCTATGACTTCGCGTCCGGCCTGCCCATGGCCGACGCGCCCGCGCCGATCGCGGCCGAGCCTGCGGCTGCGCCTGTGCTGGCGCCAGAGCGGCCTCGTCCTGTGGCAGCCCGCCCGGCTCCGGCCGCACCGCCGGTTCGGCGTCATGTCCCTGTGTCCGCCCCGGCGCGCAGCATTGAGGTCGATCCCGACGCGATGGCGGCGGCCGGCCTGCTCGTGCCGGATGCGCCGGGCGGCAGCCTTGCCGAGGAATTGCGGCTGGTGAAGCGCCGCCTGCTGGCGTCGGTTGATGCCCGCATCGCCCGTGGCGACGATCGCGCCCGCGTCGTCCTGATCGCCTCCGGCCAGCCGGGCGAGGGCAAGACCTTCATGGCGCTGAATCTCGCGCTCTCGATTGCCGCCGAACAGGAGCGCAGCGTGCTGCTGATCGACGGCGACAATGCCAAACCGGAATTGCTGGCGCGGATGGGCGTGGCGGAGGAAGGTCCGGGCTTTCTGGACAGTCTCGCCGATCCCCGGCTCGACCCGGAATCGCTCGTGCTCGGCACCGATATTCCGCGGCTTTCCGTGCTCCCGGCCGGGCGCAAGGACCGCAACATCCCGGAATATTTCGCTTCCGCGCGGATGCCGGAGCTGATCACGCGGCTGTGCGAGGCGGATCCGTCGCGCATCATCCTGATCGATTCCTCGCCCGCGCTGGCGGCGTCCGCGACCGGCGTGCTGGCCCAGCATGCGGGGCAAACCCTGGTCGTCGTCAAGGCGGACACCACCGCCGAGGCGGACCTCAAGGAAACGCTCGATCTCCTGTCCGGCTGCGACGAGCTCGCTCTGGTGCTGAACAGCACGGCCTTCCAGGTGGGTGGCCGGCGTTTCGGCAAATATGAGGAATATCGCTGATGCGCCTCATTTCACGTCACTTTCTGGCCGGAGCCGTCGCGCTTTGCGCGTTCGCCGCGCCCGCTTATGCGCAGCCGGACGCCTATGCGCCGCCGCCCGTCGATTTCGTCGAGCCTGGCGAGGCGCCCGCCTCTGCGCCGTCATCCGGCGGCAACGCCTTGCTCGAACCGGTGCAGAATGCTGCGCCGGAAGCCGCCCCGCGCCGCCTGCGCGTCGATCTCGGCGGCTATGTCGAAACGCATGCGGGCATCAGCGCGGAACTCGCCGACGGTGGCGGGATCGGTTCCGAGGATACTTTGACCTACACTGCGGTCGCCGCCGGCGTGGATGGCCAGATCGTCACCCGCCGCGTCGCCGCCAGCTTCGGCTATCGCTACGAGCGCCGCTTCGAACTGAATGGCGATCTGCCTGACAGCGACGTGCACAGCGGCATTGGCCAGGTGCGCGCGCAGCTTGTCCCGAATACGGTGATGGTCGAGGCCGGGGGTATGGCCACGCGCACCGGCGGCACCGGAGGCGCATTCGGCGTCACCGAGCGCGATGCGGGATCGCAGGTCTATGCGGGCTATGCGGGGCCGACCGTTTCGACCCGCGCCGGCAATGTCGCGATCAACGCCTTTTACCGGCTCGGCTACATCAACGTCGATGACGACAGCCTCGCCGGCGTCGCCTCGCTGGATGGCGGCTTCGATTCCACCGTCCACATGGCGGGGGTCAGCGCGGGGGTCGCGCCGGGGCAGGGCAGCCCCGTTGGCATCACGGTCAGCGCCGGCCATATGAGCGCCTCGACCAGCGTCTTCGATACCGAATTCGAGAGCCAGTTCGTCCGCGGCGACGTGCTGCTGCCGGTCAATCCGGCGCTCGCGCTGAGTGCGGGCGTGGGCTATTCGCGCGGCAAGGTGACGCAGCAGGATGTGCTGCGTGACGGCAATGGCGTCCCGGTCTTCGACGGCAACGGCAATCTCTTCGCCGATCCGGCCGCGCCGCGCGTTACCGCTTACGACGTCGAGGGCGTCTATGCCGATGCCGGCTTCGTCTGGCGCCCGACGCCGCGTTCCGAACTGCAGTTCCGCGCCGGAATCAACGACGATGGCGATCCCATCGTCGCCGGTTCGGCCGCTTTTCAGGTCGGCCGCAATTTCGGTTTCAGCTTCACTTTGTATGATAACGACGAGACTTACGGCACGAACCTGATCCGTAATCTCCGGAATTTGCCTGACGAGTTCAAGGTCGAGCGCGATCCGCTCAGCGGTGGCCTGGCCGCCGGCTGCACCTTCGACGAGGCCAATCCCGGCCGCGGCGTCTGCCTCAGCCCGGCTCTCCAGTCGATCACCGGCGCGTCCTACCGGATGCGCGGGGGAAGCGTGCTGTTCTCGGGCAATGGCCGTTTCTGGAACTGGGGCGGTGGCATCGCTTATTCCCGCCGCGACTTCCATCTGCCGGACGATCCGATCTTCGCCAACGCCTATGCGCCGAGCGACCAGGACGTTGCCGTTTTCGTCTCGGGCGGGCGCCGCCTGGGCCGCTACGCCGGCATCGGCTTCGACACCTATGTCAGCGTCTTCGACAGCGAGGACAATGATCGTGACGTCACCACCATCGGCGGCCGCGTCAATTTCGATCGCGGCTTCCTGATGGGGCGGCTGGAGCTGATCGTCGCTGCGGGCCTCAGTCACCGGTCGATGTTCACTGCGGATTCGCTGGTCGCCGACGGCATTATCGGCATTCGTTACAATTTCTGAACCCGGCGCGGGTACGGAGAGGTTTATGTATATCGAGCATTACGGCCTTGGCGGTCCGCCTTTCCAGCTGACGCCGGACGCGCGCTTCTGGTTCGACAGCCGCACGCATCGCAAGGCGATGGCCTATCTGGGCTATGGCCTGGCGCAGGCCGAGGGCTTCGTGGTCGTGACCGGCGAGATCGGGGCGGGCAAATCGACGCTGGCCGCGCACCTACTCGCGAAGATCGACCGCGCCCGGCTGAACGCGCTGGAGATCGTCTCGACCCAGGTCGAAGGCGACGACATGCTGCGGCTGGTCGCACAGCGTCTCGGCGTCGCGTTCGACGGTGCCGCCAAGGCCGCTCTGCTGGAGCGGGTCGAAGTCGCGCTCGAGGACGAATATCGCGGCGGCAAGCGCACCCTCATCGTGGTCGATGAGGCGCAAAATCTCACCGTCTCCGCGCTCGAAGAATTGCGGATGCTCTCCAATTTCCAGCTTGGCGGACGCGCCCTTGTCCAGATCCTGCTGCTTGGCCAGCCCGAATTCCGCGACCGGCTCGCAGGGCCGGGGCTGGAGCAGCTCCGCCAGCGGGTGATTGCCACCCATCACCTCGATGCGATGGAGCGGGACGAGGTCGAGGCCTATGTCCGCCACCGGCTCACCGTTTGCGGCTGGGCGGGGCGGCCGGATTTCGCGCCCGCCGCCTGGGACGCGCTCTATCGCTGCACCGGCGGCCTGCCGCGGCGGCTGAACCAGTTGATGAACCGGCTGCTGCTGCATGCGGCGGTCGAGGATCTGGACGTGATCGGCCGCGAGGCGATCGACGCCGTCGCCGACGATCTCGAGATCGAACGGTCGCGCGACGACAATGAGCCGGCCCTGCCGCTGAACGCCGCGCCAGAAGTCGTGGAGCCAGTTCGCCACGAACCGGCGCCTGCCGCGCCATTCTTCGCTCCGACCGGGCCGGTGGACGACGCCAGGATCGAAGCGCTGGAAGCGCGACTGGCCGAGCAGGAGGCGATCCTGCGCCGCGTTCTCACCCTGCTGATCGATCAGGCCGAATATGCCAATGCGCCATGGGATCAGACGAGCGAGCGCCGCGCCGGCATGGAACGCCGCTTCCACGCGGTCTAAAGGAGGCGGCGTGCAGCCTCCCGTCATCAACGCACTCTCGGTCGACGTCGAAGACTGGTTCCAGGTCGGCGCGTTCGAGAAAGTGATCGACCGCTCCGATTGGGACCGGCTGCCGCACCGCGTCGAGCGCAACGGCCAGGCGGTGATCGACCTGTTCGAGCGGGCAGGGGTAAAGGCGACCTTCTTCACGCTGGGCTGGGTGGCGGAACGCTTCCCGGCATTGATCCGCCGCGCGGCGGAGGCAGGCCATGAAATCGCCAGCCACGGCTGGGATCACAAGCGCGTCTTTACGATGGACGCGGCGGAATTCCGCGCCGACATCGGCCGCGCCCGCGCCGCGATCGAGGATGCTTCGGGCGTGAAGGTCACAGGCTATCGCGCGCCGAGCTTCTCGATCGACGCCCGCACCCCCTGGGCGCACGAAGTGCTGGCCGAGGAAGGCTATGCCTACAGCTCCTCGGTCGCGCCGATCGTCCACGATCATTATGGCTGGCGGGAGGCGCCGCGCTTCGCCTTCCGGCCGCTGGCGGGCTCGGACCTGCTGGAATTGCCGGTGACGACCGTCGAATGGGGCGGACGCCGCGCTGCGGCCGGCGGGGGCGGCTTCTTCCGGCTGCTGCCCTATCGTTTCTCCAGCTGGGCGATCGAGCGGGTCAACCGCAAGGATGACCGCCCGGCCATCTTCTATTTCCACCCGTGGGAAATCGATCCCGATCAGCCGCGCGTATCGAACGCGCCGCTGAAATCGCGCGTGCGCCACTACACCAATCTCGGGAAAATGGAGCGCAAGCTGTTCCGTTTGTTCCGTTCCCATGCCTGGGACCGCACCGACCGGGTCGCCGCGCGCGAGCAAGCGAGGCTCGCATGAACGCCCCGTCCCGGCTCGGCGCCGCGCGGGTCGCCGCCGCCGATCTCGCCGACGGCAAGGTCGCGGCGCGGATCGACGCCTTTGTGCGCGAACACCCGGAATCGACGCCCTTTCACCGCCCGGCCTGGAGCCGCGCGGTCGCGGCGGGCACCGGCAACCACCCGCATTACCTGATCTGCGAGCAGGGCGGCACGCTGACCGGGATATTGCCGCTGACCGAGATTCGCTCGGCTCTGTTCGGGCGGTCTTTGGTGTCGGCGGGCTTTGCGGTCGATGGCGGCATCCTCGCCCATGGCGCGGAAAGCGTCGCGGCGCTGACCGACGCGGCCGTGATGCTGGCCGAGAAGCTGGCCTGCCCGACGATCGAACTGCGCGGCGGCCCCTTGCCGCCCTTCTGGCGGGCGAGCGAAGGCACTTATGCGGGCTTCGTCCGCGATCTTCCGAGCGGCGAGGAAGCGATCCTGAAGTCGATCCCCCGCAAGCAGCGTGCGGAGGTCCGCAAGGGACTGGAGCGTGGCCTTGATGTCTCGATCGGCCGGAACCTCAAGGGCCATTTCAGGGCCTATTCCGACAGCGTCCGCAATCTCGGTACGCCGGTTTTCCCGCGTGGCCTGTTCCGGGCCATGCTCGAAACCTTCGGGGAGGATGCGAACATCGTCCTGATCTCGAAGAACAATGCGCCGGTCTCGGCCGTTTTGAGCCTCTATCACGAAGGTACTGTCTATCCCTATTGGGGTGGCGGCACCGCGGCGGCGCGGGGCGAGCGGGCGAACGAACTGCTCTATTTCGCGCTGATGAAGCATGCCGCCGAACGCGGCTGCACCCGCTTCGATTTCGGCCGCTCGAAATTCGGCACCGGCGCGTTCGCCTTCAAGAAGAATTGGGGCTTCGAGCCGCGGCCGCTTGTCTACGCCAGTTGGGGCGCGCATCGCGAGATCAACCCGCTCAGCCCGAAATACCGGCTGCAGGTCGCGGCCTGGAAGAGGCTGCCGCTCTGGGCCGCCAACCGCATGGGGCCGTTCCTGTCGCGCGGGCTCGGCTGATGCCGGAGATCCTGTTCCTGGCCCACCGCATCCCGTTTCCGCCGGACCGGGGCGACAAGATCCGCTCGTGGCAAGTGCTGCGGGCGTTGACGAAGCTCGGCCGGGTCCATCTTGCCTGCTTCGCGGACGACGATGCCGACGCGGCGCACCTCGCCGCCTTGCGCGAGGCGCTGCCGGAACTGGGCGAGGCCTATGTCGAGGTCCGGCGCACCGGCAAGGCGAAAGCGGGGCTTGCCGCTTTGTCTTCCGGCAAGCCGCTCTCGCTCACGCTATTCGATAGTGCCGAGATGCGCCGGTTCGTGGTGTCGAAGCTGCCCGGCATCGACGCGGTCTACATCTTCTCCAGCCAGATGGCGCAGTTCGTCCCGGCCAGCGCCAGCGCGCGGGTGGTCATGGACTTCGTCGACATGGATTCGGAGAAATTCGCCTCCTACGCCGCCGAGGGTCGCGGTCCCATGCGCGCCGTCTACGCCCGCGAAGCGACGAAGCTGTTCGCCTATGAGCGTGAGGTGGCCGCGCGGGCCGATGCGAGCCTGTTTGTCAGCCAGGCCGAAGCAAACCTGTTCCGCCGCCGCACGGGAAATTTGGAAGTTCAGGGTGCGCGCATCCACGCGCTCGGCAACGGCATCGACAGCGACCTGTTCGACCCCGCCGCCACCTTCCCGACGCTGACGGCCGAGGAAAGAGGGCAGGGGCCATTGCTGCTCTTCACCGGCCAGATGGATTACCGGCCGAACATTGATGCGGTCGCCTGGTTCGCGGGCGAAGTCTTGCCGCAGCTGCCGGACGCGCACTTCGTCATCGCCGGACGCAATCCCGATGCCGAGGTGCAGGCGCTCGCCGGGCCGCGCGTCACCGTAACCGGCGGTGTCGCCGACATGCGCAGTTGGCTGGCGGCGGCGGACGTCGTCGTCGCGCCGCTGCGGATCGCGCGCGGGGTGCAGAACAAGGTTCTGGAAGCGATGGCGATGGCCAAGCCCGTCGTCGCCACCCCGGCCGCATTTGAAGGGATCGAAGCCGATCCGGGCCGAGACCTGATCGTCGCCGATGGCCCCACCGCCTTTGCCGATGCGATCAAGGCCCTGCTCACGGACCCGGCCCGCGCCGCGCGCCTTGGCGCCGATGCGCGCGCCTTGGTGGTCGGCGACTATCGCTGGGAAGCCCGGCTCGCGCCGCTGGCGGACCTGCTCTTCTCCGCCACAGAGGCGCAGGCGGCATGAGCGCGAGCATCGCCGGCACGATCGCCACGCCGTCGCCCGCCAGCACGATCTGGCAGCGGCAGCTGACCATCCTCGGCGTCGCCGCCGCGGCAATCCTGGCCCTGTTCTGGCGCGACGCGGCGGACATGGTGGGCATCTGGTGGAACAGCTCCACCTACAATCATTGCATTCTGATCCCGCCGCTGGTCGGCTGGCTCGCCTGGCAGCGCCGCGCCGAACTGGCGCAGCTGACACCCAAAGTCTGGCTGCCCGGTCTCCTGCTCGTCGCCGCCGGCGCGTTCGGCTGGCTGCTCGGCTATGCCGGCGGCATTTCCTTCGCCCGCCACGCCGGCCTGGTGCTGATGCTGCAGGGCGCGGCGATCACGCTGCTCGGCAAAGCGGTCTCGCGCGGCCTGGCCTTCCCGATCTTCTTCGCGCTTTTCGCCATTCCCTTTGGCGACGAATTTGTCCCCTTCATGCAGACCGTGACGGCCGAGCTGGCGATGGGCCTGCTCAACATGTCCGGCGTTCCCGCCCACCTCGAAGGTGTCTTCATCACCACGCCAATCGGCTATTTCGAGGTCGCGGAGGCCTGCGCCGGGGTGAAGTTCCTGGTGGCGATGGCCGCGCTCGGCGCGCTTGTCGCCAATGTCTGCTTCCGGTCGTGGAAGCGCCGCATTCTCTTCCTCGCCGCCTGTGCCATCGTGCCGGTGCTCGCCAACGGCATCCGCGCCTTCGCCACCATCTACATTGCCGAGGGCAGCAGCGTCGAATTCGCGAGCGGCATGGATCACGTCATCTATGGCGGCATCTTCTTCGCAGTCGTCATCGCGCTCATCATGGGCGCCGCCTGGCGCTTCTTCGATCGCAAGGTGAGCGACCCCTGGTTCGATCCGCGCCGGCTACAGCCGCAGCCGGTTGCCCCTGACGCCGAGCCGCGCCTCTGGCGAAACGCTGGCCTTGTGGTCACCATCGCCGCCGCGCCGATGCTCTGGGCCGGCGCGATCGCCGCGACTGGGCAGGGGGAGGCGCCTGCCGCGCTGCAGATGCCGGCGGTGCAGGGTTGGCAACAGACCGAAACCGTGTCCGGCCGCCCGTGGGCACCGCATTTCGCCGGCGCCGACCGCATGGAAACTGTGCACTACCGCGACGCGCAGGGCCGTGAGGTCACCCTCGTCATCGCCTGGTTCGCGTCGCAGGATGAGCAGCGCAAGCTCACCGGCTTCGGCCAGGGCGCGGTCGCGCCGGGTTCGGACTGGGCGTGGACCGCCGACGCGCCCGCTCCGCCGGACGGACGGGCCGAGCGGCTGGCGAGCCACGGCGAGTCGCGCGAGGTTGTCAGCTTCTACCGCGTCGGCGATACCCTGACCGGGAGCGCGGCACGGGTGAAACTGGAGACGATGAAGGTGAGGCTGATCGGCGGACCGCAGCGCGCGGTGGCGGTGCTCGTGTCTGCGGGCGCGCAGCCGGGCGGATCGAGTCCGCGCGAGGCGATCGACGCCTTCCTGACCGCGCTCGGCCCCGTCGACGCTTTCGTCGACCGCATCGGCAACTGAACCATGTGCGGCATCGCCGGCATCTTCCACCTCGATGTCCCGAAGCCCGTCGATCCCGATCGGGTCGTCGCGATGGCGGACACGCTCGCCCATCGCGGCCCGGACGGCAGCGGCGTATGGACCGCGCCCGGCGTCGGCTTGGGGCACCGGCGCCTGTCGATCATCGATCTGGAAGGCGGCGCCCAGCCTATGGCCACCGCCGACCGGCGCGCTGTCATCACCTACAATGGCGAAGTCTATAATTATCAGGAGGTTCGGGACGAGCTGGCCGGCAAGGGCCACATCTTCCAGACCGCCGGCGATACCGAGACGATCCTCGCGGCGTATCGTGAATGGGGCCCCGCCTGCCTCGACCGGCTGAACGGCATGTTCGCCTTCGCCATCTACGATGCATCGCGCGACGCTTTGTTCATCGCACGCGACCGGCTTGGCGTGAAACCGCTCTTCTATTGCGAGCTCGGCGATGGCGCCCTGCTTTTCGCCTCCGAACTCAAGGCCTTACGCGCCCACCCCCGCTTCCGCGCCGACATCAGCCCGCAGGCGATCGAGGATTACCTCGCTTACGGCTACGTCCCCGATGACACCTCGATCCTCGAAGGCGTGAAGAAGTTGCCCGCCGGGCATTATCTCATGCTCGAACGCGGCAAGCCGATGCCGCGGCCGGTGCAATGGTGGGACGTCGATTTCACTCCCGGCGAAGCGCGTTCCGAAGCCGGCCTGCGCGAGGAGCTGGTCGACCGCCTGCGCGATGCGGTCCGCTCCCGGATGGTGGCGGATGTGCCCTTGGGCGCATTCCTCTCCGGCGGCGTGGACAGTTCCGCCGTGGTCGCCTTCATGGCCGACGCCAGCAAGCAGGCGGTGAGGACCTGCTCGATCGGCTTCGACGAGGCCGATCATGACGAGACCCGCTACGCGCAGATGGTCGCCGACCGCTTCCACACCGATCACCGCACCCGCATCGTCGCCTCCGACGATTTTCCGCTGATCGACACGCTCGCCGACGCCTTCGACGAACCCTTCGCCGATGCCTCCGCGCTCGCCACCTATCAGGTCTGTGCGCTCGCCCGCGAGCAGGTCACCGTTGCCCTCTCCGGCGACGGCGCGGACGAGGCGTTCGCCGGCTATCGCCGCTACCGCCTGTTCATGGCCGAGGAGCGCGCCCGCTCCCGCCTGCCTCGTGCAATCCGGCGCGGCCTGGGCAAGGCGGGTGACCTCTACCCCAAGCTCGACTGGGCGCCGCAGCCCTTGCGCGCCAAGACCACCCTGCAGGCGCTCGGCAAGTCCAGCGGCGAGGCCTATGCCGAAGCGGTCGGCGCGACTGCGCCTCATGTCCGCGCAAGCATTTACAATGCGGACTTCAAACGTCTGCTGAGCGGACATCGCGCCGAGGACCGCTACGTCAAGGCGATGGAGCAGGCCCCGGCGTCCGACGCCCTCAGCCGCGCCCAATATGCCGATCTCAAGATTTGGCTCCCCGGCGACATCCTGACCAAGGTCGACCGCACCAGCATGGCCGTCAGCCTGGAGGCGCGCGAGCCCTTGCTCGATCACCGCCTCGTCCAGTTCGCCGCCTCGCTCCCCACCAATCTCCGCCTGCGCCGGGGCGAGGGGAAATACCTCCTCAAGAAGTCGCTCGAAGGCCGGCTGCCCGACGACATTCTCTATCGCAAGAAGATGGGCTTCGTGACCCCGGTCAGCGCCTGGTTCCGCGGTCCGCTGGCGGACGAGGCGGCCGGGATCGCGCAGGGCTCGGCGCTCTCCACGCTCGGCTGGTTCGATCCCGCCGCCATCGCCCGCCTCGCCGAGGATCATCGCCGCGGCCGCAGCGATCATGGCCGCCTGCTGTGGCAGCTCCTCATGCTAGAGCGCTCGCTCCGCCGGCTCACAGGTTCCGCGGCCGCTCCGAATAACGCGCCTCGACAAAATAAAGTCCGTCTGGCGGCGCATTGAAGCCCAGAGCGGCGCGGTCCTGCGCCTCCAGCGCGCGTTTCAGATCCTTCGCGCTCCACTTGCCGCGCCCCACCAGTTCCAGGCAGCCGACCATCGACCGCACCTGATGGTGCAGGAAGCTGCGCGCTGCCACCTCAACCTCGATGATCGCGCCGACGCGCCGGACCACCATCATGTCGATCGTCTTTACCGGACTCTGCGCCTGGCAATGGACCGAGCGGAAGGTGGTGAAATCATGTTGCCCGACAAGATATTGCGCGGCCTTGTTCATATCGTCTGCGTAGAGCGTCACCGGCACCCGCCAGGCCCGCCCCCGCTCCAGCGCCAGCGGCGCACGGCGATTGGCGATGCGATAGAGATAGCGCCGCCCGATGCAGCTGAACCGTGCGTGGAACTCCTCGTCCACTTCCTCGGAGCCCAGGATCGCGATCGGCTGCGGCCGCAACTTGGCGTTGGTGCCCTCCATCAGCCGGTGCGCGCTGATCGGCCGCTCGACATCGACATGCGCGGTCATCGCATAGGCATGCACGCCCGCATCGGTGCGCCCCGCCGCGTGCAGCGTCACCGGGTGGCGAACGATCTCCGCGATCGCCGTCTCGATCGCCTGCTGGATCGACGGGCCGTGATCCTGCCGCTGCCAGCCCATATAGTCGCGGCCGTCATATTCGATGGTCAGGCGGAAACGGGTCACGCGAGGACCGTGCCGCGTGGAATCGGAAAACCCCGCAGTAGTTCGTCAACCGTCATTGGGCCCTTGCCGGCGCGCTGGACGATTATGGGCAGGATGAGGCCAGTGCGGCCACAGGCGATGACGAGCGGTCCATCCACGACCTGTCCCGGTTCGGCGCCGGCACCTTGCGAACCCAGTTTGAACACTGTGGCGTGCAGCACTTTCACGCGCTCTCCGTCATGCTCGAACCAGGCGCCGGGCAGGGGTGTGAAGGCGCGGACCTGCCGCTCGACCGCCTCAGCCGATTGCGTGAAGTCGAGTCGCGCTTCGGCCTTTTCAATCTTGTGAGCATAGGTCACGCCGTCCTCGGGCTGCGGCACGGCCGTCATGACGTCAAACCGCTCCAGCACCTCGACCATCAGCGCGCCGCCGATCCCGGCCAGTTCGACGGTCAATTCGCCGGCGGTCTTGCGGCCAATCTCCGTCTCCCGGCAGGCAAAGACTGGCCCGGTATCCAGCCCTTTCTCCATCTGCATGATGCAGACGCCGGTCTTATCGTCCCCGGCCAATATCGCGCGCTGGATCGGCGCTGCCCCTCGCCAGCGCGGCAACAGGGAGGCGTGGACATTCAGGCAGCCGTGTCGCGGCGCATTCAGGATCGGCTCCGGTAGGATCAGCCCGTAAGCCGCGACCACCGCGACATCGAGGTCGAGCGCCGCGAACGCCGCCTGCTCCTCCGCCCCGCGCAGCCGCTCCGGCGTCCGCACCTCGATCCCCGCCGCTTCGGCACGCTTGTGCACGGGGGAGGGGGTCAGTTCCTTGCCGCGCCGCCCGCCCGGCCGCGGCGGCTGCGTATACACCGCCACGACCTCGTGCCCCGCGGCCAGCAAGGCGTCGAGCGTCGGCACCGCGAAGTCCGGCGTTCCCATGAAGGCGAGGCGCATGCAGGGGCTGTAGCGGAGCCGCAGCGAGCCTGTCATCCATTGCTGTCCTACCGGGGTTCACTATGTCAGAAGGACGCATGATCCGGTCCGAAAAGCCCACCCTGTTTTTTGCTCCTGGGGGTGTGAACCTTCAGCACCTTTCGCATGCCGCGCGGCGCGAATCGGCTCATCCGCGGATCTGATCCAGCCCATGTCCTCCCCCGAACTCGATGCGCTCACTCAGGCGCTCTCCCGCCTCCCCGGTCTCGGCCCGCGCTCGGCCCGGCGGGCGGTCCTGCACCTGATCAAGAAGCGCGAGACGGCGCTGCGGCCACTCGTGGCGGCGCTGCAGGCGGTGACCGAGCGGCTCTCTGTCTGCTCCACCTGCGGCAACGTCGATACCCGCGATCCCTGCGGCGTCTGCGCCGATCCGCGCCGCGACGACAAATTGCTGTGCGTGGTGGAGGAAGTGTCGGACCTCTGGGCGCTCGACCGCTCACGGCTCTTCCCCGGACGTTTCCATGTGCTGGGCGGGCGCTTGTCCGCGCTCGAAGGCATCCGGCCGGAGGACCTCGCCATCGACCGCCTCGTCAACCGCGTCGCGGCCGGCGGGATCGACGAGATCGTGCTGGCGATGAACGCCACGCTGGAGGGCCAGACCACCGCCCATTATCTCACTGACCGGCTCGAATCCTATCCCGTCCGCCTGACCCAGCTTGCCCACGGCCTCCCTGTGGGTGGCGAGCTCGACTATCTCGACGAGGGCACTCTCGCCCAGGCGCTGCGCGCACGAAGGCCGGTCAGTTAGAAAAAGCTTGTTCACGCGGAGGCGCGGAGAAGAAGGCGAGGCGCGGATTTTGAGAGGCGCTTCGCGCCGCAGGCGCAATTTCCTTCTCCGCGCCTCCCTTTCTTCCTTCGCGCCTCCGCGTGAACGTACTTCTCTTGCTCCAGGCCGCATGACAGGCAGCCGCCCTTGCCGGAAAACCCTGCAAAGCTTATCTTCCACCCATGGCCATTCTCCCCATCGTCGAAGTTCCGGACCCGCGCCTGCGGCAGATTTCCCAGCCCGTCGAAGGGGTTGATGACGATCTGCGCCGCCTGATCGACGACATGTTCGAAACGATGTACGCCGCCCCCGGCATCGGCCTCGCCGCCATTCAGGTGGGCGTGCCGAAGCGCGTGCTGGTAATCGATCTGCAGGAGCCGGAGGAGGAAGGCGGCGACCCGGTCCGCGACCCGCGTGTGTTCGTCAATCCGGAGATCGTCGCCGAATCCGACAATGAAGTGCCCTATAATGAGGGCTGTCTGTCGGTGCCGGACCAATATGCCGAGGTCGACCGCCCCGACCGCATCCGCGCCCGCTGGCTCGACCGCGACGGCGTGGCGCATGACGAGGAGATCGACGGCCTGCTCGCAGTCTGCCTGCAGCACGAGATGGACCATCTCAACGGCATCCTCTTCATCGACCACCTCTCCCGCCTGAAGCGCGAGATGCTGCTGAAGAAGCTGACCAAGCAACGCCGCGAGCAGGGCAAGCGGGCGGCCTGATTCCGTTTCAGGGATTCAGCTTTCCTACTGAGGCTTATTGGCGTAGGTTCCCGCTTCGTTCCCAAGTGGAGTGGGCATGGACCCGATTGTCGCCGTCATCCTGATCATCGTCGCCGTGGTGGCGGGCGTCGCCGCCGGCTGGCTGCTGGGCGGCCGTTCGGCAGCACCTTTGAGGGATGAATTGGAAAAGGCCCGCGCTGACGGGGAGAGCCTGCGCGGCGACGCGGCCACCTGGCGTGACAAGTTCAATCAGGCGATCGTCGATCTCGCCGGCACGGCCGAGCAGGCCAAGCGCTTGCCGCAACTGGAGGCCCAGCTTGAGCAGGAGCGCCGGAGCGCGACCGAAGCGCTCACCGAGGCGGCGAATCTGCGTCCGCATGCCGAGCGCGCGCCCCTGCTGGACCGCGAACTGCACGAGCTTCGTGCCGAGAAGGAGGCGCTTGCCCGGGCCAAGGCGGCCTATGAGCGCGGCGAGTCCGAGCGGCAGCAAGCGCATGAGGCGCAACTCGGCCAGCTTCGGGATCTGGAGACCAAGGTAGAGGGCCGTTTTGCCGAGCTGGCTTCGAAAGCGGTGGACGGCGCACATGACAAGTTTCTGAAACAGGCCGCGGAACGCTTCGGCCATGCCGAGAAGCAGAGCGAGGAAAAACTGAAGTCGCTGCTGCAACCGGTCGAAAGCACGCTGAAGCGCTATGACGAGAAGCTCGACCAGATCGAGAAGGCCCGCAACTCCTCCTATGGCGAATTGCAGGCGGCAGTGCAGCTTCTTCACCAGGGCCACACCCAGGTCCGCGACGAGGCCCGCAATCTGATCAGCGTGCTGCGCGGCAATTCGAAATCACGCGGCAATTGGGGCGAGCGCAGTCTCAAAAATGTGCTGGAGCAGGCCGGGTTATCGCCCTTCGCTGATTTTCAGACTGAGGTCTCGGTCGATACCGAGGATGGCCGCCTGCGCCCCGACGTGATCATCCGCCTGCCCGGCGGACGTCGGCTCGTGATCGACGCCAAATGTTCGCTCAACGCCTATCTCGACGCCAATGAGGCGGAGGATGAGGAGACGCGCCGCACGCATCTGAAGCGCCACGCCGCCTCCGTCCGCAATCACGTCCAGCAACTCGGCGCTAAAAGCTATTGGGAGCGGTTCGGCGACGCGGCGGATTTTGTCGTCATGTATATTCCGGGCGAGCATTTCCTCCACGCCGCGCTGGAGAATGACGATGGCGATCTGTGGAGCTGGGCCTTCGAGCGGCGCGTCCTGCTAGCCAGCCCGATCAATCTGATCGGCCTCGCGCGCACCGTCGCGATGGAATGGCGCAAGGAAAATCTCGCCGAACAGGCCGCGGAGATCGCCAAGCTGGGCAAGGAACTCCACTCGCGCATCGCCACGATGGGCGCGCATGTCGAACGGGTCGGCCGCAACCTCGGCCAGGCAACCAATGCCTATAACGCCTTCGTCGGCAGCCTGGAGACGCAGGTGATGACGCAAGCCAAGCGCTTTGAGTCGCTGGAGGTGGCGAGCGGCGCAAAGGAAATCGAGCCGTTGCCGGTGATCGAAACCTCACCCCGCACCCTCGCCAAGCTGACCGGCTCTACCGCTGATGACCTGGCCGACGCTGCCGAGTGAATCAGATCACGCGCCGCAGCCTGATCTCGCCGCCCGCCACACCGCGCATCAGCAGGGTCTCGCCGTCCGGATAATAGAGCCGGACGCGGCCGCGCAATATATCGGCGACCGCGCGCTCGTGCGCCATGGCCGGGCCGGGGCAGGCCATGCGGGTCATCGCCAGCGCGCCGGCCTGGAAGCCGTCGGCGCCGACGCTGTAGGAGCCGTTGAAGCTGTTGCAGCCCGCGCGGCCGCTCACCCGGTTCGCCTCGAACTGCATCTGGTAGCGGTTGCCCGACACCGCCGCGCCGTTGATCGCGACGATCTGCCAGCTGGTGCCGGCCAGCGTCTCCGGCGCCAGCGACGGCCCGCCGCAGCCTTCCAGCCGCCGCCCATCGACCGTCGCGCGCACCGTGTCGCGGTAGCGCCGGTCGCTCATCCCGTCGCTGCATTCCTGCAGCGAGGTCTGCAGGATGATCCGCCGGCCCCGGTAGATCCGCCCATCTCCGGTCTCCTCCTCGCTCAGCAAGGTGTCGCTGAAATCGCCATCCGGCGTTGCGTAGCCCATCCGCCCGGCACTGATATTGACCGACCAGAAGGGCTCGGTGCCCAGCGCGCGATAGCTCTCGCCGCCGCCCGGCGCGCTCATCGTCGCGCAACCGGCCAGGAGGAGGGGAAGGGTGATAAGGGTCAGCTTCGCCATTGGTTGATCACCTCATATGCCATGACCGCAGTCGCCACGGCCGCATTCAGGCTGTCGGCCTTGCCCAGCATCGGGATCTTCACGAGCAGGTCGCATTCTTGCTCATACGCCTCCGGCAGGCCCGCCTGCTCGTTCCCGACCAGGATGAAGACCGGCTTCTCATAACATGGATCGCGATAATCATGCGACGTCTGCAAACTGGTCCCGACCAGCTGAGCCGGCCCTGAACGCAGCCATGGCTGGAATGCCTCCCAGCGGGCGGCGGCAATGCGCTGGGTAAAGATCGCCCCCATCGAAGCGCGCACGGCCTCGAACGAAAACGGGTCGGCGCAATCGTCGATCAGGATCAGCCCGCCCGCACCCACTGCGTCGCCGGTACGCAGGATCGTGCCGATATTGCCGGGATCGCGCAGCGCCTGCGCGACGATCCACAGCGGCGCGGCGTCCCGGTCGATCGCGGCCAGATCGGTGGCGGGCAGGGGATAGACGCCGACCGCGGTCTGCGGATTGTCCTTCGAGGTGAGCTTGCCCAGGATATCGGCATTGGTCTCGACCACATCGCCGCCCGCCGCCTCGGTCGTCGCGATCAGCGCGTCCAGCAAAGGATGGCGCGTGCCTTCGGCGAAGAACAGGATCTGCGGCAGCCGCCCCATCTCCCGCGCCTCGGTCAGGATCCGCAGCCCTTCGGCGACGAACTGCCCGTCCGCCCGCCGGTTCTTCTTCTCGCGCAGACCGCGGACCTGCTTGACCAGCGGGTTGGAAAAAGCGGTGATTTGCCGCGGCACGGCCGCCCTATTCCTCGTGGAAGCGGGCTTCGACCAGTTCGGCGAGCGCCGTCACCGCCGCTTCCGCGCCGTCGCCGGACGCGCTGATCACGATCGTGTCGCCCATTGCGGCGCCCAGCATCATCAGGCCCATGATCGAGGTGCCGACGACCTTCGCGCCGTCTTTCTCGACCTCGACCGCCACCGGCAGGGAGGCTGCGAGCGTCACGAACTTCGCGCTGGCCCGCGCATGCAGCCCGCGCTTGTTAGTGACCGGGACGGTCCTGCTGACCTCACTCAAGCCGCCGACTCCCCGAGCACCTCGGAAGCGACGGAGATATATTTCCGCCCCGCTTCCCGCGCGGCGGCGGCGGCGGCGCGCACATCCATCGTCTTGCGCGCGCCCTCCAGGCGAATGAGCATCGGCAGGTTGATGCCGGCGATCACCTCGATATTCTCGCTCTTCATCAGGCTGATGGCGAGGTTGGAGGGGGTGCCGCCGAACAGATCGGTCAGGATGATGACGCCATTGCCGTCATCGACCTGCGCGATCGCCTTGGCGATATCCTCGCGCTTCTCTTCCATATCATCGTCGGGGCCGATGCAGACCGGCGCGACCCGCTCCTGCGGGCCGACCACATGCTCCATCGCCACGATGAACTCCCGCGCGAGCGCGCCGTGGGTCACCAATACCAAGCCGATCATTCAAACACCCTGGATTGCCGCGCCGGCCGTTTCCCCCGCCGGCTGCACCGATCCGCCCTCGACATCATCGCGCGATGGAAGGGCAAGATCGCGATGCTCGACCGTGGGCGAAAAACCCTCGTCGCGCAACCGGGACGCGACGCGTTGCGCGACGTGGACCGAGCGATGCCGTCCGCCGGTGCAGCCGAAGGCGACCGTCACATAGGATTTTCCCTCTGCGCGATAACGGGGCAGCAGGGTGATCAGCAATTCCTCGATCCGGGCGATCGCATCGGCATAAGCCGGATCCGCCGCGACATGCCGCGCGACCGCCTCGTCCAGCCCGGTCAGCGGGCGCAAATCGGTCCGCCAGTGCGGATTCTGAAGGAAGCGCATGTCGAAGACCAGGTCGGCGTTGCGCGGCAGCCCACGCGCGAAGCCGAACGACTGGATGCTGAGCGTCGGCGAATCCTCTCCCTCGCCGAAGCGCATGCGGATCTGCTGGCGCAGCGCATTGGCGTCCGTGTCGGTGGTGTCGATGACATGATCGGCCCAGCGCCGCAGCGGGGCCATCATCTCCCGCTCGGCGGCGATGCCGTCTATGGCGGGGCGGTCCGTGGCCAGCGGGTGGCGGCGGCGCGTCTCGGAATAGCGGCGCTGCAGCTCGGACCCCGAACAATCGAGGAAAACCGTCTCGATCGGATAGCCCCGGTCCCTGGCCAGGCTCTCGATCTGACCGACAATCTCCTGCGCATCGAAGCCGCGGGTGCGGCTGTCGAGGCCGATGGCGAGCGGCCGATCGTCCGCGCTGCCGGCCGAGGGCGGCGTCGCGAGCAGGCGGTTAAGCAGGGAAAGCGGCAGATTCTCGACAACCTCCCAGCCGAGATCCTCCAGCGTGTTCAGCACCGTCGACTTTCCCGCTCCGGACAGGCCGGTGACAAGCAAAAGGCGCTTCGGTTCGGCTAGGATCGGCAAGACGATGTCAGTCCGTGCAAGGCGAGCGCGGCTTCTACCTTGATCGGCGCGGAAGGCTCAAGGCCGTTGAGCGCCACGACCGGAATGGATTGTCCCAGCCAGATGCGCGTCGCCGGCTCCGGCATACGCTCCGGCGGCTGGCCAAGCTCGACCGCCAGCGCGATCGGCGCTTCGGCGCGGAACGGCCGTTCGACGATGCCGACCCCGCGCAGTTCGATCTGGCCGGCAATGGTGCTGGGCGCCGAGCCGGTCAGCAGGCTGTCCGCGACCGCCAGCCGGGTATAATCGTCGCTGACCAGCATCGCGCCGCGATCGATCAGGCGGATGGCCAGGTCGGATTTGCCTGAACCGGAGGGGCCGCACAGCAAGATTCCGCGATCGCCAATGGCAATGCAAGTCGCGTGAATGGTCTCGCTTTCGCTCACGCCTGGACCAGGGGAATGCGCGCCTCGAACCACGCCCCGGCCTTCCCGTCGGGCCGGTCGCCGACGCTGATGCTGCCGCCATGCCCCTCCGCAATGGCGCGGGCGATGGCGAGGCCGAGGCCGGAATGGCGCCCGAACTCCTCGTCGGGACGGTCGCTGTGGAAACGGTTGAAGATCGCCACCCGCATGTGCTCGGGCACGCCGGGACCCTCGTCCTCGACGGTCACCACCGCCTCCCGTTCCTCACGCACCGCGCGCACGCGAACCGCACTGCCGGACGCCGAAAAGGAAATGGCATTGTCGACGAGATTGCCGATCATCCGCGCCAGCCGCGATTCCTCTCCGGCCGCGATCACGGCCTCGCGGGGTGGAGCATAGTCGATCCGTACCTCGTCTGCGCTTTGCCCCTGCCAGGCGGGGACCATGCTGGCGATCAGGCTTCCTATGTTCACCGGCTCAAAGCGGGCGCGCGACAGCTCGGCATCGACCCGCGACGTCTCGGCGATCTCGACCACCAGCCGGTCGAGCCGGTTGACGTCATGGCGGACGATATCGAGCAACTGCTTCTGCGTTTCCGGGTCCTTGGTCCGTTCCAGGCTGTCGACCGCGGAACGGAGCGAGGCGAGGGGGTTCTTCAACTCGTGCGTGACATCGGCCGCGAAAGCCTCCGTCGCGTCGATCCGGCCCCGAAGGGAATGGGTCATGTCGTGCAAGGCGCGGGCCAGCAGGCCGATCTCGTCGCGGCGGCCGGGCAGGCGGGGCACGTCGACCTCGCGCGAGCGTCCGAGCCGAACGCGATGCGCTGCCATCGCCAGGCGCCGGAGCGGTCGCGCGATGGTGCGCGCCAGATAGCGCGAGACCAGCACAGAGAGGATCAGGGTAACGAGGAAGATGATCGCCAGGGTCAGCCGCTCGGAGCGCACCACTCGCCGGATCTCGCGCGCATTGACGGTAAGCAGCAGGACGTCGTTGCTGCCCTCAATGCGCGCTGCGGCGGAAACGAATGGCGTGCCTTCCGGCGCGCGGCGAAGCTCCGTGACCGTCCGGCCCTCGGCGAGCGCGCTCTGCGCTTCGGGCCATGCCGGCAGCTGATCCTCCGCCGTCACATCGAGTGGCGGCGGCTGCGAGCGCCCGACGATCGTGTCGAAGATATTGTCGATCACGAGGCCGACCTGACGCAGGAACGGCTCTTCCTCAGGGTCGCGCATCTCGTAGGTCGGGGCGGCGCCGTCCCAGCTGTCGGCGATGCGTGTGCCGTCCGCGCGGTAGATGCGAAGCCTGGCGCCGGCGTCCTTGCCCATGGCGAGGAGCAGCGCGTTGCGGCGCTCCGCCGGCGCGGCCGCAACCGCGCGGGCGATCATCGTCGCTTCGGTTCCGGCCTGGGCGACCTGCGCCTGGGTGAGGCGGCTGCGGAAACCGTCGAGATAGAAAATGAGCCCGGCGAGGATCAGCAGGGCGAAGATGTTGACCGCGAGGATGCGGTGCCGGATCGCGACCCGGCGGGTCCAGCCCAGCGAGAAATCGCGCTCGTCACTCTTCGCCAAAGCGATATCCGATGCCGTAGAGCGTCTCGATACCCTTGAACTCGGCATCGGCCACGCGGAACTTGCGGCGCATGCGTTTGATGTGGCTGTCGATCGTCCGGTCGTCGACATAGATGTCGTCCGAATAAGCGACATCCATCAGCTGGTTGCGATTCTTCACCATGCCCGGGCGCTGCGCCAGCGCCTCCAGGATCATGAACTCGGTCACGGTCAGCGCCACTTCCTTGCCGTCCCAGCGCACGCGGTGGCGGGCCGGGTCCATCGACAGGCGACCGCGAATGATCTCCTCCGCCTCACCCGCCGCCTCCTCGCCGACCGGCACCGCGCGCATCTCCGCTCGCCGCAGCACGGCCCGGATGCGGGCGATCAGCAGTCGCTGGGAAAACGGCTTGGCGATATAATCGTCGGCGCCCATCGCCAGGCCGAGCGCTTCGTCCAGCTCGTCGTCCTTGGAGGTGAGGAAGATGACCGGGATGGCGCTGCGTTCGCGCAGGCGGCGGAGCAATTCCATGCCGTCCATGCGCGGCATTTTCACGTCGAGCACGGCCAGATCGGCGGGATTTTCGGTCAACGCCTTCAGCGCCGTTTCGCCGTCCGTATAGACGCGGGTCGCGAAACCCTCGGACTGCAGAGCCACCGACAGCGACGTCAGGATGTTGCGGTCATCGTCAACCAGCGCAATCGTGATCGCCATTCGCGCGCTCTTTACCCTCTTCTTGGAGGGCGGGATGTAGCCAAGCGGCGGGTTTTGCGCTACTCCTTTGACCGCGCTGGATCGCTGCCTATATGCGGCCGCGTTATCGGGGCGCGGGCGGCAACGCTTCGCGCCTCCTCATCTTTTGGAGAATGATTGTGGTGGCGACTCGCGAGCCGGCCTCCGGCCTTACCGATCAGGGCATCTCGACCGGGGCGAAGCTCAACTGGAATCTGGGCACCGCCCAGCTGGTCGAGCAGGCCGTGACCCGCGGCGAAGGCATTCTGGCCAAGGACGGCCCGCTGGTGGTCAAGACCGGCAAGCATACCGGCCGCTCCGCCAAGGACAAATATATCGTCCGCGATGCCACGACCGAGGGCAATGTCTGGTGGGACAATAATGCCTCCATGTCGCCCGATCATTTCGCCGCGCTGAAGGCCGATTTCCTGGCCGCCGTCGCCGAAAAGCCGGAATTGTTCGTCGCCGACCTTTACGGTGGCTCGCAGCCCGAGCATCGCGTGAGGGTGCGCGTGGTGAACGAATTGGCTTGGCACAATCTGTTCATCCGCACCCTGCTGGTCCGGCCCGAGGCGAGCGAGCTGGCTGGCTTCGCGCCCGAATATACGATCATCGATCTGCCCAGCTTCCGCGCCGATCCGGCCCGTCACGGCTGCCGCAGCGAAACGGTGATCGCGGTGAACTTCACCGAAAAGCTGATCCTGATCGGCGGCACGATGTATGCGGGCGAGATGAAGAAGTCGGTCTTCGGCCTGCTCAACTATCTGCTCCCGGCCGACGGCATCATGCCGATGCATTGCTCGGCCAATATCGGCCCGAACGGCGACACCGCTGTCTTCTTCGGCCTGTCGGGCACCGGCAAGACGACGCTGAGCGCCGACGCCAGCCGCACCCTGATCGGCGATGACGAGCATGGCTGGTCGGATACGGCGGTCTTCAATTTCGAGGGCGGCTGCTACGCCAAGATGATCCGTTTGTCGGCGGACAGCGAGCCGGAAATCTACGCGACCACTAAGCGCTTCGGCACGGTGCTCGAGAATGTCGTGATCGATCCTGTCACGCGCGAGCTCGACCTGGACGACGCCACGCTCGCGGAGAATAGCCGCGGCGCTTACCCGATCGAGTTCATCCCCAATTCGAGCGAGAAGAACCTCGGCCCGGTGCCGAAGAACATCATCTTTCTCACCGCCGACGCCTTCGGCGTGATGCCGCCGATCGCGCGGCTGACGCCCGATCAGGCGATGTACCACTTCCTCAGCGGCTACACCGCCAAGGTCGCGGGCACGGAGATCGGCGTGACCGAGCCGGAAGCGACCTTCTCGACCTGCTTCGGCGCCGCGTTCATGCCGCGCCACCCGTCGGTCTACGGCAACCTCCTCAAGGAACGGATCGCCAAAGGCAATGTAACCTGCTGGCTGGTCAATACCGGCTGGACCGGCGGCAAATATGGCGTCGGCAGCCGCATGCCGATCAAGGCGACCCGCGCGCTGCTGAACGCCGCGCTCGATGGCAGCCTGAACAATGCTGAATTCGTGAAGGACCCTTATTTCGGCTTCGAAGTGCCGCAGGCGGTGGCGGGGGTCGACAGCGGCATCCTGAACCCGCGCGACACGTGGGCCGACAAGGGCGACTATGACGCGACCGCCGAGAAACTGGTCGGGCTGTTCAACGACAATTTCGCCAAGTTCCTTGCGCATGTTGATCAGAGCGTCCGCGATTCCGCGCCGGCGGCCAGCCAACAAGTGGAAGCCGAAAACCGGCCGGTGATGCCGGCCGCCTGACGCCGGCCATTTGCCCGAAACAGGGGCGTGCCGGGCGGTCGGCGCGCCCCTTTTTCTATGCCTGAAAGAATGTCGACCATGACCGATCATCCCACCCGCCTGTTCGACAGTGACGCGGCCGTGCGCCATGTCGGCGAGGGCCTGCTTGCTCGGACCCTGCCGCGCGCGGAATGGACGCATGAAGCGCATCTGGTCGCCTGCGCCTGGATCATACTCGAACGGCCCGACATCGTGCCGGAGCGCGACCTGCCGGAGATCATCCGCCGCTACAATGAGAGCGTCGGCGGCGTGAACAGTGACAGCGAAGGCTATCACGAAACGATCACGCAATTGTCCATTCGCGCCGTCCGCGCGGCGCTGGCGCGGAGCGAAGGGCAGGGATTGTGCGAACGGGTCAATGCGCTGCTGCAGGCGGAGGAGGGGCGGCGCGAATGGCCGCTGCGCTTTTATTCGCGGGACAGGCTGTTCTCGCGTGAGGCGCGGCTGGGATGGGTGGAGCCGGACCTGGTCTGAGCTGCCGCCGGGCAAGCCGAAGGCAAGGGTTTCATGCCAAGGCGCCAGGCAGCAAAGGTCGCGGCTTGAATGTCAGCCGTATTATTCCTATAACACACCTGCCCGAAATGAGGAGGTTGGCATGCTCGACAATCCCGTGGCCAAACGTACCGCGATCGCGGCCGGCATCGGCGCCCTGATCGCGATCCCGGTCCCGTTCGTGGGTCCGGTATTCGGCGCCCTGGCCGGCGCCGCCTACGGCTTCGCGAGGGCGGGTCGGCGGGGGTAGCTCCTATTTGAAGTCAGCAAGGTCGGATAGACGGAGCGCCAGCTTAGAATCGGCGACAGCGAGTCTATTAGACCGGACTTTAGGTAACGGGTGCAACCGAGGCCCCAGCCCATTCCCGAATTGTCATATTGTGAAACTCAACGGGCCAGCCGACCATTTCCTCGATCCGCTTGCCGATAGCTGGATCGCGATCCACCACGGTTACCTCCGCACGCCCGGTGGGCGATTCACGCCTACCGTCCGACGTTAGCCGCCCGTGCTCTTGGTTATGGAAACCGCATCGCAGAATAAAACGAGCGTGAAAGTCTGCCTCCGCGAGGGAATAGCCGAGGAAACGGACATGCGATGCCGAGCTCAAAATCGAGACGGCTTCGCGCCACAGGTTCTGGAATACGGGACCGTCAAATTGCTTGTTGAACACAGGCGGGACAATCAAAGGCATGTAGGTCCGTTTGCTGGATGCGGGTGCCCGGTATGGTTTAAAGGCGTAGACCGCGTCAGCCCCAGAGCCATGCAGAATCAGCTTCTTGCTGTCGTGCAGGTGTTTCCCTGTAGAAACTTCGTACCAGTTGAGCGATCCGTGCGGCTTTATCAAACGGGGGCCATCGCGCGCATGTGTCAGCCCGTAGGCGGCTGGTGAAAGAGAGTCCCCGAATAGAAGTTCATCCAGCACAAGGTCCCAATTAAAGGAAATAACCTGGGCTCGCTCCCGCCGCATCTTATCAACGAGGCCGGTCAGCCACGCCGGGGTGGTGTCCAGCGCCTTGCGTTGAAGTTCATGAAACCACTTGGCGAGTGAAAGCAAGAGTTTCTGGCGGCGTTCTGTGAGTTCGTCGATGGTGAATCGGCCGGTCGCCGGCCGGCTTGATTCGAAGAGTTCTTCGTTTGCGCGCATCTCAGAAAGCAGGCGTTCAACATTGACAAACGTGTGTGGGAGGGACGGGTTAAAAGAAGGGTGGTGAAAGCGGACAATTTCCGCGATCTCGTCGGCGATCCCCTCCACGTCGAAGCGCGGCCACATTTCCTGCAGCAGGCTACTAATTGTTGGAAAGCCAAGGCCAGCCGAGAAACCAGCGCCAACTACATAGATGATTTGGCTTTTGTCGGAAGGCATAGGCAGGCGGGCCAATTCCCCAGTGAAGTTGCGGGGCAATTCTGACTCGAACTCTTTCAATAAGAAAAGCGGACCCCGGATCAAGTCCGAGGTGACGGAGAGGGAATGCCCTGCGCCCCTTCCTAGAGCCGAGCGAACCTCGGCCCCCTCGCACCCCGCGCGAACAATTCGGTCATCGCCCAGACCATCGCGTCGGCGCGGTCGGGGCTGCCCGGGCCTTGATAGCCCGCCCAGGTAAGGGCGCAGAGCTGGTCTTCAAGCTCCGGGAAATGACCGGCAAGGCGGGCCTGGCCGGTTTCGAAGCGCAGCGCGACCGGCTCGGCGCGGACGGCCTTGCTCTTGACCGCCGGGACGAGGCGGATGGGCAGGTTCGCATCCACGCCGCGCAGCACGCTTTCGATCATCTCGCCGCCCTGATTGCTTTCCGCGACGATGAGGCTCGCGCCGTACAGGCTGGCGGCTTCGGCGACGCGGCGGGCCCAGGCTTCGGGCGACAGGCCGCCCCGTGTGAGATCTGCCAGAACGTGGGCAGTGCCGGCTTCGTCCATGCCGCAGACGACGATGCCGCAGGAATCGCCGTGGGTCGAAGCGGGGGGATCGAGGCCGATGACGATGCGGTTGAAGGGAAGAGCCGCCCCTGGGTCCTCCAGTAAGGGCTGGAGGGGAGCCATATCGTGAAAGGGGCCACGTTCCGACTCCCCTCCACGCCTTCGTGGAGGGGCTGGGAGTTGACCTTCCAACCGCGCCTTTTCGAGCAATTCGCGGGTCCAAAGGGCGCCTTCGAAATCATCCAGCAGGAGGCCTCCCAGTTCCTGCCGGCCGAGGCGCGTGCCGCCGTACATCGCATCGACGGCGTCGCGATAATCGGCGGGGAGGTGGGGATTGTCATGCGTTCGGCCGTGCGTCGCGGCGCAGCTCTCGAGGGCCAGTATCCGTTTTAGCAGCGGGACCGGTCGCGGCGTGGTGGTGACGATGGTGCGGGGCCGGTCGCCCAGCCGCAGCCCGAGCATCAGATTGTCCCACACGGCGTCGGCGCGCCCGGAGCCCGGGCGCCCGCCAAAGGGCCACTTGGCCAATTCGTCGCACCAGGCATGATGATGTTGCGGGCCGCGCAATTTGTCCGGTTTTTCGGCGGTGAAGGCATAAGCCTGCGCTCCCGAAGGAAAGAGCAGCAGGCCGCGGCTGGCGATCCAGCGCGGCGCCTCGTCGCAGCGGGCGAGCGCGAGCAGGCCGCTTTCGCCCTCCACCATCACCCGCGCCACTTCGTCCAGGCTGGCGCCGACGAGCGCGATGCGGGCGTCCGGCTCCGCCCTGGCCCGCGCCCAGACCCATTCGGCCCCGGCGCGGGTCTTGCCGAAACCGCGCCCGGCGACGATCGCCCAGACCCGCCAATCGCCGCCCGGCTCGATCTGCCCGCCATGGGCCTGCCACCACCATTCCTCCACCAGCGCACGCACGGCAGGCTCCGGCAGGGCGCGGAGGACGGCGCGGCGCTGCGCGGGGGGCAGGGCGCGCAGATCTTCGAGCGTGGCGAGCATGCGGGCGCGGTTCATGGCGGTTCAGGCGGGGAGGAGAACGAAAGGGTTTCACGCCAAGGCGCCAAGGCGCGAAGAGAATGTTGGTCCGCGCGCAGCGCATTCGCTCCAATCGAAAGAACATATGGGCGCTGCGCGCCGAGACGGGTTGTTGGGCTTTGCGCCTTGGCGCCTTGGCGTGAAATCATTCTTCGGTCTGCTCCTCCGGCGGAGGCAGAGGGCGGCGGGCGCCGAGGGCGGCGAGTTTCCGGTCGAGGGCGGCGATGGCTTCCTCGAAGGTCCAGCTTTTCTGGTGGCCGGGGGCGACGGCGCGCTGCCCGATCGCGCCGTTGCGTCGTTCGTAGCGGGCGAGCAATTGCATGACGCGTTCGAATTCCCGGGCGATCTCGCCAGTGGGGCAGAGGCCCTCGCGCATGAGGCGTTGCGCCTCCAGCCGCTGGCGCACTGCTTCGGCCTCCAGCAGCGCATAGGCATGGGCGAGCGCTTCGTCCCAGGCGGCGGCGAAGGCGGCGTCCTTGCGGCGATGCGTGGTAACGGTGCCGTAGCCCACGCCGGCAGCCTGTGCGGCGGCATGTGCATCGGCGGTGCCGGCGAAATGATCGAGGAAGATGCGTTTGCGCCCTTCATGAAAGCGCGGGCGGCGGACGATGCGGCGCTGCAGGATGCGATTGCGATTGGGGGCGATGGACGCATCCGGATTGTCCGCGAGATGTCTGGAAGCGGCATTGAAGGCGGCGCGTTGCTCCGCCGCGGACAGATCGACCGCCCAGCACCAGGCCAGATCGAACAGCGGATCGCGGCGGCGGGCGTAATAGAAGCCGTTGGCGGTGAAGCCCGCGCGGGCGGCGGCGTCATCCCGCCGGAGGCCTTCACGCAAAGCGTGGAGGAAGGCGGCCTTCGCCTCCTCATCGATGCGGTGCTGCTTCCGCCCGTTCGACTCGCCCAAGCTCACTTCACAGCATGGAACATAAAACGAACGAGTAGGAAAGTTCCTATTCACGACAGTGTGTGGGCGGAAGGTGAGACGAAAAGAACAAGGTCGTCCGGCGGACCGTGCATCCATTCCGCCACCGGCACGTTTGGTCAGGGCAATTTCAATCGAGGAGATTTCCCATGGCCGACCTGAGCCGCGTGAAGGAACATATGGAAGTGATCGGCGCCGATGGCGTCCATGTCGGCACGGTCGACAAGGTAGACGGCAACCGCATCAAGCTGACCAAGAAGGACAGCGGATCGCACGGCCATCATCATTATATTTCCGGCGGACTGGTCGCGACGGTGGAGGGCGACAGGGTGCGCCTGTCGGCCAATGGCGACAATGCCGTGCTGCTCGAGGAGGAGGCCGATGGCCGGGCCATTTCGGACAGCAGCGGCACGCTGAAGAAAGTCGCGATCGGTGTCGCGGCGGCCGGTGCGGTCGCCGCCGCGGGCGCGGTCATCTACAACAAAGTGAAGGGCAAGGGTGAAAAGGAAGAGGCCGCAGCCGCCGCCTGACCCGCGCGGAAAAGCCGAGCTTTCAGGCCCGCCGCAGCCATGCTAGCGGCGGGCCTTCTTCTTTGGGGAGGGTGCCGTCATGGCCATGCTTGATTCTTTGCTCGCGCAGGCGGGAAATATCGATCTGAACGGTCTCGCGGCGAAGGTCGGCCTGAATGGCGACCAGCTGCGCACCGGAGCGGAATCGATCATCGGCCGCATCACCGGCAATGGCGAGACGCCGGATCAGGCCGCGGAAGGCGCGGCGGCGGAAACCGGGCTGCCGCTCGGCAATCTGCAGGCGCTGGCGCCGATGCTGGGCGGCCTGCTGTCGCAGATCGACGTGTCGAGCCTGCTCAGCAATCCCTCCGCTTTGCTCTCCGGCCTCGACCGCGATGGCGACGGCGCGGTGATGGATGATCTCACCGACATGGCGAAGGGCCTGTTCGGCGGGCGGAGCTAGCCCCGCCGCCGCGCCGCGATCATCTGATCCACTTCGCGCTCGACGATGGTGAGCGGTCGTGAACCGCCGCCGACGACCAGATCGTTGAACGCGCGCAGATCGAAGCGGCGGCCGAGCGCCGCGCGGGCGCGGTCGCGCTGGCGGTTGATCTCGGTATGGCCGACCTTGTAGCCGCAGGCCTGGCCGGGCCAGACGGAATAGCGGTCGATCTCGTTGGTGACGCTGTCCACGGTGCCGCCGGTCGCCTCGGCGAACCAGCTGCGGGCATGATCGCGGGTCCAGCGCTTGGAATGGATGCCGGTATCGACCACCAGCCGCGCGGCGCGGAAGGCCATCGACTGGTAATAGCCCAATTGCCCTTCGGGATTGTCCTCATAGACGCCGAGTTCGCCGGCGAGTTGCTCGCCATAGAGCGCCCAGCCTTCTGAAAAGGCGCTGAAGCCGTAAACGGTGACGGCGCGGGCGAGCGGCAGGCGATTGGCATATTCGCCGGCCCAGACATGGCCGGGAATCGCCTCGTGATAGGTCAGGCTCGGCAGGTCGATGCGGCTGTGCATATCGGTGCTTCTGAGGTTGATCCAGAAGCGGCCGGGGACGCTGCCGTCGATCGAGCCGGCCCCGCCATAGGCGCCGGGGGCGCCCATTTCCTCGGCCGGGGCGATGCGGCGGACCTCGACATTGCCGGCGACGAGGGTGCCGAACGCCTGCGAAAGGCGCGGGCGCAGTTCGGCGAGCTGGGCCTGGATGAAGGCGATGATCTCGGCGCGGCCGGGATCTCCCTCGGCGAAGGTGTAGCGGCGATCGCGGAGCATGGCGCGGTAACGGTCGCTGACGCTGCCCGAGGTGAAGCCCAGCTGGCGCATCAGCCGGTCCATCTCGGCCGTGTAGTGGCGCAATTCCTCCAGGCCCTGTTCGTGGACCTGATCCGGCGTCCGGCGGGTGGTGGTCGCGGCGGCGAGGGTCCAGGCATAATATTCGGCGCCGCGCGGCAGCTTCCCGACGCCGAAATCGGCGGTGGCGCGGCGGCGATGCTGCTCGATCTCCTCGATCTGGCGGCCGAGCGCGGGGGCGACGTCGCGGCGGGCGATCTGCGCGGCCCGCGCGCGCCAGTCGCCGGGAATGGCGGCGGCCCGGGTGGCGAGCGAGGTGACGATCAGCCATTCGCCGGGATCGCCCTCACGCGTGCGGCGCAGCGCCGCCAGCGTCTTGTCGAGCACAGCGTCGGGCGCGATCACGCCCTGCTCGCGCTGGGCGCGCAGGCGGTCGGTCTCGTCGTCCAGCTGCTTGGCATGCTGCGACAGGCGGGCTAGGTAGGTTTCGGCGTCGTCGCGGCTTTCGATCGTATGGTCGGCGTCGAGGAATTTGGGCAGGTCGATGTACGAGCCCATATTCTGCGCGACCGGATAAGGCCCGTTGCGCCAGCTCGACACGCCGACATCGCCATAGGGAAAGGCATAGCCGTCAATGCCGGTCTGATAGGAGGCACGGACGGTATCGACGTTGGACCGGGTCTGTGGGGAGAGGCCGGCAGCGGGGAGGGCGCTCAGCCGCTGCACCGCCGAACGCAACCAGGCCAGTTCCGCCTGCTGTCCGGCTTGCGACTTGTCGCCGATCTTCGCGCGCAGATCGGCGCGGCTGCGCTTGTCGATACCGAGCGTGGTGGCGGTTTCGGGGAACATCCGCAGATGCTCCTCCGCCAGTTCGCCGAGGAGAATGTTCGCCCGCGCGTCCCGGTTCGACTGCGCGGCGAGCGGGGCGGGAATGCCGCTCGCCAGGGCGAGCGCACCCGCGCCGCCTATGATCTCACGCCGGTTGAACGCCATGGCGGTTACTCTCCGTTCGGACGGGTCAGGAAATCGCCGGTGTCGCGGCGGCCGGGACCACGAGCAGCGAGCCGCCCTCGATGCCGACGATTTGGACGCGCGCCCCGGCGGGGACATCCTCGCCCCGCGCCGACCAGACGCTGTCGCCCACTTTCACCCGTCCTTGCCCATTCTCGATCGCGTCCAGCACCGTGACCGATTGCCCGATCAGGCGAGCGGCGCGATCGTTCAGCAGCGGATCGCTGCTGACGAGCGCCTTGGCCGCCTGTGACCGCCGCGCGATCAGCACCATGACGATCGACGAGATGCCGAACACGACAAGCTGCGCCTCCACGCCCACCCCGGTGGCGAAGGCGACCACGCCGGCGATCACCGCCGCGGCGGCGATCCAGACCAGGAAGATCCCCGGCACCGCCAGCTCGGTCAAGGCGAGCAAGGCGGCGGCGGCGACCCAATACCAGCCCGCGTCGATTTCCCCCCAGTTCATCAATTGCTCCCCGGATCGCGGTCGCGCCGCGTGTTGGGAACGCCGGTAGAGGCGGCGGGCATCAGGCCGACGCCGCCCTTATTGTTGCTGAGCGCGTCGCGGGCGATCTCGCCAATGCCGCCCAGCGTGCCGATGAGCTGCGTCGCCTCGACCGGGAACAATATGGTCTTGGCATTGGGCGAGGTGGCGAAGCTCCCGACCGCATCGGTATATTTCTGCGCGATGAAGTAATTGAGCGCTTGCGGATTGCCGTTGGCGATGGCGTCGCTGACCATCTGCGTTGCCTTCGCCTCGGCCTCCGCCTCACGCTCGCGCGCCTCGGCGTCGCGGAAGGCGGCTTCGCGGCGGCCCTCGGCCTCCAGGATCTGCGATTGCTTCTCGCCCTCCGCCTTCAGGATGGCGGCGGCGCGGAAGCCCTCGGCGTCCAGGATGTTGGCGCGCTTCTCACGCTCGGCCTTCATCTGCCGCGCCATGGCGTTGACGATGTCGTGCGGCGGACGGATGTCCTTGATCTCGACGCGGGTGATCTTCACCCCCCACGCTTCGGTCGCGTGATCGATGACGTTCAGCAGCCGGGCATTGATCTCGTCGCGCTTGGACAATGTCTCGTCCAGGTCCATCGAGCCCATGACGGTGCGCAAATTCGTCGTCACGAGGTTCAGGATGGCATTGTAGAGGTCCGACACCTCGTAGGCGGCCTTGGCGGCATCCAGCACCTGAAAGAAGACCACGCCATCGGTCGAAACCATGGCATTGTCCTTGGTGATGATCTCCTGGCCCGGAATATCGAGCACCTGCTCCATCATGTTGATGCGCCGCCCGACCCGGTAGAAAAAGGCCGGCACGAAGATCAGCCCCGGCCGCGCCACGTCGGTGAAGCGGCCGAAATGCTCGATCGTGTACTGAAAGCCCTGCCGGACCTGCTTCACGCTGGCGAAGAGATAGAGGACGACCGTCGCCACGACGACGAGGATGATGGTTTCAATCACGATTCCCGGCTCCCGCTGTGTACCGGGGCATCATGGGGGGAAGTGGGGTTTGGGGGAAGGGGGAATGCGGCTGGCGGATGGGGTGGGATTCGAACCCACGGTGAGCTTGCACCCACGCTGGTTTTCAAGACCAGTGCCTTAAACCACTCGGCCACCCATCCGGCTCGCTCCGCCGCAACGCATTCAGCGCGTGGCCATGTCAAGGCTTTCATATTGGCGCCGGGGCCGACATAGTGGGTTTGATGAAGGCGACGACATGCTGCTGAGGACCTTGTCCTTCCTGTTTTCCGGCATCGGGCTGGGCCACAGTGCCGAGCTGCCGGCGACCGGTGCGTTCTTCGAGGGCGTGGCGGAGGTGACCGAGCGCAAACTGGTCGCGCCGGCGCGGGTCGAGCGGCAGGCGAAGGTCGCGGTACAGCAGAGTAGCGGGCTGAGCGAGGCGGGTTTCCGGGAGTATCTGCCGGACCTCGAGCGTCGGGCGCTGGCGGAGGGCGTCAGCCAGGCGACGATCGACCGCATTTTCCCGACTTTGGTGTTTTCCGCGCGCACCGTGCAGCTTGATCGGCAGCAGCCGGGCGGACCTCCCGGCAGCACGTCGAATCCTCCATTCCAGCCCTATCTGGCGCGGCATGTGACCCCGGCGCTGGCGAATATGGGCCGCAACCGGATCGCCCAGCATGCCGCGCAGCTGGCCGAAATCGAGCGCCGCTTCGGCGTCGATCGTTCGGTGTTGGTCGCGATCTGGGGCAAGGAAACCGGTTACGGCCGGATCATGGGCAATTTCGACCTGCTCAATTCGCTGGCGAGCCTGGCCTATGAAGGCCGCCGCCGCGAATTGTTCGCGACCGAATTCGTCGCCACGCTGAAAATGCTGGAGCGCGGCTTCCCGCGGTCGACGCTGCAAGGGTCGTGGGCGGGGGCAACCGGCCAGTCGCAATTCCTGCCGTCCGTTTACATCCGCCTCGCGGTGGATGGCGATGGCGACGGGCGCGCGGATATCTGGGGCAGTCAGCTCGATGCGCTGGCCTCGATCGGCAATTATCTGAGCAATGCCGGCTGGAAGCCGAACGTGCCGTGGGGCGCGGAAGTGCGCGTGCCGGCCGGGCTGGATCGCGCTGCGATCGTCAACAATATGCGCGCGCCGCGCTGCGCCCGCGTGTTCGAACGGCACAGTCGCTGGCTGAGCATGGCCGAGTGGCGGGCTTTGGGCGTTCAGCCGATCGCGAGCGCGCAGCGGATCCCGGATGACGAGATGGCGACCCTGCTGGAGCCGGATGGCCCGGGCGCGCCGGCCTATCTGCTCACCAACAATTACCGAGTGATCCTCGATTACAATTGCTCGAATTTCTACGGCCTCACCGTGTCCTTGCTGTCGCAGGGCATTCACGGCTGAAACGGGCTGGACGGCGCGGCGGCGGAGGGGCAGTGAGGTCTGGTCTCCCAGCTAAAGTGCAGAGTTCCCGATGAAGCGCCTCCTTGCCACTGCCTCCCTGCTCGCCGGTCTCACGGTGCTGCCCGCCAGCGCCCAGGCGCCCACCTTCGAGACCGCGGCGCCGATCGCCTTCATGATCGACCTTTCGTCCGGCGCAGTGCTGTACGAGAAGGATGCCGACCGGCGGATGCCGCCCGCGTCGATGGCTAAGATGATGACGACGCACGTCGCCTTCCGCCTGATCGACAGCGGCGAACTGGCGCTGGACAAGCAATGCACGATGCGCCCCGAGACGTGGCGGCAGTGGCACAGCCAGGGTTCGACCTCTTTCCTGGAGGCGAACGGGCAATATAGCGTCGAGCATCTGCTGCACGGCGTGGTCACTCAATCGGGCAATGATGCGACGGTGGTGCTGGCCGAGTGCATTTCCGGCACCGAACAGGCCTTCGTGCAGCTGATGAACCGCGACAGTGAGGAATTGGGCCTGACCAGCTCGCATTGGGGCAATCCGGTTGGCTGGCCCGACGGGGGCGCGACCTACACGACGGCGCGCGATCTGGGGAAGCTGGCGCAGGCGACGATCCGCGATCATGGCGAGCTGTACCGGCGCTTCTATTCACAGACGAGCTTCACCTCCGGCCGGCAGATGGGCAGTGGCGCGGACATCACCCAGCCGAACCGCAACCCGATCCTGGGCCGCGTACAGGGCGCGGACGGGCTGAAGACCGGCCACACCGAGGAGGCCGGCTATGGCTTTACCGGCTCAGCCGAGCAGAATGGACGACGCCTGATCATGGTCGTGGCGGGACTCGATTCGTTCAACGGGCGGATCGAGGAATCGGTGCGGTTCATGGATTGGGGGTTCCGCGCCTGGCAATCGCGGGCGCTGTTTTCGCAAAATGCGCGGATCGGCGAGGCCGAGGTGCAATTGGGCAGCGCCGATACGGTCGGCCTGGTCGCGCCGCGTAATCTGGCGGCGACGATTCCGGCCGGGACCGGCACGCGGCTGCGGGCGAAGATCGTCTATGACGGCCCGATCAAGGCACCGATCGCGCAGGGGCAGCATATCGCCGACCTGGTGGTCGAGGCGGACGGCCTGCCGGCGATGACGATGCCGCTGCATGCCGAGAGCGAAGTTACCGAGGCGGGCTTCTTCGGTCGCATCTGGAACGGGCTCAAGTCGCTCATCGGCGCGTGATGACTGCGCGGGGGCGCTTCATCAGCCTGGAAGGCGGGGAAGGGGTCGGCAAATCGACCCAGGTGCGTGCGCTGGCCGAGGCGCTCCGGGCGAGGGGTCATGACGTCATCGAAACGCGTGAACCCGGCGGCAGTGAAGGGGCGGAGGCGATCCGCGCGCTGCTGCTGAGCGGGAGCGAGGAGCGCTGGGGCGCGGAGGCCGAGGCATTGCTGTTCGCTGCGGCGCGGACGGATCATGTCGACAAGGTGATCAGGCCGGCGGTGGAGGCGGGGCGCTGGGTGCTGTCCGACCGCTTCATCGACAGTTCGCTCGCTTATCAGGGCGGCGCCGGCGCGCTTGGCCTCGAGGCGGTGCGGGCGATCAATGCGTTTGGCATCGGTCCGTGGTTTCCGGATCGCACCTTGGTTTTGATCCATCCCGAGGGTGCAGAGCGGGCTCGGGCGCGGGATGGCGAGGACAGCGACCGGATCGGCGGTCGGCCCGCGGCCTATCACGAGGCGGTCGAAGCGGCGTTTCGTACGATTGCCGCAGACGAGCCTGAACGGGTGCGCCTTATCGACGCATCGGGCGCGGTGGAGGTAGTCACGCGACGGCTGCTCGACGCGCTGGCGGACCTGCCGTGAGTCCGCTTTACGGCCATGAGGAAGCGGTCGCTTCGTTCCGAGCGGCGCTTGACAGCGGGCGGCTGCACCATGCCTGGCTGGTCGCGGGGCCGGAGGGGATTGGCAAGGGGCTGTTCGCGCGCAAGGCTGCTTTGCGCGTGCTGGCGCAGGGCCAGGGGCCGGTCGCGCGGCCGGGCTTCGAAGTGCCGGAAGAGCATCAGAGCGCGCGCCTGATGGCGGCGGGGAGCCATCCTGACTTCATGCTGCTGGAGCGGCTGGCCAAGGATGGCGGCACCGAACTGGCGCGGAGCATCAAGATCGACCAGGTGCGCGGCCTGCAGCGGCTGTTCGCGACGGCGCCGACTTACTCGCCGTGGCGCGTGGTGGTGGTCGATGCGGCAGACGATCTGGAGACGGCAGGCGCCAACGCCTTGCTGAAGAATCTTGAGGAGCCGCCCGCGAACACAGTGTTCCTGCTGGTCAGCCACGCGCCGGAGCGGCTGCTGCCGACGATCCGCTCGCGCTGCCGGCTGCTGCGGCTTGCGCCGCTGGAGCAGGCCGACATGAAGCGGGCGCTTGGTCTGGCGATCCCCGACGCGCCGCCGGCGGAAATCGAGGCGCTGGCATTGTCGGGCGGTGGCGCTCCCGGGCGTGCGGCCGCCTATCGTGGACTGGACGTCGCCGGACTCGACCAGGCGATGCAGGCGATCTCGGCCATCGGCGATCCGACCAACAAGCAGCGCTCGGCGCTGGCGCAGAGCTTGGCGGGCAAGAGCGCGCAGCCGCGCTACGAGGCCTTCCTCGATCGCGCACCTTCCTTCATCGCGGCGAAGGCACGCGAGCGGCAGGGCGCGGCCCTGGCTGGCGCGATCCGGCTATGGGAGGAGGCGGAGGCGCTGTCGCGGGTGGCGCTGCGCCAGTCGCTTGAGCCGCAGGCCACCGCGTTCGAGATGGCCGGGCTGATCGCCGGGCTGGCGCCCTGCAAGGCTTGATCCGCTCCCGCCCAGGCCTAAAGATCGGGCATGGCCGAGCCTTTCTACATCACCACCGCGATCAATTACCCGAACGGGCCGCCGCATGTCGGCCACGCCTATGAGGCGATCTGCACCGACGCGATCGCGCGCTTCCAGCGGCTCCAGGGGCGCGACGTCTTCTTCCTGACGGGCACGGACGAGCACGGCCTGAAGATGGCGCAGGCGGCGCGCGAGCGGGGCATCGAACCGCGCGCTCTGGCCGACGAAATGTCGTCCTATTTCCGTGAGATGGACGCGCAGCTTGATATCTCGTTCGACCGCTTCATCCGCACCAGCGAACCGGCCCATCACGAGGCGAGCCGGGAATTGTGGCGCCGGATGGCGGCCAAGGGCGATATCTATCTCGGCCGCTACGAGGGTTGGTATTCGGTCCGCGACGAAGCTTATTATGACGAGGATGAGTTGGTCGTCGCCGATACGGGCGAGAAGTTCTCGCCGCAGGGCACCCCGGTCGAATGGACGGTCGAGGAAAGCTGGTTCTTCCGCCTGTCCGCGTATCAGGATCGCTTGCTCGCGCATTACGCGGCGAACCCGGACTTCATCCGCCCGGAAACGCGGCGCAATGAGGTGCTGCGCTTCGTCGAGGGCGGGCTGAGCGACCTTTCCATCTCGCGGACCAGCTTCGACTGGGGCGTGAAGGTGCCTCAGAGCGAGGAGCACGTCATGTACGTGTGGCTCGACGCGCTCACCAATTATCTCACCGGCATCGGTTTTCCGGACACGGATTCAGAGAGTTACCGCAAGTTCTGGCCAGCCGATCTGCACATTATCGGCAAGGATGTGGTGCGTTTCCACGCGGTCTATTGGCCGGCCTTCCTGATGTCGGCGGACCTGCCGTTGCCGAAACAGGTGTTCGGCCATGGCCATGTCCTGCTGCGCGGCGAGAAGATGTCCAAGTCGCTGGGGAATGTCGTTTCCCCGCAGGAGCTTGTCGACGCCTTCGGAGTCGATGCGGTCCGCTATTTCCTGATCCGTGACGTGAGCTTCGGGCAGGACGGCAGCTACTCGCCGGAAGCGATCGTCACGCGGGTGAATGCCGATCTCGCCAACAGCTTCGGCAATCTGGCGCAGCGCACCTTGTCCTTCATCGTCAAGAATCTCGAGGGTCGCTTGCCGGGGGGCGAGGCGGACGCAGCGCTTCTGGCGACCGTGCGCGAGGCGCTCAGCGTTGAAATGCGTGATCATTTCGCGGCGCTGGCGCTGAGCCAGGGGGTGGAGGCGTGGCTGCGCGCCGTATTCGCCTGCAACCAATATATCGACGCCGAGGCGCCCTGGGCGCTGCGCAAGACCGATCCGGCGCGGATGGAAGCGGTGCTCGCGACGCTCGTCCAGGCGATCCGCATGCTCGCCATCGCCATCCAGCCGGTCGTGCCGGGCGCAGCGGGGCGGCTGCTCGACCAATTGGGCGTGCCGGCGGATGAGCGGGATTGGCGTCATATCGGGGACGACAGCCTGTATGCGCGGTTGCAGTCCCAGGAGTTCCGCCTCGCGCCGCCGCAGCCGATCTTTCCGCGCATGGAAATGCCCGCGCAGGGCTGAACCTTGCCGAAATCGGGCGCTTCCACTATGTCGCGGCCGCCCATGGAAAAGGTGAAACCCATTCAGATCGGTCCGGTTCGGATCGAGACGCCGGTCGTGCTGGCGCCGATGACCGGCGTCACCGACATGCCGTTCCGCCGCATTGTCAAGCGCTATGGCTGCGGGCTGACGGTGGGCGAGATGATCGCCAGCCAGGCGATGATCCGCGAGACGCGCCAGTCGATCCAGAAGGCGACCTGGTGTCCGAGCGAGGACCCGGTGTCGATGCAGCTCGCCGGCTGTAGCCCAAAGGAGATGGGCGAGGCGGCGAAGCTGAATGAGGACCGCGGCGCCGCGATCATCGACATCAATATGGGCTGCCCGGTGAAGAAGGTGGTCAATGGCGAGGCCGGATCGGCGCTGATGCGAGATTTGCCGCTGGCCGCTTCGCTGATCGAGGCGACGGTGAAGGCGGTGAAGGTGCCGGTGACCGTGAAGATGCGGATGGGCTGGGACCATGCCAGCCTGAACGCGCCGGAACTCGCCCATATCGCCGAGGATCTGGGCGCGCAGATGATCACGGTGCACGGCCGCACCCGCAACCAGATGTACAAGGGCGAAGCCGACTGGGCGTTCGTGCGCGGCGTGAAGGAGGCGGTGAAGGTGCCGGTGATCGTCAACGGCGACATCTGCTCGATCGAGGATGCCGACACGGCACTGGAGCAGTCGGGCGCGGACGGGGTGATGATCGGCCGCGGCGCCTATGGCCGCCCCTGGCTGCTGAAGCAGGTCATGCATTGGCTGAAGACCGGTCAGCGGCTGCCGGACCCGTCGCTGGCCGAGCAGCTGGACGTGATCCTGGAGCAATATCAGGCGATGCAGGACCTTTATGGTCCGGTGATCGGCGCCAATTGCGCGCGCAAGCATATCGGCTGGTACACCAAGGGCATTCACGGTTCGGCCGAGTTCCGTAACGCCTTCAACAAGGTCGCCGACCCGGCCGTGGCGGTGTCCATGCTGCGCGAATTTTACGATCCCAGGCTGGAGAAAGCCGCCGCCTGAGCGCCTTGCCGAACCAAATTTGAATTGGGGCGGAACGAAGGCGGAAACTGTGTTCTTTCGGCCACAGTCCTGTGCTAGGCGCTGCGCGTGGACGCAGCCCGGAGCATGATCGAGCCCAACGATGAGGGCGAAGCCGTGGCTCCGGAGCCACGCCGAAAGCGTCCGCGCTGGCTGCGCCGCCTGACCGTCGCGAGCGAGCGCGGGCGGCTGATGCCGGTGGTCGAGTTGCTGACGATCGCGCTGATGATCGGCGTCGCGGTGTCGAGCTATTTCATCGTGACGTCGCGCGGCGACGCGGACGGGCTGCTCAGCCCGCCGGCGGTCGCCGGGCTGCTGGTGGCGAATCTCGTCCCGGCCATGGCGCTGATGGTGCTGGCGGCCCGACGCTTTGCGATTCGTCGCGCCGCCAAGACACAGATTGGAAGCCGGGGGCGGCTTCACGTCCGCCTGGTCGCGATTTTTTCGCTGATCGCCAGCGTGCCGACTCTTCTTGTGGTGATTTTCGCCTCGCTGCTCCTGCAGAGCGGGATCAGCTTCTGGTTTTCGGACCAAGCTCAATCCACCATCTCGAACGCGCGAAACACGACCGAAACCTATCGGCGTGAACAGCTTGCCGACATCCATGCCGAGATCGAGACGATGGGCGGCGACGTCGTGGACCGGATCAATCAATTCGGTGTCAACGACCCGTTGCTTGGCGAATTCCTGTTCAGCCAGACACTCAATCGAAAGCTGGTCGAGACAGCTTTGCTGAGCGTCAACAGCGAAGGCGTCATCCAGATGCAGGCCGGGGTCAACCTGTATGACCGGCCGCTGGAATCCCGTTTCCCGGTAGCCGAACTGCTCGCCATGAGCGCCGGGCAAGTGAAGACCCAGTTCGATGGGAGTGACCGGATCGAGGGCGTCGTCCGGCTGGACCCCGAGTTGAGGCTCTACGTCTACGGCTCGCGGGATGCCGCCGTGCTGATGGAGATGGTGCGCGGGGCCGAGAGCGCCGCGAGCGACTATCAGGCGGTGCAGGAGCAGTCGCGCGCCTACCAGCTGCAATTCAACGCCGCCCTGTTCATCGTCTCGCTACTGATCGTTGCGGTGGCGATCTGGATCGCGTTGCAGCTGGCCGACCGGATGGTGCGGCCGGTGGGACAATTGGTGGCCGCGGCGCGGCGGGTGACCGAGGGCGATATGAGCGCGCGCGTGCCGGGCGCGCGAGCGCGGGACGAGCTGGGTACGCTGGGGCAGGCCTTCAACCGGATGACGATGCGGGTGGAGGAACAGACCGGGGCGCTGGTTTCAGCCAATACGCAGCTGGAGAATCGCCGTGCCTTCATCGAGGCGGTGGTGTCGGGCGTGACGGCGGGCATCGTGTCCGTGGATCGCGAACGGCGGGTGCAGCTGATCAATCCTTCCGCCGAGGCTTTGCTGCGGACCAATGAGCGCGCGGTCGTGGGGCAACCGCTCGCCGAACTGGCGCCGGAACTCGACAGGCATCTCGACGCCGACGAAGGCGAGGATGTGGTGCAGATCGCCCGCGACGACGAAATCCACACGCTGGCGGTGAAAAGGGTGAAGGCCGATGGCGGCCACATCCTGACCTTCGACGACATTACCGACCAATTGCTCGACCAGCGGCGAGCGGCATGGTCCGACGTGGCGCGCCGGATCGCGCACGAGATCAAGAACCCGCTGACGCCCATCCAGCTCGCGGCCGAGCGGCTGCAGCGGCGTTACGGCAAGGAGATCGAAAGCGATCCGGCCACGTTCGAGAAACTGACCGGGACGATCGTCCGCCAGGTCGGCGACCTGAGGCGCATGGTCGACGAATTCTCCTCCTTCGCGCAAATGCCAAAGCCGGTGTTCCGCGAGGAGGCGATCGGCGAGATCGCGCGGCAGGCCCTGTTCCTGCACGAGGTCGCCCATCCCGACATCAAGTTCGTGCTCGATGTGCCGGAACCGGCGCCAGTGATGCTGTGCGACCGGCGGCTGATCGGGCAAGCGCTGACCAACATCGTCAAGAATGCAGTCGAGGCAATCGAGCAGCGGCGCGAGGATGGCGAGGGCAAGCGGACCGGGAAGAGCCGGGATCGCGTGGCGCTCGGCATGGCGGTGGAGCGGGACGAGCTGACCATCGTCGTCAGCGACACCGGCATCGGCCTACCGGCCGATCGCAAGCGGCTGACCGAGCCTTACATGACGACGCGGGCGAAGGGCACGGGCCTGGGCCTCGCGATCGTGAAAAAGATCATCGAGGATCATTGCGGCCATGTCGTGTTCGAGGATGCCGATGGCGGCGGCACGCGGGTGCGGCTGATCTTCGACCTGGCGGCGCTTGCGCGGGTGAACTCGGGCGAGCCCAGCAGCGTTGACGAAAACACCAAAGAGAAAAGCTGAGTTTTATGGGCCTCGACATTCTCGTCGTCGACGACGAGCAGGACATCAGAGATCTCGTTTCCGGCGTGCTGGAGGATGAAGGCTTCACCGCGCGTACGGCGGCGGGGAGCAGCCAGGCGCTGGCGGCGCTGGACGAAAGGCGGCCGTCTCTGGTCCTCCTCGACGTGTGGCTGCAGGGGTCGAAGCTGGACGGGCTGCAATTGCTCGACGAGATCAAGCGCCGGGACCCGACCTTGCCGGTGCTGATGATCTCCGGCCACGGCAATCTGGATACGGCGGTGGCGGCGATCCGGCAGGGGGCGGTCGATTTCATCGAAAAGCCGTTCGAGGCGGGGCATCTGCTCCATCAGGTGCAGCGGGCGACCGAAACCGAGCGGCTGCGGCGGGAGAATGAGAGTCTGCGCGCGCAGATCGGCCAGGAAACCGAGCTGACCGGGCTTTCCAGCGGCATCAACACGGTGCGCGCGACGCTGAAGCGAGTCGCCGCGACCGGCAGCCGCGTGCTGATCTCCGGCCCGGCGGGCGTCGGCAAGGAAGTGGCCGCCCGGCTCCTGCACGGCTGGAGCACGCGCGACCGCGGGCCGTTCATCATCGTCGGCGCGGCGCGAATGACGCCCGAACGGGTCGAAGAGGAATTGTTCGGGGTGGAGGAGGGGGGCGAACTCGTCCGGCCCGGCCTGCTCGAGCAGGCGCATGGCGGCACTTTGTTCATCGACGAGGTGGCGGACATGCCGCCGTCGACGCAGGGCAAGATATTGCGCGTGCTGACGGACCAGAGCTTCACCCGCGTCGGCGGTCAAAGGATGGTGAAAGTCGACATGCGGGTCGTATCGTCGACGGCGCGCAATCTGCAGGACGAGATCGCACTGGGGCGGTTCCGCGAGGATCTGTATTACCGGCTGAACGTGGTGCCGGTGCATCTGCCGGCTCTGGCCGAGCGGCGGGAGGATATTCCCGAACTGGTGACCCGCTTCGCGTCGCGCTACGCGGCCGAACGGCGGGTGCCGACGCCAGATATCTCCGCCGACGCGCTGGCGGCGCTGCAGGCCTATGACTGGCCGGGCAACGTGCGGCAGCTCAGGAACGTGATCGAACGGACGATCATCCTGGCCCCAGGCGAGCGGATCGCCAGCATCGACATCGACATGCTGCCGCCGGAAATCCTGAACGAGCAGGCGCAATTGAACCCCGGCGAGGCGGTGAAGGCGATCATGGGCACGCCGCTGCGGGAAGCGCGCGAGACGTTCGAAAGGGAATATCTGCGCGTCCAGATCCGGCGCTTTTCGGGCAATATCTCCCGCACCGCGACCTTCATCGGGATGGAAAGATCGGCGCTGCACCGCAAGCTGAAGGCGCTTGGCCTCGGCGACAATCGCTCGGACAGCGAAGATTAAGGTGCGCGGCCATTGAATGCGCGCCACGTCACGCTAGCTTAGGTAACGGCGTCGCCCCGCCACAGAACAAGAACCGATCAGGGAGCGCGTAGCATGGCCGACAAGGTCAACAATCTGCAGGACATGTTTCTGAACTCGCTCCGGCGCAGCAAGACGCCGGTGACGATGTTCCTCGTCAAGGGGGTGAAGCTGCAGGGCATCATCACCTGGTTCGACAATTTCTCCGTGCTGCTGCGCCGCGACGGTCAGGCGCAGCTGATCTACAAGCACGCCATCTCCACCGTGATGCCGGCCCAGCCGCTCGACCTCAGCGAGATCGAGGCAGCGTTCGACGAAGCGCTGGAGAAGAAGAAACCGTCTTTGCTGCAGGAAGTGTTCCTGACCGCGGTGCGGCGTTCGGGTGAGCCGGTGACCATGTTCCTGGTGAACGGCGTGATGCTGCAGGGCGAGATTGCCGCGTTCGACCTTTTCTGCATGCTGCTGAAGCGCGACGGGATGAGCCAGCTGGTCTACAAGCACGCCATCTCCACGGTACAGCCCGAGCATCCGGTCAGCCTCCACGAACCCTCGGAGGACTGAAGCCTGAGCGTTTTCAACCGCGACGATGCGGATGTTGCCCGCGGCGCCCGCGCCGTCATCGCACTCCCCGAACTGGGCAGCGGCGCCCGCCGCGATGTCGAGGCGCGGCTGGAGGAAGCCGCTGGCCTGGCCGAGGCGATCGGCATCGATGTGCAGGCCCGGGTGCATTTCCGCGTGCGCGCGCCGCGGCCGGCAACTTTGTTCGGCAAGGGGCAGGTGGAAAGCATCGCCGAGGCGGTTCGCATGGCCGAGGCGGAGCTGCTGATCGTCGACGCGGCGATCACCCCGATCCAGCAGAAGAATCTGGAAACGGAGACGAAGGCGAAGGTGATCGACCGCACCGGTTTGATCCTGGAGATTTTTGGCGAGCGCGCGGCGACGGCGGAAGGGCGGCTGCAGGTCGAGCTGGCGCATCTGGACTATCAGGCCGGACGGCTGGTGCGGTCCTGGACCCACCTCGAGCGGCAACGCGGTGGCTTCGGCTTCCTCGGCGGGCCGGGCGAGACGCAGATCGAGGCTGACCGGCGGCTGATCCGCGACCGCATGGCGAAGCTGAAGCGCGAACTGGAGCAGGTAACGCGCACCCGCGGCCTGCACCGGGCGCGGCGGCAGAAGGCACCCTGGCCCGTGGTCGCTTTGGTCGGCTACACCAATGCCGGCAAATCGACCCTGTTCAACCGGCTGACCCGGGCGGAGGTGATGGCGGAGGATCTGCTGTTCGCCACGCTCGACCCGACGCTGCGCGAGATTTCCCTGCCGGGCGTTTCGAAGGCGATCCTGAGCGACACGGTGGGCTTCATCTCCGATTTGCCGACGCAACTCGTGGCGGCGTTCCGCGCGACTCTGGAAGAAGTGCTGGCGGCCGACCTGATCGTCCATGTCCGCGACATTTCCCACGCCGACAGCGACGCGCAGCGCGAGGATGTCGAACAGGTGCTGAAGGAACTCGGCATTGGCGAGGGTTCATCGGTGATCGAGGCGTGGAACAAGGTGGACCGGCTGGACGCCGAGGAAGCCGCGAGTCTGCGGGTGGAAGCGGTGCGGCGCGAGGATGCGGTCGTGCTGTCGGCGATCAGCGGGGAAGGGGTGGACGCCCTGCTCGGCTGCATCGCAGAGCATCTCGGCAAGGGCGCGCAGGTCCACGAGGTGGTGCTCGACGCGTCCGACGGCGAGGCGATCGCCTGGCTGCACCAGCACGGCGAAGTGCTGAGCCAGGAGAGCGAGAATTTGCGGACCCGTCTGCAGGTGCGGATCGCGAAGGCGCAATGGGAACGGTTCGAAAGCCGCCGGAACGGCTAGGCTTCGGCGGCGTCGAGGCGGCGCAGCGGCTTCGAGATCAGTCCCGCCAGCGCGACCAGGCCGCCGGCGATCCCCATGAAGATGAACAGCCAGCGGACGCTGACCGTCTCGCCGAGCGCGCTGACGGCGACCAGGCTGACCGGGGCGGCGAGGCCCATGACCATGTTGAGGATCGAGAAAGCCCGGCCCTGCAACTGATTGGGGATGGCGGTCTGCAGCAGGGCGACGAGGGGCGCATTGCCTGCTGCAAAGGCGGCGCCGCTGAGCGCCCAGGCGGCGACCGCCATCCAGAATTGCTCCGGCCCCGGAATCGCGGTCGCGGCGAGCAGGAAGCAGGAGATGGCGAACCCCCAGATGAACCAGGCGACACGGCGCTTCGGCGCCATCGCGGCGACGATGAGTCCGCCCAGGATCATCGCCAGGCCGGTCAGCCCCTCCATCAGGGCGATGTGCGGCGGGCCGCCCTGAAAATGCTCCAGCACCAGCAGGGGCGCGAGGGTGAATGACGGCATAATCATCAGCACGACGCCGGCCAGGATCGCGTAAATGTGCAGCAGGCCAGGATCACGCCAGACCAGAGCGACGCCTTCCTTGAAATCGCTCCACATATGCTGATCCGCGCTGCGCTCCCGGCTCGGCTGGGGAATGGCGAACAGCAGCAGCGGCACGATGCCGAGCACGGCCGTGACCACGTCAATCGACAGCGCCCAGCCGATCGGCATGATCCCGATCGCCAGCGCGCCGAGTGGGGCGGCGGCGACGGTCATCACGCCCATCATCGCCTGATTGAGGCCGGCGGCGCGGGGCAGGAATTCGGCGGGGACCAGCATCGCCGCGCTCGCCTGCGCCGCCGGGGCCTGGAAGGCCTGCATGGCGCTGCGCACGAACATCATCACATAAGCGTGCCAGATCTCGATCGCGCCGCTGAGGAACAGGGAAATCAGCACGACCATGCACAAGGCGCTGACCAGATCGGTGAGGATCATGATCAGGCGGCGGCTGTAGCGATCGGCGAGCACGCCGCCGAGCGGCGCAAGCAAGGCCTGCGGCATCAGCGCGGCGACGCCCGCCATGGCCAGCGCCGAAACGCTGCCCGTTGTTTCCGCGATCCACCAGAGCAAGACGAATTGCGTCACCGCAGAGCCGATGAGCGAAAGCGCCTGACCGACGAAGATCGACCAGTAACGCAGCCGCCAGGGTTCGGCGGTCAGGCTGGCATCCGGTTCCGTCATGTCAGCGTATCGTTTCCGGATGTTGCGTCGGCCCAGTGAGGCGCACCGGGAAGGATGGCCACGCGCCTAGCAGCTTCACGTCGATCGCGCGAGGGACGAGGGGTTGGAGGTTAGTAAGAACGAAGAAAGAACACAAGGGGAGGGTGAGGGGCCTAGCCTGCAGCGGCGAGCCGCGCCTTTGCCTCTCGCCACAATGCCTCATACTCATCGAGACTGAGGTCGCGGAGCGGCTTTTCGGCGCTTTGTTCGATCAGGCGATAGCGTTGCTCGAAGCGGCGGGTCGCGTCGGTCAAGGCAGCTTCGGCGTCGAGGCCGTGATGGCGGGCCAGGTTGACGACGCTGAACAGCAGGTCGCCAATCTCGGCTTCGCGCTCGGCCGGGGTTTCGGCGGCGTCGATCTCCGCGATTTCCTCGTCGATCTTGGCGCGCGGGCCGGCAGCATCGGCCCAGTCGAAACCTTCGCGGGCGGCACGGTTCTGGATCTTCTCGGCGCGCTTCAGCGCCGGCAGGCCGAGCGTGACGCCATCGAGGACGCTAACATGGCCCTTGGCGGCGCGTTCCTCCGCCTTGACCTGTTCCCAGAGGTGATGGCCGCCGTTCGCGGCGCCCTGGAAGATATGCGGATGGCGGCGCTCCATTTTGTCGCTGATCGCGGCGGCGACGTCGGCGAAGGCGAAATGGCCGTCTTCCTCGGCCATGCGGGCGTGGAAGACGACCTGGAGCAGGAGATCGCCAAGCTCGTCCTTGAGATCGGCCATGTCGTGGCGCTGGACCGCGTCGGCGACCTCATAGGCTTCCTCGATCGTATAGGGGGCGATGGTGGCGAAGGTCTGGACGCTGTCCCATTCGCAGCCCGTCGCCGGGTCGCGCAGCCGCGCCATGATCGCGAGCAAACGGTCGAGGGGGGAGGTTTCAGAAGCGGTCAACGGCGCGATCCATAAGTGCGATAATATACATTATGTAAAATACCGGTCTGTCAGGACTTCAGGATCAAGGTGCGCCCTTCCACGCTCCAACTGCGCAGCGAGGACAGGAAATTCATGCCGATGACGTTCAGATCGCCGAACGCGTCGGAAATGTGCACGGCGACATTCTCGCGCGTGATGTTGCCGACGCGCAGACTCCCCGCCCGGCCGCGCTGGGCGTTGACCAGCCCGTTCGCCGTCTGGACCACGACCGGCAAGCCGGCCTGCGGCTGGATGCCGGCCCGCTGCGCGGTTTCGCGCGAAATGCTGGTCGTGGTGGCGCCGCTGTCCACCAAGAAGCGGACCCGCTGCCCGTTCAATTCCGCCTCGACCCAGAAATGACCGTCCGAGGCGATGCGGACGCGGGTCTCCCCGGGTGCGGTCGGCACCGCCTCGCCGCCGCGTACGGAGACGAGCAAGCGGTCGCCGAGCGCAGCGAAATCGTCCTTGAAGGTGAAGATCACGAAGGCCGCGGCGAAGATCAGCACCCAGGAGGCGAACATCTTTACCGCCGTGCCGAGGCGCACGCGGCGCACCGCGAAGGCGCTGATCACCAGCACGGCCACGCCCAGCAGATAGAGGACGTGGATCGCCTGGTCCCCTCCCTCATTCACAGCGCGATCTCCATCCCGTCATAGCCAGGCTCGATATGGGGAGGAAGTTGCCGCCGCAAAGAGTCATAGTCCATGCTGTTGTCCATGTGGGTCAGCACGGCGCGCTTCGGGCGGAGGCGCTCGATATAGGAGAGCGTGCGGTCAAGATGGTTGTGCGTGGGGTGCGGCCGGGCGCGCAGGGCATCGACGATCCACAGGTCGGCGGCTTCATATAGATTGGCCATTTCATCTGTCAAATCATTGAAATCGGTGGAATAAATGATCCGTTTACCATCTTGTGCGAAGATCAGGCCGGTGCTTGTGATATTGCCGTGCGGCTGCTCGGTGTGGCGCACCGCGATGCCGCCGATCGTCAGGTCATCGGGCAGGATCTGTGCGGCGACGGTGGGCGGATAACCCCACTTCCCTTCGAACACATAGTCGAAGCGGCCTGAAAGGCTCCGGAGGCAGCGGGCGCCGGCATAGGCGGGCACCGGCGCGCCGGCATTGTGGAAAAGCTGGCGCAGGTCGTCGAGGCCATGGGCGTGGTCGGCATGTTCGTGCGTCCAGATCACCGCGTCGAGGGTCTTCACCCGGGCATCCAGGAGCTGCTCGCGGAGATCGGGACTGGTATCGACGAGGATGTTCGTGCCGGCGTCGCTGACCAGAATCGAGACGCGGCGCCGGCGGTTCTTCGGTTCGGCGGGGTCGCAGTTGCCCCAATCATTGCCGATCCGGGGCACGCCGGACGATGTCCCGCAGCCGAGGATGCGGACTTTCATCCTGTTACCGCTTCGCCTTGCTGAACAGGCGGTAGAAATTGGCTGTGGTCGTCTCCGCGAGCTGCTCGACCGGCTCGCCGCGCAGGGCCGCGAGGAAGCGGGCGGTGTCGGCGACGTAGGCCGGTTCGCAGGGGCGGCCGCGGTGGGGGACTGGGGCGAGAAAGGGGGAATCGGTTTCGATCAGCAGGCGATCGGCGGGAATTTCCTTCGCCGCTTCCTGCAGGTCGCGGGCATTCTTGAAAGTGACGATGCCCGAGATCGAAATGCTAAGGCCGAGGCCAAGCATCTTCGCGGCGAAATCGCGGTCGGCGGTGAAGCAATGGATCAAGGCGGGAAAGGCGCCCTTCCCCATTTCCTCCGACAGGATCGCCGAAGTGTCGTCCTCCGCATCGCGGGTGTGAACGATGAGCGGCAGGCCGGTTTCGCGCGCGGCCGCGATATGGCTGCGGAAGCACTGGCGCTGCCGGTCGCGGTCCGACTTGTCGTAATAATAATCCAGACCGGTCTCGCCGATGCCGATCACTTTCGGATGCGCGGCACGGGCGACGAGGGTTTCAGTCTCCACGTCCGGATGCAGATCCGCCTCGTGCGGATGGATGCCCACCGACGCCATGACGTCATCATTGCCCTCCGCGGTAGCGAGCACGGCGTCCCATTCGCTCGAGCGGGTCGAGATGTTGAGTATGGCGGAAACCCCGGCGCCGCGGGCGCGGGCGAGCACGGCGGGTTGATCCTCGATCAGGCCGGCATAGTTGAGATGGCAGTGGCTATCGACGAACATGGCTCGGACATAGGCGCCCGCGCGCGGCGGCGGAAGGCATGGCCGTTCTCGACTCGGTCGTTTCGCGCCGGTAACGGGCATATTCGTCGCAGCGGAGTCGGAATGGCAGCTTGCGGGCGGCAGGTATCAGGCTGATCGGCGCGCCGCGCCACGGGGAGATCAGAGCGATGATGGCCAGACTGAGCTACGCGACCTTGTCGCTCCTGATCGCAGGCACGCCGGCCTTCGCGCAGGAAGCGGCAGAGCCTGCACGCACACCCGCGCAGCAGTTGATCCACGACGCGGCCAACGGGCAGCCGGTCCGCCAGCCGGACAGCATGTCGGCACCCGCGCCCGCGCCGAACCCGCCGTCGAACTGGGACGATGCCAGGCCCGCTTTTCCCGCTCTGCCGCTGGCTTCCGAGGAAGCGGCCGCGCCGGAGCCTGCCGCCGCAACCAGCGAGGGCGATACGATCGAAGCGCGTGTGGCGGCGCTCACGCCCGGCGAATTTCTGTGGATGCCGGAGCGGCAAACGACCGGCCCCGTGGTCATCGTTGTCAGCCTGGCCGAGCAGATGGTCTATACCTATCGCGGCGGCGAACTGATCGGCGTTTCGACGGCGTCGACCGGCATGGCCTCGCACCCCACGCCCACCGGCAGCTTCACCATTCTGCAGAAGCGCCGGCGGCATTTCTCCAACCTCTACAATAATGCGCCGATGCCCAACATGCAGCGGCTGACCTGGGACGGCATCGCCTTCCATGCCGGTGCGCTGCCCGGCCATCCGGCGAGCCATGGCTGCATCCGCCTGCCGATGGCCTTTTCGAACCATCTGTTTGTGACGACCGCGATGGGCGGACGGGTCCATATCATTGGCGAATCGCCCCCGTCGGCGGCCGGCGCACTCGCATATGTGCGGAGCATCGCGGGCGAATCCGCCTCGCGCTGAGCTTCGATGCGGCCAACGTCGCATCCCATGAGACCAGGCTGCATCGCCTGAGCCTCACCCAGGCGCTTTCGTCGCGCGGAATCGCGCTTCGGTCGGCCCGACGAACCGCGCGCCTGATCTGTCGCCTTGCGCTCAATCCCCTCCCCGCCGGCTGGCAGATGGGTCCCGCAAGCCGGGATCAAGCCGGCGCCAAGGGAGGCAGTTCAGATGACCAGATCACGCAAATTCCTGGGAGCCAGCGCCATCGGCCTGCTGCTCGCCATCGCCCCGGTCGCGTCCGCGGTCGGCCAGGACAATGCTGGCGCGCAGACCACGCAGCAGAGCGAGGCCCAGGACGCCTTCTCGACCGGCGTGGTGCAGGAATTGCGGGCGGTGTCGGAGCGGCACCAGGCCGAAGTGCGCGAGGCGCGCGAACTCGAGGAGCGCGCCGAGGCACTGACGCCGGGCGAATATCTGTGGATGCCGGAGCGGCAGGAGAGCGGCGCAGTGACCGTCGTGGTCAGCATCGCGGCGCAGAAGGCCTATGTTTATCGCGCCGACAAACTGATCGGCGTGACCACGGTCTCGACCGGGATGCGCGGGCATCGCACGCCGACCGGCAGCTTCACGATCCTGCAGAAGAACCGGCGGCACTTCTCCAACCTCTACAACAATGCCCCGATGCCGAACATGCAGCGGCTGACCTGGGACGGGATCGCGCTCCACGCCGGTGCCCTCCCCGGTTATCCGGCCAGCCATGGCTGCATCCGGCTGCCGATGGAATTCTCGCGCGTCCTGTTCGGCGCGACGAGCATGGGCGGCAGCGTGCACATCGTCGCGGACACGCCCCCGTCCGCCGCCGATGCTCTCGCTTTCGCTACGGGCGGCGCGCGCAATACCCAGATGGCGAGCGCGCGCTGACCGCTGGGCGGCCCCGGTGGGGAGACCGGGGTCGCCCTTTGCCCATTATCGTTACGGCGGCGGCGTCACTTTTGAGTGACAGTCGCGATGGGAATAGCGGTCCCAATCAGAAATCTGCTCTCGGACCGTCGCTGTTATGATACAGTTCATCGCACGTGGGGAAGAAGCGTCCTGCCGGTTCACAAGCCGGCGCGGGGCGGACAGATCCTCCCGTTCGAATTTATCGCGTGATGCCAATGCTTTGTTGGAGATTTGGCACATAGGTTAGCTCGCTCGAGCTTCGATGCTGCGACCTGGGGAGGGGTCCTGTTATGTCGAATGCGTTGCGTCAGATTGGCCGTTTCTCGCTGGTCGCCCTGGTGGTCGGGTTCGCGCCGGCCGCGTCCGCCATCGGCCGCAGCGGCGGTGCCACGCCGGATGCAGACCCCGCCGCCTCCCCCACCGCTTCGCGCGCTACGCTGCAGGCAGCGGCCGAGACGGCCGACCCTCAGGCACTCCAGTCGTTCATCGATCAGGCGGTCGAAACGCACCGTGTCGCGGTCGAAGACCGGCGCATCGGCAGGCAGATCGAGGCGGATGCCGCGGGGCTTCGCCCGGGCCGCTATGTGTGGAAAGCCGATCATGTGCAGAGCGGACCGATGTCGATCGTGGTCAGCCTGTCGGCACAGCGTGCCTATGTGTTCCGCGACCGGCGGCTGATCGGCGTTTCGACGGTTTCGACCGGACGCGCCACGCATCGCACGCCGACCGGCACCTACCCGATCCTACAGAAGAACCGGGACCATTATTCGAACATCTACGACAATGCGCCGATGCCGAACATGCAGCGCATGACCTGGGATGGCATTGCGCTGCACGCGGGCGTGATTCCGGGCTATCCGGCGTCGCACGGCTGCGTCCGGTTGCCGATGGAGTTTTCGCGGCTGCTGTTCGCGGCGACGAAGATGGGTGAGATCGTCCACGTCGTGGCCGACACGCCTTCGTCGGAGATGGCGGCGCTGGAGCATGCCGAGGCTGCCCAGGTGGTGCGTGAAGCCCGAGAGGCCGAGCGCCAGCGGGAGCGGGCGGCACGCCGGTCACGTTCCTGATCGGCTCGCTCCGGCGCTGGCACCCTTCGCTGGTCGGCGATAAGGCGCGGCCATGTCCGTGGCTGTTTCCGCTGATCCTCACGTCGTTGCGCTGATCGTCGCCGCCGGGCGGGGCGAGCGGCTGGGCGGCGATCTGCCCAAGCAATATCGGCGGCTGGGTGGCAAAACCGTGCTGCGTCGGGCGGTGGAGCCGTTTCTGGCGCACCCACGGATCGGCGCGGTGCGCGTGGTGATCGGCGAGGGTCAGGAGGAACTGGCGCGCAAGGCGCTGGACGGGCTGGACGTGGGAGAGCTGGTCTTCGGGGCGGAGGAACGAGCGCTGTCGGTCGTCAACGGCCTGAACGCCCTCCCCGCCAACGCGACGACTGTCCTGATCCATGACGCCGCTCGCCCATTCTGCCCGCCTAAGGTGATCGACCGGTTGCTCGACGCCCTGGACGATGAGGCCGCGGCCGTTCCGGTGCTGCGCGCCGCAGACACGTTGACGCAATTCGATGGCGCACGGCTCGGGGAGCGGCTCGACCGGGATCGGGTGGCGCGCGTGCAGACGCCGCAGGCCTTCCGGCTGCCTATATTGCGCGATGCGATCGAGCGTTGGCCCGGTGGAACGCCGACCGACGAGACGGCCTATTTGCGGACGCAGGGGATCGAGGTGGCCGGAATCGAAGGCGATGCCATGCTGGAGAAGCTGACGAGCGCAGCGGACTGGGTGCGGGCGGAGGCGATGCTTGCCGCGCGGACCTCGACGCGGACGGGAATGGGCTTCGACGTGCATGCCTTCGAGCCGGGCGATCATGTCTGGATCGGCGGGGTGCGCATTCGCCACGAGCGCGCGCTGAAGGGGCATAGCGATGCCGACGTGGCGCTGCATGCGCTGACCGATGCCCTGCTCGGGGCGATCGCCGCAGGCGACATTGGCGATCATTTCCCGCCGAGCGACCCGCAATGGAAGGGCGCCCCCTCCCCGCTCTTTCTGGAGCATGCGCGCGCGCTGGTCGAACAGGCTGGCGGCGCGATCGAGCATGTGGATGTCACGATCATCTGCGAGGCCCCGAAGATCGGGCCGCATCGGGAGGCGATGCGGGCGCGGATCGCGGATTTGTTGCGGCTGCCGTTGGGCCGGGTTAGCGTCAAGGCGACGACGACGGAGCGGCTGGGCTTTACCGGCCGCGGCGAAGGCATTGCCGCACAGGCCGTTGCGACCGTGCGGGTGGAGGAACGAGACTGATGCCTGCCGAGGAACCACACGCGCACGAGAAGCGCGATAGCGTGCTCCCGGCAGAACTGGTCGAGCTGGCGCGCAAGGTGGTGGATGCGAACCGGGATGCCGGGCGCAAGATTTCGGTTGCGGAGAGTTGCACCGGCGGGCTGGTCGCGGCCGCGCTGACCGAGATTCCGGGCAGTTCGGATGTGTTCGAATGCGGCTTCGTAACCTATTCCAACGACATCAAAATGTCGGTGCTGGGCGTCAGCCAGGACGTACTGGAGACGTTCGGGGCGGTGTCGGTGGCGACGGCCTGGAACATGGCGCAGCTGGCGCTCGACAAGGCCGGCGCGGATGTCGCGGTGGCGATTACCGGCGTGGCTGGTCCGGGCGGCGGCAGCGAGAAGAAGCCGGTTGGTACCGTGGTGTTCGCCCGAGCGCGGCGGGGGGCGGATCCGGAGGAGATTGTCGCCGACCGCAAGGATTTCGGCGATCTGGGCCGCGGCGGGGTGCGGCTTCAGGCGGCCTTGTGCGCGCTGGAACTGCTGATGCCGGGATCGACGCTGTAGAGCGCGTGGGCGCGGTCGCAGAAGGCGCCGATCATCTTGCGCAGGGCGCGGTCGAACATCTGGCCGGCCAATAGTTCGAACATCCGGCTCTTGAAGGCGAAGTCCACGCTAAAGTGGATGTTGGTGCCCCCCTGCCCATCGCTTTCGAATTTCCAGTTGTTGTGAAGGTACTTGAGTGGGCCTTCCACATAATCGATCTCGAGTTCGTGCGGCCGCCGCTTGATAACGCGGCTGGTGAATGTCTCCTTCAGCGCCCTGAAGCCGACGGCGAGGTCCGCGACCGTCTCGCTCTCGCTGTCCGAACGGATGCGGACCGCGACCACCCAGGGGAGGAATTCGGCATAGCGGCGCACGTCCGCGACGAGATCGAACAATTGCTCCGGCGTATAGGGAAGATGCCGGGTTTCGCTGTGCCTGGGCATGTCAGGCCGCCGTTGCCGCCTTGCCGAGCTTGGCCTCGCGGGCGGCGCGCATCTTCTCGAAATCGTCGCCGGCATGATAACTGGATCGCGTCAGCGGGCTGGCGGCGACGAGCAGGAAGCCCTTGGCGCGGGCGATGGCGCCATAGGCCTTGAACGCCTGCGGGCTGACGAATTCCTCCACTTTCGCATGGCGCGGCGTGGGCTGGAGATATTGGCCCATAGTGAGGAAATCGATGTCGGCCGAGCGCATATCATCCATCACCTGATGGACCTCCAGGCGCTGCTCGCCGAGGCCGGTCATGATGCCGGACTTGGTGAAGATGGTCGGATCGTGGCGCTTCACGCTCTCCAGCAGGCGCAGCGAGGCATAGTAACGCGCGCCGGGGCGGATGGTCGGGTAGAGCCGGGGAACGGTCTCCAGATTGTGATTATAGACGTCGGGACGCGCCTCGACGATCGCTTCGACAGCGGCTTGCGCCTTGTTCCTGAAATCCGGTGTGAGGATTTCGATCGTGGTGTCCGGTGTGTTGCGGCGGAGCGCATTGATGACTTTCACGAATTGCGAGGCGCCGCCGTCCGGCAGATCGTCGCGATCGACCGAGGTGATGACGATGTGGCTGAGGCCCAGTTCGGCGGCGGCCACGGCGACATGTTCCGGCTCGAGCGGGTCCACCGCGCGCGGCATGCCGGTCTTCACGTTGCAGAAGGCGCAGGCGCGGGTGCAGGTATCGCCCAGGATCATCACCGTGGCGTGCTTCTTCGTCCAGCACTCGCCGATATTCGGACAGGCCGCCTCCTCGCACACGGTGGCGAGATTCAAGCGGCGCATGAGATTCTTGGTTTCGCTGAAGGCGGTGCCGATCGGCGCCTTCACCCGAATCCAGTCGGGCTTGCGCTGCTTGGGCACGGGAATGATCGGATCGGCTTCGCTCATGGCGGCGAGATAGCGACTGGCGGGCACTCTTGCCACCCCCGCCCTTCCCTCCTAGCGGACGCGGGCATGACAGGCTTTTCCAGACTCATCGAGGGCTATCGCCGCTTCCGGAACAGCGAATGGGGCGAGGAACGCGCCCGCTGGGCGGAACTGGCCGAGGGGCAGAGTCCCAAGGTGATGGTGATCGCCTGCTCCGACAGCCGGGTCGATCCCAGCCAGATCTTCGATGCGCGGCCGGGCGAGATGTTCGTGGTGCGCAACGTCGCCAATCTGGTGCCGCCGTTCGAGCCGGACCAGAATTACCATGGCGTCTCCGCCGCGCTGGAGTTTGCGGTGACGCAGCTGCAGGTCGAGGAACTGGTGGTGATGGGCCATGGCGCCTGCGGCGGCTGCGCGGCGGCGTTGACCGGACAGTTTGACGGCGCGCGCTCAGGCGCCGGCCATTTCATCGCGCACTGGGTGGATATGCTCGCTGAGGCGCGGGAGCGGGTGCGCCAGGCCTATCCGGAGCTGGGACCCGAGGCAGTGCGGGCGATGGAGCATGAGGGCGTCCAGGTCTCTCTCCGCAATCTGATGACCTTCCCCTGGGTGCGCGAGCGGGTGGCCGACGGGCGGCTGAAACTGCACGGCGCCTATTTCGCCATCGCCGATGGTGAGCTGCGCGTGCTCGATCAGGCGACCGGGGCGTTCAACCCCGCCTGATCCGCCTTCCCCGCGACGCTGCGGCGATAACCGTAGGCGAGGTAGAGACCGAGGCCCACGATGTGGGCGATCAGGAAATAGAGCTGCGTCGTGCCGGGCAGGCTGTAGAACAGATAGGCGCAGCCGCCGATGGCGATGATCCCCACCAGCCACGGCAAGGGTGTGCGGAAGGTACGCGGTGCATCGGGCGCGCGGCGGCGCATGATCAGCATGCACAGGGCCACGGCCGAGAAAGCGGTGAGCGTACCGGCATTGGCCATGGCCGCCAGTTCGCCGAGCGGGACGAGACCGGCCAGGATCGCGACGACGATCGCGGTGAACAGGGTGATGCGGGTCGGCGAACCCCGCCCCGACACCCGCGCGAGGCCCTGCGGCAGCATCCCGTCGCGGGCCATCACGAAGAAGATGCGGCTCTGGCCGTAGAAGAAGGCGAGGATGACGGTGGGCAGTGCGATCACCGCCGAGACGGCGAGATAGCGGGCGGCCCAAGGCTGATCGAGTTCGCGCAGGATCAAGGCAAGCGGCTCGCCGCTGTCGGCGAAGCTGAGGTAGGAAATGGCGCCGATCGCAGTGGCGGCGACGGCCATGTAGATGAGCACGCAGATCACCATCGAGCCGACGATGCCAATGGCAAGATCGCGGCCGGGATTCTTCGCTTCCTCCGCCGCCGTCGCGATCGCGTCGAAGCCGTAAAAGGCGAAGAAGATGATCGCCGCCGCCGCCATGACGCCAACTTCGGAACCGGACGGACCAGATTTGGCAAAGCCGTTGGGCATGAAGGGATCGAAATTGGCCGGATCGAAGAAAGGCACGGCGACCGCGACGAAGACGATCAACGCGACGATCTTCACCACCACCAGCACCGCGTTCAGCGTGGCGCTCTCGCGGGTGCCGAGAATGAGCAACCCGGCGACGACGAAGACGATGAACACGGCCGGCAGATTGACGATGCCCCCCGCATGCGGCCCGCCCGAGAGCGCGGCGGGCAGCCCCGCCCCGATGCCCTCAAGGAAGCCATTGGCATATTCGGCCCAGCCGACCGCCACGGCGCTGACGACGAGGGAATATTCGAGGATCAAGCTCCAGCCGATGATCCATGCGAGCAATTCGCCGATCACGACATAGGTGTAGGTGTAGGCCGAACCCGAGGCCGGGATCATCGTCGCCATTTCGGCATAAGCGAGCGCCGCGGCGGCGCAGATCAGGCCGGCAATGGCGAAGGAGAGGATCACCGACGGCCCGGCCTTGGCGGCACCGACGCCGATCAGGGTGAGAATGCCGGTGCCGACGATCGCGCCGACGCCCAAAGCGACGAGGTGCGGCCAGGACAGCGTACGCTTCAGCTGGTGATGCGGCTCGAGCGAAGCTTCCGAGCCGGCCGGCTTGCGCGTGTTCCAGGCCATTCAAATTCCCCCAAAATCTTTCGCCCTTCTTAAGGACGAAATTGGGGTGGCGTCGAGGCCCGAAAAAGCCGCGAAAGGTTCCCAAGGTGCTGAAGGTTCACACCCCCAGGGGCAATAAACCGGTGGAACTTTCCACGGATTCGACCGGGTGCGTCTGGATATGAGAAAGAGCCGATTGTTGGCTCAGAATATCATTCCGCTGGCCTGTAGGAAAACGACCTCCGCCGTCATCCCGGCCTTGAGCCGGGACCCGCCTTCACTTCAACGGCAGTGGGTCGAAGCCGAAATCCTCCGCGAGGTCGCGCCAGGCCGGGTTCTCCTTGTGGATGAGATCGTATTTCCATTGACGCAGCCAGCGCTTGATTCTCTTTTCTCTGAGGATCGCGGACTCCATCGTATCATGGACCTCGAACCAGACGAGACGCTTGATGCCGTAGCGCCTGGTATGACCGTCAGCGAGACCCTCGCGATGCTGGTAGATGCGTGTCAGCAGATCCGAGGTGACGCCGGTGTAAAGCGTACCGTGGGACGAGCGGGCGAGAATATAGACGCAGGGTTGCCGGTCCATGTCGCGATTTACGAAGAAGGCAGGTCCCGGCTCAAGGCCGGGATGACGATGGTGCTCACTCCGCTTTCCATTCGACCAGCTTGAGCTTCGCCAGCTTGGCGCGCGCTTCCGCGGGATCGCGGGATTCAATGAAGACCAGTTTCGCCTGCAGCGCGCCCATGTCCAGCTTGGCATCGAGCAGCACGCATTCGCCAGGCGCGAGCGTGACCGTATGGATCTTGTCGGTGCCCCCAATCTGTGCGGCGAGACGGCCGCGGACATCGTGCGTGCCGGGCGGGACATCCGCGCGGACGAAGCGGCCGGTGCGGAACTGGCTGGTCAGCGCGCCGATGCCGACGTTCATCCCCTGCTGGCCGCCGACGAAGCCCGAACGCATGACATAGATGGCGGCCATCCCTGGCGCGGCGGTGAATTGCCGCGCCGCTTCCGCCATGGCCGGATCGGCATCCTTGGCGCCGCGATTCTTGAGCAGGATGTAGGCGACGAAGCCCAACACGGGGATCAGCAGGATCAGGCCAATGGTCGGATAGTAGATGCCGCCGGCGAGGCCGATGATGACCGCGAGGGCAAAGAGGATGATGTTGCGCGGTGTCATGTTCATGGGTGGAACTCCCCTGAAGCGGCTTTCTCAGACCGGCGGGCCTTGGATCGTGACTCGCTCCTAGAGGGCCTTGCGCTGAATCACCAAGGAGCGCCCCGCTCCGTCCACCTCGAAACCGACGACGTGGAAGCCCTGGCGCAGGTTGACGATGATCATCGCATTGTTGCCGGCGCGCGTTCGGGTTTCGACGTGGGCGAAGCCCTTGGCGGCGGCCTCGCCGTGCTGACGGCGCGTCAATTCCTCAGCGAGGCCGCGGCGGCGATGATCGGGATCGACGCCGCCGAGCCAGGAGTAAAACAGGGTCTGGCCGCGGCGATAGCCGAGCTTGAACGCGACCCATTCCCCATCAGCCTCGGCCAGCCAGAGGCTCGGCCCGGCCAGATGCGGAAGGCGATCGAGCAGATAGGCATCGTCGAAGCCGTCGAACACGCGATGGCACAGGCGGAGGAGCCTCGGCTCGGCGTCCGCGATGGGATCCTCCCAGCGAAGAAAAGTGGGCGCCCCCTGCCCGGCCATCGCCGTCAGCGCGTCAATTTCTTGTACGAGGTCCGCGTCGGCCGGTCGGCGGCATCGCCGAGGCGGCGGCGCCTGTCTTCCTCATAGGCTTCGAAATTGCCTTCGAACCACTCGACATGGCTGTCGCCCTCGAAGGCGAGGATGTGGGTCGCGAGGCGATCGAGGAAGAAGCGGTCGTGGCTGATCACCACGGCGCAGCCGGCGAAATTCTCGATCGCCTCCTCCAGCGCGCCCAGCGTCTCGACATCGAGATCGTTGGTCGGTTCGTCGAGCAGCAGAACGTTGCCGCCGCGCTTCAGCATCTTGGCGATGTGGACGCGGTTGCGTTCGCCGCCCGACAGCTTGCCGACATTCTTCTGCTGGTCGGCGCCCTTGAAGTTGAAGGCGCCCACATAGGCGCGCGTCGACATGTCGTGGCCGTTGACCTTCACATAATCGAGCCCGTCCGAGATTTCCTCCCAGACATTGTTCTTGCCCTCGAGATGGTCACGGCTCTGATCGACATAGCCGAGATGCACGGTCGAGCCAATGTCGATCGTACCGCTGTCGGGCTGTTCCTGGCCGGTGATGATCTTGAACAAAGTCGACTTGCCGGCGCCGTTCGGGCCGATCACGCCGACGATGCCGCCGGGCGGAAGGCTGAAGCTCAGATCCTCGAACAGCAATTTGTCGTCATAGGCCTTCGAGATGTTGTTCACCTCGATCACCTTGCCGCCGAGCCGCTCCGGCACCTGAATGACGATCTGGGCCTTGCCGGGGGCGCGATTCTTCTGCGCCTCGACCAACTGGTCGAACTTGGCGATACGCGCCTTGGACTTGGTCTGGCGGCCCTTGGCGCCCTGCCGGATCCATTCCAGTTCGTCCTTGATCGCCTTCTGGCGACCGGATTCCTCGCGATCCTCCTGCTCCAGGCGCTTCGCCTTCTTCTCCAGATAGGTCGAATAATTGCCTTCGTAGGGGAAGTATTTCCCGCGATCCAATTCGAGAATCCAGCCGACCACATTGTCGAGGAAATAGCGGTCGTGGGTGATCATCAGCACCGCGCCCGGATATTCCTTCAGATGGTTTTCCAGCCACTGGACGCTCTCCGCGTCGAGATGGTTGGTCGGTTCGTCGAGCAGCAGGATGCTGGGCTTCTGAATGAGCAAGCGCGTGAGCGCGATGCGGCGCTTCTCGCCGCCCGAGAGGTTGTCCACCGGCCAATCACCGGGCGGGCAGCGCAGGGCCTCCATCGCGACTTCGAGCTGGTTGTCGAGCGTCCAGCCGTCGACCGCGTCGATCTTGTCCTGCAATTCGCTCATCTCCGCGCCGAGCGCGTCGAAATCGGCGTCCGGCTCGCACATCAGGGCGCTGATCTCGTTGAAGCGATCGACCATGTCCGCCGTCTCGCGGGCGCCGTCCTTCACATTTTCCAGCACCGTCTTGGTGGGGTCGAGCTGCGGCTCCTGCTCCAGATAGCCGATCGTGATATTCTCGCCGGGCCAGGCCTCGCCGGAGAAATCCTTGTCGATGCCGGCCATGATCTTGATCAGGGTCGATTTGCCGGCACCGTTCGGGCCGACGATGCCGATCTTGGCGCCGAAATAGAATTGCAAATTGATGTTGGACAGCACCGGCTTCGGCGCGCCGGGGAAGGTCTTGGTCATGTCCTTCATGACAAAGGCATATTGTGCAGCCATGGCGGCGCTGTGCTCCGGAAAATGTGTGGGTGACGGTTAGGGGATCGAGGCGCGAGATAATGCGTCGCCCGCCGCTTGGCAAACCTTGGGCTGACAAGGCGCGCGCTTCCTGCATAAGGGCATCATGCCAGCGGATATCAGCCACGGCCTGCACGCCTCCGGACTCAGCGACACATTGGTGATTCTGGGCGCGGCGGGGATCGTGATTCCGGCCTTCGCCCGCGCCCGCGTCAGCCCGGTGATCGGCTTCATCCTGGTCGGTGCGCTGGTGGGTCCGGCGGGGCTTGGAGCTTTGTCGGGCGACTATCCCTGGTTGAATTTCGTCACGATTTCCAACCCGGAGTCGATCGCGCCCTTTGCCGAGTTCGGGATCATCCTTTTGCTCTTCTCGATCGGGCTGGAACTGAGCTTCCCGCGATTATGGTCGATGCGAAGACTCGTCTTCGGGGTTGGCGCGGCCGAGTTGGTCATCGGCGCGGCGCTGATCGGCTGCGGCCTGCTGCTGGCCGGCTATGCCTGGACCGGCGCGCTGGCGCTTGGCCTCGCGCTCGCCATGTCATCGACCGCCGTGGTGCTGCCTTTGGTCGGCACGACCAGCGCGGTGGGCCGCAAGGCGCTCGCCATGCTGCTCTTCGAGGATGTCGCGCTGGTCCCGATCATCTTCGTGCTGGGCGTGCTCGGCCCCTATGGCGCGGACACCGGCGTCACCGGGATCATGGACATATTCTGGAAAGGCGCGCTGGCGGTCATCGGCATATTGGTCGCCGGGCGGCTGCTGCTGCCCAAATTGTTCGCGCAGGCGGCGCGGGCGAAGAGCCCGGAATTGTTCCTGTCGGCGAGCCTGATCGTGGTGATCGTCGCGGCCCTGATCACGTCGGCCGCCGGCCTGTCGCCTTATGCAGGGGCGCTGCTGGCGGGCATATTGATCGCCGAAACCGAATATCATGGCGAGGTCGAGGTGATGACCGCCCCGTTCCGGGGGCTGGGCCTCGGCGTGTTCCTGATCACGGTGGGGATGAGCCTGGACATCGTCCTGATCGCGGGCAACTGGCAATTGCTGCTGCTCGCTTTGCTGGGCGTGATGGCGGTGAAGACGATCGTGACGGCGCTCCTGCTGCGTGTGTCCGGCGCTTCCAAGGGCGTGGCGACCGAGGCGGGCATTTTGATGGCCTCGCCGTCCGAAACGACCCTGATCGTGCTCGGCGCGGCCGGGACAGCGGGGCTGATCGCCAGCGAGACGGCGGCATTCTGGCAGATCGTGACCGCTCTGGGCCTGACCATCACGCCCTTGCTGGCGCGGATCGGGCGCGACCTGGGTCGTCGGGTGACGAAGATGGAGGGCAGCGGCGGCGCACTGCCGAGCCGTGACGATCCGCGCGCGGTGATCATCGGTTTCGGCCGGGTCGGGCGGCTGGTGGCCGACATGCTTAACGTCCACGGCAAGACCTATGTCGCGGTGGACAGCGATATCGACACGGTCAACCGCGCGGCGCGCGACGATTACAACATCACCTTCGGCGACGCTGCGCGGGGGGAGTTCGTGGACAAGCTGCAGCTGGGTCATGCCAGCGCGCTGATCCTGACCATGGACGATCCGGTGCTGTCGGTGCGGCTGGTGAAGAAGGTGCGGGCCTATTGCCCGGACCTGACCATCGTCGCCCGCGCCCGCGACGCCGGGCATGCGGCGGAATTGTACAAGGCCGGAGTGACCGACGCGGTGCCGGAGACGCTGGAAAGCTCGCTGCAGCTTAGCGAGGCCGTGCTGGTGGATCTGGGCATGGCGATGGGGCCGGTAATCGCCAGCATCCACGAGAAGCGGGCCGAGATGCGGCAGCAGATCATGGAGATGGGTGAACTGGAGCGCGAGCCGAACATACGGCGGACGCGGATCGCGGAGATTGGGGCGGAGCCGGGCTAGATGCTCGAAGGTTGAATGACCGCGGCGCGCAGGAGCAGGTTCCAGAGCGCGAACGGAATGGTGACAATCAGGTTCAGGAGCTCGACCGGGTGCAGGAAGAGAACGTAGACCGCGTCTACGGCGCAGAATGCGGCTATTCCGCCGTACGAGATCGTTGCGAGCCCACTAACCCATGGGCGCTGCCGGTCCCAAGCCAGCAGGGCGATCCGCCCTCGCGGGACGCGCCATGCCGGCCATGACCAAAGCAACAGAAACAGCATGACGAACGGCGCTGCAATGATGTCGTTGAAAATCGGGATGATGATCGAGTCGGCATCCGTTGGCAGCAAGCCAGCTTCGAGAACCGCCGGCCAATAGACGAAATCCAGGCAGACCCAGCCAATCGGGAACAGGAGTGCGCCCCAGGCCAAGTGATGACCTAGGCCTCCGCCTGTGGTTTCCACCTCCGCCATTGCTCATTCCCCTTCGCGATCAACGAAGGGAGCCTTGGCTCGGCACAGGCCTGAGCGTCATGACCGAGGCGTGAGATTCCGATCAGCAATTCCGGGACGTACCCGTGCACCGGCTCTAGGCTGACACGGTCTCGGCGCCGAGAAGCTGGCGCACCGCGTCGAGCGCCTCTGCGGCCTTGCCGCCATCCGGGCCGCCGCTTTGGGCCATGCCGGGGCGGAAGGGGTGTGAGCGCAGCCTTTAGTCCGGCCTGTTCTTCCGGGCCGAGGCCTTCATCGCCAGGCCTGTTGCGAGCAAGGTCACGCCGATGATGGCGACGGTGACGAGGGTCAACCTCCCGGCCATGGTTACCGGCCAGAACATGCCGTCTCGGATATAGCCGAACAGCATCGATCCCAATTGGTAGCCGAGGACCGCCCAGCCCAAGGCCGCGACCCAATCGCCCTTCGATCCTTTCATCGCCCCCCTCCCCTTATGCTAAGCCGGCACAGGCGAAAGCAGCGCACGAACAGCATCGAGCGCCGCCTCCGCCTTGCTACCATCCGGGCCGCCGCCCTGCGCCATGTCGGGGCGGCCGCCCCCGCCCTGCCCGCCCAGAGCGGCGACGGCGGCGCGGACGAGGTCGACGGCGCCGAGGCGTGACGTCAGATCGTCGGTTACGCCGATGGCGACGGTGGCGCGGCCTTCATTGAGCGCGACGATCGCGGCGACGCCGGAACCGAGGCGCTGCTTGGCTTCGTCGATCAGGCCGCGGAGCTGCTTCGGATCGATGCCTTCGAGGATTTGGCCGACGAAGGCGATGCCGTCGATCTGTTCGGGGCCGGCGGACTCTTTCTGAGCGCCGCCGCCGAGGGCGAGCGCTTTCTTGGCGTCGGCCAGTTCGCGTTCGAGACGGCGGCGGTCGTCCAGCAAGGTGGCGACGCGGGCGGGAACGTCGTCTGGCGAGGCTTTCAGCGCGGCGGCGGCTTCGCGCAGGCGCGCGTCGCGATCGAGCAGCCAGCGGCGGGCGGCTTCGCCGGTGACGACCTCGATGCGGCGGACGCCGGAGGAGACGGCGGATTCGCTGACGATCTTGAACAGCTGAATATCGCCGAGCGCGGATACGTGGGTGCCGCCGCACAGTTCGACGGAATAGCTCCTGTCGTCGGCCTGCCCCATCGACAGGACGCGGACCTCATCGCCATATTTCTCGCCGAACAGGGCCACCGCGCCGGCTTCGATCGCGTCGCTGTGCGACATCAGGCGCGTGGTGACGGGCTGGTTGGCGCGGATGTGGGCGTTCACCTCGGCCTCGACCGCCTCGATATCCTCCGGCGTGAGGGCCTTGGGGTGCGAGAAATCGAAGCGCATGCGGTCGGCGGCGACCAGGCTGCCCTTCTGCGTGACATGTTCGCCGAGCCGGTGGCGAAGCGCGGCGTGGACCAGGTGCGTGGCACTGTGATTGGCGCGGATGCGGTCGCGGCGGTCGGCATCGACGACCAGTCTGACCGGGTCGCCGACCCGGATCGTGCCGGACGTGATCGTCGCGTGATGGGCGTGCAGGCGGCCGAGCGGTTTCGACGTGTCCTCAACATCGGCCGCGAAGCCATTGTCTCCGGTGATCTTTCCGGCGTCGCCGGACTGGCCGCCGGACTCCCCGTAGAAAGGCGTCTGGTTGGTGAGGATGGTGACCTTGTCGCCCTCACCCGCCTGCTCGACGCGCGCGCCGTCCTTGAGCAAGGCGGTGACGATCGCCTCGCCATTGGTGCCGGCATAGCCGGTGAATTCGGTGCTGCCCTGTTCCTCGGCTATATCGAACCAGACATCGTCGTCGGCGCGGTCGCCGGAGCCCTTGTGGGCGGCGCGGGCGGCGGCCTTCTGCTCGGCCATGGCGGCGTCGAAGCCGGCGCGGTCGACGTTGAGGTCCTGGGCGCGCAAGGCGTCCTCGGTGAGATCGTAGGGGAAGCCGTACGTGTCGTAGAGCTTGAAGGCGACGGCGCCGGGCAAGGTGTCGCCTGACGTCATGCCGCCGGTCGCTTCGTCCAGCAGCTTGAGGCCGTTGGCGAGAGTCTGGCGGAAGCGGGTTTCCTCCGACTGGAGGGTCTCGACGATGAGAGGCTGGGCGCGGACGAGGTCAGGATAGGCGCCGCCCATCTCGGAAACGAGCTCGCCGACCAGGCGGTGCATCAACGGGTCCTTCGCGCCGAGCAGATGGGCGTGGCGCATGGCGCGGCGCATGATCCGACGCAGGACATAGCCCCTGCCCTCAGGCCCCGGCAGCACGCCGTCGGCGATCAGGAAGCTGGACGAGCGGAGATGATCGGCGATCACCTTGTGGCTGGCGATGCCTGCGTCGGTCTTCGTCAGCTCGGCGGAAGCATTGATCAGCGCCTGGAACGTGTCGGTCTCGAAGACGCTGTGGACGCCCTGCAGGACAGTCGCGATCCGCTCCAGCCCCATGCCGGTGTCGATCGACGGCCGCGGCAGATCGCGGACGATCTCGTTATTCTCCTGCTCATATTGCATGAACACGAGGTTCCAGACCTCGACGAAGCGATCGCCATCTTCGTCCGGGCTGCCCGGCGGACCGCCGGCGACCGAGGGGCCGTGATCGAAGAAGATTTCCGAACAGGGACCGCACGGGCCATTGTCGCCCATCGCCCAGAAATTGTCCTTGGTCGGGATGCGGATGATCCGCTCATCGGGGAGCCCGGCGATCTTCTTCCACAGGTCCCATGCCTCGTCGTCAGTATGATAGACGGTGACGCTGAGCTTGTCCTTCGACAGGCCGAACTCGCGGGTCATCAGATCCCAGGCGAGGGTGATGGCGCGTTCCTTGAAATAATCGCCGAACGAGAAATTGCCGAGCATCTCGAAGAAGGTCAGGTGACGGGCGGTGTAGCCGACATTGTCGAGATCATTATGCTTGCCACCGGCGCGGACGCATTTCTGCGACGAGACGGCGGTTTTGTACGGGCGTGTCTCCAGGCCGGTGAAGACGTTCTTGAATGGCACCATGCCCGCATTGACGAACATGAGCGTCGGGTCGTTCTGCGGCACGAGCGGCGCCGAAGGCACGGGCTGGTGCCCGGCAGCCGTGAAATGGTCGAGGAAAGCCCGCCGGATATCGTTCATCGAAGTCATTTGGTTGACTTAGGCGAGCGACGGCCTCGGCTCAAGGAAGCTTAGCGCCGCCAGGCGAGCGCAGGGCGTGCAGAAGCGCCGCGCCGTCGCTTCCCCTGAACGGGATCAAATTGGCGAGGCCCATGCCCAGGGAGAGGATCCCGAGCGCGGCGAGAATCATGGCGAGCATATTGCGGCCCCAGCGGCTACCCGGCAGCGGATTTTCCTTCAACCGCTGGCGGACTTCCTCATCCGAGCGGAGCCGGGGACCATCGATAGCGGCCGGTCGCTGAGCGGGTTCTCCCGCGACGATGGTGGTCGTCGAGATCGGCGCGGCCTTCTGGCCCGGCGGCGACGAGGCGATGAGGATGGCGAGCAGACCGGCCAGAAGCGCTAGCACTAGATTGGCGCCCGGCCCCGCCGCGGCGATCCGCGCGGCCTCGTGCCGGGTTTCGCCGCCTTCGAAAACATAGCCGACATGCCCGCCAATCTCGCGGCCACTGAACCGCGGGTCGGGCGGCGGCGCGGACTTGATGAGCTCCACGCCCAGAATAGTGAAGCTGACGACCTTTCCGCCGAGGCGCCGGACGGCCCAAGCATGACCAAGTTCGTGGACGGCAATCGCGACCGGGATCAACGCGGAGATGATCAGAAAAGCAGCAACGGAGTGGGCATAGCCCCTCAGCGGCAGACCCTCCATCAGCGCGCCGAACGCCATGAGCGACGCCAGCCCGAAGATGATGCGGGCGGTCATTCTCATCGTGCCGACGCCACCCGTGCGGCACGGTGCTGGCTGGGTGGGTCGAGCATGATCGGAGCCATCGAAGCGAGACTAGCATGTCCCGTCCGAACGACAATTCGGCTTGCGACTCGCGGCGAAGAAGCGCAGCCTGATCGTTCGGCACCAGACGCGAGCACCGCGTCGCTCTCGCGGTTCGCTTGCGCGAACGAGGGAGACACTCATGCCCGAAAGACCGGACATTACAGGCGGCGCCAGAGGCGGCGGAACGCGCGCGATCGCGCTCGTGGGCCCCGGCGGGGCTGGCAAGACCAGCCTGGCCGAGGCCCTTCTCTTTGCGGCAGGGGCGATCGACCGGCAGGGCGGCGTCGATGCGAAGAACAGCGTCGGCGATGCCAGCCCGGAGGCGCGGGCGCGCGGCGGATCGACCGAACTGAACCTGATGCGCTTTTCCTATGGCGGCGACGATTATGCGATCGCCGACACGCCGGGTCCGGCGGGCTTCCAGTCGGACGGGATTCGGGCGGTCGCGGCCTGCGATCTGGCGATCGTCGTGGTCGATCCGGAACAGGACCGGGTGCAGCTGGCCGAGCCGGCCTTGCGCAGGCTGGAAAAGATGGGCGTGCCGCATCTGATCTTCGTCAACAAGATCGATCAGGCGCGCGGGAGCATTCAGGCGGTGCTCGAGGCGCTGCAGCCGATGAGTGCCAACCCGCTGATTGCGCGGCAGATTCCGATCCGGGATGGCGAGAAGATCACCGGTTTCGTCGATCTGGCGCTGGAACGGGCCTTTCACTATCGCGCCGGGCAGGCGTCCGAGCGGACCGACATTCCAGAGGATCTGAGGGGGCGCGAGCAATCGGCGCGCTTTCACATGCTCGAGCAATTGGCGGATCATGACGATGCGCTCATGGAATCCCTGCTGATGGACGAAACGCCGGATGCGGCGACTGTCTATGCGGATCTGGCGAAGGAGACGGGCGGCAATCTGGGTGTGCCGGTGCTGTTCGGCTCGGCGGCAAAGGGTTTCGGGGTGCGGCGGCTGCTCAAGGCGATAAGGCACGAGGCCCCCGCCCCCGCGGCGACGGCCGAGCGTCTGCTCGCGGAAGGCCCGGCGGCTTATGTGTTCAAGACCAGCCATGGCGGCGCGATGGGCCGGCTGGCGCTGGCGCGTAGCTTCGGCGGCGGGCTGAAGGAAGGCGCGGAGCTGGGCAGCGCTGGCGGCGAGCCGGTGCGGATCGGGACTCTTTTCACCGTGCAGGGCGAGAAAGCGGTCAAAGCCAATGAAGCGCGCGAGGGCGATCTGGTCGCGATCGCGAAGCTGGAGGGCGTCGAGGCCGGACAATGGATCGGCAATGGCAAGGAATTGCCCCCTTCCCCGGCCGAGCCGGACGAAGCGGCGAATTACACGATCGCCATCGCCACGCAGGAACGCAAGGATGACGTGCGTTTGTCGACCGCTCTTCACAAATTATGCGAAGAAGACCCGGCGCTGAGCTGGGAGCAGGACGAGGCGCTGCACGAGACGCGGCTGACCGGCGTCGGCGACGAGCATATCCGCGTGACGCTCGACCGGCTCAAACGACGCTATGGCGTGCCGGTAACGGCCCGCAAGCCGGCGATCGGCTACAAGGAATCGATCCGCAAGAGCGTGACGCAGCGCGGGCGGCACAAGAAGCAGTCGGGCGGGCACGGCCAGTTCGGCGACGTCGTGATCGAGGTCCGGCCGCTGCCGCGCGGCGAAGGCTTCCAGTTCAGCGAGAAGATCAGCGGCGGCGTTGTGCCCAAGCAATGGTTCCCGGCGATCGAGGCGGGGATCAGGGATGCGATGATCAAGGGTCCGCTGGGCTTCCCGGTGGTGGATGTGGCGGTGACGCTGACGGACGGTTCCTACCACAGCGTCGATTCGTCCGAAATCGCCTTCCGCACCGCCGGGCGGATCGCGATGCACGACGCGCTGACCGCCGCGGCGCCGCATCTGCTGGAGCCGGTGCGGCGGGTGACCATCGTGTCGCCGGGCACAGCCTCGTCGAAGGTGACTTCCGCCGTCTCCAGCCGGCGCGGGCAGATGCTCGGCATCGACGCGCGCGAAGGCTGGTCGCGCTGGGACCGGATCGACGCGCTGATCCCGGAGGCGGAGATGACCGGGCTGGATGCGGAGTTGCGCTCACTGAGCCAGGGGCTGGCGAGCTACACATCGGAGTTCGACCATCTGGCCGAGCTGAACGGCGTGCTGGCGGAGAAGGTGGTGCAGAAGGAGGTGGAGCCGGCCTGACGCCGGTTCGCCTGATACGCGAATGGCGGTAAGGGGTACGGATGTACGACATCCAGACCCCTGCCCTGCTGCTCGACCGGCCGAGGCTTGAGCGGAACATTGCGCGTCTGAAGGCGCGGCTCGACGGGCTGGGCGTCGGCCTGCGTCCGCATATGAAGACTGCCAAGAGCGTCGATGTGCTGCGGCTGGTCGGGGCAGAGGCGATCACCGTATCGACGCTGGCGGAGGCGGAGGCGTTCGCGGCGGCTGGTGCCACGGACATTCTCTATGCGGTCGGGCTGGCGCCGGCGAAGATCGGGCGGGTGCGGGCGATCCGGGCGCGCGGGATCGAGCTTTCGGTGATTGTCGACAATGTCGCCGCGGCGGAAGCGATTGCGGCGAGTGTGGGGCCGCCGGTGCCGGTGCTGATCGAGATCGACACGGATGGCTGCCGGGCGGGTGTGTCGCCTGACCATGTATCGACGCTGGTGGCGATCGGCCGGGCGCTCAAAGGCGGCGCGGAACTGCGTGGCGTCATGACGCATGGCGGCGGCAGTTACGATGAACCGGGTGAGGCGGCGCATATTGCGGCGGCGGAGCAGGAACGCGCCGGGGTGGTTGCAGCGGCGGAGGCCCTGCGGGCGGCGGGATTGCCCTGCCCAATCGTGTCGGTGGGGTCGACGCCGACGGCTTATGCGGCGCGCGACCTGCGTGGCGTTACCGAAGTGCGCGCGGGCGTCTATATGTTCGGCGATCTGGTGCAGGCGGGGCTTGGCGTGATCGGGGTCGATGAGATCGCGCTCAGCGTGCTGGCGAGCGTGATCGGGCATCGGCGGGACAAGGGGTGGATTTTGGTCGATGCGGGCTGGACGGCCCTGTCACGCGACCGGGGCACGGCGGGACAGGACGTGGATCAGGGCTACGGCCTGGTCTGCGCCGCCGACGGGACGCCCTGGTCCGGCGTGATCGTCGAGAGCGTCAATCAGGAGCATGGCATCATCGCCGTGCGGCCGGGATCGGGCGCGACGCTGCCTGAACTGGCGGTGGGCGATCAGGTCCGCATCCTGCCCAATCACGCCTGCGCCACCGCGACCCAGCATGACCGGTATCATGTGATCGGCGCGGACGGCGCGGCCGAGGCGGTCTGGCCGCGCTTCGGGGGCTGGTGATCCCTATCCTCAACCGTTCAGGCTGCGCGGGGCTGGTGAGCGGTCAGTGATTCTCCTTCGGGGTGATGAACGGCTCCGGCGGTGATTCCGGGACCGGCGCGGCAACGATATTTTCCTCGCCGCGCGAGACCATGGTGGCAATGGCGAGGTCGCCGGTCACGTTCAGCGTGGTGCGGCACATGTCGAGCAGGCGGTCGACGCCGAGGACGAGGCCGATCCCTTCCGGCGGCACACCGACCATGCCGAGGATGATCGCCACCACCGGCAGCGAGCCGGCCGGCACGCCCGCCGTGCCGATGCCGGCCAGGATGCACATCAGCAGGACTGTGATCTGCTGCCACAGATCGAGATGCACACCGAAGAACTGGGCGAGGAAGAGGACGGTGACGCCTTCGAAGATGGCGGTGCCGTTCTGGTTGGCGGTGGCGCCGATGGTGAGCACGAAGCGAGCGACCGGGCCGGGTAGCTTCAGATTCTCGTCCGCAACCTTCAGCGAGGTCGGCAAGGTGGCATTGGACGAGGCAGTCGAGAAAGCGACGACCATCGCTTCGCGGATGTCGCGGAAGAAGCCCAAAGGCGATTTGCCGGCAATGACCGCGACCGCGATCGGATAGACAACGAACATCTGCAGGCCGAGCGCGAGCAGCACGACGCCGACATAGATTGCGAGCGTCGCCAGCAGATTCCAGCCGAAGATCGCGGCGAGATTGAACATGAAGCAGGCGATGGCGATCGGCGCGAGCCGGATGACGATGGAGACCAGCTTCATCGTCACCTGGAAGATACCCTCGATCGATTCCTGAAGGCGGTTCGAGGTCGGGGTGTTCACCAGCAGCAAGCCGATGCCGAAGAACAGAGCGAAGAACATCACCGCCAGGATGTCGTTGGCCGAAGCGGCGGTGACGACATTGGTGGGGATGATGGCGAGGACCGCGGCGACACCCTGCGGTCTTTCCTCCTGCGCGGAAATGATCGAGCCGGCATTGCCGCGGCCCTGCTCGAGCAGGGCCTGCGCCTGCGCCTGATCGATGCCGGCGCCCGGCTGGAAGAGGTTGGCGACGGCCAGCGCGAGGATCACAGCGATCGAGGACAGCAGGACGGTGTACATCAGCGTCTTGAGCCCGACCCGCTTCAGCGAGCGGATATCGCCCATTTCCGCGATGCCGACGACCAGAGCGGCGAACAGCAAGGGGATGACCAGCATGAACAGCAGGCGCAGGAACACCTGCCCGATCGGGCCGGTAACGTAGGTTGTGACGATCTGCACCCATTCGGCATTCGTTTGGGTGGCGTAGACGAAGAGGCCGCCGAACAGGCCGACCAGGAAGCCGATCAGCATCTGCATCTGCAGCGAGATGCCGCCCTTGCTTTCGACCATTCCGCTAAGCCCCTTTTGCGCGTGTCTTTTGTGCGGGCGATGCGTCCACCTTTGGCGCGCTTTGTCAACGGGTGGGCGAGCGCACGCGGCTCTGTTATGACTTCAGGCGATGGCGGAAATCTTCCTTTCCTATTCCCGCGCGAACGAGGCCCAGGCGCGGACGGTGGCCGACGGAATCGAGGCCGAGGGCCGCAGCCTGTGGTGGGACCGGCGGCTGGCGGCGGGCGCGGACTATGGCAGCGTGATCGAGCGCGAGATCGAAGCGGCGGACAAGGTGGTGGTCGCCTGGTCCGCGACGGCCCGCGATTCGCTTTGGGTACGGGCGGAGGCGAATGAGGCGCTGGACCGCAACAAACTCGTGCAGATCAATTTCGACGGGACGAAGCCGCCGCTGCCGTTCAACATGCTGCACTTTCTGGACTTTCGCGGCTGGACCGGCGCGCGTGAGCAGGCGCCCTGGCCGGCGCTGAAGCGCGAACTGAACGGTGCGGCGGGCGGTCCGCCTGTGGAGGTGGAGACGCGCCGGCCCGATCCGGGCGAGGTGCCGCTGACGGTGGTCCGCGCCTCGCCACTCCAGGGCTTCGGAAAGGTCGCGGCTTTAGGGTGGGCCGCTCTGGGCGTGGCGATCGTATTGGCGCTGGCGGTGCTGATGGTGGTGCGGCGGCTGATCTCGGCGGAATTGTTCGGCTGGCTCAGCATCGGCGCGGCGGCGGTGGCGGTCGTGCTGCTGGCGGCGTCGGCCTTCCTGTTGCTGCGGATCAGTGCGATGAGCAGACAATGAGCCGGATCGCCGCCTTCGTTCGCGCCGCGCGCGCCTTGCTGTGGATGCAGGTCGGCGCGGGGGTGCTCGCGACCGGCCTGGGCGTCTGGGCGTTCGTGGCGGTACGCGATCTGGCGGCGGAGCGCGACCTGCTGGCTGATCAAGTGCTGGAATTGCAGCGCGCGCAGCCTGCCGCAGGACCCGCGACGGCGACGCCGACGGGTGTGGCCCCTTCCCCGCTCGATACCGAAGTGCGTCCGCCGGCGATCATGCCGGTCTATGTGCCGATCGTGACCGGCCCGGCGATAACACCGCCCATTCCACCGGTCGACGCGCCACCACCGCCGGACGCGACGCCCGATCCGCCGCCTCCGCAAAACCCGCCGACCGCGGCGGATTGCGCCGGGCCGAATGCCGACCCGCGCCGTTGCCGGCCCGGGCGCTGGAACCGGCCGGACCGGCCGATCACGATGCAGCCGGTGCCGCAGCCGACCGAGCAGCCACAGCGCGGCAGCGACCCGCCCAGGCCGAATTAAGCGTAAGCGTAAGGCCCGCCCTTCGCGAGGGCGGCGGCGTAAGCGGGCCGGGCATGAATGCGGCCGAGCCATTCGATCAGCTTTGGGCGGCTGGCGTCGAGACCGGCGCGGGTCTTCGCGGCCTCGAGCGGGAAACTCATCATCACGTCCGCTGCGGTGAAGGCATCGCCCGCGAACCAGTCGCGCGCCGCGAGTTCCGCCTCGCAATAATCGAGATGGACGTCGATCATCGGCTGGAACTTCTTCTGCGCGGTCTTGCCGAGCAGGGGAATGCGGCCGAGCACCAGCTTCGTGAACAGAGGCGGCATCAGCGAGCCTTCGGCATAATGGAGGAAGTGGCGGTAGCGGCGCGCGGCGTCAGGATCGGCGGGGGCGCCGAGCTGGCCGGTCTTCGCGACGAGATATTCGACGATCGCGCCGGTCTCGGCGATCACTGTGCCTTCATCCTCGATCACCGGCGATTTGCCGAGCGGGTGGATTGCGCGCAGCTCCGGCGGGGCAAGCATCGTCTTCGCGTCGCGCTTGTAGGCGCGGATTTCATAGGGAAGGCCGAGTTCCTCGAGCAGCCAGAGCACGCGCTGCGAACGGCTATGTTCGAGATGGTGGACGATGATCGTCATGGCGTTCCTTTCGGCAAGGCGGTGGCGGTCCAGAGCCAGGCGGCGGCGGGGAAATCGACGGTGCCACCGGCAAGGCGGGCCTGGCAGATGCCGGCCACCGCTTCGAGCAGCTTCGGGCGATCCGCCTCCGCCATCTCCAGCAGCGCGCGGGCCGCAGGGCCGATCCGGCTGAGAAAGGCGACGGCGTCGGCGACCGGATCCGGACCCTCTCCGGCGCGAAAGGCGAAATCGACGGGTTCGGCCTGAATGCCTGTCCACCCTGCCTTGGCGAGCATGTCGCTCACGCGGGCTTCATCGGCGAAGGCGAAGGGGCCGGGCTGATCGGCGGGCGGCGGGGCTTCCCCGAACAGAGGGGCGAAATCGCGGGCGAAGCTGTTGAGTGACCAGTCGCGGAAGCAGGTAAAGACCAGATGCGCGCCGGGGGCGGCCGAGGCGTGGAAGGCGGTAAAGGCCGCCAGCGGGTCCGGAAAAAACATGACGCCATGACGCGAGAGGTACAGGTCGATCGGAGCGACCGCGGCCGCCGCGGCGACGGCGTCTCCCGCGACGAAATCGAGATTGGGGCGTTCGGAGCGCCCTCGCGCGGCGGCGAGCAGGTCTTCGGATATGTCGGCGCCGGTGATGGCGAGCCGGGGACGCAGGTCCGCCAGTGCGATGGCCGTCTCGCCCGCGCCGCAGCCGATGTCGAGCGCGCGGCCCTCCTGCGGGGCTGTTGCGTCGAGTGAAGCGACCAGCGTGCGGGTAAGCGATGCGAAGGCGCGGTCGGTCCGCCGCCATTCATCGGCCCATGCGCGGCCCACGCGGCCGATCCATTCTGCGCTGTTCGTCATGGGAAAGGCAGTGACGCTGGCTTGGGGGCTTGTCCAGCGGGCGCGAAGCGGCCACGTGGCCGCGGTGACTTCCTCCCCCACCCCTGCCCGCTCGAGCGGCCTCGGCACGCGCGAGTTCGTGGCGCTGATGGCGGCGTTGATGGCGTCGAACGCGCTGGCCATCGATTCCATGCTGCCGGCATTGCCCGCGATCGGCGAGGCGCTGGGTGTGATGGACGAGAACAGACGGCAGGTGGTGGTCACCGCCTACCTGATCGGCTTCGGCGCGGCGCAATTGCTGTACGGGCCGCTGTCCGACCGTTTCGGCCGCAAATGGCTGCTGGCCGGGAGCCTGTTCTTCTACGGCGCCTTCGGGCTGGCGGCGGGCTTCGCCTCGAGCTTCGAGATGTTGCTGGGTATCCGCTTCCTGCAAGGTGTGGCGGCGGCGGCGACGCGGGTGCTGGTCGTGTCCGTGGTGCGCGACCTGTATGCCGGCCCGGCCATGGCGCGGATCATGTCCATCACGATGATCGTGTTCATGATCGTGCCGGTGCTCGCGCCGGCGCTGGGCCAAGGGGTGCTGGCGATCGGCACATGGCGGGAAATATTCTATTTTCTGGGCATTTACGGCGCGATCCTGGCGGTGTGGATGACGTTACGGCTGAAGGAGACGCTGCCGTTGGAAGCGCGCCGGCCCTTGTCGGCGCGGAGCATCGGCGAGGCGGCGTGGGAGACGCTGCGCACTCGCCAGTCGATCGGCAACACGCTGGCCCTGACCATGCTGCTCGGCGGGCTGTTCGCCTTCATCAATTCGATCCAGCAGATCGTGTTCGACGTGTTCGGGCAGCCCGAGATGCTCGGCCTGGTCTTTGCCTGCGTCGCCGGGCCGATGGCGATCAGTTCCTACGCCAATTCGCGGCTGGTGATGCGTTACGGTTCGCGGCGGCTGCTGCTGATCGCGCTTTCGGGTTTTACCGCGATGGCGGCCATTCACCTGACCGTGGCGGAAATCTGGTCCGAAAGTCTCTGGCTGTTCGTCGCGCTGCAGGCGGGGACGATGATCTTCTTCGGCATGGTCGGCGCGAATGCCGGCGCGCTGGCGATGGAGCCGCTGGGCCATGTCGCGGGTACGGCCTCGTCATTGCAGGGGATGATCACGACGATCGGCGGCGCGGGAGCGGGCTTTGCCATCGGACAGAGTTTCGACGGGACGACGATCCCGTTCCTGATCGGTTTCACGTCATGCGGCGTGACGGCCCTGCTGTTGGCTTTCTGGGCGAACCGTCCGCCGTCGGCGGACACGCATGACGAGGCCGAAATCGACGTGAAGGAAATGGAGACGCGGCCGGCCTGAGGTTCGACAAGGCTCGCCCGGCTGTCCTCCCCGCTCCGCCTTCGCGGAGCTGCCCCTCCCGCACGGCGGGAGGGGGTTAATCAGCCCTATTCGTCCTCGGGTTCGCCGACCATCAAAGCGTCAGCAACCTGGGCGGTGCGGCCGCGGATCGCCTGTTCCAGCTTGTCGAGCATCTCCGGATTTTCCTTGAGATACTGTTTGGCATTCTCGCGGCCCTGGCCGATGCGGATCGAATCGTAGCTGAACCAGGCGCCGGATTTTTCGACCATTCCGGCCTTTACGCCCAGATCGAGCACTTCGCCCACTTTCGACACGCCCTCGCCATACATGATGTCGAATTCGACTTGCTTGAACGGGGGCGCGAGCTTGTTCTTCACCACCTTCACGCGCGTGGCGTTGCCGACAATATCGTCGCGATCCTTGATTTGGCCGGTGCGGCGGATGTCGAGCCGGACGGAGGCGTAGAATTTCAGCGCATTGCCGCCGGTGGTTGTTTCGGGATTCCCGTACATCACGCCGATCTTCATGCGCAGCTGGTTGATGAAGATGACCAGGCACTTCGATTTGGAGATCGAGCCGGTGAGCTTGCGCAGCGACTGGCTCATCAGCCGCGCCTGCAGGCCGACATGACTGTCACCCATCTCGCCCTCGATTTCGGCCCGCGGGACGAGGGCCGCGACCGAATCGACGATCAATATGTCGATCGCGTTGGAGCGGACGAGCGTATCGACGATCTCCAGCGCCTGCTCGCCCGTATCGGGCTGCGAGACGATGAGGTTGTCGATGTCCACGCCCAATTTGCGGGCATAGACCGGATCGAGCGCATGTTCGGCGTCGACAAAGGCCGCAGTGCCGCCATTCTTCTGCGCCTCGGCCACCGCATGCAGAGCGAGGGTGGTCTTGCCCGAGCTTTCCGGGCCGTAAATCTCGACGACGCGGCCGCGCGGCAGGCCGCCGACACCCAAAGCGATGTCGAGACCGAGGCTGCCGGTCGAGATCGTCTCAATGTCAATCTTTTCCTTCGAGCCGAGGCGCATCGCGCTGCCCTTGCCGAACGCGCGGTCGATCTGCGCCAATGCGGCGTCGAGCGCCTTCTGCTTATCGGTATCCATATTGTTCCCGTCCGAAACGACCTTGAGCGACGTCGCCATGTGACTGCCCCTTCCCTCGCGTTAGATGGCCCGGTGCGGCCGATCAATGGCAAGTCACGTACCGCATCTGTTCCAATGGAACAAGTAGGAAACATCCTATTTCCCTATTTTGTTCTCATTTCCTCCGCTCGACAGAGCGAAGGGCGCGGCGCAAGGATATGATATGGGGGATTTGATCGGTCATATCGCCGCACTGGCGCGCTTCCCGGTGAAGTCGATGGGTGGCGAGGCCCTGGACGAGGCCGCACTCGGTTGGAGCGGGATCGCCGGCGACCGGCAATGGGCGTTCGTGAAGGAACCCGCGCACAGCCGCTTCCCCTGGTTCACCGGCCGCGATTTTTCGGCTCTGAATGCCTGGCGGGCGGCCTATCCCGATGGCGCCGATGCGAAGATTGCGACCCCGCAGGTTACGGCACCGGACGGCTGGAGCGGTGCGATCGACGATCCGGCTCTGCTCGAACGGCTGAGGCACGAGAGCGGCAAGGCGATGAGCCTGCTGCGGCTCGGACGGGGCGCCTATGATTCCCTGCCTTTGTCGCTCGTCACGGCGGCGCATCACAAACTGGTGGAAGGCAGCCACGGTTCCCCGATCGACCCGCGCCGGTTCCGCATCAACCTGACGATCGAGAGCGACGTGCCGATGGCGCAATGGGCGGGAGAGCGGCTGAGGCTGGGCGAGGACGGCCCCGAAATTGCCGTCACCGCGCCGATCGAGCGCTGCGTGATGATCACCATCGACCCCGAGACCGGCGAGCGCGACCCCAAGGTTATGCGGACCGTCGCACAGGCTTTCGACAACACATATGGTATGCACGCGAATGTGGTGCGGCCGGGGATGCTGCGGGTCGGGGCGGCGATTCGGATCGGCGACTGACGGGCGTTCAGCCCCTCCCCTCGATCCAGCCGCCGATCTTCGCCTCCAGCACCGCCAGCGGCATCGCGCCGGTGTTCAGGATCTGATCGTGGAAGGCGCGGATGTCGAAAGCGGCGCCGAGGCGCGCGGCCGCGGTGCGGCGCAGCTCCTGCAGTTTCAGTTCCCCGATCTTGTAGGCACAGGCCTGGCCGGGGACCGAGATATAGCGGTCGATCTCCACCGCGACGTCGCGAGCAGCCATCGAGGTGTTGGCGAGCATATAGTCGATCGCCCGCTGCCGGTCCCAGCGCAGCGCGTGCAGGCCGGTATCGACGACCAGCCGCACCGCGCGCAGCATCTCCATGTCGAGATGGCCAAACCATTGATAGGGATCGGTGAACAGGCCGAGCTCGCGCCCGAGCGACTCGGCATAGAGCCCCCAGCCCTCGCTATAGGCGGTGCTGCGCCCGAAGCGCAGGATCGGCGGCAGGCCGGTATCCTCTTGCACGAGGCTGATCTGGTAATGATGGCCGGGAATGCCCTCGTGGAGCGTCAGCGTCTCCAATGTGGGAATCGGGCGCGTGCCGAGCATGGCCATGTTGAAATAGAGGATGCCGGGGCCGGAGCCGTCCGCCGGGCCGGCGCTGTAATAGCCGGTGCCGCGCTGCTCCCCGACCGCCGGCAGACCGCGCACCTCGAACGGCGCGCGCGGGCGGCGCGAGAAGAGGCGCGGCATGCCTTGCCAGATCCGCGCCTCGATCTCCGCAAAGTGGCGGATCAACGCCTCCGGCTCGCGATAATAGAAACGCGGGTCCGTGCGGATATGTTCGAAGAAGGCCGGCAGATCGCCGCCGAAGCCGATGTCGCGGCGCGTGCGCTCCATATCCTCGCGGATGCGCGCGACCTCTGCCAGGCCGATGGCGTGAATGTCTTCGGCGCTCATCGCGGTGGTGGTGTGATTGGCGAGATCGGCGGCGTAGAGCGCCGCGCCGTCCTTCATCGCCCACCGGCCGGGAGCCTGCGTGGCGGCGGGCAGGTAGGTTTGCGCGAGAAAGTCCCGAAGGCTGCGGCAGGCCGGATAAATGCTCTCGCCGACGATCCGCCGCCAGGCTGCGGCCTGCGGCTCCGGGGCGGTGGCGGCCGCGGCGGTCAGCGGGCTGCGCTCGACCGGCAAAGCCAGCATGGCGTCGAGCTGCGCGATGACCGCGCGGGTCGTCACCTGCGACTGGTGATAGCCATCCGCGATGCCTTGCCGCAAACGCCGCTCCAGCGATTGCAGATAGGTGGCGAAGCCCCGCAATTGTTCGGAGAATCGCTCCTGTGCGATTGGCGTCGCAAGCCGGGGGCCGGCGGTCGCGGCATAGTCCGCAAATTCGACGTGAAAGCCGAATGAGGGATTGAGCGGTGCCTTCTGCTGCACCGCGAACAGGCCGGCGCGATGCCGGTCGAGCGTCTGCGCGGTGCGATAGCGGAAGACATCGAAGGCGATCCGGTCGTCGCGGCCCAGCGCATTGCGATCGATCGCGCGCAGGCCCGCTTCGTCCCGTTCCGCGTTGCCGCGCAGCCACGCGCCATGTTCCTCGCCGAGCGGATCGACGAAGGCCGGTCCGGTCGCCGCGACGCCGTCACGGGAGGAGCCGAGCGGATCGAGCGCACGGCGGGCGCGGTCGCTTTCGTCGATCAAAGCGCGGAGACGGGCAGCCGGATCGTCGGGCGCTTGCGCGCGGGCGGGAAGGAATGGCAGGATCGCGGCCGCGGCGGCGCCGGTGAGCAGAGTTCGCCGGTTCACTCGCGTCGCCATCGTCTCTTCTCTCCTGCCCGTTGTCACGGTGAACCAGCGGGCGGCCGAAAGATCAACCGGCCTCACGCGGGGTCCGGTCGAGGCTGTCCAGCGCGCGGCGCAGCGCGTCGTCAAAGCCCGGATGCCCGAAAATCTCGCTGTGATCGACGCCGTCCACGACGATGTCGGCGCGCCGGTTGGCCAGGACGGCGCGCAGGGCGCCGGTGCGTTCGGGACGGACGAGGCCGTCCTCTCCCGCCGCGACGATGGCGACGGGGATGTCGCGGCCGTTGAGCGCCGCGGCCGAATCGACATCGTGGCGAAGCAGGAACGAAACCGGGAGCCACCAGTAGAGCTGCCGCGCGGTCGCCTGCAGGGAATCGAACGGGGTAACGAGGATCAGACCGGCGAGCGGGCGGCGGGCCGCGAGGGCCGCGGCGATGCCGCTGCCGAGGCTGACTCCGACGCCGATCACGCGGCGCGGCCGGTAGCGGGACATCAGCAGATCGAAGGCGGCCGGCGCATCATCCGCCATCTTTCCGGCATCCGGGCTGCCGGTGCTTGGCGCATAGCCGCGATAGTGGAAGGCGGCGATGGCATGATCCGGAAAGGCGCGCCGCAGCCGCTCGGCCAGGAATTGCGCGTTGGTCGCATTGCCGCCGAAAGCCAGCAGCAGGGTGCTGTCAGCGTCCGGGCGGTCCGGCGGCAAATAGAGGCCTTCCAGATCGGTGCCGTCGGGCGTGGTCAGAGTCAGGCGTTCCGCGCCCGGCGGCAGCGGTCCCGAAGACGCGACGATCCAGGCCGGGAAGAGCAGCCGTTCCTGCAGCGCCCACATGGCGAGACAGACCGCGCCATAGAGCATGGCGGCCGCGATCAGGACGTTGCGCGCGATTCTGGCCATGCCGGCATTGTTGAGCATTCATGGTCGGCGGCGCGCAAGCGAAGATGCCGATTCCGGATCAGGTCCGGGGTGGCGACCGGCGGAGGGTAAGGGCCTGCGCGCGACCCTTACCCTGCCCGCTGGTTCGCGCTGATCAACGCCTGTTCCATCGCCGGTTCGATCGCGTCGATCGTATAGGGTTTGCTGAGCAAAGGTGCGCCCGCGTGGGCCTGCGGCGGCGGCTCGAGGTGACCGCCAGTGGCCAGGACAAAGGGGATGCCGGCCTCGTTCAGCTTGTCGGCGAGCGGCCACACGCTCTTGCCGTCCTTCAGCCGCACGTCGCAGATGGCGATATCGAAGCCGCCCTTCCCGGCCCATTCCAGCCCGTCTTCGAGATTGTCGCAGCTGGCGACCACGTTGTGGCCGAGAGAATCGAGAAAATCCTCCAGCATCATCGCGATCAGGGGTTCGTCCTCGACGATCAGGATGGAACGCGGCTCACTCATATCCGGCCCGGTAGCATCCGTTTCGGAAAGGAAAAGAACTATTTACCGGCGAGCACATCCCTCACCTTCTCCGCGAGCTGCTGGACCGAGAAGGGTTTGGGCAGGAACGACACATTGTCGATGTCGATCGATTTGCGCAGCTGCTCCTCGGCATAGCCGGAGATGAACAGGACGGGCAGATCGGGACGCGCCTCGCGGGCGGCGCGGACCGTGGTGGGGCCGTCCATCGTCGGCATGACCACGTCGGAGATGAGCAGGTCGATCTCCTCCTCGCGGGCGAGGATCTCCAGCGCTGCTTCACCGCTGTCGGCGGTGAGCATCGTGTAGCCGTGGCGCGTGAGCGCGCGTTCGGCGACGGCGCGGACCATCGCTTCATCCTCGACCAGCAGGATCGTGCCCGTGCCCCACAATTCCCCCTGCGGCTCGGTCTTGCGGAGTTGCGGCGTTGGCGCGGCTTCGGCCGGGGCGTGGTGGACGGGCAAGTAGATGGTGAAGCTGGTCCCCTGCCCCAATTTGCTCTCGGCGAAGATGAAGCCGCCGGATTGCTTCACGATGCCGTAGACGGTGGAGAGGCCGAGGCCGGTGCCTTTCCCCACTTCCTTGGTGGTGAAGAAAGGTTCGAAGATCTTGGCGAGGATGGCGGGAGCGATGCCGGTGCCAGTGTCGGTGACGCGGAGCGCCGTGTAATCGGCGATCGGCATGACGTCGCGGCCCATGCGGCGGACCTCATCCGGGGTGATCGCGAACGTCTCCATCTTCAGCGTGCCGACGCCGTCGCCATTCCCTGCATCGCTCTTCGCCTGCATCGCGTCGCGGGCGTTGACGGCGAGATTGACGATGACCTGCTCCAGCTGGCCCGGATCGGCGCGGATCGCGCCCAGATTGCGGCCATGCTTGACCTCCAGCTTCACCCGCTCGCCGAGCAGGCGGTGGAGAAGATGGGTCACTTCGGAAACCGCGTCCGGGAGTTGCAGGACCTGCGGCCGCAGCGTCTGCTGGCGGGAGAAGGCCAGCAATTGCCGGGTGAGATTGGCGGCGCGGTTGGAGTTGGAGCGGATCTGCTGGATGTCGTCATAGTCCGGATCGCCCGGCATGTGGCGCATCAGCATGAGATCGCAGGTGCCGAGCATCGCGGTCAGGATGTTGTTGAAATCATGGGCGACGCCGCCCGCCAATTGCCCGACCGCCTGCATCTTGGTGGCCTGGGCGATCTCCTTCTTGAGCCGCGCTTCCTCGCTATTGTCCTTCAGGCTGAGCAAAACCGCGCCGCTGCCGAGGCCGCGGGCGCCGGCGACGGTGAGCGCGATCGGATCGTCGGGATTGGATTTCAGCCGCACGGCGAGATCGCCGGTCAGGCCGCCGGGGCCGCGGGCGAAACGGTGAACGAGATCGGAGACGGCGGCCTTGTCCTCGTCCACGACCAGATCGCCGGGCCAGGAGGCGGCCTGGTTCGGGCCGAGGCCGGCAGCGCGGCGGAAGGCGCGGTTCAGGAAGGTGAAGCGGCCGTCCACGTCGGCGAGCGCCAGACCGAGCGGGAGATGTTCGAGCAGGACGTGAATGCCTTCTTCGCCCTCCACCGCGGGCAGGCCGGTCTCGTCGAGCATGAAGAAGAGCGCGCGTTCCTCCTCGCGTTCGCCCAGCGGCACGTGGAGGATGCGCAGGGGCACGGCACCGCGCCCCTCGGCAGCGAAAGTGAACTGGCCCTTGGCCGTGCCGGAGAGGAAACCGACGAGATCGGCACCGATCACCTCCGCGCCATTTTCGCCACCGGCGCGGCGGATGAAAACGGGGTTGGCGGCGTGGATCGTCCCGTTCGTATCGGCGAGCACCGCCATGATACCGGCCGCGCCGAGCCGTTCGCCCGCCGCGCCGGCGATCAGCCGCTCGGCCTGACGGCCGAGATCCTCCGCTTCGTCCGCCGGGCGGAAGCGCCAGAAGAGCAGGTCTCCGGCGGCGGGCCTGGCTTCGGCGACGATGGCATGACCGGCGAGGGTCAGAAGGACGGAGGCCGCGCCGGATTTGCGGGCGACTGCGGCAAGCGAGCGCAATTCGGCCTGCGCGGGCTCGTCGGGGGCGAGATCGGTCAGGCGCGACGGGGCGCCGTAGCGAGCGGAGAAAGCGCCATTGGCGGCGTTCAGATCGAGATTCTGACTGGTCAGCGCGGCGGCATCATCGCCCACCCATTCGAGTGCCGAGCGGGCCAAGGCGACGTCGAGCTCGGCCTGCTCCGGCGCTTCCGCGGCATCCTGCGGGCGGCGGAGGAGGAGGAGCAAGCCGCCGACGGCGAGGAGACCCCCACCGAATGCCGCCGCGAAAATCCAGCTGCCGGCCGCCCAGAGCAGCAAGGCAGTGGAGGCGATCGCGGCCAGGCCGAAGAGCGCGAGGGTCAGCGCATTGCCCGCGCCTTTCGGGGTTCCCAAGCTCCGGTCTGCTGCTGCGCTGGCCACGGTGGGACTGATGCCGATGCAGCGCGCGGGCGCAAGGGCTAACGACGCCGGGACGCGTCAGCCATGTTCCTTGAGCAGCCGGCCCTGTTCACGCTTCCAGTCCTTTTCGGCCTGATATTCGCGCTTGTCGTGCGCCTTGCGGCCCTTGGCGAGGGCGATCTCGACCTTGGCGCGGCCCTTGGCGTTGAAATAGACGCTGAGGGGGACGAGCGTCATGCCCTGGCGGGCGACGGCGCCGAACATCTTGCTGATCTCGCGATGCTTGAGCAGCAATTTGCGGGGGCGCTTGGGTTCGTGATTGTAGCGGTTGCCGTGGCTGAATTCGGGGATGTTGGCGTTGATCAGCCAGACCTCGCCTTCCTCCACCGCGGCATAGCTCTCGGCGATCGAGCCCTCTCCCGAGCGCAGCGACTTCACCTCCGTGCCGGTGAGCGCGATCCCGGCCTCGTAGACGGTGTCGATGGCATAATCGAACTTCGCCCGCCGGTTCTCGGCGACGATTTTCTTCTTGTCGAACTCTGCGGTGCGTGGGCGGGCCATATCAGAGCAGATCGTATTTTCGGAGGAGAGCTTCAATCCTTGGTGTCACCCCGGAGCCAACATTTCGAAGCGGCTTCCAGCCCACAACCCAAGGCTTCCCATTAGCCTCTAGTACAGCTGAGATATTGCACATCCGCTGAGAGACGGAGCCGCTTCCGCGTGCCTGTAACCCGGCTTTGAGCGCGCCTTTTATCAAGGCTGCCCGGTCAATCTCATGCTCCGTCCCCTTTTGTCGAACCGCCTTCCAATAGCGACCGACAGCGATCTCAAGCTCTTCGTCTGTCCATTCGTCACTCATGCGTTCATCCCCGCATGCTCCAGCGCCGCGTCCACTGCGCGGCGGCTGGCTTCGCTTGGGGGTGTCATCGGCAGACGAAGGTCGAGCGGATAGTCGCGCAGGCGGCTGAGGGCGTATTTGGTCGGGCCGGGCGAGGCATCGCTGAACAAGGCCGCGTGGAGGGGGTAGAGCTTGTCCTGTAGGCTCAGGGCTGCCTCCCAATCGCCTGAGAGGCAGGCATTCTGGAAATCGGCGCACAGGCGCGGGGCGACGTTGGCGGTGACGCTGATGCACCCGACCCCACCCATCGCGTTGAAGCCCAGGGCCATGTCGTCATTGCCGCTCAGTTGCGCGAAGCCGGCCTTGCAGGCGAGGCGCTGGGCGGAGACGCGGGCGAGGTTTCCGGTCGCGTCCTTGATGGCGACGACGCTGGGCAAAGAGGCGACGCGGGCGAGGGTTTCGACATTGATGTCGGCGACGGTGCGGCCCGGGACGTTATATACGACGATCGGCAGCGGACTTGCTTCGGCGATGGCGGCGAAATGGGCGTAGATGCCGTCCTGATTGGGCCGATTGTAATAAGGCACGACGGCCAGCGCGGCACGGGCGCCGAGATCGGCGACGGCGCGGATGTTGGCGATGGCGCTGCGCGTATCGTTGGAGCCGATCCCGGCGATTACCGGCACCCGGCCCGCCGCCTGATCGACCGCGACGGCGACGACGCGATAATGTTCTTCGACGGACAAGGTCGCTGCCTCGCCGGTGGTGCCGCAGGGCACCAGGCCGTGGCTGCCCTCGCCGATCTGCCATTCGACATGATCGCGAAAGGCAGCCTCATCAAACGCTTCGCCGCGAAAAGGCGTCACCAGAGCCGGTATCGAGCCGCGAAACATGCTTTGCCTCCTTCCCCCGCCGGAATCGCCTCGCCTAAAGCCTGACAGGACCACCGGGGTTTGTTCAGGTTCTGATAGGGAGGGGTTCGTCATGCTGTCCAGCATGTCCAGAAAATCGCGCGTCGCGCTCGTCATTGCGGGCGGCATCATGTCCGCCGGCCTCGCCCTTCCCTTTACCGCCAGTGTCTGCGTCGCCCAGCCCTCGAGCGCCATCGCGTCGAGCATCGAGCAGTGGCAGGCGCTGCGGCGCAACGCCAATGCCTCGTTCGAAAGCCTGTCGAGCTTCATCCTTGCCCATCGTGGCTGGCCGAACGAGACCGACCTTCGCCGCCGGGCCGAGCGCAATCTGCAGATCGGCGTGACCAGCCCGCAGCAGGTCGTGCGATATTTCTCGGCGGTGGCACCACTGACCGCCCAGGGCCATGCGGCCTATGCGCTGGCGCTGGAAGCGACCGGCCAGCGCGGCCAGGCGGCAGATGCCGCGCGCCGTGCCTGGGCCGAGGGTGGCCTGCCCGAGACTATCGAGCAGAGGCTGCTGGCGAATTTCGGCTCCAGCCTGAGCCCTGCCGATCACGACCGCCGCATGGACGTGCTGCTCGCCGCGAACGACACGGCGGCGGCGCGGCGGATCCTGTCTTTGACATCGCCATCGCGACGCGAGCTGTATCAGGCGCGGCTGTCGCCGGGCGGGTGGCAGACCGCAGCTTCGGGACTTGGCGGCGGTGCGTCGCGCGATCCGGGGCTGTTCTACGAGCGCGCGCGCAGCGATTCCGGCAATGTGCGGCAATTGCTGGCGAGCCGCCCGCGCTTCGACCGGCCGCCCGCCAATCCGCAGCAATTTCTGGAGCTGATGATCCGTCACGCCCGCGCCGCCGCGAATGAAGGCAATAGCCGGCAGGCCTATGACATCGCGAGCAAGCTGGAGGATCTCTACCCTGCGGGTACCGATGTCTCGCAGCGCAGCTATGCCGAGCGGGACGAATATACGAACCTGTCCTGGCTGGCCGGACGAACGGCGTTCAAGGCGAACCGCTTTGCCGAGGCGGCGGAGATGTTCGATCATTATGGCCGCGCCGCGCGGTCGGCGCAGACGCGGGCCAAGGGTTTCTATTGGGCCGGCCGAGCCTGGGCGCAGGCCGGGCAGCAGGACCGGGCGCGCCGCTTCTTCGAGCAGGCGGCACAGGGTGCGGACCAGTTTTACGGCCTGCTCGCGCTCGAACGGCTCGGCCGCACCGCGCAGGCGCCCGCAGCGCCTGCTCCGGCAAGCGCGGCCGAACGCGCCGCCTTCGCCCGCAGTTCGATGGCCGAGGCGATCCGCTATCTTGGCGAGAATGGACGGCGGGGCGACCAGACCCAGTTCGTGCGGGCGCTGGCCAGCGCACTCGACAATGACCGCGAGCGGACGCTGGCGGCGGAGTTCGGTCAGGCAATCGGGCGGCCGGACCTGGCCGTGTGGGTGGCACGCGAGGCGCGCAGCGCGGGCGATACCTATTACGCACGGCCGGGCTTTCCGACCGTGAACGTGCCGGTCGCGTTCCGCGGCGTGTGGTCCGAAGCGCATGGCATCATGCGGCAGGAAAGCTCGTTCGACCGGACGGCGGTGAGTTCGGCCGGCGCGCGCGGCATGATGCAGCTGATGCCGGCGACAGCACAGTCGGAAGCACGGCGGGCGGGCGTGCCCTATAATCTGTCGCGGCTGACCGACGATGCGGACTATAACATCCATCTCGGCTCGCAGCACCTCGCCGGGCTTATGGAGCGTTTCAACAACAATCTCGTGCTGGTCGCGGTCGCCTATAATGCCGGGGCCGGGCGCGTGCCGCAGTGGATCGCGCGCAATGGCGATCCGCGGACGCCGGGTACGGACGTGATCGACTGGATCGAGGATGTGCCCTTCGCCGAGACGCGCAACTACATCCAGCGGGTGATCGAAAATGCCATGGTCTACGACCTGATGAACCCGGGCGGCAGCCGCTCGCGGGGGCGGGTGTCCTATTTCCTGGGTGGTGTTTCGCGGTAGCGTCGTTGGGGATGGGCGAACGCGTCAACTACATCACCCCCGCGGGCTACCGCGCGCTGCGCGAGGAGTATGAGGCCCTGTTCGGCGGCGAGCGGCCGAAGCTGCTGGAGACGATCGCCTGGGCCGCGTCGAACGGCGACCGGTCGGAAAATGCCGATTACCAATATGGCCGCCGCCGACTGCGCGAGGTGGACCGGAGGATCAACTTCCTTGCCCGGCGGATGAAGGAAGCGAAAGTCACCGATCCGGCGAAGCAGCCCGAAAAGGGGCGCGTCTGGTTCGGGGCAACCGTGACCTTGGCTGACGAGGACGACAATGAGCGCGTCGTCACCCTGGTCGGCGAGGATGAGGCCGAAGCGGGCGCGGGGCGGATCAGCTTCTATTCGCCCATCGCGCGGGCGGTGCGCGGAGCGGCGATCGGCGATGTGCGCCGGGTCACGCTGCCGGGCGGCGACAAGGAGTATGAGGTGGTCGGGATCGCCTATCCCGACGCCTGACCCCTACCAGCGCCAGCCGTGCGTGGCGCAGCGGGCCAAAGCGAGGCGGATTTCGCGGTCCGACAGGCGCCGGTCGCGATTGGTGTCGGCGAAGCGGCGGAACTGGATGTTCAGGTGGCGGATGGCGCTGGGGTTGTAGCCGCCGTCGCCCAGCGCGCGGCGCAGGATGATCTGGCCCTCGCGCGTATTTTCCAGCCAGGGGTCGGGGCGGGAGAGGTCTTCGCCATAGCTGCCGGACCAGTCGCCGCCCTGATAGCCATAGCCGCCGCCCGGACCATAGCCGTAGCGATACGGGTCGTGCGCACAGGCGGAGACGGCGAGCAGGCCGAGGGCGGCGATGGCGAAGCGGCGCATGGTGAGTTTCCCCTGGTGTTTGCTCGGGATGAAGCGCCGATCGGCCGCCGCTGGCAAGAGTCAGGCGCGGGCGGCCAGAAATTCCTGTGCCGCCTGTTCCATTTCGGGACGCATCGCGGGCGGATCGGCGGGGACGTGGCCCTTCAGCGCGTCGGCGACCGCGCGGAGCACGGCAATGCGGGCCGATTTCTTGTCATTGCCGTCGATCACCGTCCACGGCGCCCAGCGCGTGTCGGTCTCGCGGAACATGTCCTTCATCGCGGCGAGATAATCGTCGCGGCGGGCGCGGTTGCGGAAATCCTCGCTCGTCACCTTCCAGCGCTTCCAGGGATCGCCCAGGCGGTCCGCAAGGCGCTTGTCCTGCGCCTTCTGGGTGACGTGGAAGAACAATTTCACGATCAGGGTGCCGTCGGCGGTCTGCTGCGCCTCGAACTCGTTGATCTCGTCATAGGCGCGGCGCCATTCGGCCTCGGTGGCGAAGCCCTCCACCCGCTCGACCAGCAGGCGACCGTACCAGGAGCGGTCGAAGATCGCGACTTCGCCGGCCGGCGGTAGCCGGGTCCAGAAGCGCCAGAGATAGTGATGCGCTTTTTCGTCAGGCGTCGGCGCGCCGATCGGCCAGACATGATAATGGCGGGGGTCGCATTCGGCGGTGAGGCGCTGGATCGCCCCGCCCTTCCCCGCCGCGTCCCAACCCTCGGCGACGATGATCGCCCGCTTCTTGTGGACGTTCAGCGAGACGAACAAGCGGGCGACCTGCTCCTGCAGTTCGACGAGATCATCGCCATAATCGCCGCCATATTTGGCGCCGGTTTCGAAATCCGAGAGATCAATCGTCACACGCGACTCCGTCCTGGCTGAGCTTGTCGAGGCCCTGCCCTTCTTCTTCCACGCGCTGCAAGACAAGGACAGGCCTTCGACAGGCTCAGGCTGGACGGTTTTGGGACTATTCCGCTTTTGCCGGCCCCGCGCCGGGGGCGACGGCCAGGCGGATGTGCAATTCCTTCAGCTGCTTGGCGCTGACTTCACTCGGCGCGTTCATCATCAGATCTTCCGCCTTCTGGTTCATCGGGAAGAGGATGACCTCGCGGATGTTCGGTTCGTCGGCGAGGAGCATGACGATGCGGTCGACGCCGGGGGCGGAGCCGCCGTGCGGCGGCGCGCCGAATTTGAAGGCGTTGATCATGCCGGCGAAATTGGTGTCGACCTCGGCCTGCGAATAGCCGGCAATCTCGAACGCCTTGTACATGATGTCCGGGCGGTGGTTCCGGATCGCGCCGGACGACAGCTCCACGCCGTTGCAGACGATGTCATATTGCCAGGCGAGGATGTCGAGTGGGTCCTTGCTCTCCAGCGCCTCCAGCTCGCCCTGCGGCATGCTGAACGGGTTGTGCGAGAAGTCGACCTTCTTCGCCTCCTCGTCATATTCGAACATCGGGAAATCGACGATCCAGCAAAATTCGAACCGGCTCTTGTCGATCAGCTCCAGCTGCTCGGCGGCGCGGGTGCGGGCGAGGCCGGCGAGCTTGGCGGCCTGAGATTCCTTGCCGGCGGCAAAGAAGATGCCGTCATTGGGGCCGAGGCCCATCGCCTCGGCGATGGCCTTCATGCCGTCCTGGCCATGGTTGTTGGCGATCGGGCCGCCGAACACGCCGTCCTTCTGGGTGGCATAGCCGAGGCCGGGGAAGCCTTCGCTCTGCGCCCAGCTGTTCATGTCGTCGAAGAATTTGCGGCTCTTCTCATGCGTGTTCGGCGCCGGCACCGCGCGGACGACATCGCCGCCTTCCACGATGGAAGCGAAGCGGCCGAAGCCCGAGCCCTTGAAGAAATCGGACACGTCGGTGACGAGCAAAGGATTGCGCAGGTCCGGCTTGTCGGAGCCGTATTTCAGCATCGATTCGCGATAAGGGATGCGCTTGAACGGCAGCGGCGAGACGCTGCGGCCCTTCCCTTCCCAGTCGGCAAATTCCTCGAACACGCCGTGCAGCACCGGCTCGATCGCGGCGAAGACATCGTCCTGGGTGACGTAGCTCATCTCGAAATCGAGCTGGTAGAATTCGCCTGGGCTACGGTCGGCGCGGGCATCCTCGTCGCGGAAGCAGGGGGCGATCTGGAAATATTTGTCGAAGCCGGCGACCATCAGCAGCTGCTTGAACATCTGCGGCGCCTGCGGGAGCGCGTAGAATTTGCCGGGATGGACGCGCGACGGGACCAGATAGTCGCGCGCGCCCTCGGGGCTGCTCGCGGTCAGGATAGGCGTCTGGAATTCGGTGAAGCCCTGCTCGATCATGCGGCGGCGCAGCGAGGCGATGACGTTCGAACGCAGCAGGATGTTCTTGTGGATCCGCTCGCGGCGCAGGTCGAGGTAGCGGTTCTTGAGCCGGACCTCCTCGGGATAGTCGATGTCGCCGAACACCGGCAAAGGCAGCGACTCCGCGCTGGACTGGACCGCGATCGCGGTCGGGAAGATTTCGATCTCGCCGGTCGGCAGCTTGTCGTTCAGCGTTTCCGGCGCGCGGGCGGAGACCGTGCCGGTCACGGTGATGACGGATTCCGGACCCAGCGGATCGACGAGCTTGAACAGCTCCGAACCGGTTTCGACGATCACCTGCGTCACACCATAATGGTCGCGCAGATCGATGAAGAGCACATTGGCATGCTCGCGCGTGCGGTGAATCCAGCCCGACAGGCGGACCTCCTGCCCGACATCGGTGGCGCGAAGCTGGCCGCATGTATGAGTGCGATAGGCGTGAAGGGTCATGGCAAAACCGGCAATAAGAGGTGGGAATTCACGGTCTCGCGGCGGCCGCTCAGACAGCGAGGGCGCTCTCTAGCGGCTGCCATGCCTCACGTCACCCCGTAACCGCGCGGCCGTGAACGCCCCTGGCGGTTGACTGCTTGCGCCCGGTGATGCGAAGGTCGTGACGGGTACGAAACCTAAATCTCAACAGGGGAGGAAGTTACGATGCGCCATGGTTCGATTCTGCTTGTATGCGTCGCGAGTGCCGCTCTGGCCGCATGCTCTGGCGGCGCCGGAAACAGCGCCAGCAATGCCAGCAATAGCAGTAACACAGCCGGCAACAGCTCGGCGAACGGCGCGGCGACCGCCAGCTTCGATCCTAATAGCGAGCAAGGGCGCGCCTATCGCGCGGTCGTGGAATGCGCCGGCACCTATGAGGCGGCGGGCAGCTTGATCGGCGCCGTCTCCATGCAGAAGACGGGCGCCGAACAGACCCAGTATCGCGACGAGGAAAATCGCCGGAAGGCGCATTCGCGCGCGCTGAAGGCCCATGCCGTCGAACTCGGGGCCGCCATGGGCGTCACCTCGGCCCAGGTGGACGAGCAGGTCGGCGCGCACGCCGCCACCTTCGTCCACTCATCAAGCTCGGGCACGATGGACCAATATGCCGGCACCGTTTCCGCTCAGGCAAATAGCTGCGGGGCGAATTATCCCCAGATCGTTCGTTGACGATCGCACGCCGCGCCGGACCCATCGGTTCGGCGCGGCGGCAAACTTGCCTTTGCCCAGTGCGCGCGCCGACCTATAGAGCGCGCAAATGCACATCCATCCTCTGATCACCACCACCGACGCGCTCACCGATTTGTGCCAGCGGCTCGCCAAAGAGCCGTTCATCACGGTCGATACCGAATTCATGCGCGAGAACAGCTATTGGCCGGACCTGTGCCTGGTCCAGGTCGCGTCCGTGCACGAGGCCGCGGCGATCGACCCGAAGGCGGAGGGTCTCGATCTTGCGCCGTTGCTCGAGCTGCTCGTCACCAACGGGGATGTGCTGAAGGTCTTCCATGCCGGCGGGCAGGATATCGAGATCGTCTACAATCTGACCGGTACGACGCCGCATCCTCTGTTCGACACGCAGATCGCATCGATGGCGCTCGGGCTGGGCGAGCAGGTCGGCTACCAGAATCTGGTGGAATCGATGCTGGGCAAGCATCTCGACAAGGGCGCGCGCTTCACCGACTGGGCGCGGCGGCCGCTCGACAAGCGCCAGATCGACTATGCGATCGGCGACGTGACCCATCTCGCCGCCTTGTTCCCGAAGATGCTCGATCGGCTGAAAAAGACCGGCCGCGGGGCCTGGCTCGATCAGGAGATGGAGCGGATCGCCGACCCGGCCAATTACCTGAACGATCCGGGCGAAAGCTGGAAACGCGTGAAGATCGCCAGCCGCAAGCCGGAAGTGCTCGGGCGGCTGAAGACGCTGGCGGCGTGGCGGGAGATCGAGGCGCGATCGAAGAATTTGCCGCGCGGGCGGATCATGAAGGACGAGACGCTCGCCGACCTGGCGATGCATCCGCCCGTGGACCGCGATGCGCTCGGGCGGGTCCGCGGCCTTTCCGCCGCGTGGCGCAGCAACGATATTGGCGGGCGGCTGATGGATGCCGTCGCCGCCGCAGCCCCGATGAGTCCGGAGGAAATGCCGCCGCGCGACGAACGTGGGCCTTCGCTGGGCAAGGACGGCGCTCTGGTCGCCGACCTGCTGAAATTGCTGCTGAAGATCCGCGCGAAGGAAAGCAATGTCGCCGCCCGGCTGGTGGCGCGATCCGACGAGTTGGAGCAACTGGCGGCCGGCAAGCGTTCGGGTCTGTCGATCCTGGAGGGCTGGCGCTATGAGGAATTCGGCCGCGACGCGCTCGACCTGGTCGAGGGGCGGCTTGCCTTCGCGGTGCGGAAGGGCAAGCTGGTGATGACGAGAACGGAGCAAGTGGATGCGTAGCTTGATCGCGATAGCAGCCGTCGGGGTGGCGCTGGCCGGGTGCAAGACGACCGAGGACAAGGCGGTCGATGCCGGCGGCAATGACGTGCGCTACACGTGCGACGCGACGCGGGTGCAGGGCCTGATCGGGCAAGTGGCGTCGCAGGCGCTCGGCACCGAGGCTGTGCGCGGGTCCAATTCACGCACGATGCGCTGGATCTCGCCGGGGATGGCGGTGACGATGGACTATCGCACCGACCGGCTGAACATCCATCTCGATGGGCAGAACCGGGTGACACGGATTGACTGCGGCTGAGGCCGACGGATCCTTACCCGAAGAGAAAATCCGATTTCTTCTCAAGCGCGTTGGCGAGCGTCCTGAGACGCCGTTCCACCGTCTCGCCGAAGCTGGCCGCTTCGCTTTCCGGCAACCAGAGAACAAGGCGCTCGCCTTCCACCGACAGGCTGGAATGCTGGAGCGGCTCGGCCACGCCCGCGCTGAGCCGCTGGGCGAGGCGGATGGCGAGGCCCCAATGGCGCGCGCGGCGGATGGCGTCGGGCGGGCACAGGCCAGTGACGCCCGGCATCGGCAGTTCGCCGCTGCCGCCGAAGGAGGTGTAGAGCGTCTGCGCCATGAGCGCCCGGCCCGGCGCGTCGATCCCGACCCAATTGGCGTGCAGGGCGAAGGCGACGCCGCGCTCGGCGCGGAAATCGGGGTGGGCGGCCCAGGCGACGTCGGACAGGTGACATGCGGCACGGCGGATTCGTGCTGACGCGGGCGCATCGTCGAAGATGGCCCCGATCCAGCCGTCGATCAGATCGCCATGCTGGGGAAAGCGGCCGAGCCTTGCGCCCACTTCGTGCGTCGCGGCGATCAAGGGGTCGATGCGCCGCGTTTCCGCGTCCAGGTCGTCGTAAAGCAGCCCTTCCCGGATGCCATAAGCCGAAGCGACCAGTTTGGCGGGCCTCAGCGTTTCAACGACCGCGCGGAGCAGGAGCAAGGCGTGCGGGAGTGTCGGGCCGCGCGTGCCGCCGATCCGGCCGGCGCCATCCTCTTTGCGGAGCAATGCGTTCAGCTTGCGCTGCAGGGTAATGGGCCGCTCGGGCGCGAGCGCGTGCAAATGGGTGATCGGCAAGGGATGGCCGGTCAGTTCCAGATCGAGCTGCGCCAATGCGCGCCAGGAGCCGCCGACCATGTAGAAGGGACGCCCGGCGGCGGCCTTGGCGAAATCAGTCTTTTCGAGCGCGCGGCACAGCCTGCGGAGCAGCGCAGCGGGCGTCTTGGCCGGCATTTCGGCGATGCGCAGGACGCCGAGCGGCAGGGAAATGCGCCGCTTCACCTTGCCGTCCGCGACATCGGCAAGCTCCAGGCTGCCACCGCCGAGATCGCCGACCACCCCATCCGCGTCCGGAATGCCGGAGAGGACACCGAGCGCGGCCAGCCGCCCCTCTTCCTCGCCCGACAGGATTTCCGGCTCGAAGCCGAGCTTGCGGATTTCGGCGACGAAGGGCGCCGCATTGGCGGCGTCGCGCACCGCGGCGGTGGCGAACACGCGGGTGCGGGCGACCTGCATGCGCGCGATCAGCAGGCGGAAGCGCGCAAGCGCCGACAAGGCGCGGGCCTGGGCGACGTCGGACAAGGTGCCGCTGGTGCCCATGTCGCGGCCGAGGCCGGCCATGACCTTCTCGTTGAACAAAACGAACGGGGCGCGCGTGGCGCCCGAATAGACGACCAGGCGGACGGAATTGGAGCCGATGTCGACGATCGCGACGGGGGCGGTCTGGATCATCGGTTTGGCGGTCGCGCGAGAGACAGCTTGCGCGGCCGGGCATCCCGCTCGCGGATCGCCTCGCCGCGGCCCGACAGCGACGGGTTGGTCATGAAATATTGGTGGAGGTTGAATGGCTCCTCGCCCGGCGCGGGGGCGATGCGGGTGTAATTACCCTCGCTGTCCAGCCGCCAGCTTTGTTCATTGTCGATGATGTTGGCCAGCATGACCTGATCGAGCACCTGGCGGTGGACGGTCTCATTCTCCAGCGGCACGGCATATTCGACCCGGCGATCGAAATTGCGCGGCATCCAGTCGGCCGAGCTGATGAACACCTTCGCCTCCCGGCCCGGCAGGCCGCCGCCATTGCCGAAGCACCAGATACGGCTGTGCTCCAGGAAGCGGCCGACGATCGACTTCACCCGGATGCGGTCGGACATGCCGGGAACACCGGGGCGCAGGCAGCAGATGCCGCGGACGATCAGGTCGATCTCCACCCCTGCCCCGCTGGCCTCGTAGAGCTTGTCGATCATGGTGGGATCGACCAGCGAATTGAGCTTGGTCCAGATCGCCGCCGGGCGGCCGGCGCGGGCATGCGCGATTTCGGCATCCACCATCGCGATCAGGCCATTGCGCAGATGCTGCGGCGACATGGCGATCAGTTCGAGACCGCGCGGCTCGATATAGCCGGTAATGTAATTGAAGATGTCGGCGACATCCCGGCCCACGCGCGGATCGGCGGTGAAATAGCTCAGGTCCGTGTAGATGCGGGCCGTGACCGGGTGATAATTGCCGGTGCCGAGGTGGCAATAGGTGCGAAAAGCGCCGTCCTCCCGGCGCACGACCATACTCATCTTGGCGTGGGTCTTCCACTCGATGAAGCCGTAGACGACCTGCACGCCGGCGCGCTCGAGCGCTGAGGCCCAGAGGAGATTCTGCTCCTCGTCGAAGCGGGCCTTCAATTCGACCACGGCAGTGACCGATTTGCCCGCCTCTGCGGCGGCGATCAGCGCATTGATGACGGCGGATTGCTTGCCGGCGCGGTACAGCGTCTGCTTGATCGCGACGACGTCCGGATCCTCGGCCGCCTGGCGCAGGAAGGCGACGACGACGTCGAAGCTTTCGTAAGGGTGGTGGACGATGATGTCCTTGGCGCGGATCGCAGCGAAACAATCCCCGTCAAACTCGCGAATCCGTTCCGGAAAGCGCGGGGTGTAGGGTTCGAACTTGAGGTCCGGGCGATCGGCCTCGACCAGGCCGGCAAGATCGCCGATGCCGAGAAAGCCGGTCGCTTCGTAGACGAGGGCGTCGCCCGCCGCGAGGCCTTCGGACACCATCGCGACGAGATGGTCCGGCATTTCCGCTTCCAGTTTCATGCGGATGACGCGACCCCGGCGGCGCTGCTTGATCGCGGTGCGGAAGAAGCGGACGAGGTCCTCCGCTTCTTCCTCCACGTCGATATCGCTGTCGCGGATGATCCGGAAAGCGCCGCCGCCGACAAGGCCGTAGCCGGGGAACAAAGTGGCGAACTGGCGGCGGATCAGGGTCTCGACGGCGATATAGCGGTCGGCATCGCCCGGCAGGCGGATGAAGCGTGGCAGGCTGGCGGGGATCATCACCAGCTCCTGGATCGGCTCGCCATCCGCTTCCCGCTGCAGATCGAAGATCAGGCTGAAGCCCTTGTTCGGGATGAACGGAAATGGATGGGCCGGATCGATCGCCTGCGGGGTGATGATCGGGTAGACATTGTCCTCGAAATGGCGGTCGAGCCATGCACCGTCTTCCGCGCCGATCTCGTCCGCGCCGAGCACGGAGACGCCGGCGGCGCGGAGTTGGTCCTTGAGCGTCGACCAGACTTCCTGCTGGCTGGCGGTGAGCGCATCCGCCTCGAGTGCGATGGCGGCCAATTGCTGGGAGGGTGTGAGGCCGTCGGCCGATTTCTCCTCGACATTCTCCAGCTGCTGGCCTTTCAGGCCGGCAACGCGGACCATGAAGAATTCGTCAAGATTCTCGCCCGAAATGGCAAGGAAGCGCAGCCGTTCCAGCAGAGGATGGGCGGCATTGCCCGCCTCCTCCAGCACGCGCCGGTTGAAGGCAAGCCAGGAGAGTTCCCGATTGAAATAAGGGCTACGCGAGGGCGCGGCGATATCGGTCGCGGGAACGGGGCTGTCCACTTCGTATCCCTTCAGGCGCGGCGCTGGGCGCGGCGGATGAGACCCGCCTCCTGCAATGCATGGCGCGCGGCGGCAAGGCTCATCCGCTTGCGGTTCGCCAATATGTCGCGGTCGAGCACATCCACCACCTGCTGGATGGCGACATAGGAACGTTCGATCCGGGGAACGAGAAATTCAGGCAGGTCCGGGGGGGCGGCGATGCCGCGATCGGCCAGCAGCTTCACGATCAACTGGGAAATCAATTCGTCGTCCGGCTCGGCGATCGCTACTTGCGGCGTCGCGGCGATGCGGGAGGCGAGATCGGGCAAGCCAATCGTCCAGGCGGGCGGCGGCGCGGTACCGATCATGACCAATGGCCGCCGACGAGCCTGTGCGTCGTTCCAGGCGTGGAAGAGTTCCTCTTCGTCGCGGTCCTCGACCTGATCGAGCACGCGGCCACTGGTCTTTCGAGCGAAGATCTGCGCGAGCAACGAACGGCCGGACTTGCGCGGGCCGGTCAGCAAGGTGGCCATGACCGGCCAGTGCGACCAGCGGGTAAAATGGGTGAAGGCCAGGCGATTGGCGTCGCTGACGAGGAAGTCCTCGTCACGATCCGCCACCGGCCACTGGAAGGGCAGCGCTATCTGGTCGCGCTGCACGTGACTAGCGAAGCGCTCTGGGGCCGAAGCCCGGCGGGGCGTCGTTATTCGGTGCCGGTCGCGGCGTCGGCGTTGGCGGCGGCAGCTGCGGCTCGGACGGCAGGCCGCGCGCCGGCACTTCGACACCGTCTTCCTCCGCCGGGCCGACATCGACCGGCGTGACTTCGGGCGGCGGCGGGGGTGGCGTCGGCAGGAACTGCCGCGGCGTCACCAAAGTCGGATTCGGGCGGAGCAGCCCGGCGTTGAAGGCCTGGGTATACAGCGCGTCCATGCGCTGCACGCCCTCCGCCATCATCTGCGGGATCTGATCGCCGCTGTCGGCGCGCAGTTCGAAAGTGCCGATAATCTCCGCATCCGGGCCATAGCGCGCGGTGAAGCGGCCGATGGCGGGACCACCGGGCCAGGCGCGGCTCAACTGCATTTCGGCAATGAGCACGTCGGACGCGCTGTACTGATCGAGCACCGCGCGCCACCAGCCACGGCTGCGGCGGCCAGCCTGCGCGGCGTTGAGCAGCAAGGGATCGGCGCCGGTGCCGACTGGGCGGATATAGTCGATCACGCTTTGCGAGGTGCGGAACTGCGCCCAGGCGGCCTGCCAGGGTGAGCGGAACTCCAGCGCATAACCGGTGGAGCCGGTGCGCATCACGGGGATGACCAGCAAGGGTGCGGAGCGGCGGACGATGCCGGAGACGCCCAGCATCTCGCCGGTGCGGGCGCGGTCGAACAAAAGGCCAAGGCGGGCGATGTAGCGCCGCTCGCCAATCTGCTCATCCTCGACGATCACCGCGCTCACAATCTGATTCAGCACCGCGTCACTGAGATTGGGCGCCTCGCTCTCGGGGCGGCCGGTGGTGCGGGCCCATAGCTTCTTGAACCCGGCCCGCTGCGCCGCCTTCCACCCCTCCTGCCGCGCGTCATTGGCGTTCCGGCCGTTCACATCGACCTGGATGCCGGTGACTTCGAAATTGCTGGTGCTGTCGACCGGCGGAATACCCCGGTCCGAGCCGTCCAGTTGCGCGCGCAGGAGGCTGGTATCGCCCGCGATCAGCAAGGCGGCGGTGCCGACGAGGAGGAAGGATTTGCGCACGAGGGCCTTTTGACGGGTGCGGGCGATAAATCCAAGCGTGGAAAATGTCCTGCAGAGCGTCTAGCGGTCCCGCCATGAGTGAAAGTGGACCTTATACTTATGCCGGCGCCGGGGTGGACATTGCGGCGGGCAACGCGCTGGTGAAGGCGATCGGGCCGCTGGCAAAGGCGACGGCCCGGCCGGGCGCGGATGCATCGCTGGGCGGATTCGGGGGATTCTTCGATCTGAAGGCGGCGGGTTATGTCGATCCCCTGCTGGTCGCGGCCAATGACGGGGTCGGCACCAAGCTGAAGCTGGCGATCGACAGCGGACGGCACGACAAGGTCGGCGTGGATCTGGTCGCGATGTGCGTGAACGATCTGATCGTGCAGGGTGCGGAGCCGCTCTTCTTCCTCGATTATTTCGCGACCGGGAAACTGGACAATGGCATCGCCGAGCGCGTGATCGCAGGCATTGCCGAGGGCTGCCGGATTGCCGGCTGTGCGCTGATCGGCGGCGAGACGGCGGAGATGCCGGGCATGTATGCGCCTGGCGATTACGACCTGGCCGGTTTCTGCGTTGGCGCGGTGGAGCGCGGCGAGGCGCTGACCGGCGACAAGGTGGCGGCGGACGATGTGATCCTGGGGATCGCCTCGTCCGGGGTGCATTCCAACGGCTATTCGCTGGTGCGACGGCTGGCGGCGGACAAGGGCTGGAAGCTCGACCGCCCTGCTCTGTTCGATGCCGACCGGCTGCTGATCGACTGGCTGATGGAGCCGACGCGCATTTACGTGAAGTCGCTCCTGCCTCTGGTGCGGGGCGGCAAGGTCAAGGCGCTGGCGCACATCACCGGAGGCGGGCTGCTGGAGAATGTGCCGCGGGTGCTACCGGAAAGCCTGCACGCCTGGATCGCCGCCGACGCCTGGCCGCAGCCGCGGCTGATGGCATTCCTGCAGGCGCAGGGCGGGATCGAGCCGGGCGAGATGGCCCGCACCTTCAATTGCGGCATCGGCATGGTCGCGATCGTCGCGCCGGACGAGGCGGCGGCGGTGAGCGCGGCGCTGACGCAGGCCGGCGAGACGGTGTTCGAGATTGGCGGGGTGAAACCGGGCATGCGCGGCTGCACGGTCGCGGCCGGGCCGGGCGACTGGTCGGCGAAGAGCGCCTGGACCGTCTCCCATCATGGCTGATTTGCCGGCTCCGCCGGCGGGGGCTGAGCCTGTCCGGGTCGGCGTGCTGATTTCGGGGCGCGGCAGCAACATGCTGGCGCTCTCCGAACATCGGCGGCGCGACCCGGCGCGGCCTTACAGGATCGAACTGGTCGCCTCGAACCGGCCGGAGGCGCGCGGGCTGGTGCTGGCGCGGCGGCTTGGCTTGCCCATCTGGTCGAAGAGCCATGAGGGGCTGGAGCGGTCGGCATTCGATGCTTTGGTCGAGGCCGCGTTCGTGGAGCGCGGTGTCGAGTTGATCGTGCTGGCGGGCTATATGCGCTTGCTGTCACCGGAATTCGTGGCGCGCTGGCAGGGGCGCATTTTGAACGTCCATCCGAGCCTGCTGCCTTTGTACAAGGGACTCGACACCCACAATCGCGCCTTGCTCGCCGGTGACGAGGAAGCCGGCTGTTCGGTGCATGTCGTCACCGCGGACGTGGATGACGGGCCGGTGATCGCACAGGCGCGCGTGCGGATCCTGCCGCGCGACACTGCGGAGACGCTGGAAGCGCGGGTGCTTGAGGAGGAGCACAAGCTCTATCCGCGCGCGCTGGCGGCCTATGCCGACGCGCTGCGGGCGGGACGGCTTGGACTGCCGGCCCCGCCTTCAGCCTAGTCTCTGCGCCAGCTGACCGTGCCGTCAGCAGCCACGCTCGTCCCGGTTTCGCCGAAATCGCGCGCGGTCAGCACCCCGATGCGCTGGGCGGCGCCGTTCGAGCGGTCCATGGTCGGCCCGCCCGGGCGCTCCTGACGGGCGGAGACGATGCGGGCGGAAACCAGTTCGCCCTGCCGGTTCACTTCCAGATCGGCGATCGGCGCCAGGCCGGCCGTCTCGCGGACGTTGAAGCGGCCATAGGTCCAGAAATTGCCGAGGCTGTAGGCGATGAAGCGATTCTTATAGACCTCAATCGCGCGCGGGATGTGCGGGCCGTGGCAGAAGACGATGTCGGCGCCGGCATCGACGGCGGTGCGGGCGAAGCGGAACGGATCGCCGCGATTCTCGCCGACGAAGGTCTCCGGCGCGCGGGTGATGCGATCGTGCCGCGCGCCCTCCGCGCCGATATGGCAGGAAACGACGACCACATCGGAACGGGCCGCGGCCTGGCGGACCATCTCGGTAAGCCGGGCATAGTCGCTGACCTGCAGCAGACCCGGATTATGGCCGAAGGCGATCAGGCTGAAACGGGTGCCGTCCGGCAGGGTCTGCACGGCGATGCGCGTCCCCTCCCCGTCCGCGCCGGCGGTGGCGAGGCCCGCGTTGGTGAGGTTGCGGAACGTCTCGGCGCGGCCGCCTTCGCCGAAATCGCGGCTGTGATTGTTGGCATTGGAAATGAGCGTGAAGCCGGCGCGGCGGAGATATTCGGCGTGGAAAGGCGGGCTGCGGAAGACGAAGCAGAGCGCCGGATTACCGCATTGCTTGGCGCCCGCGCTGCTGGTGTGGAGCGTGCCTTCGAAATTGCCGAACACGACATCGCCGCCACGGAACAGATCGACCAGATCCTGGCCGAGCACCGCCGCCGGATCGGCGTTCGGCGTAATGCGCGGGTCGAGGCCGTCATTCGGCCAGTCGCTGCCCATCATGATGTCGCCGACGCCCAGCACGCGGTAGCGATTGCTGGCGCGGGGCGGCTCCGAGCCACGAGTCCCCTGTTCGTTGGCGATTGTCGCGTTTGCCGCCGGGATTTCCGTGCCGGCAAAATGGGACGCGCCGAAATATGTCAGCGCCGCGATACCACCAATCAATCCGAGCAAAGCCAGGCTCCTCAAAGTTTGTCCCCCTCACCCTGCCGGGTCCCCGCCCGACCGTAACAGGCCGCTCGCGATGCGGCGACCCGATTCGCCGGAATTGCGGTTTTGCAGCTGATTCGGGCCTGAACGGCGAGAATCGACTGATTCTCTACCAAATCAATGCAGTAAGCCGCTTTCCGCAGGCCGCCTTTCATTCAGGTTCCCGCAATCCGGCTCGATCCGCTCACAACTCACCGTGTCGTTGTTGCGGCGGAAAGATTCGGCGCCCAAATGACCTCGCAGGCCACGGGGGTGGCGTTTTTTCTCCCTTCGGCAAGACGTGATCGCGGCAAACCGCCGATAGTTTTCGGCGGCGGTTTTGGCGCGTTCCTGCGCATTTTTCGGAGTTTTGAATGTTCGTCCACGGAAAGATGATGACCGCGGTGATTGGCGCCACGGCCCTTTCCGGCATGATGTTTGTGCCGTCTTCCACCTCTTTCGCTCAGCCCGCGCCGCACCCGGCTGCCGCTGACGCAATCTCTTCCCAGATTTCCGCCGTCGCGACATCCGATGCGCCCGTTGCCGCGGCGCCGGTTGTCGCGACTGCTCCGGCTCCGGCTGTCGCTCCGACCCCTGCGCCGGCCCCGGCTGTTGCTCCGGCCACCGGTCGCGGCATTGTCGGCACGTCCGAAGCGCCCGCTGCGCCGGTTCGTACCGCTTCGACCGAGGTCGACAGCGAACTGGAATGCCTTGCCAAGGTCGTTCTGCACGAGGCTGGCAACCAATCTCTCGCCGGCCGGATCGCCGTTGCCGAAGTCGTGATGAACCGCCTCCAGGATCCGCGCCGCCGCTTCGGCAGCACGATCTGCGGCGTCGTTCTGCAGCGCGGCCAGTTCTTCAACGTCCACGCTTACCATCCGCAGCGCCGCGATGCGCGCTGGCCCGCGGCCGTGCAGGTTGCCCGTCAGGTGCGTGAGGACATGCAGGAAGGCGATCACGACCACGTGACCAATGGCGGCCTGTTCTTCCGGAACAGCTCGGGCGCGCAATTCCGCGGCCGTCGCCATACCGTGACGATCGGGGCGCATCACTTCTATCGTTAAGCCGCTCTCGCGAGAGGCTTATTGAACGGGCTCCGGCGCTTCGGCTTCGGGGCCCGTTTCCGTTTGGGGAGTTGGGTCCTGCCCCGGGAAGCGGGCATTCTGCACCCCTTTCCACCATCCGCGCATCGCATCGACCGGGACTTCCAGGCCGGCGGAGGAGGTGACGTTGAACCAGCCTTCCGACGCGCTGACGACATGCTCGCTCACCGGACTGGGCTTCAGTTCATAGGACCAGGAGCGGATCGAACCGGAATTGAACAAAGCCAGGAAGATCCCCGCCGTCGCGATCACGGTAAAGGTCCAGGCGAGCGGATTGGGCAAGGGCTGGTCCGGCTCCGGCAGATCGACCGGCGACATGGTGTGGGCAAGGCCCTCCACGTCCGGCAGCGGCGCCCTGGCCGGTTCGGTCTGCGCGACTTCCTCGCGGGCATTGTCCGCCTCGCCGGTCGTGTCGCTATGCTTGTCCGGATCGCTCACCGCCCGATTCCCTAGAATTGGTAGTAGATGAACGGCGCGACGCCTTCGGGCCGCATCGAATCGATGATCAGGATCAGCACGCCGATGCCGAGGCCCACGAGGACGCCCGGCATCGCCCGCACCTTGATCGCGACATTCTGAATCGCCCGCGGCGGCAGCGCGTGCAGCGCCATGCCGAAGACGATCAGGCCCAGCATCAGCGGCGTGAGCAAGGCGCTTTCCGCGCTGCCGCCCAGCCCGCCGAGGAAGGCCATGGCGTCGGCGAAGGTGTGCGAGCGGAAAAATATCCAGCCCAGCAGCACGATGTGGAAGGTGATAATGATGCCGAGGAAGGCGGGCAGAGCCGGCCAGGTCTTCGGCTTGAACTCGCGCCACAAGCGCTCGATCGCCAGCACGCCGCCATGCAGCGCCCCCCAGATCACGAAGTTCCAGCTGGCGCCATGCCACAGGCCGCCCAGCAGCATGGTCGTGCCCAGCGCGAGGCAGAGCCGCGTGAGGCCGTGCCGCGAGCCGCCCAGCGAGATGTAGAGATAGTCGCGCAACCAGCTCGACAGGCTGATGTGCCAGCGGCGCCAGAAATCCTGCAGCGAACGGGCGCGATAAGGCTGGTTGAAATTGTGCGGGAACCGGTAGCCGAGCAGTGCCGCAAGGCCGATCGCCATGTCGCTATAGGCCGAGAAGTCGCAATAGATCTGCACCGCATAGCCATAAGCGGCGAAGGTCAGATCGGTCGGGCTGTGGGCGGAGGGATCGAAGAAGACCGGATCGACGAAGTTGATCGCCAGTTCCGACGCGACCACACTTTTCTTGAACAGGCCCCAGACGATCAGCAGCACGCCCATCGCCGCCATGCCGCGGGTGATGCGCGGCGCTTCCTTGAATTGCGGGATGAGGTGCGAGGCACGGACAATCGGACCGGCGACGAGATGGGGGAAGAATGACATCAGGAGCGTCATGTCGAGCAGGCTGGCGGGCGCGGTCTGCCGCCGGAACACGTCGATGACGTAGCTCATCCCCTGGAAGGTGAAGAAGGAGACGCCGACCGGGAGGATGACCTCCATGATGTAGAGGTCGCGCTCCCAGCCGATCGCGTGGAGGGTCGCTGAGACCTGCTCCATGAAGAAGCCGTAATATTTGAAGAAGCCCAGGATCAGCAGGTTCAGGACGATGCCGAGGATCAGCCAGGCCTTGCGCGCCCGCTCATTGTCGCCGGAGGCCAGGATCAGCCGCGCCGCGCCCCAGTTCAGGATGCCGCTGAGGATCAGAAGCGCGACGAAACGCCAGTCCCACGCGCCGTAGAAGACCCAGGAGGCGGCAAGCAGCAGGATCTTGCGCCACTCGTTGGAGCGCTGGAGGCTCCAGGTGGCGAGGAAGACCGCTAGGAAGAACCACCCGAAGGTGAGCGTCGGGAACAGCACTTACGGGCGCCGTCTAGCCGTACCGGACGGCTCCTCGATCTGACCGGGGTGAAGGAAACGCGGGCGCGATTGCTGCTGCGCCGGAGCCGGCGCCGGGGCGACCGGCAGCGTCGTGATGGGCCTCGGGCGCGGCGTCGAGGCCGCGGGCGCGACGCGCTCCAGATCGGCGAAGATCATCGCGCCGATCCGGTCCCCGCCCTCGCGCGTGAAGTGAACCATGTCACTGCGCATGAGGCCTGAGGTGAGCCAGGATTGCGAGGCGCAGCGGCCGCCCATCGCCTGCTCCCAATCCCAGAAGCCGAGGCGCAATTCGCGCGCGACGCGGCGCTGGATCGAACGGACGCCGTCGAGCAAATTGGGCGTGTACCAACCGGCCCCGCAGCTCGCGCCCATGCCGGCGCTGCGGCTGGCGGCGTCGGGCGCGCCCAGCAGCATGATCGGCACGTCGCGGCCGGCATAGCGGCGGATGCGGGCGACCTGCGCGCGCAGCACCGCCTCATATTCCGGCGCGGTCAGGCGCGGGCTGAAGCCTTCATTGGTGCCATAGGCCAGCACGATCATGTCCGGCTGATAGGCTTCCAGTTCCTCGCGCAGCACGTTTCCGTCGGTCCGGCCGAAATGTTCGAGCTGCGCGCCGATCACGCCGACGTTGGAGACGACGACGCCACCACCGTTGCGGAAGGTGGCGAAGGACGTGATGCTGACCGGACGATCATCCTGCGTGGTGATCGACGCGTTCGACAAGGGCGTGCGGCTGGTAAGGGTACGGCAGGCAGCGCCCTCCCGCCCGGCCTCGAGAGACCAGTTTTCGACCTGTGCGCCCATGCGCAGGGTTACCGCGCCCTGCCCCGGACCGGTGAGCGCGCAGACGATGGCGCGGTTGAAATCATAATCGCTGCTGTCGGTGGCGACGGCGAGATATTCGCCGCCGCGCCGCGCCGTGCGGGTGAAGCCGGACAGGCCGAGCGCCGGGCCGTTCGGCTGATGGCGATTGCCGAAGATGACGTTGGAGATCCAGCCTTCGCTCTCCGAGGCGGTGACGCCGAAGGTGAGATAGCCGCGATAGGGCCGGCCGGCCGCAAGCACACCCCGTCCGCCATTGCCGTAGCGCGCCTGCAGGCGGGTGCGCAGGCCGTTGGTGATCATGTCGCCGGCAGTGTGGCTGTCGCCGATCTGCAGAATGTGGACGGGATCGCCGCCGCTGCGCGCCTCGCGCAGCTTCGCGCCGAGTGCGGGCAGCACACCGCCGTCGCACAAGGTCGGGCTGTTGCAGCCAGCCGCCGCCCCGGTGACGCCTTGCAGCGCCCAGAAGCCGAGCAGAAGGCTGGAAACGCCCATCAGCCGCGCGAGCCGCTATTGTTGCCGGCCGCCTGCTGGCTCTCCGGCGGGGCGGGAACGGACGCGATGATGCGGTCGGCCAGGCGGCGGGTCAGGCGCGAATAGCCGCGGAAGGTCATGTGAATGCCGTCATGGGCGCGGGCGTTGAAACGCTCGCCATCATCGTCGATCAGATAGGCGGAATAAGCGCCGTTGCTGTCCACGCTGGCTGGTACGGTATCGACGAACGGCACGCCGAGCTGCCCCATAAGCTGCGTGTAGAAGGCGTTCATCTGCCGGACGTTGCCGTCATATTCGGCCTCGCGCATCTTCGGCAGGCCGACCCAGTAGACAGCAGCACCACGGGCGCGGAGCAGATCGACGATCTCGCGCACCCGGCCGGAGACGATCTCCTTCCAGCGGTCGCTCATGAATTCCGAGCCGCGGCCGTCGACATAGACGCCCTGCATGTCGTTGGCGCCGAAGGACATGACGGCGATATCGACAGGCTGCGCGTCAATCCGGCGGCGCGTGTCGTCGAGCAAATTGGTGGTGCGGTAGCGGGTGAAGCCGGTCGCCTGGTGGCTGAACTTGTGGACCTCGAAATTCTCGCGGCCGCGCAACTGCTGGTACAGCGCCGAATAGATGCCGTCGCCGAAACTGTCGCCGAACACGCCGACATGGATTTTGCGGCCTTCGGCGCCCGCAGCCGCCAGGCGCGGCGTGCTTACGGTCGCGATTTCAGCAGGCGCGGCGGGCGTTGCCGCCGCCTCAGGTCCGGCCGCGGGCGTGCCGGCGACGGCCGCGGGGGCGCTGCCCTCCGGCGTGCTGGCGTCACTGCCGGCGACGAATGCCCAGGTGATGATTGCACCAAAGGCCAGCCCGATGAACAGGACGGCCGTGCGGTCCAGCAGAAATGCAGCCTTACGCCCGAAACTCACGCATCCGCACTCCCGCTCAAACCCGGCACGCTTGCGACGCGTATCAGGTCCCCACCGAACCGGACATTAACCCAGCCAGAGTCGCGGCGGCAAGCGTGGCGCCGCGCCGGGCGCGGAAAACCGCCCTTTTTGCGGTTAGCCGACGAGATTAGCGGCTGAGCAGGTCGCCATGTCCCTCGGGCATGGCTGTGGCTCGCGGGGCGAGCCACACCTGATCAGCCAACAATCTCGTCTGCCGAGAAGAAGAAGTCGATCTCGATCTTCGCATTCTCGTCGCTGTCCGAACCGTGCACCGAGTTCGCCTCGATAGATTCCGCTAGTTCCTTGCGGATCGTACCGGCATCGGCATTGGCAGGGTTGGTCGCGCCCATGATGTCGCGGTTGCGCTGCACGGCATTCTCGCCTTCCAGCACCTGCACGACGACCGGGCCGGAGGTCATGAAGGCGCACAGGTCGTTGAAGAAGGGGCGCTCGCGGTGGACGCCGTAAAAGCCTTCCGCCTGTTCCTTCGTCATCTGGATGCGCTTGGAGGCGACGACGCGCAGGCCGGCTTCCTCCAGCATCTTGGTGACGGCGCCGGTCAGGTTGCGGCGAGTGGCGTCGGGCTTGATGATCGAAAACGTGCGGGTGGTGGCCATGACTGGTCCCAAAGCTCCATGATGTAATGGGGTGGATTTGGCGGCTCCCCTAGCGGGGCGAGCGCCGGGGAGCAAGATCAGGGACCCTCGACCCAGCGGCCATTCTCGTCCTGCTTCCAATAATGGCGTTCGGCATCCTCGCGATCCTTGAGCGCGCGCCAGCTCGAACGGGCCTCGTCGATGGTGGCGCTGTCGAAGAAATAGAAAGCGCGGTCGAAGCCAAGCGCCTCGACGCGCCAGCGGCCGTCGGCCAGAGCGATATTGCGGGCGTTGTTGGCGGCCTCGCTCTCGCTGGCGATCAGGATGGGCTGGGTGGCGTCACGCTCCGAGCCGACGGCGGCGTGCGGCAGGAAGCTTTCCGGCGACTGCGTCCACAATTCGCGGTCGAGTCCCGCCACCCGCTCGGGCGCGGTCACGACCAGCAGCCGCTCGCCGGCGCCCAGCAATCTCTCGCAGATGCTTGGCAGGACCCGTTCGAGCGGCGTGGCGGTGAGGTGGTAGAAATCGATGCGCATCAGCCAGCCGGCCGATAGACCAGACGGTGCGGAATGTAGAGGAAGACCTCGGTCACGCCGGCGCGACGCCATTGTACCGGGCGGTCCAGCCCTTGTGCCTCGACGCGCTGATCGTCGCCGAAGCGGGCGGCGATGGCGCGGGCGTCGGTGGCGATCTGATCGAGCAACTGGCCGCGATACTGATCCGGCGCGACGATCGAGAGCGTCAACGGCCCGTTGGCGCGCATTTCCGCCCGTCCTGCTCTGGGAACCGAGGCGATGAACTGTTCGAGCCGGGTGATCGCGGCATTGGCCTCGTCGGCGCTCGAGCCGAGGCGCGTCTTGATGAAGAACGCCACCCGTTCGCTGTCCGGCCGGCCGTCGCCCATGTAAGCCAGCGTGCGGTAATTTTCGGAGGTCAGCGGCACGACGAAGAAATCGGCGATTGCCAGTTCGATATTGGCCCGCCGCGCGAGTTCCAGCGCGCTGCGCACCATCGTCATGATTTCCTCGCGGCGCGGACCCTGCTCGCGCGTGTCTCCCGCGATGATCACCGGGATCAGAGCATTGTCGGCGCGGCGGCGCATGCCCAAGGCCGGGAGCGAGCCGGCATCGTCGTCGCCGACCTCGATCACGCGATTGGTGCGGGTGTCGAAATAGTTCTGGGAGGCGCGGCTGGCGGTGACGACCACCTCGCCTTCATTGATGTCCTGTGCGGACGCCGGCACCGCGATCGTCAGCCCGGCCAAGGCGGCCCCGAACATGAGCATGGTCTTACGCATCAGTCCCTCCCTCGTGAACTGACGCGCAAGTGACGCCCGGAAAAGCCCGCCGTCAAGCGACCGCGAGCGGCTTACTTTGCCTCGTGATTCTCGGCGATGAAGCGGTCGAGCAAGGCGACGCCGAAGCCGGTTGCGCCCTTGTCGTAGAGGTGGCCGGGCTTTTCCGCCCAGACCATGCCGGCAATGTCGAGATGCGCCCATTTGACGCCCGGCTCGACGAAGCGCTGCAGGAAGCAGGCGGCGGTGATCGAGCCGCCTTCGCGCGAGGCGCTGTTCTTCATGTCCGCCACCGGCGAATCCATGATCTTGTCGTAAGCCTCGCCCACCGGCATCCGCCAGAGCTTGTCGCCCGTCTCCATGCCAGCCGAGGCAAGCGAAGCGGACAAGCCGTCGTCGTTGCTGAACATGCCCGCATATTCGTGGCCCAGACTGATGATGATCGCACCGGTCAGGGTGGCGAGATCGACCACCACCTTCGGCTGATATTCGCGCTGCGCCCAGGTGAGCGCGTCGCACAGCACCAGCCGACCTTCCGCGTCGGTGTTGATCACCTCGATCGTCTGGCCGGACATGGAGGCGACGATATCGCCCGGGCGCTGGGCGCGGCCATCGGGCATGTTCTCGGCAAGCGCGCAGACGCCGACGACGTTCGCCTTCGCCTTGCGCCCGGCAAGCGTGCGCATCGCGCCAGCGACGGCACCGGCGCCACCCATATCCCACTTCATCGCTTCCATGCCCTGCGCGGGCTTGATCGAGATGCCGCCCGTGTCGAAGGTGATCCCCTTCCCCACCAGCACCACCGGAGTGGCATCGGGATCGGCGGCGCCGCGCCAGCGCATCGCCAGCAGACGCGGCTCATTCTCGGAACCCTGCGCGACGCCGAGCAAGGCGTTCATGCCGAGCTTCGCCATGGCGGCGCGATCCAGCACCTCGATCTCCACGCCCAGGCCTTCAAGCTCCTCGCGGCAGCGGGCGACGAAGCTTTCCGGATAGATGACGTTGGCAGGCTCGGTGACGAGATTGCGCGTCAGGTTGATGCCGTCGAGCAAGGCCGCGCGGTCGCTCCACAGATCGGCGGCGTCCGCGCCACCGCCGACGATGATCACTTCCTCCAGCGTCGGCTTCTGCTTGCGGCCGAGGCGGGTGCGGTAGAGGTCGTGGCGCCAGCTGCGCGCGGCAGCGCCGAAGCCGATCCGGGTCGCGGTCTCGCCGTCGAAATTGAGGCCGGTCAGGTCGATCACCAGCTTCGTTTCGCCGGACGTGAGCAGCTTGGCAGTCAGCGCGCCCCCGACCCGCTCGTAAATCGCCTCGTCGTCGCGCTTGCCGCCAAGGCCGACCAGCAGCACGCGCCGCGCCATGCCGCCGTCGTCCACAAACGTCTCGGCAATCGCCGCCAGCTCGCGCTCGAAGCGCTGCGCGTCGGCGGCGCGGGCCGCCAGCGTGCGCGCCGGTTCCGGGAAGCCCGCCAGCCGTTCCGACACCATATCCTCGCTCCAGGCGGGAATGGCGAGCGCATAGGCGCCGTCGGGACGCTGGGACGCGAAGCTGACTTTGAGCACGACAGATAACCTTTCAACTGAAACCGGGGGTCGCCCCATGGCGCGTCTGCGGCCGAGAGCGCCACCGATACACGGCGTATCGCACTGCCATTGCAGGCAAGCCCGGCGGGTGCAATAGGCTGGCGCGAGCGGCGGAGAGTATGAGTAAGGTGAGGCGGATACAGTCGATTTGCTGGACGGCCCTGCCTTTGCTCCTGGCAAGCCCCGCCGCCGCCTTCGCGCAACCCATGCCGGAAGAGCTGCCCCCGACACCTGTCGGCGATGCGGCGCAAGCGCCTTCCCCGGCCGAGCAACCTGCGGCACCACCGGCGGGCGAGCCGATCCTGCCCGGCGATCCGAACGCGCCGGTGGAATTCAGCGCTGACCGCGTCGAATATGACGAACCGCGCGAGACGATCACCGCCAGCGGCGACGTGTTCATGTTCCGCGAGGGCTATCGCCTGCTCGCCGACCGAGTGATCTGGCAACGCAGCTCCAACGAAGTGCGCGCGGAAGGCAATGTCCGGGTCAGCAGTCCCGAGGGCGACCGCGCTTACGGCGACAGCGTGGTGCTGGAATCGACCTTGCGCGATGGCGTGATCGAGAATCTGCTGATCGTGCTGGAGGATGGCGGACGGCTCGCGGCCGAGCGCGGAACGCGGGTCAATAACGTGTCCACGCTGGAGCGGGCCGCGTTTACGGCCTGCGCGGTGGTGGACGAGAATGGCTGTCCGAAGGAGCCGACCTGGCAGATTACCGCGGTGCGCGTCGTGCACGATCCGGCGCGGCGGCGGATCAGCTTCGGCGGGGCCACGCTCAACCTGTTCGGGATACCACTCATCGCCCTTCCCGGCCTGTCGATTCCGGATCGTGAGAATGGCGGCGGCGGTTCGGGCCTGCTGGTGCCCGATCTGAGGCTGAGCCGGACCAACGGCCTCGAACTGAGCGTGCCTTACTACATGCGCTTCGGGCCGCACCGCGACCTGACCATCACGCCGCATATCTTCACCGACGCATTGCCCATGCTGCAGGGCCATTACCGGCATCTGACCGGAAGCGGCGCCTATCAGCTGCGCGGCTATCTCACCTACGGCTCGCGCGGCTCGCTGGGCGTGCCGGGCCAGGAGGATGAGGGGATTCGCGGCTATCTGGAAGGCAATGGCCGTTTCCAGCTGAGTCCGCACTGGAGCATCATCGGTTCGGGCCGCATCGTTACCGACCGGACCTTCCTGCGCCGCTACGATATCTCGCTGGACACGCGGCTGCGCTCGGTCGTGCAGGCGGAGAGGATCGATACGGATTCCTACATCAACGTCGCCGGGTGGGCCTTTCAGGGCCTGCGCCTGACCGATCAGGACGGGCAACAGCCGATCGTGCTGCCGGCGATCGAGGCGCGCTGGCGGCTGCTCGATCCGATTGCCGGGGGGCGGGTCGAACTGCAGGCCAATAGCCTGAACATCCTGCGCACCGAGGGACAGGACACGCAGCGCGCCTTCGCCAGCGCGCGCTGGGACCGGCGGATGCTGACCCCGTTCGGGCAGGAAGTGACCTTCACCGCCTTCGCGCGCGGCGACGTCTATTATTCGAGCGACAATCTGCTCACCGCAACGCCCTCCTATCGCGGGGAAAGCGGCTTCCAGGGGCGCGTCATCGCGGCGCTCGCAGCGGACATTTCCTGGCCGTTCGTCGGCGAATTCCTGGGTGGAACGCAGCGGCTGACGCCGCGCGTGCAGGTCGTCGCCTCGCCCGAAACCGAGAATCTCGCCATCCCGAACGAAGATGCGCGTGCCGTCGATCTGGAAGATTCGAACCTGTTCGCGCTCAATCGCTTTCCCGGCCACGACCGGTGGGAAGACGGACTGCGCGTCACCTACGGCGTCGATTGGGCGCTCGACCTGCCCGGCGTCGCGATCCGCACCAATGTCGGCCAGAGTTACCGGCTGGACGATCAGCTGGGCATTTTCCCGCAGGGGACCGGCCTGTCCGACCGTCTGTCCGACATCGTGGGCCGGACCAGCGTGCAGTTCGGCACCAATGTCAGCGTCACGCATCGCTTCCGCATCGACAAGGACGACCTTTCGGTGCGCCGCAACGAGATCGACGCGGTGGTGGGATCGCGCGACACCTATATCAGTCTCGGTTATTTGCGGCTGGACCGCGACATCAGCGTCATGGTCGAGGACCTGGACGACCGGGAGGAAATCCGCGTCGGCGGGCGGCTCGCCTTCGCCCGCTACTGGTCGATCTTCGGATCGGCGGTCGTCGATCTGACCGACCGGGCCGAGGACCCGCTGTCGCTCGCCAGCGGTTTCGACCCCGTCCGGCACCGGATCGGCATTTCCTATGACGACGATTGCATCGAGATCGGCCTGACCTGGCGGCGCGATTACGAGACCGCGGGCGATGTCGAGCGGGGCGACACCTTCCTGGTGCGGATCGCGCTGCGCAACCTCGGCCGGTGACGCGACCGCCGCCTTTGCGGGTGGCGCTCCCGCCACGGCAACGCTAGGAGTGTCCCGAAATTGCCGCAAAGGGCGCTAAGCTGCGGTTCAGCAAGACTTAGGCAGTGGAAAAGTCTGCCAAATTTGGAGGAATGATGACGTTCGGACTCATCCGGAAGGGCGCCGGCATCCTGGCCGTGTCCTTCATCGCGGCCACGGCGGTGGCGCAGACCGCGGGTAACCAGGGTGCAGCGCAGCCCGCCGGGCCTGCCCTCAACATTCCCCAGGACGTGAATTTCGTCGGCGCCCGGCCCGAACCGAACGTCGTGCGCGCGACCGCGATCGTGAATGAGGAAATCATCACCCGCACCGACGTGGACCAGCGCATCGCCTTGTTCCTCGCCGCCCAGAATATCCAGCTGCCGCCGGAAGAGATGGAGCGGCTGCGCCAGCGCGTGCTGCGCAATCTGATCGACGAAACGCTGCAGATCCAGGCGGCGCGGCAGCGCGAGATTACCGTCGAGCAGCGCCAGATCGACCAATATTATCAGCGCTTCGCCGAGAATTTCGGGCAGACGCCACAGGGCTTCTCAGACTATCTGCGTACCATCGGCGCCTCGGAGCGGACGGTGAAACGGCAGATTACCGGCGAGATCGCCTGGGCGATGCTGCAGCGCCGGCTCCCGCAGGTCAGCGTCGGCAATGCCGAAGTCGAAGCGCTTCTGGAGCGCATGCTCGCCCGCCGGGGCGCGGCCGAATATCGTGTCGCCGAAATCTTTATGTATGCGACTCCGGAGAACGCCCAGCAGGTCCGCGCCCGTCTCGGTCAGATCATCGAGCAGATTCGCGCTGGAGGCTCCTTCCCCGCTTTCGCCCGGCAATATTCGGAAGCGACGACCGGCGCGGTTGGCGGCGATCTCGGCTGGGTCAGCCCGGACCTGCTGCCGCCGGAATTGGCTGCCGTGGTCCAGCAGATGCCGGTTGGCGCGCTGAGCGACCCCATTCAGGTCTCCGGCGGCTTCTCTGTGGTGGCCGTGACCGATTCCCGTCAGGTGCTGACCGCCAATCCGCGCGACGCGCAATTGAGCCTGATGCAGATGTCGATCGCTCTTCCGGAGGGAACGACCGAAGCCGCCGCTCGCCAGCGCGCGCAGCAACTGGCGGCCGCGACGCAGACGATGGGCGGCTGCGGCGGCGCCGCGCAGGCGGCCAATTCGGTCGGCGCCGATCTGGTGTCCAACGACAATGTCGTGGTTCGCGACCTGCCGCCGCAGCTGCAGGATATGCTGCTCGGCATGAGCGTCGGCCAGGTAACGCAGCCGTTCGGCACCAATCAGCGCGTGAGCGTGCTGGTGCTGTGCGGACGTGACGACCCGCAGACGGCATCGACCCCGACGACCCGTTCGGTGGCCGAAGCGATCGAAGAGGAGCGGATGGGCCGGCAGGCACAGCGTTACCTGCGCGACCTTCGCCGTGACGCGGTGATCGAATATCGCTGATCGGGTGACACCGCCGCCCGTCGAACGGCCGTTGGCCGTCTCCATCGGCGATCCCGCCGGGATTGGCGCCGAAGTCGTCGCCAAGAGCTGGGAGCAGCGCCGCGAGGCCGGGCTGCCGCCTTTCTTCGCGGTGGGTGACGTCGCGGCGATCGAGGCGGTATGGCGCGGGCCGATCGTCGTGATCGGCGAGCCGGCCGACGCGTTCGATCATTTCGACCAGGCGCTGCCGGTGATCCGCGTCGCGGGCGATGGCGCGGTACCGGGCGAGCCAACGCTGGAAGGCGCGCGCAATGCGCTCGACTCGCTGGAATTCGCCGTCGGCCTGACCCGGGGCGGCGCGGCATCGGCGGTGGTGACCGGACCCGTTTCGAAGAAGCAGCTTTACGCGATCGGCTTCACCCATCCCGGCCAGACCGAATTCGTCGCCGAACGATGCGGCGTCGGCAATGACAGCGTCGCGATGATGCTCGCCGGGCCGACTTTGAAGGTCGTGCCGGTAACCGGACATGTGCCGCTGAGCAACGTGTTCGAGCGGCTGACCGTCGACAAGATCGTCGCCAAGGGGCGCGCGGCGATCAAGGGACTGCAGCGCCAATATGGCATCGCCAACCCGCGCGTCGCGGTCGCCGGGCTCAATCCCCATGCCGGCGAAGACGGCAATCTGGGCCGGGAGGAGATCGACACGATCATCCCGGCAATGGAGCGGCTCGCGGAGGAAGGCTATGACCTAATCGGGCCGCTTGCGCCGGACGTGATGTTCCATGCCCGCAAGCGCGCCGAATATGATCTGGCCCTGTGCATGTATCACGATCAGGCGCTGATCCCGCTGAAGACGCTGCATTTCGACGATGGCATCAACATCACGCTCGGCCTGCCGATCGTAAGGACCTCGCCCGACCACGGCACCGCGTTCGACATTGCCGGCAAGGATATGGCGTTCCCCGGCGCGATGATCGCGGCGATCCGCACCGCAGGCGAATGCGCCGTGCGCATGGCGGCGTGAGCTCGGGTCCCGACCTCCCGCCCATCCGGGAAATCATTGCCCGCCACGGGCTTAGCGCGTCGAAGGCGCTGGGGCAGAATTTCCTGCTCGACGAACAATTGCTCGGCCGGATTGCGCGCGTTCCCGGAGAATTGGCGGGTGAGACGGCATACGAGGTGGGCCCCGGCCCCGGCGGGCTGACCCGCGCCTTGCTGCGGGCGGGCGCGAACGTGGTCGCGGTGGAGCGGGACCGGCGATGCCAGCCAGCGCTGGCGGAACTGGGCGAGGCCTTTCCAGGCAAGCTCCGTGTCATCGAGGGCGACGCGCTCGAGCTTGATGAAGCCGACGCGGCGCCCGGCGCACATGTCGTCGCGAACCTCCCGTACAATGTCGGCACTGCGCTGCTGGTGCGCTGGCTAGGCGGCGAGGCCTGGCCACCTTGGTGGCGATCGCTAACGCTGATGTTCCAGCTGGAAGTGGCGCAGCGCATCGTCGCGCAGCCGGACACGAGTGCCTACGGCCGACTTGCGGTGTTGGCACAGTGGCGCAGCAAGGCGGTGCTGGCGATGAAGGTTCATCGCTCCGCCTTCGTCCCGCCGCCCAAGGTGATGTCGGCGGTGGTGCATCTGACGCCGGACAGCCAGCCCGAGGGGGTGAAAGCGGCGGTGCTGGAGCGGCTGACCGCAGCGGCCTTCGGTCAGCGGCGCAAGATGCTCCGCCGCTCGCTTGCCGCGACACCGGGTGCGCTTGAGGCGCTGGAGGCGCTCGGGATCGACCCCGAACGCCGCGCCGAAACGCTCAGCGTCGCCGAGTTCGTCGCGATGGCGCGGCTGCTCAGTTAGGCTGCGGCGTCGGAGCCGGCGTGGCGGGCGTCGGCGTCGCGGGCGGACTGGCCTGCGCCGCCTCGACCGGCGGGCCGCGCTGAATCACCGCCGCGAGGCTGGTCGCCTGCGGACAGGCATTCCGGCCGCACAATTCCTGCACGCGCGTCAGGTTGCGGCGGGCGCGATCGACGGCGCCGCGCTGGACGTAGGCTTCGCCCTGCCCGGCGAGCGCGTTCAGATCGTTCGGCTCGATGGTCAGCGCGTCCTGATAGAGGCGGATCGCCTTGCCCGGCAGCCGCTGCGCCTGCGCGACGCGGGCGAGGCCGAGATAGGCGGCGCGGTTGCGCGGATCGACTGCCAGCGCGGTTTCATACAAATCGGTCGCCTCGTCATGCCGGCCGGCCGTGAGCGCCGCCTGCGCCTGCTGGGCCATCGCCGCCGAGCGCGCGTCGATCTGCGTGTCCGGGCGCTGGCCGTGACCGGCGCTGGCCATCGTGCCGGCAACGATCGCGGCGGCGAAGGCGATGGGGGTCAGACGCATGAGCAACTCCTTCGGCATATTGCGGACCGCGCTAGCATGGGGCCGACCAGCAAGCGACGAAAAAGCCGTCCGTGCCGTCCGGAGCCGGACTGATCACCCGGCCGGTTCCCGCTTCGCGTCCCGCATCCATGGCGACTGGCTGGGCCTCGAGGGCTGAACGCGCGGTGAAGGCGGCGGCTTGCTCCCTGCCCTCGCGCGCCAGCAAAGAGCAGACTGCATAGACCAGGCGCCCGCCGGGCTTCAGCAATTCCGCGCCAATATCGAGCAGGCTGGCCTGCAGCGCGACCAGCCGGTTAAGCCGCTCGGGCGTGAGCCGCCAGCGCGTCTCGGGATTGCGCCGCCAGGTGCCGCTGCCCGAGCAAGGCGCGTCGATCAGGACAAGGTCGCAGGCACCAGCGAGGTCGGCGAGCGCTTCGCGCTCCTGCCCAGGATTGAGCAGACGTGGCGTAACAATGGACACGCCCGCGCGCGTGAGCCGTGGCGGCATGCGCGAGAGCCGGCCGCGATCGGTGTCGGCAGCGATCAGGCTGCCTTCATTGGCCATCTCCGCCGCCAGCGCGAGCGTCTTGCCACCCGCGCCGGCGCACAGGTCCAGCGCGAGTTCGCCGGCCTTCGCGGCGCAGGCGAAGGCAAGCAATTGACTCCCCTCATCCTGTACTTCGACCAGGCCGGACTGCCATGCTTCATGCTGATCGACGCGGAAGCCTTCCGGCAAGCGCACCCCGATCGGCGAATGGGGTGTGGGCACGGCTTCCGGCAGCAAAACCAAGGCATCCTCGCGGGTGCCGCGGAGCCTGTTGACGCGCAGATCGAGCGGCGCGCGCTCCAGCATGGCTGGGCGTTCCACCTCGGCAATGGCCGGATCGAGCAAAGGCTCGAGCCAGGCCGGGAAAAGCGCGGCGGACGCCATCGCCTCGTCTTCGGCGAGCACAGCTGGGCCGTGGGGCGAGCCATCGAACAGAGCGGCGAGCGCCTCGTCGTCCGATGCGAGTCCGGCCAGCGCGGCGCGGCCCGATACGGGCACCTCGCCGGCCCGCCGGATCGCACGATAGACCAGTTCGCGCACCGCCCGGCGGTCTCCCGACCCGGCATAGCGCCGCTCCTTGAAATAGCGCGTGATCAGATTGTCGGCTGCCGCGCCGCCGCCACGCGCGGCGTCGATGATCTGATCGAGCAATTCGATCGCAGCCTGAGCGCGGGCCGAGGGCGTCATCTTGCGTCCTCAGGCCGGATAATTCGGAGCCTCGCGCGTGATCGCGACGTCATGGACATGGCTTTCCTTCAACCCCGCATTGGTAATCCGCACAAATTGCGCCTTGCGAAGATCGGTGAGCGTGGCCGAGCCGGTATAGCCCATCGCCGCCTTCACGCCGCCGACCAGCTGGTGGATCACGTCGCGGGCCGGGCCCTTGAAGGCCACCTGCCCCTCAATCCCTTCCGGCACGAGCTTCAGTTCGTCCTGAATGTCCTGCTGGAAATAGCGATCCGCCGAACCGCGCGCCATCGCCCCGACGCTGCCCATGCCGCGATAGGATTTGTAGGCGCGGCCCTGATAGAGGAAGGTCTCGCCCGGCGCTTCCGCCGTGCCCGCGAGCAAAGAGCCGATCATCACCGCCGACGCGCCGCCCGCGAGCGCCTTGGCCAGATCGCCTGAGGTGCGCAGGCCGCCGTCGCCGATGATCGGCGTGCCGGATTTGTCGGCTTCCTCGGCCGCGTCCATAATCGCGGTCAGCTGCGGCACGCCGACGCCTGCGATGATGCGGGTGGTGCAGATCGAGCCGGGGCCGATGCCGACTTTCACCGCGTCCGCCCCTGCCCCGATCAGCACCCTGGCCGCTTCGGCAGTGGCGATGTTGCCAGCGACGACCTGGACCGCATTGGAGGCGCGCTTGATCCGTTCGACCGCGAGCGCGACGTCGCGATTGTGGCCGTGGGCGGTGTCGATCACGATCAGATCGCATTCGGCGTCGATCAGCGCCTCGCTGCGCGCAAAGCCCTTGTCGCCGACCGTGGTCGCGGCGGCGACGCGCAGGCGGCCCGAGCCGTCCTTGGTCGCGGCGGGATAGGTGACGGCCTTCTCGATATCCTTGACCGTGATCAGGCCGATGCAGCGCTGCTCTTCATCGACGACGATCAATTTCTCGATCCGGCGCTGGTGCAGCAGCCGCCGCGCCTCGTCCTGGGTGACCCCGGGACGGACGGTGGCGAGATTGTCGCGGGTCATCAGTTCGGACACGGGCTGGGCCGGGTTTTCGGCGAAGCGGACGTCCCGATTGGTGATGATCCCGGTCAGCCGCCCGTCGGCCTCAACCACCGGAATGCCGGAAATGCGGTGCCGCTTCATCAGGTCGAGCACATCGGCCAAGGTGCAAGTCGGCGTGACGGTGATCGGGTTGACCACCATCCCGCTTTCGAAGCGCTTCACGGCGCGAACCGCCGCCGCCTGCTCGTCCGGCTCCATGTTGCGGTGGAGCACGCCGAGGCCGCCCATCTGCGCCATCAGGATCGCCATGTCGGCTTCCGTCACCGTATCCATCGCAGAGGACAGGATCGGGATGTTCAGCGCGATCTCGCGTGTCACCCGCGTGCTGGTATCGGCCTGGCTCGGCACGATGGAGGAGGCCGCGGGCTGCAGCAGGACGTCGTCGAAGGTCAGGCCCAGGCGGATGTCCATCACTGACCACTCCCTTCGGCGGTGGGGGTCGCGAATTGCGCCGGATCGGCGAAGGCGCGGGCGAGCGCCACCAGCAGGTTCGCGTCCTCGACCGCGCCGCCATATTCGATCGGCCGCGACAGATCGTCGTCCGGCTTGTGATAGGGTCCGGCGAGGAAAGCGCGCAGCAGGTTCATGTCCGACGCATTGCTGACCGCCATCACGGTAGGGATGCCGTTGCGGGTCAACGCCCAGCCGTCCTGACGCCGCACCATGATGTCGGCTTCCCGGTCGATATCGAGGCGGCGCCCGAGGCCGATGGCGATTCGGCCGATCAGAGTGTGCATCTCCGGCGTGCCGCCGATCACCGCGACCGGCGTGCCGGCGGGGGCGACCGCCATCGTGTCGGCGTTGAAGCCCGCGACGATGGAACCCCGGCGAACCGGCGGATTGCGCGCGAATGCCTCGGCGCCGAGCAGCCCCATTTCCTCGGCGGTGGTGGCGAGGATCAATATGTCGCGCACCGGGCGCTCGCCGGCTTTCAGCCGACCCGCCACCTCGATCAGCGTGGCGATGCCGCTCGCATTGTCGACCGCGCCATTGCAGATCCGGTCGGCCTCGCCCTCGGGGCGGCAGATGCCGAGATGGTCCCAATGGCCGAGCAGGACGATGCTCTCGCCGCTCTGGCCGGAGCCACGGATACGGCCGACCACGTTGTTGGAGGTGAAGCGGCGGATTTCGGTCGTGACCTGGACGTCCGCACGGACTGGCAGGGTGATCGACCGGAAAGACGATCCGGGCTGATCGTTCAGCAGCCGCTCGATATCCTGACCAGCGCCCTGGATCAGCGCCGTCGCGCCCTCCCACGACATAGCGCCATAGGCTTCGGGCAGATCCGGATCGTCCAGCTGGACCGAGCCGCCGGCGGCGAAGCGGCGCACCTGCGCCCAGGGCAGATCCGGGCCGACAATGCCGATGACGGCGCGCGCGCCCGCCGCGCGGAGCATCTTGATCCGCTCGATGAAGCTGGGAAAGCCCTCCACCTCGGGGCCTTCATAGAGGATGAGCGCGACCGCCCCGTTGAAATTCGCCCCGGCCAGCTGGTCGATGCCGCGATCCGTCATCACCGCGCCATGACCGGCGAAGATCACCGGCGCGCCGGTGATCGAAACCGAAGGATCGCGGCCCGTGAGCACCAGCGAGTCGGCAGGCAGCGCGATCTGCGCCGAACCGCGCGTCATCGTGACACGGTGCGTCGCGGCGCCACGCTCGACCAGGGCGACGGGTTGCAGCCAGTTGCTCTCGCTCGCTGCCGGCTCGACCCCGCGCGCCGCGAGTTCCCGGACGATATAGTCGGTGGTGAGCCGCTCTCCCGCCGTGCCGGGCTTGCGCCCCTCGAAACGATCGTCCGCCAGCACGTTAACGTGCGCACCAAGCTCGGCCTGGGTGATCGGCCCGGTCTGGGCCAGCGCCGCTCCGGACGTACCGAGGGCGAGCAGGGAAAGGGCGAAACGAGTGAATCGGCGTGACATGGTGCCGCTTAGCGAAGGGTGCGTCACACTGGCAAGCGACGCGAGCCGATCCGCCGCTATTGCCGCGCCCGGGCGATGAGACGGCGGGCCTGGGTGACATGCATCTCCTCGATCATCCGCCCGTCATGCCGCTGCGCGCCGCCGCTCGCAGCCTCGATCAACGCGGCGGCGGCGGCCAGTTCGGCTTCCGAAGGCGAGAAGATGCGATTGACCGTGTCGATCTGGCTCGGATGGATCACCGACTTGCCGTCGAAACCGTAGCAGCGTCCTTCGCGCGCCTGCTCGGCGAGGCCCGCATCGTCGGTCAGCCGGTTGTAGACGCCGTCAAAGGCCGGAATGCCGGCCGCACGCGCCGCAAGCAGAATGCGCTGGAGCGAGAGGACCAGACCTGCCCGGCCGGCATCGGCGGGGATGCCAAGCTCGGCGGACAGATCGTTGGTGCCCGCGATCAGGCCGGCACAGACCGCGGCGAGTTCGCCGGCTCCGAGCACCGCGACCGGCGTTTCCACCATCGCGATCACCGGCCGCTCGCACACGACCTTGGTGTCGTGGATGTCCTTGGCCGTCTCCGCCTTTGGCAGAATGACATAAGGGACTTGCGATCTGCGCGCGGCCAGCATGTCGGCGCCGTGATGCGGACTGCCGACCGCGTTGATCCGGATCGCCGCGAGCCGGTCGCCAAAGCCCTCCTTCGCCGCCTGAATGGCCAGGTCGCGCGCCATGTCCTTGTCTTCCTCGCGCACCGCGTCCTCAAGGTCGAGGATGATCATGTCCGCCGGCAAAGTGCGCGCCTTCCCGATCGCACGCGGATTGGAAGCCGGCAGGAACAGCAGGCTGCGGCAAAGGCTGAGATCGCGGATCGGCATGATCGTTCTCGTGCAATGAGCGGATGGGCGCGGCCTAGCCGGGATCGCCGCCGGTCCTCAAGCAAGTCCCGGTCCCGCCACGATTAAAGCCCGGTTCAGCGGGGGCGGACTAGCAAGCCTTCCGGTTCATGGATAAGAGCCGCGGCATGGTCCGCTTTCCCTGCGAATGCGGCAGATTACGATGGTCCGGCGATTCCTCAGGAGACGTTTCACGATGACGAAGTTCAACGCCACTGCCCTCGCGGGACTTATGACCGGCGGTTTGCTGATGGCCGCCACGCCGGCAATGGCGCAGGAACCCAATCGGGGGACGCAGCCGGGCCGGACCCAGCAGCGGCCCGCAGCCCAGCAGGAGCAGGCGGCCCAGCAGGGCGCCCAGCGGCGTTACAATCTGTCGCGCGCCGAGCAGAATGCGATCAACCCTTTGCTGGCCGCGAATACCGCGGCGAATGATGCGCCTGCGGCAGGCCAGACCGCCGATTGGGCTGCGGTCCAGGCTCTGCTGCCCGCCGCCAAGTCCGCCGCGCGCAGCGTCGATGCGCGCTATCTCGTTTCGCGCGTCGAATTGTCGATCGCCCTCGGCACCAACAACCTTGCCGGCCAGGAAGCGGCGATCGCGGCCTTGCTCGCCAACGAATCGACCCCTGCGCCGGAGGCTGCAAATTATCGCAACGCGCAGAGTTCGATCCTGAACCGGCGGGCCGAGGAAGCCTTCCAGGCGAACGATTTCGCAACCGCGGAGCGGCTGTTCCAGCAATTGCTGCAGGCCAATCCGAACGACACGCGGCTTCAGGGGAATCTGCGCGCCACGCAGATCCGCATGGGCAATACGGGCGGCGCACTGCAGGGGATCAACGAACAGATCCGCGCCGCGGAAGCAAATGGTGGCCGGGCCTCGGAGGATCTGTATCAGCGGGCCTGGCAGATCCCGCACAACGCCGGACAGCGCGCCGAGGCCATTGCCGGGCTACAGCGTCTGCTCGCGGCCTACCCCACTACGGCCAATTGGCGGGCCGCAGTCGACGTCGTGCGCGCGCGCGACAATGACGTCCAGTATCTGATCGACGTCTACCGTCTGGGCCGGATAGCCAATGTCGTTCAGGCGGAGGAGTATGTCCCGCTGGCCAACACCCTCGTGCAGGCTTCCTATTTCGGTGAAGCCAAGGCGCTGCTCGACGCCGGCATCGCGGCGCAGACGATCAGGGCGGATCAGCCGGATGTCAGCCGGGCAATGACCCAGATCCGCGACCGCCTTGCCCAGGATCAGGCCGGACTGGCCACTGAGATCACCGAAGCGCGCGGCTCCGGTTCGGCCCGGCAGGCCCGCAACGTGGGCGACGCGCTCTACGGCTATGGCCGCTATGCCGAGGCGGCGGACCTCTACCGGGTCGCGCTGACCAAGGGTGGCGAAGACGCGAACCTGCTGAACGTCCGCATCGGTGCGTCGCTGGCGATGGCCGGGCAGCGCGCCGAAGCCGAAACGGCATTGCGCGCGGTTACCGGCAATCGTGGCGAAATCGCCGCGCTCTGGCTGGCCTGGCTGAACCGCCGCCAGGGCTGACCGCGAAATGGGGGGCGGCCGCGCGGCTTGCGGCGCCCCTTAATTTCATCAATGTGTCGCGCAAATGATGTTCGGGAGTAGCGGGCGATGAAGAAGTTCGGAATCGGCGTGGCCGCAGCGACGATGGCGGTCCTGAGTCCGGCAACCGCCACAGCGCAGCCGCGCCCGCAACCGGCACCCGCGGCGATCACGCTGACCCCGGCCGAACGGACCGCGCTGGCGCCGCTGCACCAGGCGGTCGAGGCTGGCAATTGGACGCTGGCCTCCTCGCTCGTTCCGGCGGCGCGTACCGGCGCCCGTGGTACCGATGCCCGTTATGTTCTGGCCCGGCTCGAACTCGCCATCGCGACGGGAATGGGCAACCGCGCGGCGCAGAGCCTGGCGATCGACGGCGTCATGAACACGCGCCGCGCACCGGTGGACGAACAGGTCGTCTTGCTGCGGCAGCAGGCGGGGTTGGCGTATGATACCGGCAATCTGAATGACGCGGAGGGTTTGCTCAACCGGGCGATCGGGTTGGCACCGAACGATTCCGAGGCGCTGAGCATGCTTGCCCAGGTCGAACGCAACCGCAATCGCCCGGTCGAGGCCCTTGGCCTCTTCCAGCGGGCCTCGCGTGCGGCGCTGGCCGAGGGGCGGGCGTTGCCGGAAAGCCGTTACAAGCTGGCGATCGCCATGGCCGAACAGGGTGGGCAGCGCGGCGTCGCACTGGAACTCGCCCGAAATTTCATCGCCGCCTATCCGACGGCAGTGAACTGGCGCGACGTGCTGATCGTGTTCCGCACGCTCGGCACCGCCGATGCGGCGCAGGTCGCCGACGCCTGGCGCCTGGCGCGCGCGACCGGGGCGCTCGCGGGCGAGCGTGACTATATCGCAGCGGCGCAAGCGATGGACTCGGCCGGCTTCCCCGCCGAAGCCAAGGCGATCATCGACGATGGCGTTGCGCGCCGGACGTTGAGCGCCACGAACCCGGCGGCGCGAACATTGCTGACGGCCGTCGGCCCGCGCATCACGCGGGAACGCGGCACACTGGCCGCCCAGCTCGCGACGGCGCGCGGTGCGTCCGGAACCGCCGAGCAGGCACGGACCGCCGGGGACGCGCATCTGTCGCACGGCCGCTTTGCCGAAGCCGCGGAGCTTTACCGCCTGGCCCTGACCCGGCCCGGCTCGGATGCGGGGCTGGTGAACACGCGCCTGGGTATTGCCCTGGCGATGGCCGGCCAGCGCGCCGAGGCGGATGCGGCCATTCGCATCGTCGTCGGTCCCTATGCCGAGATTGCCGCCTTGTGGGCGGTCTGGCTGGTCAATCGCGAAGTCTGACCACACTTCCGTCCCGTAATGCAACGGCGCGGCGCGGCGCCCTTTCGCCCCGCCACGGCTCCGGTTAACGTCTGTCCGGACGGGGCCGTTCAGGGATTGGATTACCGGCGCATGCGCTTTGACGACATGATCGCGACTGTGCTGGAGCGTCCCTCCCAGCGCGTCGATCAGCGCGTCGCGCAATGGCGGCAATTGGTCGATCTGCTCGCCCAGGGACGCGATGGCGGCGCGACCGAGCAGGTCACCCTCGCCTATCAATTTCTCCGCCGCCACCGCGACGAAGTCCCGGTCGCAGTGCGCGAACGGACAGCGGCTGCACTGGCCGGCCTCAGGATTGATCCTCCGCTGGTCGCGCTGTTCGGCGAAGACCAGCCGAATGTGGGCGCGGCATTGCTGCGCGGCGCACGGCTCGACGCGGACGAATGGATCCGGTTGCTGCCATCACTCACCCCGACCGGACGCGCGATCCTGCGGCACCGGCGCGACCTGCCCGATGCGGTGACGCGCGCCCTTCATTCCTTCGGCACCAGCGACTTCGTCATCGAAGGCGCGGTCGCCGAGGCCCCGGACATTCCCGCCGCCGAAGCCGCGCCCGCCCCTCCCGAGGAGGGATCGAGCCAGATTCGCGAACTGGTCGAGCGGATCGAGGCCTTCCAGAAGCATAGGGAGGATGGCGGCGCGGCTGGCGAGTCCGCGCAGGTCGAGGAATTTCGCTGGGAGACCGGCCCCGAGGGCGTCATCCTCTGGGTTGATGGCGCGCCGCGCGGACCTTTGGTCGGCCAGAGCATCTCCGCGATCGGCAGCGGCGGCCATTATGGCGTCGATGGGCAGGCCGCGGGTGCCTTTCACAAGCGCGCGCCGTTCCGCGACGCGCGCTTCGCCGTCGCCGGCGAGGGCGCGGCGAGCGGTCACTGGCGCATTTCCGGCGTGCCCTATTTCGACATGAGCCGGGGCAATTTCCGCGGCTATCGCGGCACCGCCCGCCGCCCGCGTTTCGACGAGGTCGCCCCGACCGTTTCGGACGAGCAGAATCTGGGCCTGTTCGGTACCAATTTCGCGCCGGATTCCCTGCGCCAGCTGATCCACGAATTGCGCACGCCGCTGAACGCGATCATCGGTTTCGCCGAGCTGATCGAAGGACAATATATGGGTCCGGCAGGCGGCGCCTATCGCGGCCGTGCCGCCGGCATCGTCAGCCAGGCGCAGCGGCTGCTCGGCGCGGTCGACGATCTGGACACGGCCGCGCGAATCGAGACCAGCCGGCTGGACCTGCAGCCTGCGCGCTTCGACGCCGCTGCCTTGCTGACGCGCCTGCACCAGACCTGCGAGCGGGAGGCGGGCGAGGATGGCGCGCGTATTGCCCTGAGCATAGACTCCGATCTGCCGCCTGCGGCGATCGAGGCGAACGCGGCCGAGCGAATGTTCTCCCGTTTGCTGGCCGCCACGATCGGGCTGGCCGCGCCCGGCGAGACGATCGCGGCTGACCTGCGTGGGGGCCAGGCTTCGCTGGAACTGTCGCTCGGACGTCCAGCCGCGATAGCCGGGCTGGAGGAAACGCAATTGCTGCACCCGGGCTATACGCCGGAGGGCGACTGGCCCGGCGCCCCTGCCCTGGGCCTCGGCTTCGCGCTCCGGCTGGTCCGCAAGCTCGCGGAAGCGGCCGGCGGCGGCCTCGCGATCCAGGACGAGCATTTCGTCCTGACCATCCCCTCGGAGACGTCTGCCGAGAATGGCAAGGACGAGGGAACAGCCTGACACTGGCGCGCGGCTTTTCCCTTCGCTAGACGAAGCGGCGGCGGGGCCTGTAGCTCAACGGTTAGAGCTGGCCGCTCATAACGGCTAGGTTGGGGGTTCGAGTCCCTCCGGGCCCACCACGCCCTGCCTTTCCCTTTCTTTCGCGAATGAGTAGCGCATCCACCATGGCGACGATGAAAACATTCGACTGGGCCGATCCGTTCGGCCTCGATGAGCAACTCAGCGACGAGGAACGGATGGTGCGCGACACCGCCGAAGCCTTCGCGCAGGAGAAATTGCTGCCGCGCGTGACCGACGCATATCTGCACGAGCGCTTCGATCGCGAGATCATGAGCGAGATGGGCGAGCTCGGCCTGATCGGCGCGACGATCGCGCCGGAATATGGCGGCGCTGGGCTGAACTATGTCAGCTACGGCCTGATCGCGCGGGCCGTGGAGCGGGTGGACAGCGGCTATCGCTCGGCCATGTCGGTGCAGTCCAGTCTCGTGATGCACCCGATCAACGCTTATGGTTCGGAAGAGCAGAAGCGCAAATATCTGCCCAAGCTGGCGAGCGGCGAATGGGTCGGCTGTTTCGGCCTGACCGAGCCGGATGCCGGCTCCGATCCCGGCGGAATGCGGACCCGCGCGACGAAGATCGACGGCGGCTATTCCCTCTCCGGCTCCAAGATGTGGATCACCAATTCGCCGATCGCCGACGTGTTCGTCGTCTGGGCGAAGTCCGAGGCGCATGGCGGCAAGATCCGCGGCTTCGTGCTCGAAAAGGGCATGAAGGGCCTCAGCGCGCCGAAGATCGAGGGCAAGCTCTCGCTGCGCGCCTCGATCACCGGCGAGATCGTGATGGATGAGGTCGAGGTCGGCGAGGATGCCTTGCTGCCGAACGTCGAGGGGCTGAAGGGTCCGTTCGGCTGCCTCAACCGGGCCCGCTACGGCATCGGCTGGGGCGCGATGGGCGCGGCGGAGGCCTGCTATGAGGCCGCCCGCACCTACACGCTCGACCGCAAGCAGTTCGGCCGGCCGCTGGCCTCGAACCAGCTGGTCCAGCTGAAGCTCGCCAACATGATCACCGAGATCACCTTGGGTCTGCAGGCCGCGTTGCGCGTCGGCCGCCGCTTCGACGCGGGCGATCTGATCCCGGAGACGATCAGCATGATCAAGCGCAACAACTGCGGCAAGGCGCTGGAGATCGCCCGCATCGCCCGCGACATGCATGGCGGCAACGGCATTTCCGCCGAATTCCACGTCATGCGCCACGCCGCGAATCTGGAAACGGTGAACACTTATGAAGGCACGCACGACGTGCACGCTTTGATCCTGGGCCGCGCCATTACCGGCATTCCCGCCTTCTGATGGACAAGCCCCTCTCCGGCCTGAAGGTGCTCGAACTGGCCCGGATTCTCGCCGGGCCGTGGGCGGGGCAATTGCTCGCCGATCTCGGCGCCGAGGTTATCAAGGTCGAGCGGGCGGGTGCGGGCGACGATACGCGGCAATGGGGCCCGCCCTTCGCGGCGGACGGCGCAGCGGCCTATTTCCACGCCTGCAATCGCGGCAAGAGTTCCATCGCGGTCGATTTCGAAAGTGAACAGGACCTCGCAACCGTTCGCAAACTCGCCGCCGAAGCGGATGTGGTGATTGAGAATTTCAAGTTGGGCGGGCTGAAACGCTTCGGCCTCGACTATGCGAGCGTCAGCGCCGCCAATCCGGGTGTGGTCTATTGCTCGATCACCGGCTTCGGCCAAACCGGCCCCTATGCGCCGCGCGCCGGCTACGACTTCATCATCCAGGGCATGGGCGGGATCATGTCGCTGACCGGCGAACCGGACGGCCCGCCGCAGAAAGCGGGCGTCGCCTATGCCGACATCTTTACCGGCGTCTATTCCGCAGTCGGCATCCTCGCCGCCCTGCGCGAGCGGGACCGGAGCGGCCAGGGCGCGCATATCGACATGGCCCTGCTCGACACGCAGGTTTCGGTGCTCGGCAACCAGGCGCTCAACTATCTGGTGTCCGGCAAGGTGCCGCACCGGATGGGCAATGGGCACAGCAATCTGGCGCCCTATCAGGCCTTCGCAGTCGCGGACGGAGAGGTCATAGTCGCAGTCGGAAACGATCGTCAGTTCGAACGGCTATGCGCCATCCTGGGCCTTCAGGACCTTTGTACGGACGAGCGTTTTCGAACCAATCCTGGCCGCGTCACGAACCGGGGCGCGCTCATTCCGTTGCTGCAAAAAGCAATCGCCAAGCGCGGTCGGATCGAATTTTCGGAAGCCCTTGAGACTGCCGGCATTCCTGCGGGACCGATCAATGATATTGCCCAGGTGTTCGATGATCCGCAGGTCGTCGCGCGCGGTCTTCGCCTGGAAGTGGATGGGGTCCCGGGCCTGGCTTGCCCGATCGTTCTGGACGGCAAACGGCAGGTTGCATCGGCCCGATCGCCCCGGCTCGGCGATGCAGGCGCCGGCTCCGCTAAGCCCTCAGACCACTTGTGAAAACCCGTCGCCACCGATATGAAAAGCCGCCTTCAAATTGACTCGGGATGACACAGTGGCTTTCTCTACTTTCATTGTCGCAGCGCTGTTTTCGGTCAGCCTGCAGCCTCCGGCCGGGCATGCGGGCGGGCATGGTGACATCGGGTCTACGAGCATGCGCGGCAGCGGCGTGATCCTCGATACCGCTCCGGAGAGGGATCAGGCTACCCAGGACGGCACGAATGCCCATGGTGAGCGGCTGATCTGCCGCCGCATCGAATCGTCGACCAATCGGACCGGATCCCGCCGTGTGTGCCTCAGCGCACGCGAATGGCGGGCCCGGCAGAACTAAGTCTCTGCCGGACACGGGCCTGCGATAGCAGGACCCTAGCATCTTAGTTGGCCAGGTCGCCGAGCGCGGGCGGTCGCTCAGCGCCGCCTGAAAAGCAGGATCGGCGCCTCTTTGTAGCGCGCCTCTTCGCGCAGCGCGAAGCCGTTGCGCTCAGCCAACCGGATTGACGGTGCATTGTCGGCGCCGATGATCGCGACAATTTCCTCCGCGTCGAGCGTCCGGTCCGACCAATCCAGGATCGCAGCAACCGCCTCGCCGGCATAGCCTTGGCCGTGCGCCTGCGCAGCGAAGACATAGCCAAGCTCGGGTATGCCCTCAATTGAGGGTGTCATGTCGCGCTTGAAATCGGCCAGGCCGGCCTGGCCGATCACCGCGCCGTCGGAAAGCCGTTCAACCACCCAATAGCCATAGCCGAGCAACGCCCAGCAGCCCGGGCCTGCGAGCATGCGCCGCCAAGCCTCCTCGCGCGGCTGTGCACCGGAGATATGCCGCATATTCTCGCCATCGCTGACCATCGCCAGGATGGGCGCGAAGTCGTCATGTGTGTGGGCGCGCAAACGCAACCGCGCGGTCTCGATCGTGGGAGCCGCGCGGTGCGTGATCATGCGATGAAAAGGCTTACTTCTTGCCGCCGAGCTTCAGCGCACCGAAGCGCTTGTTGAACTGGGCAACGCGGCCGCCCTGGTCGAGCTGGCGCGTGCCGCCGGTCCAGGCCGGGTGGACCTTGGGGTCGATTTCGAGCGTCAGCTTGTCGCCTTCCTTGCCCCAGGTGGAGCGCGTCTCGAAGGTGGTGCCGTCGGTCATCTGCACCGTGATCATGTGGTAATCGGGATGCGTATCGGTCTTCATGTCTTACGATCTTTCGCTGATGGCGGCTGGTTTCCGACCAGCCTAGCGGTTTGGCGAGCGGCGCATCTAGCGGCTGGCGGCCGAATTGACAAGGCGGCGGGCGGAGCCTAGCCGCCCTCGCAGCGAAGGTGCCCGGGTGTGAACCCGGGTGAAAATGGGAAGCCGGTCAAAATTCCGGCGCTGTGCCCGCAACTGTAAGCGGCGAGCGTCCCACCCGCAAAGGGTGATGACGCATTCGAGCCGCAAGCCAGGAGACCTGCCTTCGCCGTCGTCCGCGCCCGGCCGGGTCCAGCCGTCAGCGCGTGGCTCCGGCGTGCCCTGGCGGCGCGGCGGTTCCTCCGAGGCGACATTCATGTGTCGCTATGGAGGATAAGAATATGATTTCATTGCTATTGGCATCGACGGCCTGGGTTCAGCCCGCGCCCGCCGCTGAATGCGAGCGCGTCGGCGGGCCAGAAGGCTGCGCCGACCGGATGATCGTCGTGACCGCGGCTTTGGTGCCCGTACCCGAGGCCGAGGCCCCGGCCTCCGTCACCCTGTACACCGCGTCGGAGATCCAGGCGCAGGGGCTGACACAGGTCAGCGACCTGATCCGCCTCGCGCCCGGCACGTCGGTGTCGTCCTCCGGCGGTCCCGGCGCGCAGACCCAGATCCGCATCCGCGGGGCCGAGGCCAACCACACCCTCGTCTTCATCGACGGCATCGCCTTCAACGATCTGGCCGCCAACAACCAGGCGCGGTTCGAAACGTTCAGCGCCACCGGTCTGGGCCGCCTCGAACTGGTGCGCGGCCCGCAATCCGCGCTCTGGGGGTCGGAAGCGCTGGGCGGCGTGATCGCGATGGAGACGCCCGATCCGCTCGGCGCGACGCGCGGCGCGGTGAGCGGCGAGATCGGCAGCCGCGGCGTCGCGAACACGGCCGCGAGCTTTGCCACCGGCGGCGAGACGGCCGGGCTGTCCGCGACCGCTTCCTACGCCCGCAGCGACGGCATCGACATTCTCGGCGGCGGCACTGGCGACCGCGACGGCTATGACAATCTCACCTTCAGCCTGAAAGGCGTCGTGCGCTTCGGTAACGGCTTCGAAGCCGGGGCGGTCGGGCGCTATATCGACCATGATGTCGATTTCGACGGCAGCGACCCGGTCACTTTCGCCCGCGCCGACACCGCCGATGGTTCGACCGCGCAGACGGTCGCCGGCCGTGCCTGGCTGCGCTACGGCGATGCCGATACGCCCTGGCAGGCGCGGATCGAGGCGCAGCATCTCGACAGCGAGAATCGCAATCGTACCGGCAACGTCCGCACCAACGACAGCTATGGCCGCCGCACCCGCTTCGGCGGACAGGTGTCGCGCCGCATCGAGGCCGGCGGCACCCGCCACTTGCTGATTGCCGCGGTCGACCATGAGGAAGAACGGTTCGGCACGCGCGACCTGCGCTTCGGCGGCGGCTCGGATCGCGACCTCGAACGCAGCCGTACCGCCCTCGTGGGCGGCTGGCGCGCAGAATGGGGCGACCGGGTCATCACCGACATCGCCGTTCGGCATGACGATTTCAGCACGTTCGAGGATGCGACGACCTTTCGCGCCCATGCCGAGCTGAAGCTGGGCGGCGGCGTCTCGCTGGTCGGCGGCTATGGCGAAGGCATTGCCCAGCCGAGCTTCATCGACCTGTTCGGCTTCGGGGCCGGCAGCGGCTTCATCGGCAATCCGAACCTGCGTCCCGAACGCTCCGCCGGTTACGAGGGCGGCCTGCGCTTCTCGCGTCCGGCTTTCTCGCTGGAGGCAGTCGCCTTCTCGAACGATCTGGAGGACGAGATCGTGGAGGATTTCAGCATCTTCCCGAACTATACGGTCGTGAACGCTCCCGGCGAAAGCCGCCGTCGCGGCATCGAATTGTCGGGCGAATGGCGTCCTGTGCAGGGGCTGCGGCTCGCGGCCAACTATAGCTATCTCGATACCCGCGAACTGAATGCGGGTGCGGGCAACGCGCTGCGCGAAGTGCGCCGACCGGAGCATACGGCCAATCTGCTCGCGGACTACACTGCCGGACGGCTGACGATCGGCGGTGCCTTGGCCTATGTCGGCAAGCGGATCGACAGCGACTTCGATCTGTTCCCGGCGCCGCGCCTCACGCTCGACCCTTATGTGCTCGCCAGCGCGCGCATCGCCTGGCGGATCGGCGACAGCCTGGAGGCATTCGCGCGGATCGAAAATGCGTTCGATGACGATTATCAGGACGTCGTCGGTTACGCGACACAGGGACGGTCAGTCTATGCGGGCATTCGCTTCCGCTTTGGCGATTAGTCTGGCGCTCGCCGCTTGCGCCGCCCCGCCCGTCGCCACTCCGGCGGCGGGCGACGGGCCGGCGCGGCGGGTCGCATCGCTGAACCTGTGCACCGACGAATTGCTGCTGCTGCTCGCGGAACCGGAGCAGATCGGTTCCCTGACCCATCTCGCCGCCCAATCCGCGGAATCGCCTTTGGCCGGGCGAGCGGCACCCTATGCCGGCAATGACGGCACGTTGACGGACGTCGTATCGATCCGCCCCGATCTCGTGCTGACCATGGGTGGCGGAGGCGACAAGATGCGGATCGCGGAGCGGCTCGGCATTCGCCTGCTCGACGTGCCGTTTCCGGAGACGCTTGATGACGTCATGGCGTCCATCCGGATCGTCGCAGTCGCGCTCGGCCAGGAAGCAAGGGGCGAGGCCCTGATCGCGCGGATCGAGGCGCTGCGGCGTTCATCTCCCAGAGATCCCATCGATGCGATGTGGATCGGCATCGGCGGCCGCACCATCGTCGCGCAAGGCCTCGGGGCGGAATGGATGGCGCTCGCCGGCTATCGGCAGCGCGATCTGGGCGAGACACAGATCCGGCTTGAGCAGATGCTGGTCGATCCGCCGGCCGTGCTGCTGCGCAGCGACTATCGCGACGGGCAATATTCGCGTGGCCAGGCTTGGCTCACCCACCCGCTGGCACGGGCACGGGCGGGATCGCGCGATGTCGCGACCGACGGGCGGCTCTGGCTTTGCGCCGGGCCGCTCATGGCCGGAGAAGTCGAGCGCCTGCGCCGGGAGCGCGCCGAATGATGGCCCGCGCACTTATCGCTCTCGCCGCTCTGGCCTGCTTCGCGGCCTCCCTGCTGTTGCCCTGGGAAAGCCTCTCCACCCTGTTCGCAGCCGACCCCGACCTCGGCTGGGCCTTGCTGACCGAACTGCGCCTGCCCCGGGCGCTGCTGGCCCTCATTTACGGCGCGATGCTCGGCGCGGCGGGCGCGGCGATCCAGGCGTTGTTCGCCAACCCCCTCGCCTCCCCGGACCTTACCGGCGCGACCAGCGGCGCGGCGTTGGGCGCGGTGGTCACGGCCTATCTGATCGGCCTGTCCGGCGCCTTCGCTATGGCATTGGGCGCGGTGACCGGCGCGGGTTTGAGCCTGCTGCTGCTGATCGGTCTCGCGGGGCGGCGGGCGGACACCAGCACTCTGCTGCTCGCCGGCCTCGCCATTACCTCCATTGCCGGAGCGCTCACGACTTTGGCGCTTGCTTTGGCCCCCTCCCCCTTCGCCTTCTACGACGCCTACGCCTGGCTGATGGGCTCGCTCACTGATCGCAGCCTCGAACAGCTCGCCTTTGCGGGGATTCCGGCAATCATCGCGATCGTCTGGCTGGCCAGCCTCGCTCCCGCGCTCGACCGGCTCGCTCTTGGCGAGGAGGTCGCGGAGTCGATGGGCTACAGTCTCGCGCGGCTGCGGATCCGGATCGTGTGCCTCAGTGCGCTCGGCGTTGGCGCCTGCGTGGCGATCTGCGGCGCAGTCGGCTTCATCGGGCTGGTCGCGCCGGTCTTCGCGCGGCGGCTCACGGGTGGACATCCCGGCCGCGCCATCCTGCCCGCCGCCCTGATCGGCGCGCTCCTGCTCAGCCTTGCCGATCTGCTCAGCAGCCTTGCACCGCTCGGCCGTATCCTGCCCATCGGTGTGATCACCGCTCTGGTCGGTGCGCCCTTCTTCCTGTGGCTGGTGGTCCGGATGCGCTGGAGGATGCAGCCATGAGTCTCGTCGTCGCGACAGACCTCGCGCTGCCGGCGCGGCTGGAGCCAACCAGCCTCTCGCTGACAGCAGGCACGCTGACCGCTCTCGTCGGGCCGAATGGCGGCGGCAAGACCAGCCTGCTGCACGCCCTCGCCCGGATCGGCGGCGCGAGTGGCGAGGTGCTGATCGGCGGCGAGGATCCGGCGCGTCTGCCGCCCGCGCTGCGGAACCGCGCACTGACCTATCTTCCCGCCTCGCGCGACCTCACCTGGCCGATCCGCGCGCACGAACTGGTCGCGCTGTCCGGCGCCTCCCCTGAGGAGGTCAGCGCGTTCGCCTCACGGCTGGAACTCGACCAGTTCGGCCCGCGCCGCACCGACCGGCTTTCGACCGGGGAACGCAGCCGCGTCCTGCTGGCCCGCGCCCTGGCGCCGAGGCCACGCCTGCTGCTGCTCGACGAGCCGACAGCCAATCTCGACCCGCTCTGGCAAATCCGGCTGACGGCGTTGCTGGCCGAGGAGGTACGCGGCGCCGATCGCGCGGCTTTGGTGGCCATGCACGATCTCGACACGGCGCTTCGTCATGCCGACCGCATCATCGTCATGCACCAGCGGCGCATCGCTGCCGACGGTGCGCCGGCCGATATTCTGGCTTCGGATGTGATCCCGCGCGTCTTCGGTATCCGGCGGACTGCCGAAGGCTGGGAAGCAGCCTGACCTATTCCTGCGGAGGGTCCGTGATCATCGCGGTGAAGTCCGCCTGCGTGGCGAGCTTGTCGCCGACGAAGGCGCGGCCCGCAAACTTCCAGACCGGTCCGCGCTTCTGGATCAGATTGCACTCGAGCCGCAGCAGCACGCCGGGTTCGACCGGAACGCGGAACTTCGCATTCTCGATCGACATGAAGTAGACCAGCTTGCCCTTCTGCGCCTCACCGAGCGAGGTGACCGCGAGGACGCCGGCGGCCTGCGCCAGCGCTTCGATGATCATCACACCGGGCATGATCGGCCGCCCGGGGAAATGCCCCTGGAAGAACAATTCGTTCATCGTCACCGCCTTGGTGGCGATGATCCGTTCGTCGAGGACCATCTCCTCGACGCGATCGACCAGCAGCATGGGGTAGCGATGCGGCAGCGACCGCATCACCCCCCTGACATCAAGCGCCGGCGCCGTCATTGCGGGCGCCGGCGCATCGTCTCTGGAGCTCACCGCCCGCCCGGACGCGGCGTCGCCGGCGGCACCGGCGCCGCGGTGGCCGGGGCCTGCTGCGGCATCGGCGTGATGCTGACCGCGGGCGTGGAGCGGTTGAGCTGCGCCAGCACCTCGTTGGTGACGTCCAGAGCCGGCGCGTGCGCCAGACGCGCATCGGTGGAAACCACGAGGTTCGCACCACGCGCGTTCATCACCGCCGTGTAGATCGGCTCTAGCGCCCGGTTGAGCTGGATGGAGACATGCAACCGGGTGGATTCGAAATTCTGCTGCAGCGTGCCCAGTTCCTGACGCGCGGTCTGCTCACGCTGCTGGAACGCTTGCACCCGCGGGCGAATGGCGTTCTCCGCATTGGTGCGCGCGGCGCCGGTCAGCGCCTGCGCGGCCTGCGCGGCTTGCTCGATCGACTGCTGCTCGGTCTGGAGCGGGCCGACCAGCGCCTGCTGACGCGCCTGATTGGAGGTCTGCTGCGCCTGCAGGGCGGCAGTCGCCGCGACGCAAGCGCCGCATTCGCGCAGCACGCGGTCGGTATCGACGACGACGATCGCGGCGGGCGCGGCCCGCTGCGCCATCGCGCTGGTCGGAAGGATGGCGGCGACAGTGGCCGCAAGGAGCAATTTGGTCTTCATCAGAAAGCGGTTCCTACGTTGAAAGTGAAGATACGAGTGTCATCGCCTTCCGCCTTGAGCAGCGGGTAAGCGAGATCGACCCGGAACGGGCCGAAGGGCGAGTTCCAGTTGGCGCCGATGCCCACCGAGACGCGGGGCGTCGGCGTGTCACCAAAGAAGAATTCACGGAACGGCGCGGTACCGAAGCGGAAAATCTGCGAGCCTTCGGGGCAGGAGTTTCCGCCGATCGGCTGAACCGAAATCGTGCCGTCCGTCGCCTGGCACTGAAGCCGGGTCAGGTCCGAACCCGGCTCGATGTTCAGCAGGTTCGGTCTCCGCACACCCCAGAGCGCGCCGACGTCCAGGAAGGCCGACGGCCGGACGCCAAGCTGACTCACGCCCTGACCCAGCGGAAGTTCGAGCTCGAGCCGCGCGAGGTAGTAATAGCGGCCGCCAATCGCTTCGTCGCGGCGCTGCTGATCATCCTCGACATAGGTGAAGGCACCATTGCTATCGAGCGTCGGCGTTCCGTCCGTACCGATCGCATAGGGGCGACGGACCACGCGCGGGCCAACGCCGCGAATGTCGAAACCGCGAATCTGCGGGCTGCCCAGCGTGAAGCGGTCGTTGAGCCGGATCGGATCGACCCCCGGAGCGGCATCCTCGAACGGAATGATCGCGCCGCCTTCGCCGGTCAGCGAGAGAATGAAGCCGCGGCCGATGCTCCAATATTTGCCCCCGCTGATGCGAGTGCGAAGATAGCGTACATTGCCGCCAATGCCGGCAAAGTCCTGGCTCAGCAGGACGCGATGGCCATTCGACGGGCGAATGGTGTTGTTGAGCGTGCTGTAAAGCAGGGTGTAGCCGGCGGACGACACGGTACGATCGCCGATCGCGTCGCAAAGATAGCGGCCGGCGAGCAGCGGGTCGCAGGCGGGCGGCAGCGGGCCGGTCCCGTCCGGATCGGTGAAGTACAGATCGGGCGCGAGGTCGAGCTGGCTGAAGGTCAGGCCGTAGCGCAGCGCCAGCTGGAGATTTTCGGTCAGCGGCACGCCCGCGCGGATCTGGCCGCCGGTGGAGACTTCCTGATAGGTCGTCTGACGGTCGCTGCCGAGGAAGTTGAAGCTGCTGAAGTCGCGGCGGAAGATGTCCACGCCGACCGCGATGTTGCGATCGAACAGGAAGGGCTCGGTAAAGCCCAGTTCGGCCGAACGCGAATAGCTGGAATAGTTGATCGAGGCGCGCAGCTGCTGGCCGAGGCCGCGGAAATTGCGCTGCTGCACCGACAGGTTGACGAGGAAGCGCTCGAGGCTGGAGAAACCCGCAGACAATTGCAGCTCACCGGTCGCGCGCTCTTCGACATCAACGTTCAGATTGACGCGATCCGGGGCGACTTCCTGCTGCTCGATCTGCAGATTGTCCTGGAAATAGCCGAGGCTCTGGATGCGGTCGCGTGAACGGCGCACCAGGATGGAGCTGAACGGATCGCCTTCCGCCAGCCGGAATTCGCGGCGGATCACCTTGTCGGCGGTGTTGGTGTTGCCGTTGATGTTGATGCGCTCGATATACGTCCGCTGCGCTTCCTGAACGTTGAAGACCACGGACATGGTCTGATTGTCGGGATCGCGGCGGAATTGCGGCTGTACGTCGGCGAAGGCGTAGCCGAACAGGCCGGCCAGTTCGTTCAGGCGGGTGACCGTATCCTCGACCATCTTGGCATTGTACCAGTCGCCCTCGCGCATCGGCAGCTGGGCCGACAATTGCTCGGAACTGAAGTCGCGAATGTTGCTGGTCACCGAGACCGGGCCGAAGCGGTAGCGCGGCCCCTCTTCCACCACATATGTGATGATGAAGTCGCGCCGATCGGGCGTCAGTTCCGCGACCGCGGAGACCACGCGGAAATCGGCATAACCCTGCGTCAGGTAGAACAGGCGCAACTTGGCCTGATCGAAGGCGAGCCGGTCCGGATCGTAGGTGCTGTTGCCGCCCCCGAGCAGCGCGCCGATGATCGGAATGCCCGAACCGGCTTCGGACGTCGCCATTTCCCCGACCAGGCGGCTGTCGGCGAAGGCCTCGTTGCCGATGATGTTGATTTCGCGAACGCTGGACCGCGGCCCTTCGTCGATTTCGAACACGACATCGACGCGATTCTGGTCGAGCTGGATAATCTTCGGTTCGACCCGGGCGGCGAAACGGCCCTGACGGCGATAGAGTTCGATGATGCGCGCGACGTCGGCGCGGGCGCGGCTGCGGGTGAAGATCTGGCGCGCGGCAAGCCGCACTTCCGGGGTGATCTTGTCGTCCTTCAGGCGGCGATTGCCCTCCAGGATGATGCGATTGATGACCGGATTCTCGCGCACCTGGACAACCAGGTCGCCGGTCTCGACGCCGGAAATCTGCACGTCGGCGAACAATTCGGTCGCATAGAGTTCGCGCAGCGCCTGATCGACCCGATCGCGGTCGAGCGGCTCGCCGGCGCGCAAAGTGATGTAGGACAGGACCGTTTCGGCCTCGAGCCGCTGATTGCCCGTCACGGTGATGACGCGCACGATCTGCGGGGCGGGGGTCGGCGGCACGGCCTGCGCGAGCGGCACGGTCGGGACGGTCTGGGCCGGAGCCGGCGCCGTCTGCGTCTGCGCCGCCGCCGGCATGGCGAAGCCGCCCAACGCGGTCCCGACGAGCAGGAAGGTGCAGAATTGGCGCTGGCTCGGAAATACTTGCTTCGACGTCACGTGGAACCCGCCCTTGATCGATACCGCCGGCGGCGTGCCGGCATGAATTTGGTCGATGCCGCCCTGCCTCAGCAGATGCGAGCGATCAACCGCCTATCCCCCGAAAGAGGCCAAAAGAAGCCAGATCGTTGAAGGTTACGAAAATCATCAGTGCCAGGAGCAGGAACAATCCGGTCCGGAACGCCCATTCCTGCGCCTCCGGCTTGATCGGTTTGCGCCTAATCCCCTCGATTGCATAGAAAAGCAGGTGTCCGCCGTCGAGCAGCGGAATTGGCAAGAGGTTGATGAAGCCAAGATTAATGGAGATGATGATCACGAACCAGAAGAAGGGGATCCAGCCCAGGCTGGCCTGCTGACCCGAAACCTCCGCAATCTTCAGCGGCCCGCCCAACTCTTTCACCGAACGTTGGCCGGTGATCACCTGCCCCAGCGCGACGACCATCGAGTTGACCGTGTCGAAGGTCGTATCGACCGCGGCCCCCAACAGGCGGTGCGGCGGCAGGAACTCGCGCCCTGCCCCCTGCCCCAGCGCCTGGGCGCCCGAGATGCCGAGCATCCCGACCCTCGCCTTGTTGCCGAACTCGTCCTCAAGCTCCTGTGAACCGGAAGTCAGCGAAAGGGTCCGGCGCGTTCCGTCGCGTTCGACCACGACCTCCATCGCCTGGGCGGGCCGCAGCCGGACATAGGATTGCAGATCGACGAAGGTGTCGATCGTGTTGCCGTTGATCTCGACGACGCGGTCGCCAGGGGTGATGCCGGCGCTGGCCGCGGCGCCACCCGCCTTTACCTCCGCCACCGTGGCGGTGGCGGTTGGATAGCCCATGATCGCGAAGATCGCCATCAGGCCAACAATCGCGAAGATGAAATTGGTCGCAGGTCCCGCCAGCACGATCAGGAAACGCTGCCAGACCGGCTTGGACTGGAACGTCTGGTTGCGTTCCTCGGCGGGCAGGTTCAGCCATTCCTCGTTCGGCGTAGAGGCGGGGTTCATGTCCCCGGCGAATTTCACATAGCCGCCCAGCGGCAGCCAGCCGATCTTCCAGCGCGTGCCGCGCTTATCGGTCCAACCGCCAATCTCGCGGCCGAAGCCGATCGAGAAGGTCTCCGCCTTCACGCCGAACCAGCGGCCGACAAAATAGTGGCCGAGTTCGTGAATGAAGATCAGGGGACCCAATGCGGCGAGGAAAGCCAGCACCGTGAACAGGAAATTGGGATTGTTCAAAGGCGGTACTTTCCTGTGACAAGCGCCGCCACCCTGCGCGCCTCGGCATCCACGGCCAGCACATCCCCGATCGTCGCCGGCGCGGGCGGATCGTAGGAAGCCAGCACTTCCCCCACGAGGGCGGCTATATCGAGGAAACCGATCTCGCGCGCAAGGAAAGATGCGACCGCGATCTCGTTGGCGGCGCTGAGGATTGCAGGCGCGGCGCCGCCCTTGCACAGCGCCTCCTGCGCCAGCGGCAGCGCGGGGAACCGCTCCGGGTCCGGCGCCTCGAAATCGAGCCGTCCCAGCGCGACCAGGTCGAGCCGTTCGCACGGCGTTGCCATCCGCACCGGCCAGGCGAGCGTGTGGGCGATCGGCACCCGCATGTCGGCCGGGCCGAGCTGGGCCAGGACCGAGCCGTCGCGATACTCGACCAGGGCATGCACCGCCGATTGCGGGTGCACGATCGCGCCCAGCTGGTCCGCCTCGACCGGGAACAGATGATAGGCCTCGATCAGTTCCAGGCCCTTGTTCATGAGCGTCGCCGAATCGACCGAGATCTTCGCGCCCATCGACCAGTTCGGATGCGCCACCGCCTGCTCCGGCGTCGCGGCGCGCATCGCATCGAGGCTCCACGTACGAAACGGCCCGCCGCTCGCCGTGAGAATGATCCGGCTGACATCCTCCGGCCGCGCGCCGTGGAGACACTGGAAGACGGCGTTATGCTCGGAGTCGACCGGCAGCAGGGTCGCACCGCTTTCCCGCGCCGCATCGGTCATCAAGTCGCCTGCGGAGACCAGGGATTCCTTGTTGGCGAGCGCGACGACGCCTCCGCCCTCCAGCGCGCGCATGACCGGTGCGAGGCCCGCGCAGCCGACGATTGCCGCCATGGTCCAGTCAGCCCCCGCCCCGGCCGCCTCGATCACCGCCTCGCGACCGGCGCTGACGCCAACATTGGTGCCGGCGAGCAGATCCTTCAGCTTCTCATAGCCCGCCGGGTCGCCGATCACGGCCCGCTCCGGGCGAAACTCCCGCGCCAGTTCGGCCAGACCGTCGGTGTCGCTGTTCGCGGTCAGCGCCACGACCTGATAGGCCTCACGATCGCGCGCGATCAGGTCGAGCGTCGAGCGCCCGACCGATCCGGTCGCGCCGAGGATGGCAATGCGCCGCATATCGTTCAGGCGAACCAGAGTCCGGCCATAAGGTAGAGCAGGGTTGCCAGCGCCACCGCGATCAGGCCGTCGCAGCGATCCAGCGCGCCGCCATGCCCGGGCAATATCGTGCCGCTATCCTTCACGCCGCAGCGCCGCTTGACCCAGCTCTCGTAGAGATCGCCGCCCTGCGCCACGATCGACATCGGCGCGCCGAGCCACAGGAACGCCTGATAGAGCGCGACGGGTTCGCCCGTCTCCGCGTCGATCGCGGCGTCGATGCCGAAATACCAGGTCACCAGATAGCCAATGCTGCCCGCCGCGACCGCGCCGCCGACAAGGCCGGCCCAGGTCTTGGCGGGGCTGATCTTCGGCGCCAACTTGGGCCCGCCGATCGCTTTGCCGGCGAAGAAAGCGCCGCTGTCGGTCGACCAGGTGACGAACATCACCCAGAAGACGAGCGCCGTATCGAACCAGCTGAGCACCAGCAAAGCCAGCGCGGGAATGCCGATATAGACAAAGCCCCAGCCGAGCGTCGGGCGCCGCGAGACAAGCGCGAGCAGCAGCCCTGCGCCCGCCGCTATGCCTGCCAGAGTGAGGAACGGCAGAAACGTCTCGAACGAGACGGACAGCATTTCCTCGCCATATTCGAGCGCGACCGTATCGGCGGCGTCGACGGGATAGAAATATTCGGTGACGCCGAGCAGCAGCGCGGCCAGCAAGGCGACCCCGGCCCAGATCCACAGCCAGGAGACGCGGTGAATTTCCGCCCATTCCGCCAGCATCAGACCGGCGCCAACCAGGATCAGCGCCCGGAACGGCCAGCCGCCCCACCAGATGGTGACACAGGCCACTGCGGTCAGGAAGATCGCCATCGCGAAGCGCGTCGTCAGGTCCGGCAAATGGCCGGGCGTGCCCTGCAGCGGCGGATTGGGCTTCGGAGCCTCGCTCACAGGCCACCATAACGGCGTTCGCGCCGCGTGAATTCGGCGACCGCGCCGTTCAGCGCCGCGCCGTCGAAATCGGGCCAGAGCAGATCGAGGAAGATGATCTCCGCATAAGCTGCCTGCCAGAGCAGGAAGTTGGACAGGCGATGCTCGCCGGAGGTGCGGACCAGCAGGTCCAGCGGCGGCAGATCATGCGTATCGAGTTCGGTCTCCACCGCCGCCTCGTCGATCGCGGCGGGATCGAGACTGCCATCCTGTATCCGCTTGCCGAGCCCCTGCATCGCCCGCACCAACTCCCCGCGCGCGCCATAGTTCAGCGCGACAGCGACGGTCATGCGGGTGTTGCCGGCGGTCTTGGCCACCGCATTGTCGACCAGCTTGGCCACGTCCGGCGCGAAGGCGCGATGATCGCCCAGCACCTTGATGCGGACGCCCTCGCGATGGAGATTGTTCAGTTCGTGCTGGATGTAGAAGCGCAATATGCCGGTGAGATCGTTGATCTCCGCCTGCGGCCGCCGCCAATTCTCAGAGGAAAAAGCGTAGAGGGTGAGGCATTCGATGCCCATTTCGCCCGCCGCCCGCACCGCGCGGCGCGCCGCTTCGGCACCCTGCTTGTGCCCTGCCGTGCGCGGCAGGCCACGAGCCTTCGCCCAACGGCCATTGCCGTCCATGATGATCGCCAGATGGCGCGGCACATTGAGCGCGCCGGGCTCGGCGAGGTCTGACCCTGCGAGGGAAGCTGGCGCCGCGCCGGCCATCACTTCTGGAGGATTTCCTTTTCCTTCGCCGCGACCACGACGTCGATTTCCTTGACCGTGTCGTCGGTCAACTTCTGCACCTCGGCGTCGAGGCGCTTATGCTCGTCCTCGGCGATTTCCTTCTTCTTCTCGTCGGTCTTCAGCGCGTCCATGGCGTCGCGGCGGACGTTGCGGACGGCGATCTTGCCCTTTTCGGCATATTGGCTGGCGAGCTTGGCGAGTTCCTTGCGGCGCTCCTCGGTCAGGTCCGGAATCGGCAGACGGATATTCTGCCCATCGACGATCGGATTGATGCCCAGGCCCGCGGCGCGGATCGCCTTCTCGACCGGGGTCACGTTGGAGCGGTCCCACACCTGCACCGCGATCATGCGCGGCTCCGGCACGGACACGGTCGCGACCTGATTGAGCGGCATGTTCGCGCCATAGACCTCGACCTGGATCGGATCGAGCAGAGCGGTGGAGGCGCGGCCGGTGCGCAGCCCCTGCAGATCGTGCTTCAGCGCCTCGACGGCGCCGTGCATGCGGCGCTGGACATCCGCCTTGTCATAAGCCGGCATCAATTCTCTCCTTCATTTCCCACGATCGTCGCGATGCTTTCTCCGGCAAGCACGCGGGCAAGATTGCCGCGCTCGCGGATATTGAAGACGACGATCGGGATGTTGTTGTCGCGGCAAAGGGCGACGGCGCTGGCGTCCATGACCTTAAGATCATCCGCCAGGACCTGCCCGTAAGTGACTTTGTTGAAACGCTTTGCGTCCGCCACCTTCTTGGGATCGGCATTGTAGACGCCGTCGACGCTGGTGCCCTTGAGCAGCGCATCGCACTTCATCTCGGCGGCGCGCAGGGCGGCGCCGGAATCGGTGGTGAAATAAGGTGCGCCGACACCGGCCGCGAAGATGACGACCCGGCCCTTCTCGAGATGCCGCTCGGCGCGGCGCCGGATCACCGGCTCGCAGACCTTGTCCATCTCCAGCGCCGATTGCACGCGGGTCTGGACGCCGAGCTGTTCGAGCGCATTCTGCATGGCGAGCGCGTTCATGACCGTCGCCAGCATGCCCATATAGTCGGCCTGGGCGCGGTCCATGCCGCGCGCCGCGCCGGCCATGCCGCGGAAGATGTTGCCGCCGCCGATGACCAGGCACAGCTCATGCCCCGCATCCTTTACCGCCTTCACCTCCGCGGCGAGGCTGGCGACAGTATCCGGGTCGATATTGACCTGGCCGTCACCCATCAGCGCCTCGCCCGACAGCTTCAGCAGGATACGATTGAAGCGTGCGCGCATGGACTTCCTGGGTGTAGATCGGATTGGATGTGGCGCGACCCTAATCGGCGGGCCGCATGGTGCCAAGAAAAAGCTCCCCTCCGGCGGGCCGGAAGGGAGCTTAATCTCACATTCGCGAAAGGCTCAGGCCGCGGCAGCCGCGGCGACCTCGGCCGCGAAGTCGCTTTCCTGACGTTCGATGCCTTCGCCCAGCTGGAAGCGGACATAGGCGGCGAGCGTGACCGGGCTACCCAGTTCCTTGCCCTTGGCGGCAACCACGTCGGCGACCGGCGTCTTGTTGTCCATCACGAACAGCTGGCTAAGCAGGGCATTTTCCTTGCGGAACTTGGCAATACCGCCCTCGACCATCTTGGCGACGATCTCGGCGGGCTTGCCGCTTTCATTCGCCTTTTCGGTCGCGATCGCGCGCTCGCGCTCGATCATGTCGGCGTCCAGATCCTCGCCGCGCAGCGCCAGCGGATTGGCCGCGGCGATGTGCATCGCGATCTGCTTGCCCAGCGTCTCCAGTTCGGCGCGGTCGGCTTCGCTCTCGAGCGCGACCAGCACGCCGATCTTGCCGAGCCCCGGGCCGGCGGCATTGTGCACGTAAGGCACGACGACGCCATTGCCGACGCTCACGCTCTGCGCGCGGCGGATCGACTGATTCTCGCCGATCGTGGCGATGTTGGCGGTCAGCTTGTCCTGCACGGTGCCGCCCGACGGATAAGCCGCACCGAGCACGGCATTGACGTCGCCACCCTGCTCCAGCGCGATCGCCGAAACGGCGGTCACGAATTCCTGGAACAATTCGTTCTTGGCGACGAAATCGGTCTCGCTGTTGACCTCGATCACCGCGCCCTTGGTGCCATCCACGGAGACGCCGATCAGGCCCTCGGCGGCCTGACGGCCGGCCTTCTTGGCGGCGGCGGCGAGGCCCTTGGTGCGCAGCCAGTCGATCGCCGCTTCCATGTCGCCATTGGTTTCGGTCAGCGCCTTCTTGCAATCCATCATGCCGGCGCCGGTGCGCTCGCGCAGTTCCTTGACGGTCGCGGCGGTCACTTCAGCCATGTCTGTGTCCTTTCAAACAGTCACCGCCCTCCCTGAGCTTGTCGAAGGGCTGTCCTTCACTCCGATGGGAGAGAAGGACAGGGCTTCGACAGGCTCAGCCAGGACGGGTTGGGGGATGCCCCCGATATAGGGGCCGTAGCCCCGAATTGTTACGCGTCGGCGAGCGCGGCTTCGGCCGGCGGTTCGGCCTGGGCGCCCAGATCCTCGCCGCGCTTTGCGGATCCGCTTTGCTTGCCGGCCAGCACCGCGTCGGCGATCGCGTCGCAATACAGGCGGATCGCGCGGCTGGCGTCGTCATTGCCCGGAACCGGGAAAGCGATGCCGTTCGGCGAGACGTTGGTGTCCAGGATGGCCACGACCGGGATACCCAGCACGTTCGCTTCCTTGATCGCCAGCTCTTCCTTGTTCGCGTCGATCACGAAGATCACATCAGGGAGTCCGCCCATGTCGCGGATGCCGCCGAGCGAAAGCTCCAGCTTGTCCCGCTCGCGGGTCAGCTGCAGCACTTCCTTCTTGGTCAGGCCCTGCGTGTCGCCGGCCAGCTGCTCTTCGAGCGCCTTGAAGCGCTTGATCGAGCCCGAGATCGTCTTCCAGTTGGTGAGCATGCCGCCCAGCCAGCGATGGTTGACGAAATGCTGGCCGCTGCGACGAGCCGCCTCGGCGATCGGATCCTGCGCCTGGCGCTTGGTGCCGACGAACAGCACCTTGCCGCCCGCGCCGGCCGAGGCCTTCACGAAATCGAGCGCGCGGGCGAAGAGGCCCACGGTCTGCGACAGGTCGATGATGTGCACCCCGTTGCGATCGCCGAAAATATACGGCTTCATCTTGGGGTTCCAGCGATGGGTCTGGTGGCCGAAATGCGCTCCGGCTTCGAGCAATGCCTGCATGGTGACGTCGGTGGACGCCATAGTCGTTCTCCTTCCGGTTATGCCTCTGCGGAGCCGAGCAATCCGCCGTAGCCCGTGGGGCTATGGCGAACACCGGTATGGCGACTCCGCATGTGAGATGCGGGGCCACTTAGTCGGCCTTGTCGCGGAAATCAACGCCCCGGTCGCGGCCCGTGTGCGCGACGCTCCGGCCGGGGCGAGGACGAAATGGTTAAATTTTCGTTAACCATATTTGGAACTTCCGCCGTTCCGGTGGCTTTTGCCTGTGGATAAGCAAGGGATAAAGCTGTGATTCACCTGTTCGCATTGCTGTTTTTCGCGGCCGTGCTGGGCACTGTCATCGCCATGCTCTGGACGATTTTCGATGAGGATCGCGATCTGATCGCGGCGAACATGCCGTGGAAAGCGCGCGAGAATGGACCGCGCGCCATCGTTCGCTCCGTCTCCCGCAACGGCAGAAGCTATTGGGCGACGCCCTCGATCACCTCGGTGACACCGAGCCGCGCCAGGATGGTCTCGCCGGCAATGACGCGCTGACCGAGCAGTACCTGGCTGGACGTTCCGGCCGGCAGATAGACATCCACCCGGCTGCCGAAACGGATCATCCCGACCCTTTGCCCGGCAAGTACCGCATCGCCCTCGTCTACCCATGACACGATCCGCCGCCCGATGACGCCGGCAATCTGGGTGAAGCCGATCCGGATTCCGTCCGTTCCCTCGACCAAGATGTGTTGCCGCTCGTTATCCTCGCTCGCCTTGTCGAGTTCCGGATTGACCAGTTTTCCCGCAATGTAGGCGAGCTTCTTCACGACGCCTTCCATCGGCGCGCGAATGACGTGCGGGTCGAACAGACTGAGATAGACCGACACGCGCACCACTGGATCACCGGAAAGGCCGCCCGGTCCGGTCAGTTCGCGGGGGGGCGGGCAGCTGGCGATCATCGTCACCGTCCCGTCGGATGGCGAGACGATCAGCCCCTTCCCCACCGGCGTCGTCCGCACCGGATCGCGAAAGAAAATGCCGATCCAGATCGTCAGCCCCAGGGTCAGCCAGCCGAGCGTGTCCCAGCCGAAGATCCAGAAGAAGACGAGCATGAGCGCGGCGGACGCGACCATGAACTTGCGCCCGTCCGGATGCACGGACGGCAGCCGCCAGCGCAGGCTGGCAGGGGCGACGTCCTTCTTGGCTTCCGGCTTGTCGAGGGGCGGCATTGTGCACGAACATTAGGCACCCGCATCGGAGGATACAACCGTAGCACCCGCCGCGCGCCTCCGGCCCTCCGGTTGATCGCCGGCGCATCCGCTTCTACACGCCCCGCGCAACGAACACGCACAGACAGGAAAGCATTGCTCCCATGGCCAAGATCAAGGTGAAGAATCCGATCGTCGAGCTCGACGGCGACGAAATGACCCGGATCATCTGGCAATGGATTCGCGAACGCCTGATCCTCCCCTATCTCGACGTCGACCTGCTTTATTACGACCTCAGCGTCGAGAAGCGCGACGAGACGAGCGACCAGATCACCATCGACGCCGCGAATGCGATCAAGGAGCATGGTGTCGGCGTGAAGTGCGCCACGATCACGCCGGACGAGCAGCGCGTCGAGGAATTCTCCCTCAAGAAGATGTGGAAGTCGCCCAACGGCACGATCCGCAACATATTGGGCGGCGTCGTCTTCCGCGAGCCGATCGTGATCCAGAACGTGCCGCGGCTGGTGCCGGGCTGGACCGATCCGATCGTGGTCGGCCGTCATGCCTTCGGCGATCAGTATCGCGCGACCGACTTCCTGGTCCCCGGCCCCGGCACGCTGACGATGAAGTTCGTCGGGGAGGACGGCCAGGAGATCGAGCACGAGGTGTTCCAGTTCCCGGCCGCCGGCGTCGCCATGGGCATGTACAATCTGGACGAATCGATCCGCGATTTCGCCCGCGCCTCGTTCAACTACGGCCTCAACCTCGGCTGGCCCGTCTACCTCTCCACCAAGAACACCATCCTCAAGGCCTATGACGGCCGCTTCAAGGACCTGTTCCAGGAGATTTTCGACACCGAAGGTTTCAAGGAAAAGTTCGCCGAGAAAGGCATCGTCTACGAGCATCGCCTGATCGACGACATGGTCGCCTCGGCACTCAAGTGGAGCGGCAAGTTCGTCTGGGCCTGCAAGAATTATGACGGCGACGTGCAGTCGGACACGGTCGCGCAGGGCTTCGGCTCGCTGGGCCTGATGACCTCGGTCCTGCTCTCGCCGGACGGCAAGACGGTCGAGGCGGAAGCGGCGCACGGCACCGTCACCCGCCACTATCGCATGCACCAGCAGGGCAAGGCGACCTCGACCAACCCGATCGCCAGCATCTTCGCCTGGACCCAGGGCCTGTCGTTCCGCGGCAAGTTCGACGGCACGCCGGAAGTCACCCAGTTCGCCGAAACGCTCGAGCGGGTCTGCATCGAGACCGTCGAGAGCGGCAAGATGACCAAGGACCTCGCTATCCTGATCGGCCCCGATCAGGCCTGGATGACCACGGAACAATTCTTCGAGGCGATCCGCGTCAATCTGGAAGCGGAGATGGCGAAGGCCGCCTGAGCCCCGCATCCGGCGAGCGGATATGCTCGCGCCGCACACCGAGGCCCAATACCCGCGCCGGGATGCGCTGGAGCAAGGGCGTGCGGCCCAGCAGCCGCACCGGCCACGGCGCCTTCTGCACCGTTCCGGCGAGCGCCGCCCGCAAGACGGTGCGATGCACGGTGCGCTGCATCGCCTGGATCACCTTCACCGGAAACATCCGCCTCTTCTGTACCTTCGCCAGCAGCGGGTCCGGGTCGCCCCCGCGCGCCATCGGCCCGGCCAGGATGTTCGCCGCCGCGACCGCATCCTGGATGGCAAGGTTGATGCCGACGCCGCCGACCGGCGACATTGCGTGCGCCGCGTCGCCAATCGCCAGCAGGCCCGGCCGGTGCCAGCGCGTCAGCCGGTCGAGCGTCACGGTGAGCAATTTCACCTCGTCCAGGTTGGCGAGTCCGGCGATCCCGTCGCGCACCTCCGGCACCACCGCCGCCACTTCTGCCCGGAACGCCTCGATGCCGCGCGCCAGCACCCGCTCGGCGCTGCCTTTCTCGATCACGCGCGCGCACTGGAAATAATCGCCGCGGTCGATCGCGACGATCATCTCGCCGCCGGAAATGTAACCCTGCGTGTCGTTGGTCGGCGTGGGCTGCTTGGGCACTCGGAACCACAGCACATCGATCGGGGCGCCCAGATCCTCCAGCGGCAGGCCCTCTCGCAACCGCGAGCCGCGCCCGTCGGCGGCGATCACCAGCCGCGCGCGGATGTCCTCGCCCGCTATCGTACGCACGCCAACAACCCGTCCATCCGCTTCGATCGCCGCCTCCGCCTCGGTCTCCATCCGCAATTCGAACGTCGGATAACGCTTCGCCTCAGCCGCGACGAAATCGAGAAATTCCCATTGCGGCATCATCGCGATATATTTGCCGCGCCCGGGCAGGTGGCTGAAATCGGCGATGCGATACGGCGTTCCCGCGATTACCGCCTCGATATCCGGCACCTTGTCGTGCGGACGCTGCAGAAAGGCGTCGAGCAGGCCCAGTTCGTCAAACAGGCCGAGCGTGGAGGGATGCACCGTGTCGCCCCGGAAATCGCGGAGGAAATCGCCATGCTTCTCCAGCACGAGCGTCCGCACCCCGGCGCGCGCGAACAGCAGCCCCGCCATCATCCCCGCCGGGCCGCCGCCGACGATCAGCAGATCGGCCTTCTGCTCACTCACCTTTGTCCTCCATTCGTCGAACGAAACGGCCTTACCGCAGAATCTTCTTCTGCGCCTCGAACGCTTTGGCTAGTCCTGCGGCCATGAGAAACGCCCTCTTCGCCGCCGCCCTGCTGCTGACCACCACCACGGCCATCGCCCAGCCTGACACCGCCGCGATGCGCGACGAGGCGCTGCGCAGCGACAGCCTCGCCTGGCAATTGGTCGAGGACCTCACCACCGAGGTCGGCCCGCGACTCGCCGGCACGGAAGCCGAAGCGCGGGCGCGGACCTGGGCCGCCGAACGCCTGCGCGGACTCGGCTTCTCCAACGTCCGCATCGAGACGTTCGATATGCCGGTTTGGGTGCGCGGCGAGGAACGGGCCGAAATCCTGGCCCCCTTCCCCCAGCCGCTCGTGCTGACCGCGCTCGGCAATAGCGGCGCCACCCCGGCGCGTGGCATCGAGGCGGAAGTGGTCGGCTATGACAGCATGGAGGCGTTCCGCGCCGCCCCCGCCGCCGAGGTGCGCGGCAAGATCGTCTTCGTCAGCCACAACATGCAGGCCAATCAGGACGGCTCCGGCTACGGCCCCTTCGGCGCGGCCCGCCGCGATGGCCCGACCTTGGCCTCGCAGCGCGGCGCGGTGGGCATTCTCGTCCGCTCGATCGGCACCGATTATCACCGCAACCCGCACACCGGCGTGCAAAGCTTCGGCGAAGGCGCCCGGCCCATCCCCGCCGCCGCACTCAGCATCCCCGATGCCGAGCAGATGCAGCGCGTGCTCACCCGCGCCAGCGCCCGCAACACGCCGGTCCGCATCCGCCTCGTCCTGACCCCGCGCCAGATCGGCACCCGCCAGTCGGGCAATGTCATCGCCGAAGTGCCGGGCAGCGATCCCAGCGCCGGCACCATCCTGATCGGCGGCCATCTCGACAGCTGGGACATGGGCACCGGCGCGATCGACAATGCGGCTGGCGTCGCCATCACCACCGCGGCCGCGCACCGCATCATGCGCGCCGGCCAGCCGCGCCGCACCATCCGCGTCGTGCTGTTCGGCGCCGAGGAAGTCGGCCTGTTCGGCGGCAACGAACATTTCCGCCGCCACCGCGAGGCGAATGATGTGGTGTTGGTGTCCGAGAGCGATTTCGGCGCGGACAGGGTCTGGCGCGTCGCCTTCAATCTCGCGCCGGGCAACCAGGATTTGCAGCGCCGCGTGACCGCCGCCCTTGCCCCGCTCGGCATCCCGGTGAACCGCGCGCCCGCCGGCGCGGGCGCCGATCTCGGCGGCTGGGCGCGCTCCGGCGTCGCCGCTATCGACCTCAACCAGGACGGCACGCGTTACTTCGATTACCACCACACCCCCGACGACACGCTCGACAAGATCGATCCTGCCCAGCTCCGGCAGAATGTCGCGGCCTGGACGGCGATGCTGTCCGTCGTCGCCAATGCGCCGGAGCGGATCGAGCCAGTCACCCCGGCACAGCGATAAATTCTCCTCCACCGTTCAGCCTGAACTTGTCGAAGGCCTGCCTTGCCTTTGGGCCGACAAGAAACACAGTCCTTCGACAAGCTCAGGCTGAACGCGGTTGGGATGCTTCGGCGCGCACGGATCGTGTCCGCGCTGTCCCAATTGCCTAACACGCCCCCGCCTGCCACCCTCGCCCTGAGCCTCGGGAGGATTTGCATGATTCGCAGGATGTCGCCGGCCATGTTCGCCGGTCTGTTGCTGGCGTGGCCGGCTTACGCGCAGGACGCCCCGGCCGGCGACGGCACCCGCTACATGGACCCGCCCGCGCCGATCGCGCAGATCCTCGACACCCCGCCGCCGCCCACGCCGTCGGTCAGCCCGGACCGCCGGACCATCGCCCTGCTCGGCCGCGCAAACCTCCCGCCGGTCGCGGAACTGGCCGAGCCGATGCTCCACCTCGGCGGCTATCGCATCAATCCGCGCAACAACGGCCCGGCGAACAGCCGCCTCGCCTGGCTGAACGCTTTGTCGTTCCAGGATCTCACCACCCGCCAGATCAGAGAAGTCGCGCTACCGGCCGACACCCGCTTCGTGGCGCCTTCCTGGTCGCCGGACGGCAGCAAGGTCGCCTTCCTGCGCGGCGTCGATAACGGCCTGGAATTGTGGGTCGCCGAGGTCGCGAGCGGCGAAGCGCGCCGCCTGACCGACGCCAATGTCAACGCCGCCTTCGGCACCGGCATCGACTGGCTTCCCGACAACAGCGCCATCATGGTCCGTATGGTCCCGGCCGGCCGCGGCGCCGCGCCTACTGAAGCGCTCGCGCCCACCGGCCCGATCGTGCAGGTCAATGAGGGCCGCCCGCGCCCCAACCGCACCTATCAGGATCTGCTCCGCAGCCGCGCCGACGAGGCCGCCTTCGACCATTATTTCACCAGCCAGCTGACGTTGGTGTCCACCACCGGCGCCGCGCCGCGCCCGATCGGCTCGCCCGGCCTGATCATCGGCGCGACGCTCAGCCCGAATGGCCGCTACATCCTGCAGAACCGGCTGAAGCGTCCGTACAGCTACAACGTCCCCGCAGCGCTCTTCCCGACCGAGATCGTGGTCACCGACCTGAGCGGGCGCGTCGTCCACAGCGTCGCCGATCTGCCGCTGCGCGACGACGTGCCGCCGCAGTTCGACGCGGTCGCGCCGGGCGTGCGATCGGCGCAATGGCGCGCCGACCGGCCGGACACTCTGGCCTGGGTCGAGGCGCAGGATGGCGGCGACGCCCGGCGCGAAGCCCCGGTGCGCGACCGCCTGTTCACCCTCGCCGCGCCTTTCTCCGGCCAGCCGGTGGCGCTCGCCGACATGGCGGATCGCTATGCAGGCATCTTCTGGGGCCGCGACGATTTCGCCATGCTGGTCACGCGCTGGTTCACCACCCGCCGCGAGACCCGCATCGCGGTCAATCCGGCGCGCCCGGCCCAGAACCGTATTTTGCTCACGCGCAATTATCAGGAGCGCTACAACGATCCCGGCTTCCCGGTGACGCGCTCGCTCGGCAACGGCTTCAGCGCGATCCACTTCACACCGGACAATCGCGGCATCTTCATGACCGCGAGCGGCGCGACCCGCGAAGGCGAACTGCCTTTGCTCGCCCGCATGGACATCGCCACCGGCCAGAGCCGGACCCTCTACCAGTCGCAAATGCCGAATTACGAGCCGGTCGTCGCCTTGCTCGACGCCGCCGGCACGCGCGTGCTGACGCGCCGCGAAAGCCGCACGGACGCGCCGAACCTCTTCGTCCGCATGCTGTCCGGCGGCGAGCCGGTGCGACTGACGAACTTCGTCGATCCGGCTCCGCAGTTCGCCGATGTCCGCCGCGAGCTGATCACCTATCGCCGCGCCGACGGCGTGCAGCTCAGCGGCATGCTCTATCTCCCGCCGGGCTATGACCAGGCGCGGGATGGGCCGTTGCCGGTGCTGATGTGGGCCTATCCCACCGAATTCACCGACGCGGCGGTCGCCGGCCAGGTGGTGGATGAACCGAACCGCTTCGTCCGCCCGGGCGGCTCCAGCCATCTGTTCCTGCTGACCCAGGGCTATGCGATCCTCGACGACCCCAAGATGCCGATCATCGGCGCGAACGGGGCCGAGGCGAACGACACCTATGTCCAGCAATTGGTGGCGAGCGCGCAGGCGGCGGCGGACGAACTGGTCCGGCGCGGCATCACCACGCCGGACCGGATGGCGGTCGGCGGTCACTCCTATGGCGCCTTCATGACCGCCAATCTGCTCGCCCACAGCGACATCTTCCGCACCGGCATCGCCCGCTCCGGCGCCTATAACCGCACGCTCACGCCATTCGGTTTCCAGGCGGAGCAGCGCACTTATTGGGAAGCGGTCGATACCTATACGCAGATGAGTCCGTTCACCCACGTGCGCCGGATCAACGAGCCGATCCTGCTGATCCACGGCCAGGCGGACGACAATTCAGGCACCTTCCCGGTCCAGACCGAGCGTTTCTACGCTGCGCTCAGCGGCAATGGCGCGAACGCGCGCTACGTCGTCCTGCCGGTCGAGGCGCACGGCTACCGCGCCCGGGAATCGGTCGGCCACACGCTTTGGGAAATGTCGACCTGGCTCGACCGCCACCTGAAAAACGCTCCGCCGCGCCCGGCCGCTCCTACTCCGGCGGCAGCGTCGGCACCGGCCGCTCAATAGATTGCGCGGCCGGGGTGACGAACTGGCAGGAGGCCGCTAAGGCCGCCCGCGTCGGGGAGTAGCGCAGCCTGGTAGCGCATCTGCTTTGGGAGCAGAGGGTCGCAGGTTCGAATCCTGTCTCCCCGACCACCTACAGGCGCGAGGGGGTGTGGCTGTATGTTCGTCCCGATCTGGTTGCTGATCCTGCTCGGCATCGTCGTCCTGCTTTCGCTCGCCTGGGCGATCGCCGTCGCCCGCAGGCGCAATCCGCTGCCGTTTCCCGATCCCGGCTCGCGCATTTTCTGCGCCGCTTCGGCCGAGGCGAAGGAGGCGCTGGTCGTCTTGCTCGCACGCTATGGCGTCCACGAGCGGTTCCAGTTCGATTCCAGCGGGATACGCCGTTCGATCATGTGGGACGGCACGATCATCAACGTGCCACCGCCCGATTCCTTTGAGAAGCTGGGGCCGCACGCCGCCGCCATCGGTCTCGTCGCGGCCGATCCGGTGGCGAGCGCCAACGAAGCGGCCGCGTTCCTGCGTGAGCGCGGCTACGAAGCCGAGGTTGTCCTGGACGTCGAACCGGAGCTCCCGATCGCCTTCGTCCGCACCAACGCCTTCGTCGGCACCGCGCTCAATTTCCGCAAGCACCTCATCCACATGCCCCGCCCCGGCAAGCGCTGACGCGGCACCGCGCGGATTGCGTCACCGCGCCGCACCCCGCATGGACAAGCGGATGAGTCGTCTTCCGGAGTGTTCGATGCGCCGCCTGACCCCCTTCCTGCTCGCCACCCTCGTTTTCCCCGCCGCCGCTTTTGCGAAGGAAGGGATGTGGACCTTCGACAATTTCCCGATTCAACAGGCCAACGCCGATCTCGGCACGCGCATCGACCAGGCCTGGCTGGACCGTGTCCGCCTCGCCTCCGTGCGGCTCGGCGGCGCCTCGGGCGGGCTGGTGAGCGGCGAGGGTCTGGTCTTCACCAACGAACATGTCGCGGCGGGCTGCGTGCAGAACCTCTCCACGCCTGAGCGCAATTACGTCGCCAACGGCTTCACCCCCGCGTCGCGCGCCGGGGAATTGCGCTGCCCGGGCATGGTGGCGGAAATCCTGACCGAGATCAGCGACGTGACCCAGCGCATGCAGGCGGCCGGCGCGGGCCTTGAGGGCGAAGCCTTCACCCGCGCCCGGGATGCCGAGGCCGGGCGGATCGAGAGCGAGGCGTGCGGCGCCGACCGCGCCCGCCGCTGCCAGGTCGTCACACTCTATCGGGGCGGGCAGTTCAAGCTCTACACCTACAAGCGTTACACCGATGTGCGCCTGGTCTTCGCGCCCGAGCATCGCGCCTCGGCCTTTGGCGGCGATCTCGACAATTTCAGCTTCCCGCGCTTCGCCATCGATGGCGCCTTCGTGCGCCTCTACGAGAATGACCGCCCGGCGGCGACGCCCAATCATCTGCGCTGGAACCCCGCCCCGCCCCGCGCCGATCAGCCGGTCTTCCTCTCGGGCAGCCCCGGCGCCACGCAGCGCCTCCTGACCCAGGACCAGCTGCGCACCGTCGCCGAAGTCGCTATGCCGCTGGAGCAGCAACTCCGCGCCGAACTGCGCGGCCGCCTGCTCGCTTTCTCCGCCGTCTCGCCCGAAAACGCCTTCCAGGCGCAGGGGCCGCTCGGCGGCATCGAAAATAATTACAAGCGCAATTGGGGCCGCCAGCAGGCGCTGATCGACGCCCGCTTCATGGCGGGCCGCGCCGCCGCCGAGGCCGAGTTCCGCCAGCGCGTCGCCGGCAATGCCGAGCTGGCACGCGAGATTGGCGATCCCTGGGCCGAACTGGCCGGCGTGCAGCCCGCTCTGCGCCGCCTCTACCCGGCTTACTACCTGCTCGAAGGCACTGCGGGCGGCGGCTCGCAATTGTACGGCTATGCGCGCGACCTGGTCCGCGGCGCGCAAGAAAGGCCGAAGCCGAGTGGCGAGCGTCTGCCCGAATATGGCGACGCGCGCCTGGCCCAGGTCGAGAACCGCCTGACCGCCGAACCGCCCGTCTATCCGGCGGTGGACGAGGTTCAGCTCGCCTGGTGGCTCAGCAAGACGCGCGAGATCCTGACCGTGGACGATCCGCGTATCCGCGCCCTGCTCGGCAACGAATCCCCCGAAGCGCTCGCCCGCCGCCTCGCCACCGGCACCCGCCTCGGCGATCCCGCAGTGCGCCGCCAGCTCTGGGAAGGCGGCCTCGCCGCTGTCCAGGCGTCGGACGATCCGCTGATCCGCTTCCTCCTCGCCATCCAGGACATCACCCGCGACGCGCGCAGCGCCTATGAAGGCGAAGTGCAGGCACCCACCGACCGCGCCAGCGAAAAGCTCGCCCGCGCCCGCTTCGCGGTTTACGGCACCAGCCTCTATCCGGACGCGACCGGCACCTTGCGCCTCACCTACGGCCGCCTGGAGGGCTGGACGCATGAGGGCCGGACGGTCCCCTACGCCACGAATTTCGCCGGCCTGTGGGACCGCGCGACCGGCGCCGAACCGTTCGACCTCGCCCCCCGCCTCGCCGCCGCCCGTAGCCGCATCCCCGCCAACACGATCCTGGATGTCGCGGCGAGCACCGACACGATCGGCGGCTCCTCCGGCTCCCCGGCGGTCAATGCCGAGGGCGAGATTATCGGCGCGAATTTCGATTCCACCGTGCTGACCCAGCGCAACGCCTATGGCTACGACCCGGCAGTGAACCGCAGCGTGCTGGTCACGGCCGCCGCCGTCACCGCGGCCCTGCGCCACGCCTACGGGATGGACTGGCTGCTGACCGAGCTGGGCGCAAACCGGCGCCGTTGACCCGGCTTGGCCTAGCGAAACGGGTACCAGAACCGCCCGAGCACACCGCCCAGTCCCGCGACCAGCATGCCCCCGATCGCGGCGAACCCGCCGACGCGCTCAAGCCAGCGCATCGGATTCGCTTCCTGCAGCGCCACCGGATTGTAATGACCCGGCCGCAGGTCGGGCGTCGGCGCGGTGAGACCGGAAAGCTGGACCAGCAGCAGCCCGACGACAAAGAGACCGAGCCCGCCGAAGATCATCGTCCCGACGATCCTCCTTTGCGACACGCCGCGCCGCCGCAGATAGATGAAGATGGGCGACAGGATGATCAGCACGATCAACCCGCCGAGGAATACTTCCGACCGCATGTCCGCTTCCCCTTCGCTTTCCTGCAGAAGGCGCAACCGGCCCGGCTTTGGGGCCAGGCAAAATGCGGCGCGGCGCTAATTTTGTGGCGCGACCCGGAAGCGCCAGAGCCAGCTGCCCAGAACAATCGTGGCCAGGCCCCCGAAAGCAGCATAGCCGCCCGCTTGTTCAAGCCAGTCCCCAGCCAGGCCGCCAAACTGCGCCGCCGCAGCGCCGGCGGCGAACAGGATCACCCCGCCCCAGATCATGACATCGGCCATCCTCCGCCACGTGACGCCCCGGCGGCGCAGCAAAATGACGATCGGCGACCAGAGAACCAGCGCGATCACGCCCGCAATCACCCATTCCAGCCACATGCCCGCCTCCCGCTCCCGTTTCGGCAGGAAGGCGAAAGCCGGGTGGATTTGGGGTCAGCGGACACGCGCTTCCCGCGCGCACACGCGTACGCGCGCGAGGGGTGACATCCCCGCGCCCAACCGCTACATCGGTCACACATCCGTCACACCCACCGAAAGCGTAGATTTTGACCGACGAGACCGTCCTCGCGGACCCTTCCGACATTTCCCCCATCTCCATCGTCGAGGAGATGAAGACCTCCTATCTCGACTATGCCATGTCGGTGATCGTCGCCCGCGCGCTGCCCGATGTGCGCGACGGGCTGAAGCCGGTGCATCGCCGCATCCTCTACGCCTGCGACGAAGGCGGCTTCGTCGCCGGCAAGCCGTTCCGCAAGTCGGCCAAGATCGTCGGCGACGTGATGGGCAATTACCATCCGCATGGCGACAGCGCGATTTACGACGCGCTCGCGCGGATGGCGCAGGATTGGTCGATGCGGCTGCCGCTGATCGACGGCCAGGGCAATTTCGGCTCGATGGACCCCGATCCGCCGGCGTCCATGCGTTACACCGAGGCGCGGCTGACCCGGTCGGCCATGACCATGCTGACCGATCTGGACAAGGATACGGTCGATTTCATCCCCAATTATGATGGCTCGCGCAACGAGCCGCACGTGCTCCCTGCCCGCTTCCCGAACCTTTTGGTCAATGGCGCGGGCGGCATCGCGGTCGGCATGGCGACCAACATCCCGCCGCATAACCTTGGGGAAGTCATCGCGGCCTGCAAGGCGTGGATCGACAATCCCCTGATCACGATCGAAGAGCTTATGGCGATCGTGCCGGGGCCGGACTTCCCGACCGCGCCGCTCATCCTCGGCCAGGCCGGCGCCCGCTCGGCCTACACGACCGGCCGCGGTTCGATCATCCAGCGCGCCCGTCACATCGTCGAGGAAGGCCGGGGCGACCGCCGCTCGATCGTGCTGACCTCCATCCCCTTCCAGGTCGGCAAGAACGGCCTGGTCGAGAAGATCGCCGAGGCCGCCAAGGACAAGCGCATCGAAGGGATCAGCGACGTCCGCGACGAATCGAACCGCGAGGGCGTTCGCGTCGTCATCGATCTGAAGCGCGACGCCTCGCCCGACGTGGTGCTGAACCAGCTGTGGCGGCACACCCCGGCGCAATCCTCCTTCCCGGCCAACATGCTCGCCATTCGCGGCGGCCGGCCGGAAACGCTTGGCCTGAAGGAGATCATCGAGGCCTTCGTCCGCTTCCGCGAGGAGGTCATCACCCGCCGCAGCAAGTACGAGCTCGCCAAGGCGCGCGAGCGGGCGCACATCTTGCTCGGCCTGGTCATCGCCGTCACCAATCTGGACGAGGTCGTGCGGATCATCCGCGCCTCCGCTTCCCCGGCCGAAGCTCGCGCCTCGCTCATCGCCCGCGAATGGCCGATCGCCGAGATCGCGCCCTACATCCGCTTGGTCGAAGCGGTCGAAGCCGAGATCACCGGCGACACCTATACGCTTTCGGACATCCAGGTCCGCGCCATCCTCGATCTGCGCCTGCACCGTCTCACCGCGCTCGGCCGCGACGAGATTGGCGGCGAACTGGAAGAGCTGGCCGCCTCCATCACTGGTCTGCTCGAAATCCTTGGCGACCGCCGCAAGCTCTACGAAGTGCTGGTCGCCGAACTGGACGCCGTGGCGGAGCAGTTCGCCACGCCGCGCCTCAGCGAGATCGCCCCCGCCTGGGACGGGATCGACGACGAGGATCTGATCGAGCGCGAGGACATGGTCGTGACCGTGACCATGGGCGGCTACATCAAGCGCACCCCGCTCGAGACCTTCCGCGCGCAGAACAAGGGCGGCAAGGGCCGCGCCGGCATGGCGACGAAGGACGAGGATGCGGTCACGCATCTGTTCGTCACCTCGACCCACACGCCGGTCCTGTTCTTCTCGACCGAGGGCAAGGTCTACCGGCTGAAGGTCTGGCGCCTGCCCGAAGGCGGCCCGGCCACACGCGGCCGGCCGATGATCAATCTGCTGCCGCTGGCGACCGGCGAGACGGTCTCGACCGTACTGCCGCTGCCGGAGGATGAGGAAAGCTGGGGCGATCTGCACGTCATGTTCGCGACGGCGAAGGGCAGCGTGCGCCGCAACTCGATGGATGCGTTCACCAACATCCGCTCCTCCGGCAAGATCGCGATGAAGTTCGAGGAAGGCTCGGAGGACCGGCTGATCGGCGTGTCCTTGCTGACCGAAAGCGATGACGTCCTGCTCGCCACCAGGCAGGGCAAGGCGATCCGTTTCGCCTCCACGGACGTGCGCGAGTTCCAGAGCCGCGATTCCACCGGCGTCCGTGGCGCGCGGCTGGCGGACGGTGATGAGGTGATCTCGCTCTCCGTGCTGCGCGGCTTCGACGCGACCCCGCAGGAGCGCGAGGATTATCTGAAGGCCGCGCCCTGGAAGGAAAGCGACCGCGAAGTGACCCTCTCGCCCGAGCGCATGGCCGAATTCGAGGCGGCGGAGGAATTCATCCTCACCGTCACCGCCAACGGCTATGGCAAGCGCACCAGCGCCTACGAATATCGCCGCACCAATCGCGGCGGCCAGGGCATCACCAACATCGTCAGCTCCGACCGCAACGGCCCGGTCGTGGCCAGCTTCCCGGCCCATAATGGCGAGCAGCTCATGCTGGTCACCGATCAGGCCAAATTGATCCGCACCAGTGTCGGCTCCGTCCGCGTCATCGGCCGCAACACCCAGGGCGTGATCCTCTTCCGCGTCGCCGACGACGAACATGTCGTCTCCGCCGCGCGGATCGAGGAAAGCGAGGATGAAGCCGAAGCGGTGCTGACCGATGGCGCGGAAGGCGGCGACACGACAACGGATCAGGTCCAGCCCGACGAAGGCCCCGGCCCGGACACGCTGTCCGACAACCAGGAATAGGCGACAACACTCCCCTCCCTGACAAGGAAGGGGCCGGGGGTGGGTGCGCGCGTCCGCGCGCCCAAAAGACTTCACCGATGCATCAGCGCTGACCGAGGCATCGAGCCTCGCTCATCGCTCAACCCACCCCTACCCCTCCCTGGCAGGGAGGGGAGTTCGATGCGGGACGGCTATGTCAGGCATTTTCCTACTACAATCGGATCAGCTAAACTCCCCGCGTGTCAGCAATCCGGCCCCTCCTCGCGAACCCAATCGCCCCAAAATCGGCCGAAAAGCCGTCACTGAAAACAAACGATTTTCTCGCCCGTTTATGGGGAAGTTTGGCTACTTTGAACTTTCCAGCCGGAAGGTTCCAAACCACCTGTCGTCACCCCGGACTTGATCCGGGGCCTGCCTTCCTTTCTACGGTTGCCCGACAAGAAGGCGGATGCCGGGTCAAGTCCGGCATGACGGGGTTTAAGATGTCGCGACTACTTCTGATTCTGCTGGCGCTGTTCGCCATCACCGCCCCCGCGCGCGCCCAATCCGACGACATTTCCGCCGCCAGCCGGAGCGTCGTGCGCGTCGCCGTCGCCAAGTTCGAGGGTGAGCAGATCGTCGATTTCGGCCACGGCACCGGCTTCGCGATCGGGCCGAACCGGATCGTCACCAACGCCCATGTCGTCGCGCTGGCCGTATCGGACCCGCAGAATGTCCGCATCGGCGTGATCCCGGCCGAGGGCAGTCCGCCGACCCGCGCGCGGATCATTGCCGTCGATCCCGCCCGCGACCTCGCCGTGCTGCAGCTTGAGGAGGGATCTCTCCCCGCCGCGACTTTGTTCACCGGCCGCCTGTCGCCGGGGGAGACTGTCGCCTCGCTGGGCTATCCCGGCAATGTCGACATGGCGACGGCGCAATCGCCGGAAGACATGCTCCAGCCCCGCCCGCCCAGCCGCTCGATGGGCAATTATTCCGACACCCGCAATTCGCCCGCCGGCCCGGCTCTGGTCCACACTGCCGATATCGCTCGCGGCAATAGCGGCGGGCCGCTGGTCGATGCCTGCGGCCGGGTGGTCGGCGTGAATGTCGCCATCACCAACAATGAATCGGGGGATTCGACCTTCGGTTTCGCCATCCCGGTCGCGTCGGTCACCGCCTTCCTTCGCGAAGCGAACATCCAGGCCCGCGCCAATGCCGCGCCCTGCATCAGCGCCGAAGCGCGGGACCGGACGGAGGCGATGCGGCTCGACAAGGAGCAGCGTGATCGCGCCCAGGACGAAGCCAATCGCGTCCGCGAGGCCGATGCACAGCGCGCGCAGGCGCTGATCGCGATCGAGGAAGCGCGCGAGACCCGGCTCTATGTCGCTCTGTTTCTGCTCGTGCTGGCGCTTGGCGCGGGGGGCGCGGCGGGTGTCTTCGTGGTCAAGAATCTGAACCCGCCGGCCATCGCCGCGGGCATCGGCGCGCTGATTTTCCTGATCGCCTCCGCGGTTACCTTCATGACCCGGCCGAGCCGCGATCTCGCCGCGCTGGACGAACAGCCCAAGCAGGAAGCCGCCGCCGCCAGCCGTTTCGCCGGCGAAAATGTCTGCCGCCTGGAGCCCGAGCGCAGCCGCGTGACCGTCTCCGACGAAATGATGGTGGAGCTGCGCTGGGCCGATAATGGCTGCGTCAATGAGGCGACCCAATATGCGCGCGACGGCAATGTCTGGCGCCGCGTGCTGGTGCCGAACCAGGAGCAGACCGTCACTGTCGCCGATTTTAACGCCGGGTCGGGCGAATATGTCGTCAGCCGCTATCTGCTGAGCGCGCGGGCGATGCAGGAGGCGCGGCGCCTGCGTGCCCAGGTCGAGCAGAAATCCTGCACCGCCGACGCGGAGGCGCGGCTCAGGATGGAGGACCAGCAGCGCAACCTCGTCCAGGCCCTGCCCTCGCGCCCGAACGAGCGCCTCGTCTATCGCTGCGAGCCGACGGGAAGCTGAGCCTCTTTCCGGCGGGGCGCCGACCTTGCTAGTCTCCCCGGCGAACGGGAGAAAAAGCATGATTCGCAGGCTTTTGATGCTGCTGGCGCTGGCCCTCGGCGGGACCGGGGTCGCCCATGCCCAGTGGAAGGAAGCCTCCACCCGCAATTTCATCGTCTATAGCGACGGCGACGAAGCGAGCCTGCGCGCCTTCGCCGAGAAACTCGAACGGTTCGATTTCGTGCTGCGGCGCTATCACCGGGTTGAGGCACCGCCGAGCCCGAACCGCCTGCGCGTGTTCCTCGTCAACAATCAGAATGCGGTTGCCGCTCTTTACGGCGCTCCGGAATCCGGCGTCGCCGGCTATTATATCACGGATTCCCGCGGCATGATGATGATCGGCAGCCGCAACACGACCCGCATGGCGGGCGCGCGGCGGGCGGATCTCGAGACGCGCACTCTCGAATCCGAAACCGTGCTGCTGCACGAATATACCCATCATTTCATGTACCAGTATTTCCCGGCCACCTACCCTAGCTGGTATAGCGAGGGCTGGGCCGAATTCTGGGGCGCCACGCGCTTCGGTGCCAATGGTGAGGTCGAGGTGGGTCATCCCGCCGAGCATCGCTTCGCCACGTTTGAGGGAGGCCGCTGGCTCTCCATCACCAACATGCTGGAAGCGCAGAATTACGGACAGGTCCACGATATCGGTCTGCTCTACGCGCAAGGCTGGCTTATGGTCCGCTATGCATGGGAAAATCCGGAGCGGCAGCGGCAGCTCCAGCAATATCTCACCCTCATCAATCGCGGCACCACCTACGCGGAGGCCGCACGTCAGGCGTTCGGCGATCTCGCCCGGCTAAACAGCGAGCTGCGCGCCTATTCCGGGCGGGGCCGTTTCAACGTGCTCGTCCTGCCCTTCCGCTCGATCGACACCGGACCGATCGAAATCCGCACCCTGGCCGGCGCTCAACAGGCGATGCTCCGTACCGAGATCGAGTTGAGCCAGGGTGTGTCGAACCGCGAATTTCCGGCCTTCGCGGCGCGCGTCCGCGACGAGGCGGCGCGCTTTCCCGACGATCCCTTCGCCCTCCGCCTCCTGGCCGAAGTGGAGCGGACCGCGGCCAACCCGCCGGCCGCGCAAGCCGCGGTCGACCGGCTTCTCTCCCGCGCACCGGACGATGCGCGCGGCCTGATGATGAAGGCGATGCTGGCGACGGACGCGTTGCGCGCCGCCGGTAACAATGCGGCGCAGGCCTGGACGGAGGCGCGGGCGCCGCTGGTGCGCGCGCTGGCGCTCGCGCCCAACGATCCGATCGTCCAGGAAGCCTATTATGACAGCTTCGCCCTGACGATGGCGATCCCGCCCGAGGAAGCGCAGGCTGCGCTTTACCAGGCGATGGAACTGGCCCCGAGCGACGGCAGCCTGCGCCACAAGGTCGCAGCCGATTTCGAGCGGCGGGAAATGATTGCGGATGCGATCGCGATCATCCGGCCGGAAGCCTATCGCGTTCCCGACCGGTCGGACGAGACCGAGCGGGCGCGCGAACGCCGGCTGCGCCGCGAGGATCGCTACCGGCGGGCGGGCACGACGCGCACCGAATCGGCCCGCGAGATGCTCGACCGTCTGGTTCGCAGGCAGGAGGAAGCCGGGACCCGCTAGGGCTTGGCCCCTTCCCGCTCCAGCAGCTGCGCCTTGCGCTCAAGGCCATAGGCATAGCCGCCCAGCGTCCCGTCCGTACGGATCACGCGGTGACAGGGAATCAGCACCGCGACCGCATTGTCGCCATTGGCCGTCCCCGCTGCCCTGATCGCCGCAGGCCGCCCCACGGCGGCGGCGATCTGCGTGTAGGTCCGCGTCTCGCCCGCCGGGATGCGCTGCAACTCCCGCCACACCGCTTCCTGGAAGGCCGTGCCGCGCACGTCGAGCGGCAGATCGTGCGGCCGCTCCGGCCGGTTCACTGCCTCGACCGTCCGCCGGACGAGGTCGGCCATGGCCGCCCCGCCATGCTCGATTACCGCCTTGGGAAAGCGCCGTGCGAGCACGCTTTCGTCCTCGTCGAAGGACAGCCGGCAAATTCCCTTGTCCGTCGCCGCGACCAGCATCAGTCCCAGATCGGTCGGCGCGGTCGCCCAGCGGATCGTCTCCCCGCGCCCGCCATTGCGCCAGGCGGATGGCGTCATTCCAAGCCGCCCCTTCGCTTCGGCATAGAAGCGCGCCGGGCCGGAATAACCGGCATCATATATCGCGTCCGTGATGCGGCCGCTGTCCTTCAGCGCCGCCTCCGCCCGCTGCGCCCGCAACTGCCGGGCATAAGCCGCCGGTGTCACTCCGGTCGCACGCTTGAAGAGCCGGTGAAAGTGAAAAGGCGAATAGCCGCCAGCCTGCGCGAGCGCGTCCAGCGACGGCGGCTCCTCGGCCTGCTCCAGCAGGCGCAGCGCCTTGCCCACCGCTTCGGCGTCCCGCGCTACATCGTCGGGCAGGCAGCGCTTGCAGGCCCGCAGGCCGGTCGCTGCTGCCTCCGCGCTGGTGGCGAAGAAACGCACATTCTCCCGCTTCGGATGCCGCGCCGCGCAGGACGGCCGGCAATAGATACCGGTGGTCAGCACGCCGGTGACGAACGTCCCGTCCGCCGTCCGGTCCCGCGCCAGCACGGCACGCCAGCAAGCGTCGGGGTCAGTGGCGGCGGTCATGGCCACTTCATGCGAGTCCAGCAAAGCGCGAGCAAGCATCGATCATTCTCCAGGCTGATGGCCGCCGTTACAAGGAGCCGCGCCGCGCCCGCTTCCCGGCCCTTGCGGTCAAAGCCGCCCACCCCCGGTTGCATCGCTTCCGACTCCCTGCTAGCAGCCCGCGCGAGGCCATCGGGGCGCTTTGGGCGCCCTTTTTCATATGGCCAACATTCCTAGTTCGGAGCGACGACGCGCGTGGATCAGTCCAGCGGTATTCAGGCAAGTTTGGCAGGCCGCTACGCCCTCGCCCTGTTCGAACTGGCCCGTGAAGAAAAGAAGATCGATGCGGTGGCCGGGAGCCTCGCCACGCTGAAGGCAGCGCTGGCCGAGTCGGACGACTTTCGCGCACTGATCGCCTCACCTTTGGTCGGTCGCGAAGCGCAGGGCCGCTCCGCCGCGGCGGTGGCGGAAAGCCTCAAGCTCGATCCGCTTACGCGCAATTTCATCGGCGTGCTGGCCGGCAATGGCCGCCTGTCGAAGCTGCCGGACGTGATCCGCTCGTTCAACCTGCTGGCCGCGCGCCACCGGGGTGAATTGACCGCCGAGATCACTTCCGCCCGGCCGCTCGACGCGGGCCAGGTTGACGCCATCAAGCAGAATCTCCGTACCCGGATGGGCCGCGACATCGCCGTCGATCTCAATGTCGATCCCGCCATCCTCGGCGGTCTGGTCGTCAAGATTGGCAGCCAGATGATCGACAGCTCGATCCGCACCAAATTGAACTCCCTCGCGCACGCGATGAAAGGCTGAAGGCAAGCACAATGGATATCCGCGCCGCTGAAATCTCCAAGGTCATCAAGGACCAGATCGCCAATTTCGGCACCGACGCGCAGGTCAGCGAAGTCGGCACCGTGCTGAGCGTCGGCGACGGCATCGCCCGCGTCCACGGCCTCGACAATGTCCAGGCAGGCGAGATGGTCGCCTTCGCCAACGGCGTGCAGGGCATGGCGCTGAACCTGGAAGCCGACAATGTCGGCGTCGTGATCTTCGGCCCGGACGCCGAAATCCGCGAGGGCGACACCGTCCGCCGCACCGAGACAATCGTGGACGTTCCCGTCGGCAAGGGCCTGCTCGGCCGCGTCGTCGATGGCCTCGGCAATCCGATCGATGGCAAGGGTCCGATCAAGGACGCGACCCGCATGCGCGTCGAGGTGAAGGCGCCGGGCATCATCCCGCGCAAGTCGGTGCATGAGCCGATGCAGACCGGCCTGAAGGCGCTCGACGCCCTCGTCCCCGTCGGCCGCGGCCAGCGCGAACTGATCATCGGCGATCGCCAGACCGGCAAGTCGGCCGTCGCCATCGACACCTTCATCAACCAGCGCGAAGCCCATCAAGGCGATGACGAGAGCAAGAAGCTCTATTGCATCTACGTCGCCGTCGGCCAGAAGCGCTCGACCGTCGCCCAGCTCGTCAAGACGCTCGAAGAGAATGGTGCGATGGAATATTCCATCGTCGTCGCCGCCACCGCGTCCGAGCCGGCGCCGCTGCAGTTCCTGGCGCCCTATACCGGCTGCACGATGGGCGAATATTTCCGCGACAACGGCATGCACGCCGTCATCGTCTATGACGATCTGTCCAAGCAGGCCGTCGCCTATCGCCAGATGTCGCTGCTGCTGCGCCGTCCGCCGGGCCGCGAAGCCTATCCGGGCGACGTCTTCTATCTGCACTCGCGCCTGCTGGAGCGTGCCGCCAAGCTCAACGACGAGAATGGCAATGGCTCGCTGACCGCACTGCCGATCATCGAGACTCAGGCGGGCGACGTGTCGGCCTACATCCCGACCAACGTGATCTCGATCACCGACGGCCAGATCTTCCTCGAGACCGAATTGTTCTTCGCGGGCATCCGTCCGGCGATCAACGTCGGCCTGTCGGTCAGCCGCGTCGGCTCGGCCGCGCAGACCAAGGCGATGAAGAAGGTCGCCGGCTCGATCAAGCTGGAGCTGGCCCAGTATCGCGAGATGGCGGCGTTCGCGCAGTTCGGCTCGGACCTCGACGCCTCGACCCAGAAGCTGCTGGCCCGCGGCGCGCGCCTGACCGAGTTGCTGAAGCAGGCCCAGTTCAGCCCGCTGCCGATGGAAGAACAGGTCGTGTCGATCTATGCCGGCGTGAACGGCTATCTCGACGGCGTGCCGACCGATGCGGTCACTCGCTTCGAGGCGGCTCTGCTGAGCCACATGCGGAGCGAGCATGCCGGTGTCCTCGGCGCGATCCGCGACAGCGGTGCGCTCAGCGACGACACCAATGCGTCGCTGAAAGAGATCGTTGGCGCCTTCGCCAAGTCGTTCGCCTAACCACTTTTCCCTCTCCCTCGCGGGAGAGGAACGGGAATAAAGAATGGCCAGCCTCAAGGCACTCAAAGGTCGGATCACGTCGGTCAAATCGACGCAGAAGATCACCAAGGCGCTGAAGACCGTCGCCGCGGCGAAGCTGCGCCGTTCGACGGAGCAGGCCGTGGCCGGCCGTCCCTATGCGGAGCGGCTGGAAGCGGTGATGGCGAGCATCGCGTCGAAGGTCACGATCGGCCCGCAATCGCCCAAGCTGCTCGCAGGCACGGGCAAGGACCAGACGCATTTGATCGTCGTCGTCACCAGCGAGCGCGGCCTCGCCGGGGGCTTCAACTCGAACATCGTCAAGCTCGCCCGCCGCAAGGCCGACGCGCTGACCGCCGAGGGCAAGACCGTCCGCTTCTACATTGCCGGCCGCAAGGGCCGCACGCTGCGGCGCTTCTACCCGACGGCGAATCATCACGACCATGACCTGAGCGCGATGCGCAATGCCGCGTTCAATTACGCGCAGGACATTGCGAGCGATCTGGTCGCGCGGTTCGAGGCCGGCGAATTCGACGTCGCGCACCTGATCTATTCGACCTTCCAGTCGGCCCTCGTGCAGGAGCCTACGGAAAAGCAGCTTATCCCGGTCAAGGTGCCGGAAGCGGCCGCCGGCGGCTCGAACTCGGCGGTCGAATATGAGCCGGAAGAGGAAGAAATCCTCGCCACCCTCCTCCCCCGCAACGTCGCGATCCAGCTGTATCGCGCGCTGCTGGAGAATCAGGCGGGCTTCTACGGCTCGCAGATGACGGCGATGGACAATGCGACGCGCAATGCGGGCGACATGATCAACCGCCTGTCGATCCAGTACAACCGCACCCGCCAGGCCGCGATCACCAAGGAGTTGATCGAAATCATCTCCGGCGCGGAAGCGCTCTAACGATTTACGAAGCAGGAAACGAAAAATGCTGGAACCCGAGGTTCAGACCAAGAAGCGCACCACCAAGGCGAAGGCCGCGGCTCCCGCCGCGACGTCGGCCGCCGGCAGCAACAATACCGGCCGCATCAGCCAGGTCATCGGCGCCGTCGTCGACGTGACGTTCGACGGCGAGCTGCCGGCGATCCTTTCGGCGCTTGAGACGGACAATAACGGCCAGCGCCTCGTGCTCGAGGTCGCCCAGCATCTCGGCGAGAACACGGTCCGCACGATCGCGATGGATTCGACCGACGGCCTGACCCGTGGTCAGGTGGTCAGCGACACCGGGTCGCAGATCCGCGTGCCGGTCGGCCCGAAGACGCTCGGCCGCATCATGAACGTCATCGGCGAGCCGATCGACGAGCGCGGCCCGATCGGTTCGGACCTGTCGGCTCCGATCCACGCGGAAGCGCCGAAGTTCGTCGACCAGTCGACCGAGAGCGCGATCCTGGTCACCGGCATCAAGGTCATCGACCTGCTCGCCCCCTACGCGAAGGGCGGCAAGATCGGCCTGTTCGGCGGCGCCGGCGTCGGCAAGACCGTGCTGATCCAGGAGCTGATCAACAACATCGCCAAGGGTCACGGCGGTGTGTCCGTGTTCGCCGGCGTCGGCGAGCGCACCCGCGAGGGCAACGACCTCTATCACGAATTCCTGGACGCCGGCGTCATCGCCAAGGATGCGGACGGCAACCCGACCCCCGAGGGTTCGAAGGTGGCGCTCGTGTTCGGCCAGATGAACGAGCCGCCGGGAGCCCGCGCCCGCGTCGCGCTGTCCGGTCTGACCCAGGCCGAATATTTCCGCGATCAGGAGGGCCAGGACGTGCTCTTCTTCGTCGACAACATCTTCCGTTTCACCCAGGCGGGTTCGGAAGTGTCGGCGCTGCTCGGCCGCATTCCGTCGGCCGTGGGCTATCAGCCGACCCTGTCGACCGACATGGGCGCGCTGCAGGAGCGGATCACCTCGACCACCAAGGGTTCGATCACCTCGGTGCAGGCAATCTACGTGCCCGCGGACGATCTTACCGATCCCGCGCCGGCCACCTCCTTCGCCCACCTGGACGCGACCACGACGCTGAACCGCGCGATTTCGGAGCTGGGCATCTACCCGGCCGTCGATCCGCTCGATTCGACCAGCCGCGTGCTGGAGCCGCGCACCGTCGGCCAGGACCATTACGACACCGCGCGCGCCGTTCAGGCCGTGCTGCAGAAGTACAAGTCGCTGCAGGACATCATCGCGATCCTGGGCATGGACGAGCTGTCCGAAGAGGATAAGCTCACCGTCGCCCGCGCCCGCAAGATCCAGAAGTTCCTCAGCCAGCCCTTCCACGTCGCGGAGGTCTTCACCGGCATCAGCGGCAAGTTCGTGCAGATCGAGGACACCGTCCGCTCGTTCAAGGCGGTGGTGAACGGTGAGTATGACCACCTCCCCGAGCAGGCCTTCTACATGGTCGGCGGCATCGAGGACGCGGTTGCCAAGGCCGAGAAGATGGCGGCGGACGCGTAATGGCGCTGCATTTCGAGCTGGTCACGCCGGAGCGGCTGGTCCGCTCGGAAGACGTGTACATGGTCGTGGTCCCGGGCACCGAAGGCGACTTCGGCGTGCTCGAGGGCCACGCCCCTTTCGTCTCGACCATCCGCGACGGCGATCTTTTGATCCACCGCGCCGCCAACGGCGAGCCGGAGCGGATCGCAATCGCCGGCGGCGTGGCCGAGGTGAGCGAGGCCGGTCTGACGGTGCTGGCCGAGCGGGCCGAAGTCCCCGCCTAGGGCTGCGGATTTGGGCGGCGGTAGGTCCAGCTCATGGGCCGGCTGCCGTCGATTAGCGAAATCGTCGCGGTGAGGGTCTCACCCCCGATCGAACTCGCATCCCAGCGATAGGCGATGCGCTGTGGATAGTCGTGCGCGGCATTTTCGAACACGACCTCGTAGCGCCCCATCCGCACCATCGGGAAAGCGACGGCAGCCTGACCTCCCGGCGAGGCGAAATAGGTGATCCGGCCGCCCTCTCCCGGCGAAATCCGCAGGAATTCGTACGCCCGCGGCTGATCCACCGGGATCGCGGTGACTGAACTGGTCGTACGGCGCCCGCTCAGGCTGGTTCCGAGCATCACCCCGCCGCGCGGGCGGGACCAGCGCTCGATCGTCCAGTTGGAAACGTGCGGCCCCGCCTGCGTCACCTGCTCCCAATCGCCGCCGAGCCAGGCAAGCGCATCGACACTCTGCTCGCCAGCCGGAGCCGCCGCCTGCGCGGCCACCCACGCTAGAACCGTCATCGCTACCGTCATCTCAATCTCCCCGTCCAGATCCGGCGTCGAGGATGCCGGGCAGGCGATGTTTGGTCTTGAACGAACACGACAAGCCTCCATGCTGCCCAAATGGACTATCGCGAGCAACCCGCGCCTGCCGACCTGACGCTGTCAGTGCGGGCACAGTGGGCGCTCGACTGCGGCGGCACTGCGGACGAGGCGATCTCGCATCAGGCGGTACCGGATGGCTGCATCGAACTGATCTGGCGGACACAAGGGCGCTCATCCTGGCGCGGCGAGCAGCCAGCAGCGTTCATCTGCGGCCTGCTGAGCAGGCCTGCAGAGCTTCGCTTCAGTGGCGACGCCCGCTTCACGGCGCTGCGCTTGTGGCCGTGGGCCGCCCGCGCGCTCGGCCTGCCTGCGATTTCGCAGCTCATCGACGGCTGGATCCCCCTGCCCGCGCACCTGCAAAGCCCGGAGACGGTGCTCGCGACGCTCGCGGAAGCGCGACGCGACGCGGTCGGCGAAGCGATTATCGGGGCAGATAGCGTCGCCCGAATCGTCCAGCGCAGCGGCCTGTCACCCCGCCAGCTGCAACGCTGGTTCGCGGCCGAGGTCGGCGTGCCGCCGCGCCAATATCTCCGGCTGGTGCGCTTCCAGGAGGCATTTGCAGGCATCCAGTCCGACGACGCCAGTCTGGCAGGCCATGCCGCCGATCATGGCTATGCCGACCAGGCCCATATGGCGCGCGAATTCAGGGCACTCGCAAAGGCGCCTGCCCATGCCGTGCGACGGAAGGCGAAAGGCCCGTTCGTCTAGATCGCGGTGTCCGCATCCTCCACCGGCCTGCGCGCGCGCCGCTGCGCGCTCCACAGCCATAAGCCGCCGCAGACGATCAGACCGGCGCCGGCGAGCATCATGGGGCTCGGAAAATCTCCGAACAGGATCATTCCGGCCGACAGCGCGACGAGCAATTGCACATAGGTCATCGGCGCGACGGTGGCGGCCGAAGCGAGTTCGGTCGCCCGGAAGATCAGCAAATGCCCGGTGGACGCGGTAACCGCGACGACGGCACAGCCCGCGATAACCCCGAGCGGCGGCCAGCCGATGGCCTGCGCCGGATCGCCGCTGACATGGCCGATGATGGCAAGCATTATGAGGATCGGCAGCGCCATCACGGTGATCAGGAATTGCAGCACCAGGATCGGCGCCAAACCGCCAGCCTTGCGATTCAGGATGAACAGGCAGGCCATGGCGACAGCGGCGGCCAAAGGCAGTAGCGCCTCCGAACCGAAGGCCAGCACGTTGGGACGCAGGATCAGCAGGACACCCGCGCTGGCCAGCGCGATCGAAACCAGGACCGCGGGCGCGGGCCGCTCGCGCAGGAACAGGAAGGAAAGGATCACGGTCCAGACCGGGCTCGTGAAGACGATCGCGGTTGCGTCGGCGAGCGGCATGAAGCGCAGGCTCAGGAAGAAGGTCGCGGTCGCCAAGCCCACGGCCATGCCACGCCCCAGCTGGAGCCAGGGCTTCGGGACGGCGAATCCCGCCCGGCCGAACCGCAGCCCGACCATGATCGCCAACCCGATCGCACCCAGGGCATAACGCAAGGTCGCGGTCGCGCTGCCCGGCCATGAGGCGGCAATGGCCTTCACCACAACGTCTCCCGCGGCCAGCAGGGTAAAGCCCGCCAAGGCGATCAGCAGCGCCTTGCGCGGGGCGTGGACCACGCGCGCGGCATGATCGGGAAGGTCGGTTCGGTTGCTCACACGGGCGCCCGTGCGGGCCGGTTAGGCAATTGTCAAAGTTTCCGGCCTATTCACCCTCCTCCGCGGGGACACCGGCAAGAATTGGCGAGGTAGGCCAGGAATATGAGTGCATTCGGACGTCGCCCAGGCGCAACAGGCCCGGCCGGTTCAAGGCCGAGCTTCGGTGTCGCCAAGCCGATGAAAAGCTCCGTGCAACCCGCGGCCGACGCGGGCGGCAAGCAATTCCCGCCGATCGAGAGCATTGCTCCCGCCATCGACGAGGCGCCAGTTGTCGTCGATCGCGGCGATGCGATGGCGCGCCTGGACGAACGCGTAGCACAGGCTGGTGAGCAAGCTTCGACCAAGAATGAAGGCTTCGAAGCGTCCATCCACCGCATCAAGGAACAGGTCCTCCCCCGCCTGCTGGAGCGCGTCGACCCTGAAGCGGCCGCGACGCTCAGCAAGGACGAACTGGCCGAGGAATTCCGCCCGATCATCGGCGAAGTGCTCGCCGAGCTGAAGATCAACCTGAACCGGCGCGAGCAGTTCGCGCTCGAAAAGGTGCTGGTAGACGAGCTGCTGGGCCTGGGTCCGCTCGAGGAATTGCTCAGCGATCCCGACATCAACGACATCATGGTCAATGGCCCGAACCAGACCTATGTCGAGCGCAAGGGCCGGCTGGAAGTCGCGAGCATCCAGTTCCGCGACGAAGAGCATCTGCTCCAGATTGCCCAGCGCATCGTCAACAAGGTCGGCCGCCGCGTCGATCAGACCACGCCGCTGGCCGACGCCCGCCTGCAGGACGGCAGCCGCGTCAACGTCATCATCCCGCCGCTCAGCTTGCGCGGCACCGCCATCTCGATTCGTAAATTCTCCGAAAAGCCCATCACCGTCGACATGATGAAGGGCTGGGGGTCGCTCAACGACAAGATGGCGACGGTGCTGAAGATCGCCGGCGCGAGCCGGATGAACATCGTCATCTCGGGCGGCACCGGCTCGGGCAAGACGACGATGCTGAACGCCTTGTCGAAGCTGATCGACCCGGGCGAGCGCGTCATCACCATCGAGGACGCGGCCGAGCTTCGCCTGCAGCAGCCGCACTGGCTGCCGCTGGAAACCCGCCCCGCCAACCTCGAAGGCCAGGGCGCGATCCACATTCGCGACCTCGTCATCAACGCCCTGCGTATGCGCCCCGACCGCATCATCCTCGGCGAAATTCGCGGCAGCGAGTGTTTCGACATGCTCGCCGCGATGAACACCGGTCACGACGGCTCGATGTGCACCCTCCACTCCAACAGCCCGCGCGAGGCGCTGGCGCGTATGGAGAATATGGTGATGATGTCGGACATCAAGGTGCCGAAGGACGCCATCAGCCGCCAGATCGCGGACTCGGTCGACCTGATCGTGCAGGTGAAGCGCCTGCGCGACGGCTCACGCCGCTGCACCAACATCACCGAAGTGATCGGCATGGAAGGCGACGTCATCGTCACGCAGGAGCTATTCAAGTTCCAGTATCTCGACGAAACGCCCGATGGAAAAATCATCGGCGAATATGAATCGATGGGCCTGCGTCCCTACACGCTCGAAAAGGCGAAGATGTTCGGCTTCGACCAGCCCTATCTTGAGGCGTGCCTCTAATCGCATCAACCTCCCTCCCCACCCTTCTCCCCTCCCTGAAAGGGAGGGGCCGGGGGTGGGTCGAGCGGCAGACGAGGCTCGATGCCTCGGCTGCTGCTGCCTCGGCGCGAACAGGAAAGTTTTTGAGCGCGCCGACGCGCGCACCCACCCCCAGCCCCTCCCTTCCAGGGAGGGGAGAGAAGCCCTGAACTGCAAGCTCTGAACTGAATCCAGCGCGACCGGCGCGAAGGCCCTTGCCCGATCCGCCTCATCGCCCCATTCTGCCGCCGGGACAGAGGGGGGAAATGTGGTGGGCCTTGCAATTCGTGCCGGACTGGCTGTTCTGACGCTGACCGTCAGCGGGGCTATCGCCGCGCAAGGCCGGTCGGCTGCGACCGCACAGGCTGCTGGCTCCGGTGAATGCCGCGATGTCACGATCGTGAACCAGGTAAACGGACGCGAGGAGCGCTCCACCACCAGGATGTGCCGCAACGCGGCGGGGGGCTGGGATCCGGCCGGCACGGCCGCGCAACCCGCGCCGTCCGATACTCTGCCACCCGATTTTCGCGGCCGGATCAGCTATCAGGGAACCCACCGGGGCGAATTGCAGCAGGGCCGGCGAGGATCGAGCCAGTATGGCGGTTCGTTGAACGTCGAACTCACCTTCAACGGCAACAACGTGACCGGCAGTTTCTCCGGCACCGGCGGGATCAACACCGGCACCATGTCCGGCACGAGAACCGGCAATCGCTGCCGCATGATCGAATCGCGCGGGGGCGACCTCATCGAAGGCGAATGCACACGGACCCGCTTCTCGGCGATTGCCCGGTCGCAAGGCAATCGCGACGCACTGGCGGCACGGTTCGAGGCGAATGCAACGCGGTTTGTGGATGCGGCGGCGGAGGAGAGGCAGCGCATCGTCGCGACAACCCCCGCGCCGACGTCTCCAAGAGCCGAGTTGGCGTCGGCGAGCGCGGGATGCCCGCTTGACCCTTTGCGAGCACAAGCTGAAATTCGTAGACTTCCTTTCATCGAAAGACGCAGTTCCAGCGCCGGCCTATTTGGACCGAGATTTAGTTCAGCGCATTATCGACCTGTAGACATGGCTATTTATGGATTTCGTGTCGGCAGCATTAGCCTAGATGAAATGGCGCCTCTCATTGGCGGGATTGAGATCAACTATCAGATTGCCGCTAACCGGTCTGCCGTACAGGCTGCTGCGCTACGCCACGAAGATCGAACCTGTCGATCTCAAGGTGACTGTGTAATGAATAGTCGTAATCATCCTAATTTGATGATAATTGTTTCTGGGCAAGAAAATTCTACAAATATTACTTGTAAATACTCTAATGTTGACGATGGTGAAGACGAATATGTGCCTATTTCGTCTCGTCATCAGGAAAGTTCTTCGCGTCCGCAGGCCACGAATCGCTCTGGTAATACGGCTCTTTATCGCTGCATCACCGTTGATAGGGAACAACTCCGTAATAACTGTGAGAGTCCGCTTTATATTACAATGTATTACAGTGACGCCGATATGGGAGACAGCCCGGTTGAGGCTGTCATCGCTGGGCGAGGCCAGATTCGTCGTTCGGGGGATGAGTATACTGTATGGCGTGTAGCTACGCAGCAGGACATTGCCGCCGACCGCAGTAGGCGGCCTCGCTGATCCGCTGCGTAAGTATTTGGGGACACAGATATCTGAAGTATCTGGGGACACTATACCTATTTAAAACCGGTGCCCGATAACGCAGTCCCATCCCATTTTCCTACTGGATTGCGATCCGCTAAAATGGCGCCACGAGTCGTCTGCTGGTGCCTCGCTTGCTCTTTTTCATCGTCCGCTTCTGTCAGCCCGGCGCGAAATCCAATCTGGGGCTGCAACCGCGCCGAAAGTCACAAAACCCCCCGCGATTCCATGTGACATTCGTGACATTCGTGACATTCGCGCCCCCATCCGGCCGGGCGTCAGGCATGTGTCAACCTGTCAACTTAAGCCGTCCGCATACGCGTCAGGCGACAACCATCGGCCCACCTCAGCGTGATGAGGCGGCAGGCTTGCAGCAGGACCCGCCCGGCGCATCACGCCTGAGACGCCCCCTAGGGTCCGGACTCAATTAGCGATGGCGGCGGAAAAGCCCCTCCCCCTTGTGGGGAGGGGTTGGGGTGGGGGCGCGAGCCTGTCCAGGCTCGCAGAAAAGTCTTTTCGGCCGCAGACGCGGCCGAGCCCCCACCCGCATCGGGTGAACAGCGCCCCGCGCTGTTCAGGCCATGCCGGGGGCATGGCCGACCCGAAGCGCCTCCCCACAAGGGGGAGGGCTGAACATCTATGTTCTTGATAATTAATCGGTCTGATTGAGTACGGAGCCTAGTGCAGCTTCACCGCCAGGATCAGGATGACGATCGCCGCGAACATCGCGGTCACCTGGATGCCACGCCAGGGCATCCAGCCATAATCGTCGATCTTCTTGCGATGGTTGCGCCGCCAGTCGGCCACGCCGGCGAAGATCATCACGGCGAAGGCGATGCCGCCTGCCCACCAATAGTAATGTTGCGCGTGCATTCCCAATCCGCCATTCGCTGGCCCACGATCCGGACCGCCGGGCATGTAGGGAGAGAATGATGAAGCGCCAGAGCCTGATAGCCACTTCCTTTGCCGCCTTGGTCGCGCTGGGCGCCGGGGCAGCCTGCGCGACCGCGGGAACGCAGCCGGCCTTCAGTGAGGCACATCGCGGCGCGCTCGACGCCGCCGTCGCCGCCACCACCCGCACGCCGGCCAATGTGCAGCGCGACCGCTATCGCAACCCGGCCGCGACCCTGGCCTATTTCGGGGTGCGCCCGGGCGACACGGTTGTGGAAATCTGGCCCGGTGGTGGCTGGTACACCGAAATCCTCGCGCCTTACCTCAAGGCCGGCGGCGGGACCTATTACGCCGTCGGCATGAACGAGCGGCAGCTGCAGCGTGTTACGGAATGGCGGACCGCGAACGTCGCGCTTTACGGGGACATCCGCACCGCCACCTTCCCCACCTTCGACGCCACAGCGACGCCGGTTCCGGCGGGCACGGCCGACGTCGTCCTCACCTTCCGCAACGTCCACAATTTCATCATGGGCTCGGGCCGCGACAATCAGGATTACAGCGTCGAGGCGTTCCGGCAGATGTATGCGATGCTGAAGCCGGGCGGGACGCTCGGCGTGGTCGATCATCGCCTGCCCGAAAGCGGCGACGCGGCGCGCGAGCGGTCGAGCGGCTATGTCCGCGTCTCGACCGTCCGGCGCCTGGCCGAGCAGGCCGGTTTTCAGTTCGCCGGCGCCAGCGAGGTCAATGCCAATCCGCGCGACACGGCGGATTGGGCCGACGGCGTGTGGACGCTGCCGCCGACCCTGCGGCGCGGGGAGGTAGAGCGCGAGCGCTATCTGGCGATCGGCGAGAGCGACCGCATGACGCTGAGATTCGTGAAGCCGCGCTAACTCAGATCAGGCGCTGCGAGACGAGGTGCGCGACCGCCTGGGCGCGGTTGACGGCACCGAGCTTGCGGCGCCCCCGATCGACGTGGAAACGGGCGGTGGTCTGGGACACGCCCATGATCACCGAAATCTCCCAATCCGTCTTACCTTCGGCGACGAAGGCGAGCGCGTCGCGTTCGCGGCTGCTGAGCCGTGGGCGGCGGTCGTCCGGCGCTGGGGCGGCCAGCTGCATCAGCTTTTCGGTCAGCGCGAGGCCGGCCATCTGGATCGCCATCGCCTCTGCCGGATCGAAGGCGCGGACATCGAAGCCGAGATGCAGCGAGGCGATGCGTCCTTCGGCCCCATAGGAGGTCGCGCACAAGGCATCGGCAATCCGCGCCTGGCCATAAGCATCCCAATAATCGCCGAACTCGCGATGCGCCGCGGGGGCGAAGTCGCTGAACCGGTAGAGGGTGCGATTCTCCCGGATCGCGGTGAGCAAGGGATTGTTGTCGAAGCAGACGTAATGGAAACCCGGACTCGCCGGCCATTCCTCGGGCGAGATGCGGACGATGAGTCCGCCGGCATTCCAATGCTTCGTAGAGCTGAGCCGGCCGGCGGGCCGGAGATAGGCGCGGGTCTGCAAATAGGTCGCACCCTCGCGGCGCATGGCATCGAAGAAGGCCGTGCTCGCGGCCAATGGCGTCTGTTCGGCGAGCGCCGTTTCGACGCGGTCCATCATCCTGGCAAGCATGTCGATCTCCGCCAATCGATACGCAGGCGCAAAGCAGCGGAAAAAAGGGTCAGCGCCCAGTCAACTCTCGAATCCGAGAGTTGGCCAGCCGCCCCACGATATTAGCTTTGGGGGGAAAGCCAGGCAGGAGACAATCGACATGGTTCGTTGGACGACCGGAGCCGTTGCCGCCGTCGCGTTGGGATTTGCCGCGCCAGCAGCGGCGCAGGATGCTGACTGGTCCGGATTCTATATCGGCGTGAACGCAACCGGTTCGCGCGACAAAGTGTCGGCCGAAGCGGATCTGCAGGTGAACCAGATCAGTAATCTGGTCGTGACCGGCCGCGGCATCGTCGTTGTTCCCGCCACCGGCCGCGATCTCGACGCCTCGGGAAACGACACCAGCGCGTTCGGCGGCGCGCAAGTCGGCTATCAGTGGCAGGCCGGTACGATCGTCTTCGGCGCGGAGGCCGAATTCGATCCGTTCGAGCGCAGCGCGGCCGTCTCGCAGGCCTATGCCCTGCCCGCAACCATCCTCGCGCCCGCCAGCACGGCCGATGCGATGCGCGACGTGAGCATCGGCAACCAATGGTCCGTCCGGGCGCGGCTCGGCGCCGCGCTCGGGCGTACCCTTGTCTATGCGACCGGCGGATACGCCTCTGCCCGCGCGCGGCTGACGAGCATCGACAGCTACACCAACCCCGGCGGCCCCACGCCCCCGGGCAGCGGCGGCCCCGGCAATCCCACCTTCAACAGCGGACCTGAGGGGCCGGTGGTGACGACCGCGAGCGCGCGGCGCAATATGGGCGGCTGGACCGGCGGCATCGGCGTCGAGCAGGCGCTGGGAAGGCGGTTCAGCGCCGCGCTCGAATACCGCCACACCGATCTCGGCGCCAAGGACTTCAGCCCGACCAATACGGCCACCGTGAACACCGGCCCTGAAACGCGCGGCGACAACGGCGCCACCGGGATTTTGGGCAACGTCCAGAGCGGGCCAACCCGTATCCAGCTCCAGAGCGACGCGGTGTCGCTCAGGTTGAACTTCCGCTTCTGAGCGAGACGCTCAGCCCAGCTTGTCGAGCTTCTGCTGAAGCTCCGCGAGTTGGGCCTTGAGCACGGCCAACTCCGCCTTGTTGTCGGGCGCGTCGGCCGGCCGAGCCTTGCCGCCGGTCGCCGCCGCGGTGAACATTTCCATGTTCCGCTTGGTCATCTCCGCGAAGGGATTGGCCGCGAAAGCACCACTCATCGCGTCGCGCATCTGCGACTGATTGCGCTGCAACGCCTCCAGGCTGGCCTCCAGATATTGCGGCACGAAGCTCTGCATCGAATCGCCGTAGAGGCTGATGATCTGGCGGAGAAAATTCACCGGCAGCATGTTCGAGCCGCGGGCTTCCTCGTCCATGATGATCTGCGTCAGGACATTGTGGGTGATGTCCTCGCCGGTTTTCGCATCGACGACCTGGAAATCGCGCTTCTGCCGGACCATTTCGGCAAGGCGTTCGAGCGTGATGTAGGACGAGCTTTCGGTATCGTAGAGCCGCCGGTTCGCATATTTCTTGATCACGACCATTTTGTCGTCTTGGGCGGATGCCATGCCTCACTCTCCTGAAGACCAGGCACCGGCCCTACCACCGGATCATGCCGCACTGCAACACAGGCCGCGGCCATTGCCCCTTTTCCTCTCTATGCTGCGCAGCAAGACCGCAGCAAATCCGGAGAGGATGCAGCGCGCCCTGGCGGGTCTGCGGCGGTATCAGGAGGCTCGGCGGATGCCGCCGCCGGAGCCGATGCCTGCGCTCGCCGAGCGGCATGGCGCGGCCTTGCGGGACTATGGCGGTGCAGGGCCGAACCTGCTCGTCATCCCGTCGCTGATCAATCCGCCGACGGTGCTCGACCTTCCGGGCAAGTCGCTGCTGCGCTGGTTGGCCGCACAGGGTCGGCGGGTGCTGCTGCTGGATTGGGGCGAGGCGCCGGGGCGGCGACACCTTCCAGTTGCAGGGCATATCGAGGAGATCGCGCTGCCGCTCATCCGGGAGCTACGGAGTCCTCCGGATCTTGCCGGCTATTGCCTGGGAGGGACGATGGCGATGGCAGCCGCACAGCTGGTGGAGGCACGTAGCCTTAGCCTGATCGCGACGCCGTGGCATTTCTCCGGCTTCGGCGAAGCGCAGCGGGCCGACCTTGCCGCGCTCTGGACGCAGGCGGCACCGCTGGCCGAGCAGCTGGGCGTGCTGCCGATGGAGGTGTTGCAATCGGCCTTCTGGAGCCTCGATCCGGAGCGGACGGTCGGAAAGTATGAGCAGCTTGCAGAGGCGGATGACGAGACGGCGGCTGCTTTCGTACAATTGGAGGATTGGGCGAATGACGGTCCACCCCTTCCCTACGCCGCCGCGCGTGAACTGCTGGAAGGTTTCTTCGCGGCTGACCTGCCCGGCCAAGGTGGTTGGGCGGTTGCCCGACAGATGATCGACCCGGCGGCGCTCCCCTGCCCCGTGCTCGACATCGTCTCGACCACCGACCGGATCGTCCCGGCCGCCAGCTCGGCGAACATCGGCGAGCGGCTGGAGCTGAATCGCGGCCATGTCGGCATGGTTGTGGGATCGAAGGCGGAGGCGGAGCTGTGGCAACCGCTCGCCGCATGGCTTTCGCGCGTCAGCCCGACTTGCTAGGGCGCGGGCAACATTCAGGAGACGCATTCATGACCGACGTCGTCATCACCGCCGCCAAGCGTACCCCCGTTGGCGCCTTCCTCGGCGCCTTTGCTACTGTGCCCGCCCACGAATTGGGCCGTCAGGCGATAGAAGCCGCGCTGACTCAGTCCGGTGTAGCCCCCGAAGATGTGTCTGAGGTCATTCTCGGCCAGGTGCTCACCGCAGCACAAGGCCAGAATCCGGCACGGCAGGCTTCGATGGCGGCCGGCGTGCCGAAGGAAGTACCGGCTTGGGGCGTCAATCAGGTCTGCGGTTCGGGCCTCCGCGCCGTCGCTTTGGCGGCGCAGGCGATCCAGACCGGCGATGCGACCGTGGTGGTCGCTGGCGGGCAGGAAAGCATGAGCCTGTCCGCCCATGCCCAGTCGGTCCGCGCCGGACAGAAGATGGGCGATCTCGGCCTGGTCGATACGATGATCAAGGACGGCCTGACCGACGTGTTCAACGGCTATCATATGGGCATCACCGCCGAGAACCTCGCCGAACAATACCAGATCACCCGCGGTGAGCAGGACGAGTTTGCCGTCGCCAGCCAGAACAAGGCCGAGGCGGCGCGCGGGTCCGGGCGGTTCGCGGACGAGATCGCGCCGGTGACGATCAAGGGCCGCAAGGGCGACACCGTGGTCGATCAGGACGAATATATCCGCGCCGGCGCGACGGTCGATGGCGTCAGCGGCCTGCGCCCCGCGTTCAAGAAGGACGGCAGCGTGACCGCCGCCAACGCCAGCGGCATCAACGACGGTGCGGCCGCTTTGGTGCTTATGAGCCGCGAGGAAGCCGAGAAGCGCGGCGCGCCGATCCTGGCGCGGGTGGCAAGCTGGGCCTCCGCCGGGGTCGATCCGTCGATCATGGGTATCGGCCCGGTACCGGCTTCGAAGAAGGCGCTGGAGAAGGCTGGCTGGTCGATCGGCGATCTCGACCTTATCGAGGCCAATGAGGCGTTCGCGGCGCAGGCACTGGCGGTCGGCAAGGAATTGGGCTGGGACGCCGACAAGGTGAACGTCAATGGCGGCGCGATCGCCATCGGCCACCCGATCGGCGCGTCCGGCGCGCGGGTGCTGACCACCCTGATTTACGAGATGCAGAAGCGCGACGCGAAGAAGGGCCTGGCCACCCTTTGCATCGGTGGCGGCATGGGCATCGCGGTCTGCCTCGAGCGCGACTGATGGCGACCATCGCCGAGATCGCGCAACGCGCCCGGTCCGAGGTCGTCGCGCATTTCCTGAATGCCGGGGCGGCAAGTCCCGAAAACGCGCTAACTTATCAGCCGCAGCGCCATGCCGAGCGGCGCGCTCTGGCCTATCTTATGAGCAAAGGCGTCGTCCGGCTCACGCAGGAAGGCCGGCACTGGATCGACGCCGATGCCGCCGCTGCGTGGAAGCGCGATACGACCACGCGGGTCGCTCTGGTCGCGGGCGGTACGCTCGCGGCGGTCGCCGGCCTTGTCCTGTGGCGGCGATACCGCAACCGCTAGAATCGAACCTCAAAGTCTTCGGAGAACATCATGTCATCGAGCCGCGCTTACGCCGTCCAGTCCGCCGAAGACCCTTTCGGTCCATTCGGCATCGACCGGCGCGAACCCAATGCGAACGATGTCGAGATCGCCATCCGTTATTGCGGCGTCTGCCATTCGGATCTGCACACCGCGCGCAGCGAATGGGGCGGGACGCGATACCCTTGCGTGCCGGGTCACGAGATCGTCGGCGAGGTGACGGCGGTCGGCGCCGGTGTCAGCAAGTTCAAGGCGGGCGATCTGGTAGGGATAGGCTGCATGGTCGACAGCTGCCAGCGCTGCACGCCCTGTCACGAGGGACTCGAGCAATATTGCGAGAATGGGATGACGGGCACCTATAACGGGCCGACCCAGGACACGCGCGACAACACCTATGGCGGCTATTCCGACAAGATCGTCGTGCGCGAGGAATTCGTGCTGCACGTCCGCCATGCCCCCGAACAGCTTGCCGCAGTCGCGCCTTTGCTGTGCGCCGGGATCACCACCTGGTCGCCGCTCCGCCACTGGCAGGCCGGACCGGGCAAGAAGGTCGGCATCGTCGGCATTGGCGGCCTCGGCCATATGGGCATCAAATTGTCCCACGCGCTGGGCGCTCGCACTGTCGCCTTCACTACCTCGCCCGACAAGGTCGAGGCAGCGCGCGCTCTGGGCGCCGACGAGGTCGTGGTGTCGCGCGACAAGGAGCAGATGAAGGCCCATGCCAACAGCTTCGACCTGATCGTCAACACCGTTGCGGCCCCGCACAATCTCGACGCCTTCCTCGGCCTGCTGAAGCTGGACGGCACGATGGTGCTGGTCGGCGCACCGTCCGAGCCGCACCCATCGCCCAACGTCTTCAGCCTGGTGATGAAGCGCCGCAGCATGGCCGGCTCGCTGATCGGCGGCATCCCCGAAACCCAGGAAATGCTCGATTTCTGCGCCGAACATGGCATCGTCTCCGAGATCGAAACGATCCGCATCCAGGAGATCGAGGACGCCTACGAACGGATGCTGAAGGGCGACGTGAAGTATCGCTTCGTTATCGACAGCGCATCGCTGGCCGAAGACGCCTAGCGCCAGATTCTGTCGAACCGCGAGCCGAGGCTGGTCAGCAGTTCATACTGGCTGAGCGGTCCGGTCCCGCGCGGGAGATCCAGATCGAACGCGACCCAGTCGCCCTCGGCCAGCCCGAGCGGCGCGGCGATTGCGGTCAGGTCCATCGAAATTCGGCCAAGAACCGGCAGCTGTATCCCGTTCCAATGCGCGCCGAGCGGGGCGAGGTGGCGGAACCAGCCATCGGCATAGCCCAGGTTCACGACCGCGATCGTCTGATCCTGCGGCGCGACATAATCGGCGCAATAGCCGATGCTCTGGCCGGCGGCGACGTCACGCAGTTGCACGACCCGCGCTTCGAGGCAGACGACCTGGCGAAGCGCGGCCCTCTGCTCCCGATCGGCAGGAACCGGAACGCCACCGTAAAGGGCCAGACCCGGGCGGGTCAGGTCGAACGCATAATCGCTGCCGAGACAGATGCCCGCGCTGTTGGCGAGGCTGTAGCGCCGGGCGGGGATCACTTCGCGGAGGGCGTGGAAGTCTGCGAGCTGGCGTGCGTTGAGCGGGTGCACGGGTTCATCCGCGCAGGCGAGATGGCTCAGCAATGTCTCGATGACGAGGCCGTCGAGCAGGCCGGAGCACGCTTCTTCGACGGTCAGGCCGAGACGGTTCATGCCGGTATCGACCATCACGTCACAGGGGCGCCCCTCCCCGATCTCGCGCCAGCGTGCGACCTGCAGCGGTGAGTTCAACACCGGGCGCGCGGGCGAGGCCGCAGCGGTCATAACATCGTCCGGCCCAGGGCCGTGCAGAACAGAAAGAGTGAGGCCTTCGTCCCACGCACCCAGCGCCTCCGCCTCGGCATAGGTCGAGACGAAGAAGTCGCGGCAACCTACCGCCGCCAGCTGCCTCACCACTTCGCGCGCGCCAAGGCTGTAACCGTCCGCCTTGACCGCAGCGCCGCATGCCGCGTCACCGCCACGTGCGCGCAGCCAGCGCCAGTTGGAAACGAGCGCTTCGCCATCGAGCAACAGGCGGAGGGGGCGGTGGATCATCGCGTCGCCCTAGCGCGGGCTACTCGGTCGCGTCCATCCGCTTGCCCGCCGTCTCCGGCAGCCAGAACCAGCACACGATAAGCGCCATCAGCACGACGCCCCACGTGTACCAGAGACCCGAATAGGGGTTGCCGGTCGTCGCGACGATGTAACTGGCGATGACAGGCAGGAAGCCGCCGAAATAGCCGGTGCCGATGTGATATGGGATCGACATTGAGCTGTAGCGGATCTTGGGCGGAAACATTTCCGACAGCAAAGCGGCGACAGGGCCGAAGGTGGCACCGGACAAAGCCGTCAGGATCAGGATGGCGAGCACGATCAGCGCGATATTGCCCGGGGTCGGTATGCCAGGCATAAGCCGGTAGCCGCCTTCAGTGAGTGCCGCTTTCAGCTGGGCGGTATCGCGCACGATGTGCGGTCGGTCACCGACCGCCAGCGCCAGCGCTTCCGGCCCGGCCGTTCCCATCGCGAGTGCGGGCTCGGGCGGGACGGCGAAACTGAACGGAACGCCGTTGCGCGACAGTTCTGCGATCATGCCGCCGCACAGGTCGCTCTGCTTCTCGGCGAAAGCGTCAAAGGCACAGGCGTCGCGGTGGATCACGACAGGCGCGTTCGCGGCGGCTTCTGCGCGCTCGCTGTTCGCCGCGTAGCCCATCATCCAGAAGAGCGGGAAGAGCAGGACGAGTGTGAGCGCGTAACCGATGATGATCGGCTTGCGTCGCCCGATGCGATCCGAAAGCGCGCCGAACAGGATGAACCAGCCGAGCCCGAGCAAGGCCGTGCCGCCGACGATGACCTGCGCGGCGATCGGATCGACCCGCATCGGCCCGGTCAGGAAGGACAGGGTCGAGAACATCGCCGTATACCAGATCACGGTGAGGCCGGCGGCAATCCCGAACAACGCGACGAAAATCCGCTTCAGATTTCCGGGATAGCGCAGGCTTTCCATGAACGGATTGCTGGCCGTCTCGCCGGCCTCCTTCATCGCCTTGAAGACCGGGCTTTCCGACAGCTTCAGGCGCATCCACAGTGAGATGACGAGCAGCAGGATCGACAGCAGGAATGGCACGCGCCAGCCCCAGGCGGCCCAGATTTCGCCTGTCATGCCACTCCGAACCGCCAGCACGACAGCGAGGCTGAGCACGAAGCCGCCCGCGACTGACGCTTGGATGAAGCTTGTATAGAAGCCCGCTTTTCCAGGTCTGCTATGCTCGGCGACATAGATCGCTGCACCGCCATATTCGCCGCCGAGAGCCAGCCCTTGCAGGATGCGCAGGAAAATCAGCAGCATCGGCGCGGCGACGCCGATCGTTTCGGCGGATGGGATCAGGCCGACACCGGCCGTCGCGAATCCCATCAGGGTGATGGTGACGAGGAAGGTGTATTTGCGCCCAAGCTTGTCGCCGAGATAGCCGAACAAGATAGCGCCCAGCGGGCGGAAGCCGAAGCCGACCGCGAAGGTCGCCCAGGCGAACAGGATCTGCAGCGTCTCATTGCCCTGGGGGAAGAAGACCGGGCCGATAATGCCTGTGGCGGTCAGCGTGCCGTAGATGAAGAAATCATACCATTCGAAGACGGTGCCGGCCGAGGAGGCGCCGATGACGAGGCGCACATTTTTGGGCTCCAGTTCCGCGACTTCGCCCGTCTCCGACGCCGCCATAAACCCTCCCCTGATCTTTTGGCGCGAGACTAGGCCCGGGAAGGTCCGCCCGGCAAGCGTTGCGGTTGCGGCAATCGCGACTTGCCTGTTCGCCCGCTGGCGGCCGGCGGCGGCGGCCCTAAATTGCCGGCATGACCCAGCCCAGCCTTTTCATCTCGCACGGTGCGCCGGACCTCGCCTTGAGCGATGCGCCCGCCCGCCAATTCCTCGAAAGCCTCGGCGGCACGCTGAAGCGGCCCGACGCAATCGTCATCGCCTCCGCGCATGACGAGGCGGACGGCGTGGTGGTGCGTGCCCCCGCCCGATTCCGGACCTGGCATGATTTCGGCAATTTCGACCGCCGCCTGTTCGAGATGCGCTACGAACCGCCGGGCGCGGCGGATGTCGCCGATGCGGCCTTTGCGTTGCTGGCGGCGGCAGGCCTGGCGCCGCGTCGCGACGATGGCGCCCAGCTGGATCATGGCGCCTGGGTGCCGCTGTCGCTGATCTTCCCGGCGGCGGACATCCCGATCGTCACCGTCTCAATCGATCCGCGCCGCGACGCGACGTGGCACGAAGCGGTCGGCCGTGCGCTGGCTCCATTGCGAGAGCAGAATGTGCTGGTGATCGGCTCCGGCAGCATCTCCCACAATCTTCGCGAGGTGTTCGCGCGGAGCGGTGGCGGTCGTGAATGGGTGGAGCGTTTCACAACCTGGCTGGCGGAGAAGACGGAGGCGGGCGACCGACGCTCCTTGGTCAACGCAATGGCCGAAGCCCCGGAAGCGGTGCGCAACCATCCGACCGACGAGCATCTCCTGCCTTTCTATGTCGCACTCGGCGCCGGCGGCGGTCGCGGCGCGCGGCTGCATCACAGCTACACTTATGATGTGCTGGCGATGGATTTGTATGCGTTCGGCCGGCCGGGGTCGAATCAGCGAGGCTGAAAACGAGTCTAAAACAGGCGGCCGCCGTTCGGCACCTGCAGCGACGGCCCGATCAGCACGACCGCCCCGTCGACATCGGGAAAGCCCAGGGTCAGCACTTCCGACATGAAGGGACCGATCTGACGCGGCGGGAAGTTGACCACCGCCGCGACCTGCCGGCCGGTCAATTGCTCAACGGTATAATGGGTCGTGATCTGCGCGCTGGACCGCTTCACGCCGATCTCCGGGCCGAAGTCGATCCGTAGCTTGAAGGCGGGCTTGCGCGCCTCCGGGAACGGCTCGACGGCGATGATCGTGCCGACGCGGATGTCGACGGCGAGGAACTGGTCGAAGCTGATTTGCGGCGTGTCTGTCATGCTTTCGCTCTTCCCCGCTTGCCCGGCCCGCGCAAGTGGGCTGTGTGCTTGGCGTGAGCGTCGTCCATCATTGCTTCGCCCCGATCGTGTCGCCGGAAACGCGCCTGCTGATCCTCGGCAGCCTGCCTGGCGCGGCGTCGCTGGCGGCCGGGCGCTATTATGCGAATCCGCGCAATCAGTTCTGGCGCTTGCTCGAGACGGTGATCGAGAAACCGCTTGTGGCGATGGCCTATGAAGATCGCCTCGACACGTTGCGCGCGGTGGGTATCGGCCTGTGGGACACGGTCGCAGCTGCCACCCGCCCCGGGAGCCTCGACGCGGACATTCGGCTGGAAGCAGCGAGCGACATCTCCGCACTCGCCGCGATGTTGCCGCAGCTTCGCGCGATCGCCTTCAACGGGGGCGCCGCGGCCCGCATTGGCCGCCGGGAGATCGGGACAAGCAGTCTCGCGCTGGTCGATCTGCCGTCGAGCAGCCCGGCTTACACTCTCCCCTTCACGCGCAAATCGGAAACCTGGAGCGAGCTTCGACCCTATCTGCTCTAGATCGTCCGGAGCAATTCCACGGCCCGAGCAACGAGACTGGGGGCACCGATCAACAGGTCCGGCACGCTGACGTCCGGCTGGTTGTAGCGGATCTCCGACCCATCGACGCGGCAGGCTGCCAGGCCGGCGGCCTGCGCCACCGCGACCGGGGCGCAATTGTCCCACTCATTCTGTCCGCCCTCATGGAAATAGAGGTCCGCCTCGCCCGCGATCACGGCCATCGTCTTTGCCCCCGCCGAGCCCAGCCGGTGCAATTCCCCGCCGAGCGCGTCCACCAGTGCCACCGACCGCTCGGACGGCCGGGAGCGGCTGACGATGACGACCGGCGGTCGCCTCGCCGCGAGCAGCGGCTTGGCGGCGCCGGTCGCGGCGATCCGACCGAGGTCGGGCTGCGCCACCGCGCCCGCCACTGGAATGCCATCAACGCTCAGCGCCACATGCACAGCCCAGTCCGAGCGTCCGGAGGCATATTCGCGCGTGCCGTCGAGCGGATCGACGATCCACACCCGCCGAGACTCCAGCCGCGCGAGATCGTCCGGACTCTCCTCCGACAGGATCGCGTCCTCGGGCCGTAACATGGCGAGCGCGGCGAGCAGGAAGGCGTTGGCGGTGCGGTCCGCGACATGGCCGAGCGGCACCGGATCGAGCGTCCCGTCCCGCAACGGACACAGCAAGGCCCCGGCTCGTTCGGCGAGCCAGGCAGCAAGTTCATGGTCGTTCATCACCCCGGTCTCTGCCCGCTCTGCAGGTGCCATGCAAACCTCCCGGTCAGCGGAATTTACCACTCGTTAACCAATTCGCTTTACCCCGTTCGTGAGAAGTTAGTGGGGGTATATCCATGTCTATCCTGTTGAGCATGCTGCTCGCCCAGGCGCGGGTGCTGCCGGAGGTCGATCGCCGTGCGCTCGACCTGCAGGCGCGCGCGGAAGCGATCCAGACGCGGCGGACCCCGCCAGCGGCCCGGACCGCCGCGGCGCAAACGGCTGCCGCGCGGCGGCCGGCTGCGACTCATCCCGCAACCGTGACCGCTCGCCGCCCTGTCCAGCAGGCCGCGACGCAGTCGCAGAGCAATACGAATGCCATGCGTCCTGCTTCGATCCGCCGGGCGTCGGGGGGCGCCCTCGATCTCAGCGCAATCACCACGATCTGCCGGGCCGCGGGCAATCAGGCCGATCCGGCGGCGTTCATCACGACCATGACGCGCGCTTATTCTCTCGACACCGGCGAAAGCCAGTCGCTGCGCACCAGCTGCGCCGCCTATCTCGCCGGCCGCGCCGATGCGCGCACCAGCGACTACGGCGCACCAGCGCACTAGAAGCATCCATATTGGCGGAAATGACAGGCCGCGGACGCTGGTTCGCGGCCTTTTTCCATGCTTAGCTTCGCCCCGGCACCGCTTGGGGGAAGCATGAAGCTGCTGACGTTCATCGGGACGCGTCCCGAGGCGATCAAGATGGCGCCCGTGCTCCACGCCCTTCGCCCGCGTCGCGATGTCACCTCCCTGCTCGCGCTCACCGGCCAGCATCGGGAGCTTATCGACGCCCCGCTCGAGTTTTTCGGCGTTCCCGCAGATTACCGACTGGACCTCGGCGATCGAGACCAGGACCCGCTCGCTTTTGTGGAGCGCACCGTCCCCGAGCTTGTCCGGCTGCTCGAAATCGTTCGACCGGATCGGGTCGTCGTTCAGGGCGATACGGCCAGCGCAATGGCCGGCGCCGAAGCTGCCCGGCAATGCGCGCTGCCGCTCGCTCATGTCGAAGCTGGGCTGCGCACGCATTGCGAACTCCCTTGGCCGGAGGAGCCGTTCCGGCGCGCGATCGATGCCATGTCGGACCTGCTGCTGGCGCCCACCGACCTGGCGGCGGCCAATCTTCGCAATGAAGGCTTGCCCGGCGCGATCCACATCACCGGCAATAGCGGCGTGGACGCGCTGCACTGGGTGGTCGACAGGCTGGCGCGCAATCAGGCGTTGCGCCGCCGCTGCGAAGCGATGGTGCCGACGGACCGGCCCTTCATCCTCGTCACGCTTCACCGGCGCGAGAATATCGGCCAGGGGACAGAGGCGCTTTGCGCAGCGCTGCAAGAGATCGCCCGCGCACTCGAGATCGTTCTGCCGCTCCATCCAAACCCGCGCTTCGCCGAGCCGATCCGGCGGGCGCTGGCAAATCGGGACGGCATCCACCTGCTGGCGCCGCAGAGTCCGCCGGCGATGGTCATGCTGATGCAGCGCAGCCGCCTGATCATGACCGATTCCGGCGGCATCCAGGAGGAAGCGCCGAGCCTGGGCAAGCCGGCCCTGGTGCTGAGGGATGCGACCGAGCGGCCGGAAGGCATCGCAACCGGCATAGCGACCTTAGTGCCGCTGGAGACAGATGCGATTGTGGCAGCGGTTCGAACTGAACCGGGCCGAGCGAAGGACTGGCCCATCGCGAGCAATCCTTATGGCGACGGCCGCGCGGCGAGCCGGATCGCCGCCGCCCTGCTGGGCGAGCCGTTTTCGCCGTTCGGAACCGGGGCGCATAGCCAGGTCGCGACGCCCGCATTGCGCGTCTGAACCCGAAAGGCTTGCGGGCACCTTCATTCCCGCGCATGAATGCCGGCGAGCGACGCATCGATGGCAGCCGACGATTATCCGCGACGCGCGGCGCGCGCTTATGCCAACGGCCCCGCGCCCGTATGGCCCGGCGGGCAACATCCAGGCGCCCAGCCACCTGCCCCGCCGCAGCCTCCCGAGCCGCATCACAGAGGCCGCTGGCCGCGCTGGGTCACCTGGACGATCCGCATCTTTCTGCTGCTGCTGGCAGCGCTGGTCGTTTGGCTGACCATCACGGCGCCGCTGCACAGTTCGTTGCAGCCGCTCGGTGCGCCGAGCGTCACCGTCTACTCGGCGGAGGGCGAGGTGATCGCGCGCAAGGGCGCGGTGATCAGCGAGGCGGTCGACGTCACCGAACTTCCGCCGCACGTCGCGCAGGCCTTCATCGCGGTCGAGGACAAGCGCTTCTTCCGGCACATCGGCGTCGATCCCTATGGCATGACCCGCGCCATGGTCCGCAACATCGGCGCGGGCGCGGCACGCGAGGGCGGCAGCACGATCACCCAGCAGCTCGCCAAGACCAGCTTCACCGGCGCCGACCGCACCGCCTTCCGCAAGCTGCAGGAAGGGTTCATCGCGCTTTGGCTGGAGGCGTGGCTGTCGAAGGAGGAGATCCTCAGCCGCTACCTGTCCAACGTCTATTTTGGCGACAATACCTACGGCCTGCGGGCGGCGGCGCGGCACTATTTCAGCGTCGATCCCGAGGAACTGACGCTGGAGCAGGCGGCGATGCTCGCCGGGGTCGTGAACGCGCCGTCGCGGCTGGCGCCGACCCGCAATATCGAGGGCGCGCGGGAGCGGGCTGAACTGGTAATCCGGCGGATGCGCGACGCGGAGTTCATTACCGAGCGGGAGGCGCGCGCCTATCGCCCGGCGCGGCTGCGGGTCGGGCCGCGCGACGACACGCCGACCGGCACCTATTTCGCCGACTGGGTGCTGGCGCAGCGCGACGCGGACGACGAGAGCTATGGCGAGCGCGAGATCCACACCACGCTGGAACTGAGGCTGCAGCAGCATGCCGAGCGCGTGGTCCGCAATGCCGGGCTGGGCCGCGCGCAGGTCGCTTTGGTGGCGATGCGGACGGACGGGCGGATCGTCGCCATGGTCGGCGGCAAGAATTACGAGCGCAACGCCTTCAACCGGGCGACCCAGGCGCGGCGGCAGCCGGGATCGACGTTCAAATTGTTCGTCTACCTCGCAGCGCTGCGCAACGGCATGAATCCCAATTCGATGGTCGACGATTCGCCGATCACGACCGGCGAATACCGGCCGCAGAATTACAGCCGGCAGTATCGCGGGCAGATCAGCATGGCCGAGGCGTTCGCCCAGTCGAGCAATGTCGCCACGATCCGGCTGGCCCAGCGGGTGGGCATGCCGGAGGTTATCCGCGCGGCCCGCGATCTGGGCATCACCGCCGAACTGCCCAACCATCCCAGCTTGCCGCTCGGCACGGCGGGGATCAGCCTGCTGGAGATGACGGCGGCCTATGCGGCAGTGGCGTCGGATGGTTATCCGGTCACCCCCAACGGCATATCCGAACGGGACCGCAATGCCATCGCCAACCGCTATGGCAGTACGCCGGTGGCGCAGCGGCGGGACCCGGCCTTCGCGCAGATGCGGACCTTGCTATCCGGCGTCGTGACGCGGGGGACGGGCACGGCGGCGAACCTGTCGGTGCCGGCCTATGGCAAGACGGGAACGACGCAGGACTATCGGGACGCGGTGTTCATCGGCTTTTCCGGCGACCTGGTGGTCGGCGTCTGGGTCGGCAATGACGACAACCGGCCGCTGCCGGGCATTACCGGCGGGTCGCTGCCGGCGCGCATCTGGCGCGGCTTCATGTCCGAAGCGGTGGGCGCGGCCCCGGCGCCGGTCGAGCAGGCGCCGGTCGAGGAGGTGGACGAGAACCTCCTCAATGAGGCGAACGCGCTTGACCCGCTCGCCAATGGTGCCGATCCGAACGAGCCGCCCAAGCCGACCGACGACCCGCAGGAGCCGGTCGGCCCGGCCGGCGTGCCGCAGGTGGCGACGCCCCCGGCCCAGCCGCAGCGCGAGCGCGACTTCCAGTTCGAGGATTCGGTTACGCCGACTGGACCGCGTTAGGCTCCGCGGGAATGCGCCGCCGCTCCTTGCGGCTGTCATAGACCTTCTTCGCGACCAGCCCGCCGATGATCGCCGCGCCGATCGGCGTGAAGGCGCGGCGCAGCAGCCAAGGGGCGGCAGCGCCGAGCAAAGCGCCCTTCAGGCCATTCTGACGGCCCGCGAGACGGCGGCCGATTTCCGCGGTGACGAGTTTGCCGATCATGATTCCTCTTCCCGACTGCTTTTGACGCAACAGCGCAGCAGAGCGTCAGATTGTTCCGGCCCCGGTTCCGTTCAAGCCAGGAACAATTCCGCCGCCGCTTCGACCACCGCGTCCACATCGAGCCGGTAGGCGCGGTAGAGATCAGGCAAGGTGCCGGTCTGGCCGAAGCGGTCTAGGCCGAGCGGGCTGACCTTGTGGCCCATCACGCCGCCGAGCCAGCTCAAGGAGGCGGGCGCGCCGTCGATCAGGGTGACGAGGCCGGCACCCGGCTTGAGCTTCGAAAGCAGCGTTTCCACGTGCGACGGGTCCCCTCCACCACTCGGCTTCGCCGAGTGGTCCCCCTCCCGGTTCCGGGGAGGATTTGTCCACCGCGCGGTCTGTCGTGCGCTCCAGCCTCTATGAAGCAGGTCTGGTGAGGTTACCGACAATAGCCCGAGGCCGGGCAGGTCTTCGCTCAGCGCTTCCCACGCGGCGAGGGCTTCGGGGGCGATGGCGCCGCTATAGACGAGCGCGGCTTCGGCGTTCGGGCCGGGTTCGCGCAGCCAATAGCCACCCTGGATCGCGCCTGCCTTCCAGCTGTCGTCGGCGCGGTCGAGCTGCGGGATGCTCCGGGTGGTGAGGCGCAGATAGACGCTCTCGCCATCCTCGCGCTGCATCAGGCGGAAGCCCTCCTCCATCAGCAGGGCCAGTTCGTCGACGAAGGCGGGTTCGTAGTGGCGCAGGCCCGGCTGGCCGAGGGCGATCAGGGGCGGATTGATCGACTGGTGTGCGCCGCCTTCCGGGCCGAGCGTGACGCCCGACGGCGTGGCGACGAGCATGAAGCGGGCGTCCTGGTAGCAGGCGTAATTCAGCGCATCGAGACCGCGGGCGATGAAGGGATCGTAGACGGTGCCGATCGGGAACAGCCGCTCGCCGAATACATCCCCCGCGAGGCCCATGGCGGCGAGCATCAGGAACAGATTGTTCTCGGCAATGCCCAGTTCGACATGCTGGCCGGCGGGCTTGGCGGCCCATTTCTGCGGGGACGGGATTTTCGCGGCGGCGAAGACATCGGCCAGTTCCTGCCGACGGAACAGGCCGCGCTGATTCACCCAGGCGCCGAGATTGGTCGAGACGGTGACGTCGGGCGAGGTGGTGACGATGCGGTCCGCAAGCGCGCCGCCTTGCTTGGCGATGTCGTTGAGGATCTTGCCGAAGGCGGCCTGCGTGGACTGCTCGGCCCCGGTGGGCGGCGCGATGGCGGGGACATCGGCGACATTCCACGGCCGGGCGCGTTTCTCGCGGGCGATGCGGGCGCGCTGCAGCTGCGCCTCGACCGTGGCCGCCGCATTGCCGCCGAGACCGCCGAGCGGGGACCATTCCTCGCCTTCTGGGACGCCCATGCTCACGCGCAGCGCCTCGATCTGGCCGGGGTTCATCAGGCCGGCATGATTGTCCTTGTGGCCGGCGAACGGGAGACCGAAGCCCTTGATCGTATAGGCGATGAAGAAGGTCGGGACGTCGTCTTGGCACCCGTCGAAGGCGGCGGTGAGGCTGGCGAAATCGTGCCCGGCAAGGTTGGTCATCAGCGCCTGCAGCGCGTCGTCGTCGCGCTTTGCCAGCAGTTGCTTGGTGGCGGGCGCGTCCTTCAGCAGCCGCTCGCGCCAGGCGGCGCCGCCGAGATAGGTGAGCGCGGCATAATCGGCGTTCGGACAATCGTCGATCCAGGCCTTGAGCGCCTCCCCGCCCTTCTCGGCAAAGGCGGCTTCCATCGCCGTGCCGTATTTCAGGGTGACGACGCGCCAGCCGCAGGCGGCGAAAATCTCGTCGAAGCGGCGGAACATGCGGTCGGCCGTGGTCGCGTCGAGGCTCTGGCGATTGTAATCGACGATCCACCAGCAATTGCGGATGTCGTGCTTGGCCGCCTCGATCAGGCATTCGTAGATATTGCCCTCGTCCAGCTCGGCATCGCCCATGAGCGCGACCATGCGGCCGGTGTCTTCGGACCTGAGCAGGCCGTGGGCGACGAGATAGTCCTGGATGAGCGAGGCGAAGGCGGTGATGGCGACGCCCAGGCCGACCGAACCGGTGGAGAAATCGACCGGGATCGCGTCCTTGGTGCGGCTGGGATAGGATTGCATCCCGCCGAAGCCGCGGAAATTTTCGAGCTGCTCTCGGCTCTGGCTGCCGAGCAGATAGTGGGCGGCGTGCAGGACCGGGCCGGCATGCGGCTTCACCGCGACCTTGTCGTTTGGACCCAGCGCGTGGAAATAGAGCGCGGCCATGATCGCGGTCATCGAGGCGCAGCTGGCCTGATGGCCGCCGACCTTCAACCCGTCCGGGCTTTCGCGCAGATGATTGGCATTGTGGATCGTCCAGGCGCTGAGCCAGCGCAGCCTTTCCTCGATCAGGCGGAGGGCTTCGGTATCGGTTTTTCCGGTCATGCGCCGGGCCTTAACGGCGCTGCGCGAAAAGCGACAGGTTTGCGCGAAAGGTGCTGAAGGTTCACATCCCCAGGGGAAGAAAATCCGGGGCGTATTTTTGTCGCTCTTGTCGCTGTTCGTGCCGCGCGCGCGGCGGCCACGGCGGTGTCCCAGGCGGCGCGGAAACTGTTCGCGCCGGGACGGTTGCGCAGGGCATAGGCATTCTGCCGATTCTTGCCGAGCGCCTGCGCCGCCTGCCCCGGTCTGGCCCCGGCGGCGAGCATGCGGATGAAGGTGAGCTGCAACTCCGGCGACCAGCCATCATTGCGGGCGCGCAGCGGCACGGGGGTGAAGATGAGGAATTGGGGCGCGGTCATGGCCGCACTTTTACAGGGTGCGGAGCCTGTAGGAAAATGATGGGTGGGTACTCGGCCGGAGCAAATTCGATAATCGGGCCCGGACCGGGAAGCTGATCGGTCCGGGCCCTTTCGCACGCTCCCCCGCGCGAACTGAAACTTGATGATCAGGCGGCGAGCTGGTGCTCGCGGTGCAGACCGCGGAACAGGCCGGTACCGGTCGTGCCGGTTTCGACCAGCGGCAGAGCGGTCGCGCAGAAGGCGCATTCCGCGAGCAGCCGGCCGACCAGCCAGTGGCTCCGCCCGCAGCCCGGGCAGGCATTCGCCTGATTGGGCCGATAGGCCACATGATAGCCGCGCAGCGCCGGATCGTGGGCCAGCGGGGCTCCCTTGATCGAGATGACGTTCGACATGGCTTCACTCCTCTTGACGACACTGCTTGTACAGGATCGTCGATGAGCCGTGTATGAACATCGATGAATGGAGTTGTTCAGGCGACGGAGGACCAAGGCGACGCTTTGTGCGACGAAGGTGCGGGCCTGCCGGTTCGATATTTGACGGGGATGCCGCGCACCGCGATCAACCCTTGCAACAACCATCCGCTCTGCCTGAGCTTGTCGAAGGCCTGTTCTTCTCCCTTTCGGTCTGAGCAACAGAAAGGGCAGTCGTTGACCTTCGGTCGCCTTCGGCCCGACAAGCTCAGGATGGACGGGGTTGGGAGGTTAGCTGGCCCGTTCACCCTCCGGCGCGCCGCGGCCGAGTTTGTCGGGAAGCGGTTCATCCGCGGGCGTGAAGGCCAGGCTGACCGAGTTGATGCAATAGCGCAGGCCAGTCGGCGGCGGGCCGTCGGGGAAGACATGGCCCTGATGGCCGCCGCAGCGGGCGCAGACGATTTCGGTGCGGACCATGCCGTAGGAGCGGTCCTCGATATAGGCGAGGTGGTCGCGATCGACCGGCGCGCCGAAGCTGGGCCAGCCGGTGCCGCTTTCGAACTTCGTGCCGCCGGCGAAGAGCGGCAGGCCGCAGAGGCGGCAAGTGTAGGTGCCCGGGCGCTTCTCGCCAAGGAAGACACCGCAATGCGGGGCTTCGGTGCCGTGGTTCAGGAGGACCTGGGCTTCGGCGGGGGTGAGGTCGGCTTCGAGGGCCTGGCGCTGGTCGTCGGTGGGCGGGGTGAGATCGAATTGGGTCATGGGAGTAATGTAGTGACCCCTCTCCCTGAAAGGGAGAGGGAGGGGCCCACCGCGCAGCGGTGGGAGGGTGAGAGTCAAGGCTTTCGAGAAAGGAAGACCCTCACCCGGCGCTTCGCGCCACCCTCTCCCTGAAGGGAGAGGGTTAGTTTGCCGCGTATTCCCTGACCTTGGTCAGATGCGCGTCAATCTCCGCATCGCTCAGGAACGAGCCCTTGAAGCTGTTCTCGGCCAGTTCGACGATTTGCTCCCGGGTCAGGCCCCGGCCCTCCGCAGCGGCGCGGAAATTGTCGTTGATGTAGCCGCCGAAGTAAGCGGGATCGTCGGAGTTGAGGGTGACGCGCAGGCCCTCGGCCAGCATGCGATCGACCGGATGCTCCTTCATGTCGCCGACGACGCAGAGCTTGAGGTTGGAGAGCGGGCAGACGGTGAGCGTCATCCGCTCCTCGGCGAGACGGCGGACGAGGGCCGAGTCGTCGAGGCTGCGATTGCCGTGGTCGAGCCGGTCGATGTGGAGCAGATCGAGCGCTTCGTGGACGTATTCCGCCGGGCCTTCCTCACCGGCATGGGCGACGCGCTTCAGGCCGAGCGCGGCGGCGGCGGCGAAGACGCGCTCGAACTTGCTCGGCGGGTGGCCGAGTTCGGAGGAATCGAGGCCGACGGCTTCGATCCGGTCGAGCCAGGGCTTTGCTTGTTCCAGGGTGGCGAAGGCGGCGTCCTCGTCGAGGTGGCGGAGGAAGCAGAGGATCAGCTTGGAGGTGATGCCGTGGCGCGCCTCGGCATCGGCCATGCCCGCGAGCAGGCCGCGCATCACCACGTCGAAGTGAATGCCGCGATCGGTGTGAGTCTGGGGATCGAAGAAGATTTCGGCGTGGACGACGCCGTCCGCCGCGACGCGATCGAAATAGGCGATGGCGAGGTCGCGGAAGTCCTCTTCTTTTAGGAGCACGTTGGCGCCCTGATAATAGATGTCGAGGAAGTCCTGCAGGTTCGAGAAACTGTAGGCCGCGCGGACCTCTTCCACGCTGGCGAAGGGGATGGCGACATTGTTGCGCTGGGCGAGTGCGAACATCAGTTCGGGCTCGAGGCTCCCCTCGATATGCATGTGCAGCTCGGCCTTGGGCAGGCCCGCGATGAAGGCGGTGAGGTCGGTCATGCGGTCAGACTACGCCGTGGCCTCCCCTCCCTGCAAGGGAGGGGAGTATTTCAGGCCAGCCGCTCCGGCACCTCGCCCGCTTCGACGAGCAGTGTGGTGCGCGGGGCAACGGCTTCCCAGGGGAAGACGAACCAGCGTTTGTCGTCGGTGCGGTCCATGTCGGTGCCGGCATATTCGGCCTGGGCGGCGGAGCTGACGTTGTTGATCAGCACCGCGGTGCGGATATTGGCCTCGGCGCCGCCATTGGCGCGGAGCGTTTCGCGCAGCTTGTTAATGGTGCCGCCGCTGTCGTTGATGTCGTCGATGATCAGGATACGCACGCCGCTGGCGCTCTTGTGCGCCAGCTTGACCAGCAGATCGGTGGCGAATTCCTTGTCGCCCGAACTGTAATCGACCGAGAGCAAAGTGATCCCGGTGCGATGGGCGAGATAGGCGGCGGGGACGAGGCCGCCGCGGCCGATGCCGACGAGGAAATCGGGGTTCCAGGAATCGGCCTCGACCTTGCGCGCGACGGCCTCCAGATCGGCGAGGAAGGCTTCGTAGGGGACGTAATAGAGTTCGGGATGCGTCTCTCGGCTCATCGTCCCCTCCCCGGCTTCAACCCAGCGCCTTCTTCAACAACTCGTTCACGACAGCCGGATTGGCCTTGCCCTGCATCGCCTTCATCGTCTGGCCGACGAAGAAGCCGAACAATTGCTCCTTGCCGCCGCGATATTGCTCGAGCTGACCGGGATTGGCCGCGAGGATGCCGGCGATCACCGCCTCGATCGCGCCGGTGTCCGACGTCTGCTTGAGGCCGCGCTCCTCGACGATCGCGCCCGGATCCTGGCCGGTTTCGAGCATGATCTCGAACACCTGCTTGGCGAGGCTGCCCGAAAGGGTGCCATCGGCGGTCAGGGTGAGCAGTTCTGCGGCCTGGGCGGCGCTGACGGGGCTGTCCTCGATCGTGCGGCCGAGACGGTTCAGGGCGCCGAACAGGTCGGAGGTGACCCAGTTTGCGGCGCGCTGGGCATGCTCTTCGCCGGTCGCGGCCAGCAGCTGCTCGAACCAGCGGGCGGTCTCGACCTCGGCGGTGAGGACGTTGGCGGCGTAGGCGGAGAGGCCCAGGCCGTCCTGATAGCGGGCGCGCTTGGCGTCGGGCAGTTCGGGCAGGCTTTCGCGGCATTCGGCCAGGAAGGCGTCGCTCAGCTCGACCGGGAGCAGGTCCGGGTCGGGGAAATAGCGGTAATCGTGCGCTTCTTCCTTGGAGCGGAGCGAGCGCGTTTCGCCCTTGTCCGGATCGAACAGGCGGGTTTCCTGGACGATGGTGCCGCCATCCTCCAGCACCTCGACCTGGCGGTTCGCCTCATATTCGATCGCGGCCATGATGAAGCGGACGGAATTGACGTTCTTCGTCTCGGTGCGGGTGCCGAAGGGCTGACCGGGCTTGCGGACGCTCACATTGACGTCGGCGCGCATGCTGCCCTGCTCCATATTGCCGTCGCAGGAACCGACATAGCGCAGGATCGAGCGTAGCTTGCGGACGTAAGCGCCTGCCTCTTCGGGCGAACGCATGTCGGGCTTGGAGACGATCTCCATCAGCGCGACGCCGGAGCGGTTGAGATCGACGTAGGACATGCTGGGATGCTGATCGTGCAGCATCTTGCCGGCGTCCTGTTCGAGGTGGATGCGCTCGACGCCGACCTTGGCGGTGGCGCCGCCCTCCAGCTCGATCTCGATCTCGCCCTCGCCAACGATCGGGTGGTAGAGCTGGCTGATCTGATAGCCCTGCGGCAGATCCGGGTAGAAATAATTCTTCCGGTCGAAACGCGACCAGGCGTTGATCTGGGCATTGATCGCCATGCCGGTGCGGACGGCCTGGCGCACGCACTCGCCGTTCAAGACGGGCAGCATGCCGGGCATAGCGGCGTCGACCAGGCTGACCTGGCTGTTCGGCTCCGCGCCGAAGGCGGTCGCGGCGCCGGAGAAGAGCTTGGCGTTGGAGACGACCTGGGCGTGGACCTCGAGGCCGATCACGACCTCCCATTCGCCGGTTGCGCCGTGGATGCGATAATCGGACATTACCACCATGCCTCCGCGCGATGAGTGAAGGTGCTGCGTTCTTCCAGTGCCAGACCGGCGTCGAGGACGCCCTGTTCGTCGAAGGCGCGGCCGATCAGCTGGAGGCCGAGCGGTAGGCCCTGGCCGTCGAGGCCGGCGGGAACCGACATTGCGGGCAGGCCGGCGAGGCTCGCGGGGACCGCGAACACGTCGTTCAGATACATGGCGAGCGGATCGCTGGTCTTGTCGCCGAGCGCGAAGGCGGCGCTGGGGGCGGTCGGGGTGAGGATCAGATCGACCTGCTCGAAGACCTTCTGAAAATCGCGCGCGATCAGGGTGCGGACCTTCTGCGCCTGATTGAAGTAGGCGTCGTAGAAGCCCGCGCTCAGCACGTAGGTGCCGATCATGATGCGGCGCTTCACTTCCTTGCCGAAGCCGTCGTGGCGGGTGGCGCGGTACATGCCGTCGATGCCCCCCTCGCCCGGGCTGCGCTTGCCGTAGCGGACACCGTCATAGCGGGCGAGGTTGGACGAGGCCTCGGCCGGGGCGATGATGTAATAGGTCGGCAGCGCGTATTTCGTGTGCGGCAGCGAGACCTCGACGATCTCCGCGCCCGCATCGCGCATCCGCTCGATGCCCTGCTGCCAGACCGCGTCGATCTCGGCCGGAACACCCTCGATGCGATATTCCTTCGGGATGCCGATCTTCTTGCCGCGAATGTCGCCGCTGAGCGCCGCTTCCCAGTTCGGCACGGGCATGTTCAGCGAGGTCGAATCCTTGGCGTCGAAGCCGCTCATCGCCTCCAGCAGGATCGCGCAATCGCGCACGTCGCGCGCCATCGGGCCGGCCTGATCGAGCGAGCTGGCGAAGGCGACGACGCCCCAGCGCGAGCAGCGGCCATAGGTCGGCTTGATCCCGCTGATGCCGACGAACGCCGCGGGCTGGCGGATCGAGCCGCCCGTGTCGGTGCCGGTGGCGCCGGGGCAGAGCCGCGCGGCGACCGCCGAAGCGCTGCCGCCGGAGCTTCCGCCCGGCGCGAGCGGCGCGTTGCCGCCGTCATTGCGACGCCAGGGCGAGATGACCGGGCCATAGGCGCTGGTTTCGTTGGACGAGCCCATCGCGAATTCGTCCATGTTCAGCTTGCCGAGCATGCCGGCCCCGGCCTCGAACAGCTTGCCGCTGACCGTGGACTCATAGACCGGCTCGAAGCCGCCGAGCATGTTGCTGCCGGCCGTGGTCTGCACGCCCTTCGTGGCGAACAAATCCTTGATGCCGAGCGGCACGCCGGAGAGCGGCTTCAGATCGCCCGAGGCGCGGGCGGCGTCGGCGGCGTCGGCGGCGGCCAGCGCATGATCGGGCGTCTCGACGACATAGGCGTTGAGCGCGCGGCCTTTTTCCACGTTCGCATTGAAGGCGGTGGCGACTTCGCGGGCGGAGAAAGCGCCGTCGCGGACGCCGTCGCGGATCGCGGCGACAGTGAGGTCGGTGAGGTCGGACACTATTCGATCACCTTCGGCACGGCGAAGAAGCCATGTTCGGCATTGGGAGCGTTGGCGAGCACGTCGTCGCGCTTGTTGCCGTCATTGACGACATCGTCGCGCAGGCGAAGCTGGTTCGGGATCACCGCGGTCATCGGCTCGACCCCGGTGACATCGACCTCTTGCAGCTGCTCGATCCAGCCGAGGATGTTGTTCAGTTCGGGCTCGAGCGCCGCCACTTCCTCATCGGAAACGGCGATACGCGCGAGCTTGGCGATATGGCGCACGGTTGCGGTATCCACAGACATAGGGCGGCTGCTAGCAGTGGTGCTGCGGTGCGGCAAGGCGAGCGAATCGCTGGACGCGCGGCTTTTACTGTCTTATATCGCTAATACAGTAACAGGGGAATGAACATGCGCCTTCTGATTGCCGCCGCTCTGCTCTCGACCACCGCCATCGCTTCCGCCCAGCCGCAGCCGGCTCCTGCCAGGGCGGCGGCGAACCTGCCGCGCTACGATGCGCGCACCTTTTTCGAGACCACGGCCTATTCCATGGCCTCCGGCGACGGGATCGGCTTCTCCCGCGACGGCCGCAACATCCTGATCAGTTCCGACAAGAGCGGCGTGTTCAACGTCTATGCGCTGCCGGTCGCGGGCGGGGAGCCGGTGCAGATCACCCGTTCGACCACCAATGCGACCACCGCACTCAGCTATTTCCCGAACGACGACCGCATCCTGTTCACCGCCGACCAGGGCGGCAACGAGCTGAACCATGTCTATGTCCGCCTGCCCGACGGCACCGAGCGCGATCTGACGCCCGGCGAAAATCTGAAGGCCGGCTTCGTCGGCTGGAGCGGCGACGGGCGGACTTTCTACCTGTCGAGCAACGAGCGCGACCGGGCCGCCTTCGACGTCTATGCCTATGACGCGACGACCTATGCGCGCCGGCTGGTCTTCACCAATCCGGGCGGCTTCTTCCCGGGCGAGGTGTCGCGCGATGGGCGCCACATCGTGCTGTCCAAGGAGAATAGCAGCGCCGACAGCGACGTGTATCTGGCGACGATCGGCGACAATGCCGCCCCGCGCCACATCACGCCGCATCAGGGCAATGTCGCGTTCGGCGCCCACGGCTTCACGCCGGACGGCCGGACCCTGATCTACGCGACCAACGAAACCAGCGAGTTCAGCCAGGCAATCTCCTACGACATCGCCAGCGGCCGGCGGACCCCGCTGATCGCGGCGGACTGGGACGTGAGCTACGTCGCTTACTCGCCGAGCGGACGGTATCGCACCCATGCGGTGAATGCCGACGGGATGACGCAGCTGACCATCCGTGACACGCAGGGCAATCGCGACGTGACCTTGCGCGGCATTCCGGAAGGCATGGTCGGCGGCGTGCGCTTCAACCGCGACGAAAGCGCGATCGCCTTCACCGTGGCGTCCGACACATCGCCGAGCGACATCTTCGTCGCCGACCTCGCCACGGGCCAGGCGCGGCGGCTGACCAATGCGCTTAACCCCGCGATCGACGAGCGGCAGCTGGTGACCGCGACCGTGGCGCGCTTCCGTTCCTATGACGGCGTGGAGATTCCCGGTATCCTCTACCGCCCGCGCGAGGCGAGCGCTGCCAATCCGGTGCCGGCGATCGTACTCGTCCATGGCGGCCCGGGCGGGCAGAGCACGCGCGGCTATTCGGCGATGGTCCAGCATCTCGTGAACAATGGCTATGCCGTCTATGCGATCAACAATCGCGGCTCTTCCGGCTACGGCAAGACCTTCTTCCATATGGACGACCGGCGGCATGGCGATGTCGATCTGAAGGATGTGGTCGCCTCGCGCGACTGGCTGGCCGGGCAGGACTGGATCTCGGAGCGGGTCGCGGTGATGGGCGGCTCCTACGGTGGCTACATCACCGCCGCGGCTCTGGCCTTTCACCCGGAGACGTTCGACGCCGGCGTGAACATTTTCGGCGTGACCAACTGGGTGCGGACGCTCACTTCCATTCCGGCCTGGTGGGGAGCGCAGCGCGCGGCTTTGTTCGACGAAATGGGCGATCCGGCGACCGACGCGGAACGGCACCGGGCGATCTCGCCCTTGTTCCACGCCGACCGCATCCGCCGGCCGCTGCTGGTCGTGCAGGGTGCGAACGATCCGCGCGTGCTGCAGGTGGAAAGCGACGAACTGGTTGCGGCCGTCCGCCGCAACAATGTGCCGGTGGAATATGTGCTGTTCCCCGACGAGGGCCACGGCTTCCGCGGCAAGCAGAACCGGATCACCGCGTCGGACGCCTATCTGCGCTTTTTGAACGAGCATCTGCGGCGCTGAGCCTAAATCCTCCCCTCGTTTTCGAGGGGAGGGGGACCATGCGCAGCATGGTGGAGGGGCCGAGCGAAGCGAGGTTCTTACCGCCCGCGCAAGAGCGCGAGCGGCCCCTCCACCATCCGCCTTCGCCTGACGGCTGCGGCGGACGGTCCCCCTCCCCTGCAAATGCAGGGGAGGAATGAACTGCCCTTGCATCACGCTCTCGCTTCGGCTTCTAGGCGCGGATGGCGAAAAGACGGCGGAGTCCCGCGACAAAATTCCTCTGGTTTATCGCGATCGTGACCATGCTCTTCATCGCGGGCGCCCTCCTCTACCGGACCTTTCAGGCGCAGCTCCTGAAATGGGTGCTGGTGCCGAACGTCGAGTTCAGCGAGACGCCGATGCCGGAGGGCAGCACCTACGCGAACGCCGACATGTGGCTGGCGCGGCCGGGCCTGCCCGACGATCCGTCGCAATGGCGGCCGCAGAACATGGCGGCGCCGGGCGCCCCCCGCGCCTCGGTCTTCTTCGTCCACCCGACCTCCTTCCTGGAAAGCAGCGCCTGGAACGGGCCGGTCACGGACGAGGCGAGCTGCCCGCAGACCGGCGCCTGCTCGCAATGGCGCGCGGGCCTGTTCGTGCGCAGCCAGGCGAGCGCGTTCAATTCGGTCGGGCAGATCTGGGCGCCGCGTTACCGCCAGGCGACGTTCGGGGCGTTCCTGACCGACGATCCGAACGCCACCCGGGCACTCGATTTCGCCTATCGCGACGTGCTGGAGGCGTTCGAGCAATTCCTGCGCGAGGCGCCGGCCGACCGGCCGATCATCCTCGCCGGCCACAGCCAGGGCAGCTATCATCTGCTGCGGCTGCTGCACGAGCGCATCAAAGGGCGCCCGGAGCAGCAGCGTATCGCCGCCGCATACCTGGTCGGCTGGCCGATCTCGCCGACGGTGGACATGCCGGAACTGCCCCTCCCCGCCTGTACGGCGGCGGGCCAGGCAGGCTGCATCATCTCCTGGGCCAGCTTCTCCGAACCGGCCGATCCGGCGATGATCGTGGATACGTGGGAAGCGACGAATGGCCTGAACGGTCAGCCCCGGCGCGGATCGACGATGATCTGCACCAACCCGCTGACCGGCAATGCGGGCGACGCCGCCGCGAAGGAAGCGAATATCGGGACTTTGATCCCTAACGATTCGCTGACCGACGCCACCTTCGTCACCGGCGCGATCCCGGCGCGGTGCGACGAGCGCGGCTTCCTGCTGATCGGCGAGGCGGTGCCGGACATGGGGCCCTATGTGCTGCCGGGGAACAATTACCACGTCTACGACTACACCTTGTTCTGGGCGAACACGCGCGCCGATGCGGAGGCGCGGTTGAACACGTTCCTGGCGCGGTGATCACCGCGTCGGCAGCGGAGTTTCGCGAGGCGCTGCCGGCCGGCGGACGGCTGATCGGGCTGGATGTCGGGACGAAGACGATCGGCGTGGCGCTGTGCGACGCGGCCTGGACGATCGCGACCCCGGCGGAATTGCTGAAGCGGGCCAAGTTCGCAGTCGATCTGGCGCGGATTCGCGAGATCGTGACGGCGCAGGATGTGCGCGGCATCGTCATGGGCCTGCCGCTGAATATGGACGGGACCGATAGCCCGCGCACCCAATCGACCCGCGCCTTCGCCCGCAATCTCGCTCCGCTGCAGTTGCCGGTGCTGCTCTGGGACGAACGCTGGTCCACGCAGGCGGTGACGCGCACCCTGCTCGATGCCGATGCCAGCCGGGCGCGGCGGGCGGAACTGGTCGACAAGATGGCGGCGGCCTACATCCTGCAAGGCGCGATCGACGCGCTTGTTGGGGTCGGCTGATGGCCCTGCTTCTCTCCGTCGATGTCGAGGCGAGCGGGCCGGCGCCGCTGCATGGCGATCTGATCAGCTTCGCCGCCGTGGTGATCGAGGAAGGGCTCGGCCGCTCCTTCTCGTCCGGCAACATGCGCCCCGAATGCGAGCATTATTGGCCCGAGGCCTATAATGCGATCGGCATGACGCGGGAGGAGCATCTCGCCGCGCCGCGATCGATCCGGGAAGGCATCCTCGCCTTCACCGACTGGCTCGATAGCTTGCGCGACAGCAAATATACGATGGTCAGCGACAATCCCGGCTTCGACTTCCAGTGGATGAATTTCGAGCTGCTGAACCATACCGGCCAGCAATTGTTGGGCTTCTCCGCCCGGCGGATCGGCGATGTCTGGTCGGGCCTGCGCAAGCGGCCGATGGAGACGGTGTCCTGGCGGCGCTACCGCGTCACGCCGCACGATCACGACCCGCTGAACGACGCGATGGGCAATGCCGAGGCGTGGCTGGAAATGTGGCGCCAGCACGGCTGAACCGCGCGCGACGCGTCATAGCGCGTCAGAGAAAATAGATTGCAGCCGCGGCGCCGGCGACGATCACCAGCATCCAGAAGATGGCCGAAGCCCAGCTCTGCCGACGCCTGCCGCCACCGCCGCCGGGGATAGCGTCCAGGCCGTCAAGCACCGTTTCGACAACATCCAGCATGTGAATTCCTCCCGTTCCTATCGACAAGGCGCGGAAGAGCCGGGAAAGGGGTCACGCACGCGACGAAACCGCGCAACGCTATCGGCGGGAGACGCGCGGCAGCTCGGCCACCCGTACCTGCCCGACGGCTATTCCATCGGTTCGCAGCGCTCGAGATCGGACGTCTCCGGCGGCGTCTCATATTCCAGCGTGTAGTGGCTGCTCGGCTCGACGCGGCTGCCCATATTGGTGCTGAAATCGACCAGCGTGGACACGCCGTCATGGCTGAGCCGGACGATTTCCATCGCCATGCCGAGACAGCCCTGCGAGCGCCACTCCCCGCCGCGCGCCTCGAACGCGCGCTGGATCGCGGCGCGGTCGTCCGTGGCGCCTGCCGGCGAGTTGAAGGAGATTGCATGGATGCGGGTCTGGCTGCCGTTGATGACGATGTCGTAGCGCAGGCGGTCGAGCATGATCGTGCCGATGATGACGTCGGTCGAGCCAGTCACGGATTGCGTGGTGGGGAAGGTCTGGCCGTTGATCGTCGCGGTCTGCGCCGTGTCGGAGGTGCGCCGCTCCCAGCGGGCGCCCGGAAAGGCCGCCTGCGCCGCCGCCCAGTCGCGCGTGCCGCCGGCCTTGAGGCTGTTCAGCAGCAAAATCGCGATCCGTTCGGAGCGAGTGCCGGTGAGCGCGGCGGGGCCGGGCTGTGCCGATTCGGCGCTCGCATTGGCGCTGACGCTATTGGCCGCAACCGCCACATTTTCAGCGGGCTGCTCCCCGGCGGCATTGTTGGTGGTCGCCGCGCCGGGCGCGCAGGCGCTGATCGCCATGGTCGACATCAGCAGAAAACGCATGGTCACTCCCCCTATTTCCGGTTCGATTGGCGGCATCCGCCGGGTCCGCCGCGCGCGGAAAGCTAGCCGCAATGGCGTGGATCGAGCGCATCCGCCTGGGCGCGGGTCAAAGGCAGCGCGAAGAAGATGGCATAGCTGGTGTAGCGCCCGGCCTGCGCCGTCCGGGTTGGATCGGCGGTGCGGCTGAGCTGGAAGAAGATATCGCCACCCCGGCCGGCGATACGCAGATAGGCCGATGGCGCACCCTCGCTGCGATAGGACCACGCAGCATAGCCATTGTCGCAGCCCAGCAAAGTGACGTCGAGGCCGCGCGCGGTCATCGCCCGCCTGAGCGCGGCCAAGTCCACCCGGTGCGGCAGGCCCGCGTCGAATTCGATGCTCGCCGGACCGCGCGCGGCGCCATGGGCGTTGATGCCGTGCCGGATGCCGCCCAGCATGGCGTGGCCGGTCAGCAGGTCGGTCTGGCCGTCGCTGAGCGGCGGATTGAAGCGCTCATGCGGGTTCCAGCGGGCATTGGGAAAGGCGGCGCGCACGATCGTCCAGCCCCCGCCCGGCGCAGCGGCGGCGACACGTTGCACGGTCTGCGCGAGCGCATCGGCGATGGAGGGCGGCGGCGCGGGCCGGCTCTGCGCGGCGGCGGCACCGCCCGCGAACAACATGGCCGCAGCCAGACCGGCATAGACGCACTTCAACATCGGCTTCCCCCACAAGGCGCGCGACGGCAAAGCTGCGTCCGGCCCCGCCGGGCATTGGCCCGCCCAACCTTAACCCACGGCAACGGTGGGCGGCGATGACGGGGCGGCTCAACGCGATGACGAAACAAAATTCCTCGGGCCTTGACCCGAACGGCTTCCGGCTCCATCTGGCCGCTTCCCGAAGCGTGGGCGCGTAGCTCAGCGGTAGAGCACACCCTTCACACGGGTGGGGTCACAGGTTCAATCCCTGTCGCGCCCACCACGCTTCGGCCCTCTCCGTTGCCCGGTCACGATCCCGATCAGCCGCACCGAGCTGACCCGCTTTTCCCGTAGCGTGCGCCTTCCCTTGAAAAGGGAGCGCGCATCATGGCTGAAATCATCGGAGCCTTTCTCGTCGGTCTGTTCGCGTCGCCTGAGGGCAAAGCGGGGAATCGTCTCCTTCTGATCGCCGCCTCCGTCGCCGGGCTTGCGCTGCTCGGGGTAACGGCCTGGGCGCTCGTCAGGATGCTCTCCTAGAGCTTGGGCAGCGGGGTTCAGGCGGGACCCGATCCAGCATCCTGTCTCGTGCCGGCTCTGCAAAGACACATCGACCCCGGATCAGGTCCGGGGTGACGGGATTTCGAACACTGGCCGTCAGGCGTTGACCGCGTCCTTCAGGCCCTTGCCGGGCTTGAACTTGGGCTGGGTCGATTCCTTGATCTGCATCGGCTCGCCGGTGCGCGGGTTGCGGCCTGTGGAGGCCTTGCGCTGCGAACAGGAGAAAGTGCCGAAGCCGACCAGGCGCACTTCGTCGCCTCGCTTCAGCGCATCGCTGATCGTGTCGAACACAGCCTCCACCGCACGCGACGCTTCCTGCCTGCCGAGACCGGTTGTCTCGGCGACATGACCGATCAGCTCCTGTTTGTTCATTTGGTCCGCACCCCTGCTGCCAATTGCCCCCGGGACTCTTCGACCGAAGAGTCGTCAGATGACAACAGCATCGCGCCAGAGTCAAAGGGAAAGGCGGTCTCCCTGCCCAGCGCATGGGGAGGGAAACCGCAGATTATTTGCGCCAGATCGGGATCAGTGGCGAACCGAAACCCCGCCATGATCCTCGCCGCCGCCCAGTTCCGAAGGCGGCACGGCGGCGAGTTCGTCGGCCTCGTTCCACTCGATCGGGACGATCGGGGTGGCGAGCGCGTGGACCAGCACTTCGTCGACATGGGCGACGGGCACGATCTCGAGACCTTCCAGGATGTTCGCCGGAATCTCGGCCAGGTCCTTCTCATTCTCGGCCGGAATCAGGACCTTGGCGATGCCGCCGCGCAGGGCCGCGAGCAGCTTCTCCTTGAGGCCGCCGATCGGCAGGACGCGGCCACGCAGGGTCACCTCGCCGGTCATCGCGACATCGCGGCGGACCGGAATGCCGGTCAGCGTCGAAAGGATCGCGGTGACCATGCCGATGCCCGCTGACGGCCCGTCCTTCGGCACCGCGCCTTCCGGCAGGTGGACGTGGATGTCGCGGCGCGCGAACAGGCTGGGCTTCACGCCATAGGCCGGGGCGCGGGCGCGAACGAAGCTGAAGGCGGCCTGCACCGATTCCTGCATCACTTCGCCAAGCTTGCCGGTGGTCTTGATCATGCCCTTGCCGGGAACGGTGACCGATTCGATGGTCAGCAATTCCCCGCCCACCTCGGTCCAGGCCAAGCCGGTGACAGCCCCGATCTGGTCCTCTTCCTCGCTAATGCCGTGGCGGAACTTCCGCACGCCGGCGAATTCGGCGAGATTCTCGGCGGTGACGGTGACGCTCGTCCCCTTCCCTTCCAGGATATGGCGCAGCGCCTTGCGCGCCAGCCGGGCGATCTCGCGCTCCAGCGTGCGGACGCCGGCCTCGCGGGTATAATAGCGGATCAGGTCGCGCAGGCCGTCTTCGGTGAGCGTGAACTCACCTTCCTTCAGGCCATGATCGCCGATCTGCTTGGCGATCAGGTGGCGCTTGGCGATTTCGACCTTCTCATCCTCGGTATAGCCTTCGAGCCGAATGATCTCCATGCGGTCGAGCAGAGGCTGGGGCAGGTTCAGCGAATTCGCCGTGGTGACGAACATGATGTCGCTGAGGTCGTAATCCAGCTCCAGATAATGGTCCTGGAACTTGCTGTTCTGCTCCGGGTCGAGCACCTCCAGCAAAGCCGAGGCCGGATCGCCGCGGAAATCCTGGCCGAGCTTGTCGATCTCGTCGAGCAGGAAGAGCGGATTGCTGCTGCCGGCCTTTTTCAGGTTTGTGACGATCTTGCCCGGCAGCGAGCCGATATAGGTGCGGCGGTGGCCGCGAATCTCGGCCTCGTCGCGCACGCCGCCAAGGCTCTGGCGCACAAACTCGCGGCCCGTCGCGCGCGCGATCGAGCGACCGAGCGAGGTCTTGCCGACACCCGGCGGGCCGACGAGGCAGAGGATCGGCCCCTTCAATTTGTTCACCCGCGCCTGCACGGCGAGATATTCGACGATCCGCTCCTTCACCTTTTCGAGGCCGTAATGGTCCTCGTCGAGGATGCGCTCCGCCTCGGTGATGTCGTGCTTGAGCTTCGACTTCTTGCCCCAGGGCAGGCCGAGTAGGACGTCGAGATAATTGCGGCTGACCGTGGCTTCGGCCGACATGGGCTGCATGCCGCGCAGCTTCTTCAGCTCCGCCTGCGCCTTGCCCTTGGCTTCCTTGCTGAGCTTCGTGCGGTCGATCTTGCGGGCCAGCTCGGCCAGCTCGTCACCGCCCGCGCCTTCCTCGCTTTCGTTGCCGAGTTCGCGCTGGATCGCCTTCAACTGCTCGTTGAGATAATATTCGCGCTGGGTCTTCTCCATCTGCCGCTTCACGCGGCTGCGGATCTTCTTCTCGACCTGCAGGACGCCCAATTCGCCTTCCATGAAGGCATAGGCCATCTCCAGCCGCTTGCCGGCATCGCGCTCGGACAGCAAAGCCTGCTTGTCGGCGACCTTGATCGAAATGTTCGCCGCGACCGCATCGGCGAGGCGGGCCGCCTCCTCGATCTGCGAGAGCTGCATGCCGGTCTCGGCGGGCAGCTTGCGGTTCAATTTCGCGTAATTTTCGAACTGTTCAACGACCGACCGCATCAGCGCCGCGATCTCGGCGCCCTCCGGCTCCTCGCCATCGACTTCCTCGACATCGGCGACCAGGTGGCCGCCCTCGCTGCGGATATCGGTGAGCGTCGCCCGCTGCTTGCCCTCGACCAGCACGCGCACCGTACCGTCCGGCAGCTTCAGCAATTGCAGCACGGTCGCGATCACGCCGAGATCGTAAAGCGCCTCCCGGTCGGGATCGTCGTCCGACGGATCGAGCTGCGAGACGAGGAAAATATTCTTGTCCGCCGCCATCGCGCTTTCGAGCGCCGCGACCGATTTGTCGCGGCCGACGAAGAGCGGCACGATCATGTGCGGAAAGACGACGATGTCGCGCAGGGGCAGGAGCGGGTAGGTCTGAGGCACGCGAAACTCCGAAGGCGAGCCGAAGCGGCTCTTAGCCTTCTATATGGGTTGGGTTACCGACGCATCAATTGGCGGGAAGTTGTCCACAGCGATGATGCGCCTCCGAAGGGATGCGGTCAGGCCGTCAATTACCCTGCCAGCGCACCAGGCTCTGATGCGTTGCCGCCCGCCGATTGCCAGCCTCGTCGATCGACGGGAGATAGCGTGCTCGCTCCATCGCAAGCGCACATGTCGTCGTATCCAGCACCTCGACGCCGCTCGATTCGAGGATTCGGCAGCCGGTCGGCATCCCGCCAGCCGATACGTCCATCTCGTAGCGAACAGTGCCGCTCCGCCCGTTCGCCTCACTGGGGTAATCGGTGTAGCTGATGTAGCCACCCGAGGTGATCATCAGCGGATCGCCTGGCCGCACGCGCACCTGCGCCGGATCAGGCGAAACCGCATACCATTCGAAATCCAGGCGCATCTCCTGTCCGGGCCGGCCGGGCGGGAAACGTCGCGTGATGAGGTCGCAGGATGTGGCGTCGATCACCGAAATCCCGCTCGATCGGGTCGCCCTGCACCCTTCCACCTGCCCCTGCGCGCCGAACCGGAAAGTCACGACGAGCCGCTTGGGCTGGCGACCGATCTCGACGCCAGCCGGCAAGTTCACCGACGGCACGCGAATGATGAAATTTCGCGACTGGGCCGAAACCTGCGCGCCGGGAATGACGAGCGCGCAGAGCAGCAGGACCCCGAGCAGCCTCAAGCCGCCGTCTCGCCCTTCACTTCGGCATAGACGCGCACCGGTTCCTTGGTGCCGGCGACGACATCCTTGTCGATCACCACCTCGTCGACGCCTTCCATGCTGGGCAGGTCGAACATCGTGTCGAGCAGGATATTCTCCAGGATGGAGCGCAGGCCGCGGGCGCCGGTCTTGCGCTCGATCGCCTTCTTGGCGACCGACACCAGCGCGTCGTCGGTGAAGCTGAGGCGGACATCCTCCATGTCGAACAGCTTGGCATACTGCTTCACCAGGGCGTTCTTCGGCTCCTTCAGGATCTTCACCAGCGCCTCGGTATCGAGATCCTCCAGCGTCGCGATGACCGGCAGGCGGCCGACGAATTCCGGGATCAGACCGAATTTCAGCAGATCCTCCGGCTCGCCCTGGCGCAGCACCTCGCCGACGCGGCGCTCGTCCGGCGCGGCGACATGCGCGCCGAAGCCGATCGACTTGCCTTCGAGACGATCACCGATGATCTTCTCGAGGCCCGCAAAGGCGCCGCCGCAGATGAAGAGGATGTTGGTCGTGTCGACCTGCAGGAATTCCTGTTGCGGATGCTTGCGGCCGCCCTGCGGCGGGACGGAGGCGGTGGTGCCCTCCATCAGCTTCAGCAGCGCCTGCTGGACGCCCTCGCCCGACACGTCGCGGGTGATGGAGGGATTGTCCGACTTGCGGCTGATCTTGTCGATCTCGTCAATGTAGACGATGCCGCGCTGGGCGCGCTCCACGTTATAGTCGGAGGCCTGGAGCAGCTTCAGGATGATGTTCTCGACATCCTCGCCGACATAGCCCGCTTCGGTGAGCGTCGTGGCGTCGGCCATGGTGAAGGGCACGTCGAGGATGCGGGCGAGCGTCTGCGCGAGCAAAGTCTTGCCGCAGCCGGTGGGGCCGACGAGCAGGATGTTTGACTTGGCAAGCTCGACCTCGCCGCCCTTGGCGCCGTGGTTCAGCCGCTTGAAATGGTTGTGGACCGCGACCGAGAGGACGCGCTTGGCGTGGTTTTGGCCGACGACATAATCGTCCAGCACCTTGCAGATTTCGAGCGGCGTGGGGACGCCGTCCCTGGTTTTCACGAGGGCGGACTTGGTCTCCTCGCGGATGATGTCGTTGCACAGCTCGACGCATTCGTCGCAGATGAACACGGTCGGGCCGGCGATGAGCTTGCGCACCTCATGCTGCGACTTCCCGCAGAAGGAGCAGTAAAGGGTGCTCTTGCTGTCGCCGCCTTGTAATTTCGTCATACCTGTCTCGTTCGTGCGCTTTGGCCGGGCATCCTGACCTCATTCCTAGCCGATCACAATGGCCTAATCGTTAAGCCGCTCCGGCGTTCCGATGCCGGCGCCGTCTCCGCCAATGTGGCGCGGGGCATCGCCGGCGGCAAGGGTGGCCTTTCCGGGCGGGTCGGCCGGACGGCCATTCATGGGGGATTAAAGCCACCGCCGACAATCGCGCACCGGCTTCAAGCGCCGGGAGATTGCGTTGCGCATCCTGATCGCCCCGTCCGGTTACAAGGAATGCCTCGAGGCGGACCGGGTGGCGGACGCCATCGCCGCGGGCGTGGCACGGGCGATGCCGGAGGCCGAGATCGATCGCTTCCCGCTGGTGGATGGCGGCGAGGGTTTCGCCCGGACGATGGCGACGGCCAGCGGCGGGCGCGTGCATGAGATCAATGTCACCGGCCCGACCGGACAGGCGGTCGAGGCCCTGCTCGGCGAGATGGGCGGCGGCGGGCCACTTACCTTCCTGGTCGAGATGGCGCAGGCGGCGGGGCTGAGGCTGGTGCCGCCCGATGCGCGCGATCCGACGCGGACGACGACGCGCGGCGTGGGCGAGCTGATCCGGGCGGCGCTGGATCGGGGCGCGGAGCGGATCATCGTCGGCTGCGGCGATTCGGGGACGAATGACGGCGGCGCGGGCATGGCGGCCGCTTTGGGCTGCCGGCTGCTCGACGGCGGCGGCGGCGCGATCGGACCCGGCAGCGCCGGGCTGGCGACGCTTGCTCGGATCGACCTGGGCACGCGCGACCCCCGCCTGGCCGCTGTCACGATCGAAGCGGCGCTGAACATCACCACTCGCCTATGCGGCCCGCGCGGCGTGGCCCGGCTGTTCGGGCCGCAGAAGGGCGCGGACGAGGCGACAATCGTGAAGATGGAGGCCGCGCTGGAAAATTACGCGGCAATCGTGCGGCGCGACGTCGGGGTGGAGGTCGCCAACATGCCGGGCGGCGGCGCGTCGGGCGGGCTGGGTGCAGGCCTGGCGGCTTTGCTCGGGGCGACCTTGCGGTCGCGCTACGACATCATCTTCGCGACCTTCGACCTGGACGCGCGGCTGGCCTCGGCCGATCTGGTGCTGACCGCGGAGGGCGGCATCGACCTGCAGACGCCGCAGGGCAAGATTCCGGTCGAGGTGGCGCGGCGGGCCAAATTGCGCGGGCTGCCGGTGCTGGCGCTGGCCGGACAGGTCGGTGAGCCGGCGCGGATCGTCTACGAGCATGGCATCGACGCTTTCTTCTCGACCACCGCCGGCCCGTGCACAATGGAAGCGGCGATGCGGGATGCGGAATCGACACTGGCGCTGAGCGCAGAGAATGTGATGCGGGCGGTGCTCGCCGGGCGGCGCCTTTCGCGATGAGCGAAAGCGGCAGACCAAGCGGCGGCCTGTTTCGATGGGCCGCGATCGCGGCCGCGCTCGCCGGGCTGGCGGCCCTGGTGTGGCTCCCGGAGGAACTCTACCCGCCCGGCCGCGCGGCGCTGGCGGTGTTCGGGATCGCGACGATCCTGTGGGCGGCAACGAAGATCGACGCGGCCTGGATCGCTTTCGCCGGGGCGCTGGCGCTGTTGTTCCTCGATGCGGTCGAGGAGCAGGCCTTGTTCGCGATGCTGGCGCATCAGGTCATCTGGCTGATGATCGGCGCCTTCGTGATCGGCGGCGCGTTCGACGCGAGCGGGCTTTCCGTGCGCCTGACGCGCGCGCTGACGCGGCGGGCGCGGCGGCCGGGCCAACTGTTCTGGCTGACCACTTTGGCCCTCGTCCCCCTCACCTTCCTGATCCCCTCCACGTCGGGCCGGGCGGCGGCGATCCTCCCGGCGCTTCGGCTGCTGCCGCAGGGGCCGGAGGCAGCGAATCTGCGCCGCGCCTATGCGATACTGGTGCCGACCGTGATCCTGGTCGCGACCAGCGCGGCGCTGACCGGGGCGGGATCGCATCTGCTGCTGGAGGATCTGCTGGCGCAGCGGCTCGGCGACCGCTTCGGCTTCGCGCGCTGGGCGATGTGGGGTCTGCCCTTCGCGCTGGCGGCGAGCGCGATTGCGTGCATCGTCGTCGCGCGGCTGTTCCTGCGGCCGGAGGACCGGCGCGCGGAACTGCCCGAGCCGGAGTGCGAACCACGGCGGCCTTTGAGCGCTTTGGAATGGCGGGTGCTGGTCATCACGATCGCCACGCTCGTCACCTGGTGCACGACCGAATGGCACGGACTCAGCGTCGCCGTGGTGGCGATGCTCGCGATGCTGGCGCTGACCGCGCCCGGAATCGGCGCGTTCGGCTTCAAGAAGGCCGCGAAGACGGTCAGCTGGAACCTCGTCATCTTCGTCGGCGGGGCGATGGTGCTGGGCCAGGCGCTGATCGACACGCAGGCCGCGACCTGGATCATGGACCAATTGCTGGCTTTGTTCGGGCTGGAGAGCGGCATGGCGGTGCCGTCCGAGTGGCTGGCCCTGCTCGGGATCGCGGCGATCAGCCTGCTCTCGCATCTGTTCATGACCAGCCACGTCGCGCGGGCGGCGGCATTGGGCGCGCCTTTGATCCTGTTCGCACAATCGACCGGGCTGGAGCCGATGGCGGTGCTGTTCATCGGCGCGGTGGGGATGAATTACTGCCTGACGCTTCCCGTTTGCTCGAAAGCCTATCTGGTCTTTCAGGATGCGGAGGGCGGCGGCTTCGGCGCGGGCGACCTGATGCGGCTGAGCGCGGTGATGGCGCCGCTCTACCTGCTCCTGATGCTGGCTTTCTATTTCGGCTGGTGGCGGTGGACGGGGCTGGCGCTGCTGGCCTGAACCGGATCAGTCGTCCCGCTCGACGCTGGTGACGCGGCCGTGCCGGTTGATGTTCACCTCGAGCTCGCGGCCGCGATGGTCGCGCCCTTCAATCTCCCAGCCGCCATCCTCGCGCTCGACCTTGGTCACCCGCACCATGCCGTAGCCGCGCGCGATGCGGATCGCCTGTTCCTCGCTAATCCCGGTACGCGCGGGGCGTTCGCGCTGCTGCGCCGCCGCTTCGGCGGGCAGCGCGCAGCAAAGGGATGCCGCCAGAGCGGCCAGCACGATTCTCATGACTTAGGCATAGCACCCGCCGACTGAACGGGCGCTGACACGCGGATATCCGGTGCGGGTGGGCCGTCACGGAAGTAAATTCCGTGACGTCGATCAGGCTCCGCTTCGCGGACCTGTCGGCCGGCGCTCGCCGTCTCTTCGCGCTGCTCCGGCGGCTACGCGGCTTGCGCCTCGCCATCGAGCGGCTGCGGGCGCTTTTCGAACACTTCGTCGACCAGACCGAAGGCCTTGGCCTCCTCCGCGCCGAAGAAGCGGTCGCGCTCCACCGCCTTCTCGATCTCCTCGATCGGCTGGCCGGTATTCTGCGCCATCAGCTCGTTCATGCGGTGCCGGATGCGCAGGATTTCCTTGGCCTGGATCTCGATGTCCGAGGCCATGCCCTGCGCACCGCCGGACGGCTGGTGGATCATGATCCGCGCGTTGGTGAGCGCGACGCGCATGCCCTTCTCGCCGGCGGCCAGCAGGAAGGCGCCCATCGACGCGGCCTGGCCGATGCACACCGTGCCGACGCGCGGCCGGATGTACTGCATCGTGTCGTGGATCGCCATGCCCGCCGTGACGACGCCGCCCGGCGAGTTGATGTACATGTAGATGTCCTTCTTGGGATTCTCGGACTCCAGGAAGAGCAATTGCGCGGTGATCACCGAGGCCATGTGATCCTCGACCCCGCCGGTCACGAAGATGATCCGCTCGCGCAGCAGGCGGGAATAGATGTCGAAGCTGCGCTCGCCCCGGTTGGATTGCTCGACCACCACCGGGATGAGGCCATTGACGATGTCTTCGTGGTCGCGAGTCATGTGGTGAGCGTCCTGCTTCTTGGAGTGTCGCGGCCAACATCGGCGGATAGGTGTCAACGTTCAACCCCCCCGCGCCGCCTCAGACCGGGACGAGCGACTTCAGCGGCACCTCCGGATCGGCAAGCGCGGCGGGATCGGCGACGACGCGGTGGAGGACAAGGCCCCTGCCCTGCGCATAATCGCGCACCGCGTTGACGCAGTCGAGCGCGATCACGCGGCCTTCGCGGAGGTAGACGATCGAGAAGCTGCGAGCGGACGGATCGCCGCGGGTGACGGTGGCATCATGGCCCTGGCTGAGGCCGACGGTCTGGAGCTTGAGGTCATATTGGTTCGACCAGAACCAGGGGACGGCGTCATAGTCCGCGTCGATCCCGCAGATCGTTTTCGCGGTGACATTGGCCTGGTCGTTGGCATTCTGGACCGATTCCAGCCGGATCCAGTCGCTCGCAGCGAAGCGGTTGCGATGCTCGGCGCAGTCTCCGATCGCAAAGATGTCCGGCAGGCTGGTGCGGCACTGGCCGTCGACGCGGACGCCGTTGGCGGTCTCGGCGCCCGCATCAGCGAGCGGCTGGATGGCGGGGGCGATGCCGATGCCGACGATCACCATCTGCGCGGGAATGACGCTGCCGTCCGAGAGGCGCACGCCGGTGGCGCGGCCATCCTGCTCGACGATGCAATCGACCGCCGTGCCGAGGCGCAGGTCCACACCCTGCGCGCGATGCTCGGCCTCGAAGAAAAGCGACAAATCCTCGCCCGCGACACGCGCCAACACGCGGTCGAGCGCCTCGATCAGCACAACCTGCGTGCCGAGCTTGCGCAGGGACGCCGCGGCTTCGAGGCCGATATAGCCGCCGCCGATCACCGCCACTTCCCGCACATCGGGAAGTTCAGCGATCATTGCATCGACATCGGCGCGGGTCCGGACCGTGTGGACGCCCGCGGCCTCGCCGCCTTCGCAGGTCAGACGGCGGGGACTGCCGCCCGCCGCCCAGATCAGCTTGCCATAGCCGAGAATGCGGCCGTCGCCGGTCGTGACGGTATGCGCGGCGGGATCGATCGCGGCGATCCGCGTACCCGGCAGCAAAGTCACCGCCTTGTCGGCCCAGACCTGCGGGGGGCGGAGCAGCATTCGCTCCCATTCCTTCTCGCCGGCGAGATAGTCCTTCGACAAAGGCGGGCGTTCGTAGGGAAGCTCAGGCTCGTCGCCCGCAATGGCGATGGTGCCGGCAAAGCCATGCTGGCGCAGCGCCAGCGCCGCCTGCGCGCCGCCATGGCCGCCGCCGACGATCAGCACATCATATCGATCCTTCATACCCCGACCTTAGCAAAGCCGGGGCGCGGGGCCAGATATGCGATAATCCACAGCCATTGATTCCACCCCGTTGCCGCCTGTTTCGCACTCGGCTAGGCGCCGTCATCAATTCGTCATCAGATTGTAACATTCGCCGTTCGGCGCCGCTTTTCCGGAGACAAATCATTCGTCAGATCGCGGCGCTTGCGTATCGCATGGAGGGTCCGGGTGAATCCGGCGTCCGCGTGCTGCTGGTCACCTCGCGCGAGACGAAGCGCTGGGTGATCCCGAAAGGGAACCTCCCCTCCGGCATGGTGCCGCACGTCGCGGCGATGCAGGAGGCGGAAGAGGAAGCGGGCGTGATCGGCGCCGCCTCGCCGCTGCCGCTCGGCTCCTATCGCTACCGCAAGAAAAGGGGCAGCGGCGCGGCCTTGATGTTCGACGTCGAGGTGTTTCCGCTGGCGGTGATCCGCGAGCTGGACAGCTGGAAGGAACAGCATGAGCGGGAGCGGCGCTGGTTCACCCTCGCCGATGCCTCCGCCGCGGTGGATGAGCCCGATCTCGCCGCCCTGATCCGCTCCTTCACCGCAGTCGAATTCCAGAAATCCGCCCGCCAGATCTCCCTGCTGACCGGTCTGGCCGCACCATCGAAAGTGGGTCCGATGTTCGCCTGGTTCCAACGCCTGCTGCCCAAGACCGGCAATTTCTTCGAATTGTTCGAAGCCCATTCGCAGGCGATCACCGCGGCGGCCGACGCGCTCGCCCGGCTGCTGACCGGCGGCGACGGCGCGGAGGAGCATATCCGGGAGGTGATCGAGCGCGAGCATGACGCCGACAACATCACCCGCGAAGTGCTGAAGACCGTCCGCAAGACCTTCCTGACGCCGTTCGACCGGGGCGCGATCACCAGCCTGATCGCGGCGATGGACGATGCGGTGGACGAGATGCAGGCGACCGTGAACGCCGTGCAGATCTATAACGTGAAGGAATTCGCGCCGGAGATGCGCGACATGGCCGGGCTGATCGTCGATGCGGCGCGGCTCACCGCCGAGGCAATGCCGCTGCTGCGCGACGTGGCGCGGAACGGGGCGCGGCTGCACGAATTGACCGAGCGGCTGGTGCGGATCGAAGGCCATGCCGACGACATCCATGCCGAGGGCCATATCCGCACCTTCAAGGAGCATGGCGCGAGCGACACTTTGCGCTTCGTCGTCAACCGCGAAATCTACAAGCATCTGGAGCGGATCACCGACGCCTTCGAGGATGTTGCCAACGAGATTGACGGCCTCGTCATCGATCACGCCTGATCGGGCCGCCGCGCGATGTACGAACTCGCCCTTCCCCTGCTGATCGGCCTGATCGCCGCGGCCTTGCTGTTCGACTTCCTGAACGGGCTGCACGACGCGGCCAATTCGATCGCGACGGTGGTGGCGACGCGGCTGTTGAGCCCGGTAACGGCGGTGATCTTCGCCGCCTTCTTCAACTTCGCCGCCTACTTCCTCGCACTCGCCTTTCCCGGCCTGCAGAAGGTCGCGGAGACGATCGGCAAGGGGCTGATCGACCAGGACGTGGTCACGCCCTCGGTGATCTTCGGCGCGCTCTGCGGGGCGATGTTCTGGAATGTGCTGACCTGGCTGAAGGGCATCCCGTCCTCCAGCAGCCATGCGCTGATCGGCGGGCTGATCGGCGCGGCGATGGCGCATTCGGGACTCAACCATATCCAGTGGAGCGGGCTGAACCTGACCCTGCTGGCGATCGTGCTGTCGCCCCTGCTCGGCATGATCCTGGCGATGACGATAATGCTGGTAAGCAGCTGGGCGATGCGCCGCTCCACGGCCGCCCGCGCCGAGCGGAGCTTCCGGGTGCTGCACCTGATTTCCTCGGCCTGCTATTCGGTCAGCCACGGCCTGAACGACGCCCAGAAGACGATGGGGATCATCGCCATCCTGCTCTATTCGACCGGCCGGCTGGGCGGCGAATTCCATGTGCCGCACTGGGTCGCCGTGTCCTGCTACGTGGCGATCGCGCTCGGCACTTTGTGCGGCGGGTGGCGGATCATCGAGACGATGGGATCGCGCATCACCCGCCTGTCTCAGCATCAGGGCTTCAGCGCCTCGCTGGGCGGCTCGGGCGTGGTGTTCGGCGCCTCGCTGATGGGTATTCCGGTGTCGACCACGCACACGATCACCGGCGCGATCGTCGGCTCGGGCGCGGCGCGGCGGGCATCGGCGGTGCGCTGGAGCGTCGCCGGGCGCGTGGTGATCGCGTGGATCATCACCATCCCGGCCTCGGCAGCGGTCGGAGCGTTGTTTTACTATCTGACGGTGATCTTCTGATCTTCCTTACGCCGCCCGGCGCGGCTAGCTGCGATCCGATCGTTCAGCCGAGGAATTGACATGAAGACCCGCGCCGCCGTCGCCTTTGAAGCCAAGAAGCCGCTGGAGATCGTCGAACTCGACCTGGAAGGACCGAAGGCGGGCGAGGTGCTGGTCGAGATCATGGCGACGGGCATCTGCCACACCGACGCTTACACGCTCGACGGGTTCGACAGCGAGGGCATCTTCCCCAGCGTTCTGGGGCATGAGGGCGCTGGCGTGGTGCGCGAGGTTGGTGCCGGTGTGACCAGCGTCGCGCCGGGCGACCATGTCATCCCGCTCTACACCCCCGAATGCCGCCAGTGTAAGTCGTGCCTCAGCGGCAAAACCAACCTCTGCACCGCGATCCGCGCGACGCAGGGCAAAGGACTGATGCCCGACGGCACCAGCCGCTTCAGCTACAAGGGCCAGACCATCTATCATTATATGGGCTGCTCGACCTTCTCGAACTTCACCGTGCTGCCCGAGATCGCGGTCGCGAAGATCCGCGAGGACGCGCCGTTCCAGTCGAGCTGCTATATCGGCTGCGGCGTCACCACCGGCGTCGGCGCGGTGATCAACACCGCCAAGGTGCAGGTGGGCGACAATATCGTCGTGTTCGGGCTGGGCGGGATCGGCCTGAACGTGATCCAGGGCGCGCGGCTGGCGGGTGCGGACAGGATCATCGGCGTCGACATCAACCCGGACCGCGAGGAATGGGGCCGCAAGTTCGGCATGACCGAATTCCTGAATTCGAAGGGCATGAGCCGCGAGGATGTCGTCGCGGCGATCGTGCAGATGACCGACGGCGGCGCCGATTACACGTTCGACGCGACCGGCAACACCGAGGTGATGCGGATCGCGCTGGAGGCGTGCCATCGCGGCTGGGGCACCTCGATCATCATCGGCGTGGCGGAAGCCGGCAAGGAAATCGCGACGCGTCCGTTTCAGCTTGTCACCGGGCGCAACTGGCGCGGCACCGCCTTCGGCGGCGCCAAAGGGCGCACCGACGTGCCGAAGATCGTCGACATGTACATGACCGGCAAGATCGAGATCGACCCCATGATCACGCACGTCATGGGGCTGGAGGAGATCAACAAGGGCTTCGACCTGATGCATGCGGGGGAAAGCATCCGCAGCGTCGTGGTTTATTGATGCCCGAGAAGGTCAACATCGCCGCGAAGCTGGAGAGTTTCTCCGATCATTGGGCGCCACGCATCGTCGCGCGCTACAACGACAATGAAGTGCGGCTGGTGCGGGTCGAGGGCGAGTTCATCTGGCACAAGCATGACGAGACGGATGAGCTGTTCCTCGTGCTCGAGGGCGAACTCGACATGGAATTTCGCGACAAGATCGTCGCGCTGGCGCCGGGCGAACTGATCGTGGTGCCGCGCGGCACCGAGCATCGCCCATGCGCGCGAAAGGGCGAGGTGAAATTGCTGCTGATGGACCCGCGCGACATGCCCAATACCGGCGATCCGGAGACCGCGACCGTCGCGGTCGAAATCTGAGGAAGGAGAGCGAGATGTTCAATCACATCATGGTCGGCACGAGCGACATCGAGAAGTCGAAGAGCTTCTACGACGCGGTGCTGGGGACGCTGGGCTTCGAGGGGGAGCCGCTGCCGCACACCGCGGCAACCGGGCACAAGCGGCTCTTCTACCGGCACAATGGCGGCACGCTCTGCCTGTCCGAACCGATCAATAATGAGCCGGCAAGCGCCGCCAATGGCGCGACGATCGGCTTCAAGTGCGACAGCCCGGAACAGGTCGCGAGATTCCATGACGTGGCGGTCGCCAATGGCGGCACCTCGATCGAGGACCCGCCCGGGCCGCGCGACGGCGGCGCGCTCGGCACCATGCATCTGAGCTATGTCCGCGATCCGGACGGCCACAAGCTCTGCGCGATCCACCGCGCCGGCTGAGCCATGGACACGATTTCCGTCAACCGCGCCTTTGGCGGCGTGCAGCATGTGGTGAAGCATGCGTCGGCAGCGACCGGCACGGACATGACGTTCAGCGTCTACGTACCGCCCCAGGCCGAGCATGGGCAGCCTTGTCCCGTGGTCTGGTATCTGTCGGGGCTGACCTGCACGCACGCCAATGTCACCGACAAAGGCGAGTTTCGCGCCGCCTGTGCCGAGCTCGGCCTGATCCTCGTCGCGCCGGATACGAGCCCACGCGGCGAGGGCGTGCCGGACGATGCGGCGGGCGCCTATGATTTCGGGCTGGGCGCGGGCTTCTATGTCGATGCGAGGCAAAAGCCGTTCGACCGGCATTACCTTATGTATTCGTACATCGTGGACGAATTGCCGGGCGTGGTCGCTTCGGCTTTTCCGGTCGATCTGGAGCGGCAGGGCATATTCGGCCATTCGATGGGCGGGCATGGCGCGCTGACGATCGCGCTGCGCAATCCGGGACGGTATCGCAGCGTCTCCGCCTTCGCGCCGATCGTGGCGCCGTCGCAGGTGCCGTGGGGCGAAAAGGCGCTGGGCGGCTATCTGGGGCCGGACCGGGCGGCCTGGCGGGCGCACGATGCGGTCGCGCTGATCGAGGATGGCGCGCGGGTGCCGGAATTGCTGGTCGATCAGGGCGAGGCGGACCAGTTTCTCGCCGAGCAATTGCGGCCTGAATTGCTCGCGGCCGCCTGTCGCGATGCGGACATTCCGCTGACGCTGAGGATGCAGCCCGGCTACGATCACAGCTATTATTTCATCTCGACCTTCATGGCCGATCACCTGCGCTGGCACGCGGAGCGGTTGCGCGGCTAGAGGTCGAGAATCTCCACCTCTTCCCCTGCCGCGCGGGCGGGTTCGAGCGGGCGCTGGCGGATCAGCAGGTCGGCATCGGCGAAGCTGCGGTGGGCGCCGCTTTCCTGCCGTTCCAGCGATTCGGCGCCAGCCTCGGCCATTCGCGCGCGCGTGAAGGTTTCGCGGTCGCCGCAAGCCGGCAGCGGTGCCGCGAGCGGCAGCTTGCGCCAGCGTAGCGCCTCAGCCGGATCGCTGCCGCCGAGACCCGCGAGCAACGGCGCCAGGAACAAGCGCGCGGTGACCATCGCCGAAACCGGATTGCCCGGCAGGCCGAGGACGAGGCTGTCCCCTGCCCGGCCGAACCAGACCGGCTTGCCGGGCTTCATCCGCACCTTCGAGAAGATGCGTGTCATGCCGGCGGCGTCGAGTGCGGCCTGCGCGAAATCCTTCTCGCCGACCGATGCGCCGCCAGTGACGACGATCACATCCGCCTTCGCCAGCGCCAGATCGACGGCGTAGAGGATGCGCGCCGGATCGTCGGGCAAACGGTCGCGCAGCATGATCTCGCCGCCCTGCTCGGCGACCGCGGCCGCGATGCCGATCGACAGGCTGTCCGGCACCGCCTCCGCCGCGAAGCGCGCGGTGCCGGGCGCGACCAGTTCGTCCCCGGTTGCGAGGATGGCGACACGCGGGCGCCGCCAGACCTGGAGATGGGCGCGGTCGGCCCCGGCGGCGGCCAGCAGGAGGCGCGAATCCACGCGGCGCCCGGCCACGGCGAGCATGTCGCCCGCTGTGAAATCGGATGCGCGGCGGCGGATGAAAGGCGGATCGCCGGCGCTGGTGTTGAACCGGACAGCGTCGCCGTCGCGTGCGGCCTGTTCCTGGATGACGACGCGGTCGCAACCGTCCGGCACGGGCGCACCGGTGAAGATGCGAACGCACTCTCCGGCGCCGATTTCGCCAGCGAAGCCGCAGCCGGGGAAGGATTCGCCGGTCACGCGAAGGACCCCGCCAAGCTCCGCCTCGCGCACCGCATAACCATCCATCACCGAGACGTCGGTGCGCGGCGCGTCGATCGCGGCGACCAACGGCGCCGCGAGCCGCCGGCCCGCGCCGGTCTCAAGCTTGATCTCTTCGGGCCCGAGCGGGCTGGCCTCCGCCAGGACGAGCGCCAGTGCTTCGTCGAACGAGATCATGCCCCGGCGCGCTGGGCGAAATGCCAGGCCGCGTCGGCGAGCATCGGCACCCGCGCCGCCATCTGCTCGGCCTTGGCGCTGGAGGCGTTGCCGTCGAGGAAACGCTTCTTGATGCCCTGCACGATGCCGAGCAGGCGGAAGAGGTTGTAGGAGAAATACCAGTCGAGCTGCGGCACGCCGTCGCGGCCGGTGGCGGCGCAATAGAGCGCGACCGCCTCATCCATCGTGGGGATGCCGGCGGCGGCGCAATCAAAGCCGGCCAGGCCCGCACCGCCATCGGCCTGCGGCATCACCCAGTTCATGGCGAGATAGGTGAAATCGGCCAGCGGATCGCCGAGCGTCGACAATTCCCAGTCCAGCACCGCCAGCACTTCGGGGCGGCCATCGGCGAAGATCAGATTGTCGATCCTGTAGTCGCCATGGATGATCGAGATCCGATCCTGCGCCGGCACGGTGCGGGGCAGGAATTCGATGAGCCGCTCCGCCTCCTCGATCCGCTCGGTCTCGGCAGCGCGATATTGCTTGGTCCAGCGGCCGACCTGCCGCTCGAAATAATTGCCCGGCGCGCCATAGTCGGCGAGGCCGAGTTCGGCCGGATCGTAGCTGTGCAGCCGCGCCAGCGTCGCGATCATAGTCTCGTAGACGGCTCGCCGGTCGTCCGGCGCCATGCCCGGCAGCCTGCCGTCCCAATGGGTCACGCCCTCGACCAGCGCCATCACGTAGAATGGCGCGCCGATCACCTCGGCATCCTCGCACAGCGCATAGGGGCGGGGCACCGGGAAGCCGGTCGGGTGCAGGGCCGCGATCAGCCTGTGCTCGCGTTCGACGGCATGCGCGGAAGGCAGGATCGCGCCGAATGGCTTGCGGCGCAGCACATAGGCGCCGCTGGCCGCGTCGAGGCGATAGGTCGGATTGGACTGGCCGCCGGGGAATTTGGTCAGCGCGGCCGGGCCGCGAAACCCGTCCACGTTCGCCTCCAGCCAGGGAATCAACCGGTCGAGATCCAGATCAGCCAAGCCCGCTCCCATCCTTTTCTGTCGCTTCTGCCAGGCCGGCAGGCGTTCCGCCCGCCTCGCAACCGCTTCGTCTACCGCGCCATCGGCACGGCATCCGCCCCGTCGCGCTCCCACCGCCGCCGCACGATCTTCGCGGGCTGCAGGCGGGCATCGACGAGCGCCGTTTCATAATGCTCGCTGTCGCCGGAGATGCTGCGAATGTCGAGCGCGAACCAATCGGTGCGCACCCGCACCTGCTGCTGCGCGTCCAGCGGCAGGGAGGCATCGGCGAACCCGCCATTGCGCCAGAATTCCACATTGTTGGCCCAGCCCGCCGCAGGGCGCGAGGCGAGCACGCGCCGCACCTGCTCCTCGCTGAGTGCGCCGGGCGAAAGCATCGCGACCAGCAAGGCCTGATGCGGCAGCAGGGTGTTGACGTTGATCGGCGACAGATCGCTGACCGGGAGCGCGCAGATGTGCGGACGAATGCGCGCGTAGATTGCAGGCGTCATGCCGGGCAGCACGCGCAGCTCGCTCACCTCGGCGAACAGGGTATTGCCGGTCAGGAATGGCGGGGCGCCCTGCCCATAGGCCTGGTCCTCCGCGCCGCCGGGCGTGGCGACGACATCGCTGTCCGCCCAGTCGGCCGCGCCCTCGGCGATCCGCGTCGCCTCGGCCGGGGAGATGCCGGCAAGACGCATCAGGGTGACGAATTGCCCGACCCCGGACGGGCGGCGGCTGAGGCCGGAGCGCACATCGCCCTGCACGACGCTGTTGATGTTGAAGCAATTGCCGCCGTCGCGGACGCGGGCCTCGATCAGGCCGCCGCCCGGCATCGGGATCGTCCGCGTCGCCCCGTTCCAGTTGCCGGTGAGCGTGGTCCGCGCGCGATCCTGCGTGATCAGATCGTCGACGATCAGGACCGCAAGCTGTTCGGCGCCCAGGGCCGCGAAGCGCGCCTGATCGAGCGAGGCGACATTGGCACTGACCGCCCGCGACAGGCGCAATTTCTCCAGCGCCGCGGCCGCGATCGCCCCGGTGATCGCCACCAGGATCAGCACCGCCAGCAGGGCCGCGCCGCGCTCGCTCCTCTTCATCGGCCGCTCCCGACCAGGAAAAGCTGCCGCACCGGGCCGAAGCGGGCGGAGGACACGGTCAGCTCCACCGCGACCGGCAGGTCGGCCGGATCCTCGGGCCGCCATGTCGCGTGCCATTCGCCCTCGCGGTCGCGGAAGCGCAACGCCGCCTGATCGACCTGATCGATCAAGGTGGTTACGGACGCGGCGCCGCCGCCATCGACATGGGTGAAGCCGACGCGGATCAGCCGATTGTCCTGAAAGCGATATTCGACCCGCTGCAAGGATGCGCGCGGCGCCTGATCCGGATTGTCCCAGCCGCCGCGCACGAGCGTCATGATGCGCGGATCGCCCGCGCCGCCGCTGGCGAGGGCCGACTGCTGCGCGCCGTCACCGCCGCGCCACGGGCGGGGCGCGGCCTGGGCAAGATCGCTGGTCAGCAGCCCGCTGGCCCGGCGGATCTCGCTCAATGTGGCGAGCTGACGATCGGTCATGTCCTGGCTGGTGACGCTGAACGACAGCAAGGCGACGCCGCCCGCAGTCAGCATCCCGAAGATGGCGAGCGCGATCAGCATCTCCACGAGGGTGAAGCCGGCACTTCTGGCGGGCATCCGCATCAGCCCGGCCTGAACAGGGTCAGGGTCGCGGCGCCGGTGCCCTGCTCGCCTTCGACCCGGATGGTGATCAACTGGATGCGGGCCTCGGGCGATCGTTCCACGACCCGCGTCCAGCGCCATTGCCGGCCGGCATTGGTCAGCGCGCCGGTCTGGGTGCCGAAGGGCGGGGATTGCGGATCGGTCAGCACCTCCACCGCCAGATTGCGCGCCACCGTCTGGGCCAAAGCCTGCTCGGTCAGGCGCGCGCTGTTGGTCGCGGTCGCGCCGCCGAGGCGCAGCAAGGCCAGAGCGGCGAGGCTGAAGATGGCGAGCGCCACCAGCATCTCGATGAGCGTGAAGCCGGTTTCACGGCCCGCGCGGCGGTCAACGGCGGATGCGGATGACGCCATCGCTGCCGATCACGATCTGGGCGCGCTCCTCGCCACGCCGCAAGGTGAGTTCGAGCGGTTCGGTGAGACCGGTCGCGTCAAACACGCTCCGCCCGCCGCGCCCGCCAATATCGGGGGTCGTGCCCTTCTCCCAGGCATAGCGCGCCGTCTCGCGCCAGGCGCCGCCGTCGCTGCGGGCGAAAACGTAACCGGCGGGATCGACCATCACGGAGGTCGAGCGGGAATCGATCATGGCGGTTTCCTGCGCCGCCCGGGCACGCGCCGCGAAACGCTCCGCTTCGACCCTGATGCCGCCATTGGCGTCGGGAATGGCGAGTATGGCCGCGGCCGAAAGAATGCCGATGATGGTGATGACGACGATCAGCTCGATGAGCGTGAAACCCGCCTCCCCTGCCCGCTTGCGACGCATCCGCGTCACCGGAACAGGCTGCGGTCCGGCGGCGGCGTCGGTTGCGCCGGGACGGCGGCCGGGGCGGGGTTCGCAGCGGCCTGCACCGGCACGGCCGGGCCGGAGAAGGTCATACGCAGGTCGGTGCCGTTGCCGGACAGGATCACTTCGCGCACCCGCACCGTCTGCAGCGTCAGCCCAGGCGCGACTTCACGGCCGCGCTGGACGAGCCGCTGGCTGCCGTCGCCATAAGCGAAGATGGCGCCGGTTGCGGTGACTCCCGTGAGCTTCAGTCCTTCCGGAACGCCGCCGGGAGTCGGTGCCGGTTGCTGCGGAGTCCCCGGCTGGCCTGGCGGCGCTTGTCCCGCTGGCTGGCCTGGGGCCGCCGTTTGCGCGGCCGCGACCGCGGGCGGCTGGGGAGCGGCATTGAGCGTGGCCTGCGGCTGCGCGCCGCGCTCGGCAGCGGGGACCAGTTCGATAGCGCCGCCATCCGTCCCGCGCGGCCACAGCAGGTAGGCGAGCAGGCCCGTGACCACCACCGCCCCGCCGATCAATGCCCTTTTGTCTCGCGCCTGCAATTGCATCCACCCTGCTTAGGCGCGGCGGGCGCGCGGCTCAACGAAAGTTAGGTGACATGCAGCCCGGCGCGGATCCGCGCCCGCGCCGTGTAGAAATCGGCGAGCAGCCGGGCGGCCAGCCGATCCGCCTCGCCCGTCGCCAGGTCGGCGATGCGCGGCGCGCCGACCGCGGGCGAGCCCGCCGTGTCCGGAACAATGCCCGAAAGGCCGAGCAGCCGCTGCAGCGGACCGCGGCGCGTCGCCACGACCTGCAGCTTTTCATGCGGAATGATCCACAGCCGCCGCGCGAACAGCCCCTCACGGACATAGAGCGCGCGCTCCCCCGCGAGATGGGCTTCGCGAAACCAGGCCAGCATAGCCGCCAGCGCCATCGCCACCAGCGCCAGCGCCACCCAACCGGCATAAGGCAGATATTGGCCGGCGATCGCGGCGACGCCCGCAGCCGCCAGCCACGGCCCGCAACGGCGGATCAAGGCCCGGGCGGGCGGGCGGCTCATCGGCGCCTCCGGCAATTGCGGAAAGCCTGCTTGCTCCAGCACATGCGCGATCTCATCCGTGCGCGCGAACGGCGCCGCGTCCTGCACCCCGCCCTCCTTCGCGTCCGCGCCGAGCGTCTGGAAAGCGAGGCCGTGCCAGCCGAGCAGCCCGCCGACCAGCCCGGTCTCGATCCGCGCCGCTTCGGTCCGCCGCGCCGGAATGACGACCTCCGAAAGAGTCAGCAGCCCGCGCCGCCGCCTCAGGCCGGTCTCGCCCGCCGTCAGCGTAAAACCGTAATCGCGCAGCAGGGTCCGCAGCACGCCGCTTGCCACGCCCAGGAGGACGAGCAGCAGGATGACGATCGCGGCGGTACGGAAGGTCAGCAGGCCCGCGACATTGCCGCCCCCGCGAGACTGGATCAGCCGCTCGATATCCACAATCCCGAGCTGATCGAGATATTGCAGCGCGCCGAATGCCAGCGCGATGAAGATCAGCGAGAAGTTCAGCACCCCCGAAAGGAGCACGCGGCCCAGCGTCATGGCGAAAATGACCGGCTCGGCCGGCGCCTCCGCCAATTCGGCAGCCGCAGCCGAAGCCGGAGCGCGGTGCATGTCCCGGACGAGATCGCGCAGCGCATGCGCGGCGGACAACTCGATCATGTCGAGCACGCCTTCGTCCTTCTTCGCGCCGCCCGTCTCGATCCGCACCTTCGCGGTGCCGACCAGCCTCGCCAGCAAAGGCTGTTCGATCGCGATGTCCCGCACCCGATCGAAGGGGATCACGCGCCGCTGGCGGCTGAGCAGGCCCTTTTCGATCACGATCTCGTTCGAACGGATGTCGTAGGTGAAACGCCACCAGCTGACCGCCGCGCTCAGCAGCAGTGCGCCAAGTATGCCGAGCGCGATCAGCACCGCCAGCCCAGGATTGCGCTGGATCAGCACGCCGACCGCCCCGACCATGCCGATCAGCGCACCGGGCGCGGCCTTGATCGCATTGTCCACCATCGAAATCGGGTGGAGACGGCGCGGGCCGTACGGCAGATCCGTCACGCCAGATCCTGGCGAATCTTGCCGCGAATATGATCGCGCATTTCCTCCGCGGTGTCGGGGCGCAGGCCAGGCAGTCTTACCGCCGCGCCGCGCGTGCCGGCCGTGTTCAGCACGAGCGTGGCGAGGCCGAGCGCCCGCTGCAGCGGTCCGCGCTCGATATCGATATGCTGCACCCGGCCGAACGGCACGACCGTGAGCTGCCGGACCATCAGCCCATGCTTCACGATCAGTTCGTCTTCGCGCTGCTCATAGCCCCAGGCACGGTAGCGGCGCAGCGGCAGCAGGAAGGCGGCGGCGATCAGGACGGGCACCGCAATGCCGGTGACGAGCCAGGGCGACAGCCACACTGGCTTCCACAGCTGGCGCGCCAGCCACAATTCGCCGAAGACGATGAGCGCGATCAGGATCATGGCCGCGATCAGGAAGCGGATGCGCAGCAAGGTGAGCTGACGGGGTTCGAGCGGAGTCACGGCAAGCAGGCTTAGCCGCCCCGGTGGCCGACGCAAGCCGCAGGGAAAATTGTATCGCGCCCTTGCTCGCGGCGTAGCGAACTTCCTAAGGGACGGATGGAACAGGGGAAGTTCGACCTGATGAAGCGTCTCTCACTCTTGCTCGCCGCCGCCGGAGCGCTGGCGCTCGGGGCTTGCCAGCAGGCCGCCAACGAATCGGCGGGCGCGCCCAATGACGTGAAGAGCGCCGAGGCACCGCAGGGCGCTTCGGAATATGACGTGGTCCGCTCCATGCTTGAACTGGCCAATGTCGGCCCGAACGATCTGGTCGTCGATCTCGGCTCCGGCGACGGCCGCATCCCGATCCTGGCGGCGCGCGAAAAGGGCGCGCGGGGCATGGGCGTGGAAATCGACCAGCGGCTGATCCAGCAGTCCAACACCAATGCGCGCGAGGCCGGCGTCGCCGACAAGGTGAGCTTCCGCCAGGAGGATCTTTTCGTCACCCCGCTGAACGACGTCACGGTGCTGACGGTCTTCCTGCTGCCGGAGATCAACCTGCAGCTGCGGCCCAAGATCCTGCTGCAAATGCGACCGGGTTCGCGCGTGGTCAGCAACACGTTCGACATGGGCGACTGGCGGCCGGATGCACGCCGCGAAGTGGGCGGCACGACGATCCTGATGTGGACCGTGCCGGCGCGCGTGGAGGGCCGCTGGCGGCTCACGCAGGGCGAGGCTTCGGGCGAGCTGGCGCTGACGCAACGCTATCAGGATCTGTCCGGCCAGGCGGGCGGCCGCGACCTCGGCAGCCCGAGCCTGGCCGGCGATCGCATCGCCTTCACCGCCGATCTCGGCCAGGGCGCGCGCCGGTTCGAAGGCCGGGTCGAGGGCGACCGGATTGTCGGTGACGGCTGGGAAGCGGTCCGCACCGGGGGCTAAGCCGTCATGCCGGTCGTGATCGCCGGGCTCATCCTGTCCTTCCTCTTGATGATGCTGTTCGGCGACAGCGAGCTCGACCGCGCGCTGCTGATGCTGCTCGACGGGAGCGGCCTGCCGAACCTCGCACAGGCGGCGGCGATCATCCATTGGTGCGCGCAGCCGCTGCCCCTGCTTGTCGTGATCGTGGCCGGGGCGGCGCTGCTCCTTGCACTCCGCCGCTGGCAGGAAGCGGCCTTGCTGGGCGGGATTGCGATTGCGGGCTGGCTGCTGACGTTGGCCGCGCAGCACCTTACCTTGCCGCTCGGACCCACAAGCGGCGCGAGCGCGACCACCGGCGCGGTCTATCCCGACATGAGCGCGGCGCTCGCGACAATCGCGGGCTTCGCGACCGCGTTCCTGCTGACCCATCGCTCCCCGGCGCGGGCCTGGGCGCTCGCCGGCGCTGCCGGTTTCACGCTGACGGCGGGAGTCGCGGCGATCGTGGCTGATCGGGTGTGGCCAAGCAGCGTGGTCGGCGGCTGGGCGCTGGGTCTGGCCTGGACGCTGACAATCCTGCTGCTCGCCCGCGCCGATATCGGCGACGGGGCGCGCTCCCGCTAAGCCCGCCGGAAGGCGAGGATCAGGTTGTTCGCGGGCATTTCCACCAGCCGGTCGAAGCGCAGTCCAGCCGACGCCGACGCTTCCGTCACCACCTCGACCACGCGCAGGCCCCAGTCAGGATTGCGCGCCTTCAGCGACTGGTCGAACGCCTCGTTGCTCGGCGCCGTTTCGACGCCGGTTCGCCGGTACGGGCCGTAGAGGATCAGCGGCGCGCCCGCTTCCAGCAAGCGCGCGGCGCCCCGGAGAAGACCGAGCGTCGCACGCCACGGGCTGATATGAACCATATTGATGCACAGGATCGCGTCCGCCCGCGTAACCGGCCAGGTTTCGGCTCCGGCATCCAGCACCAGCGGGGGATGCAAATTTCGCAGCTGCGCCTCGGCTGCATGAGCGTGGATGGACGCCAGCGCATCCGGATCGGGGTCGCTGGGCTGCCAGTCGAGCTCCGGGTATCGCCCCGCAAGGAAAACGGCATGTTCTCCCGCGCCGCTGGCGACTTCGAGCACCAGGCCGTGCGCCGGCAGCAGCTCCGCCAGCACCGCCGCGATCGGCTCCTTGTTGCGTGCCGTTGACGGCGAGCTGCGCTTCACGCCTCCGGCCCGGCTTCCATTTCGGTCTCCGGCACCGGCTCGACCCAGCGATAGCGCCACACGAACAGGCCGATGCTGACCGGCAGCGTGGCATGGACGAAGGGCGCGAAATTCTTCGTCGCGGCGATCGAGGCGAGGAGAATCGAGAACAGCCCCGTCACCCCCAGGATCAGCCAGATCCCCATTTCGCCCCGCGCGATCCGCCAGCGCGCGTTCCCCGCTCGCCGCATCGCACGCTCGGCCTCCCAGAACAAAAGTGCCAGGACCGCCGACAATGCCGTGAAGCCGACACCGTAGATCAGGAACATGCCGCCGATATCGCCGGCAAAGCGCGTCCCCGATCCGCCCAGATAGGCGGCGAACGATGCGGACATCGCCTGCAGCGGCGGAATGTAGATCATCACGAAAAAGACGAGCGCGAAGGTCAGCACGACCGACAGGCCGCCGCCATCGCCGCGATATTCCCGCCAGCGCACGTGACCGTACCAGAACATGCCAATGATCGCGAAGCCGATGGCGAAGACCGGCACGTTCGCCATGGCCGATTGCAGCTCGTCGATGTTCGTCGGGATCTGGCTGTTGCCGATCACGAGCAGGGAGAGCGCGAAGGCAAAGGCCGCGTCGGTGAAACTGTCCAGGCGTCCGGTGGCACGGTTCATTTCGTAACGCACGCTCCAGAAACGGTGAGAAATCCCGCCTTTTCCAACCGTGCCATACTCACAGGTCAGTTAAAACTGAAACGAAGCGTCAGCACTGGAAGAATATTCCATTCGGAAACATCCTTGTTCGGATCGGTTGAATCCACCTCGACCCATTGCACCCCCAATTTCAGCTCCCTCAGCCAACTTCTACCTATTGCACGCGCAAAATTGAGGCCAGCGAAGGCCACTCCCCGGACATCGGTTCGCTCAACGCCAGAGACCTCGTCAAACCATCGAATTTCTCCGCTGGCAGACAACGTCCATTCGATCTTGGCGACGAACTTCCCTTCGACATCGACCCGCAGTTGAGGAGTTATCCTTTCACGATCGGGCACATCAGACCAACGCCGCTCTATCGACGCGGAAATTCTAATCGACGCGGCCTCGCTAGGCTCCGGCTCGAGACAGCCTTGCTGGACGACGGTATCGGAGAAGCACCAGCGATTAGTTTGAAAACTGACGCCCGCCGTTACTGAGTGATCAAGGTACTCCTTCACCGAAATCAGCTCGGGCAGCCTAGCGTCGAAACCGCGATCGAGCCGGTAAGAGGCAAATGGAGTAAGCCGTCGAAATCCCCGTTTCCAGTCGAAACGGGCTTCGCCGAAAAAGCTCGATCCGCCTTCTGATGAAGAGTTTCCATCAAGATCAGTGTCGAAAGACAGCCCCCCGGAAAGCGACACAACCCCACCCGCGCCCACTGGTATCTCAGTAGAAAGCTTGATCTGTGTACTAGAAAAATCGGAGACATTGTCTCCGAGCGAAAAAGGGTCGTTACCAGCGATCGTCGGCGCTGATCTTATGTCGAGATGAATTACCGGCTTCGAGCCAGATTGGGACTCAGTCCCTTGAGCCTGTCCTGATTCCTCAAAAGAAAGAGCAATCGCACACGCCAATAAAGATAAGATACCCCATCTCATAGAACACCTCCCCTCTGGTGCAAAGAGAAGGTGGCACCGATAGCCTCTCGTGAAAAGAAGAATCGCTATCTGGTCTAGGACTACTCCGCCGCTTCCGCCTGCACCGGTTCCTTATAGGCCAGCATCGGCTTCCGCGCCGCCAGCGTCTCGTCGAGGCGGCGGCGGGGGGCGTGGATGGGCGCGGCCTTCAGGCTCTGATCGCCCGCCTTGGCGCGGTTGGCGACCGAGCGCAGGGCCGCGATGAACTGGTCGAGCGTGGCGCGGGATTCGGTCTCGGTCGGCTCGATCAGCATGGCGCCGTGGACCACCAGCGGGAAATACATGGTCATCGGGTGGAAGCCCTCGTCGATCAAAGCCTTGGCCAGATCGAGCGTCGAAATACCCTCGGCAAAGCCTTTGTCGCTGAACAGGGCTTCGTGCATGCAGGGGCCGCTGAAGCCGAACGGCGCATCCAGCACGTCGTCCAGGCTGCGCAGGATGTAATTGGCGTTCAGCACTGCATCCTCGGCGACCTGCCTGAGGCCGTCGGCGCCGTGACTGAGAATGTAGCTCAAAGCGCGGGTAAACATGCCCATCTGGCCGTGGAAGGCGACCATGCGGCCGAAGCTCGAGGCGTGATGGTCCTCCGCATTCTCCTCCTCGACGAGGCGGTAGGCCCCCTCCCCCGTTTTCTCGACGAACGGCAGAGGCGCGAATGGGGTCAGCGCTTCGGAGAAAACAACCGGCCCGGAGCCCGGCCCGCCGCCGCCATGCGGGGTGGAGAAGGTCTTGTGCAGATTGATGTGCATCGCGTCGATGCCGAGGTCGCCGGGGCGGACCCGGCCGACGATGGCGTTGAAATTGGCGCCGTCGCAATAGACGAAGCCGCCCGCCGCATGGACCGCCTCGCTGATCGCGATCATGTCCGGCTCGAACAGGCCGCATGTATTGGGGTTGGTGATCATCACCCCCGCCACGTCCGGCCCGAGCCGCGCCTTCAATGCCTCCAGATCGACGCGTCCGCCCGCCGTGGCGGGAATGTCCTCGACCCGATAGCCGCAGAAAGCGGCCGTGGCGGGATTGGTGCCGTGCGCGCTTTCCGGCACCAGGATCACCTCGCGCTTGTCGCCCCGCGCCTCCAGCGCCGAGCGGATCGCCAGCAGGCCGCACAATTCGCCATGCGCGCCCGCCTTGGGGCTCATCGCGACGCTGTGCATGCCGGTCAGCTTCACCAGCCATTCGCCCAGCTTGTGGATCAGCTCGAACGCGCCCTGCACCGTATCGACCGGCTGCAGTGGGTGGATGTCCGCAAAGCCCGGCATGCGCGCCACCTTCTCGTTGAGGCGCGGATTATGCTTCATCGTGCACGAGCCGAGCGGGAACAGGCCGAGGTCGATGGCGTAATTCTGCCGGCTGAGGCGTGTATAGTGCCGCACCGCTTCCGGTTCGGACAGGCCCGGCAGGCCTATATCCTTGCGGCGCTCGAGGCCCGCGAGGCGCGACGTCTGCCCCGGCACGTCGGCGAAATCGACGCCGGTCTGGTCGAGGCTTCCGATCTCGAACAGCAAAGGCTCTTCCAGCATCAGCGCGCGATTGCCGGTGAAGGTCGTGCCCTCTGTCTCGCCGGCTTCCGGGGTGGTGGGCTTCCAGCCGCTCTGGTTGATCGTCATGCCAGCACCTCCTGCAGCGCAGCGGCAAAGGTTTCGACATCCTCCTTCGTGGCCGTCTCGGTAACCGCGACGATCAGGCCGTTCTCCAGCGCGTCCACGCCCGGGTAAAGGCGGCCGAGCGAGACACCGCCAAGGATGCTTTGGTCGGCCAGCGCACGCACCACCGGCCGCGCTTCCTTCGGCAGCTTCAGCGTGAATTCGTTGAAGAAGGTGGGCGTGACCAGCTCGACGCCCGCTATGGCACTGAGCCGGTCGGCGGCGTTGCAGGCGGCCGCGTGATTGATCGCCGCAAGCTGCCGCAGCCCCTTCTCGCCCAGCAGGGTCATATGCGCCGTCCAGGCAAGCGCGCAGAGCACCGAGCTGGTGCAGATGTTCGACGTCGCCTTCTCGCGGCGGATATGCTGCTCGCGGGTCGAAAGCGTCAGCACGAAGCCGCGCTTGCCCTCCGCATCCACCGTCTCGCCGGTCAGGCGACCCGGCATCTGCCGCACCAGTTTCTCGGAGCAGGCGAACAGGCCCACATAAGGGCCGCCGAATTGCAGGCCGACGCCGATCGACTGGCCTTCGCCGACAACGATGTCCGCGCCCATCTCGCCGGGCGAAGTGATCGCCCCCAAAGCCACCGGCTCGGTCACCACCGCGATCAACAGCGCCTTCTTCGCGTGGCAGGCCTCGGCCAGTGCCGTGAGGTCCCCGATCCGGCCGAGAATGTCGGGATATTGCACGACCACGCAGGAGGTCTCGTCGTCGATCAGACCGATGAGGCTGTCCGTATCCGGCTCCGCGACCAGTTCCGGCAGTCGCGTGTCGAGCACATCGCCGGTGAACTTCGCCATCGTTTCCGCGACCGAGACGTAATGCGGGTGCAAGCCCCCGGACAGAATCGCCTTGCCGCGCCGCGTCACCCGCCGCGCCATCACGATCGCCTCCCAGCAGGCGGTCGAGCCGTCATACATGCTGGCATTCGCGACATCGCAGCCGAGCAGGCGGGCGACCTGGGTCTGGAATTCGAACAGGACCTGCAGCGTGCCCTGCGCGATTTCCGGCTGGTAGGGCGTGTAGCTGGTCAGGAATTCGCCGCGCTGGATGATGTGATCGACGCTGGCCGGGACATGATGGCGATAGGCCCCCGCGCCGATGAAGAAGGGCACGTCGCCCGCCGCCATATTCTTGCGCGCCATCGCGCCCAGCTGCCGCTCCACGGACAGTTCTGAGGCATGATCGGGCAGATCCGCGATATTGCCCGTCAGGCGCGCCGCAGCGGGGACATTGACGAACAGATCGTCGATCGAATTCGCCCCGATCACACCGAGCATCTGCCGCCGGTCGGCATCGGAAAGTGGGAGATAGCGCATGGAGTTCAGCTCACTAGGAAGGTTTGTTCATTCTGAAACGCAGGCGGACATAATCGGCGCGATAGGAGCCGTCCTCCTCGCGCAATTCGTCCGCCAGCCGCGCCTCGACCGCCTCCGCGATGGCGTCGCGCTCCTCGGCCGGAACGCCGCACACATCGAACCAGCCGGTGCGGAACGTCTTCACCCAGCCGGCTATGCCGGTCGGCAGCGGCGTGGGACGGTCGATCAGCCATGCCTCGATCCGATCGAAGCCGGCGGCGGCATAGATGTCGCGAAACTCCTCCGGCGAGGCATACCATTGCGGATCGACCACCGGCACGTCGTAGCCGCGCTCGGTCAGTTCCTCGCGCACGCCACGGCGCAGGATTTCGAGATTGCCCTCCCCGCCCATCTCGCCGGCAAAGCGCCCACCGTCCCGCAGCAGCGCGAACACGCCCTTCGCCACCGCGGCGGGATCGAGCATCCAATGCAAAGCGGCATTGGAGAAAGCCGCGTCGAACTGGCCGAAACGGGCCACCTGCTTGTCGATGCCCAGCAATTGCGCATCGGCGACGAAGGCGTCCACGCCCCTGGCCCGCGCCGCCTCGACCATCTCCGGCGAGGCATCGAGGCCGATCGCCCGCGCGCCAGACGCGCCGATCTGCTGCGTGAGTGTGCCGTCACCGCAACCAATGTCGAGGATCAGCTCGTTCGGCTGCGGATCGAGCAGGGTCAAAGCCGCCGCGCCCAAGGCCGGCACGAAGGCGCCGTGCCGCGCATATTCGGCCGGAGACCAGCGGGAGGCGGCGTTGATCATCATAAAGAGTCGCAGAACGCCTTGTAGGCCGCCGCGTCCATCAGCCCGTCGAGCTGGCCCGGATCGGCGAGCTTCAGCTTGAAGAACCAGCCCTCACCCTCCGGATCGCTGTTCACCAGCTCGGGCGTGTCGGCCAGAGCCGCATTGCCCTCGATCACCTCGCCCGTCACCGGCGCATAGACGTCGCTCGCGGCCTTCACCGATTCGACCACAGCCGCGTCGCCGCCCTGGGCGACCTGGCGGCCCGCCTCCGGCACCTCGACGAAGACGATGTCGCCGAGCTGACCCTGCGCGAAATCGGTGATGCCGACGGTGGCGGTGTCGCCTTCGACCCGCACCCACTCATGCTCTTTGGAATAATAGACGCTCATGCCGTATCTCCCTTCAGGCTCATGCGCTTTTGCGGACATATTTGTGGGGCACGAACGGCGTCGCCGCGATCGCGCCCTTGAAGATTTTCCCGCGCTGCTCGATCGTCACGGTCGCGCCGGGCGCGGCCGAAGCGGCGGGGACATAGGCCAGAGCGATCGGCCGTTCGAGCGTGGGCGAGAAGCCGCCGCTCGTCACCTTGCCGACCTCATTGCCCTCATCGTCCAGCACGCGCGCGCCCTCGCGCACCGGCTGGCGCCCTTCCACGAACAGGCCGGCGAGCAGGCGGATCGCGCCCTGGTCCAGCTCGCGCCCGATCCGGTCGGCGCCCGGATAACCGCCTTCATGCCGCCGCCGCTTGGAAATGGCGAAGGCGAGGTTCGCCTCGACCGGGGTCGTGCCCGTGTCCAGATCGTGCCCGTAGAGCGGCAGACCCGCCTCCAGCCGCAGCGAATCGCGCGCACCCAGACCGATCGGCTTCACCTCCGGCTCACCCGCCAGCAGGTCCGCCACCGCCGCGACGCGCGCAGCCGGGACCGAAATCTCGAACCCGTCCTCGCCGGTATAGCCCGAGCGGCTGATCCAGGCGCCGGTACCAGCCAGATCGAAGGCACCGCCGGTCATGAAGGTGAGCTGCTCGACGCCGGGCGCGTGGCGGGCCAGCGCGCCCACCGCCTTCGGCCCCTGCAGCGCCAGCAGCGCCTGCTCCTTCATATGATCCAGGATCACGCCGGACGGCAGGCGGTTGCGGAGATGCTCGATATCGCCATGCTTGGTCGCGCCGTTGACGACCATGTAGAAATGCTCGCCGCGCCTTGTGACCATCAGGTCGTCGATGATCCCGCCATCGTCACGCAGCAGCAGCGAATAACGCAGCCGACCGTCGCGCAGGATCTTCAGGTCCGCGGGCAGCAAGGCCTCCAGCCCCTTTTCGGCATCGCGCCCGGCAATGATCAACTGGCCCATATGGCTGACGTCGAACAGGCCGGCGCTCTCGCGCGTCCAGCGATGCTCGGCGATGATGCCCTCATACTGGATCGGCATTTCATAGCCGGCGAAGGACACCATCCGTGCGCCGCGGGCACGATGCCAAGCGTCGAGCGGGAGTTTCTGGTCGGCGTCGCTCATTCGCGGTCTCCACTGGCAAGATCGGCGCATATCATCGCCGCGGGTCAGGCCCGCCGCAACCATATACCCCCTCTGTCACGGGACCTGAGAGCTTTCACCCGGCAATCTCGCCGCCGGGCTTACCCCTTCGGTGGCCCGCCGTCGCCGAAGCTCAAGCGGGCGCTTTCCAGAGTGTCCAGACGGCCGCGCGGTCCTTTTGCCTGAGAGATTCCGGGGCGGTTGCTCCTTCGGCGCCTCGGCGAACCGAGACCTCTCCCGCGCGTCCGCCGATCGCCTCGCGACGGCCGGGAACGCGGGCGACTTGGGCGCTCGGGCGGAATGAGTCAACCGGAGGCGAAGGAAGGGAACCGGTTTCCCTGTCGCGTGTTCCACTCACAGGCCGGCAGGAGATGACCGGCAGTCCTGCATGCTGCCCGTCTTCCCGACCCGGCCCCGATCAGGAGGGTCGATCATGAAGCACGCCAGCAACAGCCGCTCGCGCGACGCCCCGCGCCCGACCGAGCAGCATGAATATCATAGCGCCGTCGAAGTCGATGAGACCCAGGCGAACTGGCGCGACTGGATCGGCCCGGCGCTCGCCGCCTCGGGCGTGATCCTGGCCATCGCCCTGCTGTTCCTGACGAATGCGGGGCATATTTAGAGCAAAGCGGACTGCGCTCGCTTCAAATTACCGGCGTCTCGCGAACCGGTAGGATACCGTACGGTCTTGGCTTTGGACCCATATGGCTGAGCCATTTCGGGTAAAACCGGCTGCAAAGCGGCCTGAGGGCGCATTCAATATTTGTACGATTGACCCGTCGCGCATTGAAATCAGCGCCACGCGCTCGCCAGACTCTTCCGGCTCAAGGGCGATAAGGGCGTGATTGCCATCCGGGCTGATTTCGGGCGTCGAATAGGAATCACGCACGTCAAAATCGCGATAGAGCGACCACAGCCGGCGGCCGCTGGCGACATCGTAGAGTTCGGCCCAGACTCCCCTCTCGGGTTGCCGCCTCGGACACGGGCCATGATACCCGCCGCACGCATTGGCAAACCCGGCCCTTGGCCGCATGACGAGCAGGTTGCTTCCGTCAAAGCCATGCGTTCCCATCCGCGACGCGGCCTGAAGGCCGGGAAGAAGGCGCGGCGGCCTGCCCTGGTCCCACAATATCCAATGGTCCTGCACATCCAGCAGCGCGCGGACACGGCCGTCGGGTCGCAGAGCGACATAAGCCGCCCGGATTTGTGCATAGATGGCGCGTCCTGCCGGGACCCCGGCAAGCCTCAGGATTTGCTCGATCCGGACCGCGTCCAGCACCCGGCCGCGTGCCGCATCGACGATGGCAATGGTCGGCGCAGGATTGGGTCTTTCGGGCCGATAGAAACCGCCTTGGGTTCCGAATTTGGCCAGCGCCAGGCCGCTACCGCCTACCCAGAGGAGGCCATCCAGACTACCGGCCGGATGCGCGAGTCTAGGCAAATCGGCCACACGGCCGTCCGGAAAGAGACGGACGGGCTGTAGCGGCGTCGTGACCCAGCCTCCGGGCGCAGGTTGACTGGGATGTCGTGCAGCCCAGACGAACCGCGAATCATCCGACCATTGGAAGAACGGTTTGCCGCCAAATCCGGCGAACCGCATAAATGTACCCGCATTTGTCTCAAGCGTCGCGGTCCCGGTTCGACCAGAAAGCGGGAGCAGGGTCAGCCGTCCCCTACGCGCGAACTCGGAAAGGGACGCCAGCATGCGCCCATCGGGCGAAACGGCGGGGTTGAAAGATGAATAGTCACTCTCGGCTGCCTGATGGCAATAGACGGCCGCAAGATGAAGCGGCCTCGATCCGCGCGGGCGCAAGTCCGGCGCGCCCGAATCCGAAGAAGCGCATTGCGACGGATCGGCCGGCGCCGACGGCTGCAGAAGAAGTGCGGCAAGCAGGGCCAGCATGATCCCATCCCCGGCAAGACAAAGCGAGAGAATCGAGAGCGCTGTTTCTAACCGCGGGTCAAATTTCAGCCAAGACGCCGGGCCTGACTCGCCTCGCCGTCAGAATGCCTCCGCCGGCAGCGCCATGATCGTGTCGGCGCCCGCTTCGATCTTCTTCCGCAGCGAGATCGTGTCCGGCATGATCCGCGCCGCGAAGAAGCGGGCGGTGGCGAGCTTGCGGTCGTGGAAGCCGTCGCCGTCGCGGCCTTCGGCGATCGCGGCGGCGCTGACCTTCGCCATGCGCAGCCACATCAGGCCCAACGCGACCGTGCCCATGATCGTCATGTACGGATAGGCAGCAGCACCCGCCTGGTTCGGGTTGGCCATCGCGTTCTGCATCAGCCACATGGTCGATGCCTGCAAATCGGCGGTGGCGGCTTCGAGCGCCTCGGCGAGCGGCTTCAGCGCCTCGTCGCCCTTCGCCGCGCCCACTTCCTCGCCGACCATCTTCAGGAAGGCCATGATCGCGCGGCCGCCATTGGCGGGGAGCTTGCGGCCGACCAGGTCCATCGCCTGCACGCCGTTCGTGCCTTCGTAAATCTGGGCAATGCGGGCGTCGCGGACGAACTGGTCCATGCCCCATTCGCGAATGTAGCCGTGGCCGCCATAGACTTGCTGCATGTTGACCGCGGCCTCGAAGCCCTTGTCGGTCAGATAGCCCTTGATCACCGGGGTCAGCAGTCCGAGCAGATCATCGGCCTGCTGCTTGGTCTCCTCATCCTGCGCGCGACGCATCAGGTCGACCTGCAGCGAACCCCACAGGACCAGCGCACGGGCGGCCTCGTTGAAGGCGCGTGCTTCCATCAGCATGCGCCGCACGTCGGGGTGGACGATGATCGGATCGGCCTTCGCCTCCGGATCGCGCGCGTCGGGCACCAGCGCCCGGCCCTGCCGCCGGTCCTTTGCGTAGGTGACGCCATTCTGATAGGCGACCTCGCCCTGCGCGAGACCCTGCAGGCCGACGCCGAGCCGCGCCGCATTCATCATGATGAACATCGCGGCCAGGCCCTTTTCCGGCTCGCCCACCAGATAGCCCTCGGCCTCGTCATAATTCATCACGCAGGTCGAATTGCCGTGAATGCCCATCTTGTGCTCGATCGAGCCGCAGCTGACGCCGTTGCGGGCGCCGAGAGAGCCGTCTTCGTTCACCAGGAACTTGGGCACGATGAAGAGGCTGATGCCCTTCACCGTGTCCGGCGCGCCGGCGATCTTCGCCAGCACGAGGTGGATGATGTTCTCGGCCAGATCATGCTCGCCGGAGGAGATGAAGATCTTCGTGCCGCTGATCTTGTAGCTGCCGTCGGCCTGCGGCTCGGCGCGGGTCTTCAGCAGGCCCAGATCGGTGCCGCAATGCGGCTCGGTCAGGTTCATCGTCCCGGTCCATTTGCCGGAGACCATGTTGGGCAGATAAGTGCGCTTCTGCTCCTCCGAACCCTTCACCAGGATCGACGCCTCCGCGCCCGCCGTCAGGCCGTGATACATTTCGAACGCCTGATTGGCGGAGAGCAGATACTCGCTGACCGCGGTGCCGATCAGCTGCGGCAGGCCCTGCCCGCCATATTCCTCCGGCGCAGACAGGCCCGGCCAGCCGCCCGCGACGAACTGGTCCCAGGCGTCCTTGAAACCGGCGGGAGTCGTCACCGAGCCGTCGTCATGGCGCGTGCAGCCTTCCTCGTCGCCCACCCGGTTCAACGGCGCCAGCACTTCGGAGCAGAATTTGCCCGCCTCGTTCAGGATCGCCTCGATCATGTCCGGGGTCGCATTCTCGAAGCCCGGCAGGTTCGAGTAGCGCTCGATCCCCAGCACATCCTCGATGATGAACCGCGATTCGCGGACGGGGGCGGTATAGGTCGGCATCCTTGGCTCCGTTTATGGTTCTTATCGTTGTCGTTGTTGCAGGGTTCAGGCGCGCGCCGGATGGTCCGCCTGAGCGACCATGGCGACGAAGCGCTCCAGCTCATCGATGGTCGCGTCGATATCCAGTTTCTGCTTCTTCAGCAGATCGACCCGCGAGCGGCATTTCTCCAATGTCACCTCGCGCTGGGCGCGGCGGCCGTCGCCCTTGTCGTACAGGTCGATCATCTCGCGAATGTCGGCCAGGCTGAAACCGACGCGCTTGCCGCGCAGGATCCACGCGAGCCGCGCGCGATCACGCCAACTGTAGATGCGCGAAAGGCCCTGCCGCTCCGGCGAGATCAGCCCCTCATCCTCATAGAAACGCAGCGCCCGCGGCGTGACGCCGAATTCGGTGCACAGATCGGTGATCGAATAGGAATGCTCGCTCGCGGCATGTCCTTCGAAATCGGATTGGAAGGCGGCGTTGGGCATGGCCGCGGCATTTACTTTACGTTCACGTCAACGTCAATTGCCACCAGTGTCCCCGCACAGCGGCACGCCGGCCACATCCCGCGCCTTGGCGGCGGCGGCATTCCCCTCCTCGCTCCGGAAGAATCGGGCATTGTCCAGTGTCGCGCCGCCCGCGCAATAATAACGCGCACATTCTGCCGAGAGGCTGCGTGTGACGCGCACGATGCTGTCTTCGAACTGCGCCTCGAACGCGCAGCTTTCGTCACCGTCGAGCAGCAATGTCAGCCGGTCCCCTTCCCGCCTGACCGCGCCGGACCCGCTGCAATTGGCATCGCCCCGGCCCCAGGTGATGAAGCCGAAGCTCCCGGCCCGGCCCTCGCGCTCGACCATGCAGAATTGGCCGCGATGCTCACCCTCGGTCTGCGCATACAGCCCACTTGCCGCCGCGCCGGACCCCGCACCGCCACCCGAATCCGCGCCGCTGCCCCCGCATCCCGCGAGAAAACACGCGGCCATCGCCGCGGACCACCGAAAACCGCTCATCATCAGCGCGCCAAAGCATATCCGGCGGCGTTGGTCAGCCAGTTTCGTGAGACGAAATCGTGACGTAGCGGGGCGACAAAGCAACCACCCCGCCCTATATGACCGCCACGCCCCTCGCCCGGACCCTATGTACATGTTGACGACGAATCCTTTCGATGCAGAGGCTTACGGCGACAAACTGCGCGAGGAATGCGGGGTCTTCGGCATCTGGGGCAGTGAGGACGCCGCCGCCGTCACCGCTTTGGGCCTGCACGCCCTCCAGCATCGCGGTCAGGAAGCCGCCGGCATCACCAGCCGCCATGGCTTGCATTTCCATTCCCACCGCGCAATGGGCCGCGTCGGCGACATTTTCGCCGGCAAGAGCAAGGCGGTCGAGAAACTGCCCGGCGAGGCGGCGATCGGCCATGTCCGCTATGCCACGACCGGCGAGACCGCCTTGCGCAACGTCCAGCCGCTCTTCGCCGATCTCGCCGCGGGCGGCTTCGCGGTCGCGCACAACGGCAATATCTCCAATGCCTTGTTCCTGCGCGCAGAAATGAACCGGCGCGGCTCGATCTTCCAGTCGACCAGCGACACGGAAGTGATCATCCACCTGGTCGCCACCTCCACCTATCGCGACCTGCTCGACCGCTTCATCGATGCATTGCGCCGGGTCGAGGGCGCCTACAGCCTGGTCTGCCTGACCGACGAAGGGCTGATCGCCTGCCGCGACCCGCTCGGCATCCGACCGTTGGTGATGGGCAAGCTCGGCGAGGCGATCATCTTCGCCTCGGAGACGGTGGCGCTCGACATGGTCGGCGCGACCTATTTGCGCTCGGTCGAGCCCGGCGAACTGGTGATCGTCAATGACGAGGGCATCCGCTCGCTGCGTCCGTTCGGCAACCAGCACCGGCCCCGCCCCTGCATCTTCGAACACGTCTATTTCTCGCGGCCGGACAGCATCGTCGATGGCACGTCGGTTTACTCCGTCCGCAAGCAGATCGGCGCGGAACTGGCGCGCGAAAATACGGTCGAGGCCGACATGGTCGTGCCTGTGCCCGACAGCGGCGTGCCCGCGGCCATCGGATATGCGCAGGAAAGCGGGATTCCGTTCGAACTGGGCATCATCCGCTCGCACTATGTCGGCCGCACCTTTATTCAGCCGGGCTCGGAGGTCCGCCATCTTGGCGTCAAGCTGAAGCACAATGCCAACAGCGCCCTGATCCAGGGCAAGCGAGTCGTGCTGATCGACGATTCGATCGTGCGCGGCACCACCAGCATGAAGATCGTGCAGATGGTCCGCGATGCGGGCGCCAGCGAAGTGCATATGCGCATCGCCAGCCCGCCGACCCGGCATTCATGCTTCTATGGCGTCAATACGCCGGACCGCGAGAAGCTGCTCGCCGCGCAGATGGATGTCGCGGCGATGTGCAAGCATATCGGCGCGGACAGTTTGGGCTTCATCTCGATCGAGGGGCTGTATCGCGCGGTCGGCGAACAGGTGCGCGAGGAAGCGCGCCCGACCTATTGCGACGCCTGCTTCACCGGCGCCTATCCGACCACGCTGACCGACCAGGAAGATGCGGAGCGCAAGCACCAGCTCCAGCTGGCGGCGCGCGAGTTCGCTTGAGCTTTGCGGGCTTTTCGCCCAACCGCCCCCGCATGACCGAAAAGACACTGGAAGGCCGCATCGCCCTCGTGACCGGGGCCAGCCGCGGGATTGGCGCGGCGACGGCGGAAGCCTTGGCTGCGGCAGGCGCGCACGTGATCCTGACCGCGCGCACGGCGGACAAGCTGGAGGCCGTCGAGGAGGCGATCCACGCGGCGGGCGGCACCGCCACGATCGCCCCGATGGACCTGACCGAGACCGATGCGATCGGGAAGCTGGCAGCCGCTGTGACCGAGCGCTGGGGCAAGCTCGACATCCTCGTGCTGAATGCGGCGATGCTCGGCACGCTGACGCCGGTCCATTCGATCGACGTGAAGGAATTCTCCAAGCTGCTCACCCTGAACCTGCTCGCTCCGCAGGCGATGATCGCGGCGTTCGATCCGTTGCTGCGCAAGAGCGAGGCCGGGCGCGTGGTGGCGGTAACGTCCAGCGTCGGCGCGAAGCCGCGCGCTTATTGGGGCGCTTATGGTGCGTCCAAGGCGGCGCTTGAGACGATCACCCTCGCTTATGGCGACGAGGTGGCACGCCTGACCCCGATCCGTGTGGCCATCGTCGATCCCGGCGCAACTGCGACCGTGATGCGGGTCCGCGCCTTTCCGGGAGAGGACCCGGCGACTTTGAAGCAGCCGAGCGTGGTCGGTGAGGCGATCACCGCTTTGATGGCGAGCGATTTCGAAACCGGGCACCGGCTCGAACTGAGCCGCTAGCCTCGCATCTCCCGCGCAGCCGCGAGCGCGCGTTCGCGGCCTTCCTTGTGGCCGATGATCTTGGCGGGATAGTTCTTGGGCACGAGCCCGGCCGCTTCCGGATCGTGGATCGCCGGATCGGGGACATCCGCAAGCTCCGGCACCCAGCGGCGGATATAGTCGCCCGCGTCGAACTTCTCCGACTGGCTCAAGGGCGCCATGATCCGGCCGAACATATTGGCGTCGACACCGGTGCCCGCGACCCATTGCCAGTTGACGCTGTTATTGCCGTAATCGGCATCGACCAAGCAGTCCCAATACCAGTCGAAGCCGGTGCGCCAGTCAATCAGCAGATGCTTGGTCAGGAAGCTCGCGGTGATCATCCGCACGCGATTATGCATCCAGCCCGTCGCCCAGAGCTGGCGCATGCCGGCATCGACGATCGGATAGCCGGTCTCGCCCCGCTGCCACGCGCGCAGGTCCGCCGACGCGGCCCGGCCGCTACGCCAAGGCAATCTGTCGAAAGCAGGGCGGCCATTCTCGCCGCCATAGTCAGGCAAGGCGGTGATGACCCCGGCGGCGAAATCGCGCCAGGCCAGTTCCTTGCGAAACTTGCCAGCGTCGCGATGGCCGTCCAGCGCGTGCCAGACCGCAGCGGGAGAAATTTCACCGAAGTGCAGGTGCGGCGAGAAGCGCGACGTCCCCTCCTCACCCGGCAGATCGCGGCGCGCCTCGTAATGGCCGACCTCGGGCGCAAAATCCTTGGCGCGTTCATGCGCGGCCCCTTCGCCCGGCGTCCACTCGTCGGCAAACCCCTTGGCCCAATCCGGCTTGGACGGCAGCAATTCCCAGCTGCCCAGCGCATCGGACTTGGGCCATTTCGACGGCACCGGAATGTGGGTCGGCGCGGGCCGCGGTTCGGGCGGCGGCACATGCTCCTGCAGCGCCCGCCAGAAAGCAGAATAGACTTTGAACAATGTCCCTGCCCCGGTGCGCACATCGCGCACCGGCGCCAGTGTGCTGGCGTCATGAAGGCAGAGGCGCTCGCCGAGCCGCTCCTCCGCCTTGCGCCACCACGGCTCGTAATGGCGATTAGCGTGGATCACCCCCGCGCCTGTCTCGGCCATCAGTTCGGTCAGCAATCGATCGGCCCGCCCACGCCGAAGGATCAGCCGCGAGCCCTTCTCGCGCAGGCTCGCGTCGAGGCTCTTCAGCGAATGATGCAGCCACCAACGCTGCGCCGACCCCATCCGGTAGCGCGCCGGCGGCGTCTCATCGTCGAGAATATAGACCGGGATGACCGCCCCTAGGGATGCCGCTGCGGCCAGCGCGGGCTGATCGGCGAGACGAAGATCCTGGCGGAACCAGAGAAGTGACGGGGGCGCCATTATTCGCGCACGAAGTCACGAAGGCACGAAGTCATGGAAAGGGCTGGCCCCGGTAATAATCTTTCGCGATGCGGCGGATACCATCCTTGAAGCGCCCGGCACCGAAATTCATCAGGAGGCCAAGCTTCAGATCGAGCAGACGCAAATATGTCAGCACCTGTTTGGCGTGAACCGGCGCATGAGCCTCGGTCGATTTCAACTCGATCAGAAGCTGGTCTTCGACCAGCAAATCCGCCCGAAAACCCTCCTGCAAGATCAATCCATTGAAATGGATCGGAACGGATTGCTGCCGCCGCACGGCCAGGCCGCGCTCGGTCAGGAGTTGAAACAGACAAGCTTCATAGACCGATTCGAGCAATCCGGGTCCAAGCGTTTCATGGAGCCGGAAACCGCAATCGACGGCAATGCTGGCCAGATTCTCGAGATCGCGATCCAACCTGGCCTCTTCGTGACTTCGTGGCTTCGTGCGATTCCGGCAATCCCACCGCAATCAAAGGGTGTGCGGTTCCTTCTCGACCTGCCAAGTCTGGCCCTTGGCGACCAGTTTCTGCAGGTCGGGCGTCTTGCCTTCGCTGAGCGCGCGGCTCTGCTCGACAATCGCGCTTTCGAACGTGGGGGCGGGATCCTCATAGAGCACGCCAAGCGCCACCGGCCATTCACCGCCCAGCGGCATTTCAACCAGCATGTGGGCGACGCCGCGATTGTGCGGTTCGTGCACGATCACCTCGGCAGTCTGCCAGTCGCCATCGACGACATCGACGACCTTCAGGCAGAGATGCTGGCGGTCGAGCGCGATGCCCTTCGTGCCGCCTTCGAACAGCATCGGCTGGCCCGCCTCCAGCCAGAGCTGGCGGCCATTATTCTCTTTCGCGGTGAAGGGCGCGAAAACGTCATCATTATAGACAATGCAATTCTGGTAGATCTCGACGAAGCTCGCGCCCTTGTGGCCATGCGCGGCCTTCAGCACCGCAGGCAGATTCTTGTGCACGTCGATGCCGCGGGCGACGAAGCGGGCGCCGGAGCCGAGCGCGAAGGCGCTGGGGCTGACCGGGCGATCCACCGAGCCGAACGGGGTCGAGGGCGAGCGCGTGCCAACACGGCTGGTGGGGGAGTATTGCCCCTTCGTCAGACCGTATATTTCGTTATTGAACAGAAGGATTTGGCAGTCGAGATTGCGACGCAATATGTGCATCGTGTGATTGCCGCCGATGCTGAGCGCGTCGCCGTCGCCGGTGATGATCCACACGTCCAGGTCGGGATTGGCGAGCTTCACCCCGGTCGCGATCGCCGGCGCGCGGCCGTGGATCGTGTGGAAGCCGTAGGTTTCCATATAATAGGGAAAGCGGCTTGAGCAGCCGATGCCGGACACGAACACCGTCTTCGCCGGATCGACGCCCAGTTCCGGCAGCGTGCGCTGCACCGCTTTGAGCACTGCATAGTCGCCGCAACCGGGGCACCAGCGCACTTCCTGGTCGGTGGCGAAATCCTTCGCGGTCAGCTTGACCATCTCGGTCATTCGTTCAGCCCTTCAACTGCCAGATGATGTAGACGACGACGGCCAGCATCAGCGCCAGCACGAACACGTTCGGCGGCTTCATGCGAGCGCCTCCTCGATTGCCGCCTCGATCTCGGCGATCTTGAACGGTTGCCCGGAAACCTTGTTAAGCGGTTGGCAGTCCACGAGAAACTGGTCGCGCAGCAAGGTCTTCAGCTGGCCGGTGTTCATCTCCGGAACGATCACCTTGCCGAACGAGCGGAGAAGATCGCCGAGGCCACTGGCGAGTGGCCAGATGTGGCGGAGATGGACGTGGGCGACGTCCTGGCCGCGGCCCCGCGCGCGGCGCACGGCCTGCGCGATGGGTCCGTAGGTCGAGCCCCAGCCAACGATGGCGAGTTTCGCGCCCGCTTCGCCCTGCTCCACGACCTGCTCGGGACAGCCATCGGCAATCCCGAGAACCTTCTGCGCGCGGATATCGGTCATCGCCTGATGGTTGTCGGGGCTATATTCGATATTGCCGGTATCCAGTTGCTTCTCGATGCCGCCAATGCGGTGGAGCAGCCCCGGCGTGCCCGGCCGCGCCCAGGGCCGCGCGAGCTTGTTGTCGCGCGCATAGGGCTTGAAGCCGTCCTCCGGCGCTTCCTCGACGAACGCCACCGGGAATGGCGCATAGCCGCTCATGTCCGGCACCCGCCACGGCTCGGCGGCATTGGCGATATAGCCGTCGGTCAGCAGCATCACCGGGGTCATGTACTGGACCGCGATCCGGCAGGCCTCGATCGCGCAATCGAACGCGTCGGCGGGCGAACGAGCGGCGATCACCGGCATCGGCGCATCGCCATTTCTGCCGTAAACGGCCTGATATAGATCGGATTGCTCAGTCTTGGTGGGAAGTCCCGTCGAAGGCCCGCCGCGCTGCGAATTGACGATCACCAAAGGCAATTCGGTCATGATCGCCAGGCCCATCGCCTCGGTCTTCAGCGCGATGCCGGGGCCGGACGAGGAGGTCACGCCCAGCGAGCCGGCGAAGCTCGCGCCAATCGACGCGGCGATCGCGGCGATCTCGTCCTCCGCCTGGAAAGTGGTGACGCCATATTCCTTGTAGCGCGACAGATGGTGCAGGATCGCGCTGGCCGGGGTGATCGGATAGCCCCCAAAGAACATCGGCAGGCCAGCCAGTTGCGCGCCCGCGACGAGACCCAGGCTGAGCGCTTCCGCTCCCGTTACAGTGCGGTAGAGGCCCGGCACGGCCGGCGCCGGATCGAGGTGATGCTGCTTGAGTGGCTGGCCGATCTCGACCGTCTCGCCGAATGCATGACCGGCGTTCAGCGCCGCGATATTCGCCTCGGCCAGTTCCGGCGCCTTGGCGAACTTCGTCTTCAGCCAATTCTCGATCGGGGCGCGGTCGCGGTCGAACATCCAGAGCGCCAGCCCCAGCGTCCACATATTCTTGCAGCGCAGGGCCTCCTTGTTGCCCAAGCCGAACGGCTTCACGCTCTCCAGCGTCAGCTGCGAGATGTTGAACGGCACGACCTGCCACTTGCCTAAGGAGTCATCCTCTAGCGGATTGGTGTCGTAACCCGCCTTGGCGAGGTTGCGCGCGCCGAATTCGCCTTCGTCGACGATGATCAGCCCGCCGGGCTTCAGATCGGCGACATTCACCTTCAGCGCCGCCGGGTTCATCGCCACCAGCACGTCGGGTGCATCGCCGGCGGTCTCGATCGCGGCCGAGCCGAAATTGATCTGGAAAGCAGAAACCCCGAAAGTCGTGCCCTGCGGCGCGCGGATCTCGGCGGGGAAATCCGGGAAGGTGGCGAGGTCGTTCCCCGCCAAGGCGGTGGACAAAGTGAACTGCCCGCCGGTCAGCTGCATGCCGTCGCCGCTGTCGCCGGCGAAGCGGACGACGACCGCCTCCGGGACAATGTCGGCATTGGCTTCTTCGGGGGTGAGCAAGTGGGTGGCGGTCGCCATGAACTTCACGGTCCTAAATTCAGATCCCGCGCGTAAGGCCCCGAGCGCGGAAAGAAGAACGCTTAACCTAGGACGGTAGCTCCCCGCCCGCAATCCGCCAGTGGCGCGAAGATGGACGCGAGCGTCCCATCTTCGTAGGCGTCGCTCCCGCAATCACGAGCCTGTGGGAAAACATGTCCGAACCCGATCTGCGTCCGGAAGTCCGCACCTTCCTCGATTATGTGAACGCGTTGCCCGGCCAGAAAGCCTATGAGATGCCGATCGCCGAGGCGCGGGCGATGCTGCACAAGTCGCGGCACGTCGCCGATGCGCCGGTGGGAGAACTTGCGATCATCCACGATCTCGAGGCGCCGGGGCCAGCGGGTCCGATCCCGCTCAGGCTCTACGATGCGCGGGCGGAGCGCGGGCCGGGGCCTTTGATGGTCTTCTATCATGGCGGCGGTTGGGTGCTGGGCGATCTCGACACGCACGAGCCTTTCTGCGCGGAAATCGCCAGGCTGATGGATCTGCCGGTGGTGGCGGTGGATTACCGGCTGGCGCCCGAACACCCCTTCCCCGCCGGCATCGAGGATGCGATCGCGGCGACCCGCTGGCTGGCTGGCAGTCCGGAGGCTCTCGAGCGCGAGGTCACGGGCCTGGTCCCGTTTGGCGACAGCGCGGGCGGGAATTTCACCATCATCGTGTCGCTGGCGCTCCGCGACGAACCCGCCACTGTACCGGTGCTCGCCCAATGGCCGATCTACCCGGCAAGCCATCCCACCAAAGGCTATCCGAGCCTCAAGACCTTCCGCGATGATTACCTGCTGAGCAGCGGCAGCATGGGCTGGTTCGACCAATGCTATGCGCCCGATCATGCCGACTGGCGCTACGATCCGCTTGCCTTGCCGCAGGCGGGGCTGCCCCCGACTTTGGTGCTCACCGCGAGCCATGATCCGATCCGCGATCAGGGCCGGGCCTACGCCGCCGCCTGCGCGGAGGCGGGCGTGGATGTCGCCTATCTGGAGGCGAAAGGCACGATCCACGGCTTCATCTGCCTCAGAAAAGCGTTACCGTCCGGCGATGCGGACATCGCCCGGGCGGTGGCCGTGCTGAAGGCGATGTTGGGGATGGACGCATGACAGACCGGACCGGCCAATACCGCCCCGCCGCGGGGATCATGCTGATCAATGCGGACCGCATGGTCTGGGTCGGCCAGCGCCGCGACAATTCGCTGGAGGCCTGGCAGATGCCGCAGGGCGGGCTCGATCCCGGCGAGGAAGCCGAGGCCGGCGCGCTGCGCGAACTGGAGGAAGAGACCGGCATAACCGCCGACAAGGTCGAGATCCTCGCGCGCTGCCCGGATGAATTGTTCTACGATCTGCCGGAAGAACTGGTCGGCGTGGTGTGGAAAGAGAAATGGCGCGGGCAGCGTCAGGCCTGGTTCCTCGCCCGCTTCCTCGGCAGAGACGATGACGTCAATCTGCAGACGGAGCATCCGGAATTCCGCGCCTGGCGCTGGGCCGAGCCGGCGGAGCTTCCGCACCTGATCGTGCCGTTCAAGAAGAAGCTGTATGAGGATGTGATCGCGGCCTTCCGGCCGTGGCTTGAGGGGGGACGGACATGAAATTGCGCGTCACCACGGCAATGCTGCTCGCGCTGGCCGCCACCGCCTGCAATTCCGCGCCGGCCGCCAACAACGCCGCAGCGCCGGTGGCTCCCGCCCAGTCCAACACCGTCGTCGCCACGCCCGCAGTGAACAACAACGCAGCGACCACGCCCACCGGAGAGACGCCGGCAAAGGCCGCCGCAGCCGAAGGCTGCGCGGGCGAAATCGGCCAGCGTGCGGCCGATCAGCTCGTCCTGCAATGCCGCGACGTTTCGCCCGCGACCCGGCCGCCCTGTAATGTCGCCAACAGCTGCGAAATGATCCGCGACGAGATCGCGCGCGGTTGCGGCATGCTGGGCGCCGACGCGCCGGAATATTGCCCGCCGGGAGGCTGATTTTCCTATCGGCGCGATTTGTGTTCTGGTGCCGGAATGATCATTCCCCCGCCCGTTCCGAACGACAGGCCCTCCGCCGAACCGGATGATTGCGCCTGCTTGGCGGGACGCGAATGGCATGTGTCAAATGTGTCAACTTCATCCCCGCCCGCCGGTTGTGGCGCAGGCGAATCGTCGGCTAAGGCACCCCTATGAATTCCCTCACCAGCAGCGAAGCCGGCGCCGTCGAACGCGCCAGGGCCGCGCCAATGCTGGCGCAGGTGGAGGCCTGGTCCGCGATCAACAGCGGCTCACGCAACATATCCGGGCTGAAGGCGATGGCGGCCTTGCTGTCGGATGCCTTTGCAACTCTGCCCGGCGACCTGACGCTCCGGCCCGCGGCTGCGGTGGACGCCATGGGAGCGAATGGCGCCCTCTCCCCGCTCGCGCATGGCGACAACCTCCATCTCACCGTTCGCCCTGAGGCGCCGATCCAGCTGCTTTTCACCGGCCATTACGACACGGTCTTTCCGATCGATCATCCGTTCCAGAATGTGTTCTGGCGCAGCGAGGGCGTGTTGGGCGGCCCCGGCGTCGCGGACATGAAAGGCGGCATCGCGGTCATGCTGGCGGCTCTCTCGGCAATCGAAGGCGCGCCCGGGGTCGAACGGATCGGTTACGAGATCGTGCTGAACAGCGACGAGGAGGTGGGTTCGCCCGGCTCGGCAGCGTTGATCGCCGCCGCTGCGAAGGGCAAGCGCGCGGCCTTCACCTATGAACCGTCCGCCCTGCCGGACGGCACGCTTGCCGGAGCGCGGCCGGGTAGCGGCAATTTCAGCCTCTTTGTCGAAGGGCGCGCCGCCCATGCCGGCCGCAATCCGGAGGAAGGCCGCAATGCCCTGGTCGCGGCGGCCGATCTGGCGCTGCGGCTGGCGGCTGCGAAGTCGCCCGGCCTGAAGGTCAATCCGGCGCGGATCGACGGCGGCGGCCCGAACAATGTCGTGCCGGATCGCGCCGTGCTGCGCGTCAATCTGCGGCCCGACACGCTTGACGATCAGGCACGGGCCGAGGCCTTGATCCGCTCATCCGTCGCTGCGGTTTCTGCCGAACATGACGTCACCATCACCTCGCATGGCGGCTTCGCGCGCCCGCCCAAGCCGATGACACCCGACGCGGAAGCCCTGTTCGAATTGGTCCGCCGCTGCGGCGCGGATCTTGGCCAGACGATCGCTTGGAAAGCGACCGGCGGCGTCTGCGACGGCAACAATATCGCCGCCTGTGGCGTGCCCGTGGTCGACACGATGGGCGTGCGCGGCGGGGCCATTCACTCCGAGGAGGAATATCTGATCGTCGACAGCCTGTCCGAGCGTGCCGCTTTGTCCGCGCTCGCCATCCTCCGCCTTGCCGAAGGGAATGCGTGATGAGCTATCGCGTGCGCCCGGTGCGGGGGAGCGACTTCGCATCGGTCTATGAAATGGCAAAGCTTACCGGCGGCGGTTTCACCAATTTGCCGCCGGACAAGACGGCCCTCATCGAGAAGATCGATCGTTCCGACGGCGCCTTCGCCAAGGCCGACGAGGCGCCGGGCGACGATATGTACATGTTCGTGCTGGAAGATCCGGCGGCGGGCCTGGTACGCGGCACCTGCCAGATTTTCAGCATGGTGGGTCAGCGGCAGCCTTTTTACTCCTACCGGAAGAGCACGCTCACCCAGCATTCGGCGGAACTCGGCCGCACCTTCCGCAACGAAATGCTGAGCCTGACAACCGATTATGAAGGCTGTTCCGAAGTCGGCGGGCTGTTCCTCCACCCCGATTCCCGCGCTGGTGGCCTGGGCATGCTGCTGGCCCGCAGCCGCTACCTGTTCATCAAGGCGCATCGTGCACGCTTCGCCGATCGGGTCCTGGCGGAACTGCGCGGCGTGATCGATACGGCCGGCGGCTCGCCCTTCTGGGACGCGATCGCCGGTCGCTTCTTCGGCATGAATTTCCAGGAGGCGGACGCGTTTAACGGCGTGCACGGGACGCAGTTCATCTCCGATTTGATGCCGAAGACGCCGATCTACGTGCCTATGCTGCCCGAAAGCGCGCGGGCAGTGATGAGTGTCCCCCACCCTTCCGGCCGCGCGGCGATGCGGATGCTGGAAGCGGAAGGCTTCACTCACGAGGATTATATCGACATTTTCGACGGCGGGCCGACGGTGGAAGCCACGACAGACGAAATCCGCACGATCCGGGAGGCGCGCGCGCTGACCTTCACGGGGACGCATGAGGACGGCAAGGGCAAGACCATGCTGGCGGCGGCGGGGCGGCTGAAGGATTATGCCTGCTGCTTCGGCCAGGTGTGCATCGACGACGATCGCGCGACGCTCGATACCGTCAGCGCCGGTCTGCTCGGGCTGGAGCGGGGCGATACGTTCGAGGTGTCGCCGCGATGAGCCTGAGGGAGATCAATTTCGACGGCATCGTCGGCCCCAGCCACAATTATGCGGGCCTCAGCGCCGGCAACATCGCCTCAACCAATAATTACGGTTCGGTGTCCCGGCCGCGCGAGGCCGCCTTGCAGGGCGTGGAGAAGATGCGCGCCAATCTGCGGCTCGGTCTCGCCCAGGGTTTCTTCATGCCGCATCTGCGCCCGAACCGGCCGTGGCTGGATGCGCTTGGCGTCGGTGCGCAGGAGCGGATTCCGGACAGCTTGATCGGAGCCGCCTGGTCCGCCTCCGCGATGTGGGCCGCCAATGCCGCGACCGTCTCGCCCGCCCCCGACACGGCGGACGGGCGCTGTCACCTGACCGTCGCCAATCTGCGCACCATGCACCACCGTGCGCACGAATGGATCGAGACGCTGATGCAATTGCGCATGGCCTTCTCGAACGAGCGGCATTTCGCGGTCAATTCACCGATCCAGGCGACGTTCGGCGACGAGGGTGCGGCCAATCACATGCGCCTCGCCCCGCGTCACGATGCGCGCGGTGTGGAAGTGTTCGTCTATGGCATCGCCGGTGGCCCCTACCCCGTCCGCCAGCATGTCGAGGCGAGCCGCGCCATCGCCCGCCTGCACCGGCTCGATCCGAACCAGACCCTGTTCGTCGCGCAATCGGAAGAAGCGATCGCGGCCGGGGCTTTCCACAATGATGTGGTCGCGGTCGCCAACGAACATGTGCTGTTCGCGCACGAGCAGGCGTTCGCGAACAAGGGCTATTTCTACAACGATCTGCGCCGGTTGCTGCCCGAGGTGGAGATCGTCGAGGTCCCTGCGTCGCGCGTCAGCCTGGACGACGCGGTGTCATCCTATCTGTTCAACGCGCAGTTGGTGACTTTGCCGTCCGGCGGCATGGCGCTGATCCTGCCGGAAGAAGCGCGGGCCAATCCGGCGGTTTCGGGCTTCCTGCAGGAACTCGTCGCCGGCAATGGTCCGATCCGCGAGACGATCTTCGTCGACGTGCGCCAGTCCATGTCGAACGGCGGCGGCCCGGCCTGCCTGCGCCTGCGCGTCGTCGCCGATCCCGCCACCGTCGATCCGCGCTTCATCGCCGACGAGGCGAAGCTGGACGCGATCGCGGAATGTATCGCTCGCGACTGGCCGGAGCGAATCGCCCCCGCCGACCTCGCTGACCCGGCGCTGGAGGCGGAAGTGATCCACGCCCGCAGGATGCTGCTGCGCGTGACCGACCTGACCGTATTGCCGGGCGGCTGAGCGAAAACCGGCCCCTCCGCAGAGGGACCGGTTCCGAAGCTTCAATCGGTCGGCTTGCCGCCGATTTCCTGGCTGTAGGAATCGCTGGCCGCGCTGGTCGCGATGGCCGCACGGGTCTCGCTCGCGGCACTGGCAGAGCGGGGGCCGCCACCGCCGAGCCGGACCACACCGTCGTCGATGTGGATGCCGCCGCGCTCGACGACGAGATATTGGTAATTGGCTTCATCCTCCCGGGTCGCTGCGGGAATGTCGCCCTCCAGCCGGAACCGGCGGCGCAGATAGGTGGTCAGTTCGCCGGCCGTGATTACCCGGTCGCCATCATTGTCCGCCTCGCCGGACAAGGCGGTGCGCAGATAGTAAGACAGATAGCCCCCCGCCTCGAGCCGCGAGGCAACGAGGCTGGTCAGATCCTCTTCGGAACTGAACAGGCCCATCACGTTCGGCCGGTTTACCACATTGCGGAAGCCGCCGCTGAAGCAGGCGTCGATCGCGGCGATGATCATGCGGGCGTTGATATTGTTCAGCAGCTGCTCGAGTTCGGTGTCGCGCATCGCCTCGTCATAAAGCTCGATCGTCTCGGCGCGGCCGTCCAGTTCCTGCCTGCTGCGGGGAACATCCACCTGGTCGCCGTGACCGGAATAGAAGAACATCACGACATCGTCAGGCCCGGCCTGCTGAGCGGCGCGGCGAAGTGCGGCGGTAACGCGGTCCTTCGTTGCTTCCGCATTCGTCAGAACGACGCTGGCGGGATGAAGGATTCCGGCCTGGCGCAGGCTGCCAAGCAATTCGGTGGCGTCGGCATCCGTATTGTCGAGATCGGACATGCGCTCATAATCGGAGACGCCGACCGCGACTGCCAGAACCCGGGCGCCGCCACGCAGATTGGCGTGGCGCGGGTCGCCAGGCTGACGCTCCAGCGCGAGCCGGTACCGCCCGGTTTCGCCCTCACCGTAGGACGTGACCCCGATCAGATAGTCACCGCCCTCGGCGAGAACGGTCTCGATCCGGCTGTTGGTGCCGGTTTCTTCGCCATGATCGTCATTGCTGAGCATCGTGCCGTCCGGCGCCTGCAGCGTCAGAACGGTGTCGAAATCGGACGAGCTCAGATTGATGCGGACACGTTCGCCCCGCTGGGCGGTCAGCCGGTACAATTCCTGAAACTTGTCACCGACCGCCTGATCGCGACGGTCGAGGTCGCCCTGCACCGAAGCGCCGATCCGGATCGGAGTCGAAGTGGGCGCCCGGTCGATCTGGGCATTGGCGGAGGCCTGACGCGCCTGGATCGTGTAGGCACCCATCGAACCGGAAGCGAAGCTGGTCGCCGAGACGCGGTACGTGCCGTCCGCAGGAAGCTCGAGCGTCAGGCGGCTGCCGAGGCCCAATTCTTCGCCGTCATCGTTCGACATCGAATAGCCGCCGGGTCCGGTGACCAGCAGATACGGGTCGAAATCGTCCGACGTGAGCGTGATCTCGACGCGCTGACCGCGGCGGCCCTGGATCGTATAGACGTCCTCATATTTGCCGGAGCGCCGCTGATTATCGAGCGGCGTGAGTTCACCGCTGAGCGATTGCCCCGGCGACAGCGACAATGCTGGCCGCTCCCGAGTCTGTTGCGCACTTGCCGGCGCCGCCATGGCCAGGCCGATCGCCGTAGCCACCATGAAGAAACCTGCCCGCATGTCGAATTCCCCCCGTTTCGCTTTTGCTCGATGAACCGTGCACTATCGACGTTCAGCTGAATAGTAGCAGAATATGGCTGTCAGCATTCCGCAAGGCGACGGGCATGCCTTTTCCCGCGACATGGCGACGGCGCGCGAGCTAAGGGCCGCCGGTGTTACCGACCTCCACCAATCCCTCTCCCTGGCGTGCCGAAGCCGTTGCGACCCTGTTGCTCGCTTATCCGCTTGTGCTCACCAACCTGTCGCAATCGCTGATCCACGCAACCGATGTGGTGCTGCTGGGCCGCGTCGGTCCGGACACGCTAGCCGCCTCCGCACTCGGGGTGAATCTCTACGTTTTCTGCCTGATCTTCGGCATGGGGCTGCTGACCGCCGCATCGCCGATGATCGCACGCGAGCGCGGACGCCGGGCGAACAGCGTCCGCGACGTCAGGCGGACGGTGCGGCAGGCGATGTGGTCGGCATTGATGCTGGTCCTGCCAATGTGGCTGTTCCTGTGGCACAGCGAGGCGACCCTGCTGCTCCTCGGCCAGGATCCGATCCTGTCCGCGCAGGCGCAGAGTTTCGTGCGCCATCTGATGTGGGCCTTGCTCCCGGCCTTCCTCTATCTGGTGTTGCGCAATTTCCTCGCGGCGATGGAGCGGCCCTTATTGTCGCTGGCGGTGGCGCTGGGCGCGGTGGTGGTGAACGCGGTGCTGAACACGTGCCTGATCTTCGGCCTGCCGTCGATCAGCCTGCCGCCGCTGGGGCTGGCCGGCGCGGGAATCGGCAGTTCGATCACCGTCAGCCTGGAGTTCCTGGTGCTGGCGGCAATCCTCAACCGCCACCCGCGCTTCCGGCGCTATCATCTGTTCGGCCGCTTCTGGCGCGCCGACTGGGCACGCTTCCGGCAGGTCTGGCGGCTGGGTTTCCCGATCGCGATCACCCTCTCGCTCGAAGTCGGCGTGTTCAACGCCGCCGTCTTCCTGATGGGCTTGATCGGCGCCGCCAGCCTCGCCGCCCACCAGATCGCGATCCAGATCGCCAGCCTGTCGTTCATGGTGCCGATGGGCCTGGCGCAGGCAGTGACGGTGCGCGTCGGCCATGCCTACGGGCGCGGCGACCGGATCGCGATCGCGCGGGCGGGTTGGACCAGCTTCGTCCTAGGGACGGCTTTCATGGCGTTGATGGCGCTGGTGATGTGGATCATGCCGCACCACCTCATCGCCATCTTCCTGGACCCCGCCGATCCCGATAATGCCGCCGTCATTCCGCTCGCGGCGGCCTTTATCGGCATCGCGGCCTTATTCCAGATCGTGGACGGCGCGCAGGCGGTCGGCGCCGGCATGCTGCGCGGGCTGCACGACACGAAGGTGCCGATGGCGTTCGCCCTGTTCGGCTATTGGGCGGTCGGCATGGCCGTGGCCGTCACCCTGGGCTTCGGCCTCGATTGGGGCGGCGTCGGCATCTGGACCGGTCTCGCCACTGGCCTCGCCGTCGTTTCCGTCCTGATGCTCGCGCGCTGGTCGGCGCGCGAGCGTCTGGGACTATTGCCGCGCCTCTAGCAGCGGGCGATCGTGTAGGTCCGGCTCGCGCCAGTCGTATCGGTCACCTGCACCTGCGCGGACGCACCGGCACTGATCGCCTGACTGAACGGCCCCGAGCACAAGCTGCGCTCGAATTCCGGCTGCAGCGAGGCCCAGTCATTAGGCGTCAATTGCTGGCTGATTTCCATCACCATGGTGACGACCGTGCCCGACGACGAAACGGCAGTGATCGTGGCCGGACCATTGCGCAGCGGCAAACGCGACTGGAACTGGGTCACGCCCGCCTGAAGCCGCTCGGCGACCTGATCGGGGGTCATACCGGATGCGTTCGGTCCCGGTGTTGGGGTGGGAGCCGGGGTCGGAGCCGGCACCGCCGGTCCCGGCGTGGGGCCGGGCGCAGGCGTCACGGCGGCTGCCGTGTTCGTGGCCGGCTTGCTGTCGCTGCCGCCGAAAGCGCCCGTGAAATAGAGGATCGCACCGCCGGCGATCGCGGCCACCAACAGCACGATCAGCGTAATCAGCAGCGCGGTGTTGCTTCCCTTCTGCGGAGGATAGCCCGGCGGATAGGGCTGGTGAGGCGGATAGCCGCCCGGTTGTCCGTGCGGCGGCTGGCCCTGCGGGGGCGGGTAACCGGCGCCCTGTGGTGGATAACCGCCCTGATTGGGATCGCCTGGTCCGTTCACGCCGTCCTCCCTTCGACTGGATACAGCCTCGATGGAGCGCAGAAAGCCGCGTTTGTAAAGGCGAGAGGCGCCCCGAAGGACCCGCTTGCGACAAAGTTTGGGAAAATGGCGCGCCCGGAACGATTCGAACGTCCGACCCTCAGATTCGTAGTCTGATGCTCTATCCAGCTGAGCTACGGGCGCGTTGGAGGGCTGCACATAAGGGGATGATTCCGCAGGCGCAAGGGCCTGATCGACTGTTTCCAAATCTGCATCGCGGCTTTGGCGACAGTCGAAAATCAGGCCCTCGCCAACTTCTGAAATCAAGATTCACGGCTCGGGCTTGCCTGAGGCGACGTCGGTCTCGACATGTTGCCGCCTTCCCCGCCTTTCCCTAGGACCGGCGGCGATGATCCTGCGTCGCGTCCTTGCCTCCACCCTCGCCCTGCTCGCCGCCGGCTGCGCGACCGGAGGCGAATTTCCGTCGCTGGCACCCCGTGCGGTCGAGCAATTGCCGTTCGAGGAACCGGTGCGCGTGGATCCGCCTGTGGCCGCGGACCCCGCGCTGCGCACACGCGCCGCTGCGCTGGTGGCAGAGGCGCGCGGCGGGGACCGGGCGTTCGACGCCGCTTATGCCGAGGCCCTGCCCCGCGTCCGGAGCGCAGGTGCGAGCGGCAGCGATTCGTGGGTGCAGGCGCAGGAAGCGATCTCTCGGGTCGAGGCGGCGCGGAACGTCACGTCGAACGCCCTTGCCGATTTCGACGCCTGGCTGACCGAACTTTCCGACCGTCCGGTCAATCACGAGCTTTTTGCTGAATTCATGGCGGCGCGGGCCGACATCATTTCCGTTTCGATGCAACAGGAGCAGCGCCTGAATGCGCTGAAAGCGAGCGTCAGCCAGCCCTGAGCGCGGCGGCATGTGCCCGCGCCAGTTCGACATAGTGGACGACACCCGCGCGCATGCCGATCAGGTCCGTCTCGCTGAGGTCCCGTATCTATTTGGCGGGCCGGCCGGCCCAGAGTTGCCCTGACGGGATTGTCTTGCCCGGCGTCAGCATCGCGCCCGCCGCCAGCATCGCGTCGCTTTCGATCCGGCAGCCGTCCATCACGATCGAGCCGAGCCCGACGAAGGCGCGGTCCTCGAGAACACAACCATGGACCATCGCGAGATGGCCGATCAGGACATCTTCGCCGATCAAAGTCGGGTGCCCTTCCGGATTGCCCGGCCGCGGCGAATCGCAATGGAGGACGCTGCCGTCCTGAATGTTGGTTCGGGCGCCGATCCGGATCCGGTTCACGTCGCCGCGCAGCACGCAATTGTACCAGATGCTCGCGTCCGGCCCCAATTCGATATCGCCGATGAGCCTCGCGCCCGGCGCGACAAAGGCGGCCGGGTCGATCCGCGGCGCCTTGCCGCCGAAGCTCACGAATTGCGCGCCGCCCATTCTTCTTTTCCCATCCTGTAGACGATCACCGGGCCTTCCGCCCAATCCGGACCCTGATAGTCCAAATCGGGCCGGCGCGTCATGCCGAGCCGCTCCATAAGGCCCCAGCTCGGGCTATTCCCGTCGACGGTCAGCGCGACCACCTGCTCCGCATCGGTCTGCGAGAAAGCGAAATCGAGCGATGCCAAAGCGGCTTCCCTGGCGAAACCCTGCCCCCAGACATCCTCGCGCAGTCGCCAGCCGATTTCGTGCGCACCCTCGAACTTCGTACCGGGATCGTCGGCCAGCTTGATCCCGCAAAACCCCAGCAATGCACCGTCGGCCTTCCGCTCGACCGCCCAGAAGGTGAAGCCGCGCTCCGCCTTCCATCGCGGCAGCCTGTCGACCAGCATCTGGCGGACCTGCGCCGGATCGCGCGCACCGCCCAGCCAGCGCATCACCCCCTCAGTGTTGGTGTGGCGCAGGAACGGCTCGACATCGCTTTCAGTCCAAGAGCGGAGCAGCAGCCGCTCTGTCTCGATGCTCATTGCCAAGGCATGCGGATCGGGCGCAGGATCGGCAGGATCGAGGCGTAGTCGTCGCTCCAACCGGCAAAGCCCTCACGCCGCTCCAGCGATTCCCACTCCACATCTTCCCCGCTCAGGGCGACCAGCCGGTCGATCGTCTCGGGATTGCGCGACAGGGCGATCCAGACGGACACCGTCGAGTTCAGCACCCGCTCGCGCGCGGTCGGCTGGTAGTCGAGCAAGGCCGCGCGCCAGCCGCCACTTTCGGCCAGATCTGCGATAACCGGCCGGAGATCCAGGTAGCGGTTCGAGATGTGGAACAGGACGATGCCGTCCCGCTGCACCGTGCTGCCATAGGCCGCGAGCGCCTCGCGGGTGAGCAGATGCATGGGCACCGCGTCGGAGGAGAAGGCGTCGACCGCGAGGATATCGATCGAGTTTTCCGGCTCCTCAGCCACACGAATGCGGGCGTCACCCAGCACGATGTCGGCGTCCGGCGCGCAGCGCGACAGGAAGCTGAACTGGTTGCGGGCGATATCGACCATCACCGGGTCGATCTCGAAAATCTTCCACCTCTGCCCCGGCTGTTTGTAGCAGGCGAGCGTGCCGGTCCCGAGGCCGACCACGCCGATCCGTGCGTTCGGCCCGAACAGTTCCGGCGCGTGCGCCATGGCATAGCCGACGCCGGAACGGCGGGCATAATAGCTGGTCGGTTCGGTCTCCGAACCCGGAACCATGTTCTGGACGCCATGCATGGTCGTGCCGTGCATCAACTGCGTCTCGACCGGCTGACCCTCCCGATCGGTGAACGTCGTGACCTGATAGATGCCGAAATAGGAGCGGGTGCGTACTCCCTGCACCGATTCCTGCAGCGTGGACCAGCCGCCATAGCTGAGCATCAGGGCCGCAAGGCTGAGCGCGAACGGCAGCCGCCGGCCGACACAGGCCAGGACCAGCAGGGAGATGGCGATGATCCCGGCAACCGACCAATAGCCGTAGGCGAAACGCTCGACCGCGAAGGACAGGATCAGCGCCAGGACGGGCAGGAGCAGGGTCAGCGGATTGTGGAGGTGCCGTGGCCAGGGCACCAGACCGGTCTGCGGCACCAGCAGGGCGGCGGCGATGATGAGCAATGGATGCTCATAGGCCCAATCGAACACCAGGGGTGCGATGATCGCGCAGAACAAACCGCCGATCATGCCGCCGAACGACATGGCCAGATAGAATTTGGTGAGATGGCCGACTGCAGGCCGCGAGCGGAACATCGCCGTGTGCAAGGCCACCGCGACGGTGAACAGCAGCATCAGGCCCAGAGTGGCAGCGAAGAAAGGGTTGCCCGTCGATCGATGGAAGGCGAGTCCGCCGGCGATCAGAATAACCAGAGGCGCGAGCAAGGTTATAAAATCCGCCGCTCCCCTTCGCGACGCGAAGGCGACGACGAAACTCAGCAGATAGAGGCCGAGCGGCAGCACCCAGAGCAAGGGGATGGCGACGATGTCGGTGGTGAGGTGCGTCGTCGTCGACAGCATCAGGCCCGAGGGAATCGCGGCCAGCGCGATCCAGTGAATCACCTGCCGCGTGGTCGGCGGCGGCGCCGTTTCTTCCGGCAGCTTCTCCACCGCATGGCCCGGCACGGTCACCGCACAGCCCACGACGAGCAGGACGAGCAGGGCGTAAATGCCGGTCCACAGCCAGCTCTGCTCCTGCAGCGTCATCAGCGGCTCGACGAGCAACGGATAGCAGATCAGGCCGGCAAAGCTGCCGAGGTTCGACGCCGCGTAAAGCGGATAAGGGTCGCCACGGCTCGTTTCCAGCGCGTACCAGCGTTGCATCAGTGGCGCCTGCGCGGAGACGATGAAGAAGAGCGGCCCGATCGAGGCAAGCAGGAACCATGGCACCCACAAAGCCGTGCTCGCGTCGCTCGGCGGCATCCAGTCGCGCAGGCCGATCGGCAGCGTCAGCGCCGCCAGCCCGAACAGGATGACGTGGATCCCGACCTGATGGCGGGGACGGATGCGACCGAGATAGTGGGCGTAGGCGTAGCCGGCGAGCAGCAGCAGCTGGTAAACCAGCATCGCGCTGTTCCAGACCGCCGGCGCACCGCCGATCCGCGGCAGCGCCATGCGGGCCACCATCGGCTGGGTCAGGAACAGCAGGAAGGAGCCCACCACGATCGTGGTGAGAAACAGGGGCTTGGCGAAGCGCTCGTTGCTCTTCGCGCCCAAGGCGGTTTCTGTGTTCACTTAACCCCGTCCCCCAAAATCCGCGCCCGTCACCCGAGCAAACGCGCCGCTACTGGCGCGTGATACGTCAAAATTCCTGAACAACCAGCCCGTTTGAAGGCGGTTAGCGTCTCCAGCACCAAAGCGTCGCGATCCCCTGCCCCGGCCGCGGCCGCGGCCTCGATCATCGCATACTCCCCGGACACCTGATACGCGAAGACCGGCAGCTCGAACCGCTCGCGCACCCGCCAGATGATGTCGAGATAGGCCAGGCCCGGCTTGACCATGACATGATCGGCGCCCTCGGCGATATCGAGCGCGACTTCGCGCAGCGCCTCCGCGCCGTTACGCGGGTCCATTTGATAGGTCTTCTTGTCGCCTTTCAGCAGCCCGCGACTGCCGACCGCGTCGCGGAACGGGCCGTAGAAGGCGCTCGCATATTTGGCGGCATAGGCCATCAATTGGACGTTGCAGTGGCCAGCCTGTTCGAGCGCTGAACGGATCGCGCCGATGCGGCCGTCCATCATGTCGGACGGCGCGACGATATCCGCGCCGGCATCGGCCTGCACCACCGCCTGCTCGGTGAGGATCGCGACGGTTTCATCATTCAGGACATAGCCGGCCTCGTCGGTGAGACCGTCATGGCCGTGCGCGGTGTAAGGATCGAGCGCGACGTCGGTCAGCACGCCCACGTCCGGGGCCGCGTCCTTGGCCGCCCCGATCGCGCGGCAGATGAGATTGTCGCGGTTCAGCGCCTCCCGGCCGTCGTCGCTGCGCAGGCCCGGCGGCGTGTTCGGAAACAGGGCAATGCACGGGATGCCGAGGTCGCGCGCCTCGCGGGCGCGCTCGCCGATCTGGGCGACCGGCCAGCGGGCGACGCCGGGCAGGCTGGCGATCGGCTCGGCCTGGTCGCCGTCCGCGATGAAGAGCGGCCAGATCAGATCGGCGGGCGACACGCCGGTCTCCGCGACGAGCGCCCGGCTCCACGCGGCCACCCGCGTGCGGCGCATCCGGATGTTGGGAAAAGCGGCGGGCACGGCCGGTGTGTAGCCGCCCTAACCCAGCCGCGCCAGCGCGGCCCGATACTTCTCCGCATCCGACGCCTTTTCGGCATGATCGGCGCGGGCTTTCTCCACCGCCTCCGGCTTCGCGCGCTCGACAAAGCTGGGATTGTTGAGGCGGCCGGCGAGGGAATCGCGCTCCTTCTCTGCCGCTTCCGCTACCTTCTGCAGGCGGGTCTTTTCGGCAGCGATGTCGATCACGCCTTCCAGCGGGATAGTGAGGGTCAAATCTTCGAAACCCACCGAGATCGACTGCGCCGAGGTTTCATTGACACTAGCTTCATGGATCTCAATCCTCGCAAGCCTCGAAACCATCGAACCAAAATTGTATAGGAAAGTACGCCCAGGCATCGTGACGCGGGCAAGAAATGCGTCCAATCTCGCGCCTGGCGGAATCCCTATCTCTGACCTCACATTTCGGATTTCACTAACCAATTTCATAAGTTGTTCGATGCCCTCCCGAGCGATCGGATCGAGCGCCTGTGCGTCCGCCATCGGCCACTTCGCGGTGATCAGGGGATAATCGGGTCGCTCCCGCATCGCGCTCCAGAGTTCTTCGGTCACGAACGGCATGAAAGGATGGAGCATGACGAGGATTTGATCGAGCACCCAGCCGGCGACGGCGCGGGTTTCGGATGCCTCATCATCCCCGCCCCGCTCAGCCTGAGCCTGTCGAAGGCCTGCACTTTCTTCCTCGCCGCCGTCCGAAGGTAAGGACAGGGCTTCGACAGGCTCAGCCTGAGCGGTGCTGGAGTTGGTCCCCTGCAGCACCGGCTTGATCAGCTCCAGATACCAATCGCAGAAGGTATTCCACACGAAGGCGTAGATCGTGTTCGCGCCCTCATCGAAGCGATATTCGGCCAGCGCGAGGTCGATCGCCTGCACGGTCTTCACCGTCTCGCCGACGATCCAGCGATTGACCGGCAGAGTCGCCGCGGGCGGCTCCAGATGATCGCTGCCGCCAATGCCGTTGGCCTGGCAGAAGCGCGCCGCATTCCACAGCTTGGTCGCGAAGTTGCGATAGCCCTCGACGCGCTTCTCATCCATCTTGATGTCGCGACCCTGGCTCTCCATCGCCGCCATGAAGAAGCGCAAGGCGTCGGCGCCATATTTGTCGATCAGCCCGAGCGGATCGACGACATTGCCCTTGGACTTGGACATCTTCGCCCCGTCCGGCGCCCGCACCAGACCGTGCAGGTAGAGCGTCTTGAAGGGCACATCGCCCATGAAGTGCATGCCCTGCATCATCATCCGCGCGTCCCAGAAGAACAGGATGTCGAAGCCGGAAATCAGCACGTCATTCGGGTAGCGGCCGCCCAGCTTGCGGTCGGCCTCCTCCGGCCAGCCCATCGTCGCGAATGGCCAGAGTGCGGAGGAAAACCACGTGTCGAGCACGTCGGGATCCTGGGTCAGCACCACATCCGGCCCGGCCTGCGCCTGTGCCTCTTCCTCGGTCAGCGCGACATAGACTTTCTCGTCATCGCCGAACCAGGCCGGAATCCGGTGCCCCCACCAGAGCTGGCGGCTGACGCACCAGGGCTGGATATTCTCCATCCAGTTGAAGAAGGTCTTTTCCCAGGTCTTCGGCACGATCCTGATCGCGCCCGACTGCACCGCCTCGATCGGCCCCTTGGCCAGCGTTTCGGCATCGACATACCATTGGTCGGTCAGCCACGGCTCGATCACCGCGTTCGAGCGGTCGCCGAACGGGGTCTGGATCGTGCGCGGTTCGGCGTCATGCTCGGCGCCCTCCTTGTCGACATAAGGCACCAGCACGCTCTCGGCCTTCAGCCGATCGACCACCGCCTTGCGGGCTTCCGCCACTCCCAGCCCGAGCAGATCGTCGGGGATCAGCCCGTCGGAGGTCTGCACCACCCGCGCCTTGGCATCGAGCATGTTGAGCATCTCGCCGGCCTTCATGCCGGCGCGCTTGCCCACCTCGAAATCGTTGAAATCATGCCCCGGTGTGATCTTCACCGCGCCCGATCCCAGCTCGGGATCGGCATGCTCGTCCGCGATGATCGGGATCAGCCGGCCGGTGATCGGCAACCGCACCTGCTGGCCGATCAGCGCCTTGTAGCGCGCATCCTCGGGATGCACCGCCACCGCCATATCGGCGAGCATCGTCTCCGGCCGCGTCGTCGCCACCGTGATCGAGCCGGAACCGTCCGCGAGCGGATAGGCGATCTGCCAGAAGCTGCCCTTCACCTCGCGCGTCTCGACCTCCAGATCGCTGATCGCGGTGCCGAGGCCAGGGTCCCAGTTCACCAGGCGCTTGTCGCGATAGATCAGGCCCTGATTGTAGAGATCGACGAACACCTTGAGGACGGCCTTCGAAAAGCCCTCGTCCATCGTGAAGCGCTCATTGGCCCAGTCCATCGAGCAACCGAGCCGCTTCAGCTGGCCTATGATCGCGCCGCCGCTCTCCGCCTTCCAGTCCCAGACCTTGGCGACGAATTCCTCGCGGCTGTAATTGGTGCGCTTGTCCTGCCGCTCCTCCATCTGCCGCTCGACCACCATCTGCGTGGCGATGCCGGCATGGTCCATGCCGACCACCCAAAGCGCATCCTTGCCGCGCAGCCGCTCGTAGCGGGTCAGCACGTCCTGCAGCGTGTTGTCGAGCGCGTGGCCGATGTGGAGCGAGCCGGTGACGTTGGGCGGCGGGTTGACGATCGTCCAAGGCTCCGCGCCCGGGCGCTCGGGCCGGAACAGGCCGTTGGCCTCCCAGTGTTGATACCAGCGGGCCTCGATCTCGGCCGGGTCGAAAGTCTTGGGCAATTCGCTCATGCCGCGCGCTTAACCGCAGCGCGCGGCATAGGCAAAGTGCTTACTGGACGTGACTATTGGCGCGGGCGGTCGCCGCCCATGATCGGCCCGGCGCCAGGCTGCAGATGCTGCTGCAGCCAGCCATGCACCTCGCGATACCATTGGATCGAGTTTTGCGGCTTCAGGATCCAGTGATTCTCGTCCGGATAGACGACGAGGCGCGAGGCGATGTTGCGGCGCTGGAGCGCGTTGAACATGGCGAGCGACTGGCTGTACGGGATGCGATAATCCCGCTCGCCGTGGATGACGAGCATCGGTGTCCGCCAGCGATCGACGAAGCGGATCGGATTCCACCGCTCCAGCGTCTCGGCCGCGCGGCGATCCCACGGCACGCCGCCATTCTCCCACTCGGTGAACCAGAGCTCCTCGGTCTCGTAGGCCATGACCCGCGTGTCGAAGATGCCGGCATGGCTGACCAGGCACTTGAACCCTTCCGGCCAGTTGCCGGCGATCCAGTTGACCATGTAGCCGCCATAGGACCCGCCGAGCGCGCAGGCATTGGCGGTGTCGAGCTGCGGGTCCTCGCGGCCGGCGGCGGCGAGGCCGAGGCGCAGATCCTCGAGCGGCTTGCCGCCCCAGTCGCGGTTGATCGCGTCGGTGAAGGCCTGGCCGTAACCCGTGCTCCCGTGGAAATCGACGGAGACCGAGGCATAGCCCGGCGCCGAGAAAAGGCGCGGGTTCCAGCGGTAGGACCAGCTGTTGTTGAAGCTGCCCTGCGGTCCGCCATGGATGATGTAGGCTACCGGCAGGCTGCGGCTGCGCGAGGTGGGCTTTACGATCTGGCCCCACACCCGGTCACCACCCGCGCCGCGGAAGCTGAAGCGCTGATAGGAAACCGGATCGAGTTCGGCGAGCAAAGCTGCGTTGATCGAGGTGAGGCGCTGCGGATTGCCGCCGCGCGCCGGCAGCCGCCACAGATCGTCCGGGGTCTCGACGCTGTTCAGCGTGTAGATGATCGAACCGTCCGCAAGCGCCGTGACGTTGCCGACCGTGCCGGCCTGAGTGAGGCGGGTAACGCGGCCATTGCCGATATCGACGCGGAACAGAGGCGTATCGAGCGTGTCTTGCGCGGTGACCAGCAGGCTGCGCCCGTCCGGCGCCCAGGCAATGGAACCGACCGAGCGATCCCAGTTCGATGTCAATGCACGCACCTGGCCGGACTGCAGGTCGCGCAGATAGACAATCTGACGGTCCGCCTCGTAGCCGGGCCGAGCCATCGCCGTGTAAGCCAGCCAGCGCCCATCCGGGGACACGACGGGTCCGGTGTCGGTCGCGCGATTCGCGCGGGTGAGATTCTCGGGCGCGGCCCCGTCGCGGACCGCGTAAATGTCGAGATTGGTCGAGGTCGGCTCCTCGCGCCCCGCTTCACGCAGCGTGAAGAACAGGGTGCGTCCGTCAGGGCTCCAGGCGATTTCCTCGGCACCGCCGAACGGCCGCGTCGGCGCATGGCCGCGCAGCCCGGGCGCTACCGGCGTGCCGTTGCCCGTGGCACGACCGTCGCGACCGAGCGGCAGGATGAAGATTCGGGAATAATTGTTCGGCGTGATCCACGAATCCCAATGGCGCACGAAGATCTCGCTATAGGCGCGGCCGCTGCCCTGCCCTTCCGCCGCTTCCGGTACGCCCGAGCAAACGAGATCGGCACACCGCTGATCGCGATCGGCCCAGATCGCGATGCGATCACCGGTCGGCGCCGGCAGATAGCCCGAGACGCCGCCATTGACGCTGGTCACCTGCTGCGGGCGGCCATTGGGCAACGAAACGCGCCAGACCTGCTCCGAACCCGACTGACCACTCAAATAATAGAGCCAGCGGCCGTCGGCGGAGAAGCGGGCGTCATGTTCGTTGTGCTGCGGGGTGGAGGCGATTTTGACCGGAATGGCGTTAGGACGGTTCAGGTCGAGCAGCCACAGATCGGTCCGGCCGCGATTGGCGGCGAGATCGGTCTCGCGCAATTGATAGACCAGCCAGCGGCCGTCCGGCGACACGGTCGGCGCGCCGATCCGTTTCATCGTGGCAAGATCGGTGGCGGTCATCGGCCGGGCGGCGGCCGGGAGCGGAGCGAGCGCGAAAGCGGCAAGGCCGCACAGCAGGAGCTTCTTCATGGCCGGCAGGGGTAACACCGCCGCCAGAGAGCGACAAGCGAGGAGCTTTAGCGCCCGGAAATACGGGAGATTTCGCGAGTCACGAGTTCCTCGACGATCTTCGGGAGGTTCTCGTCGAGCCACTCCTTCAGCATCGGCCGCAACATGTCGCGCACCGCAGCCTCGAGCGGACCGCCCTCGCTGGCCGCGGGCGTGGCGGGCGGGCGGGCATTGCTGAGCGCGGCGAGCGATTGCCGGCTGGCGGCCACGGCATCCGCCGACGCGAGCGCCGCGGGGGCGTCCATCGGCTGGTCGAGTTCCAGAACGTCATCTTCCGGTACTTCGGGGGCCACGGGCTGCACCGCACGCTTGGCGGCACGCGGCGGCGCCGGAACCCGATTATCCTCGCGGATGACGCGTTTGATGGAAGCGAGAATCTCTTCCATCGACGGATCTTGCTGGATGTCGCCCATAGGGAAGCAGCCTATCGCTTATTCCGGGCGCCCTGTCACGGGGTGGATTAAGGCTGCGGCTGACGCGGATCGACCGGGCCGATCAGGGGCGCAATCGGGCCGCCCGCGTTTGGCGGCGCGGTGCGGGTCGATGCGGGCGCGCGCGCCTCGCCGTCGCTCCAGTCGGACGCGCGGCCACGTGTGCCTTCATAATGCACCAGCGGGTCGTACAGCGGGCCCCCGTCAAGACCCAGATCCTCCGCCTCGGCCCGCCCCATCGCATTCAGCAGGGCGAAACCGGCGACATAGGCGTCGCGGCGCGCGGTGACGAGCTGGACTTCGCTGTTCAGCAATTCCTGTTCAGCGTTGAGGACATCGAGCACGTTGCGCGTGCCGACGGTATTTTCCGCGCGCGTGCCTTCCAGCGCGAGTTGGTTGGCGGCGACAGCCACGGTGTTCGATTCGATCGCGTTCAACGCAGCGCGGTAGGTCGCGAAGGCGGCACGGGTACGAGCGATCACAAGCCGCTCCGCCTCGATCGCGGTTTCCACCAACTGGGTGCGAATCGCGCTCGCCTGGCGCACGCGCGCACCGACCGAGCCGCCCTGATAGATCGGGATGCGGGCGGTGACGCCCACGGACGCGCCGCTGACCTCGTTCGGCGGCAGGGCTTGGCCGGGAATCGGCGTTCCGCTCAGCAATTCCGCGGCCGATCCCAGCCGATTGAGATAATCGACGCCGGTCACGGCGCTGACCGTCGGGAGGCGGTCGGCCCGGATCACGTCGATGTCGAGGCCGGCGGCGCGCACTTGCGCGGCGATCGCCCGAAGATCGGGATTGTTGTCCAGCGCGATCAGCACCGCTTCGTCAGCCGTGTCGGGCAGGCGCGGCAGAACGGGCGGCGGCTCGAGCTCGGTCGGAAGCTCGCCGATCACCCGGCGGAAACCCTCCTCGCTCGTGCGGAGACGGCCTTGCGCCGTGGCCAGCGCGCTTTCTGCAAGCGCAAGGCGCGCCTCGGACTGGGCAACGTCGGTGCGAGTCAGATCGCCGACCTCGAAGCGATCACGCGTGGCTTCGAGGTTGGTGCGCAGGACGCGAACCTGATTCTCGTTCAGGGCGACGATCGAGCGATCGCGGATGACGTCCATGTAGGCACCGACCGCTTCGGTGAAGATGTCGCCCTCGGTGCCGCGCAGATCGGCGCGGCCGGCATCAACTCGGGCATTGGCGGCGCCGATCTGGTTGCGGACGCGATTACCGTTGAAAAGAGGATAGGAGACGTCGATGCCGACGCTGACATTGCGCGGCTCGCCGGAGCCGGAATTGAACAGATCCTGGTTGAGGCCGGCGGTTGCCGACACTTGCGGGCGAAGCCCGGCGCGAGCGATCGCCACGCTTTCGTCCAGCCCGCGCAGCCGTTCACGCTGCGCCATCAGGGTCGGATTGGTCCGGTATGTACGCTCCAGCGCCTCGCGCAGCGTTTCCGCGCCGCCGGTCCCTGCCGCCAGCGCCGTCGCCGCCACCGCAGCCAGCAAGCCTCCCCGCATCACTCGCATAACATTCCCTTAGAAACTGAATTCGCGCGGCTTCGCGAAGCCGGGCAGCACCGCCGCCACAGCGTCGGAATAAGCGATCGCACCGAATGCCCCGCCGACGACGCGCCCGACGCTGATCCGCGGCACCCCGTTGTCGAGGAGCGCGGCCGCCAGCTGACCGCCATCGGCAACCTGATCGAGAATGGCCTGTGGAACGGACTCCACCGCGCCGTCGATCAGCACGAAATCATAGGGCGCGCCGGACGCCGAACCTTCTGAAAGCGGGCCTTCAACCACCTCCACATCGCTGCCGGCAAGCGCCTCGCGGGCCGTGGCCGCGAGATCCGTATCCTCTTCCAGCGCGACTACGCTCTTTGCGAGAAGCGCGACAACCGCCGAAGCATAGCCTGTCGCGGCACCGATCACGAGCACCCGCTCGCTGCCGTCCAGCCGGGCCTCGGCCAGCATCCGGCCCAGCACCATCGGCGCATTGAGCAGGCGGCCGTTCGCCAGGGGAATCGGCGCGTCGGCATAAGCGGTCGTCGCCCGGTCCTGCGGGACAAAACGCTCACGCGGCACCGCGCCCATCGCGGCGACCACGCGCGGATCATTGACCCCGGTGGTCCGGAGCTGGCTCGCCACCATCGCGCGGCGCATCTGTTCGTAATTATGGTCGGTCATCGAATGTCATGTTTCCGCACGATCTGTCGCACAGGCGTATTATCATTGCAATACACTCGCGCGCGTCGCGGCGTTTTATCGTCAGGACAGGCGCATGGAAAGCGCGAACGCATCCGCATAAGCTGCTAGCGCCGCCGCGATGAATCCACACGACCATGTCCAAGCCACGCCGTTCGACGCAGCTTTAAGGCGCGTAAGGCGGGATCGTGCATGCCGATCGAGCCTGACGGACGAGAATCCCATCCTGCGGCGGATCGGCGACGACCTGCTGGATCGCCTTTCAATGGTTTCGCGCGGCTTCGAGCGCGCGCTCGATCTTGGCTGCGGACCCGGCTTGCTGACCCGTATGCTGCGGTCCCAGGGAATCGAGGTCACGCCTTGCGATGCGGGTGCCGCATTCGCGCGCAGCATCGGGGGCGGACATTATGAGGAGGATTCCCTGCCCTTTCTGCCCGCCTCGTTCGACCTCGTCGTGTCGGCGGGCGTGCTCGACAGCGTGAACGACCTGCCGGGCGCGCTGATCCAGATCCGCCGCCTGCTGCGCCCCGACGGCCTGTTCCTTGGCGCGCTCGCCGGCGCGGGAAGCCTGCAGAAGCTCAAGCGGGCCATGCAGGCGGCCGATGATGCCGAAGCGCGACCTGCCTCCGCCCATATCCATCCGCAGATCGACGTCCGGGCGGCCGGGGACTTGCTGAGCCGGGCGGGCTTCGCCTTGCCCGTCGCCGACGTCGAGCCGATCGACGTCCGATATACGGGTCTGCCGCAACTGGTCGGCGATCTGCGCGCCCTCGCCTGGACCAATCTGCTCGTTTCTCGCTCGCGCAAGCCATTTGGCAGGATAGGATATGCCGCCGCCCAGGCTGCCTTTGCCAGCGGCGCCGACCCCGATGGCCGCGTCATGGAGCGATTCGACATCATCCATTTGAGCGGCTGGGCGCCCTCGCCCGATCAGCCACAGCCAGCCAGACGCGGCAGTGGCACCGCGTCCCTGGCCGAGGCGCTCAAACCAAAAAGCTAGAGCAAGGCTTCCAAGAGGTCGATGAGCGGCTCGTCCGCTGGCGGCATCGGCAAGCCCCGCATGGCTTGAAGTGGCACCCAATCCAGTCGCTCGGCGTCGAGCGCCTTTGGTTCGCCACGCCATGAGCGGCAGACATAAAGGAGCAGCACCATGTGCCGGTCGCCGACGGGCGCGCTGGCAAAGCAGGTCGGCCGCAGCGCGCCCGGATCGACCTCGACGCCCAATTCCTCCCAAAGCTCCCGCGACAGTGCGGCCTCGGGAGTTTCGCCCTCCTCGACCTTGCCACCGGGAAATTCCCAAAGCCCCGCCATCGCCCGTCCCGGCGCGCGCTTCTGGAGCAGGATATTGCCGGAAGCGTCCACCAGAGCGGCCGCGACGACCGTCATGCTTGTCGGATTTTTTTTCACTTCCGGGCCATCTGCTTACAATTCGTTAAACACGATCGGCTAATTCTTCGTCGAGCGACAGTTTCGTCGTTCGATCGGAGAGGCTTCATGCGCGGCTTGAAAAGACTACTCCGGGACCGCCGTGCCGCGACGGCAGTCGAGTACGGATTGATACTGTCGCTTATTTTCCTCGCGATGGTCGGTGCCATTCAAGGTGTTGCAACTCAGACGACCCTGATGTGGAACAACGTGTCCAACGCGGTTACCAAACGTTAACTTTCTTTCTTTCAACATTTATCAACTTCCGAAGACTAAATTTCATTTCAGCTGATCCCGGATTTTTGACCGGATACGGGCGGCGGAACGAGACGTCAGTGGAATCAAGGAGACCGAAAATGCAGACCATTCGCAAGCTCATTCGCAATAAGAAGGGTGCCACCGCCATCGAGTACGGCCTGATCGCCGCTCTGATTGCCGTTGCCGCCATCACCGCCATGTCGAACCTCGGCGGCCAGCTCGGCAACACCTTCAACCAGGTGAAGGGCAACATGGCCTCGAACAAGTAAGCGCTTCTTCAGCGAATACTTGAACGACAGGGGGGCGGCGGACCGATGGGTCCGCCGCCCTTTTCGTTTGCGCGCGCTTCGTTGCCGGCAATGCAATGACATGTTGCCGATTCCGGTACCCGCCCGGTTCTTGCGCAGGCGGAACGGGACCGGCATTGCAGGGTTGATCGATCGCCATTGGAGACCCGCATGAAGCCCGCCCTGCTCGCCGTCAGCATCGCCGCCATCATCGCCGTCGCTGCCTGCAGCGGCCGTGAGGACAGCGCGGCCACGGACGCTCCCGGCGGCAATGGTGCGGTGTCGAGCGGCCCCGTCACTGTCGAAAATGCTTACGATATCCGGCACGAGCGTTTCGAGGGGATGGGCGACAGCCTGAAAGCGATCAATCGCGAGTTGAAGGGCAGCGCTCCGGACGTGGCGCGAATCAGACAGGAAGCCGGATCGCTGGTTTCGGCGGGCGAGCAATTGCCATCCTGGTTCCCGGCCGGGTCGGGTCCCGACGTTCACGCGCGCAGCCGCGCCAAGGCCGAAATCTGGTCGGACAACGCTGGCTTCAGCCGCGTACACGCCAATTTTCTGCAGCAAGCCCAGTCCTTCCAGCGGCTCGCCGAAGCGGGCGATGTCGAGCAGATGCGCGGCGCGTCGGGCGCGCTGGGCAAATCCTGCGGCAATTGCCACGAATCGTATCGCGGGCCTGAAAAATGAGCGAGGCGGCGGACGCCCCTGCCCCACCGCCAGCAAATCGCGTTCGCATCTGGGACGGGCCGACGCGAATTTTCCATTGGGCCATCGTGCTGCTGATCCCGGCCATGTGGTGGACCGCCGAGAATGAAGAGATTGCCCTGCATGTGACGCTCGGGCTGGTGATGGTCGCCCTGATTGTCTTCCGGCTGGTCTGGGGTCTGATCGGCAGTTCGACCGCGCGCTTCGCAACCTTCCTGAAAGGGCCGCGCGGCGTGATGGCCTATCTGAAAGGCAGCGCCACGCATTCGGTCGGGCACAATCCGCTCGGCGGCTGGAGCGTGGCGGCGATGCTGCTCGTGCTGGTCGCGCAGGTGGGGCTGGGCCTCTTCGCCGAATCCACCGACGGTTATGAGGTGGGCGCGTCCGGGCCGCTGACCAATCTGGTCAGCCTCGAAACCGCCGAACGACTGACAGATTTGCACGAACTGATGTTCAACTTGCTGCTGGCGCTGATCGCGCTGCATATCGCGGCAGTGCTCTATTATGCGGTGATCAAGCGGCGGAACCTGGTGGGACCGATGATCACCGGCAGCGGTACGGCGCCCGCGGGGACGCTCCCCGTTCGCAAGGTCTCGGTCCTGCGCATTGCCTTCGCGCTGGCGGTCAGCGCTGGCGTCGCTTTGTACCTCTGGAGCCTGCTCTAGGCGTCCGGCGGCGCCGATCCGCCGCGCGCTGAGCCGATTGACGGATTTGGCCGCGCGCCTGATCTGGCTCGTCCAGAGGCGCGCGGCCATTCCTTGTCAGCCGATACGGTCCGGCTCCGATGCGATCGCCTTCACACCCACCGGCTCCCGCGTGCGCACCAGCGAATAGACGATGCCGGTGGCGAGGATGCCGACCGTCACGCCGAGCGAGACGGCGGGCGGGAACTTCACCAGATTGAACATGTCGGCGACGAACACCTTCGAGCCGATGAACACCAGCAGCAGCGCGAGCGCGTGCTTCAGATAGTGGAAGCGCTCGATCATCGCCGAGAGGGCGAAGAACAAGGCGCGCAGGCCTAGGATCGCGAAGACGTTCGAGGTGTAGACGATAAACGGATCGGTGGTGATCGCGAAAATGGCCGGGATCGAATCCACCGCGAAGATCACGTCGGCGATCTCGACCATGACGAGGGCCAGGAAGAGCGGCGTCACCGCCCGCACCAGCTTGCCCGTCCTGGGATCGGGTTCGCGGACGAAGAAGCGCTCGCCATGGAGTTGCTCCGTCACCCGGAAGCGGCGCTTCAACCAGGCAAGCAGAGGCGATTTGCCGACCTCATAGGCCTCGTCCGCCGAGGTCCACATCTTGATGCCGGTGTAGATGAGGAAGGCGGCGAAGATGTAGAGGACCCAGCCGAAATTATCGACCAGAGCCGCGCCGAAGCCGATCATGATCGCGCGCAGGATGATGACGCCGAGGATGCCCCAGAACAGCACGCGGTGCTGGTAGATGCGGGGCACGGCGAAGTAGGAAAAGATCATCGCGATGACGAAGACATTGTCCATCGCCAGGCTCTTTTCGACCAGGAAGCCGGTGACGTAGTCGAGCCCCGACGCCTCTCCGCGCGTGGCCCAGACGAAGGCGCCGAAGCCGAGGCCCATGGCGATGTAGAAGCCCGACATGAGGAGGCTCTCGCGCACCCCGATTTCGCGATGCTTGCGGTGGAAGACGCCCAGATCGAGCACCAGCAAGACGACGACCAGCCCGAAAAAGGACAGCCAGAACCAGAGCGGCGTGCCGAGGAAGTCGGCGACGAGGAATTCCATGTCTTACCTCCCCGCGCGGCTGGAGAAGCGACGCAGGAGCCGCTCGGCCAGCGAGGGCTGGCGGTCCGAATGGAGCGGGTAATAGGCATGACGCCGCGCCCGGCCGCGTGCCAGCAACGACGCCGCGCCGCGCAGGAGGATGATCAGTCTGAAGAGCTTTTTCATTGCCGTCTCCGTCGATGGAATTGCACCGATCGGGCTGACGCGAATGGAGGATTTCAGGACCTGGAACGGCCGTTCGAACCTGCATCGAGCTAACCCGATGCGGTCCGACATCACGAGCAGCAGAAAAGCTGGTCGCCAGAGGGGCCCGGTCCCGCGAGGCCGCAGATAGGGCGCACATCGCCGCGGATCAAGCACCGGAAAATTTGCCGCGCTCAAATTTGCACTGCGCGACACAGCCTGTATGCCGCCCTCAAGATTGGGAGAAGATGATGATGGGCGACATTGAACAGCTGGCGCGGCCGCGGCTGCTCGAGGCGCTGGAACCGCAGCCGAGCGATGCATTGCTCGCCATTATCGGCATGGTGCGGCGCGACCCGCGTCCGCACAAGATCGACCTGGGCGTCGGCGTCTATCGCGATGCGGCGGGAAACACCCCGATCCTGCGCTCGGTGAAGAAGGCCGAGCGGCTGTTGAACGAGACGCAGGAAACGAAATCCTATCTGGGCGGCGAAGGCGACGTGCGTTTCGTCGAACTGATGCGGGAACTGGCGTTCGGCCCTGGCACGGACGATCGATTTATCGGGCTGCAGACGCCGGGTGGTTGCGGCGCGCTGCGGCTCGGTGTGGACCTGATCCGCCTCGCTAATCCGGCGGCGCGGGTCTTTATCGGCCAGCCAACCTGGCCCAACCACATTCCGCTCGTCACCGTCGCGGGACTCGAAGTCGTCGAGCATCCATTTTACGACCGCGACACCCAGCGCATCCTGTTCGACGAAATGATGACCGCGCTTGAAGGCGCCCAGGCGGGCGACATCGTGCTGGTCCACGGCTGCTGCCACAATCCAACCGGCGCCGATCTGTCTCCGGAACATTGGGATGCACTCGCGGAGATCGTGACGCGGCGCGGGCTGATTCCGTTCGTCGACCTGGCCTATCAGGGCCTCGGCCACGGACTCGAGCAGGATGCGGCGGGCGCCAGGCTCGTCATCGCGGCCTCGGATCAGGCGCTGCTGGCCCATTCCAACGACAAGAATTTTGGTGTGTATCGCGACCGCGTCGGCTCGCTGCACGTCAAGGCGCCGACCGCACAGATCGCCGCGACGGCCTATTCCAACCTGCTCGTGTTGGCCCGCACCATGTGGTCGATGCCGCCCGATCATGGCGCGGCGGTCGCCCGGCTGGTGCTCGACACGCCCGAACTGGCCGCCGACTGGCGCGCGGAACTGAACGAGATGTGCACGCGGATCCGCGGGCTGCGGGCGCGGCTTGCCGATTTCGATCCGCGCCTGGCTTATATCGACGAGCAGAACGGCATGTTCTCGATGCTGCCGCTTTCACCCGATGCCGTCGCGGAACTGCGCGAGAGCGAGGCGATCTACATGGCCGGATCGGGCCGGTTCAACGTCGCTGGGCTGAGTGATCACAATGTCGACCGCTTCGCTTCGGCGGTCGTGGAGCGGCTGCCCGCCTAACGGGCTTCCGTCGAATTGACGGCCGGAGCTTCGACCGGCGGCGGTGCCGCCGGCCTGCGGCGGACACCGTCAAGCTGCACCGGCTGCGCGGCGCCTTCACGGCCAAGCGGGCGTTGCGGCGCGGCCGCAGGATCCGGCTGACCGCTGATCGACCAGCGGGTGCTGGCGCTGGGGCCGGCATTGTCCGTGGCGCGCCGCTCGACGATCTGCTGCGCGGTCGTGCTGACCGGTTCGTAACGGCGCATGATGGAGCGCTGGAAGGATGTACCGGCGCGCGGGTCCTCTTTCTGCGCCTCCGTTGCCGCGGCCGCCGCAGCGGCGTCGCGGCCTTCGCCGGTGAGTGCCGTATTCGAGGTCGCAAGCTGACGGTCCGGCTGCCCGAAGCCGCCGCGCCAGCGAATATCCGGTTCGGCGCCGGCATAGCGCGCGGACAGGCCGCCGCCCGTGTCCCAGCGATAGAAGATGTGCGCGCCGATCGTCGCCACCTTGGTCAGGGTCGGCGCCCAATAGGGAAAGACGTAATTGGCGTGATAGTGCGTCGCCTGCCCGACCGGGCGGTGGACGTAGCCCGCCAGTGCCGCCTGCGCGATGGCACGCGACCGTTCCCACAGATGCGCCGCGGGTGTCCGGCGCAGGGCCCCGTCGCAGGTGAAGGTGAACTGGCAGCCGGTGCGGCGGGTATGGCCCTGGAAGACCACCCCGCAGACGGTATTCGGATAATGCGGATGGCGGACACGGTTCAGCACGACCTGGGCGACGGCGCGCTGGCCGTCGAGCGATTCCAGCCCGGCTTCGTAATAGACCGCCGCGGTGAGGCAATCGACCGAGCGCATCTGCGCGACTTCATCGGCAGGTAAGGTGAAGGCGGCGGCGGCGGGATTGGCCCCGCCCGACGTCGGCAGATTCGCGTTCATCTCCCACGCTTCCAGCGCGGAGATCGGCACCAGCGCGTCGGGATCGGCTGCAGCCATCGGCACGAAAGAGCCGTCTTCTCCCTTTTCGAGACCCGGGGCCGGCGCGACGGCGATTTCGTCCGCGCGACCCGGCAGGCCGGCTCCCACTACTGCAAACAAGGCGGCGATACCGCCCAGCACGGCGATCGACGGCACATGCCGCAGCCATTCGGACGCCGAAGGCAAAGTCGGGCGAAGAGGGTCGGGAGCGCTCATGGGAAGGCTGCTAAATAGGTGCTCGGCCGGGCGGCGGCAATCCCGGCGCTTCGACGGGACTGGCCTGTCCGGGGAGGCAAAGCTAAGCCGGTTCAAAATCCAGCCAACGGAGCTTCCCAGCGTGACCGAAACGATCCCGCCGCCAGCAGATGCGATTGCCGGAACCCATTGCACGGCGGAAGATTACGATCGCCTCTATCGGCAATCGGTCGAGCAGCCCGACACGTTCTGGGCGACTCAGGCTCGACGGCTGGATTGGGAGCGCTTTCCGGGGACGATCTCGGGCTGGTCCTATGATCCGGTGGAAATCAAATGGTTCGAGGACGGCGTCCTGAACCTCTGCCACAATTGCGTGGACCGGCACCTCCCCACGCGCGCCGGCGACGCCGCCCTGGTGTGGGAGGCCGACGCTCCGGGTGAGGTTCGCACGCTGACCTATGGCGCGCTCCAGGCCGAAGTTGTGCGGATGGCAAATTGCCTGAAAGCGCTCGGCGCGAGCAAGGGCGACCGCGTCACCATCTATCTGCCGATGATCCTGGAAGCGGCGGTGGCGATGCTGGCCTGCGCGCGCATCGGCGCGGTGCACAGCGTCGTGTTCGGCGGTTTCTCGCCCGAAGCTCTGGGCGGGCGGATCGAGGATTGCGGCAGCCGGTTCCTGATCACCGCCGATACCGGCCGCCGCGGCGGAAAGTCGGTGCCGCTGAAAGCCAATGCCGACGCAGCGTTGGCGGATGGCGGACCGGTCGAAGCGGTGATCGTCGTGCGCCACACGGGCGAACCGGTGACGATGACGCCGGGCCGAGACCATTGGTATCATGAACTGGGCGAGACGGTGCCGGACGTCTGCCCATGCGAGCCGATGAATGCTGAAGACCCGCTGTTCATCCTCTACACGTCCGGCTCGACCGGCAAGCCGAAGGGCGTGCTGCACACGACGGGCGGCTATGGTGTTTGGACGGCGACGACCTTCCACTACGTGTTCGACTACAAGCCCGGCGAGCTGTTCTGGTGCACCGCCGATGTCGGCTGGGTCACCGGCCATTCCTATGTGGTCTACGGCCCCCTGCTGAACGGCGCGACGAGTCTGATGTTCGAGGGTGTGCCGAACCATCCAGATTTCAGCCGCTTCTGGGAAATGGTCGAACGGCACAAGGTCTCGATTCTCTACACCGCGCCGACCGCCATTCGCGCGCTGATGCGCGAGGGCGACAATTGGGTGACCAAGCACGATCGATCGTCGCTGCGCCTGCTCGGCACGGTCGGCGAGCCGATCAATCCCGAGGCCTGGCTCTGGTACCACCGCGTGGTCGGCGACAGCCGGGTCCCGATTGTCGATACCTGGTGGCAGACCGAAACGGGCGGGACGATGATCACCACGCTGCCCGGCGCGCACGGGATGAAGCCGGGCAGTGCCGGGCGACCATTCTTCGGCGTGATACCGGAGTTGCTCGATGGCGAAGGACAGCACCTTGCCGGCGCGACATCGGGAAATCTGGTGATCGCGGCAAGCTGGCCCGGGCAGATGCGCAGCGTCTATGGCGACCATGAGCGCTTCGTGCAGACCTATTTTTCGACCTACCGGAACCGCTATTTTACCGGCGACGGCTGCCGCCGGGACGAGGATGGCTATTACTGGATCACTGGCCGGGTCGACGACGTGCTGAACGTGTCGGGCCACCGCCTCGGCACCGCCGAAATCGAGAGCGCGCTCGTCGCCCACCCCAAAGTCGCGGAGGCTGCGGTCGTCGGCTACCCGCACGACATCAAGGGCACCGGCATCTATTGCTATGTGACGCTGAACGCCGGTGAGAAAGGCTCCGCCGAACTGGAGCAGGAATTGCGTGCGCAAGTGCGGGCCGACATCGGACCGATCGCCTCGCCGGATCTGATCCACTTCACCCCGGCGCTGCCCAAGACCCGATCGGGCAAGATCATGCGCCGCATCCTCAGAAAGATCGCCGAGAACGATTTCTCGAATCTCGGCGACACGTCGACGCTTGCCGATCCCAGCCTGGTCGACAGCCTGATCGAAGGCCGCCGCGGCTGATTGCTCAGTAGCCCGGCATCCGGACTTCGGTCTTGGCGCCGGCTTCCTCGATCTCGGCCATCATGCGGTCGTAATGCGCGGCTTCAGCCACGCCTTCCGACTGTTTGTCATGCCGCCACATCGACACGTTCATCTGCATGATGAGATCGGCGACGACAACGGTCGTGAAGAGCGACCGGCCGACAAAGTCGATGGGGAATTGCAGGACGCGAGGATTCCACGGCCGCAGGAGCGAACTCCCCTCGCCGCCGATCAGCGCGACATTCTGCGGACCGATGCCGCCGACGAAGGTCCACAAGACCAGCATCACCACGCCCGTAAGCGCGATCCCCATGGCAAGATTCTGCACACTGCCCACCTTCGCGATTTCCGCGGGCGTGCGCAGGGGCTTCGTGAAGGTGCTGGAATTGATCATGTAGAGCGTCGGCGCGATCAGCAGGGCGAGCACGCCCAGGATCAGCAGGAAATGGCCAGCAACCTGATTGATCACGCTGAAGATCACCAGGAAGAGCAGGATGTAGAGCGGCGTCGCGGCGACCAGGAACCAGCCCGGCAGGGTCGCCTCGGGCAACAGCGCCTTGATCCGCAGACATGCGCGCAACACCCCCGGGATCAGCGACAGAACGGCTGGCATCAGGGTCACGTAGACGAGGATGGCGCCGATAAATCCGGCCCCGGCCGCCGCCTGCGCGCGCTCCATCGGGTTGATGGAATTGAGATCCATCAGCCAGCTGAACGGAATGAGGCCCAGCACCAGCGGCGTCGCGAAGGCGACCATGAAGCCGGTGATGAGTGTGTTGCGCGACCGGCGCTGCCGGTACCAGATCTTCTGCGCCATGAAGGCGGCAGCGGGCAGCGCGAACAATGACAGCACGCGCAGCAGATCGACAAGGATGCCGAAGGCCGACAACTGGCCCCAGCCACGATCGCCGGTGAGGCCCGACAGCACCGCCAACAGTGCGGACACGAGCGTGATCGGCATGACCGCGCCCAGCACGCTGCGACGCCAGATCAGGAACCGCCCGGCATGATCGTCATCGACGCCGTTGGCGAGGAGCACGGCCCGCTCTTCGGGCAAGATCTCGATCGAACTGAGGTTCCAGTTGACCGCGCGCTTGAAGTGCAACCCGAAGCCGGGACCGGCGGCGACCGGCGCGCCATAGGGCTGACCGGGAGCGCCATAAGGTTGGGCCGGGGCGCCGTAGGGTTGGGCCGGGGCGCCATAAGGCGGCGCGCCATATTGCTGGGGTTGGGCAGCATAAGGATCCGCCTGCGGCTGAGGCGCATAAGGCTGCTCGGGGGCGGTATATGGCTGCGGCGCCGGTTGTGCGGCGGGCGCTCCGCCGGCGAGCGCCGGCAATTGCCCCGCCTGCACCCAATCGGGCGCGCCCTGATGCCAGAGACTGTCGGTCGGCAGCACCTGCGACTGGCCGAGATACTCGGTCAACTGCGCGAAGGTGTAAGGTCCGAACGGCTGCGTCCCTTCCCTGCTCACCATCCAGGCCGCGGACGCGGGCGGCGGCATGGCCAGACCGCACGACGGACAGGAGAGGCCGGGCGCATTCTCATCGGCCTGAGCCGTCGCGCGGCAACGAAGACAGGGAATGGAAAGGATCGCCATGACGCCAACTGCCCCTCAGTTTCGTGGAGGATGTGTCCTTCAGGATCGTTAGCGGGTCAAGCAGCCCGATTAGGCATGCCGATGCCGACCAAGCCGGATTGTGCCATTCCGGGGTGGCGATAGAAGCCATTCCATGACGGGCGATAGTCGGACGATAGCGGTGGGCGACGTGGGCGGGACACATGCACGCTTCGCGCTCGCCACACTGACGCCGGACGCTTTGCCGCGCATCGGTACGATCCGGAAGTATCGCACTGCGGACCATGACGGGCTGGCGGCCGCATGGTCGGCCTTCGTGGCGGAGAGCGGGACGGAGCGAGCCGATGCGGCCGCAATCGCGGTCGCGGCGCCGATCGAAGGCGATGTGCTTTGCTTCATGAACAGCGATTGGACCGTCGATCGCCGCACGATCCGCGCGGCGATGGGACTCGAGCAATTGCTGCTGCTCAACGATTTCGGGGCGGTAGCGCATGCCGTTTCGGCGCTGCCGACCGGTTCGTTCGAGCCGCTTGCGGGTGCGGCGCGAGAATTGCCCGATGAGGGGATAATCACTGTGGCCGGACCGGGTACGGGCCTCGGCGTATCGATCATCGTCCGCCGCGCCGGCCGCAACGAGATCGTCGAGTGCGAAGGCAGCCATATCGGCTTCGCGCCTCGAACGGCCCGGGAACGGCGGATCGAGCAGGCCATTGCCGAGCGCTACGGGCGATGCTCGGTCGAGCGGATCGCGTCCGGGCCAGGGCTGGCGGATGTGCATGCCGCGCTTGGCGGCGACGCAATGGACGCTTCGGCGCTTTGGGATGCGGCACTGGAAGGAACCGATGCGCTCGCCGAGGAGGCCCTGGACATTCTGACCGGAGCGCTCGGCGCGGCGATGGGCGATCTCAGCCTTGCACATGGGTCCAGTGCCGTCGTGCTGTCGGGCGCGCTCGCCAACCGGATGCGGGACCGGCTGGCATCGCCTCTGTTCCGCCAGCCGTTCCTCGCCAAGGGGCGGTATCGCGAGCGGATGGAGCGGGTTTCCGTGCTGCTGCTCACCGAACCGGAGCCGGGCCTGACCGGCGCGGCGGTGGCGTTTCAGCGGGGCAGCAGCCAGCCGGTGACCGACAGGCGCGGCACGGGTGCGAATGAGGTCACCTGACTGACGCTGTGGCCCTGCGGCACGGCGAACAGGGTCAGCGCGTTCATCGCGGGAACGAAGCCGCGCTCGATCTCGCCGCCCGGCTCGTGGAACAGGAGCAGGCCGCCATTTTCGGCGCGCCAGCCTTCGGTGAGGCCGAAAACATAAGCGGCAATGCGGGTGCTGCCGTCCTGCCGGTCATGGTGGAGAGTCAGGAAGTCGCCCGGGGTGTAGCGGCTGGCCTTGGCATCGACGAAGCCGATCTCGTCCGCACCGGTCACGTTACGCAGCAGGGCGAGGACCGGATCGCTCGACAGGAAAGCAGCGAAGTCCGCGAGCGGAGTGCCGCTTTCCTGTTCACCGCTTTGCCGCAGCCGGGCGACGATGCGTTCATAGGCGTAGGCGAAACCCGCCTCCTCGCCCGGCGCGGCGAGGCTGCGCAGCGCGGCGAGCTTGTCCGGGCCGAGTTCGGCCTGCTGCGCCGGATCGAAGGCGAATTCGCGCGACCCCGCCCTCAGCGCCAGGGTCCAGTCCTCGCGGTCGCTGAGGTGATCGCGCAGTTTCGCCGCACCGTCACCGGCCAGGAAGGGCGCGATCTGGACGCGGCGGTCGCGCGCATAGGCTTCGCGCAGCGCGGCGGGGTCGATCGCCGGGTGCAGCGCGCAAGCTTGGCTCAACGCGGCGCCATGCGGATGGCGCCGTCGAGGCGGACATATTCCCCGTTCAGATAGACATTCTCCGCCATGAAGACGGCGAGCTTCGCATATTCCGGCGCCTGACCGAGGCGCTTCGGGAACGGCACCTGCGCGCCCAGCGCGTCGCGGACATTCTGCGGCATCATCGCCACCATCGGCGTTTCGAACACGCCGGGCAGGATGGTGTTCACACGGATCCCCTCCCCCATCAGATCACGGGCGATCGGCAGCGCCATGCCGAGCACGCCGGCCTTGGAGGCGCTGTAGGCGGCCTGGCCGATCTGGCCGTCCTGGGCGGCGACCGAGGCGGTGTTGATGATGCAGCCTTTCTCGCCATCGGCCAGCGGCTCGAGATCCGCCATGCCGGCGGCGGAGGCGGCGATGCAGCGGAAGGTGCCGATCAGGTTGATCTGGATGGCCAGCTCGAACTGGTGGATCGGGTAGCGCTTCACCGCGCCCGTTTCCTTGTCGCGGCCGACCGTCTTCATCGCGTTGGCGACGCCGGCGCAATTGACCAGGATGCGCTCCTGACCATGCGCCTCGCGGGCTTTGGCGAAGGCGGCATCCACCGCTTCGTCGGAAGTGACATCGACCTGAGCGAAGATGCCGCCAATCTCGGCCGCGACCTTCGCGCCCTTATCCGCGTCGCGGTCGAGGATGGCGACCTTCACGCCCTTGGCGGCAAGCGCGCGGGCGGTGGCCTCGCCGAGGCCGGAGGCGCCGCCGGTGACCACGGCGGCAATGTCGGAACCAAGCTGCATGGACGATCTCCTATCTTCGGGATCGCCCTAGGCGGACCCCGCCCCTTCCGGCAAGCCGGTCAGAAGCGGAGGCGCATGCCCGCGCCGGCGATGTTGCGATTCTCGCGCTCCATCATCCGCGGACGCTCCGTATTGGTGCGCGGGCGGGCGATGGTGCCGACGCCGAAGCGGCCAACGGCGATGTCGGCATCTTCGGTGATGGCCAGCCTGGCCAGCAGGCCGTTGGAACGGACGGGTGGCGGGCCATCGTCGCGGACGCGCTGATCGGTCGCGAGCGGCGGCTGGTAGGGTCGCAATTCGAACAGGATCGGCGGCTCGACCGAACTCCGGCGGCGCTGCGCATCTGCCTCTGCGGCGGTCAGCAACAGGCACGGGAGGACGGCCACCGCGGCAAAGCGGCGCAAGTCCATATCAAACCCCTGTCGTTGGCGTGATTGCAGAGCCAAAAGCCCGTCTCCCGCGTCAGTTCCCCCTGTTACGCCTACGCAACAACTTACGCCGGTCCTTGAGAATCGCCGCAGCCGCATTGTGGCCCGGCGCGCCCGTGACGCCGCCGCCAGGATGCGCCCCGGAGCCGCAAAGATAAAGGCCGAAAAGCGGCATGCGGTAATCGGCATGGCCCAGCATCGGCCGCGTCGAGAAAAGCTGGTCGAGGCTCATCCGGCCATGGAAGATATCGCCGCCGATCAGGCCGAAGCGGCGCTCCAGATCGAGCGGCGACAGCGCGAGGCGGCCGACGACGGAAGCGGCAAAGCCGGGCGCGTAACGATCGACATGGGCGATGATCGCGTCGGCGACCTCGTCGCGCCTCGCATCCCAGCCGCCGGGTACGTCGTAGCGGAAATGCTGGCAGAACAGGCTCGCCACGTGGGCGCCTTCGGGGGCGAGGCTGTCGTCGAGGGTCGAGGGGATGAGCATCTCGACGATCGGCTCCTGCGCGACGCCATCGCGGGCGGCATCGAGCCAGGCGCGGTCCATATAGCCAAGTGAGGGGGCGATGATGATGCCGGCGGTGAGATGATCGCCCGGCTCGGGCAGGCTGGTGAAGCGCGGCAGTTCGGACAGCGCCACATTCATGCGGAAGGTGGCGGATTCGCTGACCCAGCCCTTCATGTGCGTGGCCGTATCTTCCGGGACCGCGCCATCGGGCAGCAGGTTTTCGAACAGGCGCTTGGGGTGGACCCCGGAGGCGATGGCGGCGGCGCGATAGGTCTTGCCGCCCGCGACCACGCCGGCCGCCTGACCGCCCTCGACGATGATTTCCTCGACGGCCACGCCCGTTACAATCTCGACGCCCTCTTCGCGGCAGGCGGCGGCCATCGCCTGGGTGATCGCGCCCATGCCGCCGATCGCGTGGCCCCAGGCACCCGGCACCCCCGCCGCCTCGCCGAAGACGTGGTGGAGCAGGACGTAGGCGGAGCCGGGCGTCCACGGGCTGCCGAAATTGCCGACGACGGAATCGAAGCCGAACAGGGCCTGGACCAGATCGTGGCTGAAATAGCGTTGCAGGATTTCGGCGGCCGGGCGCGTGAAAAAATCCATCAATTGGCGCTGCTCGGCGACCGGGAGGCGGCCGACGCCGCGGCCGAGCGAAGCAAGCGCGATCAGATCGCCGACCCCGCCGCCGGCATTGGGCGGCGCGCGGAGCAGCCATTGCCGCAGGATCGCGACGACCGAATCCAGAGCGGCGATATAGGCGTCGTAATTTTCGGCATCAGCGGGGCTGACGCGGGCGATCTCGCGCTTCGTCAGGCCGTCGCGGCCGCCGAGCAGATGTTCGGGTCCGAGCGTCGGCAGAAAATTGTCGACCTTGCGCAGCACGACCTTCAGCCCGTGCCGGGCCAGGTCCATGTCCGCGATCACCTTCGGCTGCAGCAGGCTGACCGTGTAGCTGGCCGTGCTGTTGCGGAAGCCGGGCGCGAATTCCTCGGTGACCGCCGCGCCGCCGACCACGTCGCGCGCCTCGAGGACCGTCACCTTCAGCCCAGCCTGCGCGAGGTAGAAGGCGCAGACAAGGCCGTTATGGCCGGCGCCGATGACGACGACGTCGGTCACCACCAGCACCTTTCGAGAGTCGAAAGGTGCTGAAGGTTCACACCCCCAGGAGAAGAAAAATCGGGCCCCGAAAGGTTCGAAAGGTCCGCCGCGCTCACGCCCCGCAGCGGGAACGTTTCGAGGCGGGAATCAGGGCGGCACGCGATCATCCGCTTATCGTGTCAGACGCAATCCTATTTGGAAACGGAAGATGACGCCGAAACAAAAAGCCCGAGGCCGGATCGGGCCGGCAAGCGATCATTGGCGCAGCAATGTCGCCTGCCTGATGTGCATCGAGACCGGACGCCGCCAGGGAGAGCAAGTTTCACCATTGTCGGCGGGAGGCTCGAAACATTCGGCCTGGGGATCGATCCTGGCCTCCAGATAATATCTTTTCGGCTGGACTGCGACGGCTTCGAAGCGTGGCGAAGTTGCGGAAGTCGCGAGCAGAACGGTATCCATCGAACTGAGATCCGCTGAAGTTCTGATGATCTGAACGCTCCGGCCACGCAACGCGACGAGACCCTCACCGCAGTAATATGAACCGGCGTAGCGCAACGGATCATCGACGACTTGTTGAAGCGAGGCAGTGACGCACGCGCTCGCGACCGGAGAGTTTGTCGCGCAGCCCGCAGTTCCGATCAGGACCGGGACAGGCAAGAGCATGAGCCAGCGCATCCAGCATAGTGCGCGAAAAATTCAAAAAGACGCAATGGCCGGAATGTGAACGTTCGGACTGTGTCTGGACCCATAGCGCACATGTCGCGTTGAGGGGCGCAGGTTAACGATGAGGTTCACTATGAAACGCCTTAGTCTCACTCTGTTGCTGGCTGCCACTGCGGCGACGCCGGCTCTCGCTCAGGAGACCAGTTCAACCCAGCAGCCGCAAGCGCAGCAATCGCGCGCGGGCGACCGGATCGGTGAGATCCTCGGCGCGCTGTTCGGCAATCGCAACGACCGGGACGGCAGCAATGCGATCGAAGCGCAATGGATGGCGGGCCGGATGCCGCTCGCGGCGCAACAGACCCAGTTCGAGGCACGGATCGACAGCGAAGTCCGCTCTGGCGCGCTCTCCCGTTCTTCCGGCGAGCGGGCGCGCAGCGAGTATCGTTCGCTGGTCGAGCTTGAGGCACGCTATGGCGCCGACCGCCGCTTCACCACGCAGGAGCGCACCGACCTCGGCGACCGCTATGGCGCGCTGACCCAGGCGCTGGCCGAGGGCGGCTATGGCGGCGGCGGCTCTTCTGGTGGCGGTTATGGCCAGGGTGGCGTATCGGGCGGGACATCGGTCGCCGACGGCCGCACCGAGTTCGAGGCGCGGGTCGATGCGGCCGTGCGGGCGCGTCGCCTGACCCGTACCCAGGGCACGCAGCTGAAGACCGAATATGCGGCGCTGATCCGCACGGAAGCGACCTATATGCGCGACGGATCGCTGAGCGCGCGCGAGCGGGACGATCTGGAATCCAGCCTCGACGCGCTGGACAGCCGCGTGGGCGATGGCCCGGCCGGAACGCCGTCGCGCCCGGCGGACCCCGCCAGCAGGCTCGAGGCGATCGCACGGGCATTGCCCTCCAGCGGTCTGACCGCCACGGCGCGGACCCAGTTGCTGGTCGAGCATGAGGATCTCACCCGGCTGGCCAATGCCTATCGCCGGGTGACCCCTAGTAGCGACGATCAGGCCTATCTGGACCGGCGTCTGACCAACCTGGAGACGCGCGCGCGGGTGCGCAGATAAGGGCGGCGCGGCGGGTCCGGCCTGGCCGCCGGACCCGCCTTCCAACCGAGTGAGAAGCGGACCCCGCTCGCAACCATCGCGCCGAGACTGTACGTCGCGGCAATGGCCAAGCCCGACCGCGTCTATGTCCGCTTCGTCTGTTTTCGCCTGGTCGAGCGCCAGAAGCAGCGACTGGGTCTCTTTCAGGCGCTCGATGAAGCGAGGGATTGCGTTTTCGCGCCGGCCTGGGCGCTGCGGCAGATCGGCGAGATTTACGGCTGGTTCAGAGCCAATCTGGCGGTTCCCGGCCAGTTTTCGCGCGGCGGCTGGAAAGGGCGGGGACAGCCGGGACTCTCGTGGTTCAAGCCCGCTGCAGACGAGCACATCAAGCAGATGCATCAGTTGAAGCTGGCGCTGGAGGCCTGCGGCGTCCACGTGCAGATCCTCACGACCCGCGACCCCGGGCAGATCATCTGGCAGGATGAACACCAGCTGGTTGCCGAACCGGGAGCGAAGAGGTTCTAGCATTCGCAATGGTGAGCGCGGACACCTGGAGCGATCCGCGAAAGCGCGGGTTCATCCAGACCCACCGATATTGACGTTGCGGGGGCGCGGAATCCGGTGCACCACCCACGCCGCTTTCACGGGGAGGGTTTGTCATGGCTTTGGGTTTGTTCACCGGCGCTTTGGTGTCGGTCGCTTCGGTCGCCGCGGCCTGGTTCGCGCCGCAGGATTTCACCATTCACAACCAGACCGGACATGTGGTCGTGACGCTGAACGTCTCGCCGTCGAGCGAGACGCGCTGGGGTCCGGACATTCTTGGCCGCGAAGTGCTGGCCGATGGCGAGAGCGCGGAGATCACCTTCGACCGCTCGGACGTCTGCCTGTGGGATATCCGGGTCACCTATGACGACGGTGACACCGGCGACTGGCGCCAGGTCAATCTGTGCGAGACCACCGATATCACGCTCGGCGGGGAATGATTTCCCGAAGTCGCTCGAAATGAGCGGGTGAATATGAAGGCCGGGGGCTCAGGCCTCCGGCCTTTCGTGTATCGGGAAGGCCAATGTCGCTTTCACGCGGCGTTTGACGAAGGTGGTCTCGAAACGGCGGACGGCAGGATTATCCTCCAGCAGGCCGTCGGCGACTTCGTTATAAGCGCGCATATCGTCCGCGACGATCAGCAGGATGATGTCGAAGCTGCCGGCGACGTCCAGGCAGAGTTGCACATTCGGGCTGGCGATCAGGCGGCGGCGGAGGCGGTCGCCTTCCTGCGGGGCGTGGCGCTCGAGCTGAACATGGACGATGGCCGAAAGCGGATCGCCTGCCGCACGCTCGGACAGGATGGCCACATCCGCCCGCACCGCACCGGATTCGCGCAGCCGCCGCAACCGCCGTGCGATCGCGGAGGCGGACAGGCCGATGCTTTCCGACAGCTGATCCGCGGTGCGCAGATTGTCCTGCTGCAGGGCGGCCAGGAGGCGTGTGTCGAGGTGATCCAGTTTCTGCCGCAAAATCGCGCCTTTCCCTGCCCACATGCCAGAAACTGGCACAAGCTATCATTCTTTTGCCAGAAATCCCCACTGTGCCCAACGAATAATACACCTCAAAGGGAGATGCCCGATGAGGTCTTTGCTGCTTGTTTCCGCCCTGTTGCTGCCCGCCGCCGCGACGGCCCAGCCCCAGGGGTCACCGGCGCCCGCGCCCGGCGGGACGCCATCCCCGGTGGCTGCGCGCGTCGACGCGCGGGCCGTCATTGCCGAGGTGCGCCGGGTGCTGGCGGAGCGCTATGTGCTGCCGGAGCGGCGGCCCGCCCTGGACGCGGCGCTGGCGGAGGGGCTGGCTTCGGGGCGCTATGCAACGAGCGATCCGGCGGTGCTGGTGGAGCGGATCAATGCCGACCTGACGCGCGTGGCCAATGATCGCCACCTCAGCATTTCCTACGACCCGCGCCGGGCCGAGCTGATGGCGGCGCGCGCCCCGGGCGGCGGACCGGATCCGGCCGTCTTCGAGCGGGCGACGCGGTCGCGCAATCATGGCATTTTCGAACTCAAGATCCTGCCCGGCAATATCCGCTACGTGGATTATCGCGGCTTCGACTGGATGGGCGCGGAGAGCGCGGCGGCGCTGGATCATGCCCTCGCCTTCCTGTCCGGCGGCGATGCGATCATCATCGATCTGCGCCGGAATGGCGGCGGCAGCCCACAGGCGGTGCAGCATCTGGTCAGCCACTTCATGGAGGCTGGCCGGCCGCTCGTCACTTTCTACATGAATGGCGAGGCATCACCGGACCAGGTGCAGACGCTGGCGCAAACGACGGTGCCGCGCATGGTCGGCAAACCGCTCTACGTGCTGACCAGTGGCGGATCGGCCTCGGCGGCGGAGGAGTTTGTCGGGCATGTCGGCGGCTACCGGCTGGGCGAGCTGGTCGGCGAGCGGACGGCGGGCGCGGGCTTCCGCAACACCATCGTGCCGATTCCGGGCGGCTTCTTCCTGAGCGTATCGGTTGGGCGCGCGGTGCTGGCCTCGACCGGACGGGACTGGGAGGCGACGGGGCTTGAACCGACGATACCGGTGCCGGTCGAGACCGCACTCGACGTCGCGCAGGCGCATGCGCTTCGACGGCTGGCGGCGAGCGCGCAAGGACCGCGCAGGGCCGATCTGGAGGGGCTGGCGCAGGGGCTGGAAGCGGTGGCGCGGCCCGGAACGCCGGGCGCGGCGATGGCGGCTTATGCCGGGACGTATGGCGAGCGGGCGATCGTGCTGGAGGATGGCAAGCTCTATTACCGGCTGGCGACGCGGCCGCGGCGGCAATTGGTGTCGCTCGGCGGCCATGACTTCACCTTCGCCGACGATCCGGGTCAGCGGGTGCGGTTCCGGGTCGCGGACGGGCGGGCGACGGCATTCGATGTCGGGCCGGCGGCGGGGCCGGCGCAGGGAACCTATGCGCGGACGCGCTAGCGCATCAGCACCAGTTCTTCCGACATGGTCGGGTGCAGCGCGATCGTCTCGTCGAACTGCGCCTTGGTGAGGCCGGCCTTCACCGCGATCGCGGCGGCCTGCAGGATTTCCGGCGCGTCAGGGCCGATCATGTGCAGGCCGACGACACGGTCCGTGGTGCCATCGACCACCATCTTGTAGAGCGAGCGTTCGTTGCGGCCCGCGAGCACATTCTTCATCGGGCGGAAATCCGACGTGTAGGTCTTGACCTGGCCGAGCGTGTTGCGCGCCTCGCTTTCGGTCAGACCGACACCAGCGATCGGGGGGTGGCTGAACACGGCGGCGGGGATGTTCGTATAATCCACACGCGTCGGCTTGTTGCCGAAGACGGTGTCGGCAAAGGCATGGCCTTCGCGGATCGCGACCGGGGTGAGCTGGACGCGATCGGTGACGTCGCCGATCGCATAGATGCTGGGGACGCTGGTCTGATTGTCCTCGTCGACCAGGATCGCTCCGTTCTGGCCGAGCTCGACCCCCACCTCCTTCAGGCCCAGGCCGACGCTGTTCGGCGTGCGGCCGACGGCCCAGAGCAGGAGATCGGTCTCGACCGGCTCCTGACCTTCGAAATGAAGGAGCAGGCTGCCGTCGTCGCGTTTCTCGACCGACTGAAACTGGTGGTTGAAGAGGAAGCGCAGGCCCTTTGTCAGGCCGATCTGCAGCAGACGGTCGCGGATCTGCTCGTCATAGCCGCGCAGGATCACGTCGCCGCGATTGACGAGCGTCACGTTGCAGCTGAATTCGTGGAAGATGCCGGCAAATTCGTTGGCGATATAGCCGCCGCCCGCGATCACGACGCGCTTCGGCATCTGCTCGAGATGGAAGACCTCATTGGAGGTGATGCCATGTTCGGCGCCGGGAATGTCCGGCACGAACGGCCAGGCGCCGGTGGCGATCAGGATAGTGCCCGCCTTGAGCTTCGTGCCGTCGGCAAGGGTGACTTCGTTGGGGCCGGAGACAGTGGCGCGCTGGTCGTAGAGCTCGACCTTGTTGTTCTCCAGGATGGTGCCGTAAATGCCTTCGAGCCGGTCGACCTCGGCCAGGACGTTGTCGCGCAGGACCGGCCAGTCGAAATCGCAGGCCGGGACGTTCCAGCCGAAGCGGCGGGCGTCCTGCAGATCCTCCGCGAAATGGGCGCCGTAGACGAGCAGTTTCTTCGGGACGCAGCCGCGGATCACGCAGGTGCCGCCGACCCGATATTCCTCCGCCACCGCGACGCGCGCGCCATGGCTGGCGGCGATCCGCGAGGCGCGCACGCCGCCCGAGCCGCCGCCGATGACGAAGAGGTCGTAATCGTAGGCGGTCATTCGATCATTCCTTCGGGCAGGGGAAAGGCGCGTTCGAGCAATGCGCGGGTGGAGGGGTCGAAGCTTTCGGGCTCGGCCTCGTCGATCGCCTTGGCCATTTCCTTGCCGAGTTCGACACCAAACTGGTCGAACGGATTGATGCCGAGCAGGACGGCATTGGCGAAGGTGCGGTGCTCGTAGAAGGCGAGCAAAGCGCCGAGGGTGCGCGGATCGAGGCGGTCGAGCAGGATCGTGCTGGACGGGCGGTCGCCAGGATAGCAGCGGTGCGGATCGTCGGATGAGCGGCCGGCCATGAGGGCCGCGCCCTGCGCGAAGCAATTGCCGAGCAACTGGTCGTGATGATCAGGGGCGAGAGTGTGGCCCGGCTCGATGCAGGCAAGGAATTCGGCCGGGACGAGGTGGCTGCCCTGGTGGAGCAATTGGAACACCGCATGCTGGGCGTCGGTGCCGACTCCGCCCCAGGTGATGGCCGCGGTGGCGCGGCCGGCGGGGGAGCCGTCGAGGCGGACGGACTTGCCGTTCGATTCCATTTCGAGCTGCTGCAGATAGGAGGGGAGCAGACGGAGACGCTCGTCATAGGCGAACACGGCGCGGGTCTCGGCCCCGGCGATGTTGGCGTAGTAGCGATCGACGAAAGCGGCGAGGACGGGAGCGTTCTCCGCGATGGGCGCGCGGCGGAAATGGCGGTCCATCGCCGCTGCACCCTCCAGCATTTCCTCGAACGCCGCCCAGCCCAGAGCGAGCGCTGCGGGAAAGCCGATCGACGACCAGAGCGAATAGCGGCCGCCCACCGTTTCCGAGAATGGCAGGATGCGGGTTTCGTCGACGCCGAATTCCAGCGCGCGGTCGGGGCTGGCGGTGAGTGCGATCACCTTGCCATAGGGATCGCCCACGCCATTTTCCTGCATCCATTGCAGGGCCGAGGCGGCGTTGAGCATCGTCTCGCTGGTGGTGAAGGTCTTGGAGGCGATGATCAAGAGCGTCGCGTCGGGATCGAAGCCCTTCACCGCCTGACTGAGCGCGGCGCCATCGACGTTGGAGACGATGGCGGTGTCGTAACGGCCGGCGTCGCGGCCCAAAGCGTCGATGAGCAATTCCGGGCCGAGCGCCGAGCCGCCAATGCCGACATGGAGGATGTGGCGGACCGGACCGAAGGCCTCCGCTTCGATGACGTCGATCAGGGTGCGGGTGCGGGCGTGAAACTGGCGGGCCTGTTCGACACTGCCGGCCGCCCCTTCCCCACGTTCGGCCGTATGTTCGGCGGCGCGGCCTTCGGTGGGATTGGCGAGGCCGCCGGTGAAGAGCGTCTCGCGCGCGCCCGCCAGGTCCTGCGCCTCGGCGAGCACGGCGAAAGCATCGAGATGCGCCGCCGACAGGTGCGTCTTCGAAAAATCGAAATGCAGGCCGCAGGCGTCGAGCGTCAGGTGATCGAGCCGGTCGGGCTCTGTTTCGAACAAACTTGCGATCGGCGAACGGCCCAGCCGCTCGACCGCCGCCCAGGCGTCGCTCATTCCATCCGCTCCCGAGTGTGCGGCCGCCTCCTTATCCGGAGCGGTGCGGAATGCCTATCCTGCGCGGAGCCGGCCAGTGACAATCAATAATCGTCGTCCTCGTTGAGGTTTTCCTTGCCCCGGATGAGCTGCGGCGTCCCTCCGCGGCTGCTGCAGACGCGGGCGCGGTAAGCGCAGGTCTCGCCGGCGTTGAGCTGCGCCTGGCATTGTGAAAGCGCGATCCGGTCGGCATCAGCGCCGACCGGTTCCATCGCCCAGCCCCAGGCATAATCTGCGCCGTCATTGCTGACCTGATAAGTGCCGCAGCCGCGGCCGCTATATTCCAGCACGAGGGTGCAATCATCGCCGCCGGAGGCCCGGCAGGACGCCATTGCCCGGCGCGCGGCCTCGGCACGGGAGCTCGCATTGGAGCCGGTGCCGGAACGGAACGGCTGTCCGCTGGAATAGCTCGCGGCGATCGCGGCATAGGTCTCGCCGCGGCTTTGCAACGCGGCGGCGTCGGTCGAGGCCGCATTGCCGGAGGCCGGCAAGGCGACCCATGTCGCGCCCAGGCCCAGCGCGGAGGCCGCCGTGAACACAAAGAAAGTACGCACCGAATCTCCCTCCCCGAAGAAATCGTGAGCTTACGAACCAGCATTTTTGTGACCGGACGGCAAGCCGCTTCGCGGTGTGCCAGCTTGACCGCACACCCCCGTCAAGCGAAGGGACAGCCATGAATTCCGAGAATGACAAGCCGGAGGGCCTCCCCGCCCCGGCCGAGACGCCCGCAGCCGACGGCAGTGCGGCGGCACCGCCGCCGGAGAAAAAGAAGGAAAGCTGGTGGAGCTTCCTGCGCTTCCTGGCGATCCTGTTCGTCGCGACCTTGGTGCTGCGCAGCTGCATCGTCGCGCCGTTCAGCATCCCGTCCGCGTCGATGATGCCGAACCTGCTGGTGGGCGACTATCTGTTCGTATCGAAATGGCCGTACGGCTATTCGCAATATTCCTATCCGTTCGGCATTATCCGCTATGAAGGCCGGGTGATGGGATCGCTGCCAGAGCGTGGCGACATTGCGGTGTTCCGTTATCCGGGCCCGCGCGAAGACGATTATGTGAAACGCGTCATCGGCCTGCCCGGCGACAAGATCCAGGTCATCGGCGGGCGGCTGATCCTGAACGACCAGGAAGTGCCGCGCGAACGGCTGGAGGATTTCATCCTGCCGATCACCGCCAACATGATCCGTCCGAATACGGGCGGCTTCCCGTGCGGCGGCCAGAAGCTCGAGGAAACCGGCCCGGACGGGCAGCGGCAATGCCGCTACGACCGCTATCGCGAAACGCTGCCGGGCGGGCGCTCCTACGAAGTGCTCGACCATGTCGAGGCCACGCCGGAGCGCTGCGCCCTGCGCGCCGGGACCGACCCCTGCGCGGCGGACAATTTCGGGCCGGTGATGGTGCCCGAGGGACATGTCTTCATGATGGGCGACAATCGGGACGACAGTCTGGACAGCCGGTTTCCGGTCAGCCCGAACCCGAACATTCCGGGCGGCGTCGGCATGGTGCCCATCGACAATCTGCAGGGGCGCGCGCTGATCAGCTTCTTCTCCACGGACGGTTCGGCCGAATGGCTGCTGCCCTGGACCTGGTTCACGGCGGCGCGCTGGAGCCGGTTCGGGATCACCTATCCGTGAGTTCGCTCGCGGCGTGGGTCGAACAGATCAGCGGACACCGGCCGCGCGACCTGGGCCTGTTCGAACGGGCGCTGACCCATCCGAGCCGAGGCGGCCCGGACTATCAACGGCTGGAATTCCTGGGCGACCGCGTGCTCGGGCTGGCCGTGGCGGACTGGCTGATCGCGACGTTTCCGGAGGAGCCGGAGGGGCAGCTTTCGACCCGTCTGCATGCCCTGGTGTCGGGCGCGATCTGCGCGGACGTGGCGCGCGGTTTCGACGTGCAGGCGCAGGTGCGGCTGGGGCAGCAGGCGCAGAATGACGGAGCCTTCGCCAGCGACAATGTGCTGGGCGACGTCATGGAGGCGATCATCGGCGCGCTCTATCTGGACACGGATTATCCGACCGCCGCCGCGTTCGTGCGCCGCGCGTGGGGCGACCGGGTGGCCAGCGTGTCTCGCCCGCCCAAGCATCCGAAAGCGGCGCTGCAGGAATGGGCCGCGGCCAACAACCGCAAGCCGCCGGTTTACGAAGTGGTCGAACGCAGCGGGCCGGAACATGCGCCAAGATTCGTGATCCGGGTGTCTATCCGCGGGCTTGGCGAGGCCGAGGCCAACGGCACGAACAAACAGGAAGCGGAACGCGAGGCGGCACGGAATTTGTTGGAGAAACTGACGTGACGCAGCATGCAGGCCTGGTCGCCGTTGTCGGCGCGCCCAATGCGGGCAAGTCGACGCTCGTCAACGCGCTGGTGGGGCAGAAGGTCGCGATCGTTACGCCCAAGGCGCAGACGACGCGAGCGCGGCTGATGGGGATCGCAATCCAGGAGGAAACGCAGATCCTTTTGGTCGATACCCCCGGGCTGTTCGAGCCGAAAAGGCGGCTGGACCGGGCGATGGTCGCGGCGGTCTGGGAAGGCGCGCAGGATGCGGATCTGATCGCGCTCGTGGTCGATGCGGAGCGCGGGCTGAACCGCAATGTCGCGGAGATTGCCGACAAGCTGCGCGACCGCAGCGAGGGCAAATTGCTCGTGCTGAACAAGGTCGATGTCGCGAAGAAGAATGAGCTGCTCACGCTCGCCGCGCAGCTGAACGAGCGGGTGGAATTCGCCGATACGTTCATGGTCTCGGCCGCGACCGGCGATGGCGTGGCGGATCTGAAGACGGCACTGGCGGCCAGGATGCCGGAAGGGCCGTGGCTGTTCCCCGAGGATCAGGTGTCGGACGCGACCGACCGGATGATGGCGGCGGAAGTGACGCGCGAGCAGATCTTCCTGAAGCTGCACGCGGAACTGCCTTATGCGAGCGCGATCGAGACGGAGAAATATGAGGAGCGCAAGGACGGCTCCGTCGCGATCCACCAGCAGATATTGGTCGGGCGGCCGACCCAGCGCGCGATCGTGCTGGGCAAGGGCGGCGCGATGATCCGTGCGATCGGCGAGGCGTCACGGGCGGAGCTGAGCAAGCTGCTGGGGAAGAAGGTCCACCTGTTCCTCCACGTGAAGGTGAAGCCGGACTGGGAGGAAGATCGCGGCCTCTATCGCGAGATGGGGCTCGACTGGGTCGATTGACGGCGCGTCAATCTATGGCGGCTAGGAGCGCGGCATGGCGAGTGCGGCGAGACGTTTCGAAGGACAATCCGGAACCGGGGCGAGCGGGATCGGCTGGGCGCTGATCATCGCGCTGGTCGCGGTCATATCGGCGGCGGCGGGATGGACGGGGTTCATCGCTTCGGACGACGAGCTTTACTATCAGGGCGCGCTCAGATGGGCGGCGGGCGAGCCATTCGCCGGCGACAATCATTGGACCACACGCTTTCCGCTCGTGCTGACGCTCGCCGGGATGGTGAAGCTCGCCGGCCCGAACGTGATGGCGCTGCACCTGGCCGCGATCCTGTGGTTCGCCATCTTCGTCGCGATGGGGACATTGCTGGCGCGGCGGATCGCGGGGGAACGCGGCGGCTGGTTCGGCGGGCTGATGCTGGCGGCGCTGCCGCTGAACGCGCTCGGCGCGTCGATCGTGAATTGCGACCTGCCCGAGGCGACCTTCCTGATGTTGGGAGCGTGGCTGCTGATCGGGGAGTTGGAGCGGCCGCGGCTATTGCGATGCGTGCTGGCGGGCGCCGCGCTCGGCATGGCGATGCTCTGCCGGGAGACGGCGGTGCTGGCACTGTCGGGCTTCGGCATTCTCTTCCTGATGGGCCGGCCCTTCCCGCGCTGGGCGATCTTCGCGGCGGGCTGCGGCGCGGCGCTCGTCCTGATCGGCGAGGCGGCGTTTCAATGGGCGATGACCGGCGATCCGCTGCATCGCTACGGCCTGGCCTTCAACCACGATTCGGACCTGAATCGCGCAGCGAACGAGGAAGGCAATCTGTTGGTCCACCCGGCGATCGACCCGTTGCTGGTGCTGCTGATCAACAATGAGTTCGTGCTGCTGTTCTGGCTGGCGATCCCGGCAACGCTCTCGCTGCTCGGCAGCGGTTTCGACTGGCGGCGGTTCGCACCGGTGCTGGCGATGGGTGCGGCGTCTTTCCTTCTGGTCGCTCTGCTGTCGACCAAGCTGGTGCTGAATCCCCGCTACTTCACGCCCACAGCGACTGCTGCGGCGATCCTGGTGGGCGCATGGCTGGCGCGGATGCCGGCGCGGCGTGGGGCGACGCTGCTGGCCCTGGTCGTGCTGCTGAACGTCGGCATGATGACGCTGCAGAACAATCATCCGCGCTTCGCTTCGGAGGCGCTGACGGAAGCCGCGGCGGCGGATCCGGCGCGGGCGGTGACCAGCGATACGGACACCGTGACGCGAGCGCGGCAGCGGCTGTTATGGGCCGGGCTGGACAATGTCCGGCCGGACGCATCGTTCGAACTGGTGCGCAGCAGCGACGTGCAGGGGCGCGAGATCGTGGCGGAATATCCCGCGCCGTGGCGGCCGGCGGGATGGATCGCGTCGCGCTTCGGGATCGAGATCGGCCGGCTCAAGGCGGGCGAGGATATGGCGCTGGTCAGGCGCTGAGCAGTTCGTCCACCAGAGCCGGGACAAGTTCCCCTGCCCGCCCCAACCGGCTTTCGTCGAAACTGGCGCTGCCCTGGCTCGGTTCGAGATTGAGTTCGATCGTCCGCGCGTCGCAATACCGGGCGGTCTGGACGAAGCCCGCAGCGGGATAGACCGCGCCGGAGGTGCCGATCGACACGAACAGGTCCGCATCCATCAGCGCCCGGTCGATGGTCGCCATGCCGTAGGGCATCTCGCCGAACCAGACGATGTCCGGGCGGAGTTGGCCGCGCGCATCGCAGCGGGGGCATGCGGGCGCGTGGCCGAGACCCTCGCTCCACGGGGATCGTTTGTCGCAGGCAAGACACCAGGCGGATTTGAGTTCGCCATGCATATGCAGCAGGCGGCGCGCGCCGGCGCGCTCGTGCAGGTCATCGACATTCTGGGTGACAATCAACAATTCGCCGGGCCATTCGGCATCGAGCCGCGCGAGCGCCTCGTGCGCCGGGTTCGGCACGACCTCCTTCAACCGCGCCCGGCGGGCATCGTAGAAACGCTGCACCAAGGCGGGATCGCGCGCGAAGCCCTCCGGCGTCGCGACATCCTCGACGCGATGATCTTCCCACAGCCCGTCGGCGGCCCGGAAGGTGGCGATGCCGGATTCGGCGGAGACGCCCGCGCCGGTGAGGATGACGATGTTGCGGATCGCGGCCATCTCCCCAGCCTAGTGGAAACAGGCCGGGGAGACGAGGCGGCGCCTTTACTTGCCCGGATTCACGTTGATGTCGATCTTGTCCGGTACCTCGATCGTCGTGCCGCCGCCGCCGAAGGCACCGCTGCGATACAGGAGGAAGCCGCCGACGATGAGAGCGATCACCAGCACGATGGCGATGATCATTCCCGCGCCGCCGCTGCGGTTGCCGCCGTCGGTGACCACGATGGTTTCACGCTCGGGTTCGGCCATGATCCATACTCCCTTTACTGAAGATTTGGCCGGTCAACGCCCGCACGGAGCGACTGTTCCGCCCCCGTCCCGGTTGCGCGGAGACGCGCTTTCCGCGACAGGAGAGCGGTCGTCAAAGGGAGGCTCGCACAGGTGATCGGCATCGGCATCGTCGGGGCGGCAGGCCGGATGGGACGCGCGATCGCGGCGGAATTGTCCGGGCGTGACGACGCCCGCGTGACGGCGACGGCCGAGCGCGGCGGCGACCTCGATGCGCTGGCCCGGGGCGCGAATGTGCTGATCGACTTTTCGTCGCCGGATGCTCTTCCCGCCGTGCTGGATGCTGCGCGCGGCGCGGCGGTGCCGGTGGTGATCGGCACGACTGGCCTGAGTGCGGCGGAGCATGAGGCGATCGACGCGGCGGCGCGGGAGATCGCTGTGCTGCAGGCGGCGAATATGTCGCTGGGCGTGAATCTGCTTGCCGCTCTGGTGCGCGAGGCGGCGGCGCGGCTGGGGCCGGGCTGGGATATCGAGATTGCGGAGATGCATCACCGCCACAAGGTGGATGCGCCGTCCGGCACCGCCCTCTTGCTCGGCGAGGCGGCGGCGGCGGGGCGCGGAATCACGCTGGCCGGGCATAGCGAGCGTGGCCGCGACGGGATCGGCGAAACGCGCGCGGAAGGCGCGATCGGCTTCGCCTCTCTGCGGGGCGGATCGGTGGCGGGCGACCATCTGGTCGTGCTGGCGGGTGAAGGGGAACGGATCGAACTCGGCCACCGTGCCGAGAGCCGGGCGATCTTCGCGCGAGGGGCAGTGCAGGCGGCGCTCTGGCTGCACGGCAAGGCGCCGGGGCGGTACAGTATGAACGACGTACTCGGGCTGTGAGCGAGACGGCGCATCAGCCCGCGCTGAAGCGGGCGCTGGGGCCTTTCGACGTCACCATGCTGGTGATGGGCGGGATCATCGGCTCCGGCATCTTCGTCAATCCGGCGGTGGTGGCGACGCACGTGCAGGCCCCTGCCCTGATCGTCGGGGTCTGGCTGTTCGGCGGGCTGATCGCGATCGCCGGGGCGTTCGTTTATGCCGAACTGGCGGCGCGGCGGCCGGAGGTGGGCGGGCAATATGCCTATCTGCGCGATGCGTTCGGACCGGTGCCGGCCTTCCTCTACGGCTGGGCCTTGCTGCTGGTGATCCAGTCGGGCGGGATGGCGGCGGTGGCGATCGTCTTTTCCAATTATCTGCTCGCGGTGACCGGCATGGCGGTCGATCCGGCCTGGCCGGCGGTGACGGTGCTGCTGCTGCTGACCGGGATCAATTGCCTGGGCGTGAAGGCCGGCGGGACGCTGCAGTCGCTGCTGATGGTGCTGAAGATCGGCGGCATATTGCTGCTGGTCGTGTGCGGGCTGGCCTTCGCGCCAGCGGCGGCGCCTGTCGCGGCCGCACCGGTGGTGGATGGCTCGACGGGGCTGCTGGTCGCGCTGGCGGCGGCGCTGACGCCGGTGATGTTCTCCTATGGCGGGTGGCAGACGGCGAGCTTCGTCTCCGGCGAGATGCGCGATCCGCGCCGCGACCTTGCGCGCGGGCTGCTGTTCGGGGTGATCGGCGTGGTGGCGCTCTATGCGCTGGTGGCGCTGACCGCGGTGGTGGTGCTCGGGCCGCAGGGACTGGCCGCCACGACCACGCCGGCGAGCGACGTGATGCGGCTGGCGCTGGGCGAGAGCGGCGCGACGATCATCGGCCTCGCCATCGCCATCTCGGCCTTGGGCTTCCTGAGCCAAGGGATGCTGACCAGCCCGCGCGTCTATTTCGCGATGGCGGAGGATGGGAGCTTCTTCCGTGGCGTGGCCACGGTCGGCAAACGCACACGCGCGCCTTACGTGGCGATCCTGCTGCAGGGCGCGGTGGCAATCGCGATCGCGCTGACCGGCACGTTCGGGCAGATTTTGAGCTATGTCGTGTCGGTCGATTTCATCTTCTTCGCGCTGACCGGGATTGCGCTTTTCGTGCTGCGGCGGCGCGACACGGAAACGCCGTGGGTGAAAGTGCCCGGCCATCCCTGGACGACGGGCTTCTTCGTGCTCGCCTGCGCCGTGACCGTGGTCGGCACGGTCTGGATCAATCCCGTGAACAGCCTGATCGGCTTCGCGATCCTGCTCGCGGGCGTGCCGGCCTGCCTGTTGTTCAGGGCGTACCGGAAGGCGGCATGAGGGCGCTGCAATCCGAATATATGTACTGGGCGAAGAACCAGGTGCCGGTGCGTTTCAACCTGGCGTCGAGCGAAGTCCCGCATGTGCGGCTGGATCGCTTCGGAATCGACATTGCCGACCTCGAGATCGACGGGGCCAGCCGCTACCGCTACCCGCCGCTGCGCGCGGCGATTGCGCGCAAGATCGGCGTCGGGCTGGAGCGGATCGTGATGGCCGACGGCGCGTCTATGGCGAACATGTTGGCGCTCTCCGCGCTGGTTGCGCCCGGCGACGAGGTGCTGATCGAGCGGCCGGGCTATGAGCCAATCAGCGCGGCGGCTTCATTCTGCGGCGCGCGGGTGCGGCATTTCGACCGGGTGACGCCGGATTTCCGGGTCGATCTGGAGGCGGTCGAACGGGCGCTGACGCCGAAGACGCGGCTGATCGCGCTGACCAACCTCAACAATCCCACAAGCAATTGCACGGATGAGGCGAGCTTGCGCGCGCTGGGCGAACTCGCGGGGCGGAACAATGCGCGGGTGCTGATCGACGAGATTTTTCTCGACTCGGCGGTGGAGGCGCAGGGCAGCGCGGCTCTGCTGTCCGACATATTCGTCTGCACCGGCAGCCTGACCAAGGTTTATGGCCTCAGCGGCCTGCGCTGCGGCTGGATCGTGGCCGCGCCGGACTTGGCCGAACGGATGTGGCGGCTGAACGAATTGTTCGGTGTCGCGCAGGCGCATGCGACCGAGCGGCTGGCCTTGATCGCGCTGGAGCGGCTGGACGAGGTTGCGGCGGGCAATACGGCCCGGCTGGCGCACAATCGCGCCCTGTTCGCACGCTTCGTCGCCGATCAATCGAAGCTCGAATGGGTGAGCCAGCCGGGCGGGATCACCGCTTTCCCGCGCCTGATCGCCGGCGATGTCGATGCGCTGCACGGCCTGCTGCGCGAGCGTTACGATACCGCGATCGTGCCGGGCCGCTTTTTCGGCTGCGCGGATCGCTTTCGCATCGGCCTCGGCGGCGCGACGGCGGATCTGGAGGCGGGCCTCGAACGGCTGGGCACGGCGCTGGCATGAAGAAAGCCGACATTGCCGAATTCTACCGCCTGCTCGCCGAGCGGACGCCGGAGCCGAAGACCGAACTGGAATCGGTCAACGACTACACCCTGCTGGTCGCGGTCGTGCTGTCGGCGCAGGCGACGGACGCGGGCGTGAACATCGCCACGCGCGAACTGTTCAAAATCGCCGATACGCCGGAGAGAATGGTCGCCCTCGGCGAGACGGAGCTGAAGCGGCACATCAAGACGATCGGGCTGTTCAACACCAAGGCGAAGAATGTCATCGCGCTGTCCGAAACACTGGTGCGCGAACATGGCGGCCAGATTCTCAACGATCGAGACGCGCTGCAGGCTTTGCCCGGCGTCGGCCGCAAGACCGCCAACGTGGTGATGAACGTCGCCTTCGGCGCGGAGACATTTCCGGTCGACACCCACGTCTTCCGGATCGGCAACCGCACCGGGCTGGCGCCGGGCAAGGACGTGAAGCAGGTCGAGGCGCGGCTGGAGAAGGAAACGCCGGCGCCGTGGCGCAACATCGCCCATCACCTGCTGATCCTGCACGGCCGTTATGTGTGTAAAGCGCGCAAGCCGGAATGCTGGCGCTGTGTCGTCGCCCACCTTTGCCGCTATAAGCCCAAGACGCCGCCGCCGGGTGATTCTCCGCCTGTGGCCAAGCGAAAGGTTCTTGTGTGAAGCGCTCCCTCGCCGCCCTGCTTTTGCTCCCGTTTGCCGCCGCCTGCACCGACGAACTGGATGGCCAGCAGCGCATCGGCCGCGCCGACGCCTGGGCGTTGTCCGCCGCCTCTCCGTCCGGCCCGCCGGTCAGTTGCATCGACCAGAGCGGGATTCGCGGCCACGCGGTGCGCGATGCACGGACGGTGGATTTCACGATGGATGACGGGACATTGCTGCGGAACCGGTTGCCCTTCGCCTGCCCGGCTTTACTGAACGGCCCGCGCATCACCTATCGCACCGCTTTACCGCGGCTGTGCAGCACCGACACGCTGGTGCTGACGACCGCGGGCAGCGACCGGTCGGACGTGTGCGGACTGGGGCAGTTCCAGCCGGTCGTCGTGCCGCCGCAGGCCGCGTCGCGCTGAAACTTGGGGACTGGCCCCCTGCCCGCTTCCTTGCTAGAGGCCGCCTCCGCTTAGGCGAACACGCACCCATAGCTCAGCTGGATAGAGCGCTGCCCTCCGAAGCTTAGAATACGGCCCACGCTAGACAACGCCAGGGCCTGTCTTTCTACGCTAACCCGCCGGACTTGCTGGGAAATCTGTTTCCGCAAACCCGCCGGTGCTACGAAGCCCTTACCGTTGATTAGCGCCCATGCGCTTCCGTGGTGCTTCCGCGGAAGCGTCGGTCTCAACTGGTAGGGAATGGCCGATGACCAAGCTCAGCAAGCGCGTTGTGGACGCCGCCGAGGCCCGCGACAAGGACTACTTCATCTGGGACGATGACCTGCCCGGTTTTGGCCTCCGGGTGTTCGCCTCGGGCAAGCGCAGCTACCTCATCCAGTATCGCGCCCTGGGCCGCAGCCGACGCTATACGATCGGCCCTCACGGTGTGTGGACGCCGGAGCTTGCCCGCCAGGAGGCGAAGGCGCAGCTCGGCAGGATCGCACGTGGGGAGAACCCGGCCGAGGAGCGGCAGCTCGATCATCAAGCGCTCACCGTCAAGGAGCTGTGCGACCTCTATCTGGCCGATCTCGACGCCGGGCTGATCCTCGGCAAGCGCAATCAGCCCAAGAAGAAGTCGACGATCATCACCGATAAGGGTCGCATTCACCGTCACATCGTCCCCTTGATCGGGACGCGACGGGTCAAGGATCTTACCAAGACCGACATCAACAAGGTGCTCAAGGACATCCAGGCCGGGAAGACCGCCGTCAACGTGAAGACCAAGAAGAAGCGCGGTCGCGCCATCGTCCGGGGAGGCGCCGGAACGGCGGCGCGCACCATCGGGCTGCTGGGCGGCATTCTGACCTATGCGGTCGACGCTGGGATCATCGACGCCAATCCGGCCAACGGCGTCCGTAAGCCGAAGGACAATTCGCGCGAGCGGCGTCTGTCAGAGGCAGAGTTTCGGACCCTCGGCCGCATCCTCCGCGACGCCAGCGCCGGCGGCCAGTATGCAATGTGCGCCGAGATCGTCCGTCAGATCGCGCTCACCGGCTGCCGCCGCAGCGAGATCATCAAGCTGCGCTGGACCGACGTGGACTTCGATGGAAGCTGCCTTCGCCTCAGCGACAGCAAGGAAGGCAAGTCGACCCGCGCCGTCGGGCTCGCCGTCATTGAGGCAATGGAAGCGCGGCGCGAGTCGCGCACCGGCAGATACGTCTACCCCGGTCTTGGACAGGACAATGCGTTCGGCAGCTTTCCCCGCCACTGGAAGAAGATCTTCGACGGGACCGAGCTCGAGGACATCACGGCGCACGTCCTGCGCCACAGCTTCGCCAGCATCGCCAACGATCTCGGCTTCACCGAAGTCACGATCGCGGCGCTGGTCGGCCACTCGAAGGCGTCGGTGACGAGCAAATACATCCACTCGCTCGACACCGCCTTGATCATGGCCGCCGACACGATCGCCGGCTACATCCAGGGCCTGCTCGATGGCATCGAGTTCAAGCTCACCGCCTATTCGCTGGATCGCAAGTCCCGCAAGGCCTCGCTTGCCCAGTTCCTCGAACGGGCGAAGGGGCACGACAACGATGCACTGGAGGAGTTGCCCATTGCCGCCTGACCCCAACCGCCATGTCGTCAGCCTTGTCTCCGAGCGATCAAAGTCGCATATTGGAGGCATGGCGACGACCGAGAAAAAGGCGACACGCACGCGCCGGGCAGACCCGGCGGAGAAGGCGTTCGTTTATCGCGGGATCAAGATTCAACCCGTTACCGGGCGTCGCTCGCCACTGTCCAAGGCGCTCCGCGACGAGATACGTAAGCTAGCGGAGCAGTCGCGTGGCGAGCACGTCACGGCCTAAGCCTCCCGCCAGCAAATCAGTCTTCATCAACTGCCCGTTCGACGACGGGTTCGTCCCGATCCTGCGCGCCATGGTCTTCACCATCCTGGCCGCCGGCTATCACCCGCGTTGCGCGCTCGACTCGACCGACGGCGCGGACATCCGGGTGGGCAAGATCGCGCAGATGATCGGCGAATGCGATTGGGGCATCCACGACCTGTCGCGCGTCGAGGTCGAGGACGGCGGCTTGCCGCGCTTCAACATGCCGATGGAGCTTGGCCTCCATCTCGGCGCGCGCATTCTTGGCGAAAAGCGGCACCGGCGAAAACGCGCGTTGATCCTCGACGCAGAACGGCACCGCTACGACCGGGCGCTGTCGGACATCAGCGGGCAGGACATCGAAAGCCATCAGAACAGCCCGGACGAAGCGATCCGCTGCGTCCGCAACTGGTTGTCCGAGCACCGGCCCCGGAACGCCGAGCCGCTGCCCGGCGCTGCGGCTTTGCAAGCCGATTACCGTCGATTCCAGGCCGAGATCGGCCCGCTGCTCGCGCCGCGCCGGCTTGACCCCGACCACCTGACCCACAGCGATTTCCTGTTCGCGGTCAGCGATTGGCTGATGGCGCAGGCGGCGGCCCAGCAATCGCGCTAACCCTGTCGCGTAGCTCGCCAGGCGTTCTCAGCACGCGGGTCCGGGTTGGCCAATATGGGGTTGGTCCAGACTGCAGGCGGGAGGGGAAGGCCTTCCCCTGAGGGCCAGCCTGCGTCTGGCCCTACCCCTTCTGCGGGGGCAAGCCCCCGCAACGCCCCCATCCAGAGGAGAGTAGGGCCGGGTGGCCCGTGACGGGTTGAGGAGCGGCGAGAAAGTCTTGCCGCGGCCCGTCGCGGAGACCTTGCCATGCACCGCAGCGCCCAGGGCGCCGGGACCGACCGGACCGACCTCTATCAGGACATCACCGACAAGATCATCACCGAGTTGGAGGCCGGCCGCGTGCCATGGGTCCAGCCCTGGTCGGCGGCCCGCGCTCCGCTCGACATGCCGCACAACGCCGCAAGCCAGGCGCGCTATTCCGGCATCAACATCGTCATTCTTTGGGACGCCGTCATCACGAACGGCTTTTCCACCAACGCCTTCTTGACCTTCCGCCAGGCGCTGGCCGCCGGCGGCCATGTCCGCAAGGGCGAGCGCGGCACGACCGTCGTCTACGCCAAGCCATTCACGCCGGCCGAGGAGAAGCGGCGCGCGGCGGCTGAAGGGCGCGAAGCCGCGCGCGTGCCGATGCTGAAGCGCTTCACCGTCTTCAACACCGATCAATGCGACGATCTGCCCGCCGAGATCTGCGCGCCCCCGCCGCCCGTCGCCGAAGGCATCATCCTCCCCGCCGCCGAAGCGCTCATCAAGGCCACAAGAGCGGATTTCCGTATCGGCGGCGATCAGGCCTTCTACGCGCCTGGCTTCGACTACGTGCAGGTGCCTCGGCCCGAAGCCTATTTCGAGCCGGTCAATTGGCACCGCACCGCGTTCCACGAGCTCGGGCACTGGACCGGACATCCCTCCCGGCTCGGCCGCGACTTGTCGGGCGCGTTCGGCTCGACCGACTATGGACGCGAGGAGTTGGTGGCGGAGATGGCGGGCGCCTTCGTCTGCGCCTCGCTCGGCATCGCACCGACCGTCCGACATGCCGATTATCTCGGCTCCTGGCTCGCCATCATCCGTGAGGACAAGCGCGCAATCGTCCGCGCCGCCAGCGCTGCCTCCAAGGCGGCCGACTTCATCCTCGGCTTCCGCGAGTGCGCCGAGGCCGACACGATGCAGACTGCCGGAAATGACGGCGCCGCCGATCCGGCCTTCGCTCGGAGGGCGGCATGATCCTCCTCACCCAAGAGCAGCGCGACCGGCTCCTCGCCAACGGCCGCGATCCCGACGCCGATCACAGCCCGGTCGTCAAGCTGTTCGATCCGCTGGGCCAGGCGGTCTGGCTCGCCACCCATCTCGATGCCGATGGCGATCTCCTGTGGGGCTTGGCGGACCTCGGCATGGATTGCGTCGAATACGGCCCGTTCAGCCTGGCCGAGCTCGCCGACCTGAAGGTCGGGCTCGGGCTCGGCATAGAGCGCGACGTCCTGTTTACGACGCGCACGCGCTGGTCGGTTTGGCTGAAGACCGCCGATGACGCCGGTTCGCTGCGCGTCGCCGAACGGATCATCGCCCGCCTCGAGCGGGAGACTTGAGCGGTGCGGCATACCCGCAGGCCGGGCGCTGGCGGCGGCGTCCGGTCAAGGGAGAGGAAGAGGAGGGCCTGCGGTCCTGCGGCGGATTGAGGGTCGGGAGAAAGGCTCCCGGCCGGTCCGCCGTGGAGAACCGTCATGGCGAAAGCCCTTGCGAAGATCACCCTCAGCCCGTCGCAGGACATCCCCTTCGACCGGCTGGTCCTGTCCCAGTCGAATGTCCGCCGCGTGAAGAACGGCGTGACGATCAACGACCTCGCCGACGACATCGAGCGTCGCGGCCTGCTACAGGGACTGAACGTGCGGCCCCAGCTCGATGAGGCAGGCGCCGAAACCGGACTGTTCGAGATCCCGGCCGGCGGCCGGCGTTTTCGTGCTCTGGAGGTGCTGGTCAAGCGCAAGCGCTTCGCCAGGACCGGCCTCGTGCCCTGCGTCGTCAAGGCGGCGAACGATCCCGTGCTGGCCGAGGAGGATTCACTCGCCGAGAACAGCGAGCGCGAACAGCTTCATCCGCTGGACGAGTTTCGCGGGATGCAGCGTCTCGCCGAGCGCGGTGAGGCCGAGGAAGCGATCGCGGCACATTTCCGCGTCACTCCAGCCGTGGTCCGTCAGCGTCTCAAGCTCGCCAGCGTCTCCCCCGAGCTGCACGAAGTCTATGCCGAAGGCGGCATGACGCTCGACCAACTCATGGCGTTCAGCGTCTCGGACGACCATGCGCGCCAGGAGCAGGTCTGGGAAATCCTCGCCCACAGTCACAACAAATCGCCGGGGTTCATCCGCGCGCGGTTGACCGAGTCGACTGTTCCGGCGGGCGATCCGCGGGCGCGCTTCGTCAGCGTCGATGCCTACGTCCAGGCTGGCGGTTGTGTGCTGCGCGACCTCTTCGAGGACGATGGCGGCGGCTGGCTGCAGGACGCGGCGCTGCTCGACAAGCTCGCGGCCGACAAGCTGAAAACCGAGGCTGAGGCCATCGCCGGCGAAGGCTGGAAGTGGGTCGAGGCGGTGATCGACCTGCCTTACGGCTTCGACTTCGAGCTGCGCGCGCTCGAGCCTGAGCACACGCCCCCGACCGAGGAAGCGCAGACCGAGCTCGCCAAGCTCCAGGCCGAGGCGGAGGCGCTCGAGGCCGAATGGGCGAACGCCGACGAGATTCCCGATGACGTGGACGCCCGCGTCACCGAGATCGACGAGGCGATCGCGCAACTCGGCGAAGGCACCTGGACCTTCGACCCGACCGAGATGGCCATCGCCGGGGCCTTCGTCACCATCGGCGGCGACGGTGCTTTGGCCGTGGAGCGCGGCTGGGTCCGTCCCGAGGACGAACCGGTGGCCGACAATGACGACGGCGACGCGGTTGTGACCGGTGCCGACGATCCCGACTTCATTGGCCCGCGGCAGCCCGAAGGCGAGGTCCAGCGCGCGGTCATCACGATCGGCGGCGGCGCGGAGCCGGCGTCGGTCGAGGATGAAGAGGACGTCATCAAGCCGCTCTCCGACCGGCTAGTCTCCGAACTCACGGCCGAGCGCACGCTCGCGCTCCAGGATGCTTTCGCGCAGAACCCCTCGGTCGCCTTTGCGGCTGTGCTGCACAACCTGGTCCTGGCGATGTTCTATTGGGGGCGCTCGGAGTCCTGCCTCTCGCTGTCGATCAGCCGGGTCACCTTCCCGTTTCAGGCGACCGGGCTCAAGAACAGCCCGTCGGCACAGGCCATCGAAGCGCGGCACGCTGCGTGGAAGGCCCGGCTTCCCGAGCAGGACGGCGAACTGTGGGATGCGCTCCACGCGTTCGACGGCGCCGAGCAGGCGGCGCTCTTCGCCCATTGCGCGGCCTATTCGGTGAGTGCGGTCTACGAGGTCGCGCCGAAATACGACAATGGCCGCGTCTCGGCCTCCGGCGTCGCCAAGCGCATCGCGCACAGCCACGTGCTGGCGCGCGCGGTCGGCCTCGACATGGTGGGCGCGGGCTGGACGCCGACGGTCGATAACTATTTCGGCAAGGTCACCAAGGCCCGCATCCTGGAAGCGGTGGCCGAGGGCAAGGGCGACCAGACCGCGGCGCTGATCGACCATCTCAAGAAGCCGGACATGGCCCGCGAGGCCGAACGGCTGATGGCCGATTCCGCCTGGCTGCCCGAGCCGCTCCGCACGCCGGCCCTGGAAGCAGCCAAGGCGGACGGCGGCGAGGAGGCGGCGCTGCCTGCCTTCCTCGACGACGAGGACGACGGCGCTGCGGTGGCGATCGCTGCCGAATGACGCGCGGCGGGGCGGCGGTCTCGCCGTCCCGCTCGTCTCCCCCTCCGGAGCCCGGCCGCCGCGCCGGGCTTCGCCATTTCAGGAGCCCGACATGGCCGACTATTTCACCCCGACGGTCGTGCAGCCGTTCATTGCTGCGACCGACCTGACATCCCTCGAGCTGCTTATCCTCTGCGCCGCATTTGGCTCCGAGCCCGCCAACGAGGCGATCTACTTCTACGCCGAGGACGCGATCAACGAGATGCCGATCCTCTCGGTCGACGCGCTTCAGGAGGCGCTCGACCAATCCCCGCCCGAGACGGCGGCCGCCCGTCTCGTGCGCGAGCACCTCGCCGATGAGCAAGCTGGCCCCGATATCGATCTCGATCTGACGGGCGCAATCACCTGGGCCACCCTGTTTCAGGACATCGTGCGGCGGTCGAACACCATCGATCATGTGGTGGTCACGTCCAGCTTCACCTGCTCGAAGATGCGGCCTGACGGCTTTGGCGGCGCGGTCGTTCTGATCACCGCCGAGCGGGTGCTGGGCAAAGGGACGGACACCGTCCTCGACGAGCTGCTGGCCGAGGCCGGGCTCGGCTCGGCCGATGCAGTGGCGCAAGGCGTCGAGGGAGGACAGTGATGGCTATCCCCGATGGTCACCGCCGCAACTTCTCGACGCTGCTTCGCGCGGCCGAGAACGGCGACCTGGCCCTTGTCGAATGCACCGACGCCTCGACCGGCGAGCCTCGCTACGTGCTTTGCGCGGTCGCCCGCGACGCCGACGAAATGTTCGTGATGACGCCGTTTGGCCATCTCGCCGACGGCAACCCTTACGACCACTACCGCCCACCCGAGCCGTCGACGCCGGCGCAGATCACCTGATCCGGACTGACCCGGCGTCGTGCCGGGCCGTCTCCCCAATATTCTGACGAAGGAGGCTTCAATGGCCGACCGTGTTTCCGTGTCCATCACCATTGGCGGCGCCCTGACCGCCGCCGCCTATGCCGATCTCGCCGAGATCATCGCCGACGAGGGCCTCTCGATTGAATGGGACGGCGAACCATTCAATCCGTCCCACCGCACTGATGGCGCGCCGCTTCAGCTCTTCGCGCACGAGGTCGCGTGGGGCCGATTTGAAGCGCTTGAAAGCTGGTGCGTTCTCAACGGCATCGCTTTCGCGCGTTGGTGTGGCGGCTACGGCGCCGAATGGCGTCCCGAACGTGTCGTCTACACCGGCGGCGGCGCGCCTCGCTCGTTCGACGCCGACGAGAGCGACCGCATCCTAATCGACCGTGCCGATGTCGAACGGCTCGGTTCCGTTGGGGCGCTGCTGGCGCATTTCGACGCCGCCGACTTTCCGATCCCTCCGCTGGCGATCGACGCTGGCGCGAAACGCACTGTGCCCTGAACCGTGCAGGCCGGCGGCCTCACCGCCGGCGCACCTCGGTTCGGACGCGCCGCGTCAGGGCCGAACAAAGAAGGAGACCGATGATGAAGATCGCCGACATCGACGCGGCGGGACCGGACGGGCTGGCGCCGGTGCTCCACGCGTCACTGAAGCGCCTGGGCGAACTCGGCCGCGAAGGCGCCGTCGCACTGAAACGGCTGGTCGACGATGGCGACGCCGAGTTCGAAGAGGCGGCGGCGTGGATCGCCGACATCGCGGACGGCAAGGTCGACGACTGATCTTGGGGGCGTGGCCGGCGGCGACGCTGGGCGCGTGCTCGGGCGGCTCCGCAAGGAGCCGCCCCCTTTTTGCTGGTGCGTCGCGAGCCGCAGCTGCGGCGCGCCGGCGCGGGGCGGCGATGAGAGGAAGAGGCAGGCCGGAACGGGGTGAGCCGGCTGGATGAGAGAGCGTCGGCAGGCTCGCTCCCGCCACGCTCTCCCGAGGACTGTCTCATGCACTATCTTTCGCCCGCGGCCCGCCTCGCAGCGACCCCGCCCGCCAACGGCTTCGCAGCGACCGCCGACGCGCTGTTCGCCGTCGCCGAGGCGCTGCTTCCGATCCTCGAAGCCGGCCGCGCAGTCGACACCGCCCATCTGCGCGAGGCCATGGAAGCCGCCTTCGGCGGCACCGACGCCGGCGGCGCGTGGGACTGGAAATCCGCCTACGACGCTTGCGAGGCCGCGCAAATCCTGTTCCTGCGCAAGCACGGACGGGCGATCTTCCGCAAATCCGCCGATCCACAAATCAGGCTTCGGCTCATCGAGCGCATCACCGCGCTCCTGCCTAGCCACACGCGGCGCTCGGAAGTCGGCCAGGCGCTGCAGCAATTCTCGACCCCGGCGGGGCTCGCCTATGTCGTCGCGGTCGCAGCAGGGGTCCGGCCGGGCGATGTCGCGCTCGAGCCCTCGGCCGGCACCGGGCTTCTCGCCATCCACGGCGAGATCATGGGCGCACGGCTTGTGCTCAACGAGCTGGCGGAAACGCGCGCGGCGTTGCTCGGCCGATTGTTCCCGGCCATCGCGGTGACCGGCTACGACGCCGCGCAGATCGACGACTATCTGGCCCCGGCTCACGCGCCGGATGTCGTTCTGATGAACCCGCCATTCTCGGCGGTGGCCCATGTCGATCGACGTATGAAGGATGCGGCGCTGCGCCATATCGCCTCGGCGCTCGCGCGCCTGACCCCCGGCGGGCGGCTCGTGGCGATCACCGGCGCCGGCTTCGCGCCCGACGCGCCGGCGTGGGCCGAGGCTTTCGCCCAGCTCTCCGACCGCGGCCGCGTCCTCTTCTCGGCGGCCATCGACGGCCGGGTCTATGCGCGCCATGGGACCACGATGGAGACGCGCCTGACGGTGATCGAGCGCGGCGGCCGTCTTGACCTCCCGCCTTCGACCCTGCGCGGGATGGCGCCCGACCTCGCCACGCTGCTCGCCTGGGTGAGCGAGGACGTCCCGCCACGCGCGCCAACGCCGCCCGAGACGGGCGCTGCCGTTCAGGCCTCCGGCGCGGTCCGCGCGTCCGCTTCGCCGATGAGGAGCGTGGAGGCCATCGGCCCGACTGAGTCGGCGGAAACCTCGCCGCTCAATTACGCTTGCGTCGACTGGACTCCGCCTCAGGGCGAGCGACTGTCGGACGCGATCTATGAGCCGTTCGAGCTTCAGTCCCTCCGCATCCCGGGAGCCCAGCCGCATCCGACCAAGCTGGTCCAGTCAGCCGCGATGGCCTCGGTGCCACCGCCCAAACCCTCATACCGGCCGCGGCTCCCCGCGCGCCTGGTCGAGGACGGCATCCTTTCCGAGGCTCAGCTCGAGGCGGTCATCTACGCAGGCGAAGCCCATGCGGGATTCCTCAGCGGCGCCTGGCGGGTCGACGACAGCTTTGATGCGCTGACCGCCGTCGGCGAAGACGCCGAGGACGGCGTGTCCTTTCGGCGCGGCTGGTTCTGCGGCGACGGCACGGGCTGCGGCAAGGGCCGCGAAGTCGCAGGAGTCATTCTCGACAACTGGCTCCAGGGCCGACGCCGCGCGCTATGGATATCGCTCTCCGACAAGCTGCTGGAGGACGCCCAGCGCGACTGGCGCGCGCTCGGCCAAGAGCCGCTTCTCGTCACCCCGCTCGCTAGGTTCCGCCAGGGCACGCCGATCCGGCTCGACGCCGGCGTCCTCTTCACGACCTATGCGACGCTCCGTTCGCAGGAGCGGGGGGAGAAGGCGAGCCGCATCCAGCAGATCGTCGACTGGCTCGGCCGCGACTTCGACGGCGTGATCGTGTTCGACGAAGCCCATGCCATGGCGAACGCGGCGGGCGGGCGCACAGAGCGCGGCGAACAGGCGGCCTCCCAACAGGGCCGCGCCGGGCTACGGCTTCAGCACGCGCTGCCCAACGCCCGCATCATCTACGTCTCCGCGACTGGCGCGACCACGGTGCAGAACCTCGCTTATGCCGAGCGGCTCGGCCTTTGGCTCGGCGAGGACTTTCCCTTCTCGACGCGCCCGGAGTTCGTCGCGGCGATCGAGGACGGCGGCGTCGCCGCGATGGAGGTGGTGGCGCGCGACCTGAAAGCGCTAGGCCTCTACGCGGCGCGGTCGTTGTCGTTCGACGGCGTCGAATATGAGCTGCTCGAACACGCTCTGACGCCTGAGCAGGTCCGCATCTACGACGCCTATGCCGGGGCGTTCCAAGTCATTCACAACAACCTCGCCGCCGCGATGGAGGCGGCCAATATCACCGGCTCGGACGGAACGCTGAACGCCCAGGCCAAGTCGGCGGCGCGCTCGGCGTTCGAGAACGCCAAGCAGCGCTTCTTCAATCACCTCATCACCGCGATGCAGTGCCCGAGCGCCATCGCCAGCATCGAGCGCGACCTCGCCGAAGGCCACACCGCCGTGGTGCAGATCGTCTCGACCGGCGAAGCTCTGCAGGACCGCCGCCTCGCCGAGATTCCGACCGACGACTGGGGCGACGTTCAGGTCGACATCACGCCCCGCGAATATGTGCTCGACTACCTCGCGCACAGCTTCCCGGTGCAGCTTTACGAGCCCTACACCGACGCTTCGGGCGATGTCGCCTCTCGTCCGGTGTATCGCGAGGGCCAGCCCGTAGAGTGCCGCGACGCCGTGCGCCGCCGCCAGGCGATGATCGAACGGCTCGCGGCGCTGCCGGCGGTTCCCGGCGCACTCGATCAGATCGTCCAGCATTTCGGGCCCGACGACGTCGCCGAGGTTACCGGCCGCTCGCGCCGCATTGTGCCCCGTCGCCGCGAGGACGGCTCACTGCGCTTCGCCGTCGAGACCCGGCCGGGGTCGGCCAACCTCGGCGAGACCCAGGCTTTCATGAATGACGACAAACGCATCCTCGTCTTCAGCGAGGCCGGCGGCACGGGCCGCAGCTACCACGCGGACCTTGGCGTCAAGAACCAGCGGCTGCGCATCCACTATCTGCTGGAGGCGGGCTGGAAGGCCGACGCCGCCATCCAGGGATTCGGGCGCACCAACCGCACCAATCAGAAGCAGCCGCCGCGCTTTCGGCCGGTCTCGACCAATGTGAAGGCGCAGCGCCGCTTCATCTCCACGATCGCCCGGCGGCTGGACACTCTCGGCGCGATCACGCGCGGCCAGCGCCAGACCGGCGGGCAGAATATGTTCCGGCCCGAGGACAATCTCGAATCCGACTATGCCCGCGATGCGCTGCGCCAGCTCTACGTCCTGATCTATGGCGGCAAGGTCGAGGGCTGTCCGCTGCTGACCTTCGAGGCCGCCACCGGGCTGTCGCTATCCGACGAAAACGGCCTGAAGGACGACCTGCCGCCGATCACCACCTTCCTTAACCGGATGCTGGCGCTGACCATCGCCATGCAGGACATCGTGTTCGCGGCGTTCGAAGATCTCTTGGTCCGCCGGATTGAAGGTGCGGTCGCCAGCGGCACTTATGAAGTCGGGCTGGAAACGCTCCAGGCCGAGAGCTTCACCGTGGACGATCGCCGGACGATCTACACCCATCCCGGCACCGGTGCGGAAACCCGGCTGCTGACGCTGACGCGCAAGGATCGCAACAATCCCCTCAGCCTCGACGACGCGATGGCGCTCGGCGGCGAGCCGAGGGCGCGGCTGCTGATCAACGCCAAATCGGGCCGAGCCGCCGTCGCCCTACCGACGCGCAGCCTGCTTCTTGAGGACGGCAGCGTCGAGCGGCGGGTCCGCCTTGTCCGTCCCATGGAACGGTCGAACATCGGGGCGGATGCGATGGCCGGATCGTATTGGGATGAGGCCCCGCCCGAGGCGTTCGCGCGGTCGTGGCGCGCCGAGCTGGCGACCATTCCCGAGTTCGTGACCTCGACGCTCCATGTCGTCGCCGGCCTGCTCCTGCCGATCTGGCGACGACTGCCGAACGAGTCGACGCGGGTCTACCGGCTCCAGACCGACGCAGGCGAGCGCATCGTCGGCCGCCGCGTCTCCCCGGCCTGGGTCGCCGCGACGCTCGGCGCCGACGCTCTGACCCTGACCCCAGAGGCGGCCTGGCCGCTGCTCGAGGCCGGCGACGCGGTGTTGCACCTCGCCGAGGGCCAGCGGCTCGAACGCGTCCGGGCGATGCAGGTCCATCGCATTGAGCTGATCGGCTTCAACGACCTCGCGGTCGAACGTCTGAAGGCGATCGGCTTGATCTCGGAGATCGTCTCGTGGAAGCTGCGGCTGTTCGTGCCGACGGGGGCCGCCGGCGCGGACGTGCTCGGCCGCCTGCTGGAACGCTATCCGCTCCAGCGCGTGGCCGAGCGCGCGGCCGCCAAGGCCGCCTGACGAAGGAGCGGCCCGACATGGAAAAGCCTGCAACCGCCATCGCGCGACGGCTCGCCGACCGAGCCGAGGACGTCTGCCGCCGCTACCTCTCCAAGGGGCGGCGGGAGGGCAACTACTGGATGGTCGGCGACGTGCAGAACACGCCCGGACGAAGCCTCTACGTGCGCTTGACCGGTTCGGACGAGGGCCGTGGCCGCGCGGGAAAATGGACCGACGCGCAGAGCGGCGATCATGGCGACCTGCTCGACATCATCGGCAGTGCGATCGGCTCGCGCACCATGACCGAGACGCTCGACGAAGCCCGTCGCTTCCTCAGCTTGCCACCGCCGCCGGTCGAGGAGCGGTCACCACGACCGCGCGGAAAAGTCCCCGCCGGCACACCGGAAGCGGCGCAGCGCCTGTTCGCTGCCTCGCGGCCGATCGCCGGGACCGTCGTGGAAGCGTGCTTACGCAAACGCGCCATTACGCCGATACGCGGATGCGACGCGCTGCGCTTCCATCCCCGCTGCTGGTATCGGCTGTCAGAAGACGACGCGCCCGCCACGCGGACGGCCTGGCCGGCGATGATCGCCGCCGTGACCGACCTCGAAGGCGCCCTCACCGGCGTCCACCGCACCTGGTTCGATCCCGCCACGTTGGAGAAGGCGCCCGTCGCCTATCCGCGCCGGGCCATGGGCCACCTCCTCGGCAACGGCGTCCGGCTCGGGCCGGCGGCCGACGTCATGATCTTCGGCGAAGGGCTGGAGACCATGCTCTCGCTGCGCAATGCGACGCCGGCCCTGTCGATGATCGCCGGGCTTTCCGCCGCGCACCTCGCCGCCACCCTGTTTCCGCCGGGCCTGGCCCGGCTCTATGTCGCGCGCGACGACGATCCCGCCGGGGACGAGGCGGTGGCGACGCTGGCCGAACGGGCGGCCGCGTCCTCGGTCGACCTCCGCGTGCTGGAGCCGAGGCATGACGACTTCAACGGCGATCTCGTTCGGCTCGGCCTCGACCGGCTAAGAACCCATCTGCGGCCGCAGCTTCATCCGTCCGACCGGCTGAGGTTCCTGAGCGCTCTCGGCTGAGCCGGGAAGGCGCGCGGATTGCCGCGGGTTGCGTCGGTCGGGCGTGCGCCGGGTCGCGGGCATGCCCAGTTCGGTGGGGGACCGCGCCGCGGGCCTTCTTCAGAGGGCGACAGGACGGGAAGCGGGCCGGCCGCGCAACGGCTGCGGCGGCTATTTTCCGCCGCGCGGGCCTCTGGCCCCGCGCTTTGCATCGCGAAGCAAAATAGCCGCCTTTCGCCGTCCTCCGCTGACGCTTCGGCCCCGCCGGCGCTAGGCGCCGGAACGCTTCGCTCGGGGTGCGCGGCCGGACCGCTCCCCGTCTCTCCGTCGCCACGAAGGCCGCGAGGGCGCGGTCAACCGACGAGGGCGAAGCCATGACCGACGCGATCTACTCCCAGGACGACGAACCCGAACACGAGGAATCGCCGCTCTCCCACCTCCTCCAAGAGCTCGAGCTTTACGGCCGCCGGCCGTTCGAGGATGAAGCCGATCCCCGGCCGCTCCCGGAAGGCCGGTTGGTCGAGGCGGCCGCCGCCGACACCTTTGACGCCATGGGCGCCTGCCTCGGCGACACCCGGCTGGAACCCGACCTCGAAGACCTGCTCTGGGGCTTCACCAACGTCTTCCACCGCGCCGGCGAACGGATCGAGCGCGATCTCGACGCCAACGAGCTGGCGCAAAAGCGCCTGCAGCGCGAACAGGATGGCTCGGAGGTTCGCTCGGTCGAGCTGGAGAAGGCGATCGGCGAAGGGCGCACGATGATCGAGCGCCGCGACGCAATGGAGGCGTTCCGCGAGGCCTTCGCCGACCAATTTCGCGCCGCCTTCCGCAAGCCCTGGACGCCGCGCTCGGGATCGCGGGTGAACCGAAAGGCCCTGACCGCCGCGATGGTCGACAGCCGCGACTTCATCAACGCACGCCGCTGGGCCGACAAGCAGGTGCTCGTCCCCCCAGGGGAACGCATCTATGTCTCGGGCGGGGCCGACTACAACGACTATAATCGCATCTGGTCCGTGCTCGACAGCGTGCGCGCCAAGCGCCCCCAACTCGTGCTGATGCATGGCGGCGCGAAGTCCGGCGCGGAGCTGATCGCCTCACGCTGGGCGACCAACCGCGGCGTGCCGCAGGTCAAGTTCGAGCCCGACTTTTCCAAGCACGGCAAAGCGGCCGCACCGTTCAAGCGCAACGACCTCGTTCTGGCTCAGACCCCGGCGGGCGTGATCGTCTTTCCCGGCGGAGGCATTCAGGACAACCTCTTCGACAAGGCGCGCCAGATGGGCATCCGCTGCTGGGATTTGCGAGCCCGTCCCGGTTGAATGCGGGCACTCACATCGATATGGAGAAGAATCTCCATTACGTCGCTTGAGAGGGGTAAATGCACCTGCCGTTCACCGGAAAATGTCAGCGCGGCGCATTAGGGTTCGAATGCGCTACTCCCCCGCTTTTCGCGGTCAGTTGCTTGTGGAGAGCCTCGAGTGCGTTTTCGGCCACGGCTAAGATCATTGCCGGCGGTTTTCCCTCCAAATGACCTCGAGGCCTGGCCGCAAAATCGCGGTAACTGGAGCGGGCCGTGGATTGGGGCGAGCCGTAGCAATGATGGCGGCGCGAAGAGGCTGGGTGCCAATCTTGTTGGGGCGCTCAGTGGCCGACCTGGAGAGGGTGGCGCAAGATATACGACAAGCTGGTCTGTCCGCCTCCGATCCTGTGGAGTGCGATCTCTCTAATCTAGACTCGATAGCAGCCGCATCTGCTGAGATCACCCGTGAGCATCCGGACTTGGACGCGCTGGTACACAATGGCTGCACATGGCTTGCTGGCCAACTCGACACCCATACCGACGCTGAGATCGAGTTTGTTATCACCTCCGCCCTGACCGGAACGATTGCCCTTACGCGATGTCTATTGCCGTTTCTCAGGGCGCGACCCTATGCAGACATCCACACCGTGGTTTCCATGTCCGGGCTCCGATACGCGCCTCTCCTTGGCGCTTCGGCAGCATTCATGGCGGCCAAGGCCGGTCAGGATGGTTTTACCCTCGGGCTCGTTCAGGAGCTGCGCGAAACAGATGTACGGGTCACAGCCACCTATCCTGGCCTCATCAGCGAAGAGATGCTGATAGACGATAATCGTTCAGCGACGCAGAAATCCCTCTCCGTTGACGATGTCGCCGACGCGGTTCTTTACGCGATTTCCGCGCCTCCACACGTTGCATTTCGTCAGATCGTCATTGAGCGATCGCGCTCGGACTTTCTTAGACCTTAGTCGCTAAACGGCGCTGGAGGTTTTGCGCGCGCCCCCCGGCTAGAGGGTGGCCTTGCCGTTCACTGTCCTTATAGACGACATTCTCTAGAACGCCTGTTTGGATTGAACGCCATGCGCATCAACATTCCCGTCACGCCCGAGTTGGAGGCCTACATCGACGAGGTTGGCTACCGGGAGCATCCAGTTCTTTCAGCGTGCAGGGCGGAAGCTCAAACACGGGGCGCGATGTCGGTCATGCAAATTGCGCCCGAGCAAGGCGCCTTGCTCCAGATGCTTGTTGAACTGACGGGCGCTCGACGCGTCCTGGAGCTTGGCACATTCACCGGCTACAGTGCGCTGGCGATGGCCCTAGCGCTGGGCGACGACGGCCAGATCGTCACCATCGATAACGACGGGGACATCCTGCAGGTCGCTCTTGCCTATTGGGCGGAGGCCGGCGTCACTCAAAAGATCGACGCGCGGCGAGGCGACGCCCTCGACGCGCTGGACGTCCTGCAGCGCGATGGCGCACAGTTTGATCTCGTTTTCATTGATGCCGACAAGCCGAACTACCCGGCCTATCTGGAACGCGCCATCAACCTGGTCCGCATAGGCGGCCTGATCGTGATTGACGACACTCTCATCCACGGGCGTGTCGTGACAGGCCCTCTGGCTGGCGATCCAAGTTATGTCCAGCCTGCGGTCGACGCCATGCGTGAGGTGAACCGTCGCCTCCGAGACGATGATCGGCTGACGATCGCCATGCTGCCGTCTCATGATGGCATGACCTTGGCGAGGCGGCGTCGGTAGCCGAAATCCCGCCAGCCGCTGTTTAGCGACCCGGCAGTCTTTCCATGACCCCCACCTCAATGCATGGGAAGGGTTTCTTAGGATGCGCTCGCTGCCCGCCGCTTGACCCAGAGTTCGTCTGTGCGGCTCATTTCGATAAGAGCGTCGGGGAAGCAGCGTTGCTGGAACCCGACGGCGGTGTCGAAGTCGCCGTTCAGCCAGTCATTATATTCGTCAGGCTGAAGCAATACGGGCATGCGGTCGTGGATCGGACGGATCGCCTCGTTGCAGTCAGTCATAACGCCCGAATAGACCGCTCCCCACTCGTCGCTTTGACGCCAAAGCCCGGCCCAGGCGAAGATCGGCTGATCCTTGACGTTGAACCATGTCCGGGTCTTGGCGCCCTTTGGCCCTTCTGCCTCGGCGAAGCCCGTCAGCGGGATGAGGCAGCGCCATTGCGGCTTTCGGGCGAGGCCGATCCACACGTTCTTGCGAATGTCGGCGATGTTGTTGACCGGCCTGGGCTTGGATCCCGGCTTCATGAAGCTCAGCCGCATCGGAAAGCCCCAGGTCATCGACTGCAACACGCGCTGACCTTCAGCTTGGCGCACCACCATGCCTGGCCCGCCCGGATAGACTTCCGCCTCGGGCGTATTGAAGCCCGTCGGCAGGTCGGTCCCGAAATGCGACGCGATCTCCTCGGCGCTCTTCCTGACGGTGTAGAGGTTACACATCGCACCGCCTTAGCATGGAGGGCCCCAGCCGGCATCCTTGGCCGGCTAGATCATTGACAGTTGCGGCGCAGGCGTCGGCGGCGGCTTGCCGCTGCGCCAGCGATCGTCGCTATGCTCCAGCGTCATGCGTTCCGCAGGAAACGGCTGGCGGATTTGAAAAAAGATGATGTTCTTGACTGGTCCGCGCAGCCAGTGGCCCCATTCCTCGCGCGGCACGAGCACCGGCATACGGTCATTGTACGGCTCGACCAGCGCGTTCGCCTTCATCGTCATGCCAGCGAACACCGGGCCGAGTTCAGGCGTATTGCGGCAAAAACCGCCCCAGGCGAACAGCGGCTCGCCGGTCACGGAAAACCAGCTTCGCGTCTTGGCGCCCTCGTCGCCGGCCGGATTGGCGAAGTGCGAGATCGGGATCAGGCAGCGGTATCGGGGATCGGCGACGACCTTGTCCCACATCGGATTGGTGAGGTCGGCGACCAAACCGATCCGATCAGGTCCAGACCGGGCGAGCCGAGGAAAACCCCATGTCATGACCCTGGCTCTATGTATGCCGTCCCGCTCGTAAACGACGACCCCGCGATCCCCTTCGACCGTCGTCGCCGGATAATCGAGCGCGCCGGGCTCCTCGACGCCGAAGTAGGCGACGAGTTCCTGGGGCGACCTGGTGTTTGCATAAAGCCTGGACATCGCAGCCCAACCTTCCACTGGGACTCGGCAGGCTGCGGCTGATATCACGGAACAAAGACCGAACGAAGCCGAATCTGGCGGCGTTGAATTGCGACTTGGATTGCCTTCAATCCGTCTTGACTCTTGAACGGCTCAAGCAGAACAAAATGGCAACATGATCCCGTTCTGTGCTTTCTGGAGTCGATGTCCGTCTCAACCCCCGTCTTGGACGCCGTCCGCGCGCGTATTCGCCAGATCGAGTCAGGTGATCGGGCAGTACGCGGCGCGTTGCCCTTCGGCGTTTCGGCGGTCGACCGGCGACTGCCCGCCAACGGCCTCGCGCTCGGCGCGCTGCACGAAGTGGCGGGCGGCGGCAACGGCGCCGTTCATGGTGCGGCTGCCGCACTGTTCGCGGCTGGCGTCATGGCCCGGCTCGAAGGGCCGGTGCTGTGGTGCCTGACCCGCAGGGATCTGTTCGCACCCGCTCTCGCCCAGGCAGGGCTGCACCCAGACCGGGTGATCTACGCCGAGGTCGGCGACGAGAAGACCGTGCTCGCCTGTTTCGAGGAGGCCTTACGCCACGGCGGCCTCGCCGGTGTGGTTGGGGAGGTGGCGACGTTGTCGATGACCGCTTCGCGTCGCCTGCAGCTCGCCGCCGAGGGCTCGGGCGCGCTCGCCATCGCCATCCGCCGCTGGCGCCGCCCGACCGAGGCCGCCGATTTTGGCCAGCCAACCGCCAGCATGACGCGCTGGCGGGTCAGCGCGCTGCCGTCGTCACCCTTGCCGGTGCCGGGTGTCGGTCGGGCGCGCTGGCTGGTCGAGCTGATCCGCGCCCGCGCCGGGGATTGCGCCGACTTCGAGCTGGAGGCCTGCGATGAAGCGGGTCGTCTCGCTCTTCCTGCCGAGCTGGCCGACCGATCGGCTTCGCCGGGCGTTGCGCGGCGACGCGCCGCCGGCTGACGCGCCCGTCATACTTGTGGGCCGGGAAGGACGGCGGCGCGTGGTGACCGCCGCCAATGCCGGCGCGCTGGCGCTGGGACTTCGGGCGGGCATGGCCGCGACCCAAGCCCAGGCGCTGGTCGCCGGGCTTGTGGCGCGCGACGCCGAGCCGGCCGCAGACGCCGCCGCGCTCGACCAACTCGCACTCTGGGCGCTGCGTCGCTACGCGCCCGTGGTCGCTGTCGATCAGCCCAACGGGCTGATGATCGATGTGACCGGCGCGGCGCACCTGCGCGGCGGCGAAGCCGCGCTCCTCGCCGAACTCGTGGCGCGCCTCGCCGAAGCTGGCGTCGAGGCGCGCGCCGCGGTCGCCCCGACCTACGGCGCGGCCCATGCGCTTGCGCGGCTGTGCGCCAGCCCCACGCTGGTCGCCGCCGATCCGCTGGCGGCGATGCTGACGCCCTTGCCGGTCGCCGCGCTGCGCCTCGACGCCGACACGACTGATGGTCTGCGGCGGCTCGGTTTCGAGACGATCGGCGAGCTGGCGGCCGCGCCGAGGGGCGGCCTGGCGCTGCGCTTCGGCGCCGATCCCGGCCGGCGGCTCGACCAGATGTTCGGCCGCGCCGAGGAGCCTTTCGAGCCGGTGACAGCGCCCGAGCTTATCGCGGTCGAGCGCCGCTTCGCCGAGCCGATCGGCGCGCCCGAGACCCTTGCCCGATATACCGGCAAGCTGGTGACCGAGCTTTGTGAGGCGCTTGAGGCGCGCTCGCTCGGCGCGCGCCGGCTCGATCTCCTGTTTCACCGCGTCGACAACCGAATCGAGGCGATCCGCGCGGGCACCGCCAAGCCGGTGCGTGATGCGCGCCGCCTGACCCGGCTCTTGTGCGACCGCCTGGAGACAGTCGCGCCCGGGTTCGGCATCGAGCGGATGCGGCTGGCCGCGCCGATCGCCGAGCCGCTTGACTATCGCCCGGCGCCCTCGGGCCTTGGCGACGCGCCGATCGCGGACATCTCCGAGCTGATCGACACCCTCGCCAACCGGGTCGGCGATCGCGGGCTCTACCGGCTCGCGCCGGTGTCGAGCGCGGTTCCCGAGCGAGGCGTGCGCAAAGTCGCACCGCTCGCCCCGCCCACCGGGACGAGTTGGCCGCCGGACTGGCCGCGTCCCTCCCGCCTGTGCGAGCCGCCCGAGCCGGTCGAGGCGATCGCCCTGTTGCCCGACCGTCCGCCGGTCGCCTTCACCTGGCGCGGCCAGCGCCGTCGCGTGAAGCGGGCCGACGGACCGGAACGTATCTTCGGCGAATGGTGGAAGCGCGAGGCCGAGCTCGCAGCCGTGCGCGACTATTTCCTGGTCGAGGACGAGGCGGGGGAGCGATTCTGGCTGTTCCGCGCCGGCGATGGCGAGGATCCCGCGACCGGCGGCCATGGCTGGTTCCTGCACGGGATATTCGCTTGATGAGCGCCTATGTGGAACTCGACTGCGCCTCACACTTCTCCTTTCTGCGCGGCGCTTCCTCGCCCGAGGAGTTGTTCGCCCAGGCCGCGCTGCTCGGCATGGAGGCGCTGGCGATCACCGATCGCAACTCGCTAGCCGGGATCGTGCGCGCCCATCAGGCCGCCAAGGCGACCGGCGTGCGCTTGGTCGTGGGCTGCCGGCTGGTCCTGACTGATACGACGCAGCTCCTTGTCTATCCCATCGACCGCACTGCCTATGCGCGGCTGTGTCGTTTGCTCACCCTGGGCAAGAGCCGGGGCGGCAAGGCCGCCTGCAAGCTCGACTGGGAGGACGTCGCCGCGTGGAGCGAGGGCCTGATCGCGGTGCTTGTCGCCGACAAGGCGACGCGCAGCACGGCGCGTCGGTTGCGACGGCTCACCGAGACCTTCGGCGACCGCGCCTATGTCGCGCTCACCCTAAATCGTCGGCCGCGCGACCTGCTGCGGCTCCACGAGCTTGCCGCGCTAGCCGCGCGACATGGCGTCCCGGCTATCGCCACGAACGCGGTCCTGTTTCATGCGCCGTGCCGGCGCGTGCTGCAGGACGTGGTGACCTGCGTCCGCGAGCGCTGCACCATCGACGAAGCGGGCGACCGGCTCGAACGCCACGCCGACCGTTATCTTAAGCCCGGCACGGAAATGGCGCGGCTGCTTTACCTCTGGCCGGACGCGGTGGCGCGTAGCGCGGCGGTCGCCGCGCGCTGCACCTTCAGCCTCGACGAACTCGCCTATCAATATCCGCATGAAGTGGTCGAGGCCGGGCTGACGGCCCAGCAGACGCTGGAAAAGCTGACGTGGGCCAGCACCGGCGACCGCTATCCCGAGGGCCTGCCCGACGAGGTGGCGGCGACGCTGCGGCACGAACTGGGCCTGATCGAGACGATGGGCTACGCGCCCTATTTCCTGACGGTCCACGCCATCGTCCGCTTCGCGCGCTCGCAGGGGATTCTCTGCCAGGGCCGCGGCTCGGCCGCCAACTCCGCTGTCTGCTATGTGCTTGGCGTCACCTCGATCGACCCTGGCCGCAACGACCTCCTGTTCGAGCGCTTCGTCAGCCAGGAACGTGACGAGCCCCCCGACATCGACGTGGATTTCGAACACCAACGGCGCGAGGAGGTGATGCAGTGGGTCTATCGGACCTACGGCCGCCACCGCGCCGCGCTCTGCTCGACCGTCGTGCGCTATCGCACCAAGGGCGCGATCCGCGACGTGGGCAAGGTGCTGGGCTTGCCTGAGGACATGATCAAGCTGCTTTCAAGCCAGGTCTGGGGCTGGTCCGAAACCGGCGTCGAGGACAAGCATGCCGAGGCTCTTAACCTCAACCTCGACGACTGGCGGCTTCGACAGACGCTCGACCTCGCCCGGGAGCTGATGGGCGCGCCGCGCCATCTTTCTCAGCACCCCGGCGGCTTTGTCCTTACCGAGGACCGGCTCGACGAGCTGGTCCCGATCGAGCCGGCGGCGATGAAGGATCGCTTCGTCGTGGAATGGGACAAGGACGACATCGAGGCCCTCAAGATGATGAAGGTCGATGTCCTCGCGCTCGGCATGCTCTCGTGCATGCGGCGCGGTTTCGATCTCCTGCGCGCGCACAAGGGCGTCGATCTCGATCTCGCCACTGTCCCGCCCGAAGACCCCCGCACCTATGCGATGATCCGGCGCGCCGATACCCTCGGAACCTTTCAGATCGAAAGCAGGGCGCAGATGGCCATGCTGCCGCGGATAAAGCCGCGCACTTTCTACGACTTGGTCGTGGAGGTGGCGATCGTCCGGCCCGGACCAATTCAGGGCGACATGGTCCATCCCTATCTCAGGCGGCGGGAGGGGCTGGAGCCCGTCGATTACCCGACGCCCGAGCTGGAGCGAGTATTGGCCAAGACGCTGGGCGTGCCGCTGTTCCAGGAGCAGGCGATGCGCGTCGCCATGGTCTGCGCCGGTTTCACCGCCTCGGAAGCCGACCAGCTCCGCCGCGCCATGGCGACCTTCAAATTCACAGGCGGCATCTCGAAGTTCGGCGAAAAGCTTATCAGCGGCATGATCGCGCGGGGCTATACCGAGGAGTTCGCCGCCAAGACCTTCGGCCAGCTCGAGGGTTTCGGCAGCTACGGATTCCCGGAAAGCCACGCCGCCTCGTTCGCGCTGATCGCCTACGCTTCCTCCTGGCTCAAATGCTGGCACCCGGACGTATTCTGCGCGGCCTTGCTCAACTCGCAGCCGATGGGCTTTTACGCACCCGCCCAGATCGTGCGCGACGCAGTGGAACATGGTGTCGAAGTCCGCCCGATCGATGTTAACGCCTCGAGGTGGGACTGCACGCTGGAGCCTGTCGGCGACGATGGCCGCTTTGCGGTCCGGCTCGGCCTGCGCATGGTGCGGGGCCTCGCCGAGAATGACGCCGCCCAGATCGTCGCGGCGCGCGGGAATGAGCCGTTCGCCGACATGGACGCGCTGTGGCGGCGCTCGACCACCTCTGTCGCTGCGCTCGAAAGGCTCGCGCGCGCCGACGGCTTCCGCGCAGCCTTCGACCTCTCAAGGCGCGATGCGTTTTGGGCGATCAAGGCGCTCGCCGACACGCCGCTGCCGCTGTTCGCGGCCGGCGCCGGCGACAACGGCCGTCCCGTGCCCGAAGTCAACGAAGCCGCCTTTCGCCTCAAGGCGATGACCGGCGGCCGCGAGGTGGTCGAGGACTATGGTCATGTCGGCTTGACTCTGCGCCAGCACCCACTCGCCTTTCTGCGCGAGGATCTCGCGCGCGAGCGCTATACGACCTGCGCCGAGGCCTCCGCCCTGCGCGACGGTCGGCCCGTCCGCGTGGCCGGCCTAGTGCTAATTCGCCAGCGGCCCGGCAGCGCCAAGGGTGTCATGTTCATCACCATCGAGGACGAGACAGGCGTGGCCAACCTGGTGGTCTGGACGACGGTGTTCGAAGCGCAGCGTGCGATCGTGCTGGGGGCCGGGATGCTCGGCGTCCAGGGCCGCATCCAGCGCGAGGGCGACGTCGTTCATCTTGTCGCCGCCAAGCTCTTCGACCTGTCCGGCCAACTTGCCGCGCTAAGCGAACGCGACGCCGCCTTCCCGCTGCCGCACGGTCGCGGCGACGAGTTTCATCACGGCGCCCCGCGAAGCGATCCGCGCGACCAGGCCCCGCGATCGACGCGCGTCCGCGACATCTTCATTCCCGATCTCCATATCGACGGCATGAAGCCGCCAGATCTCATCAAGAGCCGCAACTTTCGATGATCCGCGTCGCCCTCGTCATCGCTCTCGTCATAGCCGCGACGACGGCCGCAGGTCACACTTCGCCCGGCCCGCCGATCATCGGCCGGGCGATCGCGATCGACGGCGACACCCTCGCCATCGGCGGAACGCGCATCCGACTCTGGGGGCCGACGCCCCGGAGGCGAGCCAGACCTGCACGCGCGCGCGCCGGAGCTGGCCCTGCGGCCAGGCCTCACGGGCAGCCCTCGCACGGCGGATCGACGCCGGGCTCGTCGCTTGCCGGCCGCTCTACCATGATCGCGGCGGACGCCCCGTCGCACGGTGCGAAGCTAGCGGGCGCGATCTTTCAGCCGATCAGGTCTCGGCGGGCTGGGCGCTGGACCATCCGTATTTCAGCAACCGCGCTTTTCAGGTCCAGGAAAGGCACGCCCGGGCCGGGCGTGCCGGCGTCTGGCAGGGCGAGATAACCCCGCCATGGATCTGGCGCGCCGAGCGGCGCCGAGCGGTGGAATCGGGCGGGTCCGAAGGCTGCCGCATCAAGGGCAACATCAATGCCGCGGGCCAGCGTATCGCTCATGCGCCGGGACAGCGCGATTACGCCTCGGTGACGATCGACCCCGCGCGCGGGGAGCGCTGGTTCTGCACGATGCCGGAAGCCCGCGCCGCAGGCTGGCGGCAGGCCATGCGGTAGACCAAGTCCTTCCTCAGCCGAGATCATTCTCGCAGGCGATCTGAGGAAAAGAGCGGCCTCGTGGTCCGTCCAGACGGATGAGCGGCGGCGGCCAGGCGGACGCCCTCTCCCGGTCTCCCAAGACCACCCCTTCCTGTGGCGCTTGCTGCGGCGCTCGCCCGGCTAGTGCCGTCAACCCCGCAAGGGGGTTCCCCTCCGCTGCGCTCCGGTGACGACGCCGGGCGGCGCCTTCGGTCGACGCCATCGGGGATGGTCCCCGAGAGACCGAAGGAGAATTCACATGGCCACCATCGCCCAGCTCACCGCCAAGCAGGACGGCAGCTTCGAAGGCACGCTCGCCACCCTCAACGTCAGCGCCCCGATCTCGATGATCCCCAACGGCGCCAAGCGGAAGGACAACGAGCCCGACTACCGCATCGTCAGCCGCAAGAATGGCTTCGAGGTCGGCGCCGGCTGGAACCGCCGCAACACCCGCGACGGCGGTGAATACGTCTCGGTGACGCTCTCCGCGCCGGAATTCGGCACCATCTACGGCAATGTCGCTCCGGCCCCCGGCGATGACCCCGCCAAGAAGGTCATCATCTGGAACCCCGCCTGATCCCCGCTCGATCCGGCCCCGCCACGGCGGGGCCGGCCTCGAGGCCGAGCGGGGAAGCCCGCTCCAGCCAGGAGCCATACGATGCCCCTCTACACCGCCCAGCGCTACGCCTGGAACCTCGCCAAGACGCTCATGGTCGAGATCACCCTGTTCGCAACTCCGGTTGGCTACGCCGCGGTCCCGTCCGCAGAATTCGAGGGCGACGCCGACAGTGTGGTGCGCGAGTATGACCCGTTCTCGACCTGAACTGAACGGCACGCGAGCCGGCGCCCGGCAGGCGGCTTCCGCTTCCCGGGCGTCACTCGTTTATGCTACGATCTGTTCGCACATTGCGCTGTGGTGGTGGTGGAGAGCGCGTCCGGAAATCCGTTTCCCACGGAGGACGCCATGACCCTTGCCCTGATCTTCGCCGCCATAGCCGTCATCTTCGCCTGCTATTTCCTCTACACGCTGGCGACGCTCGCTCTGCCGTTGTTCGCTGCCGTGACGGTCGGCATGTGGGTGGACGGGAGCGGCTCAGGCCTCTTGGGCGCGGTCGTCGCTGGGCTGGTGGCGGGCGTCCTCACCCTGATCGCCGGTCAGCTCCTCTTCGCGCTCGTTCGGTCACCGCTCTTTCGGCTCGGCCTGGGTCTGATGTTCGCCATTCCGGCTGCTATCGCCGGCTATCACGCCGTCCACGGCATCACCGGAATGGGCGTCGAGTCCGAGGCTTGGCGGCATGCGCTCGGCCTTGTCGGGGCCCTTTTCATCGGCGGCTCCGCCTGGCTTCGCCTCTCCGGCGGCGGCGAAGTCGTTCGCCGGATCGAGCAGGCAAGTCCTTCGCACGGCTGATCGCTGTCTTGTTCTAAAGATTGCGCACAGAGCCCCTGAACAAGGCGGCGGCCGGCATGACCGGGCGGCTGTCGGCTCCTTCCGCTGAAATCCAGACCATCACGGCCTCTAATGACGGCGAATAGGCCGGGGCGCGCCTTCGGCTCGACCGACTTGCCGCAACGGCGGGCGGCGACTTTCTTCCCCTGATCTTCGATCATTCCTCGCGCATCAAGAAACTCGCCGCCCGCCGTCCTCCGCTGCGCTTCGGGCTGACGCTGCGGCGCCGTTCGCCCCCGGCTGAAGCATCGCCATCGAGGCCGCGACAGGCGCGGTCTTCGAAATCGGAAAGGAACTACGACATGGCGACCATCGGCCACTTCACCAGGACCGGCGACGAGTTCAAGGGCTCGATCACGACCCTCAGCGTCCAGGCCAAGAACGTCCGCTTCGTCCCGGAAACGGCCAGCAGCTCGGACAAGGCGCCTTCCCACCGCATCGTCGTGGGCGACGCCGAAATCGGCGCGGCTTGGATGAACCCCGCTAAGGGCGACAACCGTCCCAGCTACTCGGTCAAGCTCGACGACCCCAGCTTCACCGCGCCGGTGTATGCCCTGCTGGTCGAGCCCGAGGATGGTCGCTTCGACCTGATCTGGAGCCGCCAGAGCAAGCGGCGCGGCGACTAGCCGCCAGCCGACCCTGCCCGGCCAACCGGGCGGGGTCGTTCCGTGGGCACGACAACCTGCAAATACGATTTTCCAGTATACTGGATGGCAGTATATTGGGTATGCAGCGACTTCCCGTGAATGAAATTGCGGGGGATCGTTGCGAAAAATCTACGTCGGCTGCGTGCCGCAAAGAGCGTGACGCAGGAGGAGCTCGCGGATCGTGCTGGCCTCAACCGCAAATATCCGAGCCTGCTGGAGAATGAGCATTACGCCGCCAGCGTCGATGTGCTCGAAAAGCTGGCGAACGCCTTGGACGTCGATCCGGTGGAGTTCTTCCGCGAACATAGTTAACCGCGATTGCGCCGATTCGGATGTATTCGAGTCGGCCGCGGGGCAGGTCGCCGCACAGTACGATGGCGGCAGGGCTGTCACCGCGTCTGGCGCAACGTGTTGATTCTCCTCTCAGGCGGACAAGGCATGCCGCGGAGGGGCACCACCGCAGGCGGACCCACGTCCGATTTGTTTCCCAAGCGTAACCGGGCCTCATGCACGCGAAGGACGTATCTCTCGTGACGCAACCCACCTTCTTGGAAACGCCGCCCTCGACCGACGCGGTCACCGCCTATGACGAATCTCACCTCGTCACATACATTCGACTGCTCGATGCGGCTGCCGAGGGCGCTGACTGGCGCGAAGTCGTGTCGGTCTTATTCGGCCTCGACCCCGCGTTACATGAAGCTCGCTCGCGCCTTGTGTACGACAGTCATTTGGCACGGGCACGCTGGATGACCGAGCACGGCTATCGCCAGTTGGCGGCAAGGGGTCGCCAACAAGTTTAGCCTGCAAGCGTAGAGGCATAAGCTCTGGCGCTTCTACCTGCGCGCGAATAACCCTCGCCATCCGGCAGGTCTTCCGCATCTTCCCGCACACGCGATGGTGGTCCGAAGGGGGCGTCCGAAGCCTTAGGAGAGACCCATGTCGAAAGGTAGTGCCTGGCGGTCGCCTGCGGCCGCACAAGATTTCACCGGCCACGATTACCCGGACTTCGCGCAGGAGTTCCTGCGGCGAAACGCCGGCTACAGACGGGACTTTCGTCGCATCGTTCGCCGACTGGCCGCCGGAACCATGACCGAGAACGGCGCTTCGCAGGCCGTCCGCAAATGGGGGTTGGTCTTTCGCTTGCGATCCTGACCTCTCACCGATTGAGGCGCCCGCGGTCTGGCGTCCCGAACTCGCTCCCGCGACGCTGGCGATAGACTCCCCGCCGCCGGTCTATGACGCAACGCCCGCCGTCAACATCGACGCCGCAGGCCTGCCAAGGCTGGCTCATGACATCGGCGATGGTCGCCACCTGGTGCTAGCCGCTGACGAAGGCGATCACAGGCTTTGGATGCGCATCAGCTCGGATGTGCCGATGGCGGTTGTCCTGCCTCTCGACGAGGCGTTCGACCTTAGACTTGGAGCAGCTCTGCGGCTTTTCCGCAGCCTTCGGGGCGAAGCTCCCGGACCTTTGCCGTCACGGCTGCGCGTTACGCCATTCCAGCGCTCGCGCCTCGTTCTGTTGCTGGCCGTCTTCGATCACCTGCTCGCCGGCAGCACGAAGCGGCAGATCGCACGCGACGTCATCTACCCGGGGCACATCGCCGCGTCCGCCGCCGAGTGGAAGGCGTCCGCTGAGCGCCGCCGGACGCAGCGGTTGTGTGATGAAGCCAAGGCCATGGTCGCCGCAGGCTACCGGCGCCTGCTTGGCGGTAAGTGACCGCGCCAAGCTTCGACCCGCGCTGCCCCGGGGTGACATTTTCACGGGCGTCAATTCAGCCGCTCCGGCTGACCGCCAGTTCTCCTCCAGCATCACCCCTGCACTCCCGCCGGTCCGCCACAGCGTCCGGCGAGCCGCAGGAGAACGACGATGCAGCATGCCGTCGCGGCCGTTACGCCGCGGTTCCTCAAAACGCCGGACGCCGCCGTTCATCTCGGCCTTTCGGCCCGGACCCTCGAAAAGCACCGCTGCTTCGGCACCGGCCCGGTCTTCCGCAAACTCGGCGGCCGCATCGTCTATGCGATAGAGGATCTTGACGCCTGGGCGGAGCTCGGCGCTCGCAGCTCGACGAGCGATCCCGGGCGCGGCGTCGTCCATCCAGCAAAGCGCCGGCCCACCGACATGGTCCGGCGTTGACCCGAGCCATGCGCGGTTCTTCGACATCTCCACGCGTGCAACTCGACCTCTTCCGGTCGATCCCCGGCGACATAGCGCCGCGCGACGCTCAAGACCTCATGGCCTGGCCCTTCTTCTCGCTCGCCAAGTCGAAGCGCACCGCGCCGATCGACTTCAAGATGGGTGACACGTGGATCCTGGTCGAAGCGACCGCGGAGCACGGCATGGCGACCATCTGGGACGCCGACGTGCTGATCTGGGCCGCTAGCCAAATCGTCGAAGCCCGCGACGCGGGTCGGCCGACCTCGAGGCTGATCGCGACGACGCCGCACGAAATTCTCGCCTTCACGGAGCGTGGCACGGGCAAAGCTTCTTATGATCGGCTTAAGGCCGGCCTAGACCGCTTGCAGTCGACCACCATCGCTACGTCGATCCGGCAGCCCCACCAGCGGCGGCGACACCGCTTCTCCTGGATCAACGAGTGGAAGGAGCGGCTCGACGACAGCGGACGTCCGCTTGGCATCGAGATGATCGTGCCCGACTGGTTCTATGCCGGCGTGCTCGATCAGGCTCTCGTCCTGACCATCGACCGTCAGTATTTCTCGCTCACCGGCGGGCTTGAGCGATGGCTCTACCGCATCGTGCGAAAGCATGGCGGTCGGCAAACTGGCGGCTGGTCGTTCGATGTCCCGCATCTTCATCTGAAATCCGGCGTGCTCTCGCCTCTAAAGCAGTTCGCCTTCGACCTGCGCGCGATCGTCGCCAAGCAGCCACTCCCAGGATACCGGCTTGCGCTTGAGCATGCCTACGGCCGCGAGCGCCTGGCCTTCATTCCGATCCCCGTTGATCCGTTCGACGCCGCCTGTCGGCGCGTCGGCCTGCTTGTGGAAAAGTGATGCGCGCGTTCGGACTATCGTTGACCGGCGGGCACGGACGATCATTGACTGGGGATTCGGACTATCGAAAACCCATATCGCCCGCAGCATGTTGGAATCGCTGGCGGAATCGCCCTGACTCTAACTGTGCTAACAAAGAGTCCTTCGGACTCTTGCTAACGGCCGCCCCGCTTGTGGACGGACGAACATGATCGTCGCCTTGCTCAATCAGAAGGGCGGCGTGGGCAAGACCACGCTTGCGCTGCACCTCTGCGGCGAGTGGGCGCGGCAGGGAGCGAAGACGCTGCTGATCGACGCCGACCCGCAAGGCTCGGCGCTGGATTGGTCGCAGGTACGCGCCCAGGAAGGGCTGCCGAGGCTGTTCGGCGTCGTCGGCCTCGCGCGCGACACCCTGCACCGCGAGGCCCCCGAGCTGGCGCAGGGCGTCGACCGGGTAGTGATCGACGGGCCGCCGCGTGTCGAGGGCCTGCTGCGTTCGGCCCTGCTCGCTGCCGACCTGGTCGTCATTCCGGTTCAGCCTTCTCCGCTGGACGGCTGGGCCTCGGCCGCAATGCTGTCGCTGCTCGCCGAGGCACGCCTGTTCCGCCCCGAGCTCACCGCGCGCTTCGTGCTCAACAGGTGCGCCGCGCGCACCTTGGTCGCCCGCGACACCGGCGCGGCGCTCGCCAATCACGATCCTCCATTGCTCGCCACACGGATCGGTCAGCGCGTCGTGTTCGCCGGCGCCGCCCGCACCGGCCGGCTCGCTTTCGAGCTCGCGCCCGAAAGCCCGGCTGCCTTGGAGATCGCGGCGCTGGCCGCCGAGATCGCGGAGGTGGGGCGATGAGCAACTCCCGGTCCCGCAGCGGCTTCGCCGCCCGTCCCGGCGACGCCGAGCGCTGGGTCAAGGCGCCGAGCGCCGAGCGCCGGCCGTCAGCCGATCAGTTCACCGCCCGGCTGACCATCGACGTGACCCCCGAGATGCGCCGCCGCCTGAAGCTCGCCGCGCTCCATCGCGGCGAGACTGTCGCCGATATGCTGCGCGCCCTGTTCGAGCGCGAGTTTCCGAAGTCTGATGGAGGCGCGTCGTGACCGCCGACGCCGCCCATACGACGCCGATGACTTCGGTGGAGCTGCTGTGGCGGGAGGGCGAGACCGAACGATGGCTGCGCTTCGGCCGGCAGGCCGGCGAGCGCGTCCTCGACCGCCGCCGTCGCCTCGTCGATTTCCGGCCGGGCGCGGTCTTCGCTTTCGTCCGGTGGGCCTCGAATGACTACGGCACGGCCCTGTCGCGGCTCGACATCCTGCGCGCCGTCGCACCGGGCGAGCCCTATGCAACGGTGCCGTTCGTGCGACCGGGCGGCGATATCCTACTGCGCGTTCACGGCTGGCCAAAGGTTCAGCGCGCGCTCGCCGCGATCGACGCGATCGCCGCCGCCGGCGTCGATCCAGAAGACGCCGCCCCCGATCATTGGCGGCACGTCCACAACCGGCTAAGCGTCGCCCAGGAGCCCCGCGCCTACACCGCTGAGCGTCACCGCGCCTGGCTGCGTCGCGCCGCTTTGGTGACGCCATGACCCGGCGCCGACGCATTGTCGGGGTGACCGCCGCAGTCTCGGTTCTGACGTTGAGCGTAACGGTCTTCGACCCGCTCCCGCGACTGATGTGGAACGCCACCCCAAGCGTCCCGGTGGGGCTCTATGCGATCCGCGAGACGGGGAGGCCCGAGCGCGGCTCGCTGTTCGCGGTCGCGCCGCCCCAGCCGCTGGCGCGCCACCTCGCCGAGCGCGGCTATCTGCCGCTCGGCGTGCCGCTCCTGAAGCCGCTCGCCGCGATCCCTGGCCAGCACGTCTGTCGCATCGGCGCGGTCATCCTGATCGACGGCGTTGCGGTCGGCTCGGCGCGCGAGCGCGACCGGCTGGGCCGTCCGCTGCCGCGCTGGTCGGGCTGCCGCGTCATCGCCGACGACCAGCTCTTCTTCATGAACGCCGCCGCGGCCGACAGCCTCGATGGCCGCTATTTCGGTCCTCTCCCGGCCAGCACCGTGCTCGGCCGCGGGACCCCGATCTGGACCGATCCGCCGCGCTCACCCTCGCCGCCGCCGGCTGATGCCGCAGCGCCATTCCCGACCCTCGACAGGAGATAGCCATGCAGATCGGAGAACTCACCCGCACGTCAGACGGCTATGTGGGCCACGTCGCCACCATGACGCTGACGGCGCCCATCCGCCTCGTCCCGGCCGAGCCGAGCGAGACCGAAGGCGCGCCGGACTTCCGAGTCCACCTCGGCGAAGACGGTGACGGTCCCCAAGTGGGCGCGGGCTGGAACCGCACCGGCGAGCGCGCCGGCGCCTATGTCGCCTTGCAGCTCGACGATCCCTCGTTCGTGCAGCCGCTGCGCGCCAACCTGTTCCGCTCGACCCCCGACGGGCCGGATTACCACCTGATCTGGAACCGCCCATCGAAGCGAGAGAGCGGCGTTGCCAAGTCGGGCGAGCGGAGCTGACCGATGACCGCCGCAAGCTGCATCATGCGTCGCTCGTTCGCCGTCTTGCTGATCGGGGCGGCGATCTCCGGCGCGCCGTTTACGGCGCTTCCGGCCTGCGCCCAAGGCGCGGCCGGACCGTCGGCTGCGACGCCGTCGATAAGCGATCATGTCGCCGAGGCGTCGCGGCGTTTCGGTGTTCCCGAAGCATGGATCTGGGCGGTGATGCGCGTTGAGAGCGCCGGCGATGTCGGCGCGACATCGCACGCGGGGGCGATGGGACTGATGCAGGTCATGCCGCCGACCTACGCCGAGCTGCGCGCCCGATATGGTCTGGGCCCAAACCCGTATGACCCCCGCGACAACATTCTGGCAGGCACGGCCTATCTGCGCGAGATGCACGATCGCTACGGCGCGCCGGGGTTTCTCGCCGCCTACAATGCGGGCCCGGGGCGCTACGAACAGCATCTCGCCGGCCGCCCGTTGCCGCTCGAAACCCGCGCCTATCTTGCCCGCCTCGCACCGCAAGTCGGCGGCGCGTCGACGGCGGCGGCGGCGATGCCACCGACCGCGCCGGACCCGCTCGCCTGGCGCCGCGCCGCGCTGTTCGCCGGTCGCTGGGGCGCGTCGGACCCCGTTGCCACTGGCTCCGCCGACGCGTCGCCGGACGTTCGCGTCACGCCGGTCTCTGCGACGATCGATGCGCCGTCCCATCGGCGTCTGGACGGCCTGTTCGTCCCTCTTTCCGGGCCTCGGCAGTGACCGCGCCCGCGATCTTCCTATCGGCGGCGTTCGCGTGGTGTGGCGTAGGGCAGGTCGGAAGAGACGGTTCAGACAGATCAACAATCGGACGATGGCAAGATAAAAGCGCCGCCGTCTTACGGGGCGCAAATGATTGGTCGGTAACAGGAAATTGCGCCATCGCGCGGGACGCGGCGACGGCGCTAAGGGCGGTTTCGTCAATCTTTTCAGTCTTCGACGCGCCGTCACGGCCATCGTCGGCCGGCCGCTGACCGCTATGTCCGACGACGACCACGAGTTCCGCGTCCAGCCGGGAAGGAGCCGCGATCGCGGTGCGGGCGCGAGCCGCAAGGGCAAGAAGCTGGCCGCCCAAGTCAAGCGCGCGGCCATGCGCGCCGGCTTCACCGGCGGCGGCGGACCGGGCCGGCGGGGCGGGACCGGGCGCTTTGGGCGCGGCCGGGCCGCCGCATTCGCCGGGCGGCGCTCGCCTCAGCAGCGCCGCGTCATCATCAAGGCGCGGGTCGTGCGCCATTTCGGGGATCGTTACCGCGCAGCGCCGCTATCCCGCCACATCTCCTATCTCGAACAAGACGGCCGGGCCCGCGACGGGCGCGGGGCGACGATGTTCGACGCTAGATCAGATGCGGCCGACCGCGACGCCTTCGCCTCGCGGTGCGAGGGCGATCGGCACCACTTTCGGTTCATTGTCTCACCCGATGACGCGAGCGACATGGGCGACCTGCGCGCCTTTACCCGCGAGCTCATGGACGACATGGCGCGCGATCTCGGGACCGAGCTCGATTGGGTAGCGGTCGATCACTGGAACACCGACAACCCGCACCTCCACGTGCTCGTGCGCGGGCGCGCCCAGGACGGCGCCGACCTGGTAATCGACCGCGACTACATCAGCGAAGGCATGAGGCAGCGCGCCGAGCAGCGCGTCACGCTCGAACTCGGACCGCGTAGCGAGCTCGAGCTCCAGCGCGCGCTGCGGCGCGAGGTGACGGCTGAGCGCTGGACCAGTCTCGACCGGCACCTCCGTCACCTCGCCGACGATGGCGGTGGCGTCGCCAACCTGCAGCCTGGCGTCCGACTGTCGGAGCCAAGACGGCTCCTGCTGCTCGGGCGGGCCGCGCATCTCGAACGGCTTGGGCTGGCCGACCGCTCGGCCACCGCCTGCTGGTCGCTCCGCCCCGGCCTGGAGTCGACGTTGCGCGACCTCGCCGTTCGCGGCGACGTGATCAAGACGATGCACCGCGCGCTCGGCGGGCGCGGCCGCGCCGTCGATCCGGGCGGCTTCGCCATCCACCCGGACGCGCCGACCGACCCGGTGATCGGCCGGCTGGCGGCGCGCGGCCTGCACGACGAGCTGACCGGCTCGGCCTACGCCGTGGTCGAGGGGGTCGACGGCCGCACCCACCATCTGACCTTCGCAGACCTGGAGGTGACCGGCGACGCGCGCCCGGGCGCCGTCGTGGAGCTGCGACAGTGGACGACCGCGGAGGGCGAGAACCGTCGCGCCCTGGCGACGCGGTCCGACCTTTCGATCGAGGCGCAGATCCGCGCCCCCGGCGCAACATGGCTTGATCGCCAGAGCCTCAGCCGCGCGCCGCTGGCGACCGGGAACGGGTTCGGCGCAGAGGTGCGCGAGGCCATGGCCGCGCGCGTCGATCATCTCGCCGGTCTCGGTCTGGCGCGCCGCCAGGGCCAGGCTGTCGTCTTCGCCCGCGATCTCCTCGACACACTGGCCAAGCGTGAGCTGGGCGACGCGGCGGCTGGGATCGCCGCGCGCACAGGCCTGGAGCATAGACCGGGCGTCGCAGGCGGGTCGGTCGCCGGTGTTTACCGGGAGCGCGTCGATCTTTCATCGGGGCGCTTCGCGATGATCGACGACGGTTTGGGATTTCAGCTCGTGCCTTGGCGACCGGCGATCGAACAGCATCTGGGCCGTCACATCGGCGGAACGATGATGCAGAGCGGCGGGATCGAATGGAATCTTGGCAAGCAGCGCGGCTTATCAATCTAACTGCGTCTCATGCTCCCCTGACTTCATGCTCTGAAAAATCCAAGGTGTCGCTGACGCTGGACGGACGACAGCGGCGGCGCTGACGGCTATCAGCAAGCATTCCCGAGTCCGCATTCACCGGAGAGAAACTTGCAGCCTTTGTCGATCGACCGCGTATCTACGCTGATCGAGCGCGGTCCGGTCGTACTGGTGACGACCAGCGACGGACAGCAAGACAATGTCATGACCGTGAGTTGGACCATGGTCACAGGCTACGGCGGCACGCTGGCTATGGCGACAGGCCCGTGGAACCACTCCTACAAGACTCTCAAGGAGACGCGGGAATGCGTGGTCGCCGTGCCGTCAGCAGATCTTCTCGACGCGGCCGTGACGATCGGAACCCAGTCGGGCGCCGTCTGCGACAAATTCGCGATCACCAAGCTTACGCGGCGCCCCAGCGAGCGGGTGAGGCCGCCAGGCATCGAAGAGTGTTTGGCGAACATCGAGTGTCGCGTCGTCGAGTTCCTCGATCGCCACAACATCATCATTCTGGAAGCGGTCGCTGCACATGCGGTGGAAGGGTGGGAGGCCGCCGACATGCTCCACGCGGTCGGTGATGGAACCTTCCTGACGGGCGGAAAGCGTCTCGATCGGCGCGACGCAATGCGGGCGAAACTGCCCCCGGGCCTCTGACGCGGGATACAGAGTGCGGCGCCGCTCAGCCTCTGAGCGGGGGCTTTCGACTTCAAACGCGGTGAGCAACCGAGGCCCTAAATGACGCCGCGGACGCAGCCGCGACACGGGCGCTAGCGGCGGTCGCATCCGCCAGCATTCCGCTACTCCCGATCCAGTCTCCGACGAAGAAAACACCCGGTGCGTCAGCATACTGCGCCGGCGCACGCTCGCCCGCGCTCCGCCAGCGTGGAAAATCGTGTGCGACGGTCGCTCCGGAAAGTCGTTGCTCCTGGACTGTCGCCTCTCGCCAGCCGTCGCAGGTCGCATCGGCGAGTTGTTCGATGCTCTCAAAGAAATCCGGCGAAGGAGCCTCTTCTTGGGAAAGGTAGTGAGCGACGTGCATCACAGTCCCGCCGGGAGGAGCAAGGGCCGCGACGGCTGAATGAACGGACAGATAGACGGGCCTGTCGAAGCCTAGGATAAAGTTCGCGTTGCACGTCACCCGGCCGCCGATTGCGAGATCCAATGCCATCAACCGAACGGGTCGCAAGTCCGATACAGCAGCCTCGAGCATCGAAGAGCTCGAAACGATTCTTGTCGCCGCCTTTGGCGGCACAGTGACGACGACTGCCGCATAGTCATCCTCCCCAAGGCTATGCCTCACCCGGCAGCCGCCAGCGCGGGGCTCAATATTCTCCACCCGACTCCGCGTTCGCGTGCGGACGCCCGCACGGTCCGCCGCTTCGACCAGGCCGTCGACAATCGATTGCCATCCGCCATCGACATAGATTGTGCCTGCGAAACTGAGACGAAGCTGATCCAGCGCCGCTTTCCCATCGATCTCGGTCGGAGAATTCGTATAGGTGGACAGGCGGATGAGCCCTTCGACAACACGGCGCGCCTGCAGGGGGAGCGGCGCCAGAACCTCGCTCAATGGCACCCCCAGACCGAGGCGCTTCTCGGAAAGGACTCTGCCGTAAAAGGCCTGCAAGGCCGTCGCCTCCTCAGCGTTGAGAGGGCTTAGCGGCTCTCCAGCCCGAGCAAGGGGAAATGGCTCGCGCTCGCGCCCCCACAGTCCAAGACCATTAGTCAAATCTGGCCCTTGACCGGTCACAACCACGCCAAACTCGCTCAGAGCTTTTTGCAGGGCGCCTGCCAAGTATAGGGCGTGAGGCCCTTGATTGAGGCAAAAGCCATCGACGACGCGGGTCTTCGCCCGCCCGCCGCAACTGCCTGTCGCCTCAAAAAGCACTGCATCAACGCCTCGGCGCGCGACGTCGAATGCGGCGATCAGGCCGCCAAGGCCGCCTCCAACGACTGCGATTTCATTCTTGGCCATGCTCGTCTCTCGCTGCCCCATCACTGGACACGGGCTTATCGCATTTAGACGATGGTCTCTATTACTTTTGCCGTTGCCCAAGTTTCGGCTTCATGCGTCATCCGACAGATGGCGGGCGGAGGCGTGGCGGGTCGGAGCCAGGTTCGATCTTCGCCACCGCCTGTTTTGCTGCGCTATCCTACGCAATGCGAGGAAGCGCGCTTGCTTTCGCTTGCAACACTCGGAGCTCCGACACGACTACCCGGTCGAAGGAGCGCGCGATGTCAGCAACGAAGATCCTTTGGGGCCAACTGCTCGTGGTCAGCCTGATCGTGCTGGCGAGCGTTTGGGGTGCGACCCAATGGACCGCCCAGGCCCTCGGCTTCCAGCCCCAACTCGGATCACCATGGTTCGTCCTCGGCCACTATCCGCTCTATCCGCCGCCGGCCTTCTTCTGGTGGTGGTTTGCCTTCGATGCTTACGCACCCAAGGTGTTCTACACCGGCGCGGTGATCGCCGCCTCTGGCGGCTTCGCGGCGATCGCCGTGGCCATCGCCATGTCCGTCTGGCGCGCCCGCGAGGCCAAGAACGCCCAGACATACGGGTCAGCGCGCTGGGCGACCGAGCGTGAGGCGCAGGCCGCCGGCCTTCTCGGCGACGATGGTGTGGTGCTTGGCAAGCTGAGCGGCCGCTACTTGCGCCACGATGGACCCGAGCACGTGCTCTGCTTCGCGCCGACCCGCTCGGGCAAGGGCGTAGGCCTAGTTGTCCCATCACTGCTGACTTGGCCAGAGAGCGCCATCGTCCATGACATCAAAGGCGAAAATTGGGGCCTGACCGCGGGCTTCCGATCCCGGTTCGGCCGCGTTCTGCTGTTCGATCCGACCAATGCGGACTCGGCCGCCTACAACCCATTGCTCGAGGTGCGTAAAGGCGAATGGGAGGTTCGTGACGTCCAGAACGTCGCCGACGTGCTCGTTGACCCGGAGGGGAGCCTCGAGCGGCGGAACCACTGGGAGAAGACCAGCCACGCGCTGTTGGTGGGTGCGATCTTGCACGTCCTGTATGCCGAGCCGGACAAGACCCTGGCCGGCGTAGCTGCCTTCCTGTCCGACCCGCGCCGCTCGATCGAGGCGACCTTGGCCGCGATGATGACAACGCGCCATCTTGGGGAAGCTGGAGTTCACCCGGTGGTCGCGTCGGCAGCCCGGGAGCTACTCAACAAAAGTGAGAATGAGCGCTCCGGCGTGCTTTCGACGGCCATGTCCTTTCTCGGGCTCTATCGGGATCCTGTGGTCGGTCACGTCACCCGCCGATGCGACTGGCGCATCGCCGACCTCGTTTCGCCGGACGAGCCGGTAACGCTCTACCTTGTAGTGCCGCCGTCCGACATCAGCCGGACCAAACCGCTGATCCGGCTCGTGCTGAACCAGATTGGACGACGACTAACCGAGGAGTTGAAGCCGCGCGCCGGACGGCAACGCGTGCTCCTGATGCTCGATGAATTTCCCGCGCTCGGCAGGCTGGACTTCTTCGAGACCGCATTGGCCTTCATGGCGGGCTACGGGTTGAAGGCCTTCCTCATTGCGCAGTCGCTCAACCAGATCGAAAAAGCCTACGGCCCGAACAACGCCATTCTCGACAACTGCCATGTCCGCGTCAGCTTCGCGACGAACGACGAGCGCACCGCCAAACGGGTGTCGGATGCGCTCGGGACAGCGACCGAGCTCAAGGCGATGAAGAATTACGCCGGCCATCGCCTGTCCCCATGGCTCGGCCACCTCATGGTGTCTCGATCAGAAACCGCCCGCCAGCTGCTTACCCCCGGCGAGGTCATGCAGCTTCCCCCCTCCGACGAGATCGTGATGGTCTCGGGAGTGCAGCCGATCCGAGCCCGCAAGGTTCGTTACTTCGAGGATCGACGACTCCAAGAGCGGGTCGCCAAGCCGCCCGCGGTGAAGACACCGGACCGGCTGCGCGAAGACGACTGGTCAGGGCTGCCGCCCATCGCCAGGCGCCCGTCGACCGGCGAGAGCGCCATTTCGGTCGATCACGCCAACGGCGGCATTCGCCGCGAACCCGAGCTTCAGCGACATGAGGACATCGTGCCCAAACCGAAGCGGCCGAAACAAGAGTTCGACTTCCGCGATAGCGATGCATCCGACGCCGACGCCGTGCGCGCGCGCCGTCTACAGGAGCAGATGCGTGGCGTCGCGCAGCGCGCGTCCCTCGATCCTGGCGACGGAATCCAGTTATGACCGCCAAGCGCATCAAGCATACGTTCCGCTTGCCGCCGGACCTCTCGTCTCAACTCGCCGATTATGCCGCGCGGAAACGGATTAGCCAGGCGCAGCTGGTCGAGACGGCTCTCGCCTCCTTCCTATCGCCCGATGGGTCGGAGCGACTAGAGGCCGCCTTCACCCGCCGGCTCGACCGCCTGACCCGCCAAGCTGAACGCATCGCTTGGCACACCGAGTTGGGCAACGAGGCAGTCGCCCTGTTCGTGCGCTTTTGGCTGACCAACAGCGCGCCCTTACCCGACACCGCCTTGGCGGCCGCGCAGGCGATGGGGCGCGAACGCTATGAAGGGTTCGTCGAAGCGCTTAGCCGGCGAATGGAGGTGGGGCCGCGCCTCGGGACCGAGTTATCGGTCGACATTGAGTCACGAACTTAACGATGAGCTTGCGTCGCCCTTACGTTCGCAGGTGTTCGGCTGAAGGCTCGAACCTTGGAGGAGGCGCAGCCAGCCTGGCACCAGTCGGTCTAGCGTCTCTTGATACCGCGCAAGAGTCAGAAGGGCCGGGGCGGATATAGGCCGTGCTGCCTAGTGATAGCTTGAACCTCCCGCTCCCGCTGGAGAACGGCCGTGTAAATGGCTGTATAGTGATCGTGCGCCCAGAACTGCATGACCTGATGCGCCCTCAGCTCACCCACAAGAGACTTCATTGCCTGCCACTCCAAGTAGGCAACGAGGACATGGACATAGTTTCCCTGAGCGTCCTCAGACCCTGCGGGATACCCTAGCGGAAGCGGTCCCATGGCCCTTTCGACATCGGCCACGGCAGCTTGCGTTGACCCCTCCCGCTGCACGAGCCACCAGTGAAGTTGCTCGTGAATGTAGGTGGAAAGCAGCAAATCGTCGTCCAGCAGGTGACGGGTGTGCAGGGTCAACACAGGATGGCTGTGAGGTATGCTGGCGCCATCGATCAGAACGGCCGACGTGAATGTCCAGCGTCTCAAATCGTAAGCATGGATCAATCGCTCGAGCTGATCCTTGGTTCTGATTTCAGAGGGTGAGCCAGACTTCGTTGAGATGCTGATCACCGCCTGACTCGCGACAGGCGCCGGAGCCCGCGCTGTCGGATCGACCGCCTTGCCCGCTGTGGCGGACATCATCGCCACCATGGTGACGGCGACGGCTAAGACCGGGAATCTCATCGCTTTCTGATCCCTGACAGGTGCGCTGACGTCCTAGGAGCGCATGGAAAGAACGCAATCCTATTGGATAGCCCTGTCTAAATCCACGCCGTTTCCCTGTTATTCTTCGCTACGCTACGACGCCGGCAAACTTCTGTTGCGGTTGACGGTCCTCAGGTCTTCTTAAGGCCCCGCGAGCGTCGGCGCACCGGGTGCCGGCCCGCCCATCAAGGGTCGCGGGTGTGTCTGTTCATCCCCTTCGTTCGGAAGCGAGTGCGCGCGGCGCGAGGATGCTGCGCACAGCGCTCGGCCCCGCGATCGCCGCCTGGCTTGAAGACCCAGCGATCGTCGAGGTGATGCTCAACCCGGACGGCCGGTTGTGGGTCGATCGTCTTGGAGCGGGGCTCTCCGACACAGGCGAACGCCTCACTCCGTTGGACGGTGAGCGCATCATCCGCTTGGTCGCGCACCACATCGGCGCTGAAGTGCACGCCGGCCAACCGCGCGTCTCCGCCGAACTTCCAGATTCCGGAGAACGCTTCGAAGGGCTTATCCCGCCAGTCGCCGCCGCTCCGACCTTCGCCATTCGCAAGCCCGCCGTCGCGGTCTTCACACTCGACGACTACGTCGCCGCCGGCATCATGTCGGGAAGCCAGGCCGAGACGCTCCGCGTCGCGGTCGCCACCCGCCGCAACATCCTTGTGGCCGGCGGCACCTCGACCGGCAAGACGACCCTGACCAACGCGCTCCTCGCCGAGGTCGCCAAGACGACCGATCGCGTCGTTCTGATCGAGGACACTCGCGAGCTGCAGTGCGCCGCGCCAAATCTCGTGGCGCTGCGAACCAAGGACGGCGTAGCGAGCCTCGCCGACCTGGTCCGGTCTTCTCTTCGACTCAGGCCCGATCGCATCCCGATTGGCGAGGTGCGCGGCGCCGAGGCGCTCGATTTGCTCAAGGCTTGGGGCACCGGCCATCCAGGCGGGGTCGGCACGATCCACGCCGGGTCCGCCCTCGGCGCGCTCCGTCGCATGGATCAGCTGATCCAGGAGGCGGTGGTCACGGTCCCCCGCGCGCTCATCGCCGAGACCATCGACCTGATCGCCGTACTGAGCGGCCGCGGGACCGAGCGCCGGCTTGCCGAGCTCGCCCGCGTCGAGGGGCTCGACGCTCGGGGCGATTTCCACCTCGAGCCCCACGGAGACCCCTCATGACCCCCGCACCTCGGGCGCTCGCGCGCCTGCTTCCCGCTGTGCCGTTCGCCAAGGCGCGCGCCGTCCTGACCGCCGCTGCAATCACATTGCTCTACGCCGCGCCAGCCCACGCAGCCGGCTCCTCGATGCCGTGGGAGGCGCCACTCCAGAGCATCCTCGAATCCATCGAAGGGCCGGTGGCGAAGATCGTCGCGGTGATCATCATCATAGTAACCGGGCTGACGCTGGCGTTCGGCGACACGTCGGGCGGCTTCCGGCGGCTGATCCAGATCGTGTTCGGCCTCAGCATCGCCTTCGCGGCCAGCTCCTTTTTCCTGTCGTTCTTCTCCTTCGGCGGCGGGGCGGTGATCTGATGGACGCCGGCGAGCCGATCCCCGGCTACTTGGCGCCCGTTCACAGGGCGCTGACCGAGCCGATCCTCCTTGGCGGCGCTCCCCGCGCCGTGGCGATCGCCAATGGCACACTTGCGGGCGCGATCGGGCTCGGCCTGCGGCTGTGGCTCGCGGGCCTTGTCATATGGGGCATAGGGCACTTCATGGCGGTGTGGGCGGCGAAGCGTGACGCGCAGTTCGTCGACGTCGCCCGCCGTCATCTCCGCTACCCGTCTTGGTTCGGCGTCTGACGATGCTCAGCCTGCGCGAATACCGCGGCAAAGCCGCCCTGCTCGCCGACTTCCTCCCCTGGGCGGCGCTGGTCGGCGAGGGTGTCGTTCTCAACAAGGACGGTTCTTACCAGCGCACCGCCCGCTTCCGGGGCCCCGACCTCGATTCCGCGACCCCAGCAGAGTTGGTGGCGACGACCGCGCGTTTGAACGGCGCGCTGCGCCGGCTGGGCTCGGGATGGTCGATCTTCGTCGAGGCGCAACGCGTCCCCGCCAACGCCTATCCCGACGACAGTTTTCCCGATGCCGTCTCCGCCCTGGTCGAGCGCGAGCGGCGTGAGCAATTCCGCGAGGAGGGCGCCCACTTCGACAGCCGCTATTTCATCACCTTGCTGTGGATGCCGCCGCCCGAGGACGCGGCGCGGGCCGAAGGCTGGCTCTACGAGGGCCGCGCTCGGACCGGCGTGGATCCTTGGGAGCAGGTCAAGGGCTTCACCGACCGCAGCGATCGCCTCGTCCAGCTTCTCGAAGGGGCCATGCCCGAAATCGCCTGGCTCGACGATGCCGAGACGCTGACCTACCTCCATTCGACGGTTTCCACGAAGCGCCAACGCGTGCGCGTTCCCGAGACGCCGATGCACCTCGACGCGCTGCTCGCCGACGAGCCGCTGGTGGGCGGACTCGAGCCCCGGCTCGGTGACGCCTATCTGCGCACGCTGACCATCGTCGGCTTTCCGACCTCGACCTTCCCCGGCCTGCTCGATGAGTTGAACCGGCTGGCCTTTCCATACCGCTGGTCGACGCGGGCGGTGATGCTCGACAAGGTCGATGCGGCCAAGCTGCTGTCGCGCATCCGTCGCCAGTGGTTCGCCAAGCGCAAGTCGGTCGCCGCCATCCTCAAGGAGGTAATGACCAACGAGGCCTCGGCGCTAGTCGACAGCGACGCCGCCAACAAGGCGGCGGACGCGGACCTCGCGCTTCAGGAGCTCGGCTCCGACGCGGTCGGCCAGGCCTACGTCACGGCCACGGTGACGGTGTGGGACGCCGATCCGAACGTCGCCGCCGAGAAGCTGCGCTTGGTCGAGAAGATCATCCAGAGCCGCGACTTCACGGTCATCACCGAAGGCATGAACGCGGTCGAGGCTTGGCTCGGCAGCCTTCCGGGCCATGTCTACGCCAATGTTCGGCAACCGCCGGTCTCCACGCTCAATCTCGCCCACATGATCCCACTGAGCGCCGTGTGGGCGGGCCCGGAACGGGACGAGCATTTCGGTGCGCCCCCCTTGCTCTACGGCAAGACCGAAGGCTCGACCCCGTTCCGGCTGTCCCTTCACGTCGGCGATGTCGGGCACACGCTGGTCGTCGGACCGACCGGAGCGGGCAAGTCCGTCTTGCTGGCGCTTATGGCGCTCCAGTTCCGGCGCTATGAGGGCGCGCAAGTCTTCGCCTTCGATTTCGGCGGCTCGATCCGCGCCGCCGCGCTTGCCTGCGGCGGTGATTGGCAGGATCTGGGCGGCAGTCTGTCAGACGACGTCGGTGAGGGCGTCCAGCTCCAGCCGCTCGCCCGAATCGACGAAGCCGCCGAGCGCGCCTGGGCGGCCGACTGGCTCGGCGCCATCCTCGTGGAAGAGGGTCTCGCGGTCGATCCAGCCGCCAAGGAGCATCTGTGGTCGGCGCTGACTTCGCTCGCCTCCGCACCGCCCGCCGAGCGGACACTGACGGGCCTCGCGGTCCTACTCCAGTCGCAGCCGCTCAAGCAGGCCCTCGCGCCCTATTGCGTCGGAGGACCGTGGGGCCGTCTGCTCGACGCTGAGACGGAGCGGCTCGGCGACGCGGACTTCCAGGCCTTCGAGACCGAGGGCCTGATCGGTGCGGCCTCGGCCGCCGCCGTTCTGTCCTATCTGTTCCACCGCATTGAGGGTCGGCTCGACGGCTCGCCGACGATGATCATCATCGACGAGGGGTGGTTGGTGCTCGACAGCCCGGCCTTCGCCGCGCAGCTGCGGGAGTGGCTGAAGACGCTGCGAAAAAAGAACGCGAGCGTCGTCTTCGCAACCCAGAGCCTCGCCGACATCGAGACAAGCGTCATCGCGCCGGCGGTGATCGAAAGCTGCCCGACACGAATCTTCCTCCCCAACGAGCGAGCTTTCGAGCCGCAGATCGCGGCGGTCTACGGCCGGTTTGGGTTGAACGACCGTCAGATCGAAATCCTCAGCCGGGCGACGCCCAAGCGCGACTATTATTGCCAGTCGCGCCGCGGCAACCGGCTGTTCGAGCTTGGTCTCGGCGAGGTCGCGATGGCCTTCGTCGCCGCCTCTTCCAAGACCGATCAGCTCCGCATCGCCGAGCTAACCAACGCTCACGGCCGCGAAGATTTCGCAGCCGCCTGGCTGCGCGCGCGCGGCGCCGCCTGGGCGGCCGACCTCCTACCCACCGCGCAAGAGGAACTCTCACCATGACCCGTTTCCTACACCGCGGCCTGCTGGCCGCCGCCGCGTCGCTCGCCGTGATGTCGGTGTCGGCTCCCGCCCATGCCCAGCTTGGCGGGATCGTCTACGATCCTACGAACTACGCCTCGAACGTCCTGCAGGCGGCGCGAGCGCTGGAACAGATCAACAATCAAATCCAGAGCCTTCAGAACGAGGCGACGTCGCTGCTCAATCAGGCGCGAAATCTGAACTCGCTGCCGCTCAACCAGCTTCAGGAGCTGCAAAGTCAGTTTCAACGCACCCAGCAGTTGCTCGGCCAGGCGCAGCGGCTCGCCTACGACGTCCAGAGCATCGACACCGCCTTCGCCCAGCGCTACCGCGGCACGAACCTGTCCGGCAACGACCGCACCCTGGTCGATGGCGCGCGCGACCGCTGGCAGGACAGCGTCGCCGCTTTCGAGGATTCGTTGCGCGTCCAGGCCGGCGTCGTCGGCAACATCGATGGCTCGCGCGCGACGCTCGACCGGCTGGTGACCGCCAGCCAGTCGGCCACCGGGGCTCTCCAGGCGGCGCAGGCCGGCAACCAGCTCGTTGCGCTGCAGTCGCAACAGCTCGCCGACCTGACCGCGCTGCTCGCGGCGCAGGGGCGCGCTCAGTCGCTCGATATGGCCCAGCGCGCCGCCGACCAAGCGCAGGCGCGCGAACAGCTCCGCCGCTTTCTGACTCCGCGTCACGGCTACCAGCCGGGCAATGCGCGGATGTTCCGGGACTGAATCCATGGACGGAAAGCTCCTCGCCCGCATCGCCGCCGTCGTCTTCGTCGCCATCGCCATCACGATGACGGCGATCGAGATGAGCCGGACGTCCGCCCCGCCGCGCCCGGCCTCGGCCGCGCAGACGGAGGCGATGCGGCCCGAAGATCCGCTGCTGATTGAGCTTCGGCGCTGCCAGTCGATCGGCGCAGCCGGGGCGAGTGATCCCGACTGCCTCGCCGCGTGGGCCGAAAATCGCCGCCGCTTCCTCGCGCCCGGCGCGCGACCCGCCGCCCGCATCTCCGGCGGCGATCAGGCTGAGAACTGAGCATGGGCGGCACCGGCGTCGTTGATCGCTTCCTGGACGTCTTCACCCGCTATATCGACAGCGGGTTTGGACTTCTGGGCGGCGAGGTGGCGTTCATCGCCACGACCTTGATCGTTATCGACGTGACCCTGGCCGCACTGTTCTGGAGCTGGGGCGCGGACGACGACATCCTCGCGAAGCTCATCAAGAAGACCCTGTTCGTCGGAATCTTCGCCTATATCATCGGCAACTGGAACAGCCTGGCGCGGATCGTCTTCGAGAGCTTCGCGGGGCTCGGCCTGAAAGCATCGGGCACGGGGTTCACAGCCACCGAATTGCTCCAGCCCGGCCGCATCGCCCAGCTCGGTCTCGACGCCGCCCAGCCTATCCTGGACTCGATCTCAGACCTGATGGGCTGGGTGTCGTTCTTCGAGAACTTCATCCAGATCGCGGTGCTTTTGATCGCCTGGCTGTTTGTCGTGCTGGCGTTCTTCATTCTCGCGATCCAGCTCTTCATCACCCTGATCGAGTTCAAACTGGCGACCTTGGTCGGCTTTGTGCTGATTCCGTTCGGCCTGTTCGGCAAGACCGCTTTCATGGCCGAGCGCGTACTCGGCCATGTCGTCTCCTCGGGCGTCAAGGTGTTGGTCTTGGCGGTGATCATCGGCATCGGCTCGACCCTGTTCGAGGAGTTCCGGCTCGATTTCGGAGGCGCGCAGCCGTCGATCGAGGACGCGATGGTGATCGTGCTCGCCTCGCTCTGCCTCCTTGGCCTCGGCATCTTCGGCCCCGGCATCGCCACCGGCATCGTCTCGGGCGGGCCGCAGCTCGGCGCGGGCGCAGCGGCCGGAACGGCGCTCGCCGCCGGCGGCGTGCTCGCAGGCGGCGCTGCGGCAGGCAAGCTCGCCATGAGCGCGGGGTCCAGCGCCGTGGCCGGCGCGGCGACCGGTAGCGCACGTTTGGCCGGCGGCGCGAGCGGAGCTTACGCCTTGGGATCCGCCGGGAAGAGCGGCGCAAGCGCCGTGGCAGGCGGGGTCGGGGCGGTCGGACAGGCGGCGGGCGGTGCGGCCGCCTCGCCCCTCAGGCGCGCCGCCGACGCGCTGCGCGACAACTTCAAGCAGGGCGCGCGGGGCGCGGTGGCGGCGACCGGCGGAACGATCACCGGCGGTCCGGCGCCCGTTGGACCCGCCGAGCCCGGCGGGCCGCCTGCCTGGGCGCAGGCGATGCGCCGCCGCCAGACCATGACCCACGGCGCGACCGTCGCCGCCCATACGCTTCGCGGCGGCGACGGCGGCGGCTCCGGCGCCGCGGTCGACGTGAGCCAGAAGGACTGATCCATGTTCAAGCGCCCGACCATCCGCTACAGCAAGACGCCCGAGCCTGAGACGCCTTACCAGCGCGCTGCCCAGGCCTGGGATGACCGCATCGGCTCAGCCCGCGTCCAGGCGAGGAACTGGCGCCTTGCCTTCTTCGCCACGATCGTCATCTCCGGGCTGCTGACCGGCGGCTTGGTCTGGCAGTCGGCGCGCGGCCACATCGTCCCTTGGGTTGTCGAGGTCGACAAACTCGGCGAGGCGCGGGTGGTCGAGCCGGCCACGGCCGACTACCGCCCGACAGACCCCCAGGTCGCGTTCCACCTCGCGCGCTTCATCGAGCAGGTCCGCTCGGTCCCCGCCGACCCTATCATCGTCCGGCAAAATTGGCTGAGGGCCTACGACTTCACGACCGACCGAGGCGCCCTGGCGCTCAACGACTACGCCCGCGCCAACGACCCCTTCGCCAACGTCGGGCGGATCGCGGTCTCGGTCGAGGTCTCTAGCGTGGTGCGCGCATCGCCCGACAGCTTCCGCATCGGCTGGACCGAGCGCCGCTACCAGGACGGCGGCCTCGCCTCGACCGAACGCTGGTCGGCCATCGTCACCGTCGTCATCCAGCCGCCGCGCACCCCCGACCAGCTGCGCAAGAACCCGCTCGGCCTGTTCGTCAACGCCATCAACTGGTCGAAGGAGCTGTCCCAATGACCCCCGCCGATACGCTGTTCCGTCGCGCCGCCTTTCCGGCCTTCCGTAGATCCGCGCTCACGGCCCTGCTGATTTCCGCCTCCGGGCTCGCCGGCTGCGCCACGCGCGGCGATCGCCCGCCGATCATCAGTTACGACGCGCCGCTAGTTGCGGCGGTCGAGATGCCCGCGCCTCCGCCGGCGCGGGTCGAGGTGGTGGCGATCCCCGAACCGCTGCCGCTGCCTGGCCAGCTGCGGCCCATCGACGAGACGCCGGCGCCGGCCGAGGCGGCGGATCCGCGTGCACGCATAGGGGCGGCCAACGTCGCGGCGCGCATCGAGCCGGTGCGCGACGGTTTCATCAACGCGATGCAGGTCTATCCCTGGAGCGATGGCGCGCTTTATCAGGTCTACGCCTCGCCCGGCCAGGTCACCGACATCGTCCTGCAGGAGGGCGAGCAACTGGTCGGGCCCGGGCCGGTAGCGGCAGGTGACACGGTCCGCTGGGTCATAGGCGACACGGTGAGTGGGGCTGGCGCGACCCAGCGCATCCACATCCTCGTCAAACCGACCCGGCCCGACCTCTCGACCAACCTCGTCATCAACACCGACCGCCGGACCTATCACCTCGAGCTCCGCGCGACGCAGCGGACCTGGATGGCGTCGGTGTCCTGGACCTATCCGGCCGACCAGCTGATAGCGCTCCGCGGCCAGAACGCCGCCGCGGCCGCCGCCGCGCCGGTGGCGGCTGGCGTCGACATCGCCGCGCTCCAGTTCCGTTACCGCATCGAGGGCGACCGTCCGCCATGGCGGCCGCTGCGCGCCTTCGACGACGGCCGCCAGGTGTTCATCGAGTTTCCCGCCGGGATCGGCCAGGGCGAGATGCCGCCCTTATTCGTGATTGGCGCCGGCGGCGGCGGCGAGCTGGTCAACTACCGCGTCGCTGGCCGGCACATCATCGTCGATCGGCTTTTCGCCGCCGCCGAACTTCGCCTTGGCGACGGTCGCACCGAGCAGCGCGTGCGCGTGACGCGCACGGACGGGAGGGATCGGCGATGATCGATGACGAACAGGCGCTCGAAGCCGCCGAACCCGCGGCGCGCCGTCCGCCGCCCGACCTGCGGCTGCGCGGTGATCCGCCCCGCGTCATGCGCCTATCGCGCAAAGCGCTGGCGGTGATGGGGACGATCGCGGGCGTTGGCGTCGGCGGGGCGCTGATCTACGCGCTTCAGCCGCAGTCCGCTCGCGCGCCCGACGAGCTTTACAACACTGACGGCAGGCCCGCCGCCGAGACCATCGCCAGCGCGCCGCAGGACTATGGCCAGGTGCCCCAACTCGGCCCGCCTCTCCCAGGCGATCTCGGCCGGCCGATCGTGAGCGCCCAGGCGCGCGGCGCCGAGGTGCCGACGCCGCCGATCGGGGCGGGCGCCGCGCCGCCGCCGAGCGCGGCCGAGACCGCTGCGGAGCAGGCAAGGCAGCGGGCACAGCAGGAGCGGGAGTCCGCCCGCATGAGCGGCGTCTTCCTCGGGCGCGGCGGCGCGAGCGGTGGCGCGGAGGGCCCGGCCGCAGCTATCGCCAACCCCTTGCTCGGCCTCGCTCAGCTCGGCGGCCAGCAGCCTCCCGCCGCAGCCCCCGCCGCGCAGACGGTGTCGGCCGTGAGCGCGCGACGAGCCTTCCTTGCCGGCGAGACCGACCGGCGCACGGTCAGCGCCGAACGGCTGGCTGCGCCGGCCTCACCCTACCTGGTTCAGGCTGGGAGCCTGATCTCGGCGGCGCTGATCACCGGGCTGCGATCGGACTTGCCGGGTCAGGTGACCGCGCAGGTCACCGAAAGCGTCTACGATAGCCCCACGGGACGCATCCTGCTCATTCCGCAGGGCGCGCGGCTGATCGGGGACTATGACGATCAAGTCGGTTTCGGCCAGCGCCGGGTGCTGGTGGCCTGGACGCGGCTTATCCTGCCGAACGGCAGGTCGATCGTCCTTGATCGCCAATCCGCCAGCGACGCCGATGGATACGCGGGGCTGGAGGATCAGGTCGATCAACACTGGGGAGCGCTGGCCAAGGCGGCAGGCTTGTCGACGCTCTTGAGCTTTGGCGCTCAGCTTGCCGCCGAGGACAGTTCGAGCGACCTCGTTCGCGCTCTCCGCGACGGCGGTCAAACCACCTTGAATCAAGCCGGGCAGGAACTTGTGCGGCGGCAGCTCAATGTGCCTCCTACGCTGACTGTTCGTCCGGGATTTCCCGTGCGCGTCGTCGTCAGCCGAGATCTCGTTCTCGAACCCTGGGAAAGCGGTCGATGAGCGCGCTGAAGTTAGGCCCGATCGCCGAGGAAAAGCCGGTTCGGGTGACGCTGGAGCTTCCCGCAGGCGTGCATCGCGACCTTGTCGCTTACGGCGAGGTTCTCGCGCGAGAAACCGGGGAGGCGCGCGCCGTCGAGCCGGCTCGCCTCGTCCCTGCGATGCTCGCGCGCTTCATGGCGACCGACCGCGGTTTCGCGAAGCTGCGCCGCTCAGGCGACCGTCAAGGCGGGTAGCGCTCTCCGATCAAGCGCAACAGGCTGTCGAGGACCGGCGTATCGGCGTCTTCGCACCAGTAGCCCGAGAACCTGATGCTGGACACCGCGCCCGACAGTTCGAACACATCCTTGAATACCACGCCGCCGTCGTTCCGCCCCAGCGAGGCATCCGTGGTCAGGGATATGAACCGCCCCGTCGGGATCATGTGGAGAAGGTTGTCCCGGCCAACCTCCTCAACATCGACGTCAGGCGTGAAACCCGGCTCGCTGAGCCTGGCCGACACGAGGTTGGCGAGATCCTGACCGGGATCCTCAGCCGGAAGTATGAAGCGTTCGCCGCGTAGATCCGACCAGTAGACTCGGCCTTTATCAATCAAGGGGTGATCGCTGTGAAGAGCAACAACTATACGCTCCGACCACAGCGTCCTTCGCTCCAGGCCGAGGTCCAGAAGATCCCCGCTGATCACGGCGAAGTCGATCGCGCGCGCGTGCAGCGCCTGGGTCAGCCGGCGGCGATCTCCTTCCAGACCGACGATCCGCAATTCGGGGAAGTGCCGGAACAGATCGACGAAGAGCGAGCGCATGCTGCCGGCAGCCAATGAGGTGGAGAAGCCGATGCCGAGCTTGCCGTTGCGGCCAGCCCCAACAGCGAGCCCGTTGGCGTGCAGGCGGTCCAGGTCGGCGAGTATTCGCCGGGCGCCGTCGAGGTAGCGTAGGCCGGCTTCAGTGGGCAGCGCCCCGCGCGTCGAGCGATTGAACAGGCGAAAGCCCAGCCGATCCTCGAGAGACGCTATTCGCCGGCTCAGGGTAGCCTGCTTGATTCCCGAGGCGTGCGCGGCGCGAGCAAAGCTGAGCGTTGAAGCGGCCAGCACAGCGTAGCGAAGCGCTACGACATCGAAGGGCGCATTGCCGGGCATGGCCGGCCGAAGCGGCGCCTTGCGATAACCTGCCGACACTAAGCGATGGGTCCAGCGGCGATCTTCGCGAAAAGCGTGACATACTCCGTCGCCGCCAATGATCGCAGGCGACACGCTTCGTCTGGTGAGAACCACCCGAGTTCGGAATGTTCGTCATTGGCCAGGATGGAGTCTCCCGACCATCGGGTCACTCGGAAGATGCGGTACTCGCCGCCTGACGGGAGACGCGTTCGCAGCAGTTCGTCGTCGAGCTCGGCATGCACCGCGATCTCCTCGGCGATCTCGCGGACACAAGCCTCCTCGAATGTCTCGCCAGGCTCGACCTGTCCGCCGATCACATCCCAGCAGGACGGCGCGCTTGATTTCGTCGGGCTCCGGCGTCCGAGGAGGATACGAGAATCGCGAACCAGCACAGCACCGACCAGGTCCGCCGCCACACCCATTTGATGAATTCCTCCCGAACCGCTCAGCGCGTCCACATACGCTCATTGCCGCTTTAATATTGGATGAACTTCTCTAATATGGTTCGGACCCGAGTGCGAGTTGAGCTCGAAGCGGAAAGACATGCTGACATCCATCGGATCCGACGAGAAGCCGCGGCACAAACCGCATGGAGGTCCACTCAGGGTCTTGGTCGCGGGCGCCACCGGGGCTGTCGGAACGTCGCTGATTCCGGAACTCGTCGTTCGCGGTCACATCGCTGGCGGGCTGGCGCGCCGGCCCCAGGTTCTGCCGCCAGAGATCGCAAGTTTCGCCGTCGACGCGCTGGATAGGGACGCCGTCTTGGCCGCGTTTGAGGCGTTCGCGCCCGACGTTGTCATTCACCAGCTCACCGCGCTGCCAGCGTCGACGAGCCTGTGGCGGTTCGATCGCGATTTTGAGAAGACCAATCGGCTGCGGACCGAGGGCACCCGGATCCTGCTGGAGGCGGCGAGGCAGTCAGGAACGCGGCGGTTCGTTGCACAGAGCTTCTGTGGCTGGCCTTACGCACGCGTCGGGTCAGCGGTGAAGACCGAGGACGACCCGCTCGACCCGAATCCTCCCGAGCGGCTCCGATCCACGTTGGAGGCTATTCGGGATCTGGAAGCGTCGGTTCTCGAGGCGACCGACGTCAATGGGGCTGTTCTGAGATACGGCGCATTTTACGGGCCCAATACGCATCTGGCCTCCGGCAGCGCCATGGCTGAGACCATCCGCAAAGGCCGCTTTCCCTTGATCGCCGACGCCGGCGGCGTCTGGTCGTTCATCCACATTGAGGACGTCGCGAGCGCCACAGCGGTCGCCGCCGCTTCCGACATCGCTGGCCTGTTCAACGTGGTCGACGACGAACCGGCTCCGGTCAGGGAATGGCTACCTTATCTGGCCGACCTTCTAGGAGGGCCGAGACCTAAGCGGCTGCCAGGCTGGCTGGCCCGGCTCGTTCTGCCAGAGCATCTCCGTATCATGATGACGGAGATCAGGGGCGGCTCGAATGCTCGCTTCCGCCAGACCTTCGGATGGCGGCCCAAGTATCCGTCGTGGCGCTCCGGCTTCGCTGCCGAGTTTCAAAGCAAAGGTTCATTATGACGAACGCAACGCTCGAAGCCGAACTGCTCAACCGTGGCCAGGAGGCCTTCGCAGGCCAAGCCTTCAGCGCAATGGTTGGCGCGCGTCTCGTCAGCTTGAGCCCTCAGGGCGCTGAGATTCGCTTGCCGGTGAAGCCGGACCTTCTGCAACAGCATGGCTTCGTGCACGGCGGAGTTCTCGCTTATCTCGCCGACAATGCGCTGACCTTCGCCGGTGGGGCCGCTCTAGGCGGAGGCGTCGTGACGGCCGAAATGAAGGTCAACTATGTGCGCCCAGCAATCGGCGTCGAATTGATCGCTCGTGCGCACGCCGTCAGCGGTGGCCGGACGATGGCCGTCGCCCGATGCGACATCCACGTCTGGGATGGAGAAGCCGAGCGGCTCTGCGCCGTTGCGCAAGGCACGGTCGCGCGCATGGGCCAGGAGCCTCCGGCCCAAGCGCGCGCCTAGGGTCATGAAAGGCGCGCCTTCCGACATCGGGCGAGATTGAATGACGAACTCCAGACCAAGCGCTTGGTCAAAAGTGGGTATCGGCCGCATTGGGTCACTGCCGAGGCTCGCGGCAGCGACTTGGTGCACGCTTTTCGGGTTCGTCCACATCTACTGGGCCCTTGGGGGCGGCGTGGGACTGCCGTCGGATCTCCGGCTCTCAGACCACCCCTACCTGTTCGTCGCCGACGTGGTGGCCATCCCCCTTTGCTTCCTGTTCGCTTGGTTGGCCGCCGGCCTCACCGAAGCAGGCCAACCCCTGCGGCGACTACTTCTCGGGTGCGCCGGAGCGTTCTGTCTCGTCCATGCGCTTCCGCCATTGTCGAGTTACGCGTGGAGGACGCTGACGAGCGCTGAGTCCATTCTGTTGACGCAGCGGCAGCAGTTGGCGGTCTTCGTGTACGAGCCGTACTGGCTGCTTGGCGGAATCCTCTTCTTGAGCGCCCTGTTCGTGCGGCCTCGAAAATCCAAAGGCATCCCCGTCCACCCCACACCCGCATGACGTGGACGACCACGCTCTTGGTGCTCGCGGCCGCCGCTCTCCATGCCGCCTGGAACGCCGTCGTCAAATCTGCGGGCGACCGGCTGATGTCCGTCGTGGCATTGACCGCGTGGGCGGCCGTCATCGTGACGCCGCTACTGCTCTTCGTTCCAATACCAGAGCCTCGATTGTGGCCGATCCTTCTGAGCTCGGCAGTGATCCACTGGACCTACACGGTGCTGATCGCCTTCAACTACGATAAGGGGGACATGAGCCGCGTCTACCCGATCATGCGTGGCGCAGCGCCCCTGATCGTGGCGGTAATCACCACCCTCGTGCTGCAGCAGAGGCTCGGCCTGATGGCCTGGGCGGGCGTCATCGTCATTTCTTCAGGAATCCTGCTCCTGTCACTGGAGCATGGCCTTCCGAAGAGCTGGGCGGACGTTGGACTGGCGCTCATGAGCGCGGCTGCGACGGCCGCCTATACGATCGTGGACGGGCGCGGCGTCCAGATGGCCGACTCTCCCCTCGCGTTCGCGCTGTGGCTATTCTGGCTCATTGGCGCGCCGCTTGGAGCTTGGGCGCTTGTAGCGAGGCGAGGTCCATTCTTGCAGACGCTCAAGGCCCATTGGGGGCGCACGTTCCTCGCCGGTGCTGGCTCGATCGCGTCCTACGGCCTCGCTCTTTGGGCCATGACACTCTCGCCCATCGTCCTCGTGGCGGCGCTGCGCGAGACATCAACCCTGTTCGGGACGTTGATCGCGGCCACGCTGTTGAAGGAGGCGATCGGGCGCGCGAGGGTCGCCGCGACGGTCGTGATTGTTGCCGGCGCCGTCCTGGTGCGCCTCGCCTGATCGTAGAGGGAATCAAGGCTAGAGGGCTGCCGGACCCATTACGCCCGTCACCGCCGACTATGCCGCCACCATATCACCGCGCAGATCAGCCCAAGAACGGCGGGAATGTGCACCGCGAGCGCGTCAGCGAGGACGCGATGATGACCCGATGCGCCGGACAGCATCTCGGCGATATGAATGACGGCGTGACCGGCCAGAAAGGCAGATGAGGACACGACGATTGGCAGAGCCCCCAACGGGCGAAGCGCGCTCCAAGTGAATCCGGCGCCCGCAACACCGAAAGCCACGCCGAGGTCGCGAACCAGGTGGGGGTTGAAAGAACCGCTCAGGGCCACGCCGGGAAACGAGTGGAACCAGCTACCCGGCGCTACGACCATCCAGACCGCCACCAGCATCAGGGGCACGCCTATGAGGGCGGCGACACCCCTAGCCGCGATCATCGTCGATGAAGCCGATGAGGCCGCACAGGTCGAAGTAGAACATCCTCGCGTCGAACAGCCGACCGTCCTTGATCCGATACTCCGCCACAGTCTCGGTCTCGAAGATCGCACCATCCGGACGCCGGGCCCGCCAGGTGTATTCAACAATCACCAGATCGTCCTTTGCAGCCAGCACGCGCGCGTCCATCCGCCGCGTCGCATCGTCCGGCTGCAACGGCGTCCATATCCGCGCGAAGGTCTCACTCATGGACGCGATCCCCGGCCCGGAAAAGTCGCCCGAATACGGGAGGCCAGGCTGCCAGTGGAACGTCACGTCCGGGTGATATATCTCGCGCAGCCCCTCCAGATCTCTTTGCTCCACGCAGCGGATCGCTCGGAGCGCGATCTCCTGATTGTCCGTCATGACGAAACCTCCTTATGGAGAGTTCTCTCTATAACTTGGGAGCTGGGTTGGCCACCCACCGCGTTCGGCCGGCCACTGACTCCCGGCCAAAGAGGGCTGCGTTCAAGCCAGCCAAAGGCGGTCGATGCCAATCTTGCGCGCCAAGCGGCAAGCAATTAGACAATAACGCCTATAATGGGTGAGATTTGACGTCTGGCGCACGGCCGTAAAAAGGGGATGACGGTGACGGAAGCGCATCTGAGATCGGACACGCGCAGGACCGGTTGGCGCGCCGGCGCGGGAAGGTTCGCATTCCTTGCGCCGATCGCGGCGGCGCTCGCTTATCCTTATCTGCTTAAAGCCTTCCACGCGTTCGCCAAGGTGGGCCAGGTTCCGAGTGGTGAGACCCTTGTCGCCGTCATCGCGCTACTCGCCGCGTGCAGCGTCCCGACCTTCGGTCTGCTGGTCGCAGGCCGGCTAGGCCGGATCGCAACGCCCACCGAATTCGAGGTTCGCGCCCGCCGCTTGGCTTTCATCAGCGTCGCAGCGCCGCCCTTCTTCGTCCTGTTCGGAGTCGGCTTAGGCCTGCTCGGATCGCCGGTCCGCGATCGCACCGCCTGGACGCTCTGTTGGGGCCTCGCGCTGCTGTTCGGCGCGATCGGGAGCGATCGCAAGAGTCTGGCGGTCGGGCGGCCCGTGCCGAGGCTCCGCGTCTTTCACGGGGCCATGGCAGCGATCCTTGTGCTTTTCGTGGTCTTCCACCTCGGCAATCATCTCGTCGGCCTAGCCGGACCCGAGACCCATGCGCGCGTGATGGACTTCGGGCGGACCGTGTATCGTTCAGGCGTCGTCGAACCCATATTGATCGGACTCCTGCTGACGCAGATCGTCACGGGCGGGCGCTTGGCCTGGGACTGGACCAGCGGCGGCGGCGACATCTTCCGCACATTGCAGGTGGGTTCGGGTGTGTATGTCGGCGCCTTCATCATCACCCACCTCAATTCAGCGCTGATTTCGGCTCGCGCCATACGCGGTATTCCGACCAATTGGGCTTGGGCATCCGGCGCGCCCGAGGGCCTTTTGATGGACGCATGGAATATCCGACTTGTCCCGCACTATGGGTTCGGCGTCTTCTTCGTACTCTTGCACCTATGTCTGGGGCTGCGCATCGTTCTGATTTCACACGGGGTCAGCGTGCGCGCGGCCGGGGGCATGCTGGCGCTCGGCGCAGCCGGCAGCGCCACCGTTGCCTTCACGATCATCGCTGCTCTGATGGGGGTTCGCCTCTAAATCGCGTGACGGGAGCTGATCACCGGCGTCGATGCTCCTGGGGGACTGCATTCAGAACGGCTTGTGCTGTGTCACCGCGCAGGGGTAACCGTGAACGATGCCTAGGCCAGCGAAGTTCGACGAAGATCAGATATTGGGCGCCGCGGCGACCCTAGTGGCGACCCGCGGGCCCGCGGCGGCGACTATGACCGCTATTAAGCACGCACTCGGTGCGCCGAGCGGCTCGATCTATCATCGTTTCAAAACCCGCGATGAACTTCTCGGCAAGCTGTGGCTGTCCAAAGCCACGGCGTTTCAGGATCGATGGATGGATGCGCTCGAAGAAGCGGATCCGGTCCGGGCCGGCCTGGAAGCCGCTCTTTCCATGCCTAGGCAAGTCCGCCTTGACCTGGACGGAGCCCGGGTCATGCTTTTGCATCGCCGCGAAGATTTCCTCATGGACGGCTGGCCGCCGGAGATGAAGGCGGAAGCCGAGAGGCTCGGTCGACAGGTCAAAGAGGGCCTCTCGGCGATGACGAAGCGGTTGTTCGAGCGGGACACCGCATCAGCGCGGAGGGCGACGGCCTTTGCGACCGTCGACATCCCGTTCTCGGCGGTCAGACGATACGTAGGCGAAGGCGGTTCGCCGCCGCCCCACGTCGATGCCTTGATCGAACGCGCCTATACGGCTGTGATCGAGGTTGAGCGCGGCGCGCAGCCGTAATCAGCGACGCGCCGCTGCGTTTTTTCGTCAGGTTCATGGCCCAACCAGTCTCGGGCGCGGTCGACCGAGGTGAAGAACATGAAGTTCTGCGCCGCCGCGACCCGCGCGAACTGGAGACGCGTGACGGCCGATCGCGCGACACAGGCCACTCTGCGCAGTCCTAGGTCGGCGCCCCTGATCAGACTTTCTTGCATCTGGTCGCTCACGACACGCGCCTGCGGCGGATAGCGAGAGAGATCAGCTAGAAGGTCGAACGGTCGACCTGCGGCAATCAACGGGCCAAGCGCCGCTACGAGTTCGGCGCGGAAGGAAGCGACACACTCAAGCGACCAAAAGCCTTCGACCTCAAAGCGAAGTAGGCTGCGCTGCGACTCGATGTGGATTGAATAGGGGTTCGCCATTGCGGCGCGGTAGCCCGCGACTGTTAAAGTCACGCTAAACCGCCGCGCTCGCAACAGAAGCGCTCAGCGCGCATCGGCTCGGGCAGCCACTACGTAGAGATCGTCGGACGACCAGGCTTCGGCCGCGTCGTCCCAGCTGACGACCGTGGCCGGAACGATCGCCGGGTCGAAGCCGCAGCAACTCCACGCCTCCATTGCGCCGCTGTGCAAACCTCGACAATCGGGTCGTCCGATGTCCCAGCTCACGCCACGATGATACAGCGCCGGCGTGTCGAGAACCGGCGATCCGTCGATGCACGGTGCAGCACTGGTCACTCGAGCAGCCGGCGCCGCAGCCGCAAACGCCGCCTCCAAGGCCATGCGCGTCGGATTGGCGACGAAGACGATATCGTAGCCTGCGGGTGCCGCCTGCCCGATTGCGATGCAGCGGACGCCCTGCTTCGACGCAACGTCGCGCCGGTTTTCATCATCGTCGACATAGTCGACCACAGCTGCGCCGCAGCTCTTCGCCATGATGGCGGCGAACAGCCCGATGACCGCCGGCATCCCTCCGATCACCAGGACGCGCGCGTCGGGGATTGCGGCAATATGGGGCCCAACGCCGCGCCAAGCATCCGTCGCCATATCGGCAAGACCAACGAGGCTTCGCAACTCCGCGTGCGGCGGTGTGGGCGTCAGCATGGCATCTGCGAACGGCACTCTGAGGCGATCAGAAAGACCCCCGCCGAAGCCGCCTTCTCGCCCCATCCCGTAAGACGCGCCGAAAGGCACGCGTTGGCACCGCCCTGTCGCGCCGCGCCGACAAAGCGCGCACTCTCCGCATGAGATCTGAGCCGCGACGAAAACGCGATCGCCCGCCTTGACCCTGGCGCCTTCGCCCGCCTCCAGGACCTCCGCGATAATCTCATGACCGATTGGCGATCCCGGCGGCATCGGCATCACTCCTCGCACGAAGGCGACGTCGAGATCGCAGCGGCCGACGACAAGAGGTCGGACGATGGCTTCGCCCGCACCCTGCAGCTCTACGACCACGCCGTCGCGCCACTCAACGCGCCCCGGGTTCACGAATACGGCTTGCTTCATGCGCGTCTCTCCCACCAACGGTCACGCGGCGGCCGAACGCCCCCGTTCCTGAATTGGACTATACTCTCCATTTCATCGCGACTAGTCTGAAAGCGGGCGGACCATCCGCCGCAACACGGGAATCGCTCGTTCGAGCCGCGAGCGACCCGCCCGCGCCGCTGCTCGACACCTCCCCCGAGCGGCGGCGCTGGCACCGCTGAGGAGCACGAGATGACGGTGCTGGTGACGGCGGCTTTCGCCTTCTTCCTGCTTCACCGCCTGGTCTCAGCCGGACCGCTTCGAGCGCCGTTGGTGCAACGCTTCGGCGAGCCGACGTTCCTGAAGCTTTTCGGCGCAGCCTCGTTGGCATGTCTCTCGTGGTTGACGCTCGGCTATTGGCTCGCCAGCACCGGCCAGCCTCCCTCGCGCTGGGCGACAGGGAATATTTCGTGGCTGATCTGGCCCCTCGAATTTCTTGCGACAGTCATGATCGCTGCCGGGGTTCTGGCGCGAAATCCGGGGACGGCAGGACAGCTTGACGCGATATCGGAGCCCGATGTCGTTCGCGGCGTTTTGCGCATCACCAGACACCCCTTCCTTTGGGGTATGACAATCATGTCCATCGGCCACGTGATCGCAGATCCCGATGTCGCCACGCTTATGTATTTCGGCACGCTAGCTGCGCTCGCGGCCACAGGCACGGTGAGTATCGACCAGAAGCGTCGAAGCCGGCTTGGCGGGGAATGGCTCCAATTCGCTGCGAAAACGTCGAACATTCCATTCGCAGCCATCATTCAAGGTAGGCAGACATTGCGTCTGCGCGAGATCGGCTGGCGGCCACTGTATGTCTCCATAGGGCTTTTCGCCCTTGTGATGATCGCTCACATTCTGCTCGGTGGCTCGCCGACGTTCCGCGCTGGCTGAACATAACAGCGCCTCGACGCTCGACAGAGACGGTCCCAGATATTAGAGAAGTCTACCTGTTTGCCGAAGGAGGAGGCGGTGATGATCGATCAAACTTGGATCGTCGTCACTGCCACCGCTCGCGATTGGAGATGTGACGATGGGATGCTTTCGACGAACGATGGCCGCGCTATTGGCGGCTGCGGTCCTCAGTCCGACCACAAGTCTGGCCGGTCAGATGGCTGAAACACCCGCCGCACGGCAGGATGCGCCCAAGGAACACAACGGGCAGGACGCCGCGATGGCGCGATACCCGTTGGTCTACGTCGTTCGCTACCGGCCGGGACCAGCTTATCAAGCCGATCAGCCTTTGCTCCGGCAGAACTTGCGTGAGCATGAAGGCTATATGCGTCGCCAGAGTGAAGCGGGCGTGATCATCGCGGCAGGTCCGACATTCGATGAGACCGGCGGTCTGGTGCTCATCCGCGCCACGAGCCGGCACGACGCCAACGCCTTCATCCGCTCGGACCCCGCGGTGATCGCGGGGATTTTCACCGGCGAAGCAACGGACTGGCGCCCGGTTTTCGACAGCGGATCGATCTTTCGTCAGAGCCCGCCCGCCTAGGCCGCAGGCTTTAGCGCCGCTCGGATTCAGTCCGCCGCACTGGCGGTCCGCCGGCTCTTGCAGACCAAGGCTGCTGTCGGCCCCACGCAACCACGCCCGCGACAACCGTTCAACGACAGGCTGACTTTGACCGCAGCAGTGAAGCGAACACGAACGGAGTTTCACTCGGAGGGCGCGTCGTGCGCGGCCTATCTATACCGCTCATCAGATGCGGCTTCCGGTGGCGTTTGCATCGTCATGGCCCACGGGTTCGGCGGCACTCAGCAGGGATCGATCGCGCTTTCCGCCACTGACTTCGCCAGCGCCGGCTTCGACGTCCTCACCTTCGATTACCGCGGTTTCGGCGAAAGTGGTGGTGAGCCGAGACAGGCTCCTAGCATCCGGGGCCAACATGCCGATTGGCGAGCCGCCATCGCCAGGGCGCGCGCCATTCCCGGGGTGCGCGCCGAGCGGATCGTCTTGTGGGGGAGCTCTTTCAGCGGCGGCCATGTGCTCGACATCGCGTCGCGTGACACGACTATCGCCGCCGTTATCGCACAGGCTCCATTCAACGGATTTCCGAAGCGTGTTGAAGGCCGGACTGGCCAAGAAACGCGAGCGCTCTTGTTCGCCGCGTTACGCGATTGGTGGGCGGCGCACTGGGGCTACCGGCGATTTTATCTAAAAGCCGTCGGGGCTCCTGGCGAAGGGGCGGTGATGGCGACGCGCGAAGCGGCGCTGGCTGTTGCTCGCATGAAAAACGAGACTTGGCAGAACTGGGTCGCTCCCGGCGTCCTGATCGACATGGCCCTATGGTATCGGCCCGGGAAGCGAGCGCGGCATTTGCAGATGCCGGTGCTGATCTGCCTGGCCCAGCATGACAAGGTTTCTCCTGGCGCCCTGACCAGCCCTATTGCGGCGCGCGCACTTCGCGGCGAGCTATCGCGCTACCCATGCGATCACTTCGACCTCTACAGCGACCCCGTGCGCGCCTCGGTGGTGCAAGACCAAGTCCGCTTTCTTCGCCGTCACCTGACCGAGCCCGAAGCCGATGCATCACGATGAAACGCTGAGCCGTCACTCCATGTCGTTCGTCGCCTCCAAGGCGGATATCGACCATCTCAATCACGTGAACAATGCGGTCTGGCTGAACTGGGTGCAGGACATCACAGTCTCGCACTGGAACCGTGTCGCCAGTCCTCAGATGCAGGCCGATTATGCGTTCGTCGTGCTACGCCACGAAATCGACTATCGAGGCAACGTAGCGGAAGGCGATGCGGTTGAGGGCCATACCTGGGTCGAGAGCGCCAAAGGCGCCCGTCTTCGAAGGCGCACCCGATTCATCGGTGCTGACGGCGAGACGAGGGTGGACGCACTCAGCACCTGGGTTTGCATCGCGACCAAGGACTTCAGGCCGACCCGCATTCCTCCCAATCTCTTGGCGATGTCGAATTAGCTCATCCCAGCAATGCAGCGGCCTGGATGCGGTTGGTTCAAAGCGCAGCGGCCGCGATCAGCAGCGATGCGAGTGACATCAGGATCCAGCCAGGGTGCACGCCCTTCACCGCGATATAGTTGGCCACAGCCGCATAGCCGTAGGTCAGAAGCCCGAAGCCCGCGGCGATCGACCGAGGTTCGCCGCTGGATCGGGCCCCGGCCCAGATGAGCAGGACGCCGACAAGCAGCCAGGTTGCGCTGCTGACGTGCAGGAGGGGCGCGATCAGCCTCCTCGTGGACGTCGAAATCCGCCGGTCCGTCTCAGCCGCGGTCATTAATGGCTTCACCATGTGTCGCTGCATGATCACGCAATGAAGCAACGCCGTCACAATCCCGATTATGCCCGCGCCGATGAGAGCGAGGTCGCTGAAACTGGACCGCATGTCAGCCAGCGTCCGGTTCGCGTCTGGCAAAACGAAGGGATCGGGTGCGTTTCGGCTCGATCGATGTCAGTCCGCCTGATGAACGAACCGCGCTAGCAAACACAAGCAGGGCGCCTGTCAGCGCGAGCGCCATCGCCGCGAAAGTCCATTCGCCTAGGTCGTCGGGTCGGGCCGCCAGTCGCGGGAGGTGCAAAACAGCAATCCAACTCGCGAACATCGCAGCGATGACGATCGAGGCGACAGCGCGGCTGCGCTTGAAGATCATCGAAACTGCAGCTCCAACGAGGGTCGATCCTGTCACAATTGGGAGGACGCTTCGGAATGGGATCCAGCTTGGAATCATCCCGCCGATCGCACCGACATTCAGCAAATGGACGATACCAAACAGTGCAAGCATCCCACCCAGGGCCAGCGCCGCTACGGATACGCTTCGCTCGTGATGCGCCGAAATCAGTCTCGAGCGGTGAAGGAAGCCAACCGCTGATAGCGCCAGCATCTCGAGGGCTGGAACCCACGACGTAGGCTCCGACGCCGTTTGAATAGCGGACCAGGCTTCAGCAACACAGGACGCAAGGCACGTCGCGGCGAAAACTGCGACCACTGACGCTCGGCGCGGAAACGCGAGCATGACCGAACTCGCAATGAGCATCATCGCATTCGTGATCGTCACTATCACGACCGGCGCGGTTTCCCCTCGGCCTACGAGAACGCTCAACAGTTCCGACACCGAAAATACGGCGGCGCCGAGGGCCAGCAATCTTGCCGCGATCACGGACGCGGGAGCCATTGATTTCGACACCTGATCCAAGCCGCCCTCCAATCTTCAGCCCACGCCTCCGCGTCTGCCGCGCGTTGGACCACGGTCTGAAAACCCGCGCGTCACGCTGCGTCGTCGGCGCAGGTCAATTGGATAGTCCTATCTATAATAGATGGCTATAGCGCCTGGCGGTTGGCGCAGAGAAGCTTGGAGGTTTGGGTTCGATGAAGATCGACTTCTATTTCGGTCTGGGCAGCCGATATTCATATCTCGCAGCGACGCAGGTCGCGTGCCTGGTCGACGCTGGGGCCGAGCTCGACTGGCGGCCAATCTACAGCCCTGACCTGATCCGGCGAACCGGCCCCGACCCGTTCGCATCATCCTCCAAGCGAGGGCAGTATGCGACGACGTATCGTGCGCAGGATGCCCAACGATGGGCCGCTCATTATGGCGTCGCCTATCACGATCCAGGCGATGCGGCGGTCGATTGGCATCGCGTGGCGCAATGGGCAGTCGCGGCTCGATTGCTCGGCCGGGGAGTCGAATTCTCGACTTGGGCGCTGAGCGAGACATTCGCCTTCGGTCGTCCGCTAGTCGATGAAGGCGCCCTCGCTGAAGGGGCGGCTTCAGTCGGCCTAGACGTTGCCGCCATACATCATCAGATTTCGAGCGGCGCGGCCCATGCCCACCACGCAGATCTAGTCGACCGCGCGGATCAGCAAGGCGCATTTGGTGTCCCGACGTTCGTGGCCGCGGATGGCACCCTGTTTTGGGGCCAAGATCGATTGCCGTTGATGCTCGACTTCCTAGCGTCGAAGCGAACGTAACGTCTGCCGCACACTCGCTCGCGATGTCAGCTTTACCGTTGCAGAGCCCTCAAGGGCTGCCTCAGGCCTTCGTTGTACGCCCGCTCCGACACCAGTTGTCCTCCCGGCTTCTGCTATGCGACCAGCGCCGCTGGGGACCGGACGCCCGCCTCATCCCTTAGGCGTAAGTCAGCTTTGCGCATCACCCGACCGGGAGCGTTGAGATTTTCCGGGGGGTGGCGCACCCGACACGATTCGAACGTGTGGCCTCCACCTTCGGAGGGTGGCGCTCTATCCAGCTGAGCTACGGGTGCCTGCTGTCCGCTTAGACCGTTCGCCCTCCGTAGGTCAACGAGAAGCAGGCGCCGGAGGAAGCCTTCGTCTCGACTGCTCTACGACCTGGTGCAGGCGAGCGTTCGATTGCCTGCCTCAAACCCGTCGGCTGGCCGACCACCTTGGCATCGGCGTTTGACATCCGGGAGCTATCGTTCGATATTCCTAGAAATGTCGAATCAAACCACTAACCAGACCGCTGTAGAGGCGCTAGGCGCACTGGCGCACGATCATCGTCTCGCCGTGTTCCGCTTATTAGTGCAGGTGGGCTCGGACGGCTTGGCTGCTGGCATGCTTGCTGAACGGCTAGACCTTCCGGCGTCATCACTCTCTTTCCACCTGTCGCATCTGTACCGGGCAGGATTGGTGAAGCAGCAGCGTCGTGGCCGGTCGCTAGTCTACTCAGCAGATTATTCTGCCATGAACGCGCTCATGGCCTACCTCACTGAGAATTGCTGCGCTGGTGTCGAATGCCGCACCAATGTCACCTGCGAGTCTCACGTCCTCCAAGAAAGGAAAACCGCATGAAACGGCTCCATGTCCACGTCGGAGTGAACGATCTCGAGCAATCTATTCGTTTCTATTCTACGCTGTTCGGCTCAACCCCGGAAACAGTCAAAACCGATTACGCCAAGTGGATGCTCGACGACCCGAGGATGAATTTCGCAATCTCTGCTGGACACCATGCCAACAAGGGGATCGAGCATCTGGGAATCCAGGTAGAGAATGAGGCAGAACTAGCGGAGGTTTACGGCCGGCTTGCCGAAGCTGATCGACCCGTACTGGACGAAGGCGCCACCTCCTGCTGCTACGCCAATTCTACGAAGTCGTGGATCACCGACCCGCAAGGGGTGATTTGGGAAACCTTCCATACAACCGGCGAAGCGACGACTTACGGCGCCGAGACCCCGATTAGCGAACTTCGCTCTGCCGGCGCGGCCGCGTCGAGTTGCTGCACGCCAGCGGCTATTCAGCCCACAACGCCGAGCTGCGGCGGATCGACGTCTTCGTAGGATATGCGCAGGAGCCCAGTTCATCTCTAGTCGCGAAAGTAGACAATCTGGTTCGAGGTCGCGAGCAGCCGCCCTTGCGCAGACCAGAACTGCGCCGACTGATCGTGGAATCCCCGATGAAATATGTGAGCGTCGGCGACGCCGAGCAATGCGGTGGAACCCTGGTCGGCAATCTCATCAGAGCCGCCGTGAAAGTAGGTCGTTAGCGACACTGTCCCAAACGGAACAATCGCACCGCGCGCCTGAAAGATTCTGGCGAACGGTGTGTCACTTAATGCAGCTAACGAAACGTAGTCGAGGTCACGAGGTAGCGCGTCCTTCACCCAAAAATGGGAAAGTGTTTCGAAGGCCTCTATCGCAGGTGTCGACTGCAGCTGCGGCGCGCCGCGGGCAAAGCGAAACTCATACTGCTCAAGCCATTTCAGCCCGGAGGTTGCGAAGACCGGAGTCTCCTTGGCAGCCGGCACAGCGGGCTGTTGTACTGGATGATGTTCCCAGGTTTGGGGCCGCGATGCGGTGATGGCCGTTCCCGATGCGGCGACAAGGGCACCTTCGCCCTGCACCAATTTGAACTCCCAATGCTGAGTAGATCGGTTCGTCCGCGTTGGCGTGGCAGTCACCTCGAATTTGCCCGAGGCGATGGGCGCGCAAAAATTGACAGTCAGTGCGATTGGCTCACCGATCCGGTCCGGGTGCTTGAGAACCGCACGCAGGAGCGTGGCGGCTACAATCCCTCCGAACGGTCCTGCAAGGTTCCAGTAAGCCTCGGAAGTGGTGCCTTCGTAGGCGCCCGTGCCGACGAGCGTCAGGTTCGTCGCAGCGTCGAGGGGGTGTTCTGTTTTCGCATGGCCTGGCATGGATAACCTCCTGTGGGATCGACCTTCGACGCGGCGTCTACCCAGACCGACCGCGCCGCATCAAAGCCGTGAGTGCAGTAGCAATCCTGAGAGACTGTCCCAACATCTTTTTGGAGAGTTCCGCCTATTTCCGATGCCGCCATGTTTGTATGATGACGGCGAGGGTTTGGCGGGGCACGTGTCCACTTGCCCACGATGATCGCCATGTCAGACGCCTACAGATACGAAAGCCACCAGTCGCGCCGCCGTCGCTTGATCGAGGCAAACCAGCGAGAGAGTGGATAGAGCAGGGCGACGGTCGATAACCAGATCACGAACACCCAAGTAAGTCCCACGCCCCATCCAGCTTCGATGGCGCGACTGGTGTCGCCAAGAAAATTCACGAGGAGGAACGGCGGGAAGCCGAGCATCACAGCCAGCAGCATGGCGGAACCGTGAACCACGTAGATGTGGATGATGTAGGTGAAAAGTGGTGTTCGGCCGAAAGCGAGAAGCACGTCAGCGAACAAACCCTGCACTCGTCCGGTGAAAGACGCGCCGATTGATGCAACACCGAGCGTAGCGAGCACGTACGAGAGCGACGGCGGGTATTTGCTCACGTTCATGAAAGACATGACCGTTTGCATCGGAGCATCATAGGATGTCCAAGTGCGCGGATCACCATAGCCATTTAGAGCCCGCACCACCAAGAAGGCTGACAGCAGTATCGCGCCTGACACAAGCAAGGTCTTGTCCTGCCGCGGCTGTGGCAAGAGGAAAACGCTGCCGAGGCCATACCCGACACACATGATCCCAAGCCACGGCACCGCGGGGTATAGGATGACCCCTGGCCAAAACGACGCGGGGCCGGGTTCCATCAACAGTCGCCAGGCAACAGCGTCTACACCACTCCCAACCGCGTCGAAGGGCGCAAGCACCTGGTGGCCGACGATGATGACCAAGCCGATGGCGAGAACGGCGCGGGCGGGCAGGTGAACTAGCGCAGCCAGCACGATCATACTGAACCCTATGGCCCAAATTACGTGTACGAAGGCGAAGGGCACGGCAAAGTTGAAGCCGAAGGCTAGGACGGTGAACTCGAGCGCGATGAGCCACAAGCCACGGGTGAGCAGGTAGTGCGACAGGCTCCACGCAGTCCTATTGCCGGAACGCTGCAGGCGAGCCGAAGCGCCGGCCAGCAGCACAAAGGTCGGAGCGCAGATGTGGGTGATCCACCTCACCGTGAAGAGTAACGGCGTGGTCCGCGCCGGATCCGTGGGGTCGAAGACAAACGCGTTCACGTGGAAGTAGTCACGCACGTGGTCGAGCACCATCAGGACTATGACGAGGCCTCGAAGGATGTCGATCGTGCGAGACCGCTCATTTTTCGATAATTTCGCCTCAGCAGGAGCCGCTGTCTCGGCATGTTCGAACGCCTTCAGCATGCGTCGCTCCCTTGAGCCCGCCGGTCGTTAGCGGAACGCATCAGGTCAGCGAGCGCATTACTTCCCTCTGCAACAAGCCCGCTGAGGATATCGCCCAGGACGTCGTCGCGTTCGTTCTGGCCGAGCTTGAATTTGCCAGTCACGTCCAGCACCTGCGCTTTGAACGGGACGACACCGGATATGAGCCGATCAAAGCGCGGACCAAGTTCATATGCCGACCAAGCGCGAGCGCGCCGGTTCTCCATCGCGCTCGTCAGACGCTCAACCGCATCAACAGCCTCGACCCGTTCATCGCTAAATTGCACTCTCACGTGCAGCTGAACGCAAGCGAAGTTCCAAGTCGGCGCTTGGCTCCTATCGCGCATCCAAGACGGCGAGATGTAGCCATGCGGACCCATGAAAATCGCGAGAGCCGCAGGATCAGCGCGAAGGCAGCCAACTTGCGGATTGCTGCGCGCAAAATGGCCTATCAGCGTGAGGTCGCCGGCCTGACCCTCCTCACACAGAAGCGGAAGGGGAGTTGCGACCAAGCGGTCCCCACCGTTGGACACGAGCAGCGCCAGCGGGTGTGCGGAGATGAGCGCAGCGACCGCGCCTGGGCCCGGCTCGAAAACTTTCGGCGTTTGCATGACGCCTCAGTTCCGCTCGATAAGAGCAGCGTAGCAGCCCCGCCGGGCGAAGTGCGCTTGGATGTACATCACGTCTGGATTAGCGAACATCCGCTCGATCAACGCTGGTGCTCCCACACCATCGAGCACATCGCCGTCCACCATCATGTGATCCGCACTGAACGCTCGCAGCGACAAAGGTCGGATCAACAGCGACCGCGGGATTTCGTTTACGAGGGTTCGCGGCTCCTCAGCGCCTTCTCGTAGAAAGATGGCGTGGCTAGCGCGATAAGGAGTGTTTGCTGGCTGATGAACATGATTGACGAGCAGCACAGTCTCGCCCGGCTCAACGTCGCGAAGCTCGATCCTGTCAGGGAACGCGTCGGGTCGATCGGCGACATAGCGCACGACCGCGTTCGCTCGCAATTCATCGTCCGTCAGTCCGTACAAATGGCGATACGGGGCGGGGTCTAATCCAGATATCGTGAAAGCTGTCATCGTCTCACCTTGCCTCGGGGAGCTAGGCAAGAGCCGATCGACCTACCTCCGGGCTATCGGAATGTTGCTGCCTCATTCGACGGAGGCTGATCAATTAGACAGCAATGAACGGGATGCAGGCGCCATGGCAGCCCTCTAGATCGATGACTTATGAGCGAAGCAGCTAACCCGACTTTCGACAGCGACGAAGAGCGCTGGACAGCCGTGCAGGCGCGGGACGGCCGAGCTGACGGCACGTTCTTTTATTCGGTCCGCACGACAGGCGTGTTCTGCCGACCCAGTTGCGCTTCGCGGGCGCCCCTCCGAAAGAATGTGGCATTTCACGCTGATGTCGAGTCGGCACGTACTGCTGGGTTTCGGCCTTGCAAGCGCTGTACGCCTGAAGGGCCGTCTCGCGAGGAGCAACGCTCGGCCGCGATCGCTGACGCGTGCCGACATATAGAAACATCAGAGGAAATACCGCTGCTGGACGATCTGGCTGCCGCCGTCGGGCTTAGCCGGTTCCACTTTCATCGTCAGTTCAAAAAGATCACCGGAGTCACACCGCGCGCTTATTCTGCGAGCGTGCGCTCCGAAGCGGCGCGGCGTGAGCTCCAAAATGGAGCTTCCGTCACCGAAGCCATTTACGCTTCCGGGTTCGGCACCTCCAGTCGGTTCTACGAAACTGCTCCGACTCGCTTGGGTATGCGCCCTGGGGCCTATCGTGCTGGCGGCAAGGGTGAAGAGGTCCGCTTCGCAATTGGAGAGTGTTCCCTAGGCCACGTGCTGGTAGCCGCCACCTCGGTTGGCATTTGTGCAATTCTGTTAGGGGATGAACCCGACGCGCTTGTCCGAGAAGTACAAGACCGATTTTCAAATGCCGAGTTGATCGGCGACGATCCTGATTTTGACCACTACGTGTCGGTCGCAGTTGGAGCGGTGGAGCGTCCTCACGATCCATTCCCACTGCCGCTCGACGTTCGTGGCACAGCATTCCAGGAGAAGGTGTGGAACGCGTTGCGGACCCTCCGGCCTGGCACGACGGCGAGCTATAAAGAGATTGCTGAGCGGATCGGCGCCCCCTCAGCTACACGAGCGGTTGCGCAAGCTTGCGGCTCGAACCGTATAGCGATCGCCATTCCTTGCCATCGCGTTGTCAGAACCAATGGGGAGGTTTCCGGCTATCGATGGGGCGTTGAGCGGAAGCATGCTCTGCTTAAGCGCGAAGCGAGGCACGGATGAGCGGCGTCGTCGAGCGAGTCGATCAACTGCAGTGGGATCACATACGGAGCCAAATTCAAGACTCGGGTTGGGCAGCCCTTCCGCCCATGATCGACGCCGGCGAGGCAGAAGCGCTCATTGCGCTCTACGATGAGCCCGACGCGTTCCGCAGCACCGTTACGATGGCTCGCCACGGTTTCGGGCGCGGCGAGTACCGTTATTTTCGATACCCACTACCAAGCATCGTGTCCGGGTTGCGCAGAAGGCTGTATGCGAAACTCCTGCCACTTGCGAACGAGTGGCGGGCAGCCGCAGGGCAGCCGCCTTTGCCAAGCAGCCACGATAGCTATATTTCGCTGTGCCAGTCATCCGGGCAGAGCAAGCCCACGCCTTTGATGCTGCGGTATGGGCCCGGCGACTACAACTGCCTTCACCAGGACCTGTATGGCGAGCTAGTTTTCCCGATGCAGGTTGTTCTTCTGCTGTCCGAACGTGCCGCCTTCGCAGGTGGTGAGTTCGTGCTGACCGAGCAGCGCCCCCGTCTGCAATCCCGTCCTACCGTCATTGATTTAGAACCGTTCGGCGGAGCTGTGTTCGCCGTCGCTCGCCGCCCTGTCCGCGGGACCCGAGGAATCTATCACGCGAACATGCGCCACGGCGTCAGCACTGTCACTGCCGGCCGACGGCATACGCTTGGCATAATCTTCCACGACGCTTCCTAGCAGACAGATCAGATCTGCATTACACGCGGCAAGTCTACGCGTCGTCGTCGGTAGCACGGCCGATCGAAGCCGTCCCATTGTCAGGAGGTCGAATGCTATGCCAGCAGCCAACCTCGTCGCCGGCATCGCCTAGCCTTTCCTAGTCTACGCGCCGGCTGCCAGCAACGCGAATACAAGCTGCTTCCGTAGCGCTTCCGTGGCGTGTATCGTCGGCAATCAATAACGCTGGCGCTAACTTCAAGGTCTTGTGCTCGCGTGTTTTTTCGTCGGAGCGCCCGACTCGATTTGGACTTGACCTTTGCCCTCCGAAGGCAGAGGTCAGAGGTTCGAATCCTCTTGGGTGCGCCATTCTCTCCGCACTGGCGAAATCGAACCTCTCAGCCTTTTGTCGGCGGATCGGCGAGGCCGATCATTCTGGTTCGAATCCTTGCGGCTAGCGTCCGGCTGCACGCCGTTGCTCTCTCGCGTCGATTCTCGCCAACCTTGGCGGGCGGGTTGGATCCGCAAGGGCCCCGGCAGTGGTCCAGCCGAGGTGGGGCAGCGCGATGGAACGCTTCCCCGCAAGATCGGTGCGGATCACGATCAGGCCGCTTTCCTCGATGAACGTCAGCATGCGCCGGGCGCGGCCGGCGGATTGCGTGCCGTAGAGCCGCGCCAGTTCCTCGTCGGTCGGTGCCGCATCGCCATCCCGGGCGGCGCGGGCGATGGCGAGGAAGGGGGCGAGCATCTCTTCCGGCAGGGCCTGCGCCAGCGCGATGGCTTCCTCCCATTCGTCAGCGTCGCCGATCCCGGCGCGCATCAGGGCGTAACGGCGGCGAAAGTCGCGGAGCGGGGTGGGATCGGCAATGCCCCGCATACGGCAGCGCAGCTGGAAATCCTGATAGAGGGTGGCGGCGTCGCGGCCGTCATCCGCCGCCGCCAGCTCCGCGAAGACCTCTGCCAGCGCCTCTTCGCGTTCCCCGTCGCTGAGCAGAGGCAGATCGGGGACGGAGGCCGGCGTGGCGATGGCGCGGATCAGATCCTCGCTGGTCGGGCGGGCGACCGGCGGCGGCGGCGCTGCGACCTCCTCCACGGGCGCGAAGATAAGCGCGGCCACCGATGCATCCCCAGCCTCCGGCAAGGGCATCAGCTTCGGACTCGCACTCCGCGCCCCAGTCTGCACCGCGCCGACCCGCACGCGCACCGGGCGGCGGGAGATGGCCGGGCCGAGCGCGAGGAACTCGCCGCGCGCGAGGTCGCGGATCGCCTCCGCCTGGCGCCGTTCCATGCCGAGCAGATCGGCGGCGCGGGCCATGTCGATGTCGAGGAAGGTGCGGCCCATCAGGAAGTTCGAAGCCTCGGCCGCGACATTCTTGGCGAGCTTGGCGAGCCGCTGGGTGGCGATGATCCCCGCCAGACCGCGCTTGCGGCCGCGGCACATCAGGTTCGTCATCGCCGACAGGGACGCGCGCCGGGCATCCTCGGAAATCTCTCCGGCCGCGGCCGGGGCGAAAACCTGGGCCTCGTCGACCACGACCAGGGCCGGATACCAATGGTCGCGCGGCGCATCGAACAGGCCGGCGAGGAAGGTGGCGACGCAGCGCATCTGATCGTCCATCTCCAGCCCCTCAAGGTTAAGGACGACGGAGGCGCGATGGGCGCGGATGCGGGCGGCGATGGCGGCGATTTCGGGCAGACTGTGGTCGGCCGCCTCGACCGCGATGTGGCTGAACGCCTCCGCCAGCGAGACGAAATCGCCCTCGGGGTCGATCACGATCTGCTGGACCAGGCCGGCGCTGCCCTCCAGGATCCGGCGCAGCAAATGCGATTTGCCGGAGCCGGAATTGCCCTGCACCAGCAAGCGCGTGGCGAGGAGTTCCTCCAGATCGACGAGCGCGGCGCTGCCGTCGTCGCTGGTGCCAATGTCGATATTCGCGATCACCATAGCGTCTTGGGCGAGGGCGGACGCCGCCGCCACCCGGCACCGGCAAGTTTCTGTGGATGAACGGTTTCGGGGACGATTATCCGGGGAGCACCGAGGCCACGATGTCACGGCAGGCGCTGGCGAGTTCCGCGCGGGAGGCGAATACGGACGGCTGCGCCGGCGGATGGATCGTGATTCGGGCCTCCGCCCCTCCCCGCCTGAGCACCCACCACAAATGCGGCAGCAGCGTCGCTTCCCCGACCCAGGCGATGCGCAGGCGGTTTGCATCGGTAACAGGCTGGCCGCCGACCGTCTCATAGACGATGGTGACGGGCTGGACGGGGACATTCTCCGCCATCGCCGCGGCGAAGAGCGCTGGTTTGAAGGGCAGAACCACGCTGCCGTCCGCACTGACGCCTTCCGCGAACAGGATGACCTGTCCGCCAGCGGCCAGCCTTGCGGCCAGTTCGTCGCGCTGCCCGGCGACCGCGCCCCGGCGTCGCTCGACGAACACCGTTCCGGCGCGGCGGGCGAGCCAGCCGATGAGTGGCCAGCCCGCAACCTCCGACTTGGCGACGAATGACGCGGGAAGCAGTCCACCGAGGATCGGGATGTCGGCCCAGGAGATATGGTTGGCGACGAACAGGATCGGCCCACCGGCCGGTATTCCCGTCACCGCGAGCCTCAACCGCAAGAGGCGCGTTGCCCATCCGAGCGCCATGCGGGCGACCGGCGATGGCGGCGGTTTGCCGCGACTGGCGAAGTGGAAGGGCAGCAGAAACGGAATGAGTATCAGGATCAGCGCCAGGCGCGCGGCTGCGCTGACTGTTTTCCGCAGACCGGGCCTGTCCGTTCGGGCTGTCATCCTCCCATCCTATCGCCGCCATCCGCGCGCGAGTCATCCTTGCCCGCCGCCCGCGCCTTCTCTAGCGATTGGGTGAGGAGGCCCTATGCGGATCGCGTGCCTCGGCGGGGGACCGGCCGGGCTTTATTTCGCCATTTCGATGAAGCTGCGCGAGCCGGCGCACGAGGTTCATCTGTTCGAGCGCAACCGCCCGGACGATACGTTCGGCTGGGGCGTGGTCTTCTCCGACCAGACCGTAGAGAATCTGATGGCGAACGATCCGGTCAGCGGCGCCACGATCCGCGACGAATTCGCGCATTGGGATGACATCGACGTCCACATTCACGGGGAGACGATCCGATCGTCCGGGCATGGCTTCATCGGCATCGGGCGCAAAAGACTGCTGAACATATTGCAGGAGCGGGCGCGGGATTTGGGCGTCGTGCTGCATTTCGAGCATGAGGCGAGCGCGAATCTGGACGATTGGGCCGGCTACGACCTGGTGATCGCGGCGGATGGGGCAAACAGCCGCATCCGGACGGCCCATGCCGAGCAGTTCGACGTCGATATCCAGGTGCGGAAGAACAAATTCTTCTGGTTCGGCACGCACAAGGTGTTCGACGCCTTCACCTTCGCGTTCGAACAATTGCCCGAAGGATGGGTGTGGGCGCATGCCTATCGCTTCGACGATAACCTCTCGACCTTCATCGTCGAGATGGAGCCCGAGACCTGGGCAGCGCTCGGGCTTGACCGGATGGAGCAGCCGGAGGCGATCGCTTTGTGCGAACGCATCTTCGCCAGCTATCTCGACGGCAATGCGCTGATGTCCAACGCGGCGCATCTGAAGGGGCCGGACGCCTGGCTGCGCTTCCCGCGGATCATCTGCGAGCGCTGGCACTACAAGAACCTCATCCTGCTCGGCGACGCGGCGCACACCGCGCATTTCTCGATCGGCTCGGGGACCAAGCTGGCGCTGGAGGATGCGATCAAGCTGGCCGAGGTGCTGAACCGGCCGGGGCTGTCGCGCGACGATGCCTTGGCGGAGTATCGCGAGGAGCGGCAGGTCGAGGTGCTGAAGCTCCAGAACAGCGCGCGCAATTCGACCGAATGGTTCGAGACGCTGGACCGTTATTTGCATTTCGAGCCGATCCAGTTCGCTTATTCGCTGCTGACGCGGTCGCAGCGCGTGAGCCATGAAAATCTGCGGCTGCGCGATCCCGCGTGGCTCGAAGGCGTCGAGCGCTGGTTCCAGAGCAAGGCGCAGGGGCGCGCGGTGAACGAGCCGGCGCCGCCGATGTTCGCGCCGTTCCGGCTGCGCGAGATGGAATTGGCGAACCGCGTCGTCGTGTCGCCGATGGCGACTTATTCGGCGGTGGATGGAGAGCCGCAAGACTTCCACCTCGTCCATTATGGCGCGCGCGCGCAGGGCGGCGCGGGGATGATCTATACCGAGATGACCTGCGTGTCGGCCGAGGGGCGGATCACGCCGGGTTGCCCGGGGATTTATACGGACGCGCAGGCGGCGGCGTGGACGCGGATCGTCGATTTCGTCCATGCCGCCACCCCTGCCCGCTTCTGCCTGCAGCTCGGCCATTCCGGGCCGAAGGGCAGCACCAAGATCGGCTGGGAAGGCTATGACGTGCCGCTCGACAGCGGCAACTGGCCGATCATGGCGGCGTCGGACGTTGCGTGGAGTCCGGACAATCAGGTGCCGCGACCGATGACGCGGGACGATATGGACCGGGTGAAGGCCGAGTTCGTCGCCGCGACCCAGCGCGCGATCGAGTGCGGCTTCGACATGATCGAACTGCACGCGGCGCATGGCTATTTGCTGTCGAGCTTCATCACGCCGCTGACCAACAAGCGGACTGACGAATATGGCGGCAGTCTGGAGAACCGGCTGCGTTATCCGCTGGAAGTGTTCGCGGCGATGCGGGCCGCGTGGCCTGCGGACAAGCCGATGTCGGTGCGGATCTCTGCCAATGACTGGATGGGCGATCTCGGCGTTACGCCGGACGAGGCCGTGCTGATCGCGCAGGCTTTCTCGGAGGCCGGGGCCGATCTTATCGACGTGTCGGCCGGACAGACCTGGGCGGACTGCAAGCCGATCTATGGGCGGATGTTCCAGACACCGTTTTCCGATCAGATCCGCAACGAGGGCCGCCTGACCACGATGGCGGTCGGCAACATCTTCGAGTTCGACCATGTGAATTCGATCCTGGCCTCGGGGCGTGCCGATCTGGTCGCGCTCGCCCGACCGCACCTTATCGACCCGAGCTGGACGCTGCGCGCAGCGGCAGCGCAGGGTCATCGCGCGCAATGGGTACCGCTACCTTATCTGGGCGGGATGGCGCAGCTGGCGCGCAATCTCGCGCGGGAACAGGAGATGCTGAAGGCATGAGGCTGTCGGGACGGCATGCGGTCGTGACGGGCGGCGGCACCGGGATCGGAGCGGCCATAGCTGTGGCGCTAGCGGCCGAAGGCGCGCGTCTGACTTTGGTGGGGCGGCGGTTGCAGAAGCTGGAGGAAACAGCGACAGTAGCTCGTTTTGCTCAAGCGAAGGCGCAGGAAGCTTACGAGAAACGTCGAAAGTTTGCTCCGGAAGCGCTCAATCAAGCTCGGCAGGATATCTCAACTTCGCTTGAGACAAGCGGGGTAGTCTGCGTTGCCGCGGACATCACCGACCCAGTGCAAGTCGACGTGGCATTTCTTGAAGCCCTCCTGTCGAATGGACCCGTCACGATCCTGGTCAACAATGCCGGCGCCGCACAGGGTGTGCCGTTTGCCAAAGTCACCCAGCAGCTCTGGCGCGACATGATCGCGGTAAACCTGGACGGCCTGTTCCTCTGTTGTCAGGCGGCGTTGACCGATCTGCTCGCCGCTGACCAAGGCCGCATAGTCAACATCGCCTCGATGGCCGGCCTCTACGGCTTCGCTTATGCTGCACCTTATATTGCAGCAAAACATGGGGCGGTCGGCCTCACGCGGGCGCTTGCGGCGGAATATGCAAAGACTGGTCTGCGCGTGAACGCCGTCTGTCCGGGCTTCGTCGACAGCGACATGACCGACGGTTCAGTCGCCAACATTCAGGCGACGACGGGCCGCAGCGCGGAGGAAGCGCGCGAGGGTCTGGCGCAGCTCAACCCGTCCGGGCGGCTGATCACGCCGCAGGAAGTCGCGGCCGTAGCGCTTGACCTGATCCTCTCGGAACGCAACGGCGAGGCAGTGGAGATCGCATGAATCCGGAAGACTTTGCTGCGCAGCATTTTGGCTGGAGTTTCGACGCCGGAGTGGCGACCGTCACGCTGAACCGGCCGGAACGGAAGAACCCGCTGACGTTCGAATCCTATGCCGAATTGCGCGATACCTTCCGCGAGCTGGTCTACACGCCGGCGGTGAAGGCGGTGGTCGTCACCGGTGCGGGCGGCAATTTCTCGTCGGGCGGCGACGTGCACGAGATTATCGGCCCGCTGACCGAAATGGACATGCCGCGGCTGCTCGATTTCACCCGCATGACCGGCGATCTGGTGAAGGCGATGCGCGGCTGCCCGCAACCGATCGTCGCGGCGATCGACGGCGTGTGCGTCGGCGCGGGGGCGATCATGGCGATGGCGAGCGACCTGCGGCTCGCGACGCCCGAGGCGAAGACGGCCTTCCTGTTCACCCGCGTTGGTCTTGCCGGTTGCGACATGGGCGCGTGCGCGATCCTGCCGCGGATCATCGGCCAGGGCCGGGCAAGTGAGTTGCTCTTCACCGGGCGCAGCATGAGCGCCGAGGAGGGCCTCGCCTGGGGCTTCCACAACCGGCTGGTGCCGGCCGAGCAGGTGCTGGCCGAAGCGCAAGCGCTGGCCCGCTCGCTCGCCGCCGGGCCCACCTTCGCGCACGGCATCACCAAGACGCAGCTCAATACCGAATGGAATGTGAGCCTGGAGACAGCGATCGAGATGGAGGCGCAGGCCCAGGCGATCTGCATGGCGACACAGGATTTCCGCCGCGCCTTCGAAGCCTTCGCCGCCAAGCGCAAGCCGGAGTTCAAGGGTGACTGACCGCGCTTTCCTAGACTGGCCCTTCTTCGACGAGAGCCACAGGCGGCTGGGCGTGGAACTGGACGAATGGTGCGCGGCGGAACTGGCCGACGAACCGGGCGAGGATACCGACGCCGAGTGCCGGGCGCTGGTGGCCAAGCTCGGCAAGGGCGGTTGGCTGGGCTACTGCGTGCCGCGGGCGTTCGGCGGCGTGACGGAGGCGCTCGACGTCCGCTCGCTGGCGCTGATCCGCGAGACGCTGGCGCGCTATTCGGGCCTCGCAGACTATGCCTTTGCGATGCAGGGCTTGGGCTCCGGCACCATCTCCCTGTTCGGCAGCCTTGCACAGCAGGAGGAATATCTCCCGGCGGTCGCCTCGGGCCGCAAGATCGCCGCTTTCGCGCTGACGGAGCCGGGCACCGGGTCCGACATCGCCAATCTGGAGCTGGACGCGGCCGAGAGCGGTGACGGCTATGAGTTGAACGGCGCCAAGACCTATATCTCCAACGGCGGCATCGCCGATTTCTACGTGACCTTCGCGCGCACCGGCGAGGCGGCGGCGGCGAAGGGCGTGTCGGCCTTCATCGTCGATGCGGACACGAAGGGGCTGGATGCGAGCGAGCGGATCGAGGTGATCGCGCCACATCCGCTGGCGACCCTGCGCTTCGACAGGGCGACCCTGCCCGCCTCCACCCTGCTCGGCGAACGCGGGCGCGGCTTCCAGCAGGCGATGGCGACGCTGGATGTGTTCCGCACCAGCGTTGGCGCGGCGGCACTCGGCTTCGCGCGGCGGGCGCTGGACGAAGCAACCACGCGTGCGCTCGGCCGCAAGCTCGGCGACGGGACACTGGCCGACAACCCGATCACGCAGAGCAAGCTCGCCGAGATGCTGGTCGATATCGAGACCTCGGCCCTGCTGATCTACCGCGCCGGCTGGGTCCGCGACGTGCAGGGCAAGCGCAACAGCCGCGAGGCGGCGATGGCCAAGCTGCACGCCACCGATCGCGCGCAGGCGGTGATCGACAAGGCTGTGCAGATGTTCGGCGGCCTCGGCGTCACCAGGGGCTGCATTGTCGAGCGGCTATATCGCGAGATACGCGCGTTGCGCATCTATGAAGGCGCCAGCGAGGTGCAGAAGGTCGTGATCGCCCGCGCCCATCTGAAGGATCATGCCGGATGAATGTTCATCGTGCCCTGCTCCCCCCCGGCTGGCCGCGCCCGAAAGGCTATGCGAACGGCATCGCGGCTAGCGGCCGGTTCGTATTCACCGGCGGCGTGGTGGGCTGGGACGAGAGCGAGGCTTTCCCCTCCGACACGCTGGCCGGGCAATTCGCGCAGGTGCTGGCGAACACCGCGGCGATCCTGGCAGAGGCGGGCGCGGGCCCGCAGCATGTGGTGCGGATGACCTGCTACGTCACCGACATCGACGAATATCGCACCGCCCTGCCCGCGATCGGCGCGGCCTGGCGCGAGCATATGGGCAAGAATTTCCCGGCAATGGCTTTGGTGGCGGTGACATCTCTGGTCGAGCCGGCCGCGAAGATCGAGATCGAAACCACAGCGGTGGTGCCGGAGCTATGACCAGCGCGCATGTCGACACCTTCGTCCGCGATCGCCTTCCGCCGGAAAGCGCGCAGCCCGATTTCCTGTTCGACCTGCCGGAGCTGAAATATCCCGCCCGCCTGAATGCCGCGCTCGAACTGATCGACACGCAGCCGGCCGACGCCCTCGCCGTCGTCAACGACATGGGCGAATGGACCTATGGCGAGATGCGCTCGCTGTCCGACCGGATCGCGCGGCTGCTGACCGAGGAGGAAGGGCTGGTTCCCGGCAATCGCGTGATGCTGCGCGGGCCGAACAATGCGACGATGTTCGCGGCCTGGCTGGGCGTGCTGAAGGCCGGCGGCGTGGTGGTCTCGACCATGCCTTTGCTGCGGCCGGGCGAGATCGCGACTTTGCTGAAGCGGGCGGAGATCAGCCACGCCATCGTCGACAGCCGCTTCATCGGCGATTTCCGGCAGGGCGCGGCGGAGGCCGGCACGGTGAAGTCGTTGCTCCGCTATGACGGCGATCATGGCAAGGGCGAACTGGAGACGCGGCTGCAGGGTGTCGCTGAGGGGTTCGAGGCGGTCGCCACGCATCGCGACGACCCGGCGATGATCGCCTTCACCTCCGGCACCACGGGAAGTCCCAAGGGCTGCATCCATTATCACCGCGACATCCTGGCCAGCTGCGACAGCTTCGCGCGGCATGTTCTTCAGCCGAAACCCGGCGCGCGCTGGGCCTGCTCGGCGCCGATCGCCTTCACCTTCGGGCTCGGCATGCTGCTGATGTTCCCGTGGCGGTTCGGCGGAACGGCGGTGACGATCGAAACGCCGGGGCCGAAGCCGCTGCTGGACGCGATCAGGCGGCACCGTGTCACCAATCTCGCCACCGCCCCGACCGCCTACAAGGCGATGATCCCCTTGCTCGGCGACTATGACATTTCGACGCTCGACACCTGTGTGTCCGCCGGAGAGCACCTCCCCGCAGCGACCTGGCAGGCGTGGCACGAAGCGACTGATCTGCGCATCGTCGACGGCATCGGCGCGACCGAGATGATGCACATCTTCATCTCCGCGAGCGGCGACGATATCCGCCCCGGCGCGACCGGCAAGGCAGTGCCGGGCTATGCCGCGACGGTGCTGGACGATGAGGACCAGCCGATGCGCGAAGGAACCGGGCGGCTGGCGGTGAAAGGCCCGACCGGCTGCCGCTATTTCGACGATCCGCGCCAGGCCAATTACGTCAAGAATCACTGGAACGTGACGGGCGATACCTACCGGCTCGACGCGGACGGCTATTTCTGGTTCGTCGCGCGGTCGGACGACATGATCATCTCCTCCGGCTACAATATTGCCGCGCCGGAAGTGGAAGGCGCGCTCTACGCGCACCCGGCCGTGCAGGAATGCGCGGTGATCGGCGCCCCCTGCCCCGAGCGCGGCCAGAAGGTCGCGGCCTTCGTGGTGGTCGCGCCCGGCTATGCGGCAGGCGAGGATCTGGCGGCGGTGCTGCAGGACCATGTGAAGGCCCGCATCGCGCCCTACAAATATCCACGCGCGGTGACGTTCGTGGAGGCGCTGCCGAAGACGGCGACGGGGAAATTGCAGCGCTTCGCGCTGCGGGCCTAAAGCTCGTCATGCCGGACCTGATCCGGCATCCACCTGCCTTCAACCGTGCAAAGAAGGTGGACCCCGGATCAAGTCCGGGGTGACGACGGAAACTAGGCCAACAGGCGCAGCGGCGATTCCAGGATCTTCTTCAGCGCCTGCATGAAGCTCGCCGCGTCCCAGCCGTCGACGACGCGGTGATCGCAGCTGATCGACAGGTTCATCATCTTGGCGACTGTAATCTTGCCGCCCTCGACGATCGGCGTTTCCTTGACCTTGTTGACCGCAATGATCGCGACCTCGGGCCGGTTGATCACCGGCGTCGAGACCACGCCGCCCATCGGGCCGAGGCTCGACAGAGTGATGGTGCCGCCGGTCAGTTCCTCGCGCGTCGCCTTGCCGGCGCGGGTCGCTTCGGCGAGGCGCAGCACTTCGGCGGCGAGACCCCAGATATCGCGGCTTTCGGCGTTGCGGATTACTGCCACAGAGAGGCCGCTATCGGTCTGCGTCGCCATGCCCATATGCACGGCGCCGGAACGGTGGATGACGTTCGCATCGTCGTCATAGCGCGCGTTCAGCATCGGGAAGTCGGGAAGCACGCGGCACATGGCGGTGATCAGGAAGGGCAGCATGGTGAGCTTGGGATTGTCGCCGCGATCCTGATTCATCATCGCGCGGGTGGCTTCCAGCGCGGTGACATTCACTTCCTCGACATAGGTGAAATGCGGGATGCGGCGCTTGGCCTCCTGCATATTCTCGGCGATCTTGCGGCGCAGGCCGACGACCTTGATGTCCTCGTCCTGGGCCTTCGCCCGTGCGCCCGAAGGCCGGGCGCCGCCGCCATTGTACATCAGGTAGGCGTCGAGATCGGCGTGGCGGATGCGATCGCCGGCGAACTGGACCTGAGCCAGATCGATACCGAGGTCGCGGGCGCGGGCGCGCACGGCGGGCGAGGCCAGCACCTTGGCCGGAGCCGCAGCCTGCGCCGAAGTGACCGCAACATCCGCACGCCATTCGCCGACGCGCCGTTCGTCGGCACCCCGATCCTGATGCGGCTCCTCGCGCCGGTCGCTGCCGATGCGGCGCTCCTCTGCCTCGACGTCCGCACTCGGCACCGCTTCGGCGATTTCCGGCGTGATTTCGGTCGCGCCGTCGCCCAGCGGCATTTCCTCTTCGACTTGCGCAGGGGCAGCAACTTCGCCGCCCGCCGTCTCGATCACCACCAAGGTCGAGCCGATCGGAATCTGGTCGCCCACCTCGCCGGCGAGTTCGAGCACCTTGCCCGAAACCGGCGATTCCAGCTCGACCGTCGCCTTGTCGGTCATCATGTCGGCGATCTGCTGGTCTTCCTTGACCTCATCGCCCACGGCGATGTGCCAGGCGACGATCTCGGCCTCGGCAATGCCCTCGCCAATGTCGGGCAGGCGGAATTCGTAACGCGCCATCTTGCGATCAGCCCTCCAGAGCTTTCTTGAATGCGTTGCCGAGCCGGACCGGTCCGGGGAAATAGGCCCATTCGAGCGAGTGCGGGTACGGCGTGTCCCAGCCGCAAGCCCGCACCACGGGCGCCTCGAGATGATAGAAGCAGCGCTCCTGCACGAGTGAAGCGAGCTCCGCGCCGAAGCCGCCGGTCCGCGTCGCTTCATGCACGACCACGCAGCGGCCGGTCTTCTTCACCGATTCCTCGATCGTCTCGATATCGACGGGAACGATCGTGCGCAGGTCGATCACCTCCGCGTCCACACCCGCCGCCTCCGCCGCCGCGAGCGCGACGTGGACCATGGTGCCATAAGCAAGGATGGTCAGCTGCTCCCCTTCCTTCACCACGCGGGCCTTGCCGAGCGGGACGGTGTAATGGCCGTCGGGAACTTCGGAATCGGGGTGCTTGGACCAGGGCGTCACCGGCCGGTCGAAGAAGCCGTCGAACGGGCCGTTATAGATACGCTTCGGCTCGAAGAAGACGACCGGATCGTCATCCTCAATCGCCGCAATCAGCAGCCCCTTGGCGTCATAGGGCGTCGATGGAATCACCACCTTCAGGCCGGCGACATGCGCGAACAGGGCTTCCGGCGACTGGCTGTGCGTCTGCCCGCCGAAAATGCCGCCGCCATAGGGCGAGCGGATCACGAGCGGCACGTTCCATTCGCCGGCGGTGCGATAGCGGATCTTCGCCGCTTCGGAGACGATCTGGTCGTAGCCGGGATAGATGTAATCGGCGAACTGGATCTCCGCGACGGGGCGCAGGCCGTAGCAGGCCATGCCGATCGCGGTGGCCATGATGCCATTCTCGGAAATCGGCGTGTCGAACACGCGGGTCTTGCCGAACTTCTGCTGCAGATGTTCGGTGACACGGAAGACGCCGCCGAAATAGCCGGCATCCTCGCCCATCACCACGACATTGTCGTCGCGCTCCATCATCACGTGGTGGGCGTCGTTGAGCGCCTGGATCATATTGCGGACGGTCATTGCGCCGCACCTCCGCCGAGCTTTTCCGCAAGCTCGGCCTTCATCTCCGCCTGCTGCTCGCGCAGATTCCAGGGCAGTTCCGCGAACACATCCTGGAACATTGTCTCGACCTGCTGCGGGAAGTCGATCGTCGCGGCGCGCAGCACGCCATTCTCCTCGGCCTGCTTCTGCGCGGCGCGAACCTCGGCGTCGATCTCGGCATCCATCGCCGCCTGCCGCGCGTCGTCCCATTCGCCCAGCAGGCGCAGATGCTGCGCCAGCCGCTCGATCGGATCGCCCAGCGGCCAATTGTCCGGCTCCTCCTTCGGCCGATAACCCGTGGGGTCATCGGAGGTGGAATGGCCTTCCTTGCGGTAGGTGAACATCTCGATCAGGGTCGGGCCGAGGTTCGAGCGCGCCCGGTCCGCCGCCCAGCGGGTCGCGGCATAGACGCCGAGCGGATCGTTGCCGTCCACGCGCAGACCCGGCAGGCCATAGCCTATCGCGCGCGCCGCGAAGGTCGTCAGCTGACCGCCGGCGATGCCGGAGAAGCTGGAAATCGCCCACTGATTGTTAACGACGTTCAGGATCACCGGCGCACGATAGACGCCTGCGAAAATGCAGGCGGAATGGAAATCGCCTTCCGCCGTCGAACCATCGCCGATCCAGGCAGCGGCGATCCGGCTGTCGCCCTTGATCGCGCTCGCCATCGCCCAGCCCACCGCCTGCGGCACCTGCGTCGCCAGATTGCCGGAGATGGAGAAGAAGCCGTGCTTGCGGTCCGAATACATGATCGGCAGCTGGCGACCCTGTAGTTTGTCGCCTTTGTTCGAGTAGATCTGGTTCATCATCTCGACGAGCGGATAGCCGCGCGAGACAAGCAGGCCCTGCTGCCGGTAGGTGGGGAAACACATGTCCTCGAAATCGAGCGCGGCCGCAGCGGCGACGGCCACCGCCTCTTCGCCCTTGGACTTCATGTAGAAACTGGTCTTGCCCTGCCGCTGGGCGCGGAACATGCGTTCGTCGAAGGCGCGGACGACACTCATGTCGCGCAGCATCTTGCGCAGCAATCCGGCGTCGAGCCGCGGGTCCCAAGGGCCAACCGCGCGGCCTTCCTCATCCAGCACGCGCACCAGCGAGGTGCAGAGCGGATGCGTTTCCGAGGCGGGACAGGCGACGTCGGGCCGCGGCGCGGCGCCGGCGGCGGGCACCTTCACCCAGCTGAAATCGGGGTCGTCGCCGGGGCGCGCGCCCGGCTCCGGCACATGAAGTGAGAGCGCCGGGCGGTTCGGGCGCTCGCTGTCGTTCGACATCCTCATCCTGCGTTTCTTAATCGTTGGGCCGCGCCCTAGTTCATTTTTTTGAGTGATGCACCCCTGCTCTCGCGCCCCATTGCAGCCCGGCTTGGCTTGTGTAGTATTCGCCTAAGACACAGGATCGGGGAGGAGAGTAGAATGCGCCTGCCGAAGCTTATCGCCGCTATGTTCGCGCTGTCCGCAGCCGCCATGGCCCAGGCCGAGCCGGTCGCGATCGTCGGGGCCGACGTGCTGCCCATGACCGGCACCGAGCGCCTCTCCGACCAGACCGTCATTATCGACGGCGACCGCATCGTCTCAATCGGCCCCAGCCGCTCCACCCCCGTCCCCGCCGGCGCGCGACGGATCGAGGCGCGCGGTATGACCCTGATGCCCGGACTGGTCGACATGCACGTCCATCTCGCACCGACGCCCGGCGCGGAAGGCGATGCCGCGCATCGCGCCATGTCGGTGATGCTCGGCCACGGCGTCACCACCGCGCGTGGCATGGCCGGATCGCCGAACAATCTGGTGGTGCGCGAGGCGGTCGAGGCGGGGACGGTTGCCGGCCCGCGTCTCTATGCCGCCGCGCCCGCTTTGCATGTACAGAACACGCCGAGCGCCGAAGCGGCCCGCACTGCCGTCGCTGCCGCACAACAGGCGGGCTATGACCTGATCAAATCGCACCATCTCGAGGACCCGGCCATCTGGCAGGCGGTGCAGGACGAGGCCCGCCGGATCGGCCTTCCCACCGGCGGCCACGTCACCAACCAGGTTGGCGTTGAACGCGCCGCCGGGGCAGGCCAGCAGATCGAGCATCTGGACGGCGTGCTCTACGCCTTGCTGCCCGCGGACGCGCCGGAGCGGCAAATCCCGTTCGCGCAAATCCCGCCGCCGGAGGTGGTGCTGGCTGCGAGCCGCGCGAGCGATACGCAGATCGAGGCCTTGGCGCGCCGCCTGCTCGCGGCCCGCTCCTGGCACGTGCCGACCCTCGGTCTGTTCGAGAAGCTTGTCGATCCGGCGCTGACTGCGGACAGTCTGCGCGCCCGCCCGGAAATGCGGTTTGTGCCCGATCCGGTGCTGCAGCAATGGGGCCAGCAGCGCACCGGCTTCCTGCAGCAATCGGGCTATACTGCGGAGACCGCGGCCGCCTTCACCGCGCTGCGCCAGCGGATTGTCCGCATCTTCCACCGCGCCGGCGTGCCGATGATGGCTGGTTCCGACACCGCGCAGAGCTTTCACCTGTTCGGCCCGGGCACGATCGAGGAAGTCGAGGCCCTTCACCGCGCCGGTCTCACCCCGCTCGAGGCGCTGCGTAGCGCCACCGTCACGCCGCGCGACTATTTCCGATCGCTGCCCAATGGCGGCTCCGCGCGGGGCTGGCGCGCCGATTTCGGCACGGTCGAGCCGGGTGCACGCGCCGACCTGATCCTGCTGCGTGGCGATCCGTCGCGCGACCTGACCGCCTTGCGTCAGCTCGACACCGTGATCGCCGCTGGCCGCGTGCATGATCGCGCCGCGCTCGATCGCCTGCTGGAAGCGGCGGCGCGGGCTGCTAAACAGCCGGTCTGAGGAGAGATTCCATGCGCTTCATCCTGCTGCCGCTGCTGCTGGCCCTGACCGCCTGCGTGACCGTGGATGACAATGCCGGCGGCGAGCCGCTTTATTATGTGATGCGGCACCTGAACACGCCGGAGGGGCAGCGCGATCCGGACCTTCTGCCCGAGGGCACGGCGGCGGCGGCGCGGGTGCCCGAGTTGATGGCGCGGCAACGGCCGGCGGCTATCTATGTCAGCGATTTCAAGCGGACCCGGCAGACGGCGGCGGCGGTCGCGGCGCGCTGGGGCCTCACCCCGATCGTCTACAATCCGGCCGACACGCCCGGCCTGGTCGCCCGCGTCCGGGCGGGGCCATGGCCGGTGCTGATCGTCGGCCATTCCAACACCGTACCGGACATTGTCGAACAGCTTGGCGGCTCCCGCCCCGCCCCGCTCAGCCATCCCGATTTCGGCGATCTGTGGCGGATCGAGGCGAACGGGACGACCGTGCGGTTGCGGGTGCCCTCCTAGAGGTCGACGCAGCTGGCGATCGCCTCCAGCTGCCGCACCCGCACTTTCAACTCCGCAATCTCGCCGCGCTCCTCGCCGCGACCCGGGGCCGCGCGGGTCAGTTCGGCGCGCTTCAGATCGATCCAACCCTGCCACATGCGCAAGCTTGCCATCAGCAGTGCCGCGAGCGCCGCCAGGCCGAAGCCGGCGAGGATCAGGCTGGTCTGGGCGGCTTCGGTCATACTCTCCTCCCCTGCTTGTTATCGCGGCTCAGCGCAGCGAGTCGATCTCGCGCGCCAGGCGGGTGCCGGAACTGGTCACGTCACGCTCTAGCGCCTGCAGGCGGCGGTCGAGGTCGCGCATCGTCTCGCGCGCTTCCTCGGCGCGGCCGTCCTTCGCGGCCTTTGTCGGCTTCGCGCTCTTCCCCTTCTGATCGACGACCATCGCAACCAGGAAATAGCCGAACACGACCAGCGGGAAGGTCATGAGCGCGGAGATCGCCATGCCCACCCGGACCAGGGTCACGTCCACATCGAAATGGTTGGCGATGCCGGCGCAGACGCCGAGGACCTTGCCATTCTCACGGTCGATCCGGAACGGCGCGCGATGATTTTCCACTTTGGCTTCCTTCGAAATTCGTTGTTGGGGGTCAGGCAATCTGCTGCTGCGCGGCGGGGCCGTCGGCGGGGATGCTGACGGGGCCGGCGGCGGCGGTGATGAAGATCGCCGAGACGGCCAGCGCAGCGGCGGCCGAGGCGATGTTGCGGCGGATGTTGCGGATCATGGTCATGTCATTTCCTCCTGATTGGCATTGGCTTCGTATGCGGCATGCTTTGCAGCCGACGTGCCAATCGCCATTTTTGGCGGAAATGCGTGCTTTTTGGGCTGCGCGCGGATTTTCAGCGCGTCGCCTGATCCTGAATGTTGGTGATTTTCACCAAGTCTGCGGGCCGCTCAGGCGGCGGGCGCGACGTGATCCGATGCGCGGCGGCGCTGGCCGTTATCCTTGCGGGTCAATTCCATCAGCCGCGCCCCGGCCATGAAGACCGCGATCGGACAGACGGTCATCAGCAGCCAGCCGCCGACACCCGGATAGGCGTCCAGATATTGCATCCCCCGGCTGATCGCCCCGACCGCGAGCGCGTAGGTGACCGCGCACGCCTCGAAGCGGTTCTTGATGACGAACAGTCGCGCGAACTTGCCCCACATATCGGAACACCCCTCTTTGCCGGAACAGCAGCAAAGAGCGGGCCAATGGCGGATTTCCGCGGTTTTCAGCTTGGGCGGCTTAACCTTTTGTAAACCATGCCGACAGTTTCAGCCGGGCTGCTCCAGCGCCAGCAAGGCGAACGTCGCCAGCCAATGTTCGCCCATATAGTCGCCGGTGACATGCGGCAGGCTGGCGTCGAGATGGGCGTCGGCGATCTTCTCTGCTCGTGCCGCCGCCGGGGCTTCGGCAATCCCGCGCCAGCACCAGGCGCGCGACAGGTTCAATCCATCGAGGTGGGCGATCTTGCCATCGCTCCGGTCGGACACGAAGGCGGGCGTGAACAGGCTTTCCGGTTCGCCCTGCTCGAGCCGTGGCAGGAAGGCATCGAGCCATTCGTCGAACGATGGCCCGGGCATCATCCGGCTCATCAGCAGCGCCTCGGTAAGCGCGGGCGATAGGAATTCGTCGCCGCCCGGTTCCCATGCCTGGCACTCATAGTCATCGAGGAAATAGTCCATCGCGCGCAGACGAATGTCTTCCAGCAAGTCCGCGTCATTCGTCTCCGCCCATTCCGCCGCGAGGATCATCGCGAAGGCGGTGTTGAAATGGGTCCCGACGCGGATCGGGTAGGTCAGCTTGGCGAGATACGCGCGAAAGCGATCCGCGAACGCACGGGCCAAAGGCTCCAGCACTTCGCCATAACCACCGCGCTGGGCCTCCGCGTGCAGCGCCAGCAGCCAGGCCCAGCCATAAGGCCGCTCGAACCCGCCGCTATAGGCCCGGTCGAGATAGGCCAGTTCGCCCGCCACCTTGTCCGGCACGATCATCTCGTCGAGCAGGGCGTCGATCCGCGGCGCGGCGGGCAGGTCCGGGAACAGCCGCCGCAGCCGCATCAGCAGCCAATAGCCGTGCACGCAGCTGTGCCAGTCGAAGCTGCCGAAGAAGATCGGGTGCAGCGCGCGCGGCCCGCGCACATCTTCCGGCCCGTCCATCACATGGTCGAGCTTATGCGGATATTCGCGGGTGACGTGACCCAGCGCGGCCTCGGCGAAGCGTTGGGCGATTTCAGGCGTCAGTTCGTGTGCCATGGGAATGCGAAGATCCAGATGAAGAGGATGTTGATCGCCAGCATCGGCACGGCGGTGCCGATCTGCGCCTTGATGACGGCATTGCGGTCCTTCAGTTCCAGCAGGCTCGCCGGGACCAGATTGAAGTTGGCCGCCATCGGCGTCATCAGCGTCCCGCAGAAGCCGGCCAGCATGCCGATCGCGCCGACCACGGCCGGATCGCCGCCATGCTCGACCAGCAGCAAAGGCACGGCGATCGCGCTCGCCATGATCGGAAAGGCCGCGAAGGCGTTGCCGGTCAGGATGGTGAAAAGCGCCATGCCGAGGCCGAAGGCGGCCACGGCCGGGAAGATCATCCCGGATGGAATGATGCCGCCAACGGAATCGCCGATCAGGTCGCCCACCCCGGCATCCTTCAGCACCACGCCGAACGCGGCCAGCATCAACGGCAGCACGGCCGCCCAGCCGACCGCGTCCATCAGCCGGCGGCCTTCCTGGAGCGGCGCGAGCACAGGCGGCTTCAGCCAGACATAGAGCGTTGCCAGCGCGAGCAGCACGCCGACGCAGAGCAGGACGAGCGTCTCTCGGTTCGCTGCAAAGAGGCCGAGTGCAGCGAGCGGCGGGACGTAGAGGAACAACAAGGTGCCGATCACTGCAGTCAGCAACACGATCAGGATCGGCAGGAACAGGCGGTCGCCATACCGGTCGCCGAACGAGACCCTCTGCTCCTCGCCCACTTCCGCCGCGCCGCGACCCAGCCAGCCGAAGGTCGCGATCCCGGCCACCGCGAGCACGATCAGGCCATTGGCGAAGTCGCCGAGCCAGGTGCCGCCGATCAGGCTGAGCGCGATGAGTCCCCAGAAAATGGCATTGCCGAAGCGCTTGGGGTTGGTGCGATCCGTGATGCTCAGGACCGCGAAGGCCAGAAACATCGCGCCAATCAGGAAATAGACGGTCTGGAGGCCGATCATCGCACGCCTCCCGCTTGGGGCAGGCGCCCAAGCCGGCGGTCCAGCATCAGCAGCCGTGAACTGTGCACGATGAAGGCGGCGATCGCGGTCGGGATCGCCCACATCGCCAGATTGAGCGGGCTGAGCTGATAGCCGTAGGTCTCCAGCGTCGACTGGATGACCAGGATCGAGCCGATCGCGAAGAAGATGTCCTCGCCGAAGAAGAGCCCGATATTGTCGGTCGCGGCCGCCTGCGCCTTGATCTTTTCGATGCCGTCCTCGTCCAGGTCCGCCTGCCGCTCCGCCGCCGCGACCGCCATCGGCGCCACCAGCGGGCGAACCGTCTGGGGATGGCCGGCGGTGGTGTGCAGGCCGATCGCGGAGATGATCTGGCGGTAGAGCAGATAGACGATCAGCAGCCCGCCGACGGTCGCCGCCTTCATCCGGATGATCAGCAGGCGTGCGCGATGCTGCAGGCCGTAGCGTTCCAGCATGCCGATCACCGGCAGCACGATCCAGGGAATGACGATCAGCCGATTGTCGTTGAACGCCTTGCCGAGCGACGAGATGACCTGATGCACGTCCCAGCCCGCGAGAAAGCCGGTCGCCAGCGACGCCGCGACCACGACGAACATCGGATTGAAGCGCAGGACGAAGCCGATCACGATGATCGGAATGCCCAGCAGCGGCCAGTAATTGACGACCTCAGCCTCTGGCATAGCCCCCTCCCCCCGGCGTCAGGATGACGAACCTGTCCCCCGCCGCCATTTCAGACGATGCGGTGGCGGTCAGGATTTCCTCCCGGCCATCCGCGCGCACCACCTTGTTGATCCCCGCCGCCGCGTCGCCGCCGCCCGCCAGCCCCTTGGGCGCCACCCGCCGCCGGTTGGACAGGATGTTGGCCGTCATCGGCTCCAGGAAGCGCACGACCCGCTCCACCCCGTCGCCGCCGCGGTTCGCGCCTTCTCCGCCGGAACCGCGCCGGACCGCGAACCTTTCCAGCAGCACCGGCAGCCGCGTCTCCAATATTTCCGGATCGGTCAGGCGGCTGTTGGTCATGTGCGTCTGCACCGCGCTCGCGCCATCAAAGCCCGGTCCGGCGCCGGAGCCGCCCGCGATCGTCTCGTAATATTGGTGGCGGTCATTGCCGAAGGTGAAATTGTTCATCGTCCCCTGGCTCGGCGCGAGCGCTCGGCAAGCCGCGAACAGGCAGTCGGTGATCACCTGGCTGGTCTCGACATTCCCCGCCACGACCGCAGCCGGGTAATTCGGATTCAGCATCGACCCTTCCGGCACGCGCAGCTCGATCGGCCGCATGCAGCCGTCATTCATCGGGATCGCATCGTCCACGAGCGTGCGGAAGACATAGAGTGTTGCCGCCCGGCAGATCGAATAAGGCGCGTTGAAATTATCGCCGAGCTGGGCGCTGGTTCCGGTAAAATCGACGATCGCCGAGCGCGCCTCGCGGTCGACCTTGATCGCCACGGACACCGTCGCACCGTTGTCCATCTCATAGGCGAAGGCGCCATCCTGCAGTGAGCCGATCAGCCGCCGCACCGCCTCTTCGGCATTGGCCATGACGTGGCGCATGTAGGCGTCGACGAAATCCCGCCCGCGATCCGCCGCGATCCGCTGCAATTCGCCCGCGCCTCGCGCGCAGGCGGCGACCTGCGCCTTCAGGTCCGCGATGTTGCGGTCGGGATTGCGCGCCGGCCAGCGCCCCGTCGCCAGCAACGCCCGCATCTCGGCCTCCAGGAAGCGCCCCCGATCGACCAGCAATTCATTGTCGATCAGCACGCCTTCCTCATGCACGTTGCGGCTGTCGGGTGGCATCGATCCGGGCTTGATCCCGCCAATGTCGGAATGATGGCCCCGCGCCGCAACGAACCAGGCGGGCTCGGCATCCGCTTCGTCCGCGAAGACCGGCATGATGACGGTGATGTCGGGCAGATGCGTGCCACCGCGATAGGGCGCGTTCAGGACGTAGACGTCGCCGGGTTTCATCCCCCGGCCGTCGCGTGCCTCCCCGCGCGCCTCGATGATGATGCGGATGCTGTCGCCCATCGACCCGAGATGTACTGGAATGTGCGGCGCATTGGCGATCAGCGCCCCGCCGCGATCGAAGATGGCGCAGGAGAAATCGAGCCGCTCCTTGATGTTCACGCTCGACGCCGTGCTTTGCAATGCGACACCCATTTCCTCGGCGATCGCCATGAACAGGTTGCCCATAACTTCGAGGGTGACGGGATCAACCTGGGTGCCCATCGCGGGGGCAGTTTCACGGGGGACGGCGCGGGTCAGGATGAGGTTGCCGAGCCTGTCCACCTCGGCCCGCCAGCCGGGTTCGATGACGGTCGTGGCGGCTTCGTCCACGATGATGGCGGGACCGGGGATTTGGGTGCCGGGCGACAGGCAACCGCGATCGAACAAATCCTCCCTGTGAGGCGAAGCCTCATGGGGAGGGGGACCGCCGGCGAAGCCGATGGTGGAGGGGCCTGGTGCACTTGCCCCTCCACCACTCGCCTGCGGCGAGCGGTCCCCCTCCCCATCGCTGCGCGACAGGGAGGATTGAGTGCTGCCCGGCCCGACCGCTTCCACGATCGCCGTTTCGATCACCATCGACGCTTCGGACACGAAGCCGAAGCGCATGCGATGCGCCTCGACGAATTCGGCTTCCATCTCCGGCCCAACGGTCACCTCAAGCGCCGTATCGCTGCCCTCGTACCGCAGCGCCGCGCGCCGCCGCACCTCCGGCGCATCCACGCCCTGCGCCCGCAGCGCCGCGACCGCCTCCGCCTCCAGCTCCGCCAGCACCGGCTCCAGCGACGCGCCGCCCAGCGTGCGCTGACGCAGCTCGACCAGATCGGCGAGGCCGATTCCATAGGCGCTCAACACCCCGGCGAGCGGATGGATCAGCACCGTCTCGATCCCGAGCGCATCCGCGACCAGGCAGGCATGCTGGCCGCCCGCCCCGCCGAAACATTGCAGGGCGTAACGGGTGACGTCATGGCCTCGCGCGATCGAGATCTGCTTGATCGCATTGGCCATATTGTCGACCGCGATGCGCACAAAACCCTCCGCGACCGCCTCGGCTGTCATCCCCGCCTGAGTGGCAATCGCTTCGCACAGGGCGCGCGAGGCCGACGCGTCGATCGGCTCATCCCCGCCCGGCCCGAACACGCTCGGGAAATGCTCCGCCCTGATCTTGCCGAGCACGACATTGCAGTCGGTGATCGTCAGCGGTCCGCCGCGCCGGTAGCAGGCGGGGCCAGGCACCGCGCCGGCACTGTCAGGCCCGACTCGGAAGCGCGTGCCGTCATAATGGCAGACCGAACCTCCACCCGCCGCGACCGTATGGATTTCCAGCATCGGCGCGCGGACCCGCACGCCCGCCACAACCCGCTCGCTGGTCCGCTCATAGACGCCGGCGAAATGCGACACGTCGGTCGAGGTGCCGCCCATGTCGAAGCCGATGACATGGTCGAACCCCGCCTCCGCCGCCGTCTTCGCCATGCCGACGATTCCGCCCGCCGGGCCTGACAGGATCGCATCCTTGCCGCGAAACTTTGCCGCATCGGTGAGGCCGCCATTGGACTGCATGAAGAACAGACGCGGCCCGGCGCCGATACCCGCTACGACCTTGTCCACGTAGCGCCTCAGGACGGGCGAGAGGTAGGCGTCGGCCACGCTGGTATCGCCGCGGCCGATCAGCTTGATCAGCGGCTCGACCTGGTGGCTGGCGGAAATCTGGGTGAAGCCGATCCGCGCCGCCGCCTCGGCCAGCGCCGCCTCGTGCGCGGTCCAGCGCCAGCCGTGGACCAGGACGATTGCGAGCGCGCGAAAGCCATCGTCAAAAGCGGCCTGCAAGTCGGCGTTGGCAGCGTTCAGATCGAGCGGCGTCAGCACATTGCCGTCCGACATCACCCGCTCGTCCACCTCGATCACGCGGCTGTACAGCGGCTCCGGCAGCAGGATCCTGCGCGCGAAAATATCGGGACGCGACTGGTAGCCGATCCGCAACGCATCCCCGAAGCCGCGCGTGATCGCCAGCGCGACCGGCTCCCCCTTGCGCTCCAGCAAGGCGTTGGTGGCGACCGTCGTACCCATCCGGACCGTTGCGGCGCGACGCCCGCCCTGCTCGCGCAGGATCGCCTCGATCCCGGCGGTGGCCGCATCCTCATATTGGCCGGGATTCTCGGACAGCAATTTGCGCACGATCCGTTGCCCGTCCGGGCCATGCGCGACGATGTCGGTGAAAGTGCCGCCGCGGTCGATCGAGAAGGTCCAGTCCGCGCCGGTCATGCCGTCACGCTAGACCGGGAGCCGCGCCAGCGGAAGCCGCTCCCGCTTGACCTTTTCGCGGGGCTGCCCCAGCCATCGCCGCCATGGAGCCGCCGCCTTACACGCTCGCCGATTTCCACCACGTCGTGCGCAAGCAGCTCGCCACCGCGGCCTCCGCGGCGCTGGCCGATGCGAAGATGCGCGACGGCGAACTGGACGCGATTCTCTATTCCGCCCGGTCGCTGACCGCCGGGGAACTGGAACAGAGCGGGCGGCTCGCGCTGCACGGCCTCGATCTGGGTGCGGATGGCGAACTGGCGCCGGCCGACGAGGCCTATCTCTCGGTCTCGGCGGGTGGGGAGAATGGCGAGGCCGAGTGGCTGTCGCTCAGTTACTGGCTATCCGATCTGGCGCTCGCCGACCGCGACCCGGAACGGGTCCGCGCCACCGTCGCCGCGATCGAGCGCAGCCTCGCTAAATTAAACACGTGGCTGGCGGAACAAGACGCGCCTGCCGAAGCAAAACCGAAGGCCAAGCCCCGCGCCAAGCGCGCGCCGAAAGCTAAGACGTCCGCCGAATCACCAGATTCCTGATCTCGGTCATGTCCTCCATCGCGAAGCGCACGCCTTCGCGGCCGAGGCCCGAATCCTTCACGCCGCCATAGGGCATGTTGTCGACCCGGTAGCTCGGCACGTCGTTGATCACGACGCCGCCGACATCAAGCCGGTCCCACGCGTCGAACATCTGGAACAGATCGCGCGTAAAGATGCCGGCCTGGAGGCCGAACTTCGAATCATTCACAATCTCAAGCGCTTCGTCGAAGTGATTGAACTTGATGAGGAAAGCGACGGGGCCAAAGGCCTCCTCGATATTGATCTTGGTGTCGCGCTCGACATTTTCGAGCAGGGTCGCTTCCAGCATCGCGCCCTCGCGCTTGCCGCCACAGAGCAGAGTCGCGCCCTTGCCCACCGCCTCCTGGACCCAGGTGTCGAGCCTTTTCGCCTCGCCCTCGGAGATCATCGGGCCGACGAAGACGTTGCGGTCCTTCGGATCGCCCGCGACCAATGTCTTCGTCTTCGCCACCAGCATGTCGCGGAAACGATCATAGACGTCCGCATGAATCAGGATGCGCTGGACGCCGATGCAGGACTGGCCGGACTGGTAGAAGGCGCCGAAGATGGTGCGCTCCAGCGCATCGTGCAGATCGGCATCCTTGTCGACGATCACCGCGGCATTGCCGCCCAGTTCCAGCACGACCTTCTTCTTGCCGGCCTTCGCCTTCAAATCCCAGCCGACGCCGGGGGAACCGGTGAAGCTGAGCAATTTCAGCCGGTCATCCTCGGTGAACAGATCGGCCCCATCGCGATGCGCGGGCAGGATCGAGAAGGCGCCCTTGGGCAAATCGGTCTCGGCCAGCACCTCGCCCATGATGATCGCGCCGAGTGGCGTCCGGCTGGCCGGCTTCATCACGAACGGGCAGCCGACCGCGATAGCGGGCGCAACCTTGTGCGCGGCGAGATTGAGCGGGAAGTTGAACGGCGAGATGAAACTGCACGGCCCGATCGGCACGCGCTTCCAGATGCCCTGATAGCCCTTGGCGCGCGGCGAAATGTCGAGGGGCTGGACCTCTCCGGTCATCCGCACGCTTTCCTCGGCGGCGATGCGGAAGGTGTCGATCAGGCGGCCGACCTCGCCCTCCGAATCCTTGATCGGCTTCCCGGCCTCGACGCAAAGCGCATAGGCCAGTTCGTCGAAGCGCTCCTTGAAGCGATCGACGCAATGCTGGAGCACGGCTTGGCGCTCGTAAGACGCCATCCGGGCCATCGGCTCGGCGGCCTCGACGGTTCCGGCAATCCCTTCCAGGATCGTCGCCGCATCCGCCTGAGCGACGCGGAACGCCACTTCGCCGGTATATTTGTCGGTGACCTCGAGGTCGGCATTGGGCTGCCGCGCCTCGTTGCAGACGTAGAGCGGATAGGTGTCCTTCAGCTTGACCATATGCCCCCGTTCCTTCGCTCTAACGCCTGATCCTCAACGCCCGCCGCAATGCCTCACCATAGCGCCGTTCCGCAGTCGCCAGACAGCGGTCGCGCGTCGCCTCGGCATGCACGCGGCATTGGCCCATGCAGCCGTTGCGCGGTTGCTCCAGCCGGAGCTGGAACGCTTCCTCGCACTGCAATTTCGCCGCGCGGTAGCGGCCCAGTTCCTGATTGAACGACTGCGCGGCGACCGAGGTCGCCGTGCCGGACAGGATCATGGCAACCAACAGCTTCGATACACGTCTCACTATACGTCTCCCGCGCGGGCCGACCTACAGCGCCGCGCTCTGCTCCTTGATATCCTTGTTCAGGATCTGGTCGTTCTCAGAATAGTCGACCGGGCAGTCTATGAGATGAACGCCGGGCGTATCGAGGCAGGTTTTCAGGATTTCCTGCAGGCTGTTGGCGCTGTCCACCCGGTGGCCCTGCGCGCCATAGCTTTCCGCATATTTGACGAAATCCGGATTGCCATAGGTCAGGCCCCAATCCTCGAAACCCATATTGGCCTGCTTCCAGCGGATCATGCCGTAACTGTCGTCGCGCAGGATCAGCACCGTGATGTTGAGGCCGAGGCGGACCGCGGTCTCCATCTCCTGGCTGTTCATCATGAAGCCGCCGTCGCCGCAGATCGCCATTACCTTGCGATCGGGATAGACCATCGCCGAGGCCATGGCCGACGGCAGGCCCGCGCCCATCGTCGCCAGCGCATTGTCCAGCAGCACCGTATTCTGCTGGCGCGCCGCATAATTGCGGGCGAACCAGATCTTGTAGACACCATTGTCGAGGCAGATGATGCCATCGGCCGGCATCGCTTCACGGATCTTGCGCACCAGATAAGGGGGGAAGATCGGGAAGCGGTCGTCGCTGTCCAGGCTGGCGGTATGCTCCACCTCCGCCTTGCGATAGCCGAGCATCTTCTCGAAATTCCACCAGCCGGACGGCACGATGTCATTCTTCATCTGCCAGATCGCATTGGCGATGTCGCCAAGTACCTCGACCTGCGGAAAATAGACCGGGTCCACCTCGGCCGAGCGGGTTGAGACGTGGATCACTTCGGTGCCGCCATTCTCCATGAAGAAAGGCGGCTTCTCGATCACGTCATGACCGACATTGATGATGAGGTCGGCCGCCTCGACGCAGCGGTGGACAAAATCGCCCTTCGACAAGGCCGCGCAGCCGAGGAAGAGCGGATGCTGCTCGTCGATCACGCCCTTGCCGAGCTGGGTGGTGACGAACGGAATGCCGGTCTTCTCGACGAATTGCAGCAGCATCCGCCCGGTGGTCTTGCGGTTGCCGCCCGCGCCGATGACCAGGATCGGCGCCTTCGCCTCCTCGATCTTGCGGACCGCCGCACGCACCGCTTTCTCCTCTGCGGAGGGGCGGCGCGCGATCGACGGCTTGATCGGAGTGCTGTCGGTCTTCTCCTCGGCAATATCTTCGGGGAATTCGAGGTGAGTCGCGCCGGGCTTTTCCTCTTCGGCCAGGCGATAGGCCTCGCGGACGCGGCTCGGAATATTGTCCGCGGACGCGAGCTGGTGCGTGAATTTGGTGATCGGCCGCATCATGTCGACCACGTCCAGGATCTGGAACCGCCCCTGCTTCGATTTGCGGATCGGCTTCTGGCCGGTGACCATCAGGATCGGCATACCGCCCAGCTGCGCATAGGCCGCGGCGGTCACGAAATTGGTCGCGCCCGGGCCGAGCGTCGCCATGCAGACACCGGTCTTGCCGGTGTGACGGCCATAGGTGGCGGCCATGAAGCCGGCGCCCTGCTCGTGGCGGGTGAGGATCAGCTTGATCTTCGTGGAGCGCGACAGGCTGTCCAGCATGTCGAGATTTTCTTCGCCGGGAACGCCGAAGATATATTCGCAGCCTTCTTCCTCGAGGCATTGAATGAACAGATCAGAGGCCTTCGTCATTCCGTCGTCTCCCCTTCTCGACGATCGTCACCGGCACGCGACACGGACGGGCTAAAGCGCGGCAGCGGCAAGGCGGCTGGCTAATCCCCCGAACGGAGTCGGGGTCTAATCGGCTTTACCGGGCCTGTCGATGCGTCGAACGGCAGGATTCTGCGGTTTCTTGGTTGATCGAAACGGCGGATTTCCGCATAGATTGGCGGTCCGGTGCGAAAAGCCGGGCGCCGCGGGGGGTCGATGGCCGGGGGAAGTCGCAGCATCGCAGTCGGGATCGCGGCATTGCTGATCGCAGCAGTGACGGCCACCGGCCTGCTGTTCGGCGATGGCGCGCAGGCGACGGCGCAGACCCAGACCGACACGTCCGGCCCAGCCGGCAATTTCCTCGGCGTCGCCAGCTGCGCGGGTAGCACCTGCCACGGCCGCAGCGTCCCCAACGCGTCGCCCGATCTCGGCCCGCATGCGCAGGACACGCCGGTCGGCGTCGTCCGGCAGGATGAAATATTGATCTGGCAGGATCCGGCCAGCGCCGCCGGCGCGCACAGCCGCGCCTTCGCCGTGCTCCAAGAGCCGCGCTCGCGCCAGATCGCGCAGCGGCTGGGCCTCGGCGAAGCGACGTCGGCGCCGGAATGCCTCGGCTGCCACGCCACGCCGGCGCCCTCGCCCTTGCGCGGCGCGCGCTTCCTGCGTTCCGACGGCGTCGGCTGCGAGGCCTGCCACGGTCCCGCATCGGGCTGGCTCGCTTACCATTATTCCGCCGGCGCGACGCATCAGGGGAGCGTCCAGCGCGGTCTTATCGCGCTGGAAAACCCCCGCGAGCGCGCTCGCGTCTGCCTCGACTGCCATTTCGGCAATGAGGACCCAAACCGCTTCGTCACGCACCGGCTGATGGCTGCGGGCCACCCGCGCATCTCGTTCGAGCTCGACCTGTTCTCGACGCTGCAGGCGCATCATGATGACGATCCCGATTATCGCCGCCGCAAGACCCCGGTCAGCAACGTGCAGATGTGGGCGGTCGGCCAGGCGATGGCGCTGGAGCGCTCGCTCGACTTGTTCACCTCGCCGCGCGGCCGGCTCGGCATCTTCCCGGAATTCTATTTCCTCGACTGCCACTCCTGCCATCGGCGTATCTTCGACAATCCGGATTTCGATCAGACGATCGTAGACAATCCGTCGCGGCCGCTGACGCTCGGCATGCCGCCTTACAATGACGAGAATATGATCATGCTCTCGGCCGCGGCGCGGGTCGTGGCGCGGGCCGAAGGCCAGCGCTTCGACGCGAGCAGCCGCGCCTTCCACGAGGCGATGACGCGCGATCCGGCATCGGTGCGGACCGCCGCCGAGCGGCTGAAGCGCGACGCGGTCGCCCTGGGCAACGCCTTCGCCTCGCGCGAGATCGGCAACGACCAGATTTTCCAGATCATCGGCGAGATCACCAGCACGGCTACAGCCGTACGCTTCACCGATTATGCCGGCAGCGTGCAGGCGGTGATGGCGACCGACACTCTGCTCTCCGCGCTCGTCGCCAATGGCCGAGTATCAGCGCAGGCGGTGCAGGGCATCCGCGCAGACATCAACGCGGCCTATCAGGCGGTGCGCGAACCCAATGTTTACCGTCCACGTGATTTCCGTGCGAGCCTCGGCCGTGCGGCAGCGGCGATTCGCAGGTTGAGATGAAACACGGCACATCGGTGATCGCGATCGCGGCGCTGCTGCTCAGCTCCTGCGGCGGCGGGGGTTCGTCGATCCCGGCGCCACCGCCGCCGACGCCGGGTCCGCCGCCCGCGCCGACACGCCTCTTCGCCGATCCCTCACAGACTTCGCTGAGCCAGGCGCAGGTTCAGCAGATTATCGCCCAAGGGGTACAGGAAGCGCAGGCGCGCGGCGTCGGCGCGACCATCGCCGTCACCGACCGGGTCGGCAACGTGCTCGCCGTGTTCGGCACCAATGGCGCCAATCAGACGGTCCGCGTTCCGGATGCGCCCGGCGGCGCGGCGTTCAACACGGGACTGCAGGGCGTGCAGCTCCCCGCCCCCGCCGCCCGCTTCGCCGCCATCGCCAAAGCGATTACGGGCGCTTACCTGTCCTCCGGCGGCAACGCTTTCTCGACCCGGACAGCGAGTCAGATCGTGCAGGAGCATTTCCCGCCATCGGCGATCGCGGTCGGGCTGGAGAGCGGCCCGCTCTACGGTGTGCAGTTCAGCCAATTGCCCTGCTCGGACCTGTCGCAGCGTTTCGGCGCGGTCGGCCCGGCCGCTCTGATCGGGCCGAAACGCTCGCCGCTTGGCCTCGCCGCCGATCCGGGCGGCTTCCCGATCTACATCAATGGCGTGGTGGTCGGCGGCATCGGTGTGATCACCGACGGTGTCTACGGCTTCGATCCCGAAATTCGCGACGTCGATCTTGAGAATGACGAAATCGTCGCGCTGGCGGCGGTGCGCGGCTTCGAGGCGCCGGTGGAAATCCGCGCCGAGCGGATCACCGTAGACGGCACAAGCCTGCGCTACAGCGACGCGACCCCCGCCAATTTCCAGTCCTCCGGCGCGGCGCCGAGCTTCGCCGCGATCAACGGCGTGGTCGGCAGCCTGCAGGATACGCCGGCCTATTATGCGGCAGCCGGCGGCGTCCTGACGGGCAGCGCCTATGGCAGCGAGGCGTCGGGCGTGCGCCTCTCCACGCCCGCCGAATTCTCCAATCGCGACGCCTATGTGCTGACCGATGGCGCGGGCGTGAACCGCTTCCCGATCCGCGCGGGCACGGAGGGCCTCGCCCAATCGCTCACTCAGGCCGAAGTTCGCGCGACGCTGGAGGAAGCATTTTCGGTGATGAGCGCCGCCCGCGCGCAGATCCGCCAGCCGCTCGACAGCCGCGCGCAGGTCTCGATCAGCATTGTCGACACCAACGGTGCGGTGCTCGGCATCGTCCGCTCGCCCGACGCGCCGATCTTCGGCATCGACGTGTCCCTGCAGAAAGCGCGCACCGCGATGTTCTTTTCCAGCGCCATCGCCGCGGCGCAATTGCAGGGCGTGCCGGCAACCGCCGTGCCGCCCGCCGGCATCGGCGCCGGCGTCGCGCCGACCGTCACCGCCGGCAACCGCATTCCGGGCTACGTCTCCGCCAGCCGCACCTTCTTCGGCAATCCGAACTTCTTCACCGGCCAGACGGCATTCTCCAACCGCTCGATCGGCAATTTCTCCCGCCCTTATTATCCTGACGGCGAGGTCGCGCGGCCGAACGGGCCGCTGTCGCCCGCCATTCAGGGCTTCAACCCCTTCTCGGTCGGCATCCAGTCGGACCTGATCGTCGACAATGTCGTGCAGCATGTGCTGGCCGGACTCGGCGCCGGGCCGGACACACCGATGCAGTGTACGAACCTGCCGAACCGCAATTTGCTCGCCAACGGGATGCAGATCTTCCCCGGATCGGTGCCAATCTATCGCGGCAACGTGCTGGTCGGCGCGATCGGCGTGTCGGGCGACGGCATCGACCAGGATGACATGATTAGCTTCCTCGGTCTGCATAATAGCGGCCTGCGCATCGGCGGCATCAACAATGCCGCGCCCGCCATCCGTTCCGATACTGTCGTTCACCCCGCCACCAATGTGCGCCTGCGCTGGGTCGGCTGTCCCTTCGCGCCGTTCATCGGCTCGAGCGACCAGAATGTGTGCCAGGGAAAATGACGCTCGGCGGGCCGCTTCTGACGACGATGCTGGCGGCTCTCGCGCCCGGCTCCGATGCTGTGGCGGAGGCTGTGCCGCCAGCGACCGTGCACGGCCCGCTGCCCCATATCTACAACGCCGCCGAGTTGGAGCTGCGCCTGACCGGCGGTCAACCGCCGGAAGGCATCTGGGTAGAGGCCCCTCCAGAGGAAGGCGAAGCGGCGTCTACCGAACCGCCGGAATTCCCCGCCGACGAAGACCTGCTGCAAGGCGAGCGCCGCCGCCCTGGCGTGCCGGGCGACGATTTGCGCGACCGGCCGGTGCAGAACAATGAAGGCGCGATCCGTGTGCCCCCGCCAGAGGCCTTCACCCTCGATCACATTCCCGTCCCCGACCGCTGGCGACTGGTCGAGACGCTCGGCATCGCGCGCGAGGATTATCTCGATCCCTACAATCAGAACACGCTGAAGGGCGACCGGCCGATCTGCACGCCCGGCCTGCGTAATCAGGACACGCCCGCCGGGGACGGCCATCGGCGTTCCCTGGGCTGCCGCCTGTTCGACACTTTGGGCCTGCGCGGCGACGACTGGTTCTTCGTCGGCAGCGCGATTTCGGACACGGTGATCGAGCCGCGCTCCTTCCCGATCCCCGTGGGCGTGCAGACCACCAATCAGCCCGGCAACAATGACGTCTTCGGGATCAACCGCAGCCTCGTCGTCGCCCAGACCTTCATCCTCTCGGCCGCGCTCATCAAGGGCAACACCGCCTACCGCCCGCCCAATGTGGAATATCGCCTGACGCTGGCGGTGCAGGGCAATTATGTCGACGTATCGGAACGCCGCGTCCTGTTCGTCGAGCCGACCCGGGGCACGAGCCGCTTCGACACCTGGATCGGCGTGCAGGAAGCCTTTATCGACTATCACTTCCGCGACGTGTCCTACCGCTACGATTTCGATTCCATCCGCATCGGCATCCAGCCTTTGCAGTTCGATTTCCGCGGCTTCCTGTTCAACGACCAGAATTTGGCCGTCCGCCTGTTCGGCAATCGCGACAATAATCGCTGGCAGTATAATCTGATCGGCGTCTGGCGGCTGGAGAAGGACACGAACAGCGGCCTGAACGATGTGACCGCGAGTCCGCGCAACGACTGGATCATCCACGCCAACGTCTTCCGGCAGGATATTCCGGTGATCGGCCTGACCAGCGAACTCAGCCTGACCTACAACATCAATCGCGAAGGCGACCGGGTCCATCTGGACGATAATGGCTTTCCGGTCCGCCCGGCTCTGTTCGGCGACCTGCGCGGGCGCGATTACGATGTGATCTATGCCGGCTACAATGCGGATGGGCGGATCGGACGGATCAATCTGACCGCCTCATTGAGCTACGTGTTCGGCTGGGAGCGGCATAACGTCTTCACCGGCCGCGATGCCTCGATCAGCGGCTATTTCGCGGCGTTCGAGCCGAGCTACGACTTCAACTGGATCCGGCTGCGCGGCGCGGCGATGATCTCCAGCGGCGACGGCGATCCCTATGACGACGTCCAGGCCGGCTATGACGCGATCTTCGAAAATCCGATCTTCGCCGGGGCCGACACCAGCTACTGGATCCGTCAGACCATTCCTTTCGCGGGCGGCGCGCGGGCGGTCTCGATCAACGGCCGCAACGGCATCCTCGCCAACATCCGCTCCTCGAAGGAGGAGGGTCAGTCGAACTTCGTCAACCCGGGCACTTTGCTGCTGGGCGTCGGCGCTGATCTCGACATCACGCCGGACTTCCGGCTGTCGGCCAACGCCAATCACCTCTGGTTCCACAAGACAGAGGTGCTGGAGGCGCTGCGGGTCGAAGGGACGATTCCGAACGAGATCGGCTTCGACCTCTCCGCCGCCGCCATCTACCGCCCGAATTTCAACCAGAACCTCGTCTTCCGCCTGTCGGGCGCGGTGCTGGTGCCGACCGCGGGCTTCAACGACCTCTTCGCCAGCCGGGGTCGCGAGGGCTTCTATTATTCCGTGCTCTTCAACGCGATTCTGACCTACTGATGCGCGGGGGGAAGGCATGATCGGCTCGCGCATCGGCAGACTGGCAATCGTGGCGGCGGCGACCGCGGCGTGCGCCATGCTGGGCGCCACGACGCTCGGCGCGGCGGAAAAGGAAAAGCCGGTCGCGCGCGACTACAGCCTGGTCCGCGCCGCGCCCGCGCCGCGCACCCAGAGCCGCGAGGACATGATCGCCAAATCGGGCGTCTCGCGCGAAAGCGGCTGCCTGTCGTGTCACACGGAAAGCGACGCCCACACCATGCACCGTTCGCCGGCGGTGGTGCTGGGCTGCACCGATTGTCACGGCGGCAACCCGTCCGTCGGCGACGCGACGTTGCACACCATGTCGCAGCAGGACCCGCGCTACGTCACCGCCCGCGACCGCGCCCACGTGCTGCCGCGCTATCCGGGCGCCTGGCACTGGCCGTCCAGCGCCAACCCGCAGCGCAGCTACATGCTGCTCAATCACGAAGCGCCGGAATTCGTCCGCTTCACCAACCCGTCCGACTATCGCGTCGTCCGCGACTCTTGCGGTTCCTGCCATCTCGAGATCATCGAATCGGCCGAGCGCTCGCTGATGGCCACCGGCGCGATGCTGTGGGGCGGCGCGGCCTATAATAATGGCATATTGCCCTTCAAGAACTACATCACCGGCGAAGCCTATACCCGCGACGGCCAAAATGCGGCGATCTTCTCTCCGCGCACCGGCGAGAACGGCCAGTTGACCGAGGAGCAGCGCGCGCGCGGCGTGCTCGGCGAGCTCTATCCCCTGCCCACCTGGCACGTCATCCCGCCGGGAGATGTCTTCCGCGTGTTCGAGCGCGGCGGCCGCAACATTTCCAGCCAGTTCGCGGAAATCGGCCTGCCCAACCCTGCCGGCAACATTCAGCGGCTGGAGGAGCCGGGCCGGCCCGACATCCGCCAGTCCAATCGCGGTGCGGGCACCGGCCTGCGCGTCGCCATCCCGGTCCTCAACATTCACAAGACCCGGCTCAACGACCCGTTCATGTGGTTCATGGGCACGAACGAGCAGCCCGGCGATTACCGCCATTCGGGCTGCGCCGCCTGCCACGTCGTCTATGCCAACGACCGGCAGCCGCAGCATAGCAGCGTCTACGCCCAATATGGCCGCGACGGGCAGAGCGTCACGGTCGATCCGACCATTCCGGCCATGCCTGCGCCGCATGGGGACGGCGATGCGCATGGCGCCGGTCAGGCCACGCCCGACACAGGTGGCACCGTCGAGACCGCGGCGCCGGCCGACGCGAACCATCAGCGGCTGGGCGAGCGCGGCCACCCGCTGCGGCACGTCTTCACCCGCGCCATCCCGACCTCGCAGTGCATGGTCTGCCACATGCACCAGCCGAACATCTTCCTGAATTCCTACCTCGGCTACACGATGTGGGATTATGAGGCGGATGCGGACCTGATGTGGCCCGGTCCCGAAAATCGCCTCCAGCTCTATGGTGAAAACCGTCAGCGCTTGCTGCCGCATCCGCCAGGGATCACCGATGAGGCCTATGAGGCGCTCTATCGCGGTCAGCGCTATCCCACGGCGGCCCAGCTGGTCGAAGTGCTGAACCGCAATCCCGAGGCTGCCGCGCCACGGGGCCTGTGGGGAGATCCCGACTTCCTCCGCGAGGTCTATGACAATGTGAACCCGCAGGCGCGGATGAACCAGTTCGCCGACTATCACGGCCACGGCTGGAATTTCCGCGGCATCTATCGCCGCGACCGCGAGGGCAATCTGCTCGACGCGCAGGGTCAGATCATCGACGTGACCGACGGCAATGGCCAACTCGCCAGCGCCGAGGAAATCCAGCGCCGCGAAGTCTATCGCCGCGAGGGCGAGGCGGAATTCCCGCAGATCGGCAACAACAATGGCCGCGCCGTCCACATGATGGACATTCACGCAGAGGTCGGCCTGCAATGCGCGGACTGCCATTTCGCGCAGGACAGCCACGGCAACGGCTTCATCTACGGCGAAGTCGCCAATGCGATCGAGATCGGCTGCAAGGATTGCCATGGCTCGGCCCGCGAATATGCCAATCTGCGCACCTCGAACCTCGCCGCCCCGCCGCGCGGCACCAATCTCGAACTGCTCCGCAACGAAGACGGCCAGCGCCGCTTCGAGTGGATGGAGTGCGAGACGGCGCGGGCGAACGAGCGCACGCTCTTCAACCTGCAATGCCCGGACAATCGCCGCATCCTGATCCAGCGCTCGATCACCGATCCGGAAATCTCCTGGGTGGTCAGCCAGGTGCGCGACAGCGTCGACAATGGGCTGCCCGAATGCCTTCCCGATGGCGACCAGCGCGACCGGCGCTTGACCGGCCCCTGCTTCAGCCCGCTGTCGGCGCGCTCGAAGCTGATGCGCGACCTCGCCAATGCGACCCGGCCGTTCGAATTCGGCCCCGGCGTGCCGGACAGCGAACTGGCGCATGACAGCAACGAAATGGCCTGCTTCACTTGCCATCTTTCGTGGACGACGAGCTGCGCCGGCTGCCATTTGCCGATCGAAGCGAATTTCCGCACGGAAATGCATCACTTCACGCAGGATACGGACCAGACCCGCAATTTCGCGACCTACAATCCGCAGGTCGCGCGCGACGAAATGTTCCAGCTTGGCCGGCACCAGACCACCAAGGACAATATCATCGCACCGATCCGCTCGACCTCCGCGCTGATCCTGTCCTCGACCAATTTGAACCGCGAGCGGATCTACATCCAGCAGCCGCCCATCTCGGCCTCGGGCTATTCCAGCCAGGCCTTCGCGCCGCATTTCCCGCACACGGTCAGGCGCACCGAGACCAAGACCTGCTCGGACTGCCACGTCAGCAGCAACGACGACAATAATGCGATCATGGCGCAGCTGATGCTGCACGGTACGAACTTCGTGAACTTCGTCGGCCTGCACACCTGGTCCGGCCTCGAAGGCGGCTTCCAGGCGACGCGCGTGACCGAATGGGACGAGCCGCAGGCGGTGATCGGTTCCTACCTACACCGCTTCGCCTATCCCGATTATTACCGCCAGCACATCGACCGGAACCGGCGCGAGCTACGGCGCTGGGAGCGTGGCGCGCGCTTCGACGCACAAGGCTCCGGCGAAACGCGGGCGATGGAGGAATTCACCAACGTGCATCAGGGCACGAGCGGCCGGGTCGGCTGCCTGCAGAATCGCGGCGAATATATGTTCGTCGCCGAAGGGCGCGGCGGCTTCCGCGTCTACGACATCGCCAATATCGGCAATAAGGGCGTCAGCGAACGGATCGTCACCGCGCCCTTCTCGCCCGCCGGCCAGAACACTCGCGTCGCGTCGCGCAACGCCACCTGCATGGCGCTGGCCACCAACCAGCCGATCGCGCCGGATCGCAACGAACGGATGGCGCAGACGGTCCGCACTGGCCCCGATGGCCAGCCCGTCTCCTTGCTCGAGGAGAATCAGGAGCAGCCCTTCCACCCGATTTACAATTATGCGGTGGTTACGGACGCTGAGGAGGGCCTCTACCTGGTCAACGTCGTCACCCTGGCCGATGGCGAGCCGCGCAACAATTTCCTCAACCGTGCGCAGCTTCGCGACGGCAATCGCGCCTGGAACCCCGACGGCGTGCTGACCGGCGCCCAGCACATCACACTGGCCGGCACCTATGCCTATATCGTCACCCCGAACGCGCTGGTCGTGGTCGATCTGAACGATCCGTTGGCGCCGCGCGTGGCCTCCACCCAGCCGCTGCGCGACGGCCGCGCCTCGGCGATGCAATTCCGCTATTTGTGGGTGACCGACGCGAACGGTCTGAAGCTGTTCGACGTGACCAATATGGCGACCCCCGTCGCGGTGCCGGAAGCGACCGTGCCGCTGCAGAATGCCCGCCGCATCTACCTCGCCCGTACCTATGCCTATGTCGCCGCGAAGCAGCAGGGTCTGGCGATCGTCAATATCACGCGCCCGCGCGCGCCGCAGATCCAAAGCTTCTTCACCGGCGAGCACGGCCAGATCCTGAACGATGTCGAGGACGTCATCGTCGCCAGCACCAATGCTTCGCTGTTCGCCTATGTGGCCGATGGCCGGAACGGCATCCGTGTGCTGCAACTGACCTCGCCCGAAACGCAGCCGAACATTTACGGCTTCTCCCCCCGGCCGGTGCCGCAGCTGATCGCCTGGGCGCGCACGCCCTCCCCGGCTTTGTCGCTTGCCAAGGGCCTGGACCGCGACCGCGCCGTCGACGAGACCGGGCATCAGATGGCGGTGTTCGGTCGTCTGGGCTCACGCCCCTTCACCCGCGCCGAGCAGGAGCGCCTGTTCATGTTCCGCCGCAACCCGGACGATCCCGGCGGGCGGCTCTATCAGGTGAGCGACACGGTCAATATGGACGATTGGGTGCCGGCGGGGAGGCAGACCGACGCGCGCTGATCAAAAGTCGTGGCACCTGAACCCGCCTTGCCCGGGCTTGGAACTCAGTTCGGATCGTCGGGAAAGGCACGCGCATCGAGTTGACGCATCAGCGGGACGAAATCGAGCGTGCGGGCGCGGGTGACGGCAGCTTCGGACAAGGTGATCGATTCCTCGAAGCGCGAGAAGAGCGCGCGGATCCGCTCCCGCACCTCGGGCGCGAAGCCGTCCAGTTCGCCGCCTTCCATCCGCTTCAGGCGGCCGCGCGCGAAGCCCGGCTGGATGCCGAGCCAGGCGAGGTAGCGCGACCGGTAGATTTCCTGCCGGTCGGGGGAAATTTCCGCGGCGCTGCGCACCCCCATCACGCATTGCATCAGGTCGAGATTTTCTTCCGCGAACAAGGCCGGGCCGTCCCGGAAATACATCGCCGAATCCATGCCGGACGCGCCCAGATCCGCAATCGCCACAGCGGCCACAACCGGATGCGCCACCAGGAAGGGTTGTGAGACCGTGTTGGCGTCGCCATCCCAGCCGGGAATGGTGGCGATGATCGCCGACGCGACGATGCCCCTTTCCTCCTGCGTGAAGGGCACGCCGAACATCTGCATCGCCTCAACCGCTTCGTGCGCGCTCGCCACCTCGTCGCGCCCCGCAAGCCGCTGCCGCAGCACCACGCCGCCCTCATGATCGACCGGCACCCAGCGCTGCACCACATCATGATAGGCGGCGGCAATCGTGGTGAGCAGCAAATGCCGCTCGCTCATGCCCATCGCCACGCCGAGCGCCTGCGCCCGTTCGATCACGCCCGCCGTATGCGCCCAATTGTGGTAATACATGTGATCGGGAACCTGCCCGCTCTCATGCCGCGACTGGATCAAAGTCATCGCCCGGGCGATCGCTTCCTCACCGGCCCGCTCGAGCTCGGGGCTGGTCATCACCCCCTGATCGAAGCCGATCTGGCCCGGCACGGTGCGGCGCACGATCGGCTCGGCGGCTGATGTTCCGTCAGCGGGCACGGGGCGGACTGGCTCCCTGTTGCGCGACCGGGATCGTCGTCGATTCCCACCTGTTGCCGCGCACGCGCTGACGCAGGATCATCGCCGGCACCCCCTCGTCCATGTGATAATCGTGGCACATCGCGCAGCTGGACTCGACGCGCTGGCCGATCACCTGCTGGTTCGAATTCTCGCCGACATGGCAACGCTGACAGCTCTCCAGGCCCGGGATCATCAGGTTCGACGCCTGGTTCGATCGGTCTGCGACATGGCAGGTCAGGCAGGCCTGATCGCCGCTCATATTCTGCCCCTGCAGGGTCACGTTCACGTGCGCGCGGTGGTCGAACCAGCCATTGATCAGGAAGCGGTTTTGCCACCCGACCGGACGGACATGGAAGTCGAGCGGCCCTCGCTGATCGATCGTATGGCAATCGTAACAGGCGCCGCCCTCGCGGAAGACAGCGGCGATCGCATTGTTCGCCGCCGCTCCTGCCCCGGCACGCGCACGGGCATATTGCAGCGCTGTCCGCACCTGGCCGATATCGCCCGGACGGCGCCGCGCGCCGGTACCCAGTTCCGCCGGCCGCGCCGGGCCGCGACCGCGATAATATTCGCGCAAGTCCGCAATCACCTGCTGCGGCGAGCCATGGCGCAGGGTCCGATACACCCCATCCTGCTCGTCGAACGCCAGCGTGTGGCACGCAGCACAGTCCTGCTCCATGTCGACCGGCTCGAAACGCACTCCGTCCGCCGTCGGCGTGTGGCAGTCCGCGCAGCCGAGCTGTTGCCGCCCTCTATAACGGTCGGACAGCCGCCGGGTCATTTGCGTCGCCGCGCCGCCAGCATTCAGGTGAATGTCGTGCGGAAATTTAAGATTGCCGTTCTCGGACGGATTGCGGTTGAGCGGGATACGCTGGTGCCGCGGCTGCTCGCCGCTCCAGTCGATCAACACCGCCGGGCTGAACTCCGGATGGGCGCGGCCGAAATCCGACGCATTGCCGATCCGCGTGTCGGGCAGACGCGCGGTCAGATCGGTGTGGCAATCGGCGCAGAAACGCTGCGCCGTGCGCGGCATTTGCTGCGGGCCTTCATGCTCGGTGTGGCAGTCGACGCAGCGTCCGGCGCTCTTGCCGAACGCGTCCGCCACCGCCCGTTCGATCTTCGCCCAGCCGGTCAGAACCGGGAAGGAGCGCAGATAGCGTCCGAACGCCTCAGCCGGCGGCCGGGTCCTGTCGCCATGATTGTGCACATTGGTGTGGCAGGCAGCGCAGGCGCTGTCCTGCACCGGCTCGAACGCATTGACGTGGCAGGCCGAACATTGCTGCTCCAGGCCGTGATGCACTTGGCTCAGCGGACCGCTGCTCCACATGGAATCGGGCGAGAAGCTGGCCTGCTTCGGGGCGGCAACGCCGGTCCCGTCGTCCTTGCGCTGTGCCGTCAGGATCGCCTGCGCATCCGCCGGTTCGCGCTGGCTGTAGACCCAGATCGGCCAGGCCAGGAAAATGCCGAGCACGAGCGCGATCAGCACATAGGCGCTGATCCGTTTGCTGGGCAGGACGGCGCCGACCGAGAAACGACGGACGTCGATCCGGTCCATTTCCTCGGCGGCGCTTTCGCCGACCCGCTCGACATCGACCTCGATCTCCTGCGCGTCGGCCGCCATTGGCAGGAAGCGCAGCAAGTGGCTGGCGATCCGCACCTCGCCGCCGCCCGCCAGTTCGATGAAGCCCGACGTGACCTTGCGCCCGTTGAGTTCGAGGCCCAGCCCCTCCTCGGCCTGCACCGACAGGCGCAGCGGTCCGACGCGCTGCACGATGGCGTGGTTCAGCGCGACGGCGAGGTCGGTCAGGTGGACGTCGTTGGTCGGCGCCCGGCCGATGGTCAGCCGCTCGCCCTCGACGCTCCGCTCGCGCCGGATCTCGCGGCCTTCGGCGCTGACGGATTTCTGGTTGAGCCTGAAGGTCATCCCCGCCTCACCAGTAGAAGAAGACGGAGATGATGTGGACGCTCAGCGCGGCGATCAGCGCGAACGTGATCGGCACGTGCACGTACAGCCACACTTCCAGCATGGCGCGGATGCGCATGGCGCTGCGGATGCGTTGCAGCGCCGCCGCCTTGCGATCCATCAGCTGCACCACCGCCTGCAGCGCATCCTCCTCCGCCTCGACCGCGATGGTCAGCCGCGCCTTAAGCTGCCGCAGCGCTCTAGCGTTGCGGCACGCACGATCGCTGCCAGACAGGCGGCGGAAGATGCCGGCGCGGAACGGATCCTCGCGCAGCGATTCGCTGACGATCGCGGTGTCCTCGTGCGACAAAGGCTGCGCGGCGATCTGCAGCTGGCGATCCAGCTTCGTGATCGCATCGATCATCTGCGCCTTGGTCATCGCCGAGCGGTTGTCGCTCATTGCGTCCGGCAAGGTCGAATAGACGACGATCCCGTAAATGCCCGACAGGATCACCAGCACCATCAGCGCATAAGCCAGCGTGTGCACGTTCCAGCCAAACTGGAAGCCGGTGTGCAGGGTGCCGATCACCAGCAGCGACAGGCCCAGATAGACGTGCGCGCTGGTCCACGCCTTGAGCGACCAGCGGCCCCGCGTCATCGCGCGTTTGCGCAGGCCCAGCACGGTCAGCCACAGGATCAGCAGCGCCCCGATCGTGCCGAGCGTATAGCCGTACCAGCTGCCGCCATTGTGCCGCGGCGTGACGTCGATCAGCGCATAGCCGGTGATGAATAGGATCGAGAGCAGGGTCGCGATCTTCAGCCACAGGAAATTGCGGTGGCGCAGGAACCCCTCGTGCGCGGAAGCGCGCACCCGTTCGATCTGTCTTGCCCCCCGCGTCGCCATCTAGCCGGCGCCCCCTTGAGCGAACCTTCGCATCACTCGCCCAGCCTCGCAACCGTCAGGAATTCCTCGGGAGCGACGCGGATCGCCGCGCCGGTCGGGCAGGCGCGGACGCAGGCCGGGCCGCCCTTGATGCCACTGCACATATCGCACTTGATCGCCCGCTTGGGCGTCTCCGGGCTGACCCGGTCATAGACCCACTTCTTGTCCGGCTCGCCCGGCCCCGGCCCCCGCCCGAAGAACAGCCATTGCAGTAGGCCGGGCTTCTTCGGCGGCACCTTGTCCATGCGGATCACGCCATAGGGGCAGTTGCGCTGGCAATTGCCGCAGCCGATGCAGGTGTCGTCGATAAACACCTCGCCGTCCGGGCCGCGGTGGATCGCGTTGGGCGGGCAATCGGCCATGCAGTGCGGATGCTCGCAATGCCGGCACGAGGTCGGCACGTGCAGATGGGCGAAGGTCTTGCCCGCCTCGCGATTGAGCCGCGACAGGCCGTCATGGCTGTCGGCGCAGGCCTTCTCGCAATTGTCGCAACCGACGCACAATTTCTCGTCGATCAGCAGCACGTCGGTCGCCTCGCCGATCCCGTTCTCGACCAGGAAGCTGGCGACCGAGGAATACATGTCGACGACGTTGCCGAAACTGTCCTTCTTCGCCTCGATGAAACTGTTCACCTCGCGGCGCTTGCGCATATCCTCCTCGAACCGGTCGCGCAGGCGCGGATTGGCGTCGAGCAAGGCGCGGACGCGCTCGCCATCCAGCTTGATGACTTCCGATTTTACCGCCGCGCGCACCGTCGCAGTCCGCCGCCCGCCGTCGAGCAACGCCATCTCGCCCACATAAGAGCCGGCCGGCAGGTAGGAAAGGAAGACCGGCTTGCCGCCGATATTGCGCTCCACCACCATCGATCCGGTGCGGATGACGAAGATGTCATAGCCTTCTTCGCGCTCGTTGATGATCGCCTCGCCGGCGCGGACCTGCATGATTTCGTGATTATCGACCACATCGGCCACGTCCGCGGCGCTGAGGCCGGAGCCGAACATCTGCAGCAATTGCCGCTCGACCGAGATGCGGGTGACGGCGCGCTTCGCTTCCGGCACCGCCGCCATCAGGCGCAGCGCCGCGAGCCGCGACACTTCGACCAGGATCGCATCCTCGCCCGACCGGATCGTCGCGCCGCGCGGGCGGCCGGAGACCAGACCGACCTCGCCGAAAATGGAACCCTGCCCGATCGGCACGGTGATGCTCGCATCCTTCGGATTCACCTCGACCAGCACATGGCCGGTGGCGATCGCGAACAAGGACGATCCTGGCTCGTTGCGCTCGAACACCGTCGATCCCGCCGGATAGAAACGCACCACGCTGTCCAGCATGAACTCGCGCATCTGCAGCGGCGACAAGCCATTGAGAATGCTGACATTGCTGCGCAGCAATTCCAACCATTCGTCGACACTCTTGCGGCCCGGAAGATCCTTGAATTTCGCTTCCAGGATCGGTTCGTCGGCGGGCTTCAGGCTCGTATTGCCGTTGATGAACTCGACGACGTCATAGCCCTGATTCATGCAATGCTTGATCAGCGGATAGCCCGCCAGCGCGCCGACCACGAAGATGCCGGGCACAGTGCTCTCGAATTGCGGCGACAGCTTCGGATAGGCCTCGCGATCCGCACTGGTGAATTCGATGCCCGTGCCCGGCACGATCGATTTCACCATCTTGCCGGGATTGCGCTTGTCCTCTTTCTCCTCGAACGACGCGCAGCAACCCTCCACGAAGGCGCGCGGCGCGGCCGAACCCATGCGGGCGATGATCCGGTCGCACCGGATGCGCTGCGGCCCGTCGCGCGTATCGACGGTCAGCCATTCCGGCTCGACCAGCGACGGCGAAGTCTCCGTCATCACGTTGATGCGGCCCGCGTCGCGCGCCTCCATCAGCAATTTGACGTTGGCGCCCTTGGAACGCGCGAAGTCGGCGCCGCGATTGAGGATGGTGACGACATTGCCCTGCTCCGGATCCGCCGCCAGCCCGAGCGCATTCTCGATGCCCGCGTCGCCGGAGCCGACCACGGTGATATGCTCGTCCACATATTCGCCGGGATCGTCGAGCTGATACTGGATATGCGGCAGATCGGCGCCCGGCACCCGCATCCGGTTCGGGTTGCCCTGCGTGCCGATCGCCAGGATGATATTTTCGGCGACGATCTCCTGCACATCGCCGGCCTTGTCGGGCGCGGCATTGGCGGCGTGCGGTGAACCGGCAGTGGGCGGCTTTTCCCAGGGGTTCGTGCCGCCTTTCACCTTCAGCTTGAACGCGCCCTGCTGCCCCGTAATCGCCTGCACGTCGGCATTGACCAGCGCATTGACCTTCTGCGCATCGGTCTGCTCGTCCCACACACCGAGCACGGTCTCGCGCTTGCCGGCCTCGAAATCGCAATCCGAACGAAGCACGAGCTGCGATGGCGTCGCCATCACGTGCTTGCCCTTCTGATATTTGTAGATCGTGTCGGAGAGGTGGTCGGTCTTTTCCAGCAGGACGTGATCCAGGCCCAGTTGCGCCGCGCGCGCGGCGGCACTGAGCCCGGCTGGGCCCGATCCGACGATCGCGATCTTGTAGACCTTCGTCACGCGTCCCCTTCCCCCGTTGAAGGACTGCGGCCAATTCCGGACACTCTAACCAGCAAATCCTGCCTCCGCCAGACTTGACGTGGCGCCTTTCGGCGGGAAAAACTGGCGGAAATGGCCGAAAAATCGACCACATCGCGCCGCATCCCGCCGGCCACCATCGTCCTCGCCCTCGCCGCTCTGCTGGCGGTGGGGGCGATCATCTTCTCACTGACTCGTGGGGGCGAGACGGCTGCGACGAATACGGCCGCGCCCGCGACCGGACCTGCAGCGGGCCCCGATCCGGCCGCTGCGATCGCCGCGATGCAGGCGTCACTCAGGCAGGATCCCGACGATCATCGCACCTGGCGCATGCTGGGCCTGACCCTGCAGCGCATGGGCCGCTTCGACGAAGCCCGCGATTCCTATCAACGGGCAATGCAGCTGCAGCCGAACGATCCCGATTATATTTCCGGCTATGCGGAGATGATCCTCGTGATCGGCGGCGAGAATGCCGACCGCGAAGCGGAGGCGCTGTTTCGCCGCGCGCTGGAATTCCGCAGCGACCACCCCGCGCCGCGTTATTATCTCGCCGTTCTGAAGGACACGCGCGGCCAGCATCGCGAAGCGCTCGACGAGTTGATCGCGCTGGTGAATGACGCACCTGCGGGCAGCAGCTGGGAAGCGCAGGTCCGGGACGCCGTCGAGAAGATCGCTCGCACCAACAATATCGATATTGCCGGCCGCCTCCCCGCCCCGCGCCAGTCGGTCGCCACTGCCGGCATTCCGGGGCCGACCCAGCAGCAACTGGACGCCGCCCGGAGCCTGCCGCCCTCCGAACAGGAGGATATGGCCAAGGGCATGGTCGATCGCCTCGCCGCGCGTCTGGCCCAGAATCCCCGCGACGAACGTGGCTGGATCATGCTGATGCGCTCGCGCATGGTGCGCGGCGAAACGCAGGGTGCGGCCGAAGCGCTCCGCTCCGGCCTCGCCGCTTTCGGCGACGATACGGCCGTTCAGCAGCGCCTGCGCGCGGCCGCGGGAGAGCTTGGCGTCCCGCAAGCCTGAGGGCCGCTCGGCTTGACGCCCGCGCGGCCCCGTCTATATGCCGCCCTCGCGCGTAATCGCGGCCCCTTCGTCTAGCGGTCAGGACGTCGCCCTCTCACGGCGAAAACACGAGTTCGATTCTCGTAGGGGTCACCAAATCTGACGGGACTGTCCCAGAGTCTCTGCCACCGCCCGCAGCACAGAAGCCCGCATCTGCACCCAAAGGTGGCCGCTCTTCACCTCGATCGACCGGCAATTGTCCGTGCGGCAGATCGCGCCGCTCACCAGGCCGTCGCTCGCGCTCCAGATCGCTGTGGTTGGCACCGGCGGCTCGGCCGCCAGCACGGCAGTGTCGGCTCTCACCTTCGGATCGTCGATCCGTTCGCCCGTCAGCCATTCGAAGACCCGCCAGACATTTGTCGCGCGCGGATCCCCGGCGAAGGGCGAGCTGATCGTGATTACCTCCGCGACTTCGTCCGGCCAGCGATGCGCCATCAGCCGCGCCATCATCCCCCCCAGGCTGATCCCGATCAGGGTGACCTTGCGCCCGGTCTCGACGTGAACGCGGTGCACCAGCGCGTCGAGCTTCGCGCCATCCGCTCCGGTCGATTTCGCGCCGAGATTGTGTCCCAGCCCCCAGCCGCGCGCGTCATAGCCGAGCTTCCGCAAATAGCGTCGCAGCGTCAGATTCGCCCAGTCCGGATTTACCAGCCCGGGCAGGATGATCACCGGCCGCCCGTCCCCGCGCGGCGCGCTCCGGAGTCCGCGGCTTTTCACGACCAGCTCCACCGCGCCGAAAATCGCGCGCGGCATCTCGGCGGCCATCAGCCATTTGGAGGGCGGTTTCGGCGTCACAGCCTTACCAACCCCGCCGGCGCGTCGGAGTTCAGCTTTTGTCGCCGCCGTCACTGACGAAGCGATCCACGATCGCGCGTTCCAGCCTCGCCGGGCGCTTGCTCACCGCGTCGAGGCAGCACCAGCTGCTCTTCACTTCGGCGAGCACCTCTTCGCCGCGGCGGACGATGGTGTGGAAGAAAGCGCGCGCGCCCTGCATCCCTTCGGCGATCACATCGGCGACCACCACGTCCTTCAGGAAAGCCGGGCGACGGTAGGAAATCTCGTGCTTCAGCGCGACCCAGAGGTGCCCTGCCACGGCCTCGGCCGGCGCGGTCTTGCGCCAATAGGCGATCACCGATTCCTGCACCCAGTTCAGATAGACGGCATTGTTCACATGCCCCATGAAGTCGATGTCGGCTTCCTGGATCGCGAGGGGGTGCTGGAACATGGTCGGAAGGTCACTCATACTGACACAATTGTCAATAAGATCTGTTGCCGATTCAGCTTGTTTGTACCGTCCCGCGCGGAGCAGCATGATCGCACCGAGACGAATCGCCGCACCTGACGGGAGGAAACGATGACGGCCGAATTCCCGTTCGCCGCACTCGATGACGAGGAGGGTGAGGTCGAGGGGCCATTCTATCGCTGGCTCTCCACCGAAGCTGGACCAGATGATTGGCATCGCTTCGCGCTCGGCGCGAACTGGGACATGCACGAACCCGAAATCTTCGAATGGATTGTTAAGCAGCCGGATTGCGACAAGGCCACGGCGCTCACCTTGTTCTGGAAAGCGCAACCGGAATATTTGGCCGAGTTTCCGGATGCTGATGTCGAGCATCGATCCCTTATTGCCATGATACGATACCGCTGGGCGGAGGGAGTATTCGAGCGCGCCGAACTCGCCTTTGACGCCGATAGAGACGCATGGCCGCTCAGTTTGGACACTCTTCGCGCGGACGTCGGGTCGCGGATCGATCAGGCGCTTCCACCAGCGATGCGTCAGGCCCTCCCAGGTCGCAGGCTCGACTTAAGTCAGGATATCGAAGGCATACCCTCCCGCTTCTGGCCCGAAGAATTGCGATAGGAGTGCCGGAATCATCGCCCCAGCAAATGATCCACCATTTCCCGTAAACCACGGAAGCCTGTTAGGCACAACGCGCCCTTCTCGTCCGCGACCGAGGCCGGCAGCAACGCCCGTTCGAAGCCGAGCTTCGCTGCTTCCTTCAGCCGCAAACCCGCATGCGCGACAGGGCGCAAGGCGCCTGATAGCGCCACCTCGCCGAATGCCACGCTGTCCGCCGGCACCGGCCGCTCGGACAGGGCCGACACCAGAGCCGCCGCCACCGCCAGATCGGCGGCGGGATCACTCACACGGTAGCCACCGGCGATGTTGAGATAGACCTCGGCGGTCGAGAAAGAGAGGCCGCAGCGCGCCTCCAGCACTGCCAGGATCATTGCCAGCCGCCCGCTGTCCCAGCCGACCACCGCCCGCCGAGGCGTCGCGCCGCTGGCCAGCCGCACGGTCAGCGCCTGGATCTCGACCAGCACCGGCCTTGTCCCTTCCAGCGCCGGAAACACCACCGATCCCGGCACCGCCTCGCCCCGATCGGTCAGGAACAGGGCGGAAGGATTGGCGACCTCGCTCAGCCCCTCCTCGCCCATTGCGAACACGCCGATCTCGTCCGTGCCACCGAAGCGGTTCTTGGTCGCGCGCAGGATGCGGTACTGGTGCGAACGTTCGCCCTCGAAGCTCAGCACCGTGTCGACCATATGTTCGAGCACGCGCGGTCCGGCGAGACTGCCTTCCTTGGTGACATGGCCGACCAGCACCAAAGCCGCGCCCGTCTCCTTGGCGAAGCGGATCAGCTCGTGCGCCGACGAGCGTACCTGGCTCACCGTCCCCGGCGCGCCTTCGATCATGTCGGAATACATGGTCTGGATCGAATCGATCACGACCAGAGCCGGCCGCTCCTCGGCCAGCGTAGTGAGAATGTCCCGAACCGAGGTCGCCGCCGCGAGCTGGAGCGTCGGCGCGGTCACGCCCAGCCGCCGCGCTCTGAGGCGCACCTGATCCGCCGCTTCCTCGCCGGAGACATAGACGACCGGCATCCCCTGCCCCGCGATCCGCCCCGCCGCCTGCAGCAGCAAAGTCGACTTGCCGATTCCCGGATCGCCGCCAATGAGCGTCGCCGATCCCGCCACCAGCCCGCCGCCCTGCGCCCGGTCCAACTCGGCGATCCCGGTCGAAGCCCGCGCCGGCAGCGCCACTTCCGCATTCAGCCCGACCAGTTCCACCCGCCGCCCGCCGCCACGCAGATCATGCTTGGCGGTGAAAGGCGTGACGACCTGCGCCGCATCCTCGACCAGGCTGTTCCAGTCGCCGCAATCGCCGCACTGCCCCTGCCAGCGCGGGCTCACCGCGCCGCACGCCTGACAGACATATTGCTTCTTTGGCTTGGCCATGCGCCCGGTCTAGCTGGAACAGGAAGAGAACACCAGATGAAGATTGACCGGGCCAATCCCGCTTGTAGCGTCAGCCGCGTATCGACCGGAGGATTCCATGCGTGTGAAGTATGCGTTCGCGTTGTTGCTGATGTGGGTCGCCGCTCCGGCGGCCGGCCAGGCGGTCTCTCAGGCCGCGCCCGCTCTATCCTCCCGCCCCGAACAGATCGCCGCGCTCATCGAGAAGATCATCCCTCTGGCGACCTCCCGCGATTGGGACGAGGCACGGGCCGCCTTCCCGGACGCCCGCTGGCAGGCACCCAACGAATATACCGATGCGCTAAGGGGCAATCGGATGCGCGAATTGCAGGGTGAGATGGCCATCGCCGGCCTGCAATACCGGATCTCGATCACCGGCACGCTGGACAGCCTCTGGGATGTCACGCTGGAGGCGCCCGAAAATGTCCGCCCCCGCCTGAACTGGACGGCGATCGGCGATGCGCTCGCCGCGCGGCAGGTAGAGGCCGAGCTCGTCGTCTGCGCCGATGGCCCTCGCGGCGACGGCTATCGCATCCTGTCGCATGCGGGGCGGACCGCCTGGCTCAATTTCTACACCTCGCAGCAGCACGGCGGGGAAAACTACCATTTCGGTTTCTTCAATCCATACAATCCGGCCAGCGACGAAGCGGGGCTGCGCCAGATGATGGAGGGCCGCTGCGGGCGGCGCCGCTGACCCGCTCGCGATCGCGGCGCCGGCGCGTCACGTCGCGCCGCCGGGAACAGCTTCGTGTGCGGCGCATTGTCGGTGCAGGAACAACCAGCGGAGGGATCATGTTCGTCCAGATCAGAACCGATAACCAGATCGTCTCGGACGCCGAGTCCAACGAGCGGCTCGAACAGCGCGTGCGGGAGAAACTGGGCCGGTTCGAAAAGCGCCTGACCCATGTCGAATTGCATATTGAGGATGTGAATGGCGCGAAGGGCGGGGCGGCGGACAAGCGAGTCTCGCTGGAGGCGCGGCCGAGCGGGCACCAGCCGGTCGCCGTCCATGCGGAGGCAGCACGCGTCGACGCCGCCGTGACGGCGGCGGCGGACAAAGCAACCCGCGCTCTCGACAATCTGTTCGGCAAACTGGCCGCCCGGCACTGATCTCGCGACTTCCCGCTGTCATCCCGCGCAGCTAAGGGCGCTCGCATGCTCCGCCTTGCCAGCTACAATATCCGCAAGGCGATCGGCACGGACCGCCGCCGCCGGCCGGAACGCATTATCGAGGTGCTGAACGAGCTCGATGCCGATGTCGTCGCGTTGCAGGAGGCGGACCGCCGCTTCGGCGTGCGCCACGCCGCCATCCCGCCGCACCTGCTGGAGGAGCATAGCGACCTGAAGCCGCTCCAGTTCGGCTGGCGCGCGGGCAGCATGGGCTGGCACGGCAATGCGCTGCTGGTCCGCAAGTCGATGAAGGTCGCGCATTGCGCGATGCTACATTTGCCCAGCCTCGAGCCGCGCGGCGCGGTACTGGGCGAGGTCGATACCGGCAAGACCTGCCTGCGCGTCGTCGGCATGCATCTGGACCTGTCAGGCCTGTGGCGGCGACGGCAGGCCAATGCGATCCTGCACGAGGTGGAGAAACGCCACCACGACATGCCGACCGTGTTGATGGGCGATCTCAACGAATGGACGGTGCGCGGCGGCTGCCTGCGCGATTTCGGCACGCATATGACCTTCGCCGACACCGGCAAATCCTATCATGCCGGCAACCCGATCGCGCGGCTGGACCGGATCATGGTGTCGAAGCATGTGCGGATCAAAGCGTGCGGCGTCCACCGCAGCGCTGCCTCCCGCATGGGTTCCGACCATCTGCCGATCTGGGCCGACGTGGAGATTTGAGACGGGCTTAGGGCCGCCTTCTCGCGCCGGTTCCATGCTCTCGCGGGCGCTCCGCCGGTGCGGCGTCGGTCTCCTCAGCCTGCTCGCGCGGCGAAGCGGCTGGCCCGCCATCCAGCCGCAGCCAGTCCCGGTGGGGCAGACCGTAGATCATGTCCATCACCTCATATTCGATCCCCGCCGGCCGTCCCGTCCCGCTGTTCCACAGCGCGACCACGCCGCTCTTGCGCGCCGGGTCGAACATGATCAGCGAGCGATAGCCCAGCACGCCGCCGCGATGGGCGACCACCTTGTGTCCGGCATAATCGAAGATGCGCCAACCCAACCCGTATGATGAGGTCGGCGTCCGTTCCGCATAGATGCGACGACGGCCATTCTCCCCCGGCGTGTTGACTCGCGGCGTCTGAACCGTGTCGAGCATTGCCTGCGGCAACACTTCCGGCGCCAGCCCCATCTGCGCGCGCATCCAGAGCGTCAGGTCCATGATCGACCCGTTCACGCCGCCGGCGGACGGCACCCGATAGTAAGGCTCCAGCACTTCCTCGGGCCGCGACCCCCGTCCGCCGCGATGCGGCCGCGCCCAGCTTTGCGACGCGAGCAGCCGCCCCCGGCTCGCGCTGGCATTGGCCATGCCGAGCGGAGCGAAGATGTTCTCCGTCAGCGCTTCCTCGAACGTCTTGCCCGTCAGCCGCTCGATCACATCGGTCGCCGCGTCGTAACCGACATTCTGATAAGCGTGACACGTCCCCGGCTCGCACGATTGCGGCAGCATGGCGTGCAGCTGGCGCAAATAGCGCGGGTCCTCGCCACCCTCGAGCCGCGCGTCATGGGCATGGCCGTGCACGCCCAATTGGTGGGCCAGCACGTTCGCCACCGTGACCCGCGTCTCGTTGCCGTTCGGCAGGCGGAGGTTGCTGGAATAGCGCGAGATCGGCTCGTCCAGCGACAATTGCCCGCGCGAAGCCAGCAACGCCACCATGTCTGCCGCGACACCCTTGGACAAAGACGCCCAGCGGAACACCGTATGTTCGGTCACCCGTTCCTGGCTGTTCGATGCGACCGTGCCGAACCCCTTCACGAACCGGATCTGGCCATTCTCGACCACGCCGACCGCCAGCCCGACCATGTTCTCGGCTTCGACCAGCCGGTTCAGCCGCGCCTCCAGCCGCGCATAATCGACCGCGCTCGGCCCACTGGTGACGACGGGGGGCACTTCCGCCTTGGCGATCGCGGTCCCGTTCGTGGCGCTGTTCCCAACGTCCGCGTCGGTCGCTCGCGAGCAGCCCGTCGCTAGGGACGACCCGACCAGCAACAGGAACAGGCCCAACCCGGCCTCGATATTTTTCAGCAACTTCGTCCCGCCCAGAGAAACAGATTTGTCGTGGTGCTAATCCCGCCCCGAACCAAAAGATAGCGCCCGTCTAGACGCCACGACGTTATGGTGCGAGTGAACGCCGAGTTGAGGGACCGGACGCCATGCAATTCCTGAAAACGCTCTTCTGGGTGATGCTCGCCATCGGCATCGTCCTGTTCGCGCGGGAAAACTGGGTGCCGGTCGAAATTCAATTGTGGGCCGGCCTGATCGCCGAGGTCAAACTGCCCTTCCTGCTGCTGGTCGTCTTCCTGCTCGGCTTCCTGCCAACCTATCTGCTCTATCGCGGCCGGGTGTGGACGCTGAAGCGCCAGATCGGTCGCCCGGACCGGGTCGTTGTCGGCAATCAGC